>JAESFN010000023.1_pt1 | contig 815568 bp, 818 predicted proteins | sample 9269411 | NCBI WGS metagenome assembly JAESFN01 (sample SAMN14505399, study PRJNA617100) | algae metagenome | isolation source: Iphinoe sp. HA4291-MV1 and co-occurring heterotrophs from trail next to... | place: USA: Maunawili Falls, Hawaii | collected 2009-07-25
CGCCCCGAAGTGGGCGTCCCCCCGCCGCGGGAAGGGCACTAAAAGTAATCGGGGTCCAGGGGCCTGCAGGCTCCTGGTAGGGAGAGGTCCGGAGAGGGACAAAGTCCCTCTCCGGGACAGCACCACTTCACCCGAACGCCTGCAACCCGGCCATGGCGGCCGTGCCGGCGAGGATGGCCGCCGCCAGGTTGCGCGTCGCGTATTGGGTCGCGACGACGGCGATGGCGGCGAGCCAGCCGGCGGTCCCCCATTGCGCGAGGGCGGGGGCGACGTAGGCGCAGAACAGCGGCCCCGGCAGGTGTTGCAGCATGCGTTCGACGAAGCGGGGTGCGCGGACGGCGCGGAGGATGGCGTAGCCGCCGGCGCGGCAGGCGTAGGTGACGGCGGCCATCGCGAGGATGGCGGCGAGGACGTCGGGGCGGATCATCGTGGTTGGCGGTCGCGGCGCTGTTCGAGGAGGGCGCCGAGGCTGGCGCCGGTGAGGGCGCCGGCGATGAGCGGCCAGGGTGCGCCGGCGCCGGCCTGCCAGAGCAGGAGGGCGGTGGCGCCGGCGGCGATCCAGGGCAGCAGGTCGCGCCGGGGGCTTTGCCAGAGCGGGACGAGGATGGCGCAGAAGGTGGCGGTGGCGGCGAAGTAGAGCGGGTGGCCGGGGGCGAGGCGGACGAGGCCGCCAAGCCCGTAGCCGAGCGCGACCGCGATCATCCAGAACAGCCAGAGGGCGGCGCCGACGCCGAGCAAGAAGCCGGCATCGCGGCCGCCGCGCTGCTGTTCGGCGGCGGAGAGGGCGTAGGAGTGGTCGACCAGCGTCGCGAGCGTGCCCCAGAGCCGCCAGCCGCGCAGCCGGTCGAGCCAGGGGGCGAGTGCCGCGCCCATCGGTGCCAGGCGGATGTTGACCGCGAGCGCCGCGAGGGCGGCGCCGAGCACCGGGGCGGGATCGGTCCAGAGGTCGAGGGCCAGGAGCTGGGAGGAGCCGGCGAAGACGAGGGCGCACATCAGGAGGGTTTCGGCGAAGGTCAGGCCGCGGGCGTCGGAGATCACGCCGACGACGAGGCCGAAGGGGATGTTGCCGATGACGAGCGGCAGCGCCTGGCGCGCGCTGCGGAGGATGCCGGCCCGGGTGAAGGCGATGCCGGGCGGCCGGACGGTGCCGCTCATGCGTTTCGACGGGCGATCAGCCGGGTTTCGGCGGTATCGGGGTCCATGGCCAGCGCCCGTTCGGCGATGTCGCGCGGGAAGCCGCCGCGGGCGAGCGCCGCGAGCGCCTTGAGGCGGGCGGCCGCGTCTTCGGGGCCGCGGGCGAAGGGGCCGGCGCGGCGGCGGCGGCATTGCGCGAGGGCGGCGTCGAGCTCGGCTTCCGGGTCCGCAGGGAGTGCCGCGTCGGCGGTGTCGCGCTCGACGCCCTTGGCAGCGAGGTGGGCGCCGATGGCGCGGCGGGAGCGGCCGCTGCGGGCGAGGCGCCGGGCGCGGCTGGCGGCAAACGCGGCGTCGTCGACGGCGCCGGCGGCGGCGAGGGTCTGCGCGACTTCGGCGGCGGCGGCGCGGGCGGCGGCGACGGCGGCGGCGACCGCGTCGCGCGGCGTGCCTTCGGCCTCGGCCGCGCGCGCCCAACGGTCGATCCGGCGCTCGAGCACGCGGCGGAGGCCGGCTTCGGTCGCAGCGAAGCGGGCGAGGTGCGCGAGGGCCGCGTCGCGCAGCCGGGCCGCGTCCGGGGCGCGGCCGGCGGCGCGGCGCGGCGGTTTCCTGTCGTCCATGTCGGGCTTGTGCCATGGCGGACGGGGCGACGGCACCACCGGGACGCGGGTCTGCCGTCATGTTCGTGACGTTTGACGCGCTCCCTGGCGCTCTTCATGCTCGCGGGTCCGTGGGCTCCGTCGCCCATCGGAGAAGGAGAGAGGCAAGCCCGTGATCCCCGCCCTGATGCCGACCTACAACCGCGCCGACCTCGCTTTCGAGCGGGGCGAGGGCGCCCGGCTGTGGACGGATGATGGGCGACGATTCCTGGATTTCGGGGCCGGCATCGCGACCAGCAGCCTCGGCCACGCGCATCCGCACCTCACCCGCACGATCACCGAGCAGGCGGGGCGCGTCATGCACGTCTCCAACCTGTACCGCGTGCCGCAGGCCGAGCGGCTGGCGGCGCGGCATGTCGCGGCGTCCTTTGCGGACAGCGTCTTCTTCTGCAACTCGGGCGCCGAGGCGAACGAGGGCATGGTGAAGGCGGTCCGCAAGTACCAGGCGGAGAATGGCCGCCCCGAGCGCTTCCACATGATCTGCTTCGAGGGGGCGTTCCACGGCCGCACGCTGGCGATGCTGTCTGCGACCGGGAATGCCAAGTACCTGGCGGGCTTCGGGCCGCCGGTCACAGGCTTCATGCACGTCCCGTTCGGCAACATGAACGCGGTCCGCGACGCGATCGGGCCGGCGACCGCCGGCATCATGATCGAGCCGATCCAGGGCGAGGGCGGCGTGCGACCCGCAGACTTGCGCTTCCTGAAGGAGCTGCGGGCGGTCTGCGACGAGTATGGGCTGCTGCTGGCGCTCGATGAGGTGCAGACCGGCATGGGCCGATCCGGCAAGCTCTGGGCGCATCAATGGGCCGGGATCGAGCCGGACGTGATGTCGTCCGCCAAGGGCATCGGCGGCGGCTTCCCGCTGGGGGCGATCCTGGCGAAGGAGCATGTGGCGAAGCACCTGAAGCCCGGCACCCATGGCACGACCTATGGCGGCGGCCCGCTCGCCTGTGCCGCCGGCAATGCGGTGCTGGACGTCGTGCTGGAGCCCGGGTTCCTCGACGGCGTCGACCGGGTGGCCCGCAATCTCTGGCGCGGGCTGCTGGGCCTGGCGGATCGCCATGCCGCGGTGGTCGAGGGCGTGCAGGGGGCCGGCCTGCTGGTCGGGCTCAAGCTGCGGCCGGAGGTGGTGAACACCGACCTGCAGGCGGCGGCGGTCCAGGAAGGGCTGCTGACGGTGGCGGCGGGGATGAACGTGCTGCGCGTCGCGCCGCCGCTCATCATCACCGATGCCGAGGTGGCGGAGGCGATCGCCTGCCTCGACCGCGCGCTCGCGGGGCTGACGCCGAAGGCGTGAGGCGAGATGCGTCCGGAGGAAGGCTTTCCTCCGGACGCAGCCTGACTACAGGCCGAAGAGGAACTTCTCCTCCACGACCTTGCCGTCGCGGACGGTGTAGAGGCCGATCTCCGTCATCTGAAAGCGCTGGCCGCTCTCGCGGGCGGTCACGTCGAGCGCGAAGCGCAGCGCGAACTGGTCGCCATGGACGAAGGGGCCTTCGGTCTCGGCGCTGTGGATCTCGTGCGCGCCGTACCACCAGTCGGACTTGCCCTTGAGCGCGGCCCGGCCTTCCAGGCGGGCCATCGGGCCTTCCATCGGCTCCAGGCTCACCACGTCCTCGGCCCAGAAGCGCTCGCCCGCTTCCTCGTGCTTGCCGTCCTTGCAGAGCGCGGCGAAGGCCGCCGCGACTTCGCTGGTTTCCATCATTGCCTCCCTGGTTGCTCGGCGGGCGCATGCTGCGCCGGGCCGGATGACAGTCGCAAGCGCGGCTTGACCCGAAGCGATCGGCCTGTAAGCAATGTGCTTTGACAGAGGCTTGACCACGCCATGCGCGACCAGAGCGCGGTGCCGCCGCGGCGGCCGCGGCATTTCCTGGAATTGATGGACCACGATGCCGGCGAGCTGCGCCACATGCTGGAGATCGGCGTGCGCGCGAAGCGCGGCGGCATCGAGGGCAAGCCGCTGGCCGGCAAGTCGGTGGCGCTGATCTTCGAGAAGCCCTCGACCCGCACCCGCGTCTCCTTCGAGGTCGGCATCCGCCAGCTCGGCGGCGACGTCGTCGTGCTGTCGGCCAAGGAGATGCAGCTCGGCCGCGGCGAAAGCCCGGCGGACACCGCCAAGGTCCTGTCGCGCTACGTCGATGCGGTGATGCTGCGCACCGACGACGTGCGCAAGATCCGGGAGCTGGCGGCGCATGCGACGGTGCCGGTGATCAACGGCCTGACCGACGTCTCCCACCCCTGCCAGCTGATGGCCGACATGATGACCTTCGAGGAGCATCGCGGCCCGGTCGCCGGCCAGGTCATCGCCTGGACCGGCGACGGCAACAACGTGGCGCAGAGCTTCATCCAGGCGGCGGCGCGGTTCGGCTTCACGCTCTGCATCGCGACCCCGCCGGAGCTGGCGCCGCCGGCGCAGCTGATCGACTGGGCACGGCGGGAAGGCGCGCGGATCGAGCTGACGAGCGACCCGCATGCGGCGGTCGCCGGCGCGCGCTGCGTCGTGACCGACACCTGGGTCTCGATGTCGGACGAGACCGAGGGCGGGCCCTCCAGCCGCCACAACCTGCTCGCGCCTTACCAGTTGAACGCGGCGCTGCTGCGCGGCGCGGCGCCGGATGCGATCGTCATGCATTGCCTGCCGGCGCATCGCGGCGAGGAGATCACCGAGGAGGTGATGGACGGCCCGCAGAGCGTCGTCTTCGACGAGGCGGAGAACCGCCTGCACGCGCAGAAGGGCGTGCTGCTCTGGGCGCTCGGGCTCGACTGAGGCAGCGCGCCCGTCAGTTCGCGACGGCGCCCGACCGGCGCACGATCGCCTGCCAGCGGGTCGCTTCCGCGGCGACGTAGCCGCGCAGCGACGGATAGGGTGCGAAGGCAGGGCGGAAGGACAGATCCTCGATCATCCTGCGCCCCTCGGGCGCCTCCAGCGACGCCATCACCGCGTCGGAGAGGCGCGTGGCGATGGCGGCATCGAGGTTCGCCGGCGCCAGCAGGCCGATCCAGGCGACGTCCTCGAAGCCTGCCTGGCCCTGTTCGGCCATGGTGGGCACCTCCGGCAGCGCCGCGATCCGCGCGGTGCCGGTGACGCCGAGCGGGCGCAGCGCGCCGCTGCGGACGAAACCGATGGCGGGCGGCACCGAGCAGAACAGGCTGTCGATGCGCCGCGCCAGCAGGTCGGTCAGCGCCGGGCCGGCGCCGCGATAGGGCACGTGCGTCGCCTCCACCCCCGCATTGCCCGCCAGCAGGGAGGCGAGGAGGTGGTGCGGCGTGCCGATGCCCGCCGAGCCGTAGGTCCAGCTGCCGGGCCTGCCGCGCGCGCGGTCGAGAAGGGCGGCCGTGCTGTCCGGGCCGGAGGGATGGCCGACCAGCAGGAAGGGGATGTCCACCATCCGGCAGACGAGGGTGAAGTCGCGTTCCCCGTCGATGCCGAGCTCCGGCTGCAGCGCCGGCATGACGCAGACCGTGGTGTTGCCGCCGACCATCAGCGTGTGGCCGTCCGCGGGCTGGCGGCGGAGGTTGAGCGCGGCGACGGTGGTGCCGGCCCCGGGCTGGTTCTCGACCACCACGGGCTGCCCCAGCCGCTGCCGCAGCAGGGTCCCGACGATGCGCCCCAGCAGATCCGGCCCGTCGCCGGGCGGATAGGGGACGATCAGCCGGATCGGCCGGTCCGGAAAGGAGGTCGCCAGAGCCGGCCTGCCCAAGGCGCCGGCCAGCGAGAGGCCGATCGGGGCCAGGGCGCGTCGCCCCGGCCTGGACATCGTGCCGCCGCCCCGCACGCCGTCAGCCGCCCGGCACGTCGTCTGGCACGGCGGCGGGCACGGCGGCGGGCACGGCGGCGGGCACGCCGGCGGAGCGGAGCGGGCGCCCTTCCATGCCGCGGCTCAGGCGCCGCTCCGCACTCCCGATCGGCGGCATCGTGAAGACCGTGTCGACGGCGGTGTAGTCGAGGTAGCCCATGCGCGCGAGCGGACGGATGCGCGTCACGTCCAGGCGCCCCTCGGGTGTCAGGGCATCGTCGCGGATGTGCACGCCCACCACCTCGCCGATGACGATTTCGACGGAGATTCCGGGCGCGCGCGTCGGCAGCATGACGGAGCTGTGGTACCGGCACTCCATATGGACCGGCGAGCGCGCCACGCGCGGCGGCTTCACGAGACGCGACGGCAGCATCTCGAGCCCTGCCAGCTCCGGCTCGCTCTCCTCGGCGGGCACCGCCTGCGCGGTGACGTTCACCGCCTCGCGCAGCTCGTAGGTCGCCATGTTGCAGACGAACTCGCCGGTCAGGCGCGCGTTCCGCGGCGTGTGCTGGTCGCCGCCGCTGGCCGAGAACATCACGAAGGGCGGGTCGAAGCCGAGGTTCTGGAACTGGCTGTAGGGGGCGAGGTTGACGCGCCCCTGCAGGTCGAGCGTGGTGATCCAGCCGATCGGCCGCGGCACGCAGATGGACTTGAACGGATTGAACGGGAGGCCGTGATCGTCCCGGACCGGCTCGTAGAACATTTGCGATCCTTCTAGCGCTCGAAGCGGAGCTGCGCTTCCTGGACGATACCGCGCCAGAAGGCGATGCCCTCGGTCACCGCCCTCCGCGCCTCCTCCGTCGAGCTGCCGACGGGATCGACCGAGAGGGCGCGCAGCCGTTCCCGCATGTCGGGTGCGGCATTGGCACGGAGGATCTCCTCGTTCAGCCGCCGCACGATCGCGTCCGGCGTGCCGGATGGCGCCATCAGCCCGCTCCAGAGCACCAGCGTGAGGTCCGGGAAGCCGAGCTCCCGCATCGTCGGGATGTCGGGGAAGGCCGCAAGCCGCCGCTCCGCCGTGACGGCCAGGCCGCGGAGCCGCCCGGCCTGCAAGGCGCCCACCGCCGGGCCGATATCGACCAGCGTCGTCGTGACCTCGCGCACCGCGGTCGCGTTCACGCTCTCGGCGCTGCTGCGATAGGCGACGAAAGTGAACCTGGTGCCGGCGCGCAGGTTGAACAGCTCGGTCGCCATCTGGAAGCCGGCGCTGCTGGTGCCGTAGGTCATCCGGTCCGGGTTGGCTTTCGCATGCGCGACCAGCTCCTGCACGGTGCGGAACGGCGTCTCGCCGGAGACCACGAGGACGAGCGGGAAGGAGGCTGCGATCGAGATCGGCACGAAGTCGCGCACCGGGTCGTAGGAGAGGCGCTCATAGGTGACCGGGTTGAAGATCATCGTCCCGGTCGCGCCGAGCAGCAGCGTGTAGCCGTCCGGCGCCGCGCGGGCGACGTATTCGCTGCCGATGATCGCCTGCCCGCCGGCCCGGTTCTCGACCACGAAGGGCTGGCCGAGCCGCTCGCTCAGCTTCTGGCCATAGAGGCGCGCGAGGATGTCGTTCGCGCCGCCGGGGCCGTAGGGCACGACGATCCGCACCGGCCGGTTCGGCCAATCGGCCGCCGGCGCCTGGGCGCGCGCCGCCCCGGCCGAGGCGACTGTGCCGGCCGCCATCTGCAGCAGGCCTCTCCTTCGGATCATCCCGCTTCTCCCTGCGTAAGTGGAGCGGCCGATTCAGACCTCCGGGTCATTCGGTCCTCCGATCATCGGACGCTCAGTCGGGCCTGGCGCCGGAGACGCGGACCACCTCGGCCCATTTCACCGTCTCGCTGCGGATGAAGGCCGCGAACTCGGCCGGCGAGCCGGCACGCGGCTCGACGCCGAGCGATCGCAGCCGCTCGACCATCGCCGGCTCGCGGAGCGCGTCGTTGAAGGCGCCGTTGAGCCGCGCCACGATCGCCGCCGGCGTGCGCGCGGGCGCCACCAGCCCAAACCAGCCGACCGATTCGTAGCCGGGCACGCCGGCCTCGGCGAAGCTCGGCACTTCGGGCAGGGTCGGCAGCCGTCGCGCCGAGGTGACGCCGAGCGCCCGCAGCTTCCCATCCTGGATCAGCGCCAGCGAGGAAGGCAGGTCGAGCATGCCGAGCTCAGTCGAGCCGGAGAGGACCGCGGTCGCGGCCGGCCCCGAGCCGCGGAAGGGCACGGCGACGATCCGCAGGCGCGCCATCTGGTTCAGGAGCTCGACCGAGAGGTGCATCGCCGTGCCGTTGCCGCCATGGGCGACGGTCAGGCCCTCCGGCCGCGCACGGGCGGCGGCGAGCAGTTCGCCCATGCTCCGGGCGGCAACCGCGGGGCCGGCGACGAGCACGAAGGGAATCTCCGCCATCGCCCCGACCGCGGCCAGGTCCCGGATCGGGTCGTAGGGCATCGAGGGATAGAGGCTGGGGTTCACCGCCAGCGCACCGGCCGCGCCGATCCCGAGCGTGTGACCGTCGGGCGCCGCCTTCGCGACGACGTCCATCCCGATATTGCCGCCGGCGCCCGAGCGGTTCTCGATCACCAGCGGCCTGCCCAGCCGGCGCTCGATCCCGCCGCTCAGCGCACGCGCGACGATGTCGGTGCTGCCGCCCGGAGGAAAGGTCACGACCACCCGGATCGGTTGCGTCGGGTAGTCCTGCGCCGTTGCGTCCGAAGCCGGCAGGCCCGCGGCCGCGCCGCCCGCGAGCGCTGCCAGGAAGCAGCGCCGCGTCGGTGTCGTCGGGCTGAACGCCACGCTCATCCTCCCTGCCTGTGCGCCGTTCGCGGGCGCAGCCTTGGCGTCCAGTAGCACTTGAACGAACTGCTTTCGTCAATATCGAATTCCGGTCGCGGCTTCGCATTTGACGAACCCGATTTGCCGGTCATCATGCGCGGCGCGGAGGACCCATGGACAGCACGACCGGCTACTGGCCCGCCCATCTCCCCCGCAGCCTGCCGCGGATCGAGACCACCCTGCCCTTCGCGCTCCGCGTGACGGCGGCGCGCTACGGCAGCCGCCCGGCGATCGGCTTCTTCGGGCGCGACATGACCTGGCGCGACGTGGAGCGCGAGGTGGAGGCCTTCGCCGGCTGGCTCCGGCGGCGCGCCGGACTCGCCCGCGGCGATCGGGTGGCGATCTTCATGCAGAACTGCCCGCAATGGCTCATCGCCTATTACGGCGTGCTGCGGGCGGACCTGGTCGCGGTTCCGGTCAACCCCATGATGCGGGCGGGCGAGCTCACGCAGATCCTGGCCGATAGCGGCGCCCGGGCCGCGGTCGCGGCGCAGGACCTGCTGCCGGTGCTGCGCGCGGCATCGGGGAGCGGCGCCGAGCTGCGTCACGTCATCGCCGTCACCTATGCCGACTGCCTGCCGGCGGCGCCGGATTTCGCCCTGCAGGACTGGCTCCTCACCCCGGCGCGGCCGCACGAAGGCACCGTGTCCTGGTCGGAGGCGATCGGCGCGAAGCTGGTGGCGCCCGCGCCGGAGGCGGCACCGGAGGACCTGGCGCTGCTGCCTTACACCTCCGGCTCCACCGGGATCGCCAAGGGCTGCGAGCACCCGCACGCCACCTTCATGCACACGGGTGCGGGGCTGACGCTGTGGCATGGCCAGACCGCGGCCACCGTCTTCCTCGGCCTGCCGCCGATGTACCAGGTCTCCGGCATCGCGAACGGGCTGCACTGCCCGGTGATCAGCGGCGGGATGATGATCCCGCTGCCGCGCTGGGAGCGTGGCCTCGCCCTCGGGCTGATCGAGCGCTACCGCGTCTCGCATCTCGCGATCGCGCCCACCGCCTGCATCGACATGCTGGCGAGCCCGGACCTGGCGCGGCGCGACCTCTCCTCGCTGCGGCGGGTGACAGCGGGCGGCGCGCCGATGCCGGAGGAGGTGTGGCGCCGCCTGCGCGCGGCGACCGGCCTGCCCTTCATCGAGGCCTACGGCATGACCGAGGCCGCCGCGACCACCCACATCAACCCGGTCGAGCGGCCGAAGCCGCAATGCCTCGGCATTCCCTTCTTCGACACCGAGGTCGCGATCGTCCATCCCGAGACGCTCGAAGCCCTGCCCCCCGGCGAACCGGGCGAGATCCTGGTGCGCGGGCCGCAGCTGTTCCGCGGCTACTGGGGCAAGGCAGAGGAGACGGCCAAGGCCTTCGTCGAGCGCGACGGCCTGCGCTGGTACCGCAGCGGCGACATCGGCCATGTCGACGCGGAAGGCTACTATTTCATGACCGACCGCCTGAAGCGGATGATCAACGCCTCCGGCTTCAAGGTCTGGCCCGCGGAGGTCGAGACCAAGCTCTACGAACACCCCGACGTGCTGGAGGCCTGCGTGGTGTCGCAGCCGCACCCGTATCGCGGCGAGACGGTCAAGGCGGTGATCAGCCTGAAGGCGGGCCGTGCCGGGCAGGTGAGTGCCGAGGACATCGCCGACTGGGCCCGCACGCGGATGGCGCCCTACAAGATCCCGCGCGTGGTGGAGTTCATGGACAGCCTGCCGAAATCGCCGGTGGGCAAGATCCTGTGGCGCGAGCTGCAGGACCGCGAGCGGGACCGCGCGGCAGGCTCGGCGCATCCGGAAGAGGTCGCCCGATGAGCGACGCGCCGACCGTCACCTACGAAGTCGCGGGCGAGGTGGCGCTCATCGGCCTCGACCGCGCGACCAAGCGCAACGCCATCGACGACGCGACGCTGGCCGCCCTCGCGCAAGCGGTGCAGCGGGCGGGCGAGGAGGCGAAGGCGGGCGTCATCTTCGGCCACGGCGCCAACTTCTCGGCCGGGCTCGACCTCTCCGAAGCGTTGCGGACCCGCGGCACCGGCGACCCGCGCCGGCCGCGCTCCCGCCGGTGGCACGCCGCCTTCGACCTGATCGCGCGCGGGCCGATCCCCTACCTTGCCGCCCTCACCGGCGCCGTCATCGGCGGCGGGCTGGAGCTGGCGGCGGCCGCCCATATCCGCGTCGCCGACGAGACGGCGTATTTCGCGCTGCCCGAGGGGCAGCGCGGCCTGTTCGTCGGCGGCGGCGGCTCGGTCCGCATCGAGCGCCTGCTGGGCCATGCCCGCATGACCGACCTGATGCTGACCGGGCGGGTCCTGACGGCGGCGGAGGGCGAGCGGCTCAACCTCGCGCAATACCTCGTCCCGGCGGGCGAGGCGCTGGCGAAGGCGCGGGCGCTGGCGGAGCGGATCTGCCGCAACGCGCCGCTCTCGAACCACGCGATCACCAACGGGCTGCCGCGGATGCGCGACTTGTCGCATGACGACGCCCTGTTCTTCGAATCCCTGCTCGCGCAGACCACCGCCGCCGGCCGCGAATCGGCCGAACGCCTCGAAGCCTTCGACCAGAAGCGCGCCGACCGGCTCGACATCCCGCCCGGCCCCGCCCGGTCTGGCTGAGGGGCGTCCCGGGCATGGCCGCGGCGGCGGGGAAACCCTATCTAGGGCGCTTGCATCGAAGGCCGCGTCTTGTCCGATCCTATCCAGCCCTCCGCCAGGCCCGATTTCCTGAACCATGACCGCCCGCCGGTGCCCGACATCGTGGTGCCGCGCGGCGTCACGCCCTTCCACCTGCGCGACCGGCCGGTGCGCGGGCGGCTGGTGCGGCTCGGGCCGCTGGCGGACGCGCTGCTCACCCGGCACGCCAATGCGGCGCCGGTCACCGCACTCGCCGGGCAGGCGCTGGCGCTGACCGCGGGGCTGGCCGCGGCGCTCAAGTTCCGCGGCTCCTTCAGCCTGCAGGCCAAGGGCTGCGGGCCGGTCACCATGCTGCTGGCCGATTGCACCGATACCGGCGCGCTCCGCGGCTATGCGCGGGCCGATGCGGAGCGCCTGGCGGCGCTGCCGGAACCCGCAACGGCGGCCGGCCTGCTCGGCCAGGGCTATCTCGCCTTCACCTGCGACCAGGGGGCGGAGATGGAACGCTACCAGGGCATCGTCGCGATCGAGGGCGAGACGCTGGCCGCCATGACCGGCGCCTATTTCCGCACCTCCGAGCAGCTCGAGGCGCATGTGCAGCTGGCCGCGGCGGAGACGCCCGCCGGCTGGCGCGCCGGCGCCCTGATCCTGGAACGGGTGGCGGGCCAGGGCGGCATCGATCCGGGCCTCACCGAGGACGGGCAGGAAGAAGCCTGGCGCACCGCGCTGGCGCTGGCCTCCACGCTGACCGAAGCCGAGCTGCTGGACGATGCGCTGCCGCCCGAGCGGCTGCTGGCGCGGCTGTTCCGGGCCGAAGGCGGGCTCGAGGTCGATCGCGCCCGGGCGCTCTCCTACGGGTGCCGCTGTTCCCGGGCGCGGCTCGCCGGCGTGCTGGACGGATTCCCGGCCGATGATCTGGACCATATGGCCGAAGGCGGCACGATCACCATGAACTGCGAATTCTGCAATCTCGGCTTCGCCTTCGACCGGGCCGAGATGCAGGGTGGCGCGGCCAGGGGGTGATGGGTTATCCGCGCCAGGGCGCGACGAGGGGGAGAGTACGGGCATGGCGGCACTGGGACGGCGCGGGGCGATCGGTCTTGCTTTCGGGGCGGCAGCCTGCGGCGGTCGCAGCCGGCCCGACACGGCCCGCCCGATCGAGACCGGCCCGCCGAGCTATCGCCACCTGACGCCGCTCCGGCTCGACGTCGCAAGCCTCGACGTCCCGCCGCCGGCGCCGGGCGCCTCCGTCACCGTGTCGCCGCCGGCGCCGGTGATCCCGGCGGAGGCGCTGCTGACCATGGCGCAGGACCGGCTCTCGGCCGCCGGCCGCGACGGCGTCGCGCGCTTCCTGGTGCAGGTCGCGACGCTGACGCGAAGCGGCGGCAGCGGCGGCGGCCTGTTCAGCAGCGCGACCGAGCGGCTCGACTGCGTGCTGCGCTGCCGGCTGGAAGTGACGGGCAGCGACGGCCAGCCGCGCGGCTTCGCGGAAGCCGAGGTCCGGCGCAACGCCACCCAACCGGCCGGCGACGCGGCCGACCGCGCGCGCAACGCCGACCAGCTGGTGCGCGCCGCGATGGCCGACATGAACGTGGAGTTCGAGTTCCAGCTGCGCCGCAACCTGCGCGGCCTGCTGATGGACACCGACCCTGCCGCACCCGTCGCGCCGGCGGTCGAGCAGGAGGCGCTGCCGCAGGGATGAGCACGCTCCACATCCGGCCGGTCGCACCCGAGGACCACGATCGGTGGCTGCCGCTGTGGGAGGGCTACAACGCCTTCTACGGCCGCGCCGATGCGACCGCGCTCGATCCCGCCATCACGCGCATGACCTGGTCGCGCTTCTTCGACGCCTATGAGCCGGTGCACGCGCTGGTCGCCGAACGCGCGGGAGAGCTGCTCGGCCTGGTCCACTACCTGTTCCATCGCAGCACCACGGCGATCGCGCCGAACTGCTATCTGCAGGACCTCTTCACCAGCACGGCGGGGCGCGGCCAGGGCGTCGGCCGGGCGTTGATCGAGGCGGTCTACGACCGCGCCCGCGCCGCCGGTTCGCCGCGGGTCTACTGGCAGACCCACGAGACCAACGTCACCGCGATGCGGCTCTACGACCAGGTCGCGGAACGCTCGGGCTTCGTCGTCTACCGCAAGCCGCTCTGAACGCTTCTGGAGGCATGTCGCCATGATGCAGGACCGGCAGGCTTACGACCGGGCGAGGGAAAGCCTCGGCAACGTCGTCCACCTCGAACACGTCAACCTCGACATGCCGGACCAGCGGCTGGCGACCGCCTTCCACGTCACCGGCCTGGGGCTGACGCGCGACCCGTTCCTGCGCACCGGCCTCGACAACATGTGGATCAATATCGGCCGCAGCCAGCTCCACATGCCGAGCCGCGAGGCGGTGCCGCACCGCCTGCGCGGCACCATCGGCCTCATCCTGCCCGACATCGACAGGACCCTGGCATCGCTGGAGCGGGTGGCGCCGCTCCTCGCGGGCACCCGCTTCACCGTGGCCCGGGAGGATGAGGGCGCGATCGCCGTGACCTGCCCGTTCGGAAACCGCTACCGCTGCCACGGACCGTCCGCGGCATTCGGGCCCATGGAACTCGGCATGCCCTATGTCGAGTTCGACGTGCCGCCGGGGACGGCGGACCGGATCGCCACCTTCTACGACACCATCCTCGGCGCGCCCGCCGGCGTGGAGCAGCGCCGCGGCGCGCGCTCGGCGGCCGTGCTGACGGGCAAGGGCCAGCACCTGCACTTCCGCGAGGCGCCGGAGCCGCAGCCGCCCTTCGACGGCCACCACATCGCGATCTACATCGCGGATTTCGCGGGACCCTACCGCAAGCTTCTCGAGCGCGGCCTGTTGACCCGCGAGGTCAATCCGCACGAGTGGCGGTTCCGCGACATCGTGGACCTCGCTACCGGAGAGGTCCTGTTCACGGTCGAGCACGAGGTGCGCAGCATGACCCATCCGCTCCACGGGCGTCCGCTCGTCAACCGGAACACCCTGCAGGACGACGGGCCGTATCGTCCGGGGCAGGACGCGTTCCGGGGGGTCTGCTGATACTTGCCCGGCACCGTTCCGGTCAGCTCCGGCCGCCATCGACGACGAAATTCTGCGCGGTGACCATGCGGCTGTCGTCGGCTGCGAGCCAGAGCACGATGCGCGCGATGTCGGGCGGCATCACCTTCTGCTTCAGGCATTGCAGGCGCATGTGCTGCGCCACCCCTTCGGGCGTGGCCCAGAGCGTCTCCTGCCGTTCGGTGAAGACCCAGCCCGGCACCACCTCGTTCACCCGGATGCCATCGGGGCCGAGGTCGCGCGCCAGGCCGCGGGTCAGGCCGCGCACCGCCGACTTGGCGGCCGTATAGGCGGGCATGCCGCCGGTCGCACTCAGCCAGCTGACCGAGCCCATGTTGACGATCGAGCCCTGCCCCGCCGCGCGCATCATCGGCACCACCGCCTGGGCGGCGAAGAACTGGTGGCGGAGGTTGGTCGCCATCCGCTCGTCCCAGTAATCGGGCTCCACCGCCATCAGGTCGTGGCGGTCGTCGCGCGCCGCGTTGTTCACCAGCACGGTGACCGGCCCGACCGCCGCCGCCGCATCCGCGACCGCGTCCCGCAGGGCCGCGATGTCGCGGAGGTCGCAAGGCAGGAAGGCAGCGCCGGTCGCCGCCGCCACCGCCGCGCCGGCCGCCCGGTCGATATCGAGGAAGGCGACCCGCGACCCCTGGCGGGCGAATTGCGCGACCAGCTCCGCCCCGATGCCGGAAGCGCCGCCGGTGAGGAGCACGCCGCGACCGGCGAGACTGGGGTATTGCGCGAAACCATCGGCCATGACGAAGCCCTCCCCTTGCCCGAACCGCGGGCGACGAACCGATCATTGCCGCTCCACTGGGCAGGCGTGCGGTTTCCCGGCGCCGATACGGTCGAGCGGCACCTCACTTTTCGTTGACTTGGCGCTTCCCCGCCAGGGAGCATCGGCGCGCAAGACCGGAAGAGGCTCGATCATGTTCAAACCAGGCTTGATGGCCGCGGTCGCGGCGTTCTGCGCGATGCTGGCCGGTGGTGCTGCGGCGCAGTCGCCGCCGAGCCCGACGCTCGATGCCATCCGGGCGCGCGGGCAGCTGCTCTGCGGCATCAACACCGGCATCGCCGGCTTCGCGCTGCCGGATTCGCGCGGCGTCTGGCAGGGCTTCGACGTGGATCTCTGCCGCGGCCTCGCGGCCGCGATCTTCAACGATCCGTCCAAGGTGCGCTTCGTGCCGCTCTCCTCCTCCACGCGCTTCACGGCGCTGGGCTCGGGCGAGGTCGACGTGCTGTTCCGCACCTCGACGCAGACCATGCTGCGCGACACCACGCTCGGCCTCCGCCATGCGGTGACCTATTTCTTCGACGGGCACGGCTTCATCGTGCGCGCCAATGCCGGCGTGCAGCGCGTGGCGGAGATGAACGGCGCCACCATCTGCCTGATCCAGGGCACCACCAACGAACAGGTGACGGCGGACTACTTCCGCTCGATCAACGTGCCCTTCCGGCCGGTGGTGTTCGAACGCACCGACCAGGCCGTGGCGGCGCTGGCGGCCGGGCGCTGCGACAGCTTCGGCACCGACGCCTCCCAGCTCGCGGCGGTCCGCTCCACCATGCCGACCCCGGCGGATTGGACGGTGCTGCCGGAGCGCTTCTCCAAGGAGCCCTACGGCGCCTATGTCCGGCGCGCCGACGACCAGTGGTTCGACGTGGTGCGCTGGTACACGACGGCGGTGATCGAGGCGGAGGAGCAGGGCATCACCCGCGCCAATGCCGAGGAGATGCGCCGCACCAGCACCAACCCGAACACCCGCCGGCTGCTGGGCGTGACGCCGGAGCTCGGCCAATCGATCCGGCTCGATCCCGCCTGGGCCTACAACGTCATCCGCGCGATCGGGAATTACGGCGAGCTCTACGAGCGGACCATGGGTCCGGACACGCCTGTCGCCCTGCCGCGCGGCCCGAACCGCCTCTGGACCGAGGGCGGCCTGCTCTACGCGCTGCCGATGCGGTGAGATCCCCCGCCGGGTCTCACAGATGCAGGACGCCGCGCCGCGCGGCATGCGCGACGGCGTCGGTGCGGCCGGTCGCGTCGAGCTTGTCGAGGACCTGGCCGACATGGAACTTGGCGGTGTGGACGGAGATGCCGAGCGCCCGCGCGACCGCCTTGTTCGAGGCGCCCTCCGCGAGTAGCCCCAGCACCTCGAGCTCGCGCGGGGTCAGCGCGGGATCGGCTTCGCTCCGGCGCGGGCCGGCGGCGACCAGGCTCACTGCCGCCGCCTCTCCCGGCCCCGCCAGCCGCAGCCCCGGAACATCGGAGAGAAGTGCTGCGAGGCGATCGGCCAGCGCCGCATCCGCGACCGCGATCGCGACCAGGATCGGCCCTGGCTCGCTCAAGCGGTCGGCCTTTCGCCGACGGTCAGCGAAACCTCGACCGCCTGCCCGCCGCGGCGGAGGCCGAGCCGCACGATCCGCCCGACGCTGTCGCCCCCGAGCGCGCGCAGAAGCTGCCGCGGCGTCTCCACCCGCTCACCCTCCCATTCCGTGACGATGTCGCCCTGATGCAGCCCGGCCGCGGCGCCCGGCCCGTTGGCATCGACGCTCAGCACCAGCACGCCGCCGCCGCCCCCGGCATCGAGGCGGATCGGCTGCAGGCCGAGCCCGAGATAGCCCCGCGTCACGCGCCCATGCGCTTCGAGCTGAGCGGCGACGCGCGCGATGGTCGCCGCCGGGATGACGATCGTGCGCCGACGCGGCCCGAACACCGCCATGCCGAAGGCCTGGCCTTCCGCATCGAGCACGAGCCCGCCTTCGGAGGCGCGGCGCAGCGCGATGTCGAGCTCGATCCGGGCATCGATCTCGCCGCCGCGGAGCGAGCGCCAGGCCGGACCCGATCGCGCGACGATGCCGAACGCCGCCGTGGTCGCCCCGTCCCGCGCGCCGAGTCCGAGCGCCAGCGCGCCCGCCGGCGGCGTCAGCGGCCGCAACGCGGCAGCCGGGCCGGTTGCGGCATCGGTCGCGAGCAGCGCCACATCGGTCGAGAGATCCCGGCCGAGCAGCCTGGCCGCGGCCCGCGCCCCGCCCGGCAGGGTCAGCGTGACCTCGCCCGCCTCGGCCAGCGCCTCGTCGGCGGTGACGATCAGGCCCGGCTTCCAGACGAAGCCGGAGGTGCTGCGTTGCTGCGCATGGACGGAAACGAGTGCGGGCGAGGCAGCCGCGACGATGCCGGCGAGCGATGCCGAGAACTCGGCGAGCAGGGGAGCAGTGGCGGACATCGGGGTTCTCCTTCTCGCCCCAATGTGTGGGCAGCACCCTGCGCTGCCACCTGCCCGCCTGGGCGGGTGCCGATCAGCCCGAAAGCACCGGCGCCGGATCGAGCCAGGTCTGGAACCAGGACAGGCTGAAATGCAGATGCGGGCCGGTCACCCGGCCGGTCGCGCCGATCGCGCCGATGCGGCCGCCGCGCGCCACCGCCTCGCCCTCCGTCACGTCGCGGCGCGACAGATGCGCATACAGCGTGTTGATGCCGTGCCCGTGGTCGATCACCACCAGCTCGCCGAAGAAGAAGAAGCTCGCCGACAGCGTGACGCGGCCGGCGGCAGCGGCCTGCACCGGCGTGCCGACGGGGGCCGCGATGTCGTATCCATAATGCGGCTGCCGCGGCTGGCCGTTCAGGATGCGCTGGCTGCCGAAGACGCCGCTGATCCGCCCCTCCGCAGGGCGCAGCAGCGCGGACGCGAAACCGGTCAGCGCGCTGTCCGCGGCGCGCGCCCGGCCGAGCTGCTCCCGCTCCGCCGCGATGCGCGCCAGCGCCGCGGCGTCCGGCGTCACCTGCGCCGGCGGCAGCCCGTCGATCCGCTGCACCGGCCATTGCCGCCGGGCGATCCCGAGCGGCTGCGCTCGCCCATCGACGGTCAGCACCGCCGCCTCGCCATGGTCGCGGCCGAAGCCGAAGGCAAAATCCCCGGCCGGCGAGACCCGGAGCGCTCGCCCGTCGAGTGCCAGCCGCGTCCCCGGCGGCGCCCGCCCGACCACCAGCCCGCCTTGCGCGAGACCCTGTGGCGCGACCTCCAGCGCCGCAGCACCGCGGGCCAGCAGCAGCGCCGGCGTCGCGAGCAAGGCCCGCCGCTTCACAGCAGGTCCGCCTGCCGCGGCTCATCCGGCCGGCGCCCGCGCGCGGGCTTCGCGCCATCCGCCGTGGCACCCACCTCCCCATCCGCGAAGGTCAGCGTCAGGTGCTGCGCCGGCCGAATTGCGCCCGCATTCGTCAGCGCCGCGCCGTCCGCATCCCGGACCAGCACGAAGCCGCGCGCCAGCACGGATTGATACGACGCGCTCTCGAGCCGCGCCGCCAGGCCCGCCAGCGCCGCCCGCCTCTCGCGCAACAGCGCGCTGAGCGGCGCCGGCCCGAACCGCGCCAAGGCGCGCGCATCGCGCCTGACCGCGATCGCGCGCGCGATGCTTGCATCGCCCCGGCCGGCAACCGCGCCCAGCCGCTCCCGGCGTGCCAGGATCGCTTCCCGCGGATGCGGCACGCGCAGGCCCGCCAGGCCCTGCCCGCGCCGCGCCAGGAAGCCCGCGATGCCGCGCGGCAGCCGCTCCCCCCAATCATCCAGGCGCAGCCGCGCCTGCTCGATCCGTGCCGGCACGTCGGGGAGCCGCCGCTCCGCCCGCAGCAGCCGCAGCCGCGCATCGTTCACCACCCGCCGCGCGCAGCCCACAAGCCGCGCGCCACGCTGCACCAGATCCGCCGCCAGGTCGCCCCGCGCCGGCACCGCGAGCTCCGCCGCCGCGGTCGGCGTCGGCGCGCGCCGGTCGGCGGCGAAATCGATCAGCGTCGTGTCCGTCTCATGCCCGACCGCGGAGATCAGCGGAATCGCACTCGCCGCCGCGGCCCGCACCACGACCTCCTCGTTGAAGGCCATCAGATCCTCGAGGCTGCCGCCGCCGCGCGCCACGATCACCACATCGGGTCGCGGCACCAGGCCATCCACCGGCAAGGCCGAGAAACCCGCGATCGCGCGCGCCACCTGCTCCGCCGCACCCGCCCCCTGCACCGCCACCGGCCAGACCAGGATGTGCCGCGGAAACCGCCGCGCGATCGTCGTCCGGATGTCCTGCAGCACCGCGCCCGAGGCCGAGGTGACGATTCCGATGACGCGCGGCAGCATCGGCAAGGGCCGCTTCCGCCCCTCCTCGAACAACCCTTCCGCCAGCAGGCGCTTGCGCAGCGCCTCGATCCGCGCCAGCAGCGCGCCCTCGCCCGCGAATTCCAGCCGGTCGATCACCAGCTGGTAGCGGGAGCGATCGGCATAGGTCGTGAGCTTGCCGGTCGCGATCATCTCGACGCCGTTCTCCGGCGGCGCCGCCAGCATGCGCAGGTTGCCCTTCCAGATCACTGCCTCGATCTTCGCACCCTCGTCCTTCAGCGACAGGTAGACGTGTCCCGAGGCGGCGCGCTTCATCTCGGTGATCTCGCCGCGCACCCGGACGCGGCCGAATGCCCCCTCCAGCGTGCGGCGGATCGCGCCCGCGATCTCCGAGACCGCATATTCGGGAATGTTCGCGCCGTCGCGCGGGGCCGGGCTGTCCATATGCCGATGCTATGCTAGACGCGCGTCACACGGAAACAGGGCGGACTTCGATGCGTGTGCTCCTCGTCGGCGGCGGCGGCCGCGAACACGCCCTGGCGACGGGCATCGCCGCCTCCCCCAAACTCACGAAGCTGTTCTGCGCGCCCGGCAATGCCGGCATCGCCGCGATCGCCGAATGCGTGCCGATCGGCGCCGAGGACATCCGGGCCCTCGTCGCCTTCGCCCGCACCCAGGCAGTCGACCTGGTCGTCGTCGGCCCCGAAGCGCCGCTCACCCTGGGCCTCGCGGACGCCTGCGCCGAGGCCGGCATCCCCTGCTTCGGCCCGACCGCCGCCGCCGCACGCCTCGAAGGCAGCAAGAGCTTCACCAAGGAAGTCGCCGACGCCGCCGGCGTGCCGACCGCCGCCTGGGCCCGCTTCGAGGATGCCGACGCCGCCCGCGCCCATATCCGCGAACGCGGCGCGCCGATCGTCGTCAAGGCCGACGGCCTCGCCGCCGGCAAGGGCGTCGTCGTCGCCGAGACCACCGAAGACGCCGAACGCGCCATCGCCGACTTCATGGAAAGCCGCGTCCACGGCAGCGCCGGCAGCAGCGTCGTCATCGAGGAATGCCTGATCGGCGAGGAGATCTCCTTCTTCGCCCTCTGCGACGGCAAGGACGCGCTGCCCTTCGGCGCCGCCCAGGACCACAAGCGCGCCTTCGACGGCGACCAGGGCCCGAACACCGGCGGCATGGGCGCCTATTCCCCGCCGCCCGCCTTCACCGACACGCTCCGCGACGCGGTGATGACCCGCTTCATCCGCCCGACGCTGGCCGAAATGGCCCGGCGCGGCACGCCCTTCCGCGGCATCCTCTTCGCCGGCCTCATGCTCACCCCGGGCGGCCCCAGGCTCATCGAATACAACGTCCGCTTCGGCGACCCGGAATGCGAGGCGCTGATCCCCCGCCTCGACGCCGACCTCCTCGACGCCCTCCACGCCGCCGCCACCGGCCGCCTCGCCGACACCCGCCTCGCCTGGCGCCCGCTCCACAGCCTGGTCGTCGTCATGGCCACCCAGGGCTATCCCGGCCCCTACGCCAAAGGCAGCACCATCCGCGGCCTCGAGGCCGCCGCCGCCATCCCGAACGCCCGCATCTTCCACGCCGGCACCACGGCGCAGGACGACGCCATCACCGCCACCGGCGGCCGCGTGCTGGCCGTCACCGCCACCGGCCCCACGCTGCGCGACGCCCATGTCACCGCCTACGCCGCCATCGCCGCCATCGACTGGCCCGAAGGCTTCTGCCGCCACGACATCGGCTGGCGCGCCCTCGGGTGAGGGTGCGCTGTCCCGGAAGGGCGCTGCCCTCCCGGACCCATCCGGCAGGGTGGGCACCAAATGAAGCAGGTCCAGGAGGCTCCAGCCTCCTGGTGGTGAGGGTCCGGGAGAGGCGAAGCCTTTCCCGGGATGCGCAACGTCACCCCCGATGGATGCGCAGCGGGCCGAAGCTCTGGCTGACCGGCATGACTTGCAGGGTGTTGACGTTCACGCGGGCGGGCCGGGTGGCGACCCAGTGGACGGTGTCGGCGATGTCGTCGGGGGTCAGGGCTTCGGTGTTGGCGTAGGGCGTGGCGGCCTTGGCGTCGTCGCCCTTGAAGCGGACGGAGGAGAATTCGGTGCCGCCGACGAGGCCGGGTTCGATATCGGTCACGCGGATCTTCGTGCCGAACAGGTCGGCGCGGAGGTTGAGGCTGAACTGGCGCACGAAGGCCTTGGTGGCGCCGTAGACGTTGCCGCCGGGGTAGGGGAATTCGCCGGCGGTCGAGCCGATGTTGACGATGTGGCCGCGGTCGCGCGCGACCATGCCCGGCAGCACGGCGCGGGTCATGGTGACGAGGCCTTTGCAGTTGGTGTCGATCATCGCGTCCCAGTCGTCGAGCTCGGCCGCCTGGGCGGGTTCGAGGCCGAGGGCGAGGCCGGCATTGTTCACCAGGATGTCGATCGCCTGCCAGGCTTCGGGGAGCGCTTCGATCGCGGCGGCGATGGCGGCGCGGTCGCGGATGTCGAGGGCCAGCGGCAGCACGCGATCGGCGCCCAGTTCGTCGCGGAGGGCGTCGAGGCGTTCGGCGCGGCGTCCGGCGGCGATGATCCGGGCACCGTCGGCGGCGAAGCGCCGCGCGATCGCGACGCCGAAGCCGGCGGTGGCGCCGGTGACGAGGATGATCATGCCGGGATCCCTTCGAGCACGACCTTGCCGATCATGCGCCCGCTTTCGACCGCCTGGTGGGCTTCGGCGAGGCTGGCGGCGGAGAGCGGGCCGAGGTTGCGGGTCATGGTGTGGCGGAGGGCGCCAGCGTCGATGAGGTGGGACACTTCGTCGAGCAGGTGGTGTTGGGCGACCATGTCGGGGGTGCGGTTGAGGGCGCGGGCGAACATCGCTTCGAAGGCGAGGAAGGCGGCCTTGGGGCGGATGCGTTGCACGTCGGCACCCTGCATCTCGTCGATCACGCAGATGCCGCCTTGCGGCGCGAGGGCGTCGGCGAGCGCGTTCCAGTGGGTGGCGGTCTGGGTGACCGAGAAGATGCAGGGCAGCGGCAGGCCGAGGGCCTTGAGTTGCGGGCCGAGGTCCTGGCTGTGGTCGAGGATGTGGTGGGCACCCATCTGTTCGCACCACGCGCGGGTTTCGGGGCGGGAGGCGGTGGTGATCACCTTGAGGCCGGTGAGGCGGCGGGCGAGCTGGACGGCGATCGAGCCGACGCCGCCGGCGCCGCCGGTGATCAGGATGGCGTCGCCTTGCGGCGTGCCGCCGCGGGTGATGCGAAGGCGATCGAAGAGCGCTTCCCAGGCGGTGATGGCGGTGAGCGGCAAGGCGGCGGCTTCGGCGAAGGCGAGGGATTTCGGCTTGTGGCCGACGATGCGTTCGTCGACGAGCTGGAGTTGCGCGTTGCTGCCGGGGCGGTTGACGACGCCGGCGTAGAAGACCGCGTCGCCGACATGGAAGAAGCCGGCTTCGGGGCCACGGGCGCGGACGATGCCGGCGGCGTCGAAGCCCAGCACGCGGGTTTCGCCGGCGGGGTCGGCCTTGGCACGGAGCTTGGTGTCGACGGGGTTGACGCTGACGGCGCGGATTTCGACCAGCAGCTCGTGGCCCTTCGGATCCGGCGGGTCGGGCAGGACGACGTCCGCGAAGGCGTCGGGGTGGTCGGCCGGGTGGCAATGCGTGTAGGCGACGGCTTTCATGGGCGTTCCCTTCGTTCAGCCGATCCTCAGCAAGGCGGGGCCGTGACGGCGGAGCCAGTCGACGGCGGTTTCGTGGTTGGGGCTCAGGCGCGTGACGTGCGCCCAGAAGCGGGGCGAGTGGTTGAGTTCCCGCCGGTGTGCGACTTCGTGCGCGACGACGTAATCGAGCACCCAGTCGGGCGCCATGACGAGGCGCCAGGAGAAGGCGATGGTGCCGTCCGGCGCGCAGCTGCCCCAGCGGCTTTTGGTGTCCTTGAGGCGGATGGCGGGGATGGTCACGTCGAGCATGGCCGCGTGTTTCGCGATGAGCGGCGCGATGCGGCGCCTGGCTTCGGCGCGGAGTGCGTCGGCGACGCGGCGGGGCAGGAATTCCGGCTGGCCGCCGACGGTGATCGCACCGTCGGCGATGCGGCTGCCGCGCATTGCGGGATCGTGGCGGATGACGTGCGGCGTGCCGCCGACCGGCACTTCGGTGCCGGGCGCGAAGGCGCAGGCGGGGGCGAGCGCGTTCAGCCTCTGCATCACCCAGGCCGCGTGTTCGGTCAGCAGCGCCATGCCGGCGCGGCGCCCGGCGCGCGGCGGCAGGGTGATGACGACGGCGCCCTGGCTCGGGTCGATGCGAAGGCTGACGCGGCGCGCGCGGGTGGAGCGTTTCCAGAGCACGCTGCAGGGCAGCGGCTGGGTATGGGCCGGGATGCGGAGTGCGATGGTCTCGGGGGACGACAGGTCCATGCGCGCCAGAATGGCGCGCCGGACGCGCGCCGTCATCCGGGCAGATGTTTCAGTTCGATCTCCACGAAGGAGAGCGGCGCGGTGCCGGCATTGACCACGTTGTGCTCGACGCCGGCCGGGCGCGCATAGGACAAGCCGGCCTTGAGCTCCGCGGTCGCGGTCTGCTCGCCGGGGAGTTCCAGCAACAGCGTACCGTCGGTCACCGGGACGACGACGTAGGCCATGCCGTGGCGGTGGTAGCCGGTCTCCGCACCAGGCGCGAAGTCCCAGCGGGTGACGCGCACATGCGCGTCATCCTGCTGGAGCACGGGCGTCGCCGGCTCGCGGCAGCGCAGGGGCTCGCTTGTTTGGCCCGGCCGATTCAGACCTCCGCGCCCTTCGGCGCTCCGGTCATCGGACGGGCCGCTCATTCCGCGGCCTTGGCGGGTGCGAGGCCCGGCAGCGGCAGCGCGCCGGCGGCGTCCCATGCCGCCCACACCTTCGCGGCCTGATCGGCGTCGAGCGGCAGATGCGGCGGGCGGATGGTGCGCCAGCCGGCATCGCCGGTGGAGCGGGCGATGATTTCGCGCAGGCCCGGGATCAGCGGCACCGAGGTCGCGGCCTTGCGGGTCGCGACCAGCACCGCCTGGGCAGCATCCGCTTCCGGCCCGGTGCGCCTGGCGTAGACGATGCCGCCCCAATGGCTGTTGGCGTTGGAGGCGGCGGTGATGCAGCCGGCGCCGCCATCGGCGAGGATGCGCTGGAGGAATTCGTCGCTGCCCGAATAGACCTCGAACCCCTGGGGCCCGAAGGCGTCCACCATCGCCTTCATGTTCGCGTAGTCGCCGGAGCTGTCCTTGACGCCTTTGAAGACGCCCGGGAAGGCCCTCAGCAGCCGGCCGATGAGGTCGAGGCTGAACGGCACCGCGCTCTGCTGCGGGAAGTGGTAGAGGAACAGGGCGATGCCGCCGCCGACGCGGTTCGCGACTTCGGAGAAGTAGGCGAACAGGCCGTCGTCGCTCGGCGCCTTGTAGTAGAAGGGCGGCAGCACGAGCACGCCGCGGCAGCCCTGCGCCTTCGCGTGCAGCGTGAGTTCCACGGTGTCGGAGAGGTTGGCGCAGCCGGTGCCGGGCATCAGCTTCGTGGCCGGGATGCCGCGGGCGACCAGCCCTTCCAGGATCTGCTTGCGCTCGGTCAGGCCGAAGGAATTCGCCTCCCCGGTGGTGCCGAGCATGCCGAGGCCGTTGCAGCCGTTCGCCAGCAGCCAGCGCGCATGGGCGGCCATGCGGTCGAGGTCGGGCGAGAAGTCGGGCTTCATCGCGGTCAGGATGGCGGCGTTCACGCCGCCGAACAGGGCGTTCTGCATGGCTGGCTCCCCGGGGGACAAGTCTGCCGCCTTCGTGGTCCCGGATCGATCGCCCGTCAATCATGCCGGCCGCATGAAATTGATATCAATGATCATAGGCATGCGGCCGGCATGAGCCCTTGTTTCGCGCGCAGCCGCCACACCAACCCTGCGCGTGATACCCGGCTCCGCCGGGTATCACCGCCGTCGGGGCCGCGCCGATTTCGGCACCAGGCCGGGCCAGCGCACCACATGCTCCTCGAGCGGGCCGGCATCGCGTTCGCGCACCGCGCGGCCGCGCACCGAGATGCCGGCCTCATGCACCGTGTCGGGGGAGCCGGAGACCAGCGGGTGCCACCACATCAGGTCCTGCCCTTCGGCGACCAGCCGATAGGCGCAGGAGGGCGGCAGCCAGTCGATGGCGGCGAGTGCCTTCGGCGTCAGCTTGACGCAATCCGGCACCCGTTCGCGGCGGCGGGGATAGTCGGAGCAGCGGCAGGTCCGGGTGTCGAGCAGGCGACAGGCGACTTCGGTCCAGGCGAGCCGCTCGGTCGCTTCGTCGCGCAGCTTGTGCAGGCAGCAGCGGCCGCAACCGTCGCAGAGGCTTTCCCACTCGGCGCGGGTCATCGCGTCGAGTGGCTTGGTTTTCCAGAAGGGGGGATCATCGGGCACGGTGTCAGCAAGATAGGATGGCAGCCGGCCCGGGGGGAGGGCCGGCGCGGCGGTCAGCGATTGCGCGGCGGCGTCGGCAGGCTCTCCTGCCCGATACGGCCGGGGCCGGGTGCGCCGGTGCCGGGCACGCTCGCCTGCGGGCCGGGGGCGGCGGTCGGCGGCGGCAGCGCCGGTGCGGCCGCGCCGGGACCCGTCGGCTGGCTGAAGCGGATCAGGATGCCGCGCAGCGGGTCGCTGCCCGGGTTGTGCGCTTCCATGCCGATCACGATCTGCCGTGTCCCGACGTCGCGGCCGTAATAGGCCCGGTTCCAGGCGCTCAGCGCGTTCAGGATCGAGCCTTCGAAGGACAGGCCGGCATAGAGGCCGCGGGTCCTGGCATAGGTCACGATGTCGGCGCCGACGGCCGCCGTCGTCGCCCCGGAAATACCGGCGCCGAGATGGGCGAGCGAGACCGAGGCATCGGCGCCGAGCTTGAACTGGCTGTCGAGCATGGCGTTCAGGCCGCGGTCGGTCAGGATGATCATCAGCACCGCGGCATCCTGCACGCCGATCTGCAGGCCGACGCTGCCGCTGCCGATCGAGTAGAAGGCCGGCGAGGACCAGCTGCCGGCGCCGTCGCGCGCCATCAGCACGCAATCGCCGCCCTGGCCGCCGAAGATGAAGCCGGCGCGGAACAGCCGCGGGCAGACCATCACCGCCCGCGCCCGCCGCAGGAGCGTGAGCTGATCCTCGTTGCGTTCGATGCCGACGATGTCCTGCACCGCCAGCGTGGCGCGGTCGACGACGCTTTGTTGCTCCCCCTGCGCCATGGCTCGGGTGGCGAACATCAGTCCCACCCCGAGCAAGGCGCTGAGCAATGCGAGACGGCGCATGAGCTTTCTCCCCCAAACCCTTGACCCCACGTCTCTTTTACCCACGGGATTGAGGCAAGTCCAAGGTTTTGGCGTGCCTCACGCGCGGCGCACGAAGTTGCGATCGGGAAGGCGGTGGCAGACCCGCCTTGTGCTACCCTGTCCCCATGACCATCGCCCTGACGAAGCCGATGACGCGGGAGGCGTTCCTCGCCTGGGAGGAACGCCAGGATCTGCGCTACGAATTCGACGGCATCCGGCCGGTTGCGATGACTGGGGGCACCCGGGCGCATGCCGGCATCCAACGCAACCTCATGCTCGCCATCGGCGGACGGCTGCGCGGCCAACGTTGCAGGATTTTCGGAAGCGATCTCAAGATCGATACCGGACACGGGTTCCGCTATCCGGACGCATTCGTGACCTGCACGCCGGGTGCGGGGTCCAGCACGATCGTCGCCGACCCGGTCGTGATCTTCGAAGTGCTGAGCCCATCGACCGCGAGCGTCGACCAGATCACCAAGAACCGGGAATACGCCGCTATCCCGTCCGTCCGGCGCTACGTCCTGCTCGCCCAGGATCGCGTCGGCGCCACCGTCTTCGAGCGCGCCGGCGACGACTGGATCGGCCACGTGATCGCCGACGAGGCGACGCTCGACCTGCCGGAGATCGGCATCGCGCTGCCGCTCGCGGAACTCTACGAGGGCGTCGCGGCGGAGGACGAGGAGGCGTAGGCGTCCGGCGCCGGCGTCCAGGGCTCCTCGTTGACGCTCGCCACCCGCCAGTCGGGGCCGTGCTTCTCGATCCGGGTCAGCGACAGGTTGCGGATCGAGAAGACCAGCGCCTGATCGGGCGTCAGCCCCATCGCATGCGCGAGCATGGCGCGGATCGACCCGCCATGCGCGACGATCACCAGATCCTGGCCCTGGAACCGCTCCGCGAGCGCTTCCAGCGCCGGCGCGACCCGCGCCTGCATCTCCAGGAAACTCTCGCCGCCGGGCGGCTTCTCGAGCCCCGCATGCGGCCAGAAGGGATGCGCCGGCGCCGACAGCAAGGGCGGCAGCGCCTCGTGCGGGATGCCCTGCCACTCGCCCAGATGCTGCTCGGCGAAGGCGGGCTCCGCCTCCAGCGGCGCGTCCGGATAGCCGGCGGCGAAGATCGCGGCCGCGGTCGCACGGGTGCGCGACAGGTTCGTCACGCACCAGGCCGCCGGCTGCGGCAGGCGCCGCGCCAGCCAGCGATAGAGCGCCGCTTCCTCGCGCAGCGCCAGGTCGCAAAGCAGCACGTCCATCGCGCCGTACAGGAAGGCGCGGGAGGACGGCTCGACCAGCGCGTGGCGGACCAGGAAGAAGCGGGTGATCTGCACGGAAGCTCCGTTCATTCGCCGATGTTGAGAAGGGCGCCGCGTATCCTCGCACCCTGGAACTGGCGCATGAAGACGAAGGCCGCGACCGCGAGCCAGGCCGCGTCCAGCAACAGCGCATAGGCCAGGTGGTCCCAGGCCATCCGCCCGTCCGTCAGCGCCGCGCGCATGCCTTCGAAGACATGCGCGGCGGGGATCGAGAGCGAGAGCGGCTGCAGCCAGGCCGGCAGCACCGAAACCGGATAGAAGACCGCGGCGAAGGGCGTGATGCCGAACAGCACGCTCCAGGCCAGCGCCTCCGCCCCCGCGCCGTGCCGGAGGATGAGCGAGGTGACCAGCAGCGCGACCGCCCAACCCATCATCATCAGCGCGGCGAAGAAGCCGACCACCGCCGGCCCCAGCGTGAAGATGCCGAAGCCGTACAGCAGCCAGGCGAGCAGCATCGCCGGCGCGACGCCGACCGCCGTGCGGATCACGCTCATGGTCATCAGCGCCGCCACCAGCTCCCGCGGGCGCAGCGGCGAGACGAAGACATGGCCGAGGTTGCGCGACCAGATCTCCTCGAGGAAGGACAGCGCGAAGCCCATCTGGCCGCGCAGCGCGATCTCCCACAGCAGCACCGCGCCCAGCAGCGCGCCGGCGGCGACCACGCCGGCACCGGGCTGCAGTCCCGCGACGTAGCTGGTGATGAAGCCCCAGACCGTCATCTGCAGGATCGGCCAGTACATCAGCTCGACGACGCGCGGCCAGGACCGGCGATAGAGCGCCACGTGGCGGTAGACCAGGCCCCAGATGCGACGCAGGGACGCGCGCACTGAATGGTGGCGCGGCCGATTCAGCTCTCCGCGCCCTTCGGCGCTCCGACCATCGGACGCGCGCATCATACTTCCGCCGCTTCGGCGCGCGTGCCGCGCGCGATGTCGAGGAAGACCTGTTCCAGGTCGTCGCGCCCGTAGCGGGCGACCAGCGCATCGGGGCTGCCCTGATCGACGATCCGGCCCTCCTTCAGCATCAGCACATGCGAACAGAGCCGCTCGACCTCCGCCATGTTGTGGGAGGCGAGCAGGATCGCCGCACCGCTCTCCGCGCGGTAGCGCTCCAGCATCGATCGCACCCAGTCGCCGGTGTCGGGATCGAGGCTCGCGGTCGGTTCGTCCAGCAGCAGCAGCGCCGGCCGGTTGATCAGCGCCTTGGCGAGTGCCACCCGCGTCTTCTGCCCGGCCGAGAGCTCCCCCGCCGGGCGGTCGAGCAGCAATTCGAGCTGCAGCGCGCGCGCCAGCTCCGCGATCCGCGCCTCGATCCCCGGCACGTCATACAAATGGCCGTAGATGCGGAGGTTCTCCGCGACCGAGAGCCGGTGCGGCAGGGCGACATAGGGCGAGGAGAAGTTCATCCGCGCGAGTGCCGCGAAGCGGTCCTTGGCCATGTCGTGGCCGAGGGCGAGGATGCGCCCGCCGCTCGGCACCAGCAGGCCGAGCAGCATCGCGATCGTCGTCGTCTTGCCGGCGCCGTTGCCGCCGAGCAGCCCCCAGGTTTCGCCCTGCGGCAGGGTGAAGGTGAGGCCATCGACGGCGGGCTTCGGCGGCGGCGCGCCCTTCCGCGGCGGATAGGTTTTTTGCAGGTCCTCGATCAGCAGCGCGGGCGGGGTCATCGCCACCCCATATCGGCCGATCCAGACCGACCGCCAAGCGGCAAAACCGTGACCCTACATATCCTGCACGAGCTGGCGGCGGCGCTCGATGAGGCGGCCGGAGAACAGGCGGAAGCCCATCTCCCAGCCCCAGGCGATCGCCGCCGGGCGATCGACGCCCGCCAGCACCATGCGGCCGCGATCCCGCGGCAAGGCATCGGCCAGCAGCCCGGCCCCCGGCGAGCCGAGGGTCGGCGCCGCATCCCCCCAGGTCAGGCACAGCAGGTCGGAGCCTGCCGCCGCCACCCGGATCAGGGCCGGATCGGCATCCGCGCCCACCTCCAGCGCCAGGCGATGCGAGCGGCCGCGGAGATCGGCCTGCAAGGGCGCGAAGCCGTCCGGATTGGCCAGCACGTCCTCGATCGCCATCGCGATCGTCACGCGCCCGCGCAGCGCCGCCGGCAGCAGCGTGTCCAGGCGGAGGAACTCGGCGCTCAGCACCGCCTCCGGCGTCAGCGCCAGGAAGCAGTCGCGCCGCGCCCGCAGCACCTCCGGCCGCGTCAGCCCGGCCAGCAGCCGGCGGTCGGCGGCCGCGCGCAGGCGGCGGAACAGCTCGGGCGCCGAACCCGGGTCATGGTCCGGCAGCACCGCCGCGCAGAGGGCCGCCATGTCGATGCGCCGCTCCTCCCAGCAGGGCTCCGGCGCGCCGCCGCCGGGCTCCAGCCGGCAGGCCCAGCCGCGGCGCAGCACCGCTTCGATATCGGCGCGCGCCAGCGCCTGCTCGGCCGATTGCACCGCAATCAGGTCGAGCGGCGCCCGCCCCTCGGCCACCGGGGCGGGCGGTGGTGCCCCACCCACCAGGCCGAGCACGCTTTCCACCAGCGCCATGACGGCGGCCGCCTGCTGCGGCAGCCGCAGCCGCTGCAGCAGCCCCTCGGTCGCGATGCCGGGCTGGCCTTCCAGCATCCCCCCGAGCACGCCCTCGATCCGGGCGAGGTTCTGCGCCGGCAGCGCTTCCACCGCCACCTGGTCGCCATTGGGCAGGTCGAAGACCTGGACCCGCGTCGCGCGGCGAAGCGGGTGCCAGGCATCCTCGATCAGCCGGCCGTGATAGCCGCGGCGCTGCGCCGAGGTCATCCGCGACAGGCGCAGCAGCAGCACCTCCCGCTCGACGCCGGAGGCGACCGCGTCGCGCGCCAGCGCCGCAAGCTCGACCGCACCGGGCGCCGAGAAGGAGGCGCGGATCGGCCGGTCCGGCAGGGCGCGGCGGGTCAGCATCCGGGGCCCTTCGGCAGGGCAACGCTCAAGCTATGGCTGGACGGCTCTGGCACGGCACCTCGCAGGCGGCGGGTGGAACGACGCCCGAGGCTTCCACGGCCGTACTGAAGAAAGCCTTATCGAGCCTGGCTTGCGCCGCCCGTGACGGTTGGGCTACGCGATCCGGATGCAGTCAGCATCGCCGGCCGACCGGCCGCTCAGTGACCCCCCGCCCTCCGAGCTCGTGGACGCGATCCGCACGCTGAAGCGCGGCAGCGTGCTGGTGGTGGGCGATGCCATGCTCGACCGCTACGTCTATGGCGAGGTGCGGCGGGTCAGCCCGGAGGCGCCGGTGCCGGTGCTGGCGGTCGAGCGGGAGCTCGCGATGCCGGGCGGCGCCGGCAACGTGGTGCGCAACCTGACCGCGGTCGGCACCGCGGTCGCCTTCGTCTCGGTGGTCGGCGACGACCAGGCCGGCAGCGACCTGACCGGGCTGATCGGCGGCCAGCCCGGGGTCGAGCCCTGGCTGCTGGTCCAGGGCGGCCGCGCCACCACCACCAAGACGCGCTTCATCGCCGCCGGCCAGCAGCTGCTCCGCGCCGACCACGAGATCGTGGCCCCGGTGCATCCGCGGCTGGCCGACCGGCTGATCCGCATCGCTTCCGACGCGGTCGCCGCGACCGCGGTCATGGTGTTGTCGGATTACGGCAAGGGCGTGCTCGGCGCCGATACCGCCCAACGCCTGATCCAGGCGGCGCAGGCGGCCGGGCGCCGCGTGCTGGTCGACCCCAAGGGCCGCGACTATGCGCGCTATGCCGGCGCCGACCTGATCACGCCGAACCGTGCCGAGCTCCACCAGGCGACCGGCATGCCGGTCGACACCGAGGAGGCGATCGTCGCCGCCGCACGGGCCATCCGCGACCGGCACGGCTTCGGCGCCGTGCTGGTGACCCGGAGCGAGGACGGGATGACCCTGCTCGACGGCGACACCGTCCGCCACTTCCCGGCCGAGGCCGCCGAGGTGCACGACGTCTCCGGCGCCGGCGACACCGTGATGGCGCTGCTGGCCGCCGGCCTCGCCGCCGGCCAGCCGCTCGCGGTCGCCGCCAGGCTCGCGAACATCGCGGCCGGCATCGTGGTCGGCAAGATCGGCACCGCGGTCGCCCGCGACGAGGACCTGATCGAGGCGCTCTCGGTCGAGCGCGGCGCGCTCCGCAAGGTCGCCTCCCGCGCCGCGACGGTCGAGCAGGTGGAACGCTGGCGCCGCCGCGGCTGGCGCATCGGCTTCACCAATGGCTGCTTCGACCTGCTGCACCCCGGCCATGTCCACCTGCTGGAGCAGGCGCGGAGCTGGTGCGACCGGCTGGTCGTCGGGCTCAATTCGGACGCCAGCGTCAAGCGCCTGAAGGGCGCGGCGCGGCCGATCCAGGCGGAAGCCGCCCGCGCCGCCGTCCTCGCCTCGCTCGCCAGCGTCGATTGCGTCACCGTCTTCGACGAGGACACGCCGATCGACCTGATCCGCCTGCTGCGGCCGGAGGTGCTGGTGAAGGGCGCCGACTACACGGTCGACCAGGTGGTCGGCGGCGAGCTGCTCGGCGAATGGAGCGGCCAGGTGCGGCTGGCGGAGCTGCTGCCGGGACAGAGCACGACGGCGACGGTGGCCCGGATCAAGGGCTGAATCGATGCGCCGTCGTCCGCTTATCGCCGCCACGCTGGCGGCCGCCCTGCCGGCGCCGGCCATCGCGCAGGGCGCGCGTGCCCGCACCCTGCGGTTCATGCCGCAGGCGGCGCTGTCGGCGCTCGATCCGACGTTCAATCCGACGACGATCGTGACGACGCACGGATGCTGCGTCTTCGACGTGCTGTATGCGACGGATGCGGGTTTGCGGCCGCGGCCGCAGATGGCCGAGGGGCACGAGGTCTCGGCGGATGGCCGGCGTTGGACCATCCGGCTGCGGGAGGGTCTGCGCTTCCACGATGGGGAGCCGGTCCGGGCGCGGGACTGCATCGCCTCCATCCGGCGCTGGGCCGTGCGGGATCCGTTCGGGCAGTTGCTGGCACAGGTGGTGGCGGAGTGGGTGGCGGCCGACGACCGGACCTTGGTGTTGCATCTGACGCGGCCGTTCCCGGCGCTGCTCGATGCGCTGGCCAAGCCGGCCGCCTCGCCCTGCTTCATCCTGCCGGAGCGGACGGCGCTGACGCCGGCCGACCGGCCGATCACCGACATGACCGGCAGCGGGCCCTGGCGCTGGATCGCGTCCGACTACGTGCAGGGCGCGCAGGCGGCCTATGCCCGGCACGAGGGCTATGTGCCGCGGGCGGAGCCGGCGGAGGCGGCCTCGGGCGGCAAGCGGGTGCATTTCGACCGGCTGGAACTCCTCTGGATCCCGGATGGCGGCACCGCGGCCGCGGCCTTGCAGACCGGCGAGATCGACTGGATCGAGTATCCGCTGCCGGACCTGGTGCCGGTGCTGCGGCGCGACCGCGCCGTCCGCACCCAGATCTACGACCCGAACGGTTTTTTGGGTTTCCTGCGCTTCAACCACCTGCACCCGCCTTTCGACGACGTGCGGGTGCGGCGGCTGATCCGGGATGTCCTGCCGCAGAACGACTATATGGCGGCCGTCGCGCTGCCGGACGACTGGCGGCAATGCCATGCGATGTTCCCCTGCGGCCTGCCGGCGACGGTCGAGTTCCCGGCCGCGACGCGGGACCTCGATCGCACGCGCGCCGCACTCCGGGACCTCGGCGCCTTCGCGCGGCCGATCGTGCATGTGAACCCGACCGACTTCCCGGCGGTGACCCAGCAGGGCCGCGTCACCGCCGACCTGATGCGGCGGCTGGGGTTCCAGATCGACCTGGTGGAGGGCGACTGGGCGACCACCATCGCGCGCCGGGCCCGCCGCGAGGCGCCGGCGCAGGGCGGCTGGAACCTGCACAACACCAACTTCCCCTCGGCCGGCATCGCGAGCCCGGCGCTGAACCCGATCATCCGCATGCATGGCGAGCGCGCCTGGTTCGGCTGGCCGAGCGATGCGGGCGTCGAGGCGGCGATGCGCGACTGGACGGAGGCGGCCGACGCCGAGGCGCAGGCGGCGGCGATGGCGGCGCTGCAGCGCCGCGCCTGGGATGCGGTGCCCTTCGCGCCGACCGGCCTGTTCCGCCTGCGCACCGCCTTCCGCGCCGAGCTTGCGGGCGTGCTGCAGGCGCCGAACCCGATGCTGTGGAACCTGCGCCGGGGCTGAAGCAGATCGCCTGAGCGGCATCCGATGACCGCAGGGCCGAATGGCCCGGAGGTCTGAATCGGATGCCCGACTTACAAGGGCGGGATTCGCCCGGAGGCGTGACGATGCTTCACACATCGCGTAGCGTGCCGTCACGGCATGCCGCTTGCCAAGCCCTGGGGCGAACCACAGCCTCCGGGGGCCATCATGCCGCGTTCCAGCCTGTCCCGCCGTGCCGTGCTCGGTGCCGGTGCCTTCGGCCTGGCCATGCCGCAGGCGATGCCGGATGCCTTTGCCCAAGCCGCGGGCGGGGAGCGGGTGTTGCGCTACGGCATCTCGATGGCCGACGTGCCGCTGACCACCGGCCAGCCGGACCGCGGCGCCGGCGCCTACCAGTTCACCGGCTACACCCTCTACGACCCGCTGGTCGCCTGGGAGATGGATGTCGCGGACCGGCCCGGGAAGCTGGTGCCCGGGCTGGCGACGGCGTGGGAGGCGGATCCGGCGGATCGGACCAAGTGGGTGTTCCGGCTGCGGCCGGGGGTGACGTTCCACGACGGCAGCGCGTTCGATGCGGATGCGGTGATCTGGAACTTCGAGAAGGTGCTGAACCCGCAGGCGCCGCATTTCGACAACCGCCAGGCGGCGCAGGTCCGGCCGCGGCTGCCCTCGGTCGCGTCCTGGCGGAAGCTCGATGCCATGACGGTCGAGGTCACGACCAAGGCGGTCGACAGCATCTTCCCCTATCAGATGCTGTGGTTCCTGATCTCCTCTCCGGCGCAGTACGAGAAGCTCGGGCGCAGCTGGGAGCGGTTCGCGAACGAGCCTTCGGGGACGGGGCCGTTCCGGATGGGCCGGCTGGTGCCGCGCGCCTCGGTCGAGTTGCTGCGGAACCCCGGCTATTGGAACCCGGCGCGCATGGCCAAGGTCGACCGCCTCATCCTGGTCTGCGCGCCGGAGGCGGTGACGCGGAGCAACGCCTTGCTGACCGGCCAGGTCGACCTGATCGAGACGCCGGCGCCCGATGTCGTGGCGCGGCTGCGCCAGTCCGGCAGCCGCATCGTCGAGAACGTCACGCCGCATGTCTGGAACTATCACCTCTCGCTGCTGGAGGGCTCGCCCTGGCGCGACCTCCGGCTGCGACAGGCGATGAACCTCGCGATCAACCGCGACGAGGTGGTGCAGCTGATGAACGGGCTGGCGAAGCCCGCGCTCGGCATGGTCGACCCTTCGTCGCCCTGGTTCGGCAACCCTGGCTTCCGCATCCGCCACGACCCGGACGAGGCGCGGCGCCTGGTGCAGGCGGCGGGCTATTCCACCCGCAACCCGCTACGGACAAAGTTCCTGATCGCGACCGGCGGGTCGGGGCAGATGCTGTCGCTGCCGATCAACGAGTATTGCCAGGCGGCCTTCCGCGAGATCGGCGTCGAGGTGGAGTTCCAGGCGGTCGAGCTCGAGGTGCTCTACACCTGCTGGCGGCAGGGCGCGGCGGGGGAGCTGGCGCGGGGCGGCATCACCGCGAACAACGTCGCCTATGTCACCTCCGATCCGCTCTATGCGCTGGTGCGCTTCTTCCATTCCAGCCAGATCGCGCCGACCGGGGTGAACTGGTCGCATTACCGGGACGCCGAGATGGACCGGCTGATCGACACCGCGCTCCGCACCTTCGACATGGCGGAGGTCGACCGGCTGATGGCGCGCGTGCATGAGAAGGCGGTCGACGAGGCGCTGCTGGTCTATGTGGTGCACGACACCAACCCGCGGGCGCTGGGGCGCAACGTTCGCGGCTATGTCCAGGCGCAGCACTGGTTCCAGGACCTGACGACGCTCGCGTGACCGGAACACGGGTTATTGTTTCGTGACCAAATTGACCTGCCGCACCATCGTTTCGTAACCTGCCGCGGAACGAGGAGATTGCGTCATGGCGCTTGCGGGCATCGGCAGCTGGCACATCCGCTTCACGAACTACGCGACGGTGCATGTCACCCACAAGCAGGAGAAGGTGAATTCCTGCGGCATCGCCTGCATCCTGATGATCAACTTCAAGATGAAGAAGGGCCTGATGGCGACCGGCGTCGCCGCAGGCGCGGCGCTGAACGTGGTGCCGGTGGTCGGCGGCTACCTGGCGGTGCAGATGTCGCGCCAGGCGGTCGACTACGCGGTGAAGACCGAGCCGCTGGTCTACAAGGTCTATTCGGATGTGGTCGGCAGCCCTTACGACGGCACGGCCTATACCGACGGGATGAAGCATCCGGAGGTGCTGAAGCGCCTCGGCTGCGGCAATTGGGAGACGGTCTTCGTCGGCGAGACCGGCATGGGGGCGGCGATCCAGGCCGCGGTCGCCGCCGGCGCGCCCTGCATCGCGCATGTCGTCTGGCAGGCCGGCGGCGCGCATTTCGTGGTGATCGACGAATGCGTGGGCTCCGGCACCGCGGTCGGGATGGTCAACGATCCGGGGGATGGGGAGGTCCATCCCACGTTGCTGAGCCCGAACGCCAAGGTCAATTACCGGGGCCTCGGCTTCATGTCCGGCTGGATCGTGCGCCGGAAATAGCCGGCGCAGGATCCGTCCGCGTCAAGCTCGTTCCACGCCCTCAGGTGCGTTCCACGCCCTCAGGTGCGTTCCACGCCCTCAGGTGCGTTCCACGCACATCGCAACCCCCATTCCACCCCCGATGCAGAGCGTCGCCAGGCCACGCCTGGCGCCGCGCTTCTGCATCTCGAACAGCAGGGTGGTGAGCACCCGCGCGCCGGAGGCGCCGATCGGGTGGCCGAGCGCCACCGCGCCGCCATTGACGTTGACCTTCGCCGGATCCCAGCCGAGATCCTTGTTCACCGCGCAGGCCTGCGCCGCGAAGGCCTCGTTCGCCTCGATCAGGTCGAGCGTGTCGATGCTCCAGCCCGCCTTGGCCAGCGCCTTGCGCGAAGCCGGGATCGGGCCCGTCCCCATGATCGAGGGATCGACGCCGGCGGTCGCCCAGCTCACGATCCGCGCCAGCGGGGCGACGCCGCGCTTGGCGGCTTCCGCCGCACTCATCACCACCAGCGCGGCGGCGCCGTCATTGATGCCCGACGCATTGCCGGCGGTCACCGTGCCGTCCTTCGAGAAGGCCGGGCGCAGCTTCTGCAGCACCTCGAGGCTGGTGTCGGGCTTCGGATACTCGTCATCGGCGACGACCACCTCGCCCTTGCGGCCCTTCACCGTCACCGGTGCGATCTCGTCCCGGAAGCGGCCGGCCTTCATCGCCTCGCCCGCCTTCTGCTGGCTCGCGACGGCGAAGCGGTCCTGCTCCTCGCGGGTGATCTGGTACTTGGTCGCGACGTTCTCGGCCGTCGTGCCCATGTGGTAGCCGTGGAACGCGTCCCAGAGCCCGTCCTTGATCATGGTGTCGACCAAGGCGAGGTCGCCCATCTTCTGCCCGGCGCGGAGCTGCTGGGCATGCGGCGCCTGGGTCATGCTCTCCTGCCCGCCGGCGACGACGATCGCGGCATCGCCGGTCGCGATCTGCTGCGCCGCGAGTGCGACGGCACGGAGCCCCGAGCCGCAGAGCTGGTTGATGCCGAAGGCGGTGTGCTCGACCGGGATGCCGGCATTGACCGAGGCCTGGCGGGCCGGGTTCTGCCCGGCGCCGGCGGTCAGGATCTGGCCGAGGATCACCTCGTCCACCTCGGCGGGTGCGACGCCCGCGCGCTCCAGCGCCGCCTTGATCGCGACGGTGCCGAGCGCATGCGCGGAGAGGCTCGCGAAGGCGCCGTTGAAGGAGCCGACCGGCGTGCGCGCGGCCGAAGCGATGACGATCTCGGTCATGACGGGCATTCTCCCAATGAAGGTTCGAGCGTCCGATGATCGGAGGGGTTCGACGTATACGTCGGACGGCCCGCTGGTGCTAATCGGACGCTCCACTTGAAGGCGAGTGTGGCCCCGGCGCCCCCCGGGCCACAAGGGCGCCCGCCCAGTTGGCGAGCGGCCGCCACAGCGCCGCTTCGGCATTGCCGCCGGCGACCATGCCGACATGCCCGGCCGCCGCCTCGTGCACATGGGCGCCGGGCATGGCGGCGGCGAGCGCCCGGGCCGAGGCCGGCGGGACGATCCGGTCCCGCGCCGGGATCGCGACGAAGGCGGGCTTCGTCCAGGCGCCGGGGTCGACCACCCGTCCCGCCACCCGCCAGATGCCGGAAGCGGTCTCGTTCCGGCCGTACCAGCCGCCGAGGCATTCCCGCGCGACGGGGGCCGCCAGCGGCACGCCGTCATTCAGCCAATCCTCGATCGCCGCGAACAGCCGCGCGCGCTCGCCGGCGGGATCGAGGCGGGCGAAGGCGCGGTACTTGGCCGCGATGCCGAAGGGATCGAGGGCCGCGAACATCGCCTGGATGACGTCGACCGGCAGCGTGCCCGTCGCCGCCATCCAGGGCTCCAGCAGCGGCGCCAGCCCCGCCATGGCGCGCCCCGTCTCCCCCTCCCCGGCATCCCCGGCATGGAAGTCCCAGGGGGTCGCCAGCAGCACGAGGCCGCGGAGCGACGGCGCCGGCCGGCCGAGGGCGGCGGCCAGTGCGAGCAGCCCGCCCATGCAGTAGCCGGCAAGGATCGCCGGCCGCAGCGCGGCCAGCGCGCGATCGAGCCGCGCGACATAGTCGCTCAATGCGAAGCGCCGCTCCGCCTCCCCAGGCCAGCCCCAGTCGAGCAGCAGCGGCCGCAGCCCCTGCCCGGCAAGGAAGCGCAGCATCGACCGCCCGGGCGCCAGGTCGAGCACGCCGGCGCGGTTCACCAGCGAGGGAACGACCAGCATCGCCGGCCCGGCGCCGCCGTGATCCAGCACCCGGCTGCCGCCCTCCTGCCAGAGCACCGGCCGGTCGGGCGCAGGCGTCGCGTCGGACCGGCCGCGATAGGCGCACACGCCTTCGAGGAAGCCGCCATCCTGGCGGATCAGCCGGCCGAGCACCGCGGCGCGGAAGGCCTCAGGCGGGGTCCCGGCGGCGGCGAGCGCCGCGGCGATCCGTGCCGCTTCCTGCTGGCCCTTGCTCGAGCGCGGCCAGGCGCTGCTCCAGGGCGTCGATCCGGGCGAGGAGGCGGGCTTCGGCGTCGCCGCCAGCGCCAGCATCGCGCGCAGCGCGGCCAGGCTGAGATGCATCGGCAGCGGGCGCGGCCCCCGGCGCGGGATCATGCGCGGCAGCCTTGCCGGCGAAGGCGCCGAGCAGCGCCGCCCAGCCGGATGCGAGCTCCGGATCGGCGGCGAGCGAGGCGAGTTCGCTCTGCCAGAGCGCGATCCAATCCTCCGCCAGCCGGTCGAGCGCCGCGGTGTCGGGGGGCTCGGGCTGCTCCATGGCCGGGCGACATCCTTCAGGCTTTCCCTCTCCGGCGCAGGATAGCCTTGGACGGGGCGGGCGGGAACCGACGCGCCCGATGCAGGCCTGGCAGGCCTGAATGAAGCTTTCGCGCCGCACCAAAGCCCGGCTACGCTTGCGTCATGCGCGGCCCGAACGGAACGCGCCAGCAAGCGGGATCGGAAGCGAAGCCATGGCCCAGAACACTGCCGAACGTGCCGAGCCCAGCCAGCAGCCCCAGCCGCCGGTGGTGGTCAAGAAATACGCCAACCGCCGGCTCTACAACACCGAGAGCTCCTCCTACGTCACGCTCGAGGACCTGGCGAACATGGTCCGCCTGGGCCGCGACTTCGTGGTCTACGACGCGAAATCGGGCGACGACATCACCCGCTCCGTGCTCACGCAGATCATCGTCGAGGAGGAGAGCAAGGGCCACAACCTGCTGCCGACGAGCTTCCTGCGCCAGCTCATCGGCTTCTACGGCGACAACCTGCAGGGGCTGGTGCCGCGCTACCTCGAATTCGCGATGGAAGGCTTCTCCCGCCAGCAGGAGCAGATGAAGTCGGCGATGGAACGGACGATGGGCGGCTTCATGCCCTTCCCGCCCGGCTTCGGCGGGCTGGAAGAGCTCGGCAAGCAGAACATGGCGATGATGGAGCGCGCGATGTCGCTGTTCACGCCCTTCGCGCGCGGCACCGAGCCGCGGGACGAGGCGCAGACGGTCTCCGCCCTCGTGGCCGAGGTGGAACGGCTGCGCGCGCTCGTCGCCGAATTGCAGGGCAAGCCCGGCGGCAAGGGCTGACGCCGGCGCTGCACACCAAAATGCGAGGCGCTTTTGGCCCTCGCTCATGCGCGTGTGAGTGGAAGCTTTCGTGAATCCGGCGCACTCCTGAGACAAGACCCATTGTCGGGAGCCGCTGCTGATGTCCGAACGCGCCTATCGCCTGCCGCCCGAGGCACCGCATGCCGACCTGCCGCTCCGCGAGCGTGACGGCGAGGAGCGACAGAGCCATCGCGCGAGTGCCGCGGACCACCATGTCGGATCACGCATCCGCGAACGCCGGGTGATGATGGGCCTGTCGCAGCAGCAGCTCGCGAAGATGATCGGCGTCACCTACCAGCAGGCGCACAAATACGAGCGCGGGCTGAACCGCATCTCCGCCGGCCGGCTGTTCGAGATCGCTCAGGTGCTGAACGTGCCGGTCTCCTGGTTCTTCGAGGGCCTCGGCGAGAGCAGCGAGACGCAGGAGATGTCGCATCGCCAGCGCATGTGCCTGGAGCTCGCGCGCAACTTCGCGCTGATCGACAATGAAAAGCACCAGGAAGCCTTGAGCCAGATGGCGCGCGCGCTCGCCGCCGGCGCTAACAACCCTTGAACACGGGCTTGCGCTTCTCGACGAAGGCGCGGGCCGCGTTCGCGAAATCCTCGGTATAGGCGAAGCTGCCTTCGGCCTCCCGGTCGGCCTGGCGGATCGGCAGCGCGCCGCGCAGCTGCTGCAGCGCGCGCTTGTGGAAGCGCGCCGAGAGCGGCGAGCCCTGGGCGATGCGGCGCGCCAGCGCGTTCGCCTCGGCATGGACGGTGCCGTCGGGAACCACGCGCGACAGCAGGCCCTTCGCCAAGGCCTCCTCCCCGGTGAAGACGCGGCCTTCGATCAGGATCTCGGCGGCGACCGCGTGGCCCACCATCTGCAGGATCGGGTCGATCTCGTCATAGGCGTAGAAGATGCCGAGGTTGCGGGCCGGGATGCCCATGCGGGTCGCGGGCGAGCCCACCCGGAAGTCGCACATGGTCGCGATGCCGCAGCCGCCGCCCATCGTCCAGCCGGAACAGGCGGCGATCGTCGGGTGCAGGCAGGTGCGGATCGCCTGGAAGGCGTCGTGCAGCGCCCGGCCATAGACCGCCTCGCGGTCCGGCGTGCCGCGCTCAACCGCGAAGGCCGCGATGTCGGCGCCGGCGCAGAAGGCCTCCTCCCCGGCGCCGCGGATGATCACGGCGCGGAGCCCGGTATCGGCCGAGGCCGCGAGGCAGGCCTCGCCGAGGGCCACCCACATCGGCAGGTCGAGCGCGTTCCGCTTGGTCGCGCGGTCGATCAGGATGGTGGCGGTGTCGCCCGCGATGGCGGTGCGGATCAGGTCGTGCGGCATGGCTCAGGAATCGCCCCAGACGCGAACGAGGTCAATCGCGAGCAAGGTCAATGACGCACCGGTCACCCCCGGAGAGCCCCGAAGAACGACCGCAGGAGGGCCGCGCAGTCCGCCTCCCGGTGGCCGCCGGTCACCTCCGGCACGTGGTGGCAGGAGGCGGCGGCCAGCACCCGGGCGCCGTGGTCGATCCCGCCCGATTTCGGGTCGTAGGCCCCGAAGGCGATGCGGCGGAGGCGGAACAGGCTGGCCGCCTGGGCGCACATCGGGCAGGGCTCCAGCGTCACGGTCAGGGTGCAATCGGCCAGCCGCTTTTCCCCCCGCGCCGCGGCGGCGGCGCGAAGCGCCAGCATCTCGGCATGCGCCGTCGGGTCCTGCCGCGCCTCGACCTCGTTGCCGGCGCGGGCCAGCACCCGGCCCTCGGCATCGGTCACGACGGCACCGACCGGCACCTCCCCCCGCGCACCGGCGGCGGCCGCTTCGAGGAGCGCGATCTCGATCGGGGTCATGCCGGCACCATGCAGAGATGGGACGCACCAGGGAAGGCTTGCCCGCCCGGCCTCCTGCCCTCTACCACCGCCCGATGACCCGACGCCCCATCATCGGCCTCACCCTCGATGCCGAGCCGCCCGGCGGCTATTCCAAGCTGCCCTGGTATGCGCTGCGCCAGAACTACTTCGCGGCGGTCGCCGAGGCCGGCGGCCTGCCGGTGGCGCTGCCGCATGAAGCACCGCTGGCCGAGGCCTATCTCGACGCGATCGACGGGCTGCTCGTCACCGGCGGCGCCTTCGACGTCGATCCGGCGCTCTATGGCGGCGGGCCGGCGCATGAAACGGTGGTGCTGAAATCCGGCCGCACCGACTTCGAGCTGGCGGCGACCCGCGGCGCGCTCGCCCGCGACATGCCGATCCTCGGCATCTGCGGCGGCGAACAGCTTCTGGCGGTCGCCCTCGGCGGCCGGCTGATCCAGCACATCCCGGATGTGGTGCCGGGCGCGCTGCCGCACGAGCAGCCCAATCCGCGGACCGAGCCGGGGCATGAGGTCGCGATCGCCGAGGGCACGCTGCTCGCCCGCATCGTCGGCCGGCCGCGCATGGCGGTGAACAGCGCCCATCACCAGGCGGTCGCCGCCGCCGGCCCCGCGAGCCGCGTCAATGCGACCGCGCCCGACGGCGTCATCGAGGGCATCGAGAGCACCGCGCACCGCTTCGCCCTCGGCGTGCAATGGCACCCGGAATACGCGGTCGACGCCGCCGATCCGCTGATCCTCGCCGCTTTCGTCGCGGCCTGCCGATGAGCGACGAGGAGGAGGCCGCGGCCCCGGCGGCGGCGCGCGGGGAACGCATCGCGAAGTGGCTGGCGCGCGCCGGCGTCGCCTCCCGCCGCGACGCGGAGGCGCTGATCGCCGAAGGCCGCGTCCGGCTGGAGAATGCCGTGGTGACGACGCCGGCGACCTTCGTGACATCGGGCGACCTCATCACCGTCGACGGCCGCGCGGTCGAAGCGCCGGAGCGCACGCGGCTGTTCCGCTACCACAAGCCCGCGGGCCTGGTGACGACGCATCGCGACCCGGAAGGGCGGCCGACCGTCTTCGCCAACCTGCCGCCCGGCCTGCCGCGGCTGGTCAGCGTGGGCCGGCTCGACCTCAATTCCGAGGGCCTGCTGCTGCTGACCAATGACGGGGCGCTGGCCCGCAAGCTGGAGCTGCCGGCCAATGGCTGGCTCCGCCGCTACCGCGCCCGGGTGCATGGCGTGGTGGATGAGCGCGCGCTGGCCGACCTCGCCCGCGGCGTCACCATCGAGGGCATCGCCTATGGCCCGATCGAGGCCGGGCTCGACAGCCGCCAGGGCTCCAATGCCTGGCTCACCGTGGCGCTGCGGGAGGGCAAGAACCGGGAGGTGCGGCGGGTGATGACGCATCTCGGCCTCGGCGTCACCCGGCTGATCCGGGTGGCCTATGGCCCCTTCCAGCTCGGCAACCTCGACCGCGGCGCGGTCGAGGAGGTGAATGCCAAGGTGCTGCGCGAGCAGCTCGGCCTGGATGCGCCGCCGCGCCGGCATGCGGTGCCGCCGGCGCCCAGGCCGAAGCCCGCCCCGCCGGAGGGTACCGCGCCCAAGAAGCCGCCCCGCGCCCGCCATGCCGGCCCGCCGCGGCGCGGCGAGCGGCGGCGCCGCGACGACGGCTGACGCCCGGTGCCCCGCATCATCGCCGGCAGCCTGCGCGGTCGGGTGCTGGCGGCGCCGGCCGGCCTGGCGACGCGCCCGACCGCGGAACGGCTGCGCCAGGCGGTGTTCGACATGCTCTGGCACGGCCGGTGGCACGACGACTTGCAGGGGCGGGACTGGCTGGCGGCGCAGCGGGTGCTCGACGGCTTCGCCGGCACCGGCGCGCTCGGGCTGGAGGCGCTGTCGCGCGGCGCCGTCGCCGCGACCTTCATCGAGGCGGATCGCGCGGCGCTTGCGGCGCTGCGCGCCAATATCGCCGCCTGCCGGATCGAGGATCGCGCCCGGGTGCTGGCCGGCGATGCGACGCGGCCGCCGCGCGGCCCCGCCTTGCACGGCCTCGTCTTCCTCGACCCGCCCTATGGCGAAGGGCTGGTCGCGCGCGCCGCGGCGGCGCTCGACGCCGCCGGCTGGATCGCGCCCGACGCCGTGCTGGTCGCCGAGCATGGCCGGGAGGAGGCGCTGAGCCTCTCAGGCTGGACGCCGCTGGCCGAACGCCGCCACGGCGCCGGCGCGGTCAGCATCCTCCGGCGTGACGCATCGCCGGCGGCGTGCTGATCTCGGGGTTTCCTTCCCTCCCAGAGGATGTCCTTGGCATGCGTATCCTGGTGGTCGGCGCCGGCGCGATCGGCGGCTATTTCGGCGGGCGCCTGTTCGAGGCGGGCCGCGACGTCACCTTCCTGGTGCGGCCCAAGCGGGCGGCGCTGCTCGCCGAGCGCGGCCTGGTCATCCGCAGCCCGGTCGGCGATGCCACGCTCCGCGCGCCGACCGTCACCGCGGACCGCCTGGATCAGCCCTTCGACCTGATCCTGCTCGGCTGCAAGGCCTACGACCTCGAGAGCGCCGCGGCCGACATGCGGCCGGCGATGGGTCCGGACAGCGCCGTTCTGCCGCTGCTGAACGGCCTTCGCCACCTCGACGAGCTGGATGCGGCCTTCGGCGCCGGGCGGGTGCTGGGCGGGCAGTGCAACATCGGGACCATGCTCGATCCCGACGGCGCCATCCGGCACCTGAACCCGATGGCGAGCATGGGCTTCGGGGAGCGCGACGGCAGCCTCTCCCCGCGCGTCCAGGCCTTTGCGGCCGCCTGCGCGGCCACCGGCTTCGAGCATCGCGCGAGCACCACGATCCTGCAGGACATGTGGGAGAAATGGGTGCTGTTGGCGACCATCGCCGCCGCGACCACGTCGATGCGGGCGCCGGTCGGCGTGATCACCGCGGCCCCCGGCGGCGAGGATTTCGTGCTCGGCCTGATGGAAGAATGCACCGGCATCGCGACCGCGTCCGGCCATCCGCCGGGGGCTGCCTTCCTCGAGCGGCTGCGGGCCATGCTGACGGCACCGGGCTCGAATCACACCGCATCGATGTACCGCGACCTGCGGCAAGGCGGCCGGGTCGAGGCCGACCACGTCATCGGCGACCTGATCGCCCGCGCGACGGCACCGGTGCCGAACCTTCGCTTCGCCTACACGCACCTCAAGGCCTACGAGGCGCAGCGTGGAAGCTGAGCCACGCCCTGCGGCTTAAGACGAACCCGCATCCGCCGGCCCGTCCTCCGCCGCGGCGAAGTCGATCCCCTCGTAGAGTTCGGTCAGCGGGACTTCGATGCCGATCTCCGGCATCCGCAGCATGGCATCCGCATCCAGCAGATGGCCGACCCAGTCACCCCCGGCGCGGGCGAACACCGTGGCACCGATGCTGTCCTGCGCCAGCACGACGTAGCGGAGGATGGAAGGCGTCGCCGCATATTCGTGGTTCTTGGTGATGAGGTCGGTGCTGGCGGTGCCGGGGCTCAGCACCTCGAACACCACGACCGGATCGCGGACCACCGTCGCGCGCGGCGCGACCGGCGTGCAGACGACGGACCCGTCCGGATAGCGGATCGAGCCGGCAACTTCGATCTTCAGGTCACTGCCGGCGAACTGACAAGGCATGCCGCGCAGCCGCCCGCCGATCGCGATCGCCAGGTTCCGCTGGATGAAGGCGTGCGCGGCGCTGCCTCCGGTCATCGCGACCGGCCGGGTGCCGTCAAACTCATGCTTGAGCGGCTGCCGCGCCTCCCACAGCAGGAACTCAGGCAGCGTCATGGAACTGCGCGCGACGAGGTTCATTCGGGCCAGCCTAGCACGGGTGGCCATCCATCTCAGCGCCTTCCGAAGAGCTTCTCGAAGGCGGGTTTGTCCAGCTTCAGCCAGGTCGGGCGGCCATGGCTGCAGGTATTGGCGCGCGGCGTCGCTTCCATCTGGCGGAGCAGCGCATCCATCTCGGCGGGCGCCAGGCGCCGGCCGGCGCGGATCGAGCCGTGGCAGGCGAGCCGCGCGATCGCGGCATCGAGCCGGCGTTCCAGCGCCGTCGCCTCCTCCCACTCCGCCAGCTCCTCCGCCAGGTCGCGAAGCAGCGGGCCGGGGTCCGGATTGCCGAGCAGCGCCGGCAGCGCCCGCACCAGCACCGCGCCGGCGCCGAACCCCTCCAGCTCCAGCCCGAGGCGGGCGAGGTCGGGTGCGGCGTCGAGCAGCCGCGCCGCGTCGCGTCCCGGCAGCTCGACCACCGCCGGGATCAGCAGCGCCTGGCTGCGGACGCCGCCATCGAGCCGCTCGGCGCGCAGCGCCTCATGCGTCAGGCGCTCATGCGCGGCATGCTGGTCGACCAGGATCAGCGCCCCGTCCGGCGCCTCGGCCAGGATATAGGTCTCCATCAGCTGGGCGACGGCGCGGCCGAGCGGATGCCCGGCCGAAATCGGCTCGGCGTCGCGCGACGGCGGCGGCAGGGGCGGCGGCGCCATGTGCATCGCGAGCCGACCCTGCGACCAGGGCGCCGGGGTGCGCGAGGGGGATGAGAAGAAGGGCTGCTGCGGCTCGGCGAAGCCGGCCTCGGGCGAGGCCATGGCGGCCGGGACCGCATCCCCGGCCCCGGTCGCCAGCGCCCGGCGCACCGCCGAGATCAGCGCGCCGCGCACCGCATCCGGCTGGCGGAAGCGGAGCTCGGTCTTCATCGGGTGCACGTTGACGTCGACCTCCTCGGGCGGGAGGGTCAGGAAGATGGCGGCGACCGGCTGCCGCCCCGCCGCGATCACGTCCCGATAGGCGACGCGGAGTGCGACGCGCAGCATCGGATCGCGCACCGGGCGGCGGTTGACGACGAGGTGCTGCTCGGCCGCGGTCGCCCGGCTATGCGCCGGCAGCGCCGCCATGCCCTCGATGTCGAGCATGGCCTGCACCGCCTCGACCGGCACCGCGGCGGCCGCGAAATCCGGGCCGAGCAGGTCGGTCAACCGCTGCACCCGGTCGGCGACCGCGAGCGAGAGCACGGACCGGCCATCGACCTCGAGCGCGAAGGCGACCTCCGGCCAGGCCATCGCCAGGCGCTTCACCGCATCGGTCACCGCATCGGCCTCGGCGCGGGCCGATTTCAGGAATTTCCGCCGTGCGGGTGTCGCGAAGAACAGGTCGCGCACCTCGACCCTCGTGCCGGGCGGGCCGGAAGCGGGGGCGACGGCGCCGCGGCGGCCGCCTTCGACGGCGATGCGATGCGCGGCGCCGCCGGCGGTGCGGGAGGTGATCGCGAGCCGCGCGACGGCGCCGATCGAGGGCAGCGCCTCGCCCCGGAAGCCGAGCGTCGCGATGCGGAACAGCAGCCCTTCCTCCGGCAGCTTGGAGGTGGCGTGGCGCTCGATGCAGAGGGCGAGGTCGGCAGGGTCCATCCCCGCCCCGTCATCCTCGACCAGGATGCGGTCTACGCCGCCATCCTCCAGCACCACCCGGATGCGCCGCGCCCCGGCATCGAGCGCGTTCTCCACGAGCTCCTTCACGGCGGCGGCCGGCCGCTCCACCACCTCGCCGGCGGCGATGCGGTTGGCGGTGGTTTCGGGCAGGCGGCGGATGGCCATGCGCATAACCTAGCCGCTCGGGCGGCCGGATTCACGCCCCGGAAATCCACCCGGTCGCGATCGCCTCGGCCCATTCCGCGCGTCCGGCGGCGCGGGCATCGGCGGCGGCCCGATCCCAGTCATAGGCGACGGCGCGGAGCGCGGCATCCCAGCCGGACGCGCCCCGGGTCAGGACGGCGTAGCGCGCATGCGGGGCGCCGGCCTCCACCCGATGCGGGAAGGGCGCATCGTCGAGATAGCCCGGGCAGCCGACGCTGCCGGGGTTGAGCGCCAGCCGGCCATCCGGCAGCCAGGCGATCCGCGCCAGGTGCGAATGGGCGCAAAGGATCACGGCGGCATCCGGCGTCGGCCCGATCCGCGCCGCCGCTTCCGCCGGCCGGGCGCGCCGCAGCGCCTCCGGCCCGTCCAGCACCTCCAGCGCATAGGTCAGGTCGGAGGCGGGGGTGCCGTGGCAGGCGAGCACGCCCTCGGCCGGCCGCAGCAACGGCGGCAGCGCCGCCAGCCAGGCGCGGTGCGCGGCACTCAGCCGGGCGGCGGCGAAGGCGTCCGACCGGCCCATCGCCGCCGGCGCATCTTCCAGCAATTGCCGGTCGTGGTTGCCGCGCAACGTCGGGATGCCGCGCGCGATCAGCAGATCCGCGGTTTCCGCCGGCCGCAACGGGCCGGAGAGGCAATCGCCGAGATTGACCACCGCATCGGCGCCCTGCCGCGCGATGTCGGCGAGCACGGCTTCGAGGGCCAGCAGGTTGCCGTGGATGTCGGCGATGACCGCAAGCCTCACGCCTGGAGCGCCTCGATCGCGGCCAGCATCGCCGCGGTCGCCGGCTGCGCCGGCGCGGCGCCGCCTTCGAGCGCCGCCAGGATCGGGCCCGCGAGCTGCTTGCCGAGCTCCACGCCCCATTGGTCGAAGGCGTTGATGTCCCAGAGCGCGCCCAGGCAGAACACCTTGTGCTCATAGAGGGCCACCAGCGCGCCGAGCGAGAAGGGATCGAGCCGCGGCAGCAGGATGGTGACCGAGGGCCGGTTGCCGGTGAAGACGCGGTGCGGCAGCACCGAAGCGATGCGCGCGGGCGCGATGCCGGCGGTGCGCATCTCGGCCGCGACCGCCTCGGCGTCGCGGCCGACCAGCAGCGCCTCGGCCTGGGCCAGGCCGTTCGCCAGCAGCTTGCGGTGGCTGTCGGCATGGCCGTGATCGGGGCGGGCGACCAGCACGAAATCGACCGGCACCGGCATCGGGCCCTGGTGGATCAGTTGCATGAAGCTGTGCTGGGCATTGGTGCCGGCTTCGCCGAAGACGACGGGCCCCGTTCCGCGCGCGACCGGCAGGCCGCCCAAGGTCACCCCCTTGCCGAGGCTTTCCATCTCGACCTGCTGGAGATGCGCCGGCAGCCGCGCCAGCCGCTCGTCATAGGGCAGCACCGCCCGCGTCGGGTAGCCGAGTGCGTTGACGTGCCAGATTTCGGTCAGCGCCAGCAGCAGCGGCAGGTTGTCCCGGGCCGGCGCCGCCAGGAAATGCCGGTCCATGGCGCGGGCGCCGTCCAGCAGCCGGGCGAAGCGGTCCCAGCCCTGCGCGAGCGCCACCGACAGGCCGATCGCCGACCACAGCGAGAAGCGGCCGCCGACCCAGTCGCGGAAGCCGAAGACGCGCGCCGGCGCCACGCCGAAATCGGCGGTGGCGCCGAGGTTGGTCGACAGCGCCGCGAGGTGCCGCGGCAGCGCCGCCTCGCCGAGTGCCTCCGCCAGCCAGGCGCGGACCAGCCGGGCATTGGCCATCGTCTCCTGGGTCGTGAAGGTCTTGCTCGCGATCAGGACCAGGGTGCGCGCGGGGTCGAGGCGGGGGCGGATCGCTTCCCAGGCATGGGCATCGACATTGCCGAGGAAATGCGCGCGCAGCCGGTCATCGGGACCGGCGAGCGCGCGGGCCGCCATCGCCGGGCCGAGATCGGAGCCGCCGATGCCGATATTGAGCACGTCGGTGAAGCGTTCGCCGGTGGCGCCGGCGATGGTCCCGTCATGCAGCGCGTCGACGAAACTCCGCATCAAAGCGAGCGTGTCGGCGACCTGGCCGGAGGCATCCTCGGCGCCGGCGCGGAAGCCGGCGTCGCGCGGCGCCCGCAGCGCCATGTGCATCACCGCCCGGTCCTCGGTCGCGTTCACCGCCTCGCCGCGGGCCATCGCATCCCGCCGCGGGAAGACCGCGGCCGCGTCGGCCAGCGCCAGCAGCGCCGCGAGGCTGCGGTCGTCGAGCGCGGTGCGCGACAGGTCGAGCAGCAGGCCCTCGGCGCGGCGCGTCCAGCGCGCGGGGCGCGCGGGGTCGGCGGCGAAATGGGCGCGGATGTCGCGCGCCGCCGGATCGGCGCCGAGCGCGGTGATCGCCTGCCAGGCGGCGTCGATGGCTTGGGTCATGTCGTTCGTCTCCGATCCGATGGTGGCGGGCCGGGGGTGCCGCTGGCAACCTGCGCCGCATGACGCTGGATCGCCGCGCCCTGCTCGCCGCCCTGCTCGCCGCCCTGCTCGCTGCCGCGCCGGCGGCGGCGGAGCGGCTCGCCCCCGTTCCGGTGGAGAGCGCCGAAGGCACGGCGCTGGTTGCGCGGCTGCGGCAGGGCGGCCTCGTGCTGTTCTTCCGCCATGCCGACACCGCCGGCGAGCCCTGCGACCGGAGCTTCCGGGTCGGCGACCGCCCCGGTCAGCGCAACCTCTCGCCGCGCGGCCGCGCCCAATCCGCGGCGATCGGGGCACGGCTCGCGGCGCTGGCCATCCCGATCGCGGGGCCGGTGCTGGCCGGCCCGGTCTTCCGCGCCCGCGACACCGCGGAACTCGCCTTCGGCGCAGCCGCCATCGAGGTCACCGACAGCCTGCTCGCCGACGACTACAGCGGCGGCAGGCTCGACTGGGTGCTGGCCGAGCACCGGCGGCTGTTCGGCGCGCCGGTCGCGGCCGGCGGCAACCGGGTGCTGGTCGGCCATCGGACGCCGGCGATCATGGTGGCGGGCGACGCGGTCGCCGGCCGCGCCTTCCCGGAGGGTGCCGCACTGGTGCTGGCGCCGCGAAACCCGGGCTTCGACCTGCTCGGCATCCTGGAGCTCGCGCCGATTCCGGGCGGAGGCTTCCATGGCTGCGGATAGCGGAGATCTCACGCAAGACGATCTTGAACCGGTCCGGCAACCGGTCCCACTATCCCACTCATGCCCACACATGCTTCGGCCGCGACCATCGTCGGCGCCCATGACGCGAAGACCCGCCTCGCCGAGCTCCTGGACCGCGTCGAGCGCGGCGAGGAGGTGGTGATCACCCGGCACGGGCGCCCGGTCGCGAGGCTCAGCCGCACCGGGCCGGGCCACGACGTCGCGGCCGCACGCGCTGCCGCCGCGGCCCTCATGACGCTTCGGGAGGAGATTGCGGAGGAAGCCGGAGGCCCCTTCTCCCTGGCCGAGATCCTCGCTTTGCGCGACGAAGGCCGGCGGTACTGACCCCATGGCCGGCTTCGTGCTCGACGCCTCCGTGACCCTCGCCTGGGCCTTCGCCGGCGAGGTCCGCGCCGAGGAGGCCCGCATCCTGGTGCACCGCGTGGCCGACGAAGCCGCCATCGTGCCGGCGCTCTGGCGGCTGGAGGTCGGCAACGGCCTGCTCATGGGCGAGCGGCGCGGCCGCATTCGTCCGGAACGCGTGGATGCCGTATGGCGCCGGCTCGGCGAGCTGCCGATCGAGATCGATGCCGAAACCAACGCGCGCGCCTGGAACGGCACCGCCGCCCTCGCCCGCCGGCACGGCCTCACCCTCTATGACGCTGCCTATCTGGAGCTTGCGGCCCGCCGCAGCCTGCCGCTTGCCACCTTCGACGCTTCCCTGGCCCGCGCCGCGGCGGCCGAGACGGTGCCGCTCGCGACGGACGCCGCGTCATGAGGATCGGGGACGCGATGGGTGGAAGGGCGGCGTGAAGGTCAGCATGCCGAGATCCTTCGACATGATGCTGAATTACGGCCAGGTGACCATCAGCCTGCCATCCGTCGAACGCCCCGGCCATCTCTGGGAAGAGGGCCACCTGCGCCAGGGCTTCGCCTGGTCGGACGGGCTGGCGAGCTTCGGGGTGCCGGAGCATGCGGAGACTTGCCGCATGGACGTGAGGCTTGTCTCGGATCACGAGGTCGATCCTCGCTGCATATCGAGTGTCTGTGTTCCCTTCGATGCGCGGGAGGGCCGGGCGCTGATTGGCTCCGTCTTCGGCGCCGAAGAGGTCGAGCTGCCGCCCGGTCGTTACCAGCTCATTTTCGATGTCATGCCCGGCGAAGGGACGTGGTCCCTGGAGGAGGACGGGCAGAGCATCAGCGGCGAATACAGCTATCTGATCACCATCGGATTCAGGCCGAGTGCCGCGCCCGGCTTCGCCATCCTCAAGGCGGGCGGGGCGGTGCAGTCGGAGACGGTCCTCAGCACGCGCGCAGACCACGCCTGAATGCCGCGGGGTCCGCGAGCAGGCAGCCTCTCACAAGCCGACTGGTTCTCCCACGAACTCGGGACAGTAAAGACGTATACAAGACGGGATCATGACGTTCGACATATTCTCGTTGTCGTGTATCGTGCGATGCACCCTCCCATCATATCTTACCCGATATAGTCTGACCGCCGGCCAGGAGGAGGGGTTTTGCTGCGAGCATCGGGCGCCGTGACGATCGGCCGAAGCGCGGGTCGCCTTGACGTCTTGCTTTCGCAGTCTCGGGGTCTCAATGGGCGCGCCCATCTGTCGCGCGAAACCCGGCAATGGCTCGGCGGCCTGGAACCGCTCCTGCCGCCTCGCTTCCGGGTGCACGAGGATGGTCCCGCGCGTGAGGCGACACGTCTGCTGGGCGTTGGTGGCTTCGTCCATCGCGACCGTATCGTGCTGGGCGATACCGGCAGTCGGCGCGAGGCGATCCTGCGTCATGAACTCGCGCATCTCGCTCAGGTGGAACTGGCCCTTCGCACCGGAACCTTCTCGCCGTCTGCGACCGTCGAGCAGGAGGCGGACGCCATCAGCCGTCTGCCGGTGGCGCCGGCAATCCGGCACGGCGCCGATCCGGATGCCCTGCACCCCTTCGTCTGGTTCATCGCGGCCGGTGCGGGCCTCTACGTGCTCCTGCGTCCGGGCGTGGCCAACGCGCCTGGGCCCGGCGACACCGTGCAGCCCAGCCCATCCGCTGGCCAGATACTGGGGGAGGCCATTTGCCTGTTTGCCATTCCGGGTGGCGCCATGAGACTCGGCGGCAGGCTGGGCCTTGGTTTCCTCGGCAGTTCGGCCCTGGCCGGCGCGGGCGCCGACACCGGTCTCAGGGCGGTCAGCGACCTGGCACGCGGCGAGGCCTCGCCGCCGTTGATGTATCTGTTCGATGCCGGCACGGGCGCCGTCCTCGGCTTCGTGATCCCGGGCGGCTTTCGCCTCGTGGGACGGGCCGGAACCTTCGCGTTCGATCGCCTGGCCACCTATGGGATGAGCCGATCCGATATCGGGCTGACGCGCCTGATCGCAGAGCGCGCCGCCGAGATGCCGGTCACGGCCACGGAGTTGCAAAGCTTCCTTCAGTCGCGTGGGCTGGCCGGCCAGGTGTCGCAATGGTGGCTCAATCGGCGCGGCCTCATTGTGCTGTACCGCGGCCAGAGCTCAGCGACGCCCCAGATCCTCAGCCCGGCGGCGCGAGAGCAGGGAGTCGCAGGGTCGGAAGCGCTTCTGGCGCGCATACGGTCCTTTGGTGAAACTGACGATGCCATCGCCGCCCATATGGCGCGCTACAATGCAGAGCCGCTTCGCCAAGGGCCGCCGGCGGGATTGGTTGGTGTGCCGGTCGGAGCGGTCGGCATCCCAACAACGAGTATTCCGGGGATAGCTGCGGGGCCGAGCTTTGGTGGTCGAAGCGGTGTAATCTATATTATTCATACTCCTCGAATCTCGGCGACGCGCGCTCTAGGTTGGGCTCCTCTAGGAATCGAGAATGAATATATGATACTTCACCAAATTCCCAGAGGAAGTATCCTCCAAGCCATACCGTCCAACAGGGTAACTCCGCTCTCGGTCGATGAACTTGGAAGATTGATTCCGAGAAATTAACATGGAAAACCCCAAAAGAACAGAAGCCATACTTAAGCTTGGCCCTCTTCGATCACCAGTTCTGTGGTGCCTAGAAGGATTAAAAGAAGAATCGCCGTTTTATTTAAAAGTAAATTACACAATCGGTATGATTGATCAGTTCGAGGAACATATGGAGCTTCTGGAAAAATTGTATGCTGTTGAGAATCATCACTCAATACGTTCTTTGCTGAGTGCAGGGCGTTTGCTGTGTGGATCCGTCGATGAGGCCGATTGGCTGGTCGAGAACTTCCTGGAGCCGGTCCGACTGGGCGAACCCGGGAAGGGACGGTGCCGCTATGTGCCGTTTCGTGCGCTGTCCGGGGCTCTGCCGCTCCCCGCAGACCTCCAATACACGACCCGCTGGTTGGCCGGTTCCCCCGAGCAGGCAGCGGTGCGAACCTGGCTGACCAGGCACAAGAGCAAGCTCCAATGGGATCGAACCGAGGGGGTTTATCGTTTCTGACGGATCGGTGCGGTGGACATTCAGAAGAGAGCGGAACTGCTCGGTCTCCTCGGGCCTCTGCGCGGGCAGGTTCTGTGGTGCCTCGGGGGAAACTGGGAGGGCCATCCCGGTTTCTTCAGACTGAACGATGCGCCTGATGTGGTCCTGGCTTACGAACGGCATCTGGACGCCCTTGGCGAACTCTGGCGCGATACGACGGACGACATCACGAAGCTCCTGCTTTCAGCCGGCCGCCTGCTCTGCGGCTTCCCGGCGGAGGCGGAGGTGCTGATCGCGCATGTCTCGGACGCGGAAGGCATGAATCCGCACGCCAAGGGGCGATGCATCCTCATGCCCTTTCGTGTCTGCGCGGCGGCGCTGCCGCTTCCGGAAGCGCTGCGGGACACCCGCCGCTGGATCGCCGGCTCCGCCGAGCAGGCCGCGCTGTGGTCCTGGCTGGCCGAGCACCGGGATCGGCTGATCTGGGACAGGGCCGAAGGGGTCTATCGTTTGTGACAGCGAAGGTCGGCGCCGCTCACAATCCGACCGGCTCGCCCGCGATCACCACCGATCGAGTGCTGTGTTCGCTTCGACGCGCGGGAAGGCCGGGCGCTGATTGGTTCCGTCTTCGACGCCGAAGAGGTCGAGCTGCCGCCCGGTCGTCAGCGGGCCCCAGCTTCGGAAGTCGGAGCGGCGTTGTTAATGTGATCCGTGTCCCTCGCGACGCAGCAACGCTTGCTGATGGTTGGCCCCGGTTGCGTATAGAAAATGAATACATGCTTTTGAATCAGATTCCCCGAAGGAGCGTCATTCAGATCATACCGTCCGATCCCATCTCGCCATTGTACGTCGATACTCTTGGCAGGCTTATACCGGGAAAATAACATGATATATTCAGGTTATGAATATTGGCAATCCGCGATTGGCCCTCTTAGGGAGCCGGTACTATTTTGCCTGGGTGCTGATAGAGAGGGGTCCGTCGGTTACTTTAAAGTTGATCCCAAGTTTGATATTATTCAGCAGTATGAAGATCATATTTTTCGGCTGAGTGCGTTTTGGACAAACACGGATGGCCATTGGGCTCAACTTGCACTTTCCGCCGGTCGTTTGCTCTGCGGCCGAGTGACAGAGGCGGATTCACTCATAGGGGCGGTGTCGGACGCGAAAGGCATGGATCCGCACGCCAAGGGGCGATGCATCCTCATGCCCTTCCGCGTCTGCGCGGCGGCGCTGCCGCTTCCGGAAGCGCTGCGGGACACCCGCCGCTGGATCGCCGGCTCCGCCGAGCAGGCCGCGCTGCGGTCCTGGCTGGCCGAGCACCGGGATCGGCTGATCTGGGACAGGGCCGCAGGGGTCTATCGTTTCTGACAGCGAAGGTCGGCGCCGCTCACAATCCGACCGGCTCGCCCGCGATCACCACCGACAGCGCCTCCGGCCGCAGCAGCCGCTGCGCGACGGCGGCAAGCCGGTCGCGGTCGATGGCGGCCAGACGCGCCGGGCGGGCGGAGAGCCAGTCGCGCGGACGGTCGTTGCGGCGGAGCGCCAGCAGAGTGCCGGCGATGCGGCGGCTGTCGGTGAATTGCAGCGGCAGCGAGCCCACCAGGTAGGCGATGGCGTCGTCGCGCTCCGCCGTGGTCGGGCCGTCCCCGGCCATGCGGCGCCATTCCGCGGCGGTGACCGCCAGCGCCTCGGCCACCTTGCCGTTCTCGGTCGCGAAGCCGCCGCTGATCAGCGCCTGGCCATAGAGCACGTCGAGGCCGGCCGTGATGCCATAGGTCAGGCCGCGCTCGACCCGCACCGCCTGCATGAGGCGCGACGAGAAGCCGCCGCCGCCCAGCACCCGCAGCATGACCTGCGCCGCTTCCCAATCCGGGTCGTGCACCGCGAGGCCCGGCTGGCCGAACAGGATGGTCGATTGCGGAAAGGCCATCGGCACCACGCGGCGGCCGAACCCGGCGAAGCCCGGCAGCGCCGGCGGCGCTTCCGGCGCGCCTTCGGGCAGTGCCGCGAACAGTGTCCCGAGCAACGCGGCCAATTCATCCGCGCCGATCGCGCCGGCGGCGGCGACCAGCAGGCCGCCGCGCCGGAGCTGGCGGGCATGGGCGGCGCGGATGGCGGCTTCGGGCAGTGCCGCCAGGGTCTCCGCGGTGCCGCCGGTCGGCCGGCCGGCCGGGTGGCCCGGATAGGCCGCCGCCCAGAAGGCGCGCCGCGCCCGGCCGCCCGGCGTCTCCATCACCTGACGGGCGCCGGCGACCGCGCGCGCCCGCACCCGCGCGATGGCATCGGCATCGAAGCGCGGCGCGGCCATGGCGAGGCCGGCCAGCCGGAGCGCCGTCGGCAGCGCGTCCCGCAGCGCCCGGAAGCCGCCTTCGAAGCCGTCGCGCTGGCTCTCGAAGCTGAGGCTGACGGCATCGTCGCGGAGCGCATCGGCGAAGTCCCGTGCCCGGAGGTCGCCGGCGCCTTCGGTCAGGAGGGAGGCCATCAACGCCGTCGCCCCCGCTTCCTCCGGCGCTTCGAGCCCGGCGCCGCCGCGCCAGGCCCAGGACAGCGAGACGACCGGCACCGAATGATCCTCGGCGAGCCAGGCGCTGATGCCGGCGCCTTCGATCGTCTGGATCGGCAGGGTGAAGCCCTGGGTGGTGGTCATCTCAGCCGCCCTCGGGCAGCAGCCAGCCGACCGCGTCGCGCGGCGCGCCGAGCACCGCCCGCGCCGCCGCGGTCACCTCCGCCGGGGTCACCGCCCGGATCCGGGCCGGCCAGTATTCGACGACCTCGATCGGCAGGCCGGCGGCCAGCGCATTGCCGATCATCCGCGGCGCGGCGCCGATGCCGTCGAGCGTCAGCAGCGCACCGGCCGTGCTCTGCCGGATCGAGCGGGCGACCAGCGCCGGATCGGCACCGTCCTGCAACAGGGTGTCGATCACGGCGCCGGCGGCGGCTTCCAGCCGCTCGGGCGGGGTGCCGCGGGCCGGCATGGCGGCGATCAGGAATTCCCCGGCGCCGACCGCATCCGAATCGTAGCCGGCGCTGGCCGAGATCGCGATCCCGGTCTCGACCAGCGCCCGGTACAGCAGGCTGCCCTGGCCGCCGCCCAGCATATGGGCCAGCACCTCGAGCGCCCAGGGCGCGGCCGGATCGGGCCCGTCGGTCAGCGTCGGTGCGTACCAGGCGCGGAGGAAGCTCGCGTCGCGGACGGCGGCGCTGCGGCTGACGAGGCGGCGTTCGGGGGGGGCCGCCGGCGCCGGGGCGCGGTCGCGGGCGGCCGAGGGCCGCGCCGGGACGGCGCCGTAATGCTGCTCCACCAGCCGCTCCAGCCCTGCCTGGCCGGCATCGCCCGCGATCACCAGCACCGCGTTCGCCGGCGCGTACCAGCGCCGGAAGAAGGCCAGCAGGTCGTCGTGGCGGATCGCCCGGATCTCCTCCGGCCAGCCGATGATCGGGCGGCCATGCCAATGCTGGCGGCCCCAGAGCGCCGCCTGGAAGGCTTCGCGGAACAGGGCGCGGGGGTTGCTGTCGGTACGCTGGCGCCGCTCCTCCAGCACCACCGAGAGCTCGGCCGCCATCTCCGGGGCTGGGAACAGGGGATCGGCCAGGCGGTCAGCCTCCATCCCCATGATCAACGGCAGATGCGAGGCTTCGACCTGCTGGAAATAGGCGGTGACGTCGCGGGAGGTGAAGGCGTTGTCGCTGCCGCCTTCGCGCGCGACCCGCTGCGACAGCGCGCCGGAGGGCACGTTGCGGCTGCCCTTGAACATCATGTGCTCGAGGTAGTGGGCGATGCCGGAGAGGCCCGGCGGATCCTCGCCGCCACCGGCGCCGTAGAACAGGTACTGGGTCACCACCGGCACCCGCCGGCTTTCGGCGAAGGCGACGCGGAGCCCGTTCGGCAGGCGCCAGAGCCGGGCGCCGAACAGCGGGCGCTCGCCGCGCGGCGGCACGAAGGCGGCCGCAGGCCGGCCGGCCTTCATCGTGCAGAGGGAGGCACCGGCCGCGAAGGCCGCCCGGCGGGACATGCGGATCATCGCCCGAGCATGGGGCGGCGCCCGCCCGGCGGGAAGGCCCCGCCGATCAGAAGATGCCGAGGAAGGAGCGGCGGGGCCGCTGGATGATCGGCGTCTCGCCGGCGGTCGCATCCCGCCCGAGGGCGGCATTCTCCCGCAGCCGGGCATTCTCCCGGTTCGGGTCGACGGCGGTGCCGGGCGGCGGCGGGTCGCGCCAGAACATCAGCCGGTCGGTGAAGCCGCGATCCGGGGCGTCGAGGCGGCTGCTCTCCTCGTCGACGCGGCGGCGGATATCGTCCGGCACGCCGCGGCCGGCCTGGGCGAGCAGCGCCGATTCCGCCCCGCTGGCCCGCGCGGTGGAGGGGGTCGCCAGCGCCGCGCCGGGCACCAGCGCGGCTTCGGCGGCGTCGCGGGCGCTCCGCTCCTGCGGGCGGCTCGCACCCGGGCGCGGCGCCGGCAGCGCGCTCATGTCGGGCGGCATCGAGAGCGGCGCCCGGGTCAGCACCGCGAATTCGTCGGGCGCGTCGCGGGTGAGCCCCAGCGTCCGCATGGTGTTGGAGCCGCAGGCCCCGGCCAGCAGCGGCAGGCCGAGGGCGATCAGGGCGATACGGGACGGGCGCATGCTCATGCCTCCTTCTTACGGGGGGCGCCGGGGCGGAACAAGGCGTCGATGACGAGGGCGGTGACCCCGCAGACGATCGCCGCATCGGCCAGGTTGAAGACGTACCAATGCCAGCCCCAGGCATGGGCGTCCACGAAATCGACCACGGCGCCGAAGCGCAGCCGGTCGATCACGTTGCCGATCGCCCCCCCGATGACGGCGCCCAGCGCCAGCGCGGTCAGCCGGTTCTCGGCCCGCGACAGCCAGCGCAGCAGGAAGGCGGCGACCGCCACGGCCACCACCGACAGGGCGATCTGGTGCCAGGCGCTGTCGCCGGTCAGCATCCCGAAGGTGACGCCGCGGTTCCAGACCATGGTGAGGTCGAGCCCGAAGGGCCCGGCCGCCAGCAGCCTGACCTGCCCGAGCTCCGGCAGGCGAAGCCCGTCGAGGATCCACCACTTGCTCGCCTGGTCGGCCGCGAGGATGCCGGTGGCGAGCGGCAGGCCGAGGCGAAGGCTCATGCGCCGACCGCCGCGTCGCAGCGGAGGCAGAGCGACGGATGCCGGGCCGAGCGCCCGACCTCCGGCAGCACCCGCCAGCAGCGCGCGCATTTGTCCCCCGGCGCCAAGGCGAAGTCGATCACCGGGTCGGCCCCCTCTGCCGCTGCCTCGACGCGGGCCGCGGAGACGATCGCGGTCTCTGCCCAGGCGGCGTCATCGAGCAGCGCCGCATCGGGCGGCGAGAGGCGCAGCACCGGCGCCGCCTGCAGGCTGGCGCCGATGGTGCCGGCGCGGCGGGCATCCTCCAGCACGCCGGTGACCTGGCCCCTGATCTCCCGGATGCGAGCCCAGCGGGCGGCGAGCTCGGCGTCGCGCCAGCCTTCCGGGATGAAGGGGAAGTCGAGCAGATGGATGCTGCCCTCGTCATCCGGGAAGCGGGCGAGCCAGGCCTCCTCCGCGGTGAAGACCAGGACCGGGGCGAACCAGGCGCAGAGGCAGCGGTGCAGCAGGTCGAGCACAGTGCGCGCGGCGCGGCGGCGGAGGCTGTCCGGCCGGTCGCAATAGAGCGCGTCCTTCCGGATGTCGAAGTAGAAGGCGCTGAGGTCGCCGTTGCAGAAATTGTGCAGCTCCGGCAGCACGCCGGCCCAGTCATGCGTCTCGACCGCGGTGCGCAGCCGGGTGTCGAGCTCCGACAGGCGGTGCAGCACCCAGCGCTCCAGCTCCGGCAGCTCCGCATAGGGAAGCTGCTCCGCCTCGGCGAAACCGTCGAGGCTGCCGAGCAGCCAGCGCAGCGTGTTGCGGATGCGGCGATAGAGCTCCGCCTGCTGCTTCAGGATCTCGGGCCCGATGCGCAGGTCGAGCGCGGTGTCGGAATTCATCACCCAGAGGCGCAGGATGTCGGCGCCGTACTGCGTCATCACCGCCTGCGGCGCGGTGACGTTGCCGAGCGACTTCGACATCTTGCGGCCCTGCTCGTCGAGCACGAAGCCATGCGTCAGCACCGCCTTGAACGGGGCGACGCCGTTGGTGCCGATCGATTCCAGCAGCGAGGAGTGGAACCAGCCGCGATGCTGGTCGGAGCCTTCGAGGTAGAGATCGGCCGGGAAGGGCAGGCCGCGCGGCCGCAGCACGAAGGCGTGGGTCGAGCCGCTCTCGAACCACACGTCGACGATGTCCATCACCTGCTCGTAATCGGCCGCGTTGCGATCCGGGCCGAGGAAGCGGGCGGCCGCACCCGGCTTGTACCAGGCATCGGCACCTTCCGCCTCGAAGGCAGCGCAGACGCGGTCGATGATGGCGGGATCGCGCAGCGGCTCCCCGCTCTGCTTCGAGACGAAGACCGGGATCGGCACGCCCCAGGCGCGCTGGCGGCTGATGCACCAGTCGGGCCGTGCCGCGATCATCGCGCCGATGCGGTTGCGCCCGGCCTCCGGCACGAAATGCGTCTTCGCGATGGCGTCGAGCGCCTTGTCGCGGATGGCGTTGCCGTCATCCATGGCGATGAACCATTGCGGCGTCGCGCGGAAGATCACCGGCTTCTTCGAGCGCCAGCTATGCGGGTAGCTGTGGGTGAGCTTGCCGGTGGCCGCCAGCGTCCCGGCCGCCCGCATCGCCTCATAGACCGCGCCATGCGCCTTGAAGACATGCAGGCCCGCGAAGCCAGGCGCGTGACGGGTGAAGGTGCCGTCGTCGTTCACTGTCTCCGGCACCGCCAGGCCATGTGCGCGGCCGAGGTTGAAATCGTCCTCGCCATGGCCGGGCGCGATATGGACGAAGCCGGTGCCGGCTTCCGTCGTCACGAAATCGCCGGCGAGCAGCGGCACGTCGAATTCGTAGCCGCCCTGATCGACGAAGCAGCCGCGGAGCGGATGCGCGGCGATGGCGCCCGCGAGCTCCGCCCCCTTCAGCACGCGGCGGATGCTGTGGGCGCCGATGCCGGCTTCCTTGGCGAAACCGGGCAGCAGGGGCAAGGCGACCAGCAGCCGGTCGCCGACCGCGAGCAGCGAGCCTTCGGTGACGCCTTCGACATGGATCAGCGCGTAGTCGATATCCTCCCCATAGGCGACGGCGCGGTTGCCGGGGATGGTCCAGGGCGTCGTCGTCCAGATCACGACATCGGCGCCGACCAGGTCGGCCGCCGCCGCCTTCAGCAGCGGGAAGCGGCCATGCAGCGTCGGCGAGACGTGGTCGTGGTATTCGATCTCGGCTTCGGCGAGTGCGGTCTTCTCGACCGGGCTCCACATCACCGGGCGCAGGCCGCGATAGAGGGCGCCGTTCATCAGGAACTTGCCGATCTCGCGGGCGATCGCCGCCTCGCTCGGCAGGTCCATGGTGGCGTAGCGGTTGGCCCAGTCGCCGGCGACGCCCAAGCGGGAAAACTCCTCGCGCTGGACTTCGAGCCAATGCGCGGCATAGGCGCGGCATTCGGCGCGGAAATCGAGCACCGGCACCGCATCCTTGTCGCGGCCCTTCGCGCGGTACTCCTCCTCCACCTTCCATTCGATCGGCAGGCCGTGGCAGTCCCAGCCGGGAACGTAATCGGCGTCGAAGCCCGCCATCTGGGCGGCGCGGTTGATCACGTCCTTCAGGATCTTGTTGAGCGCGTGCCCGATATGGAGGTTGCCATTCGCATAGGGCGGGCCGTCATGCAGCACGAAGGGCGTGCGACCCTGGGAGCGGGTGCGGAGGCGCTGCCAGAGATCGAGGCGCTGCCAGCGCTCCAGCATCGCCGGCTCCCGCTTCGGCAGGTCGCCGCGCATCGGGAAGGGGGTGTTCGGCAGGAAGACGGTGCCGCGATAGTCGCGTGGCTCGGCGGGGGCGTCGTTCATGGTCTTCGGTGTCTCGGGCCGCCGGCCGCGGGGCATTCCGGGCAGGGCGGCGGGCCAGGGATGGCGCGCATGACGGAAACCCGGCTCCTCAGGGAGCCGGTCGGATAATTCGCGCGGTGTCCGCCGGGGCCATGGGAGGCTTATGGGGAGGGCAGGTGCGACAGGTCAAGCGCCGCCGCTTCCCCCGCCGCGCGACGCCGGGCGACACGGTACCACCGCCGGTCGCTGGCGCCGGGCGGGTCCCCGGGCGCTCAATGCGGAATCGCAAGGAGCGCCGCGCATGATCATCGGTATCGAGGGCACCGGATCCCAGGGCTGGGGCGATGACGACCTCTGTCGCACCTTCGTGCGCCGGGTGCTGCACGCGACCCGGCTGCGGCCGGCCAGCTACTTCATCGGTCCGGTCGAGAGCGGTTCCGACGGGATGACGATCATCGACGCGGCCTACACGGCGCTCCGCCAGGGGGCGCACAACAAGCCCATCGTGCTGATGGGCTACAGCCGCGGCGGCGCCTATGTGATGGAGGTCGCGAAGCGCTTCAAGCAGCCGATCGACACCATGATCCTGTTCGACGCGGTCGCCCGCCAGCACGATCACGACCTGCCGGAGAAGGTGCCCCACAACGTCAAGCATTGCGCGCATGCCTATCGCGACCCGCGCGCCGGATCGCGCTACTTCTTCCAGAATGTCGGCCTGACGCCGGAAACCAGGCTGGTCGATTTCCGGCACGCGATGTTCTTCGGCTCGCACGGCGCGCTCGGCGGCACCTCCTGGGATGCGAAGCGGGACGAGTCCGGCGATACCTTGGGCAATGCGACCATCGGCGCCGACGACCGGCAGCTGCTGAACGTCCCGCGCTTCGCGGTGACCGGGAAGAAGGAGGACGAGGACGCGATGTGGGGCGTCGTCAACTGGATCTGGCCGATCCTGGAAGAGTGGAAGATCCTGCCCGCGAACACCGACCGCTTCCAGAAGGCGCCGTCCTTCGAGGGCAGCCGGATCGCCGGCACGCGCAACATGATCAGGTGATGCCCAACAACCGCCGCGCCTCCGCCGCATCGGCGGCGATCGCCGCGGTCAGCGCCTCGAGCCCGTCGAAGCTCAGGTCGGCACGCTGGTAGTGCAGCAGCTCGACCGCGATCTCCTGCCCATACAGGTCGCCGTCGAAGTCGAAGAGATGGGTTTCCAGCCGGGTTTCCGGATCGCCGCCGAGGGTCGGGCGGCGGCCGATATTCGCGACCCCGGGGACCAGCCGCCCGCCGGGCAGCCGGGCGCGCACCGCATAGACGCCGCGTGCCGGTTCCAGGTGGCGGCCGATCCACATATTGGCGGTCGGCCAGCCGAGCACCCGGCCGAGCTTGTCGCCATGCACCACCTCGCCCTCGATCGCCCAGGGCCGGCCGAGCAGGGTCGCGGCGCGTTCCGGATAACCGTCCTGCAGCAGCCGGCGGATGCGGGTCGCGCTGATCGGACCTTCCGCATCCGACAGCGCCGGCACCACCGAGAGGCCGATGCCGAGCCGCTCCGCCGCTTCGGCGAGGAAGGCCGTGTCGCCGCGCTTGCGGTGGCCGAAGGCGAAATCATGCCCGCAGGCGAGGTGCCGGGCGCCGAGCCGGCGATGCAGCACCTCCGCCACGAAGCTTTCGGCATCCATCGCCGCAAGCGTCGCGTCGAAGGGCAAAGCATGCACGGTGCGGACGCCGGCGGCGGCGAGTGCGGCGCATTTCTCGGCGAGCAAAGTCAGGCGGAAGGGCGGGTCGTCGGGGCGGAAATGCTCGCGCGGATGCGGCTCGAAGGTGAGCACCGCGAGGTCGAGCTCCGGCCGCGCCGCATGGGCCGCCGCCAGCACCGCGCGATGGCCGCGATGCACGCCGTCGAAATTGCCGAGGGCGACGGTGCCGCCGCGCGCCGCCTCCGGCACCGCATCCCAGCCGGTCAGCAGAAGCGGGGCGCTCATTGCTCGCCCGGCAGCAGCCAGCGCGGCACCGGCGGCGCCTCGAACCCCGCCAGGCTGTCGAGTGCCGCTTCCGGATCGGGCGCGATCCGCGCCAGCGCCCGCGTCGTCGGCTGCAGGAAGCCCTCGGCGACCATGTGGTCGAACATCGCGGCCTGGCGCGACCAGTAGCCTTCGACATCGACGAAGCAGGCGGGCTTGCGGTGGATGCCGAGCTGCAGCCAGGTCAGCACCTCGACCACTTCCTCGAGCGTGCCGTAGCCGCCGGGCAGCACCGCGAAGCCGTCGGCGAGCTCGGCCATCATTGCCTTGCGTTCATGCATGGTGGCAACCACGCGAAGCTCGATGCCGTCGCGCTTCCCCGCCTCCCGCGCGAGCAGGCCATGCGGGATGATGCCGGTGACGGGGGCGCCGGCGGCGAGCGCCGCCTCGGCGACCACGCCCATCAGCCCGATGGCGCCGCCGCCATAGACGAGGCCGAGGCCGCGCGAAGCGATCGCCCGGCCGAGCGCTTCGGCCGCGTCGCGGTAGGCCGGGCGCGCACCCGTCGAGGCGCCGCAGAAGACGCAGACCCGTTTCATCGTCATGGCGGCGAGCGATACCGGCGCCCTCCGCCCGGGGCAAGGGCCGGCCGTTTGAGCGGCATCCGATGACCGGAGGGCCGAATGGCCCGGAGGTCTGAATCGGATGCCCGACTTAACCGGAGGGCCGAATGGCCCGGAGGTCTGAAGCGGATGCCCGACTTACAGGCATGGGGCAAAGCGGCCTAAACTCGCCAAGCCCAATTCTGCACGAGGAACAAAGACAACATGCCAGCCACCGAGATCGGCTCGTCCGAACGTCTGCTCGCGGAGCTCCGCGGCTGGGTGGAGCTGGAGACGCCGACCACCGATCCGGTCGCGGTCAGCAACCTGATGGGCCGGGCGGAAGCGGAGCTGCGCGGCGTCGGCGGCGCCGTCGAGCGGATCGCCGGCCGCGACGGCTATGGCGACATGCTGGTCTGCCGCACGCCCGGCGACGGCAAGCCGGTGATGGTCGCGGGCCACCTCGACACCGTCTGGGACCACGGCACCCTCGGCACGTCGATGCCCTGGCGGGTCGAGGGCGACAAGGCGCACGGACCAGGCATCTACGACATGAAGGCCGGCAGCTTCGCCGCCTTCCATGCGGTCCGCGAGATCCTGCGCCAGAAGGTCGCGACCCGGCGCCCGATCACCTTGCTGCTGACGCCCGACGAGGAGGTCGGCAGCCCGACCAGCCGCGCGGTGATCGAGGCGGAGGCACGCCGCGCCTGCGCGGTGCTGATCCCGGAACCGGCCGGTGCCGGCGGCGCCTGCGTGACGGCGCGGAAGGGCGTCGGCCGCTTCGTGATGCGCATCCAAGGCCGCAGCGCCCATGCCGGCGGCAATTGGCAGGAGGGGCGGAGTGCCGTCGTCGCCCTCGCCCGCAAGATCCTGGAGATCCATGCGATGACCGACCTCGCCGGCGGCATCACCACCAATGTCGCACCCATCTCCGGCGGCACCCGGCCGAACGTGGTGCCGCCGGAGGCGGGCTGCGAGATCGATTGCCGGGTGGCGACGGTGGATGATGGCGAGCGGATCGAACGCGCGATCCTGGGTCTCGCCGGCGATGATGGCGACGGCATCGTGATCCAGGTCGAAGGCGGCATGAACCGGCCGCCGATGGTCGAGACGCCGGCGGCACTCGCCCTCTATGAACGCGCACGGGGCTTCGCCGCGGCGCATGGCTACGACCTGCCGAAGCAGTATCGCGGCGGCGGCTCGGACGGGAATTTCTCGGCCGCCCTCGGCGTGCCGACGCTGGACGGGCTCGGCTGCACCGGCGCCGGCGCGCATGCGCCCTACGAGCACATCCTGTGGCGCGATTTGGCGCCGCGGTGCGCGACGCTCTGCGCGCTGCTGGAGACGATCGAAGGGTGAGGCGCGCTGGCCTGCTGCTGGCCGCCGGCCTGCTCGGCACCGCCTCGGCCGTCGCGCAGCCGCTGTTCCCGGCCGGCAGCGCGATCGGGCTGGAGCCGCCGCCGGGCTTCGTGCCGAGCCTCGCCTTCTCGGGCTTCGAGCAGCGCGCGAGCCGGGCGCTGATCATCTTCGCCGAACAGCCGCCGGCGCCGCCGGAGGCGCTCGGCGCCAGCCTCGCCGCCGCCCGGCTCGCGCGGCAGGGCATCGTGGCGGAGGCGACGACGACGCCGGTCGTCGCCGGGCAAGCGTCGGTGCTGGTGCGCGGCCGCCAGGGCGACGGCGCCGTGGCGCGGGCGATCTGGCTGATGATGGTGCCGGGCCCGGGCTACACCGCCTTCGTGACCGCGACCCTGCCGCGTCACCCCGCCAGTGCCGGGGACGCCGCGGCGCTGGAACGCGCGCTGCTGTCGGTGGCGCTGCGCGCGCCGGATCCGGCCGCCGCCCGCGCCGCCCTGCCCTTCGCCTTCGACGAGACGCCGGGATTGCGCTTCGCCGGCAGCATGGCGGGCTCGGTCGCGGTGCTGATGCCGCCGGGTAGCTCGTCCGCGAACATGGCGGCGCCGAGGTTGACGATCGCCTCCTCGCTCTTGATAGCGGGACGGCCAGCAGACAAGCGCGTCGCTGCCGAAGAGGTCTTGCGAAGCAACTTCCCCCGCGTGCGAATCGAACGCTCTGGGACCTTGCGTCTGGGCAGCTTTGAGGCCGTCACAACGCTGGGCCGCATTGACGATCGGCAGTTGCAGCAGTGGGTGCTCTTCTTCGAAAGCGGCGCAAGCTGGCGCGTGCTGGCCGAGGCCGATCGCCGCGACTTCCAGCGGCTGCTGCCGGAATTCGAGCAGGTGGTGGCCTCGATCAGGCGGCCCTGACCGTCCCGAGGCCCCGGGCGGCCGCCGCAGGGCCTGATCTGCGAGGCGTGCTTCCCGCGCTCCCTTGCGGCGGAGGGAGGTTCGGGCAACCCTGCGGCGGCATGACCGACATCGCCTATCTCGACCCGCGCTCCGGCGCCACCTGGCCGCTCGACGCCCCGCGCTGGTGCGGCGACGACGGCGCGCCCCTGTTGCTGACCCCGATGCCGGGCATCGGCCGCGACGCGATCCGGACCGGCATCTGCTCGCTCTGGCGCTACGGCGCCGCGCTGCCCTTCGTGCCGGACGAGGTGATCAGCCTCGGCGAGGGCGGCACGCCGCTGGTGCCGCACCGGATCGGCGGCGCGACCGCGCAGGTGAAGTGCGAATGGCTGATGCCGACCGGGTCCTTCAAGGACCGGGGTGCCTCTGTGATGCTGTCCCTGCTGCGCGCCCAGGGCGTGCGGCATGTGCTGGAGGACAGTTCCGGCAATGGCGGCGCCGCGATCGCCGCCTATGCGGCGGCCGGCGGGATGCGGGCGAAGATCCTCGTCCCCGCCTCGACCAGCCCCGCCAAGACCGTGCAGTCGCGCGCCGCCGGCGCCGCGATCGAACTCACGCCCGGCAGCCGCCAGGATTGCGCGGCGGAAGCGCTGCGCCAGGGCCGCGCCCGCCAGGACGGCATCTTCTACGCCAGCCACAACTGGCACCCCTTCTTCCTGCAGGGCACCAAGACGCTCGCCTATGAGCTGTGGGAGGATCTCGGCTTCCGGGCGCCGGACAACATCGTCATGCCCTGCGGCGCCGGATCGAACGTGCTCGGCTGCGGCATCGGCTTCGGCGAATTGCTCCGCGCCGGCGCGATCGACCGGCTGCCGCGCCTGTTCGCCGCCCAGCCGGCGCATTGCGCGCCGATCGCCCGCGCCTTCCTGGACGAGCCGGCAGTGCCGCCGCAACCGACCATCGCCGAAGGCACCGCGATCGCCGATCCGATGCGGCTCCGCGAATGCCTCGGCATGCTGGAACAATCCGAGGGCGGTGCCGTGATGCTGAGCGAGGCGGAGATCGCGGAAGCGACGCTCGCCCTCGCGCGCAGCGGCATCCATGTGGAGCCGACCAGCGCCCAGGCGGCGGCGGCCTTCACCAAGCTGATCGAGGCCGGCACCATCCAGGAGCGCGAGACCACGGTGCTGGTGCTGACCGGCAGCGGCCTGAAATCGACGCCGCGCTTCGCCGAATTGCTGGGGGTTGCGCTGTGACGACGCTCGACGAGCTGCCGACCCCCTGCCTGGTGCTCGACCGCGGCATCCTGAAGCGCAACCTCGATCGCATGCAGGCGGCCGTCGCGCGGCATCCGGGCCTCGTGTTGCGGCCGCACATGAAGACGGCGAAGAGCGTCGACGTCGCCGCACTCGCCGCCCCCGGCTTCGGGCCGATCACCGTCTCCACCGTCGCGGAGGCTCGGTATTTTGCCGAAGCCGGCTGGCGCGACCAGATCTATGCGGTCGGCGTCACGCCGCAGAAGCTGGATGCGCTCGCGTCCCTCGGCGCCGACATCAAGCTGATCACCGACGACCTGGAGGCGGCGCAGGCCATCGCCGCGCATCCGGGCGGGCTCCGCGCCCTGATCGAGATCGATGTCGGCGAGGGCCGCGGCGGCATCCCGCCCGAGAGCGAGGAATTGCCGGCGATCGCGGCCGCACTCGGGCCGAAGCTCGCCGGCGTCTTCACCCATGCGGGCCATTCCTATCGCGGCCGCGACATCGCCGCGATGGCGGCGATCGCGGAGACGGAGCGCGCCGGCGTGGTGCGCGCCGCGGTACGGCTGCGCGAAGCGGGCCACGCCATCGCGATCGTCTCCATGGGCAGCTCGCCGACCGCGCTGCATGCCGAGCACCTGGACGGCATCACCGAGCTCCGCGCCGGGGTCTACATGTTCGGCGACCTGTTCCAGGCGCAGCTCGGCACCCATGGGCCGGAGGACATCGCGCTGACCGTGCTGACCTCGGTCACCGGCCGCAAGCCGCAGCGCAACGCGGTGCTGGTCGATGCCGGGGCGCTCGCGCTCTCGAAGGACCGCAGCACCGAAGCGGCGCCGCGCGACTACGGCTTCGGCCTGGCGCTCGACCTCGACGGGCACCCGGCCTTCGACGGCGCGATCGTCGCCCGCACCCATCAGGAGCATGGCGAGGTGACCGGCCCTTCGCCGCTGCCCTTCGCCGCACTCCCGATCGGCGCCAGGCTCCGCATCGCGCCGAACCACACCTGCCTGACCGCGGCGGCGCATGAGCGCTACCACGTCGTCGATGGCGGTCGGGAGGTCGTCGCGGTCTGGTCGCGGGTGAATTTCTGGTAGCGGGCGCGCTTGCATACAAAGCCTGGCGGGGCTTTCCTGGCGGCCTCAAGAAAGGCCGGGAGGAAACCAACCATGATCCGTCGCAGGACGATGCTCGCTGCGCTGCCGGCGGTGGCGATCGCTGCCGGGGCGCGGGCGCAGGAGGGTTGGCCGCAGCGCCCGATCCGGGTGATGGTCGGCTTCGCCGCCGGCGGCGCCACCGACATCACGACGCGCAGCCTGGCGCCCAAGCTGCAATCCCTGCTCGGCCAGCCGATCATCGTCGACAACCGCCCGGGCGCCGGCGGCAACCTGGCGACCGAGCTCGTGGTGCGGGCGCCGGCCGATGGCTACACGCTGCTGATGGGCACGATCGGCGCGCTCGCGATCAACCCGACGCTCTACGGCAATCTCAGCTTCGACCCGCAGGCGGACCTGACGCCGGTCGCGATGGCGGGCGACATTCTGAACATCCTGGTGATCCCCGCCGACCGCCCCTGGCGCAGCGTCGGCGACCTGATCGCCGCCGCCCGCGCGCAGCCGGACACCCTGACCTACGGCTCCTCCGGCGTCGGCGGCGCCGGGCATCTCGCGGGCGCGCTGCTCGACCAGGAAGCGCGCATCCGCACCGTGCACGTGCCCTATCGCGGCGGCGGGCCGCTGATGACCGACCTGATCTCCGGCAAGATCGACTTCGCCTTCTCGACCGCGCCGACCGCGCTGCCGCAGATCGAGGGCGGCCGGCTGCGGGCGCTGGCGGTGCCGACCGCGCAACGCTCGCCGATCACCGGCGCGCTGCCGGCGGTCGCCGAGACGGTGCCGGGCTTCGAGGTCGCGAACTGGTACGCGCTGCTCGGCCCCAAGGGCCTGCCGCCGGCGGTCGTCGCGCGGCTGAACGCGGCGATGCAGGAGACGCTGCGCGACGCCGAGATGGTCGGCCACCTCGCCCGCCACGGCACAGAGCCGCGGCCGGGCCCGCCGGAGGAGCTCGCCCGCTTCATCCGCCAGGAGACCGAGAAATGGGCACCGATCGTGCGCGCGACCGGCGCCAATCCGAACTGAGCATCCGATGATCGGAGGGCCGAATGGCCCGGAGGTCTGAATCGGACGCGCCACTTGCAAGGCTGGACGCCCGGTTTTGCGGTCGCGCCGATCCGGTCCTAGGCTCGCGGCAATGTCCGAGAAAGGCCGATGATGCCGAGCCCAGACCGCCTGCAGCGCCGCTATCTCTCGCTCGACGATTTCGAGAAGGCGGCGCAGCGGCACCTGCCGCGCCTCCTGTTCGGCTTCGTCAGCGGCGGCGTCGAGACCGACGCCTCGCTCCGCGACAACCGCGACGCCTTCGCCGAATGGGGTTTCATCCCGCGCGTGCTGACCGACGTCTCGGCGCGGAGCGTGGGTGCGACGCTGTTCGGGCAGTCCCATCGCCTGCCCTTCGGCATCGCGCCGATGGGGGCGAGTGCGATGAGCGCCTATCGCGCCGACCTCGTCTATGCCGAAGCCGCCAAGTCGCTCGGCATGCCGATGATCCTGAGCGGCGCCTCGCTGATCCGGCTGGAGGAGGTGCGCGCGGTCGGCGCGGAGAGCTGGTACCAGGCCTACCTCCCGGGCGATCCGGCGAAGATCGACGCGCTGGTCGACCGCGTCGCGCGTGCCGGCTACGGCACCTTCGTGCTGACCGTCGACGTGCAGGTGCCGGGCAACCGCGAGAACAATTTTCGCAACGGCTACCGCCTGCCGCTCAGGCCCGGGCCGCGCCTCGCCTGGCAGGGCATCACCCATCCGCGCTGGCTGTTCGGCACCGGGCTGCGCACGCTGCTCCGCCACGGCGTCCCGCATTTCGAGAACATGGAAGCGACGCGCTCGGGCCCGGTGCTGTCGGCGCGCGGCAATCCGGCCAACTGGACGCGGGCCAACCTCACCTGGGCGCATGTCGCCGCGGTCCGCGCCCGCTGGCCGGGGCGCTTCCTGCTGAAGGGCATCCTGGCTGCCGAGGATGCGCGGATCGCCCGCGAGCATGGCGTCGACGGCGTCATCGTCTCGAACCATGGCGGGCGGCAGCTCGACGGCACCGTCTCGCCCCTGCGCGCGCTGCCGGCGGTGGCCGCCGCCGCCGGCGACATGGCGGTGATCTACGATGGCGGCATCCGCCGCGGCACCGACCTGCTCAAGGCCTATGCGCTCGGCGCGCAATTCGTCTTCCTGGCGCGGCCCTTCCTCTACGCCGCGGCGACCGAGGGGCTCGACGGCGTCCGCCATGCGGCGACGCTGCTGGAGGCCGAGATCAGCCGCAACCTCGCGATGCTCGGCGTGATGCATCCGGCGGCGATGACGCCGGCATTGCTCCGGGGGCTGCGCGGCCCGGACCCGGCGCCGGCTTCCGCCGGCAACGCCGATGGTCTACTCGAAGCCCCCCGCGCGTCGGTGCGCGCGGAAAGCTGAGATCCTGCCACATGTCCGACCCGCTGCCCGACCGCCTCTCCAACGACCCCGCCAGCCCCTTCTACGATGAGGCGCTGCTGGCGCGCGGGGTCGGCATCCGCTTCAAGGGGCAGGAAAAGACCAATGTCGAGGAGTATTGCGTCTCGGAAGGCTGGGTCCGGGTCAGCCTCGGCAAGGCGGTCGACCGCCGCGGCCGGCCGATGACGATGAAGCTGCAAGGGACGGTGGAGCCCTATCTGCGCGACGCCTGATCGGCTATCGATCTGATCGCCGGGGTGGAGGGAAGGATCATGGTCCAGGACCACCGTCCGATCCGGCTCGGCTTCGACGACCTCGCCACCGCGCCCGATGACCTGCCCGTCGAGATCGAAGGCTGGCTGCACCCCTTCGAGCCGGCGCCCGCGCATGACTACCTGGCGCTGGTCGACGAGCCGCCCTGCTGCGCCGGCGGCCTGCCGCGCGACGCCGATCGCCGCATCGAGGTCTTCGCCGCCGCACCGATGCCGGCCGCTTCCGGCAGGGTCAGGATCGCGGGTGCGCTGCATCGGCTGACCGACGACCCGACCGGCTGGCGCTACCAGCTCCGCGACGCGCGCCTGCTCTCCGCGCCGGTGTCGCGCAGCCCCTTCGCCGGGCGCCGGGCGGTGCTGGCCGCCCCCTTCGCCTGCCTCGCGGTCGCCGCACCGGGCGGCTGCGCGCAGCCCGCGGCCGATCCGGCGACGCGGGCGTTGCTGGCCGGCCTGCCGACCACCGACATCCACTCCCATGCCGGCCGAGTGCTCGGCCAGCGCCGCATCGCCGAGCGCGCGCCCTTCACCCCGGTCGCGGCGCCGATGCGGGAGGGCGGCATGGCGGTGCTGTGCCTCGCCGCCGTGGCGGACACGCCGACCCACCAGGTGACGGCCGATGGCCGCATCCGCCCGTTCCGCGACCCCAACCCCGGAGAGCTCCGCGCCTATGGCGAGGCGTCCTTCCAGCGCATCCACGATCTCGCGCGGGCGCAGGGACTGCGCATCATCGCCGACGCGGCGGCACTTGCCGCGGCCCGCGCCGAGGCGCCGTCGATCATCGTCAGCTCCGAGGGCGCCGATTTCCTGGAAGGCGATGCGGCGTCGCTCGACCAGGCGCATGCGCGCTGGACGCTCCGGCACCTGCAGCTCACGCATTACCGGGTGAACGAGCTCGGCGATATCCAGACCGAACCGCCGGTGCATGGCGGGTTGACGCCCTTCGGCGCCGAGGTGGTGCGCCGCTGCAACCGGCTCGGCATCGTCGTCGACGTGGCGCATGGCACGCTCGACCTGGTGCGGCAGGCGGCCTCGGTCACGCGCAAGCCCCTGGTGTTGTCGCACACCTCGCTCACCAACCGGCCGGGGCCGCGCAGCCGGCAGATCGCCCGCGAACATGCCCAGGCGATCGCGGCGACCGGCGGCGTCATCGGCGTCTGGCCGCCGACCACCATCTTCCCCGACCTTCCGGCCCTCGCCGAGGGCATCGCGCGCATGGTGGACGCGGCCGGGATCGACCATGTCGGGATCGGCACCGACATGGGCGGCCTGGTCGGCGGCTCGGTCTTCGCGAGCTACGACGCGCTGCCGGCCCTCGCCGCCGCGCTGACCGCGCGCGGCTTCCAGCCGCCGGAGCTGCGCAAGCTGCTGGCCGAGAACTACCTCCGCGTCTTCGCGGCGAGCCTCGGCTGATCCGAGACGGTCGCGCGGAGCCAGGCCTTCCTGATGGCCTGCCGGAGAAGCGGTCTTCCGGGGTGCTTTGCCGCCCGCGAGCGCTCAGGCTGGCAGCTCATCGGACGCCATGAGCTGGTTCACCTGGTCCATGGCGTGAGCGCTGACGTCCGAAGCCCCATCCACATAGCTCTTCCAGAGCCCGTCGGGGTCCGCGACCACGAGCTCGAGGCCGCGCCTTGCCGCGGCGCTGATCGCGATCTCCGCCGCTCTTTCCGCCGGGACCGGCAAGGGCGGGGTCAATTTCATGCGTGCCTTCGGAACCGCTTGAGAAGGGGCAAACACTTCCCCTACGGCTTGGCCCGTTTCGTCTCGCCAAAGACACACCATGACGACGCCATCGGTACCGATGACAATCGAACCAATGTCACACACGATCTGCTCCACTGTGTTGCGGCGCAGCTTTGCTCCCAAATTCGTGAGCAAAGCCAACCGTTTGTCTGGTTCTGTTGGCGCGTATTGCACCTTGCCCGCCAGGTTCTGGCAGAATTACGGCGCTCGCCGCCGGCGCGGAGTGGCAGGAGTGCGACGAGCCGGAGATGCGAGCTGGAAAAGAGACGAGCCACCAGGCGCCTTACGCTGCGTTGCGCAGGGCGGATGCGGATCATCGTCGCGCGGTTAGGGTTTGCTTCAGGAAGCTCGCGCAGCGCGCCGGTTCCATGCCTTGCAGCAGGCGTCTAGTCCCCGAGCACCCCGCGGAGCCAGGGCAGGATGACGGCGAGCAGCGCCTCCGGCGCTTCGAGCGGGAGCATATGGCCGGAGCCTTCGATCACTTCCAGCACCGCGCCCGGGATGCCGTCGCGGAGTTCCCGCGCTTCCTCGAGGCTGCGCAGCGGATCGGCCGCCGCCGCGACGACCAGCGTCGGGCAGGCGATGGCACGGAGCCGGTCGCGGTCGCTCTCGCGCGGGGCGCCGGCCTGGCGCCGCAGGACGTCCGGCCCGAGACGCTCGCCCATCCGGCGCAGCCGCTCGATCAGCGCCTCGTCGCCGGCGCGCGCCGGGTGCAGCGCGGCGGCGATCGTGGCCCGGCTCAGCCCGCGTAAACGGCCGGCGCCGGAAGATGCGGCCGCCTCCCGCTTCCGCCGCATCTGCCCTGGCGTGTCGCCCCGCGCCGAGGTCGCAATCAGGACCAGCGCCCGCACGCGCCCCGGCAGCAGGCGCGCGACCTCGCGCGCGACATATCCGCCCATCGAGAAGCCGATGAGGACGAAATGCGGTGGCGTCGCGGTCGCGACCTGGTGCGCCATCTCGGTCACGGTTCCGCCGCCGCCGAGCGCGCCATGCAGGATCGGGCCGAAGACATCAAGCGCCTCGACCACGTCACCCCAGAGATCGGCGTCCGTCATGAACCCGGGGAGGAGAAGAACGATCATCGGCGGACCTGTGCCGTCGCCCGGTCGTCCGGCGACCGGAGGTCGAGGACGATGCCGCGCTTGTTGCGGTTCACCGAGAGGAAGTAGGCGCTCTCGCCGCCCTGGAAGGGCGGGCCGTAGCGGCGCGCCTCGTCGCCCGTGCCCGGCGCCTCGACCTTCACGACATCCGCCCCGAGATCGCCGAGCAGCATCGTGCAGAAGGGACCGGAGACGACGCGCGTGAGGTCGAGGACGCGGAGGCCCGCCAGCGGCGCGTCAGAGGAGAGCATCGGCGAGCGCCGTCATGCTCGGCACCAGCAGGTCGGGCTGGTGCGGCCATTGCGCGAAGGGGCGGCGGCGGCGGTCGATGAAGGCTGTGCGCATCCCGGCCGCCTTCGCGCCGACGCAATCGAATTCATGGTTCGCGACGAACAGCACTTCGTCCATCGCGACGCCCATCCGGTGCGCCGCCATCTCATAGGTGGCGCGGTGCGGCTTGAAGGCATTGGCCTCGGCGACCGAGATCACCGCATCGAAGGGGATGCCGTGGTGCTTTCGCGCTTCTTCCAGCATGTCGGGGTCGCCGTTCGAGAGGACCACGGTCTGGTAGCGGGTGCGGAGCCGCGCCAGCGCCTCCGGCACTTCCGGGAAGGGCTTCAGCCGCTCGATGCAGGCGACGAGCCAGCGCACCTCCGCCTCCGTATGCGCGATGCGGGCGCGGGTCAGGACGTGGCGGACGGAGAGGTGCCCGATCTCGCGATAGGGCATGTGCTGCCGGTGCAGCAGCGCGTCGATCATCGAGTTCTCGAAATGCGTCCGCCGCCACCAGGTGACGAAGGCGTTCGGATCGCCGGTCCAGCCCTTGCCCTCGAGGAAGGGCGCCGCTGCCTCCCTGAGGCCGGACTGCATGTCGACGACGGTGCCGTACTGGTCGAACATGCAGACCTTGATCCGGCCCTTGAGCGCCTCTGCTTCGTCCATCGCTGCCTCCCTCTGCGTCCGGGACGGAGGCTCGCCTGCATGAGGGCCATGAGGCCAATGGATAATCTTGCTGGCGATATCCACGCCGTGGATAGTCTCCGGCATGAACCTGCGCTCGGTGGACCTCAACCTGCTGGTTGCGCTCGAGGCCCTGCTCCAGGAGCGGCATGTCAGCCGGGCCGCCCTTCGCGTCGGCCTCAGCCAGCCGGCAATGAGCGCCGCACTCGCCCGCCTGCGCGAGAGCTTCGGCGACGTGCTGCTGGTCAGGACGCCGGCCGGGATGGAGCTGACCGATCGGGCGCGGACGCTGATCGGCCCGGTCGACAGCCGCTTCGTGGACGACGTGCTGGCGCGCCTCGGCGCGCGGCGGCACGTGGCGCTCAACGTGCCGCATTGGCTCGTCGTGCCCGAGGTGCTGCGGGCGACCGACCTGGTGGCCGTGATGCCGGAGCGGCTGGCCCGGCTGGCGGCGGCGCCGGAGGACGGCTTCGCCCTCCGCGACCTGCCGCTCGAGAGCGCCCGGTTCGACTGGGCGCTCTACTGGCACCGCCGCCGCGAAGGCAGCGCCGAGCATGCCTGGCTTCGGCGATTGCTGGTCACCGCGGTCCGGGCATCGCCGGGCGTGGTCACGCGACGCCGAGCAGCTCCACCTCGAAGATCAGGGTCGCGTCCGGCGGGATGACGCCGCCGGCGCCGCGGGCGCCGTAGCCGAGCTCGGGCGGGATCACCAGCAGCCGCTCGCCGCCGACGCGCATGCCGGCGACGCCCTGGTCCCAGCCCTGGATGACGTGGCCGGCGCCGAGCTCGAAGACGAAGGGGTCGCCGCGGTCGCGCGAGCTGTCGAACTTGATGCCCTTGTTCTCCGGCGAGAACTCGTCGAACAGCCAGCCCGTGTAGTGGACCGTGACCATGCGACCGGCGGTCGCTTCTTCCCCGGTGCCGGGCTTCGTGTCGCTCATCGCGGATGTCCTTCTCTCTGGTCTACCCGGCTTATGCACGCCGGGGCGGGCATCGGTCGAGGCTTGCCGGGCGGGCCGGCACGCGGGACAGTCCGGCGCGACGACGGCCAAGGAAACGACCATGAAGCTCGCCTATTCCCCCGCCAGCCCCTATGTCCGCAAGGTCACCGCCTGCGCGATCGCGCGCGGCCTCGACGGCAAGGTCGAACGCTGGAAGGTCGCGACCACCGATCCCGCGCTGCTGCCGCTCAACCCGCTGTCGAAGGTGCCGACGCTCGTCACCGATGATGGGCTGCACCTCTATGACAGCCCGGTGATCTGCGAGTACCTCGACAGCCTCGGCGATGCGCCGAAGTTGTTTCCGGCGCCGGGGGCGGCGCGCTGGACGGCGCTCCGCCGCCAGGCGCTCGGCGACGGCATCATGGATGCGAGCCAGCCGCGCCGGCGCGAAGCGGCCCTGCCGCAGGACGAGGGCCGCATCGGCTACATCGCGCTCCAGCGCGGCAAGGTCGAGGCGTCTCTCGCCGTGCTGGAGGCGGAAGCCGGGAGCCTCGACGGCCTGGCCACGATCGGCGAGATCACCATCGCCTGCGCGCTCGGCTACCTCGACTTCCGCTATGCGCACGAACCCTGGCGGCCCGGCCACCCGAAGCTCGAGGCCTGGTATGCGAAGGCGGCGGAACTGCCGCCGATGGCGCTCACGGTTCCCGTCGGCTGAGCCTCACGCACGCCCCATCAGCGCGAGCCCTTCGGCGACCGAGACGAAGGCGCCGCCGGCGGTGACCCGCTCGGCGCCGAAGCGGGCCTCGAACAGGCCGCGCACCGCCGGCACGAGGGAGGTGCCGCCGGTCAGGAAGACGCGGTCGATCGCCGCCGGCGCCAGCTTGGCATCGGCAAGCGCTGAATCGATGGTCGTGCCAATCGCGGCGAGCTCCGGCGCGATCCAGGCCTCGAAATCGCGGCGCCGGATCCCGGCATCGATCGCGAAATCGCGGTGGCGGAAGGTGAGCGCGGCGTGGTCGGCGCCGGATAGCGCCGCCTTGACGCCGGAGACGGCGCGGTAGAGCGCATAGCCCGCCTCGTCCTCGATCAGCCGGATCAGGTGGTGCAGCCGCGCGGGCTCGGCCGCGGTCCGCGCGACGGTCGCGATGTCGCGGAGCGTCCGCGGCGCCCGCATCAAGGACAGCTGGTGCCAGCGCGCGAAGCTGGTGAACCAGCCGACCGGGATCGGCAGGTCCTTGCCCATGACCTGATAGCTGCCGCCCTTGCCGAGCAGCGGCAGCACCATGCGGTCGATGATGCGGTAGTCGAAGGCGTCGCCGGCGATGCCGATGCCGGCCTGGCCGAGGGCGGTGACCCGGCGCGGCGGGCCGGGTTCGAAGCGGAGGATGGAGAAGTCGCTGGTGCCGCCGCCGAAATCGCCGACCAGCACGGTCGCCGGCGCATCGAGCGCTTCGGCGAAGCGATGCCCGGCGGCTGCCGGCTCCAGCCCCGGCACCACCTCCGGCAGGCCGGCCGCGGCGAAGGCCGCACGCAGCCGCGCCTCGCCGAGCACATCGTCCGGCGCATCGCCCACGAAGCGCACCGGTCGGCCGACGACGATGCGCGCCGCCGCGACCTGTTGCGCGAAGGGTTTCAGCAATTCGCGCAGGAACAGGCCGATCAGGGCGTCGAGCGTCCAGGCGCGGCCGAAGATCCGGGTCTCGGAAAAGCTTCGCTGCGCGAGGTAGCTCTTCATCGACATGATCAGCCGGCTGTCGAGCGGGTCTTCGAGATAGGCCTCGATCGCCGCCGGGCCCGCGGCGTGGCGGAGCGTGCCGCCGGTGCCGCTCCAGAAGGCGAGGACGGAGCGGAACACCTCCCCCGTCGGCCGCGCGAGCGTGGTCACGGCGCCATCGGCGCCGAGCGCTGCCACCACGCTGTTCGTGGTGCCGAAATCGATGCCGATGACAGGCCGCATGGGATCGCCGGACGGGAGGAGGGCGCGCTTTGAACGCCGATCCGGCGGGATTGGCAAGCCGCCAAGTCAATCGCCGGGATCGAGTCCCGGATCGTTCGCGGCCGAGCCCAGGATGTGGGCGCGCACCTCGGTCGCCAGCAGCGCCGGATCGCCGGCGCGGACGGCGGCGAGAATGCGGCGATGGGCGTCGGCGCTCCGGTTCAGCGCCGCCGTCGAAGGCCAGAGCGCCATGGGCCAGAGGCGGGCACGGTCCCGCGTCTCGGTCACCAGCTCGGCCAGCGCCCGGTTCGGCGCATGCGCGTAGAAGGCGTCGTGGAAGGCGACGTTGGTCTCGCTCTGCTCGGCCCGTGTGCCGTTCGCGGCCGCCCGCTCGAACGCCGCGGCCAGCCCCTCGAGCGCCGCCAGCGCCGCGGCGTCGATCCAGGGCAGCGCGGCCACCGCCGCCTCGGTCTCCAGCAGCACGCGCACCGCCAGCACCTGGCGGAGCTTTTCGCGGTCATGTTCCGCAACCCGGAAGCCGCGGTTCGGCACGTGCTCGACCGTGCCGCGCAGCGCCAGCTCGGCCAGCGCCGTCCGCACCTCGAAGCGGTTGGCGCCGAGCCGCGCCTCCAGGTCGATCTGGCGCAGCCATTCGCCGGCGCGATAGCCGCCGCCGCGGATCAGGACTGCAATCTCCAGGGCCAGATGACGCTTCGTGCGCATGGGGTTGCGTGCCGCTCCGATTGGCGCCAATCATTGCGCCAATTCGGGCGGGCGGCGCAACCGCCCCGCAAGGGAGGATTGCCAGCATGACCACCATCCGGCGCCGTTCGGTGCTGACCTTGCCCCTGGCCGGCGCCCTCGGTGCCAGCCTGCCGGCGCTCCCGCGCCCGGCGATCGCCCAAGGGGCGGCGCCCTCCGCACAGGGCGCGCCGGCGGGCTACCCCGCAGGCTACAACGAGATCGTCGCCGCCGCGCAGCGCGAAGGCTCGCTGCTGATCTATTCCATCATGTCGCCGGAGAACTGGCGCCCGGTGATCCAGGGGTTCAGCGCGCGCTACCCGGGCATCCGGGTGGAGACGCTGGACCTGCCCAACACCCGCGACGTCTTCGAGCGCTACATGGCCGAGCGCAGCACCAACAGCCGCACCGGCGACCTGATGGCGACCGCCGAACCCGCCGGCTGGATCGAGCTGCACCGCCGCGGCGAAGTGCTGGACTACAAGTCGCCCGAGGACGATGCCTGGCCGGCCTGGGCCAAGCCGCTGCCCGGCGTCTACACCTGCTCCTCCGACCCGCTGGTCTTCATCTACAACAAGCTGCTGCTGCGCGATCAGGACGCGCCGCGGACCTTCGCCCAGTTCGTCGAACGCGCCGCCGCCAACCAGCGCGGCTGGCGCAACAAGATCACCAGCTACGGCGCGCACAATGGCGGGCTCGGCTATTCCGGCAACTACGCCTTCGTGCGCAAGCATGGCGACCAGGCCTGGCAGTGGTTCCAGCAACTGGCCGAGCTGCAGCCGCGCTGGGAACGCTCCGGCGGGCCGATGACGGAGAAGGTGACCTCCGGCGAATACGTGATGGGCTGGTTCGTCTCCGCCATCACCTTCTGGCCGCGGCTGAACGATCCGGCGCGGGCCCGCGTCCTGGGGTGGAATTTCATCGGCGACGGCCAGCCGGTCATCATCCGCGGCGTCGCGGTGCCGAAGGGGGCGCGCAACGTCAACGCCGCCAAGCTGATGCTGGACTACATCGCCTCCGCCGAGGGCCAGCGCGCCTTCGGCCGCGGCGGGCTGACGCCGGCGCGCCCCGACGTGACCCCGGGCGAGGGCATCCGCCACACCTTCAGCTCCATCACGCAGGAGATCGGGGGCGAGCGGAACATGTGCTTCATCGACTACGACCCCAGGATGATCGAGGACTACCAGCCCTTCGTCGACCGCTGGAAGAACGCCTACGGCGTGCGCTGATGGGCACCACGACCACGGGGGCGGAGGCCGCCCCCGCCGCGCGCTTCCCGCGCGAGATCCCGATCCAGTACGCGACGGCGGCCCTCGTCGTCGTGCTGGTGGCCGCACCGCTGCTGCCGGTGCTGTACCAGTCCTTCCTGGACGGCGCGCTCTACGACACCGAAGCGCGGCTGACCCTCGGCAACTTCGTCCGCCTCGCGTCGAACGAAGGCTTCCCGCGCATCCTGCTCAACACCTTCCTGCTCGCCGGTCTCACGACCCTCGTCGCGCAGGTCTTCGGCACCATCGCGGCGATCCTGTTCGGCCGCACCGACCTGCCGGGCGCGCGGGTGCTGGGCGAACTGTTCCTCTGGCCGCTCTATCTCTCGGCGCTGGTGCTCTCCTTCGGGTGGTATTCGATCTACGGGCCGGCCGGCTACGTGACGCTGTTCTGGCAATCGCTGTTCGGCGACGCGCCCTGGAACCTCTATTCGCTCGGCGGCATGGCGGCGATCGCCGGCGTGTCGCAGGCGCCGCTCGCCTACCTCTATTGCCTCTCCTCGGCCGGGATGACCGACCCGACGCTCGAGGAAGCGGCGCGGGTCTCGGGGGCCGGCACGTTTCGTACGTTGCGACGAATTACCCTGCCGCTGATGCTGCCGGCGATCGCCTACAGCGCGGTGCTGAACTTCACCATCGGGCTGGAGCTGCTGTCGGTGCCGCTGATCTTCGGCGACCCGGCCGGCATCACCGTGCTGACCACCTTCCTGTTCAACATCGGCGCCACCTCCCCCCGCCCCGACCACGGGCTGGCGGCGACGGCCGCCGCCCTGATGCTGCTGGTCATCTGCGTGCTGGTCTGGCTGCAGGGGCGCCTGCTCGGCAACACGCGGCGCTTCGTGACGCTCGGCGGCAAGGCGACGCGGCCGCGGCCGTTCCGGCTCGGCGGCCTGCGCTGGCCGCTATTCGCGGGGGCGCTGATCTACGTGGTGCTGACCGGCGTCGCGCCGATCGGCATGCTGGTGCTGCGCGCCTTCACCTCCTTCCTCTCGCCCATGATCCCGCTGTCCGAGGTGCTGACCTGGGGCAATTTCGAGGCGCTGGTGAACGAGCCGATCTATGCCCGCGCGGTGACCAATTCCTTCCTGGTCAGCCTGGTCGGTGCGGCGATCGCGACGGTGCTGATCGGCATGGTGGCACTCATCGTCCACCGCTCCGAGTTCCGCTTCCGCACGCCGCTGCATTACGTCGCGCTGTTCCCGCGCGCGGTGCCCGGCGTCGTCGCCGGCATCGGCTTTTTCTACGCCTTCGCGCTGATCCCGGGCCTGGGCGGCATCCGCAACTCGATCTGGATCCTGGTGATCGCCTTCACCATGCGCTTCATCCCGGCCGGCCTCGGCGCCGTCGCGCCGATGCTGCTCCAGGTCAGCCCCGACCTCGACCGCGCCGCCCGCGTGCAAGGCGCGGATTGGTGGACCGCGACGCGGCGCATCATGGCGCCGCTGATGCGGCCGGCGCTGGTCGCCTGCTACACGATCCTGTTCATCTCTTTCTTCAAGGAATACACGACCGCGATCTTCCTGTTCGCACCGGGCAGCGAGGTGATCGGCACCGCGCTGCTGCAGACCTGGGTGCAGGGGGAGGTCGGCGTCGTCGCCGCACTCGCCGCCATCCAGGTCGCGGTGATCGCGGTCTGCGTCGCGACGGCACGCGCCGTCTTCGGGGTGAAGCTCCATGGCTGACCTGCTGATCGAGAACCTGGTCAAGCGCTTCGGCGAGGTGCGCGCGGTCGACGACGTGTCGCTGCACGTCGCCGACGGCGAGTTCGTGACCCTGCTCGGGCCCTCGGGCTGCGGCAAGTCGACGACGCTCGCCGCCGTCGCCGGCCTCGACCGCCCGGATGGCGGCCGCATCCTGGTCGGCGGCAAGACCTATTTCGACGGCGCCCGCGGCACCTACCTGCCGCCCGAGGCGCGCGGCTGCGGGCTGGTGTTCCAGTCCTACGCGCTGTGGCCGCACATGACGGTGTTCGACAACGTCGTCTTCCCGCTGACGCTCCGGAAGGTGAAGGCCGCCGATCGCCGCCGCCGCGTCGAGGAGGTGCTGGCGCTGGTCGAGATGGAGCGCTTCGCCGACCGCTACCCGCACATGCTCTCGGGCGGGCAGCAGCAGCGCGTGGCATTGGCGCGCACCATCGTCTACCAGCCGGCGATCCTGCTGCTGGACGAGCCGCTGTCGAACCTCGACGCCAAGCTCCGCGACCGGGCGCGGGTCTGGCTGGCGGAACTCCGCACCCGCCTCGGGCTCACCACCATCTATGTCACCCACGACCAGATCGAAGCACTGTCGCTGTCGGACCGGATCGTCGTGATGAATGGCGGCCGCATCGCGCAGCTCGGCAGCCCGCAGGCGATCTACGAGACGCCGGCCGATCCCTTCGTCGCGGATTTCATCGGCACCACCAACTTCCTGCCCGCCCGCGTCGCGGAGCCGGGCGCCGCCGGCACCACGCTGCTGGAGCTCGGCGACGGCCAGCGCATCACGGTCGCGGCGGAGCGGCCGCCGGCGGCGGGGTCCCGCGTCACCCTCGCCTTCCGGCCGGAGCAGATGCGGCTGGCCGCCGCCGGCGAGACCAGCACCGGCGAAGGCTCGGTCGTCGATGCCCGCATCCTGACGAAATCCTATGTCGGCGGCCGCTGGCAGGTGGGCCTCGACATCGGCGGCGGCCCGCTGCGGCTGGAGGCGGAGGTACCGCCGGAGGGCGAGGCGCTGCGCCTCTGGCTGCCGCGGGAAGGCGGCATCCTGTTCCGAGAGGGCGGCCATGTCCGCGGCTGAGCAACCCACGCTGCCGCGCGCCGACTACACGCCTGGCGTCCGCGGGCCGCTGACGGGTCTCCGCGTCGTCGACCTCTCGCGCCTGGTCGCCGGCAACCTGCTGACCCAGCATTTGGTCGATTTCGGCGCCGACGTGGTCAAGGTGGAGCCGCGGGAAGGCGACACGCTCCGGCATTGGCGGGTGAAGGGCGTCGAGACCACCTGGAAGATCCACAGCCGCGGCAAGCGCAGCCTCTGCATGGAATTCCGCCATCCCGGCGCCGTCGAGCTGATCCGAAGGCTGATCCCCGGGGCCGCAATCTTCGTCGAGAGCTTCCGCAGCGGCACGCTGGAAGCGATGGGGATCGGGCCGGAGGAATTGCTGAAGCTCGAGCCGCGGCTGGTGATCGTCCGCATCTCCGGCTGGGGTCAGGACGGGCCCTATCGACGCCGCCCCGGCTTCGGCACGCTGGTCGAGGGTTTTGCCGGCTTCGCCAGCATGAACGGCTTCGCGGACCGGGAGCCGGTGCTGCCGCCGATGTACCTGGCCGACAGCATCGCCGGCCTGACCGGCGCCTTCGCCGCCATGGCGGCGCTGCGCGAGGTGGAGATCAATGGCGGACGCGGCCAGGTGATCGACCTGCCGCTGCTGGACCCGCTCTACAACACGCTCGGGCCGCAGGCGGCGAATTACCGCCTGACCGGCCAGGTCAAGCCGCGCACCGGCAGCCGCAGCACCGGCTCCGCGCCGCGCAACGTCTACCGCACCAGCGACGATCGCTGGGTGGCGCTCTCGGCCTCCACCCAGGGGATGGCGATGCGGGTGCTGGCCGCGATCGGCCGCCCCGAGCTCCGCGAGGATCCGCGCTTCCGCACCAACGAGCAGCGGGTCGCGCACGGCGTCGAGCTGGATGCGATCATCGGCGCCTTCGTCGGTCAACGCAGCCAGGCCGAGAACGTCGCCTTCTTCGAAGCCGCCGAGGTCACCATCGGGCCGGTCTACGACATCCTGGGCTTCATGCAGGACCCGCACGTGCAGGCCCGTTCGCTGGTCGCCGACTATCCGGACGAGGACATGGGCAGCTTCCCGATGCATGCGGTGACCACGCGCCTCACCGGCACGCCGGCCGCGATCCGCACGCCGGCGCCGCGGCTCGGCCAGCACACGCGCGCCATCCTCGCCGAGGCGGGCCTTTCCGCCGCGGAGATCGAGGACAGCATGACCCAGGGCCTCGCAAGGACAGAGCCATGAACAACGCTTCCAACCCCGTCTGGCGCTCCGGCCTGTTCGTGCCGGTCAATGTCGAGCGCTTCGTCGCCAAGGCCTCCTCCCGCGGCGCCGACGTGCTGCAGCTCGACCTCGAGGACAGCATCGCGCCGGGCGACAAGGCTGCGGCACGAAAGGCGCTGCCGGGTGTGGTGGAGCGGCTGGCCAAGGAAGGCCGCGCCGACATCCTGGTCCGCATCAACCAGCCGCTGGAGCTCGCGGTGCGCGACCTGGAAGCGGCGGTGCTGCCGGGGGTCGCCGGCATCATGGTGACCAAGGCGGAAGGCCCCGACCATCTCCGCCTGCTGGACGAGCTGGTCTCCCGCCTGGAGGAGGCGCGCGGCATTCCCGACCGCACGCTGCGCTTCCTGGTGCTGATCGAGGCGCCGGGACCGCTGGCTGAGGCGCATGCGATCGCGCGCGCGACGCCGCGCACCCTCGGCATGTCGCTCGGCGCAGAGGACTATGCGACCGCGATCGGCGGCGAGCCGACCGGGGAGACGCTCTTGATGCCGAAGCAGCAGGTGCTGCAGGCGGCGCGCGCGCATGGGCTGATGCCGATGGGCACCATCGGCACCGTCGCCGACTATTCGGACCTCGAGGCCTATGCGCGGGTGGTGCGGCAATCGGCGGCCTTCGGCTTCGTCGGCGCCTCGGCGATCCACCCGGCGCAGGTGCCGGTGCTGAACGCCGGCTTCAGCCCGGCGCCGGAGGCGGTCGCGCGGGCGGAGAAGATCGTCGCCCTGGACAAGGAGGCGGCCGCTGCCGGCCGCGGCTCATGGTCGCTCGACGGCAAGATGATCGACATCCCGATCGTGCAGCGCGCGGAGGCGCTGCTGGTGCGCGCCCGCGCGATCGCGGCCCAGGAGGCGCGGAAGGCCGGCTGACGGACCAGCCTTCCATCCACTAGGCTCGCCGCCGGGAGGATCCATCATGACGCGCATCCGTGCCGCTGCCCTGGCGATCGCCGGGACCCTCGCTGCTGCCTCACCCGCCGCCGCGGAGGTCACCGGCTTCGCGCTGACCACACCGGCGACGGCGGCCTTCGGCGGCCGCGAGTTCGGCCAGGCCGGGCGCTACGAGCGGATCGTGGCGCGCGCCACCCTCGCCCTCGATCCCTCCCTGCCGCAGAACGCGATCATCGCCGACCTGGCGGCCGCGCCCCGCAATGCCGCCGGCCGGGTGGAAGCGGTGGCGGAGGTCGTGATCCTCCGTCCCGCCGATCCGCAGCGCGGCAACCGCACGCTGTTCGTCGAGGCGCCCAATCGCGGGCGGGAGCTCGCGGGGCAGCTCTACGACGACGGCGCCGCCAACGACCTGCTGCTCGGCCGCGACCCGGGCAACGGCTTCCTGCTGCGCCAGGGCTACACGCTGGTCTGGGTCGGCTGGCAGGCCGACATCCCGGCCGGCGAGGGCCGCGGCGCCGGGCTGCGGCTGGAAGCGCCGGTGCTGGCCGGCGTCACCGGCCCCTCCCGCGAGGAGTTCCTGTTCGACGACCGCGCCGCGACCTCGGTCGCGACGCTCACCTATCCGGCGGCGACGCCGGAGGGCGCGACGCTGACCGTGCGCGCCTATGCCGACGACGCGCGGCAGACGCCGCCCGGCCTCTCCTTCCGCTTCCTCGACCCGCAGCGGGTGGAAATCACGCGGCCGGCCGGCTTCGATGCCGGCGCGCTCTATGAGCTGATCTACACCGCGCGCGACCCGGCGGTGCAGGGCATCGCCTTCGCGGCCCTCCGCGACGTCGCGGCCTTCCTCCGCCGGGAGGGGGCCGCCGGCAATCCGCTGGCCGCATCGGGGCGCGCCACGACCGACCGCGCGATCCTGCACGGCGTGTCCCAGTCCGGGCGCTTCGTGCGCGACTTCCTGCATCTCGGCTTCAACGAGGACGAGCGCGGGCGCCGCGTCTACGACGCGATGCTGCCGCATATCCCGGGCACCCGCCGCACCTTCACCAATGCCCGCTTCGCGCAGCCCGGCCGCAACCCGACGCCGCATGGCGACCGGCTCTACCCCGCCGACCAGTTCCCCTTCACCTATGCGGCGACCGAAGACCACCTGACCGGCCGCCGCGACGGGCTGCTGCTGCGCTGCCGTGCCAACAACACCTGCCCGCTGATCATGCAGAGCGACAGCGAATACGAGTTCTGGGGCGCCCGCGCCTCGCTCCTGGTCACCGACACCGCGGGCCGTCACCTCGACCTGCCGCCGGAGGTGCGCGCCTACATGCTGACCGGGCATCCGCATTTCGCCATGGCCTCCGCCGTCGCATCGCGGCTCGACCGCTGCGCCCTGCCGGTGAACCCCTTGCAGGCCGGCGCGCCGATGCGCGCGCTGCTGGTCGCGATGGAGGCCTGGATGCGCGACGGCACCGAGCCGCCGGCGAGCCGCTACCCGATGCGGAGCCAGGGCACGCTGGTGCCGGCCGACAGCCTCTATGCCGGGCTCGGCCTCCTCGGCTACCGCGGCGCCTACGGCCCGGCGCAGCTCGTCGATGCGGGCGTCATGCCGCCGGCGGTGCGCGGCGAATACGCGGTGCTGCTGCCGCGTCCCGATGCCGATGGCAATGCGATCGGCGGGCTGCGCGGCCCGGTGATCGAGGTGCCGCGCGCCACCTACACCGGCTGGAACCCGCGCGCCGAAGGCTTCGCCCCGGGTGCGCTCTGCTACAACACCGGCGCCGTCGTGCCCTTCGCCGCGACCCGCGCTGAGCGCGAGGCCGCGGGCGACCCGCGGCCATCGATCGCGGAGCGCTATCCGACGCAGGCGGCCTATGCCGCGGCGGTCCGCGCCGCCGCCGATCGCCTGGCGGCGGAGCGGCTGCTGCTGCCGGAGGACGTCGCCGCGATCGCCGCCGCAGCGGAAGCGGACAGCCTGGCGAGGCTCAGGCGGTAGGCGCCGTCGCCGGAAGGCGAAGGATCTTCGCCGCCGTGCCCTCCAGCACCATCGCGCGCTCCTCCGGCGTCAGGTCGAGCGCGTCCAGGATATCGAGCGGCCGCTCGTAGCCCATGTCGAAGGTGTAGTCGCTGCCGAGAACGATGCGGTCGATCCCGACCTGGCCGATGATCCAGCGCAGGATCTCCGGCGAATGGGAGATGGTGTCGTAGGTGAAGCGGCGCAGGTAGTCGCTCGGCGGGCGCGGCATATGAGCGCCTTCGCGGCGCACGCGCTGGCCGTGATCCAGCCGGCCGATCAGGATCGGCAGCGCGCCGCCGGCATGCGGCAGGCTCACCTCCAGATCGGGGCACCGGTCGAGCACGCCGCCGAAGATGAGGTGCGCGGCCGCCACCGCCGCCTCGAACGGATTGCCCAGCAGGTTGCCGAGGTAGAAGGGCTTCAGGCGCTGCCCGCCGAGCACGATCAGCGGATGCAGGAAGACCGGCATGCCCGCCGCCTCGATCGCCTGGAACACCGGCAGGAAAGCGGGGTCCGACAGGTCGCGGCCATTGACGTGGGTGCCCATGTAGACGCCGTGGATCCCCGGAAGCCCCCGCGCCCGCTCCAGCTCCCTGAGGCTGCGGTCGATGTCGGGCAGCGGCAGCGTGGCAAGCCCGATGAAGCGGTCCGGGTACCGGCGATGCGCCTCGGCGCAGGCATCGTTGTAGGCGCGCGCGAGCCGTTCGGCGAGCTCGGGCGAGGCCCAGTAGGTCATGGGCGCGGTGAGCGACAGCACCTGCTGGGTAATCCCCGTCGCCTCCATGTCGGCGATGCGCCCTTCGACGTCCCAGTAGCGGGAGGAGAGCGGGCCGTTGCGGAAGCCGGCAGCTGCGAGAATGAAGCCCTCCGGCGTCTCGACGTATTCGGCGCCTTCGGCGGCGCCGTCCCGGCCCATCAGCTCCAGGAAGGCTTTTGGGAAGTAATGGGTGTGGGTGTCGATGACCCGGCGCGGTCCGGTCGAATCCATCGTCTGGCTCCTGCTCAGTCGGCCGTCGCGCCGGCGCGCTCGGCGACCGCGCCCCAGCGCTCCGCCTCCGCGGCGATGAAGGCGGCGAATTCCTCGGGCGCGCGGCTGACGACGGGATCGACGCCGCCGGCGGCAAAACGCTGGACGAGATCGGGCTGGCGCAGCGCCTCGGCGGTCACGGCATGCAGGCGCGCGATGATTTCGGGCGACGTGCCGGCCGGCGCGAGCAGGCCCTGCCAGGAGCCGGAGACGAAGCCGGGATAGCCGCTCTCTTCCATCGTCGGCACCTCCGGCAAGGCGGGGGCGCGGCGCGCGGTGGTGACGGCGAGGCCCTTGAGCCGTCCGCCCTGCACATGACCGAGCGCGCTGGAGAGGGTGACGAAGCCGCCCGCGACGGCACCGGTCAGCATGTCGGTCACCGCCTGCCCGGCACCGCCGGCATAGGGGACATGGATCAGTTCCAGGCCCTCGCTCTGGCGCAGCCGCTCCATCTCCAGCCGGTTCAGGCTGCCGCTGCCGGGCGTGGCATAGGAGATCCGGCCGGGATTCGCCTTCGCCCGGGCCACGAATTCCCGGACGCTGCCGACCGGCAGGCCGGGGCCCACGACGAGGATGTCGGGCGTGTCGGCGACCAGCGTGATCGGCGCGAAGTCAACGGTCGGCCTGGTGCGCAGGCTGCGGCCGAAGACGGTCGGGTTGATCGCCAGCGTGCCGACATTGCCGAGGAACAGCGTATAGCCGTCCGGCGCGGCGCGCGCCGCGGCCTCCATCCCGATATTGCCGGCCGCTCCGGTGCGGTTCTCGATCACCATCGGCTGGCCGAGCGCCTCGCCGAGCTTCGGCTGCAGGATGCGCGCGACGAAGTCGGACGCCCCGCCCGGGCCGAAGGGCACGATGAGCCGGACGGGCCGGTTCGGCCAGGCCTGGGCACGCGCGATCCCGGGCAAGGCGAGGCCGCCGAGCAGCCCGGCCAGCAGCGGGCGGCGCCCGCACGACTTGGACATCGTCCTTCCCTCTCCTACGCTTGTAAGTCGAGCGTCCGATTCAGACCTCCGGGCCATTCGGCCCTCCGGTCATCGGACGCTCAGGCGGCGCGCGCGACATCCTCCTCGTCGAGCGGCAGCCGAATCGGTCGCTTCAGCCTCGCCGAGAGATCGAGCGCCTTCGTCAGCATCAGCCGGTCATGCGCTTCCGCGGCGGTGGCGGCCTGGGTCGGCACGCCCATCGAGACGCGGTCGAGCCAGGAGACCGTCTCTTCCCGCATCGGCCCGCGCAGCTCGCCGAGCGCCATGTCGCCGGGCGGATAGGAGCCGAGGAAATCCACCAGCCGCTGGCTGTCCGGCGCATAGCCTTCCGAGGTCGGCTTGCTGACCGCCAGCACGATGTCGCGGTGCGTGTCGTCGATCGTCAGCACGCCCTCGGTGCCGTTGATGCCGACCTCCAGGCTGTAGACGGCGCCGGGCCAGGTGACCGGCAGCGCCCAGGAGATGTTGAGGTGATAGAGGCTGCCATCCTCGAAGGTGATGAGGCCCGCCGTCGCGTCGATGCCCTTCCATTCGGGGCCGAGCACCTTGTCGACCGAGCGCGCATAGACCTCGGCCGGGCGCTTGCCCTCCATCATCCACATGACGATGTCGAGCGCATGCGTGCCGGAGATGACCATGGGCGAGATGGTCTCGGGCTTGTCGGTGCGGCGGTAGTTGTCGATGGCGACCAGGCGGTTCATGAAGGCGCGCGAGGTGACCATCGTCACGTCGCCGAGCGAGCCGTTCGCCACCTTCTCCTTCGCCGCCAGCCACCGCCTTCGGAAGCGCTGCGTGTAGCCGACCACCGCGTCGACGCCGGACTTCTTTATGGCGTTCATCACGCGGACCGACTCGTTGAGGTCGGTCGCCAGCGGCTTCTCGATCAGCAGCGGCAGGCCGCGCTGCACCGCCTCCAGGATCGGCTCGACATGCAGGTGCTCGTCGGTCGCAACGATCACCGCGTTCACTTCCGGCCGCGCGAGCAGCGCCTTGTAGTCGGCGGTGACGAGGTCGGCGCCGATCGCGTCCCCCACCTGCTTGCCGCGCTCGGGCTTCGTCTCGGCGATGCCGATCCAGTCGACCATCGGATGTCGTGCCGCGACGCCGCCGCGGAACAGCCCGACGCGGCCGGCGCCGATGATGGCGAGGCCGAGGCGCTTCTTCTGGCTGGGCCGGATCACAGCACGCCCTCCGTCAGGGTCAGCGACAAACGCTCGGCCTGCGGGTTGCGCGCGAGCGGCAGGCGCACCGGCTCCCCCGTCTCGATCGAGAGGTCGGCGGCGGTATAGACCTCCATCGCGAGCAGCGCCTGCTCCGGCGTCACCAGCGGCTCCCGGTCGCGGATCACGGCGTCGACGAAGGCATCGGTCTCCGGCGCCATGGCGCCGGCATAGACGTGGCCGACATACTCGCCGGGCATGGTCGAGAGCGGGAAGACCGAGCCGGGCTGGCTCATGCGCATCAGCGCGACGTCGCGATGCGTGTCGTCCACCATCAGCGCGCCTTCGGAGCCCACGATCTCGATCCAGGTCGAGGAGAAGTTCGGATAGCCGGGCGGCAGGATCCAGCCGGCGCCGATCGTCACTACGACGCCGCTGTCCATGGTGATCATGATCCAGTTGCAGTCGGGCGCGCCGTTCACCGGCGCCATCACCTTCCGCACCTCCTGCGCATAGACCTTCACCGGCCGCGCCGGCGCCAGGCACCAGAGCACGAAGTCGATGTCGTGCGTCGCCTCCATCGCCGCCGGGGAGAGCTTCACGCGGCCGCTGATCTTCTTGCCGAGGCCACGCCCGATATGGCGGCTGATCAGCACGCTGACCGGATCGCCCAGCACGCCATCCGCAATTTGCTGCTTCGCATAGGCGTATTTGGGCGCGAAGCGCTGGGAATAGCCGATGGTGAACTTCACGCCCTGGCGGCGGGCCAGCGCCACCAGCTCATCCCCCTCCTCCAGGGTCAGCGCCAGGGGTTTCTCCAGGAAGACGTGGCGGCCCTGTTCCAGGAAGGCGCGCGCCATCGGGAAATGGTTCTGCTCGGGCGTCGCGCAGACGAAGACGGCCTCGATCCCCGGCATGTCGAGCAGGCGCCGCCATTCGGTGGTGGCGGTCGCCGCACCGGTCGCGGCCGCGACCTCGCGCAGCCGCGCCTCGCGGCTCTCCGCGATGTGCAGCTTCGACACCAGCAGGTTGCGCGAGAGGGCTTCCGCCCGGATGCCGCCGCACCAGCCGGTGCCGACGATCGCCGCCTCGATCTGTCTCACGTCTGTCTCCTCCCGCCCGATCCTCGTGCCCGGGCCCTTTCTTGACGGGATGCTAGCGAGGCGCGCCGAGCGCGCCCAATTAGGCTTCGCGATCCCCCCCATCAGGAAAGATTGGTTCCGGCGGTTCCGTGCCATCGCCATGGTCCGGCGCGCGGCGGCGTCCCATCCGCCGAGGAGGCTGGCGCATGAGCGTCTCGATCACCGCGTCACCGGCCGAGCCGGCCCGCATCGACTGCACCACGGCCCCCGAGCCGCGCGCCCTGCGCCAGGCGATGGGCCGTTTCGCGACCGGCGTCGCCATCGTCACCACGCGGACCCGGACCGGCCGGCTGGAGGGGATGACGGTGAACTCCTTCTCCTCGGTCTCGCTCGATCCGCCGATGGTGCTCTGGAGCCTCAGGCGGCGGGCGCGCTCGGTCGCCGGCTTCGTCGATGCCGGCTGCTTCGCGGTGAACATCCTCTCGGCCGCCCAGGGCGCGCTGTCGCGCCACTTCGCGGCGCCGATCGCCGACCGGTTCGAGGGCCTGGCCTGGGAGCCCGGACATGGCGGCTGCCCGCTGCTGCCCGGATGCCTTGCCAGCTTCGAATGCGACACGCATGAGGTGGTGGAGGCCGGGGATCACCTGATCCTGATCGGGCGCATCCGCCACGTCACGCATCGCGACGGCACGCCGCTGGTCTTCCATGGCGGCCAGTACGGCATGCCGGTGGCACTGACCTCGTGAGGAGTGACGGAGGATGATCAAGGCCGCGGTGGCGGGGCTCGGCTGGTGGGGGCGGCAGATCGTCCGCAGCCTGGCAGGATCGGATGCGCTTCGGGTCGTGCGGGCGGTGGAGCCCGCCTTTGCCGCCCATGCCGATTTCGCGCGCGAGTTCGGCCTGGCGATCTCCCCGGGGCTGGACGACGCGCTGGCGGATCCGGAGGTGGAGGCCGTCATTCTCTGCACGCCGCAGGACCTGCACACCGGCCAGGTCCTGGCCGCCGCCGCCGCCGGCAAGCACGTCTTCTGCGAGAAGCCGCTGGCGATGAGCCGCGCCGATGCGGAGGCCTCCGTCGCCGCCTGCCGGGCCGCCGGCGTCACGCTCGGCGTCGGCCATGAGCGCCGCTACGAGCCCGCGATGCGCCGCCTGCGCGGCCTGGTCCGCGACGGGGCGCTCGGCACGCTCCTGCATGGCGAGGCGAATTTCAGCCACGACAAGCTGACCCACATCAAGCCCGGCGACTGGCGCGCCGATCCGCAAAACCCCGCCGCGATGACCGGCATGGGCATCCACCTGACCGATGCCTTCCTCGATCTCTTCGGCCCGGCGACGGAGGTCTACGCGGCCGCCGCCGGCATCGTCTCGGACCGGGTGAACGGCGACATCGTCTCGGTGCAGCTGCGCTTCGCCTCCGGCGCCACCGCCTTCGCCAGCGCCATCCTGGAGACGCCGCTGTTCATCGGGCTGCGCGTCTTCGGCTCCGGCGGCTGGGCGGAAATCCGCAACGCCTCGCACCCCGACACGCCGGGCCCGGCCACCCTGACGGTGCAGCCGCGGGGCGGCACGGCCTGGTCCGAGGAGCACGGCTGGGAGAATGCCGTGCTGCTGAACCTCTGCGCCTTCGCCGATGCGATCCGGGGCAAGGCGCCCTATCCGATCACGGATGCCGAGAAGATCGGCAATGTGGCGGTGCTGGAAGCGGTGCGCGACGCCGTGGCGCGGGGCGCGCCGATCCGCCTCGCGGCCCCGGCGCGGTAACCCGGGCCCCGACGGTCAGTCGAGGCCGAGGAACCCTGCCACGGCCGCCTGGAACCCGGCGGCATTGTCGATGTTGGGCAGGTGGCCGGAGCCCGGGACCACCGCCAGGCGGGCACCGGGCACTTTCTCCGCCATGTCCTGCATCACGGCGGGCGTCGAGCCGGCATCCTGTTCGCCGACCACGAAGAGCGTCGGGCAGGCGATGCGGGAGAGGTGGGGCAGCAGCGCCAGCGTCCTGATCGCGGTCGCGCAGGCCTGATAGCCGGCGACGGGCGTGGCGCGGATCATCGCGGCGACCTGTTCCGTGGCCGCCGGCTGCGCCGCGCGGAAGCCGGGCGACAGCCAGCGTTCCAGCGTGCCCGCCAGGATCGCGTCCATGCCGCCCGCACCCACGGCGGCGATACGCTCATCCCACATGGCCTGCGCCTGCGCGGGCGTCTCGGCGAAGGCGTCGCAGCAGACCAGGCGCTCGATCCGTGGCCGATGCGAGAGTGCCAGCTGCAGCGCCGTCATCCCGCCCAGCGACAGGCCCATGACAGTGCAGGTCCCGACGCCGAAGGCGTCCATGACGGCCACCGCATCGGCCGCGAGATCCGGAATGCCGGTGCCGCCCGCCGCCACCGCGCTCCGCCCATGGCCGCGCGTGTCGTAGCGCAGCACGCGATAGCGGCGCGTGAGCAAGGGGATCTGCCCGTCCCACATGCGGAGGTCGGAGGCCAGGCTGTTGGAGAGCAGGATCCACGGCCTGTCCTGCGCCGCCTCGCCATCCGCCCTGGCGTGGATCGCGCCACCCGCGCCCTGAATGTGCCGTTCGATCATGTGTCGTCTTCCCCACCGTCCCAGCCTGTGTTCAAGCGCGCCGTCTCCTGCTCCAGCACCGCGAGGAAGGCGGCGGCGGGGCCAGTGAGGCCGCGCCGCAGCGGCTGGATCAGGACGAGCTCCAGCAGCAGCGGCGGGTCAGAGAGGCGGGTGACGGTGAAGTGCCGCCGCTCCGCCTCGTTCGCCATCATGATCGCCGGCAGCACCGTCTTCCAGCGGCCGGTCGCCACCAGGTCGAGCGTGCCGAGCATGGCGTCCAGCTCCACCAGGCGCTCCACCTGAATGGCATTCGTCGCGAAATAGGTCTCGAGCGTCCGCCGGCGCGTGTTGCGCGGGCTCGGCAGGACGAGGCGGAGCGGATCGAGATCCGCCAGCCGCACGCTGCCCATGTGCGGCAGGTCCGATCCGGCAGCGGAGACCAGCACTTCGGCGGTGCGCAGGAAGGGGCGCATGCAGAGACCCGTGGTGCCGCCGAAGGCCGGCACCACGGCGAAGTCGAGCTCGCCCGCGCCGGTGAGCGGCGTGAGCATGGCGCTGTAGGCTTCGGTGATGCGCACCACGACGTTGGGCTGCTCGCGGATGAAGCGATCGAGAGCGGGGGCCAGGGCGCAGCGCGTCATGGTCGGCATCAGCCCGACATGCACCTCGCCCTCCGTGGCGCCGCCGAAGGCGCGCACGGTGCGTTCCGCGGCTTCCCGGGCGCGCAGGATCTCGACCGCGCGGCCATACAGGGCATCGCCGGCCGGGGTCGGGACGACCGGCCCGGTGCCGCGGGTGAAGAGCCGGACGCCCAGCCGCTCCTCCAGCTTGCGGATGTGCTGCGACACGCCAGGCTGGGTGGCGTGCTCGCGCTGGGCCGCCGCGGTGAAGGACCGCTCCTCGTAGGCGGCGACGAAGAGGGAGAGGTCCCGGAAGCTTTCCGACACGCGCCCAGTGTCCGGGGGCTGCCCGGCAATGGCAAGGCCGGCCCCGTCACCCAAGGTCGATCGCCGCTTCCGTCGCCGTCCGCCGCCAGAGGGACAGTTCCGACAGCAGCCAGTCCCGTGCCTGTTCCAGCGAGGTCTCGGGCATCGGGCGCATGCCCTGGCGGCGAAAGCCCTCCTGCACCGCCTCGGCGCGCAGCGCGTCGTTGGCGGCGCGGTTCAGCGCCAGCAGCACCGGTCGTGGCGTCTCCGCCGGTGCGAAGAGCGCCTGCCAGGCGATGGTGCCGATGCCGGGATAGCCGAGCTCGGCCATGGTCGGCACCTCCGGGAAATCCGGCAGGCGGGCCTCGGATGCGACGGCGAGCGCCCGGATGCGCCCGTCGCGCACCAGGCCGGCCGAGGTCGCGACGTTGAGGAAGCAGAGGTGGAGATTGCCGCTCAGCAGCTCGGTGATCGTGGGACCCGCGCCGCCGGGCATCGGGACGTGAATCATCTCCACGTTCTCGCGCCTGCCCAGCATCACGGAATCGAATTGCTGGTAGCTGCCGACGCCGGAGCTGCAGTAGTTCACGCGGCCCGGATGGCGGCGCGCATGGTCGATCGCCTCCGCCAGGCTGCGCGCCGGGAAGTTCGTGGTGGTGGCCAGCAGGAAGGCCGGCAGGTCCGCCAGGCGTGCGACCGGCACCACGTCGCGCTCGTAATCGATCGACATGCGGCGCTGGAACAGCACGGGCGTGATCGCGTTCGTGGTCACGTTGCCGACCATCAGCGTGTAGCCGTCGGGCCTGGCGCGGGCCATCGCCTCCACGGCGAGGATGCCGGCGGCACCCGGCCGGTTCTCGACCACGAAGGGCTGGCCGAGGCTGCGCCGCATCTCCTCGCCCACCATGCGGGCGACGATGTCCGTCGCACCCCCCGGGGCATAGGGCACCAGCATCCGCACCGGACGCGCCGGATAGGCCTCCTGCGCCATGGCGATCCAGGGCGCGGCGGCGAGGCACGCCGCCGATGCAAGGACGTCGCGTCGCGTGGACATCTCTTCCTCCCATCGCCGGCAGCGCCGGTCGTTTGCTCGGGGAGGACGCTAGGAAGCGAAGCGGCAGCACCGGAAATCATCATTTCCGGGCCGCCCCATCACGTTAGGCTATAGCCGCAATCCCATGCGGCGGATCATCTGCCCTTCCTCCTCGAACTGCCGGCGCGCGAAGGCGGTGTAGCCGGCGGCGTCGAGGTAGATCACCGGCATGTCGAAGCGATCGAGGATGGCGGTGTGCTGCGGGTCGGCCAGCGCCTCGCGGAAGGCATCGTGCAGCGCGCGCACCACGCCGGGATCCATGCCCTTCGGACCGGCGATGCCGTAGGGCGAGGTCGAAACGATGTCGATCCCGCTCTCCTTCAGGGTCGGCACGTTCGGGAAACGCTTGGCGCGCTCCGGCCCCCAGGTGGCGAGCAGGCGCAGCCGCCCTTCCTCCACCAGCGGCGCCCAGCCGGAGCTGTCGGCCAGCGCCTCGGTCTGGCTGCCGAGCAGGGATTGCAGGTTCTCCGAAATGCCGCGGAACGGGACGTGCACCCAGTCGATGCCGCGCTGTCCCGCGATCTGCTCCATGGTGATGTGCAGCGAGGTGCCGACGCCCGGCGAGCCATAGTTGATGCGGTTCGGATTGGCCTTCGCATGATCGAGGAACTGGCCGAGCGTCTGCCAGGGCGAGTCGGCGCGGACGACGGTGCCGAACAGGTAGCCCGTCAGGTGGACGATGTAGGTGAAATCCCGCAGCGGGTCGAAGGGCGGCCTTGGTGCCATGTGCGGATAGCGGAAGACGCTGATCGGCATCTGCGCGACGGTGTAGCCGTCCGGCTGGGCGTTCAGCAGTGCGGCGGGCCCGAGCGTGCCGCCGGCGCCAGGCCGGTTGTCCGGGATCACCGGCTGGCCCATGCGGCGCGATGCGGCCTCGCAGAGGGCGCGCATCTGCACGTCGGTGGTGCCGCCTGGCGCCCAGGGGATGATCACGCGGATCGGGCGGCTCGGGAACCCGGCCTGCGCCACGGCGGGCCGCGCCAGCGCCGCGGCGCCGGCGCCGAGAAGCGCCGCACGGCGCGTGGTGGTGATGCCCATGATGTTTCCTCCCGGACGTTGACTGCGCGATTGCCTCGGATCGGGGCGCCGCGCAAGTCCTCGTGGACTTGCGTCGCATTCCTCGCCCGGCGCGCATATCTCATCGGCATCATCGTCCTGGGAGACGTTCGGATGATCCGTTTCGATGGGCAAGTCGCGCTCGTCACCGGCGCGGGGCGCGGGATCGGCTTCGCCTATGCATCGCTGCTGGCCGAGCGCGGCGCCACCGTCGTCATCCATGATGTCGGGGCCGATGCCGATGGCGGCGGGACCGATCCCGCAATCGCCGAAGCCGCGGCTGCGACGCTCCGCGGCGCCGGGCTGCTCGCCGCGGCGGACAGTGGCCCGATCGCCATGCGTGATGACTGCCGCAGGCTCGTGCTCGACGCGATCGCGGCGCATGGCCGCCTCGACATCCTGATCCACAATGCCGGCTGGGTCGGCTACCAGCGCGTGGAGGAGGTCGAGGAGGATGTCCTCGAGCGCATGCTCGCGCTTGGCGTGAAGGCCTCACTGTGGCTCGCGCAGGCGGCCTGGCCCACAATGGTGGCGCAGGGCTTCGGCCGCATCCTGCTGACCACCTCGGACCGGGCGCTCTATCCGCAGTACATGCAGCCCGGCCTCGCGGCCTATGCCGCGGCGAAGCTCGGCGCCGTCGGGATCGTCAACGCGCTCGCGCAGGAAGGCGCGCCGCACGGCATCGTCGCCAACGCCATCTCCCCCGTTGCGAAGACCCGGATGTGGGGCGTCGCCGGCGAGCCCGACGAGCTGCGGCCCGCCGACATCGCCGCGGGCGCCGCCTTCCTGGTGTCCTCTGCCTGCCACGACGGCGGCTGGATCCTGCGCGCCAGCAACGGCCAGTTCCATGCGACCCGCGCCTGCGAAGCCGCCGGGGTCGCCTATCCGCGCGACCTTCGCGCCATATCGGCGGCGACCCCGGACGAAGTCGCCGCCGCCTGGGACAGGATCGCGATCCCGACGGTCGAGCCGCGGGGATGAGCGGGCTTGACCGCGACCTGAACGGAACGCGAACATGGGCGCATGGTGCTGATCCTCGATGTCCCCGAACGCACCCGCCGCGTCCGCCGCGCGGCGGCGCGCTTCTGCCTGGCGCGCGGCTGGTCGCCGCTGCCGGAAGTGACGCTGCCGAACGGACGCCGCGCCGACATCCTGGCGCTGCTGCCGGATGGCGGCTTCCACATCATCGAAGTGAAATCCTGCGCGCGGGATTTCCTGACCGACCGGAAATGGCCGGAATACCGCGACTTCTGCGATGCGCTGACCTTCGCGGTCGATCCCGATTTTCCGGATGCGCTGCTGCCGCCGGATGTCGGCCTGCTGATCGCCGCGGCACCGGATGAATTCGCATTGTTGCGCGAGCCACCCTCGCACCCGCTGGCGCCGGCGCGGCGCCGCGCGCTGCTGCACCGCTACGCGATGCTGGCCGCGACCCGGCTCGCGGGGATCGAGGATCCGGAGGCGGTGCTCGCGGAGCGCATCGCGCTTCGCGTGGAGTAAGGCGCGATCGGGCGAGGCATCCGCTGTCGCATCCGCCGGCGCCGCCTGCTATCCGGGTCCCTCGAACGGCCATGACCTGTCATGGAGGTCCCGCCTTTGGTCCGCGTTCTGCTGGTGGAGGACGAGCCGGAGATGGCGCGCCTCGTGGCCGCCAAGGTCGGCGGCGCAGGCTACGTCGTGGACCGCGTCGCGAGCCTCGAGGAGGCGAGGTCGGCCTGCGCGGTCGTCCCCTACGCGGTCGTGCTCCTTGACCGCCGGCTGCCGGACGGCGACGGAGCCACGCTCCTGCCCGAGCTTCGCCGGCTGCGGCCTACCGCGGCCGTGATCCTCGTCTCGGCACTCGATGCCGTGTCGGACCGCGTCGCGGGCCTGGACGCCGGGGCCGACGACTACCTCGCAAAACCCTTCGATGCGGCGGAGCTGCTCGCCCGTATCCGCTCCGCGCTGCGTCGCCCCATGGCGCCGCCGCCGCCGGTGACGGTGGGCGCCCTCACCTTCGACCTCGCGGAACGGCAGGCGGCGATCCGCGGCGTGCCGCTCGTCCTGCGGCGGCGCGAGCTCGGCCTGCTGGAGGCGCTGATACGGCGGGCTGGACGGGTCGTGCAGCGCGAGACGCTGGTCGACGAGATCTTCGGCTTTGACGACGACATCCAAAGCAACACGCTCGACGCCCACGTCTCCCGGCTCCGCGCACGCCTCGCCGAGGCGGAGGCGGGCGTCGCGATCCATCCGGTCCGCGGCGTCGGCTACCTCCTCGGCCGCGCATGAGGCTGCCGCGCTCCCTGGCCGTCCGCCTCGTCCTCGTCCTGGCCCTCGTGCAGTCGGGGACCGTGGTCGCGGGCATGGCCGCCTGGATGATCTTCTCCCCCTACGTGACCTGGGTGGACGTGGCCCACCGCTCCGCGAGCGGTCTCGTCCTGGCCGCGCTGGAGCGTGGGGCGGATGGCGCGCCCGCACTCCGCATGACCGAGGCGCTCGGCGCCTATGCCGCCGCACGTCCGGGCTTCGGCTTCGCGGCCCTCGTGGACGGCCGGCCGGCCGGCGGTTCGTCCCCGGAGGTCGCCGCCGCCGTGGCGCGCTTCGGCCCGCTCCTGCCGCGCGAGGGACAGTTGGAGGCGGCGACCGCGGAGGGCCGGTCGCTGCGCCTCAGCGCGCTTCCCGGGCCGGAGGCGTTCGGCGACGCTCCCGTCATCGTCGCCACCACGGGCGACCGTTTTCGCGCGGACGACCTGCCGGCCTTCGTCGGTGCCTACCTGCCGGCGCTCGTGCCGCTGTTCGGCCCGGCGGTCGTCGCCGCCGCCATCGTCCTGCCGCTGGCCATCGGGATCACCCTCCGCCCGGTCGGCCGTGCCGCGCGGGAGGCCGAGCTGGTCACCCTCGACACGCTGGATCGAAGGCTGCCCGAAGACGGCGCGCCGTCGGAGCTCGCGCCCTTCATCGCGGCCATCAACCGCCTGCTCGCCCGCCTGCAGGACGGCGTCGCGCGGCAGCGGGTCTTCGTGGCGAACGCGGCGCACGAGCTGCGCACGCCGGTCGCCGTGATCCAGGCGAGGCTGGACGGCCTGGCGGAAGGCTCTCCGGCCAGGGACGAGCTGCTGCGGGACCTTCGCCGCATCACGGTGCTGCTGGACCAGCTTCTCTCCGTCGCGCGGCTCGGGCAACGGAACGGGACAGGCGCGACGCCACTCGACCTCGTTGCCTGCACCCGCCGCCTGGTCTCCGATTGCGCGCCGCTCGCGATTCGCAGCGGGCGGGCCCTGGCCTTCGAGGCGGACGAGGCCTCGATGCCGGCCCATGGCGACGAAGGCGCCCTGGAAGGCGCCATCGCAGCACTCATCGAGAACGCGCTGGAAGCGGAACCGCCGGGCGGCACGGTCCTCGTCCGGGTGGGTCCGGGGCCGATGGTGATCGTCCGGGACCATGGGCGCGGCATCCCGCCGGCGGACCGCGAGGCCGTGTTCGAGCCCTTCTGGCGCGGCCGGGAAGGCGGCCGCGGCACCGGCCTCGGCCTTGCCATCGTGCGCGAGGTGGCGCGCCTGCACCGCGGCGAGGTCGATGTCTCGGAGACGCCTGGCGGCGGCGCGACCTTCGCCCTGCGCCTGCCGCCGCCACCGTCGGGCCGAGGTCAGGTTCGTGCAATGACGGCGGGGTAGCACCGCCTCCGAAACCGGCCGCCCCGGCCGGAGGAGGCGTGATGCGACCAAACTCTGCTGCCTGCGGGATCCGGCTCTTCGCCGGCGCTCTCGCGGCGGCCGTCATGATGGCGGTCACGGATGCTTCGGCGCAACCATCCCAGCCTGGCCCGGCGCCCGCCGAGGACACCCTGCAGGTGAACCTCGGTGCCGGGGCGCTCGCCTTCAGCGCCTATCCGGGGTCCGGCCGCGCGCGCGTCCTGCCGCTTCCCTACCTCGACGCAACTTATGCCGAGACCGCCTTCGTCTCCTTCCCGGAGCTGCTGCGGGTCGATGCGCTGCGCGCCCTCGGCATCGAGGCGGAGGGGTTGTCCGCCGGGCCGCTGCTGCGCTTCAACTTCGGCCGGCGCGAACGCGACAACCAGCGCGGCCTCAGGGGATTCGGGGACGTCGACGCCGCACCCGAACTCGGCGGCTACGTCTCCTACGCATTCGGCGGCGGCCTGTCCGCGCGCGTGACGGCGACGAACGCGATCGGCGGGCACGAAGGCTTCGTCGGCAATATCGGCATCAGCTACGCGGCCGCGATCCTCGGACCCGTCTTCGCGGTGCTGACCCCGTCCGTCACCATCGTGGATGCGCGCTACGGCCGCGCCTTCTACGGGATCGACCGGGCGCAGGCGGTGCGCAGCGGCAGGCCGACCTTCCGGGCCGGAGCCGGTATCGAGCGGGCCGGCATCTCCGCCGTCCTCACCCTGCCCGTTTCCGATAGGGTCTCCCTCGTGGCGCTCGGCGATTATGCGCGGCTGCTGGGCGATGCGGCGGACAGCCCGATCACCCGCGGCCCGGGCGGCTCCCGCGATGTCTTCGCGGCAGGCCTCTTCCTCACCTACCGGCTTTACTGAGGGCAGGACATGAACCTGGTCAAAGCCTTGCGAAGCGGCGGCCAAGCCGGCCTCGCCGCGAATATCGGCCTCGCCCTCGGCGGGTGCCTGCTCGTCAACGCCGTCATTTTCGGCCTCGGCTGGGGGCGGGGGACGGACGACCTCGCGCGGGTCTCCCGCCTCGTGCCGGCGGGCTGGGTGGTCGGCACCGTCTGGGTCGGGTTGTTCGCCCTCATGGGCGCGGGGCGCTGGCGGCTGGCCGCGGAAGCCTCGCCCGGCTGGCTCGACCATGGCGCGCGCGGGGAGGAGGCCGAGCGCGCGCGGCGTTGGCTCGATATCCTCCTCGTCAACTGCATCGCCTATCCGCTCTATACGCTCGGCCTGTCGAGCGCGACGCTCGGGCTCCTCGGCAACCTGGTCACGGCGGCACTCGCGGCCTGGACCGCGCGGCTGGCCTTCCCCGTGTCGCGCAAGGCGGCGGCGGTGCCCCTTCTCGTCGCGGGCTGGGTGAGCTTCGCCAGCATCGGCATCCTGTCCACCTGGTCCCTGCGATGACCGAAGCGCCGGAGCGACAACCCTTTTTCCTCCTTGCCGAACCCCCATCTCCCGGCCACGCCGAATCCACGGCGGAGGAGAACGCAATGCCCGTCGACGTGAAGTATACGACGCGCGCCACCGCGACCGGGGGCCGTGACGGCAGCGCCCGCAGCGAGGATGGCAGCTTTGAAGTGAAGCTCACGGTGCCGAAGGAGCTCGGCGGGCCCGGCGGCGCCGGCGCGAACCCGGAGATCCTGTTCGCCAGCGGCTACTCCGCCTGCTTCCTCGGCGCCATGAAGGCGGTCTCCGCCAAGGGTCCGACCAAGGTCCCGGCCGACACGACGGTGACCGCGACGGTCGGCATCGGCCCGCGCTCCGAAGGCGGCTTCGGCATCACCGCGGCCCTCGAGATCTCGCTGCCCGGCGTGCCGAAGGCCGAAGCCGAGGCGCTGGTCGAGCAGGCGCACCAGGTCTGCCCGTACTCCAACGCCACCCGCGGCAACGTCGACGTGAAACTCACGGTCGTCTGACCGCTACCCCTCGATCGGAACCAGCCGCGTGATGCGCGGCGGGTTCTGCTCGCTGAGCAGGATCGAATCATCCGGCGCGCACCACATCCCGTGCGCGCCGTTCAGCACCGGGCGGCTGCGCCCGAGCACCGCACCATCCGCGCCGAACAGCGTCAGGCTCGGCACCTGGTCGGTGACATGGAGCCCGCCGCCCGGCGCGCCATGTACCGACATCGGCTTGTGGACATGGCGCCAATCGGCCAGCCACACGCCGGCTGGCGTGAAGACCTGCACGCGGTTGTTCTCCCGGTCCGCGACCGCGACCCGGCCATCCTCCAGAACCCAGACCGAATGCGGCGTGCTGAACTCGCCCGGCCCCTCGCCCGCCGTGCCCCAGCCGCCGATCGGCGTTCCCTCCGCGCTGAAGCGATGGATGCGCGACGCCGCATAGCCATCCGCGACATAGATCGTCCCATCCGGACCGAAGGCCACGTCGCAGGGCGCGTTGAACGGCTCCCCCGGCGCATGCCGGCGGCCGATGCCGCCGAGCCGCCTGCCGGCGCGGTCGAAGACGATCACCTCCTGCGCGTCGCGGTCCACCACGAAGACCCGGCCATCCGGATGCACCGAGAGCATGTGGCCATCCGCCACATCCTCCCCGCCCCAGGCATCGATGCGACGCCCGTCCGGCGCCAGCACCACCACCGCCGGCCCGTCCCCGCCCGTATAGGGATCCTGGCGGAGCTGCACGTAGACCCGCCCCTCCGCATCGCAGGCGACGTCGCTCGGCAAGCCGGCCCCCGCCGGCACCTCGCCCCAGGGCCGCTCGATCCGGTAGAGTTGCGCAGCGAGGCGCACGAACAGACCATGTCGCGTCATCGAAGCCCCTTCCATGCCGGGGTTGGCCCCGCGATTGCTAAGCTTGCGTGAATCGCTCGAAGAGGAAATGCCCCATGGCCGAATTCGACCTCGTCATCCGGAACGGCACCATCGGCACCGCGAGCGCGGTGTTCCGCGCCGACCTCGGCGTGAAGGACGGCCGCATCGCGGCCATCGGCGATCGCCTCGGCGCCGGACAGCGGGAGGTCGACGCGACCGACCGCCTGGTGCTGCCCGGCGGCGTCGACACCCACACCCATATCGAGGAACCGCGCGGCGGCCCGACGCGCAACGCCGACACCTTCGCCAGCGGCAGCGCCTCCGCCGCCGCCGGCGGCACCACCACCGTCATCAGCTTCGCCCGGCAGGCGCATGGCGAAAGCCTCGCCGAACAGGTCGCCGCCCACCACATCCGCGGCAAGCAAAGCCGCATCGACTACAGCTTCCACATGATCATCACCGAGCCGACGCCGAAGCTGCTCCAGGAAGAGCTCCCCGCCCTCGTCGAAGCCGGCCACCGCAGCCTCAAGATCTTCCTCACCTACGAAGGCGCCCGCGTCACCGACGGCGACGCCATCCGCGTGCTCGCCGCCGGCCGCAAACTCGGCGCCCTTGTCTGCATCCACGCCGAACACCACGAGCTGATCCAGTTCTACACCGAAGCCCTTCTCGCCGCCGGGCTGACCCTGCCGAAGCACCACGCCTGGTCGAAGCCCATGATCGTCGAAAGCGAATGCGTCCACCGCGTCTGCGCCATGGCCGAAGCCCTCGACACGCCGATCCAGGTCTTCCACGTCTCCGGCGCCGAAAGCGCCGAAGAGATCGAACGCGCGCAGAAGAAAGGCCTCAAGGTCTGGGCCGAAACCTGTCCGCAATACCTGGTGCTGACCGCCGACGACCTCGACCGCCCCGGCTTCGAAGGCGCCAAGTACATCTTCTCCCCCGCCGGCCGCACCAAAGCCGACCAGGACGCCCTCTGGGACGCCATCCGCCGCGGCATCATCTTCAACGTCAGCTCCGACCACGCCCCCACGCGCTACGCCGGCCCCGACGGCAAGCTCGCCTTCGGCGACGACGCCCCCTTCACCAAAGTCCCGAACGGCCTCCCCGGCCTCGCCACCCGCATGCCGATCCTGTTCAGCGAAGGCGTCGCAAAAGGCCGCATCGACCTGCAAACCTTCGTCGCCATCACCGCCACCAACCCCGCCCGCCTCTTCGGCCTCGATCCCCGCAAAGGCACCATCGCCATCGGCAGCGACGCCGACATCGCCATCTGGAACCCGACCAAGCGCACCACCATCACCAACAGCCTGCTGCTGCACGACAACGACCACACGCCCTACGAAGGCTTCGACATCACCGGCTGGCCCGAAACCACCTTCGTCCGCGGCACTCCTGTGGTGCAGAACGGCGAACTCCTCGCCCCACCAGGCCACGGCCAATTCCTGGCCCGCGCCCCCTACGCCCTCATCCAACCCCGCGGCGTGTTCCCGACGCCGTTCAACCCGGTGGATGGCGTCGCTTTGTGAAGGGCGCTCTATCTCGGAGAAGGGCTTTGCCCCTCTCCGAACCTCTCCCCACAAGGAGCCTGGAGGCTCCTTGACCTGCTTCACTTGGTGCCCTGATTGCGAAAGGGGGCCGCCCACTTCGGGGCGGCCCCCTTTCGCAATCAGGGCTCTAAAAATGATCCGGGTGCAGGGGCCTGCAGGCTCCTGCTGGGGTGGGTCCGGGAGGGGCAAAGCCCATCCCGGGACAGAGCCACCTCACAAGGACGCCATCCTTCGGAGGCCGACCAGGCGGTCGCAGAGGAAGAGGGCCAGGGTGGTGAGCAGGATGAGGAGGGTGGAGACGGCGGCAAGCGTCGGGTCGGGGCTGATTTCGAGGTGGTTCAGGAGCTGGATGGGGAGGGTTTTGGTGCGCACGTCCACGAGGAACATCGAGACCGGGTAGTTGTCGAAGCTGGCGATGAAGGCGAAGAGCGCGCCGGAGATGAAGCCTGGGAGGATGTTGGGGACGAGGACGCGGAGGAGGGCGCGTGGGGTGGAGCAGCCGAGGGTGCGGGCGGCGTCGACCATCGCGAAGTCGAAGAGCGTCAGGCTGGCGAGCACGGTGCGCATCACGAAGGGCATGGTGATGACGACGTGCGCGAGGAGGAGCGACCACCAGGCGTCGCGGAGCCCGACTTCGCGGAGGGCTTGCAGCAGCGCGATGCCGAGGACGAGGCCGGGGAGCATCAGCGGCGAGACCATGAAGGCGGCGATGCCGGCGGCGCCGGGGACGCGGCCCTTGATCAGCGCGATGGCGGCGAGCGTGCCGAGCAGGAGCGCGATGGCGGTCGAGAGGGCCGCGATCTGGGCGGAGAGGGCGAGCGCGCCGAGCAGGCCGTCGACGGTGCGGATGCGCTGGTACCATTGCAGCGAGAAGCCTTCGGGCGGGAAGGCGAAGATCGGCGCTTCGGTGAAGCTGACCGGGATGACGACGACGATCGGCAGCAGCAGGAAGCCGATGGTGAGGGCGAGGGCGAGGCTGCTGGCCCAACGTGCGGCGCGGTCCATCTTCAACTGCCTCGGGGGGTTGCGAGGCGTTTCTGCACCCAGGCGGCACCGATGACGATGACGCTCGCGACGGCGAGGAGGAGGGCGGCCATGCTGGCGCCGAGCTGCCAGTCGCGGAGGTTCAGGAAGGCCTTGGCCATCACCATCGACATGGTCATGAAGCGGTCGCCCATGAGGAGGGAGGGCGTGACGTAGGCCGAGACCGCGAGGGAGAAGGTGATGGAGATGCCGGCGACGACGCCCGGCAGCGACAGCGGCAGGGTGACGCGGGTGAAGCGGAACCAGGGCGAGGCGCCGAGTGTGGCCGCGGCGTCGGGCAGGCGCTGGTCCATCATGCGCACGACGGAGAAGATCGGCAGCACCATGAAGGGCAGGAAGACGTTGATCATCCCGGCATAGAGCGCGCCTTCGGTGAAGATCATGCGCACCGGCCCGTCGGTGAGGCCAACACCCTGCATCGCCCAGTTCAGGATGCCGTCGCGGCGCAGCACGATGCCCCAGCCGAAGCTTTTCACGATGATCGAGACGGTGAGCGGCAGGAAGACGAGCGCGAACAGGATGACCTGCCGGTAGCCCCGCGCGCGGGCGAGCGCGAAGGCGGCGGGGTAGCCGAGCAGCAGCGCGCCGCCGGTGGTGACCAGGCCGAGCTGGAGTGATTGCAGCATCACCTGGCGGTAGTAGGCGTCGCCGAGCACGCGGGCGTAGCCGTTGAGGGAAAAGCCGGCATCGCTGCGGATCGAGGACCAGAGCAGCAGCACCAGCGGCAGCAGGAAGACGACGCCCATGAAGGCGAGGGCCGGCAGCACCAGCAGCGTCATGCCGTCCGGCCGGCGCGAGGGCGCCGTGAGGATGGTGGCGCTCATGGCGCGGGGAAGACCATGGTGTCGGCGATGCGGAAGCCGAGCGGCACCGCGGCGCCGGGGGCGAGCCCCTCGGGCAGGCGCGGCAGCTCGACGACGCCGTGGTCGGGGTCGCGGAGTTCGAGATGGAGCTGGGTGCGGCTGCCGAGGAAGGAGATGTCGGCGACGCGCGCGGTGACGCGGTTGGCCGCGGCGTCCGCGGGCGTGCCGAGGGTGACGGCTTCCGGACGCACCGCGACGACGACGGCGCTGCCGGGCAGGAAGCTGCCGGGTGCGCGGATGCGGCCGAGTGCGGTGTCGACCGCGACCTCCCCTGCGGTGCTTGCGGCGACCTGGCCGGAGAGGCGGGTCGACTGGCCGACGAAGTCGAGGACGTAGAGGCTGGCCGGGCGGCCATAGAGCGTCGCCGGATCGGCGAGCTGCTCGATCCGTCCGGCATTCATCACCGCGATGCGGTCGGAGACGACGAGCGCTTCTTCCTGATCGTGAGTGACGAAGATCGCGGTGATGCCGACTTCGCGCAGCAACTGCTTGAGCTCGACCTGCATGGTCTCGCGCAGCTTGCGGTCGAGCGCGCTGAACGGTTCGTCCAGCAGCAGGAGCGAGGGGCGGACGACGAGCGCGCGGGCGACGGCGACGCGCTGCTGCTGCCCGCCGGAAAGCGCGGTGACCGCCTTGCCGGCATGCGCTTCCATGCGCACCAGGCGGAGCGCGTCCGCGATGCGGGGTGCCGCGTCACGGCGGGGAACGCCCTGGGCGCGAAGGCCGAAGCCGATATTCTCGGCGACCGTCAGGTGCGGGAACAGGGCGTAGTTCTGGAACACCACGCCGACGTTGCGGCGGTGTGCGGGGAGTGCGGTGATGTCGGCGCCGCCCACCAGGATGCGCCCGGCATCCGGCCGCAGCAGGCCGGCGACGCAGCGGAGCAGCGTCGTCTTGCCGCAGCCGGAAGGGCCGAGGAGGGAGACGAACTCCCCGCGCGCGACGTCGATGCTGAGGTCGTCGAGCACGGTCGCTTGCCCGAAGCGCTTGGTCGCGCCGGAGACCGCGAGGTGCCCGGCGGTGCCGAGCGTGGCGCCGCCATCCCTCACCGCGCGGCGATCTCGCGTTCGAAGCGTTCGATCCAGGCGTTGCGGTGATCGGCGAAGTATTCCCAGTCGAGCACCACGAGCTCCGGCAGGCCGAGCTCCGGCGGGCTTGCGGTCTTGGTGTTGGTGGGCTTGCTGAAGAAGGTGCGGGCGATCAGCGTCTGGGTCTCGGGGTTCAGCAGCTCGTCGATGAACTTCATGCCGAGCTCAGGGTTCGGGCCGCCGCGCACCAGCGCGACGCCGGCCGGCATCGCGACGGTGCCTTCGCGCGGATAGGCGAGGTCCACGGGTGCGCGCTGGCTCTTGCGGAACAGCGTGGTGCGGCTGTCGGGCGAGAGATACAGGTCGACTTCCCCGCTTTCGTGCAGCTGCTGCGCCTGCGGCGGGTTGGTGGTGATCTGGAGGATGTTGGGCCTGAGCTCCCGCAGCTTGCCAAAACCTTCGTCGGCGAGGCGGAGGCATTCGCCGAGCGGCCGTCCGGTCGCGAGCTGGGTCGCGGCCAGCAGCGGCACCACCGCCTGGGTGATGCGCATCGAGATCAGGATGACCTTGTCGCGGTACTTGCGGTCCCAGACCTCGGCATAGCTCGTGGGCGCGGTGCGGATGGCGCGCGTGTTGTAGGAGATCGAGGCGGCGGGGAAGCACCAGTTCGCCCACATCGAATCGCGCGGCTTCGCCTCGGGCTGCACATCCGCGAGGTTCGGGATGGCGGTGCCCTTGAGCGTGGTGATCAGGTTGTCGCGTTCGGCGAGGATGAGGACGGGGTCGTCCATCATGGTGACCGTCATCGTCGGGCGCGCCCGGTTGCTGCGCATCTTCTCGAGGTTGATCAGGCTGTTCGTGCCTTCGAACAGGATCTTGAAGCCGTGCTTGCGCTCGATCGCCGGGAACAGGATGTCGGTGAGGCCGGGGGAGGCCGGGCCGCCCACGAAGATCTCCGGCGTCTGGGCGCGGAGGATGGCGGGGGCGGCGAGGATGCCGGCGGCGCCCTGCAGCAGGGCGCGGCGGGGCAGGCGGATGCGCATGACGGGATGCTCCCTGACGGTGCCGCGAGGGATTGCAAGCCGCGTGCCGGCCCCGCTGCTGCCTGAAGGCTGGGCAGCGGTCGATCAGGGAGGCAGCAGTTAGAGAGTGACTTCCAGCCGCCCGGCCTGGCGGCCGTTGCTGTCGCGGATGGGGTCCTCCACCGCCTCGATCAGCGCCGGCGCCGCGTCACGCGCCAGCAGGCCGAGCTCGGCCAGCACGGCGACGAGCACCGCCATCTTCGCCCGCGACCCGCCATCGGCCATCTTGATCGCGATGCCGAGGCCGCGTTCCGGCACGAAGGCCAGGTTGAAGCCTTCGGCGCCGACCTTCAGCAGCACCCGGCCTTCGGTCGCGCGGATCACCTTGCTGGTCGGCTGGTCGCGGCCGGAGAGGTGGTCGGGATGGGCGCGGATCGCCGCCTGGATGCGGCGGATCGCCTGTTGCCGCGCCGGTGCGGCGACCGCGGCGGCGGCGAAGCGGGCGGCGGCGCGCGCCATGTCGGCGACCGGCAGCGCGATCGCCGGCAGGCCGCAGCCATCGACCCCGCGCGGCAGCGACGCCGCGTCGCGGCCGAGCAGCTCCGACAGGGCGTCGAGGAACAGGCGCTGCGCCGGGTGCCCCGGGTCGTCATAGCCGGCGGTGGGCGCGCCGATGCGCCGCGCCAGCGTCAGGAAGCCGCAATGCTTGCCGGAGCAGTTGTGGAACACGCGCGACCGGCTTTCGCCGTCGCGCAGCACCTGGCCGAGCTCCGCCTCGCCGCGCGGGAAGTCGGGGCCGCAGACCAGCGCGCCTTCCGGCAGGTCGAGCCGCGCCAGCCAGTCCCGCACCATGGCCACCTGGAAGGGCTCCGCCCGATGGGACGCGCAGGCGAGCGCGATATGCGCTTCCGTGAGACCGAGCGCATCGACGGCGCCGCTCTCGACCAGCGCGATCGCCTGGAACGGCTTCAGCGAGGAGCGCGGGAAGGTGACGAAGTCCGGATCGCCGCGCTGGAACACCAGCGCGCCGGAGGCATCGGCCACCGCGACGACGCCGTGATGCAGGCTTTCGAGGCAGGGGCCGCGGTGGACGGAAGCGAGGCGGGCGAAGGTCTCGGACATGGCGGGAGAGTGCGGTCCGGCCGGCCGGCTGTCGAGCCTCTGCCGCTTCGGTCGCCATGTTGCTGCCGGGATGCTGGCCTTACTGCCTGTTTGTTGCGCAGCACGCCAACCAACCCTGCCGCAAAAGCGCCGCCGCCCTTGGCACGGTTATCGCAAAGACTTGATTAACGCGCCCAAGGAGACCGACGCATGCCAAAATCGTTTGCACCCCTCTCGCGCCGCGCCCTCGTGGCGGGGCTTGGCGGCGCGCTCGCGCTGCCGGCGATCCGACCGTCCTTCGCGCAGGCCGCGCCGCTGAAGGTCGGCGTGCTGCATTCGCTGTCCGGCACCATGGCGATCAGCGAGACCGCGCTGCGCGACACCGTGCAGATGATGGTCGCCTGGGTGAACGCTCGCGGCGGCATCCTCGGCCGCCAGGTCGAGGCGGTGGTGGTCGACCCCGCCTCCAACTGGCCGCTGTTTGCCGAGAAGGCGCGGGAGCTGCTGCAGGTCGCAAAGGTCGACGTCACCTTCGGCTGCTGGACCTCGGTCTCCCGCAAGTCGGTGCTGCCGGTCTTCGAGGAGCTGAACGGGCTGCTGTTCTACCCGGTGCAGTACGAAGGCGAGGAGCAGAGCCGCAACATCTTCTACACCGGCGCCGCGCCGAACCAGCAGGCGATCCCGGCGGTCGAGTACCTGATGGGCCGCGACGGCGGCGAGGCGAAGCGCATCGCGCTGCTCGGCACCGACTACGTCTATCCGCGCACCACCAACCGCATCCTGCGCGGCTTCCTGAACTCCAAGGGCATCACCGATGCCGACATCATGGAGGAATACACCCCCTTCGGGCATTCCGACTGGCAGGGCATCGTCAGCCGGGTGAAGACCTTCGCGGCCCAGGGCAAGAAGACCGCGATCGTCTCCACCATCAACGGCGACGCCAACGTGCCGTTCTACCGCGAGCTCGGCAACCAGGGCATCAAGGCGGAGGACATCCCCTGCGTCGCCTTCTCGGTCGGCGAGGAGGAGCTGGCCGGCATCGACGCCCGTCCGCTTGTCGGCCACCTGGCGGCCTGGAATTACTTCATGTCGGTGCAGGCGCCGGCCAACACCGAGTTCAAGAACACCTGGCAGGCCTTCATCCGCAACCCGCGGCGGGTCACCAACGACCCGATGGAGGCGACGCTGGTCGGCTTCAAGATGTGGGCGCAGGCGGTGACCCAGGCCGGCAACCCGGGCGTCGATGCGGTGCGCGAGGCGATGTACGGCCAGAAGGTCGAGGCGCCCTGCGGCTATACGCTGGAGATGCACCGCAACCATCATCTGGCCAAGCCGGTGATGATCGGGGAGATCCAGGCGGACGGGCAGTTCAACGTCGTCTCCCGCACGCCGACCACGATCGTCGCCGAGAACTGGTCGCCCTTCATCCCGGAGAACGCGAACCGCCGCCGCGGATGACGCGCGCGCTTCTCCTGCTGGCCCTGCTGCTCGCGCCGTTCTCGGCGCGGGCGCAGGATGCCTTCGTCGAGGCCCTGGCGGGTCTCGCCGCCGGTTTCGCGCAGCAGGCGGAGACCGTCGAGCGGCTCGGCGCCGGCGGCGATCCGCGGGCGCTGCCGGTGCTGCGGGCGCTCGGCGACGGGCGGCTGCTGCGGCGCGCCGACAACACGCTGCTGGTGCGCACCGATGCCGGCACGACGGACGCCGCGACCGGCAATCCGGGCGATGCCACGGGGGCGGAGCCGGTCCGCATCAACAACCGCGTCCGTGTGGCGCTGCGCGGCGCGATCGGGCGCCTGGCGCTCGTCTCTCCCGACGCGGCGGAGCGCGCGGCCGCGGCGGATGCCGTCTATCGCACCCGCAGCGCCGACAACATCCCGCTGCTGGAAGCCGCGCTCGCGCGCGAAGCCGTGCCGCGCATCCGCGACCAGATGGCCCTCGCCCTCGCTGGCTCCCGCCTGGTCGCGACCGATCCCGGCGTGCAGCGCCAGGGCGTCGCGGCGCTGGCCGATGCCGGCACCGAGACGGCGCGAGCGCTGCTGCTGGAAGCCCGCGCCGCGACGCCGGCGCTGGCGCCCGAGATCGACGCCGCGATCGCGCGGCTCGATCGCATCATCGCCATGAAGCGCGCGGCCGAGACGCTGTACCAAGGGCTCTCGCTCGGCTCGGTGCTGCTGCTGGCCGCCCTCGGCCTCGCGGTCACCTTCGGCGTCATGGGCGTGATCAACATGGCGCATGGCGAGTTCGTCATGCTCGGCGCCTATGCGACGGTGCTGGTGCAGGAAGCCTGCCGCGGCATCCCGTGGCTGGCACCCTGGTCGCTGCCGCTCGCGGTGCCGGCCGCCTTCCTGATCGCGGGATTGGCCGGCGCCGCGCTGGAGCGCGGGCTGATCCGACATTTGTACGGGCGTCCGCTGGAGACGCTGCTGATGACCTTCGGCGTCGGCATGATCCTGCAGCAGGCGGTGCGGCTGGCCTTCGGCGCCCAGAACCGGGAAGTGCTAAGCCCCGCCTGGATGATGGGCACGCTGGAGCTGCCGGGCGGCCTGATGGTCACCCAGAACCGGCTCTGGGTCATCGTCTTCTCGCTGGTGGTGCTGCTGCTGACGATCGCCGCCATCCGCTTCACCCGCTTCGGGCTCGAGATGCGGGCGGTGACCCAGAACCGCCGGATCGCGGCGACCATGGGCATCCGCACCGGGCGGGTCGATGCGCTGACCTTTGCCTTCGGCTCCGGCATCGCCGGCATGGCGGGCGTGGCTCTCAGCCAGATCGACAACGTCTCCCCCAACCTCGGCACCGGCTACATCATCGACAGCTTCATGGTCGTGGTGTTCGGCGGCGTCGGTTCGCTCGCCGGCACGCTGGTCGGCGCGCTCTCGCTCGGCGTCGTCAACAAGCTGCTGGAGCCCTATGCCGGCGCAGTGCTGGCCAAGGTCGCGGTGCTGGTCGGGCTGATGCTGTTCATCCAGCGGAAGCCGCGCGGCCTGTTCCCGCAGAAGGGCCGGGCCGCGGGATGAGTGCGACCGTCGCTCCCGCCGCACCGTCTCGCCTGCGGCTCGGCATCCGGACCGCCGCACTCGCCGTCATCCTGCTGCTGGCGCTGCTGCCGGTGCTGAACCGGCTGCCGGCCGACCATGCACTGTATGTCTCCGATTTCATCGTCAGCATCACCGGCAAGTGGATCTGCTACGCGATCCTCGCCCTCGCGATCGACCTCGCCTGGGGTTATGCGGGGCTGCTCAGCTTGGGCCACGGCGCCTTCTTCGCGCTCGGCGGCTATGCGATCGGCATGCACCTGATGCGGCTGATCGGACCGCGCGGCGTCTATGGCCATCCGGTGCTGCCGGATTTCATGGTGTTCCTGGGCTATACCGAGCTGCCGGTCTTCTGGTGGGGGTTCCAATCCTTCCCCTACGCGCTGGCGATGGCGCTGGTCGTGCCCGGGCTGCTCGCCGGCATCGTCGGCTTCCTCGCCTTCCGCAGCCGCATCACCGGCGTCTATTTCTCGATCATCACCCAGGCGATGACCTATGCGCTGATGCTCGCCTTCTTCCGCAACGACATGGGCCTCGGCGGCAACAACGGCTTTACCGACTTCAAGGAGCTGCTGGGCATGCCGCTGAATGCCAGCGGCACCCGGGCGCTGCTGTTCTACGCATCCCTCGCGACGCTCGCCGGCACCTATCTGCTGTGTGCCTGGATCACGCGGTCGAAGCTCGGACGGGTGCTGATCGCGGTGCGCGACGCCGAAAGCCGCGTCCGGTTCCTTGGCTATTCGGTGACACAAGCAAAACTGTTCGTCTTCGTGCTGTCGGCGATGATCGCGGGGCTCGCCGGCGCCCTCTATGTCCCGCAGGTCGGCATCATCAACCCCGGCGAGTTCAGCCCGGGCAATTCGATCGAGGCGGTGATCTGGGTCGCGGTCGGCGGGCGCGGCACGCTGATCGGCGCGGCCCTCGGCGCTTTCTCGGTCAATGCCATGAAGACCTGGCTGACCACGATCGCGCCCGACCTCTGGCTGTTCGCGCTCGGCGGGCTGTTCGTCGCGGTGACGCTGCTGCTGCCGAAGGGCTTGCTCGGCCTGTTGCGGGGGCGCCGGTCATGAGCGGCGCCGCGCCGGGCCGGCGCCTCTACCTCGACGGCGTCTCGGTCGTCTTCGACGGCTTCCGGGCGCTCAACAACCTCTCGCTGGTGGTCGAGCCCGGGGAGATGCGGGCGGTGATCGGGCCGAATGGGGCCGGCAAGACGACGATGATGGACGTGATCACCGGCAAGACGCGCCCGACCGCCGGCAGCGTGCGCTTCGGCGATCACGACCTGACCCGGATGGACGAGGCGGCGATCGCCAATCTCGGCATCGGGCGCAAGTTCCAGAAGCCGACCGTCTTCGACGCGCTGACCGTCTTCGAGAACCTGGAGCTGGCGCTGAAGGCGCCGCGCGGCCCCTTCGCCTGCCTGCGCTGGGTGCTGACCGGCGCTGCGAAAGTCCGGATCGACCAGGTGATGGAGGAGATCGGGCTGACCGCCCGCGCCGGCGACCTCGCCGCCATCCTGTCTCATGGCCAGCGGCAGTGGCTGGAGATCGGGATGCTGCTGATGCAGGACCCGCAACTGCTGCTGGTGGACGAGCCGGTCGCTGGCATGACCGACCAGGAGACCGAGCACACCGCGGCGCTGCTGCGCCGCATCGCCGGCGAGCGCAGCGTGGTGGTCGTCGAGCACGACCTGGAATTCGTCCGCGCGCTCGGCCGCAAGGTGACGGTGCTGCACGAGGGCACGATGCTGAGCGAAGGTCCGATCGACCAGGTGCAGAACGACCCGCGGGTCATCGAAGTCTACCTGGGGCGCTAGGGATGCTCCAGGTCCAAGGTCTCGAGCTTTCCTACGGCGCCAGCCTCTGCCTCCGCGGCGTGGATCTGGCGGCAACGCCCGGCAGCATCACCTGCGTGCTCGGGCGGAATGGCGTCGGGAAATCCTCGCTGATGCGGGCGATCGTCGGGCTGGAGCGGGCGCAGAAGGGCCGCATCGCCTGGGAAGGGCGCGAGATCACCGGCCTGGCGCCGGCCGAGCGGGCGCGGGCCGGCATCGGCTACGTGCCGCAGGGGCGGGAGATCTTCCCCTTCCTGACCGTGCAGGAGAATTTGCAGACGGCGCTGGCCGCCGCGCCGCGCGGCGCCATCGTGCCGGCCGAGATCTTCGACCTGTTCCCGATCCTGCGGCAATTCCTGCGCCGGCGCGGCGGCGACCTCTCGGGCGGGCAGCAGCAGCAGCTCGCGATCGCGCGCGCGCTGACCGCGCAGCCACGCCTGTTGATCCTCGACGAGCCGACCGAGGGCATCCAGCCGAACGTGATCAAGGACATCGCCCGCGTCATCGCCTACCTGGCGCGGGATCGCGGGATGGCGGTGGTGCTGGTCGAGCAGTATTTCGAGTTCGCCCGCGACCTGGCCGACGTGATCGCGGTGATGGTGCGGGGCGAGATGGCGCTGGCCGGCCCCGCCAAGGCGCTGGACGAGGAGGCTGTTCGGAAGCTGCTGACGGTCTGAGCATCGCGCCGCGGCAGCGCGATGGCGCCGTCAATGCGCAGCCGTCAATGCGTGAAGGTGTTCGTCGGCATCGGCTGCACGCCGAAGCTGGTGATCTGGCCGCCGCCGCGGATGTAGCTGACGAAATGGAAGGTCCAGGCGCCACTGCCACGCGGCCGGTAGCCGAAGGTCACCGACTGGCGCTGGCCGAGCCGGTAGTGCTCCGGTTCGAAGACCCGCCCGTTGGGACCATGGCCGGCCTTCGCACGGCTGTACTGGATCGAGGTCTGCAAGGCCGTGGTGCCCGGCCCGCCGGTCGCGTTCCGCGGACCGATCAGGCTGTTGTCGAAATTACGATGCGTCTGATTGTTTGCGGCATTGCCGTGGGATACCACGAGGGTTCCGTCGCCGGCCTGAACACCAAGACCGAAGGTGCAGCCATTCATGTTCGCCGTGAAGCAGAACTCGGCATGGTCGTTCGCGCCGAGCGTCGTGAAAACCGTCGTACCTTGCTCGTAATCCGCGATGTAGGAGCGGAAGTAAGGCTCCCCATCCGGTGCCTTCACCACCTGCCAGACGGGGATGGCGACGCGGTCCGAATCGCGGATGGCGGGATAGGCGGTCGCCTTGAGGCCGAGATGCTCCGAATGGTTGTGCCGACTGGCATTCTCGCCCGGCGCCAGGATCATCGCCCCGGCCAGGAAAGCCATGGGATTGGCCTTGAACGCAGCGGTGGCAACGGCATCGGTCGGCATGAGGCGCCTCGTTCGCTTGGGAGAAGAAAACGTCGCGGAGGCCTGTGCGTCAAGAGACAGTTGGGCGCCGCCTGGAACGCTTCGCGAACACGGTGACCGAGGTTAGGCTCCAGATCGTCACCAGGCAGGATCGCTCATGTCCTTCGAATTCACTGGCTTGCGCGTGCTCGTCGCCGGCGGCAGCCGCGGCATCGGGCGCGCGATCGCGCTCGGCTTCGCCCAGGCGGGCGCCGATGTCGCGATCTGTGCCCGCAGCCAGGGCCCACTGGATGCGACGCGGGACGAGATCGCGGCATTTGGCGTGCGCGCCCTCGGCACCGCCTGCGACCTCGGCGACGGCGCCGCGGTCGCCGGCTGGGTCGGCAGCGCGGCAGAGACGCTCGGCGGCATCGACGTGCTGGTCAACAACGCGTCGGGCTTCGGCGGTCCGGATACCGAGGAAGGCTGGGCGGCGGGGCTTTCGGTCGACGTGATGGCGACGGTGCGCGCCAGCCGCGCCGCGGCGCCCTTCCTGAAGCTCGCGCGCGGCAGCATCGTCAATGTCAGCTCTATCTCCGGCTACAAGGCTTCGACCCGCAATCCCGCCTATGCGGCGGTGAAGGCGCTGCTGATCAACTACACGGGGAGCCAGGCCGCGGCCTTCGCCGCCGACGGCGTCCGGGTGAACGCCGTCGCCCCCGGCTCGATCGAGTTCCCGGGCGGGTCTTGGGAGAAGCGCCGCCTGGCCGGGGAGCCGCTCTACGCCAATACCCTCGCCGATATCCCCTTCGGCCGCATGGGCGAGCCGGAGGAGGTGGCGGATGTGGTGCTGTTCCTCGCCTCCCCGCTCGCGCGCTGGGTGACCGGGCAGACCATCACCGTGGATGGCGGGCAATTGCTCTGAAATCTAGCCGCGGCCGGTCGCCGCGGCGTAGCGCGCCGCGACCCGCTCCCAGTCGACGAGCTCCGCCAGGAAGGCGTCGACGTAGCGGGCGCGCAGGTTGCGGTGGTCGATGTAGTAGGCGTGCTCCCATACGTCGCAGGTGAGCAGCGCGGCATGACCTTCGGTCAGCGGCGTGCCGGCATTACCGGTTTTGGCGATCGCGAGCGTCGCGCCGTCGAAGACGAGCCAGGCCCAGCCGCTGCCGAACTGTGCGAGGCAGGCCGATTTGAAGGCCTCCGCGAATCCCGCAAGCGAGCCGAAGGCATCGCGCATCGCGGCCTCGAGCGTGCCCGGCATCGCGCCGCCGCCCTGCGGCCGCATGCCGTCCCAGAAATGGGTGTGGTTCCAGACCTGGGCGGCGTTGTTGAAGACCGCCGTATCGCCGCGCCCATGCGCTTCCCGGATCGTGGCCTCCAACGTCAGGCCGGCGTAGCCGCCGGAGCCCGCCAGTCGGTTGAGGTTATCCAGGTAGCCGCGGTGATGCTTGCCGTAGTGATGTTCCAGCGTGTCGGCGGACATCACCGGCGCCAGCGCGTCCATGGCGTAGGGCAGCTCGGGCAGGGTGTAGGACATGGAAGGCTCCTGGCGTGACGGGGCTGGGATATTTCAGGCCGGGCGCGCGACGAGCGCCTGCATGCGGGCGAGGCAAGCCGCGGCCGCGTCGCGGCCTTCGCCCGAGCGCTCCGCCATGTCGCCGAGTGCCAGGAAGGCGCGGCGCAGCGCCGCCAGCGAGTCCCGCCGCAGAACGGCCGGTACGCCGTCGGTTTCGACCAGCGCGAGCAGGCGCTCGAAGGCCTGGCGGCAGAAGGCGATCGCGCGGCCGCCATCGCCGCCACGGAGCGCGAGCTCGGCGGCATTGTGATAGGCGATGTTGACCAGGACGGGCGCCGGCGCGCCGGCCGCGATGTCGCCGTCGCAGGCGGTGTCGAGCAGGATCTCCGCTTCCAGGATCGCCGCCGCATAGGCGGCCTCCGCCGCCGCGATCCGCCCTTCCTCCAGTGCGCCATTGCCCTCCCGCGTGAAGCGGCGCCAGGCATCGTCGCTGCGCGGCGCGGCGGAGAAGGGCTGCGGGGCGATCGGCATGCGGCGGGACTTTTCCGTTGCTCCTGCCGAGAACGTAGTCTCTACAACATCATGTAGCAATACCTGTAATCGGCCCCTGCCGTTCGCGGCAGCGCCGCGCCGTTCTTCCAGCGAACAGCTTTGCGCGCGCGCCGGGCGCGGCCGATGATCGCGCCGGATCGATCAGGGGAGCGTCCATTCGATGCCGCCAGCCGCGGCACCCTTCGACGGCACCGTGCTGCTCGTCACCGGCGGCGGCTCAGGCATCGGCGCGGCGCTCTGCCGCCGGCTTGCGGCGCCGGGTCGCGCCTTCCTCGTCCATACCGGCAGCAACCGCGCCAATGCCGAAGGCGTGGCGGCCGAGCTCCGGGAAGCGGGCGCGGCGGCGGCGATTCATGTCGCGGACTACGCCGCCGATGCCGCCGCGGCCACCGCGACCGTCGCGGCCTGCCTTGGGCATTTCGGGCGGCTGCACCACCTCGTCCATCTGGCCGGCTACGCGGATCGCGCGCCACTCGGCACACTGACGGCCGAGGGCTTCGAGGCCTCGCTCTCGACCAATCTCCGCGCCTTCTTCCACCTGCTGACGGCGGCGCTGCCGGCGCTGAAGGCGGCACCGTCGGGCACCGCCCGGGTGGTCGCGGCCGGCTCCTTCCTCGGCCATGCGGTGCGCTTCGGGCCGGATCTGTCGTTTCCGGCGACCTCGGCCGCCAAGGCGGGGCTCGCCGGCCTCGTCCGCTCGGCCGCGATGCAGCTCGCCCCCGACGCGATCACCGTGAACGCGGTCGTCCCAGGCTTCATCCGCAAGGGCGCGGGGCAGCACACCTCCCTCGACGCGGCGGCGCGCGCCCGGTCGGAGGCGCAGATCCCGATGGGCCGCTTCGGCCGCCCGGAGGAGGTCGCGGCGGCAATCGCCTTCCTGCTCTCGCCCGATGCGTCCTACATCACCGGGCAGATGATCCATGTCGATGGAGGGGTGACGCTGTGACCGATGCGACGTCTGACGCGGACCCGCCCGGCTGGGCCGACCGGATCGCGGATGCGGCGGCGCTGCGCAGCCTTTATCCGGCGCCCGCCGGCATCGCTGCGCATAAGCACGTGCATCGGCTCGATACGCATTGCCGGGACTTCGTCGCGCGCGCCACGCTCGCGGTCATCGGATCGGCCGATGCGGCCGGGCGCTGCGACGCCTCGCCGCGCGGCGGTCCGGCCGGCTTCATCCGCGTGCATGACGAGCATCACCTGCTGATCCCGGACGCGCCGGGCAACAAGCGGGTCGACACCTTCGAGAACCTGATCGCCAATCCGCGCCTCGGCCTCGTGCTCTTCGTCCCGCGCTACGGCGAGGTGCTCCGTATCGACGGCCGTGCCTGGCTCACCTGCGATGCCGGGCTTCGCCACCGGTGCCGGCACGAGGAGCGCGATCCGGTCGCGGTGCTGGTCGTCCGGGTGGAGGATGCCTTCCTGCATTGTGCGAAGGCGGTGCGCCGGTCCGGCCTCTGGCAGCCGGAGAGCTGGGCAGAGCCCACCGGCCTCGCCTCCGCCGCCCGCATCTGGCGCGACCACACGCGCGGCGAATGCGGCTCCGAGGAGCGGATCGGGGCACTCGTGCAGGAAAGCTACACCACGCGGATGTGGTAGCCGGGAGAGGTGCCTGCGATGCGACACGTCCTCCTGCTCCTGGCCCTGATCGCCAGCCCGGCGCTGGCGCAGGTGCCGTTCCCGGTGCCCGGCAAGCCGATCACGCTGATGAGCGGCTTCGTCGCCGGGACCCAGGGCGACATCTATCTGCGCCTCGTCGCGCCGCATCTGCAGGCGGCGCTCGGCGTGCCCGTCGCTGTCGAGGCGCGCTTCGGCGCCGGCGGCAACGTGGCGATGGAGGCGACGGCGCGGGCGGCGCCGGATGGGCACAGCGTGCTGATGGTGACCTCGGGCCAGCTCGCGGTGAACCCGGCCCTGTTCCAGCGCATGCCGGTCGACACGCAGCGCGACCTGGCGCCGATCATGACGCTGTTCGACGCGCCGAACGTCATCGTCGTGAGCACCGCCGCGCGCCCTGCCTATGGCGACTGCCCGGCGCTCGTCGCCGCCATCCGGGCACGGCCGGGCCGCCTCAACTACGCGAGCTCCGGCGTCGGTGCCTCGACCCATCTGGCGGCCGCGCAATTCCTGCGCGCGCTCGACCTCGACATGGTGCACGTGCCCTATCGCGGCGGTCCGGCCGCGATGATCGGCCTGTTCCAAGGCGACGTGGAGATGTTCCTCTACCAGACCGGCCAGGTGATCGAGGATTGGCGCGCAGGCCGCGTCCGCCTGCTCGGCATCACCGCGGCGGAGCGGGTGGCCGCGCTGCCGGAGGTGCCGACCGTCGCCGAGGCCTGCGGCCTGCCTGGCTTCCAGACCTCCGTCTGGTGGGGCCTGGTCGCGCCGGCGCGCACGCCTGTCGCGGTCACCGAACGGCTGCGGCAGGAATTCGCCCGCATCACGGCGATGCCGGACATCACGCGGCGCATGACCGATATGGGCTTCACGATGATGATCAACGGACCGGAGGAGATGCGGTCCCTTCTCGACCGCGACATCCCGCGCTGGGCGGACGTGGTGCGCGCGACCGGCGCGCGGGCGGAGTAGGAACCTAGTCTTCTGCAGACGATCCGCGCAGCTTCTTGACCGCGCCCCGCTTCGTCTTGCTGTCCATGCGCCGCCGCTGGGAGCCCTTGGTGGGCTTGGTCGGCCGGCGCGGCGGCGGCGGCGGGGTCGCGGCTTCGCGGATCAGCGCCAGCAGCCGCTCCAGCGCATCCTCCCGGTTGCGGTCCTGGGTGCGGTGACGCTGGGCGGCGATGACCAGGATGCCGTCCTTGGTCAGGCGCCGCCCGGCGAGGGCGGCAAGGCGCGCCTTCACCGCCTCCGGCAGGCTCGGCGAGTTCCGGACGTCGAAGCGCAGTTCGACCGCCGTCTCCACCTTGTTGACGTTCTGGCCGCCGGGGCCGGAGGCGCGGAGGAACCGCTCCTCGATCTCGCGCGGATCGAGTGCGATGCGGGCGGTGACCTGGATCATGGCGGAGGAAGCAGCCCGGCCGGCATCTCGTCCTTCAGCGCGACGCCGGTCGCGCCGAGCGCCCGGGCGGCGCCGAGCAGCCACAGGATCTTGGCCACGGCGTCGGCGAAGCCGAGCCCGGCCGGGCGGATGTTACTGATGCAGTTGCGTTCCGCATCGGTGCGGCCGCGCCGCGGCGCCCAGGTGACATAGGCGCCGAGACTGTCGGTCGCGGACAGCCCCGGCCGTTCCCCGATCAGCACCACCACCGCGGCGGCCTGGAGCGCTTCGCCAACCGCATCGCCGATTGCGACGCGCGCCTGTTCGGTGACGGTGATCGCACTAACCTCGAGCGCCGGCACCAGAAGCGCGAGCAGCGCCGGCGCGTGGCGCTGAACACCCTCCGCGCAGAGCCCGTCGGCGACCACCAGCGCGATGCGGCCGGGTGCGGCGGCGGCCGCCAGTCGTTCCGCATCCACCTCCGCGATGCGGCGGCCGAGATCGGGACGCAGCAGGAATTCGCGCCGGTCCCGCGCGAGGCTCGCCACGCGCAGTACCGGCGGGCCAAGCGCCGCGCACTCGGCGGCAAGCCGCGCCGCATCGAATTCCGACCACACCGCGTCGCGCGCCCGGGCATGCGCTTCCTGGAAATCGAGATGCGCCGCGGTCGGCAGCGCCTGCCCGGCGCGGCCGAGCCCGACGCGGGCCGGCGTGAAGCGGCGGAGATCCTGGCCGCGTGCCGGCGCGGTCATGACAGGCCGATCAGCGCCGGCGACAGCGCGGGCGGTATCGCCTCGCCCTGACCGATGCCCATCGCGTGCAGCCAGGCCGCGAATTCCGGCGCCGGCGTGCGGCCCAGCACCGCGCGCGCATAGAGCCCGTCATGGAAGGAGGTCGATTGATAGGCCAGCATCACATCATCCGCGCCCGGCACGCCCATGATGTAGGTGACGCCGGCGACGGCGAGCAGCGTCAGCAGCGTGTCCATGTCGTCCTGGTCGGCTTCTGCGTGGTTGGTGTAGCAGATGTCGACGCCCATCGGCAGGCCGAGCAGCTTGCCGCAGAAATGATCCTCGATCCCGGCGCGGATGATCTGCTTGCCGTCGAACAGGTATTCCGGGCCGATGAAGCCGACGACCGAATTGACCAGCAGCGGCGAGAATTCCCGCGCCACCGCATAGGCGCGCACCTCCAGCGTCTGCTGGTCGACGCCGTGATGGGCGTCGGCCGACAGCGCGCTGCCCTGCCCGGTCTCGAAATACATGACGTCCTGCCCGACCGTGCCGCGGCCGAGCGCCAGCGCCGCGTCGTGCGCCTCGCGGAGCAAGGCGAGGGTCACGCCGAAGCCGGCATTCGCCGCCTCCGTCCCCGCCACCGACTGGAAGACGAGGTCGACCGGTGCGCCGCGCGCCATCGCGAGCATGGTCGTCGTGACATGCGACAGCACGCAGCATTGCGTCGGGATCGCGAAGCGGTCGCGCACCCGGTCCAGCATCTCGAGCAGGCGCATCACCTGATCGATGTTGTCGGTCGCGGGATTGACCCCGATCACCGCGTCGCCCGCGCCGAGCATCAGCCCATCCAGCACCGAGGCCGCGACGCCGCGCGGATCGTCGGTCGGGTGGTTCGGCTGCAGCCGGATCGACAGCGTGCCAGGCAGACCGATGGTGTCGCGGAACCGCGTCGTCACCCGGCATTTTCTCGAGACCGCCACCATGTCGGCGATGCGCATGATCTTGCTGACCGCCGCCGCCATTTCCGGCGTCAGCCCGGGCCGGAGGGCCGCCAACGCCGCTTCATCCGCCGCATCGCCCAGCAGCCAATCGCGGAAGCCGCCGACGGTCAGGTGTGCGACCGGCGCGAAGGCCGCCCGGTCGTGCCGGTCCTGGATCAGCCGCGTGACCTCATCCGCCTCGTAGGGGATGACGGCTTCGGACAGGAAGGTGCCGAGCGGCAGGTCGGCCAGCGCCCGTTGCGCGGCGACCCGTTCGGCAGCGCTCGCTGCCGCGATGCCGGCCAGCGCATCGCCGGAGCGCGGCGGCGTCGCGCGCGCCAGCAGCGTCTTCAGATCTGCGAAGCGGTAGCGCGTGCCGCCGATGTCGTGCGCGTAGCCCATGGCGGCAGAATGGCGCGCCGGACAGCGACTTGCCAGCATCCCGATCCGAGCCGATGCTCGTATCCAACGCGTGAGGAAACCCATGGATCGAGATGCTGCGGAAGACTGGCCGGACCGGATCTACGACCTGCTCAAGACGCACGGCATCCGCCAGGTGGCGCTGGTGCCGGATGCCGGGCATTCGCGGCTGATCCGCCGCTGCCTCGCCGACGATGCCATGAAGGTGGTGACGCTCACGACCGAGGAGGAAGGCATCGCCATGCTCGCCGGCGCCTGGCTCGGCGGCGACCGCGGCGTGCTGCTGATGCAGAGCAGCGGCGTCGGCAATTGCATCAACATGCTCTCGCTGTCGCACATCCACCGCACACCGATGCCGATGATCGTGACGATGCGCGGTGATTTCGGGGAATTCAATCCGGCCCAGGTCTCGATGGGCAACGCGACGCAGGCGGTGCTGGAAGCGATGGGCACGCTGGTGAAGCGTGCCGACGCGCCGGAGGACATCGCACCCACCGTCGACGCGACCATCCGCATGGCCTTCAACACCTTCCGCCCGACCGCGACGCTGATCGGCCAGCGCGTCATCGGCGCCAAGACCTTCGGAAAGGACTGAACGATGACGGAGGTCACGCTCGGCACATCCGGCAAGCTGCACCGGCGGGAGCTGGTGCGCGCGGTCCTCGAGGATCGCGGCGACATGCTCGTCATCGCGGGGCTCGGCGCCCCGGCCTGGGACATCACCGCGGTCGGCGACCGGCCGGAGAACCTGCCGCTCTGGGGCGCCATGGGCGGCGCCGCCATGATCGGCCTGGGCCTCGCGCTCGCCCAGCCGACGCGGCGCGTGCTGGTCATCACCGGCGACGGAGAGATGCTGATGGGCCTCGGCGCGCTGGCCACCATCGCAGTGCAGCGGCCGGAAAACCTCGCGATCCTGGTGCAGGACAACGAGCATTACGGCGAGACGGGCATGCAGGAGACGGCGACCCGCCACGGCGTCGACCTGGTCGGCATGGCCAAGGCCGCCGGCATCCCGCGCACCTTGTTCGTGACGAAGCCCGAGGAGGTGCCGGGCCTCCGCGCCGCCATCCATGCCGGCGGCGGGCCGCTGTTCGCGCTCGCCAAGATCGACGAGGCGAGCCTGCCGCTCGTGCTGCCGCCGCGCGAAGGCGCCTTCCTCCAGGCGCGGATGCGCGAAGCGGTGCTCGGCCCCGCCGCGCACCTCGCCTGATGCGCCGCCGCCTGCTCCTCGCCGGGCTCGCCGCGGCACCGCTCCCGGCGCTGGCGCAGCCCGCCTGCCGGACCTGCCGCGAAGGCGACTGGGCGCCGCAGCGCGCGGTGCGCGTCGTCGTGCCCTTCGCGGCCGGCGGCAGCAGCGACCTGACCGCCCGCCTGGTCGCGGAGGCGCTCGGCCAGCGCCTGGGCCAGCCCTTCGTGGTCGAGAACCGGCCCGGCGCCGGCGGCAACATCGGCGCCGAAGCGGTGGCACGGGCGGTGCCGGACGGGCACACGCTGCTGTTCTCGACCAGTTCCACCCATGCGACCAACCCGGCGCTCTACCGAAATCTGCCCTTCGATCCGCTGCGCGACTTCGCGCCGATCGCCCAGGTCGCCTTCATCCCCAACCTGTTCGTCGCCCATCCCGGCGTCGCTACGCGCAGCCTGGCGGAGCTGGTGGCGCTGGCGCGTGCCGAGCCCGGCCGGCTCAACTACGGCAGCGCCGGCCCCGGCACCTCCCAGCACCTGGCGGCCGCGCTGTTCGCGGCGCGGGCCGGGATCACGGTGCAGCACGTGCCCTATCGCGGCGGCGCGCCGGCGGTCACCGATCTGCTCGGCGACAAGATCCAGTTCATGGCGAGCCCGCTGGTCGAGGTGATCGAGCATGTCCGCGCCGGCCGGCTGCGGGCGCTTGCCGTCACCACCCTGCGCCGTTCGCCCCTGCTGCCGGAGAAGCCGACCGTCGCCGAGACCCTGCCGGGCTACGAGGTCGCGCTGTGGAACGGGCTGCTGGCGCCGGCCGGGACGCCGCCCGATGCCATCCGCCGCCTCGCGCAGGAAACCCAGGCCGCGCTCCGCACGCCCGAGATGCAAGGCCGCCTGGCCCAGCAGGGCAGCGAGGCTGTCGGCAGCGGCCCCGACGAATTCGCCCGCTTCATCGCCGCCGAGATCCCGAAATGGGCCGAGCTCGTGCGCATCTCCGGCGCCAGCGCCGAATAGAGGACCGTTGCTCCTATGCCCCATGTCGTCTGCCTGCGGCCGATCCACCCCGAGGCGATCGCGGCCCTCCGCGAGGCCGGCTGCACCGTCGTCGTGCCGGAGGACAGCGACGCCGCCCGCGCCGCGGCGCTGCCGGAGGCGGAGGCGATCATCGTCCGCCTGACGCCGATCACCCGGGCGGTGATCGATGCAGCCCCAAAACTGCGGCTCGTTGCCCGCCATGGCGTCGGCTACGACGCGGTCGACGTGCCGGCGCTGACCGAGCGCGGCATCCCGCTGACCATCACGCCGGAAGCGAATGCGGTCAGCGTCGCCGAGCATGCGATGATGCTGATGCTCTCGGTCGCGCGCCGCACCACCGGCTACGACGCGAATATGCGCAAGCCCGTCTGGGGCGCCGATCCGGCGCTGCCGACCTTCGACCTGGCCGGCCGCACCCTGCTGATCATAGGCTTCGGCCGCATCGGCAGCCGCGTCGCCAAGCGCGCGAGCGCCTTCGACATGCGCATCCTGGTCAGCGACCCGAAGGTGCCGTCCAACACCATCCGCGGCCTCGGCTACGAGCCGGTCGCCGAGTTGGACGCGGCGCTGGCGGCGGCCGATGTCGTCACGCTGCACCTGCCGTCCAACACCGAGACGCGGCACATGGTCGATGCGGGTTTCCTCGCGCGCATGAAGCCGGGCGCCGTCCTGATCAACACCGCCCGCGGCACGCTGGTGGTGGAGGAGGCGCTGGTCGCCGCACTCCGCTCGGGCCAGGTCGCGGCCGCCGGCCTCGACGTCTTCCACGACGAGCCGGTGCAGAGCCCGATTGCGCTCGCCGAACTGCCGAACGTGATCCTGACGCCGCATTCCGCCGCTGGCACGGCCGAAAGCATGCGGCGGATGGCGCTGAGCTGCGCGGACAGCGTGCTCGCCTGCTTCGCCGGCCGGCTCGACCCCGACAGCGTCGTCAACCCCGAGATCCTGCCACGGAGGAACTGATGAACCCGCTTCCGATCCTGGCCGAGCATGCCGCTTCCTGGCGCGACGCCGCGCTGACGCCGGAGATCGAGCACCACGCGCGACGGGCGCTGGTCGACTGGTTCGGCAATGTCCTCTCGGGCGCGTCCCGCCCGCCGGCGACGCTGATGGCGGCGGCGCTCGAGGACGAGACGCGGGGCGGCGGCGGCGCGGTCTGCTACGTCACCGGCAAGCGCGTGCCGGTGCGCCATGCCGCGCTGATCAACGGCACCGCCAGCCACACCGTCGAGTTCGACGACATCTATCGCTACGCGGTCTACCACCCCGGCTGCCCGACCATCGCGGCGGCACTCGCGATGGCGCAGTCGAAGGGCGTCGGCATGCCGAGCCTGCTGCGCGCCATCGCCGGCGGCTACGAGGTCGGCTGCCGGATCGGCGTCGCGGTGCAGCCGAGCCATTACCGCTTCTGGCACACCACCGGCACCATCGGCACCTTCGGCGCCGCGGCGGCCGTCGCCATCCTGCTCGGCTCCGATGCCGAACGCTGCGCGCATGCGATCGCGACCGCGGCGACCATGGCGGGCGGTCTGCAGCAGGCCTTCCGCGGCGAGGGCATGAGCAAGCCCCTGCATCCGGGCCACGCCGCGGAGGCGGGTGCGATGGCGGCGATGGCGGCGGCGGCCGGGATGACCGGCGCGCTCGACGTGCTGCACGGCCCGGCCGGCTTCGCGGCCGCGACCAGCGAGGACACCGGCAAGTGGGAGGCGGCGCTCGCCAATATCGGAAAACCCTTCGCCATCACCGACATGACCTTCAAGAACCATGGCTGCTGCGGGCACATCTTCGCCGCCCTCGATGCGGTCGGCGAGCTGCGGCGCGAAGTGGGCTTTGACGCGGGTGCGGTTGCCGGCGTCGCGGTCGGCGGCTATCGCGCGACCAAGGATGTCTGCGACCGGCCGGAGGCGCGGACGGAACAGGATTGCCGCTTCTCCACCCAGTTCACCGTGGCCACCCTGCTGCTGCATGGCGGCGTCCGGCTCTCGGCCTTCGCGCCCGACCGCCTGACCGATCCGGCGATCCGCGACCTGATGCGCAAGGTGACGGTCGCGGTCGATCCGGAGTGCGAGGCGGCTTTCCCGAATGCACGAAGCGCCAGGGTCACGATCACCCTGGCCGATGGCCGGGTGCTGACCCGCCACCAGCCGACCCGCAAGGGCGACCCGGATGCGCCGCTGTCGGATGACGACCTCTCGGAGAAATTCCTGGAACTGAGCGTGCCCGCGGTCGGCGAGGCGACCGCCAGGGCGCTGCTGACCCAGCTCTGGCATGGTGCCGACCTGCCGGGCGCGGTGCCGCTCAGGGCCAGTGACATCGCGCGGGCGGCGGAGTAGCGGTCACCGCACCGCGAAGACCTGGAGCAGCATCGCCATCGTGACCCCGGCCTGGGCGGTGATCGAGGCGGTGCGCGGCCAATTGTAGCGGATGAGCTCGGCGATCAGCCTGTCGTCCTTGCCGCCTGTCTCCAACGCGTTGTGACGCGGGATCTCGAGCCCGACCGTCACCAGCAAGCCGACGATGCCGCAGGCGATGTTTGCGGCACTCATCCAGATCGGTACGGCCGGGCCCCAGGCGGCGAGTGCCAGGGGGCCCAGGAAGCTCAGGAACCCGGGGAGAATGACGGGCGCCGGGATGCGCCGCGTGTAGAAGCGGTGATAGCCGACATACTCGGCCGCCCCGACCTTTCCGAACAGCGGATAGATCACGAGCTGCGCGAGCCAGATCTGCCCGAGCACCCAGAAGGACAGCAGCGCCCAGAGCAGCAAGGCTATCCGGGCATCGTCCATGGCGCCCTCATCTCCTGTCGGTCACGCCACCATGCGGGGTGCGCCGCGCGACAGGCTGTTCCCCGGGGAACTACCCTGCCCGCGCGCCGGTCTCGCGCAGGATCGGCAGCCACTTCGCGGCCTCCGCCTGCACGTGGCGGGCGGCGGTGGCAGCGTCGCCGGCGAGGATGTCGACGCCCGCCTCCTCGAAGCGGCGCTGCACGCCAGGATCGGCCTGGGCTTCGGCGACCGCCGCGGCCAGCGCATCGACGATCGCGGCCGGCGTGCCGCGCGGCGCGAGCAGGACCTGGAAGGAGGAGGCGGCGTAGCCTTCGACGCCCGCTTCCGCGAGCGTCGGCAGGTCGGGCAGCAGGCGCGAGCGCCGCGCCGTCGTCACCGCCAGCGCCCGCACCCGTCCGTCGCGCGCGAGCGGTGCCAGCAGGGTCTGGCTGTCGATCATCATCTCGACGCGGCCGGCGATGAAATCCGTGACCGCGGCCGGCGTGCCGCGATAGGGCACGACGGTGAACTGCACCTGCGCAAGCTTCTTCAGCAACTCGCCCGCCAGATGCGACGCCGCCCCGATGCCGGTGGTCGCGAAAGTCGCTTCGCCGTTGCGGCTGCCGAGCCAGGCGCGCAGCTCCGGCACGCTCCGCACCGGCACGCCGGGGTGCACGCAGAGCAAAAAACTCTGGTCGCCGAGCAGCGCCGCCGGCGCGAAATCGGCCAGCGCGTCGAAGCCGGCATCCGGGTAGAGCGCCGGGATCACGGTATGCGCGGCACCGCTGACCAGCAGCGTGTAGCCGTCCGGTGCCGCGCGGGCGACGTTGCGGGCGCCGATGCTCGACCCCGCGCCGGGGACGTTCTCGATCACGAAGGGCTGGCCGAAGCGGCGCGCCAGCGGCTCCGCCAGGATGCGGGCGACGACGTCGATGACGCCGCCGGCCGCGAAGGGCACGACGATCCGGACCGGCCGCTGCGGCCAGGCGGGCTGGGCTTGTGCCAGAGCGGGCAGGCCGGCGGCGAGTGCCACGAGGTGACGACGACGGATCATGATGGGTTCAGTGTCCGCCTGGACAGGTGCAGGCCGCAAGCCCGAGGATGCCGGCCGGAGGATCCGCCGATGCGCCGTCTGCTTCTCCTGCTGCTGCTCGCGGCCCCGGCCGGCGCCGCGGAGCCGCCCTTGCACGCAGCGCGGCAGGTGGTCGTCTCCGCGCATTCGCTCGCCTCCGAGGCCGGGCTCGCGATGCTGCGCGCCGGCGGCAGCGCCGCCGATGCGGCGGTCGCGGTGCAGGCGGTGCTGAGCGTCGTCGAGCCGCAGGCGAGCGGCCTCGGCGGCGGCGCGCTGGTGCTGCATTGGAACGCCGCGACCGGTGCGCTGACCCATATCGAAGGCATCGCCGGCGCGCCCGCGAACCTGCCCACCGCAAGGCTGACGGAAGGGACCGCGGGTGCCGCGACCGCCGCCCGCAGCGGCCGCGCCGTCGCGGTGCCGGGTGCCATCGCCATGCTCGGCGCGCTGCATGCGGCGGAAGGCCGGCTGCCCTGGGCGCAGCTGTTCGAGCCCGCGATCCGCGCCGCCGACCAAGGTTTTTCCCTGCCGCCCTACCTGCACCAGGCGCTGGTCGCCCGCGCGACTTTCCTGGCACGGGTGCCGGCGCTTCGCGCCATCTTCCTCGATGCCGAAGGTCGGCCGCTGCCGGCCGGCACCCTGGTCCGCAATCCTGCCCAAGCGGAGGCGCTCAGGCTGCTCGCCGCCGGTGGGCCGGAGGCGCTGCGCCAGGGTCCGCTCGCGGAGGCGATCCTCGCCGCCGTCGCGGCATCGCCCAACCCCGGCTGGATCACCGCGACCGATCTCGCTTCCTATGCGCCGCACCGGCGGGAACCGGTCTGCGCCACGCTGTTCGGCCGCCGCGTCTGCAGCGCGGCGCCACCCGCCTCGGGCGGTGTCGGCGTGCTGCAACAGGTCGCGATGCTGGAAGCGGCCGGCATCGCGCGCCTGGCGCCGGACAGCGCGGAAGCCGCGCATCTGCTGCTGGAGGCGAGCCGGCTCGCCGCCGCCGATCGCCGCCGCTGGATCGGCGATCCGGAGCAGGTGAGCGTGCCCACGGACGGCCTGCTCGACCCTGCCTACCTCCGCGACCGTGCTGGCCGGATCGACCCGGCACAGGCCATGGCGAACGTCGTCGCGGGCGATCCGCCACGGCGCCATGGCGCGTTGCCACCGGACGCGGCGCCGCTGGCGGAGGCCGCGACATCCCATGTCGCGATCCGCGACGCGGCCGGCAACGCGCTGTCGCTGACCACCACGAACAACCTGAATTTCGGCGCCGAGATCGTGGCCGCCGGCTTCGTGCTGAACAACGGCATGACGAACTTTTCCAGCAATCCCGGCAGCGCCGAAGCGCCGGCGCAGAACCGCATGCGCGGGGCCGCGCGGCCGGCGACGACCATGGCGCCGACCATCGTCTTCGGCGCCGACGGCCGGCCGGAGGCGATCCTCGGTGCCGGTGGCGGCGCCCGTATCATCGATGCGGTGGCGACCGCGCTGGTCGAGATGCTGGCCTGGAACCGCGGCGCCGCGACCGCGACGGCGCGCGCCCGCATCGGCGCCCAGGCTGACCCCGCGACCGCCGAGATCGAGGCCGGCACCCCGGCCGAGGCGCTGCTGCCGGCGCTCCGCGCCCTCGGCCACGCGGTGCGGCCGGCCACGATGAACACCGGCCTGCAGATCATCCAGCGCGACCGCGACGGCTGGACCGCCGCCCCCGATCCGCGCCGCGATGGCGCGGCGCGAGGGGATTGATCACTCCAGCCGGATGTTCGCCCCCCGGATCAGCTCCGCGTAGCGATCCGCGTCGCGGCGGAGCAAGGCCGCGGCGTCGGCCTGGGTGCCGCCGCCCGGCAGGAAGCCGGCGTCGCGGATGCGGGCGCGGAGGGCCGGTTCCGCCAGCGCTTTGTTCACCGCGGCCGACCAGCGGGCGGTGATCTCGGCCGGCGTATTGGCCGGCGCCATGACCATGTACCAGACGTTGGCGTCGAAGCCCGGGAAGCCCAACTCGGCGACGGTCGGCACCTCCGGCAGCCACTCCACCCGCTGCGGCATGGTGATGGCCAGCGCCTTCAGCGCGCCGGCGCGGATATGCGGCAGGTTGGCGGGCAGCGTGTCGATGTTGAGGTCGACGCGGCCGGCGATCAGGTCGTTCACCGCCTGGCCGGTGCCGCGATAGGGCACATGCGTCATGCTGATGCCGGCGCGCGCGCAGAGCAGCTCCGCCGCCAGATGCTGCTGCGTCGCAGCACCCGAGGAGGCGAAGTTGAGCTTCCCCGGATTGGCCTTCGCATGATCGATCAGCCCGCGCAGCGTGTCGTAGGGGGCCGCGCGCGGCACGACGGCCACCAGCGGCACGGTGCCGGCGAGTGCGAACGCGGTCTGGTCGCGGAGGATGTCGAAGGGCGGCGGCGTCATCAGCGGCGGCACCACCGCACTCGCGCTGACCGTCGTCATCAGGACGGTGTAGCCATCGGGCCGCGCCCGGGTCATCGCGGCGGCGGCGAGCGTGCCGCTGGCGCCCGGCCGGTTCTCGATCGCGATCGGCTGACCGAATTCCTCGGCGAGCGAGGGTTGCAGGAAGCGCGCGATGATGTCGGTGCCGCCGCCCGGCGCGAAGCCGACCAGCATGGTGACAGCGCGGTTGGGGTAGCCCGCCTGCGCCCGCGCCGGGCCGGCGGCCACGCCGAGCAGCGCCGCGGCGCCGAGCCCGCGGCGGGCGATGGGATGATCCATCGTTCGTGGTCTCCTCAGCGGCCCTGCCACTGCGCCGGCCGCCGCGCGAGGAAGGCATCGACGCCTTCCGCGAAATCGGCGCTGGTGAAGCACATGGTCACCAGGTCGTCGCCATGGGTGTTGCGCGCCGCTTCGCGCAGGCGCCGCATCGCTTCCTTGGTGGCCCGCAGCGTCAGCGGCGCATGCCCCGCGACCAGGCGCGCGAGCGCCTCCGCCCGCGCATGCAGCGCCGGCGCATCGGGCAGGATCTCGTTCAGCAGTCCGGCCGACTTCGCCTCCTCCGCCTCGATCAGACGGGCGGTGAAGACGAGGTCGATGACCCGCGCCGGGCCGATCAGCGCCGCGAGCCGCGCGTAGTTCGCCATCGAGAGGCAATTGCCGAGCGTCTTCGCGATCGGGAAGCCGATGCGCGCATTCGCCGCACCGATGCGCAGGTCGCAGACCCCGGCGATCGCTGCACCGCCGCCGGTGCAGGCGCCGGCGATCGCCGCGATGGTCGGCTTCGGGCAGCATTCGATCGCGGTCACGATGCGGTCGATCCTGGTTTCGTAGTCGAGCGCGTCCTGCGGCCCCGAGAAGCTGCGGAACTGGGAGATGTCGGTCCCCGCGGCGAAGGCCTTCTCGCCGGCGCCGGTGATCACCCAGGCCTTCACCGCCGGATCGGTGCCGATCTCGCCGGCCAGGCGGTAGAGGCCCTCATACATCGGGAAGGTCAGTGCGTTGCGCGCCTGCGGCCGGTTCAGCACCGTCCAGGCGATGCCGCCGTCGCGCACCTCATGCAGCAGCTCGGCGTCGCTTGCGTTGGTGTCCATGCGCGGCATCCCGTCCCTTTGGCGGCGCAGTCGATCCGCTGCGCATCCCGCCGTCAAGACAACCGCTTGCCGAACGCCGCGCACGATGCGAACAGAAGCCGCGCCGACAGGGTGGAAGGAAGCCAGGATGCGGATCGCCGGGGTGCAGCAGGCCGTGGTGCCGATCATGAGCGCCATCGCCAATGCCTATATCGACTTCTCCAAGATGACCGCCTCCGTCGTCGCGGTCACCGTCGAGGACGGCGCCGGCCGGCGCGCCACAGGCTACGGCTTCAACTCTAACGGCCGCTACGCCCAGCCCGGGCTGCTGGCCGAGCGCTTCATCCCGCGCCTGCTGGCCGCGACCGAGGCCGAGATCTCTCGCGAGGATGGCGGGCTCGATCCCGCCGGCGCCTGGGCGGCGCTGATGCGGAACGAGAAGCCGGGCGGGCATGGCGACCGCAGCGTCGCCGTGGGCGTGCTCGACATGGCGCTCTGGGACGCGGCGGCGAAGCTCGAGGGCCTGCCGCTCTGGAAGCTGCTCGCCGATCGCTATCGCGGCGGCACAGCGGATGACAGCGCCTGGATCTACGCCGCCGGCGGCTATTACCACCCGGGCAAGGGCGTCGAGGCGCTGGTCGAGGAGATGAAGCGCTATCTCGGCCTCGGCTATGCGACGGTGAAGATGAAGATCGGCGGCGCCCCGGGTACGCCGATCAAGGCCGCCCTCGCCGAGGACCTGGCGCGGATCGAGGCGGTGCTGGCGCTGCTCGGCGGCGACGGCCAGCGGCTTTGCGTCGACGTGAACGGTCGCTTCGGCCTGCATGCGGCGCTGGCCTATGGCGCGGCGCTGCAGCCGATGAACCTCCGCTGGTACGAGGAGCCGCTGGACCCGCTCGACTTCGCGACCCACGCGACGCTCGCCGAGCACTATTTGCCGCCGATTGCGACCGGGGAAAACCTGTTCTCCATGCTCGACGCGCGGAACCTGATCCGCCATGGCGGGCTGCGGCCGGACCGCGACATCCTGCAATTCGACCCGGCGCTGTCCTATGGCCTGGTCGAATACCTCCGCACGCTCGAGATGATGGCCGCCCATGGCTGGTCGCCGCGGCGCTGCGTGCCGCATGGCGGGCACCAGTTCGCGCTCAACATCGCGGTCGGCCTCGGCCTCGGCGGCAACGAGAGCTATCCCGAGGTCTTCGCGCCCTTCGGCGGCTTCGCCGATGCGACGCCGGTCGAAGACGGCCGCATCCGCATGCCGCAGGTCCCGGGCATCGGCTTCGAGGGGAAGTCGGCGCTCTGGGCGGTGCTGAAGGACCTCGCTTGAGCGATGCGGCGCTGATCGCCGCGACCGCGGCCCGCTATGCCGGTGCCGGCCGCTTCGCCCAGGGTTTTGTCCGCGGCAAGCTGCGCGGCGACCCGGCGACGGCGGCGATCATCGCACTCGGCGCGCGCGGCTTCGGGCATCTGCTCGACCTCGGCTGCGGGCGCGGGCAGCTGGCACTCGCGCTGCTGCTGGCGGGACACGCGACGGAGGTCACCGGCCTCGACCGCGCCGGCGCCAAGATCGCCGATGCGGCGCGCGCCGCCGTCGGCCTGCCGGCGCGGTTCGAGGCCGCCGATCTCGCGACCGCAGCGCTGCCCGAATGCGACACCGCGATGCTGATCGACGTGCTGTATCAGATGCCGCCGGGCCTGCAGCAGGACCTGCTCGGCCGCGTCGCCCGCGCCGCGCGCCGGCGCGTGCTGATCCGCGCCTTCGATCCGGACCGCGGCTGGCGGAGCGCGGTCGGGCGCGCGATGGAAGGTGCGGGCCGGCTGCTGCGCGGCGAGGCCGGGCGCGCCGCCATCGCGCCGCTGCCAATCGCCGCACTGGCGGCACCGCTCGAGGCCGCGGGCTTCACGGTCGCGATCGCCCCTTGCTGGCAGGGCACGCCGCTGCCCAATGTGCTGCTGGTCGCGGAGCGTGGTTCGCATGCGTCTTAGCCTGACCCTCCTCCTGCTGCTCGCCGCTGGCGCCGCTTCGGCGCAGGAAGTGCGGCGCCCGGTGCTGGAGCTCGGCGTCGCCGGCGGCGGTGGCTACGTCCCGGACTACCCGGCGGCCGACCAGGGGCGGCTTCGCGGCATCGTCGCACCCTTCCTGATCTATCGCGGCGAAATCCTGAGGAGCGACGACCAGGGGGCGCGGCTCCGCACCTTCCTCAGCGAGGATGTCGAGTTCTCGATCAGCGCTTCCGGCGCCTTTCCGGTCTCGTCGGACGATAACGAGGCACGGCGCGGCATGCCCGACCTCGACCTGATCGGGGAGATCGGGCCGACGCTTAGGCTCACGCTCTGGCGCGGCGGCGATGCTGCGTCGCCGCGGCGCATCCTGCTGGAGACGCCGCTGCGCGCGGTGTTCTCGACCGATTTCAGCTCGGTCCGGCAGCGCGGCTTCACCTTCGCCCCCGACCTCGCCTTCGAGGCGCGGAATATCGGGCTGCCGAACGCCAGGCTCCGCGCCGGCGTCGGCATGACCTTCGGCAGCGACCGCTTCATGGACTACTTCTACGGCGTCGCGCCGGAATTCGCCCGCCCCGGCCGCCCCGCCTACGATGCGGAGGCCGGCTATCTCGGCGCCCGGGCAAGCTTCTCCTACCGGGTGCCGATCACCGACCGGCTCGCGGTCGTCGCCGGCGCGCGGGCCGAGTATTTCGGCGGCGCCTCCAACCGCGACAGCCCGCTGTTCCGCCGCGACTGGAACATCTCGGTCGCAGCCGGCTTCTCCTTCTCGATCTGGCGGTCGGACGCGACGGTCGCGGTCGACCGCGATCCGTTCGACTGAGATGTCCGCCGCGGCCGCGCTCCTCGCTGTCGCGCTGCTGCCTGGGCTGCTGCCCGTGCTGTTGCCCTGGGCGACGCGGGCACCGGCCCGCCGCGCCGTTCAGTCCCCGGCGAAGAGCGGCGCCCCGGCGGCCAATTGATCGAGCCGTTCGGCCAGCGGCCGCGACCGCCGTCCTTCCAGCAGCCCGGCCAGGCGCGGCGCCGCGATGCCGCGGTTCCGCCGCAGGAAGAGCCGCGCGAGCGCGCCGCGGTCGCCATGCCCGGCGCGGCACCGCGCCGTGTCCACGTCATAGGGGTGGCAATAGGACCAGAGCCCCGGCGCCGCCTGGTTCTGGGCGGAGAATTGCCGGAGACGCCAGGGCGGCAGGTAACGCAGATACATGCCGCCGAGGAACGGCATGGCCAGCGGCCCGAGCCGCCCGAGCGGCACCGGCAGCTCGATCAGGCCGCTGGCGAAGCGGAAGGGCCGGCGCGGCGCGCCCGGCCAGCCATGCATCGGGTTCCAGGCCGGCAGCACCGAAGAGGAATAGGCGAAGCCGGCGTCCCGGATGACGGCCGCCGCCCAGGCGCTGCGCCGGGTCAGCGAGAACATCGGCGCCCGGAACCCGCTGACCGGCGCGCCGGACAGATCCTCCAGCATCTGCCGCGCCTCGGTCAGCTCCGCCAGCAGCGCAGCGGGCGCCATCCGCTCCAGCGCGCGATGGGTCAGGCCGTGGCAGGCGACCTCGTGGCCGCGCGCCGCGATCTCCCGCACCAGGCTGGGCTCCCGCGCGGCGAGCAGGCCGAGCACGAAGAAGGTGCCGCGGCCGCCGCCCGCCTCCAGCAGGTCCATCAGCCGGCGCGTCATCGCTGCCCCGCCATCCCGGTCGCCGGGGCCTTCCGGCTCCACGTCCACCGTGAAGGTCACCTCCTCCGGCAAGGTGCGGAACAGGTTAACGGCTGCGGCGGCGACCCTTGTTCGGCCGCTTGGCGCTTGATATCCTTGGTATCCGGTGGAGGCGGTCATCGATTTCGCGCTTTCGGAATGGCCGCAATCCAGGTTGGCGTCAGTCATTGCCCAGACGTAAGATGGAAGCAACGGTCCTTCCATGTAGCGGGCTCCGGATGGCGCGGTGCGAGTGACTTGGCAAGCGGCGTAACCGGGTGACGGGTGCCGACGGGGAGAATGTCCTTGAGTGCAAGCCTTACCCTGGAAGCCGAGATGGCCCGGCTGATCGTCGAGGCACTCCATCTTGAAGTGGATCCCGACGCCATCGACCCCGATGCGCCGCTGTTCGGCGAAGGCCTCGGCCTCGATTCCATCGACGCGCTCGAAATCGCGCTCGCCATTTCCAAGCGCTACGGCTTCCAGCTCCGCTCCGACGACGAGCGCAACCACCGCATCTTCGCCAGCCTCCGGGCGCTCACGGGCCATGTCGAGAAGAACCGAACCCGCTGAGAGGGCTCGCTGAGACATGGCATCGCCGCTGATCGCGCGACTCTGGCTGTCGTTGCCGATCGCCGTTGCGGCCGTCGCGCTGCGGATCGCCGGGCGGAGCCGCTGGGCGGCCGCGGCCGAGGTGGCGCTGGTCGGCGCCGCCCTCTTCCCCTCCCGCCGGTTGCCGGTGCTGGCCGTGGTCGCCGCGACCGCGGCGGGGCTCGCGCTGCTGCTGATGCGGCCGGGCGCGCCGGAATTCGTGCTTGGCGCCCTGCCGCTGGCCGCCGACCTGCTGCTCGGCCTGCATTTCGGCCTGACGCTTCGCCCCGGGCGGGAAGCGCTGATCGCGCGCTACATCCGCGCCGAGCAAGGCCGGGTGCCGCCCGAATGCACGCGCTACGCGCGCCGCCTGACCGCGTTCTGGACGCTCGTCTTCGCAGGCTTCGGGGCGATGCAGGCACTTGCCCTCGCCGGCATCGGCATCGATCCGGAGGCCGGCATCCTGTTGCATGCGACCGTCATGCCCGTCCTCTTCCTCGGCGAACATCTCGTACGGGCACGGCTCTTCCCGACCCTTCCCGCCTCCCCGGTCAGCACCATCCGCAGCATCCTCCGGGCCTCCCATGCCGGCTGAACGTCTGCCGCTGACCGCGCGCCCGGCATCGGACGTGATCTTCCGCCGCGGGGCGGAAGCGATCACCGTCGCCGGCTTCCTGGCCGATGTCGCGGCAACCGTGGCGCTGCTGCCGGCGCGCGGCTCGGTCGCCAATCTCTGCACCGACCGCTATCTGGCGCTCGTCGGCTTCGCCGCGGCGCTGGCCGCCGGCCACACCACGCTGCTCTCCGCCGACCGATCGCCGCGGCGCATCCGCGAGCTGGCCGAGGGCCATGGCGCGACGCTCGTGCTGGCCGAAGCGGCGGAGCCCGGCTGGGCGCTGCCGGTGCTGGCGCCGCGCCGCGCCGCCGCACCCGGTGCAGGCCCGATGCCCGCGATCCCGGCCGACATGGTCGCCGCCATCGCCTTCACCTCCGGCAGCACCGGCGAGCCGACGCCGCACACCAAGCCCTGGGGCTCGCTGGTCGGCCATGCGCTGACCGCCGCGGAGCGCTTCCGCCTGCGCGCCGGGGACGGCCCGCCCGCGACCCTGGTCGCGACCGTGCCGGCGCAGCACATGTACGGCTTCGAGACCACGATCATGGTGCCGCTGGTCAGCGCAGCGGCGGGCTATGCGGGTCCGAATTTCTATCCGTCCGACGTGGCGGAAGGCCTCGGCCTGGTGCCCGGGCGGCGCATCCTGGTGACGACGCCGCTGCAGCTCCGCGCCCAGCTCGACGCGGCTGCGATGCCCGAGATCGACGCGGTGATCTCGGCGACCGCACCGCTCGGCGCCGAGATCGCGGCCGCCGCCGAACGCGCCTGGGGAACAAGGGTGCTCGAGATCTACGGCGCCACCGAAGCCGGCTCGCTCGCCTCCCGCCGGACGCTCGATGGCGATGCCTGGTCGCCCTATCCCGGCATCCGCTTCGCGATCGAGGATGAATGCGCAGTGGTCGAGGTGCCGGGGCTGCCGCATCGCGTGCCGCTCGCGGATGCGCTGGCGCCGCTGGCGGATGGCGGCTTCCGGCTGCTCGGCCGACGCAACGACGTCGTGAAGCTCGCCGGCAAGCGCGCCTCGCTCGCCGGGCTCAACCGCATCCTGACCGGGATCGAGGGCGTGCGCGACGGCGTCTTCCTGCCGCCCGAAGATCTCGACCGCAATCCCGCCGCCCGGCTGTCGGCCTTCGTCGTCGCGCCGGAGCGCTCGGCCGAGCAGATCATCGCCGCCCTCCGCGAGCGCATCGAGAGTGTCTTCCTGCCGCGCCCGGTCGTGATGGTGCCGGCGCTGCCGCGCGACGCGCTCGGCAAGCTGTCGCAGCGGGCGCTGGCGGCGCTGCGCGGCCCGGCCCCGTGACGGTGGCCGAAGCCACGATCGCGATCCCGCCCGAGCATCCCTGCCTCGCCGGCCATTTCCCGGGCCACCCGCTGGTACCGGCGGTGGTGCTGATCGACCTGGCCGCGGACGCCGCGCGCCAGGCGCTCGGCCTCGGTCCCCTGATCGCCATCGGCCGCGGCAAGTTCCTGGCGCCGGTGCGGCCGGGCGAGGTCGTGACGCTGGCCTTCACGCCGCGCGACGGGGCCAGGGTCGCCATCGCGGGGCGGATCGGCGATGCGCCCTGCTTCACGATCGAGGCCGCATTCGCGCCAGGCGACGCCGTTTGACCTGGACCCGGGAACGCCAGCGCGGCGGCCATGGGCTGCTGCGCATCATGGCGGCGATCGCGCTCGGCCTCGGCTGGCGGGCGGCCTATGCCGTGCTGCATCCGGTGACGCTGACCTACCTGCTCACCTCGCCGCGGCGGATGCGCCGCGCCTCGCGCCGCTACCTGACGCGGGCACTCGGCCGGCCGGCCGGATGGCGCGACCTCTGGCGGCTCTACTTCACCTTCGCGGCGACGCTGCTCGACCGCGCCTACCTGCTGACCGGGCGCACCGAGGGCTACGACTTCACCGTCGAAGGGCTGGAGGCGATGCAGGGCCATGCCGCCGCCGGCCGCGGCTGCATCCTGCTCGGCGCGCATTTCGGCAGCTTCGACGCGCTCAGGAGCATCGGCGGCGCCGGCGCGCCGGTCGAGATCCGGGTGCTGATGCACCGGCACATGGCGGATGCCGCGCATGCGCTGTTCAATGCGCTGGATCCTTCCCGCGCCGCCTGCGTCATCACGCTCGGCGATCCGGCGGCGATGATCGAGGCGAGCGAATGCCTGGAACGCGGCGGCATCGTCGGCATCCTCGGCGACCGGGCGCCGCGCGGCGAGCGCATGATATCGGTGCCGATGCTGGGCCGCGATGCGCCCTTCCCCGGCGGGCCCTTGCAGCTGGCCGCCATCCTCGGCGCGCCGGTGCTGCTCTGCTTCGGGGTCTGGCTCGGCCCGCGCCGCTATCTGCTCCGCTTCGAGCCCTTCGCCGAGCGCGTCATGATCGAGCGCGGCAACCGCGACGCGGCGCTCACCGTTTGGCTGACGCGCTATGCCGGGCGGCTCGACGGGCTCTGCCGGGCGCACCCTTACAACTGGTTCAACTTCTACGATTTCTGGCAGGAAGACGAGGAGGCCGGCCGATGAAGCGCCGCGCGCTGCCGCTGCTGCCGATGCTCCTCACCCTGCCGGCCCGCGCGGCGACGATCGAGGCGGCGATGCAGGGCCTGGCCGCCGTGCGGGAAAGCCGCGCCGCCTTCCGCGAGGAGAAGGTGATCCCGGAGCTCGAGCTGCCGCTGCCGGCGCGCGGCACGCTGTCCTGGCGGGCGCCCGATCGGCTGGAGAAGCACACGATGGAGCCGGTCGAGGAGCGGCTCATCGTCGAAGGCGACCGGTTGACGATCGAGCGCCGCGATGCGCGCCAGGTGCTGAGCCTCGACCAGTCGCCCGAGATCCGGGCCCTCGTCGAGGCGATCCGCGGGACGCTCGCCGGCGACCTGCCGCGGCTGCGCACCTTCTACGACACGCGCTTCTCCGACGGGCCGGGCGGCTGGCGGCTGCTGCTGGTGCCGCACTCGGTCCGGCTCTCGGCCGTCGTGCAGCAGATCGAGATGCTGGGAAGCGGCGCGCAGATCCGCTCGATCGAGACGCGGGAGCGGGGCGGCGTCACCCGCATGCTGATCGATCCACTCCCCTGATGCGTCGCCATCTTCCGCTCGCGCTGACGCTGCTGCTGCTGGCCGCGGCGCTGGTGCTGGCACTGCGGCTCATGCCGCTGCGCGGCGACCTCGCCGCCTTCCTGCCGCGGAGCGACCGGGCGGAAGCGGGCTTCCTGCTGGACGAACTCCGGAGCGGCGCCGCGACAACCCTGCTGCTCGGGGCCATCGAAGGCGCCGAGCCCGCGGCGCTCGCGCGGCTGTCGCGCGCGGTCGGCGACGCCGCCCGCGCCTCCGGCCGCTTCGCCTTCGTGGGCAACGGGGCGGAGGCGGTCGGCGAGCGGGAACGCGACCTGCTGTTCGGGCATCGCTATCTGCTGTCGCCGGCGATGGCGCCGGCGCTGTTCGAGGAAGCAGCACTTCGCCGCCAGCTCGAGACGCTGCTCGACGGGCTGCGCTCCTCGGCCGCCCCCCTGCTGCGGCAATTCGGCTTCGCCGATCCGACCGGCGCCTTCCTGGCCCTCGCACGCTCCTGGCTTGGGTCGAGCCGCGTCGCGCTGCGGGAAGGGGTGTGGTTCGCGGCCGACGGCAGCCGCGCGCTGCTGGTGGCCCGCACCCGCGCGACCGGCCTCGACCCCGATGGCCAGCGGGAGGCGGCGGAGGCGCTGCGCCGCGCCTTCCGGGAAGCGTCGCCGGGCGCGGCGCGGTTGCTGCTGAGCGGCCCGGGCGTCTTCGCCGCCGAAGCCGCGGCGGCGATCCGCGGCGATGTCGAGCTGATCTCGATCGTCTCGGCCTTGCTGATCGCGGCGCTGCTGCTCTGGCGCTATCGCTCGCTCGCGGTGCTGCCGGTGGTCGCGGTGCCGCTGCTGGCCGGCACGCTCGCCGGCTACCTGGCGGTGGCACTCGCCTTCGGGGAAGTGCAGGGCGCGGCCTTCGGCTTCGGCATGACCATGCTCGGCGTTGCCGTCGACTACCCGATCCTGCTGCTGACCCAGCGCCGCCCCGGCGAGGGCATGGCGGCAGCGGCGGCACGGATCTGGCCGACGCTCCGGCTCGCGGCGCTCGCCGCCATCATCGGCATGGCGGCGATGCTGGTCGCCGACTTCCCGGGCCTGCGGCAGCTCGGCCTGTTCGCGGCTGCCGGCCTGGTCGCGAGCGCGCTCGCGACCCGCTACGCGCTGCCGCGCCTCACCGCCGGCATCGCGATCGCCGCGCGGCCGCTGCCGGCGCCGGTCGCCGCGGCACTCGGCCGGCTGCCGCGCCTGCGGCCGGCCGCGATCGCGCTGGTCGCGCTCGCCGCGATCGGGCTCGCGGTCACCGGCGGACCGCCGCTCGAGGACGACATCGCGGCGCTGAGCCCGGTGCCGGAACCGGCCCGGGCGCTCGATGCCACGCTCCGGGCGGAGCTCGGCGCACCCGATGTCGGGCTCTTCATCGTGCTGCCGGCCGCGGATGCGGAAGCCGCCCTCGTCGCCAGCGAGCGCGCAGCCGAAGCCTTGCAGCCCGTGCTTGAATCCGGACGCCTGACCGGCCTCGACCACCCGGCGCGGTACCTGCCGAGTGCCGCGACCCAGGCGGCGCGGCGCGCGATGCTGCCGGAGCCCACGGCGCTCGCGTCCCGGCTGGAGGCAGCCCGCCAGGGCCTGCCCTTCCGCGCCGGTGCCTTCGACGCCTTCCTGGCCGATGCGGCGCGCAGCCGCGACCTGGCGCCGCTGACGTTGACGGATCTGGCGGCCAGCGCCGCGCTTTCCGCCCGCCTCGCGCCGCTGCTCGCCCCGTCCGGCACGGGCTGGCGGGCGCTGATGCTGCCGACCGGGGCCGCGGATGCCGCGACGCTCCGAGCCGCGCTTCCGGAAGGCGCGCTTGTCATCGAGACCAAGGCCGAGATGGCCCGGCTGCTGGAGGCGGCCTCGGCGCGTGCCGTCTTCGCGGCCGGGATCGGCGCGGCGCTGGTGCTGGCGCTGCTGGCAGCGGGGCTGCGCTCCGGCTGGCTCGCGCTCCGCACCGCGGCGCCGATCGCGGGCGCGCTGCTGCTGACCGTCGCGACGCTTGTACTGGCCGGCGAGCGATTGAACCTTTTCCACCTGGCGGCGTTGCTCTTGCTGGCCGGCGTCGGCATGGATTATGCGCTCTTCGTGGGAAAGTTGCTTGAACGTTCCGAGGAAGCCGGGGAGGCGCCGCGCGTGCTGGCGGCGGTGCTGAACTGCATGCTGACGACCCTGCTGACCTTCGGGCTGCTGGCCTTCTGCGCCACGCCGGTGCTGCGCTCGACCGGGCTCACGGTCGCGATCGGCGTCGTCTTCGCCTTCCTGCTGGCTGCCATAGTGGTGCCGCGGCAGCCGCCGAAGACGATGGCATGACGCCGCTCCGCATCACTACCCTCACTGCCGTCAGCGCGATCGGCGCCGGGATCGCCGCGACGCGCGAGGCGCTGCTGACGCGGCGCGGCGGCCTCGTTCCCTGCGCGCTGCCGGACATGCCGGCCGGCATCTGGGTGGGGGAGGTCGCGGGGCTCGATGCGGTCGCGCTGCCGGCGCCGCTCGCCGGCTATGATTGCCGCAACAACCGGCTGGCCGAGCTCACGCTCCGCCAGGACGGCTTTGCCGACGCCGTCGCCGCCGCCGCCGCGCGGCATGGCGCGGAACGGGTCGCCGTCATGCTCGGCACCAGCACCTCCGGCATCGAGGAGACGGAGCGCGCCTGGCGCCATCGCGACGAGGCCGGCGCGCTGCCCGGCACCCTCGACCATGCGCGCACTCACGACCTGCATTCGCTGCCGCGCTACGTCCGGGCACGGCTCGGCCTGCGCGGCCCGGCCTTCTCGCTCTCGACCGCCTGCACCTCCGGCGCGCGCAGCATCCTCGACGGCGCGGCGCTGATCGCCGCCGGCATCGCCGATGCCGTGGTGGTCGGCGGCGCCGACACGCTCTGCCGCCTGACCGTGCACGGCTTCGCCTCGCTCGAGCTGCTCTCGGCCGGACCCTGCCGGCCCTGCAGCGCCGAGCGCGACGGCATCAGCATCGGCGAAGCGGGGGCCTTCCTGCTGCTGGAACGCGCCGAGCCCGCCGATGCCGGCCAGCTCGGGCTGCTCGGCGGCGGTGCCTCCAGCGACGGGCACCACATGTCATCCCCGCATCCGGACGGCGTCGGCGCGATCGGCGCGATGCGGGCGGCGCTGGAGAGCGCCGGGCTCGAGCCGGAGGCGATCGGCTATATCAACATGCATGGCACCGGCACCCGCGCGAACGACGCGATGGAAGACCGCGCCATCGCCCAGGTCTTCGGCGACCGGGTGCCCGCGAGCTCCACCAAGGGCTGGTCCGGCCATACGCTCGGCGCCTCCGGCGCGCTGGAAGCCGCGATCGCCGCGATCTGCGTCGAGGCCGGGCTGGTGCCGGGCTGCCTCGGCGTCGCGGCGCCGGATCCCGCCTTCGAAAGCCGCATCGCGACCGCCAATGCGGCGGCGCGCATCGACCGGGTGCTGTCGAATTCCTTCGGCTTCGGCGGCAGCAATTGCAGCCTGGTGATCGGACGGCTGCCGTGATCCGCCTGGCCGTCCTCGGCGCCGGCGTGCTGGCGCCCGGACTGCCCGGCTGGGCGGCTTCGGCCGCCGTGCTGAGCGGCGCCGCGCCCTGGCAGGACACGCCCTTGGCGCTGCCGGCGCCGTCGCTGCTGCCGCCGACCGAGCGCCGCCGCACCGGCGCCGCGGTGCGCCTGGCGCTGGCGGTCGCGGCGGAGGCGGCGGAGAATAGCGGCATGCCACCCGAAAGCCTCGACACGCTGTTCGCCAGCAGCAATGGCGACGGCGCGGTGATCGGGTCGATCCTGGCGGCGCTGCACGAACCAGAGGTCGCGATCTCCCCCACCCAGTTCCACAACAGCGTGCACAACGCCGCCGCCGGCTATTGGGGTATCGCGGTCGGATCGACCCGGCCTTCGGTGAGCACCGGCGGGCATGATGACGTCTTCGCGGCCGGGCTGCTGCAGGCGGCGGCGCGCATCGCGACGACCGGGGAACCGCTGCTGCTCTGCGTCAGCGACGCGCCCCTGCCGGAGCCGCTGGCGTCCAAGCGGCCGACCGGCTGCGCCTTCGGCCTGGCGCTGGTGCTGGCGCCGGAGGATACGCCGGGCGCGATGGCGCGGCTCGGCATCGCCTACCGCGCCGCGCCGGAGCGGAGCGAGCCCGCACTGCCGGAAGGGCTCATGGCGCTCCGTCTCGCCAATGCTGCGGCGCGCGGCCTGCCGTTGCTGGCGGCGATCGCCGCAAACCGCAACGCTTCGCTCGGCTTCGGCATGCTGGAGGATGGCGCGCTGGCGGTGGAGGTCGCGCCGTGCTGACCCTGCCCGCGACCCGCGCCGCGATCGCGGCGCTGATCCCGCATCAGGGGGCGATGTGCCTGCTGGAGCAGGTCGAGCGCGTCGATGCCGAGGGCATCGGCTGCACCAGCGCCACGCATCGCGAAGAGACCAACCCGCTCCGTCGCGGCGGGATGCTGCCGGCGGTCGCCGGCGTGGAATACGCGGCGCAGGCGATGGCGCTGCACGGCGCGCTGTCGGATGACGCGGCGCAGCCCCTGGGCTTCCTCTCGGCGCTGCGCGACCTGCGGCTGCTGGCGGCACGGCTCGACGACGTCGAAGGCGCGCTCGCCATCGAGGCGCGGGCGGAGGCGCGGGAGAGCCGCGGCATGATCTATGCCTTCTCGGTCTCGGGCGGCGGCCGCCTGCTGCTGGAAGGCCGCGCGGTCATCGTGCTGACGGGCGGGCTGCCGTGAGGCGGGCGCTTGTCACCGGCGGTGCGAGTCCGATCGGCGCCGCGATCTGCCGCGCGCTGTCGGCGGCCGGACTGCATGTCGTCATCCACGCCCATGCCTCGGCGTCGCGCGCCGCAGCGCTCGCGGCCGAGCTGGCGGCCGCCGGCGGGTCGGCCGAGGCGATCGCCTTCGACGTCACAGACCATGCGGCGAGCGGCGCGGCGATCGCGGCACTCTGCGAGCCGGCGCCCTTCCAGGTGCTGGTCCACAATGCCGGCACCCATGACGACGTGCCGATGGCCGGCATGAGCGAGGCGCAGTGGCGGGGCGCGATCGCCGTGTCGCTCGACGGCTTCTTCAACGCGGCGCGGCCGCTGCTGCTGCCGATGATGGGGACGCGCTGGGGGCGGATCGTCGCGATGTCCTCGCTGTCGGGCGTGATCGGCAATCGCGGCCAGGCCAATTACGCCGCCGCCAAGGCCGGGCTGATCGGCGCGGTGAAATCGCTGAGCCAGGAGGTCGCGGCGCGCGGCGTCACGGTGAACGCCGTCGCACCCGGCATCATCGAGAGCCCGGCAACGGATGCGATGCCGGCCGAGCGCATCCGCGCGCTGGTCCCCGCCCGCCGTGCCGGCAAGCCGGAGGAGGTCGCGGACCTGGTCGCCTTCCTCTGCTCCGACCGCGCCGGCTACATCACCGGGCAATGCGTCTCGATCAATGGCGGGGTCGCTTAGGAAAAGGCGTCCTCGCGCTCGAGGCCGCGTATGAAGGATTCGAAGTCCTTGGCCACAAAGGTGATCCGGTAGTCGCGTTCCTGGTCGACATGGACGACCTGCGGCTCGCCCTCGGGGCCGCATCCGCGGTAGTCGAGGCAGAGCATGTCATGGCCGCCGGAGGGGCAATCGGCGAAGTAGACGCCGATCGTCGGATAGCCCCAATCCTCGGTCCAGAAGACGCTGCCGAAGCGGCCGCCAAGCGAGGATGGCGTGTTCCTGCCGATGCTGAAAATCCCGGTGATGGCGATGTGGTCGGCCGCCCAGCTCGTCGGTGCCGCCATGCGATGAAGCCAGGGTCGTGGGGTGCCGCCGTTCTGGCCTTGCGCCAGCGCGATGTAGGCCCGCGGCAGCTTGTAGCCCAACTCCTTCTCGATCGAAGCGACGAGCTCGTCCGTCGGTGCCACGTCGACATCGCCATTCCCGGCGGACTGGCTGTCCCTCCAGAACCCCGCCAGGTCGAAGCCTTCATACATCCCGGCCATGGGATCCCTCCCCTGTCCTGAGGCTGCGGATCAGCCCCATCGGATACATGCCGCGGGCCAGCAGCCGGCCGGCGACCATCAGCACGATACGCGCGATATCCGCGACGGGTCGGAAATGGCTGTGCCGCTGCATGGCGCCGTAGAGGGCGGGGATGTCGATGGCGGCGACGCCGATGCCGCGCCGCGCCGCGTCGATCAGGATCGCGCTTTCGAAGGAGAAGCGGAGGTCGGTGCCGTCGTAGCGCCCGAGCTCCGTCAGCGCCGCGGCCGGATAGGCACGGAAGCCGCTCTGCGAGTCCGGGATGAAGTGGCCGGCGGCCCAGGAGACCCAGAAATCCGCGACCCGGTTGGCGCGCCGTCGCGCGGCCGGCGCCTGCGCCTGGTCGGCGCGGCGGGAGCCGATGACGATCGCCCGCGGATGCGCCGCCGCCGTCGCCGCGAGGCGTGGCAGGTCGGAGGCCCGGTGCTGCCCATCGGCATCCAGGGTGAGAACGGTGGCGGCACCCTCGGCCAGCGCCGCGCGCATCCCGGTGCGGAGCGCGGCACCCTTGCCGGCATTGGCGGCGGCCCGCAGCACCCGGGCGCCGGCGGCTTCGGCAACGGCGGCGGTCGCATCGGTCGATCCGTCATCGACCACGAGCACCGGGACGCCGGGCATCGCGGCCCGGGCGCCGGCGACGATGCCCGCGATGGTCGCGGCTTCCTGGTAGGCAGGTATGACGATCACGATGCCGCCGGCAGGCGCTTCGTCGGTCATCGTGTTGGTTTCGCTCGGGCTGGCGGCTGGCGGGATTGCCGTCCGTAAACCGGCTGACGTTAATCCGCTACTGCCAAAGCCAGCTCATCAGCAGCCCGCCCTGCGTCCAGAGCCGGTTCAGCCCGCGGTCGAGGCCGAGGCCGCGCGCCCCGGCATGGGTCTCATAGAGCGTCCCGTAATCGCCGACCTGGCGGACCACCTGGAACGCCCAGTCGTCGCGGAGCCCGAGCCCGGCGCCGACATTTTCGTTCAGGCCCAGGAAGCGCCGGATCTCCGGGTTGCGGGTCTCGGCGCGGGTCGCGACCACGTTCTCCCGCGTCAGGCCGAACTCCTCCGCCTGGATCAGCGCGAAGACGGTCCAGCGCACCAGCACCGCCCATTCCGCGTCGCCGTTCCGCACCAGCGCGCCCTGCGGCTCCTTCGAGATCAGCTCGGGCAGCAGCACGAAGGCGTCCGGATCGCCGGCCGACAATCGGTTGGCGCTCAGGCTGATCATGTCGTTGCTGATCGCATCGCAGCGCCCGGCCAGGAAGGCGGCGACGACGTTCGCCTGGGTGTCGTAGGCGATGGTGGTCAGCCGGATGCGGGAGCGTTCGGCGAAATCGGCCAGGTTGCGTTCGACGATGCTGCCCTGGGTGGAGCAGACCGTGGCGCCGTCGAGCGCCGTCGCATGCGCGACGTTGAGGCTCCGCCGCACCAGGAAGCCCTGGCCGGTGTAGAAATAGGGCGCCACCTGGCTGAGCCCCATGGTGGCGTCGCGGGCCAGCGTCAGCGCGGTGACGTAGACCAGCAGGTCGACCTCCCCGCTTTGCAGGGCGGTGAAGCGGCTCTGCGCGGTCAGTGGCACGAAGCGCACGCGTTCGGCGTCGCCGAGGGCCGCGGCGGCGACGGCGCGGCAGATATCGGCGTGCAGCCCGATCCAGCGGCCCTGCGAATCCGGCCGCGCCATGCCGGCGACGCCGCTCGGCACGCCACAGCGGACGACGCCGTTCTGCCGCACCGCGTCCAGGGTCGGACCCGCGAAGGCGGGCGCGGCCAGGGCGAGCAGCAGCGCCGCCGCCAGGCCGCCGAGGATGCGCGCGCGCATCAGCCGGCCACCCCGCCGGCGCGGAGCAGCTCCGCCCGGTTCTCCGCAAAGCTCGCGACGGCAGCGACGAAGCGGTCGAGGTCGGCGGCGGCGACCGGCAGGCTGAGGGCGACCATGCCGCGGCGGGCGAGGTAGATTCCGGCTTCCAGCATGTCGAAGAAGAACAGCTCGCGGAGCTGCTCCTCGCCGGGGGTCGGCACCGAGGGCCGATCCGGCGGCGGCGATCGGAACTGCACCGTCATCATGGAGCCGATGCCGGTGAAGGAAAGCGGCAGGCCGGACCTGGCGCCGATCGCGTTGAGCCGCGCCCGCAGCGCCTCGCCTTTCTGATAGAAGGCTTCGGCGACGTCTGCGGTGAAGATCTCGCCCATCGCGACGCCGCCGGCGGTCATCGAGAGCAGGTTGTTGTTGAAGGTGCCGGCATGCGGCAGCTTGCCCCCGAACTGCGCCATGATGTCTTCGCGGCCGCCGAAGGCGCCGAAGCTCATGCCGCCGGCGATGTACTTGCCGAGCGTCGTCATGTCCGGCGTGACGCCGCGCCGCGCCTGCACGCCGCCCGCCGAATGCCGGCTGGTCATCACCTCGTCGAAGATCAGCACCGCGCCGGTCTCGGTCGCGAGCGCGCGGAGGGCCGCGAGGAAGTCCGGCCGCGCCGGCAGGCAGCCGCCGGAGCCGAGCATGGGCTCGACCAGGATGGCCGCGAGATCCGGTGCGTGCTCGCGCGCGACCGAGGCCGCGCTCTCCGCGTCGTTGTAGTCGGCCATCACGAAGGGCAGCGGCAGGGTCACGGCGCTGGCGCCGGCCATCGGGAAGGTCAGCACCCCGCCGTGGTAGCCGCCGCGGAAGGCCATGACCTTCGGCCTGCCGGTGAAGGCGCGCGCCGCGGTCAGCGCCATCAGGTTCGCCTCGGTGCCGCTGTTGGTGAAGCGCACCCGCTCGATCGAGGGGAAACGTTCGCAGAGCAGCCGCGCCAGCCGCTCCTCCCCCGGGCCGACCGAGGCGAAGTTGATGCCCTGGCGCAGCACGCCCTGCAGCGCCGCATGGATGCGCGGCTCGGAATGGCCGAAGAGCCCGGCGGTGTATTCGCCGCAGAGGTCGAGATAGGCGTGGCCGTCGAGGTCCCAGAGCCGGCAATCCTCGCCGCGGGTCATCGCCGTCGGGAAGGGGCTGTAGGCCAGGACGCTGCGGGTATTGCCGCCGGCCAGCACCTCGACCGCCTTGGCATGCAGCGCCGCACTCTGCGGCCGGCCGGCGGCGTAATGCGCCCGCGCCGCTTCGACGGCGCCGGGCAGGTCGAGGCTGTTGCGGCGGAGATCGGCGGCGGCGCTCATGCTGGATGCTCCTCAGGGGGCTTGGCAGCGGCGGCGGCCGGTGCCATCTCGCTTGGATGGCTATCGTGATCACAAATCAGGCCCGATGACAATCACAGCTGAGCTGCCCGCCTCGCCCGCCAACGACCTGCCGCTCGAGGCGCAGGCCTATCGCCGGCTGCGCCAGGCGCTGGTCGAGGGCGAGTTCACGCCGGGCGAGAAGCTGTCGATCCGGCGCATCGCCGAGGCCCTCGGCACCAGCCCGATGCCGGCCCGCGCCGCGCTCCGGCGGCTGGCGGCGGAGCAGGCGCTGGATGTCCTGCCGTCGGGCACCGCGCGGGTGCCGCGGCTGACGCGGGCGGCCTTCCAGGAGATGAGCGCGATCCGCGCCACGCTGGAGCCGCTGGCGGTGCGGCTGGCAGCGCCGCACCTCGATCCGCCGGCGCTGGAGCGGCTGGCGGTGCTGATCGCCGAGCACGACGCGGCGCGGGCGGCCGGGCAGCCGGACCTGTTCCTGGCCAGGGACCGCGACTTCCTGTTCGCGCTCTATCGCCGGGCGCAGGCGCCGATGCTGCTCGGCATGATCGAGGCGCTGTGGCTGCGCCGCGGCCCGCTGTTCTGGGAAGCGCGCTGGGTGCTGATGGGCCGCCCGCCGGAGGCCGCACACCGGCATGGCCCGATGCTGGCCGCCCTCCGCCGCGGCGACGGCGAGGCGGCGGCGCGGGAGCTCGCGACCGAGATCGGCGAGATGACCGGTTTCCTGCTCGGCGCCATGCGCTTCGAGGGCGATGCCGCCGCCGGCGCCCTGCCTCAGCGGATGCGCGCCAGCATGGCGCGGTTGCGGGTCAGCAGCGCATAGGCCTCCCCCACCCGGTACCAGTGCAGGAAGAACGCCTCCCGCAGCAGGCCGAGCGGCCGGCGCGGCAGCGCATCCTCCGCCGCGCAGGGCAGCAGCGCGAGGCCGAGCCCGCGCGCCATGCGGAGGCTGCGCGCCAGATGCAGGCGGCTGGTCACCAGCAGGTCGGGCTCCGGCCCCGGCGCGAAATGGGCGCGGTAGGCGCGGAGGTTCTCGAGCGTGTGGCGGGAGGCGTCCTCGGCCACGATCCGCGCCGGCGCGACGCCGAGGCCGATCAGGACGTCGCGGCCGGCCGCCGCTTCCGAAGGCAACCCGCGCCGGGTCGCGCCGCCGAGCACGACGAGGGCGAGGCCCGGATCGGCGGCGGCCAGGCGCGCGGCCCGCAGCAGCCGGGCGCGGAAGGCAGGCCCCGGCTCCGGGCTGCCCAGCCGGTGGCCGAGCACCAGAGCGCGCCGCGCCGGCGGCGCCGTGACGGGGGCGGCCGCCGCCACCCGCCTGATCTCACGGGCGACGAAAGCCAGCGTGATGCCGAGGCTTCCCGCCATGACGAGCAGTGACAGCAGGCCGGTCAGCGCGGCGCCGGGGCCGAGAAAGGGCTGCCGCCGCATGCGCCCGTCAGCCGGTCGTGGCCAGCCAGCGCGCGGCCGCGAGCTCCGCGCCCGACGGCAGCGGCGCCCGGGGGGCCGCGAGCCAGGCGAGGATGTCCCGCACCACGGCCGCCCCTTCCTCGTCGCGCAGCAGCTGGTGGTAGCCGGCGGCGTAGTAGCCGAGGGTCACCGGCAGCCCCTCCGGCAGGCTCCGCAGCACATTCCGCGTCGGCGAAGCGGGGATCAGCTGGTCCTTGCCGCCATAGAGGATCAGCACCGGCCGGCCGAAGGCATCGAGGCGCGGCGCCGCCGCGACCGCATCGTCCATCAGGTCGACGAGCCCGATCGCGGCATCGACCCGGGTCTCCCGGATGATCAGCGGATCGCGCGACCAGCGGATCAGCGAGGCTTCGTTGTTGGTCGGCGTGATGCCGCCAAAACTGTTCCGAAAGCCCCAGCGCGGCACCATGAAGGCCGCGATGTCGAGCATGGTGCGGATGAAGCCCGACATCGTGTTCCGCCCCCAGACCGCGGGGGCCAGCAGCACCAGCGCATCGGCGGCGAGGTCGCCGCGGGCGGCGGCCAGCATCGCGACCGCGCCGCCCATGCTCTCGCCCATCAGCACCAGCGGCAGCCCCGGATGCGCGGCGCGCAGCAGGGCGCAGGCAGTCGCGGCATCGGCGGCGAGCGTCGCCGCACCCGGCCAGTAGCCGCGGTTCGGCGCCGCCCCGAAACCGCGCTGGTCGATGCCATAGAGGGCGACGCCCTGCGCGGTGAACAGCGCCGCGCCATCGGCCAGGAAGCTGCGGGCATATTCGTTGAAGCCGTGCAGGCCGAGCACGACCGCGCGCGGCGCCCTCTCCGGCAGCCAGCGCCGGAGCGGCAGACGCGCCCCATCCGCCATCACCAGCTGATCGCCCGCGACTTCCGGCGCGAGGCGCGGCGGCCCGGCCGGCATCACCAGCGGCGTGCAGCCGGCGAGTGCCGGGAGGGTTGCGAGGAGCGAGCGTCGGTTCATCGTTGCGCGCAGAGTATCGGGGGCCGCGTGCTCTGGTCCATCCGCCGTCGCGCCGGTAAGCTTGCAGCCCACGGCTCGATCGAACGGACAGGGAACGCCGATGCGCGACCAGCAGCAGACCGGCTATACGCCGCACCCGGTGGCAGGCGTCACGCCCGAGCAGCGGGTGATGGTGGAACGCCGTGCGGTTCCCTGCGACGGCGATGTCGCGGGCGCGCTCGGCCATCCGCGGGTCTGGCTGCGGATCGAGGATGCCGAGGTCACCTGCCCCTATTGCTCCATCACCTACGTGTTGAAGGACGGCGCGGGTGGCGACGACCACCACTGAGGCCGGCGCGGACCGCCACCTGATCCTGGTGGACGGGTCCGGCTACATCTTCCGGGCCTTCCACGCGCTGCCGCCGATGACGCGGCCGGACGGGGTGCAGGTGAATGCCGTCTTCGGCTTCACCCAGATGCTCACCCAGTTCCTGCAGAAGCATGTCGGCAGCCATATCGCGGTCGTCTTCGACGCCAGCCGCCTGACCTTCCGCAATGCGATCTACCCCGACTACAAGGCGCACCGGCCGGAGGCGCCGCCGGAGCTGATCCCGCAATTCGCGCTGATCCGCGAAGCGACCGCGGCGTCCGGCGTCTGCTGCGTCGAGCTCGACAACTACGAGGCCGACGACCTGATCGCGGCCTATGCCAAGGCCTTCCGGGATGCCGGCGGGCGGGTCACCATCGTCTCCTCCGACAAGGATCTGATGCAGCTCGTGCGCGACGGCGTCGAGATGCTCGATCCGATCAAGCAGAAGCCGATCCGCGAGCCGGAGGTGCTGGAGAAGTTCGGCGTCGTGCCGGCGCTGGTGCCCGACGTGCAGGCCCTGGCCGGCGACCCGACCGACAACGTCCCCGGCGTGCCGGGCATCGGCATCAAGACCGCGGCGCAGCTCATCCTGGAATATGGCGACCTGGAAAAGCTGCTGGCGGCCGCGTCCCAGATCAAGCAGCCGAAGCGGCGCGAGGCGCTGATCGCCAATGCCGAGCTCGCGCGGGTCTCGCGCCGGCTGGTGCTGCTGGATGAGAATGCGCCGCTGCCGGAGCCGATGGAGGCGCTCGCCGCCCGCGCCCCGGATGCGGAGAAGCTGGAGCGGTTCCTCCGCACCCAGGGGTTTCGGACCCTGCTGGCGCGGCTCGGTTTCGGGGAAGCACCGGCGCATCCGGCGATCGCCGCCCGCCAGGCGCTGCCGCTCGGGCCGGCGGTCAGGCTGGACGCCGAAGCGCCGCCCTTCGGCCCCTACGAGACCGTCACCGACATCCCGACGCTGGAGACCTGGATCGCGGAGGCGCGCACCGCCGGCGTGATCGGCTTCGACACCGAGACCGACAGCCTGGATGCGCTGCGCGCCAACCTCGTCGGCCTCTCGCTCGCGACCGCGCCGGGGCGCGCCTGCTACGTGCCGCTCCGCCACGGCACCGCGCCCGACATGCTGAGCGCGCCGCCGCCCGAGCAGATCGCGCCCGAGGCGGCGCTCGCGGCGCTGAAGCCGCTGCTGGAGGATCCTTCGGTGCTGAAGGTGTTCCAGCACGCGAAATACGACCTCGAGGTGCTGGCGCAGCCGGGCAATGGCGGCATCCAGGTGGCGCCGGTCGACGACACCATGGTGATCTCCTACGCGCTCGATGCCGGGCGGCACGGGCACGGCATGGACGAGCTGGCGCAACGGCACCTGAACCACACCCCGATCGCCTATGACCAGGTGACCGGCACCGGCCGCGCCCGCATCCCCTTCGCCGAAGTCGCCCTCGACCGCGCGACCGCCTATGCGGCCGAGGATGCGGACGTCACGCTGCGGCTGTGGCAGGCGCTGCGGCCGCGGCTCCGGCCCGACGGCGCGCTGGCGCTCTACGAGCAGATCGAGCGGCGGATGATCGGCGTGCTGCGCGACATGGAGGTCGCCGGCATCAAGGTCGACGGCGCCGAGCTCGCCCGCATCGGCGAGGATTTTTCGCAGCGCCTGGTCACCATGGAAGCCCGCATCCATGCGCTCGCGGGGCGGCCCTTCAATGTCGGCTCGCCGAAGCAGCTGGGCGAGATCCTGTTCGACGAGATGAAGCTGCCGGGCGGCAGGAAGGGCAAGACCGGCGCCTATTCGACCGATGTGACGGTGTTGGAGGACCTCGCCGGCCAGGGTGTGGACCTCGCGCGCGCGGTGCTCGACTGGCGGCAGATCGCCAAGCTGAAATCGACCTATGTCGACGGCCTCTCGGCGCAGCTCGATGCCCGCAGCGGCCGCGTGCACACCAATTATTCGATGGCCAATACCTCGACCGGCCGTCTCGCCTCGACCGAGCCCAACCTCCAGAACATCCCGGTCCGCACCGAGGAAGGCCAGCGTATCCGCCGCGCCTTCGTGGCCGAGCCCGGCCATGTGCTCATGAGCGCCGATTACAGCCAGATCGAGCTCAGGCTGCTGGCCGACCTGGCCGACGTGCCGACCCTGCGGGACGCCTTCGCCCGCGGCGAGGACATCCACAGCCGCACCGCGGCCGAGGTCTTCCGCCTGGCGCCGGGGACCGTGGACCGGGAGGCGCGGCGGCGCGCCAAGATGATCAATTTCGGCATCATCTACGGCATGTCGGCCTTCGGCCTGGCATCCCGCCTCGGCATCACGCCGGCCGAGGGGCGCGGCATCATCGACGCCTATTTCGGGCAGTATCCCGGCATCCGTGACTGTATGGAAAAGATGAAGGCGGACGCCCGGGCGAAGGGCTTCGTGCGGACCTCCTTCGGCCGCAAGCTCTGGGTCGCCGACATCAACACGAAGGATCCCGCACGCCGCGCCGGCGCCGAGCGGGCGGCGATCAACGCGCCCTTCCAGGGCGGTGCGGCGGAGGTGATCAAGCGCGCCATGGTGCGGCTGCCGAAGGCGCTCCGCGATGCCGGGCTCGGCGCGCGCATGCTGCTCCAGGTGCATGACGAGCTGGTCTTCGAGGTGCCGGAGGCGGAGGTCGAGGCGACCACCGCGCTGGTGAAGCGCATCATGGAAGGCGTGGCCGAGCTGCGCGTGCCGCTCGCGGTCGAGATCGGCACCGGGCGCAGCTGGGCTGAGGCGCATTGATGAAGGAAGGCCGGATTCTCGCCACCATCTGCGGCGCGCACTTTGTCAGCCACCTGCACATCCTGGTGCTGCCGCCGCTGTTCCCGCTGCTGCGCGACGCGCTCGGCGTCGGCTTCGTCGAGCTCGGGCTCGCGCTGACGCTGTTCAACGTGGTCAGCGGCCTGACCCAGGCGCCGGTCGGCTTCCTGGTCGACCGGCTGGGCGCGCGGCGGGTGCTGGTCTCCGGGCTGCTGCTGGGCGGCCTCGCCTTCGTGCTGCTCGGGCTGCATCCGAGTTATCCGATGCTGCTGGTGGCCGGCCTGCTCGCGGGCCTCGCGAACAGCGTCTACCACCCGGCCGACTACGCAATCCTGTCCTCGGGGATGTCGGAAGCGCGGATGGGGCGCGCCTTCTCGATCCACACTTTTGCGGGCTTTCTCGGCGGCGCCGCAGCGCCGGCGCTGATGCTCGCCGTCTCGACCACGCTCGGCCTCGGCGCCGCGCTGATCTTGGCGGGGCTGCTCGGGCCGCTCGCGGCGCTGCCGCTGCTGCGGGGCGCGGTGCAGGAAACGGCGGCGGCGCGGGCGGCGAAGAAACCCGGCGAGGCGGTGCCGCTCCGGCGCATGCTGTCGCCGGCGATCATCGCGCTGACCGGGTTCTTCACCCTGCTCGCACTCTCCTCCGGCGGGTTGCAGGCCTTCTCGGTCGTCGCCTTCACCGAGGGCAACGGGCTGACGCTCGCCGCCGCCAATGCGGCACTCACCGCCTGGCTCGCGATGAGTGCGGTCGGCGTGCTGGCGGGGGGCGTCATCGCCGACCGGACGAGGAAGCACGGTCTGGTCGCCGCCGGCGGCTTCGGTGCCGCGACGGCGCTGATCCTGGTGCTCGGCCTCGTCTCGCTGCCGGCGCCGGTCGTGATCCTGGTGATGGGCCTCGCCGGCCTGCTGACCGGCGCCATCATGCCGTCGCGCGATATGCTGGTCCGCGCCGCCTCGCCGCGCGGGATGGAAGGGCGGGTCTTCGGCATCGTCTCGACCGGCTTCAACATCGGCGGCACGGTCGGGCCGCTCGCCTTCGGCCTGCTGCTCGATGCCGGGCGCCCCTCGCTCGTCTTCCTGCTGGCGGCGCTCTTCACGGGCCTGACGGCGGCGATGGCGATGCGGCAGGAATTCTCCGCGCGCCGTCGCCTCCAGGCCGCGGCCGCGGAGTGACGGAAGCGGGGATCGACCCCGCGCTGGTCTTCGACACCACGGGCCGCGTCCGGCGCCCTCCGGCGCGACGGCTGGCGCGGGAGCTTTGGGCCTTGCTGTCGGATCGGTCCCCGTTCCTGCCCCCCTCCGACGTCGGCAGCGGGATGTCGGTGCTGGTCATTCCCGCCTTCCTGACCGGCGATGGCTTTACGCGCCGTTTGCGCGCGACACTCTCGGAACAAGGGTTTCGCTGCCACGGCTGGGGTCTCGGCGTGAACTGGGGTCCGACGCCGCGTATTCGGGCCGGACTCCGTGACAGGCTGACGGCGCTTCGCGCCGCCGAGGGCAGGACGCTCGCCGTCGTCGGGATCAGCCTCGGCGGCGTATTGGCGCGCGATCTGGCCCATGACCGGGCCGCCGACATCCACCATGTCGCGACGCTTGCCAGCCCGATCCGGCTGCCGACCGCGAGTCCGCTGGCGCCACTGATCCGATTGCTGTCAGCCCGCTACGATCCGGCATTCGATCCGAACCGGCTCGCGTCGCCGCTGCCCATGCCCTGCACCATGATCCGCACCCTCGATGATGGCATCGTCGCCTGGGAGAGCTGCGCCGTGGAGCAGGCCGATGGCGAGATCGTCGAGGTGCGAGGTCCGCATATGACCATCGCCAGCCGGCCGGAGACAGTGGCCGCGCTGCGACGGCGCTTGCCGGAGACCTTTCCACCGCTCGCGCGTTGCGCTTCCTGACCAGGAGAGCGCGACATGCGAGGCAGCCCGAGAAGCCTGTTCCTGAGTGCCGCCAACCGCGCGCTGATGTGGTGGCAGGCGGCCGCCAAGGCGGAGTTCAAGCGCCAGCAGCGGGCGGCGCTGCGCGCCATGACGCCAGCGGCGCGGAAGCGACGATCGAAGAAGCGTCAATCCGCATCCAGCCCGTAGGCGCGCAGGTGTTCCAGCGCGCAGACCTCCAGGGCGGCGACATGCGTCGCTTCCAGCAGCACCGGCGGCGCGCAGCCATGCCGGCGCGCTTCCTCCCAGCGGATCGCGGCCAGGCACCAACGGTCGCCGGGCTTGAGGCCGGCGAAGCGGAGCGCCGGGCGGGGCGTCATCAGGTCGTTGCCGCGGGTCAGGCTGAAGGCGAGGAAGGCGGCCGTCATCTCCGCGCAGACCAGATGGCGGCCGGCATCCTCGTCATCGGCATGGCAGCAGCCGTCGCGCAGGAAACCGGTGAGCGGCGCGACCGAGCAGGGCAGCAGCGGGCCGCCGAGCACATTGGTCGCGCCTTCGGCGCGGAGCCAGTCGAAACCCTGGCTCATGCGCGGACCGGGAGGACGACAGGTTGTGGCGGCATCCACATGCCGCCACCCTAAACCGTCCGGCCCAAGCCTCGCCAGCGTCAGGCGGCGGCGCGGATCGCAACCTCGCGCACGCTGTCGTCGACCGCGCCGGAGAAACTCTCGAAATTCTTCTCGAAGCGCGCCACCAGCTCCTTGGCGGTGCGGTCATAGGCGGCCTTGTCGGCCCAGGTCTCGCGCGGGTTCAGCACCTCGGCCGGCACGCCCGGCACCGATTTCGGGATCATCAGCCCGAAGAAGGGATCGCGCACGAACTCCGCCTTCGCGAGCGAGCCGTCGAGCGCCGCCTTGAGCAGCGCCCTGGTGTGGCGGATCGACATGCGCCGGCCGGTGCCGTAGGCGCCGCCGGTCCAGCCGGTGTTGACCAGCCAGCAATCGGCGCCGTCGGCGGCGATCCGCTCCGCCAGCATGCGGCCATAGACCTCCGGATGGCGGGGCAGGAAGGGGGCACCGAAGCAGGTGGAGAAGGTCGCCTGCGGCTCCCGCCCGAGGCCCTTCTCGGTCCCTGCCACGCGGGCCGTGTAGCCGGAGAGGAAGTGGTACATCGCCTGCGCGGCCGACAGCCGCGCAATCGGCGGCAGCACGCCGAAGGCGTCGGCGGTCAGCATCACGACGTTCTTCGGCAGCCCGGCGCGGCCTTCGGGCACCACGTTCGGGATATAGTGGATCGGGTAGCAGGAACGGGTGTTCTCGGTCAGCGAGCGGTCCGCGAGGTCGAGCCGGCCGGCCGCATCCGCCGCGACGTTCTCCAGCACGGTCCCGAAGCGATGGGTGGCGGCGTGGATCTGCGGCTCGGCCTCGGCCGAGAGGTCGATGACCTTGGCGTAGCAGCCGCCTTCGAAGTTGAAGATGCCGGAAGGCGACCAGCCATGCTCGTCATCGCCGATCAGCCGGCGGTCGGGATCGGAGGAGAGCGTCGTCTTGCCGGTGCCGGACAGGCCGAAGAACAGCGCGGTGTCGCCCTTCCCGCCCACATTGGCGCTGCAATGCATGGGCAGCACGCCACGCGCCGGCAGCAGCCAGTTCATGACCGTGAAGATCGACTTCTTGATCTCCCCGGCATAGCTGGTGCCGGCGATGCAGATCGCCCGCTCCGCGAAGGAGAGCGCGATCGCGGTCGTGCTGCGGCAGCCATGCTTCGCGGGGTCGGCTTCCATCTCCGGCGCGTGCAGGATGACGTAGTCGGGCTGGAACCCCGCCAGCTCCTCGGCCGCCGGGCGGATGAACATGTTGCGGGCGAACAGCGCATGCCAGGCATTGGTGGTGACCAGGCGCACCCGGATGCGGTGCGCGGGATCGGCGCCGGCATAGAGGTCCTGGGTGAAGAGCTCCGCCCGGGCACCGAGCCAGGCGCGCACGTCGCCGGCGAAGCGCTTGTAGGCGGCGGCCGGCAGCTTCTGGTTGACCTTGCCCCACCAGACATCGCCGGTCGTCTCCGGCTCGTCGGCCACGAACTTGTCCTGCACCGAGCGCCCGGTGTGCTGGCCGGTGACGGCCATGAAGGCGCCGTCCTCGGACAGGCGGCCCTCGCCCCGGCGCAGCGCCTCGGCCACCAGGGCATTGGCGGGCAGGTTGGCGCGCAGGGTGCCTGAGGCGGTGACGCCCGTCCCGGCGAGGGCGGCGAGGTCGGTCATGCGATATCTCCGAGCGGGGCGCGCGCCTGAGGCGCAACCTTAGCGAGCGACGCTGTGTCGACTTAAGTGACGGCGAAAATACGGCGTGTCCAGGGCATAGCCGTGCGGTGCGTCATAATCCGGATTTGGACCGGAACATTCCTGCTATATCATACGGTTAAGCTGCACCCCGCGCCTGGCGGGCAGCCTGGACCAGAACGCGATGCAACTCATCGGCGTCAGAAATTGGCGCGGAGAAGCAAAAACGAGACGTCGCATTACCGTCACTAAGGTCGCAGCCATCGACGTCGATGGCCGTGAGGCGCCAATCCCCCTCTGCCCCCCCGCAGAACGCCCGGGCGATATTGGCGCAGGAATCCGCATGGTCGGCGTTCATATGCGCGATCGCGCCCGCCTCCGCCGCGGCCACCGCGGCGACCGCCGCCGGATCGGGCAGCAGCTCCGCCGCCCGCAGCCGCTGGGCGGCGGCGAAGCCGCCCACGAACAGGGCCGCGCCGATCCGGATCCGCCACAGCGCGAAATCGCCGAACTCGGCATAGAGCGCCGCATAAGGGTGCCGCGCCAGCCAGCGCGCCTTCAGCGCCGGCACTTCCTCCTCCGGCACCTGCTCCGCCAGGCCGGTCACCGAAAGCCTTGGCGCCGTCTGCGGGTTCGGGCCGTCCGCCCTGCCCTGGACCAGCAGCGCGCAGCGCGGATCGGCGGACAGATGCCGTGTGTGCTCGGACAGGCGCGACAGCCAGAGGAGCGGCGAGAGGCCCGGCTCCGTCGCCGGCGTCACCAGCGCCGCGAAGGGCTGCCCGCCCTCGGCCGCGGTCGCGAGCGTGCCGGAGGCCGCCGCCCGCAACAGGCGCCTCGCCTCGATCGCCGCCGATGCAACCGCCTCTGGCGTCGCCATATCCCTGCCACTCCCGTTGCGCCACAATCACCGCGACGCTTGAAGACGCCCGGACCGGAGCGCTGAGACCATGGCCCAGACCATCGCCCTCGTGGACGACGACCGCAACATCCTGACCTCGGTCTCCATGACCCTGGAACAGGAAGGCTACACCATCCGCACCTATACGGATGGCGAGAGCGCGCTGCAGGGCCTGATGGCGCGCCCGGTCGACCTCGCGGTGCTCGACGTGAAGATGCCGCGGATGGACGGGATGGAGCTGCTCCAGCGCCTCCGCCAACGCTCCAACATGCCGGTGATCTTCCTGACCTCGAAGGACGAGGAGGTCGACGAGCTGATGGGCCTCAGGCTCGGCGCCGACGACTACATCACGAAACCCTTCTCGCAGCGGCTGCTGCTGGAGCGCATCCGTGCGCTCCTCCGCCGCAACGAGGGGGCGCGGGCGGAAGGCAGCGGCGCGCCGCCGGGCGGCATCGTCTCCCGCGGCGACCTGGTGCTGGACGAGACCAAGCACACCTGCGTCTGGAAGGGCGGCCAGGTGCAACTGACCGTCACCGAGTTCCTGCTGGTCAAGGCCTTGGCGCTGCGTCCGGGCATGGTGAAGAACCGCGACCAGCTGATCGATGCCGCCTATGGCGAGAACATCTACGTCGACGACCGCACCATCGACAGCCACGTGAAGCGCATCCGCAAGAAGTTCCGCGTGGTCGACGACGACTTCGCGCAGATCGAGACGCTGTACGGCATCGGGTACCGGTACAAGGAGGCCTGATTGCCCGAAGCGCCCGCCGCCGGCCTGTCGGAGACGGCACAGGGCCTGCCGCAGCCGGCACGACGGCCGCCGCGCTTCTCCCGGCTGCTGCGCCGCATCCTGCTGCTCAACGCGCTGCCGCCGGCCCTCCTCGCCGCCTCCCTGCTCTATCTCGACCAGTACCAGAACGGGCTGATGGCGGCCGAGGTCGAGGCGCTCCGCACCCAGGCGCGCATCTACGCCGCCGGCATCGGCGAAGCCGCCGTCCGGATCGAGAACGACCGCGCGACCCTCGTCCCCGAACTCGCGCGGCCGCTGCTCCGCCGCCTGGTCGAACCCTCGCCCAACACCCAGGGCAAGCTGTTCGACAACACCGGCCTGCTGGTCGCCGACAGCCGGGTGCGGGAAGGTTCGGGCGGGGCGATCGTCTCTGAGCCGCTGCCGCCACCCGAGCCGCGCGGCGCCGTCAGCGCCACCGTCTCCGGCATCTACGACCGGCTGCTCGCGCTGCTGCCGCGCGGCTTCCTCGGCCAGCAGGGCCGGCCCGACGTCGTCGTCGACCTCAACCCCAACGCCCCCTCCTTCGACTGGCAGCCCGACCTCGGCCCCGAACGGCGCGAGGAACTCCGCATCGCCCTCGAAGGCGGGGTCACGCCCTATATCCGCCGCACCGCCGATGGCCGCCTGCTGGTCAGCGTCGCCGAGCCGGCACGCCGCGGCGCACAGAGCGTCGGCATCGTGCTGCTCACCCGCGAAGCGCGCGAGGTCGACCAGCGGCTGATCGAAATCCGCACCTCCGTCCTCACGCTCTTCGCCATTGCCCTGGTGCTGACCGTCGCGCTGTCGTTCTTCCTCGCCCGCACCATCGCGACGCCGATGCTGGAACTCGCCCGCGCCGCGGTCCGCATGCGCGAAGGCGAAGGCCGCGCCAACACCGTGCCCCCCACCCTGATCGCCCGCGACGACGAGATCGGCGTGCTCGCGCGCGACCTGCAGAACTCCGCCGGCGCCCTCTGGGCCCGCATCGACGCCAACGAACGCTTCGCCGCCGACGTCTCGCACGAGCTCCGCAACCCGCTGACCAGCGTGCGCAGCGCCATCGAAACCCTCCGCCGCATCGAAAACCCCGATCAGCAGAAACGCCTGCTCGCGATCATCGCCGAAGACGCGGTCCGCATGGACCGGCTGATCGCCGACATCAGCGATTCGAGCCGCGTCGACGCCGAACTCTCCCGCGCCATCTCCCAGCCCGTCGACATCGCGCCAATCCTCTCGGCCCTCGCCGAGCTCAACAACGCCACCCGCAAGACCGAGACCGACCCCACCCTCGAACTCGACGCGCCCACCGAAGGCCTGACCGTGCGCGGCGTCGAAGGCCGCATCGTGCAGGTGTTCCGCAACCTGATCGGCAACGCGCTGTCCTTCAGCCCGGAGAACGGCAAGGTCGCCGTGCGCGGCCGCCCGACCGGCGCCGTCGTCGAAGTGACCGTCGAAGACGAAGGCCCCGGCATCCCGGACCACAAGCTGGAAAGCATCTTCGAACGCTTCTACTCGGAACGCCCGACCGGCGAACGCTTCGGCCAGCACTCCGGCCTCGGCCTCTCGATCAGCCGCCAGATCGTCGAAGGCCTGCGCGGGCGCATCAGCGCGGAGAACCGCCGCGACGCCGAAGGCAAGGTCACCGGCGCGCGCTTCGTGGTGCGGTTGCCCGCGGCGTGAGGTGCATCCCGGAAAGGGCTCCGCCCTCTCCGGACCTCACCCGCAAGGAGCCTGGAGGCTCCTTGACCTGCTTCACTGAAGTAAACGGGGTGCAGGGGCCTGCAGGCTCCTGCCGGGTGGGTCTGGGAGGGCAGCGCCCTCCCGGGACGCGCGCCCTTACCGCCCCGTGCTGCCGAACCCGCCCGCACCGCGGCTGGTGTCGGGCAGGGTGTCGGTTTCGTCCCAGGTGGCGCGGGTGACGGGTGCGAGGACCGCCTGGGCGATGCGGGTGCCGCGTTCGATGGTGAAGGCTTCGCTGCCGGCGTTCAGGAGGATGACGCCGAGTTCGCCGCGGTAGTCTTCGTCGATGGTGCCGGGGCTGTTCGGCAGGGTGATGCCGTGCTTGAGCGCGAGGCCCGAGCGGGGACGGATCTGGAGTTCGTGGCCGGCGGGGATGGCGAGGCGGAGGCCGGTCGGGATCAGGGCGCGCCCACCGGGCAGGATGGTGACGGGGGCGGTGACGGCGGCCTGCAGGTCCATGCCGGCGGCGCCTTCGGTCGCGTAGGCCGGCAGCGGCAGGCCTTCGGCGTGAGGGAGGCGGGTGACCTTGATGGCGAGGGTCATGTCATTGGAGGCTTTCGGCGATGCGCGCGGCGAGTTTTGCCGCGACCTGTTCCTTCGGCATGCGCGGCCAGTCTTCGGTGCCGGCGGCGGTGACGAGGTGGATGGTGTTCTCGGCGCCGCCCATCACGTCGCCGGAGACGTCGTTGGCGAGGATCCAGTCGCAGCCCTTGCGGATGCGCTTTTCGCGCGCGTGCTCGATGACGTGGTCGGTCTCGGCGGCGAAGCCGATGACGAGGCGGGGGCGCTCTGCGTGGCGGGCGATGGTCGCGAGGATGTCCGGGTTGAGGGTGAGTGCCAAGGGCGGCGGCGCCTGGCCCGGCTCCTTCTTGAGCTTTTGGGTGGCTTCGCTCGCGACGCGCCAATCGGCGACGGCGGCGTTGAAGATGGCGATGTCGGCGGGAAGTGCCGCTTCGACGGCGGCGAGCATGTCGCGCGCGGATTCCACGTGGCGGGTGTCGACGCCCGCCGGGTCGGGGCGGGCCACGGGGCCGGTGACGAGGGTGACGCGGGCGCCGAGGGCGGCCAGCGCCGCCGCGATCGCGTGGCCCTGGCGGCCGCTGGCGCGGTTGGCGATGTAGCGCACCGGGTCGATCGGCTCATGCGTCGGGCCGCTGGTGACGATGGCGTGCCGGCCGGCGAGCGGCTGCGCCGCGGGGGCCAGGTGGGCGCGGATGGCGTCGAGGATGGTGGCGGGTTCGGCCAGGCGCCCGGGGCCGCTTTCGGGTTCGGCCATCGGCCCGTCTTCCGGCCCCGCGAAGGCGACGCCGCGGGACCCCAGGGCCGTGATGTTGGCGCGCGTCGCCGGGTGGTCCCACATCGCGGGGTTCATCGCGGGAGCGGCGAGGATGGGGGCGCGGGTCGCGAGAAGGATCGTGGTCGCGAGGTCGTCGGCGAGGCCGGCTGCCATCTTCGCGAGGAGATCGGCGGAGGCGGGGGCGACGACGACGAGGTCGGGCAGGCGGGCCAGGCGGATATGGCCGATCTCGGCTTCGGCGGCCCAGAGGTCGTCGTGCACGCGTTCGCCGCTGATGGCGGCCAGTGCCTCGCGGGTGACGAAGCGGGCGCCGCCGGCGGTCAGGACGGGGATGACCGTGGCGCCGTCCTTGCGGAGCAGTCGGGTGAGCTCCAGCGCCTTGTAGGCGGCGACGCTGCCGGAGACGACCAGCAGGATGCGGCGGTCCCGGAGCGCCTCGGCTGGCATCAAAGTCGCCAGCCGGTGTGGATCGCGACGATGCCGCCCGACAGGTTGCGGTACTGGACCCGCTCGAAGCCGGCGGCGGTCAGCATGCCCGCGAGCGTTTCCTGGTCGGGGAAGGTGCGGATGCTCTCGGCCAGGTAGCGGTAGCTCTCGCCATCGCCGGCGAAGCGGGCGCCCAAGGCCGGGAGCGCCTTGAAGGACCAGGAATCATAGAGGCCTTCCAGCGCCGCGACCTCGATGCGGGAGAATTCCAGGCAATGGAAGCGGCCGCCGGGGCGGAGCACGCGGCGGGCTTCGCGCAGCACCGCGTCCTTGTCGGTGCAGTTGCGCAGGCCGAAGGCGATCGAGACCTTCTCGACGCTGCGGTCGGGCAGCGGGATCGCTTCCGCGTCGGCGGCCAGGACTTCGAGGCCCTGGAGGATGCCGCGGTCGAGCGCGCGCTTCTCCGCGACTTCGAGCATGGCCGGGTTGATGTCGGAGAGGATGACGCGCTTCGCACCCCGGGCGAGAGCCTGGAAGGCGATGTCGCCGGTGCCGCCGGCGAGGTCGAGCAGCGTCTCCCGCGGGGAGGGGCCGATGGCGTTGACGAAGATGCGCTTCCAGATCCGGTGGATACCGAGCGACATCAGGTCGTTCATCAGGTCGTAGCGGGGGGCGACGCTCTCGAACACCTCGCGCACCAGGCCGGCCTTGGCGGCCTTGGGGACGTCGCGGTAGCCGAAATCGGTGGTGGGGGTGTCGCTCGCCATGGCGGCAGTCTAGCTTCAGGTGCGCAGGAGGGGAACGCCGCGTGCCGGAACTGCCCGAGGTCGAGACGGTGATGCGCGGGCTGGACGCGGTCCTGACCGGCGGCCGGATCGCGCGCGTCGCGGTCAACCGTGGCGGGCTGCGCTGGCCATTTCCGGAGCGGCTGGCGGCGCGGCTCGAGGGGCAGCGGGTGCTCGGGTTCCGCCGGCGGGCCAAGTACATGCTGATGCGGCTGGAGGGCGGCGAGAGCGCGCTGATCCATCTCGGCATGTCCGGGCGGATGGTGGCGCGGCGCGTCGGCGAGGCGCCGGTGCCGCGGCTCGCGCCGCAAGGCGGCTTCTCGGATGCCCGAGGGCATAACCAGCCGCCGGAGTTGCACGAGCATCTGGTGATCGAAACCGAGACGGGCTGGCGCGTCGGCTTCGTCGATCCGCGGCGCTTCGGCGCGGTCGACCTGGTCGCGACCGCGGAGGAGCACACGCACAAGTTGCTGCGCGCCTTGGGGCCGGAACCGCTGGAGGAGGATTTCTCCGCCGCGGCGCTGTCGGCGCGCATCCTGCGCAGCCGGGCGCCGATCAAGGCCGCGCTGCTTGATCAGCGCGTGGTGGCGGGGCTCGGCAACATCTACGTGTGCGAGGCGCTGCACCGGGCGGGGATCTCGCCGCGGCGGCTGGCCGGCAGCGTCGCCGGGACGCGGGCGGCGCGGCTGGTGCCGAAGATCAAGGCGGTGCTGCGCGAGAGCATCGAGGCCGGCGGGTCCTCGCTCCGCGATTATGTGCGCGCGGATGGCGAGCTCGGAATCTTCCAGGAGCGGTTCCTGGTCTATGGGCGGGAAGGCGAGGTCTGCGCGCGTTGCGGCGATGCCTGCCCAGGGATCCGCCGCATCGTGCAGGCCGGCCGCTCCACCTTCTATTGCGCGCGGGTGCAGCGGTGAGCACGCCCGCGGTCACCATTGTCACCATTGTCGAGGATGCAACGCCATGACCGAATATGGGATGATCCTGGTCGAGACTGCCGGCCGGGTCGGCATCATCCGCCTCAATCGTCCGCAGGCGCTGAATGCGCTCTGCGACCAGTTGATGGGCGAGGTGGGGGAGGCGCTGCGCGCCTTCGACAAGGATCCGGGCATCGCCGCGATCGTGCTGACCGGGAGCGAGAAGGCTTTCGCCGCCGGCGCCGACATCAAGGAGATGAAGGACCGCACCTATCCGGACGTGGTCTTCAACGATTTCATCGGCGATCGATGGGAGACGGTGCTGGAGATCAAGAAGCCGGTGATCGCGGCGGTGGCGGGCTTCGCGCTCGGCGGCGGCTGCGAGCTGGCGATGATGTGCGACATGATCCTGGCTGCCGACAACGCGAAGTTCGGCCAGCCGGAGATAAACCTCGGCATCATCCCGGGTGCGGGCGGCTCGCAGCGGCTGACGCGGGCGGTCGGCAAGTCCAAGGCCATGGAGATGATCCTGACCGGGCGGATGATGGATGCCGCCGAGGCTGAGCGGTCGAACCTGGTCTGCCGGGTGGTGCCGCTCGCGGAGTTGATGGCCGAGGCGCTGAAGATCGGGGAGAAGATCGCGAGCCTTTCGGCCCCTTCGATCGCCATCGCGAAGGATGCCGTGAACGCGGCTTATGAGACCACCTTGACCGAAGGGGTGAAGACCGAGCGACGCCTGTTCCTCGGGCTTTTCGCGACCGCCGACCAGAAGGAGGGGATGTCGGCATTCGCCGAAAAGCGGAAGCCGGCTTTCCTCAATCGTTAAATCACGACGCACGGATCGGTTCACTTGACCGATCCGAGGCCGCGAATGCGGCCCGCCGCCGGTGCGGCGAGCCAAGCCGCGCGGATGCGCGGCGCCCGGTGATTGAGGGCAAGCTATCGTCGCGCTTGACGCCGGAAGGGGGCTGGGGATAAAAGCCGCCCCTTCGCCGGGGGCTGCCCACGGCCCGCCCGACCCTCCTTGATTGGTGTACCGACAGCCATGGCGAACAACGCCTCCGCCCGCAAGCGCATCCGCCAGACCGAGAAGCGCACGATCCGCAACAAGGCGCGGCGTTCGCGCGTGCGCGGTTTCCTGCGCAAGGTCGAGCTCGCGATCGCGTCCGGCGACAAGGCGCAGGCGACCGAGGCGCTGCGCGCCGCGCAGCCGGAGATGCAGCGTGCGGTGACCAAGGGTGTGCTGCACCTGAACACGGTGTCGCGCAAGCTGTCGCGCCTGTCGGCGCGGGTGAAGGCGATCGGCGCCGCCGCCAGCGCCTGAACCGCGCGCGGCATCGCGCCGCGCGCATCTTCGATCATCTCTCATCGCATCGGAGCGCATGCGCGACACGTCGCGCGTGCGCGATGGCGCGCGTCGACACGACACGCGACACGCGACACAGGTGATTCGTCTTTGCAGATTTTCGCGTTTGCCGCCCCAAACGGCGCGCGATATCGTGCGTCGGCAGCGCAGGACCAGGCGCCCGAAGCAGGGCAGACTGGCCGGATCATCCTCTCGACGGCGCATGCCGGCGATGCGGATCGGGAAGGCCCGGGAATGCTCCTGATTGGGGTGTGTGGCGTCTGGTTCACAGGGGGTGCAGGTGCGGCGCATGGAGAAGGACGACGGCGTATCGCCTGTGGCGTCTGCACCGCAGCTCGCGGAATGCTGGGCGCGCATCCGGGGACGCCTGCGCGAAGAAGTGGGCGAGGTCGAGTATCGCACCTGGCTCCGGCAGATGACGCTGGCCGGCATCGACGGCGAGGAGGTGATCATCCTGCTGCCGACGCGCTTCCTGCGCGACTGGGTGCGCGGCCATTACGGCGACCGGCTGCGCGCGCTGTGGCTGGCCGAGAATGTCGGCGCCCGCCGCGTCGACGTGCGCGTCTTGCCGGAGGCGCGCGCGGGCGGCGCGGCCGAGGATGCGCCGGGAGAGGCGGGCCTCGCCGAGACGCTGGCATCGTCGCGCGCGGACGCGAAACCGGATGCGAAATCCGACGCGCGGTCCGAATGGTTCGCCTCGCTCGACCAGCGCTTCACCTTCGACACCTTCATCGTCGGCAAGCCCAATGAATTCGCCTATGCCTGCGCGCGCCGGGTGGCGGAGAAGCCGGCCTCGCCGGGCTTCAACCCGCTGTTCCTCTATGGCGGCGTCGGCCTCGGCAAGACGCACCTGATGCACAGCGTCGCCTGGGCGATCCGGGAGGCGCACAGCCAGCGCACCATCGCCTACATGAGCGCCGAGAAGTTCATGTACCGCTTCATCGCGGCGCTGCGCGCGCAGTCGACCATGGAGTTCAAGGAGAGCCTGCGCTCGGTCGACGTGCTGATGATCGACGACCTGCAGTTCCTGATCGGCAAGGACAACACGCAGGAGGAGTTCTTCCACACCTTCAATGCGCTGGTCGATGCCGGCAAGCAGATCGTGGTCAGCGCCGACAAGTCGCCGTCGGACCTCAACGGGCTCGAGGACCGGCTGCGCACGCGCCTCGGCTGCGGCATGGTGGCCGACCTGCATGCGACGACCTACGAGCTCCGGCTGTCGATCCTGGAAGCGAAGGCGTTGTCGGCGCTGCCGGCGCTCGACAAGCGGGTGCTGGAGTTCCTGGCGCACAAGCTGACGACCAATGTCCGCGACCTGGAAGGCGCGCTGAACCGGCTGATCGCGCATGCGAACCTGTTCGGCCGGCAGGTCACGATCGAGACCGCGCAGGAAGTGCTGAAGGACGTCCTGCGCGCCCATGACCGCAGGGTCACGATCGAGGAGATCCAGAAGCGGGTGGCGGAGCATTACAACATCCGCCTGACCGACATGTCCTCCGCCCGACGCGCGCGCAACGTCGCGCGGCCGCGGCAGGTCGCGATGTATCTCGCGAAGCAGCTGACGGCGCGGTCGCTGCCGGAGATCGGCCGCCGCTTCGGCAACCGCGACCACACGACCGTCATGCACGCCGTCTCCCGCATCGCGGAGCTGATGCAGAAGGACAGCGGCTTCGCCGAGGACGTCGAGCTGCTGCGGCGGATGCTGGAGGTCTGAGCGTCCGATGACCGGAGGGCCGGATGGCCCGGAGGTCTGAATCGGCCGCGCCGCTTACCCGCTACGCGGGTCAATCAGCCGCAGGCGATGCTGCGCACGGTATCGCCTTCGACGGTGACCGTCGCGCGGTTCGGGCGAAAGTCACGGGTCATCGGGCTGCCTGGGGTGCCCACCCGGATGCTGGTGACGCCCGGCATCCGCTCCAGCGTTGCGCGCGCCGATTCCAGGGTGCCGCCGATCAGCCGCTGGAAGCCCACCTCGTTGGCGGCGCAGCCGCCGGCGGCGCCATTGCCGCCCGCACAGCCGAGGAGCAGCATCAGGGCGAGCGGTATCGCGGGACGCATGGCGTTTCCTCAGCCGGCTTCGGGCAGCGATGCTAGGGGCGGAAGATGCCCGACGGCAACGACCCGGTTCGCCGTGCTTTCCCGAGTGACTCCCGGCTGTTATGCTGCCGGCCCCCGCGTCGCGGGCCAGGCCGGCGCGTCCCGCGCCGCGGCCCGGCGGGGAAAGGTCAATCGGCGGGGCGCCGGCGCGGCGGTGCCGCGCCAGGTGGCCGCCCAGGGTGGGATGGCGGGGTAGGACCATGAAGTTCACCGTGGACCGGGCGGTGCTGCTCAAGGCGCTGGCGCATGTGCAGAGCGTCGTCGAGCGCCGCAACACCATCCCCATCCTGGCCAATGTCCTGATCGAGGCGACGGAGCAGGGCGTGCTGCGCCTGGTCGCGACCGACATGGAGATCGCGGTGCAGGAGGAGGTGCCGGGCGTCACCGTCGCCCGCGCCGGCCGCACCACCGCCCCTGCCGCGACGCTCTATGAGATCGTGCGCAACCTGCCGGAAGGCGCCCGGGTCGAGCTCGACCATGGCGGCGGCGATGCGCCGCTGGCACTCCGCGCCGGGCGCTTCGCGACCTCGCTCATGGTGCTGCCGGTCGACGACTTCCCCTCGATGACGGAGGGCAAGCTGCCGACCGTCTTCGCGGTCAAGGCCGGCGTGCTGCGCGACCTGATCGACCGCACCAGGTTCGCGATCTCGACCGAGGAGACGCGCTACTACCTGAACGGCATCTACCTGCACGCCGCCGCGTCCGACGGCGCGCCGGTGCTGCGCGCGGTCGCGACCGACGGCCATCGCCTGGCCCGCGTCGAGGAGCCGCTGCCCGAGGGTGCGGCCGGCATGCCGGGCGTGATCATCCCGCGCAAGACGGTGAACGAGCTGCGCAAGCTCGCCGAGGAGACGCAGGACGAGATCGAGTTCCGGCTGTCCGACACCAAGATCCGCTTCGCCCTCGGCACCGTCACGCTCGTCAGCAAGCTGATCGACGGCACCTTCCCGGAATACGAGCGGGTGATCCCGCGCGGCAACGACAAGGTGCTGAGCGTCGAGAAGAAGGCCTTCGCCGAGGCTGTGAAGCGGGTCGCCGCGATCAGCAGCGAACGCTCCCGCCCGGTGAAGCTCTCGGTCGACCGCAACCTGCTGGTGCTCTCCGCCGCCTCGACCGATATGGGCCAGGCGCAGGAGGAGCTCGACCAGGATGTGGTGAAATACGCTTCGACGCCGCTCGAGATCGGCTTCCAGGCGCGCTACCTCGCCGACATCACCGACCAGATCGGCGAGACGGTGGAGTTCCGCTTCGCCGACGGCTCGGCACCGACCATCGTCGCGGATGCGGCGAAGCCGGACGCGCTCTACGTGCTGATGCCGATGCGCGTGTGACGGCCTCCGCTTGACGTTTCGCGACCGCGGCATCAGATTGCTATCATTGATAGCAATCTGGTTTCAGGTGCATGGCACAGCTTCTGGTTCGCAATGTCGAAGACGGCCTGGTCGCCCGGTTGAAGGCACGGGCGGCGGCGCATGGCCGATCGGTCGAGGCCGAGCACCGTGAGATTCTGCGCACCGCGCTCGACCAGGCGGCGGATGCGCGCCGCGCCGCCTTCCGCGACCTCGCCGAGCGATTGCAGCGGGAGACCTCGGGGCGGACCTTTACACCTTCGGAGATCCTGCAGCAGGAAGGCCGGTCGGAGCGGTGATTCCCGCCGCCTGCGTCATCGATGCCAGCGTCGCGGTGAAGTGGTTGGTCGCGGAGCCCGATAGCGCGCTCGCAATGCGGCTCCTGGATTCGGAGCTGGCGGCGCCCGACCTGCTCGGCACCGAATGCGCGAACGTCCTCTGGAAGCATGTCCGGCGCGGCCATCTCGCCGCTGCCGAGGCGCTCGACCGGCTGGCGGCGCTGGCGGACATGCCGATCGCGCTGGTCCCTGCCCAAGGGCACCTGGCGGGAGCGCTGCGGCGCGCCCTCGATCGACAGCACCCCGCCTACGACTGCCTCTATCTGGAGGTGGCAGCGGCCCTCGGCCGGCCGCTTGTCACCGCCGATCGCAGGCTGCTGGCGCTGGCGGATGCCAGGGCGCGTGTCGTCGCCCTCGACAGCCTGGCGTGACCCCGGCTCTTCGCCTCTCCCGCCTCATGCTCCGGGATTTCCGCAGCTATCCCGTGCTGGAGGCGCGCTTCGCGGCCCCGGTCGTGGTGATCACCGGGGAGAACGGGGTCGGCAAGACCAACCTGCTGGAAGCGATGTCCCTGCTCGGCCCGGGGCGGGGCCTGCGCGGGGCGCGGATGGCCGATCTCGGGCGGCGGGCGGGCGATGCGGCGCCGCTGCCCTGGGCCGCCTCCGGCCGCTTCGAGACGCCGATCGGGCCCTTCGATATCGGCACCGGCACCGCACCCGATGCCAGCCTGGAACGGCGGGCCTGGATGCTGGACGGGGTGGTGCAGAAATCCTCGGCGGTGCTGGCGGAGCGGGTGGCGGCGGTCTGGCTGACGCCGCAGATGGACCGGCTGTTCCAGGAAGGCGCCTCCGGCCGCCGGCGCTTCCTCGACCGCCTGGTCTGGGCGCTGGAGCCCGCCCATGCGCGGGAGGTCGCGGCGCATGACCATGCCATGGCCGGCCGCAACCGCGTGCTGGCGGCGGGCCGCGGCGACGCCGCCTGGCTGGCGGCGCTGGAGGAGCAGATGGCACGGCACGCGGTCGCCGCCGTCGCCGCCCGCCAGGCACTCGCCAGGCGGCTGAACGCCGTGCTGGCGGGCGGTGGCGCCACCGGCGCCTTCCCGGCGGCGCGCATGGCGCTCGCCTGCCCGATCGCGGCCGCGCTGGAGGCGATGCCGGCGCTGGCCGCCGAGCAGGCGCTGCGGGAGGGGCTGGCGGCCGACCGGCGCCGGGACGCGGCGGCGGGCGGGGCGGCCCGCGGTGCCCACCGCACCGACATGACCCTGATCCATCTGGGCAAGGACCAGCCCGCCGATCGCTGCTCGACCGGCGAGCAGAAGGCGCTGCTGGTCGCGGTGGTGCTGGCCCATGCGGCGCTGATCGCCGATGCAAGGGGCTTCGCGCCGCTGCTGCTGCTGGACGAGGTGGCGGCGCACCTCGATGCGCCGCGGCGGGAGGCGCTGTTCGCCGCACTCGCGGCGCTGCCCGCCCAATCCTTCCTGACCGGCACCGATGCCGCGATCTTCGCCCCCCTCAGGGGCCTGGCGCAGGGCTTCCGGGCAGGGGCCGGAATCCTTGCCCCCGATGCCGATTACCCCCTGCCGGAATCGCCATGAAATCCCTATATTCCAAGGTGATCCCCTTCCCTCCGACCTGGAGTTCCCCGCCGGCATGAGCGACGCCGAGCGCGCCCCGGACAATGACGGTTCCGAGGCCTATGACAGCGCATCCATCACCGTGCTTCGCGGCCTCGAAGCGGTGCGCAAGCGCCCGGGCATGTATATCGGCGATACCGATGACGGCTCCGGCCTGCACCACATGGCCTTCGAGATCATCGACAATGCGGTGGACGAGGCGCAGGCCGGTTTCGCCACCTCCTGCCACGTCACGCTGAACGGCGACGGCAGCGTCACCGTCGTCGATGACGGCCGCGGCATTCCGGTCGACATCCATGCGGAGGAAGGCATCAGCGCCGCCGAGGTGGTGCTGACGCGCCTGCATGCCGGCGGCAAGTTCAACCAGAACAGCTACAAGGTCTCGGGCGGGCTGCACGGCGTCGGCGCCGCGGTGGTCAACGCGCTGTCCGAATGGATGGAAGTGCGCATCTGGCGTCAGGGCCAGGCGTATCGGCTGCGCTTCGAGCATGGCGAGACCGTGGTGCCCTGCACCGCGATCGGTCCCGCCCCTGCTGGCCGCGGCAACGGCACCGAGGTGACCTTCAAGCCCTCCTCAGGCACCTTCACCAAGGTCGAGTTCGAATTCGCGGTGCTGGAGCGGCGTCTGCGCGAATTGGCCTTCCTCAATTCCGGCCTGCGCATCGTGCTGCGCGACGAGCGCCTGGCGCAGGTGGCGGAGACCATCTTCCACTACGATGGCGGCCTGGTCGCCTTCGTCGAATGGCTGGACAAGGGCAAGGAGCCGATCTTCGCCCAGCCGGTCAACGCGACGAGCCGCGAGCAGGAGGGGATCCGCGTCGAGCTCTCGCTCCGCTGGACCAAGAGCTATCACGAGACCATGCTCTGCTTCACGAACAACATCCCGCAGCGCGACGGCGGCACCCATCTCGCGGGCTTCCGCCAGGCGCTGACCCGCGTGGTCGCGAAGTACGCGGAAGGGATGGCGGGGCGGAAGGACAAGCTGACGCTCGCCGGCGAGGACATGCGCGAAGGGCTGACGGCGGTGCTCTCGGTCAAGGTGCCGGACCCGAAGTTCAGCAGCCAGACCAAGGAGAAGCTGGTCTCCTCCGAGGTGCAGCCGGTGGTGCAGGCGGCCTGCGCCGATGCGCTGACCCATTGGTTCGAGACGCACCCGAGGGAAGCCAAGGACGTCGTGCAGAAGGTGCTCGACGCGGCACTCGCGCGCGAAGCGGCGCGCAAGGCGCGGGAGGCGACGCGCAAGACGGTGCTCGGCATCGCCTCGCTGCCCGGCAAGCTCGCCGATTGCCAGGAGAAGGATCCGGGCCGGAGCGAGCTGTTCCTGGTCGAGGGCGACAGCGCCGGCGGGTCGGCGAAGCAGGGGCGCAACCGGGTCTTCCAGGCGATCCTGCCGCTCAAGGGCAAGATCCTGAACGTGGAGCGCGCGCGCACCGACAAGATGCTGTCGAGTGCGGAGATCGGCACGCTGATCACCGCCCTCGGTGCCGGCATCGGCGCCCGCGACCTGGAGCGGCCGAACCTGCCCTATTTCGAGGTCGACAAGCTGCGCTACCACCGCGTCGTCATCATGACCGACGCGGATGTCGACGGCTCGCATATCCGCACGCTGCTGCTGACGTTCTTTTTCCGCCAGATGCCGGAGCTGATCGAGCGCGGCTACCTCTACATCGCGCAGCCGCCGCTCTACCGCGCCAAGCGCGGCGGCGAGGAGCGCTACCTGAAGGACGACCGCGCGCTCGAGGACTTCCTGCTGGAGAAGGCGCTGGCCGGCGCCCGCATCGAGCGGGCCGATGGCGAGGTGCTGGAGGGCGTGGCGATGCGGGAGGAGGTCGAGTTCCTCCGCCAGGCGCATGGCCGCATCCGCAGGCTCGCCGGCCGCGTGCCGCCCGAGATCGTGGAGCAGGCAGCCCTCGTCGGCGCGCTGACGATCGACGCCGCGCGCGCACCGGCGGCGGCGCAGGCGCTGGCCGAGCGGCTGAATACGCTCGCGGCGCCGAACGAGCGCGGCTGGGTGGTGAGCGCGGATGGCGAGACGGTGGCGCTGGCGCGCACGCTGCGCGGCGTGACCGAGCGGCATGCGCTGGACGCGACCGCGCTCCGCAGCGTCGATGCGCGCTGGCTGGAGGAGCGGCAGGACCGCTTCGCGCGTGACTTCGCGGAGGGCACGCGGCTGGTGCTGGATGGCCAGCCGCTATCGGTGAACGGCCCGCTCGGCGCCTTCGACCGCATCCTGGCGCAGGGCCGGAAGGGCCTTTCGATCCAGCGCTTCAAGGGCCTCGGTGAGATGAACCCGGACCAGCTCTGGAAGACGACGCTCGACCCTTCGGCGCGCACGCTGCTGAAGGTGCGGGTCGAGGACCTGAAGGATGCGGAGAGCGTCTTCTCGACCCTGATGGGCGACGTCGTCGAGCCGCGGCGCGAGTTCATCGTGGGGAATGCGCTGAAGGTGGCGAACCTCGACGTGTGAGGGCCCGTCTTTTTCTAGGCGAGTTGGTCGCCCCGTATGAGCCGTGCGCGTTGGTCAGAGCGCCTTGACGCCAAGCCGCCGCTGCGGGGGCAAGTAGAGAGCATGATCAGAATGGGGGCAGGATGCGCCGAGTATCCATGAGCGGCCGCATAAGAGGCGCAGCTCCTGCACTCTGGCGACGCTGACAATGGCGCGCGGCAACGACATCACCGAGGTCACGCGGCGCGCGATTTTCGACGCCGTGCTCGCCAGCCGGTGCGATTGGAGTGGTCGCCTGAACGAACAGGAGTTCCTGAACGAGCTGTTCGACCTTGAGAGCCTCCCGTCCGTGGATCTGCGTTACCGACGGCCGCCTGGATCTCCTGGGCAGGCAGGATGAAGCATTTCTCCGCTTCCTGTGTTGGATGGTCCACCCTTTGGTCAGGGATTCCGAGGAGGAGGTCAGCAAGCTGATAGCGCTGTTCAATCGCCACCTCTCTCCCGACGGGTTCGAGCTTTCCATCGTGGGCGCCATCTCCGGCAGGCCGCTGTTTGCGGGAATACGAACTCTGGCGGGTGCCGATGGTTCTCTCAGGGAGGCCCGCAAGGTGGCTGATGAACTCTTATCCACCCATGTCACGGCTCAGATTACCCGAATGCAGGACAGCATCGTGAAAGAACCTGCTCTGGCGATAGGCAGCGCGAAGGAATTCGTAGAAAGCATCTGCAAGGGAATCCTGGACGCGCGGAAGGTCGAGCGAACGGGGAATGAAAAGTTCCCCGCGCTTGTGACGAAGACCCGAAGCGTCTTGGGGCTGGCGGTAAATCCCAAGAGCGATGTGACCTTGAGGTCTCTGCATGGTGCGCTGGGCACCATCACGACCTCAATCGCGGAGCTACGCAGCCAAATCGGAACAGGTCATGGGGGACCGCCGGGTGCCGCCCAGCCTCCAGTTGCGGTCGCGCGCCTTGCCGTTGGGGCCGCAACGGCGCTCGGCGTTTTTCTTTGGGATTCGCATCGCGACCGGCAGGGCTAGCCGCGTCGTCATGTTCCCCAGGATAGTTGGTAACCGCAACTCCGACATCAAAGGGAGTTGAAGACGGAAGCTCTCGACTCGCATCGACATCTTCCTGCCGACAATGGCATCATCATCGTAACGACATGAATTGTATCCAAGCATCAAGCTTCGGAGTGCAAATTAAGTGAAATATAGAGCTTTAGCGGCTCTGGTTGTTTTGGCGGCTTGTTCGGCGGCGGCGCTGGCTCAGAACGCCGACGATGAGCCTCCGGCGTTCTCGCCGCATCACTGCGGCTTCCCTAGGGTGCAATGGATCTACTTCTCCGCTGGAGCAGACACGACCTCGGACGCCGCGATGATGGAGAGGCTTTCGGAGACGGCGCGCTTCTGGGCGGCGAACGGTGGCTACATCCTCCTCCGTGGGCACTACGACGCGGCCGAGCGGACGCAGCCCGGTCAGCCTGATGTTCAGCTCGACGTCCGCAGGACGAGCTTCGTTCGCGGCGAGCTCGTGGCCCGCGGAATCCCGGGTGAGGCCGTCTGGGTGTCGCCGGTCGGCGATGCGGCAATCGAGGTGCCCTGGGAGCCCAGCAACCCGACAGCCGGCAAAAGACGGGTGGACTTGATCACAACCAGTCTCGACGACCAGTGCCGCAGGAGCGTCCGCGAGGCGCTAGCAGCTTGGTCGCTGCGCAACTGCCTGCCTGATCAGGCTCGGGACGATCTGCGGAGACGCCGGTGCGAGGGCGTCACCCGCGATCTTGCCCGTTAGGAGGCGAATGTGGCTGGCCCAATCCCGTCGACCCTTGCTCCAGCTACGGAGAAGCCAAGCGCTTACCGATACCTCAATCTCGTGTTTGATCTCGCGCAGATTGCCGACCAGGGCTACCGGAACCGCGTGGCGCAGGCCCTCGATGGCGGGCTTGCGGCGGGCCAGGCAGCCAGAGAGCCGGACGGGCTTAGGGCCGTCATCGCCGGGCTCATGGGCGCCGGCGGTCGACGGGAGGTGACGTTCTTCTCGGACCAGACAGCAGCAACCCGCGGCACCAACTACCCCCCTCTCTCGTCGGTGTCGTCCACGAGCGGTGCCGCCTATTGGTACGACACTGTCGCGCGCGGCTGGGGCCAGTTCGTCGGGCCTGTATCGGCCAGGACCGAGCTGCGCATATGGCTGAATCCGACAGGGGGAGCGTACCAATACACTGACGGGGCCACCGGGCGGCCGACCGTCGCGTTGTGGGTCATCGCCAACAAGACTTGGCACGAGCTCGCCCACTTGGCGAGCCCGTTCAGCCACGTCGAAGAAAGCTCCCCGTACACGGGGCCCTGGCGCGCGCTGATGGACGCTGTCCGCAGGGACTTCCCAGACACGCTCTACGATCCTGTGACAGGACGGCACGAATCGATGGCGCGGGGCTCATGGACGCGACTGAATGTCAGGGGCCGAGCGCGAGCTTTCTCCTAACGCGCGTCAATCAGCGCTTGGCACAGCCCTGTGCAGGTTCGGGACATCGAAAACCATGGTCAATTCTGAGGCCGCCCGGCGCGGCCGCGCCATTCTCGGCCTGCTGTTCATCACCGTGCTGTTGCCGCTGCTGGTCGTGGGTCTCGGCCTCTGGGAGCAGCAGCGCGGCAGCGCCGATCTGGAAGCCCGCGCGTTGCAGCGGGAGCGGGTCGCGAAGGTCGTCGCGATGCTGGAGGCGCGGCCCGTTCCCGCCGACGGACGCCTCGATATCGGCACGCAGTTCCGCCGCGGCGGGCAGCTCTATGTCGGGCCGCTCGCCCTGTCGCAGGCGCGGGAAGCGCTCGATGAGGCGGAGAGCGCGCTGACGCTGTCGCGCATCCGGGGATACCTGCCGCCGGTCGTGATCCTCTGCGCCGGGATGGTTGCCGGGCTCTCGGTCCTTGCCCTGCTCGCGGCGGTGCTGCTCGGCCGCGCGGGGCGCGCCTCGCGCGAGGCGCTGGTGCGCGGCTTCGGCGTCGTCCGTCGCGTGCTGCCGCCGCTGCTCGGGCTGCAGGTGCTGCTGGCCGCCAGCGCGGCCGTTGCCGCCGTCGCCTTCGAAGCCGCGGCAATCCCGGAGGCCGGAATCCGGTCCGCGGATGGCGTCAAGCTGCTGGCCATCGCCGCCGTCGTGATCGGCGCCAGCCTCTGGACCGCGGGCAAGGCGCTGGTGCAGTTGCGGCGGACGGTCGGCCTCTTCACGCCCGATCCGCTGCCCATCGCGGGGCGCGTGGTCTCGGCCGAGCAGGCCCCGGGCCTGTGGCGCCTGCTGGACGACCTGGCCGCCCGGCTCGGCGCGCTGAAGCCCGACAACGTCGTGGTCGGGCTGACCGGCGGCGTCTTCGTCAGCTCGGGCCCGAAAATCCTGGAACCGGGCGGCACCACCCTCGACGGGCGAACCCTCTATCTGCCCCTGCCGATGCTGCCCCTGCTACGGGACGACGAGTTCGCCACCATCATCGGCCATGAGCTGGCGCACTTCTCCGGCGGCGACACGGAATACAGCCTCCGGTTCCTGCCGATCTATGCGGGGGTCGGCCGCTCGCTCGATGCCGTGCTGCTGGCCGGGCTGGGGCGCGACGGCTCCATCTCGCCGCTGACCCGCCCGGCGCTGCGGCTCGGCACCTTCGTCATGGACCGGTTCCATTTGGCCGTCATGCATTGGAGCCGCCTGCGGGAGTTCGCGGCGGATGCGGCGGGTGCCCGGGTCACCTCGGCCGATGCCGGCGCGCGCACGCTGCTGCGCACCGCCGCCGCGCAGCCGCGGATCGACGAGACGCTGGCGGCCGCCTGGCGCGCCCCGGACGGCGCGCCGCCGGACCTGGTCGCGGCCACCTTCGGCCTCGCCGCGGAACGCGGCCTGGACAGCGCTGCCGAGCATCTGGAGGAGCGGCAGCCGCACCCGACCGACACCCACCCGACGACGCGCCAGCGCCTCGAGGCCCTCGGGCGGGAGGCGACGCCGGCACTGCTGGCCGAGGCCGCCTCCCCGCCGCCGCCGGACGCACTGTCCCGCCTGTCGGCCTGGTTCGCCGATGCCGGGGCGCTCTGCCGCGCAGCGAGCGAGGATTTCCTGGCCGTGGCGCGGGGCCACGCGCAGGTCTCGCGGGCGGCGCTGGAGGCGAGTGCGGCGCGCATCGGCACCGAAGCGGTGGTGCTGCGCGACGACACCCGGAAAGGTGCGATTTTCCTCTTCGCCTTTGGCGGCATCCTGGCGCTCCTCGCCCTGGTCGTGGTGGCGATCGGCATGCCCGCCGCCGAGGGCATCGAGGGGTGGATCGCGGTCGCCGGAGGCGGCGGGCTGGGCCTGGTCTTCATCGCCTTCGGCGTCGTCGCGCTGCGCCGGCACGGCAGGCCCTTCATGATCCTGAAGCCGGAGGCCATGACGATCGCCGGGATCGACCGGCCGATCGCCTGGCAGCAGGTGCTCGCGCTCGACATGATCATGGACAAGGGCCGCGTCGTCACCAGCATCCGCCTTCCGCGCGAATCCCCCTTTCCGGCGCGCGCGCCGGGCGGCCGGCGCGTGAAGCTCGATCCGCAGCTGCGCACCGTGACCTTCTCCACGGGTCCGCTGCGCGGCGCGAAGGTCAAGGACTTCGCCGACCTCGTCTGGCGCTACTGGGAGGCCGCGACGGCGCGGGACAGGCTCGCCAGGGAGGCGGCTGCGGAGGTCGGCAGCCCCGAAGACCGGGTGGCGACGGCAACCCATCGGCCATAGGCTGCCGGGACCGTTTGCGAAGGATGGCCTTGCCCCATGAGTCTCGCTGCCGACCCGGATGCTGGCCTTGTCCAAACCCTGCCGGAGCGGATCAGGGCGATGGCCACCAGCGAGATCGGCATGGTGGCCGATGCCGGCCGCCATGATCCGGACGTGGTCAAACTCTGGATCGGCGAGGGCGACCTGCCGACGCCGGATTTCGTCGTGGAGGCCGCGCACCGGGCCATGCTGGCCGGCGAGACGCGCTACACCTATTCCCGCGGCATCCCCCGCCTGCACCAGGCGCTGTCGGACTACCACCGCCGGCACTGGGACGTGGACGTTGCGCCGGAGCGCTTCGCGGTCACCGCCGGCGGCATGAACGCCGTCATGCAGGCCTGCCAGGCGCTGCTGGAACCCGGCGACGAAATCGTCATCCCCGTCCCCGCCTGGCCGAACCTGGCGGAAGCCGCGCGGGTGAACGGTGCCGTCCCCGTCACCATCCCGCTTCGGTGCGCCGCGGATGGCCGCTTCTCCCTGCCCGTCGAGGACATCGCGGCCGCGATCACGCCGCGCACGCGCGTCGTCGTCGTGAACTCGCCTTCCAACCCGACCGGCTGGGTGATGCCGCTTGCGGATATGCAGGCGCTGCTGGACCTGGCGCGCGATCGGGGCTTATGGATCCTCGCCGACGAGGTCTATGCGCACTTCACCTACGGCAATGCGATCGCGCCGTCCTTCCTGCAGATCGCGACCCCGTCGGACCGGCTGATCATCACCAACACCTTCTCCAAGAACTGGGCGATGACCGGCTGGCGCGCCGGCTGGATGATCTATCCGGAGGGGCTGGCGGAGACCTTCGCCAATCTCGGCCAGTACAACACCACCTCGATCCCGACCTTCATCCAGCATGCCTGCGTGGCGGCGCTGGAGGACGGGGACGGCGTCATCCGGACGATGGTCGACCGCTGCGCGGAAAGCCGCGCGATCATGGTCGAGGGCCTGTCCCGCCTGAAGGGCGTGACGGTCTCGGCGCCCGAGGGCGCCTTCTATCTCTTGGCGAAGGTCGAGACGGCGGAGACGAGCCTCGACCTCGCCTTCCGCCTGCTGCGCGAGGCGAAGGTCGGCGTCGCGCCGGGCACCGCCTTCGGGCCGGAGGGCGAGGGCTTCATCCGCATCTGCTTCGCCGTCAGCCCCGACCTGGCGCGAACGGCGGTGGCGCGGCTGGCAGGCGTGCTGGGCACCCGGTAGAGCGCGCTACCTGCTGCCGCCCGGCGACCTGGTGCTGCTGCCGACCGCATCCTCCTCGCATCCGTCGGAATGGCTGACCCGATGGGGTCGAGTAAGGTAGAAGCCGAGGGGGTGGCGCGGAGGTCGCGATGGCAATTCGAACTCTGGCGGAGCGCAAGGCCGATACGGTCGCCGCACAGGTCGCGGCCGTCGCCGAGCTTCGCCGATCGCTCTCCGGACGGGCGCGCGAACTCGGCGGACGTTTCCTGATCTACGGCTCGGCCGCGCGCGGCGAGTTCCGCCACGACAGTGACGTCGATCTGCTGGTCGACTTTCCGGACCAGGAACGGACCTCAGCCGCCTTTGACTTCGCGGAGGAGGCATGCTCGCGCCTCCGTCTCCGATGCGACATCCGCCCGCTCGCGATGTGTGACGAGCGCTTCCTGACGCATGTGCTGCCGGAGGCGATACCGCTTCCATGAGCGACGGGCGCTGGTTCGAGATCGAGGGGGACGTCACGGCGGCCATGGAGCATTTCGCGCGCTCGCTCGAATTGTTGGCGGAGGGCGGCTTCGAGGACGCCGGCCTCGCCGGCTATCGATCCCGGATGGCGTTGATGCATGCGATGCAGGCCGGTCATACGTCCTTGGAGTCCGCCCTGGTCCGCGCGCTCCGGCTGCTCCAGGAGGAGCCCCCCACCGGGAACGATTGGCATGCCGATCTCATCCGACGGGTCTCGAGTGCCGTCGCCGGGCGACCTGCCCTCCTCATCCCCGAGCTGGCCAAGGCCGCGACGGCGACGAGGCGTTTTCGCCATGTCGCGATGCGGAGCTACGGCCCTTTCGACCTGGAGCTGTCGCGTCCCGCAGTGCTGGCGGCCGGCGTCATCGTCCGCGACCTTCAAGGCGCCATTGCAGCCTTCAAGGCCGCGATCGACCCGTCCATCGCGACCGGAACGCATCGAGCCCCTCCGCCAGGCAGGTGACCATCCGCTCCGCGGCCTCCGGCAGGCGCCTTCCGGCGCGGATCAGGAGGTGGGTGGTGGCTTCCGACAGCAGGGGATCGGAGAGCGGCACCGCGACCAGTTGCCTGGCGCCGAGTTCGACCGAGGCCGCGAAGAGCGGCAGGAAGGTCACGCCGAGGCCCGCCACCGCGAAGCGCCGCTGCAATTCGATCGACCCCGTCTCCAGCCGGAGGCTCAGGCGGAAGCCGCCATCCGCCTCCACCCGCGCGAGCAGCTGCCGCACCCCGTGGTCCGGCGGCAGCAGGGCGCAGGGCAGTTGCGCGAAGCTGCGCAAGGGCTGCGGCTGCCGGCGGCGCTTCGCCAAGGCGTGGCCCGGCGGCAGCAGCGCTGCGAGCGGCTGGCGCGCGCGGGCGGCGGAGCGGATGGCAGGATGCGAGGGCGGGTTGTAGGCGAGGCCGATATCGACCTCGCCCTCCGCCACGGCGGCCAGGATGCGGTCGGTGCCGCCGAGGCTCACCTGGCAGGACACGCCGGGATGCGCCGCGGCGAAGCGCGTGAGGCCGTTGTCGAGCAGGTCGGTCAGGAAGCCGGCGCCGCAGGCGAGGCGCACCATGCCTTCCTCGGCGCCGCGGAGCCGGCGCAGGCGGTCGGCGAGCGAGGCGGCCTCGTCCTCCCGGCCCTGCGCATGCTCGGCGACGATCCGCCCTGCCGCGGTCGGGACGACGCCGCGCGGCAGCCGCTCCAGCAGCGGCGCGCCGCAGGCCGCCTCCAGCTCGGCGACCTGGCGGCTGACCGCGGAGGCCGCGACGTGGAGCGCCTCCGCCGCGCCGCGGATCGAGCCCGCGCGCATCACGGCCAGGAAGTAGCGGAGCGCGCGGTCGGTCATCGGCCGGCGCCGTGTCAGCCGTCGGCGTAGCCGAAGGCGATGGCCGGCGCCGCGGCGGTTTCGGTCCAGACGCTCTTCGTCCTCGTATAGGCCAGCAGCGCCTCCCGCCCGGAGGAGCGGCCATAGCCGCTCTGCCCGACACCGCCGAAGGGCGACATCACGCTGATCGTCCGGTAGCCGTTGATCCAGAAGGTCCCGGCCCGCACCCCGGCCGCGACCCGGTGCGCGCGCCCGACATCGCGGGTCCAGACCGCGCCGGCCAGGCCATAGGGCGTCGCGTTGGCGAGTGCGACCGCCTCCTCCTCCGTCTCGAAGGGCAGCGCCGCGAGGACCGGGCCGAACACCTCCTCCTGCGCGATCGCCGCATCGGGGGCGACGCCGTCGAGGATGGTCGGCGCGTAGTAGAAGCCGCCCGTCCCGCGCAGCGCCTCCGGGCAGGCGCCGCCGGCCGCGAGCCGCGCGCCGGCGGCGACCGCGGCATCGACCATGCCGGCGATGCGGTCGCGCTGGCGGCGGTTGTTGATCGGCCCGATCTGCGTCGCGGGATCGGCCGGCGCACCGACCGGGATGCGGGCGCTCGCCTGCGCCAGCCGGTCCAGGAAGCGGTCGCGGACGGCACGCTGGATCAGCAGGCGGGAACCGGCGACGCAGCTCTGCCCGGCGGCGCCGAAGATCGCCGCCTGGGTGCCGAGCAGAGCGCGGTCCAGATCCGCATCCTCGAACACGATGTTCGCCGACTTGCCGCCGAGCTCCAGGATGCAGGGCACGATGTTGCGCGCCGCCTGGGCCGCGATCGCGGCGCCGGTCGCGCCAGAGCCCACGAAGACGACGAGGCGCGTGTCGCGATGGCCGATCGCCGCTGCACCCGTCGTCGCGCCAGCGCCGGCGAGGACCGAGACCAAGCCCTTCGGCAGCCCGGCCTTGTCGCAGATCGCGCCGAGCGCCAGCGAGGTCAGCGGCGTCAGCTCGGACGGTTTCAGCACCGCGGCATTGCCGGCCGCGATCGCGGGTGCCACCTGCCAGCCGGCGGTGAAGATCGGCGCGTTCCAGGGCGTGATCTGCACCACGGTCCCGTGCGGCTCCGGGCGCGTGTAGTTGAGGTGGCCGGTCGGGACCGGGATCACCTCGCCATGCAGCTTGTCGCACCAGCCGGCATAGTATTCGAACATCTCCGCGACCTTCAGCACCTCGGCCCCGGTGTCGCGGATCGGCTTGCCGGCGGAGAGCGTCTCCAGCGCCGCCAGCGACGCAGCCTCGACGCGGATCAGGCGCGCGACCTCCCACATCGCGCGGCCACGGGCGGAGGCGGAGAGCGCCCACCAGGCGCGCTGGCCCTGCCGCGCCGCCTCCATCGCCTGGTCCACCACCGCGGCGCCGGCATCGGCGTAGCGCAGCAGCAGCTGGCCGTCGGCCGGGTTGACGAGTTCGAGCGGGTCGCCGCCGCCGGTGACGATCTCGCCGGCGATCAGGCTGCCGACGCGCCCGCCCGGCAGCAGCGCGGCGAGCAGGGCATCGAGGTGCTGCGTGGTGCCGTCAGGCATCGCGATCCTCCCGGTAATCGGCCATGCGGGTAAAGTCGGCGCCGTCCGGGATGGCGCTTTCTGCCCAGAGGCGCGCGACTGCTTCGCTCAGCGGCAGGCGCGCGCCGGTCGCTTCCGCGAGCTCGGCGGCGAGGCGCACATCCTTGCGCATCAGCCCAGCGGAGAAGCCGCTGTCGAAGCGCCCGCTCAGCACCCAGCGCGGCACCGTGGCCTCGGTCACCGCGCTGCGGCCGGTCGCGGCGTTGACGACCGCGAGCGCGGCCTCCGCCGGCAGGCCGGCGGCTTCGGAAAGGCGCAGCGCTTCCCCGGCCGTGATCAGATGCGCGGCGACCAGCATGTTGTTGACGAGCTTGGCGACGTTCCCGGCGCCGGAGGGCCCGACATGGACCGCCTTGGCCGACAGCGCCTCGATCACTGGACGGGCGAGAGCGAGATCGGCCTCGCTGCCGCCGATCATCATCGTGAGCGTTCCCTCCGTGGCACCGGACGGCCCGCCGCTGACCGGCGCATCGAGGAAGCCGTGCCCGGCCTCCGCCAGCCGCGCGGCGACCCGGCGCGAGGTCGCGGGATCGGAGGTCGAGGTGTCGACCACCACCGCGCGGCCGTTGCGCCGGTCGAGCAGCCCACCCGGCATCGTGGCCACCGCTTCGACGTCCCGCGCATAGGGCAGCGAGAAGACGAGCACCGCGGTACCGTTCAGCACCGCCGCCGCGTCGCGAAGCTCGACGCCGGCGGCCGCGGCGGCCGTGCACCGCGCTTCGCTCACATCATGGCCGAGCACCCCGAAGCCGGCGCGCACGAGCGCCGCCGCCATGCCTAGGCCCATATTGCCGAGGCCGATCACGCCGACTGTGCTGCCGCCCATCGCCTGCTCCTGCCGATGCTGCAACATCGAACGAAGTGAGCGTTGCAACAAGACGGGCTTTTCGCACGCGGCGTTGCCCTTTCGGCAACGGGCACCCGGAGCTGCTCAGTAACAGGTCGTCGTCCGGTAGGCGTAGGGGCCGGTCGTATAGCAGGTGACCGGGGCGACGTAGTCCTGGCGCAAGGCCGCACCCGTCGCGGCGCCCGCCGCGGCACCTGCGAGCGCCACGGCCAGGCCCCCGACGATGGCCTGGCCGATCCTGTCGCTTTCCTCCGCCGCGCGCCGCTGCGCGCAGGCCTCTATCGCGCGGCTGCCCGCCATCGCCCCGACCAGGCTGACCATGCCGGGCTTCGTCACCGGCGCCCCATTCATCGGCGTGACGCCGCCGCAGGCCAGACGATGCGTCTCCATCGAGGAGCAGCCGGAGGCGGCCAGCACCAGGGCGGCCGCGGCGATCAGGCGCATGAGGATCCTCCATCTCGTCCGAGCAAAGATAACGATCGGCCGGGATGTTCGCCATATGTTCCTTAATTTTCGATTGTCGGTGCCTGCGCCTCGCTGAAGGCCTCAGCCGAGAAGGCCGAGCTCTCGCGCCTTGATCTGCAGCGCCAGCACCTTCGAGAAGATGCGGCACTGCGCCAGGCCGCCGGCATGGAACCAGAGGCCGGGCTGCCCGGTCGGGCGCCACATGCCGTGGAGCTCCCCTTCCTCATCGAAGCCCCAGACGCGGCCGACGCGGTCGGCGACCGCATCGCCCAGGAGGCGCCGCGCCGCCGCCGCCTGCCCTTCGTAGCCGGTCGCGAGCACGATCAGGTCGGCCGGCACCGTCGTGCCGTCCCGCAGCAGCGCGCCATCCGGCCCGAAGCGGGAGATGGCGTCGAATGGCAGCAGCCCGATGCGGCCATCGACGATCATCTCCGAACAGCCGGCATCGAAGTAATAGCCGCCGCCCCGGTTCAGATAGAGGAACTGCCAGCCGCTGCCCTCCTCCCCCGTGCTCAGCCGGAAGCCGCGCGCCGCCAGGCCGTCCAGCATCGCCCGGTCCGCCTGCTGGTTCATCGCCGTCATGCGCTGATGCGCGCGGCGATAGACCGGATAGGGAAAGGAGGTGGCGAGCAGGTCGCGATCCTCGAACGGGATCTCCTCATCGTACAGCGCATAGGGCGCCTGCGCTTCCTTGAGGCTGACGACCAGCGTCGGGCGGCGCTGCACGAGCGTCACCGCGGCCGCGCCGGAGACGACAAGGTCCTGCGCCACGTCATGGCCGGAGGTGCCGGTGCCGAGCACCAGCGCCCGCTTGCCCGCCCAGTCGAGCCCGCTGCCATAGGCGCCGGAATGGCTGACCGTGCCACGAAACGCATCGAGCCCCGGCAGTTCCGGGATCACCGGCGTGGTGCTGACGCCATTGGCGAAGACGATGTGGCGCGGCCGCATCCGGCGCTCCGCGCCGTCCTGCACCAGCGTCACCTCCCAGCGCTGCGCCGCCGCGTCCCAGGCGCCGCCGGTCAGCGCCGTCTTCGTCCAGACGTTGAGCTCCATCGCTTCGGCATAGAGCTCGAACCAGTTGGCGAGCATGTCCTTCGGGATGAAGACCGGCCAGGAGCGCGGGAAGGGCATGTAGGGCAGGTGGTTGACGCGCGTCTCGTTGTGCAGCGTCAGCGCGTGGTAGCGGCAGCGCCAGCTGTCGCCGATGCGCGCCTCCCGGTCGACGACCAGCGTGTCGACGCCGAGCAGCGTGAGCCGCGCCGCGACCGACAGACCCGCCTGCGCGGCGCCCACCACCAGCACCGCGGGATCGCGGTCGGCATAGGCGCGCGCGCGGTCGCGGCGATCGAGCCAGTTCTCGCCGCCGAAATTGCGTTTCCAGTCGATATCCTGCCAGCGGCCGCCATTGGCCGGATCCTCGTGCCCGCGGATTTCGGCCAGCGTCGTCGTCAGCGTCCAGGCGCGCGGCGCGCCGGCTTCGGTGACCAGGCGCACGACGCCGTGGCAGGGCCCGGTCGCCGTCTCGAAGCCGAAGATCGCCTCGATCGCCTCGGTGCCGGCGCGGCTGACGCGGCGCGGCGGCGTGCGGCCGGCGGCGAGTGCCAGGTCGCGCGGTGCCGCTTCGGCCAGCAGCGGCGCGAGCCGCGCTGCGATCGCTTCCGCCCCCGATGCGGTGCGCAGGTCCCAGGTGAAGGCCAGGATGTCCCGCCAATGGCATTCCTGCGCGAAGAGCGCCGCGATCCGCCCGGCGTCGCGGGCGCCGAGCGCCTGCGCGAAGTCGCGCAGCCAGGCCTTGGCGAGCGCCGCGTCCGGCGCGTCGGTCAGGATGCCGTCCATGGTTTCCTCCTTGCCGGATACTGGGCGCCCATGGCGGACGCCGCAACCGGATGGGGAGGGAGCGCCAGGCCGAAGAAAAGGCGGACCCGCCGGGTCCGCCCTTTCTTCATGGCCGCGCGTCCGCCGGTCACATGGCGCCGTGCATCGCCTGCAGGATGCGGCCGATCTCGCGTTCGGCGCCCGCCGTGTCGCCACCGGCCAGCGCGCCGCGCGCGGCCGCGATGTCCTGCACCTGGATGCGGAAGCCCTGCTCGCCATCGGCGCGCGCGTTCAGCAGTCGCGTCTCCGCCTGCTCCAGCCGGTCACGCGCCACGGCCGGGTGCCGCGCCTTGAGCGCCATGTTCGCCTGGTGCAGCAGCGCCGACAGCCCGGCGGGCGCCGCCGCGGTTACCTGGTGCGGGGCCGCCGCCTGCGGCGCCGCGACCGGGCTCGCCGCCGGAGCCGCTGCATCGGGCGTATTGGGCACCAGCGTCGTCTGCGGCTGCACCTCCACCACGTTCGGGTTGTCCATATGCCCGCGCCGCTCGGCGAAGGCGGGGCCGGCGGCGACCAGGACCGCACCGGCGATCAGGGCGCCGCGGGCGATCCGCGCATGGATGTTGGACATGCCAAAGCTCCTTCCGATCGCCGGGACCGCCGACCATCGGCGATCCCGACGGGAAGGACGCTGCGCCCCGATGCATGGAGCGGCCCGGGGCGCGATCCTGAAAGCTTCGTCAGACTGGGCCGCGCCCTGGCACCCGGGCGGCGGCTGCGGCGCGCCACTCGATCAGCGCCGTGCAGACGAGCGCCGCGACGGCGCCCGATGCGGTCAGCAGCGACAGCACCGGACCTTCGACGCTGATGCTGTGCCGGAAATGGAACCACCACCACGCCAGCGTCAGCGCTGCCGTCGTCGCTGCGCCGATCGCCGGTGCCGCCAGCAGCCGCCGCCAGCCCGCCAGCGCCCGGGCGAGCACGGTGCCGAGCACCGAAGCCAGCGCCGCCGGCGGTGCGCCGAAGATGTAGACCAACGCCAGGACCTGGAGCGAGATCATGTTCAGCGTCATCTGCACCGCCGACCGCCATTCCCCCGGATGCCGAAGCACCTCCATCGCGGCACCGGCCACGAAGAAGACGACGGCGCAGACGAGTGGCCAGAGGGCCACGAACAGCAGCAGGTTTTCGACATCGCGACGCCGGATCATGACGGAGCTTCTCCTCGAGATGCGCGACGATGCTCGACAGGCCGGCCTGCCATGCCCACATGCCGTCCATCGGCAACGAAGCCCGGGAGGCTCGGATGGCATCGCATGGATTGGCGCGCATCGGAACCGTCATCGTCGCGGGAACGCTTTGGGCGACGGCCGCCGTCGCGCATCACGGGTGGTCCTGGGCGGAAGGCGAACAGACCGAGCTCCGCGGCACGGTGCGGGAGGTCTATATCGGCCAGCCGCACCCGACGCTGCGCGTGCAAGGGGCCGATGGCCGGCTCTGGACCGTCGAGCTCGGCAATCCGCGCCAGACCGCCAGTGCCGGCTTCACCGAAACCTCCGCCCGCGCCGGCGACCAGGTGATCGCCATCGGCAACCGCTCCCGCGACCAGCAGGAGCTGCGGATGAAGGCCGTCCGGCTCCGCGTGGGCGAGCGCAGCTACGACATCTATCCGGAGCGCATCCGCCGATAACCGGTGGAGCTGCTGCAGGCGCTGTCGGACTGGCCGGTCGCGGCGGCGCTCCGCAGCTCCGCCATTGCCTATCCGCTGGTCAATGCCGCGCATATCCTCTCGCTCGGGCTGCTGGCGGGCGCGGTCGTGACGCTCGACCTCAGGCTGCTCGGCCTGTTCGGGGCGAGCCCGCTCGGCGCCCTCGCGCGGCCCTTGCAGCGCGTCGCGGAAGCGGGGCTTGCCGGTGCCGCGGTGACCGGCTTCCTGCTGTTCTGCACCCGCCCGCTGACCTATGCGGAGAACCCGGCCTTGCTGGTCAAGCTCGGCCTGGTGGCACTCGGCATCGTCCATGCGCTGCTGATCCGGCGCAGCCTGGCCTGGCAGCACGCGATCGAGGGCGCGCCGGTCGCGGGCCGCCTTCGCCTCTCGGCCCTTGCCTCGATCGGCATCTGGGCCGGCGCCGTCGTCGCCGGGCGCTGGATCGGCTTCCTCCAGTAGGTCAGGCGCTGCCAGAAAAATCGGCCACCAGGTGCAGCATGCCCTTGAGGCCGACCAGCAGCCCGGCCTCGTCCACCCGGAAGCGCGGCGAGTGGTTGGGTGCCGTGCTGCGCAGATCGGCGTCCGGCGCGGTGATGCCGACATTGAAGAAGACGCCCGGCACCGCGCGCGAGAAGAACGAAAAATCCTCGGACGCGGTGGTCGGCTGGGTGAGGCGCAGCTTGCCTTCGCCCACGACGCGGGACAGCGTCGGCGCCATCCGCGCGGTCAGCGCCGGGTCGTTGACGTTGGCCGGATAGCCGTTTGGCTCCCACCGGACCTCGGCCCGCGCATCCATCGCCTGGGCGACGCCTTCCGCAAGCTCCTTGGTGCGGCGCATCATGAATTGCCGCCGCTCCTCGTTGTAGGTGCGGAGCGTGCCGTTCATCCAGGCGCGGTCGGGGATGATGTTGCCGCGGTTGCCGCCATGGAACTGGCCGACCGTCAGCACCGAGGCCTCGCTCGCCGCGACCTGGCGGCTCTGGATCGTCTGCAGCGCGGTCACGATCTGCGCGCCGACGACGATCGGATCGACACCCGCCCAGGGAATGGCGCCATGCGTCTGCCGGCCATGGACGATGATGGTGAAGCTGTCGGAGCTCGCCATCGCGGGCCCGGGGCGATAGCCGATCTCGCCGGCGCGCAGGCCGCTGGTGACGTGCAGGCCGAACACCGCATCGGGCTTCGGATCGGCGAAGGCGCCTTCGTCCAGCATGCGGCGCGCGCCGCCGATCTCCCCGTTCGGCAGGTTCTCCTCCGCCGGCTGGAACAGCAGCTTCAGCGTGCCGCGGAGCGACGCCTTCTGCCGCGCCAGCACCTCGGCCGCCGCCATCAGGATCGCGACGTGGCAATCATGCCCGCAGGCATGCATCACGCCGACCTCCTCCCCACCCCAGCGCGCCCGCGCGGTCGAGCGGAAGGGCAGGTCGACCTCCTCCGCGACCGGCAGCGCATCCATGTCGGCGCGGAGTGCGAGCACCGGCCCGGGTCCCGCCTCGCCCCGCAGATGGGCGACGATGCCGGTGACCGCGACGCCTTCGCGGATTTCGTAGCCGAGGCCGCGGAGATGGGCGGCGACCAGCGCGCTGGTGCGGCGTTCCTGGTTGCCGAGCTCCGGGTTCTGGTGGATGTCGCGCCGCCAGGCGATCATCCGCGCCTCGATCGCGGCCGCCGCCGCATCGAGCGTCGCGTGCAGCGGGCTGGCGGCCGCTGCCGGCACCGCGAGCGCCGGGCGGATGCCCCCGAAGACATGCGCCAGCGAACAGCCGCAGGCCGCGGCGAGAAGCCCGCGCCGGGCCGGGTCGGGCGGCGCATCGGCCAGGAGGCGGCGGGCGGTCGGGCGGCGGAGCAGCATCGCGGGATTCCTCCGGGGCGGTCGCATTCGGGCAAGCTTGCCACATCGCGCAGGAATTGCGGCAACGAACGCCATCCAACCGTCATGAAAACTTGTTTGTTAACGATTCCGGGCGGTATCCATCGCCTGGGGGACACGGGGGACGACTTGGCGCAGGACCAGTCTTGGTGGCGCGGAGCGGTGATCTACCAGATCTATCCGCGCAGCTTTTCCGACAGCGACGGCGACGGCATCGGCGACCTGCCGGGCGCGCTCGCCCGGCTCGATCACGTGGCCGCCCTCGGCGCGGATGCGGTCTGGCTCTGCCCCTTCTACGCCTCCCCGCAGGAGGATTTCGGCTACGACGTCTCCGACCACGTCGCAGTCGACCCGCAATTCGGCACGCTCGGCGACGTCGATGCCTTCATCGCGGCCGCGCATGCGCGCGGCATCCGGGTGCTGATCGACCTGGTCGGCGGGCATACCTCGACGCGGCATGCCTGGTTCCGCGACAGCCGCGCGTCGCGGGACGGCGAGCGTTCCGATTTCTATGTCTGGGCGGATCCGAGCGCGGACGGCACGCCGCCCAACAACTGGCTGAGCGTCTTCGGCGGCCCGGCCTGGACCTATGACGTGCGCCGCCGGCAATACTACCTGCATCACTTCCTGTCGGCGCAGCCGGCGCTCAACCTGCACAACCCGAAGGCGCTGGCGGCGCTGCTCGAGGTCGGTGAGTTCTGGCTGCGACGCGGCGTCGACGGCTTCCGCCTGGACGCGGTCGACTTCCTCGCCCACGACCCGGCGCTGACGCCCAATCCGCCGGCCGGCAAGGACACGGTGCCGGCCAAGCTGTTCGGCATGCAGGACCACCTGCACGACATGATGCACCCCGCGACCTTCGCGGTGCTCGCGCAGATCAGGGCGCTCGCCGACCGCTACGGTGCGGTGACGCTCGGCGAGGTGTCGAGCCAGCTCGGTGCCTATCGCCGCGTCATGGCCTATACCGAGGGCGAGCGGCACCTGCACATGGCCTATACGCTCTCGCCGCTGCGCGACGGCTTCGACTGGCCGACGGTCCGGACCTTGCTCGGCCGGCTCGGCGAAGCCGGCGAGGCGGGCTGGGCCTGCTTCAGCTTCAGCAACCACGACGTGGCGCGCGCCGCGACCCGCTGGTCGCCGGGCGGCGTGCCGGACGACCGCCTGACCAAGCTGCTGATCGCGATGCTGCTGTCGCTCCGCGGCACTGCCTGCCTCTATCAGGGGGAGGAGCTCGGCCTGCCCGACGTGACGCTGGAGGAGCACGAGATCCGCGATCCCTTCGGCCTCTCCTACTGGCCGGAGTTCAAGGGCCGCGACGGCAGCCGCACGCCGATGCCCTGGGTCGCGGCGGCGCCGCAGGCGGGGTTCACCGCAGGCACGCCCTGGCTGCCGGTGCGGCCCGCGCATGCGGCACTCGCCGTCGACCGGCAGGAGGCCGATTCCGACAGCGTGCTGCGCTTCACCCGCGCGATGATCGCGCTGCGCCGCGCACACCCCGCGCTCCGGCGCGGCCGGCTGCTGCCGCTCGACCTGGCGGCGCCGGTGATCGGCTTCCTGCGCGAGGAGGGCGAGAGCCGCATCGCCTGCCTGTTCAACCTCTCGGCCGAGGCGGTCGCGATCGATCTCGGCGCGATCGGGGACGCGACGGCGTTGCCGGCCGGCGGCGTGGCACCGGCGACGCTGGCGCCCTATGGCGCGCTCTTCGCCCAGCTCGCGCAGGCACCGGCGCTGCTGCTCGCCGCCTGAGGCGATCGGGGATAGGCTGGCCGGCGACCATCCCGGAGGTCCGCATGCACGCGCATTCCACTGACCGCTGGCAGCATGAGCACAGCTTCGGGCAGGAGCGGCCGCAGGCCGGGGAGCGGCGGACGCTGATCGTGCTGGCGCTGACGGCGGTCACCATGGCCGCCGAGATCGCCGCCGGCCTCGCCTTCGGCTCCGTGGCACTCCTTGCCGACGGGCTGCACATGGGATCGCATGCGGCGGCGCTCGCCATCAGCGCCCTCGCCTATGCTTTCGCGCGGCGGCATGCGGCGGATCCGCGCTTCGCTTTCGGCACCGGCAAGGTCAATGCGCTTGCAGGCTTCTCCGGCGCCCTGTTGCTGGCGGCCTTCGCGCTGGCGATGGCCTGGGAGAGCGCGGCGCGGCTGGCAGCCCCGGTGCCGATCGCCTTCGGGGCCGCGATCGCGGTCGCCGTGCTTGGGCTCGCCGTCAATATCGCCTCGGTCCTGATCCTCGGCGTCCATGATCATGGGCACGGCCACGGTGATCACGACCACGATCATGATCACCATCACGGCCACGACCTGAACCTGCGCTCGGCCTATCTTCATGTGCTGGCCGATGCGGCGACGTCGGTGCTTGCCATCGCGGCGCTGCTTGCGGGGCTGCTGCTCGGCGCCTGGTGGATGGACCCGCTGATGGGCTTCGTCGGCGCCGCGCTGGTGGCGCGCTGGTCCTGGGGCTTGCTGCGCGACAGCGCCCGCATCCTGCTCGACTGCCAGGCGCCGGCGCCGGTGCTGGAAGCCGTGCGCCGGGCGATCGAAGGCGTCGCCGACAACCGCGTCTACGACCTGCATGTCTGGTCGGTGGCGCCCGGCCTCTACGCCGCCGCGATCGGCATCGTGACCCATGCGCCGCGGCCGCCCGACGACTACCGGGCGCTGATCCCGCCGGCGCTCGGCCTCGCCCATGTGACGATCGAGGTCGCGGCCTGCGACGACGCGCCGGCGCGCGCAGCGTAACGCGGATATCCTTCCGGCTTATCAGGCGGCCATACGCCGGCAGCTTTCTGCGCAGCGGCGGCAGGCCTCGACGCACTCGGTCATGTCGCCGACCTGCTCGCAGCTCGCAGCGCATTCGTCGCAGATCGCCGCGCAGTCGCGGCAGGTCGCCTTGTGGTGCGGCGTCGCGATCAGCATCATCGCGGCCGAGGTGCGGCACAGCTCCGCGCAGGCCAGCATCAGCCGGAAATGTCCAGGCTCGACGTGGCTGCCGCCGAGCGTGAGGCAATGGGTCGACGCCATGCCGAGGCAGGTGCTGTGACAGCGCAGGCATTCCTCGACGCAGGCGCGCATCTCGGCGGTGATCTCGTGCATGGCCATTCTCCTGCCGGCGCGGGTTTGCGGGACGCGCATCCCGGAGGCAGCGCCGTCGCCTGCCGTGGACGCGGTTCCAACGCAATGGGGCAGCGAGGTTTGCTTGCGGCAGCGCGACGAGGGTGGTCGTTCCGTCTATCCTGCACACATTCGACGGAAGGAACGGCAGGATGACGGGTGCGCTGGACGGCAAGGTCGCGCTGGTGACCGGGGCGGGGAAGAATATCGGGCGTGCGATCGCACTGCGCCTCGCGCGCGACGGCGCGGCGGTCGTGGTCAACGGCCGCGCCGACCGCGACGCGGTCGCCGGGGTCGTCGCCGAGATCGAGGCTGCCGGCGGCCGGGCCATGGCGCAGATCGCCGATGTCGGCGATCCCGACGCGGTGGCCGCGATGGTCGAGGCGATAGAGCGAAGCTGGGGCGGCATCGACATCGCGGTCACCAATGCCGGCCTCCGGCGGCAGACGCCCTTCCTCGAGATGGGCTTCGCGGAATGGCGGGAGATCCTGTCGGTGGCGCTCGACGGCGCCTTCCTGGTGGCACGCGCCGTGGCGCCCGTGATGGTCCGCCGCGGCGGCGGCGCGATCATCGGCCTCTCCGGCATCTCGACCCATGCGGGGACGCCGAACCGCGCGCATGTCTCGGCCTCCAAGGCGGGGCTCGAAGGCCTGATGCGGGCGCTTGCGGTCGAGCTTGCGCCGCATGGCATCCGTTGCAACTGCGTGGCCCCCGGCGCCGTCGACACCGCGCGCGGCGCCTCCGCCGGCGCCATGCCGCAGACGCTCCGCGAGAACGGCGTGCCGCTGCAGCGCCGCGCGAGCGTCGAGGAGATCGCGGCCATGGTGCACTTCCTGGCCGGGCCGGAAGGCGGCTACGTCACCGGCCAGACCATCCACGTCAACGGCGGAGCATTTCTGACGTGACGTGGCCTCAGTCGCCGGCGCCGGCATCCGCCGGCCAGGCTTTCGCCGGGTCGTGCCGTAAGGCGCGCTTTACAGCGCGGCGGCGGGCCGCATTCGCGGCCTCGGACCGGCCGAGACCCGGTCCGCCATGTCAGCCGTACCAGGTGGTCGGCGTGCCGCGCGTGTCGATATGGATGAAGCCGTGGCCCGGATAGAGGCCGACACCGCCGAGCCTGAGGTCGAGCAGCCGCAGCGCAGTGCGCTCCATCAGCGCGGGCGACAGCCGGATGTCGATCGCGCGGCCGCGCCGGTGCTGGCTGTCGAGGGCGCCGCCGACCTCGACATTGCTCCGATGCGACCGATAGCCGCTGATCACGTCCCAGCGGCCGAGGCCGGGATCGTCGCCGATCAGCGCCAGAGCCGACCACAGACGGGGATCGATCGGCGTCGTGGCACCGGTACGGTGGTCGGCACAGAGCGCGGTGAGTGCTTCGGCGCCGTCCTCGTTCCGGGCGGCCGGGTCCCAGAAGCCGCGCCATTCGCGGCCGGTCGGCGTAAAGACCACGTGCAGGCGGGCGATACTGCGGCGGTAACGCTGCCGGGCGATGGCGGGCTGCGCCAGGCCGAGCGCCGCGGCACCCGCGGTCCAGCCGAGCCAATGGCGGCGCGTGACATCCATGCGCGGAAACTGGCACCGCCCCGCCGGACGCGAAAGCATGTTCGCGTTGACAATCCCGTCGGTGCGTCTGCCGACGCAGCCTTGCGTTGCAGGCTAGGCCGAGGCCTCGTCCACCGCGCGCATCACGAACAGCCGGTGCGTCGCGATGTCGACTTTGCGGCGGGTCTCGTCGCGCCACGCGCGCAACGCCGTCGCCTCGTCGTGATAGGGGCCGTGCAGCTCCTCGGTCCCGGGTTCCAGGGTGCGGAAGTCGGTGCCGGTGAAGATCCCGCCCCAGACCACCCAGATCATGCGTGCGCTCATGCGAAGCCCCTCGGTCCGTTCGATATCGGCGCTTCCACCCGGGCCGGGTTATGGGCGGGAAGGCAGGGCGCGATCAACCGCTTCCGCGGAAGCCCGCGGGGATTTACGAACCTCGGCATGCTGAACCCCGCCTCTCCCCTCGCTGGCCTGCTGCACGGCCCGATGCGGCCAGGGCGCGTGACCTGGATCGGGCTGCGGCCGGCCCGGAAGGTTGCGATGCATGCGGTCGCGACCGTGCCGGTCGACCCCGGATCGGGCCTGCCCGGCGATCGCTGGCAGGGCCGCGCCAGCGGCAACCGCCAGGTGACGCTGATCCAGGCCGAGCACCTGCCCATCATCGCGCGCTTCCTTGGCCGCGACGCGGTGGGCCCTGACCTGCTTCGCCGCAACATCCTGGTCGAGGGCATCAACCTGCTGGCGCTGAAGGGCCGGCGCTTCCGGCTGGGCAGCGCCGTGCTGGAGGCGACCGGCGAGTGCCACCCCTGCTCCCGCATGGAAGCGGCCCTCGGTCCCGGCGGCTACAACGCGATGCGCGGCCATGGCGGCATCACCGCCCGCATCCTCGAAGCCGGCGTCGTCACCCTCGGCGACGCCGTGGAGGCGCTGTGATCAGCCCTCCAGCTGCGGCAGCCGGTAGCGATCGGCGGGGTCGTCCCAACCCTTGAAGTTCGGCGCCCGCTTCTCGGCGAAGGCGGCGCGGCTTTCGATCAGGTCGCTTTTGGCGCCGTGCTCGTGCAGCGCCTCGGCCAGCGCCTGCTGCTGCGGCGTCGGCCGCGGGCGCATGCGGCGCATCATGTGCACGGTGTTGACGCGGGCCGCCGGCGGCAGGGTCAGCAGGTGCTCCGCCATCGCCATCGCACTCGGCATCACCTGATCCGGCTCGACCAGGCGGTTGACGAAGCCGATCTCGTAGAAGCGCTGGGCGGTGAAGCGGAAGCCGAGCGCCATCTCCATCGCCAGCGGGAAAGCGAGGTTCGCGAGATGCCCGTGGTTGGTGCCGCCGAGCAGCCAGCGCTTCGCCTCCGACACCTCGAAGATCGCGGTCGTCGCGGCGACGCGGAGGTCGGTGCGCTCCACCAGCATGAAGCCGCCGCCCATCGCGAAGCCGTTCACCGCGGCGATCACCGGCTTCTCCAGCGTGCCCGCATTGAAGGGATCCTCGATGGCCGGACGACGGCCGCCCGGCGTGCCCTCGGCGAGCGATTCCTTCATGTCCTCCCCGGCGCAGAAGGCGCGGCCGGTGCCGGTGAAGATCGCGACCTCCAGCGTGTCGTCGTGGCGGAAATCGGTCCAGGTCTGCGCGAGCTCGGTGCGCAGCTCGTGGTTCAGCGCATTCAGCCGCTCCGGGCGGTTCATGCGCACCACCAGCACCTGCCCGTGGCGTTCGGTTTCGACGACGGCCATCCGGCGGCCTCCCTTGTTGATTATGACGGGTCGGCCGCTTGACCGACCCGAGGCCGCGAATGCGGCCCGCCGCCGCGCTGTAAAGCGCGCCTTACGGCACGACCCGGCGAAGCCAAGCGCGCGGAGCGCGCGCCCGGCGCTTGAGGGCATGCAAAGAGTCACTTCGGCGCTTCGGCCAGCACTTCGGCCATCAGCGCCAGAAGCGCCGCGGCGAAAGCGCGCATGTTGCCGATGCGGTCGGCGCTGCCGGTCGCGAGCGTCCGGGTGCGGTCGAGCCGTCCGGCGACGCCGAGACAGGCATGCCCCGCCGGATCGCCATAGCGGTTGCCGGTCGGGCCCGTGGCGCCGGTCTCGGCCAGCCCCCAATCGGCATCGAGCCGATCGCGCACGGTCGTCGCCAGCAGAGAGGCATAGCGTTCGGTCGAAGGGCGGAAGCCGGCCAGCGCCTCCGGCGCGATGCCGAGCAGGCCGCTCCGCGCGTGAGCCGTGTAGATCACGCCGCCGCCACGGAACCAGGCCGAGGCGCCGGGCACCGCAAGCAGCGCCGCGGACACCAGACCGCCGGCCGAGGATTCCGCGACCGCGATGCTCTCGCCCCGCGCCTTCAGCGCGGCGCCCACCGCTTCCGCCGCTGGCAGCAGCCCGTCCATCGCCATCCCCCCGCCCAGGGTCGCGAGCTTCGGCGCGTTCCATCGCTCTGTCCATGCACGGCCGATACAAGCGGCCCACTTCCCCCAGCGGACCCCTGCGGCTATCAACCCCCGCAAGATAGAAACCAGGGAGGACTTCGATGCCAGGGATCACCCGCCGCGCAGCACTCGGCGCCGCTGCCGCCACGCTCGCAGTTCCGGGCCTCGCCCGGGCGCAGGCCGCGCAGCAGCTCGCGATCGCGACCGGCACCACGGGCGGCGTCTACTACCCGCTCGGCGGCGCGCTGGCGAATTACCTCTCGCGCGGCATCCCGGGCATGAGTGCGACGGTCGAAGTCACCGGCGGCTCCACCGCCAACTACCAGCTGCTCGGCGCCAACCGCGTCGGGCTGCTGTTCGGCCAGGTCGATGCCGGCGTCGATGCGATCCGTGGCGCCGGGCCCTTCCGCGGCCGCACGGTGCCGGCGCGCGCCATCGCCGTGCTCTACACCAACCGCATGCAGGTGGTGACCACGACCGCGACCGGCATCCGCACCATGGCCGACCTCCGCGGCAAGCGCATCTCGACCGGCGCGCCGGGCTCGGCGACCGAGCTCTTCGCACTCCGCGTCATCGAGGCCGCCGGGCTGAACGTCGCGAGCGATTTCCGCGCCCGCGAGCGGCTGTCGCCGGCCGAGAGCACCAACGCCGTCAAGGACGGCAAGCTCGACGCCTACTTCTTCGTCTCCGGCGTGCCGACGAGTGCGATCACCGACCTGGCGGCGACGCCCGGCACCACCCTGCAACTCATCGACCATGCCGACCTGCATGGCGCGATCGTCGAGAAGAACGGCCCGGTCTACTTCCCGGAAGTGATCCCGGCCGGCACCTACCCCGGCCAGGCGCGCGACAACGCGCAGCTCTCGGTCGCCAACGTGCTGGCGGTGCGGGAGGACATGCCGGCGGCCCTGGTCACCCAGATCCTGCGCATCACCTGGGACAACCGTGAGGATTGGGCGCGCGTCCATGCCGAGGCGCGCAACTTCAAGCTGGAGAGCCAGAAGACCGCCGCCGCCGGCATTCCCTGGCACCCCGCCGCCGAGACTTTCTGGCGCGGCCAGGGAGCGACGCTGTAAGCGCCGACTGAAGGAGACCGCATGTCCCAGCCTTCCGTCCTGCCGCCCGAAGCCCGCGACGCCGGGCTCGATGCCAGCACCACGAACCGCATCGAAGAGCTGATCGAGCAGGAGGAAGGCGCCCAGAACCGGTTCGGCGGCATCCTCGGCGCGCTCGCGACCGCGGTCGCGCTGGCGATGAGCCTGTTCCATCTCTGGGCCGCCTGGGACATCGTGCCGACCACCGTGCTGCGCTACGTCCATGTCGGCTTCGCCATGGTGCTGGGCTTCGCGCTGTTCCCGGTCAGCCGCCGCTTCCGGCACCGGCTGATGGTCTGGGACGTGGCGTTGATCGCGGCCGCGCTCTACGTCATCTACTACCTCGTCGCCGGCGGCGACGATCTGCAGGACCGCTACGTCTTCCCCGAGCCGATGGACGTCGTCGTCGGCTGGATCCTGGTCGCCCTCGTGCTCGAAGTCGCGCGCCGCGCCACCGGGCCGGTGATGCCGGTCGTGGCCATCGTCTTCCTGCTCTACGCCTTCTACGGCAACCACCTGCCGCCGCCGTGGCAACACCAGGGCTATGACGGGGAGCGGCTGATCCCGCATCTGACGATCACGCTGGAAGGCATCTTCGGCACCGCGATCGACGTCTCGGCGACACTCATCATCCTGTTCACCATCTACGGCGCCATCCTGCAGAACAGCGGCGCCGGGAAATTCTTCGTCGACTTCTCCTTCTCGCTGACCGGCGGCAAGCCGAGCAGCGCCGGGCGCACCGTCGTCCTGTCCTCCTTCCTGCTGGGCGGCCCCTCCGGCTCCGGCGTCGCGACCACCGTGACGCTCGGCACCGTCGCCTGGCCGATGATGAAGCGCGTCGGCTACCGCGCCGACGACGCCGGCGGCCTGCTCGCGGCCGGCGGGCTCGGCGCCATCATCTCGCCGCCGGTGCTCGGCGCCGCCGCCTTCCTGATCGCCGAATACCTGAAGATCGGCTACCTCGACGTGCTGAAGATGGCGGCGATCCCGACCGTCCTCTACTATGCCTCGCTGCTGTTCATGGTGGAACTCGACCAGCGTCGCATCGCCGCCCGCGGCGGCGCCGCGGCCGCAGCAGCGGAAGCGGTGCAGGTGGAGCGCGCCGGCGCGCTCGCGCGGCAATACGGCTTCCACTTCTCCTCCCTGATCGCGATCATCGTCTTCATGGCGCTCGGCTATTCGCCGACGCTCTCGGTGCTGTATGCGATGGTGGTCGCGGTGCTGCTGTCCTTCCTGCGCCGCGATTCCGCGCTGACACCCTTGAAGCTGATCAACACGCTGGCCTCGGGCGCCGTGCAGTCGGTCGGCATCGCTGCGACCTGCGCCTGCGCCGGCATCATCGTCGGCGTCATCACGCTGACCGGGCTCGGCCTGAAATTCTCCGACATCGCGATCCAGGCGGCCGGCGGCTCGGTGGTGGTCACCGCCCTCTACACCGCGCTGATCGTCTGGGTGGTGGGCCTGGCGGTGCCGGTGACCGCGAGCTACATCATATGCGCCGTCGTCGCGGCACCGGCGCTGACCAAGCTCGGCGTGCCGGACTATGCCGCGCACATGTTCGTCTTCTACTACGCGGTGCTGAGCGAGGTGTCGCCGCCGACCGCGCTGTCGCCCTTCGCCGCCGCCGCGATCACCGGCGCCGGCCCCTACCGCACCACGCTACAGGCCTGGAAATACACCCTGCCCGCCTTCCTGCTGCCCTTCGTCTTCGTCACCGACCCCAAAGGCGTCGGCCTGCTGCTGTCCTTCCGCGACGGCATGACCTGGATCGAGGTCGTCTGGCAGACGCTGCTGGCGGCCGGCGGCCTGGCCGCCCTCGCTTCCGCAGCCCAGGGCTACGCGATCGCGCCGCTCCGCGGGTTGGAGCGCGCGGGCCTCGGCCTCGCCGGCCTGCTGCTGATCTTCCCGGCGCTGATCGAGCATGTCGCGGGCGACGCCATCCCGGCGCCGCACTGGATCGGCGCGGCGCTCGCTGGCCTGCTGCTGGCGCTCAACGCCAGGCGAGACCGGCACGCCGCGCGCACCGGATGACGTAGGACAGCCAGGCGAGCTGCACCGCCAGCGCCGGCAGCACGACGAAGGGCTTGGCGCCTGGCGTCATGTTCAGGAACAGCACCGCCAGGCCGCCGTGGAACAGCACGAACAGCCAGTGCAGCGCCGCGACCCGCCGCACCGGCATGCCGCTCCGCTGCGCCATCTGATAGAGGTGCGTGCGATGCGGCGCGCTCAGCCGCTCACCGGCTGCCGCACGGCGGAGCAGCGTGAAGCCGGTGTCGAACAGCAGCGCGAACAGCAGCAGCGGCACCAGCAGGAAGGACAGCTGCTGCACGTCGAAGCGTGAGGCGGCGACCGCCAGCACGGCGAAGACGAAGCCCAGGAACTGGCTGCCGACATCGCCCATGAAGATGCGCGCCGGATTGAGGTTGAAGGGCAGGAAGCCCGCAAGCCCGGCGGCGAGGAACAGCGAGCCGATATAGACGAAGGACCCGCCCTGATTGGCCGCGATCGCCGCCAGGATGGCGGCCGCCAGGAACAGGCTGCCGCCGACGAGGCCATCCAGCCCGTCCATGAAGTTCACCGCATTGGTGCAGGCGACGATCCAGAACAGCGTCAGCGCCACGCCGGCGAGGCCGAGATCGACCACGCCCCAGACCGGCAGCGACAGCCTGGTGAGCACGAGGCCGCCGGCGATCGCGACCAGCGCCGCCGCGGCCTGCGCGCCGAGCTTCACGACGAAGCGGAAATCGCGGATGTCGTCGGCGAGTGCGACCAGCGCGATCGCTGCGGCCGCCGCGATGATGCCGATGAATTGCGGATCGGCCAGCCGCGCGAAGGCGCCGACGCGATAGAGCACCGCCATGCCGACCAGGAAGGCCATGACGATGCCGACGCCGCCGCCCTTCGGCGTCGGCCGGACATGCGCCTTGCGGGCATCCGGATGATCCAGGATCGGGAAGGCGATCATCAGCCGGACGCAGAGCGCCGACAGGAGGGCGAGGCCGACGGCGAAGGCCAGGTGGCGCAGGACGGCATCGAAGCTCATGCCCCCGCTTGATGCCCTGTGCTCCGGGCCTCGGCAAGCCGCCGTGGGTGGACAGCGACCGCCACCCAAGGGATACGAGCGGAGGCGCGCAAAAGGGGATCGGCGCGCCCTGCCACCCTGCCCTGCCCGCCGGCACCCGCCCGGCGCCCGAGGTTGCTGCCGTGTTCCACCTGCCCACGCTGTTCTTCCTCACCTCCGTCACCGCGGCCTTCTTGGGCCTCGTGCTGGTGGCGCTCTGGATCCAGGACCGCAAGCTGCGGATGCTCGCGATCTGGGGCGCCGCGGAGCTTCTCGGCGGCATCGGCATGGGGCTGGTCGCAGCACGCGGCCATATCTCCGACGGCCTCTCCATCGTGGTGGCGAACACGGTGGTGCTGACCGCCTGCGGCCTCGCGTGGAACGGTGCGCGCAGCTTCGAAGGGCGGCGGCCACGCTGGCTGCTCGGGCTTGTCGCCGCGATCCTGTGGGCCGCCGCCTGCCAGATTCCCGCCTTCTACGGCAGCCTCAACAACCGCGTGCTGTTCCTCTACAGCGCCATCGCCACCTATTTCGCGCTTGCGACCTTCGAGTTCTGGCGGGGCCGCGCGGAGTACCTGCCGTCGCGCTGGATGGTGCTGGCCGTGCTCAGCACCCACGCGGCTCTCTATGGCAGCCGCGTGCCGCTGACCCTGCTCTGGCCGCACGACCCCGCGGCGACCATGCCCCTGTTCCAGGGCTGGTTCGTGCTGCTGACCGCGGAGACCCTGGTCCATGCGACCGCGATGGCGGTCCTGCTGGTCGCGATGACCAAGGAACGCGCCGAAGCCGTCGCGGTCCGCCACCTGACCTCGGCGCGCGAGGCGGCAGATGCGGTGAGCGCCGCCAAGACCCGCTTCATCGCGCAGATGAGCCATGAGCTGCGCACGCCGCTCAATGCCCTGCTCGGCTTCGCGCAGCTGCTCCGCGCCGATCCCCGGCTGACGCCGGACCAGAAGCAGAACGCCGAACGCCTCGATGCCGGCGGCCGCCATCTGCTGGCCCTCGTCAACGAATCGCTCGACCTCGCGATGATCGAATCCGGCCGCCTGACGCTGCATCCCGAAGCGACCGCGCTGCGCCCGGTGCTGACCGAGTGCCTCGCGATGCAAGGTCCGGCGACGGCAGCGAAATTCGTCGAGCTCGCGCTCGAGGTGGACCCTGCCCTGCCGGACACGGCGACGCTCGACGCCACGCGCCTTCGGCAGATCCTGATCAACCTGCTGGTCAACGCGACGCGCTTCACCCCGAAGCACGGGCGCATCACCTTGGGCGCCAAGGCGCTGGTCGGCGACCGCATCGCGCTGACCGTCGCCGATACCGGCCCCGGCGTTCCGCCCGGACGGCGCGACACGCTGTTCACCGATGCCGGCCCGCTCGATCCGCTCGGCCCGGCCGGGCACCGCAATGCCGGGCTCGGCCTCGCGATCTGCGCCGGCCTCGCCCGCGCGATGGGCGGCAGCATCGCCTTCGCCGACAATCCCGACGGCCGCGGCAGCGTGTTCCGCGTCGAGCTGCCGGTCAGCTAATCAACGCCCTCAGACGCCGGGCGGCCGCATCCGCGGCGCCGGATCGGTTGAGTGAACCGATCCGCTGACCTGCGATTTCCACCTTGCTACGCCCATGCGAGCATCGCCGCATGCGGCACGGGGCATCCTCCGGCGCGCGGGCGGCGCTCGCGGCGCCGGCCATCGCGATGGCAGCGACCTTCCTCGCCTTCGGCGCCGCGGTGCGCGAGGCCGGCCTCTCCGCCGGCTGGGCGCTCGCCGCCGCCTGGGGCATCTACGGCATGCCTGGCCAGCTCATCATCCTGCAAGCCGCGGCGACCGGCGGCGGCATCGCGGCCGCAGTCCTCGGCGCCGTCGCGGTCAACTCCCGCTTCCTGCCGATGGCGGTCGCCCTCTCCCCCTGGCTCCGCCAGCGCGAACGCGACCCGAAACCCCTGCTCGCCGCGCCCTTCGTCAGCATCACGCCCTGGGCCGCCGCCATGCGCGCGCTGCCCGGCGAACCGGTCCCCGCCCGCCTGCCCTGGTTCCTCGGCTTCGCACTGACCAGCTGGCTGCTCGCCGGCGGCGCCGCCATCGCCGGCCACGCGCTCGCCGGCGAGTTCCCCGCGCCCATCCGCGACGCCCTCATCTTCGCCAACCCGCTCTACTTCGCCCTTCTCATGGCGGCCGACCTGACCCGCCCCGGCCCGCGCCGCGGCCTCATCGCCGGGGCGCTGGCCGCCCCCCTCGCCCTCATTCTCCCGCCGGCCTGGGGCCTCCTCGCCGCCGGCCTCGCCGGCGGCACCGCCGCCTTCGTCCTCGGCCGCCGCCATGGCTGACGCCGACCTCGCCCTGATCCTCACCGGCAGCGCCTGCCTCGCCCTCCGCCTCGCCGGACTGCTGCTGGCCGGCCGCCTCCGCCCCGACCACCCCTTCATCGCCTGGGCCACCAGCGTCGCCCAGGCGACACTCGCCGCCTTTGTCACGCTGGCAGTCCTCGCCCCCACCGGCAGCCTGGCGACGCTTCCCCTCCACGCCCGCCTGACCGGCCTCGCCGCCGGCACCGCCGCCTTCTTCGCCCTCCGCCAACGCCTGCTGCCGGCGCTGCTGGTCGGGCTGGTGGTGCTGGTGCTGGTGCGGTGAGGTGCATCCCGGAAAGGGCTCCGCCCTCTCCGGACCTCACCCGCAAGGAGCCTACAGGCCCCTTGACCCCGTTTACTTTTAGAGCCCTTCCCGCAAAGGCGGAGCGCCCCGAAGTGGGCGCCCCGCCTTTGCGGGAAGGGCACCAAGTGAAGCAGGTCCAGGAGCATCTATGCTCCTGGCGGGTGGGTCTGGGAGGGCAGAGCCCTCCCAGGACGCGCACCCTCACCGAACCCGCGCCGCCGCCATCCGCGCGACCGCCAGTACCGCGCTGCGGGCGACGGCGATGTCGGGCAGGCCGGTGGTCTTGGTGCGGCGTTCGGCCTCGAGCAGGGCGGCGCCGGCGGTCGCGAGCGTTTCGGGGGACCAGAGGCGGAGGGCGCGTTCCATCGCCGGGCGGTGCTTGAAGAAGACGGGCGGGCGGAGGGAGGTCAGCGCGTCGGGCGCGCGGGTGCCGCCGGCGACGGCGATGGCGGCGGCTTGCAGGCGTTGCAGGTGGCGCAGTGCGCCGCGGACGAGCTGGACGGCGTTGGCACCGTCGGCGAAGGCGGCGTCGAGGGCGCGGTCGGTGCGGGCGGGATCGCCGGCGGTGGCGGCGAGGAGGGCTTCGTCCATGTCGAGGGCGGCGCCGCCGGCGATGCAGGCGGCGGCGTCCTCTTCGGTGATCGTGGCGCCGGCGCCGGCGAACAGGGCGAGCTTCTCGAGCTCGCGGCGCATCAGCAGGCGGTCTTCGCCGAGGCGCTCGGCGAGCCAGGCGAGGGCGGCGGGCTCGGCGGCGACGCCCTGGTCCTTGAGGATGGCGGCGATCGCGGTGGCCAGCGCCGCGCCGGTTTCCGGGTAGCAGGCGATGACGGCGGCGGCGTCGTGCTTCTCGAGCGCGGCGCGGAGGCCCTTGTTGCCGGCGAGCTCACCCGCTTCGAGGATGACGAGGCCGGGGCCGCGGCCTTCGCAGGCGGCCTTGGCGGCGGTGGCGAGGCCATCGGTCGCGTCGCGCACGCGGACGGCCCGGCGGCCGCCGGTGAGCGCGGGGGTGGCGGCTTCGGCCGCGAGCAGGCGGGGATCCTTGACGGCGGCCTCGCGCGGGATGTCGACCAGGCGGAAGGCGTCGCCCTGGGCCACCAGGCGGAGCAGGGCTTCGGCGCGTTCGCGGACCAGGCCCTGGTCTTCGCCGTGGAGGAGGACGACGCGGGTGTCGCCGGGGTCGGCCAGGAAGCCCGGGATGCGCCGGGCGTCGAGCTTCGCCATGGCCCGCGCTCAGGCGGCGGTCGGGCGGGCGGCGAACCAGATGGCGAGGTGGCGGGTGATGTCTTCGCCGAGCTGTTCCATCAGCCGTCGTTCCATTGCTTCGCGCGAGGTGTCGGAAGCGAAGAACTGGTTTTCCGGGATGTTGTAGGCATCGAAGGCGAGTTCGGTGCCGCGGGTCAGCGGGCGCGGCGGCGTGTCCAGCGTGAAGAGCTGCCAGGTGGCGGTCGCGGTGTAGCGCACGCGGGAGGGGGTGCCGTCGCGGCGGTAGCCCTGCACGTCGGCGCCGAAGCTGATGGCGGTGCGCAGGTCGTAGCGGGCGGCGGTGCCTTCGCCGGCCAGGCGCCGCTGGAGGGAGCGGCGCAGGAGCTGGCCGTTCCTGTCGTTGATCAGGGCGACCCGCACGGCGGCGAGTTCCCGCCGGGCCTCGCCCTCGCCTTCGCCGCCGGTCGCGTAGAGCGGGCGGAAGCCGCAGCCGGGCAGGGCGAGCGCCGCGCCGAGCGCCAGCAGGCGGCGCCGGGCGACAGTTCTAGACAACGAAGTTGACGATCCGGCCGGGGACATGGATGCGCTTCCGGATGGGCTTGCCCGCGATGGCACGCTGCACGTTCTCCTCGGCTTCGGCCAGACGGAACACGGTTTCCTCGTCCGCGTCCACCGCGACCTCGATGGTGGCGCGGAGCTTGCCGAGGACCTGCACCGCCAGGGTGACGCTGTCGGCCTTGAGGAGTGCCGGGTCGGCCTCGGGCCAGGGCATCTCGGCCACCAGGGCCGCATCCGGGTCGATCAGCGCGTTCAGCGTCTCGGCCAGATGCGGCATGGCGGGGGCCGCCAGGCGGGCCAGCGTGCCGATCGCTTCGCGGAGCGCGGCGCCGGACGCGGATTTGGCGTCCTCGATCGCGTTGGTGAATTCGTAGAGCTTGGCGATCGCGACGTTGAAGGAGAAGGTCTCCAGCGCCTCGGTCACGCCGGCGATGGCGCGGTGGGTGGCGCGGCGGAGCTCGCGGCTGGCCTTGTCCTCGCCCGGTGCATCGAGGCGCGGCAGCACGCCCTCGGCGATGCGATAGAGGCGCTGGGTGAAGCGGTAGGCGCCGGCGGCGCCGGCTTCGGTCCATTCCATGTCGCGGTCGGGCGGGTTGTCCGACAGGATGAACCAGCGCGCGGTGTCGGCGCCGTAGCGGTCGATGATGGCACCGGGGTCGACGGTGTTGCGCTTGGACTTCGACATCTTCTCGACGCGCCCGATCGCCACGGCCTCGCCGGTCTCCCGGTGGCGGGCGGTGCCGTCGCCCTGCACCTCGACCTCATCCGGGGTCAGCCAGCGGCCATCCTCGCCCCGGAAGCTGGCGTGCTGGACCATGCCCTGGGTGAAGAGCGCGGCGAAGGGCTCCTCCACCTTCACGTGGCCGGTCTGCTTCAGCGCGCGCATGAAGAAGCGCGAATAGAGCAGGTGCAGGATGGCGTGCTCGATGCCGCCGACATACTGGTCGACCGGCAGCCAGGCATCGACGGCGGCGGCATCGAGCGGCGCCGCGGCGCGGGGCGAGCAGAAGCGGGCGAAGTACCAGCTGCTGTCGACGAAGGTGTCGAAGGTGTCGGTCTCGCGCCGGGCGGGCTTGCCGCAGCTGGGGCAGGCGACGTGCTTCCAGCTCGGGTGGTGGTCGAGCGGGTTGCCAGGCTTGTCGAAGGCCACGTCCTCCGGCAGGCGGACCGGGAGCTGGTCGTCCGGCACCGGCACCGGGCCGCAATCGGCGCAATGGATGACCGGGATCGGGCAGCCCCAGTAGCGCTGGCGGGAGACGCCCCAGTCGCGGAGCCGCCAGTTGACGATCCCATGGCCGGCGCCCTTCGCCTCGAGCGCGAGGGTGGCGGCGCGCTTGGCGCCCGCGACGTCGAGGCCGTTCAGGAAATCCGAATGGATGATGGTGCCGTCCCCGGTGAAGGCGTGGTCGCCGAGTGCGAAGGTCGCGGCATCGGCGCCCGGCGGCAGCACGACCGGGGTGATCGTCAGGCCGTATTTGCGGGCGAATTCGAAGTCGCGCTCGTCATGGCCGGGGCAGCCGAAGATCGCGCCGGTGCCGTATTCCATCAGCACGAAATTGGCGATCCAGACCGGGAAGGTGACGCCGTCGAGGAACGGGTGCGCGACGCGGAAGCCGGTGTCGCAGCCGCGCTTCTCCGCCTGTTCGATCGCGGCTTCCGAGGTGCCCATGGAGCGGCATTCGGCGACGAAGGCGGCGGCGGCCGGATCGCGCGCGGCGGCGGCGGCGGCGAGCGGGTGCTCGGCGGCGACCGCCAGGAAGGACATGCCGAACAGCGTGTCGGGGCGGGTGGTGAAGACCTCGACCTCCGTGGTGGCGGCGCTGGCCGGATCGGCGAGCGGGAAGCGCACGCGGGCGCCTTCGCTGCGGCCGATCCAGTTGGCCTGCATCAGCTTCACCCGCTCCGGCCAGCGGTCGAGCGTGCCGATCGCCTCCAGCAGCTCCGGCGCGTACTTCGTGATCGACAGGAACCACTGGCTGAGCTGCTTCTTCTCGACCAGCGCGCCGGAGCGCCAGCCGCGGCCGTCCTCCACCTGCTCGTTGGCGAGCACGGTTTCGTCCACCGGGTCCCAGTTGACCCAGCTCTCCTTCCGCTCGACCAGGCCAGCGCGCCAGAGGTCGAGGAACAGCTTCTGCTGCTGGCCGTAGTATTCGGCGTCGCAAGTCGCGAATTCGCGTGACCAGTCCAGGCTGAGGCCGATGCGCTGCAGCTCGGCGCGCATGGTCGCGATGTTGTCGTAGGTCCATTGGCGCGGGTGCACGCCGCGTTCGCGGGCGGCGTTCTCGGCCGGCAGGCCGAAGGCGTCCCAGCCCATCGGGTGCATGACCAGGAAGCCGCGGGCCCGCTTGTAGCGGGCGACGACGTCGCCGAGCGTGTAGTTCCGGACATGCCCGATGTGGATCTTGCCGGAGGGGTAGGGGAACATCTCCAGCACGTAGTATTTGCGCGCAGCCTCGGGCGGTACGTCGGGCACCGCGAAGCAGGCACGGTCGGACCACGCCTGCTGCCAGCGCGGCTCGGCGGCGCGGAAATTGTATCGCGGCGTGGGTACCGCAGGCGTGGGCGCGGCTGGGGCGTCGGTCATCGGCGGGCGGTCTCGGTCACGGACGTCCGTCCTACTGCCCGGTGCCAGGGGCTGCAAGGTTGCGGGCCCGGGCGAAATCGGGCGAGGCTCAGGACCCTATGCGATGGCGTGCGCTCCTGCTGCTGGTCCTTGCGCTGCTGGCGCCGGGCGTGACGCACGCCCAGCGCGATCCGGGCTTCGAGGCCTATCGCGCCGCCTTCTCCGCCGCGACCCTACCGGCTTCCGCGGGGGCATCCGCGGTCACCGGCTGGTCGCTGCATTACCGCGGCGCGGTACCGCACGCCGCTTTCGCGATCGCCGCGACCCCGGAAGGGCGGGTGCTGCGCTGGCGCTTCGTGGGCGGCCATCCGACCGCCGAGGCGGCGGCGCGGGAGGTGCTGGAGCTCTGCGGGAGGGAGGATCTGCGCGGCGCGCCGATCGGCTCGAGCTGCCGGCTGCTGGCGGTCGACCTGGCGATGGGCGGGCTGCCGCCGCTGATGGCGCCGCAGGCGGCGACGCTCGGGCCGTTCCGGGCGAGCCCGCTGCATTGGCGCTTCGGGCCGCGGCGGGCCGCCGGCGTCGTCGTCTGGGGCCATGGCTACAACGGGCGGGAGCGCGACAACCGCAGCAGCGCCGCCCCCGGCTTCCTGACGGTGCTGAACGATGCCGGCTGGGACATCCTGCGCTTCGACCGCGACCCGGCGCAGGACGAGCTGCGGGCGACCCTGCCGCAGCTGACGGCGGCGCTGCCGCTGCTGCGCCAGGCGGGCTATGCGCGCGTCGTGATCGGCGGCCAGTCGCGCGGCGGCTGGCAGGCGCTGCTGGCGGCGGGCGAGCGGCCGGAGGCGGTGGATGCGGTGATCGCGACCGCGCCGGCGGCGCATGGGGAGATCAGGCGCCCGGCCGAGGGCGGCACCGCGATCGCCGATTTCGGCCGGCTGCTGGCCGGGCTGCCGCGCGGACGGCTCCGCATCGGGCTGGTGCTGTTCGACGACGACGCCTTCGACCCGGATATCGGCCGCCGCAGCGCCGCGGTCGAGACGACGGCGGAGATGCGGGCGGCGCCGACCCTGCTGCTGCGGCCCGCGGCACCGGTGCGCGGCCATCTGGGTGCGATGGAGGCAGGCTTCACCAGGCGCTATGCGGGCTGCCTGCTGGCCTTGGTCCAGGCGCCGGAGCCGGCGGTGCCGCGCGGCTTGCGCCGCAGCGGCTGCGACGATTAACGCGCCGCCGACTGGCTGCGCAGTTCCCGGGCGCGGGCGAGGACCCGATCCTCGAGCTCGGCGCCGGTGCCGGTCGAGACCGGGGCATCCACCCATTGGCCGTTGGCGCCGCGGGTCTGGCGGAACAGCGAGACGCGGATGCCGTCGGAGCGGAGCTGGCGGCCGAGCACATAGGCGGTCGCCTTGAACCGCTCCCCGGGCGAGGCGGCGGGCGAATACCAGTCGGTGATGATCACGCCGCCGAAGGGATCGGCGGAGGCGAGCGGCATGAACGACAGGGTGTCGAGGGTGGCGCGCCAGAGATAGGCGTTGACCCCGAGGCCGGCGCCGCTGTCGCCTTCGCCGCCGCCGCGTTCGCCGCTGCGGTCGGTGCCGAAGATCAGCACGCCGCTGGTGCTGGCGCCGGTGGCGGCGAGCGTCCGGGCGCGGCCGCTGGTGTCGCGGTATTCGTCGCGGCCGGGCACACGGAAATTGCCGTCGTCCCGGTTGCAGGCGCCGAGCAGCGCGAGACCGGGGATCAGGGCGAGGAGCAGATGTTTCGCGCGCATGCGGCCCGTTCTTGCCAGGGTTGATACCGTGGGGCCGCTGTTTAGCGCTGATTGAGGGGGTTTGAAAAGCGGAAGGGCGGCGGATTGCTCCGCCGCCCCCCTACCCTTCGATCCGGACGGATCAGAAGGCGATGCGGAAGCCCGCCATGTAGACTTCCAGGTTGCGGTTGCGCTGGAGACCCGGGCGCGCCTGGTTCTGGTCGACGAAGGCGCCGCTGACGACCTCGTTCGAGTCACGCAGGTGGGTGTAGGTCAGGTAGGTAGTCATGCCCGGCGCCAGGGCGTAGTTCAGGCCGGCCGACCACAGGCGCTGCCGGCGATCATCCGGGCGCACGCCGCCGATGAGGGCGGTGCCGTTGTCCTGGTTGGCTTCGCCGTAGAAGCCGCCGAGCTGCAGCGGGGTGCCCGGGATGGTGTAGGTCGCGCCGAGCACCCACTGGGTGGACTGCTCGCGGCCACGGGTGATCGGCGCACGGCCGACCGAGACGCCGCTGTAGTCACCCCAGGTGTACTCGCCACCGACCGAGAAGCCGAAGGCGCTGAGCTGCACGCCGCCCGAATAGGCGGTGACGCGGTTCGCGACGTTGGCGCCGGTGTAGCGCGCCTGGCTGTCCGCCTGCATCGCGACGAAGCTGGCCGCGATGCCGACGCCGCCGAAGGTGCCGCGGTAGCGGACGGCGGCCGACACCTCGTTCCGGAGGCTGGAGCGGTCGCGCTGGCCGACCGCGGTCGGGACCGAGCTGGTCACGCTGTTGACCGCGGTGCCGAGCGCGTAACGCTCGCCCTCGCCGGTGTTCGGCGCGTAGGACAGGCCGAAGTCGAAGCCGAAGAACTGCGGCGACAGGTAGATGATCTTGGTCGCGTCGCTGCCGTCGTTCACGCCGGTGATCAGCGACGGCGAGGCGTCGGCGCCGGTGCGGAAGGTGAACTCGTCCCAGTAGTTGTCGGTGTCGGCGCCGCGGATCAGCGGGGCGCGGATCTGCATGAGGCTGGCGGCGCTGTCTTCGTCACCGAAGCGGAGCGTGCCGAACACGGGCGAGCTGATGTAGCCGTAGAACTCGTCGGTATCGAGCGTGGTGCCCGGGCCGCCGGCGCCCACGTTGTCGATCTGGAACTCCATCACGAGGCCGTACTGCAGGCCGTTGGAGGCCTTGCCGTCGACGAACACGTTCAGTTCCATGTCCGACTGGAAGTCGAGGCGCTGACGGCCATAACGACGGCCGGTCGTGGACGACAGGATCGCATTGCGATCGGCGTCGTCGTTTACCAGGCCGGCGCGGAAGTCGAAGTAGCCACCCAGGCGAACCGTCAGGCCGGCGGCGGAGCCGGCGAGGGCCGCCGGCGGCGGCGCGACGGTCACGGGCATCTGCGCCATCGCCACCGGGGCGATCAGCGCAGCGCCGACCACCGCGGTCGTGCCCAGCAGAATCTTGCGCATTCCTAATCCTCCATCACTGCCAGGCGAGCCCGGCTGTTCCCTTGGCCCCCCCTGCCCCCCCGGACAGGAATGACGACAGGACGAGCGAACAAGGTTCGACGCCCAAAGCTGTCAGGCCCGACCGGACTATGGTTCAGCCCCGTCCGGCGGAGCAACGGGCCAGAGCGGACCAGCGCGACTATCGCGAGACACTGTGGCGGCCAGGACACATCAGCTGTGGCGGGAATGCCCAGCGATGAAGGAGGAAATCGCCGCCACGCCCGCCAGGCGCCGGCGCGGCAGCCGTCCGGCGGTCGCCGCCGCGATCCCGCCGAGGGCGGCCGCAGGTGCGCCCGCCCGCGCCGCGGCGAGCCCCCAGCGGAGCGGCCCCAGTGCCGGCGCCCCCGGATGGCTCGCGGTCGGGAAGGCGGGCGACAGGAAGACGAGGAACGGCCGGAGCCGCCGCGCCCGCGCCGCCGCCCGCCTGCCATGCGCCGCCAGGCTCAGCCGCGCGAAGGGCGCGCCGCCCCGCCGCGCGGCCAGGAAGGGCAGCAGCCCCGCCGCGCCCCGTTCCGGAAGATGGAGCCCCGCCCGGAGCCGGAGCGCCGCGCGCCCGTCGCCGGCGACCAGCAGCGTGAGGCCCCGGACCCGCGCCAGGCGGGCAAGCCGCGCCAGCAGCGCCTGGCCCAGGCCGCGCGCGACGATGCCGGCACCCCGCGGCAGCCGCGCCGCGGCAGCCAACGGGTCCGGCAGCCGAATTGGGTCGGTGAACAGCCAGAGCCGCGGCCCACCCGGCTTGGACCCCCTGGCCTTGAGGCCGGCCGCCAGCCCTTCTAGCGTCCGCATCCCATGTCCGACGCCATTGCCGAAAACCTCGTCCACATCCGCGACAGGATCGCCGAAGCCTGCCGCCGCGCCAACCGGCCGGCGGATGCGGTGACCCTCGTCGCCGTGTCCAAGACCCATCCGGCGGAGGCGGTCGCCGCGGCGCTCGCCGCCGGCCAGGCGACGTTCGGGGAAAACCGGGTGCAGGAAGCGGCCGCCAAGTTCCCGCCGCTGTGCGCCGCGCACCCGGCGCTTCGTCTGCACCTCATCGGCGCGCTGCAGACCAACAAGACGCGCGATGCGGTCCGCGTCGCCGACGTGATCGAGAGCCTGGACCGGGCAAAGCTGGCGATTGCCCTCCGCGACGCCATGACGAAGGAGGGGCGGCGCCCGTCGCTGCTGGTCCAGGTCAATGTCGGCGACGAGCCGCAGAAGGCCGGCATCGCGCTTGCCGAGGCGCCCGCCTTCCTGCGCGCCTGCCGGGAGGAATGGGACCTGCCGGTCACCGGCCTGATGTGCATCCCGCCCGCCGAGGGCGACCCGCGGCCGCATTTCGCAGCCCTCCGGGAGCTCGCTTCCCGGCACGGGCTTCCGACGCTGTCGATGGGCATGAGCGCCGATTTCGAGGCGGCGATCGCCGAAGGCGCCACCCATGTCCGGGTCGGCAGCGCCATTTTCGGGCACCGCGCTTGACCGCGGCCGTCTCGCGCGGGATCACGGCGCGTCTTCTATCAGGATCAGGCGACCCGCCATGCCCCGCGTCTTCTCCGGCATCCAGCCGTCCGGCGTGCCGACCCTCGGCAACTATCTCGGCGCCATCCGCAACTGGGTGCCGATGCAGAATGGCGATGAGAGCCTGTTCTGCGTGGTCGACCTGCACGCCATCACCGCCTGGCAGGATCCGAAGGAGCTCGCGCGGCAGACGCGGGAGATGGCGGCGGCGCTGATCGCCTGCGGCATCGATCCCAAGCGCTGCATCCTGTTCTGCCAGTCGCATGTCCGCGCCCATGCCGAGCTCGCCTGGATATTCAACTGCGTCGCCCGCATCGGCTGGCTGAACCGCATGACCCAGTTCAAGGACAAGGCGGGCAAGGATCGGGAAGCCGCGAGCGCCGGCCTCTACGTCTATCCGAACCTGATGGCGGCCGACATCCACGCCTATCACGCGACGCAGGTGCCGGTCGGCGACGACCAGAAGCAGCACCTGGAGCTCGCCAACGACATCGCGGAGAAGTTCAACCACGATTACGGCGTCGACTTCTTCCCGCGCATCGAGCCGCTGATCCAGGGCGTCGCGGCGCGGGTGATGAGCCTGCGCGACGGCACGAAGAAGATGTCGAAATCCGATGCCTCCGATCAGTCGCGCATCAACCTGACCGACGATGCCGACGCGATCGCGCTGAAAATCCGCCGCGCCAGGACCGACGCCGAACCGCTGCCGGAAGGCGTCGCGGCGCTGGAGGCGCGACCGGAGGCACGGAACCTGGTCGGCATCCTGGCGGCAATCACCGGCACGACGCCGGAAGCGGTGCTCGGCGAGCATGCGGGCAAGGGTTTCGGCGCCTTCAAGGACGTGCTGAGCGAAGCCCTCGTCGCGCATCTGGCGCCGATCGCGGAGCGGATGCGGCAGCTGCTGGCCGATCCCGGCGCCGTCGATGCGGCGCTCGCCGAAGGGGCGGGGAAGGCGGCGGCGATCGCCGAGCCGATCCTGACCCGCACCAAGGAGATCGTCGGCTTCCTGCCGGCGCGTTGATGGCACCGCTGCCGCCGATCGCCGAAGCACTGCGCGCGCTGGAGGCGGGCAATGCCGCCGCCGCGCTGCGCCACGCGCGCGCGGCGCTGAAGCGGGAGCCGGCGAGCCTGCCGGCGCTGAAGCTGTTGACCCAGGCGCTGCTGCTGACCGGGGATGCGAAGGAAGCGGCGCGGCAGGCGGCGCGGATCGCGCAACGCGAGCCCGCCGATCCGCGCAACCGCAACATGCTGGGCCAGGCGCTGGCCGCCGCCGGCGACCACGAGGCGGCGCTCGCGGCCTTCGCGCTCGCGCCCGATCTGGCGGATGCCGCCTTCAACGCACAGGCGAGCCGGCAGGCGCTCGGCCGGCACCAGGCGATCCTGGAGGCGGCGCCGCGCGCCCGCCAGCTCTGCGGCGCCGATCCCGAGCTGCTGCTGATCGAAGGCCGGGCGCTGCTGGCGCTCGGCGCCATCCCGAAGGCGATCGCGGCGGCGGAGGCGGTGCTGCGCGCCGACCCCGGGATGGCCGAGGCCTGGTCGCTGCGCGGCACGGCGGAAGCGCAGCGCGGCGCCGTCGAGGTCGCGGCGCAGTGCTTCGCCCGCGCCATGCAGCTCCGGCCCGAGGAGCCGGCCTATCCGGCACGGCTCGGCAACCTGCTGGTCACCGTCGAACGTTTTTCCGAAGCGCTGCCGCCGCTCGAGCGGGCGCTGAACCGGAACCCGGACGACGTGACCGCGCTGATCGATGCCGGCCTCGCGATGAGCGGGCTCGATCGCTGGACGGAATCGCTTGCACTCCTCGACCGCGCCCGGCGCCTGGCGCCGGGCAATCTCAACGTCTTGCTCAATCGCGCCGATGCGCTCCTGAACCTGCGCCGCATCGCGGAGGCCGAGGCGGATTTTTCCGAGGCGCGGCGGCTGAAGCCGGGCGATGCCGATGCGACGATCGGCCTCCTGCATGCGCGCCAGGCGCTCGCGGCCTGGGACGGGATCGAGGCGTTGGCGGCGGAGGCGGCGACGCTCGGCGCCGGCCTGCTGCCGCTGGCGCTGCTGGCCGCGACCGACGATCCGGCGGCGGCACTCCGCGCCTCCCGCGCCTGGGCCGCCAAGGAGATCGGAGCGGTCGCCGCGCCGCCGGCGATCGTGCGGCGCGAGGGGCCGATCCGCATCGCCTATGTCTCGCCCGATTTCGGCGACCATCCGGTCGGCCTGCTGCTCGCCGGGCTGTTCGAGGCGCATGACCCGGCGCGCGTCGGCACCACCGGCGTCGCGATCGGGCCGGCGCGATCGGGCGCGCTGCACGACCGGCTGCGCGCGGCCTTCGGGGGGTTCATCGAGGGCGGCCGGCTGACCGATGCGGCGCTCTGCGAGCGGCTGCGACAGGGCGGCATCGACGTCGCGATCGACCTCGCGGGCTTCACCGCGCATGCGCGGCCGCGGTTCTTCGCGCTGCGGCCGGCGCCGGTGCAGGTGAACTATCTCGGCATCAGCGCCAGCATGGCGACCGGCTGCCACGACTACGTCGTCGTCGATCCGGTGGTCGCACCGCCGGGCAGCGAGGCGCAATTCGCGGAAAGCGTGCTGCGCCTGCCGCATTGCTACATGCCGACCGACCGCGCGCGGGCGATCGGCGGCGCGACGACGCGCGCGGCGCAGGGCCTCGATGACGGCGCCTTCGTCTTCGCCGCCTTCAACGCCGCGCACAAGATCACGCCGGAGGTTTTTGGCGCCTGGTGCCGGCTGCTCGACGCCGTCCCCGCAAGCCAGCTCTGGCTTGGCCATCCGCCGGCGGAGACGCGCGCCAACCTGCTGCGGGCAGCGGCGGCGGCCGGCATCGCCGCCGATCGCATCGTCTTCGCCGAACGCGTCGACTATCCGGAGCACCTGGCGCGGACCGCACTCGCGGACCTCGCGCTCGACACCTTCCCCTATACCGGTGCGACGACGGCCTGCGACGCGCTCTGGGCCGGGCTGCCGATGCTGACCCGGGCCGGCCGCAGCTTCAACGCCCGCGTCGCCGCGAGTTTGCTGCATGCCGTCGGCCTGCCGGAGCTGGTGACCGAGAGCCTCGCCGAGTATGAGGCGCTGGCGCTGGCGCTGGCCCGCGACCCGGCGCAGCTCGCGGCGCTGCGCAGCCGCCTCGGCGCCAACCGCCTGACCACGCCGCTGTTCGACACCGCCGGGTATGCGCGCGCGCTGGAGGATGCGCTGGAACAAGCGGTCGCCCGCGCGCGAGCGGGCCTGCCGCCGGCGGCGATCGGTTAAGTCTCGTCTCTTGCTTCGACGCATGTATTGTTTCGACGGAAACGGAAACCTTCGGGCCTGAAGTATGCTGAGACGCGTCGTCGCCACGCAGTTCGACAGACCTTCGCGAAGCGGCAAGACGCGGCCTCTTTTCCTCACCTGCACGGACCCGGACGGCGCCGAGGTCGAAATCGTCGCGAAGCTTTCGGCGGGCTGCGAACAGCAAGCCGTCAGCCTCGCGCGCGAACTGATTGCCGCTTGCCTCGCGGGTGACCTCGGGCTGCCAGTTCCCGAGCCCGTCCTCGTCGAACTGCGGCCCGCCTGGATCGAAAGCGTGAGCGATGGAGACGTCCATCGCTTGTTGCGCGCGAGCCTACCTGTGGCCTTCGGGTCTCGTCACGTCGGCAACCAGTTTTCGACATGGAAGCCTGCGGCCAGATTGACCGAACGGATGGTGCCGGTTGCCCTCGCAATCTTCGTGTTCGATGCCGTCATCGCTAACCCGGACCGACGCACGGAGAACCCAAACTGCCTGGTGAAGGGCGAGGAGATCCGCATCATCGATCACGAGATGGCGCTGACGCATCACTTGGTGGTCCCACGGCTAACGCCGTGGCGTCCAGGCGCCCTGCAGAATCTGATGTCACCCGGGCGTCACATTTTCCGTGACAAGCTGCGCGGGCGGCTGCTGGACTTCTCTCCGGTACTGGCCGCCTGGGCAAACTTGTCGGATAGCATTGTGGAAGGCTATGCCACGGTGGTGTCGGCCGAATGGGCCAGCGCGGCCGCCGACGCAGCTGCCGCGGTCCAGACGATCAAGGATGTCCGCGATCACATGGAAGAGTGCCTGGTTGAAATCAGGAGGGTCCTCGCATGACGCAGCACCCCTACACCTATACGATCCTTCGCTATGCGCATGACCCGCGTGCCGGCGAGACGTTGAATGTCGGCGTCGTCGTGCATGTGGCGGCGGAGCGACGTCTGCTCGTCAGGGTGAGGAACAGCCTCGGCCGCGTGAAGGCGGCGTTTCCGGATCTCGACGGCGACGCCTTCAAGCAGGCGCTTCGGGACGTCGAGCGCGGTGTCGAACGCATCGATCGCCAGATTCAGAAAGGAGGTCTTCTGGCTGCGTCCGGCGATGCGGCCACCTTCGCGCGTCGCGGCATGCCGGAAGATGACAGCGCCTTGCAATGGTCGCCCGCCGGATCGGGCCTTACGGAAGACGGGGCTGCGACGCTTGATCGCTTGTACGAGCGCTTCGTTCGCCAGCACGACGATCGCTCGGCGCATCGCCGGAACGATGCGGAAATCTGGCGTCCTGTCCGCGACAAGCTCGTTGCGCGCGGCGTCTCGGTGCCTTTCGAGGAGAAGACCTTCGCCGGCGAGGTGGATGCCATCACCTTCAGCCACGCCTGGAAGAACGGCCGGTGGCACGCCTATGAAGGCGTCTCGCTGGACCTCGCGAGCCAGGATGGGATCATCGATAAGGCGCGGCGCTGGGTGGGGCATCTGACGAGCGTCAGGGATGGCGTGACGACGGATCTGAGGCTGCATCTGATCGTCGGTGCTCCGCAGGATCCGGCGCTGGCGCCAGCTTACGAGAAAGCTGTCGCCATGATCCGCAAGGCGCCGCTGGCGCCGGAGGTCGTGGAGGAAGCGGGGGTCGACGACCTCGTCTCCCGCATCGAGGACGAAGTGCGGGTGCACGCGCGGCAGACCACTTCGTCCGTTTAGATCCCGCCGAGCTCTTCCGGCACTGCGGCGATGCCGGCGGCGCGGAGCCGGGCGGAGACGCCGGGATCGGCGGTGGCGACCGCGAAGGGGATCGCGAGCAGCAGGCTCGCCAGGACCGGCAGCGCGAACAGGAGTGCGAGTGGGGAGGCGGCGGCGAAGAGCAGCGCCAGGCCGAGCCCGATCGCCGCCTGCGGCCAGAACAGCCGCGCCGCATCCGCCCAGGCGACGCCGCGGTCGTCGCGGTTCTGCGGCGCCCAGCCCATGCGGCGGCCGAAGGCGAGGCCGGCCAGGAACAGCGCCTGGTGCAGGATGCGCGCCGGCTCGAACAGCGCGGTGAAGACCAGCTCGGCCGCTGCGCCCTTCGCGAAGGCTTTGCTGCCGCCATAGCGGGCGGCGAGCGCCGGCTTCAGCAGGACCTCCGCATAGCCGGAGAGCTTCGGGCCATAGAAGCAGGCCCAGCTCAGCACCAGCAGCAGCGCGAGGGATGCCATCGGCGTGCCGGTGCCGCCGCCGCCCGCCGCATTCGCTGCCGCCAGCACGAGGATCAGCGCCCAGAGCGGCGCGCCCAGGAACAGCAGGATGGCCTGCACGAGCTGCCAGCGCGCCATCACGGTCAGCCCGGGCAGCTTCAGCAATTGCCAGTACTGCATGTTGCCCGCCGCCCAGCGCAGGTCACGGGTGATGAAGTCCGGCATCGCCGGCGGATTGCCTTCCTGGCTGCCATCCTCCGCGGTCAACACGCGGACCTTCCAGCCGGCGGCGTGTAGGCGGGTTGCTTCCACCTGGTCATGGCTGAGGATGTGGCTGCCGTCGGGCAGCGTCTCCAGCCGGCAATGGGCGCGGAAGGGGGTGATGCGGATGATCGCGTTGTGCCCCCAATAGGGGCCTTCGTCGCCCTGCCACCAGGCCTGGCCGGTCGCCCAGCTCCGCATCCCCGCCCGCATGCCGAACTGGAACAGGCGCGGGAAGGCCGCGGTCGCCGGACGGCCGACGATCATCTGCTGCAGGATCGCGAGCCGGTCATCGGCCTCCATGCAGGCGACGAGGCGGAGGACGGCCTCGGCCGACATGCGGCTATCGGCATCGAGGCAGAGGAAGAGCGCCGCCTCGCCCGCCTGGCCGTCCAGGAAGTCCATGACGTTGCCGGCCTTGAAGCCGGTGTTGCGGCCGCGGCGGCGATAGCGCACCGGCACGCCGTCCGGGGGGCGCGCGGCGATGAAGCCGGCGACCGCCGCTTCCTCCGTCGCCGCGATCGCCGGGTCCTGGGTGTCGGAAAGGATGTGCAGCGCGAAATGCGCGGCGACATCCTTGGCCGCGAGGTCGTCGAGCAGGATGCCGAGCGGCGGCAGCACCGCTTCCATGTCCTCGTTCCGGATGCAGATGCCGATCGCGGTCGCGGCACGCGGCGGGCCCGGCTTCGCCGCACGGAGCGCCGGCAGCACCGCCGCCGCCGGATCGCGCGCGCCCATCAGGATCGCGAAGCCGATGATCGCGTTCGCAGCCGACAGCGCCGACCAGGGCAGGGTGCCGATGAAGGCGGCCATGATCAGCACCTCCGCCACCGTCCAGCCGCCGCCGCCGAGCACATGGGCGGCGAGTGGGACGAGGATGGCCGAGATGGCGAGCGCCAGCAGGGCAAACAGCAGGCGCCGCAGCGCCACGGATTCGGACGGGATCACGGCCCCCGTTTATGCCGCGATCGCGGCAGCAAAAAGGGGCAAGGCCGGGCTTCTGCGATCCCGCTAGACGACCGGTCTAATAGATGCGAGGCTCCGACGGAATGACCGCCACCGATGTCCGCCGGCACATCCTGGAGACCGCCCATCCCCTGCTGCTGCGCAAGGGCTTCACCGCCGTCGGGCTGGCCGAGGTTCTGGCGGCGGCACGGGTGCCCAAGGGTTCATTCTATCACTATTTCGGCTCCAAGGAGGCGTTCGGGGAGGCGGTGCTCGATGCCTACTTCGCCGACTACCTCACCCGAACGGACAGCTTGCTGGCCGGCCCCGGGACGGCGGCGCAGCGCCTGACCGGATATTTCCGCGACTGGGCCTGCCAGCAGGACGGCAACGGGGCGGAGAGCTGCCTCGCGACCAAGCTCGGTGCCGAGGTCTGCGATCTGTCCGAGAGCATGCGCGCGGCGCTGGAGCGCGGCACCACCGCGGTCATCGACCGCCTGGCGTCCTGCATCGAAGCGGGCAGGGCGGATGGCTCCCTCGCCGTCGCCGAGGACGCGCCGGCACTGGCGGCCGCGCTCTACCAGAACTGGCTCGGCGCGAGCCTGCGCGCCCGGATCAGCCGCGACCGCGCGCCGCTCGACACGGCCATGGCCGTGACACAGCGGTTGCTGGGCCTGCCGAAGGACTGACGCCGAAGCTGCGCACGCCATCCAATCCTGTGCCCTTCGACCCAGACGACCGGTCTACTGCTTGAAGGAGCTGACCATGCCGCAAGGCACCACCATCAATCGCCGCATCCTGCTCGCCGCACGTCCGCGCGGCCTGCCGGCGCCGCAGGATTTCCGCATCGAGGACGCGCCCGTCCCGGCGCCGCAGGACGGGCAGATCCTGCTGCGCACGGTGTTTCTCTCGCTCGATCCCTACATGCGCAACCTGATGGAGGAGATCGGGCCCGCCTATGCGCCATCGGTGCGGCTCGGCGAGCCGATGCCGGGCGGCACGGTCAGCCGCGTCGTCGCCTCCTGCCATCCGCAGTTCCGGGCCGGCGACCTCGTGCTCGGCAATGCCGGCTGGCAGGATTACGCGCTGTCGGATGGGCAGGACCTGCTGCCGCTCGGCGCGATGGCGCAGCCGTCGCTGGCGCTCGGCGGGCTCGGCATGCCGGCCTTCACCGCGCATGTCGGGCTGCTCGATATCGGCCAGCCGAAGCCGGGCGACACCCTGGTCGTGGCCGCGGCGACCGGCGCGGTCGGCGCCGTGGTCGGGCAGATCGGCAAGCTCAAGGGCCTGCGCGTCATCGGCATCGCCGGCGGCGCCGACAAATGCCGCTACGCGACGGAGGCGCTCGGCTTCGACGCCTGCCTCGACCGCCGCGACCCGGATCTGGCCGAGCGCCTGGCCGCCGCCTGCCCGGACGGCATCGACATCTATTACGAGAATGTCGGCGGCGCGGTGTTCGAGGCGGTGCTGCCGCTGCTCAACATCGGCGCGCGCGTGCCGGTCTGCGGGCTGATCGCGCATTACAACGACGCGGCGCCGCCGCCCGGCCCCAACCTGCTGCCGCAGATGATGTCGACGCTGCTGCAGAAGCGCATCCGCATGCAGGGTTTTGTGATCCTCGACCATTACGGCGCGCGCTTCGATGCCTTCCGCCGCGAGATGAGCGCCTGGCTGGAGACCGGCCAGGTGACGCTGCGCGAGGATCTGGTGCCCGGGCTCGAGAACGCCCCAGACGCCTTCATCGGCCTGCTCGAGGGACGCAATTTCGGCAAGCTCGTGGTGCGCCTGGCCGAGGCCTGAGCCCTCGCGAGTGGGGCATCCGATTCGGCCCTTGGGGCCATTCGGCCCTGCGATCATCGGATGCCGCTAATCCAGCGTCACCCCCGACGCCTGCACCACCGGCGCCCAGGCCGCGATCTCCTGCCGCATGAAGGCGTCATAGGCGGCGGGGCCGAGCGGTGCCGGCTCCGCGCCGTAGTCGCGGATGCGGGCGGCGACCGCGGGGTCGTTCAGCGCCGCCACCACGACCTCCCCCAACCGGTCGCGGATCGCACGCGGCACCGCGGCAGGGGCGGCGAGGCCGTACCAGGAGGAGACGTCGAAACCGGCGACGCCCTGTTCCTGAAGCGTCAGCACCTCCGGCATGGTCGAAGCGCGCGTGGCGGTCGAGACGCCGAGCGCCCGCAGCATGCCGGCCAGCACCTGCTGGCGGCTGGCCGGCGCATTGTCGATCGCGAACAGCACCTCCCCGTTCAGGACCGCCGCCATCGAGGGCGCGGTGCCGCGATAGGGAACATGCGTCGCCTCGAACCCCATCCGGGTCGCGAACAGCACGCCCGAGAGATGCGAGGAGGTGCCGGATCCGGCCGAGGAGAAATTGGCGCGCCCCGGATTGGCGCGGGCGAAGGCGACGAGATCGGCGATGCTGCGCACCGGCCCGTCCGCCTTGACGATCAGCACGTTCGGCAGGGATGCGATGCGCGCCACCCCCGGCAGGTCGCGCATCGGGTCGAAGGAGAGGCGGCGATAGAGGCTGGGCCCGATGCCGTGCGAGGCGATGTGGTTGACGTAGTAGGTATAGCCGTCCGGCGCGGCGCGGGCCGCGACCTCCGCCCCCACCATGCCGCCGGCGCCGGGCCGGGGATCGAGCACCATCGGCTGCCCCAGCACCTCGCGCAGCCGCGCCTCCATCATGCGGAGGAAGATGTCGGAGGCGCCGCCGGCGGCGCCTCCGATCACGAAGCGCAGCGGCCGGTCCGGCCAGGGCGCCTGGGCGTGCGTGATCGCCGGCGCGAACAGGGCGGCGCCCGCCAGCAGGCTGCGACGTGTCGGCATGCGATCCTCCCCGATTTTCGGGGGAGGGTATCACCCGTGACACCGCGCGCTCTACGCCTTCATGCCGCGGCGCGCCGCCCAGAGGCCGAACAGGCGCGGCCCGACCAGGGCCAAAACGGCGAGGGCCAGGATCGCCAGGCTGACCGGCCGGGTCACAAAAGTGCTCCAGTCGCCCTGGCTGATGGTCAGCGCCTGGCGCAGCGCCTGTTCGGCCATCGGCCCCAGGATCATGCCGATCACCACCGGCGCGGTCGGGAAGTCGAAGCGGCGCATGAACATCGCGATGATGCCGATGCCATAGAGCAGCACCAGGTCGATCACGCTGTTGCTGATGCCGTAGGTGCCGATGGTCGCGAAGACCAGGATACCGGCATAGAGCTGTGGCGTCGGGATCTTCAGGATGCGCACCCAGAGCCCGACCAGCGGCAGGTTCAGCACCACCAGCATGACGTTGGCGATGAACAGGCTGGCGATCAGCGTCCAGACCAGGTCCGCCTGGGTCTGGAAAAGCAGCGGCCCGGGCTGGATGCCGTAGCTCTGGAAGGCGCTCAGCATGATCGCGGCCGTCGCACTCGTCGGCAGGCCGAGCGTCAGCATCGGCACCAGCACGCCGGCGGCCGCCGCGTTGTTCGCCGCCTCCGGTCCCGCCACGCCCTCGATCGCGCCGGTGGTGCCGAATTCATGCGCGTATTTCGGGTCCACCAGCTTCTTCTCGGCGTAGTAGCTCAGCATGGTCGGCATCTCGGTGCCGCCGGCCGGCATCACGCCGAAGGGAAAGCCGAGCCCGGCGCCGCGCAGCCAGGGGCCGATGCTGCGCTTCCAATCTTCCTTGGACAGCATCAGCCGGCCGACCGGGCGGATCACCGCTTCCGCATTGGTCCAGCGCCAGGCGAGGTAGAGCGTCTCGCCGACCGCGAACAGCGCGACCGCCACCAGCACCACGTTCACGCCGTCCAGCAGCTCCGGCACGCCGAAGGTGAGCCGCGGCTGGCCGGTCTGGTTGTCGACGCCGACCAGGCCGAGCATCAGGCCGAAGAACAGCGAGGCGAGGCCGCGCAACGCCGAGGAGCCGAGCACCGCCGAGACGGTCACGAAGCACAGCACCATCAGCGAGAAATACTCGGCCGGGCCGAGCTTGAGCGCCAGGTCGACCACGATCGGCCCGAGGAAGCTGATCCCGAGCGTACCGACGGTGCCGGCGACGAAGCTGCCGATCGCGGCGGTCGCCAGAGCCGGGCCCGCGCGGCCGCTTTTCGCCATCTTCGCCCCTTCGAGGGCGGTGATGATCGAGCCGCTCTCGCCCGGCGTGTTCAGCAGGATCGAGGTGGTGGAGCCGCCATACATCGCGCCGTAGAAGACGCCGCAGAACAGGATGAAGGCGCCGGTCGCACTAACGCTGAAGGTGATCGGCAGCAGCAGCGCGATGGTGAGCGCCGGCCCGAGCCCCGGCAGCACGCCGATCGCGGTGCCGAGGAAACAGCCGAGCAGCGCCCAGCCGAGATTGGGCAGCGTCAGCGCATGCGAGAAGCCGAGGGCGAGGCCCGCGAGGCTGTCCATGTCAGATGAGGCCTTCGAAGATGCCGGCGCCGATGCTCACGCCGAGTGCCCGCGAGAAGAACAGGTAGGCGCCGAGCGTCACCGCCAGGCCGATCGCGATGTCGCGCAGCAGCCGGCGGGAGCCGAAGGCGGCGCAGACCAGCGCGAATTGCACCGTCGCCGCGACGACGAAGCCGAGCCAGTCGATCAGCGCGATGTTGGCGAGCAGCCCGGCGGCGAGAAAGGCCAGCGCCCGCCAGTTGGTGGGCGGCGCCTCCGCCACCTCCTCCATCCCGGCCGACCAGCCGCCGCGGAGCGCGGTGACCACGAGCCCGAGCCCGATCAGCACCAGGCCGGTCGCGACCACATAGGGGATCGCGGTCGGCCCGACCTGGGCATAGAGCGGCGAGACCGGGATGACGCGGGCCTGCCAGAAGCCCATGAGGCCGAGCGCCAGGACGAAGAGCCCGGCGCCGAGATCCGGGCGGTCGACGCCCCGCTTCGTCGGGCTCACGCCAGTCCAATCTCCTTCAGGACGTTCTCCGTCTCCGCGATGTCGCGGCGCAGGTACTCCTCGAACGCCGTGCCGGTCAGGAAGGCGTCGTCCCAGCCGCGGGTGCGGAGCAGCTCGGTCCAGGCCGGCAGGCCGTGCATGGCGGTCACCAGGTCGGTCAGCGCCTGGCGCGCCGGCGGCTGGATGCCGGGGGCGGCGAAGACGCCGCGCCAATTGGCGGTGACGACGTCGAGGCCGCTTTCCTTCAAGGTCGGGACGTTCGGGTCGCTCCGCGTCTCGCCGGTGGTGGCCAGTGCCCGCATCCGGCCGGCCGTGATCTGCTCGGCGAATTCCGACCAGCCGGAGATGCCGGCCTTCACCTGGGCGCCGAGGATCGCCGCCTGGGCCGGGCCGCCGCCGGCGAAGGCGACGTAGCTCGCTTCCCGTGCGTTGCGGCCGAGCGCCTTGATGATCAGGCCGAGCGTGATGTGGTCGGTGCCGCCGGCCGAGCCGCCGGCGACGCTGACCGCGCCGGGATTGGCGCGGAGTGCGGCGATCAGCTGGCCGATGTTCTGGAACTCGGAGCTGGCCGGCACCACGATGGCGCCCACTTCCTGGGTCAGGCGTGCGATCGGCGTCACGCTCTGCACGCCGACCGGGGAGCGGTTGGTCAGCACCGCGCCGATCATCACGCTGCCGGCGACCATCAGCGCGTCCGGGCGGCCGCGGCGCTGCGAGACGAAGCGCGGCAGGCCGACGATGCCGCCGGCGCCGCCGACATTCTCGAACTGGAAGCTGCCGACCAGGCCCGCCTGGCGCGAGACCTGCTCGATCGCGCGGCCGAGCCCGTCCCAGCCGCCGCCGGGGCCTGCCGGGATGAACATGTGGATCTGCGAGAAGCGCTGCTGCGCCCGGGCGCCCGGGGCGCCGATGGCCAGCGCCGGCAACGCGGCGGCCGCGGCGATCAGATGGCGTCGGCTGGTCATCGCGTTTCTTCCCTTTGGCGGTCCGGACGGACGTGCTGTGACGATCAAGCATTACCGGCGTGCCCGGCGGCGGACAACGCCGGATGCGCAAACTCTTGCAACGGCGCGGAATCCGGGCGAATGATCGAAAACCGAACCGGAGGTGCACCAATGGGCGAGGACGACAAGAAAAGGGACGGCGGTGCCGCGCCCGAGGCGCCGGCTGCGGCCCCGGAGAACCGCCTGTCACGGCGCCTCGTGATCGTGAAGGCGGCCGGCCTCGCCGCCACGCCGGCGCTCGCCGGCTGCGTCGTGGCGCCGCCCGCCCAGCCGGTCTATGCCCCGGTGGTGCGCGGCACCGGCATCACCGATGCCGATCCCAATGACGGGCCCGGCAATGGTCGCGGCGGCTACCGCGCCCCGGCGCGCGGCACCGGCTATACCGACAGCGACCCCAATGACGGACCCGGCAATGGCCGCGGCGGCTACCGCGCCCCGGTGCGCGGCACCGGCTATACCGACAACGACCCCAATGACGGGCCCGGCCGCGGCCGTGGACCCTACGGGCGTGCCCGCGGCACCGGCTACACCGACAGCGACCCCAATGACGGGCCTGGCAACGGCCGCGGCCCCTATGGCCGCCGGCGCACCGGGGTGAACGACAGCGACCCGAGCGACGGTCCTGGACAGGGTCGCCGCGGCTACTGAGCAGGCGGCCATGAGCACGCTGGCCGAGGCTGCCTTCGCGCTGGCCTTCGGGGGGCTCTCCTTCGAGGAGGTGATCGCACTCCGCGAAGGCAGCGGCTGGCGCTTCCTGCCCGGCGGCGATCCGGCGCGCTTCGGCGGCCTGCTGACCATCGCCGATATCGACGCCTTCCTCCGCACCGATGCCGCCCGCAGCCCGCGCGTCACCATGGCCGACAATGGCCGCGAAGGCAGCGCCGCGGTGCCGCAGGACGAGTACCTGATGCCGAACGGCGCCCGGGTCGACCTGCCGCGGCTGCTCGCCCGCTTCGATGCCGGCGCCACGCTCGTCGTCTCCCAGATGCAGGACATGCATGCGCCACTCGCGGAGTTCTGCCGCGGGCTGGAAAAGGCCTTCCTGCATGCGGTGCAGTCCAACGTCTACCTGACGCCGCCCGGCGCACAGGGCTTCCGCGCCCATTTCGACACCCATGACGTGCTGGTGCTGCAGGTCGAGGGCCGCAAGACCTGGCGCGTCTGGGACCAGGCGCCGCTGCCGCGCCCGACCCGCGCGACGCCCTGGGAGAACCGCTACCCGGTCGAGGGCGAGCCGCAGCGTGTCGCGATGGCGCCGGGGGACGCGCTCTATATTCCGCGCGGCGTGCCGCATGACGCGGCGACCGAGGACGGGCCGTCGCTGCACCTCACGATCGGCTTCCTGGAACCCTCCTTCGGCAGCCTCCTCGCCGAGCTCGCCGACGCGCTGGAGCGCGAGCTGCCCGAGCTGCGGGAGAGCGTGCCGACCTGGCGGCTGGCGGACGCCGAGGGTGCCGCGCATCTCGCATCCCGGCTGGCGCCCGCGATCGCGGCGCTGACCGGGGCGGCGCTCGCGGAGCGGATCGCGGTCGCCGCACTCGACCGCCTGGCCCAGGACCGGCTGCCGCTGCCGGCCCGCGGCCTGTTCCCGGCGCCGATCGGCGCCGGGACCCGGCTCCGGCTCGCGGATTCCATGTTGCACCATGTGATCCCGGATGGATCGGGCGGCGCGGTGCTGCGCTGGCAGGGCGGCGCCATGCCGCTCGACGCCCGGGAATTCGCCTGGCTGGAAGCGCTGGAGGAGGGCACGCCCGCCGGCAGCCTCGGCGAGGAGGGCCTCGCCTTCTGCCGGAAGCTCGCGGGTCTCGGCCTGCTCGAGCGATAGAGTGGTAGCGGCACGAGTACCTCACTCGTGCCGTGCGCCCGAATGGGCGCCGCCGGTCGTCCGGCGAAGCCAAGGCCGCGTATGCGGCCGCCCGGCGTCTGAGGGCGGAGCAAAAGTCATCCGCGCCCGCGCGGCGTTTCCCCGAACACCGCGCGATAGGCGGCACCGAAGGCCGAGGCGCTGGAATAGCCGACCGCCGCCGCGGCGCGCGCCGGCGCCACGCCCTGCGCCAGCAGCGCCGAGGCCTCCGCCAGCCGCAGCGCCTGGCGCCATTGCGCGAAGCCCATCCCGGTCTCGGCCGCGAACAGCCGCCGCAGCGTGCGCGGGCTGGCGGCACAGGCGGGCGCCCAATCATCGAGCGTCAGCGCAGCCCGAGGGTCCGCGCGGAGTGCCGCGGTCAACCGCCGCAGCCGCGCATCGCGCGGCTCCGGTACCGCCAGCGGCAGCGCCGCCGCCCGGGTGAGCTCGGACAGGATCAGCGCCGCCAGATGGCCGCCGCGCCCGGCCTCGTCCCATTCCATCGGCTCGGCACAGGCGGCCAGGATCAGCTCCCGCAGCAGCGGCGTCACCGCCAGCACCCGGGTCGCGGCGGGTGCGCCCTGCGCCGCATCCTCGCGCAGGAACAGCGCCCGCATCGCGACGACGCCTTCCATGCTGACCGCGTGCGGCACCCGCGCCGGCACGAACAGGCCACGGCCGGGCGGCACCACGAAATGGGCAGCATCGGTCGCGATGCGCATCAGCCCCGTCGTCGCATACAGCAGCTGCGCCCGGGCATGGATGTGCCGCCCCGTCTCATGCCCGCGGGTATAATCCTGGGCATAGGCGGCGAGCGGCCGGTCGACCCGGTCCTGCGGGATATCGCGATAGGGCGGCTGGCCGGATGCCGACATGATTTGGCCTGACGTTGCACTACGGCCAGCCTAGCCTGACGAAACAGGAGAACGCCATGTCCGCCGCGACCCGCCAGGTCTGGTTCGTCAATGCCGCCCACAGCTTCACCCATTACTGCCTGCTGATCCTGGCGACCGCCGTCCTCGGCATCGTCGTGCAGGAACCGGCGCTGTTCGGCACCGATTACGGGCCCATCGTGGCGCTCGGCACGACGATGTTCGTGGTCTACGGCCTCGGCGCCCTGCCGATGGGGTGGCTGCAGGAGCGGCTCGGGCGGCGGGCGCTGATGGCGGCCTTCTTCCTCGGCACCGGCCTGTCCATGGCGGCCGCCGGCTTCGCGACCGGGCCCGTCATGCTCGGCGCGGCGCTCGGCCTGATGGGGGCGTTTGCCGCCATCTACCACCCGGTCGGCACCGCCATGCTGGTGGAGGCGGCGGGCGACCGGGTCGGGCGCGCAGTCGGCGTCAACGGCGTCTTCGGCAATCTCGGCGTCGCCTCGGCGCCGATCGTCACGGCACTCGTCGCCGGCGGCATGGGCTGGCGCTGGGCCTTCGTCATCCCGGGCCTCGCCTGCGCCGCGATCGGCCTGCTCTGGCTGCGCGAGCCGCCCTACGACTATGCCGGCCAGGCGAAGCGCGGCCGGCCGTTCCCGGAGATCCCCCGCGCCGTGGTGCGCCGCGCGGTCGGCGTGCTGCTGGCGATCGCCGCGGTGTCCGGCCTGGTGTTCAACGCCTTCACCATCCTGATCCCGAAGCTGATGGAGGAACGGCTGGCGTCCTCCCCGGACCTGCTGCCGGTGGTCGGGCTGCTGGCCTTCCTGGCGACCATCTGCGGCGGGCTCACGCAGTTCACGGTCGGGCGGATGATCGACCAGCGGACGCTGAAGATGGTGTTCCTGCCGCTGGCGCTGGTGCTGGTGCCGGCGCTGATCGCGCTGTCCTTCCTGCAGGGCTGGCTGGTGCTGCCGGTCGCCGGCCTGGCGGCCGCCGCGATCTTCGGCCAGGTGACGGTGAACGAGACCATGACCGCGCGCTACGTCGCGCCGCCGCTCCGCGCCAAGCTCTATTCCATCCGCTTCACCATCGGCTTCCTCGGCGCCGCCCTCGCCTCGCCGCTGATCGCGTACATGCACGGCGCGACCGGCAGCCTGGCCGCCACCATGCTCGTGCTGGCCGGCGTCGGCGCCGTCACGCTGCTCTGCGCGCTCGCCTTCCCGAACCGGCAGGAAGAGCTGCAGCCGGAGCTCTGGGCCGAGGCGCCGGAAGTGCGGCGGCTGGCACCCGCCGAATAGCGCGACGCGACTTGACGCGGCGACGGGCGCCACGCTTCAGAGGAGCATGACGTCCCTCTCCGGTTCGGCGCGGCTCGCCGGCGTGCTCGGCTTTCCCGTGGCGCATTCGCGGTCGCCGCGGCTGCACGGCTTCTGGCTGCGCCGGCACGGGATCGACGGCGCCTACCTGCCGCTGCCGGTGGCGCCCGAGCGCTTCGCCGCCGCGGTGCGGTCGCTCGCCGATCTCGGCTTCCGCGGCGCCAACGTCACCATCCCGCACAAGCTCGCGGCCTTCGCCGTCTGCGACAGCGTCGACGCCACCGCGCAGCGCGCCGGCGCGGTCAACACGCTGGTGTTCCGCGATGGCGCCATCCACGGCAGCAACACCGACGGCTTCGGCTTCCTCGAAAGCATCCGCGAACAGGCACCCGGCTGGCGCGCCGATGCCGGACCCGCAGTGCTGATGGGCGCCGGGGGTGCCGCCCGCGCCATCGCCGCAGCCCTGCTCGACGCCGGCTGCCCACGCGTCAGCCTGGTCAACCGCACCGCTGCCCACGCCGAAGCGCTGGCAGCGACCCTCGGCGGCCCGATCGAGGTCGCGGCGACACCGCCGCTCGAAGACGCCGCACTCCTCGTCAATGCCACCGCCCTCGGCATGCAGGGCCACGCCCCGCTCGCGATCGACCTGGCACGGCTGCCACGCGAGGCGGTCGTCGCCGACATCGTCTACGTCCCGCTGGAAACCCCGCTGCTCGCCGCCGCGCGCGCCCGCCGCCTCCGCGCCATCGACGGGCTCGGCATGCTGCTGCACCAGGCGCGCCCTGGCTTCGAAGCCTGGTTCGGCGTCGCACCCGCGGTCGACGCCGAACTCCGCGACCACGTCGCCCACGACATTCCAACCATACCTGGACAGCCGATTCAGACCTCCGGGCCATCCGGCCCTCCGGTCATCGGCAAGCCTCCATGAAAATCATCGGACTGACGGGCAGCATCGGCATGGGAAAATCGACCGCCGCAGCCGCCTTCCGCCGCCTCCACATCCCGGTCTTCGACGCCGACGCCGCCGTCCACGCGCTGCAAGGCAAGGGCGGTCGCGCCGTCGTGCCGATCGGCCGCGCGTTCCCCGGCACCGTCGCCGAAGGCCGCGTCGTGCGCGAAGCGCTCCGCCGCGCCGTCATCGGTGACGACGGTGCGATGGTCCGGCTCGAAGCCATCATGCACCCGCTGGTCCGCGCCGAGGAACGCCGCTTCCTCGCCGCCGCACGCCGCCGCGGCGAACGCCTCGTCGTCCTCGACATCCCGCTGCTCTACGAAACCCGCGGCGAAGGCCGCACCGACGCCGTCGTCGTCGTCAGCGCACCCGCCGCCATCCAGCGCTGGCGCGTCCTCCGGCGCAAAGGCATGACCGAGGACCGCCTCGCCGCCATCCGCGCGCGGCAATTGCCCGACCGCGACAAGCGCCGCCGCGCCGATCACGTCGTCCACTCGGGCCTCTCCCGTCACTTCGCCCAGGCCGCCATCCGCCGCCTCGTCCGGAGCCACCGCGCATGACCCGCCAACTCGTGCTCGACACCGAGACCACCGGCCTCGACCCCCGCGACGGCCACCGCGTGCTCGAGGTCGCGGCGATCGAGATCGTCAACCTCATGCCGACCGGCCGCACCTTCCACCGCGTCATCGACCCCGAACGCGACATCCCGGCCGACGCCTCCCGCATCCACGGCTTCACCAGCCTCCACGTCGAAGGCAAGCCGAAATTCGCCGAGATCCTGGAAGAGCTCGAAGCCTTTCTCGGCGACGACCCGATCATCGCCCACAACGCCGCCTTCGACTTCGGCATGCTCGACGCCGAACTCGACCGCTGCGGCCGCGCGCCGCTGGTGCGCCTCCGCATGGTCGACACGCTGGCCATCGCCAAGAAACGCTTCCCCGGCATGCCGAACAGCCTCGACGCGCTCTGCCGCCGGCTCGGCGTCGACAACTCCATGCGCACCGCCCACAACGCGCTGCTCGACGTCCAACTCCTCGCCCAGGTCTACCTGGAACTCATGGGCGGCCGGCAACCCGGCCTGACACTCGCCGTCGAACGCACCATCCCCATCCTCGCCACCGACACCGCCGCCACGCCGCGCACGCCCCGCCCCATCCCGGTGCCCGAAGCCACCCTCGCCCGCCACGAAGCATTCCTGCGCGCGAAGGTGAAGGATGCGCTGTGGCTGAAGGGGTGAAGGAAGTCCGAGGGGCGCTGCCCCTCGGGCACCCCGCCAGGAGCATAGATGCTCCTGGACCTGCTTCACTTGGTGCCCTTCCCGCGGAGGGAGGGCGCCCGCTTCGGGGCGCCCTCCCTCCGCGGGAAGGGCTCTAAAAGTAAACGGGGTCAAGGGGCCTGTAGGCTCCTTGCGGGGGTCCGGGGGCAGCGCCCCCGGAACTTTCTCACCCCATCCGCACAAGCCGCACCAGCGCCGTCACGTGCTCGGGCGGTGTCGGCGGGATCACGCCGTGGCCGAGGTTGAAGACGAAGGGGCGGCCGCGCATGGCGGCGAGGATCGCGCGGGCTTCGACTTCGAGGGCCATGCCGCCGGCGAGCAGTGCCAGGGGGTCGAGGTTGCCTTGCAGGGTGGTGGTGGCGGGGACCGCCTGGGCGGCCCAGCGGGGGTCCATGCCGGTGTCCATGGCGACGGCGTTGGTGCCGGCGCGGCCAGCGTAGTCGGCGAGCATCGGGCCGGCCAGGCGGGGGAAGCCGATCAATGGGATGGTGGGGTGGCGCTTGCGGATGGCGCGGACGATTTCGGCGGTCGGTTCGATCACCCAGCGCCGGAACTGGGACGGGGAGAGCATGCCGGACCAGCTGTCGAACAGCATGAGGGCTTCGGCGCCGGCATCGGCCTGGGCGATCAGGTATTCGGCGGTGGTGTCGACGAGCAGGCGGATGAGGCGACCGAACAGGGCGGGGTCGGCATAGGCCATGCCGCGGGCGGCGGCGTAGTCCTTCGATCCGTGGCCTTCGACCATGTAGCAGGCGACGGTGAAGGGGGCGCCGGCGAAGCCGATGAGCGCGGTGCGCGGCGCCTCGGCGGCGAGGCCGGCGCGGACGCGGCGAACGGTCTCGAGGATCGGCGCGATGCCGGCGGCGAGACGGCTGGCGTCGAGGCGGGCGAGGGCGGCGGCGTCGCGGATGGGTTCCAGCACCGGGCCTTCGCCTTGCGCGAAGCGGAGCGCCTGGCCGAGCGCCCAGGGCAGGATGAGGATGTCCGAGAACAGGATGGCGCCGTCCATGCCGTAGCGGCGGACGGGCTGGAGAGTCGCTTCGGCGGCCAGCGGCGGGTTGGTGCAGAGGCTGAGGAAGTCGCCGGCATCGGCGCGGATCGCCCGGTACTCCGGCAGATGCCGCCCGGCCTGGCGCATGAGCCAGAGCGGCGGCGGCCAGACGGCATCCCCGGTCAGGGCGCGGAGCAGGGGCTTTGCGGCGGGAGCATTCATCCCCCAAGCCTTCACTCAGATTGGATTCTTAGAAAAGGGAGAAGTGACTGTAGGGGGTGTGGATGATGGGGACGCATCCCGTCCCGGGGTTTTGCACAGCAACATCCACAGGCGGGGCTAAGCGGAAAGCCGCGCGGCATCGGGGTTGCCGGGATCCATCCGCCACGGGCGCGGGTTTCGTCCCAAAGCGTCCCGGGCGGGTGATGCTGATGTCGTCATCCCCGGCTTGCATCCCGGGCCAGGGATGCGGCCTTCTTGTCCCCGTCACCCACAATCGCGATACGGCATTGTCCCCAGGATGTCCCACAGGATCGTCAACCTCCACCTCGTCTCGGATTCGACCGGCGAGACGCTGAATTCCATCGCCCGGGCGACGCTTGCGCGCTTCGAGGATATCCGGGTGATCCATCACCGCTGGAGCCTGGTGCGGTCCCGGCTGCAGCTCGACCGCGTGCTGGAGGGGGTGGAGCACGAGCCCGGGCCGGTGCTGTTCACCCTGGTCGACCGCAGCCTGCGGCATGCGCTGGAGGAGGCCTGCGCCCGGCTGCACCTGGCCTGCCTGTCGCCCTTGGACAACGTGATGGAGCTGCTGCAGGGCGCGATCGGCGCGACGGCGCGGGAGAAGCGGGCGGCGCAGCATGTGATGGATGCCGATTACTTCCGACGGATCGATGCCATGCATTATGTGCTGGCGCATGATGACGGGCAGGGGGCGGCCGGAATCGCGGAGGCCGATGTCTGCCTGGTCGGCGTCTCCCGCAGCTCCAAGACGCCGACCTGCTTCTATCTGGCCAATCGCGGCATCAAGGCGGCGAACGTGCCGATCGTGCCGGGGGCGGCGCTGCCGCCGGAGCTGGAGAACCCGCCCTGTCCGGTGGTCGGGCTGCATATCGAGGTGAATGCGCTGATCGATATCCGCCGGCACCGGCTCAGGCTGATCGGCACCGGCGGGGTGCGGCAGGATGCGAACGACTACATAGATCATGAATCCGTGAAGGCAGAGATCGTGGCCGCGCGCCGGCTTTGCACCGGGCGCGGCTGGCCGACGATCGACGTGACCCGCCGCAGCATCGAGGAGACGGCGGCAACGGTGCTGCAGCTGATGGAAGCCTGGCATGCCCGGCGGCAGGCGGTGGCGCCCGGACCGTCGGCATGATCCAGGCGGCCGAGCCGGCGCTGCTGCTGGCGAGCGGATCGGCCTCCCGGCGGGCCTTGCTGGAGGGGGCGGGGATTCGCTTCGAGACGATGCCGGCCGCGGTCGACGAGGCAGCGATCAAGGAGGCGTGCCAAGCGGAGGCGATCCCGCCCGGGGAGGCGGCGATCATCCTGGCCGAGGCGAAGGCGGCGCGCGTGGCGCGCCGCCATCCGGAGGCGCTGGTGATCGGCGGCGACCAGCTGCTGGTCTGCGACGGGCGCTGGTTCGACAAGCCGGCGGACATGGCGGCGGCGCGGGCGCAATTGCTGGCGCTGCGCGGCCGCGCGCATGAGCTGGTCAGCGGCACCGTCGCCTGGCGCGGCGGCGCGCGGGTCTGGCAGGACGTGACGCTGTCGCGCCTTGTCATGCGCGATTTCTCCGAGGCGTTCCTGGACGACTATCTGGCTCTGGAGGGGGAGCGGCTGCTGGCCTCGGTCGGCGGCTATCGGCTGGAGGGCCCGGGGGTGCAGTTGTTCAGCCGGGTGGAGGGCTCGCATTCGGCGATCCTCGGCTTGCCGCTGCTGCCGCTGCTCGCGTTCCTGCGCCAGCACGGGGTGTTGGTGGACTGATATCAACGGCCTCGATCGGCTTCGGACCGATCAGCGAACCGGCCCGCTGATACTGATCACCGTCGTTGCAGGAGCATGGCGCGCATGCGCGCCAGCGTGCGCGGGTCGAGGCGGTCGTCGAGTTCGGTCGACAAGGGCTCGTCGATGGCCCAGCGACGGTTCGCTTCATCCCAGCGCAGCACCAGCGGCGTTCGGCCGGAGGCGTTCGGGGAGCGCGTCGCGTAGATCAGGCCAAGCCGCGGCACGTTGCCCGCCGGCGGCATGGCTGCCGATTCCACGAGGCGGTCGCAGCTCAGCGTCTCGCTGAAGCCGGATCCGATTGTCACGATCGCCTGCGACGCGCCGTTGCCGGAATCCAGTACGAGGCCACACCAGAAAGCGTTCAGCGTCTCGGCGCGACCGGGAATGGGTTCGAATCTGTAGGACCGGAGCGTGACCGGCACCGTGCCGTCAGGACGCAGCGTCACCTGCCGGCCATCCGCGGCAAAGCCGGATCCGGCGTCGGGGAACAGTCGCTGCGCCTCGGGGATGGCAGGCTGCGCCTTCGATGAAGAAGCCGGCACCATGGACAGCAGGGCAAGTGCGGCGACGAGGATGGACGCCCTCACGCCATTCCGTCGATTCGTTTCCCCGGCGACGACCCGGCCTTCGATGTCAAGCATGCTCAGGCAAGCCTCTCTGTTCCCGAGCAATCTGAGCAAGAAACAAGAAAATGCCCGTGACATATCGGAGAGCAAAAGACTTAACACGCAATAGTCACATTCAATAAAATTCCGTTTACAGAAGACGCGCTTTATTGGGCAGGGCTCAGCAACGAGAGCAGTCCGTCCAGCTGGTCGAGGTCGCGGTAGGCGATGGTGACGGTGCCGCCCTTGCCGGCGCGGCCGATTTTGACCCGCAGCCCCAGCCGCTCCGTCAGGCTGCGCTCGAGGGCGGCGATATCGGCATCCTCGGAGCGCATGGCAGGCTCACGGGGTGCCGGCGGCGGGCGGCCGGCGGCGAGCGCCTCGGCCTGGCGGACGTTGAGGCCGCGGGCGACGATCTGGTCGGCGAGTTTTTCGGGCTCCCGCGCGGTCAGCAGGGCCCGGGCATGGCCGGCGGTGAGATGGCCGTCGCGCAGCAGGCCGCGGACATGGGCGGGCAGGTTCAGGAGCCGGAGCGTGTTGGCGACGTGGCTGCGCGACTTGCCGACCGCCTTGCCGAGCGCGTCCTGGGTCAGGCCGAACTGCTCGGTCAGGCGGGAATAGCCTTCGGCTTCCTCGACCGCGTTCAGGTCCTCGCGTTGCAGGTTCTCGACCAGGCCCGCGGCCATCGCGGCGCGGTCGTCGAGTTCGCGGATGACGACCGGCACCTCGTGCAGGCGGGCGAGCTGGGCGGCGCGCCAGCGGCGCTCGCCGCCGATGATCTGGAACAGGTTGGGGGTGCGCGGCTTCGGGCGCACCAGGATGGGCTGCAGGATGCCGTGCTCGCGGATGGAGGCGGCGAGCTCCTCGAGCTGCGGCTGGTCGATCGGGCCGCGCGGCTGGAAGGGGCCGGGTTCCAGCGCCTCGATCGGCAGGGCGCGGGGGATCGGGGGCGCGGCGGTGGCGCCGGCTTCGCCCATCAGGGCGGAGAGGCCCATGCCGAGCCGGGGCGGCTTCTTTCCGCTCATGCGGCAGTCCTTCTTCGGGCGCGTTCGCGCTTCAGGAACTCGGCGGCGAGTGCGAGGTAGGCCTGGGCGCCTGGCGAGCGGAAATCATAGAGCATCACCGGCATGCCGTGGGACGGCGCCTCGCTGATCCGGATGTTGCGGGGGATCACCGTGTCGAAGACTTTGGTCCCGAAGAAGGCGCGGACATCGGCGGCGACGAGTTCCGAGAGGTTGTTGCGGCGGTCGTACATGGTCAGCACGATGCCATCGAGGGCGAGGCCGGGATTGAGCCCGCGTGCGGCGCGCTCGACGGTGCGGGTGATCTGGCTGACGCCTTCGAGGGCGAAGAATTCGCACTGCAGCGGCACCAGCACGGATTGCGCGGCGACGAGGGCGTTGAGGGTCAGGAGGCCGAGCGAGGGCGGGCAGTCGATGAAGACGTAATCCTGTCCGGCCAGGGCATCGGGTGCGGCAAAGGCGTGCGCCAGGCGGCGCTCCCGGTCGTCGATCCCGGCGAGCTCGACCTCGGCGCCGGCGAGGTCGGTGTCGGCGGTGAGCAAGGTGAGGTTGGGTATCGCGGTCGGGCGGATCAGGCCGGCGAGCGGCTGGTCGCCGATCAGTGCGGCATAGGTGCCGGCGCCGCGCTCGTGGCGCGGGATGCCGAGGCCGGTCGAAGCATTGCCCTGCGGGTCGAGGTCGATCAGCAGCACGCGATGCTCGGCGGCCAGTGCGGCGGCGAGGTTTATGGCGCTGGTGGTCTTGCCGACGCCGCCCTTCTGGTTGGCGAAGGCGATGATGCGGGGCTTGCCGTCAGGACGCGGCACGGCGGATCTCGCTGAGACGGAGGATGGTGGCGGCAGGATCGGTGCGACTCGGGTGCCGCTCGACCTGCATGGTCCAATCGCGGGCGGCCTCGGTCAATTCGGCCTCGGCGTTGCGGCCCTTGGGGAAGAGGGCGATGCCGCCCGGCGCCAGCAGGCGCGCAGCCTCGGGCAACAGTTTTATGAGCGGCGCCAACGCGCGGGCGGTAAGACCGGCGAGCGGAGGCAGGGTTGCGTCCTCGATCCGCACCGGGTGAATGCGCGCCACGGACAGCTCCATGATGCGGGAGGCTTCGATCAGGAAGGCGCATTTGCGCCGATCGGATTCGACGAGGTGCCACTCGCGATCGGGCTCGGCCGCGGCAAGGACGAGGCCCGGCAAGCCGCCACCGGAGCCGAGATCGGCGAGGGGACCTTCGGGCGGCAGCAGCGGCAGCAATTGCAGGCTGTCCTCGATATGGCGCCGATCGATGGCAGCCGCGTCGGTGGGCGCGATCAGGTTGATGCGCGCGTTCCAGGCGAGCAGCAGCCCGCGATAGGCGTCGAGCCGGGCTTGCAGCGCCCCATCCGGCTGTTTCACGTGAAACGCTCGGCGGGCACGCGTCGGAGATGGACGGCCAGTGCGGCCATCGCGGCCGGCGTCACGCCGGCGACCCGCCCGGCACCGCCGAGGGTCGCCGGGCGCGCCGCGGTCAGGCGCTGCCGCATCTCGTTCGACAGGCCCGGGATCGCGGCGAAGTCGGTGTCGTCGGGGATCCGGGTGCGTTCCTCCCGCGCCAGCAGGCGGAGCTCCGCCGCCTGGCGTTCCAGGTAGGGCGCGTAGAGCGCCTCGGCTTCCAGTTGGGTGCGGATGGGGCCGGGCAGGGCGCCGATCCAGGGAAAGGCGCGGGCGGCATCCGCCGGTGTCGTGCCGGGCAGCGCCAGCACCTCGAGCGCCGAACGCCGGCGGCCATCCTGGTTGATCGCGATGCCGGCGTCGGCGAGGCGCGCCGGCGTCTCGGTCTCCGACCGGGCGCGGGCCAGGGCGTCGGCGACCGCGGCGGCGAAAGCCGCGTGGCGCTGCGCCCGGGTTGCACCGATGCAGCCCCAGGCCAGGCCGCGATCGGTCAGCCGCAGGCCTGCATTGTCGGCGCGGAGCGCCAGGCGGTGCTCGGCCCGGGCGGTCAGCATGCGGTAGGGCTCGGAGACGCCCTGGAGGGTCAGGTCGTCGGTCAGGACGCCGATATAGGCCTCCGCGCGGGTCAGGATGCGGTCGGCCGTGCCGCCGCCGGCGCGGGCGGCGGCGTTCAGCCCGGCCATCAGGCCCTGGGCGGCCGCTTCCTCGTAGCCGGTGGTGCCGTTGATCTGCCCGGCCAGGAACAGCCGCTTCACGGTGCGGAGCTCGAGCGTCGGGTGCAACGCCCGCGGGTCGACATGATCGTACTCGATGGCGTAGCCGGGCTTCAGGATCACTGCCCGTTCGAGCCCCGGGATGGAGGCGATCATCGCCGCCTGGACCGCTTCGGGGAGCGAGGTGGAGATGCCGTTCGGATAGACGGTGTCGTCGTCGAGCCCCTCGGGTTCGAGGAAGATCTGGTGCCGCCCGCGGTCGGCGAAGCGGACCACCTTGTCTTCGATCGAGGGGCAGTAGCGCGGCCCGGCGCCCTGGATGCGGCCGCCATAGACGGCGCTCTGGTGCAGGTTGGCGCGGATCAGGGCGTGGGTCGCCTCCGTGGTGCCGGTGATGGCGCAGTGGACCTGGCGGTTGGTGATGCGCTCGGTGAGCCAGGAGAGCGGCTCGGGCGGGTCGTCGCCGGGCTGCGCTTCCAGCGCCGCCCAGTCGATGCTGCGGCCATCGAGCCGGGGCGGGGTGCCGGTCTTGAGGCGGGCCAGCGGCAGGCCGGCCCGTTCGAGGGCGAGCGCCAGGCCGATCGCCGGCGCATCGCCGACGCGGCCGGCCGGGATGCGGCGCTCGCCGATATGGATCTCGCCGCGGAGGAAGGTGCCGGTGGTGACGATCAGGGCACCGCAGGCGATGCGCCGGCCCGACGCGGTCACCACGGCCGCGATGCCGCCATCCGGGCCGCGCTCGATGTCCTCGGCGGCGCCTTCCATCAGGGTCAGGCCGGGCTCGGCCTCCAGCAGGCGGCGCATGGCCTCCCGGTAGAGGCGCCGGTCGGCCTGGGCGCGGGGCCCGCGAACGGCGGGGCCCTTGGAGGCGTTCAGCACCTTGACGTGGATGGCGGCGGCATCCGCGGCGCGGGCCATCAGCCCGTCGAGCGCGTCGATCTCCCGCACGAGATGGCCCTTGCCGACGCCGCCGATCGCGGGGTTGCAGGACATCGCGCCGATGCTGTCCAGGCGATGGGTCAGCAGCAGCGTGCGCGCGCCGCAGCGTGCGGCGGCCGCGGCGGCCTCGCACCCTGCGTGGCCGCCGCCCACCACCACGACGTCGAAGACCGGGCTGCTCATGGCGCGGCTTATAGCAGCGGGTTCGGTGCTGGCCAGGAGACAAGGCTGCCATTCTCGCGCCAACCCAACACATGGTCCTTGGTTCGGTTGAAGGCGCGTTCCTCCGTCCAGGCCACGATTCTCAGGGGCGTCGGGGTGGTGCCGGGGTCAAGGATCGCCGAAGGCGACCGGCGCAGCCGGCGCGCAGCGTCCTGGACGCCGGCGCCGCACCGGCGCCACGCTTGCCCAGCCGGGCGCCGAAGCCAGTCACTTTCCGATGCAGAAGTCCCGGAACACCATATCCAGGATGTCTTCCACCCCCACCCTCCCGGACAGCCGCCCGAAGGCGCGGAGGGCGGCGCGAAGGGCTTCCGCGGTCAGTTCCGGCAGCGACGCCTGTTCCGCCTCCGCCAGCCAGTGCGCGGCGTCCGTCAGCGCGGCGCGGTGGCGTGGGCGGGTCAGCAGCGCCTGACCGCCGGCGCGCGCGACCGCGGCCGCCTCCAGCCGGTCGCGGAGTGCCGTGAGGCCTTCGCCGGTTGCGGCGCTGACCGGCAGGGCGCCGAACACGCGACCCGGCCCAAGATCGGCCTTGCTCGCGACCACGATGGTGTCGGGGCCGAGCAGGGCGCGGGTGGCGGCATCCGGGTCCTGGTCGGCGGCGAAGATGGCGAGGCGGAGATCGGCGGCCTCGGCGCGGGCCAGCGCCCGGCGGATGCCCTCGGCTTCGATCTCCTCGGCGGTCTCGCGCAAGCCCGCGGTGTCGGCGAGCGTCACCGGGATGCCGGCCAGGTCGAGTTGCACCTCGACCACGTCGCGGGTGGTGCCGGCGCGGGCCGAGACGATCGCGGCGTCGCGGCCGGCCAGCGCGTTCAGGAGCGAGGATTTGCCGGCATTGGGTGCGCCGAGGATGGCGACCGACAGGCCTTCGCGGAGCCGCTCGCCGCGGCCGCCATCGGCCAGGTGCTCCCCGAGCTCGATGCGGAGCGCCGCGGCGCCGATGCGGGCGCGGTTCGAGAGGTCGGTCGGCAGGTCGTCATCCGCGAACTCGATGGCGGCTTCCTGGTGCGCCAGCAGCCGCGCGCAGGCCTGGGTCCAGCCGGCGACCCGCGCCGCGAGCGCCCCTTCCACCTGGGAGAGCGCCTGGCGGCGCTGGCCGGCGGTTTCGGCGGCGATCAGGTCGGCAACGCCTTCCGCCTCCGTCAGGTCCATGCGGCCATTGAGGAAGGCGCGGCGGGTGAATTCCCCGGGCTCGGCCGGACGGGCGCCCAGGGCAACCAGCGCTCCCGCCACGCCGGCAACGACGGCGGTGCCGCCGTGCAGATGGAACTCCGCAGCATCCTCCCCGGTGTAGGAACGGGGATTCGGGAACCACAGCAGCAGGGCGTGATCCAGCAGGTCGCCGCTGTCCGGATGGCGCAGCCGGCGGAGGCTGGCGTAGCGGGGCGGGGGCAGCGATCCGGCGAGCGCCTCGACGTACCGGCCGGTGGCAGGCCCGGAAAGGCGCATGACCGCGACCGCGGCCCGGCCGGCACCGCTCGCCATGGCGAAGATGGTGTCGGTGCCGACGAGCCCTGTTTCACGTGAAACAGCGGCGACCGGCGCCCGGAACGGCGGGTCGGGAGGCAAGGTCACGGAAGGCGGCTCCAGGTTACGATCGGCGGCGGCCCAGCCCATGTAGCGGTGACATCGGTGACCGGCCAGAGGAGCCTTAACGCCATGACATACCTGCCGGAGAACCTGCTCCGCGACGCGTCCTCCCCCTATCTCCAGCAGCATGCCGGCAACCCCGTGCATTGGCGGCCCTGGGGGGACGCGGCGCTTGCGGAGGCCCGCGACACCGGCAAGCCCATCCTGCTCTCGGTCGGCTACGCCGCCTGCCACTGGTGCCACGTCATGGCCCATGAAAGCTTCGAGGATGCCGGCACGGCGGCGCTGATGAACGCGCTCTACGTCAACATCAAGCTGGATCGGGAGGAGCGGCCGGACATCGACGCCCTCTACATGAACGCCCTGCACATGCTGGGGGAACAGGGCGGCTGGCCGCTCACCATGTTCCTGACGCCGGCGGCCGAGCCCTTCTGGGGCGGCACCTACTTCCCGCCGGAGCCCCGCTGGGGCCGGCCTTCATTCCGCCAGGTGCTGAAAGGCGTCGCCGAGGCCTTCCGCCAAGACGGCGCCAAGGTGGCGCAGAACGTCGCCGCCCTGAAAGGCGGGCTTGCGAAGATGGCGGCCGCGACCCCGGGACCGCTGCCGGATACCGAGGCGATGAACAAGGTCGCCCTCGGCCTGACGCGGGCGACGGATGCCGCGGAAGGCGGCCTCGCCGGCGCGCCGAAATTCCCGAACCCGCCGATCTTCCGCTTCCTCTGGCAGATGCGGCACCGCCTCGACCAGCCGGCCTGCGCGGAGGTCACGCACCTCCTGCTGCGGAAGATGTCGCAGGGCGGCATCTACGACCATCTTGGCGGTGGCTATGCACGCTACTCGACCGACGCCATCTGGCTGGCGCCGCATTTCGAGAAAATGCTCTACGACAATGCCCAGCTGCTGGAGCTGCTGGCGCTCGCCCATGCCGGCGCGCCCGATCCGCTCTACGCCGCCCGCGCCGCGGAGACCGTCGCCTGGCTGACGCGGGAGATGGCGACGGAAGCCGGCACCTTCGCCGCCACCCAGGATGCCGACACCGAAGGGGAGGAGGGGCGCTTCTACGTCTGGTCGCAGGCGGAGATCGCGGCCCTGCTGCCGCAAGCCGACCTCGCGCTCTTCACCCAGGTCTACGACGTGGCGGAGGAGGGCAACTGGGAAGGCAAGGTCATCCTGAACCGCCGCGCCCATCCCGGGATCCTGGAGCCGGCGGAGGAGGCGCGGCTCTCCGCCTGCCGCGACATCCTCTTCGCCGCCCGTGCCGGCCGCCCCGCGCCGGGGCGGGACGACAAGGTGCTGGCCGACTGGAACGGGCTGATGATCGCGGCGCTGGCCCGCGCCGGTGCGGTGTTCGGCCGGCCCGACTGGCTGGCGCTGGCGGAGGCCGCCTTCGCCGGCATCGCCCGGTTGCTGGCCGGGCCGGATGGGCGCCTTGCGCATGCCTGGCGGGGCGGGCGCGTCACCGCGCCCGGCCTGCTCGAGGACCAGGCAGCGATGGCGCGGGCGGCGCTGGCGCTGCACGAGGCGACGGGCGAGCCCCGCTACCTCACCCAGGCGACCCTCTGGGTGGAGGCGACGCATCGCCACTTCGCGGCCCCCGGCGGCGGGCACTACACCTCGGCCGACGACGCTGCCGACATCCTGGTCCGTGGCCTGACGGCGGCCGACAATGCGACGCCTGCCGGCAACGGCCTGCTGGCGGAGGTCGAGGCGCGGCTCTTCCACCTGACCGGAGACGCGCGCTGGCGCGAAGCGGCGGAGCGCAGCATCGGCGCCTTCGCCGGCCATCCCGGCATCGCGGCCATGCCCGGGCTGCTGGCGGCGGCCGACCTGCTGACCGAGGGTGCCGCCATCGTCGTCGCCGGCCCGCCCGACGATCCGGCGACGAGGGCGCTGCTGACGGCGGCGCTCGGCCATCCCGACCCCGCCATCGTGGTGCTCCGCGCAAGCGAGGCGCTGCCCGATGCCCATCCCGCACATGGCAAGGCCACGGTCGACGGCCTGCCCGCGGCCTATGTCTGCCGCCACGGCGCCTGCGCACTGCCGGTCCGCGACCCCGCGTCGCTTGCAGGGCTGCTCGCGCGGACGACTTGACGACATGTTTCGCAAGGTTTCCCATCGGGCGGCATGCCACAGCTTTCGCTCATGACCCCGCTCGGCGACATCACCGTCTCGGAAGACGACGGCGCCATCGTCGCCCTCGACTGGGGCCGCGGCCGCGATCAGCAGGAGACGCCGCTGCTGCGGGAAGCCCGGACGCAGCTGCACGATTACTTCGACGGCGCGCGGACGGCGTTCGACCTGACGCTGGCGCCGTTCGGCAGCGCCTTCCGCCAGCGGGTCTGGGCGGCGATGCGGGCGATCCCGGCCGGCGAGACCCGCACCTATGGGCAGGTCGCGTCGCTCCTGGGCTCGGCGCCGCGGGCGGTCGGGCAGGCCTGCGGCGCCAACCCGATCCCGATCATCATCCCGTGCCACCGCATCACCGCGAACAATGGCGCGTTGGGTGGATATTCCGGTGCCGAAGGCCCGGCGACCAAACGCGTTCTTCTGGCCCTGGAAGCAGAGGCCGCCAGGAAAGGGACTGCCGTCCGATGAACCACGCGATCCGCATCCATGAGACCGGCGGCCCGGAGAAGATGCTGTGGGAGGAGGTTCCGGTCCCGGCGCCGAAACCCGGGGAGGCGCTGATCCGCCACCAGGCGGTCGGGCTGAACTACATCGACGTCTACTTCCGCACCGGCCTCTACAAGGCGCCCTCGATGCCGGCGACGATCGGCATGGAAGCGGCAGGTGTCGTGGAAGCGCTGGGCGAGGGCGTGACGGAGGTCGCGGTCGGCGACCGCGTCGCCTATGCGACCGCCCCGATCGGCGCCTATGCGGAGCGCCGGGCGATCAAGGCCGATCGCCTGGTCAAGCTGCCGGATGCCCTGACCTATGAGCAGGGTGCGGCGATGATGCTGCAGGGCATGACCGCGCAATACCTGATCCGCCGCACCTATCCGGTGAAGTCCGGGGAGACGATCCTGGTGCATGCGGCGGCCGGCGGCGTCGGGCTGATCCTCTGCCAATGGGCCAGGGCGATCGGCGCGACGGTGATCGGCGTCGTGGGCACGGAAGCCAAGGCGGAGCTCGCGCGCGCCCATGGTGCGGACCATGTCATCCTCTCGGGCGAGGACATCCCGGGGCGGGTCAAGGCGATCACCGGCGGCGCCATGGTGCCGGTCGTCTACGACAGCGTCGGCCGCGACACCTTCACCGCCTCGCTCGACAGCCTGGCGCCGCTCGGGACGATGGTCAGCTACGGCAATGCCTCGGGCGCGGTGGCGCCGGTCGATATCGGCATCCTGGCCGCCAAGGGCTCGCTGTTCCTGACCCGCCCGACGCTGGCCACCTACACCGCGAAGCGGGAGGACCTGGTGGCCTCGGCCGAGGACCTGTTCCAGGCGGTCGCCGGCGGCGCGGTGAAGCTGCAGATCAACCAGCATTTCCCGCTGAAGGACGCCGCGGCCGCGCATCGCGCGCTGGAAGCGCGGGAGACGACCGGCAGCACCGTCCTGCTGCCCTGATCTGGCCTCAGTCGCCGGGCGCCGACATCCGTCGGCTTGGCTCGCCGCACTGGCGGCGGGCCGCATTCGCGGCCTCGGAACGGTCGAAGCGACCGGCCCGCGAATTCCGTCAGCCGGCATTCCGCAGGTTGAGCCGTTCGATGGTCTGCTGCTCGCGGGCCACCAGCTCCTGCAGGAAGGCAGAATAGGCCGCGCTGTCCTTGTAGTCGGCCACCATGTCGTAGCGGTCGAGCACGGCGGCGAAGGCCGGCTCCCGCAGCGCGGCCGCGAAGCCGTCATGCAGCGTGCGGGTGATGGCGGGGTCGAGCCCGGCGGGGGCGACGATCCCGAAGGGGGAGGTGACGATCATCGTCGGATGGCCGAGCTCGACGAGGGTCGGCGCATCCGGCCAGCGGCGCAGGCGCTCGGCCGTCCAGACATGCAGCCAGCGCGCCTGGCCGCCATCGACCATGGCGCCGAGGCCGGAGCCGCCGGTCATGATGTCGAGGTGCCCGCCGAGGATCGCCTGGGTGCCATCGGCATCGCCGCGGAAGGAGACGTGGTTGAGCTCGATGCCCTCGCGCTGTGCCAGCTCCATCATCGCGACATGCGGCGTGCCGTTGGCGCCGGTGTTCCCGACGGTGATCGCGCCCGGACGGCGCCTGGCCTCGGCCACCACCTCGGCCCAGCCCCCGGGAAAGCGGTCGGACTTGCAGACGGCACCGAAGGTGTAGCCGGAGACGTGCAGCACCGGCGTGAAGTCGCGGAGCGTGTCGTAGCTCATGCGCTGGAGGTATTGGAGGCGCACCGCGGAGGCCGGAAGCTGGGTGACGAGGTAGCCGTCCGGGCGGGCGCGGGCGACCTGCTGCGGCCCGAGGGTATTGGCCGCGCCCGGCTTGTTGTCGACCACCACCTGCTGCCCGAAATGCCGGGCCGCGCCTTCGGCCAGCGCCCGCAGCACGACATCGGTGGTGCCGCCCGGCGGGAAGGGCACGATCAGGGTGACCGGCCGCGACGGGAAGCGCGCCTGGGCATGGGCGATCGCGGGCGCGGCGAGGGCGGCGCCGAGCAGCAGGCGGCGGGTTGGAAGCGGCATGACGATCCTCGGCTCTTGTCCGCCCAGCATGCCGTGCGCGCCGCATCGGTGCCAGCGCGGACCGGCGTTGCATTCGGTTGCGCGGGCGACATCGGCCGGTGACAGCCCCTGTGTCTGATCGGGTATCGCCGCAGGAGGCCCCGCGATGCGTCCCACCGCCCACACGCTGCTGCTGCTCGCCGCCGGCTGGATCGCGGCTGCCCTTCGCCCCGCCGCCTCCGCCGGCCGCTGACCATGGACGGCACCAAGGCCGCCACGACGACGCTCTGGGCGGCGCTCGCCTTCACCTGGCTCGCGGCCGCCGCACCGGAGCCGAAGGCGGCCGAAGACCAGCAGGCGCCGGCCGCGCCGACGGAAACCGCGTCGCCCGGCAGCAAGCCTGCTGCCTGATCAGGCCTCGGCCGCGAGCTTCACGAGCGCCGCGCGATAGGTCGCGTCGAACAACGCATCGAGGCCGGGATTGGCGCCCTTGAGCCCGGTCGCAACGCGGGCTGCCCAGCCGACATACTCGACGCGGCGCGCGTGGTTCCAGGCGGCCGGCGGGCTGTCCAGGATGGCGCGGAGATTGCTGATCTTGTCCGCAAGCTTGACCTGCTTCGCCGCTGCCGAGCAGACCAGCGCGTGGCTGATCTGCAGCCCCTTCCGCACTTCCTTGGGCAGCGACTTGTCGTCGGTCACCTCGGCGACGATCGCCGCGACCCCCTCCCCGAACTCGGCGGCGAGTTCGGCCGGCGTCACCGCCGTGTCCTCGATCGTGTCGTGCAGCAGGCCGGCGATCACCGCCTCAGGCGGCGCGCCATGCTCGGCGAGCAGCGCCGCCACCTCGATGACGTGGCCGATATAGGGCTCGGCGGCCGCGCCCTTGCGGGTCTGCCCGTCATGCGCGCGGGCCGCGAAATCCCGCGCGCGGGCGATGTCGGCGTGTTCGGCCGCCTCGGTCATGGCGTCACGTGTTCGTCACGCCGGAGGCGTGCCAAGGCGAAAGGGGGGCCATGAACACCATCAGGTGTTCGTCACGCCGGAGGCGTGCCAAGGCGAAAGGGGGGCCATGAACACCATCAGGTGTTCATGGCGTCGAAGAAGTCCTGGTTGGTCTTGCTGTACTTCAGCTTGTCGACCAGGAATTCCATCGCGTCCTGGGTGCCCATCGGGTTCAGGATGCGGCGCAGCACCCACATCTTCGACAGCGTCCCGCGCTCCACCAGCAGCTCTTCCTTGCGGGTGCCGGACTTGGTGATGTCGATCGCCGGGAAGACGCGCTTGTCGGACAGCTTGCGGTCGAGGATCAGCTCGCTGTTGCCGGTGCCCTTGAACTCTTCGAAGATCACCTCGTCCATGCGGCTGCCGGTATCGATCAGCGCGGTCGCGATGATGGTGAGCGAGCCGCCCTCCTCGATGTTGCGGGCCGCGCCGAAGAAGCGCTTCGGGCGCTGCAGCGCATTGGCGTCGACGCCGCCGGTCAGCACCTTGCCCGAGGACGGCACCACGCTGTTGTAGGCGCGGCCGAGCCGGGTGATGGAATCGAGCAGGATGACGACGTCCCGCTTGTGCTCGACCAGACGCTTGGCCTTCTCCAGCACCATCTCGGTCACCTGGACGTGGCGCGTCGCCGGCTCGTCGAAGGTCGACGCCACGACCTCGCCGCGGACGGTGCGCGCCATGTCGGTGACTTCTTCGGGCCGCTCGTCGATCAGCAGCACCATCAGGAAGACGTCGGGGTGGTTGGCGGTGATCGACTTGGCGATGTTCTGCAGCATCACCGTCTTGCCGGTGCGCGGCGGCGCCACCACCAGCGCGCGCTGGCCCATGCCGATCGGCGCCACCAGGTCGATGACGCGATGGGTGTAGTCCTTGGCCGGGCCCTTGGACGAGGTGTCCTTCTCGAGCTCCGGGTTCTCCATCTTGAGCCGCCGCGTCGGGTAGAGCGGCGTCAGGTTGTCGAAGTTGATGCGGTGCCGCAGGTTCTCCGGCGGCTCGAAGTTGATGGTGTTGACCTTGAGCAGCGCGAAGTAGCGCTCGCCGTCCTTGGGCGCCCGGATCTGGCCTTCCACCGTGTCGCCGGTGCGCAGGCCGAAGCGGCGCACCTGGGCGGGGGAGACGTAGATGTCGTCGGGGCCGGGCAGGAAGTTCGCCTGCGGGCTGCGGAGGAAGCCGAAGCCGTCGGGCAGGATCTCGAGCGTGCCGTCGCCGTGGATCGCCTGTTCGTTGTCCGCGAGCTGCTTGAGGATCGCGAACATCATGTCCTGCTTGCGCAGGGAGGAGGCGTTCTCGATCTGCAGTTCCTCCGCGAAGGAGAGCAGGTCGGCGGGGCTTTTCGCCTTGAGTTCCGAAAGGTGCATGAATGGGTCAGTCCGGTGGTCGTGGAGAGGGTCCGGGACCTGCTGCGCGCGGCCTGCTGCCTGCGCTGCGCCGGGTGCCAAGAACGGCATCGGCGACGTCCCGAGAGAAAGGAGGGAGGCGGGACCGGGCGAGGCGGGCATCGCGCCCATCGCCCGAACAACCGGAGCCTAGGGCGGACGCCCGATCCCGGTCAATCCGGGAACTGGTGATAAAGTGTCGCGGCGTCAAGCATCTGGCGGGCGAACCGCGGACGATCTCTGAAACCGGCTCCCAGGATCAACACCATGGACCGCGCCGCCAGGCTCCGCGCCTTCTACGCCCGCTTCGTCGCCCATCGCGCCGGCGCCCGCGACCCGCGGATCGAGGCGGCCTTCGCCGCCATCCCGCGCGAGCCCTTCGCCGGCCCCGCGCCCTGGCAGATTCTGCCGGCCGGCCCCTGGTCGACGCCCGGCTATGTGGCGACGCCGGATGACGACCCGGCCTTCCTCTATCAGGACGTGCTGGTGGCGATCGACCCCGGGCGCGGCATCAATATCGGGGAGCCGAGCCTGCATGCCCGCTGCCTCGACGCCCTCGCCCCGCGCGAGGGCGAGGTCGTGCTGCATGTCGGCGCCGGCAGCGGCTACTACAGCGCCATCCTCGCCCATCTCGTCGGTGCCGGCGGCCAGGTCCACGCCTTCGAGGTGGAGCCCGATCTTGCCGCCCGGGCCGCGGCGAACCTCGCGGCCTTCCCGCAGGCAAGCGTCCATGCCCGCTCCGGCATCGGCGCCGGGCTGCCCGCGGTCGACGCCGTCTATGTCAGCGCCGGCCTGACCCAGCCCGAACGATCCTGGATGGCGGCGCTGAGGCCACGCGGGCGGGTGCTGTTCCCATTGCAGCCCGAGGGCGGCTACGGCGGAATGCTGCTGGCCGAAAAGCCGGCCGAGGCCAGCGATGCCTGGCCGGCCCGCTTCGTCTCCCGCGCTGCCTTCATCCCCTGCCAGGGCGCCCAGGATTCGTCGCAAGGACAGCGCGTCGCCGCCGCCTTCAAGGGCGACGGCTGGCAGGACGTCCGCTCGCTCCGCTTCGGCCCCATCCCGGACGCCAGCTGCTGGCTGCGCGGCGAAGGCTGGTGGCTCTCGACGGCATCCCCTTAACGCGGCGGCGGCCCGCTCTGCGGCGGCGCGCCGCCGGCCGGGCGGTTCGGGTCCCGCTCGCCCGCGGTCGCGGTGCCGACCATGCCCTGGGGCGTGATGCCGGTCGCACCCGGCAACTGATGCCCGGCCGCGGAGCCATCGGTGCCGCGATTGACCTCCTGCGGGTTCTCGGTGCGCGGCGCCTGGGTCGCCGGTCCGTCATCCCGGGCCCCTGCCTGGCCCGGCTGCCGGCCGCCCGCCTCGGGTGGCATCTGCGTCTGTGCGATCACCGGCGACGCCAGCAGCAACAGGCCGGTCAGCCCGATCCTCGCGCGCCGCATGACGCTCCTCCCATTCCCGACCGCCAGGAAACGGCCAGGCTGCAAGGAGGGTTGCCTGTAAGTCGAGCGTCCGATCCAGACCTCCGGGCCGTCCGACGCATACGTCGGACCCCTCCGGTCATCGGACGCTCAAGCCTGTCGCTTCCAGGTCAGCACCAGCACGTCCCGCGCCGAGGGCAGCGCGTCATCCTCCGGGCGCACCGGCGTCACCCCGTGCCGCACCCGGCGGTCGTCCAGGATCGCGGTGTCCAGCGCCTGCCGCAGGGTGAAGCGCGCCAGCTCCCGCCCCGCCAGATCCTCGACCAGCGTCTCCCCGCCCTCGAGGTTCGTCCGCCGGATCATCGCGATGATCACCAGGTCGACGCCGTCCTGATGCACGCCCTCGGGCGTCGGCAGGCCGGGCGCGCCCGGCGCCGCCTCGATCCGGAACTGATGCGCTTCCACGAACCAGGGCTGCGGCCCGGCCACCCGGTCCGCCAGCGCCCGTCCCAGATCGAGCAGCCCGACCATCGCGGCATTGGCGCCCACGCCATCTTCGATCGGCGCGAACCAGCGGTCATGCCCGCCATTCAGCGTGTTGTGCACGACCTCCTGGAAATGCGGCCGATGCTCGCCCCGCAGATGGCCAGGCACCCCCGGCAGCGCCGCAAAATTCGCGATCCGCCGCCGGCGATAACGGCCGCCATCGCGCATGAACGCGTCGGTCTCCAGCCGCTCCCAGCTCGCGATGAAATCCGGCAGCGCCGCCGCGGCATCGCCGAGCAGCGCCGCGACCCGCGCACCATCGAGCCGCAGGAACCCCTCGCTCGCGATCGCCGCCTCGAGCGGCGGCAGCGCCGCGACCGGCGCGTTCACGACGATGCCCTCTGCGCGGCGGCCTCGCCGATCGCCGGCACCTCGGCATCCATCCCGGCCAGCACCTCCGCCACGTGGCGCACGCGCATCGCCGCACCCTCCCGCTTCAGACGCCCGGCCATGTTCAACAGACACCCCATGTCGCCGGCCAGCAGCGTGTCCGCCCCCGTCGCCTGCACGTCGCGGGCCTTGTCGCCGACCATGCGCGTCGAGATCTCCGGATACTTGACGCAAAACGTGCCGCCGAAGCCACAGCATATCTCGGGGTCAGCCATCTCCTTCAGCGACAACCCCCTGACCGTCGCCAGCAACGCCCGCGGCTGCGCCTTCACGCCCAGCTCCCGCAGCCCCGAACAGCTGTCGTGATAGGTCACCACCCCCGCATGCGCCGCATCCACCGAGGTCACGCCCATCACGTCGGTCAGGAACGACACCAGCTCATGCGTCTTCGCCGCCAGCGCCTCGGCCCGCCCGCGATACTCCGGATCCTCCGCGAACAAGGCCGGATAATGATGGCCGATCATCCCGCCACAGGACCCCGACGGCACCACCACGAAGTCGAAATTCCGGAACGCATCGACGACACCCCGCGCGATCTCCCGCGCCGTCGCCCGATCGCCCGCGTTGTAAGCGGGCTGACCGCAACAGGTCTGCGCCCGCGGCACCTCCACCAGGCACCCTGCCGCTTCCAGCAAGCGGATCGCCGCAAAACCGACCGTCGGACGATAGAGATCGACCAGACACGTGACGAACAAGGCAACCCGAGGCTTGGACATGGGGGGAGCGTAGCAGAACCGTGGTGGGGCGCATCCCGGGAGGGCTCTGCCCTCCCGGACCCACCCGCCAGGACCTTAGAGGCCCTGGACCCCGGTCATTTTTAGAGCCCGGTTTGCCTTCGGCAACCCGGGCACCAAGTGACGCAGGTCAAGGAGCCTCCAGGCTCCTTGCAGGGAGGGGTTCGGGGAGGGACAGCGTCCCTCCCCGAGGACGCACCTCACCGCGCGTTCTGCAGCTCCACCCCCGCCGCGCGCGCGGCTTCGCCCCATTTCGTCAACTCGTTCTGGACGAAGCTGCGCAGGCTGTCCGGGTCCGACGTGACGATGTCGGCGCCGAGGGTGCGGTGGCGGTCGACGACGGTCGGGTTGCGCATGGCGGCGGTGCAGTCGGCGTGGAGCTTTTGCAGCACCGCCGGCGGCAGGTTGGCGGGGGCGATGACCATGCCCCAGGTCGAGGCTTCGAAGCCGGGCAGCAGGGCTTCGGCGATGGTCGGCGTGTCGGGGAGCTGGGAGGAGCGTTGGGCGCCGGTGGTGGCGATCGCCTTCAGCGCGCCGGACTGGATGTGGGCGAGGGCGGCGGGGACGGTGTCGAACATGATGTCGACGCGGCCGGCCATCAGGTCGGGGTGGGCCTGGCTGCTGCCGCGGTAGGGCACGTATTCCAGGCGGATGTCGGTGCGCTGGGCAAACAGGACGGGGGCGAGGCGGACGACGCCGCCGGTGCCGGCGAAGGTGACGCCGGGGTTGCGCTTGGCATGGTCGACGAGTTCGGCGGGGGTGTTGGGGGCGAAGCTGCGCGGCGCGCAGAGGACGAGCGGGGTTGCGGTGGTCTGGGTGACGAAGGTGAAGTCGCGCATGGTGTCGAAGGGCAGGCGGTAGAAGGCGGCGTTGACCGGGTGGGCGACGGAGACGAGGCCGAGCGTGTGGCCGTCGGGCGTCGCCTTGGCGACGACGTCGGTGCCGATGACGCCGTCGGCGCCGGCGCGGTTCTCGACCGGGACGGGCTGGCCCCAGGCGGCGGCGAGCGGCTCCGACATGAGGCGCGCGGTGATGTCGGAGACGCCGCCCGGCGTGTAGGGGACGACCATGCGCACCGGGCGTTGCGGGAAGCCGGCCTGCGCGGCGGCACGGGCGGCGAGAAGCAAAGCGGGGGCGGCGAGAGCGGCCCGGCGGGAGATGGTCATGCATTCCTCCTCTGCGGCCTTGTCCGGCCGCTTGCCCGCAGTGTGCGGCGCGGGGTGCGCGAAGGAAAGGTGGGCTATTCCGGCAGGCAGGCGGCGCGGAGCTTGGCGAAAGCGGCGGCGCGATGGCTGATCGCGTGCTTCGCGACGGGCGTCATCTCGCCGAAGGTCTCGCTTTGGCCGTCAGGGACGAAGATCGGGTCGAAGCCGAAGCCCTGGCTGCCGCGCGGCGGCCAGGTCCAGTGGCCTTGCACCTCGCCGAGCACGGCTTCGGCGTGGCCGTCGGGCCAGGCGAGCACGAGCGCGCAGCTGAACCAGGCGCGGCGGTCGGGCGCGTCGCCGGCGCGTTCGGCGACGAGCGCCATGGCGCGGGCGTAGTCGCGGTGGCCGTCCGGCTGCGTCGCCCAGTCGGCGGTCGCGACGCCGGGCGCGCCGTCGAGCGACGCCACCGAGAAGCCGCTGTCGTCGGCGAGCGCCGGCAGGCCGGTCGCCTCGGCCGCGGCCCGCGCCTTGATGCTGGCATTGCCGATGAAGCTGGTCTCGGTCTCGGCGGGTTCCGGCAGGCCGCGATCGCCGGCGCTCTCGACGACCAGGCCGAAGGGCGCCAGCAGCGCCGCGACCTCGCGGAGCTTGCCGGCGTTGTGGGTGGCGAGGATCAGTCGCTCCCCGCGTTCCAGTCGCCGCGTCGCGGCGGCGCCCGTCGCTGTTTGGGCCGGCCGATTCACGCCTCCGCGCCCTTCGGCGCTGCGGCGATCGGACGGCCGCCGATCGCCTGGCGCTGTGCGGCGAACAGCTCGGCCGTGCCCTTCTTCGCGAGCTGCATCAGCGCGGTGAGGTCTGTCTCGGTGAAGGGCGCGCCTTCGGCGGTGCCCTGCACTTCCACGATGCCGCCGGTCCCGGTGAGCACGAAGTTGGTGTCCGCATCGGCCTTGCTGTCCTCGGCGTAGTCGAGGTCGAGCACCGGCGTCCCCTGCCAGATCCCGCAGGAGATCGCGGCCACCTGGTCGCGGAGCGGGTTGGCGCTCATGATGTTCTTGGCGCGGCAATGCTCGAGGGCGAGGTGCAGCGCCACCCAGGCGCCGGTGATCGACGCGCAGCGGGTGCCGCCATCGGCGGTCAGCACGTCGCAATCGAGGGTGATGGTCATCTCCCCCATCGCCTTGAGGTCGCACACCGCACGGAGCGAGCGGCCGATCAGGCGCTGGATCTCCTGGGTGCGGCCGCTCTGCTTGCCGCGCGCCGCCTCGCGGTCGCCGCGGGTATGGGTCGCGCGCGGCAGCATGCCGTATTCCGCGGTGACCCAGCCCTGGCCGGAATTGCGGAGGAAGGGCGGCACCCGGCCTTCGACGCTCGCGGTGCAGAGCACCTCGGTCAGCCCCATGCGGATCAGGCAGGAGCCTTCGGCGTGGCGCGCGGCGCCGGGTTCGAGCGAGACGGTGCGGAGCGCGTCGGGGGCGCGGCCGGAAGGGCGCATGGCGAAGGATCCTCATCTCCGGCGTCTTCGCCGGCGGCTTGGCAGGGTCGGGGCCGTGTGGCTCACTCCGGCCAACCAGGCAAGATGAAGGAAACGCCATGCTGAACCGCCGGACCCTGCTCGGGGCCGCCGCCGCGGCGCCGCTCGCGGCCCCCGCCCTCGCGCAGCCGGGCTTCCCGACCCGGCCGATCTCGATCGCGGTGCCGTTTGCCGCCGGCGGGCCGACCGACGTGATCAACCGCCTGGTCGCCGAGGGCATGACGAAGGATCTGGGCCAGCCGGTGGTGGTCGAGAACGTGACCGGCGCCGGCGGCACCATCGCGGCGCTCCGCATCGCGCAGTCGCGGCCGGACGGCTATGCGCTGCTGGCGCACCACATCGGCCATGCCAGCACGGCCACGCTCTACCGCCGCCTCTCCTACAGCGTGACGGAGAGCTTCGCGCCGCTCGGCCTCGTCTCCGATGCCGCGATGACGATCGTGACGCGGCCGGACTTCCCGGCGGCCGACCTGGCCGCGCTGATGGGCAAGATCAAGGCGGATGGCGACCGGCTGAACCTGGCGCATTCCGGGCTCGGCGCCGCCAATCACCTCTGCGGCATGCTGTTGCAGCATGCGGCCGCGACCGCGATGACGCCGGTCGTGTTCCGCGGCAGCGCGCCCGCGATCACCGAGGTGATGGCAGGCCGCATCGACGTCTTCTGCGACCAGGCGACCAACACCTTCGCCTTCCTGCGCGATGCGCGCATCAAGGGCTATGCGGTGACGACGGAAGGCCGGGTGCCGGGCCTCGACTTGCCGACGACGCGGGAAGCGGGGCTGCCCAGCATCGACATGAGCACCTGGCACGGCCTCTATGCCCCGGCCGCGACGCCGGCCGAGGTGCAGGAGCGACTTTCGGCCGCGATCCGCTCGGCGTTGAAGGAACCGCGGCTGCGAGAGCGCTTCGCCGAGATGGTGACCGAGCCGGCGACGGACGCGAAGGCGACGCGGCGCTTCCACGCCCGCTTCCTGGAGGAGGAGGTGGCGCGCTGGCGGCCGATCATCCAGGCGGCGAATGTCTATGCGGATTGAAACGATGGAAGCGGATCGGTTCGCTTGACCGATCCGAGGCCGCAAATGCGGCCGCCTGGCGACGGAGGGCGCAGATAGTTGACCTCGCGGGGGGCGCTCCCTAGCCTTTCAGGATGGCGGATCAGCGCTTCGGCCGCGGCCTCGGTCCCGACGGCCAGCTACTTTCCGGCATCCTGCCGGGGCTCGACACGCGCAGCGCGGCGGTGCTGCGCGAGCTGGTCGAGACCTATGTCGAGACCGGGGAGCCGGTCGGCTCCCGCACCCTCTCGCGCCGGCTGCCGCTCAACCTCTCGCCGGCGACGATCCGCAACGTCATGGCCGACCTCGAGGAGGTGGGGCTGCTGTTCGCCCCGCACACCTCGGCCGGACGGCTGCCGACCGAGCGTGGGCTGCGCCTCTTCGTCGATGGATTGCTCGAGTTCGGCGATCTCAGCGATGTCGAGCGGGAGGCGATCGCGACCCGCTGCGCGGCTTCCGGCCGCTCCCTGCAGGAGACGCTGGGCGAGGCCGGGCAGATGCTCTCGGGCCTCGCGGGTGCCGCGGGAATGGTGGTCGCGCCCAAGAGCGAATCCGCGGTGCGGCACATCGAGTTCGTGGCGCTGGGTCCGGGCCGGGCGCTGGTCGTGCTGGTGCAGGAAGGCGGCCAGGTCGAGAACCGGGTGATCGAGGTGCCGGCCGGCCTGCCGCTCTCGGCCCTGACCCAGGCCAGCAACTACCTGAACGCAAGGCTCGCCGGCCGCACGCTGGAGGAGGCGCGCGGCGTCGTCACGCAGGAGATGGCGGCCAACCGCACGGCGCTCGACGACCTGACGCAGCAGGTGATCGAAGCGGGACTCGGCACCTGGTCGGGCGGCGGCGGCGGCTCGCTGATCCTGCGCGGCCAGGCGCGGCTGCTGGAGAATCTCGACCAGGCGGCGCATGTCGCGGAGATCAAGCGGCTGTTCGAGCGGCTGGAGGCGCAGGAGACGATGCTGCGCCTGCTGGAGCTCGCGCAGCGCGGCCAGGGCGTGCAGATCTTCATCGGCGCCGAGAGCGGGTTGTTCGACAGCACGGGCCTCTCGATGGTGGTCGCCCCCTTCCGCAACGGTCGGGAGAAGATCGTGGGCGCCATCGGCGTGATCGGCCCGACCCGGATCAACTACGGCAAGGTGATCCCGGTGGTCGACTACACCGCGCGGGTGATCGGGCGGCTTCTGGGCTAGCGGCTACGCGACGACCGGCAACGGCCGGAGGTCGTATCGGCACCGCAGGGTGCGATCCCGCACGGGGTCATGCAGGCACGCCTCGAAGGCGTCGGCCCAGCGCAAGGTGTCGAGGACGGGCAGCGTGCCCAGGAACATGACGGTTCGCGGCCCGAATTCACCATGGTGCGAGACGAGACCCTCCGGGCTCCGGAGCGCGGCGACGGTGCCCCGCTGGTACGGGACCCAGGAGCGGCGCGGCCGCATGCCGACGATGCCGCAGGCCGGCGTCTACACCGCGACGCTCCACTACCTGCGCGCCGTCCAGGCGGCCGGCACCGACGACGCGGATCGGGTCGCGGCGCAGATGCGGGCGATGCCGATCAACGACTTCATGACCCGCGACGGCCGCATCCGCGAAGACGGCCGCGTGCTGCGCGACTTCTACCTGTTCGAGGTCAAGCGACCGGAGGAGAGCACCGGACCCTGGGACTATTACCGGCTGCTCGCGACCATCGCCGCCGCGGATGCCGCCCGGCCGTTGGACCAGGGCGGCTGCGTGCTGGGCCGCCCGAACTGATCGCGTCTCGACCGCGCGGCGGTGGTGCCGGTGCGTGCTTGCGCGAAGCGCGTCACGAACCTACTATACGTGGTAAGTACGTATTGAGGACGCACCCATGCGCAAGCTGACGATCACGGTGGAGGAGGAGGTCTATACTGGCCTGCTGGCCGTCATCGGCAAGCGGCGCATCAGCGGCTTCCTCAACGACCTGGCCAAGCCCCACGTGCTGAAGCGCGAGCTGGACGCCGAATACCGCGCCATGGCGGCCGATGAAGCACGCGAGGCGGAGGCGACCGAGTGGGGCGAGAGCGTGCTGATGGATGCGGATGCCGCCCGCCGCGGCTGAACCCTATCCTCGCCGGGGCGAGGTCTGGTGGGTCAGCTTCGGCCCCTCGGTCGGCGGTGAAATCCAGAAGCGCCGTCCGGCCATCGTGGTCAGCAACGACCAGGCCAACCGGCATCTGAACCGGTTGCAGGTGGTGCCGATCACCAGCAGCGTCGGACGGCTGTTTCCGTCCGAGGCCTATGTCACGCTGGACGGCGAACCGCGCAAGGCGATGGCCGACCAGCTCGCCACCGTCAGCAAGCAACGCCTGGGCACCCGGCTCGGCCGACTCGACGCCGCAGAACTGCGCGGCGTCGAACGCGCCCTCCGCGTGCAGCTCGGGTTGGGATCGTGATCGCCGACGGCCGGTTCGATGCACCCGTCGCCTTGCGGACAGCCGGGAGGGTATCGGTCAGGCCCGCGCCGCGACCGGCGCCGGCTGGCTCTCCGGCGTCACCAGGCTTTCGGCCAGCGCTTCCCGCAGCTGGGTCAGCTTGCGCTCGTTCTCGATCTTCAGGCCGAAGACGTCCTTGACGTAGAAGACGTCGACCGCGCGCACGCCGTAGGTGGTGATGTGGGCCGACGCGATCTGCATGCCCTGGGCGCTGATCGCCGCCGTCATGTCGTGCAGCAGGCCCGGGCGGTCGCGGCCGTTCACCTCGATCACCGTGTGCGTGTTGCTCGCGTGGTTGTCGATGACGACCCGCGGCGGGACGGTGACGGCGCGGAGCCGCGCCGGCTCCCGCCGCACCTTCCGGATCTCGTCGGCGAGCTTGAGGCGGCCCGACAACGACTGCTCGATCAGCACCGACAGCCGCGCCAGGCGGTGCGGCTGGTCGAAGGCGGCGCCGGAGGCGTCCTGCACCCAGAAGGTGTCGAGGGCGGTGCCGTCGGTCATGGTGTGGATGCGGGCATCGACGATCGAGGCGCCGGCGACCGCGAGCGCGCCCGCGATCTTGCTGAACAGGCCCGGATGGTCGGTGCAGTAGACGGTCACCTCGGTGACGCTCCGCGCTTCCAGCACCCGGGTCCGGATGGTCAACGGCGTCGCACTCGCCTCCGCCTCCCGCACCATCGCCGCGTGGCGGGCATGGGTCTGCGGGTCGAAGCTCAGCCAGTAGCCGGGATAGCCGAGCGAGAGGAAGCGCTCCAGCTCCGGCTTCGGCCGGTTCTTCAGCAGCGTGGCCGCGGCTTCCTTGGCGCGCGCCACGCGCACGTCGCGCTCGGGCACGGACAGGCCGCCGGCCAGCACCTCGGCCACCCGCCAGTAGAGCTCGCGCAGCAGCGTCGCCTTCCAGCCGTTCCAGACCTTGGGCCCGACCGCGCGCATGTCGGCGACCGTCAGCACCAGCAAAAGGCGCAGCCGCTCCGGCGATTGCACGACCTCGGCGATGTCGAGGATGGTCTTCGGATCCTCGATGTCGCGCTTGAAGGCGGTCTGGCTGATCAGCAGGTGGTGCAGCACCAGCCAGGAGACCGTTTCGGTCTCCTCGGGCGTGAGGCCGAGCCGCGGGCAGACCGCCTGCGCGACCTGGGCGCCGAGCTCGGAATGGTCGCCGCCGCGGCCCTTGGCGATGTCGTGCAGCAGCGTCGCGACATAAAGCGCGCGGCGCGATTGCAGCTGCCCGAGCAGCTCGCTCGCGACCGGCGCGATCTCCGCCAGCTCGTTGCGGTCGAGCTGGCCGAGCACGCCGATCGCCTCGACCGTGTGCTCGTCGACGGTGAAGACATGATAGGTGTCGAACTGCATCAGCCCGACGATGCGCGCCCAGTCGGGCAGGAAGCGCGAGAGGAAGCCCGCTTCGTTGAGCTGCCGCAGCCAGGCGGCACCGTCGCGCCCGGTCAGCAGGTCGAGGAAGATCGCATTCGCTTCCGCGTCGCCGCGCAGCCGGATGGCGTGGCGCGATTGCCGGATCAGTGCCCGGAAGGCGAGCGGGTGGATCTCGAGCCCACGGTCGCGCGCCAGCTTGACCAGGCGCAGCATCATGACCGGCCTGTCGCGGAAGTCGAAGCCGGGGGCCGCGATCAGCTTGCCGTCAGCGAGGGCGAAGCCCGCTTCCGTGAGCGCCCGGTCGGAGGCAGGGAGAACGGCCGGCAGACCGAGGGCGGCGCGCTCGATTGCCGGTTCCAGCATGCGGGTCTGGCGGGAGACGTCGCGCACCGTCAGGAACAGGTGCTTCATGAAGCGCTCGACGCCGTCCTGCTTGCCGTGGCGCGTGTAGCCCATGCGGGCGCCGACCACCGGCTGGAAGTCGAAGGTCAGCCGCTCCTCGGCACGGCCGGCGACCAGGTGCAGATGGAAGCGCACGGTCCAGAGGAAGTCCCAGGCGCGGCGGATCGCCTTCGCCTCCTCATCCGAGATCAGGCCGCCGCCGGGTGCCTCCTTGCCGACCAGCTCCGGCATGCGCTGCACGCCGAAGGCGTAGCGGGCGAGCCAATAGAGCGTCTGGAGGTCGCGCAACCCGCCGCGGCCTTCCTTGATGTGCGGCTCCACCAGGAAGGGGCTCTCGCCGTAGCGGGCATGGCGGGCCGCGCGCTCGGCGCGCTTGGCGGCCAGGAAATGGCCGAGCCCCCAATCCGCGCGGGACTTGGAGAAACGCTCGGCGAAGGTCGTGAACAGGGCGCCGTCGCCGGCGAGCGGCCGGGCGTCCAGCAGCGCGGTCAGGATGGTGGCGTCGCCGCGGGCATCGGCCAGGCAATCCTCGACGCTGCGGGTCGCGTGCCCGACCTTCAGGCCGAGATCCCACAGCAGATAGAGCATGAACTCGACCGCGCGCTCGCCGCGCGGGCCCATCGCCGTGTCGGTCAGGAACAGCAGGTCGATGTCGGAGAAGGGGGCCAGCACGCCGCGGCCATAGCCGCCGGTCGCGACCAGGCAGAAGGGCGCGTCGCGTCCGCGGCCGGCGGGCAGCGAGGCATCGGCATAGGCGTGGATCGCGACGATCAGCGTGTCGGTCAGCGCCGCCATCCAGCGCGCGGCGGACAGGCCGGACAGCTCCCGCGCCTCGAAGGCCTGCTGGACGCGGCTATGGATGCGCCCGAGATGCCGGCGCAGCAGGCCGAGTGCGAGGTCCCGCGCCAGCGGCTGCCCTTCGGGCAGGAGCTGGGCGATCAGGTCGGGCAGGACATCCGGCGGGTCGGCCAGCGGGGTCACCGCGCCGCCGCCGCTCGGCGTGATCGCCTGCAATGCGGCGGAGTGGCTGGTTTTCATCCCCTTGACACTATCGTGTCCCCAAGCGCGGGGCCAAGGGTCCCTTCGCGCTGCAACAATGTTTTCAGGCGGTAGAGTGCTTCCTGCGCCTCACGCGGCGACAGCGCATCCGGATCGATCCCGGCAAGCGCCTCCAGCACCGGCGACGCCACAGCCTCGGGTTGCCGGGGTGCGGCCGGCCGGGCGAAGAGCGGCAATTCGTCGGACAGCGGATCGAGCCCGCGTGCCCGCTCCTCCAGCGCCTTCAGCACCGCGTCGGCACGCACCACCACCGCGCGCGGCACACCCGCCAGGCGGGCGACGTGCAGCCCCCAGCTTTTCTCGGCAGCACCTGGCGCGACGCTGTGCTGGAACACGACCGCGCCGCGCCATTCGCGCACCTGCATGGTCGCCGGCGTCAGTTCCGGCAGCTTGCCGGCGAGGGCGGTCAGCTCGTGGAAATGGGTCGCGAAGATCGCCCGGCAGCGGATGCGGTCGTGCAGCGCCTCCAGCACCGCCCAGGCGATCGCGAGCCCGTCCCAGGTCGCGGTGCCGCGCCCGACCTCGTCCAGCACCACCAGCGACCGGTCGCTCGCCTGGTTCAGGATCGCCGCCGTCTCCGCCATCTCGACCATGAAGGTCGACCGCCCGCCGGCCAGGTCGTCCGACGCGCCGACGCGGGAGAACAGGCGGTCGACGATGCCGATCACGGCGCGCTCGGCGGGGACGAAGAGCCCGGCCTGGGCGAGGATCACGAGCAGCGCGTTCTGCCGCAGGTAGGTCGACTTGCCGGCCATGTTCGGCCCGGTCAGCAGGCAGAGCCGCCGTCCGGCCGACAGGTCGCAGTCGTTCGGCACGAAGGCCGGGCCGCGGGCGCGGGCGAGTGCCGCTTCGACCACCGGATGCCGGGCACCGGCGACCGCGAATTCGGCGCGGCCGCCGAGCTCCGGCCGGCACCAGCCGCCGGCGGCCGCGATCTCGGCCGCCGCCGCGTGCACGTCGCATTCCGCCAGCGCCGCGGCGGCCTCCGCGACCGGCCCGGCGGCCTCCAGGCACAGCCCGCGCAGATGCTGGGCGATGCGGCGCTCGCGCTGGCGGGCGCGGTCGCCCGCTTCCGCCAGGCGGCGGTCGAGCTCGGCAAGCGCGGTGCAGGTGAAGCGCATGGCATTGGCCATCGTCTGGCGATGGATCGGCGGATGCGGGCCTGACGAAGGTTTGCGCAGCAGGGCCTCGCCGGCGGCCAGCGGCAGCTCGGCCAGGTAGCCGAATTGCTGGTGGTGCTTGATCTTGAGGCTGGCGACGCCCCAGGCCTGCGCCAGCTCCATCTGCAGGGCCGCGATCGCGCCGCGGGCATCGTCGCGCAGCCGCCGGAGCGCATCGAGCTCCCCGTCATAGCCGGCGGCGACCAGCCCGCCATCCTCGAGCCGCGCCGGCAGGGGATCGGCCAGTGCCCGAACGAGCTCCGGCTGCGGCCCCTGCCAGGCGAGGCGGGCGCCGGCGTCGCGCAGCAAGGGCGGCAGCGCCGGCAGGCCGGCGGCGTCCCCAAGGGCGGCCGCGATCCGCCCGCCGCGGTCGAGCCCGTCCCGGATCGCCGCGAGATCCCGCGGCGCGAAGCGGTCGAGCGAAAGCCGCGCCAGCGCGCGGGCCATGTCGGGCGCGCCCTTCAGGGCGGCGCGGATGGCGCCGCGCAGCGCGCTGCCGGCCAGCAGGTAGCCGACCGCATCGTGCCGCGCCGCGATCGCGTCCGGCTCCGCGAGCGGGGCGGCGAGCCGGGCGGCGAGCGCGCGGGCGCCGCCGGCGGTCACCGTGCGGTCGACGGCGCCGAGCAAGCAGTCCTTGCCGCCGCCGCGTTCGCTGCGGAGGATCTCCAGGCTGCGGCGGGTCGCGGCATCCATCTGCAACAGGCCGCGGCCGCCCTGCGGCGCCGGCGGCGCGAGGCGCGGCAGCGCGCCCGCCTGGGTCGCGCGGACGTAGTCGACCGCCATCGCGCAGGCCGCGATCTCGGCCGCCGAGAACACCCCGAAGCCATCCAGCGTCGCGACGCCATAGGCATCCGCGAGCCGCGCCGCCGGGTCGGAGGAGGGGGAAGCGACCGCTAGCAGGCCGAGCACCGGGGCCAGCGCCGGGTCGGCGGCGAGCGCTTCGGGGGCGACCACCTCGGCGGGGTCGAGGCGGGCGATCAGGGCGCCGAGGGACGCGATAGCCAGCGCCTCGGTCTCGACGATCCCGGTCGAGACGTCGATCCAGGCAGCGCCGAGGCGATCGCCCTCCGGGGCAAGGGCCAGCAGCCAGGCGGGGCGGGAGGCGTCGAGGAGGGCTTCCTCGGTCACCGTCCCCGGCGTCACGACCCGCACCACCTCCCGCCGGATGGTCGGCGCGCGGCGGCGTTTCGCTTCCTCCGGTGTCTCCATCTGGTCACAGATCGTGACCCGGTGGCCGCGGCGGATCAGCCGCGCCAGGTAGCCGTCGAGCGCATGCGCCGGCACGCCGCACATCGCGATCGGCTGGCCGCGATGCTCGCCGCGATAGGTCATGGCGATGTCGAGCGCCTCGGACGCGGTCTCCGCATCGGCGAAGAACATCTCGAAGAAGTCGCCCATGCGGAAGAAGACCAGCGCATCCGGATGCGCGGCCTTCGCCGTGAACCATTGCGCCATGGCGGGAGTAGCACCTTCGGCGCGCGGGATCCGATCGTCCATTGCGATGGGATAGAACGTCATGCCGCAATTGCGAAGCAAGGGGCTCGCCGGGTGCTGCGGCGCGGCCCATCATCGGTCAACGAATGACCGCTTGCCCGGGGAACCGCTCGACGATGGACGACACCAAGAACCTCGCCGCCGATAGCCGCACCGCGCGCATCACCGGGGAAGAGGCGCTGGCGATGCATGCCGAGGGCCGGCCGGGCAAGCTGGAGATCCGGCTGACCAAGCCGCTGACCACGGCGCGCGACCTCAGCCTGGCCTATTCGCCGGGCGTCGCGGAGCCATGCCTGCACATCCACCGTGACCCCGCACTCGCCTACGACTACACCTCCAAGGGCAATTTCGTCGCGGTGATCTCGAACGGGACGGCGGTGCTCGGCCTCGGCAACCTCGGCGCGCTGGCGTCCAAGCCGGTGATGGAAGGCAAGGTCGCGCTGTTCAAGCGCTTCGCCGATGTCGACGGCATCGACCTGTGCCTGGATACCGAGGAGGTGGACGAGTTCGTGAACTCGGTCCGCTACCTCGGCCCTTCCTTCGGCGGCATCAACCTCGAGGACATCAAGGCGCCGGAATGCTTCGTGATCGAGCAGCGCCTGCGCGAGCTGCTCGACATCCCGGTGTTCCACGACGACCAGCACGGGACGGCGATCGTCGCCGCCGCGGGGCTCATCAACGCCGCCCACCTGACGGGGCGCGACCTCCGCCAGACGAAGCTCGTCATCAACGGCGCGGGCGCGGCCAGCATCGCCTGCGCGGAGCTGCTGCGGGCGATGGGCATGCGGCCCGAGAACATCCTGATGTGCGACACCAAGGGCGTGCTCTGGCGCGGCCGCACCGAGGGCATGAACCAGTGGAAATCCGCCCATGCGGCGGAGACCGACCGGCGCACGCTGTCGCAGGCGCTGGAAGGCGCCGACGTGTTCTTCGGCCTGTCGGTCAAGGGTGCGCTGACCCAGGACATGGTGCGCGCCATGGCCGACAAGCCGATCATCTTCGCCATGGCCAACCCCGACCCCGAGATCACGCCGGAGGAGGCGCGGGCGGCGCGGCCGGACTGCATCATCGCGACCGGGCGGTCGGATTACCCGAACCAGGTCAACAACGTCCTCGGCTTCCCCTTCATCTTCCGCGGTGCGCTCGACGTCCGCGCCAGCACCATCAACGAGCAGATGAAGATCGCCGCCGCCAAGGCCCTGGCGCTGCTCGCGCGGGAAGACGTGCCGGAGGAGGTGGCGGGCGCCGGCGCCGGCCTCGCACTCCGCTTCGGGCCCGAATACATCATCCCGAACGCCTTCGACCCACGGCTGATCTCGCGCGTGCCGCCGGCGGTCGCCAAGGCGGCGATGGACAGCGGCGTCGCCCGCCGGCCGATCACCGACCTCAACCGCTATTCCCGCGAGCTCGCGACCCGCCTTGATGCGACGGCCGGCGCGCTGGAAGCGATCGCGGAGCGGGTGCGCGCCAATCCGAAGCGCGTCGTCTTCGCCGAAGGCGAGGAGGAGAAGGTGATCCGCGCCGCGATCGCCTTCCGCAATGCCGGCTACGGTACGCCGGTGCTGGTCGGGCGGGAGGACCGGGTGAACGCGACGGCGGCCGCCCTCGGCATCCCGCTGCCCGACGGGATCGAGATCCACAATGCGCGGCTGTCGCATTCCAACCGGCGCTATGCCGACTACCTCTATGCCCGGAAGCAGCGCGAAGGCTTCCTGTTCCGCGACTGCCAGCGCCTGGTCAACCAGGACCGCAACGTCTTCGCCGCCTGCATGGTGGCGATGGGGGATGCGGATGCGGTGGTCACCGGCTCGACCCGCAGCTATGCCGCCGCGCTCGAGAACATCACCATGGCGATCGAGCCCTTGCCACGCAGCGTGCTGTTCGGCCTGTCGCTGATCATCGCCCGCCGTTCCGGCACCGTGCTGGTCGCCGACACCGCGATCCATGAGCGGCCGGATGCGGCGACGCTCGCCGAGATCGCGCGGCAATCGGCCGCCGCCGCGCGCAGGCTCGGGCTGGAGCCGCGGGTCGCGTTCCTGTCCTTCTCGACCTTCGGCGACCCGAAGGGCGTGATCCCGGGCAGCGTGCGCGATGCGGTGCGGCTGCTCGACCAGACGGGCGTCGATTTCGAGCATGACGGGGAGATGGCGGCGGATGTGGCGCTCGACCCCAATCTCCGCGCCCAGCTCTATCCCTTCTGCCGGCTGACCGGGCCGGCCAATGTGCTGGTGATGCCGGGGCTGCACGCGGCGCACATCCTGACCCGGGCGGTACCGCAGCTGACGAGTGCGACGGTGATCGGCCCGCTGCTGTTCGGCCTGTCGCGGCCGGCGCAGATCGTGCCGATCTCGGCCGGCGTGAACCAGGTGCTGGACATGGCCTGCCTGGCCGCCCACGCGGCGATCGCCCGCTGATCCGGTGCCGACCTTCACCATCGGCTATGAGGGTGCTGCGCCCGACCGGCTGATCGCGACGCTCAAGGCGGCGGGCGTCGCGACGCTGGTCGATGTCCGGGCGCTGGCGAACAGCCGCCGCCCCGGCTTCGCCAAGCGGGCCTTGTCGGAGGCGCTGGAGGCGGCGGGGATCGAGTACCTGCACGAACGCGCGCTCGGCACGCCGGCGGCCGGCCGCGCCGCCGTCCGCGCCGGGCGCCCGGCGGAGATGCGGCGGATCTTCGCCGCCCACCTGGCGGGGGACGAGCCGCAGCACGCGCTGGCCCGCCTGGCCGCCCGCGCGAAGGCGGAGCCGGTCTGCCTGCTGTGTCTCGAGGCCGATCCGGCGCATTGCCACCGAACCCTGGTCGCGGAAGCGATCGGGCAGCCGGTGACGCATCTGCATCCGACGCTGGGGTAGCCGCCTCAGCGCGTGATGCGCTCCGCCCGGTCCCGGGTCCAGGTGCCCGCGCGCTCCAGCCGGTTGCCGGTCCAGCGCGCGGCGCGGCCGGCGGCGGCGCCGGTGCGGCGGGCGGTGCGGCGGGTGCCGGCGGCGACGCGGTTGCCGGTGCGGCTCGCGGTCGCCCCCGCCCGTTCGCCGAGGCTCGGCTCACGCGGCCGCTCGGCCGCCGGCACTGGCGGCGGCAGGCTGCCCGGCGGGTCGGATTGCGCGAGGACGGGCGGCGTGACCAGGGCGACCAGCGCCAGGGCGACAAGAGCGATCGGGGTGACGCGCATCGAAGCCTCCTTCAGGTGTCCAGCCGGATGCCGAGGTCGCGGATCAAGGGCCGCCAGGTTGCCGACTCGCGCGCGACGAAGGCCTGGAATTCGGGCGGGCCCATGGCGTCGCGCTCGATGCCGAGGGCTGCCATCCGCTGCGTGACCACCGGCGCGGCGACGGCGGCGGCGAGTGCGGCGGAAAGCCGCGCGACCGCCGCGGCGGGAACGCCCGCCGGCACGCTCATCCCCTGCCAGCCATAGGCGACGGTCTCCGGATGGCCGAGGGATTGCAGCGTCGGCACCGAAGGTGCCGCCGGGCTCGGCGCCTCGCTCAGCACCGCGAGCGCCCGGACGCGCCCGTCGCGGAGGAAGGGCAGCCCGGTCGCGCAATCCATGACCGCGAGATCGAGCGCGCCGGTCAGCAGGTCCTGCATCGCCGGCGGCCCGCCCCGATAGGGCACGTGCTCGGCGGCGAGCCCGGTGCGGCGCTTGACCATCTCCATCGCCAGGTGATGCGGGGAGGCGACGCCCGGCGTGCCGTAATTCGGCGCGCGCGTGCGGGATGCGGCGAGAAGCTCGGAAAAATCGCGCCGCGGGTCGTCCGGCCGCACCAGCAGGAACAGCGGGAAGCGCCCGATGAAGCCGATGCCGGCGAAGTCGCGGTCGGGGTCGTAGGGCAGCCGCGCATAGAGCGCCGGGTTGGCGACCAGGATGCCGTTGTCGACATGCAGCAGCGTCAGCCCGTCGGCGGCGGCGCGGGCAGCGGTCTCGGCGGCGAGCACCGCGCCGCCGCCCGGCCGGTTCTCGACCACCACCGGCTGGCCGAGCAGCGGCGCCATCTCGCCGGCGATCAGGCGGGCGAAGACGTCGGACGCCCCGCCCGGCGGGTAGCCCACCAGCCAGCGGAGCGGCCGGTCCGGAAAGCCCTGCGCCGCGGCACGGCCTGCCGCCGCGAGGATTGCCGCGCCCGCCAGCAGGCCCCGCCGTCCGGTCATCCGCGTCCTCCGAGAAGCATCAGCCAGAGCGGCAGTGTCAGCAGTGCCGCGATGTGCTGGGTGGTGGTGATGGCCGCGATCAGCGGCGCGTCGCCGCCCATCGCCCGCGCCATCACATAGCTGGTCGCCGCCGTCGGCAAGGCCATGAACAGCACGGCGAACAGCAAAGGCAGGCCGGTGAGCCCGAGGAGGGCGGCAAAGCCCCAGGTGATCGCCGGCATCACCAGCAGTTTGAGGACCCCCGTCGCCGCCTGCACCGGCAGCCGGTCGGTGAAGCTCGCGAGCGAAAGCGCGGCGCCGACGCAGAGCAGGCCGAGGGCGACCGAAGCGCGGCCGAGGCTGCCGAGCATGGGCTTGATCCCGGCCGGCAGGCCGCCCAGGGCGGCGATCGCGAAGCCGAGGACGCAGGCGATCAGTAGCGGGTTCTTCGCCAGCTGGCGCAGCACCGCGGCCGGGCTGACCCGCGCGCCACCGGGCGGGGCGAGCCCGATCGCGAAGGCGAGCACGACGACCACCTGCACGAAGGGCACGATCAGCCCGGTCGCGACCGCGGCCAGCGCCAGCCCCTCGGCGCCGAAGATCGCGCCGCCGATCGCGAAGCCGATCAGGTTGTTGAAGCGGATGCCGCCCTGCAGGACCGAGGTCATGGCGGCCGGTGCCTGGCCCAAGGCGCGCGCCAGAGCGATGCTGATCAGCGCGCCGACCCCGAGCGCGCCCCAGATGCTGCCGGCCATCGCGCCGAGCGGCAGGGTCGCAAGGTCGACCTCCGCCAGCGAGGCGACGATCAGCGACGGCAGCAGCACCCAGAAGACCAGCTTCTCCATGCCCGCCCAGATGCGGTCATCGGGCAGCAGGCGGCGCTTGAGCAGCGCGCCGAGCGCCAGCAGCCCGAAGCAGGGGACGAAGGCGTCGAGCCAGGCGGTCATGGAAGCGGCATTCGTTCGAAGCGGAAGCGGCGTCAGGCAGGGCGCCGCGTCAGGGCTGCAAGGCACGCCGCATCGCTGCCCGGCGCGTCGGCGCGCGTCGCGGCATGGGCGACGCGCGGCGCCCCGGCATCCTCGGCGGGATAGAACACGATGTCGAGATGGCAGCCGGCGCCGGCATAGAGCCAGATTTCGGCATCGCCTTCCTGCCGGCGAAGCAGCGGCTCGCCGAAGCGGGCGATCACCGCCTCCGGCGCCGCGCCGGCGAGCACCGCGGCAGCCTCGCCGGCGGCGGGACGCGCGGCCGGCATCGGCGCAGGCGACTGATCGCCGCTTGTCTGGCAAGCGGCGAGCAGGACCAGCGCGGAGAGAAGTGGCCTCAGCCTTCCGCGGCGTCGCGCGGTGCGGCGGCCGGGTAGGCCTGGCGCGGCGCGTTGTCGCCCAGCATCTCCATCCGGCCGGAGAGCTGGCCGCCCTCCTCGACCGACAGGCGCTTGGTGCGGGCGACGCCCAGCACCTTGCCGGTGGCGCGGATCACCAGGCTGCCATTGGCGGTGATGGTGCCGTCGAAGGTGCCGGCGATCTCCGCCTCCTCGACCTGCACCTCGCCCTTGAAGACGCCGGCATGGCTGACGAACAGCTGCTGCGCCTGGATCATCTGGCTCTCGACCGTGCCTTCGACGACCAGGCGCTCGGCGTCGGAGACGGTGCCTTGCAGGCTGATGCCCTTGCCCACGACGAGGGTACGGCGCTCGCCGGCCTCGTTGCCGGCCGGCATGCGCGCGGCCGGTGCCACCGGGGCGCCCGGCGCGCCGGGGCGGGCCGGCGGCATGGCCGGGCTCGCCGGGCGGAGGGAGGCGACCGGCGCGCCCGGCCCCGGCACTGCGGCCGGGCGGAAGGGCGGCACGGCGAGGTCGGGGTCGCGGGCGGCGGGCACCGTGGTCGGCGCGGGCTCGTTGCCCCCGGCGCCCGGGGTGTCGTCACGACGGCTGCGGAAGATGGACATGCGGTTCCCCCAGAAGGAAGCCCGATGGCCGCGACGCGGCGCATCGGATGCGGATCGGCAGGTTCGGGCCGCGGCACCGCCCCTGTTCGCGTGCCGCCGCCGGCGGCTTTCGGGCTAGCACGCGCCACGCGGGTGCGACAACGACCAAAGCCGTGATTCCGCCGGCCGTTACGCCGCCGCGCGAAGGTCGTGTCGGAGCGCCGGCCGGGCCTGCAGAAGATGCACCGCCGCCGCGGTGCCGATCACCGGCACCAGCAGGTTGAGGATCGGCACCAGCGCGATCGCGGCGAGTGCCAGGCCCAGCAGCCAGACCTGCCAGCGCATCGCCTGCCGCGCCGCCCGCGCGGCCGCGATGTCGAAGCGGCGCTGCGCGACCCCTTCGACCAGCCCGACGCCGAGTGCATAGCCCGCGACCGCGACCGCGATCGCGGTGCCCACGACCGGCACGAAGATCGCGACCGGCAGCAGCGCCAGTTGCAGGATCAGCATGCCGAGGCCGAATTTCAGGTTCCACCATCCCTGTGCCGCGAGGCCGGCGCCGGCGGGCGGCGGCAGGCCCGGGTAATGCCGCGCCTCGACCGCCGTGGCGACGGTGTCGAGGAAGAGGCCGGCGATCGCGACCGTCAGCGGCAGGAACAGCCACCAGGCGAGACCCAGCGTCAGCAGCCCGCCGAGCGCCTGCAGCACCGTGACCAGCCAGCCGGGCAGCCCGCCCGCCGCCCAGCCGATGGCGACGCCGGCGCCGGTCGCCAGCAGCACGAGCGCGAGCGCCGCGCCGAGGGCGCCAAGGATCACCGGCTGCCGGAAGGCCGGATCGCCGAGCTGTCCGAAGGCCAGCAGGATCGCGCGTGTCATGGTTGCCTTCCTTCCGGCCCCCGCCTATCCCGGCCGAACCCGGCGCGCAACGCGCCGCCCGATGACAAGGATGCGCCCGCATGGCGACGCCGCTCTCCCTCGACATCCTCGGCATCGGCAATGCCATCGTGGACGTGCTGGCGCGTTCCGATGATGCCTTCCTCGAAGCCCAGGGCATGGCCAAGGGCGCGATGACGCTGATCGATGCCGAGGCGGCGGAGCGGATCTATGCCGCGATGGGCCCGGGGATCGAGAACAGCGGCGGGTCGGGCGCCAATACCTGTGCGGTGGCGGCCGCCCTCGGCAGCCGGGTCGGCTTCCTGGGCAAGGTCGCCGATGACGGGCTCGGCCGGGTGTTCCGCCACGACATCGAGGCGATCGGGGTGCAGTTCCCGACTGCGCCGCTGGAAGGCGGTGCGCCGACCGCGCGCTGCCTGATCCTGGTGACGCCGGACGGCCAGCGCACCATGAACACCTTTCTCGGCGCCTGCGTCGCCTTCGGCGAGCGCGACCTCGACCAGGATGCGATCGCGGCCGCCAAGGTGACCTACATGGAAGGCTACCTGTTCGACCCGCCGGCGGCGCAGGCCGCCTTCCGCCGTGCCGCCCGCATCGCGCGCGGCGCCGGGCGCCGGGTCGCGATCAGCCTGTCGGACCCGTTCTGCGTCGGCCGCCACCGGAGCGCCTTCCGCGCCTTCGTCCGCGAGGAGGCGGACATCCTGTTCGCCAACGAGCACGAGGTGACGGCGCTCTATGAGGTCGCGACCTTTGAAGAAGCAGTCGAATGCGCGGCCCGCGACGTCGCCTTCGCGGCGCTCACGCGGAGCGAGAAGGGCAGCGTCGTCGTCGAAGGCGCGACCCGCGTGGCGGTCGCGGCCGTTCCCACCCGGGTCGTCGACAGCACCGGCGCCGGCGACGCCTATGCGGCGGGCTTCCTCGCCGCACTCACCCGCGGCCGCCCGGTCGCCGAATGCGGCCGCTGGGGCGCGGTCGCCGCCGCCGAAGTCATCAGCCATTTCGGCGCCCGCCCGCAGGCGGATCTGAAGGCGCTGATCGGGATCTAAGGGCGACTCACCAACGTCTGCCATGCATTATGGCAAAGACTGCCATTCTCGGCTATGGTCGTCGGGAAGGAGATACTCATGGCCACGATGAACGTGTCCTTGCCGGAGCCGATGAAGGCGTGGGTCGAACGTCAGGTCGATGGCGGCCTCTATGGCAATGCGAGCGACTATGTCCGCGACCTGATCCGCAAGGACCAGGAGCGGAAAGCCGCGATCGCGACGCTGCAGGCCGCGATCACCGAAGGCGTGGAAAGCGGCGAACCGGAAGCCTTCGACGCGACCGCATTCAAGCTCCGAATGCGGGAGCGTCATGTCGTCCGGTGACGAGCCTCGTTATCGGCTCGCGCCAGGCGCCCTGATCGATCTCGACGACGTCTGGCGGTTCTCCGCGGAAACCTGGTCCGTCGATCACGCGGACCGGCATATCGACGCCCTCCTCCGGGTCTTCGTGCTGATCGCCGATATGCCGACGCTCGCGCGGGAGCGAACGGAGTTCACGCCGCCGGTGCGCATCCACGTCCATCAGGAACAACTCATCGTCTACCACATCGCCAGGGATCAGGTTGTGATCTTGCGTGTTCTTGGCGGACGGCAGGACTGGGCCGCGATCCTGAGGGCTGCCGACCTTTGACGCCCTGATCCCTCACGGCATGGCGTGCCCGCGCACAGGTGGCGGCAGGCGCTTCAGCAGGAAGATCATGATCGCCATCGCCGGCAGCGCCGCCGCGGTCGTCAGCAGGAAGAAATCCGGCCAGCCGAGCGCCTCGGCGATCCAGCCGGAGGAGGCGCCGAGCGTCCGGAGCGGCACCGCGGCCAGCGAGGACAGCAGCGCGTACTGCGTCGCGGTGAAGCGGATGCTGGTCAGCGCGGAGAGGTAGGTGACGAAGGCCGCGTCCGCCAGGCCGTCGGTGAAGTTCTCGACGCCGACCTGCGCCCAGAGCATCGGCATCGAATGCCCGGCATGGGCGAGCGCCACATACATCAGGTTCGACAGCATCTGGGTCAGGCCGGTCAGCACCAGCGCCGGCGCGGTGCCGATCCGCGCGACCAGCCAGCCGCCAGCGAGCGCGCCGGCGAGCGTCGCGCAAAGCCCGAACACCGTCGCGACGGCGGCCACATCCTCCCGCGAGAAGCCGAGCGAGCGGTAGAAGGGCGTCGTCATGATGCCGGCCAGCGCCTCGCCGAGCTTGAACAGCCCGACGAAGAGCAGGATCGCGAGCCAGAGCGGCCGCCGCGTCAGGTCGGCGAAAGGCTCGACCATCGCCGCCCGCAGCCGCGGCCCGAAGCCCTGCACCATGAGCGGCCGCGCCTCCGGCTCCCGCGCCGCCAGCGTCGCCGCCATGCCGATCAGCATCAGGAGCGCGGTCGCGGCATAGGCGCCGCCCCAGCCGAGGGGTGCGACCAGGAAGATCGTCCCGGCGCCGGCCGCCAGCAGCGCCAGCCGGTAGCCCCAGACATAGGCGGCCAGCCCATAGGCCTGCTCCCGCTCCTCCAGCATCTCGATGCGCAGCGCGTCGATGACGATGTCCTGGCTGGCCGAGAGGAAGGCGACGGCGACCGCGATCGCGACCGTCGCCGCGGCCCCGGTCACCGGGTCGGTCAGCCCGACGGCGGCGATCGCCAGCAGCAGCGCCGCCTGGATCGGCAGCAGCCAGCCGCGCCGCCGCCCGAGGCGGGCCAACGGCGCCGGCACCGCATCGAGCGCCGGCGACCAGAGGAACTTGTTGGCGTAGGCGAGCCCGATCAGCGTCGTCATGCCGATCGCGCCCAGCGACAGGTTCGCTTCCGAAAACCACTGCCGCAGCACCTGCCCGGCGACCAGCGGCAAGGGCAGCCCGGCCGAGAACCCCAGGGCCAGCAGGACGGCGAAGCGGCGGTCGCGGAACAGGGACGGCCGGGACGAAGGATCAAGCATCGCCGGACCCTGCCAGATCGAAGCCACTGCCGCGAGATGCGGCAAGGCCGGCTGAAAGCCGCCATTTTTTTATTTCGTGGCGCTTGCGCGGCCCCGAGCCCGCCGGGCAGTCTTGTTCCGAAGGCGGCACAGGCCGCCGGCGCTGCGACCGGGGCGCGGCGGGGGGCATTGGGCAATCAGCACGAGGGGCAGACGGGCATGGTCGATATCGTTTCGAGGGCGAAGAACCTCATCCTGAAACCGAAGGAGGAATGGCCGGTCATCGCGGCCGAACCGACCGACATCAAGAGCCTGTTCACCGGCTACGTCATGATCCTGGCCGCGATCCCGGTCGTCGCCTCCTTCATCGGCGTCGCCGTCTTCGTGCTGCTGCCGCTCGGCCTCGGGCGGGCGATCCCGGGCCTGCTCGTCAGCAGCATCGTCAGCTACATCCTCGGCGTCTTCGGCGTCTTCGTGCTCGGCAAGCTCGTGACGATCATCGCGCCGAAATTCGGCGGCACCGCGGAGGAGCTGCCGGCGATGAAGCTCGCGGCCTTCGCGCCCACCGCCTCCTGGCTCGCCGGCGTCTTCGCGATCGTGCCGCTGCTCGCGATCCTCGGCATCCTCGGCCTCTACAGCATCTACCTGTTCTACCTCGGCGCGACCGCGGTCGTTCGGGTGCCGCAGGACAAGGCGCCGGTCTTCACCGCCGTCGTCTTCATCGTGGCGATCGTGATCTTCGTGCTGGTCGGCCTGGTCGCGGCGCTGTTCCGCTTCTGATGCCGGCGGCCATGCGCCGGCGCCTGGCGGTCATGCTGGCAGTGGCCCTGCTCGGGACCGGGGGCACCGCCATGGCCGAAGACCTGGCCGAGATCCCGACGCGGCCCGGCATCTCGGTCCGGGCGCTGATCGACCTGCCCGCCCGCGCCAGCGGCGCGGTCGTGCTGCTGGCCGGCGGGCACGGCCACCTGCAACTCACGGCGGGGGGCGCCATCGGCTGGGGCGGGCAGAACGCGCTGGTGCGGACGCGCGGCCTCTACAGCCGTGCCGGCTATGCGGTCGCGGTTCCCGACCTGGCGCCCGACATGGTCGCCGGCACCGGCGTGGTGCAGGGCTACCGGCTGTCGCCCGCGCATGCGCAGGATCTCGGCGCCGTCATCGCCTGGATGCGGCAGCGTGGCGGCGGCGGGCCGGTGGTCCTGGTCGGCACCAGCCGCGGCACGCTGTCGGCGGCCAGTGCGGCGATCCGGCTCGGGGCCGGCCCGCAGCGCCCGGATGCCATCGTGCTGACCGCCGGCATGCTGATGATGGAAGCCGGCATCGACGATCTGTCCATCCAACGGAACCTCGGCGAGATCGCGCGCGCCACCCAGCCTTTCCTGCTGGTGCAGCACGCCGCCGACGCCTGCCGCCTCACCCTGCCCTCGGGGCCGGAGCGGTTCCGCCCGCTGCTGCGGGCGGCCCGCTCCGTCGATATCGTCATGATCACCGGGGGCGGCGTACCGCGCGGCAATCCCTGCGAGGCGCAGCACCACCATGGCTTCGTCGGCCAGGATCAGGCGGTGACCGATGCCATCACCGCCTGGATCGCCCGCCTGCCCCGCGGCTGAAGCGCCGCGGCAAACCCCGCAGCCGCGGGCTGCCACCAGGTCCGGCAGGGCGAGCGCAGCGATGCCCTGGGGCCGCGGATGCCGGCGCCTGAGGACAAATATTACGCCGCGTCGCTCTCGGCGCGGCGAGCGTGCTTCTTGCGCTCGTGCGGGTCGAGGTAGCGCTTGCGCAAGCGGATGGCGCCCGGCGTCACCTCCACCAGCTCGTCATCCTCGATATAGGCGATCGCCTGCTCCAGGCTCATGCGGCGGGGCGGCGTCAGCAGCAGCGCCTCGTCCTTGCCGGCGGCGCGGATGTTGGTCAGCTTCTTCTCCTTGATGGGGTTCACATCAAGGTCGTTCTCCCGGCTGTGCTCGCCGAGGATCAGCCCCTCATAGACCTTCACGCCCGGGTCGACGAACAGCGTCCCGCGCTCCTGCAGGTAGAACAGCGCGTACTGGATCGCCTCGCCATCGGCGTTGCTGATCAGCGACCCGTTGCGGCGGCCCTCGATCGACCCGGCCCAGGGCTGATAGCCCAGGAACAGCCGGTTCATCATGCCGGTGCCGCGGGTGTCGGTCATGAATTCCCCGTGGTAGCCGATCAGGCCGCGCGACGGGATGTGGAAGGTCAGCCGCGTCTTGCCGCCGCCCGAAGGCCGCATGTCCTGCATCTGGCCCTTGCGGAGCGACAGCTTCTCGACGACGACGCCGGCATAGCCCTCGTCGACATCGACCAGCACCTCCTCGAAGGGCTCCTCGCGGCCGCCGGTCTCGGCATTCTCCCGCGTCAGCACGCGCGGGCGGCCGATCGTCAGCTCGAACCCTTCGCGGCGCATGGTCTCGATCAGCACGCCGAGCTGCAGCTCGCCGCGGCCGGCCACCTCGAAGGCGTCGACCTCCTCGCTGACCTTCACCTTGATCGCGACGTTGCCCTCGGTCTCCTTGAGCAGCCGGTCGCGGATCTGGCGGGAGGTGACCTTCTTGCCCTCGCGGCCGCCGAGCGGGCCGTCATTGATGCGGAAGGTCATGGCCAGCGTCGGCGGGTCGACCGGGATCGCGGGCAGCGGCTCCGTCACCTCGGGCGAGGCGATGGTGTCCGGGATCGTCGCGTCCGAGAGGCCCGCGATCGCCACGATGTCGCCCGCCTGCACCGCCTCGACCGGCACGCGGTCGAGGCCGGAGAAGGTCATCAGCTTGGTCAGCCGCCCGCTCTCCACCACCGTCCCGTCCTGGCGCAGCACGCGGACCGGCATGTTGACGCGCGCGGTGCCCTGCTCGATCCGCCCGGTCAGGATGCGGCCCAGGAAGTTGTCGCTCTCGAGGATGCTCGCATTCATCGCGAAGGGCTTGTCGAGCTCGACCTTCGGCTGCGGCACATGGCTCAGGATCAGGTCGAACATCGGCGACAGGTCCTTGCGCGGACCGTCCATCGCCAGATCCGCCCAGCCCTGCCGGCCGGAGGCGAACATGGTGTGGAAATCGAGCTGCTCGTCGGTCGCGCCCAAGGCGGCGAACAGGTCGAACACCTCGTTATGGACCTCGTCCGGCCGCGCGTCCTGACGATCGACCTTGTTGATGACGACGATCGGCTTCAGCCCGCGCGCCAGGGCCTTGGTCAGCACGAACTTGGTCTGCGGCAGCGGCCCCTCGGCGGCGTCGCACAGCACGATGGCGCCATCGACCATGGACAGGATGCGCTCCACCTCGCCGCCGAAATCGGCGTGGCCGGGCGTGTCCACGATGTTGATCTTGACGCCCTTCCACTCGACCGCGGTCGACTTGGCGAGGATGGTGATGCCCCGCTCCCGCTCCAGGTCGTTGCGGTCGAGCGCACGCTCGGCCACCGCCTGGTTGGCGCGGAAGGCGCCCGCCTGCTTCAGGAGGTTGTCGACGAGCGTCGTCTTGCCGTGGTCGACATGCGCGATGATCGCGATGTTGCGGATTTCCATGGGCGCAAGCTTCCGGACCTGGCCGGCCCCATGGCGCAAAGGTGACCCCCCGCCCCATGAGGGAGCGGGCCGGCCACCCTGGGGTGCGGCAATTATGCTGTTGCGGTGCGGCATATAGCGGTCCGGCGCCGGAAAAGCGAGGGGGGTCCCGCAGGGCTGTCGGCGTCGGACGGCGCCGTGTGTACTGTAAAATTAATTTAAGCTCATTTAAATCATATCCAAGTCAGCCCAAAGAATTACTGTGCCACGGCACAATTATTCCCTTGACCATCAAGTAAATCATCTAACATCATTGCGGCAGCCAAAGGAGTGTAGGGCATGTTCACGTGTGACGGTTCCGGCACCAGGCCGACCGCAGACGGCGCGTGTGGCTGCTGTTCCCCCGGGCCATCGCTTCGGCGGCGTGGTCTGCTGGGGTTGGCGGCGGCCGCAGGTTTCCTGGCGATGCCCAGCCTTGGCGGGGCCTCCAGCGGCAACTACGAAGCAATGCTGGTGAACTGCATCGACCCCCGCCTCACCACCAGCAGCCTGAACTACATGTCCGCGAGCAGCATGCGCGACCGGTACAGCCATTTCGTCGTGGCCGGTGGTCCGTTCGGCGCGGTTCATCCGCGCTTCGCCGGCTGGCATGCGACCTTCTGGGACAATCTCGACATCACCACGCAGCTCCATCACATCAGCCGCGTGGTAGCCCTGACGCATCGGGATTGCGGGGCGGCGAGGCTGGCCCTCGGCGACGCCGCGGTCGCCAGCCGCGCGGTGGAGAGCGCCGCGCATGCCGAAATCCATGGTCAGTTCCGGGCCGAGGTGCTGCGCCGCAAGCCGGCTCTGACGGTGCTGTCCGGCATCATGGACCTCGACGGCTCGGTCGACCTCGTCGCCTGAGACCCTCGGACGCGAACTATCGCCGGGCCTCGATCGCGTCCCAGATCGCCCGTTCCAGGTGGATGCCGTCGAAGCGCGCCACTTCCTGGAGGCCGGTCGGGCTGGTGACGTTGATCTCGGTCAGGAAGTCGCCGATCACGTCGATGCCGACGAAGATCATGCCGCGCGCCCGCAGCTCCGGCCCGATCGCCGCGCAGATGTCGCGTTCGCGGTCGGTCAGCGTCGTCTTCACCGGCGTGCCGCCGACATGCATGTTGCTGCGGGCCTCGCCCTTGGCCGGCACGCGGTTGATCGCACCCATGGCGATGCCGTCGACCAGGATGATGCGCTTGTCGCCTTCCCGGACCGCGGGCACGTAGCGCTGGACCATCAGTGGCTCCCGTGACCGTTCGGTGAACATCTCGATCAGGGACGCCATGTTCGGGTCGTCCGGGCGCAGGTGGAAGACGCCGGCGCCGCCATTGCCGAACAGCGGCTTGATGATGATGTCGCCGTGCTGCTCGCGGAAGGCCGCGATGCGGCGGCGGTCGGCGGTGACCAGCGTCTCCGGCATCAGCTCGGGAAATTTCAGGACGAACAGCTTCTCCGGCGCGTTGCGCACGCTGGCGGGGTCGTTCACCACGAGCGTCTTCGGGTGGATGTGCTCCAGCAGGTGGGTCGCCGTGATGTAGGCCATGTCGAAGGGCGGATCCTGGCGCATCAGGACGACGTCCATGGCGGCGAGGTCGAGCGTCTCGTCGGGGCCGAGCGTCGCGTGGCGGCCGGCCTCCCGCTGAACCGTCACGGGCTGGGCGCGGGCGGTCAGCGCCCCGCCCAGGAAAGCGAGGTCCTTGGGGTGGTAGTGCCAGAGGGCGTGGCCGCGCGCCTGCCCTTCCAGCATCAGGGCGAAGGTGCTGTCGGCATTCATGTCGACGCCGTGGATCGGGTCCATCTGGACCGCGACGCGAAGGCTCTTGCCCATATTCCCCTCTGTAATCCTTGTAGGAGGAGCGGCCGATTCAGACCTCCGGGCCGTTCGGCCCTCCGGTCATCGGACGCTCAGTTCAGTCTTTGCCGCAGCTCGGTGATCGCGGCGCGCACCCGGGCGGCGGCGGCGCCCTCGGGCTGCAGCTCCAGAAACCGTTCGAGGGAGGTCAGCGCCGCGCCGATCCGCTCCAGCCGCTGGTTCATCAGCCCGACCTCGCGCCAGAGCGGCGCCTGCTCGGGTGCCAGGCGCAGCATGTCCTCGGTGCAGGCGAGCGCGCCTTCCAGATCCTCGGCGCGCAGCCGTCGCTGCCGGATGTTGTTCTGCAGCCGCAGCAGCACCGCGCGCTTGCTCATGGGCGCCAGCAGGCCGGGGCGGAGCTCGGCCTTCTCGCCCTCGAAGCGCTTGACCAGGGCGCGCAGGTCCGGCGCCTGCATGGCGGTGCCGCCGGCGAAGGGGTCGATGACGAGCTGTCCGCGCTGGCCTTCCAAGGCAATCAGGAAGTGGCCCGGGAAGTCGACGCCATGCGCCGGCCAGCCGGCGGCGTCTGCGGCGTGCAGCCAGAGGATGCCGAGGGCGACCGGCAGGCCGCGGCGCCGCTCCAGCACCCGGAGGAGGTTGGCGTTGGCGAGGTCGTCATACTGTTCCGAATCGCCCGCGAAATCGCCGAGCACGCGGGCCAGCGCCGCGCGGCGCGCTTCCAGGTCGCCGGAATCGGCCTGCGGTGCGGCGGTCGCGGCGGCCACCGCCTCGCGGGCGAGGGCCGACAGGTCCATGGCGGCGGCCCGCCAGTCCTGGCCCGGCGCATCGATGCGCGCGAATTGCAGCGCCACGCCGGCGAGGTCGATCTCGTCGTCGGGCAGGATGCCGGCGGCATCGAGGGCGGCGCGCGCCTCGGCCAGGTGGGTCTCGGACATGGCCGGAATGTCGGCTGCCGGCACCGATCCGGCAAGGCCGTCCGTCAGCCGGGCACCGCCTCCTTCGCGACCATGCGGCCGAGCCGCTTGCCGCCGAAGATGTGGACATGGAAATGCGGCACTTCCTGGCCGCCATCCTCGCCGATATTGCTCAGCAGGCGATAGCCGCCCGCCTCGAGCCCGAGCGCCTTCGCCGTCGTCGCGACCGCCCGCCAGAAGCCGGCGATCTCGGCGTCGTCGGCGGTCGCGCCGAAATCCGCGGCCGAGACATAGGCGCCCTTCGGGATCACCAGCACATGCACCGGCGCCTGCGGGTTGATGTCGTGGAAGGCCAGCGCGAAGGCGTCCTCATGCGCGCGCTTGCAGGGGATCTCTCCGCGCAGGATGCGGGCGAAGATGTTTTGCGGGTCGTAGGGCATCGGGCGGCTCCGGGTGGCCGGATCAGGATGCCGGGGCCGCGGCCGAAGGCAAGGGGCCAAGGTCGCGCACCGCGGCCTCGCAGGCGGCGGCGACCGCTTCCCACCCGGCGCGGTCGGTTCCCGCCTGCGCGAAGCGGAGCGGCGCGCCGATGGCGAGCGTCAGCGGGCCGGGGCGCGGCAGGCGGCGCTTCGCCGGCCAGGCGGCGAAGGCGCCCTCGATCCGGCAGGGCACCACCGGCACCTCGGTCCCGGCGACCAGCGCGCCGATCCCGGGCTGGAAGCGCGCCATGCCGCCGTCCCGGCTGCGGGTGCCTTCCGGGAACAGGATCAGCACGAGCCGGTCGTCCACCAGCCGCTCCCGCAGCGTCGCGAGATCGCTGGCGCGGGTGCGGCGGCGCCAGACCGGCAGGGCGTTGATCGCATGCGCGGCGAAGGCCGCCATCGGCAGGGAGGTGAAGAAGGTGTCGCCGGCGGCCAGCACGAAGGCGCGCCGCGCCGCCTCCCCGCGCAGCACCGCGCTCAGCGTCAGCGCGTCCAGGTGGCTCGCATGGTTGGCGACCAGCACGAAGGGCGGCGGCGGCAGATTCCCGGTCCCGGTCACCCGCAGCCGGTGGAACAGCGCCAGGTATCCGCGCAGCAGCCGCCGCCAGAGGAAGGAAACGGCGGCGGCCGGCAGGCCGGGCTCCCGGCTGAGGCTCAGCAGCCGGTCGCGGCCGCCGAGGCCGAGGTCGCGCGCCGGCCGGAGCTGCCAGTCCCTCATCCGCCGGTGATCAGCCGCACCGGCTGCTGCAGGCCGAAGCCCACGAAGTAGCCGATGAAGTGGAAGCTGGCGGGTGCGACCAGCAGCAGGCTGTTGAAGCGGTCCAGCACCCCGCCATGGCCGGGCAGCGTCACGCCCATGTCCTTGATGCCGATGTCGCGCTTGATCGAGGAGAGCATGAGGTCGCCGGCCTGGGCCGCGACGCCGACGATCAGCCCGAAGCAGACCAGCCAGTGCGGCTTGTCCATGGGCGTGCCGTCGAACACCGCGCCGGCGAGGAATGCCACGACCGTCGTCGTCGTCGCGAGCGCGCCGATCGCGCCGGCGACCGACTTGTTCGGGCTGGTCGCCGGCAGCAGCTTTGGGCCGCCGATCAGCTTGCCGAAGGTGAAGGCGGCGACGTCGCTGAGCGCCACCGTCGTCATCAGCATCAGCAGGATCGGGCGGTAGCCCGGGTCGTTCGCCATGTAGCCGAGATGCGCGAGCCCGGCGCCGAACAGCATGTAGCCGAAGACGCCGAGGGCGGTGCGCTGGATGTAGCCGGCCGGCCGGTCGAGCGGGATCGAGGCGATCGCGATCACGCCGACGGTCAATGGCCAGAGCGCCACGAAGAACCCGTACCAATGGTCGAGTGCGGCGAAGTTCGCGGCCAGCACGCCGAGCAGCACGGCGCCGACCATCATCCGGTCGCGGAACAGCCCGGTGGCGCGGGCGTATTCGCGGAAGCAGAGCAGCCCGAGCAGCATCGCCGCCGCGATCGTCGGCACCCGGCCGGCCAGCACCGGCCCGAACATCAGCGGCAGCAACCAGCACCAGGAGAACAGCCGGAGCCGCAGCTCCCGACGCATCGCGGGTGCCGTGCCGGCCAGCGCCATGCCGGCGATCACGGCGGCCGCCGTCGCCAGCACCGCGAGCGTCGCGGCCAGGATCCAGACGGTGACCGGGGAGGCGAGCATGACGCCGATCGGCGCGAGGAGGCGATCGTCCGGCATCAGCGCGGCCCGAGCGCCCGCGCCGCGCCCGCCAGGCGGCGGGCCGCGGTCAGGGTCGCGAGGATGATGATGGCAATGAGCGTCCAGCGCGGCAGCGCCGCCGTCCAGCCGGCCGGCGCCAGCGCGCAGGCGACGGCGAGGACGGTCACCAGCGCCATGCGGTGCTGCTTCGCCATCGGGCCGCGGAAATCGCTCGGTGCCCCGGCGGCGCGCCCGACGGCGCGGACATAGGCGGTCGCCATGGCGGCGAGCGCAGCGCCGAGGCCCAACCCCCATTCGCCGCCGGCCGCGAGACCGAGCCCCACCAGGATCGCGGTGTCGGAGACGCGGTCCGGTACCTCGTTGAACAGCTCCCCGCGCGGGGAGGCGATGCCGCGCCCGATCGCCACCATGCCGTCGAGCAGGTTGGCCGCGAGCCGGAGCTGCATCAGCAGCGCCGCCGCCAGCCAGAGCGGCCGCGCCGCGCCGGGCGCCAGCCAGACACCGGCGAGGCAGAGACCGGCGGCCAGCGCCGCGAGCATGCCGGCGATCGAGATGGCGTCGGCCGAGGCGCCGCGGCGGATCAGCCAGCCGGCGGCGGCCTCGGCGGGGCGCGTCCTGCGCGCAGCGATCGGTCGGCGGTCGTTGCCCGACATGGTTCTCCCGGTTCGTGTCGGCTGCGACACGTCGCGCAGGAGAACGGTTTTACGTCGCGGCGGCAAGTGCCCGGGGATCAGGGCAGCTTGCGCGTCCCTGCCGCCCGCATCAGGCCCTGCGGGCGGGACGCCTTTTCGGCGATGCCGCTGATGCCCTGTCGGCGGGCGAGTTCCCCCCAGACCTCGCCGGGCTGGATGCCGGCATCCACCCAGAGGACGACCAGGTGATAGAGCAGGTCGGCCGATTCCAGGATGGTGGTGCGCCGGTTGCCGAGCGTCGCCTCGATGACGCATTCGACGGCTTCCTCGCCGAGCTTCTGGGCGACCTTGGGCGTGCCGCGCGCCAGCAGCCTGGCGGAATGGGACTGGGTGACGTCGCCCGCGACGCGCCGGCCCTCGACCGTCGTCCAGAGGGAATCGAGGATCCCCGCATCGGCGCCTGCGGGTGCCGCGATCGGCGACAGCGCCTGTCCCCCCACCCGCCGGAGATGCTTCGGCACCGGCACCGGCTGCAGCCCGAGGGAGGCCGGCAGCGGCAGGCTGCGCTTCTTCGTGGCCAGCTTCTTGCTCACCGGCTTCTTGCTCACCGGCTTCTTGCCCAGCGGCTTCTTGCCCAACGGCTTCTTCACCGCGGCGCGCTTCGCCGGGTTCTTCTTCTTGATCGCCTTTGCCATCGTCACGCGGCCCTCAGTGTCTTGGGCAGCGGCCGCACCGGCAGGCCGGCGGCGGCGAGCGCCGCCTTGGCGTCGGCGACGCGAAGCTCCCCGTAGTGAAACACGCTGGCGGCCAGCAGCCCGGTCGCCCCGGCCTCCGCCCCCGCCACGAAGTGATCCGCCGCGCCGACGCCGCCGGAGGCGACCAGCGGCAGCCGCACCCGGGCGCGGATCGCCCGCAGCAGGTCGGTGTCGAAACCTTGCTTGGTGCCGTCGCGGTCCATCGATGTCACCAGCAGCTCCCCGGCGCCGAGGCTCGCCATGCGCTCGGCCCAGGCGAGGGCGTCGATCCCGGTCTCCCGCCGGCCGCCATGGGTGAAGACCTCCCATTGGCCGGGTGCGACGCGCTTGGCGTCGATCGCGACCACGATCGCCTGGCTGCCGAAGGCCTCGGCGGCGCGGCGGACGAGCTCCGGCTCGGCGACGGCGGCGGAATTGATCGAGGCCTTGTCGGCACCGGCCAGCAGCAGCCGGCGCACATCGTCCACGCTGCGCACCCCGCCGCCGACGGTCAGCGGGATGAACAGCTCGGCCGCGGTGCGCGCGACGACGTCGAGGATGGTGTCGCGGTTCTCATGGCTGGCCGCGATGTCGAGGAAGGTGATCTCGTCCGCCCCTTCCTCGCCATAGAGCCGCGCCTGTTCCACCGGATCGCCGGCATCGCGCAGCGCCAGGAAGTTCACGCCCTTGACGACGCGGCCATCCTTCACGTCGAGGCACGGGATCACACGCAAAGCCAGCATCGCGGATGATTCCCCAGCTTGTTCGGTTTTGCGCGTGGCCGCGCGACTGTTCCCCGCGATGACGGCGAAGTCGCGCGCGGTCAAGTGTCCATTCGGCGAAACGACACCGAATCGCGCGCACCGTAGCGTGGCCTTTGACGATGCCGGAAAAATTTCGGCGGATCAGACGACCGACAAGGCTTCTGCCGGATCGATCCGCCCGTCGTAGAATGCGCGGCCGATGATCACGCCGGCGATGCCCTGACCGGCGGCGCGGAGGGCGCGGAGGTCGGCGAGCGACGCGACGCCGCCGGACGCGATCACCGGCGTCGTCAGCGCGGCGGCGAGTGCCGTCGTCGCTTCCAGGTTGACCCCCTCCAGCATGCCGTCGCGGTCGATGTCGGTGTAGATGATGGCGGCCGCCCCCGCATCCTCGAAGCCGAGGGCGAGGTCGCGCGCGACGACGCTGCTGGTTTCCGCCCAGCCTTCGGTCGCGACCAGGCCGCCGCGGGCATCGATGCCGACCGCGACGCGGCCGGGATGGGCGCGACATGCGGCGCGGGCGAAGTCCGGATCCTTGACCGCGGCGGAGCCGAGGATGACGCGGGCGACGCCGGCCTCCAGCCAGGCCTCGACCGTCGCCATGTCGCGGATGCCGCCGCCGAGCTGCACCGGCATCGGCGCCGCGGCGAGGATGGCACGCACCGCCTCCGCATTGGCGGGACGGCCGGCGAAGGCGCCGTCCAGGTCGACGACGTGCAGCCAGGCGAAGCCCTGGGCCGCGAAGGCCGCCGCCTGCGCCGCCGGATCCTCCGCGTAGACCGTCGCCTGGTCCATGGCGCCGCGGCGGAGCCGGACGACGCGGCCGCCCTTGAGGTCGATCGCGGGATAGAGGGTGAAGGCGGTCATCAGGCGCCGTCCTGGATCAGCGCATCGGTCTTGCGGCCGCGGCCCGGCTCCAGGAGCTTGTAGTAGTGCAGCCCGGCGACGGTGCGGCCATCGGCGCGGGCATAGAAGGGGTGGGTGCCCCAGTGGCGGAAGCCCACCGCCTCGAACAGCGCGATGGCGGTCGCCTGGGTCTCCCGCACGTCGAGGTTCAGCACCCGGTGGCCGAGGGCGGCCGCATGCTCCTCCACGCGCTTCAGCAGCAGCCGCGCCAGGCCGAAGCCGCGGGCATAGGGGGCGATATAGGCGTGGGTGAGCTGGGCCGCGAAAGCCTGCGCCTCGTTGTTGCGGGGTGCCCGCACCAGCTGGGCGGAGCCCACGATGTGCCCGTCCATGCGGGCCATGAACAGCGACCGTTCGGGGACCAGCAGCACGCCGCGGAAATGCCGCTCGAGCGGCGCCCGGCCCTGCGGCACCAGCCAGCCGAAGCCGCCGCCTTCGATGATCGCGGCGTCGGTCGCCTCGCAGAGCTCCGCCATCTCGGCGTCGTTCATCTCCTCGACCCGATGGACATCGAGCTGATGCGCGGCGGCGGCGCTCGGCATCAGGGTTCCCAGCGGAGGAAGTTGCCGAGCATGGCGAGGCCGACATCGCCGCTTTTCTCGACGTGGAACTGGGCGGCGACGATGTTCGACCGCGCGACCATGGCGCAGACGGGCCCGCCGTAATCGGTGGTGGCGATGACGAAATCCTCGTCATGGCCGGTGGCCGCGAAGGAATGCACGAAGTAGACGTGGCTGCCGGCTTCGATGCCGTCCAGCACCGGGTGGCCGCCTTCCTCGAAGTCGAGCGCGTTCCAGCCCATCTGCGGCAGCGGCAGCGGCTTGCCGTCCTGGTCCTTCGGGTCCATCGCCGCGACCTGGCCCTGGAACCAGCCGAGCCCGAAGCTGACGCCGTGTTCCAGCCCGCGCTCGAACAGGATCTGCATGCCGACGCAGATGCCGAAGAAGGGCACGCCCTCGGCCCGCACCCGGACGTCGATCGCGTCCTGCATGCCCGGCAGCGCGTCGAGCCCGCGCTTGACCGCGGCGAAGGCGCCCTGGCCGGGCAGGATGATGCGGTCGGCGGCGGCGACGTCGGCGACCGAGGTCGTCACCGCGGCGCGGACCGCGATCTCCGCGGTCTCGGCCGCGCGCTCGACCGCCTGCAGGACGGAGGCGAGATTGCCGGAGCCGGTGTCCACGATCGCCACCCGCATCATCGCCGTCCCCCTTGCGCCGCGCGCACCGCCTCGCCCCGCAGCGTCTCGTCGGCCGAGAGGGCTCGCAGCAAGGCCATGTCCTCGTCCGTGCCGAAAGTCACCGCCCGGATGCCCTGGCCCTGGCGCGCGAGCCGGTCGCGCAGCAGATCCTGGCCCTCGAAGCCGGCCAGCAGATGCAGGCCGAGCAAGGCAAGCGCGTTCCAGCCCGGCGGCGCCAGCAGCAGCGCCGCGGTGGCACCGGCGCCATAGGCGGCGGCGCCGATCCAGGCCCGGTTGGCCAGCAGCCAGAGCGGGGCGAAGACGAAGGCGCCCCAGGAAAAACCCTCGCGGACCAGGGTCGGCGGGCGGCCGGGGCCGGCATGGAGCGTGTAGGCGTGCATCACGCCTCCAGCACGCCCTTGGTCGACGGGATGGCGAAGCCGGCGCGCGGATCGGGCTCGACGGCGGCCCGGAGTGCGCGCGCCAGCGCCTTGAAAGCGGCTTCGGCCACGTGGTGGGCGTTGCTGCCGGCCTTCTGCGTGACATGCAGGGTGATGCCGGCATTCATCGCGAAGGCGCGGAAGAACTCCTCGAACAGCTCGGTATCCATGGCGCCGACCTTGTCGCGGGCGAAGGCGACGCTCCAGGCCAGGAACGGCCGGCCCGAGATGTCGATCGCGGCTTCGACCAGCGCCTCGTCCATCGGCACCAGGGCATGGCCGTAGCGGCGGATGCCGCGCTTGTCGCCGAGCGCCTGGCGGACCGCCTGGCCGAGGACGATGCCGACATCCTCGGTGGTGTGGTGGAAGTCGATGTGCAGGTCGCCTTCGGCGGCCAGCGTCAGGTCCAGCAGGCCGTGGCGGGCGAGTGCGGTCAGCATGTGGTCGAGGAAGCCGATCCCGGTCGCGACCGTCGCCGCGCCCGACCCGTCGAGGTCGAGCGTCGCGCGGATCCGCGTCTCGCTGGTCTCCCGGGCGATCTCGGCCCGGCGCGGGGTCAGGGGCACGTCCATGGGGCGCCTCTCTACGCCGCGGCCGGGCCTGCCACAACCGCGGACTGCGGCGGCGGCATGGCTGCCCCATCCCCGTTGCCGTGGGGCGGGCGCGACGCCATCTCCGCGACCATGCAATCCCCTCATGATCCCCTCGGCTGGCACGGCACCACCATCCTCTGCGTCCGCAAGGGCGGCCAGGTCGCGATGGCCGGCGACGGCCAGGTCTCGCTCGGGCAGACCGTCGTCAAGGGCAATGCCCGGAAGGTCCGCCGCATCGCCAACGGCCGGGTGCTGGCAGGCTTCGCCGGCGCCACCGCCGATGCCTTCACCCTGCTGGAGCGGCTGGAAGCCAAGCTCGAACGCTTCCCCGACCAGTTGGAGCGCGCTGCCGTCGAGCTCGCGAAGGACTGGCGCACCGACCGCTACCTGCGCCGGCTGGAGGCGCTGCTGGCAGTCGCCGACAAGGACCGCTCCCTGCTGATCACCGGCCAGGGCGACGTGCTGGAGCCGGAGGATTCCGTGATCGGCATCGGTTCGGGCGGCAACTACGCGCTGTCGGCGGCGCGTGCGCTGCTGCCGGTCGACGGCGTCGACGCCGCCGAGATCTGCCGCCGCTCGATGAAGATCGCGGCCGAGATCTGCGTCTACACCAACGGCAACATGGTTCTGGAAGTCCTGGAGGCTGCCTCGTGAGCGAGACTGTCAACCTCTCCCCGCGCGAGATCGTCTCCGAGCTCGATCGCCACATCGTCGGCCAGCAGGACGCCAAGCGTGCCGTCGCCATCGCGCTCCGCAACCGCTGGCGCCGCCAGCAGCTTCCCCCGGGCATCCGGGAGGAGGTGGTGCCGAAGAACATCCTGATGATCGGCCCGACCGGCTGCGGCAAGACCGAGATCGCGCGGCGCCTCGCCAAGCTCGCCAACGCGCCCTTCCTCAAGATCGAGGCGACCAAGTTCACCGAGGTCGGCTATGTCGGGCGCGACGTCGACAGCATCGTGCGCGACCTGGTCGAGACCTCCATCACCATGCTGCGCGACCAGGCGCGCCAGGGCGTGCAGGCGAAGGCCGAGCTCGCGGCGGAGGAGCGGCTGGTGACGGCGCTGGTCGGCGAAGGCGCCTCCGGCGAGACGCGCTTGAAATTCCGCCGCATGCTGCGCGAGGGCAGCATCGAGACGCGGGAGGTGGAGGTGGCGGTCGCCGAGGCCGCCGGCACGCCGATCGGCATGATCGACCTGCCGGGCGCCCAGGGCATGCAGATGCAGAACATGCAGGACATGCTCGGCAAGATGTTCGGCGGCCGCACCCGGCCGCGGAAGATGACGGTCGCCGAGGCCCGCGTCGCGCTGACGCGGGAGGAAGCGGACAAGCTCGTCGACACCGAGACGCTGACCCGCGACGCGGTGGCCTATGCCGAGGCCAATGGCATCGTCTTCATCGACGAGATCGACAAGGTCTGCGCGCGCACGAGCGAGGGCGGCTTCCGCGGCGGCGACGTCTCCCGCGAAGGGGTGCAACGCGACCTGCTGCCGCTGATCGAAGGCACCACGGTCAACACCAAGCATGGGCCGGTGAAGACCGACCACATCCTGTTCATCGCCTCCGGCGCCTTCCACCTCGCCAAGCCCTCCGACCTGCTGCCGGAGCTGCAGGGAAGGCTGCCGATCCGGGTGGAGCTCTCGGCGCTGACCCGGGACGATTTCCGCCGCATCCTGACCGAGCCCGAGCACAGCCTGGTCAAGCAATACGTGGCGCTGCTGGGCACCGAAGGGCTGAGCCTCGCGATCGGGGCCGATGCGGTGGACGCGATCGCCGACATCGCCGCCGAGATCAACGCGAGCGTCGAGAATATCGGCGCCCGCCGCCTGGCGACGGTGCTGGAGCGGCTGCTGGAGGAGGTGTCCTTCACCGCCTCCGACCGGCGGGGGGAGAGCGTGGCGGTGGATGCGGCCATGGTCCGCACCAAGGTCGCGCCGCTCGCCGCCAGCGCCGACCTGTCGCGCTACATCCTGTAGGTGTAGCAGCGGGCGAGCCGTCGTGTTATAACACACGTGGACACGGAGGCCTCGTCATGGCGACCCTGAAACTGCGCGCGATCGGCAATTCGGTGGGGGTGGTGCTGCCCAAGGAGCTGCTGACCAGGCTGAACATCGGCGAGGGCGACACGCTCCACGTCGTGGAGCAGCCCGGCGGCAGCCTGCTGCTCACCACCCTCGATCCGGGGGTGGCCGAGCAGCTCCAGCGCGGCCGCGACATCATGCGCCGCTATCGGAACGTGCTGCACGAGCTTGCGAAGTGACCCAGCCTGCCTGGCTGGAGCGTGACGTCCTTCTCATGCTGCATGCCGAAGGCATCGCCGAGCATGGCGGCCTCGCGGGCCTCCGCGACGACGGCATGCTGGCGAGCGCGCTGGCGCGACCCGAGAACCAATACGCCTATGCCGGCGAGCAGGATCTGTTCCGCCTCGCCGCCGCCTATGCATACGGCATCGCCCGGAACCATCCCTTCGTGGACGGCAACAAGCGGGCGGGCTTCATCGCGGCGGTGCTCTTCCTCGAGAACAACGGGCTGGTGACGCGCCTGCCGGAAGCCGAAGCGATCGCCGCCATGCTCGACCTCGCCGCCGGCGATCTGCCGGAGGAGGGCTTCGCTGCCTGGCTTCGCGATCACACCGCGCCGGCGCGGGGCTGACAGGCGCGTCGCGCATCGCCATCTCGGCTGCCATGAGCGACCTTGCCGCCCCCCTCGATCCCGCCCTCCTGCCCGATGCCGTGCAGGATGAGCTCGCCAGTGCCTTCGAGGTGCTGGAGGGCACGTCCTTCGCAGCCCGGCTCGCGTCCCTGGCCGGCACGCCGGTCGAGGCGCTGCGCGCGGCTTTGCCGGGCTTCGTGCAGCAGCGGCTCGACGGCGCGGTGCGCGGCGCGCTGACCAGCGCCGCCACCGCGGCGCTCCGGAGCAATCCCGCCGTCACGCCGCTGCCGATGGCACAGAGCTGGTTCCATCGCGGCCTGGCGGTCGCGGCCGGCGTCGCCGGCGGCGCCTTCGGCCTGCCCGGAACGCTGGTGGAGCTGCCGGTCTCGACCACGCTGCTGCTGCGCCAGATCGCCGCCGAGGCGGCGGACCAGGGCGAGGACCTCGCCGCACCCGATGCCGCTGCCGAGTGCCTGAAGGTCTTCGCGCTGGGTGGCCGCTCGCCCGCCGACGACGCGACCGAGAGCGGCTATTTCGCGGTGCGGCTCGGCCTCGCGCAGACGCTGAAGGGCGCGATCGGCGTCAACCTGGTGCCGGGCTTCATCGGCGCGATCGCGGCGCGCTTCGGCGGCCCCGTCGCCTTGAAACTCGGCGCCCAGGCGGCGCCGCTGCTGGGTGCCGCGGCCGGGGCCGCCGTCAACCTCGCCTTCCTCGAGCATTTCCGGGGCATCGCCCGCGCCCATTTCACGCTGCGCCGGCTGGAGCGCGAGCATGGCGAGCGGCCGGTGCGACGCGCCTATGAGGCGCTGGCGGCGACCCGGGACGCGCGCTTCGTGGGTTGATGGCGGGGCCCGCCAAGCCGAGGCTGTCGCCGAACCGCCCGGAGGAACCGATGGCCCGCATCCCCTATCGCGACGTCGACGACCTGAAGCCCGAGGACCGCGACCTGCTCAAGCGCGGGATTTCGCTGCACCGGGCGCTGGTCAACAGCCCGGGCGGCGCCCGCGCCTTCCAGGCCCTCGGGCAATACATCCGCCATGGCAGTCCTCTCGACCCGCGGCTCAGGGAGATGGCGATCCTCGAGGTCGGGTGGCTGGCGCAGAGCGCCTATGAATGGTCGCACCACGTCAAGATCGGGATGGGCTTCGGCGTCGCCGAGGACGACATCCGCGCCATCATGACCGGCGACCATGCCGCACTCGATCCGCGCGCCAGGCTGGTGCTGCAGGCCGCACGCGAGATGTACGCGGGCCCCGGGACCACCGAGGCGACGCATGCAGCACTCGCCGTGGAGTTCAGCACCGAGCACCTGACCGACCTCGTGCTGGTGATCGGCTTCTACTGCGCCGTGGTGCGGGTGCTCGCCTCGCTCGCGATCGACGTGGAGCCGGACTACCAGCCCTATCTCGACCGCTTCCCGCTGAAGGCTGCCTGATGAAGCGCGTCGCCTCGCTTGCGCTGCTGCTGCCCTATCTGCGGGCGCATGCGGGGCGGGTCGCGGTTGCCGCCGCGGCGCTGCTGCTCGCGGCGGGGATGGTGCTCGCACTCGGCCAGGGGCTGCGGCTGCTGATCGACGAGGGCTTCGGCACCGGCAGCGAGGCGCGGCTGGACCGCACCGCGCTCCTGGTCTTCGGGTTGATCGCCGCCCTCTCGGCCGCGACCGCCATCCGCTACTACTGCGTCACCTGGCTCGGGGAGCGGATCGCCGCCGACATACGGCGTGACGCCTTCGCCCGTGTGCTGTCGCTGTCGCCGGCCTATTTCGAGACGGCGCGGGCGGGCGACATCCTCTCCCGCCTCACCGCCGACGTCGCGCTGCTGCAGGCGCTGATCGGCTCCGCGATCTCGGTCGGCATCCGCAACGTGCTGATGTGCGTGGGCGCCTTCGGGCTGCTGGTCGCGACCAGCGTCAAGCTGGCGCTGCTGGTCGCCCTCGTCGTGCCGCCGGTGCTGCTGCCGATGATCCTGTTCGGCCGGCGGGAGCGGCAATTGTCGCGCAGCACGCAGGAGCGGATCGCCGATCTCGGCCATCAGGTGGAGGAGACGATCGCCGGCATCCGCATCGTCCAGGCCTTCACGGGCGAGACGGCGGAGCGGCGGCGCTTCGACGCCGCGGCCGAGGCCTCGGTCGATGCGGCGCTCCGCCGGGTGCGCATCCGCTCCATGCTGATCATGGTGGTGATCCTGCTCGGCTTCGGCGCCGTCACCTTCAGCCTCTGGGTGGGCGGCCGCGACGTGGTCGCCGGCCGCATGACCGGCGGCGAGCTTTCCGCCTTCGTGCTCTACGCCGTGCTGATGGCGACGGCGGGTGCCGCACTCGCCGAGGTCTGGGGCGAGGTGCAGCGCGCCGCCGGCGCCGCGGAGCGCCTGCAGGAGGTGCTGGATGCGAAGCCCGGCATCGTGGCACCGGCGTCACCCGCGATCCTGCCGACGCCGGTGCAGGGCCGCATCGCCTTCGAGGACGTGACCTTCCGCTACCCGACGCGCCCGGCGCAGCCGGCGCTCGACGGTGTGTCGCTCATCGTCGAGCCGGGGGAGACGGTCGCCCTGGTCGGGCCGTCGGGCGCCGGCAAGACGACGATGCTGCAATTGCTGCTGCGCTTCTACGACCCGCAATCGGGCGTGCTGCGGCTCGACGGCGTCGACATCGCTCGGCTCGATCCTGAGGAGCTGCGCGGCGTGCTCGGCCTGGTGCCGCAGGACCCGCTGATCTTCAGCGCCGATGCGGCGGAGAACATCCGCTTCGGCCGCCCGGGTGCGACGGATGCCGAGGTGCGCGCCGCGGCGGAAGCGGCGGCCGCGGCCCCTTTCCTCGACGCCTTGCCGCAGGGTTTTGCCACGCATCTCGGTGCCAAGGGCGTCACGCTTTCGGGCGGCCAGCGCCAGCGCATCGCGATCGCGCGCGCGATCCTGCGCGACCCGCGCGTGCTGCTGCTGGACGAGGCGACGAGTGCCCTGGATGCGGAGAGCGAGCAGGCGGTGCAGCAGGCGCTGGCCGCGCTGTCGCGCGGCCGCACCACGCTCGTCGTGGCGCACCGCCTGGCGACGGTGCGCCGCGCCGACCGCATCGTGGTCATGGAGGCCGGCCGCATCGTCGCGACCGGCACGCATCAGAGCCTGCTGCGCGACGGCGGCCTCTACGGCCGCTTCGCCGCCCTCCAATTCACCGAAGCCTAGTTGTCGGAGATGCAAGAACCTGAGGTTCTTGCCGGGGTCGAGGGGCAGCGCCCCTCGCCTTGTTGTCTTAGCCGCCAGCCACCCCCTGCGCATTGACGTACACCGCGAACAGCGACTGCGCCGCCGACATGAACAGCCGGTTGCGGTGCCGCCCGCCGAAGCAGAGGTTGGCGCAGCGTTCCGGCAAATGGATATGTCCGATCGGTGCGCCGCTGCTGTTGAAGATGCGGACGCCGTCGAGGGCGGCTGTCATGCCCCAGCCGCACCAGAGGTTGCCGTCGGTGTCGATGCGGAAGCCGTCCGGCGTCTCGCCGGTTTCGGTCCTGATGAAGACGCGGCGGTTGCGCAGCGTGCGGCCGTCCGGCGCCAGGTCGTAGGCCAGGATATTGCGCGGCTCGCCGCGGCTTTCGACGATGTAGAGGATGCTCTCGTCCGGGCTGAAGGCGAGGCCGTTCGGGTGGTCGATGTCGTCGGCGACGAGCGTGATCTCGCCGGTGTGCCCGTCGATGCGGTAGACGTTGGTGTGCGGCAGCTCGGGCGCGAACCGCTCGCCTTCGTAGAAGCCGCCGATGCCGAAGGGCGGGTCGGTGAACCAGATCGACCCGTCGCTTTTGACCACGACGTCGTTCGGGCTGTTCAGCCGCTCGCCCGCAAAACTGTCGGCCAGCACCGTGATGGCGCCGTCGTATTCGAAGCGCACCACGCGGCGGCCGAGATGCTCGCAGGCGATCAGCCGTCCCTGGCGGTCGCGGGTATGACCGTTGGCGTTGTTCGACGGCTTCTGGAAGATGGAGACGGCGCCGGTCTCCTCCTCCCATTTCAGCACACGGTTGTTCGGGATGTCGGACCAGAGCAGGTAGCGGCCGTCGCCGAACCAGGCCGGGCCTTCGCCCCAGCGCGACCCGGTCCAGAGCCGCTCCACCGCCGACAGCGCCAGGTGGTAGCGCCGGAAGGAGGGGTCGAGGGCCACGATCGCGGGGTCGGGGTAGCGCGCGCTCGGTTGCCAGGGTGCATCGGCCAAGTCTCTGTCCTCCCGCTGCAGATGTCAGCAGAATGATCCCCGTTCCGGGAGGGGGGCAAGGCGTGACGGAGAAGGTCAGGCGCGGCGATCGGGCGGCGACGACTCAGGCGCGGATCCTCGATGCGGCGCTGGCGGAATTCGCCGAGAACGGCCTGGCCGGCGCCCGGGTGGATGAGATCGCGGCGCGCGCCGGGGCCAACAAGCGCATGCTGTATGCCTATTTCGGCTCCAAGGAGGAGCTGTGGGTGACGGTGCTGGAGCGCGTCTACGAAGAGAAGCGCCGGGAGGAGCGGGCGATCGAGACCGATGCGCTGGCGCCGGCCGAGGCGATGGCGCGGCTGGTGCGCTTCAACCTGCGCTACACCGCGGCGCATCCCGAATTCGTCTCCTTGCTCAACCAGGAGAACGTGCATCGCGCCGTCTACCTGCAGCGCTCCGATCGGGTGAAGGCGCTGTATTCGCCGCTGCTCGAGACGCTCCGTACCGTGCTGGCGCGAGGGGAGGCGGCGGGCGTGTTCCGCGCCGGGATCGATCCCCTTCAGCTTTACGTCACCATCGTCGGGCTCGGGCACTTCTTCATCGCCAACCGCTTCACGCTGTCGACCGCCTTCGGCGCCGGGCTCAACACCGAAGCAGCGCTCGATGCGCGGGAGGCGCATTGCGTGGAGGTGGTGCTGGGCTTCCTGCGACCGGCTTGACTCAGGCCCGATCCCGCTCTAGGTAACCATCCAGTTACTGATAGCTGGAGAGGGACGGACCATGGCGGAACGCCGCATCGGCCTCATCATGAACGGCATCACCGGCCGGATGGGGATGAACCAGCACCTGATCCGTTCGATCGCGGCGATCCGCGCCGATGGCGGCGTGATGCTGGCGAACGGGGACCGGATCATGCCCGACCCGATCCTGGTCGGCCGCAACCGGGAGAAGGTGCAGGCGCTGGCCCGCGCGCATGGAATCGAACGGGTGACGACGGACCTCGATGCGGCGCTCGCGAACCCGGACGACACCATCTTCTTCGACGCCGCGACGACGCAGATGCGGGCCGCGCTGCTGCGCCGCGCGATCGCCGCCGGCAAGCACATCTATTGCGAGAAGCCGACGGCGGACCGGCTGGAGGATGCGCTGGACGTGGCGCGGCTGGCCAACAAGGCCGGCATCAAGCATGGCGTCGTGCAGGACAAGCTGTTCCTGCCTGGCCTGCGCAAGCTGAAGATGGTGCTCGACAGCGGCGCGCTCGGCCGCGTCTGCTCGGTGAAGGGCGAATTCGGCTACTGGGTCTTCGAAGGCGACCTGCAGCCGGCGCAGCGCCCGTCCTGGAACTACAAGCAGGCGGAAGGCGGCGGCATCATCCTCGATATGCTCTGCCACTGGCGCTACGTGCTCGACAACCTGTTCGGGGAGGTCGAGAGCGTCTCCTGCCTCGGCGCCGTGCATATCCCGGAACGCATCGGGGAGGATGGCAAGCCCTACAAGGCGGATGCCGACGACGCCGCCTATGCGACCTTCCAGCTCGCCGGCGGCGTGATCGCGCACATCAACTCGAGCTGGGTGACGCGCGTGCGCCGCGACGACCTGGTGACCTTCCAGGTCGACGGCACCCATGGCAGCGCGATCGCCGGGCTGACCAAGTGCTGGACGCAGTCGCGGGTCAACACGCCGAAGCCGGTCTGGAATCCGGACGTGCCGCAGCCGATCGACTTCTATGCCGGCTGGCAGGAAGTGCCGGATACCCAGCCCTATCCGAACGGCTTCCGCGTGCAGTGGGAGATGTTCCTGAAATACGTGGCCGGCGAGACGGCGACGTTCCCCTGGGACCTGATGGCCGGTGCCAAGGGCGTGCAGCTCGCCGAGGCGGGCCTGCGCTCCTGGGCGGAGCGGCGTTGGATCGACCTTCCCAAGCTGGAGGCGTGACGCGATGCCGACCCTGACGCTCCCGGGTGCGAGCGGCGCACTCGAAGCCTACGCGACGCGGCCGCCGCGCGACTTCGCGCGCGCGACGCCGCCCTTTCCGCGCGTCGCACTCGCCGCCGCGCATGTGGTCGCCGATCCGCGTGCCGAACAGGATCCCTGGCTCGATGCGAAGATCGACTGGGACCGCACCATCGCGTTCCGCCGGCATCTCTGGTCCTTGGGCCTCGGCGTCGCGGAAGCGATGGACACGGCGCAGCGCGGCATGGGGCTCGACTGGGCGGCGGCGCAGCAACTGATCCGCCTGTCGCTCGAAGCGGCGCGCGACATCCCGGGGGCTGCGATCGCCAGCGGCGCCGGCACCGACCACCTGGCGCCGGGGCCCGACGTCACCGTGGACGACGTGATCCGCGCCTATGAGGAGCAGTGCGAAGCGGTCGAGGCGATGGGCGGCCGCATCATCCTGATGGCGTCCCGGGCGCTGGCCCGCGCGGCACGCGGGCCGGCCGACTATGTCCGCGTCTACGACCGCGTGCTGTCGCAGGTCCGTCAGCCGGTGATCATCCACTGGCTCGGCGAGATGTTCGACCCGGCGCTCGAGGGCTATTGGGGCGATGCCGACCACATGCGGGCGATGGAGACCGCGCTCGAGGTCATCGCGGCGCATGCGGCGAAGGTCGATGGCGTGAAGATCTCCCTGCTCGACGACCGCAAGGAGATCGCGATGCGGCGGCGGCTGCCCGCGGGCGTCCGCATGTACACCGGCGACGACTTCAACTACGCCGAGCTGATCGCCGGCGACGCGGAGGGGTATTCCGACGCGCTGCTCGGCATCTTCGACCCGATCGCACCGGCGGTCGGCGGCGCGCTGGCGGCACTCTCGCGGGATGATCTTGCAGGCTTCCACGCCATCCTGGCACCGACCGTGCCGCTCAGCCGGCATATCTTCAAGGCACCGACCCGGTTCTACAAGACAGGGGTGGTGTTCATGGCCTGGCTGAACGGGCACCAGGACCATTTCACCATGGTCGGCGGCCAGCAATCGGCGCGCAGCATCCGGCATTTTTCCGAGCTGTTCCGTCTGGCCGATGCGGCGGGCCTGCTGCGCGACCCCGATCTGGCGGCGGCGCGGATGAGGAATCTGCTCGCCCTGCATGGGCTGGCGTGAGCGGGGGAATGAATTCCCCCGCACCTCCTTCTTTTCTGTTTGTCACGCGCACTGCTGCGCCAGGCGCAGCTGTGACGCCGCTCCGTCCAAGTCGCAAAAAAGAAAGAAAGGGGGTCCGGGGGAAATTCATTTCCCCCGTGTCCAGCATTCGCCATGCCTGAACTCTCCCTCAACACCGTCACTGTGAAGCAGGCATGGGGCCTCGCCGCCTGCATCGAAGGCTGCGCGCGGCACGGCATCCCGGGGATCGCGCCCTGGCGCGACGTGCTGGCCGCGATGGGCGTCGCCGCGGCGGCGAAGCAGATCCGCGATGCCGGCCTCACGGTCACCGGCCTCTGCCGCGGCGGCATGTTCCCGGCGGCCGATGCCGCGGGCCGGGCCGCCGCGATCGAGGACAACCGCCGCGCGATCGCGGAGGCGCAGGCGATCGGCGCGCAATGCCTGGTGATGGTCTGCGGTGGCCTGCCGCCGGGATCGAAGGACCTGCCGGGGGCGCGGGCGATGGTGCGGGACGGCCTCGCCGCCATCCTGCCTGAGGCGCGCGATGCCGGCGTGACCATCGCGCTGGAGCCGCTGCACCCGATGACCTGCGCCGACCGTTCGGTGCTGTCGACCTTCGGCCAGGCGCTCGACCTCTGCGACGAACTGGGCGCCGGCACCGGCGTCGCGGTCGATGTCTACCATGTCTGGTGGGACCCGGACGTCGCGCACCAGATGGCGCGCGCCGGCGGCCGCATCGCCGGCTTCCATGCCTGCGACTGGCTGGTGCCGACGACCGACCTCGTCTTCGACCGCGGCATGCCGGGCGACGGCGTCATCGACATCAGGGCGCTGCGCGGCATGGCGGAAGCGGCGGGCTATGCCGGCTTCACCGAGATCGAGCTGCTGTCGCGCCGCTGGTGGGCGGAGGATCCGGACCTGGTGCTGGAAACCATGAAGGACCGCCACGCCCGCTTCTGCTGAACGCCATTCTTCCGGGGAGGATACCCAATGAAAAGACGCACCCTTCTGGCTGCCATGCTGGCCGCCCCGGCGGTCGCGCGCGCGCAGGCCTGGGCGCCGACGCGCCCGATCCGCTTCGTCGTGCCGTTCCCCGCCGGCGGCGGCACCGACGTCGCGGCGCGCATCCTGGGCGAGCGGCTGCAGGAAGCCTTCGGCCAGCCGGTGGTGGTCGAAAACCGCACCGGCTCCGGCGGCAACCTCGGCATGGAGAACGTGGTGAGGAGCCCTGCCGACGGCCACACCATCGTCATGGGCACCACCGGCACGCTGACGATCAACCCGCATCTCTACGCCAATCTCGGCTTCGACACGTCGCGCGACCTGGCGCCGATCTCGATGGCCTTCACGACCGACCACGTGCTGATCGTGCATCCCTCCGTCGCCGCGCAGACCGCGCAGGACTTCCTGGCGCTGGCCCGCGCGCAGCCGGGCCAGCTCAGCTACGGCTCCGCCGGCGCGGGCTCGTCGACGCATATGGTGACGGAGCTGTTCCGGCTGGCGGCCGACATCCAGGTGCTGCATGTCCCCTATCGCGGCAGCGCGCCGGCGCTGAACGACACCGTCGCCGGCACCGTGCAGTTCATGCTCGACCAGCTGCCCTCCGCGATCGGGCAGATCCAGGGCGGGCGGGTGCGGGCGCTGGCGGTGACGGGGCCGCGGCGCGCGGCGCTGCTGCCGGACGTGCCGACGGTCGCCGAGATCGGCCTGCCGGCCGCGGAATCCACCAGCTGGGGCGCGGTGCTGGCGCCGGCCGGCACGCCGCCGGCGGCGATCGCGCGCATGAACGCGGTGCTGCGCGAAGCCTCCGCCCAGCCCGCGGTGCGCGAACGCATGGCGGCAGCCGGCGCCGACGCGGCGTCCTCGACGCCGGAGGAGCTCGTCGCCCGCATGGCGCGCGAGAACGAACGCTGGGCGCGGGTGGTGCGGGAGGCGCGGATTACCGTGAACTGACGGGAGGTGTAGGCTCCGGGCAAAACCTCCGGAGGAAGCATGATCCGTCGCCGTTCCCTGATCGCCGCCGGCCTGGCCGTGCCCGTACTGGCCCGCGCCCAGCCCGGCTGGGCGCCGACCCGGCCGCTTCGCTTCGTGGTGCCCTATGTCGCCGGCGGCAGCACCGACATCGCCGCCCGCATCATCGCCGACCGCATGTCGGAAACCCTCGGCCAGCCGGTGGTGGTCGAGAACCGCGGCGGCTCCGGCGGCAACATCGGCGGCGACCTGGTCGCCAAGGCGCCGCCCGATGGCCACACCCTGCTGATGGGCACCACGGGGCTGCTCACCACCAACCAGCACATCTATCCGCAGATGGCCTTCGATCCGGTGCGCGACCTGGCGCCGGTCTCGATGGCCTATACCAGCGACATGGTGATCGTGGTCACCAACCGCCTGCCGGTGCGGACGCTGCGCGACTTCGTGGAACTCGCGAAGCAGCGGCCGGGCGCTTTCTCCTTCGGCTCCTCCGGCCATGGGGCGTCCACCCACACCGCGGCGGAGCTGTTCAAGATCCAGGCCGGGATCGATGTCGTGCACGTGCCCTATCGCGGTTCGGGTGCGGCGATGAACGACCTCGTCTCCGGCACCATCGAGATGATGCTGGTGCAGATCGCGGCGACCACCGGCAGCATCGCGGCCAACCAGATCCGGGCGCTCGCGGTGACCGGGCCGCAGCGCCACCCGCTGCTGCCGCAGGTGGAGACGGTGACGGAAGCCGGCTGGCCGGGGGCGACGGCGACAAGCTGGGGCTGCGTCATGGCGCCGGCCGGCACGCCGCCGGCCGCGGTCGCGCGGCTGAACCAGGCGGTGCGGGCAGCGATCGCCGATCCCGCCGCCGCAGGCCGCATGGCCAATGCCGGCGTCGACGGCCAGGCCTCCTCGACCGAGGAGCTCGCGGCGTTCCTCCGCAGCGAGACGGAGAAATGGGGCCGGGTGGTCAGGGAGGCACGGATTCGCGTCGAGTGATGCGGACCTCGTTGACAGCCGCGGCACCCGCCTTCCATATCTTGCGGCAAGGGGAGATCGCGATCGCCCCGTGAGGCTGCGGCCCAAGTATCGCGTCCTCGCTCCAGAGAAGGGAGTGGACGCATGGCTGCGCCCGACATCATCACCGTCCCGCAATTGGTCCGCCTCGTCGGCACGCCCGACGCGCCGCTGATCATCGATGTCCGCATCGAGGAGGATTGGGCGGCCGATCCGCGCCTGCTTCCGGCGGCGATCCGGCGGGACCATCGGCAGGTCGCGGATTGGGCGCCCGGCTTCGCCGGCCGCACCGTCACGGTGGTCTGCCAGCGCGGCGCGAAGCTGAGCCAGGGCGTCGCGGCCTGGCTGCGCCACGCCGGCGCCCGGGCGGAAACGCTCGAAGGCGGGTTCGAGGCCTGGCGCGACGCCGGCGCCCTGCTGGTGCAGGCGGAGAAGCTGCCGCCGCGCGACGCGCTCGGCCGGACGGTCTGGGTCACCCGGTCGCGCCCGAAGATCGACCGCATCGCCTGCCCCTGGCTGATCCGCCGCTTCGTCGATGCCGGGGCGGTCTTCCTCTTCGTGGCACCCGCCGAGGTCGGCGCCGTGGCGGAGCGCTTCGGCGCCACGCCCTTCGACAGCGAAGGCGTGTTCTGGAGCCATCGCGGGCCGCAATGCAGCTTCGACGTCATGCTGGAGGAGCTGGGCCTCGCTTCGCCGGCGCTGACGCGCCTGGCTGCCATCGTGCGCGCCGCCGACACCGCGACCCTCGATGCCGCGCCGGAAGCGGCGGGGCTGCTGGCCGCCTCGCTCGGTCTGTCGCGCATGTACCGCGACGACCTGGCGCAGCTCGATGCCGCGATGGGGCTCTACGACGCCTTCCATCGCTGGGCGCGGGACGCCGTTGGCGAGACCCATAACTGGCCGGCGGGCGGCGGGGCACGGCCGTGAACGACCTCGACCCTTCGCAGCATCAGGCACAGCGCCTGCCCAGCCTCGGGCAAGCGCTCCGGGTCTGGTTCCGCATCGGCTGCCTGTCCTTCGGCGGCCCGGCGGGCCAGATCGCGCTGCTGCACCGGGAAGTGGTGGAGGAACGGCGCTGGATCAGCGACCGCCGCTTCCTGCACGCGCTGAATTTCTGCACGTTGCTGCCGGGGCCGGAAGCGCAGCAGCTCGCGACCTATCTCGGCTGGCTGATGCACGGCGTGAAGGGCGGCCTCGCCGCCGGTCTGCTCTTCATCCTGCCCGGCGCGCTGGTCATGCTGGCGCTCTCCGTCGTCTACGCCATGCTGGGCCAGGTGCCGCTCGTCGCCGCGCTGTTCTTCGGGCTGAAATGCGCGGTGCTGGTGCTCGTGGTCGATGCGCTGCTCCGCGTCGGGCGCCGGGCGCTCAAGGGGCGGGCCGCCTGGCTCCTGGCCGCTGCCGCCTTCGCCGCCCTGTTCCTGTTCGACGTGCCGTTCCCGGCGGTGGTGCTGGTGGCCGGCGCGATCGGCGCGCTGGCGCCCGCGCATTTCACCGCGGCCGGGCATGGCCGCGCGGAGGACGGTCCGCCGGCGGCGATCGATGCCGCGCTCGCGGCCGATCCCGGCCGCGCCACGCGGTTCGCGGCCGGGGCGCGGCGGGCCGGCATCGCGGCACTGCTCGCCTGGCTGGCGCCGGTCGCGCTGCTGCTGCACCTGGCCGGAACCTATGCGGATATCGCCTGGTTCTTCTCGAAGATGGCGGTGGTCACCTTCGGCGGCGCCTATGCGGTGCTCGCCTATGTCGCGCAGGAGGCGGTCGCGGGCTATGGCTGGCTCTCCGCGCCGGAGATGCTGGCCGGGTTGGGCCTTGCGGAGACGACGCCCGGCCCGCTGATCCTGGTGCTGCAATTCGTGGGCTTCCTCGCCGGCTTCCGCGCGCCGGAGGGGCCGACCGGCCTCGCCGGCGGGATCGCGGCTTCCCTGCTCGTGCTGTGGGTGACCTTCGCGCCCTGCTTCGCCTTCGTCTTCCTCGGCGCGCCGCTGATCGAGCGGATGCAGAAGAATGCCGCGCTGTCGGGCGCGATGGCGGGGGTCACGGCGGCGGTGGTCGGCGTGATCGGCAACCTCGCGGCCTGGTTCGCACTCCACGCGCTGTTCCGGGACACCGTGCCGTTCCGCGCCGGCCCGCTGGCGCTCGACCTGCCGGTGCTGGCCAGCGCCGATCCCTACGCCATGCTGCTCTCGGCCGGGGCTGCGGTGGCGCTGCTGCGCTATCGGGTCGGCGTCATCCCGACCTTGGCGGGCTGCGCCGCGGCCGGCATCGCGCTGCATCTCCTGCTGCGGGCATCCTGGCTCAGCGCGTGAAGGACGCGCTGCGCAGGATGCCGCGCGGCACCGGCAGCGGTGCGTCTTCCGACGGGTCCGGGGAGCGGGGACCGGGACGGGAGCGCGGCGCGAGGATCGCCTGGAACAGCCCGCTGCCGTCGGTCGCGACGGTGACCCCGAAGATCCAGTCGGGCGCCGGGCGGCGTGCGGCATCGCCGCTCGACTGCACGCGGAAGAAGATGCGGGCGCCGATATCGGCGCGGCCCGGCGGTGCGACCGGCGTCACCCGTGACCCGCCTTCGGTCCAGACCAGCGCCATCTGCGATGCCAGCGCCAGCGCCAGGCTCGTCTCCGGCCGCATGATGGCGACCGCGCAGCTATCGGCATTGGCATTGACCATCATGCCGATGATGACGCCGCCGTCGGAGGCGCGGATGCCGTACAGCCGGACCGATTCCGACGGCGCGCTCTGCGGCCGGATATCCTCCTGGATCAGCACCAGGTTGCGTTCCTCGGCGCGGCGGCGGAGCGGCTCCACCCGGCCGAGATAGCGCACGCAGACATCGACGAAGAGCGCATGCGCGGCCGCGGTCAATTGCTGCTGCCCGCGGCCGGCACCCGCCGGTGCCGGCGCGGTCCCGGTGACTTCGGCGGTCGCAGATCCTTCCGCCGGCGCACCCATCCGCGCACAGCCGGCGAGCAAAGCGAGCGACGCGAAGGCCGTCAGGACACGTCGCATGCAAAGGCTCCGCTGCGGAGCAGCATGCTACCGGCGAAACCCTTCGCTGTTCAATCGCGACGCCATGCCGAGCGCGGCATTGCTGCCATCGTATCGATCGCCGGCAGCGCCGCGGCGCCGATCCCCGCCGCATCGACCACGCTGCCGATCGCGAGCATCCCGTCCCGGATCGCCAGTCGGTGATCGGCGCCATAGAGGTCAGGATGCGCGGCGCCGAACCGGGCCGCCTCGGCCTCGGGCCGGCCATTGAAGCCGTCGACGAAATGATGGCCGTTGCGCTCGACATGCGTCAGACCCAGGGCGGCGACCAGCGCCAGATCCTGCTGCACCGACAGCCCCGCGAGCGTCGTCAGATCCTCCCCGCTCAGGAAGAACCGCCCGCCCGCCGCGTTCCAGGACGCGGCGCGGGCGTGATTGACGAAGCTGCGCCAGATGCCTTTACAGGCCTTGCTGGAGACGCCGGCATAGCCGAGCCCGCGCGCGGTGACGAAGGCATCGATCGCGCCGTCGCTCTCGTCGATGATCACCGGCCGCGCCGCGGCGAGCGCCGCCATCCCGGTCTCCAGCGCCCGCGCCCGCTTCACCGGCTGCTCGATATAGAGGATGCAGGCGCGAAGCCGCGCCAGACGCGGCTCGGCTTCGATCGCGCGCCACAGCGCCAGCGCGCCTTCGGCATCGGCATATTGCTCGTTGCCGTCGAGGCTCGCGTGATAGCCGTGCAGCCGGTCGAGCACGGAGGCGATGCGGCACAGCCGGTCGATATCGGCGCCCACATCGCCCGCGACCTTCAGCTTCCACCAGCCATGGCGATAGGTGGCCGCGACCTCCTCCAGCGTCTCCGGCAGGCCGTCGCCGATGCGGCGTTCCTGGTCGCCAGAGGTGATCGGATCGAGCAGCCCGACCGTGTGCCGGGCGGCGATGCGGCGCGGCGGATCGATGGCGCCGAGCAGCGCGCCGAAGTCGAAGCCGGCGAGGTCGGGGATCGCCGCATGCGGCGCCATGGCCCCGAGATTGGCGCGCATGCCTTGCGCGAAGGACAAGCCCTCAAGCCGGAGCAGCGCATCGAAGGCAGCGCGGTCGACCAGCGCCGCGCCGAAGCTCGCGACCAGCGGGTTCAGCGCCTCGGCGCCGCAGGCAGCGACGAGCGGCGTGTAGCGGTCGGCCCAATGGCCGAAGCCGGTGTTCAACCCGGCGGCGCGGGAAGCCTCGCAGGCGAGCTCCAGCGAACGGCGGAGCTGCTCGACATTGTCCGCATCGCTCAGCGCCGGATCCTTGTCGAACCATTTGGCGGCGAGGCTTTCCGCGGCCCAGCCTTCGCCTTCCCGCCCATCCGCGGTGCGGATGCGCGGCCGCAGCACCGCCTGGCGGCCTTCGGTCACGGTGATCACGCCGAAGCGGAAGGGCAGGCGCAGCGTGAAGGGCCATTCGAAGGCGTCCGCCTCCAGGATGCGGAAGCGGGTCATGCGATCGCCTCCTCGATCCCGCGCAGGTAACCGATCGCGCGTGCCGCACAGGTCGGTCCGTCCGGCAGGTATTGGAAGGGCTCGAGGCCGCAGAGGCCCTGGTAGCCGGTGTCCCGAAGGGCCAGCAGGATCGGCGCGAAGCGGTCCTCGCCCTGGCCGGGGGCGCGGCGGTTGCGGTCGTTCAGGTGGACATGCGCGAGCACGCCTTGCGGCATCCAGCGCCGGATCAGCGTCGCTGCATCCTCGCCCTCGCCGAGGCCGGCGGCACAGACGTCGATCATGGTGCGGAGGTTCGGGTTGCCGATCCGCGCGGTGATGGCGACGGCCTCCGCGATCGTCGTCGCCCAGTTGGTCTGCTCGGCGGCCAGCGGCTCCAGGCAATAGGTCAGGCCGGCATCCGCCGCCCAGGCGCCGGCCGCCGCCATCGCCGCCTCCGCCCGCGCCGCGTCGCCATCGCCATCGACCATGCGCTGGAAGGGCGAGCCATGCACCACGTAGCGGCCGCCGAGATCGGCACAGAGCGCCACCAGCCGCTGCATGACATCGAGGGTGCGGGCGCGCACCGCCGGATCGGCGCTGGTGATCGACAGCCCCTTGGGGGCGAGCAGCAGCCAATGCAGGCCGGTGATCGCGATGCCCTCCTGCCCGGCCATCCGGCGGAACTCGCGGCGGAGGCTGTCCGGCAGCAGATGCGGCGCCTCGGGATCGAGGGTGAAGGGTGCGACTTCCAGCCCCTCATAGCCGAGACCCGCCGCCAGCGCGCATTGATGGGCGAAGGGCAGCCCGGCCACGACCTCGTTGCAGAGCGTGTAGCGGACGCTCATGGCCGGATCCCCTTCTGCAAGAGCCGCTTTGCCGCTTCCGGGTTCACCGCCCCTTCGGGCCAGCGCCCGGCGGCGAGGGATGCGACCTGGCGAACCGTGTCCATCGCCTGGTGCTCGGCGGCTTCGCGGGTGAGGCCCGCGACATGCGGCGTCGCGATCACGTCGCGCCGGCGCGCGAGCCGCTCGGCCGGCCGCTGGTCCTGGGCGCGCCCGACATCGAGTGCCGCGCCGCCGAGCTGCCCGGAATCGAGGGCCGCTTCCAGCGCCGCATCGTCGACGAGCTGGCCGCGGGCCAGGTTCACGAACAGCGCGCCGCGCTTCATCGCCGCGAAGGCTTCCGTGCCGAACAGGTTCTCGGTCTCCGGGATCGCGGGCGCCAGGCAGACCACCACGTCGCTCTGCGCCAGCAGGGCGGGCAGGGTCAGACTGTCGCGCTCCGCCGGATCGTTGACCAGCACCCGCATGCCGATCGCGCGCGCGATCTCGGCCAGGCGCCGGCCGATGCGGCCATTGCCGACGAGGCCGAGCGTCGCGCGGGAGAGCTGCAGCCCCATGCGGCCTTCCGGCAGCCGGCCGGCGCGGTAGGTTTCCGAAGCATCGGTGATGCCGCGGGCCAGGTCGACGATCAGCCCGATGCCGAGCTCGGCGACGGCATCGACGAAGCCCGGCGTCGCCCGCGTCACCAGCACGCCGGCGGCGGAGGCGGCATCGACGTCGATGGTGCTGATGTCGACCGCGCAGCGGTGGAAGGAGAGCAGATCGGGGGCGGCGGCGAAGGTCTCGGCGAGGCCGGGCGTCGCGCGGTCGGCGATGATGGCGTCGCATCCGGCGGCGGCTTCCGCCAATGCCCGGCCGGCCAGCACCGCACCCGTCCCGTTGCGCACCACCGTCGCGTGGCGGGCGAGCTCGGCCAGCGCCGCCTGCCCGTAATAGCCTTCGAACATCGGCTCGGTATGCGCGAGCAGGACCCGGAAACTCATGGCTTCTCCTCCAGCGCGGCGGCGAGCCGCGCGATCGTGTCCGGCTTCAGGCCGCGGATGCGCCGCGCGAGCCGGTTGGCGAATTCGGTCGCTTCCGGCGAGAGGCCGGAGGTGTCGAGGGTGACGCGCGGATCGGACAGCCGCGCGAGCCGCGCCATCTCCTCCGCATCGTCCCAGATCAGGCCGAAGAACTCGTTCACCTGGTGCACCAGCCCGGCCGAGGGGCGGCCGCGCTTGCCGTGCTCCAGCGCCGAGAGATAGGCAGCCGAGACCTGCAGCGCCGCCGCGAGCTCCGCCAGCCGCGTGCCGTGCTTCGTGCGCAGCTCGCGCAGCCGGGCACCGAAGGGCGTCATGCGCGGCGCCTGCGCAGCAGCAGATGCACGGCGCCGGCATTGGCGCGGTGCGGATGCGCGGCCCCCAAAAGCAAGGGCCGCAGCTCGGGCGCGTTCAGCCAATGCGGCAGCTCCCGCCGCAGCACGCCGCCTTCGACGGTGCTGCCCTTGCCGGTGACGATGGCGACGCAGCGCAGCCCGTCGGCGATGGCGTCGGCCAGGAAGCCGCGCACCGCCGCATGCGCGTCCTGCGCGCGGCGCCCGTGCAGGTCGAGGGTGCGTTCCGGGCGTAGCCGCCCGCGGCGGAGCGCGGTCCAGCGCTTGGCATCGAGCCCGGCCGGCGGCAGCCCGACGGCGATTGCCGCCGGTGGTGTTCGGATGACGGGCGGCGCCGGGCTCTGGCGTGCCGGCGGCGGCGCGGCCGGGGCCGTGACGGTGATCGCCGGCGGCGCGGGCAGGGTGCGGCCGGGCAGCGGCGTCACGCGCGCGGCATAGGTCGCCCAGACGGCGCGGTCCTCCTCCGTCAGGCCGCGCGGGCGGCGTCGGTTCATCGCCGGTTCTCAGAGCGCTTCGGGGTCGTCGTCCAGCAGGACGACGTGCAGCCGCCGCGGGCCATGCGCGCCGAGCTCCAGCGTCTGCTCGATATCGGCGCTGCGCGAGGGCCCGGTCACGAACATCACGTTGCGCGGCATGCCGCCTGTGGTGCGCAGCTTGTCCCAGGCCTCCTCATAGGCGCCGACGACGGCGGATGCCCGCAGCACCACGATCGCGGTATCGGGCAGGATGTTGAGCGTCGTCGGCCGTGCGGGCTCGGACGGCAGCATCAGCGTCCCGGTCTCGGCGATGCCCGCGAACCCGTGCTGGACGGCGACGAGGTCGCTCGCCTCCGCCCGCCGCGCCTCATGCGACAGCAGGGGCGCGCGGTCCCAGGGCAGCGCCGCCAGTTCCGGATGCGGGGCCATGACGAAGCGCGACGGCAGGTTCTGCGCGGCGAGGTACTGCGCGATGGCAGGCGGAATCTCGGCCGCCTCGGCGACCCGCTCCACCGTGCCGAATTCCTTTTCGACGTTGCGGATGAAGAGCGCCAACTGCGCCGGCCGCGGCACGCGCGACCGTGCCGGGATCAGGTGGCGCGGATGCTGGGCGAGGCGCGCGCGCAGCATCGCCTGCTGGTCGTCCGGCAGCGGGCCGCGCTTCAGGCCGCGTCGGATGGCCGAGAGGATGGCGTCCTTCGACATCAGTTCCGGCGCCGGCGCTGTTCGGCCTGGTAGCGCGCCATGAAGGTGCCGCCTTCCGGCGCCGGCAGGTCGCGCCCTTCGGTCCAGCCACCGGCCAGCGGCAGCGACCGGAACGCGCCCTTGCCGCGGCCGAGCAGCGCCAGCGCGCCGATGCCGATGCGCGTCGCGGCGCGATAGAGCGCCGGCCGCCGCGCCAGCCAGGCCCAGAGCCCGAGGCCGCGGCGCATCGCCGCCGGCGTCAGATGCCGCTCGAACTCGCGTTCCCGCCAATGCCGCATCATCTTGGGCAGCGGGATCTTCACCGGGCAGACCGCCTCGCACTTGCCGCAGAAGGTGGAGGCATTGGGCAGGTGCCCGGTCTTCTCGACGCCGACGAGGGACGGCGTCAGCACGCTGCCCATCGGCCCCGGATAGACCCAGCCATAGGCATGCCCGCCGACCGTGCCATAGACCGGGCAATGGTTCATGCAGGCGGCGCAGCGGATGCAGCGCAGCATCTCCTGGAACTCGGTGCCCATCATGTTGCTGCGGCCGTTGTCGAGCAGCACGACGTGGTAGGCCTCAGGCCCGTCGCGGTCCGGCGCCCGCTTCGGACCGGTCGAGAAGGTCGTGTAGACGGAGAAATCCTGGCCGGTGGCGCTGCGCGCCAGCAGCCGCAGCAGCGCGCAGCAATCCTCGAGCGTCGGCACCACCTTCTCGATCGAGGCGAGCGCGATATGCACCCGCGGCAGGGTCTGGGTCAGGTCGCCATTGCCTTCGTTGGTGACGATCACGCTGCTGCCGGTCTCGGCGATCAGGAAGTTGGCGCCTGTGATGCCGACATCGGCGGCCAGGAATTTTTCGCGCAGCCGGGTGCGAGCTTCCGCCAGGATGTCGCGGCGCTCGGCGAAGACGCGGTCCGCCGGCAGGTCGGTGTGCATGCGGCGGAAATCCGCCTCCCAATCCTCCCGGTTCAGGTGGAAGGCCGGCGCGATGATGTGCGAGGGATGCTCCCGCCGGAGCTGCAGGATGTATTCGCCGAGGTCGGTCTCGACCGGCTGGATGCCATGCGCCTCCAGGTGGTCGTTGATGCCGAGCTCCTCGGAGATCATCGACTTGCCCTTGGTGACGGTCTTCGCCCCCTCCGCCTGGCAGATCCGCAGCACCGCTTCGCGGGCCTCGTCGGCGGTGCTGCACCAGTGCACGGTGCCGCCGGCGGCCTCGACCTTCGCGGCGAAGGCCTCGAGGTAGAAGTCGAGATGCGCGAGCGTGTGGTTCTTGATCTCCCGCCCGATATCCCGCAGCGCCTCGAACTCCGGCAGCGCCGCGACAGCCGCCGCCCGGCGCTGGAGGAAGGCGCCCTTGGCGGTGCCGAGCGCCTTCTGCAGCCCGGGATCGCGGATGGCGCGCGAGGCATTGGTCCTGAAGGCGGGCGAGGTCAGATGCACCACGGGGCGAGCGATCCTGCGAGAGGGCATCGCCAGTGTAGCCCGAACCGCCGGTACCGCGAGGGGCTGGCGGCCGCCGGTCCGCCGCAGTAGCGTTCCGCGCAACGAAATATGGGGGACGCCATGATGACCACCACCCGCCGCGCGGCCCTCGCCGCCGCCCTTGCGGCGCCTCTGTTGCCGCGCCGCGCCCGCGGGCAATCGCCGGCGCTCCGGCTCGGCGTGCTGTCCGACATGTCGGGCGCCTATGCCGACAATACCGGCGCCGGATCGGTCGTCGCCGCCCGGCTCGCGATCGAGGATTTCACCCGCAGCCGCCCGGGCTTCCGGGTGGAGCTCGTCTCCGCCGACATGCAGAACCGCGCCGATGTCGGGCTCAATCTGGCGCGCGGCTGGTACGACCGGGAGGGCGTGGATGCCATCCTCGACGTGCCGCTCTCGGCGCTGGCGCTGGCGCTCGCCGAACTCACGCGGGAGAAGAACAAGGTCGCGTTGTTCACCGGCCCCGCCGCCTCCGACCTCAGCGGCCGCGGCTGCACGCCGAACACCATCCACTGGACCTACGACACCTGGGCGCTGGCGCATGGCACCGGCACCGCGCTGGTCGCCGAAGGCGGCGACAGCTGGTTCTTCCTGACCGCCGACTACGCCTTCGGCCATGCGCTGGAACGCGACACCGGCGGCTTCGTGACCGCGGCCGGCGGGCGGGTGCTCGGCCAGGCGCGCTATCCCTTCCCGGGCACCACCGATTTCTCTTCCTTCCTGCTGGCCGCCCAGGCCTCCCGCGCCAAGGTGCTCGGCCTCGCCAATGCCGGCGCCGACACCATCAACGCGATCAAGCAGGCGGCGGAATTCGGCCTGACGCGGCGCGGCATGCGGCTCGCGGGGCTGCTGCTGCAAATCCCGGACGTGCACGGCGTCGGGCTCGCGGCCGCGCAGGGCCTGGTCATGACCGACAGCTTCTACTGGGACCTCGATGACGGCACGCGCGCCTTCGCGGCGCGCTTCCATCCGCTGAACCGCGGCATCCGCCCGACCCAGATCCATGCCGGCACCTATTCGGCGGTGCTGCACTACCTGCGCGCCGCCGAGAGCCTCGGCATCGCCGCGGCCCGCGCCGACGGCGCCGCGGTCGTCGCGCGGATGAAGGCGATGCCGACCGAGGACCCGTTGTTCGGCCGCGGCAGCATCCGCGCCGATGGCCGCAAGATCCACGACATGCACCTGTTCCAGGTGAAGGCGCCGGAGGAGAGCCGCGCCCCCTGGGACTACTACCGGCGCCTGCGCGTCATCCCGGCGGCGGAGGCCTTCCGCCCGCTGGCGGCAGGCGGCTGCGCCCTGGTGCGGCCGTGACCGCGATCGCGGACCTGCCGCGGCTTGCCGCCGACGCCCCCGGCCTCGCCCGACGGCCGGGGCCGAGCGCCGACCTGCTGCTCCGCATCGGCGATGCGGCGCATCGCCTCGTCATCCGCGACGGCGTGCTGCTGGCCGCCGATCCGGCGCCGGCGCTGATGCCGCGCTACGACCTGGCACTCACCGCCGACGCCGCAGCCTGGGCGCGGTTCACGAGCGCGCCGCCGCCGCCCGGCTGGCACGACCTGATGGCGCTGGTGCGCCAGGGCGCGCTGCGGGTGGAAGGCAACCTCCAGCCCTTCATGGCGCATCTCGGCTGGTTCAAGGCGCTGTTCGGGCTGCTGCGCCCGGTCGCGCCGCCGCGCGCCGCGCCGGCGCCGGCGCCGATCGCCGAGCCCTTCTTCGAAGCCGTCACCGGCCGCTATCTGCACCTGATGCTGGATGGCCTGCCGCACCGCCTCTATGTCGAGGAAGCAGGCGTTGGCGTGCCGCTGATCCTGCTGCACACAGCCGGCAGCGACGGGCGGCAATGGCGCGGGCTGATGAACGATGCGGCGGTGACGCGGTATTTCCGCTGCATCGCCTTCGACATGCCCTGGCACGGCAAATCCTCACCCCCCGAAGGTTTTTCCCCCGGCAGCTACAGGCTGACCACGGCTGGCTATACCGGGATGGTGATGGCGGTCGCCGCGGCACTCCGGCTCGAGCGGCCGGTGGTGATGGGCTGCTCGATCGGTGGCCGCATCGTGCTCGACCTCGCGGCGGAGCATGCCGATCGCCTGCGCGGCGTGATCGGCCTGCAATCCAGCGCCTTCGTCGCCCCCTATTACGACGTCGCCTGGCTCGACCATCCGGAGGTGCATGGCGGGGAGGTCTGCGCCGCCATCGTCTCCGGCCTCGTCGGACCCGCTGCGCCGGAAGCCGGTCGCGCCGAGACGCTCTGGCATTATCGCCAGGGGGGGCCAGGCGTGTTCCGCGGCGACCTGCATTTCTACAAGGACGAGGGCGACCTGCGCCCCAAGCTCGCGCGCATCGATACCGCGCGCTGTCCGGTGCATCTGCTGACCGGGGATTACGACTATTCCTGCCGGCCGGAGGACACGCTGGCGACGGCGGCGGCGATCCCGGGGGCGGAGGCCGCGATCATGCCCGGGCTCGGCCATTTCCCGATGAGCGAGGATTGGCCGGCGCTGCGGGGCCATCTTCTACCGATCCTGGAGCGTCTCAGGGCAAATGTCTGACACAAGTCGTGTTCCATCATGTCTTGTCAGGGCATCACGTTCTTGCCCACGGGGCATGATCGGGCCTTGCGGCGGGCGCCGGGCCAGGGGACAAGGCTCGCCGGGGCGAACCTTGACCGGAGGCGGCCCGCCATAAATCCACCCTCGGGAGAGATCGCCCGTGCTGCTGACCCGTCGCTTCGCCCTCACCACCGGCGGCGCTGCCGCCATACTCGCCGGCTGCGCCACCCCGGATCCGATCCGCGCCGACGGATCCGTGGCGCTGCTGGTCCTGCTCGGCGCCCAGCCGGATCTTTCCGAATTCCGCGGCGCGCTGACCCGTGCCAATCTCAATTCCATGCTGGAAGGCGACGGCCCCTTCACGCTGCTGGCGCCGACCAATGCCGCCTGGGCCAATGCGCCGCAGGCGATCAAGGACGCCAACCCGGATGCGATCCGCAACCTGATCGCCCGCGGCCGGCTGCGCCGCCGCGACATCCAGGCGCGCAACGGCCGCATCCGGATGCTCGGCGGCATCGATGTCCGCGTCGTCGGCGGCACGCCGGAACAGCCGCGCATCCAGGCGGCTGCCGCCGGCGGCCAGCCCTCCGGCCCTTCGGGCAGCATCGCCCGCCCGGACCTGCTGGCGCGCAACGGCGTCATCCAGGTCGTCGACGCGATCCTCGTCCCGCAGAGCTGATCGCGATCGCGGCCGGCCCCTGCGGGGCGGCCGCGATCAGAACGGCTTCACGATCACCATGATGACGATGACGATCAGCAGCAGGGTCGGCACCTCGTTGACCGCGCGCCAGTAGCGCTCGGTCTTCGGGCGCTCCCCGGCCTCGAAGCGCTTGCGCGCCGCCGACAGGTGCCCGTGCACGCCGCTCAGCAGCAGCACGCTCAGCAGCTTCGTGTGCCACCAGCCGCCCTTCCAGTCGACCGCGCCCGGCGTCAGCACCAGTGCCAGGCCGAGGATCCAGGCGGCGATCATCGCCGGGTTCATGATCGCGCGCAGCAGCCGCCGCTCCATCACGACGAAGACGTCGGACGGCGCGGACCCAGGCACCGCCTGCGAGTGGTAGACGAAGAGCCGCGGCAGATAGAGCAGCCCCGCCATCCAGGCGAAGACCGCAATCAGGTGCAGCGCCTTGGTCCAGAGATAGAAGGGCGCGAGGGCGTCGATCGTCGGCATGGCGGCTTTCTACCCCGGCCATGGCGACAAGGTAAGTTGCCGATGCGGATCGCCACCCCCTAACCTGTGCGGCATGGAGGATCGCGGACACACTCCCTGGAGCGATCCGGGCCCGCACCGGGACCGGCTCGGCGAATTGCCGCCGGAGCCCGCCGCCATCGCCGATGCGCTGGAGGAGTTCGTCATCCACCACGCCGTGGCGCATCAGATCGGCGTGGGCGTGCCGGCGGCCGCCGAACGGGACCGCAGCCTGCGCCACGCATCGCGCCTGCTGGCCACGATCGTCGCGCGCGATCCGCGCCCCCTCACCGAGCATCGCGCGATCCGGAACTACCTCTACGGCACCTGCCGCGACTTCGCCCTCCTGGCCGCCAGCGCGCTGCGGGAACGGGGCGTGCCGGCGCGGCTGCGCGCCGGCTTCGCGATCTACTTCAACGCCGGCCTGTGGATGGACCACTGGCTCTGCGAACACCGCTCCGGCGGCGCCTGGGCGCTGCTCGACGCGCAGCTCGGGCCGCGCGCCAGGGACGGATTCCGAATCGGCTTCGACGTCGCCGACGTGCCCCGCACCGCCTGGCGATCCGCATCGTCGATCTGGCGGTCGGTCCGCGTCGGCGCGATCGATCCGGCGAGCTGCGGCCTGCCCCAGGCGGGCATCGCGGGCGAATGGTGGATCGCGACCGCGGTGCTGCGCGACGCGGCCGCACTCGCCGGCATCGAATGCCTGCCCTGGGATGCCTGGGGCATCGGCCGATCGATCGCCGATGCGCGCGCCGTCACGCCGGAGCAGGCGCGGCTGATCGACCGCCTCGCGGAAGCGATCGAGCCGGCGCCCGACGACCGGCGGAGGGCGGCGGCGGTGCTCGCCGATCTCGACTGGGTGGCGCCCTCGGCAAGTGACCTCCCGGACGCGCCGGAGCCGTAACGCCCTACTGCGCCAGGCCGAGGGTGCGCAGCACGCCGCGGTTGGCGTCGCTCTCCGCCTGGAAGCGGGCGCGGAAATCGGCACCCGGCAGGAAGCGGGGCACGGAGTTCAGCCGCTCCGCCGCGGTGCGGAAGCCGTCGCTCGCGACCGCCGTCGCGCAGGCGCGCTCGATCGCCTGCGCCGCCGCCTCGGGGATGCCCGCCGGCGCGATCAGGCCGCCGGCCGAGGTGCCCTCGATCGGATGGCCGAGCTCGGCGCTGGAGGGCACCGTGGGCAGCGACGCGATGCGCTCCCGCCCGATCACCGCCAGCACCGGCAGCCCGGTCGAGGCAGGGATGGAGGCGCTTTCGACGAAGACATGGATCTGCCCGCCGAGTGCGGCCTGCGCCATCGGCCCGGCGCCGGTGAAGGGCACGTGCAGACCCTCGACGCCGGCGGCACGCAGCAGCCCGGCCAGCAGGATGTGCTGGGTGCTGCCCTGGCCCGGCGTGCCGAAGATCAGCGCCTCCCGCGTCGCGCGGCCGAAGGCGATCATGCCGGCGAGGTCCTGGAAGGGCATGCCGCGGCTGCCGACCAGCACCTGGGGGTTGTCGTAGACCAGGCAGAGGAAGCGGAAGCTGTCGAGCGAATAGGACAGAGGCTGGAGATGCGGCTGCGCGGTCAGCGGGTTGTTCGGCGACATCCCGATCGTCAGCCCGTCCGGCCGGGCGCGCGCCAGCTCCGCATCGCCGATGGTGCCGGCGGCGCCGCCGCGGTTGACGATGACGACGGTCTGCCCGAGCGCCCGCGACAGCTCCTGCTGCAGGGCGCGCGCCATCAGGTCGGTGTTGCCGCCGGGCGGATAGGGGACGATCATCTGGATGGTCTGCGCCTCGGCCGCGAAGGCGAGCAACGTGAAGGCGGCGGCAATGAGGTGACGCATCCTGGTGGTTTACTCCCAGCCGTTTGCGTCCGACGCTACTGTGTCGTCCACGAGAACGAAAGGGAGCACCGCATGCAGCGCCGTTCCTTGCTGATGGCCTCCGCTGCCGCGTCCTTGCCGCTGCCGGCGCTCGCCCAGCCCGCCCGCGCCCGCAGCCTGCGCTTCGTGCCGCAGGCCAACCTCTCGCTGCTCGATCCGGTCTTCACCACGGCCGCGGTCACCATCACCCACGGCTACTGCGTTTTCGACACGCTGTTCGGCGTCGACAACCAGCTCCGCCCGCGGCCGCAGATGGCCGAAGGCGCGACCGTGTCGGACGACGGCAGGACCTGGCTCATCCGGCTGCGCGAGGGGCTCCGCTTCCATGACGGGGAGGCGGTGCGGGCGCAGGATTGCGCGCCGAGCCTGGCGCGCTGGAGCCGGCGCGACACTTTCGGCCAGACGCTGGGCGCCGCGGTGGAGGCCTGGGAAGCGGCGGATGACCGCACCATCCGCATCCGCCTGAAGCGACCCTTCCCGCGCCTGCTGGACGCGATCGCCAAGCCGCATTCCTCGCCCGCCTTCATGATGCCGGAACGCCTGGCGCGGACCGATCCCGCGACCCAGGTGACCGAGATGGTGGGCTCCGGCCCGTTCCGCTTCCTGGCCCAGGAGTATGTCTCCGGCAGCCGCGTCGCCTATGCGCGCTTCGAACGCTACGTCCCGCGCGCGGAGGCGCCGGAATGGACCGCGGGCGGCAAGCAGGTGCATTTCGACCGGCTGGAATGGGTGATCATGCCCGATCCGTCGACGGCGGCCGCCGCTTTGCAGGCCGGCGAGATCGACTGGTGGGAGCAGGCGCTGCCCGACCTGCTGCCGGTGCTCGCGCGCAACCGCAACATCCGCGTGCAGGTGCAGGACCCGTTCGGCTTCGTCGCCATGGCGCGCTTCAACCACCTGCACCCGCCCTTCGACAACCCACGCCTGCGCCGCGCCGTGCTGTCCGCCGTGACGCAGGACGACTACATGCAGGCGATCACCGCCGGCGACGCGCGCTCCTACCGGCGCTGCCTGGCGATGTTCCCCTGCGGCATGCCGGGGGTGGAGGAAATCGGCGCCGCGACCCTCGCGCCGCCGCGCGACCTCGGCCGGGCGCGCGCCGCGATCCGCGAAGCCGGCTATGCCGGGGAGAAGGTCGTCATCATCAACCCGAGCGACTACCCGTCGATCGCGCCGCTCGGCCGCATCACCGCCGACCTGCTGCAGCGGCTCGGCATGACCGTCGACCTGCAGGAGATGGATTGGGGCACCTTGCTGCAGCGCCGCCTGTCGCGGGAGCCGGTCGAGCGCGGCGGCTGGAGCCTCTATCACACCAACTGGCCGAGCGTCTCGATCGCGAACCCGGCGGTGAACACGACGATCCGCGGCCAGGGCGCCGAAGGCTGGACCGGCTGGTTCGAGAACGCGGAGATCGAGCGGCTGACCGAAGCCTGGCTGGCCGCCCCGCAGGAAGCCGATGCGCAGCTTCTGTTCAACGAGATCCATCGCGCCGCGCTCGATGCGGTGCCGATCCTGCCGCTCGGGCAGTACTTCGTCCGCACCGCGCACCGCAGCGACCTCGGCGGCATCCTGCCCGGGTCGGCGGCCTTCTTCTGGAACCTGCGCCGGGCATGAGCGGGGCCGGCGAGGCGGCGCCGGCCGAGCGCTTCGATGTCGTCATCCTCGGCGGCGGCTCGGCCGGCTGCGTGCTGGCGGCGCGGCTCAGCGAGGATCCGGGGACGCGGGCGCTGCTGGTGGAAGCGGGGCCGGACCTGCGCCCGGGCGCGGTGCCGGCGGCGATCGCCTCGCCCTATCCGGGGCGCGCCTATTTCAACCGCGCCTGGACCTGGCCGGCGCTGACGGTGCGCATGGGCACCGATGCCTCCAACGCGGCGGCCCGCGTCGCGCGGCCTTACGAACAGGCGCGCATCCTCGGCGGCGGGTCCTCGATCAACGGCATCGGCGCCAATCGCGGCTCGCCCTTCGACTACGACGAATGGGCGGCCCTCGGCGCCGCGGGCTGGGGCTGGCGCGACGTGCTGCCCTACTTCCGCAAGCTGGAGCGCGACCTGGATTACGGGGCGGATGCGGCGCTGCATGGGACGGATGGTCCGCTGCCGGTGCAGCGCATCCCGCGCGCCGAGCACACCGCCTTCGCGCGCGCGGCGGAGGCTGCGTTCAACGGTCGCGGATATCCGAGCAGGGAGGATCAGAACGGCGCCTGGGAGGATGGCGTCTTCCCGATCGCCGTGAACCTCGACGAGGCCGGGCAGCGCGCCGGCGCCGCCACCGCCTGGCTGACGCCGGAGGTCCGGCGGCGCCCGAACCTCGCGATCTGGACCGAGGCGACGGCGGAGCGGCTCCTCCTCGACGGGCGCCGGGTCATCGGCGCGCGCATCCGCCGCCCGGATGGCAGCCTGGTCGAGGTCGCCGCGGCGCTCACCGTGGTCAGCGCCGGCGCGCTGCATTCGCCGGCGCTGCTGCTGCGAAGCGGGATCGGCCCGGCACGGGCGCTGTCTGCCCTCGGCATCCCGGTCGCACTCCGGCGCGACGGCGTCGGCCGCAACCTGCTGGAGCATCCCTCGATCGGCGTTTCGGCCTTCCTGGCGCCGCGCGCCCGCCTGCTGCGCGGCGACCGCTACCACATCCAGGCGATCCTGCGCTGGACCTCGTCCCAGGACGGGGCGGCGCCCGGCGACATGCACATGGCGATCAACACGCGGTCGGGCTGGCACGCCGTCGGGCACCGCATCGGCACGCTGTTCACCTGGGTGAACAAATCCTACTCGCAGGGCGTGGTCGAACTGGCCTCGCCCGATCCCGCGACCCCGCCATCGGTCGATTTCCGGCTGCTGTCGGATGAGCGCGACCTGCTGCGCCTGGCGGAATCCTTCCGCTTCGCGGCCGCGGTGCTGGCCGCGCCGAGCCTCCGCGACATCGTCGTCCAGGCCTTTCCCTCGACCTATTCGGCGCGGGTCAAGCGGCTGCTGCGGCCGGGCGCGCTCAACGGCTTCCTGATGGGGATCGCCGGGCCGCTGATGGACGCGCATGCCGGGCTGCGCGCGCGGTTCCTGGACGCCGCGCAGGAAGGCACCGCGGCGCTCGACCTGCTGTGCCGGGACGAGGACGCGCTGCGCGCGCACCTGAAGCGCCATGCCGGCGGCGTCTGGCACCCCTGCGGCACCTGCCGCCTCGGCGCGGCGGATGATCCCGACGCGGTCTGCGATCCTCAGGGGCGGGTGATCGGGGCGGAGGGGCTGATGGTCTGCGACGCTTCGGTGATGCCGACCATCCCGTGTGCGAACCTCAACGTCCCGGTGCTGATGATCGCGGAGAAGACCGCGGACGCGATCAGGGCGATGCGGTGAGGCCGAGCAGCCGCGGCAGCGCCGCCATGGTGGCAAACGGCTCCGCACCATGCGCGGCGAGCAGCGCCGGCGGCGTCACGTCGGCATAGCCGAGCACGCGGCAGCCGGCGGCGCGGCCGGCGCGGACGCCGGGCACGCTGTCCTCCACCACCACGCAATCGCGGGGATCGGCGCCGCAGCTCGCGGCGGCCGCCAGATAGATGTCGGGCCAGGGCTTGGCGCGGTCGACATCCTCGAAGCTGAAGACGCGATGCGCGAAGATTTCGGCGAGGCCGAGGCCGCGCAGCTTGATCGCGAGCTCGAGGCGGGAGGAGTTGGAGGCGCAGGCGAGCGGGATGCCGGCAGCGGCGATCGCCGCGACCGCTTCGACGGCGCCCGGGACCGGGATGGTCCGCTCCGCCATCGTCGCCGCGATCAGGCGCGAGAGATCCGCGCTCCAACTCATGGGGAGCCGCCCGACCCGCGCCTCGATGCGCGGGATCATGTCGGGCAGGGACAGGCCGAGGAAGGCGTCATGCGCCTCGGCGCCGGTCATCGGCCAGCCGCGCGCCGTGACCTCCTCGGCGACGATCGCGTTCACGACGGCTTCGGAATCCGCCAGCACGCCGTCGCAATCGAACAGCACCGCGGCCGGACGGCTCACGCCGGCACCTTCTCGCGCGTGGCGCTTTCCTTCGCATGCGGGCAGTCGCCATGGCGCTTCGGGCATTGCCGGCCGCCTGCGAAGGAGCATAGGGCGCGGTCGCCGGCCGCCGCCTGGCGCACCAGCTTCGCGAGGGCCGCGATGAAAGCCGGGTCGCTGTTCTGCGCCGGCACCCGGAAATAGCCGGGCACGCCCTCATGCTCGGCGAGTTCCCGGTACTCGATGTCGAGCTCGACGAGGGTCTCGGAATGCTCCGAGACGAAGGCGATCGGGCAGACCAGCAGCGCCACCTTGTCGGCCGCCGCACGCGCGATCTCGGCTTCGGTCGAAGGCCCGATCCAGACCTGCGGCGTCACCCGCGACTGGTAGCAGATGGCGTGATCGAGCGTCTCGATGCCGAGCGCCTCGACCACCGCGGCGACGCTCTGCTCGACCTGCCATTGATAGGGGTCGCCCGCAGCGACGATGCTCTCCGGCAGGCCATGGGCGGAGAACAGCAGCCGCAGCGGCACCGCATCCGGCAGCGCCGCCCGCGCTTCGGCGATCGCGTCCCGCACCGCGGCCGCGGTCGCCGCGGCGAAATCCGGATCCGAATGGTAGCAGCAGAGCGCCTGGGTCGGCCGGTCGAGCCGGGCGCGGGCCGCGGCCTGCCGCCAGGCGATCAGGCTGCTGCCGGTCGTGGTGGTCGAGAATTGCGGATAGAGCGGCAGCAGCAGCACGCGATCCGGCGCCCAGTCCTTCACCGCGCGTGCCACCGCATCGCTCATCGGGTGCCAGTAGCGCATGGCGACGAAGCAGCGCGCTTCGAAATCCTCGCCTGCCAGCGCTTCCTGCAGCGCCTCGGCCTGCGCCTCGGTCAGCTCGAGCAGCGGCGAGCGGCCGCCGATGAAGGCATAGTTCGCGAGCGCCGGGCGGGTCCGCCGCCAGGCGATCAGCCGGCCGAGCCAGGGTCGGACGAAGCGCGGCACCCGCAGGATGGCGGGGTCGGTGAACAGGTTGACCAGGAAGGGCCGCACCGCCTCCGGCGCGTCCGGCCCGCCGAGGTTGAACAGCACGATCGCGAGCCGCTGGCGCGGCGGGGGCTCCCTGGCATCCATCACTGCCGACATGCCCCCGCCGCCGCCGGCGTCAAGCCAGGGCCGCGGGCGCCGAGGCCTGGCCGCGGCGGCTCTGCCACAGCGCCACGAAGTCGATCGGGTTCAGCAGCACCGGCGGGAAGCCGCCGTCGCGGCTGACCTCGGCCAGGATGTTGCGCGCGAAGGGGAACAGCAGGCGCGGGCATTCCACCAGCAGCACCGGTTCCAGCATGTCGGGCGCGAAGTTGACGGTGAAGATGCCGCAATAGCTGAGCTCGGCGATGAAGGCGGTGCGCCCGTCCGACAGCTTGGCGTCGGTGCGGATCAGCAGCGCCACCTCATAGACCGGCTGGTCGTCCTGCAGCTTGCGGGCATTGACGTCGAGCTGCACGTCGAGCCGCGGCTGCTCCTGCAGGTTGAGGAAGATGTCGGGGGCACCCGGCACCTCGAAGGAGAGGTCCTTGGTGTATTGCAGGTTCAGCACCAGCGGCCCCGGCTGGACCGGCTGCGCGCCGTTGATGCCGCCATCGGCGGGCTGCTGCTCGGACATGGTGGAACCCTCTGAAGCGTCGTCGCGGCTCCTCCTAGAGCAGATCGGTCCAGGTTGAAATCACCTGACGCATGGACTTGCGGATCGGTCACTTGACCGATCCGAGGCCGCGAATGCGGCCCGCCGGTAGTCCGGCGAGCCAAGCGCGCGCCCGGCGCTTGAGGGCAAACTCAATGCTTCCAGCGGATTTCCGCGGGCGCCGGCTGCGTCGGGTCGTAGCGGATCCATTGCCCATTCTGCACGCTGATGCCGGTCAGCGAGAGAATGAAACCCCAATGAGAGACGACGACGGCACGCTTCCAGGCATCGCCGAGGGCCGCCATCTCCTGCCGGAACAGGGCCGCGCGGGCGATCACCTGGTCGGCCGGCTCCTCGATCGGCGGCCACCACACCTCCTGGATATGGGCGAGGTCGAGATCGGGCCAGGCGAAGCGGAGTTCGGTCGCCGGCGTGCCCACGTCACAGACGAAGGCGTAGCGCTCGCCCACCAGCGGCGTCACGGTCACCGGCAGGCCGAGCCGTTTCGCCAGCGGCGCCGCGGTCTCCAGCGCCCGCGTATAGGGGCTCGCGATGATGCGCTCGATCTTCTCGCCCCCCAGCGCCTCGGCGGCGGCGGCGGCCTGGGTGTGACCGAGCTCGGTCAGCTTCGGGTCCTTGATGCCCGGATCCCGGCGGGTCGCGGTGAAATGCAGGTTGAATTCGCTCTGGCCGTGGCGGAGCAGGATCATGGCGCGTCCCTGGCGTTTCTGGCTTCCGGGGTTAGCGGGACCGCCGCGCGCCCGCAATCCGGTTGCAGTGGCGCCCTGCCGCGCTTAAGTGACAGGACTGACAGGAGCGCAAGATGCAAGGCGGCTTCCCGATCGAACTGATCCTCTTCGCCATGGTGGCGCTGTTCCTGGTGCTTCGGCTCCGGAGCGTGCTCGGCCGCCGCCAGGGGTTCGAGCGGCAGCAGCAGGCCGAGAAGCCGGCCGCCGCCTATGATCCGCGCGGCGCCCGCGCCGCGGATGTCGACCCCAGCCTGCCGCCGCCGCCGACCGGCACCCGCCTCGGCATCCCCGATCCCAACACCCAGGTCGGCCAGGCGCTGGTGCGCATCCGCGGCGCCGACCCGAGCTTCGAGCCGGCGGGCTTCCTGGGCGGTGCCGAGGGCGCCTTCCGCATGATCGTGACCGCCTTCGCCGCCGGCGACCGCACCACGCTCCGGAACCTGCTCTCGGACGATACCTATGCCGGGTTCGAGCGCGCGATCGCGGCGCGGGAGCAGGCGGGCGAAACCCAGCGCACCGAGGTCCGCGGCCTGCACGAGCTCGCCATCGACAATGCCGAGCTGCGCGGCACCACCGCATCGGTGACCGTCCGCTTCCTGTCCGACCAGGTGAACCTGACGCTGGCCCGCGACGGCTCGATCGCGACCGGCGCCGAGGCGGTGGTGGAGCTGACCGATATCTGGACCTTCCAGCGCGACACCGGCTCCGGCGACCCGACCTGGAAGCTGGTGGCGACCGGGGCTGGCTAAGCAGCTTCCGGCGTTCCTCGGCGCGTTCCTTCTCGCCACCGCCGCCGCAGCGACCGAGCCCGAGCCCTTCGGGCCGCCTTTCCCGACGCCCGTTCCCTATGCCGCGCTGCCCGGCTGGCGCAACGATGCGCCGACCCTCGCTTTGCCGGCGTTGCTCGCAAGCTGTGCCGCGCTGCTGCCGCCGGCGGCCCCTCCGCGCGGGGCTGGCCTGCCGGCCGAAACCTGGGTCGCACCCTGCGCCGCGCTCCGCGCCGTCGCGGCGCGGCTGCCGCGGCTGTTGCCGGCCCGGCGGGAGACCGAGCTCCGCGCCGTCATCGAGGCGCAGTTCGTCCCGCATGTCATGGGCCAGGGGCTGCTCAGCGGTTATTACGAGCCGCAATTCGAAGGCCGGCTCACGCCGGACGATCGGTTCCGCACGCCGCTCCATGCGCGGCCGCCGGAGCTGGTGGAGTTCAACACCGCCGAGATGATCCCGGGCCTGCCGTCGCGGCGGATCTCCGGCGTGCTCCGCGACGGCCGGCTGACGCCGGCGCCGGCGCGCGCCGCGATCGAGCGCGGCACCCTGTTCGGCCGCGGGCTGGAGCTCGCCTGGGTGGCCGATCCGGCCGACGCCTTCTTCCTGCAGATCCAGGGCTCCGGGCGGATCGCGCTGCCGGGCGGGCAGGTGCTCCGCCTCGGCTATGCGGCGCAGAACGGCCATCCCTACACCGCGATCGGCCGGCTGCTGATCGAACGCGGCGAGGTCCCGCGCGAGCTGATGTCCATGCAGGCGATCCGCGCCTGGATGCGGGACCATGGGCCGGAAGCCGCCGCCGCCCTGATGCGGGAGAATGAAAGCTACGTCTTCTTCAGCCCCATGCCCACGCTGCGGCCGGATCAGGGTCCGCCGGGCGCGCTCGGCGTCCCGCTGACGCCGCGGCGCTCGATCGCGGTCGATCCGGATTTCGTGCCGCTGGGCGCGCCGGCCTATGTGGCGACGGCGGACGGGGCCTGGCGGCGGCTGGTCGCGGCCCAGGATGTCGGCGGCGCGATCCGCGGGCCGGCGCGGGCCGATTTCTTCCATGGCTGGGACGGCGACGCGCCGGAACTCGCCGGAAGACAGCGCGATCCGGCGACGCTCTACGTGCTGCTGCCCAGGGGCTCGACGCCGACCACGCGGTAGTCCCGGGCCCCCTCGTCGGGTTCGGCCAGGGTCACGTAGCTGCCGGGGCGCATCGCTCCGTCCTGCGGCGGCAGCAAGCGGATGGAGGGGGCGTCCATGCCGTCCTCCGCATCGCCGAAGAAGCGCAGCGTCCAGCCGGCATCGGGATCGTGCTGGATGTCGCCGGCGCGCGGCGGAGCGTCGGGGCGGATGCGCTCGGCCGGCCAGGGCGACGCATCCGCGGCCCAGGCGGCGGCGTCCGGCCGGCCATCGGCGTCCAGCACCAGACGCAGGACGTAGCGATGGTCCGGGCTGCCGGCGGGAAAGCCCGGCCCCGGTCCCATCGCCAGCGTCACGGTCACGAAAGCTGTCATCCCACCCTCAGATCGCCACCCGCACTCCCAGCTCCACGACGCGGTCGGACGGTATGCGGAAGAACTCCGTGGCGGGCACGGCGTTGCGGCTCATCGCGCCGTAAACATATTGCCGCCAGCGCGACATCTTCGGAACGACCGCCGCCACCAGCTGCTCGCGGCCGAGGAAGTAGCTCGCCTGCATCGGCTCGAAGGCGACGCCGAAGGGGCCGAGCGATTCCAGCTCGCGCGGGATGTTCGGGCTTTCCTGGAAGCCGTAGCGGATCAGGATGCGGTGGATGCCGGGTGCCAGCTCGCTCACCTCGCGTCTCCGGTCGGGGGCCACCTGGGGCTCGTCCTCGTTGAGGACGGTGACGAACAGCACCCGCTCGTGCAGCACCTTGTTGTGCTTGAGGTTGTGCAGCAGCGCGCCCGGCACGTAGTCGGCCTGGCCGGTCATGAACACCGCGATGCCGGGGATGCGGATGGTGCGCGATTGCGGCAGCCGCGCGATGAAGGACTTCAGCGGCAGGCTGTCCTGGCGGAAGCGGGCGAACAGCAGCTGGCGGCCGCGCTGCCAGGTGGTCATCAGGACGAACAGCGCGGTGCCGAGCACCAGCGGCACGTAGCCGCCGCTCGGAATCTTCAGCACGTTCGCGATGAAGAAGATCAGGTCGAGCAGCAGCAGCGGCGTGAAGACGGCGGCGACCAGCGGCACCGACCAGCCGAATTGCCGCCGGAACACCAGGATCGCGAGCAGCGAGGTGCAGACGAAGGTCCCGGTGACCGCGAGCCCGTAGGCGGCGGCCAGCGCATCGGAATTCCGGAAGGAGACGGTCAGGATCAGCACGCCGATCAGCAGCATGACGTTGACCTGCGGCATGTAGATCTGGCCTTCCTCGGTCTCGCTCGTGTGCTTGACCGAGAGCCGCGGCAGGAAGCCGAGCTGCACGCATTGGCGCGCGATGGTGTAGGCGCCGGAGATCATCGACTGGCTGGCGATCACGGTCGCGGCGGTGGCGAGGAAGACCAGCGGCAGGCGCAGCCATTCCGGCGCCAGCAGGTAGAAGGGGTTCTCCAGCGCCGCCGGATTGTCGAGCAGCAGCGCGCCCTGGCCCATGTAGCTGAGCACGAGGGAGGGCAGGACGAAGAAGTTCCAGACGAGGCGGATCGGGCGGCGCCCGAAATGCCCCATATCGGCATAGAGCGCCTCGCCGCCGGTGACGGCCAGCACCACCGAGCCCATCGCGATGAAGGCGGCCAGGTGATACTCGACCGCGAAGTGGATGGCGTAGTGCGGCGACAGGGCGGCGAGCACCGCCGGGTTGCGGACGGTCTCGATCAGCCCGAGCAGCCCGATGGTGCCGAACCACAGCGCGCAGACCGGCCCGAAAACCGCGCCCATGCGCGCGGTGCCGCGGAACTGCACCAGGAACAGCCCGGCCAGGATCGCGACCGAAAGCGGCACCACCGCGTCCTCGAAGGTGTGGGAGACGACCTTGAGGCCCTCGATCGCCGAAAGGACGGAGATCGCCGGCGTGATCACGCCGTCGGCGAAGAACAGGCAGGCGCCGGCGATGCCGATCATCACGACGATGCCGCGCGCCCGTTCGCCCTTGATCTGCCGCTGCGCCAGCGTCATCAGCGCCAGGATGCCGCCTTCGCCCTTGTTGTCGGCGCGCATGACGATCGCGATGTATTTCACCGTGACCGTCAGGATCAGCGACCAGACGATGAGGGAGAGGATGCCGAGCGTTTCCCATGCTTCCACGCCGTCGGCCGAGAAATGCAGGAGGGAGGCGCGGAGCGCATAGAGCGGGCTGGTGCCGATGTCGCCATAGACGACGCCGAGGACACCGAGGAGAAGGGCCGGCGTCATCGGCGATCGGTCGCCGTCGCCGGCGGGGGTCATCTTGTTCAAGCGGGTCACGCTCCGGCTGCGGAACGCCGCAGCCTTACGCGCGCCGGCCCCGGGAGATCAAGGGCAGTAAAAAACTCAATGCCCTCGGAGAATCTGGCTGAGGAACAGCTTCAACCGTTCGGTCTGCGGGGTGTTGAACATCGCGTCAGGGGTGCCGCTCTCGACGATCTCGCCACGATCCATGAACACCACCCGGTCGGCGACCTGACGGGCGAAGCCCATCTCATGGGTCACGCAGATCATGGTCATGCCGGTGTCGGCGAGTGCGACCATGGTGTCCAGCACCTCCTTGATCATCTCGGGGTCGAGGGCGGAGGTGGGTTCGTCGAACAGCATGATCTTGGGCTTCATGCAGAGCGCGCGGGCGATCGCGACGCGCTGCTGCTGCCCGCCCGAGAGCTGGCCCGGATACTTCTTCGCCTGTTCCGGGATCTTCACCTTGGTGAGGTATTCCATCGCCAGCGCCTCGGCGTCCTTCTTCGGCATCCGCCGCACCCAGATCGGCGCGAGCGTGCAGTTCTCCAGCACCGTCAGATGCGGGAACAGGTTGAAGGACTGGAACACCATGCCGACCTCGCGGCGGATGGCGTCCAGCGCGCGGACGTCGTCGGTCAGCTCCTTGCCGTCGACCAGGATGTGGCCGTCCTGGTGGGTTTCCAGCCGGTTGATGCAGCGGATCATGGTGGACTTGCCGGAGCCCGAGGGCCCGCAGACCACCACCCGCTCGCCGAGTGCCACCTCCATGGAGACGTCGCGCAGCACGTGCAGCGCGCCGTACCACTTGTTGACGCGGTCGAGCACGATCGCGGGCGGCGCGTCGGTGCGGGCGGCGGAGGCGACGGTTTCGATGGCAGCGCTCATGGGTCTCGGTCCCTTGCTCAGCGGCGGCGGTGGCGGTTGAGCTCCGCCTCCAGGCCCTGGCTGTATTTCGACATGGCGAAGCAGAAGACGAAGTAGATCAGGCCGATGGTGACGTAGACCTCGACCCCGAAGCCTTGCCAGGCGGGCTCCACGATCGCGGTCTTGCCGGCGGTCAGCAGGTCGAAGATGCCGATGATCAGCACCAGCGAGGTGTCCTTGAAGAAGCCGATGAAGGTGTTGACCAAGGGCGGGATCACGAGGCGCAGCGCCTGCGGCAGGATGATGAAGCCGGTCTTCTGCCAGTAGGAGAGGCCGAGCGCCTCGGCCGCCTCGTACTGCCCCTTGGGCAGCGCCTGCAGGCCGCCGCGCACCACCTCCGCCAGGTAGGCGCCGGCGAAGAGGATGATTGCGATCTGCGCCCGCAGCAGCTTGTCGATGTTCATCCCTTCGGGGAGGAAGAGCGGGAACATCACGCTCGCCATGAACAGCAGCGAGATCAGCGGCACGCCGCGGATCAGCTCGACATACAGCACGCAGATCGCCTTGATCGCCGGCATCCGCGATCGGCGGCCCAGCGCCACCAGGATCGCGAGCGGAAAGGCGAAGGCCAGGCCGAAGGTCGAGAGGATCAGCGTGATCGGCAGCCCGCCCCAGCGCTCCTGCGGCACATAGGGCATGCCGAGCACGCCGCCCCACATCAGCACGCCGATCGCGGTCAGCGCCGCGATCCAGACCAGTGCGAGCTCCTTCCGCCAGAAGCGGCGCATGGCGGAGACGATGTAGAGGGCCACGAAGATCACGCAGACCAGCGCCGGCCGCCAATGCTCCTCATAGGGGTAGGTGCCGAACAGGATGAAGCGGTGCTTCTCGGTGATGACCGCCCAGCAGGCGCCGGTGCCGCGAAGCTCCCGGCAGGCCTGGGTCTGGTTGTTCGGCACCGACCAGATGGCGTTGATGAAGGCCCAGTCGACGAAGCCGATCGCCCAGCGGACGACCAGGTAGGCGAGTGCGAGCGTGACCGCGGTCGAGACCCAGCCGGAGAAGAGGTTGGCGCGCGCCCAGGCGATCGGGCCGACGACCGAGAGCGGCGGTGTGCGCGGCACCGCTTCCGGGGAGGCGGTCGCGGCGGCGAGCTGCGTGGTGGTGGTGTCGGATGCCATGGCTCAGCGCTCCACCAGGGCGATTCGTGCGTTGTACCAATTCATGAACAGGCTGATCGACAGGCTGATCGACAGGTAGACCGCCATGATGATCGCGATGCCCTCGATCGCCTGGCCGGTCTGGTTCAGCGTCGTGTTGGCGATCGAGACGATGTCCTGGTAGCCGATCGCGACCGCGAGCGAGCTGTTCTTGGTCAGGTTCAGGTACTGGCTCGTCATCGGCGGCACGATGACGCGCAGCGCCTGGGGCAGCACGATGCGCTTCAGCACCTGCCCGGGGCGAAGGCCCAGCGCCTCCGCCGCTTCCCACTGGCCCTGGTTCACGGCCAGGATGCCGGCGCGCACGATCTCCGCGATGAAGCCCGAAGTGTATGTAACGAGCCCAACGAGAAGGGCGAAGTATTCCGGGCTGACCACGAAGCCGCCGCGGAAGTTGAAGCCGCGCAGCGCCGGGACGTCCGGCGTGAAGGGCGCGCCCATCAGGCCCCAGACCGCGACCGGCAGGCCGAGCATGAACAGGAAGCCCATCGGCCAGACGCGACGGGGCTGGCCGTCCTTCATCTGCCGCGCGCGCACCAGATCCCAGTACATCCAGGTCATCACCGCGCCGACCACGAAGGCGAGCAGCGCGCCGGTATGCGCGGCCTGCCACTCGATCCAGGGCAGCAGCAGCCCGCGGTTCGACAGGAAGACGCCGCTGACCGGGTTCATCGCCTGGCGCGGCCCGGGCAGCGCCTGCAGGATCGTGTACCAGAACAGCAGCTGGAGCAGCAGCGGCAGGTCGCGGATGACCTCGATGTAGATGCCGGCGATCTTGGACAGCAGCCAGTTCTTCGACAGCCGCGCGATGCCGATCAGGGTGCCGAGGATGGTCGCCAGCACGACGCCGATGACCGCGACCTTCAGCGTGTTCAGCACACCGACGGTGAGCGCGCGGAGGTAGGTGTTGGTCGGGTTGTAGTCGATGATGTGCTCGGCGATCGGCAGCCCGGCCTCCCGGTTCAGGAAGCCGAAGCCGGTCGCGATGCGCCGGACCTCGAGGTTGTGCTGGGTGTTGCGCACCAGCCACCAGACGATGCCGACGATGATACCGACAACAAGGACCTGCCAGACGATGGCGCGCACGCGTTCGTCGGACCAGGAAAGGCGGATCGGGCGTTTGGGCGGCGTTCGCCGGTAGCGCGGGTCGACGGTTGCGTCTGACATGTTCTCGTTAAGCCCCTGCTGTCTTTTGGCCCGCCGCAGGCGGACAAGTCGGATGCGGCGCCCCCGCACGGGAGCGCCGCGCCGGTCAGGTCACCGGAAGGGCGGCGCGTATTGCAGGCCGCCCGGCGTGGTCCAGAGCGCGTTCGGGCCGCGCTGCAGCCCGATCGGTGCCAGGTTGCGGTCGAAGATCTCGCCGTAATTGCCGATCGCGCGGATGATGTTGCCCATGAAGGCATTGTCGACGGTGAGCATGCCGCCGAGCTCTCCGGTGCGGCCGAGCAGGCGGCGGGCATCCGGCCGCTGGTCGTTGGCGGTCGCCTGGACGACGTTCTGGCTGGTGATGCCGAGCTCCTCGGCGGTGATCAGGCCGAAATGGATCCAGCGCACCAGGTCGGTGAAGCGCTGGTCGCCGTGGCGCACGGCCGGGCCGAGCGGCTCCTTGCTGATCACCTCGGGCAGGATGACGTGGTCGTTGGGCGTCGCCTGGGCCGAGCGGGTGGCGGCGAGGCCGGAGACGTCGGTCGTATAGGCGTCGCAGCGGCCGGCGAGGTAGGCGGAGATGTTGTCCTCCAGCCGCTCGATCACCACCGGGGTGAAGCGGATGTTGTTGGCCCGCGCCCAGTCGGCCAGGTTCTGCTCGGTCGTGGTGCCGGGCTGCACGCAGATGGTCGCGCCATCCAGCTCCCGCGCATGGCCGACATTGGCGCTGCGCTTCACCATGAAGCCCTGGCCGTCGTAGAAGCTGGTCGCCGCGAAATCGAGGCCGAGCGAGGTGTCGCGCGACAGCGTCCAGGTCGTGTTGCGGGCCAGGATGTCGACTTCGCCCGATTGCAGCGCGGTGAAGCGGTTCTGCGCGGTGGTGGGCACGTAGCGCACCCGGTTGGCGTCGTTGAACAGCGCGACCGCGACGGCGCGGCAGTAATCGACGTCGAAGCCGCGCCAGACGCCCTGGCTGTCCGGCTGCGCGAAGCCGGCGAGGCCGGTGTTGACGCCGCAGACCAGCGACCCGCGCGACCGGATCGCCTCGATCGTCCCGCCGGCAGGGGCGGCGGCCGGCTGCTGCGCCGCGGCCGGCAGGGCGCCGAGGGCACCCGCCGCCAGCACCGACAGCGCGGCCGCGCGCATCGCCCCACCCCAGGATTTCCGCAAACTCGTCATGAACTGCTCCGTGTTCTTGTTCTGATCTCGGCAGCGAAGCCGTGCAACCCAGCCATTCCTTGGACGCGATGCTGCGCTACCGCAGCGCCTGGATCAACGTGCTTATCCGGCACCCTAGCCTCCCTGCCGCCGTGGATGCCTAACAAAGCGGCAACCCGCCGCCAAGCCCGTGCAGCCCGCCGGATGCAGGATACCAGTGATAAAGAGGCATGCTCACGCGGCGGAGGATGGATGGTGATACCGATGTTGGATGCGGCGGCGGTTGCCGATCGGCTGCCCTGGACAGGGCTGGTCGACGCGCTGGCGGCGATGTTCCGCGACGGCTGCGCCGCCCCGCTCCGCCACCGCCACGCGGTGCCGCAGGAAGACGGGACGGAGGCGACGCTGTTGCTCATGCCTGCATGGCAGACAGTGCCTGCATGGCAGGCGGGGCGCTTCACCGGGGTCAAGATCGTGCACGTGGCGCCGGCCAATGCCGGCCGCGGGCTGCCCGCGGTCCATGCCGCCTATCTGCTGTCGGACGGGCAGAGCGGGGCGCCGCTGGCCCTCCTCGACGGCGGCATGCTGACCGACCGGCGCACTGCGGCGGCCAGCCTGCTCGCGGCGCGGCATCTGGCGCGGCCGGAGGCGACGCGGCTGCTGCTGCTCGGCAGCGGCAAGGTCGCGCATGCGCTCGCCGAAGCCTATCGCGCGCTGATGCCGATCAGGGACATCGCGATCTGGAGCCGGCGCGCCGAGAGTGCGGACGCACTCGCGCGCAAGCTGGCGGCAGCGGGGCATCCGGCCCGGGCGGTTCTCCGGCCGGACCCGGCGCAGGCCGACATCATCGCCTGCGCGACGCTGGCGACCGAGGCGCTGGTGAAGGGGGATGAGCTGCGGCCGGGCCAGCACCTCGACCTCGTCGGCGCCTATCGCCCGACGATGCGGGAAGCGGATGCGGCGGCGATCGCCCGCGCCACGCTCGTCGTCGACACCCGGGCCGGCGCCATGGCCGAAGCCGGCGACGTCGTGCAGGCGATCGCCGAAGGCGCGATCACCGAAGCGCATGTCGCGGCCGACCTTGCCGCACTCTGCCGCGGCACGCATCCCGGCCGCACCCGCGACGACGAGATCACCGCCTTCAAATCGGTCGGCTGGGCCGGCGAGGACCTCGCGGCCGCGATCCTCGCCTACCAGGGACGCTCGCCGCCCTGAGCTAGAAATCGCGATCGTCCATGCCCTTGAGCGTCGCGCCGCCGGCCATCACCGCCGCGGCATGGGCGGAGCTGCGCGGCAGGATGCGGGCCATGAAGAACCGCGCGGTCGCCAGCTTGGCGCGGTAGAAGCCGGTTTCGTCCGTCGCTTCGCGGTCGAGCGCGATCTCCGCCATGCGGGTCCAGACGAAGGCGAGCGCGGTCAGGCCGAACAGCTTCAGGTAGTCGGTCGCGCCGGCGCCGGCCTCGTAGGGATCGGACAGGCCGCGCCGCGCGAGCTCGGCGGTCGCCTGCTGCAGACGCCCGAAGGCTTTCGACAATGGCAGGACGAACTCGCCGAGCCGCTCCTCCTCGCCCTTGGCTTCGATGAACGCCATGACCGGGTGGAAGAAGCGGCGCAGGTAGCGCCCGGCATGGGCGCCCATCTTGCGCCCGACCAGGTCGAGCGCCTGGATGCCGTTGGTGCCTTCGTAGAGCTGGGCGATGCGGGCATCGCGGACATATTGCTCCATCCCGTTCTCGCGGATGTAGCCATGGCCGCCGAACACCTGCATGCCGGTCGCCGTCGCTTCCCAGCCCACATCGGTCAGGTAGGCCTTGATGATCGGCGTCATCAGCGCGACCAGGTCCTCCGCCGCGTCGCGGGTCGCGGCATCGGGGTGGCGGGTCGCCACGTCCTGCTCCTGCGCGACCCACATCGCGAGCGCACGGCAGCCTTCGATCTCGGCCCGCATGGACAGCAGCATGCGGCGCACGTCGGGGTGGTGGATGATCGGGTCGGCCGGCTGGTCCGGCGCCGCGGCGCCGTTCAGCGCCCGGCCCTGCTGGCGGTCGCGCGCATAGGCGACGGCGTTCTGGTAGCTGACCTCCGCGAGGCCGAGCCCCTGCACGCCGACCGAGAGCCGCGCCTCGTTCATCATGGTGAACATGGCCGACAGGCCCTTGTGCGGCTGCCCGACCAGCCAGCCCTTCGCGTCCTCGAAGGAAAGCGAGCAGGTCGCCGAGGCCTTGATGCCCATCTTGTGCTCGATCGCGGTGCACAGCACGCCGTTGCGCGGCCCCGGTCGGCCATCCTCGTTCGGCAGGAATTTCGGGACCAGGAACAGCGAGATGCCGCGGGTGCCGGGCGGCGCATCCGGCAGCTTGGCCAGCACGAGATGCAGGATGTTGTCCGACAGGTCGTGCTCGCCGGCACTGATGAAGATCTTGTTGCCGGTGATGCGGTGGCTGCCGTCGTCGGCGGGGATGGCGCGGGTGCGGATCAGGCCGAGATCGGTGCCGCATTGCGGCTCCGTCAGGCACATGGTCCCCATCCATTCGCCGCTGACGAGTTTCGGGAGGTAGAGGTCGCGCAGCGCCTGCGTGCCGTGCTTCAGCAGCGCCGCATAGGCGCCGTGCGACAGTCCCGGATACATCCCGAAGGAGAGATTCGCGGAGCAGATCATCTCCTCGAAGAGAAGCGCCACCGATTTCGGCAGGCCCTGGCCGCCATAGTCGGGTTCGCAGGCGAGCGCCGGCCAGCCGCCGTCGCGGAACCGCGCCCAGGCTTCCGGAAAACCCTTGGGCGTCCGGACGACGCCGTTCTCGATCGTGCAGCCTTCCTCGTCGCCGCTGCGGTTGATCGGGAACAGCACCTCCTGGCAGATCGTCGCCGCTTCCTCGAGGATCGGATCCAGCAGGTCCGGACCCAGCTCCTCGCAGCCCGGCAGAGCGCGCAGCCGCGCCGGGTCGGAGAACTCGTTGAGCAGGAAGCGCATGTCGCGGAGCGGCGCGTGGTAGCTCGGCATGAGGTTATTCCTCAGTTGCGCAGCGCGCGCCCGGTGTCGAGCATGTGCTCGACACGGGCGAGCGTCGCATCGGTGTGGAGCAGCGCCATGAAGGACCGGCGCTCCAGCGCGCGGACCTCCTCCTCGCTGGTCTCCTCGGTGTGGTCGCGGCTGCCGCCGGTGAGCGTGGTCGCCAGGTGCCCGCAGACCACGACGTCGTGCGGCGTCGCGCGGCCGAGGGCGGCGGCGCTGTCGACCGCCATCATCAGCGCGGCGCGGCCGGAGGCGCCGGGCAGCCGCAGCCCCACCGGCTTCGGCGGCTCGTAGCCATCGACCATCGCGAGCGCGCGCGCCTTGGCGGCGGCCAGCAGCCGGTCGCGGTTCATGACGATACCGTCGGCCGGGCGCAGCAGCAGCCAGTCCCGCGCCTCGAAGGCGGATTTCGCGACATGGGCGGTCGAGATCATCTCGAAGGCCTTGGCCACCGGCGGCATCGGCCCCTTCGGCGTCTTCGGGTTCTCCGCCCAGCGGCGCAGCATCGCCGCACAGCCGCCCCAGCCCGGGACCACGCCGACGCCCGCTTCGACCAGGCCCATATAGGTCTCGGCATGCGCTTCGATCGCGTCGCAATGGAGCAGGATCTCGCAGCCGCCGCCGAGCGCCATGCCGGCGGGCGCGCCGACCACCGGGAAGGGCGCTTCGCGCAGCACGCGATAGGTCTTCTGGCCGGCTTCGACCATGCTCTCGATCTCGCCCCAGGCGGCGATGTTGGCGGCAAACAGCGCCAGGCCGAGATTGGCGCCGACCGAGAAATTCTCGGCCTCGTTGTGGATCACGAGCGCCTTGAAGGCGCCCTTCTTGCCCATCGCGATCGCCTTGCCAGCGAGCCCGAGCACCTCGGGGTCCAGCGCGTTCATCTTGGTGTGGAATTCGAGGCAGGCGACGCCGTCGCCGATATCCCAGAGGCTGGCAGCGCCGTTCTTCGCCAGCGGCGCGCCGCGGCGCTTCACGTCGGCCAGCAGCAGCACGCCCTCGGGCCGCGCGACCGCGTGGTAGCTGCCGTCCGGCGCCATCGCCTGCAGCACGCCCGCTTCCTCGCGGTAGAAGCGGCCCTCGCCGACCTGCGCCAGCAGCGGCGGCACGGCGCGGCCATCCGCGCGAAGCAGCGCCGCGAGGTGGGCCGGCCCCAGCCGGTCGATAAGCTCGAAGGGGCCCCATTTCCAGTTGTAGCCGAGCCGCATCGCGGCATCGACGGCAGCGATGTCGTCGGCGATCTCCGGCACCAGGGCAGCGGCATAGGAGAGGGTGTCGAGCAGCACGGCGCGGGCATAGCGGCCGCCGCGATCCGGATGCGCGACCAGCGCCTTCAGGTCGCGCCGTCCGGCATCGAGGCTTTCGAGCGCCGGCTTCGGGCTGACCCGGTCCTTCCCGGTGCCGAGATCGATCCCGTGTTTGGTGCTGCTGCCGTCCTCGTTCTTCGTGCGGGTATAGAAGCCGCCCTTGCCGCCCTTGCGGCCGATCCGGCCTTCGCCGATCAGGCGCGCGATCAGCGGCTGGTCGCGGAGGCCCTGCACATAGGCGTCGTCGGGCGGCAGGCTCGCCTTCATGCTGGCCGCGATATGCGGCATCAGGTCGATGCCGACGAGGTCGAGCAGGCCGAAGACGCCGGTCTTCGGCACCCCGATCGGCGCGCCCATCACTGCATCCGCTTCCTCGATCGAGAGGCCGAGGTCGAAGGCATGGTTGATCGCCGCCTGCATCCATTGCCCGCCGATGCGGTTGGCGATGAAGCCCGGCCGGTCCTTGCAGGGGATCACGGTCTTGCCGAGCGCCTGGTCGGCGACAGCGGTCACCGCGGCGACCGCGTCGGCCCGGCTCCGCGGCCCCGCCACCACTTCCAGCAGGCGCATGTAGCGCGGCGGGTTGAAGAAATGGGTGATCAGGAAATCGGCTTCCCACTCCGCCCCCTCGGTCAGCGCCGCGAGCGGGATGGTCGAAGTGTTGGAGGACAGGATCGATCCTGCCTTCCGCACCGCGCCGAGCTGCGCGTAGAGCGCGCGCTTGGCGTCGAGCCGTTCGGTGATCGCCTCGACGATCCAGTCGCAATCGGCAAGGAGGGCGAGGTCGGTCGCGAGGTCGCCGGTCGCGATGCGCTTGGCGTTGGAACGGTGCATGAAGGGCGCCGGATCGGCGCGCAGCATCCGCTCGACCGCCTTGGCCGCCCCGCCCGGTACGACGTCCAGCAGCACCGCCGGCAACCCGGCATTGGCGACCTGGGCGGCAATGCCGGCGCCCATGACGCCGGCGCCGATCACCCCGATCTTCTTGATCGACCCATCCTGGTGGCGCGGCCGATTCACGCCGCCGGTGCTCGCGGCCTCCGGCCTCTCCGCCCTCTGGCGATCGGACGCGCTCATCCGACCGCCTCCAGCACGGTCGCGATGCCCTGGCCGCCACCGATGCATTGCGTCGCCAGCGCATAGCGGCCGCCCTGCCGCTGCAGCAGCGCCGCCGCCTTGCCGGTGATGCGGGCGCCGGTCGCGCCCAGCGGATGGCCGATCGCGAGCGCACCGCCATCGATGTTGACCTTCGCGGGATCCAGGCCGAGCTCGCGCATGCTGGCGATCGCCTGGCTCGCGAAGGCCTCGTTCAACTCGACGACGTCGAGGTCGCGGGCGCTGATGCCGGCCCGCGCCAGCGCCTTCCGCGAGGCGCCGACCGGCCCCATGCCCATCACCTCCGGCGCGCAGCCGGAAACCGCGATCGCCTTCACGCGGGCCAGCGGCGTCAGGCCGTGGCGCTTCGCATACTCCTCGCCGCAGACCAGCACGACGGCGGCGCCGTCGGTCAGCGGCGATGCGGTGCCGGCGGTGACGGTTCCTTCGGCGCGGAAGGCGGGCTTGAGGCCGGCCAGGCCCTCGGCCGTCGTCTCCGGCCGCAGGCAGCCATCCGCCGCGACGCTGTCCTTTCCGACGGTGACCGGCACGATCTCCGCGGTCAGGCGGCCTTCGCCCTGCGCGGCGGCCGCCTTGCGCTGGCTCTCGACCGCGAAGGCCTCCTGCTCGGCGCGCGGGATCTGGTGGCGATGCGCGACGTTCTCGGCCGTCTCGCCCATGCCGATATAGGCCTGCGGGAAATCGGCCGCGAGGCCCGGATGCGGCAGCACGTTGTAGCCGCCCATCGGCACCCGGCTCATGCTCTCGACGCCGGCGCAGAGGAAGGCCTCGCCGGCACCCATGCGGATGGCACCCGCCGCCTGGTGCACCGACTGCATGGAGGAGCCGCAAAAGCGGTTGACGGTGACGCCGGCGACACCCTGCGGCAGCCCGGCCAGGAAGCCGATCAGCCGCGCGACGTTCAGCCCCTGCTCACCTTCGGGGAAGGCGCAGCCGAGGATCAGATCCTCGATGGTCTCCGGGTCGATGCCGCTCTCGGCGACGAGGGCGCGCACCACCTGCGCCGCCATCTCGTCCGGACGCAGTTTCACCAGCGCGCCCTTGCCGGCGAAGTGGAAGGGGGAACGGCGATAGGCGGCGATGACGATCTCGGTCATGGGATGGCTCTCTCGGATCGGGGGTTCAGCCCGGGGCCTCGGCAAGCGCGTCGAGTGCGGTCATGGCTTCCGCCTCGATGGCGTGCAGCTCGGCGAGCGTCTGGGTCAGGTCGCGGCGCTGCTGCTCCAGCCCCGTGATGCGTTCCCGGGTCTTCGACAACAGCAGGCGCATCTGCTCCCGCTTGGTGCGGTCGGCATCGTAGAGGTCGAGGTATTCGCGGATCTCGGCCAGCGTGAAGCCCAGCCGCTTGCCGCGCAGCACGATCATCAGCCGCGCCCGGTCGCGGCGGTTGAAGACGCGCATGGTGCCGGCGCGCTGGGGCGCGATCAGCCCCTTCGCCTCGTAGAAGCGGATGGTGCGCGGCGTGATGCCGAGATCCTCCGCGAGCTGGTTGACGGTGTAGAGTTCGCGCATCGCCGCCATGACCGGGGTGTCAGGCATGTTCGCTGAGCCGCGCCTGGATCTCCTCCCGCAGCTCCTTCTTGGACAGCTTGCCGACCGCGGTCCGCGGCAGCGCCTCGCGGAACTCGATCAGCTTCGGCATCTGGATCGCCGACAGGCGCTCCTTCAGGAAGGCGCGCAGCGCCGCCTCGTTGCGCACGGCGCCCGGCTTCAGCTCCACGAAGGCGGCCGGGCATTCGCCCTGGCGGTCGTCGGGCATGCCGAGGACGGTTGCGGCCGCAACGTCGGGATGGGTGTAGAGCACCTCCTCGATCGCGCGGGGATAGACGTTGAAGCCGGAAACCAGGATCAGATCCTTGATCCGGTCGACCAGCGCGACATAGCCATCCGCGTCCATGATCCCGACATCGCCGGTGCGGAGCCAGCCATCGGGTGTGAAGGCCGCCGCGGTCTCCGCCGCGCGGTTCCAGTAGCCCGACATGACGTTCGGGCCGCGGAGGCAGAGCTCGCCCCGCTCGCCCACCGGCATGGCGCGCGCGGGGTCCTCCAGGCTGCGGATCTCGGCTTCGACCAGCGGCAGCGGCACGCCGATCGTGCCTTCCCGGTTCTCGCCGCGGAGCGGGTTGCAGAAGCAGACCGGGGAGGCTTCGGTCAGCCCGTAGCCCTCGACCAGCGCTGCACCCGACTTCGCCTCGAAATCATGCTTGAGCGCGAGCGGCAGCGGCGCGCCGCCGGAGATGCAGGCGCGGATCTCGGACAGGTCCTGCCGCGTCGCGCCGCCGTCGAGCAGCGCCTTGAACAGCGTCGGCACGCCCGGCAGCATGGTCGGGCGACGCCTGCGGATCGCCGCCAGCACCAGCGCCTTGTCGTAGCGCGGCTGCATGACGATCTCGGCGCCGACCGCGATCGGAAGGTTCATCGCGACCGTCATGGCGAAGACGTGGAAGAAGGGGATGACCGCCAGCAGCCGTTCCTGACCGCGCCCGGGCTCGGCGCACCAGGCCTGCAGCTGGCGGAGGTTGGCGCAGAGATTGGCGTGGGAGAGCATGACGCCCTTCGGGCGCCCGGTGGTGCCGCCGGTATATTGCAGCACCGCCAGGTCCTCGGGCGCCAGCGGCGGCGGGTCGGCGATCGGCGCGGCGGCCAGCAGCGCCGCGAAGTCGGAAACCCGCGCATCCTTCGGCACCGGCGCGATGGCGGCGCGGCGGAAGACGCGGAACAGCGCGCCCTTCACCGGCGGCAACCCATGCGAGAAGCGGCAGACCACCACGCGCTTGAGCGGCCCGTCGCCCTCCAGCACCTGCAGCACCCGCGGCAGCAGCGGGTCGAGGTCGAGGGTCAGCATGATGGTGGTGCCGCTGTCGGCCGCCTGCACCGCCATCTCGGGGGCGACCATCAGCGGGCTGAAGTTCACGACGACGGCGCCCGCCTTCAGCGCCCCGAAATAGGCGGCGACGAAGTAATGCGTGTTCGGCAGGCAGAGCCCGACCCGGTCGCCCGGCCGGACACCGAGCGCGCGCAGCCCGCCCGCGACCCGCGCCACCATCTCGCCGAGCTCGGCATAGCGCCAGGACCGGCCCATGAATTCCAGCGCCGGCCGCGCGCCATGGGCGGCGACCGTCGCGTCCAGCACCGCGGGCAGGGTCTCCCGCCGCAGTGCCATGTCCCAGGGGATGTCGGGGGGATAGGCCCGCGGGATCATGGTGACCCTCTCAGAAGGCGAAGCGCAGCTGGGCGGAGATGATGTCGACCGAGGCGCTGTAGCTCGCGTTCAGGTTGCCGCGCAGGAAGTCCGGGCTGGTCGGGCCGCCGCTCGCGAGCTGGATGTCCGCGGTGTCGCCGATGATGTGGGTATAGGCGGCGGAGACGGTGACCGAAGGCGTCACCGCCCAGCTGATGCCGGCCGAGAACCAGTAGCGGTTGGCGTCCGGGATGCGCGGCGTGCGGTTCTCGTCGCGGACCGGCGACTGGTCCCAGGCGAAGCCGGCGCGGAGCGTCACCGCATCGGTCGCGCGGTACTCGCCGCCGATCGAGAGGAACACGCTGTCGCGCCAGCGCTGCTCGGTCACGTTGTTCGGCAGGCCGTTGTCGAACTGCACGGTCAGGTTGCGGAAGCGCGACCAGTTGGTCCATTCGGCGCCGGCGAGCAGGGTGAAGCGATCGCCGATCGCCTGGCTGACGCCGAAGGAGAGGCTTTCCGGCGTGGTCAGCCGGGCGCGGCCGCCGCTGTCGCGGAAGGTGCCCCGGAGTGCCGTCGGCACGCCCTCGAACCGGGCATCGCCCTCCAGCTCGTGGAAGATCGCGGAGCGGAAGGAGAGGCCGAGCGAGGTGCCCGGCAGCGGCCGCCACTGCGCGCCGATCTGCCAGCCGATGGCGGTGTCGTCGCCGCTGATGGTCGTGCGCCCGTCGAGCGAGCCCGGCGTCACCCGGATGCCACGGGTCGCGAGCACGCTGGCGTAGTCCGTGGCGCTCGACAGCCGCGCATCGGCATACTGGATCTGCAGCCCGGCGCCGATCGCGAAGGTCTCGCTCGGCCGCCAGGCGACGGTCGGCGTGATGTTGATGGTGCGGAGCGAGCTGGTCAGCCCGTGGTAGCGGCCGACGAAATCGGCGTCGTACTTGGTCACCAGCCCGTAGGGCGAGGTGATGCCGAGGCCGACATGCCATTGCTGGCCGAGTGCGAGGGTGACGTAGGAGGCGGGGAGGAAGGCGTCGGACGCGATGTCGCCGCCGAAGCTGCCGCCGATCGCGGTGCCGCCGAGCGCCGTGGCGCGCCGCCCGCTCGCCCGGTCGGCCTCGACCTGCGGGAAGATGCCGCCGCCGGTGATCGTCGTCTGCAGCCCGGGCAGCCAGGCCATGGATGCCGGGTTGAAGAACAGCATGCTGGGGTCGTCGCCGCGGGCGGTGACGCCCGCGAAGGAGGCACCCTGGCCGAGCGCGCTCTGCTCCCGCAGCGCATAGCCCGATGCCGCCGCGCTGCCGGCAATGGCGATTCCGGCCACTGCCGCAAACCCGGCGCCCGCCCAACGAATGCATGTCATGATCAGCTCTTCTCCCCCTCTGGAGTTCCGGATCTATGTCCAGTGTTTTGAGACTAGCGCCGGAGTGACGCATACGTCAACCAAATGCTCTATAGGGAAACACCGATTTTTGAGACGAATTGGAGACCCTGCCGATGACAAGCCCTGAGGCCATCCTGGACGCCGTGCGCGCCGTGCTGCCGAAGCTTGGCGGGCTTGGCTATCGCGTGCGGTTCGACGTCGCCGATGCCGGATTGTCCTTCCTGCTGGACGGCACCGGCCCGACCGCGACGGTCGAGGCCGTGGACGGGGAGGAGCCGGCCGACACCGTGCTGCGCATGGAGGAGGCGAACCTCGCCAAGCTGATGGAAGGCCGGCTCAGCCCCATGCTCGCCTTCGCCACCGGCAAGCTGAAGGTCGAAGGCTCGAAGGGTGTCGCGATGAAGCTCGCCAGCCTGCTCGACGAGGATTGACGGGGCGGCCGGCAGGCAGAAGCTTGGCAGCGATGAACAGCGTCCTTGCCGGGGTCGGGCTGCAGCTCGCGGCGCTTGCCGTCTTCGTGGTGATGGACACCGCGACCAAGCTGATGACGGCGCAGTTCGCGGTGCCGCAGCTGATGTGGGGGCGCTTCGTCTTCAGCTGCGTGACGGTGGCGCTCGCCCTCCGGCTGATGACCGGCAGCCTGCCCTGGCGGTCGCGGGCGCCCTGGCTGCAGACCTTGCGCAGCCTGTTGCTGTGCGGCTGCAACCTGATGTTCTCGACCGCACTCGCGCATATCCCGCTGGCGGATGCGACGGCGGTGGGCTTCGCCTCCCCGGTGCTGACGGTGGCGCTCGCGGCGCTGCTGCTGAAGGAAAGGGTGGGCTGGCGCCGTTGGCTCGGCGTCGGCATCGGGATCGCGGGCGTGGTCGCGGTGCTGCGGCCGCCCTTCCTGCTGGGCGGCGAGGCGCCGCATTGGGCGACGCTGCTGCCGCTCGGCACCGCGCTGCTGTTCGCCTTCTACCAGATCCTGACCCGGCGGCTGGCCGCGATCGACGATCCACGGACGACGATCCTGCACACCTCGCTCGCCGCCTCCTTCGTCATCTCGATGGCGCAGCCCTTCGTCTGGGTCTGGCCGGATGCCGGTTCCTGGGTGCTGCTGGTGCTGCTCGGCGTGCTGGGGGGCGTGGGCCATGGCCTGCTGGTGCTGGCCTATGCGCGGGCGCCGGTGAGCCTGCTGGCGCCGATGTCCTATACCCAGCTGATCTGGGCGACGCTCGCGAGCCTGTTCGTCTTCGCCGATGTCCCCGACCTGCCGACGCTGGTCGGCATGGCGATCATCGCGGCGGGCGGCGTGCTGGTCGCCCTTCCGGCGCCGCTCCGGGCCAGGCCATGACCGATCCCGAGAAGCTCGACCTCAATTTGCTCCGCGTCTTCGACGCAGTCCTGCGGGAGCGGCACGTGACGCGCGCGGCGCAGCGGCTCAACCTCTCGCAATCGGCGGTCTCCAACGCGCTGGCGCGGCTCCGGGCGACGCTCGGCGACGAGCTGTTCCTGCGCCGCCCGGGCGGCGTCGAGCCGACGGCGCTGGCGCTCTCGCTCGCCGCGCCGGTCGCCGAGATGCTCGACCGGCTCAGGGAGACGCTCGCCTCCCACGCGCCTTTCGATCCGTCCTCCAGCGACCGCGTCTTCACCCTGGCCTTCTCGGAATATGCGGAGTTCACGCTGGCGCCGCGGCTGCTGGCACGGCTCGCGCGGCAGGCGCCTGGCGTCCTGCTTGCGATTCGCCATGCCGACCGCACCAACACCGCGGAGCTGCTGGAACGGGGGGAGGCGCAGCTGGCGGTCGCGGTGCTGCCGGAGCCGCCTTCGATCTGCACCCGCGTGTTGCTGATGCAGGAGGCGTTCCTGGTGCTGATGCGGCGCGACCACCCGCTGGCCGAAGGTGCGCTCGACATCCCGCGTCTCGTCGGCGTGCCGCACCTCCTGCATTCGGCGAACGGCTCCCGCACCGGGGCGCTCGATGCGCCGCTGCGGGAGGCGGGGCATCCGCGGCGCCTCGGCGCCGTGGTGGCCCATCTCTGCGCGGTGCCGGAGATCCTGCAGCGGACGGAGATGGTGATGATCCTCTCCGCGCGCCTGGCCCGTGGCCTGGCCGCCGCGCATGGCCTGGTGACGCGCGACTGTCCGGTGCCGATCGAGCACACCCGCCTGTCCCTGATCTTCCACCGCCGCTTCGAGGCGGATGCCGGCCATGCCTGGCTGCGTCGCCTGGTGATGGCAGAGGCGCGGGAGGCGTGATGATTGGATCCTACCGCTCCGAGTTCGTGGCGGCGTTGGAACCATTGGCGCAGGCCTGCGGCCTGATGAAGGCAGCCGGCGTTCCGCTGCCGATTCTGGTCGGCGGCGCGGTGGTGGAGTTCGACACCAAGGGCGCGATCGTATCCGGCGACTTCGATTTCGCCGGCGGGGATGATCGCGGGTTCCGGGAGGCCATGCTGGCGGTGGGCTTCGTACAGCAGCACCGGGCCGGGCACCTGCTGCGCGGCTACTACCATCCCGGGCTCCTGATCGGGGTCGAGCTGTTCAGCGGCGGCTACTTCGACGGACGAGCCGATCGCCAGCGGGCGCGGATCGTCGAACTGGTGAATGGAGAGGTCCTGGTCGCGGCCACGGAAGATCTTATTGGCGATCGGCTCGGCACAGATCGATCGTAAGGTTGCATCCGGTGCTGCCTTGCCGCCGGCGGAGGCGCTCGTCAATTCTGGGCGCCGCCGGACGGAGCAGAAGCGTGCGCTGCTGCGCGCCCTGGCCGAAGCGGCTGCCGATACCGGGCGGAAGCCGCCGTTCAAGGCGAAGGGCTGAGCCGATCCGCGCCAAGCTGAGCACCGGCGCAGCATGAATATAAAGATATCCTTATATCTCTTTGCGACCTCTGGCCCGGCGTGGCACGGTGTGCTAACCGCGCCCGGAAATACCGAAGGATATCCGCCATGGCCGCCGCACCCGATTTCGTCGTGAAGGACCTCTCGCTGGCCGCCTGGGGCCGGAAGGAGATCGCGATGGCCGAGGACGAGATGCCCGGCCTGATGGCGACCCGCGCCGAATACGGCGCCACCCAGCCGCTCAAGGGCGCCCGCATCGCCGGCTGCCTGCACATGACCATCCAGACCGCGGTGCTGATCGAGACGTTGAAGGCACTCGGCGCCGATGTCCGCTGGTCGTCCTGCAACATCTTCTCGACCCAGGACCATGCGGCTGCTGCGATCGCCGAGACCGGCACCCCGGTCTTCGCGGTGAAGGGCGAGACGCTTCCCGAATACTGGGCCTATGTGCAGCGCACCCTGGAATGGGCCGATGGCGGCACGCCGAACGTGCTGCTCGACGATGGCGGCGACATGACGCTGCTGGTCCATTACGGGCTCCGCGCCGAGCAGGGCGACACGGCCTTCCTCGACAAGCCGACCAACGAGGAAGAGGAAGTCTTCTTCGCGCTGATCAAGGCGTGCCTGACGTCCAAGCCCGGCTGGTTCGCCAAGCTGGCGGCCAGCATCAAGGGCGTGTCGGAGGAGACGACGACCGGCGTCCACCGCCTCTATTCGATGGCGAAGGATGGCCGCCTGCTGTTCCCGGCGATCAACGTCAACGACAGCGTCACCAAGTCGAAATTCGACAACCTCTATGGCTGCCGGGAATCGCTGGTCGACGCGATCCGCCGCGGCACCGACGTGATGATGGCCGGCAAGGTCGCCATGGTCTGCGGCTTCGGCGACGTGGGCAAGGGCAGCGCCGCCTCGCTCCGCAATGCCGGCTGTCGGGTGATGATCAGCGAGGTCGACCCGATCTGCGCGCTGCAGGCCTCGATGGAAGGCTATGAGGTCGTGACGATGGAGCAGGCGGCGCCGCGGGCCGACATCTTCGTCACCGCCACCGGCAATGTCGACGTGATCACCGTCGACCACATGCGGGCGATGAAGCACCGCGCCATCGTCTGCAACATCGGCCATTTCGACAGCGAGATCCAGGTTGCGGGCCTGCGCAACTTCCGCTGGGACAACGTCAAGCCGCAGGTGGACGAGATCGAGTTCCCCGACGGCAAGCGCATGATCCTGCTGAGCGAGGGCCGGCTGGTGAACCTCGGCAACGCGACCGGCCACCCGAGCTTCGTCATGTCCGCGAGCTTCACCAACCAGACGCTGGCCCAGATCGAGCTGTGGACCAATCCCGGCAAGTACGAGAAGAAGGTGTACACGCTGCCCAAGCACCTGGACGAGAAGGTGGCGGCGCTGCATTTGGCCAAGGTCGGCGCGACGCTCACGACGCTCTCGGCGCAGCAGGCGGACTATATCGGCGTCGCCCAGAAGGGGCCGTTCAAGGCGGAGCAGTACCGCTACTGATCGGGTAATCTCTGGCGTCCGGCGCGGCGTTGCCTTAACAACGCCGCGCTGTTCCGAGGGGAGGAAGCCTATGAATCGTCGTGCCCTGATGGGCGCCGCGGCCGCCACGCCGGCCGCCATTGCCATGCCCGCCATCGCGCAGACCCTGCCCGAGGTCCGCTGGCGGCTGGCTTCCTCCTTCCCGCGCAACCTCGACGTGCTGTTCGGCACCGCGGAGCGCATCGCGTCCCGGGTCGCGGCGCTGACCGACAACCGCTTTCGCATCCAGGCCTTCCCGGCGGGCGAGATTGTCCCCGGCCTCGCGGTGCTCGATGCGCTCCAGGCCGGCACGCTCGAATGCGGGCACACCGCCTCCTACTACTATGTCGGCAAGGAGCCGGGCTTCGCCTTCTTCACCGCGCTGCCCTTCGGGCTGAACGCGCGGATGAACACCGCCTGGATGAGCCATGGCGGCGGCAACGAGCTCGCGGCCGAGCTGTTCAACAGCTACAACGTCCACGGCATCCCGGCCGGTGACACCGGCGCCCAGATGGGCGGCTGGTTCCGGAACGAAATCCGCACGCTGGCCGACCTCAACGGCCTCAAGTTCCGCATCGCAGGCTTCGCCGGCCAGGTCTTCCAGCGGCTGGGCGCGGTGCCGACCCAGACGGCGGCTGGCGACATCTATCCGGCGCTCGAGCGCGGCACGCTGGACGCGGTCGAATTCGTGGGCCCGCATGACGACGAGAAGCTCGGCTTCGTGCGCGTCGCCCGCAACTACTATGCCCCCGGCTTCTGGGAACCCGGCGCCCGGCTGCACTTCATGGCCAACAGGGCGGCGTGGGACGCGCTGCCGGCGGCCTACAAGGCGGCGATCGACACCGCCTGCGGCGAAGCCAATGCCGACATGACGGCGCGCTACGACCACCTGAACCCGCAGGCGCTGCGTCGCCTGGTTGCCGCCGGCGCCCAGCTCCGCTTCTGGCCGCGCGAGATCCTGCAGGGCGCCTGGCGGGAAGCGCATGCCCTGTATGAGGAGACGGCCGGGCGGAACGAGCGCTTCAAGCGCATCTGGACCTCCTACAAGGCCTATCGCGACGAGGAGTACCAGTGGTTCCGCGTCGCGGAGAACAGCTTCGACAATTTCGCGTTCCCGGCCGCGGCGGCGCGGTGATTTTCTAGACCTCAAGCGCCGGCGCGCGCAGCCGCGCGCTTGGCTTCGCGCGGTCAGGTGGTCACCTGGCGCGGCGGATGGTCGCGCGCGGGGCCGCATTCGCGGCTCCAGGGCATGGCTTCGTTCGCCCTGCCGGACCCGATGGCGGCCTGCGGCCGCGGGGTTGGTCGCTGGTCGTTGATGGGTCTATGAGGCGTCTTCGCTTCGAAGGCGCTCAGAATGGATGTCGCGACGCTCGCCTCCGCCCTGATCATGGGCATCGTCGAGGGGATCACCGAATTCCTGCCGATCTCCTCGACCGGGCACCTGATCCTGCTCGGCGAGCTGATCGGCTTCCAGGGTCCGCCCGGCAAGGTGTTCGAGATCGCGATCCAGCTCGGCGCCATCCTCGCGGTCGTCGTGCTGTACCGCGGCCTGCTGGTGCGGCTGCTGCGCGGCTTCCGTGAGCCGGGGCTCGAACGCTTCTACCTGATCAACCTGGCCGTTGCCTTCCTCCCCGCGATGGTCCTGGGCGCCACGCTGCACGGCACCATCACCCGGCTGCTGTTCAACCCCTGGGTCGTCTGCGGTGCGCTGATCCTGGGCGGCATCGCGATCATCCTGATCGAGCGCCTGCGGCCCGAACCCACCATCCGCTCGGTGCCGGAGATCGGGCCGCTCGCGGCGCTGCTGATCGGCTTCGCCCAGGCGCTGGCGATGATCCCGGGCACCTCGCGCTCGGGGGCCACCATCATCGGTGCCCTGCTGATCGGCGTCGAACGGCGCACGGCGGCCGAGTTCAGCTTCATCCTCGCGATCCCGACCATGCTGGCGGCGACCGCCTACAGCCTGTTCAAGGTCCGGCACGAGATCGACCTCTCCGGCATCGGCGCGATCGGGGTCGGCTTCGCCGCCGCCTTCGTCGTCGCGCTGATGACGGTGAAGGCGGTGCTCGCGGTGATCGGGCGCATCGGCTTCACGCCCTTCGGCTGGTACCGCATCGCGCTTGGAATCGTCATGCTGGCGGTGCTGACGCTCCGGTGATCGGGCGGCGGGGCCAGCGCCTGCTGCAGGCAGCGCTGCTGCTGGCCTGCCTGCTGCCGCTGCTGCCGGTGGCACTGGTGCCGCTGCCGCCGCTGCTCGACTACCCGAACCACCTGGCGCGGCTCTGGCTGATCGCCGGCGGCGCGGCGGGCACGCCGCTCGAAAGCGTCTACGCCGTCGACTGGTCGCAGGCCTGGACCAATATCGGCATCGACCTGCTGGCCCGCGGCCTCGGCGGCGCCATCGGGGCCGATGCGGTCGGGCGGCTCGCCATCGCGCTCGCGCTGTTGCTGCCGGTGGCGGGCCTCGCTCTGTTTGGCCGGGCGCTGGCCGGGCGCTGGCACGCGTTGCTGCTGGCCGCACCCATCCTCGCCTGGAACGCGCCGCTGGTGCTCGGCTTCCTCAATCAGCAGATCGCCGTCGGACTGGCGCTGCTGGCCGCCGCCGCGGATGCCGCCTGGCGAAGCCGGCCGCGCTGGAAGCCGGTGGCGCGGGCGCTCGCCGGGGTCGGCATCGCTGTCGTGCATCCGATCGGCGCCCTGTTCCTGGCGACGCTGCTCGGTGCGCTCGCCTTCGGGGGGGCGCCGCCGACGCGCCGCACTGCCGCAGCGGCGCTCGGCCGCGGCATTCTCGCGGCGGCGCCGGTGGCGGCCGCCGTCCTGGCGCTGATGCTGCTCGCACCGCATCCGCCCGGCGGGGATCCGCGCAGCTTCGCACTGCCCGCCATCTACGCCTTCGGCCTCAAGCTCTTCGGCCTCTTCTCGGGGTTCATCGCCTATGACGCCGCGCTGGAGGCGTTGTTCGCCTGCGGCGCCGGCTGGTTGCTGGCGATGGCCTTCAAGCTCGGCCTGGTGCGCGGCCATGCCGGGCTTTGCATCGCGACGGCAGGGCTGCTGCTGTTGCTGGTCGCGCTGCCGAGCAATCTCGGCAACGCCGGACAGATGGAGCTCCGCTTCGGCAGCCTGGCGGCCCTGGCGGGCTTCGCGGGCCTGCTGCCGGGGCGGCCAGCGCCGCGCACGGCGCTGACCGCGGCCCTGCTGCTGCTGGCGGCGGATGCCGGCCGGTCGCTCTGGATCCTGGACCGCTGGCAGGCGGGCGCGCGCGACATCGCCGCGGTGGAGCGCGCCCTCGCTCCGCTGCCGGCGGGTGCCGCGCTCCTCAGCGTGCAGCCGGCGCCGGAGGCGCGGCCGCCCGGGCTGCACGTCCTGTCGGGGTGGACGCCGGCACTGCACTACCCGCTCCGTGCCGTGCCGCTCCGCCAGGCCTTCGTGCCGACGCTGTTCAGCGCCGCCGGCAAGCAGCCCATCCGCGTGCTGCCGCCCTGGTACGGTATCTCGGTCCCCGACGGCATCTTGCCGGAACCCTGGCAGCTGTCGCTGCCCAACTCCCCGCAACTGGCCCGCGCCTTCCCCTATCTGCCCGGCTGGCGCGGCCGCTTCGACCACCTGCTGGTCATCGACGCCGCGGGCGCGGCCGCGCCGACGGACGACCTCGAACTGCTGGCCGACGAGGGCTTCGCGCGACTCTATCGCATCCGCCGCTGATCGCCGAAAAGCGCGCTCAAGCAGCCTTCGCCAACGCCACCTCGAACTCCGCTTCGGTCTTCTCGCGCAGCTCCGCCTCGGTCACGCCGGGGGCGAGCTCGATCAGGCGGATGCTCTCCGGCCCCTTGCGCGCGATCTCGAACACCGCGAGGTCGGTGATGACCACGTCGACCACCCGGGCGCCGGTCAGCGGCAGGCCGCAGCGCTTCAGCAGCTTGGGCTTGCCGCCGGCGGTGTGCTCCATCAGCACCACGACCTTGCGGACGCCGGCGACGAGGTCCATCGCGCCGCCCATGCCCTTCACCATCTTTCCCGGGATCATCCAGTTCGCGAGGTCGCCATTCGCCGCGACCTGCAAGGCGCCCAGGATCGACAGGTCGATGTGCCCGCCACGGATCATCGCAAAGCTGTCGGCGGAGGAGAAGTAGCTGCTGGTCGGCAGCGCCGTGATGGTCTGCTTGCCGGCATTGATCAGGTCCGGATCCTCATCGCCCTCGAGCGGGAAGGGGCCGAGGCCGAGCATGCCGTTCTCGCTCTGCAGCTGCACGTTCATGCCCGCGGGGACATGGTTGGCAACGAGCGTCGGGATGCCGATCCCGAGGTTGACGTAGAAGCCGTCGCGCAGCTCGCGTGCGGCGCGGGCGGCCATTTCGTCGCGGGTCCAGGCCATGGTGCGGTCTCCCCTAGCTCAGGCGGCGCGTTTGCGCGTGGTGCGGTTCTCGATCCGCTTCTCGAAGCCATCCGGCAGCACGATCATGCGCTTCACGAAGATGCCGGGCGTGTGGATGTGGTCGGGGTCGATGCTGCCGGCCGGCACCCGATGCTCGACCTCGGCGATCGTCATGCGCGACGCGGTCGCCATCATCGGGTTGAAGTTCCGCGCCGTCTTCCGATAGACGAGGTTGCCTTCGTCGTCGCCCTTCCAGGCATGGATGATCGCGAGGTCGGCGAAGATCCCGCGCTCCATCACGTAGTGCTCCCCGTCGAATTCCCGCGTTTCCTTGCCTTCGGCGACCGCGGTGCCGAAGCCGGTGCGGGTGTAGAAGGCGGGGATGCCGGCGCCGCCGGCGCGGATGCGCTCGGCCAGCGTGCCCTGCGGGTTGAACTCGATCTCCAGCTCGCCGGCGAGGTATTGCCGCGCGAACTCCGCATTCTCCCCGACATAGGAGCTGATCATCTTCCGGATCTGCCGCGTGTGCAGCAGGATGCCGAGGCCGCCATCGTCGACGCCGGCATTGTTGGAGACGAAGGTCAGGTCCTTGACGCCGCTGTCGCGGATCGCCTCGATCAGCGCGACGGGCACGCCGCAGAGGCCGAAGCCGCCGGCCAGGATCGTCATGCCGTCCCGCAACACGCCCTCGAGGGCCGCAGCCGCGTTCGGATGGAGTTTCGGCATCTGGCGTTCCCTCGGGCCCCGTTAGCCCCGGGAAAGTAATGGGCCGCGCCGCCGCAAGGAAGGCCCCCTTGCAGGGTTTCCGGGCGGGCGGTATAGGGCGCCTCCCGTTCGGGGCCATAGCTCAGTTGGTAGAGCGCTTGAATGGCATTCAAGAGGTCGGCGGTTCGATTCCGCCTGGCTCCACCAAGGTTTTGGAGGGGTTGGCCGGCAACGGCCAACCCCTTTTCCTTCTAAGTCGGGCATCCCATTCAGACCCCGGGCCATTCGGCCCCGGGATCATCGAATGCCGCTCAGGCACCGCCCGGTTCCCTTGCGCGCCCGTTCCGGGTAGGCAGTCGGGATGCGCCGGCGAAGGATCCGCATCGCCTGTCTGATGGCCGGCCTGCTGCTGTTGCAGTGGGGTTCCGCCTTGCTGCCGCATATCCAGGCGATGACGAGCCTGGCCGCCGCGCAGCGCGTCACGATCTGCACCCATGACGGCACGCGGGACGTCCTGCTGGATGAGGATGGCCGTCCCGTCGAACAGATCCGGGTCGCCGATTGCTGCACGCTCTGCCAATGGCCCCAGGCCACCGAGCCGCCTGCGGCCCAGCAGCCGGCGATCCCGATGCGCCCGGTCATCGTCGCGGAACCCTATGGCCGCCCCGGCTTTCCGGTGGCGCCGCCGCGCGCGCCGCCCCAGCAGCCAAGGGCACCGCCACGCGCCTGACACGTCATTCCGCACCGGTGCGCAGCGAGCTGCGCTGACCGGACCCTGGCTGCGCCGATCGCAGTCTCCGCATGATGATGTCAGGACCTTCCCATGTCGCTGCTTTCCGGACCCGCGCAGGCGCGGGCTCTCGATCTGCGCTTGCGGCGGCTGGCCGCCGCCGCGGCTGCCATCGCCGCGCTCACCCTTCCCGCATTGGCCGAGGAGGCGCCGGTCGAACTGCCGCCGCTCCTGGTGCTGGAGCGCCAGGATCCACCGAGGCTGATCCGGGAGAACCGGGCCGGCAGTGCCCTGTCCCTGCAGGCGCGCGAAACACCCGCCGCCGTCGAGGTCATCACCCAGCAGGAGATGCAGGAGCGCGGCCTGCGCGACCTGATCGAGGTCTACAATGCCGCCACCGGCGTCCGGTCGGGCAACATCCCCGGCTCGCCGGCCGCCGTCAGCATGCGCGGGCTGCCGAGGACCGCCGTCGGCTACCTCCTCGACGGCACCCGCGCCATCGATCCGTCGCTGCTGTCGCGCAACTACGATTCCTTCGCCTTCGAACGGGTGGAGTTCCTGCGCGGGCCGGCCTCCATCGTCAACGGCACCGGCTCGCTCGCCGGCACCATCAACATGGTCACGCGCCGGCCGGTGCTGGGTGCGAATTTCGGCGAGGCGCTGCTGAGCTATGGCAGCTTCAACGCCTTTCGGGCCGGTGCGGCCTACAACTTCGCCATGGGCGATCGGGCGGCCGTGCATGCCAGCCTGAGCTATTCCGGTGCCGACGGGCATGTCGACGACACCGACCGTCGCACGCTCGCCTTCACCACGGCCGTCACCATCAGGCCCATCGAGCGGCTGACGCTCGAAACCTCCGTCGCCTATTTCAGCGACGCCTTCGGCACGCCCTATCAGGGGGCGCCGATCGTGCCGCGCTCGATCGCACGCGACCCGAGCGGCATCCTGACCGCGGCGAACGGCTACGTCGTCGATCGCGCCGCGCGCGCCCGCAACTACGACGTGCTGGATGGCGAGCAGAGGTCCGATACCTTGTGGGCGCGGCAACACGCGCGGCTGCAATTGTCGCCGGACTGGACCCTGTCCAACGAGTTCTCCTACTACACGGCGGATCGGCGCTGGGCGAATGCGGAGGATTTCACTTACAACGCCCGCAGCGGCTTGCTCGACCGCACCACGACGCTGATCACCCATGACCAGCAATTCTGGTCGGACCGCATCTCGCTCGCCTATGACGGCACCATCGGCGGCCTGCGGAACCGCTTCGCCGGCGGCTACGAGTTCTACCACACGGATTTCCTGTCGGAGCGGCGCTTCGGCACGACGACCTCGGTCGATCCGTTGTCGCCGGCGCGCGGCCTGTTTCCCGCCGACACGCGCGCCAACTTCGCGACCCGGCAGGATTTCCGCAGCACCGTGCGGTCGCACGCCGCCTTCGCCGAGAATGCCGTCAATCTCACCCCGGCCTGGCTGCTGCTGGCCGGCCTCCGCTACGAGACGATCGCGCTCGATCGCCGCGTCGATGACCTCGACACCGGTGCGGCCACGCGCTTCCAGCGCAACCTCGACAGCCTCTCCTGGCGCGTCGGCACTACCTATGAGGTTGCGCCGGGCTGGACGCTGTTCGCGCAGTACACGCGCGCCAGCGTGCCGGTGACGACACTGCTCCTCAGCAACACGGCCAATGCACGCTTCAATCTCTCCTCCGGCCGCGCGGTCGAGGTCGGCGCGAAGGCATCCTTCCTCGACGACCGGGCGAGCGTCACGGCGTCGCTGTTCCAGATCGACCAGGACGACATCCTCACCCGCGATCCGATGCAGCCTTCCCTGACGCGCCAGGGCGGCAGCCTCCGGAGCCGCGGGCTGGAGATCGAGGGCAGCTTCGACGTGACGCCGCAACTGCGGGTCGGGTTCGGGGGCGCGCTGCAGCGGGTCGAGTTCACCGAGCTCCGCGACGGCGCGGGCCGGGACCTCTCCGGCCGCCGGCCGACGAATTCCGCAAACCTCCTGGTCAACGCGCATGCATCCTATCGCTTCGGCGGCCTGCCGCTCAGCATCGGAGCGGCGGTGCGGCATGTCGGCACCACCTACACGGACGACGCGAACACGATCAGGCTCCGCCCTTACACGCTCCTCGACGCCTTCGCGGCCTATGAGCTGGGCGGCGGCACGCTCATGCTCCGCGGGCGCAACCTGACCAACGCCTTCTACGCCGAATGGTCGGGCTACAGCGCGCAGCAGGTCTATCTCGGCGCGCCGCTCAGCGTGGACCTCACCTACAGCATGCGCTTCTGAAGCTGGGGTGGGGCCCAGCCGGGCTTCGTGGTCAGGGCCATGCCCACATCCTGTCAGGTGGCATTCAGGACGTCGGGGTCCGACCCCTTGGCTCCGCCGCGCGAGGCTGATACGGCGTAGGGATTGCATCCGGTGAGGGATTGCACCCTGTGATCGTCGTGCCATGACCCCTTATGACGTGATCGTCGTCGGTGCCGGCTCCGCCGGAGCGGCGCTCGCCGCGCGGCTTTCCGAGGATCCGGCTCGCCGCGTGCTGCTGCTGGAGGCCGGGCGCGACTGGCGCGCGGCGGAGGCGCCGGCGGCGGCGCGTTCGGCCAACATCATCCCCTTCATGCACGACCCGGCGCACCAGGCCGAATGGCAATGGCCGGGGCTGTTGACCCGCCGCACCAAGGCCCAGGCGCCGAAATTCTACTGGCGCGGCCGCGGGCTCGGCGGCTCCTCGCTCGTCAATGCGCAGATCGCCATCCGGGGCGTCGCCGCCGCCTTCGACGCCTGGGCGGAAGCGGGCTGCGAAGGCTGGTCCGCGCACCAGGTGCTGCCGCTGTTCGCGGCGCTGGAGGACGACCCGGAGATGGCGGGCGCCCCGTATCACGGCACCGGCGGCCCGATCCCGGTCTATCGCGCGCCGCAGGACAGCTGGGGGCCGGTCGACAAGGGCCTGCGCGATGCGGCGCTTGCCTGCGGCCATCCCTGGAACCCGGACCTCAATGCGCCCGACGGCGAGGGCGTCTCCTGCTACCCGATCAACAGCCGCTTCCTGCAAAGGGTCACCACCAATGACGGCTACCTGGAGCCGGCGCGCGGCCGGACGAACCTGACCATCCGCGGCAACGCCCTGGTCGACCGCGTCACCATGGCGGAGGGCCGCGCGACCGGCGTTCGCGTGTGGCTCGACGGCGCCTGGCAGGAGATCGCGGCGCGGCAGGTGGTGCTCTCGGCGGGTGCGGTGCATTCGCCGGCGATCCTGCTGCGCTCCGGCCTCGGCCCGGCGGCGGAACTCCAGGCCCTCGGCATCCCGGTGCTGCGTGACATGCCCGATGTCGGGCGCCACTTCATGGATCATCCGGTGATCCGCGCGACCATCGACCTGAAGCCCGAATACGCCTGCACCGACCCGGCGCAGCGCCATACGAATTGCTGCGTGACCTACAGCTCCGGCCTCGGCGGCGGCGGCCTGCGCGACATGATCCTGATCGGCTTCAATCACCGCAACCTGCCGGCCGGCGCGGTGCCGAACCCGAGCGGCGCGATCGGGGCCGGCCTCTTCGATGCCTTCTCGCGCGGCGCGGTGACGCTCGCTTCGCCCGATCCGGACGCCGATCCGGTGGTCGAGGAGAACATGCTGTCGGACCCGCGCGACCTGCTGCGCATGCGCGACGCCGTCGGGCGCCTGGCCCGGCTCACGGCGCAGCCGGCGCTGGCCGGGATCGCGTCCCGCATCACCTTCGCCGAGACCGGGATGGGCATGCCGGTAGCGGCCGCGCTGCCGCCCGATGCGCTGGACGCGCTGCTGCTGGAGCAGGCCGGCGACATCCAGCACGCCGCCGGCAGCTGCCGCATGAGCGCCTATGAGGAACCGCGCGGCGTCGTCGATCCCGACCTCCGCGTGAAGGGGATGGCTGGCCTTCGCATCGCCGATGCCTCCATCATGCCGGCCGATTGCCGGGCCAACACGCACCTGACCTGCGTGATGATCGGCGAATGGCTGGCGCGGCGGATGGCGCAGGAGACGCGCGGCGCCTGAGAAGACCAAGGGAGGAGAGATCATGCGCGGCATCCTGTTGGGGCTGCTGCTCGCCGCGGCGGTGAGCCAGGCGGCCGCGGCGCAGACGCTCCGCATCGCCATGGCGGCGGAACCGACCGCGGTCGACCCGCACAATTACGGCGCGGCGATGAACTCGACGCTGCAGAACCATGTGTTCGATGCGCTCACCGGAACCGACGCGGCGCTCAGGACCGAGCCCGGCCTCGCCCTCTCCTGGACCCGGCGCGACGACCTCACCTGGGAGTTCCGGCTGCGGCAGGGCGTCACCTTCTCCAACGGCCAGGCCTTCGGCCCCGAGGACGTGATCCACAGCTTCTGCCGCACCCTCAACAACGAGACCGAGGTCGTCGGCTCCTTCTCCCGCTACGTCCGCCGCCTGACGCGGGTCGAGAAGACCGGCGAGCACACACTCACCATCACCACCGCCAACCCTGAACCGCTGCTGCCGAGCGACCTCAGCAACATCGCGATCATCCCGCGCAACCTGGCGCGCCAGGCGCCGCTCGTCTTCGATGCGCCAAGCAATTGCGGCGGACAGGGGCCCTGGCCGACGCTCGCGCAGTTCAACGACGGCAGCGCCGCGATCGGCACCGGCCCCTACCGCCTGCGCAGCTACACCCGCGGCGGCGCGATCGAGCTCGTGCGGAACGAGCGCTACTGGGGCGAGGCGCCGCATTGGCGGGAAGTGCGGCTGCTGCCGGTGACGAGCGCGGGGCCGCGGCTCGCCGGCCTGCTCGCCGGGGATTTCGACGTGATCGAGGCGCCGGCCACCGGCGACATCGCACGGCTGCGCAACAATCCGGGCTTCGGCTTCTCGACCTCGCCGACCACGCGGCTGATCTTCCTCCAGCTCGACATGCGCGACCCGAGCCCCTTCGTCACCGCGCCTGCGGGGGCGCCCGGGGGCGGCAATCCGCTGGCCGATGCGCGCGTCAGGCGCGCGCTGTCGCTCGCGATCGACCGCCGCGCCATCGCGTCCCGGGTGATGGACGGCATCGCGACGCCGGCGGCGCAGTTCCTGCCCGACGGTATGGCGGGGACGATCCCTGGCCTGCCGCTGCCCGATGCCGATCCGGCGCGGGCCCGCGCGCTGCTGGCCGAGGCCGGCTATCCGAACGGCTTCGCGATCACGCTGCATTCGACCAACAACCGCTACGTGAACGATGCCCGGATCGCGCAGACCATCGCGCAGTTCTTCACCCGCATCGGCGTGCGCACCGAAGTGGATGCGATGCCGAGTGCCGCCTTCTTCACCCGCCGCGGCCGGCGCGAGTTCAGCGTGGCGATGGGTGGCTGGGCTGCGGATGCGAACGAGACGCTGCTCTTCTTCCGCTCCTGGCTCGCGACCACGGATCGCGACCGCGGCCTCGGCATGAGCAATTACGGCGCCTGGTCGAATGCCGCGTTCGACCGCGTCGCCACCGCGGCGCTGGCCACCATGGCGGACGAACCGCGCGCTGCCCTGCTGCGGGACGCGAGCGGCATCGCGCTGCGGGAGATGCCGGTCATCCCGCTGCATTTCGAAAGCGCGGTCTGGGCCTTCCGCCGCGGCATCGCCTATCCCGGCCGCGTCGATCAGCAGACCCTGGCAGCCGAGATCCGGCCAGAGCGATAGCAAGTGCATTGATCGATAGTGATCAATGCCCCTCAAACGCCGGGCGGGCGGCATCCGCCACCCTTGGCTTCGCCGGACGACCGGCGGGCCGCATTCGCGGCCTCGGATCGGTCGAGAGAACCGATCCGTTGTTTTGCCAAACGACGGGAGAACGCCCGATGTCCATCACCGCCATGCTGGCCGATGCGCTCGCCGCACCCGGCAGCAACGCCATTCCCTTCGTCGACGAAGCCGGCGACCGTAGCCGGCCGCTGACGCTGCACACCTATCGCGCCGCGGGCTACGACCCGGCGCGGCCGCTCGTCATCGTGCAGCACGGGATGAAGCGGAACGGCGACGAGTACCGCGATTTCTGGATCCCGGCGGCCGACCGCCACGGCCTGCTGATCGTCGCCCCCACCTTCGCGCCGGCGCATTACCCGACCGCGGCCGAATACAATGACGGGCTGGTGCGCGACGCCGCCGGCAGCGTGCGGCCGCAATCGCAGTGGTCCTACGGCAGCATCGCCCGGATCGTCGCGCTGCTGCGGGAAGCCCGCGTCACGACCCGGCCGCGCGCCTTCCTCTACGGCCATTCGGCGGGCGGCCAGTTCGGCCACCGGCTGCTCAGCACCCAGCCGCACGACGCCTTCGAATCCGCGATGATCGGCAATCCCGGCTGGTACAGCCTGCCGCGCCTCGACCGGCCCTTCCCGGAAGGCCTCGGCGGCATCGGATTGGGCGAGGCCGAGATCGCACGGTTGCTCGCCTTCCCGATGACCATCCTCGCCGGCGACCGCGACACCGAGACCAGCGGGCCGAGCCTGCCCGCGCAGCCGGAAGCGGTCGCGCAAGGACCGCACCGCTTCGCGCGCGCCCACACCTACGTGGCGTTCGGTCACGCGGAAGCGCTGCGGCGGAACCTCGTCTGCAACTGGCGGCTTCAGGTGGTGCCGGGCATCGGCCATGACGGCGCCGCGATGTCGGAGGTTGCCTCCAGCCTCTGGTTCGAAGGCCGCATGCCGGATGCGGAGGTGCTGGCACGCTTCGCATCCGGCGGGCAGAGCGTGTTGTGACGCCCGCTACTTCACCGAGGAGAAGGCGGTCGGCGCCAGGAAGCTATTGAGGACATTCTCCACGATCTGCCCGTCCTTCTCGGTCTCGGCGCGCGCCGCGAGCCATTCGGGGTCGGTCGTGAAGGCGGTCCACTTGGCCTCGCGCTCGGCGAGCGACTCCCAGGCCAGCAGATAGTGCAGATCCTGGTTGGAGGCGCCGACCAGCGTCGTCCAGAAGCCCGCCTGGCGGATGCCATGCCGCTCCCAGAGTTTTATGGTAATGGTCTCGAAGCGCTTCAGCAGCGCCGGCAGCCGGCCGGGCACGCAGCGATAGACGCGCAGCTCATGGATCATGGTCGGACATCCCTCTCTCGGACAGGTTCAAGGCAGCGTGACGGTGAGCGACAACAGGCGGGAGGAGCTGGTCTTGCCGTGGCCGTCGAGGTTGAGGCTGCCATTCACCCCGCCCTCCAGCGCATCGTCCACGACGAAGTTGAAGGCCTGCAGCTTCGGCAGGTCGTAGCGGCGGCAGCGCGTCGCGCCGCGATGCGCGAACAGCGCCAGCACCCGCGCCTCCGTCACCTGCTCGGCCAGCAGCGCGTAATGCGCCGGGTCGTAGGGGATCAGCGACATGTTGACGCGGTTGCCCTTGTCGCCGGCGCGGCTATGCGCGATCGCGTGCAGGATCACCTCCGGCATCAGTTCATCTCCCGCGCGCTGCGCAGCGTGACCTCGGTCGGCGCCGCTTCGCGCGGCACCAGGTAGCTCCGCGTCAGGATGCGCGGCGTGACCCGCCAGCGCGCGCCGCCGGTGCCGGCCGGGCCGCAGCAGAGCAGCGCCAGCACTTCCCGCGCCGCCTGGTCGCAATCCTCCCGGTCCTCGCCTTCGACCGCCAGCCGGATGCGGAGCTCCGGAGGCTCCGCGCCCTGATGCGCATGCCACAGCGCGCCGCCGTCGCTGTCATGGACGGAAGCGAGGCCGATCAGGTCGATGCGCGGCCGCACCGCGAGCCCGCGCATCCGAAGACGCTGCAGCAGCACCTCGGCGGTGGCGCGCGCCCGCGCCAGCACGTTCGGCCCGGCGACCGAGACCTCGCCCTCGCCGAGCCAGCTTCCCTCGAAGCAGGCGGTCACCTTCAGCATCGCCGGCGCCGGCCGCCCGGCGAGCCCGCTGACCGCGACGCGATCCGGGCCGACCTGCTCGATCGTGCAGCCGGTGATGTCGAGCACGACATCGGGCGTGATGTATTCGGACGGGTCGTGCAGCTCGTACAGCAGCTGCTCCTTCACCGTGCGCAGGTCGACCAGGCCGCCGGTGTCCGCAGCCTTGGTGATCGCCAGCGACCCGTCCGGCCCGACCTCGGCGATCGGGAAGCCGATATTCGCGGGATCGGGGATGTCCTTGACGCCCGGATCCCAGAACACGCCGCCCGAAACCTGGCTGCCGCATTCCAGCAGATGCCCGCAGGCGGCGCCGACCGCCAGCTTCTGCCAGTCATCCATCGCCCAGCCGTAATGCGCGACCAGCGGCGCGATCGCGAGCGCAGGGTCGGAGGTTCGGCCGGCGACGACGATGTCGGCACCCCGGCGCAACGCTTCGACCAGGGGTGCCGCGCCGATATAGGCATTGGCGGCAACCAGCTTCGCCGCATCGGCGCGGAGCGCCGCATCCGCCTCGTGCACCGGCAGCGACCCGAGGTCGACCTGGCCCGCGACGTCGTCGCCGGTGACGGTCGCGATGCGAAGCTCCGGCAGGCCCAGGCGCCGCGCCAGCCGCGCGATGCAGCGCGCCGCGGCGGGCGGGTTGGCGGCGCCGAAATTGCCGAGGATCGGGATGCGGTGGCGGAAGCAGTCGGCGAGGATCGGTGTCAGCAATCGCTCCAGCATCGGCTCGTAGCCGAGTTCCGGGTCGCGCCGCCGCTCGAGCTGGGCGAGGGCCACGGTGCGCTCGCCGAGCGTCTCGAAGAACAGCGCCGCCGGCCCGCCGCGCGCGATCAGCGTGCGCACCACCGGGATCGGCGCATCGACGCGGTCGCCGGAGAAGCCGGCGCCATTGCCCACGAGATACATGCCGCGCGGTCCTCCCGACCGGCGGCGATGCTCCGCCCCCGCGCCCGGCGCGTCAACCCGCGCAGCAGGCGGCGATCGCCGCACCCAGCGGCGCTGCATCGGCATCCGCCAGCGCGATCGGATTGACCGCCAGGATGCCGTCCCGGATCCGCGCCGCATCGAGGTGGAAGGCGGGCCGCTGGGCACGCAGCCGCGCCTCTGCCGCTGCCGCCGCGCCGGCATCGGCGAAGCGGAGCGTCAGCAGCGGCAGGCCCGGCTTGGCGCCGTCCGGCAGCAGCGCGATCGCGACACCGGACACCGCGCCGGCGGCCGCCACCACCTCCCTGTCCATCATCCCGCCCGAGAGCCGCGTGCTGGTGCCGTGGGCGTTGACGATCCGCGCGACCCCGAACTCTTCCAGGATGCCCATGGCCGTTCCCTCGCGCCGCGTTTCCGAAGCCCTGATTCTACCCTAGTGTCCCCGGCAACGAGACAGGGAGGCCGCCATGACCCACCAGATTTCCCGCCGCGCCGCGCTTGCGCTGCCGGCCGCCCTCGCGGCTCCCGCGGTGCTTGCCCAGGGCCGCTGGCCGGAGCGGCCGATCGCCATGGTCGTCCCCTTCGCGCCCGGCGGCACGCCCGATATCGGCGCCCGGCTGGTGGCACCGAAGATGAGCGAGTTCCTGGGCCAGAGCGTCGCGGTCGACAACCGCGCCGGCGCCGGATCGACGATCGGCACCCGCTACGTCGTGCAGGCGCGGCCGGATGGCTACACGCTGCTGATGGGCTCGATCTCCTTCCTGACCGCGCCCTTGATCATGCAGCCGATGCCCTTCGACCCGGCGGAGACGCTCCGCTGCGTCAGCCTGATCTCGACCTCGCCCTATATCCTGATCGTGCGCGCCGACAGCCCGGCGCGCGACATCGCGGGCTTCCATGCGATGACAAGGGCGCGCGGCGGGCAGCTGAACTACGGCTCGGCCGGGAACGGCACGCCGCTGCATCTCGGCGCCGAGCTCTACAAGCTGATGATGGGGGTCGAGCTGACCCACATCTCCTACCGCGGCTCCGGCCCCGCCATCACCGCGCTGCTGGCGGGCGAGATCGACATGGTGTTCTGCGACGTGCCCGCCTCGGCCCCGCATATCCAGGGCGGCGCGGTGCGGGCGCTGGCGTCCTTGGTCGGCAACCGCATCGCGCAGTTCCCCGACGTGCCGACGATGGCGGAGAGCGATCCCCGGCTCGCCGGCTATGAGGTCTATACCTGGGCGATGCTGGTGGCGCCGAAGGCGACGCCCGATCAGCCGGTGCAGCGGCTGAACGAAGCGGCGCTGCACGCCGCCCGCACGCCGGAGATCGCGCAGCGCTTCCGCGAGATCGGCTTCGACTACATCGGCTCCTCGCCGGCCGAAGGCGATGAGCGCCTGGCGCGGGAGAAGACGAAGTGGCTCGACGTGGTGCGCCGCGCGAATATCCGCGTCGACCTTTGAAGATGGCGGCACGAGGCTCTTCGCCTTGTGCCGGGCGCCCGAACGGGCGCCGTGCGAGGTGCACGCCTCTGGCGTGACGCCGGCAGTCCGGCGAAGCCAGGCGGCCGGAGGCCGCGCCCGGTGTTTGAGGGCGAGGTTAACGCCTTGGCGCTTCGACCCCGCCGCTCTGCGGGATGGCGCCGCGGCGGCGCATGCAGTCGAGGAAGCTGCGGCGCTCCAGCGCCTCCAGCTCGGCGTTGATCCGCGCCTCGTTGGCGGCGTAGCCCGGATTCCATTGCTGCATGATGCGCGACCGGCCGGGGCTGTTCCGCGCCTCCGTCCGGCAGGCGATGGTGTCGGCGGAAGGCGGCTCCTCCGGCGGTGGCGCCGGGCTGCGGCCGCCGCAGGCGGCGAGCAGCAGAATGCCGGTGAACAGCAAGGGCCTCATGCGTTCAGCCAATCCTCGATCAGTCGGCGCGCGATCGAATCGACCCGCGGCAGGCTGAAGCCGAGCGCCGCATGGTCGCGCAGCTCGGCCTTGGTGAACCAGCGCGCGTCGCGCAGCTCCTCGGGGTCGATGGTGATCGCCTCCGACAGGCCTTCGGCATGGAAGCCGAGCATGATCGAGGACGGGAACGGCCAGGGCTGGGAGGAGTGGTAGAACACCTCGCCCACCGCGACGCCGGTCTCCTCCGCGACCTCGCGGCGGACCGCTTCCTCCAGGCTCTCGCCCGGCTCCACGAAGCCCGCCAGCGTCGAATACATCGTCACGTTCGGGAAGCGCTGCGAATGACCCAGCAGGCAGCTCTCGCCGCGCACCACCAGCATGATCACCGCGGGATCGGTGCGCGGGAAATGCTGGGCGCCGCATTGCGTGCAGGCCATGGCGTTGCCGGCGCTGCGCGGCTCGCAGGCGGCGCCGCAGACGCCGCAGAAGCGGTGCTTGGTGCGCCAATGCATCAGGCCGCGGGCATGCGCCAGCACGCTCGCCTCGCCCGGCGGCAGCAGGCCCGCCACCTGGCGCAGGTCGGCGAAGTCGCCCATCCCGTCCGGCAGCAGCGGCAGCGGATCCTCGGTGGCGGAGCAGTCGACGGCGAAGACCGGGCGTTCTTCCCAGAAGCCGAGGAAGGCCCAGGGCCCGCCCGCCATGCGCACCGCCTCCGCCGCGGCGCCGGTCAGCAGCACGGCTTCGGGATGGCCCTCGGCGACCCCCTTCATCAGGCTTCGCGCCCGCCACACCGGGGCGAACAGCGTCTCCGGATGGCCGAGCGCATCGGCGATGAAGGCAGCATCCTCCCGCCGGCCGGAGGCGCGGTCGATCGGGCTGCCGGTATAGGCGTTGGGGCGGCTGGCGGGGACGGAGAGCATCGGGCGCGGACCCTGCCATGTGGCCGCGGAGGCGGCAACTCGCGGCGCGGGCGGGCGCCCCCCATTGCGCAATCCGGCGCCAGGCATGATATCGTGCCCCCGGAAGGCCGGTGACGGACGGGCGCCTCGCCAACCCGGTCAGGTCCGGAAGGAAGCAGCCGCAACGGGTCACGCCCGGGTCGCTTTGCCGGTCTTCCACCCCTTTTTGCGGCAGACGGGGTCCTTCGCTGAGATGAGCGGTTTGTTCGGGGAGGAGCCCCCGCCGGATGAGGGCTTGCCCGAGCCGCCCCTGGAGGGTCCCGGCCTGTTCGGGGATGCGCCCGCCGCGGTCGCACCGCCGCCGACCCCGGCGCCCGCCGGCCGTCCCGCCGAATACCGGGTGCTCGCCAGAAAATACCGACCGACCCGCTTCGACGAGCTGATCGGCCAGGATGCGCTGGTCCGCACGCTCCGAAATGCCTTCGCCCAGAACCGGGTGCCGCATGCGCTGCTGCTGACCGGCGTCCGCGGCGTCGGCAAGACGACGACGGCCCGCATCATCGCCCGCGCGCTGAACTGCATCGGCCCGGACGGCACGGGCGGCCCGACCGTCGACCCCTGCGGCGTCTGCGCCGAATGCCGCGCCATCCTGGCCGACCGCCACCCCGACGTGCAGGAGCTCGACGCCGCGTCCAACAACGGCGTCGACGATGTGCGGGAGCTGCGGGAGCGGCTGCGCTACCGCCCCGCCCAGGGCCGCACCAAGGTGCTGGTGCTGGACGAGGTGCACATGCTGTCCTCGGCCGCCTTCAACGCGCTGCTGAAGACGCTGGAGGAACCGCCGGCCCAGGTCGTCTTCGTCCTCGCCACGACCGAGCTCCGCAAGGTGCCGGTCACCATCCGCTCCCGCTGCCAGACCCACCATTTGCGCCGCGTCGCGCAGGGCGAGCTGCGCGACCATTTCGCTCGCATCCTGTTGAAGGAAGCGGTGGAGGCGGAGGCGGAGGCGCTCGCGATGATCGCCCGCGCCGCCGAAGGCTCGGTCCGCGACGGGCTTTCGATCCTCGACCAGGCGATCGCGCTCGGCGAAGGCAGCCGCGTGACCGCCGACGCGGTGCGGGACATGCTGGGGCTGGCCGATCGCGGCCTCGTGCTCGACGTCATGGATGCGGTGATGGCGGGCGATGTCGCCGCGGCGCTGGTGCTGATGGACCGCGCGCATGAACGCGGCGCCGATCCGCTGGTGCTGATCGCGGATCTGCTGGAATACGCGCATCTGCTGACCCGCTTCCGGGTGGTGCCGGGCCTCGCCGAGGATCCCTCCCTGCCGGAGGAGGATCGCAGCCGCGGCGCGGCCCTTGCCCAAAAACTCTCGGTCCCGGCGCTCGGCCGCGCCTGGCAGATGCTGCTCAAGGGCGTGGCCGAGGTGCAGCAGGAAGGCGTCGATCGCCGTGCGGCCGCGGAGATGGTGCTGATCCGCCTCGCCCATGTCGCGGAGCTGCCGACGCCGGGCGACCTGGTGCGGCGGCTGACCCAGGCCGGTGCGCCGGCGCCGGCGCCGCGCCCGGCACCGGACGGGGCGGGCGGCGGCCTGCGTGCCGTCGCCGGCGGCGGCGCGTTGCCGATGCCCATGCCGGTCGCTGCACCGGCACCAGTGCCGCAGCCGCAGAGCTATCGCGACGTCGTCGCGCTGGCGTCCGGCCGCAAGCCGATGCTGCATGCGCATCTGGTGCACAGCGTCCATCCGGTGCGCTTCGCGCCGGGGCGGGTGGAGCTGCGGCCGCGGCCGGAGGCGCCGCGCGACCTCGCCGCCCAGCTCACGGCCTTCCTCGCGGAGCAGACCGGCGCGCGCTGGACCATTGCGCTGACCAACGATGCCGGCGAGCCGACGCTTGCCGAGCAGGGCCGCGCCGCGGAGGCCGGGCGGCGGGATCTGGCGCGCAGCCATCCGCTGGTGCAGGCGATCTTCGCCGCCTTCCCCGGGGCGACGATCGAGGCGGTGCGCGATGCCGGCGCCGATGCCTATGGCCTGGTGCCGGAAACGCCCGCCGCCCGCACCGCCGAGCCGGAGGACGACCTGCCGGATTTCGCGCCCCCGGACGCGGAACCGGCCTGGTTCGACGACGACACGCCACCCGAAGATTGAGCATCCGATGACCGCAGGGCCGAATGGCCCGGAGGTCTGAATCGGACGCGCCACTTGGAAAGGAATCGCGATGAAGAACCTGGGCAACATGCTGAAGCAGGCGCAGCAGATGCAGACCCGCATGCAGGAGATGCAGGCGAAGCTGGAGACGCTGACCGTCGAGGGCGGTGCCGGCGGCGGGATGGTGAAGCTGACGCTCTCCGGCAAGGGTGACCTGAAGCGCGTCTCGATCGATCCGTCGCTGCTGGCCGCCGATGAGCGGGAGGTGCTGGAGGATCTGCTGGTCGCAGCCCACGCCGATGCCAAGCAGAAGGTGGAGGCGATGATGGCCGAGGAGATGCAGAAGGCGACCGCGGGGATGAACCTGCCGAACATGCCGGGCGGCTTCAAGCTGCCCTTCTGACGCGTCCGCACGGCCAGGCATGCGCAACCACGACCCGATCGAGGCGCTGATCGCGCTGCTGGCGCGGCTGCCCGGCCTCGGCCGGCGCAGCGCGCGGCGGGCGGCGCTCCGCATGCTGGCCGACCCGTCGCGGCACATGCTGCCGCTGGCCGATGCGCTGCGCGCGGCGGCGGAAGCGGTCGGCCCTTGCGCGATCTGCGGCAACCTCGACAGTGTCTCGCCCTGCCGCATCTGCACCGACCCCGGGCGGGAGCGCGGCATCGTCTGCGTGGTCGAAGGTGTCGCCGACCTCTGGGCGCTGGAGCGGGCGCAGGCGCATCGCGGCCTCTATCACGTGCTCGGCGGCACGCTCTCGGCGCTCGGCGGCGTCGGGCCGGAGGATCTCCGTATCCAGCCTCTGCTGGCGCGCGTCGCGGAAGACGGGGTGGAGGAGGTGATCCTCGCTTTGCCCGCGACCGTCGACGGCGCGACGACCGCGCACTACGTCATGGACCGCCTGGCGCCGCTCGGCGTCACGGTGACACGCCTCGCCCAGGGCGTGCCGATCGGCGGCGCCCTCGACGTGCTCGACGACGGCACCCTCGCCGCGGCGCTGCGCGCGCGGCGGTGATGCCCCGGGCCGGCCTTACCAAGCCGTTGACGCCGCGCGACCGCGGGCAGCACAAGTAAAGGCCTGATCGCCTTCTGGGAGGAATGCCGCAATGGCGGATGACGCGCTGATCGCCATAAAGCCCGAGATCGCCGCGAAGGCGCGGATCGATGCCGCCCGGTTCCAGGCGATGACGAAGGCTGCCGCCGCCGACCCGGATGCCTTCTGGGCGGAGGAAGCGAAGCGGATCGCCTGGATCAAGCCGCCCAGCATCATGGGCCGCGGCGACTTCACCGGCGACGTGTCCATCAAGTGGTTCGAGGACGGGGTGCTCAACGCCTCCGTCTCCTGCCTCGACCGGCATCTGGAGACGCGCGGCGACCAGGTCGCGATCCTCTGGGAAGGCGACGATCCGGGCAGCGACGCCAAGGTCACCTATCGCGAGCTCCACGCCCGGGTCTGCAGGCTGGCGAACGCCATGCGCGGCCTCGGCGTCGGCAAGGGCGACCGCGTCTGCATCTACATGCCGATGATCGTCGAAGCCGCCGTCGCCATGCTCGCCTGCGCGCGGATCGGCGCGGTGCATTCGGTGGTGTTCGGCGGCTTCTCCCCGGACAGCCTGGCGTCGCGCATCCAGGACAGCGAATGCGTGCTGCTGATCACCGCCGACGAGGGCAGGCGCGGCGGCCGCAAGGTGCCGCTCAAGGCCAATGCCGACGCGGCCCTCGGCAATTGCCCCTCGATCCGCAACGTGATCGTGGCGAAGAACACCGGCACAGCGGTCGCGATGCAGGATGGCCGCGACCATTGGTGGGAAGCCATCACCGCCGATCAGGCGGCGACCGCCGCGCCGGAGCCGATGGGCGCCGAGGATCCGCTGTTCATCCTCTACACCTCGGGCTCCACCGGGAAACCGAAGGGCGTGCTGCACACGACCGGCGGCTACATGGTCTGGGCGAGCTTCACCCACCAGAACGTCTTCGACTACCGCGACGGCGAGGTCTACTGGTGCACCGCCGATGTCGGCTGGGTCACCGGCCACACCTACATCCTCTATGGCCCGCTCGCGAACGGCGCCGTCACGCTGATGTTCGAAGGCGTGCCGAGCTGGCCCGACAATGGCCGCTTCTGGCAGGTGGTCGCCAAGCACAAGGTCAACATCTTCTACACCGCGCCGACCGCGATCCGCGCCCTGATGCGCGACGGCGAGGCGCCGGTGAAGAAGCACGACCGCTCCTCGCTCCGCATCCTGGGTTCGGTGGGCGAGCCGATCAACCCGGAAGCCTGGCTCTGGTACTACCGCGTGGTGGGCGACGAACGCTGCCCGGTGGTCGATACCTGGTGGCAGACCGAGACCGGCGGCATCCTGATCTCGCCGCTGCCGGGCGCCGTCGCGCAGAAGCCGGGCTCCGCCACCCTGCCGCTGCCCGGCATCCGCCCGGCGCTGGTCGACAACGAGGGCGCGCTGCTGGAGGGTGCCGCCGAGGGCAACCTGGTGCTGCTCGGCTCCTGGCCCGGCCAGATGCGCACCGTCTACGGCGACCATGAGCGCTTCGTGCAGACCTATTTCTCGACCTTCAAGGGCATGTACTTCACCGGCGACGGTGCCCGCCGCGACGCCGACGGCTATTACTGGATTACCGGCCGGGTCGACGACGTGATCAACGTCGCCGGCCACCGGATGGGCACCGCCGAGGTCGAGAGCGCGCTCGTCGCCCATGCCGCGGTCGCGGAAGCCGCCGTCGTCGGCATGCCGCACGACATCAAGGGCCAGGGCATCTACGCCTACGTCACGCTGGTCGCCGGCATCGAGCCGACCGAGGCGCTCCGGAAGGAGCTGGTGGCCTGGGTCCGCAAGGAGATCGGGCCGATCGCCTCGCCCGATGCGATCCAGTGGGCCCCCGGCCTGCCCAAGACCCGGTCGGGCAAGATCATGCGCCGCATCCTGCGCAAGATCGCCGCCAACGAGACCTCCGGCCTCGGCGACACCTCGACGCTGGCCGATCCCGCCGTCGTCGAGGAGCTGATCGAGAACAGGGTGAAATAGGCCCTGCCATTTACGGCCCCCATGTTGCGTCGCAACATGGGGGGATATGTCCGAACCTTCCGTCCTCCGCCTCACCCTCGTCTTCGGCGCTGCCTCCTTTGCTGGCGCCTTCGCGCTCCGGGCACTCGATCCCGCTTCCGCCGAGCTCGGCTTCGAATTCGGGGCGCCGCCGGAGCGGATCGCCCTCCTCGCGACCGCCTATTCGCTGCCCTATGCGCTGATCCAGCCCATCCTGGGGCCGATCGCGGATGCGACCGGCAAGCGGCGCATGGTGACGATCGCGCTGCTGGTGCTCGCGGCCATGCTCTGCCTCGGCGCGCTGGCGCCGAGTTTCGGCTGGCTGATGGCGGCGCGGGTGCTGGCCGGCATGGCGGCGGGCGGCGTGCTGCCGGTGACGCTCGCGATCATGGGCGATGCGGTGCCGATGGCGCAGCGCCAGGTCGCGATCAGCCGCCTGCTGGTCTTCGCCATCACCGGGCAGATCGCCGGCGGCGCGCTCGCCGGCGTGCTCACTGGCCTGATGGGCTGGCGCGGCGTCATCCTGCTCTGCGCCGGCGTGGCGCTGGCCGCCGGGCTCTTCATCCTGAACGAGCTCCGCCGCGGCATGGCGGAGCCGCGCGGGCGGTTCGATCCGGTGCTGGCGCTCCGCCGCTACCGCGGCATCATCGGCAACCCGACCGCCCGCTTCCTGTTCGCGACCGTCGCCGTCGAAGGCGTGCTGATCTACGGCATCTTCCCCTACATCGCGCCGATCCTGCATGCGCGCGGCCTGGGCGGCGTCGCCGAAGCCGGCTTCGCGATCGGCGCCTTCGGGGCGGGCGGCATCGTCTATGCGCTCGTGGCGTCGATGCTGCTGCGGCGCATCGGGCAGTCACGGATGGTGCTGCTGGGCGGCGCACTCGGCGCCGCCGGCCTCGCCGCGGTCGGGCTGGCGCCGGCGCTCGCGGTCGCCGTCCTCGGCATGCTGGCGCTCGGCACCGGCTTCTACATGATCCACAACAGCATCCAGACCCGGGTGACGGAGCTCTCGCCCCAGGCCCGCGCCTCCGCCGTCTCGCTGCACGCCTTCTGCTTCTTCGGCGGCCAGAGCTTCGGCCCCATCGCCTATGGGGAGGCGATGGGCGGCCTCGGCACCGCGCCGGCGCTGCTGCTCGCGGGCGGGCTGCTGGTGGCGCTCAGCCTGCTCTTCGCCCGCCGTCCGGAGTGATCGGAACGCAGCGTGAATCGCGGGCCGGATCGGGCCGTGACAAAGGACAGCTTATCAAAACCTTGGCCCGAGTCGCAGGAACGAATCGCTGACCAATGCCGGGCGATGCGACTCGGGAGGCGGCTCACAAGCCCTGGTGGTGAGCCTTCCCGGGCGGCCACAAGCGCGTTCCCGCTCCGATCCGGAACCCGCCCCGAGTCGCGCCCGAGTCGCCTCGGAGTCGCGCCATGTCTCAAAAGTCGCTGACGCGGCCCTTCCGTTCCCAATCGCCATAGCGCGTCGGCTCCGGTCCCTTCGGGCCGTCGACCTCCTTCGGCAGCGGCGGCGCCTTCGGCTTCGGTGCCGGCGCGGGATCGGGGCTGGCTACGGGCTCGGCGGCGTCGGGCTGGGTCTTGGACTGGGTCATGCACTGCCTCATCTCATGGACAACGGACCGCCGGGAGATGGGGATCATGGCTGGCTATTTCCGCACCGCCCTGCTGCTGGCGGCGCTGACCGCGCTGTTCGCGGGCGTCGGTTACCTGATCGGCGGCCGCAACGGCATGGTGATCGCCTTCCTGGTCGCCTGCGCGATGAATGCCTTCGCCTGGTGGAACAGCGACCGCGTCGTCTTGGGCATGCACAACGCCCAGCCGATCGGGCCGCAGGACGCGCCGCGCCTCTATGAGATGACCGCCCAGCTCGTGCAGCGGGCCGGGCTGCCGATGCCCGCCCTCTATGTCATCCACGAGGACCAGCCCAACGCCTTCGCCACCGGTCGCAGCCCGGAACGCGCCGCGGTCGCCGTCAACACCGGCCTGCTGGAGGTGATGAGCGAGCAGGAAGCGGCCGGCGTGATCGCGCACGAGCTCGCGCACATCAAGAACCGCGACACGCTGATCATGACGCTGACCGCGACCATCGCGGGCGCGATCGGCATGCTCGCGCAATTCGGCTTCCTGTTCGGCGGCCGCGACCAGAACGGCCGCCAGAGCCCCTTCGGCCCGATCGGCATGATCCTGATGATCGTGCTGGCGCCGATCGCCGCCATGCTGGTGCAGATGGCGATCAGCCGGTCCCGCGAATACGAGGCCGACCGGGTCGGCGCCGAGATCTGCGGCGACCCGCGCTGGCTCGCCGGCGCGCTGACCAAGCTCGAACACTATGCGCATGGCCGGGTGAACCAGGCGGCGGAGGCCAATCCGGCGACCGCGCACATGTTCATCATCAACCCGCTGTCGGGCCAGCGGATGGACAACCTGTTCTCGACCCATCCGGCGACCGCCAACCGCGTCGCCGCGCTGGAAGCGATGGCGGCCCGCATGACGCCGGCGCCGCTCGCCCGCCCCGCCGCGACGCGCGGCAGCTTCACGAATCCCTGGGGCTGAAGGGCAGCCCCGGCCCGATGCCGCTCGCGATCACCCCTGGTATCGCCTGCACGATCGCGTCGATCAGCGCCCGGACCGCCGGCAGCAGGCCGCGGCGGGCGGTGAAGACCAAGTGCACCACGCCGTCGCCGCCCTGCCAGTCCGGCAGCACCCGCTCCAGCCGGCCGGCCCGGATCGCCTCCGCGCACAGCATCTCCGGCAGCAGCCCGACGCCGATCCCGTCCAGCGCCGCCTGCAGCAACAGGTCGAAGGCCCCGCTCGACAGCCGCGGCTCCACCGCCACCACCGCCTGACGGCCCTCGGGCCCGGTCAGCACCCAGCTCTCCGGGCTTCGCGCCTCGCTGCGCCCGAGCAGCGGCAGCGCTCGCAGCCCTTCCGGCGCCGCCGGCCGCCCCGCCCCGTCCAGCAGGCCGGTCGCTGCCACCAGCACCGACCGGCTGGTGCCGAGCTGGCGCATCTGCAGGCCCGCATCGGTGTCGAACCGCTCCCGCACCCGGAGCGCGACATCGACCCCCTCCTCGATCAGGTCGACGCGGCGATTGGTCGACAGCAGCTGCAGCCGCACCCGCGGATGCGCGGCCAGGAACCGCGCCAGCGCCGGCGCCAGGCTGCGCGTCATGTCGACCGGGCAGCTCGCCCGGACCTGTCCCTGCGGCGTGCCGCGCAGGAGGGCCACTGATTCCTCGGCCGCCGCCGCCTCCGCCAGCGCCGCCTGGGCATGGCGATGGAACGCCTCCCCGGCCGCGGTCACCGCGAAGCGGTGCGTCGAGCGTTCCAGCAGCCGGACGCCGAGCCGGTCCTCCAGCCGCGCCACCCGCCGCGACAGCGAGGATTTCGGCAGGCCGAGCGCCCGCGCCGCGGGCGAGAACCCCTGATGCGCCACCACCGCCACGAAATACGCCAGGTCGTTCAGGGTCTGCATGCGCATGGTGTTCCACCGATGGAACACGCTGTCCAGAAAACTCGTCTACGCAGGTCCGCGTTGCCGATTTACCTACACGCCATCCCCGGCGCCCCGCGCGCCGCATCCTCCATGGAGGCCATCGTGAAGCTCCTGCACGTCGATTCCAGCGTCCTCGGCGACAACTCCGTCTCGCGCCGGCTTTCCGCCGCGACCGTCGAGACCCTGCGCCGCAAGCATCCGGGCCTCGAGGTCACCCATCGCGACCTTGGCGCCGTGCCGATCCCGCATTTCTCGGGCGCGCTGCTCGCCGCCTTCGCCAGCCCGCCCGAGACCTGGACCGCCGAACAGCGGCAGGACGTCGCCGCCGGCGGCGCCGCGCTCGAGGAATTCCTCGCCGCCGACATCCTCGTCATCGGCGCGCCGATGTACAATTTCGGCATCTCCAGCCAGCTCAAGGCCTGGGTCGACCGCATCGTCGTCGCCGGCAAGACCTTCCGCTACACCGAAAAGGGCCCCGAGGGCCTGGCCGGCGGCAAGACCGTGATCATCGCCTCCGCCCGCGGCGGCATCTACGCCGAAGGCTCGCCGCTGGCCGCCATCGACCACCAGGAAACCTTCCTGCGCGCCGTCTTCGGCTTCCTCGGCATCACCGACGTCCAGGTCATCCGCGCCGAGGGCCTGGCGCTCGGGCCTGATCAGAAGCAGCACGCCATCGACGCCGCCGAGCGGGAGATCGCGTTGGCGGCGTGACGGGGCGCCGCCCGGCCCGCCTCACCCCCGGTCGCTTGCCGCCGCGGCGAGGGCGGTGACGGACAAAGCGAGGCCTGCGGCGAAGATGGCCGCGTGGCTGTCGCCGGTGGCGGTGAAGAGGGCGGCCATGCCGAAGCCGGCGATGCTCTGGGCGACGGCGAAGCCGGCGGTGACCTGCACCCAGAGGATGCCGGCCTGCATGCCGGCGCGTTCGCGCGCGGCGGCGAGTGCGACGGCGGTCACGCCCATCGCCGCGAAGCCGGCGGTGAGTGCGGTGGCCAGCGTGGCGGCCTGGCTCGGGATCAGGCTGAGGCTCATGGCGAGCACCTGGAAGCCCATCCAGAGGGTCAGCGCGCGGCGGCCGCCGATCGCGTCCGACAGGCGGCCGCCGGAGAGGGTGCCGGCGATGCCGCCCAGCCCGAACAGCAGCCAGACGAGGGCGCCGGCGGTCAGGCCGAAGCCGCGGCCGCGGACCGCGAGGTCGGCCAGGTAGACCATCGGCGGCACGAGCCCGGCGCCGGAGAGCGCGTAGGCGATGATGAGCGCCGGGGCCCGCGGCAGGGTGCCGGGGCGGGCCACGGCACCGGCTTCGGCGGGCGGCCGCGGCCAGCGCGGATGGGCGAAGGCGAGGAGCAGCAGGACGAGGGCCGCGAGCCCGAGCCAGGTGGCGGCAAGGCCGGCGGGCAGCAACAGCGGCACGAGGAGGGAGGCCGCGGAGACGCCGATGCCGACGCCGCCGATGACGATCCCGGCGGCGGCGCCGCGGCGTTGCGGCGGGACGACGGCCTGGACCGAGGGGCCGGTGACCGCCATCAGCACCCCGCCGGCGATGCCGGCGAGGCCACGCCAGCCGGCGAGCCAGGCGAGGCCGCCATTCCAGGCGCAGGCCGCGAAGGCGATGGCGACGAACAGCAGGCCGAGGCTGAGGGCGTTCGGCACGCCGAGGCGGCGCGCGACGGCGCGGCCGGCGAGGGTGCCGACGAGATAGCCGGTGAGGTTGACGGCCCCGATCAGGCCCGCACCGCCGCCATCGACCCAGCCGGCCGCGACCATGGCGGGAAACAGCGGCACATAGGCGAAGCGCGCGAGACCGATGCCGGAGCAGGTGGCGGCCGCGCCGGCCAGCGCCGGTCCCAGGAAGGGCAGGCTCATACGCGTCGCCAGGAGGAGCAGCAAAGCGGCCGCAGGCCGCTACCGGTTCCTGCGGCGGCGAGCGAAGCGATGCCCCGAGGCCGCGAATGCGGCCCGCGCGCGACCATCAGCCGCGCCTGGTGTCCCCCCGACAGCGCGAAAGCCAAGCGGCCGGAGGCCGCGCCCGGCGCCTGAGCGTCCGATGATCGGAGGGCCAAATGGCCCGGAGGTCTGAATCGGACGCTCGACTTACAAGCGTCCGATGATCGGAGGGCCGAATGGCCCGGAGGTCTGAATCGGACGCTCGACTTGCAGGGGCGAAAATCAATTCGCTTCTTGCGCGGCCCGAAGGGCGCGGCGCAGGCGCGCGACGCCGGTGCGGACGTAGCCGCTGTCGCAGAGGCGGAGGCCGTCGGCGGCCAGGCTGCGGGCGGGCTCGGTGGCGCCGCCGGGCAGGGCGGCGACGCGCTGGGCGAGGCTGTCACAGTATTCCGCCGTGTCGGTGGTGACGCGCGCATGCCGCGGCTCCGCCGACAGGTCGGGCGCCGCGCGCAGCACGACGCCGAGTGCGACAGCCAGGACGACCCATTTCCGCATGGGCGGCACCATGCGCGGGCGCGCATCGCACCGCGGTGGGCTGCGGATGAAGCCCGCGTCATGCGGGGGCGAGGCTCAGCGTGACGCGCAGGCCCGGATCGGCCGCGCCCGGCGCGGCGTCGGCAAAGGCCAGGCTGCCGCCATGCAGGTGGGCGACCGCCTGCACGAGCGAGAGGCCGAGGCCGGAGCCGGGCGTGGTGCGGGCGGCATCCGCCCGGAAGAAGCGCTCGCCGGCGCGGGCGCGGTCGGCCGGGGACAGGCCAGGCCCGTCATCCGCCACCACCACCTCGGCGGCGCCATCGGCGCGGAGGCTGGCGGCCAGCAGCACATGGCCGTCCGGCGGCGCGAACTTGATCGCGTTGTCGAGCAGGTTGGCGACCGCCTGCAGCAGCAGGTCGCGGTCGCCCACGATCTCCAGCCGGTCCGGGATGCGGGTTTCCAGCACCTGGCCGCGGGCCTCCGCCGTCGCGCCGTAGATGTCGGCGGCATCCGCCAGCACCGGTGCCAGGTCGAAGGGTGCGAAGGCGCGGCGGCGGGCGCCGGCCTCGGCTTCCGCGATGCGGAGCAGCGCCTGGAACACGCGGCTGATGCCGTCGAGGTCGGCGATCCCCTGTTCGACCGCGAGCTTCAGCGCGGCCTCGTCGGGTGCGGTCGCCAGCGCATCCTCCAGCTTGGCGCGGGCGCGGGCGATCGGGGTGCGGAGGTCATGGGCGATCGCGTCGGAGACGCCGCGCACCCCGCTCATCAGCCGGTCGATGCGGTCGAGCATGGTGTTCATGGTGGCGGCAAGCAGGTCGAACTCGTCGCGCCGGCCGGAGAGCGGCACCCGGTGCGCCATGTTGCCGCCGGCGATCGAGGCGGCGGTCGAGAAGGTCGGCCGCAGCCGGCGCGCCAGCATGCCGCGCATCAGCCAGGCGCCGGCGATGGCGAACGAGATGGCGGCGCCGAAGGACCAGGCGACGCCTTCGCCGAGCAGTTGCCGAAGCCGCGTCTTCTCGTCGATGTCGCGACCGATCAGCAGGCGGAAGCCGCCATCGAGGACGATGTCGTGCAGCCTTGCCTCGGCCGCCAGCCCGTCGCGCTGCACGAGCGTATAGGCCCAGGCGCCGGGCGCATCGGCGGCGGCGGGCCAGTCGTCGAGGTTGCCGGCGACGCGGCGGCCGTCGGGCGCCTGCAGCATGTAGATCGCATGGTTCTCGACATCGGCGGCGAGCCGGTCTTCGATGCCCTCGACGACGGCGGAAGCGCCGCCGTCGCGCCAGCGTTCCGACAGCGCGATCGCGTCCGCACGCACCGCGGCATCGGTCTGGCGGTCGAGCGCGCCGGCGGTGCCCCACCAGAGCACGGCGGTGAAGGCGATGGCGGCGGCGACGAAGGTGACCGCGAAGATCATCGCGAAGCGCGCGCCGGCGCTCCGCAGCAGGCCGAGCGGCGGGCTGCTCAGCGCCTCCGCGGGGCGAAGCTGCAGCTCGCGCGGCAGGGCGCGCGCCCCGACGCGGTCGTAGCGCACGGCGTCACGGCTCCGCGCGGATCAGGTAGCCCGCATTGCGCACCGTGTGGATCAGCGGCCGATCGAAGCCCTTGTCGAGCTTCTGGCGCAGGCGGCTGACATGCACGTCGATGACGTTGGTCTGCGGGTCGAAATGGTAGTCCCACACCTTCTCCAGCAGCATGGTGCGGGTCACCACCTGGCCGGCATGGCGCATCAGGTGCTCCAGCAGGCGGAATTCCCGCGGCTGCACGTCGATGCGCTTGCCGGCGCGGGTCACGGTGCGCGACAGCAGGTCGAGCTCGAGATCGGCGACGCGGAGCCGGGTCGCCGGCGCGTCCGATGCCGGGCGGCGGCCGAGCGCCTCGACGCGGGCCAGCAGCTCGGCGAAGGCGAAGGGCTTGACCAGGTAGTCGTCACCGCCGGCCTTGAGCCCCTTCACCCGCTCGTCGACGGCGGAAAGTGCGGAGAGGAACAGCACCGGCGTCTTGTTGCCCTGGGTGCGCAGCGTCTCGACCAGGCGCACGCCGTCGACGCCGCCCGGCAGCATGCGGTCCAGCACCATCATGTCGAACTGCTCGGAGGCGGCGAGGAACAGGCCGTCGCGACCGTTGCCGGCATGCTCGACGGTGTGGCCGGCCTCCTGGAGGCCCTTGCGGACGAAGCGGGCGACCTCGACGTCGTCCTCGACCAGGAGAATGCGCAATGCGGGCCTCTCTGCGGCGCGGTTCGGAGCCGGAGTCTAGGCTCGGGCAAGGTCGGGCGCCAGCGCGCCTTGCCTCAACCGCTGCTGGCCGGGCGGCGGCCGATCTGGACTGCGACCTCCTGCTGGCGCCCCTCGCGCACCAGGGTCAGGCGCACGGTCTGGCCGGGCGGCAGCAGCGCCACGCCGCGGACCAGGCCGCGCGAGCCTTCCAGCCGCTCGCCGTTCAACTGCGTCACCACGTCGCCCTGGCGCAGCCCCGCGCGGGCGGCGGGGCTGCCGCGCTCCACCCCCATGACCAGCGCGCCGCGCTGGCCGCGCGCCGCATCGGCGGCGTCCTGGACGGAAACGCCGAGCCAGCCGCGGTCGACGCGGCCGCCGCGGACCAGCTGCTCGATCACCGGGCGCGCCAGGTCGGACGGCACCGCGAAGCCGATGCCGGCGGAGGCGCCGGAGGGCGAGTAGATCGCGGTGTTGATGCCGATCACCTCGCCATTGGTATTGAACAGCGGGCCGCCGGAATTGCCCGGGTTGATCGGCGCATCGGTCTGGAGGAAGTCGTCGAAGGCGCCGCCGATGTCGCGTCCGCGCGCCGAGATGATGCCGGAGGTGATGGTGCCGCCGAGCGCGAAAGGGTTGCCGGCGGCGAGCACCCAGTTGCCGACGCGCATCGCCGCCGAGGATCCCCAGGGGACCGTCGGCAGGCTGCGGCGGCTGTCGACCTTGATCAGCGCCAGGTCGGTCAGGTCATCCATGGCGACGACGCGCGCCACCAGCTCCGTCCCGTCCTGCATGCCGACGGTGACGCGGCTCGCATTGCCGATGACGTGGCTGTTGGTGACGATGAAGCCGGAGGCTTCGATGATGAAGCCGGATCCGGCGCCGGTCGTCTGCGGCGCGCGGGAGCGGTCGCGGAACTGCCGCTCCAGCGGCGTGCCGCGAAGCTCGGGCGGGATGCGCGGGCCATCCGGGCCGGTCACCGAGATGTTGACGACGGCGGGCAGGATGCGCTCGGCGAGGTCCGCGAAATCGGGCAGCAGGGCGCCGCGCTGCGCGAAGGCGGGCAAGGTCGGCAGCAGGGCAGTGGCGGCAAGGCCGCTGAACAACACGCGGCGGGTGGCGATGGCGGCCATGACGCGGGGGAGATCCTGTCGATCGACGGGCGAAGGCGCCCGTTTGCGTCTGCTATGTGCGCCCGGCCGGCCCAGCCTTCAACCGGAGGCGGCGGCGGGATCCTCCGGCCAGGGATGCTTCGGATAGCGGCCGCGCATCTCCTTCCGCACCTCGGCCCAGCTGCCGGCCCAGAAGCCGGCGAGGTCGCCGGTGACCGCGATCGGCCGTCCGGCCGGGGAAAGCAACGCGACCTGAAGCGGCACCCGCCCGCCGGCGAGCGGCGGCAGCCGCGCCAGGCCGAACAGATGCTGGGCCCGCGCTTCGAGGGTCGGCACCTCCCGCGCATAGTCGATCGCGGCCGACCGGCCGCCGGACAGCGCCAGCCGGGCGGGCAGCGCGGCGTCGAGGGTGCGGGACGCGCCCTGCGGCAGCAGTGCTGCGAGCACCTGGTGCAGGTCGAGGGCGCCGAGCTCGGAAAGCCGGCTGCGGCCGGCGAGCCAGGGCGCCAGCCAGTCGCCGGCGGCGGCCGCGAGCGCAGCGTCGGAGAGGTCCGGCCAGGCCTCGCCCTCCGCCCGCCGCATCCAGCCCGCCCGTGCCTGGAGCTGGCGGGCGGCGTCGGACCAGCGCAGGTCGCGCAGGCCTCGCTCGGCCGCGGCGGCGGCCAGCGCCTCGGCAACCAGGGCAGGGTCGACCGTGTCGAGCGGCGCTTCCTCCAGCACCAGCGGGCCGAACATCAGCCGCCGGCGGACCAGCACGGCGCCGGCGCGGGCGTCGAAGGCCGCACCTTCCTCCCGTCGCAGCCGGTCCGGGAAGCGGGCTTCCAGGATGGCGCGGTCGATGGGCGCCGCCATGCGGATCCGCGCCTCGGTGCCTTGCAGCTCGAGGTCGGCGACCGCCAGCAGTGCCGATTTGCGGAGCGGATCGGTCGCGGTCAGCCGCGCCCCCTGGCCGGAGGCGAGGCGGTAGGCGCCTTCCAGGGTGCCGCGGCGCGCCGCGATCCGGTCCGGGAAGCCGGCGGCGAGCAGCGCCCCGGCATCGCCTTCGGCCGCGGTGCCGCCCGGCACGCCGAGCCGCCGGCGGTGCAGCGCCGCGGCACGGCGGATGCGGGCCACGGTGGCGCGATCGGCAGCCGGATCGTCGCGCCCCTGCAGAAGGTCCAGGCGGTGGCGGATGTCGGCGGGCGCCTCGCGGCCGCGGATCGGGTCGCGCTCCTCCAGCAGCGCGGCCAGGTCGGCGGCGAGCGCCGCTTCGCCTTCGTGCTGCGCTTCCAGCATCATCCGCGCGAGCCGCGGATGGGTGCCGAGCCGCGCCATGCGCTGACCCGTCGCGCTGATCCGCCCCTCGGCATCGAGGGCATCGAGGTCGCGGAGCAGCGCGCGGGCGGCGGCGAGTGCGCCGGCGGGCGGCGGGTCGAGGAAGGCAAGGGCTGCCGGCGCCGCACCCCAGGCGGCGCAGTCGAGTGCGAGGGAGGAGAGCTCCGCCTCCAGGATCTCCGGCCGGTCGGCCTGCGCCAGGCCGCGATGCAGCGCCTCGGTCCACAGGCGATAGGCGATGCCGGGCGCCTCGCGCCCGGCGCGGCCGGCGCGCTGCTCGGCGGCGGCGCAGGAGATGCGGAGCGTCGCGAGCCGCGCGAGCCCGGTCGCGGGGTCGAGCCGGGGGGCGCGGCGGAAGCCGCCATCGACGACGATGCGCACGCCGGGGACGGTCAGCGAGGTCTCGGCGATCGAGGTCGCGAGCACCACCTTGCGGCGCGGCCCCGGCGTCAGCGCGCGGTCCTGCTCGGCGGGCGGCAGTTCCCCGTGCAGCGGCAGCACATCGGCGTCGAGGCCGGCCAGACGCTCGGCGGTGCGGCGGATCTCGCCCCAGCCGGGCAGGAAGGCCAGCAGGTCGCCGGGGTTCTCGCGCAGCGCCTCGCGGATGGTGCCGGCCATCGCCTCCGGCAGGTCGCGGGGGTCGGCGAGCTCGCGCGGACGGTGGACGGTCCGCACCGGATGCGCGCGGCCGAGGCTTTCGATGACCGGGGCGTCGTTGAGCAATCTCGCGAAGGCGCCGCCGTCGATCGTCGCCGACATCGCGAGCAGCCGGAGCTCCGGCCGCAGCGCGCCTTGCAGGTCGAGGCAGAGGGCGAGGGCCAGGTCGGTGTCGAGGTTGCGCTCATGCGCCTCGTCGAAGATCACCCCGGCGACGCCCTCGAGCCCGGGGTCGGATTGCAGGCGGCGGACGAGCAGGCCTTCGGTCACCACCTCGACGCGGGTCGCGGCGGAGACGGCGCGGTCGAGCCGGGTCGACAGGCCGATGGTGGCGCCGGGCGACTCACCGAGGGTCTCGGCCATGCGCCGGGCGGCGGCGCGGGCGGCGACGCGGCGCGGCTCCAGCAGCAGCAGCTTGCCGGCCGCCGCCCAGGGCTCCGCCATCAGGATCAGCGGCACGAGGGTGGTCTTGCCGGCGCCGGGGGGTGCGATCAGCACGGCATTGGGCCCGGCGCGCAGCGCCGCGGTCAGCGCCGGCAGCGCCTCCCGCACGGGAAGGTTTTCGGACATCGGGCGGGCGTGTAGCCCGGAAAGGCGGGGCCGTCGCCCCTGCTCAGTAGCGGCGCCGCGGGTTGACCTGCGGGAAGACCTGGATGTCGGGCTGCATGGCGCCGCCCGGCAGGTCGGCCGGCGGCAGGTCGCAGGGCGGGCGGAGGGTGCCGCAATCCCAGGCGAAGCGGTCGGGGCGGCCGGTGAGCTGGCCGCCGCGCTCGAAGCGACAGGCGCAGAGGCGGCCGGACATGCAGGCCACCTGGCCTTCCCGGGCCGGGCCGCAGCGCACCGGATCGGGCTCGAAGGCGAGGCCCGGCGCCGGGGTCGCCAGCGGCGGCATCGTGGGAGCGGGGGTGGGGTAGGCCTGGGCCGGCAGCGGCTCCGGCGCCTTGCCCTCGCCCGACAGCGGCACCGGTGCGGCATCGAAGCCGGCGGGCGGCACAACCGCGACCGGCGGCAGCACGGCGGAAGGGGCGGCCGCCGGCGCGCGGGGGGGCAGCGTGCCGGGGCCGAGCAGCGGCCGCGCATCCTGCGCCAGCGCCGGCAGCGCGATCAGCAGGAGCAGGAGGAACCACCGCATGCGCTCCATCCTGCGCCGGCGATCCTTGCCGCAGGGTTTACGGATCAGCCTTCGGTGGTTCCCCAGGCCTTGTCGAAGCGGCCCGCGGCCAGATCGGCCGGTTCGATCCAGAACTGCGCGACGCCCATGTCGCAGAACTGGAAATGTTCGTGCACCGACCAATCGGTGTCGAGCTGCAGCAGCAGGATGGTGCCGTCCGCATGGGCGCCTGCGGCGGTGCCCTGGATGTCCTTGCCGACCCCGAGCATCTGGTGCCGCGGGAAGCGCAGCTCCCGGCGCACGGGCTGGCCTGGGAAGCGGTACTCCTCGATATGCTCGCGCGGCCGCGCCGCTTCGATGGCCGCGCCGGCGCCTGGGCCGCCGAACACCGGGATCGGTCCGATCGCCTTTTCAATCGAGGCGACCATCGCGGCCTGGGCGGCGGCCGAACGCGCATCCGCGCTGCCGGGGTAGGCGTCCATGCCGAGGACGGTCTCGATCACGTGGGGCTCGAGCGCCGCCTGCGGATAGACGGCGAATCCGGTCCCGTGCCCGCCGGCCTTCTCCCCGAAGCCGTGCAGGATGTCGGGCAGGTCGTCCGGCGGCGCACGTTCGGCGCCGGCCTGGCTGGCGAAGAGGATTCGGGTGGTCGCGAAGGGCCCACCATTCTCGCGCCACAGCATCTCCTCGACCATGTCGGCGAAGAAGAACAGCAGGCCGGTCTTCGGCAGGACGGGCGCATCGGCCGCACCGTCGAGGGGCGTCGCCGGCAGCCGCGACAGGTCGATCTGGGCCAGGAAGTGCAGCGGCGTGCCGCTCTCTGTCTGCCGCGGCCAATCGAGCTCGGGCGGCAGGGTCGGCAGCCCGCCGAGCCTGGTCAGGGAAGCGGCGCCGCCCGCCTGCTTCCGCAGCCAGACCGCGGCTTCGCGCCGGCCGCCCGGTTCAGCCGGGGGCTCATCCGGCGATGGCGGCGGCGTGGCGGCGGGGGCGGTGGCGCCCGCGGGGCGGAACAGCCCCGCCAGGCTGGCCAGCAGCCGTTCCCAGATGGTCCCTTGCCGCATGTCGAGGCTCCGCTCCACGGCGATTGTGGAATGCGCGGAGGGTAGGCGCCAGAGCCGATGGCGTGCGCACCGGCCGGGCCGGATATCTCAATGGGTTCACGCGCGCTCGCATCTGGATCGTCGCTTGACCCGATGACATTCTCGACCGCAGGAGCTCGCCCCGGTAACGGCATTTTGGTCTGACGCTGATGTGGATGGGGCGCCACTGCTGGCGCGCGCACCGACCGTGGGTCATGCCGTGGAGCAGAAACTGATAGAGTGAACTGCTCCGGGTTTGCCGGAGGCAACTTGGATAGCGTCAGACTGCCAATGCTTTGCCCTTGGCGTTTGCGGCTTGTAGCGCCTTCCGCACTTGAGCGAGGCCAAGGGTCGGTGCATGCGGCTGCGATTGCCGCCTCATGGACCTCGCCGCAGCGCCCACTAAATCCAGTAACGACAGCATCACCGGGTCGCGTTTCGGCGGGTTTGGCATGGCCGCCAGCTGCTCCCGGGCACTACCGACGACGCGAAATCCTCTGTTCGAGTGAGGCAGCACGCACCCATGTCAATCGTTGCTTACTTGTCCTCATTTCAAAATTGAGTCAGACATAGAGTTCAAATTGTGCGCAACGTTTCTGGGAGGAAACATGCGACTTCTCAACGGGAAAACCCTTTTACACGAGTTTCGGCAATTGGTACGGCAGGCGTCGGAAATCGATGTCGCGGTGGCCTGGGCATGTGCGGGTAGCGCCCTGGAACTTTTGCAGGAGGCAGCAGCCAGAGGAGTCCGGCTACGCGCGATCGTTGGTTTAGCTGGTGATATCAGCCAGCCTGAGGCGCTCACCGCGCTCAAAGACGCCGGTGCCCTCCGACTTGCGGATGGCGCGGTCGCACGGAATGCACCTGGCGGACTGTTCCATCCCAAGGTGTTTGTCTTTCGGGACAAGGTGGGGCGTAGCGCAGGCTGGATAGGCAGCGCCAACCTTTCGGACAATGGCTTCATCCGTAGCATGGAAGCGGTATTTGAAGTCTCCCCGGCAGCTCAACTCGAAGGCTGGTTCGAAGAGCTTTGGAACACACTGCCGGCCGATTCATCCGCCGCGCTTGACGCCTACAAAAAAAGCCGAAAGCGGCCGATGCCGCCGGGCGGCAATCGAGCGTCCACCGAGGAAAATGCTCCAACCGCCCTGCCGGACCTCCGTGATCTGAAATCAGCCGATTGGGCAGGCTACATGCACGCGCTCTCGGTTGCGGATGCGTACTGGCGATTTCACGCGGCCGATGAGTTCGACGGAAAGTTCTCAGTGTTGGCCGAAGCTTTCAGTTGGGTGGACACGATCAGCACCGCGCGTATTCCAATTGGTCGGAAGAGCTGGGATCAGCTGCCTGACCACGACCTGCGAGTTCTCCTTGGTATCGGCGGTCCTCAGGGCAGTTGGGGGCTTTTAGGCTCCATGCGTAGAGCGGTCCGCGCGAAAGGGATTTTTTATGGCCCGTCAGCAGCCCACAAAGCTGCTCGTGGCCGCCTCCGTGCTGCGCTTGTTCCTTTCGTGGAGGCAAGCGGCGTCGACGCTTCAATCGCAGCTGCACTGACGTGCCTGGAGCAGATGTCCGCGGAGCACGGAATTTCCCAGGGAGTCGCCACTCGGCTGATGGCGTGCGCGCGTCCTGATATCGCGATTTCGGTCAACGGCGGTTCAGCACCGAACCTTGGTCTCGTCGCCGGTTTGCCTTCTTCGCCATCGTCGCTTGCAAGTACGCGCAACTACGAGAGGCTGTTGCGATGGGTCGTAGAGCAGCCTTGGTATGATACGCCTCAGCCTGCAGACGCGTGGCCTGCCATGATCTGGGGTATGCGGGCTGCGCTCATCGATTGCTTTGTCTACAGGAAGTCTAGCTCAACGGCTTCCAGGCCGCTTCGGCCAGGTGCGCGCGAAGTGCTGCGATGACCTCGGGCGGCCTGGCGCCTTCGGCGCGGAGGCGGGCGCGCAGCGCCGCGATCTCCGCCAGATGGTCCGCCCAGTCCGGGCCGAACTGCCCCTCCAGCCATTCCCGCAGCGCGACGGCGAGCGTCGGCGCGCCGCCGGCGGTCGAGACCGTGAGCAGCAGGTCGCCGCGACGCACGATGGAAGGCACGTGCACGTCGCAGAGATCCGGCACGTCCTCGATATTGACCGGCGTGCCGCGCGCCCGTGCCTCGGCCGCCAGCCATTCGGACTCCGCGCGCGACAGCCCGGCGCCGAAGACCAGCCGTGCCGCATCCAGCGCCGCTGCGTCAGGGCGGGCGGAGAGCACGGTCAGCCGCACGATGCCGGCCGCTTCCAGCAGGGCGCGGCGCTTGTCGAAGGCAGGGCCTTCGCCCACCAGCAGCACCGGCGTCGTCGGCAGGAAGATCAGCGGCAGCATCAGGCGGCTTTGACGTCCTTCTCCAACAATCCGCGCGTGGCTTCTGCGCCAAGGCGCGCGCAGAAATCGCCGAATCCTTCGCCCGCCGCCCGCTCTGCGGCATAGGCCGCGAGGACAGGGTCGAGCACCGCGCCCAGCTGCTCCTGCTTCACTTTGTCGGCCAGCGGGAAGGACAGGCGGGTGCCGGCGAAGTCGCCGCCGACGAAGAGCGTATAGAGGCCGGGCGCCCGCCCGACCACGCCGATATCGCCGGCATAGGGCCTGGCGCAGCCATTCGGGCAGCCGGTCAGCCGCAGGCTGATGCGCTCGCCCAGCAACCCGTGCCGCCCGAGTGCCGCCTGGACATCGGCCAGGATCGGGTGATGCACCCGCTCCCCCTCCGCCAGCGACTGGCCGCAGGTGGGCAGCGCCACGCAGGCCAGCGACCAGCGGGCGAGCGGACTCAGCTCCTCGGCGAAGACCGCGCCGTGGTCGCGGAGGATCGCCTCGATCGCGGCGCGGTCGCCCGGTGCGATGTCCGACAGGATCAGATCCTGCTGCGGCGTCGCGATCGGGTTCGGGGCGAAGCGGCGCACCACCTCTCGCAGCCCCTCCCGCAGCCGGCCGGCGATACGGCCGGAGGCGATCGGCAGGCCGAGCCAGAGCTTCCCGTCGCCCTGTTCGTGCCAGCCCAGCAGCTCCGGCACGTCGAGCTTCGGCAGCGCCGGCGGCGGCGCCAGCTTGCGGCCGAGATCGGCCTCCAGCCGTTCCCGCACCCAGGCGACGCCCTTCTCGGCGACGACGTATTTCAGCCGGGCATGCTTGCGGTCGGACCGGTCGCCATGGTCGCGGGAGAGGCGCACCACCGCCTCCGCCGCCTCCAGCACCTCGTCCGGGCCGATCAGCGCGATCGGGTCGGCCAGGCGCGGATAGGTCGCCGGCTTGTTGTGGGTCATGCCCATGCCGCCGCCGACCGTCAGGATCCAGCCGGTGAGCGCCTCGCCCTCGGTCACCGCGATGAAGCCGAGGTCGTTCGCCAGCACGTCCGCCGTGTTGTCGGTGGCGTGCGCCAGCGCGATCTTGAACTTCCGCGGCAGGTAGGTCGGGCCATACAGCGGCTCGTCCACCGCCGCCGCCTTGTCGCCCTCCTCGCCGAGGAACAGCTGGTGATGGGCCCGGGTGCGCGGCAGCAGCGCGGAAGACAGGCGGAAGGCCTCCGCCTCCAGCCGCGCGTGCAGCGCATCGCGTCGCGGCGCAGGCGAGGTGACCACGTTCCGCACCACGTCGCCGCAGGCGGCCATGGTGGTGAGCAGCGTGTCGTTGATGGCCGCGATCGTGGCTTTGAGATTCTCCCGGATCACGCCGTGGAATTGCACGCCCTGGCGGGAGGTCAACCGGAGGGTGCCGTCCGCGTGGCTGTCGGCCAGCGCGTCGAGGGCCAGGAACTGGGCAGCGGTGAGCCGCCCGGCCGGCGCCCGGACCCGGACCATGAAGGACCAGTCCTTGTCCTCGCCGCGCTGCTTGCGCTCGGTCGCGGTGTCGCGGTCGAACTGCTCGTAGGTGCCGTGGAACTTCAACAGCGTATAGGCGGCCTCGCTGATGCCGCCGCGCGCATCGGCCGCGCCCACCTCCTCGGCGATGCTGCCGCGCAGGCCAAGGCTCGCGCGCTTGATGGCCTCGGCGCCGGAAGGTGGTTTGGCGTTGCTGCCGTCGGGCATCGGGAAAACCTCGGAAAAATCGCTTGCGGCACCTAAATCCCAAATCTACCATTCGTCAAACGTGAATCCGGAAAGCCGCGTATGTCCGTCGTTGATGACGCCTCGACCCTGCCGGAGACCGACGCCCCCCGCCCGGGCGAGGTCTGGCTGGTCGGCGCCGGGCCGGGCGACCCCGGCCTGCTGACACTCCGCGCGGCGGAAGCGCTGCGTCGCGCCGACCTGGTGCTGCATGACGCGTTGCCGGGCCGCGGCGTGCTGCGGCTGATCCGGGCCGGGGCCGTGATCGTCAATGTCGGCAAGCGGAAGGGCCAGGCGCCGGTCGGGCAGCCGGCGATCAACCGGCGCCTGATCGAAGGCGCCCGCGCAGGGCTGCGCGTGGTGCGGCTGAAGGGGGGCGACCCCTTCCTGTTCGGTCGCGGCGGGGAGGAGGCGCTGGCGTTGAACGCCGCCGGCATCCCGTGGCGGCTCGTCCCCGGCGTCTCGGCCGGCACCGCGGTACCGGGCGCGGCCGGGGTGCCGCTGACCCATCGCGGCGTCGCGAGCGCGGTCACCTTCGTCACCGGTCATGACGAGGCGGGCGGCCTGCCCGGTGGCCTCGACTGGGACGCGCTGGCCCGTGTCGGCGGCACCATCGCGGCCTTCATGGCGCTCTCCCGCCTCGATGAGATCGCACTTCGGCTGCTGGCCGCCGGGCGCGCCCCGGACACCCCCGTCGCCATCATCGCCCAGGGCAGCACGGCCGCCCAGGCGACGCTCCGCACCACGCTCGGCGCCTGCACGCTGGCCGCCCGGCGGACGCCGCTGCCGAGCCCCGCTCTGGTCGTGATCGGGGAAGCCGCAGGCCTCGCCGCCGCGCTGCTGCCGGCCGCGCCCGCGGAGGATCAACCGGTGCGTCGCGCCCATGCATAGGATTGACGCCATGCCCTTCGACATGCGCGACGCCCCGCCGCGCCTGGCACCCCATCGCGATCCGGAGCCGCTGCCGGAGGAATGGAGCGACCTCTGGGGCCTGGAGGAGACGGGCGTGCCGGCGGTCGCCGTCCTCGCCGCAACCGCAGCCGCGGTCGCCGCGATCGTCGTTCTCTACCTGGTCGGCGCCTGACCCGGCGAAGCGTTCAGATCGCGAAGTTCAGCGGTTCCTGCACCGGCCGCCGCAGGCCGCGCGCCGCGGCACGGCGCAGCAGGTCGTCGATGGTGACCGCCGCCAGCTTCTCCCGGAGCCCGCCTTCCAGCTCCTGCCAGAACGGCAGGGTCACCGCGGCGGACAGCCGCCCGGCGCCCTCCGGCCCGCCTTCCTCCTCCGCCGTCGCGGCGGTCGCGACATCCAGCAGGGTCATGTCGCGCGGCGCACGGCCGAGCCGGTACCCGCCCCGCGGCCCGCGCAGGCTGTCGAGCAGCCCCGCCCGAGACAGCGCCTGCAGCAAGGGCTCGATCCCGCGCCTGGCCGCGCCGAGCCGCTCGGCGATGTCGCCGGCACCGGTCACCTCCTCGCCGCGGCCGGCATGGAAAGCGACATCCAGCAGGATGTCGATGGCAAGCAGGGGGCGGTCATGGCGGATGAGCATGGCCGTACGGATATACGCGAAAGCTTCGTGGAATTCCAGGGCTGGCAGGACTTATTCCTGCCTCGGAGCGTGGTAGCATGCCGTATGCCCCAAGCGACGAAACGCTCCGCCCGCGGCACCGCCCCGGATACCGCCCTCGCCCCTGTCCCCGCCCGCGTCCCGCATCCGCGCGGGCGCCTGCATGCCAGCGTGCTCGACGCGGTCGGCGATACGCCGATCGTGCTGCTGCCGCGCATCGGCGCCGCCGAAGGCCTGCCGGCGCGGATCGGCCTCAAGCTCGAATACCTGAACCCGCTCGGCTCGGTGAAGGACCGCATCGGCCTTGCCATGATCGAGGAGGCGGAGCGCGGCGGGCTGATCGCGCCCGGCCGCTCCACCCTCATCGAGCCGACCTCCGGCAACACCGGCATCGCGCTCGCCTTCGTCGCCGCAGCCAAGGGCTATCGCCTGATCGTCGTCATGCCGGACGGCGCCAGCCTCGAACGCCGCAAGATGATGAAGCTGCTCGGCGCCGAGCTGGAGCTCACGCCCGCCAAGAAAGGCATGGCCGGCGCCATCGCCCGCGCCCAGGAGATCGAGGCCAAGACCAAAGGCGCCTGGATGCCGCGGCAATTCGACAACCCCGCCAACCCCGCCATCCACGCCGCGACCACCGCCGAGGAAATCTGGGCCGATACCGGCGGCGAAATCGACGCCATCCTCGGCGGCATCGGCACCGGCGGCACGCTGACCGGCATCGCCCGCAGCCTGAAGCCCCGCCGCCCCAACCTTCGCGTCATCGGCGTCGAACCCTCCGAAAGCGCGGTGCTGAACGGCGACGAACCCGGCCCGCACCGCATCCAAGGCATCGGCGCCGGCTTCCGCCCGAGCGTGCTCGACCTCGACGCGCTGGACGGCGTCCGCCGCGTCTCGGAACGCGAGGCGCTGGCCGCCGCCCGTCGCTGCGCCCGCGAAGAAGGCCTGCCGATCGGCATCTCCTCCGGCGCCGTGCTGCACGCGGTGATCCAGGTGGCCCGCGAGGCGCCGAAAGGCGGGCTGGTCGTGGGCATCGCGGCGAGCTTCGCGGAGCGGTATCTGTCGACGGAGCTTTTTGAAGGGCTGTAGAGCGGGGAGAAAGAATTCTCCCCGCACCCCTCTTCTTTCTTTTTTATCACTTGGACTGGCAGACCGGATGCGGCGGTCGTGCTGCCCAGCCCAAGTGATAAAAAAGAAAGAAGGGGGCTCGGGGGAATTCATTCCCCCGATCTTTCTCCATGCAGATGGCAAGCCACAGACCCACGCAGCACCGGCGCCTCCGCCGAGCAGCGGGGCATCGCGTGCACGCAGCGCGGATGAAACGCGCAACCCGGCGGGGGTGCGGCGGCGGAGGGGATTTCGCCGATGATGCGGGGCAGGGTGGTGCGTTGCGCCGGGTCAGGCACCGGGTAGGCGTCGCGGAGCATGGCGGCGTAGGGGTGGAGCGGGGCGTTGAGGACGCGGTCGACGGGGCCTTCTTCCACGATGCGGCCGAGGTACATCACCGCGACGCGTTCGCAGAACCAGCGCACCACCGAGAGGTCGTGGCTGACGAAGAGGAAGGCGAGGCCGCGGCGGCGGCGGAGTTCTTCCAGCAATAGCAGGACCTGCGCCTGGACCGAGACGTCGAGGGCGGAAACGGGTTCGTCGGCGACGATCAGCTCGGGTTCGAGGGCGAGCGCACGGGCGATGCCGATGCGCTGGCGCTGGCCGCCGCTGAACTCGTGCGGGTAGCGATCCAGCGCCGCGGGCGGCAGGCCGACCTCCTCCAGCAGGCCAGCCGCGCGGCGGCGCGCTTCGCGGCCGGTCGCAAGGCCGTGGACGCGCATCGGCTCGGTGAGCGCGGCGCCGATCGACTGGCGCGGATCGAGCGAGGAGTAGGGGTCCTGGAAGACGATCTGCATGCGCCGGCGGATCGCCTTGAGGGCGGCGCCGCGGGCGGCGAGGACGTCGGTGCCGGCGAAATGCACGCTGCCGGCATCGGGTTCGATGAGGCGGAGCAGGGCGCGGGCGGCGGTCGACTTGCCGCAGCCGCTTTCGCCGACCAGACCGAAGGCTTCGCCGCGGCGGAGCGTGAAGGAGACGTCCTCCACCGCGCGCACCGTCACGCGGCGCTTCGGGTGGAAGTGCTTCCGCAGGCCGCGGACGTCCAGCAGCACGTCACTCATTGCGGAGCTTCGGATCGGTCGCGTCGCGCAGCCCGTCGCCGATCATGTTGAGGCCGAGCACCAGCAGCAGGATCGCGATGCCGGGGAAGACCGCGAGCCAGGGCGCATCCAGGATGTTTTCGAAGCCGTCGCGGGTCATGCCGCCCCAGGTCGCGGTCGGCGGCTTCACGCCGAGCCCGATGAAGGAGAGCGAGGCTTCGACCCGGACCGCGGTCGCCATCCAGAGGCTGCCCATCACCAGCACCTCGGCCAGGATGTTCGGCAGGATATGGGCGAAGAGGATGCGGAGGTGGGAGAAGCCCATGGCGCGCCCGGCCTCGATGAAGGCGCGTTCCTTGAGCGAGAGGGTCGGCGCACGGGCGATGCGCGCGAAGGGCGCGACGGCGGTCAGCGCGATGGCGATGACCAGGTTCTCGATCTCCGGTCCCAGCAGCGCCACCACGATCAGCCCGAGGATCAGCGATGGGAAGGAGAGCAGCACGTCCATCACCTGCATGGCGATCAGGTCGAAGCGGCCGCCGATATAGCCGCTGACCATGCCGATGACGCCGCCCACCACCATGGCCGCCGCGATGGCGCCGAGCGAGACCAGCAGGGAGATGCGCGCGCCGTACAGCAGCCGGGACAGCACGTCGCGCCCGAACTGGTCGGTGCCGAGCAGGTAGTCGCCGCCCGGTGGCTGCAGCTTGTCGATGATGTTCTGCTCGGTCGGGTCGAAGGGCGCGATCCAGGGTGCCAGCAGCGCGCCGGCCAGGATCAGCAGGGTGACGACGGCGCCGATCAGCGTCGTCGGGTTGCTGCGCGCGCGGGCCAGCGCGCGGCGGAGGCCGGCGCCGCGCGGCGGGGCGGGAAGGGCATCGGCGCCGGCGCTCATGCGTTCTTCACCCGCGGATCGAGCACGCCGTAGAGCAGGTCGGTGATCAGGTTCACCACCACGATCAGGAAGCAGTAGATCACCATCAGCCCCTGCAGCATGGTGTAGTCGCGCTGGTTCAGTGCGCCGACGATGACCTTGCCGAGGCCGGGCCGGTTGAAGACGATCTCGGTCAGCACCGAATTGCCGATCAGGATGCCGACATAGAGCCCGACCACGGTGATGATCGGGATCGAGGCATTGCGCAGGCCGTGCACCCAGACGACGCGGCGGCGCGGCACGCCCTTGGCGCGGGCGGTGCGGATGTAGTCCTCCGACAGGGAGGCGAGCATGGCGCCGCGGGTGACGCGGGTGATGTAGGCCGCCATGGTCAGGCCAAGGGCGATCGCCGGCAGCACCACCTTGTGCAGGCGGTCGAGCGGATCGCCGAGGTCGGCATTGCCGATCACCGGGAACCATCGCCAATGCAGCGCAAACAGCAGCAGCAAATAGATGCCGGAGACGAAGACCGGGAAGGACAGGCCGATCAGCGACAGCAGCCGCGCGGCGACGTCGATCGCGCGGTTGCGGTGCAGCGCCGCCCAGATCCCGGCCGGCACGCCCACCACGATGCCGATCAGCATCGACGCCGCGGTCAGGTCGATGGTGTGCGGCAGCACGGCCGCGACCTCGGCCAGGATCGGCCGGTTGGTCACCATGCTCGACCCGAAATCGCCGGTCGCGGCGGCACCGATGAAGGCCAGGTACTGTCGCCATAGGGGTTGATCGGTGCCGAGCCTGGCGCGCACCGCCGCGGCCGCTTCCGGCGTCGCCTGGTCGCCGAGGATGACCAGCGCGGGGTCGCCCGGCACGATGCGCACCACGACGAAGACGAGCGTCAGCACCGCGAACAGCGTCGGCAGCGCCGCCAGCAGCCGCCGCAGGATGAAGCCCGCCATGCTCACCGGATGCGGGTCGCCTCGGTGATCAGCGGGCCGAGGCTCATGCTGCCGCGCAGCTCGTAGCCGTAATCGACGGCGTTGCGGCGGGCGAAGACCAGCAGCGTCTCGATGATCGGCACGCCGCAGACCTCGGCGATCAGCTTCCGCTGCGCCTCCGCCCAGAGGCGCAGCTGCGCCTCGCGGTCGGTGCTGATCCGCGCCGCGTCGATCTCGGCATCCGCCTGGTTGCAGTGGGAGAAGTTGGTCACCGCGGTCGGCGTCTGCACGATGCTGCGGCCGTGGAAGAACTGGGTCAAATAGATGTCGGCGATCGGGAAACGTGCCGCCGAATAATAGACCAGCGGCGACAGGTTCTGCCGGATCTGCTGGTGGAAGGTCGCATGCTCCACGACCTGGAGATCGAGCGTGATGCCGGCGCGGCGCAGCTGCTGCTGGATCACCTGCATCCCCGTCAGCATTTCCGGCAGCTGGGTGTGGATGACGCGGATGGTGATGCCGTTCGGGTGCCCGGCTTCGGCGAGCAGCGCGCGGGCGCGCGCCGGGTCGTGCTGCGGCAGGCCGTTATCGGCGGTGAAGCCGAGATAGCCGCGCGGCACCAGCGACTGCCCCTCGCGGGAGACGTCGGGGCCGCGCCAGCGCACCATCTCTGCACGGTTCACCGCATGGGCCAGCGCGCGGCGGATGCGGATGTCGTTGAAGGGCGGGATCGAGGTGTTGAGGTTGAGGATGGTCAGCTCGCCGGGCTCGAAGACATCGACGGTCACATTCGGCAATTGCCGGGTGCGGGTCACCCAGGTCTGGTCGGCGCGGCCGTAGTTGAGGTCGAGCTCACCGCTCTGGAACGCCAGGTCGCGGGAGGCGTCGGACGGGATGAAGCGGTAGCTGATGCGCCCGATCTGCGGCGCGCCGCGGAAATAGCCGGCATGGGCGACGAGCTCCGCGCTCTGGTTCGGTGTCACGCGGTCGAGCGCGAAGGGGCCGGTGCCGATCGGCGCGCGCGCGAAATCGGCGCCGCGCTGCTCGACCGCCCGGCGGGAGACGATGTAGCCGCCGGAATAATTGGTGAGCAGCCCGAGCAGGCTCGGGATGGTCTCCCGCAGCCTGATGCGGACGGTCTGCGCATCGACCGCCTCCACCGCCTCGATGGCGCGGAAATCGGCGGAGAAGGCGCTGGTCGCGGCGGTCGCGGCCTTGCGGATGCTGAACACGACGTCGTCGGCCGTGAGCTCCCCGAAATCGCCGTGGAAGCGGACGCCGCGGCGGAGGTGGAAGGTCCAGGTGCGGCCGTCCTCGCTCGCCTCCCAGCGCTCCGCGAGGTCGGGCTCGATGGTCGCAGGGTCGATGGAGCCGGGGCGGAAGCGGACCAGGCCGTTGAACATCCAGGCGACGACCACGCGGTCGATGGTGGAGACGGCGAAATGCGGGTCGAGCCGCCCGACATCCTGCGCCGCCATCCCGACGCGGAGCGTCGGTCCCTGCGCCAGCGCCGCCGGCGCCGCCAGCGCGGCGCATCCGGCCAGCAGCCAGGCCCGCACGGCCTTCCCAAGATACGCCATCGCCTTCAGCCTCCCCCTCTTGCGTCCGACGCTACACCATCCGCCGGACCGGCCCGCCGCTTTTCGGCAGGCGTCCGTCACAGCATGTCCTCCAGCCGGCAGTTCACCAGCAGCTCGGCGATGGCGGCATTGCCGGGCAGGCGCAGCAGCGTCTCGACCAGCACGGCCACGTCGCGCGGGTCGGTCATCGCGTCGCGCGGGAAATCGGCGGCCGCCGTCATGTCGGTCGCGACGAAGCCGGGACACAGGGCGCTGACCCGGATGCCATGTGCCCAGCCTTCCCGCCGCAACGCATGCGTCGCTGCGACCAGGGCGAATTTCGACATCGCATAGCCGGCATTGGCGTTCCGCACCCGCTTGCCGGAGAGCGAGGCGATGTTGACGATGCGGCCGTCGCCGGCGGCGACGAGATGCGGCCAGGCGGCGCGGGCGACCCGCATCGGCGCCTTCACGTTGATCCGCAGCATCGCATCGAGTGCGGCTTCGTCGGCATCGAGCGCACGCCAGACCGGGTTGATCCCGGCGGCGTTCACCACCGCGTCGATGCGGCCGAAGCGGGCATGGGCGGCGGCGACCCAGGCTTCCGCCGCACCCGCCTCCTCCGCCTCGTAGCGATGGGTCTGCAGCCGCGGCGCGGCGGCCAGGGCTGACAGATCGCGGAGCCCCGCGGAGACTGCATAGCCGGCGGCGAGCAGCCGCTTCGCGACCGCGCGGCCTATGCCGCGGGAGGCGCCGCTGACCAGCACGACGCGGCCGGCCGGATCAAGCATCGGAGGCCACGTGACAGCGCACCTCGTGCGTGGCCGCGATCGGCGCCAGGACCTGCGGCGTCTCGCAGCCCGGCTGGCGCTGCGGGCAGCGCGGCGCGAAGCGGCAGCCTTCGGGCATCGCATCCAGCGGCGGCACCCGGCCGCCGATCGCGGCCAGCGCCTGACCGGGCCGATCGAGCCGCGGGATCGCCGCGAACAGCGCCCGCGTGTAGGGATGCGCAGGCTGCGCGAAGATGGCGCCGACCGGCCCCTGCTCCACGATCTGCCCGGCATACATCACCGCCACCCGGTCGGCGATCTGCGCGACGACGCCGAGGTTGTGGGTGATGAACAGCACCGCCATGCCGTGCCGCGCCCGCAGATCCGCCAGCAGCCCCAGCACCTGGGCCTGGATGGTGACGTCGAGCGCGGTGGTCGGTTCGTCGGCCAGCAGCACCGCCGGATCGCAGGCGAGTGCGACCGCGATCATCACCCGCTGCCGCATGCCGCCCGAGAACTGGTGCGGATACTCGCCGAGCCGCGCGGCGGCCGACGGGATCTTCACCTCCTCGAACAAGGCCCGCGCCCGGTCGAGCGCCGCGGTCCGCGACAGGCCGCGATGGATGCGGAGACTTTCCGCCACCTGGTCGCCCACCGTCATCACCGGGTTGAGCGCCGTCATCGGCTCCTGGAAGATCATCGCCATGCGGTCGCCGCGCACCGCTTCCAGCGCCGCCTCCGACAGCCCTGCGATGTCTGTCCCGTCGAGCAGGATGCGCCCGGCGGCGACGCGGCCCGCCGGCGGGCCGATCAGGCCCATCACCGACATCGCCGTCACGCTCTTGCCGCAGCCGCTCTCGCCCACCAGCGCCAGGGTCTCGTTCGGCATCAGCGCGAGCGACAGGTCGCTGACCGCGGGATGCCAGGCACCGCCGATGCGGAACTCGGTGCGCAGCCCTGCGATGGCGAGTGCCGGTGTCATGGTCGGCCAGCCTGCCGGCCCGCCCGCTGCCCTGGCAAGAGCCCACGGGCTTGCCAGACGCGGACTTCTTGCCAAGTCTGGCGGCAAGCGCCGTTCGGCGCAGCACCCCAAGGAGCCTCCGCCCATGGATGGGTCACACCCCGCCCCCGATGCCCGCGCGCGCGCCCTCCGCGCCCGCTACGGCACCGATCCCGCGCTGCCGCCCGGCCCCTGGAACGCCGCCATCGACCTGATGCTCGCTCACCGCTCGGTGCGCAGCTACCGGCCGGACCCGCTGCCGGACGGCCTGCTCGGGACCATGATGGCGGCCGCGCAATCGGCGGCCACCAGCTCCAACCTGCAGACCTGGTCGGCGGTGGTCGTCGAGGATCGGGCGACGCGGCAGGCGATCTCGGCCGTCGCCGGCCAGCAGAAGCACATCCTGGACGCGCCGCTGTTCCTGGTCTTCCTCGCCGACGCGTCGCGCAACGCGCGCCTGGCGGAGCAGGAAGGCACGGCACTCGCCGGGCAGCCCTTCCTCGAATCCTTCCTGGTCGCCGCCCTCGATGCCGCGCTCGCGGCGCAGAACGCGGTGCTGGCGGCGGAATCGCTCGGCCTCTCCACCGTCTATATCGGGGCGATGCGGAACGACCCGGTCCGCATCGCGGAGCTGCTCGGCCTGCCGCCGCAGGTGATGGGCGTCTTCGGCCTCTGCGTCGGCTACGCCGCCGAGGGCGCCGAAGGCGAGGTGAAGCCGCGCCTGCCGCAGCAGGTGGTCCTGCACCGGGAGCGCTACGCGGCCGAAGGCGAGCAGGCGGCGCGCCGCGCGTACGACCAGCATCTCTCGGACTTCTCCGCCCGCAACGGCATGGGCCCGGCCGGCTGGACGCAGCGCGTGATCCAGCGCCTGGGCACGCTCAAGGCGCTGTCCGGCCGCGACCGGATGCGGGCCGCCATCGAAGCCCTTGGCTTTCCTCTGAAGTAGCGCTCACAACGCTTGACGCGGCTTCCCGCGATGGTCTGACCTCTCCCTTGCAACCGGCAGCAAGCCGGGCAAGGGAGGTCCATGATGACCACAGGCACCGCGATCACGCGGCGTTCGGCCGTGGCCGCCGGCATCGGCGCCGCACTCGCGCCCCGCCCCGGCCGCACGCAGCGCGCCGACTGGCCGACCGGCTCCGTCCGCTTCATCGGCATCTTCCCGCCCGGCGGCGGCACCGACATCCTCTCCCGCCTCTGGTGCGCGAAGATGACCGAGCTCACCGGCCAGCAATTCCTGGTGGAGAACCGCAGCGGCTCCGGCGGCAATGTCGGCAGCCAGTCGATCGCCCGCTCCCCCGCCGACGGCAACACCATCGGGCTTGCGAGCATCGCCTCGCTCGCCATCGCGCCGACCCTGTATGAAAGCCTGCCCTTCGACGTGAACCGCGACTTCAGCTACGTCACCGGGCTCTGGCAGCTGCCGAACCTGCTCATCGTCAACAATGACGTGCCGGCCCGCAGCGTCCCCGAACTCATCGCGCTCATTCGCGCCAACCCCGGCCGCTACAGCTTCGCCAGCGCCGGATCCGGCACCACGCTGCATCTCTCGGGCGAGATGCTGAAGCAGCTCGCCGGCCTCGACATGGTCCACGTGCCCTATCGCGGCGGGGCGCCGGCCCATATCGACCTGCTCGCCGGCCGCGTGCACATGATCTTCGACAACATTCCCCAGGCGCTGGCCGCCGTGCGCGACGGCAAGGTCCGGCCGCTGGCCGTCACCAGCGCGACGCGCAGCCCGCAGGTGCCCGACATCCCGACCATGTCGGAATTCCTGCCGGGCTTCGAGATCACCTCCTGGGCCGGCGTGATGGGCCCCGCCGGCATCCCGCCCCGCATCGTCGAGCGCATCGCGACCCTTGGCCGCCAGGCCCTCGAAACACCCGACCTCGCGAACCGCTTCCGCGAGAACGGCGCGACGCCCTGGTGGACCACCCCCGACGACCTCGCCACCTTCCGCCGCACCGAGGAAGCCCGCCTGGCGCCCCTCATCCGGGCGTCAGGTGCCCGGGTGGAGTGAGGGCGTCTGGTGTGGGCGACCACCGGACAAATCCGCGCGACGTTCCCGTCCGGCATCACGGCGTCGTGGCTTCCGGTTCGGCGAGCGCATAGGTTGCGGTTCCGGGACGGACGAGAAATCCAGGAGGAAACGCATGAATGCGACCCTTACGCGGCGTGGGCTGCTCGGAACCGGCGTGGCGGCAGCGGCCGGGCTCTCCCTGCTGAACCGCAACCTGGCCTGGGCCGCGGCGCCGATGCGCAACGAATTGCCGCCGGCCTGGCACCGCTTCCGGTGGGGTGAGTTCGAAGCCACCATCGTCTCCGACGGCAGCCTGCCGCTCGGCAAGCCGCAGGACAGCTTCGTCGGCCCCGGTGCGGACCGGATCACCGCGATGCTCACCGGCGAATTCCTCGATCCGGAGGCGGCGACGCTCGAGCAGAACGTGCTGGTGCTGAACACCGGCCGCCAGCTGCTGCTGTTCGACACCGGGATGGGCGACAGCATGGGTGCCGATTCCAGGATGTTCGGCCCGACCACCGGACGGCTGCTCGCCAACCTGCGTGCCGCCGGCATTCAGCCCGAGCAGATCGACATGGTGATCGCGACGCACGCGCATTGCGACCACATCTGGGCGCTGGTGAACGGGAACGGCCAGCGCAACTTCCCGAACGCGCAGGTCGCGATCAACGAAGCGGATGTGCGGTTCTGGACCGACGACGCCAACAAGCGCGGCCCGGCCTTCATGACGGCCTTCATCGAAGGGGCGAAGAAGAACCTCGACGCCTATCGGGACCGCCTGGTGATGGTACGCGACGGGCAGGAGGTGGTGCCGGGCGTCACCGCCGTCTTCGCGCCCGGCCATACCATCGGCCACACCATCTACTTCATCACCTCCCAGGGCCGCACCCTGGTCAACACCGGCGACCTGGCGCACCACCAGGTGCTGCTGCTGCGCCAGCCGATGATGGAGTTCTCCTTCGACACCGATCCCAAGCAATCGGCGGGAACCCGCAGCCGCATGCTCGAACGCCTGGCGACCGAGCGGCACGCGGTGCTCTCCTACCACTTCCCCTGGCCCGGCCTCGGCCATGTCCGGCGGGAAGGCGAAGGCTTCGCCTGGGTGCCGACGCCGACCAACGTGACCACCTTGGGTTAGACCGCCGTCGGGGCGCCGGCGGACGATTGACAGGGCGCCGCGCGGGGCGTTGCTGGCGCCCATGTCGAGATTGCCCTTCGAGCGGACCGTCGATCCCGTCGCGGCGCCTGGCCGCGCCGCGAGCAGCCTGTTCGGCACCGCCGTCCCTGCGGCGCCGCCGCCCTCCGGGCTGCTCGCCTTCTACTGGTACTTCATCCGCCAGGCGAAGGCGCTGTTCGTCCTGCTGTTCTTCTGCGGCGCCGTGGTCGCCGTGCTCGATGCGCTGATCCCGATCTTCATCGGCCGGCTGATCGGCCTGCTCGATACGCACGGGCCGGAGCGCCTGCTGGCCGAGGCTTGGCCGCAGCTCCTGGCCATGGCCGCCGCGCTGCTGATCGGCCGGCCGCTGGCGATCACGGCGCAGAACCTGGTGGCGGCGCAGGGCATCAACGGCAACGTCACCAGCCTGATCCGCTGGCAGAGCCACTTCCACGTGGTCCGCCAGGGCTGGAGCTTCTTCCAGGAGGATTTCGCCGGCCGCATCGCCAACCGCGTCATGCAGGCGGGCCCGGCGCTGCGCGAGAGCATCGTCCAGGGCATCACCGCCGTCTGGTACATCATCGTCTACGGCAGCACCGCGGTGCTGTGGCTGAGCCAGGCCGATGTCCGCCTCGTCCTGCCCGTCCTCTGCTGGTTCGGCGCCTACCTGCTGCTGCTGCGCTTCCTGGTGCCGCGCATGCGCGAACGCTCCAGGGCCGCGTCGGAAGCCCGCTCGCTGCTGACCGGCCGCATCGTCGACAGCTACACCAATATCCTGACCGTCAAGCTGTTTGCCCGGGCGGAGGACGAGGACGGCTTCGTCCGCGACGGCGTGGCGCGGCTCAATGCCGCATTCCAGCGGCAGATGCGCCTCGTCACGCTGAACAGCCTGCTGCTGTCCAGCCTCAATGCCGTGCTGCTGACGGTGATGGGCGCGCTGTCCATCTGGCTCTGGCACCGTGGCGACATCGCCATCGCGACGGTCGCGGCGGCGCTGCCGATGGGCTGGCAGATCGCCAACATCTCCGGCTGGGTCGCCTTCAACGTCACCGGCATCTTCGAGAATGTCGGCGTGGTGCAGGAAGCGACCGGCAGCATCGCCGTTCCGCCCACCGCGCCCGACCCGCCCGGCGCGTCGCCGCTCCGCGTCGCCGCGGGTGCGATCCGGTTCGAACGGGTGCGCTTCGCCTATGGCCAGGAACGCGGCGTGCTGGAGGATTTCGACCTGGCGGTCGCGCCCGGCGAGCGGGTCGGGCTGGTCGGCCAGTCCGGCGCCGGCAAGACGACGGCGATGAACCTGCTGCTGCGCTTCTTCGCCCCCGAGGCCGGTCGCATCGTCATCGATGGCCAGGACATCGCGACGGTCACCCAGGAATCGCTCCGCGCCGCGATCGGGGTGGTGACCCAGGACACTGCCCTGCTGCACCGCTCCATCGGCGACAACATCCGCTACGGCCGCCCCTCCGCCGGCGAGGCCGAGATCGTCGCCGCCGCTCGCCGCGCCGCCGCGCATGGCTTCATCACCGAATTGCAGGACTGGCGCGGCCGCGGCGGCTACGACGCGCATGTCGGGGAACGCGGCGTCAAGCTTTCCGGCGGCCAGCGCCAGCGCATCGCCATCGCCCGCGTGCTGCTGAAGGATGCGCCGATCCTGGTGCTGGACGAAGCGACCAGCGCCCTCGATTCGGAGGTGGAGGCCGCGATCCAGGAACAGCTCGCCGGGCTGATGGAAGGCAAGACGGTGATCGCGATCGCCCATCGCCTGTCCACCCTCGCCAGCATGGACCGGCTGGTGGTGCTGGAGCGTGGCCGCGTCGTGGAACAGGGCAGCCACGCGGAGCTGCTCGCCCGCGACGGGACCTACGCCCGGCTCTGGAAGCGGCAATCGGGCGGCTTCCTCTGAGAGCCATTCCTTTACAGGCTCTGACCGCCACGCGGTCGAACGGGGTCCTGCTTCAGGCCGCGAAAGCGCCCTCGAGCTTCGCCAGCATGGCCTCCTCGGCCGCCGACACCTTCGAAGACAGGCCGAGGAAGCCGCCCGCGGCTTCCGCGACGCGGCGGGCCCGACCGAGGACATGGACCTTCAGGGACTGCCGGGCATCCTCCCCAAGATCGGCGGCGGTACCGCGGGTGTAGTCCATCCAGGTTTCCACGAGATGCGGTCCCGGCGGCTTGGCAAGCCACTGGGTCAGGAGCTGGTAGCCGGGTCCGGCCGGGTCCATCCCGGCACCGCTCGCGGCGGAGAGGAGGGCCGCGCGCTCCTTCTCGTCGAGCAATCCATCGGCCCAGGCGACGGCGACCAGCGGGACGAGCGTCAGCGCCGCCAGGGTCTCGCTTTCGATTCCCGCGGCGACGAGCTTGTCCAACAGATCGTCATCGGTGATTCCGGAAGCGGCGGAGAGCGCCTGCTTCCGGACGCCCGATTCGTTGCTCGTCCGCAGGCGGCGGATCAGCTCCGCATCCTGCTGCGCGAAGAACGCCTCCTCCAGCGCGCGCCGGCGGTCGTCCAGGAACTCGTGGCTCATGTCATCGTTCCATGCTGTCGGAGGCGATGTCGGGGTGAGCCTTGCGACTTGCAACCTCACGCCGCGCGCGGAAGCAACCGCTCCACGGTCAGGCGATTCTGCCCGTCCTGGCGGGCGTAGTGCTGCCGGTCGGTCATCTCGTGGACCAGGAACATCCCGAGGCCGCCGATCCGGCGGTCCTCCAGCGCGGCCTCGAGGTCCGGCGGCGGCTGGGTGGTCGGGTCGAAGGGCGTGCCGTCATCGGTGGTGGTCAGGCGCACCAGCAGGCCGCCCGGCCGCGCCTCGGCCGCCAGCTCCACCGTGAATTGCCGTGCCTCGCCCTCCGGCCAGGCGCAGCGGGCGATGTTGGTGACGATCTCCTCGGCGACCAGGCGAAGCTGCATCGCCTCCGGCTCCGTGGCGCCGGCATCGAGCAGATGCGCCTCCATCGCGTCGAGGGAATCGGTGACCTCCGCCACGCTGCGTCCGCAGAGGAGGCGGAGGGTGGCCATGTCAGCCGCCGAGCTGCGCGAGGGCGGCGGCCTCGTCGTCGCGGATGGTGACGACGCGGTCGAAGCCCGAGATCGCGAAGACTTCGCGGACGGTCGGCTGCAGGCCGAAGATGGCCAGCGCCCCGGCATTGGCGCGGGCCAGCTTGGCGGCCATCAGCACGACGCGGAGCCCGGCCGAGGAGACATAGGCGACGTCGGTCATGTCGAAGGCGACGCGCTTGCCCTGGCGCACCTCGGCGGTGAGGCGGGGCTCGGCATCCGGGCTGGTCGCGGTGTCGATGCGGCCGCTGATGCGGTGGATCAGCGCGGCACCCTTGGTCTCGGTGGTGACGTTCATGTCGCGTGCTCCTCGATGCGGGCCTCGGCGGCGGGCCGGCTTGTCTCCGGCCCATGCCAATGGAGGCCGATCATGGTGATGTCGTCCGCCTGCGGCTCGGTATCGGCGAAGGCTGCAACGGCGCGGGCCACCGCGTCCAGCAGCTGCGCGGGTTCCTGGATGGCGGCATCGGCGGTGATGGCGGCCAGGCGGTCGTCGCCGAACAGGCTGGCATCGGGGCCGACGGCTTCGGTGACGCCGTCGGTGAACAGCAGCAGCATGTCGCCGGGGTCGAGCGCCAGGCTGCGGTCCTCGTAGGGGAAGCCGTCCATGACGCCGAGCGCGATGCCGTCGGGCATCTCCAGCATGGCGTCATGGCCGTCACGGCCGCGGCGGCGCGGCGCGTTGTGGCCGGCATTGGCATAGGTCATGACGCCGGTGCGGCAATCGATCACGGCGACGATCACGGTGGCGAACATCAGCGTCGGGTTGTCGGCGGCCAGCGTGTCGTTGGCCTGGGCCAGCGCCTCGCCGGGGCTGGCGCCGCGGCCGATCGCGGCGCGGAGCAGGCTGCGCGCCATGGCGATGAAGATCGCGGCGCCGACACCCTTGCCGGATGCATCGCCGATCAGCAGCGCCAGGTGATGCTCGTCGAGCATGACGAAGTCGCAGAAATCGCCGCCGACTTCCTTGGCCGGCACCATGGTCGCGTGCAGGCGGAAGGCGCGGCGCTGCGGGAAGGTGGTCGGCAACGACGAGAGCTGGAGGCGCCGCGCGACGTCGAGCTCGTCGCGCATGCGGTTGAACTGGAGGCGCTCGTCGAGCGCCTGGCGCACGACCGCGAGGTCGCGGGTGCGTTCGGCGAGCAGGTCGGCCAACGCCGCGTGCTGCTGCACGACATGGCCGGAGAGGCGGGCGAAGGCCGGCCCGATGGTCGCATCCTCACCTTCGAGGAGACCCATGATCTCCTGCCGGGCGGGGCCTTCGAGCACGCCGGTCAGGCGGGTGATCTCGCGCCCGATCAGTGCGCGTTCGCGAAGGCCCGCCAGGCGGCTGCGGGTTTCCAGCCGATCGAGCGTCAGGGTGTTGCTGCGCAGCGCCTCCAGCGCCTGGCCGATGGCGCCGACCTCGTCGCGGCGGGGGCCGATGGCGGCGGAGGCGAAGATGTCGCCGCGGGCCACCGCCTGCAGCGCCTTCGCGAGCTCGGTCAGCGGGTCGAGCGCGTCGCGGATGACGCGGTAGAGGGCGAGGCAGGTGGCGCCGGCGGCGATCACCAGCAGCCCGCCGGCGACCAGCAGCAGCAGACGGCGCGCGCGGAGCTCGGCGCTGGCGTCCGCCAGCACCAGCAGCTCCGCGATCGGGGCGCCGGCGGAATTGGCGAGCGGCGTCGCCTCCAGCCGGAACAGCCGGTCCTCCAGGCCGAGGATGTCGCCGGCCCGCGCGCCGCCGGCGCGCTGCCAGAGCGTGGGGTCGGAGGCGAAGAGAGGATTGCCGCCGCGGTCGCGGAGCAGGAGGTCGGCGCGGAGCTGGCGGGCGATGCGGCCGAGCACCTCCTCGGCCGCGGTCGCGGCGGACAGCAGGCCGCCCTGCGCCAGGCGGGTGCTCGCGACCAGCAGCACGCCCTGGCCGGGTGCGGCTTCGAAACCGAGATGCAGCTGCTCGGGTGCGAGATCGCGGATCAGCGCGACGGCGCCGCTCGCGAGCGGGTCCTGGGCGGCAGGGGCGGCGGCCAGCAGCTGGCCTTGCGCACCGACCAGGTCCATGCGGCCGGTGCCGTCGAGGCCGGTCAGCGACCGCAGCGCCGCGAGCCGCTGGCGGGCGCCGGATTCGTCCCCGCTCGCCAGCGCGCCGGCGAGCGCCTCATCGGCCGCGGAGCGGCGGAGGCCGGTGACCAGCGTCGCCGCGGCACGCTCCATCGCGTCCTGGAGCTGCGCCGCCTGGAGCGCGGCGCGGAGCGCGCCGGCGCGGCTTTCGCCGTCGCGGAGCACGAGCCATGCGGGCAGTGCGACCGATGCGGCGACGAGCAGCGTCGCGAGGGCGAACAGCAGCAGGATCCGGGTGCGGAGCAGCATCAGACCGTCTCGGCCAGGCGCAGCAGGCCGACCGGCGGATAGAGCGCCAGGCGCCGCGCCGTCTCCATCCGGATCAGGAAGGAGAAGCGGGTGAGGGTCTCGACCGGGATGCTGCCGGCGGCGCGGCCTTCGCGCAGGATCTGCTCCGCCTTGAATCCGGTGAAGGCGCCGACGCTGTAGTAGCGGCTGACGAGGCCGGCGAGGCCTTCGGCGAACTGCACGAAGCGCTCGCTGGCGGAGAAGCAGGGCAGGCCCTGCTCCAGCGCGCTGCGGGTCAGCAGCGTCCGGTGGTCGTTCAGGAAGGTGTCGGGCGGCACGTAGAGCCATTCGGCGCCGGCGCCCTTGGCCGCGGCGACGAGGCCGGGGATCGAGGCCGGGTCGGGGCGGCCGGCGGCATCCAGCGCCACCGGCAGCTCGGTGACGCCGCCGCCCAGGAACTCCGTCATCTGCCGCACGACCGAGAGCGAGTTGCGCTCGTTCGGGTTGAAGGCGGTCGCGACCCGGGTGAAGGGGCGGTAGCGCGCCATGGCGCGCATCTGCACCGCGACGGGCGCGATGTATTCGGTGCCGGTCACCGGGCGTCCGGCGGCCTCGCGCGATCGGATGATGCGGTTGCCGACCGGGTCGGTGACGATGTTGAAGACGGTCGGGATGTCGGTCAGGTGGCGCGCCGGATCCGCCGCGTCCCAGGGGCCGAGGGCCGCGATCGCGAGCGAGGTGCCCCAGAGATAGACCAGGTCCGGCCGCAGCGCCCGGGTCTCCGCGACCAGCGCCGGGACGCGCGAGAGGTCCTGGGCGACGTCACGGACGATGAGCTCGACCGGGATGCGGCGGGCGGCGAAGTAGTCGCGGAAGCCGTCGCAGGCTTCCTCCCAGCCGCGGAACAGCAGCATGACGATGCGGAAGGGCCGCGCCTCCGCCCGCGCCCGGTGCGCGAGCAGCAAGGCGGGGGCGGCGGCGGCCAGAAGCGTGCGGCGCGGCAGCGTCATGCCTGGCTCTCCTTGCGCATGGCGCGGAAGAGAAGCGCGATCCCGTAGCCGAGGGCGGTCGCGAGCGAGAGGATCCCGAGCACCAGCATGGTCTGGGCGCCGCCGCCGAGGGCGAGGAGGGAAGCGGCGGCCGGCGGCCCGACCACGCTGCCGAAGCGCTCCGCCAGGCGCAGGAAGCTCAGCATGGCGGCGGAGCCGGCGGCGCCCTGGGCGATCGCCGGGATCAGCGCCAGCATCGGTGCCGCGGCCAGGCCCTGGGCGATGCCGGTCGCGACGATCGCTGCCGGCAAGGCGATGTCGCGGTCGAGCCAGAGCGGCAGCATCAGCCCGACGCCGTTCAGGATGCCGGCGGCGGCGATGACCAGGCCGCCGCGCCCGGTGCGGTCCGAGAGCCAGGCGCCGGCCACGATCGCCGGCAGCATGCAAAGCCCGTACAGCATGACGTTGCGGCCGATCGCCGCCTGGCTGAGGCCGAGCTCGCGGAGCTCCAAGGGCGCCAGGAAGAAGATGAAGCCGCCGAGCAGCACCTTGGCCGGAATGGCGGCCAGGATCACCAGGATGGCGAAGCGCGGCTCCGCGAAGGCGGCGCGGGCGCTCTGCCAGAGGCCGGTGCGCGGTGCGGCGCTGCCGCCGCCGGCTGGGAATTGCAGCCAGACGAGCAGCGCGATGCCGAGGACGACGAGCATCGACGCGCCATAGGTCATGCGGAAGCCGAGCCGGTCGGCGAGCACGGCGCCGATCGCGGTGCCGCAGACCGCGCCCGTCATCACCGCCGCGGTGAAGCCGCCGAGGCTGCGCGCCACGCGGCCGCTCGGCGCTTCCTGCGCCAGGTGCACCTGGCAGGCGATGGTGACGATCGCATAGCCGGCGCCGGAGACGGCGCGGGCGAGGGCGAAGGTCACGATGTCGGGCGCGAGCGCCGCGCCGAGATGCCCGATCGCGGCGGGCAGGATGCCGAACAGCATCGCCTGCCGTGTGCCGCGGCGGGCCACCACTTCCCCGCCCCAGGGGGTCGCAAGTGCGACGGCGGCGACGAAGGCCGCGATCGGCAGCGCGGCACCGAAGGCGCTGTCGCCGCCGCCCGTGAGTGCGAGGGCATAGAGCGGGTTGAAGGAGGTCGAGAGCTGCTCGGCGAAGACGAAGAGGAACAGCGGCAGCCGGGCGGAGGCGGCGCCGGCGCCGAGGCTCTCGACCGCGCCGCCGACCCCGAAGCGCAGCCTGGTGCCGACTTCGGCCAGGATGGCGGTGGTGCGGCGCGCCGCACTCGATTCCGCGGCCAGCCAGCAGAGCCGCTCCCAGCGGTCGTTCATGCGCCGGACGAGCACATTCAGGTGGCGGCTGACGCGACCGGCCTCGGCGCCGATGTCGCCGGGGGCGCGGACGGTCCAGTCGCCGGCGCCGAGCCGCGCCTGCAGCCGCAGCACCATCGCGATCGGCGCCGAGACGGTGCGCGACAGCACGAAGCGCAGGAATTCCGCGGTCGCGAGCAGCACCACCAGCAGCACGACCAGCACGTCCCAGCGCATGTCGTCGAGTGCGGTGTCGAGGCGGGCGCGGGCGATGCCGACATGCACCCAGCCGACGGCACGGCCAGCGGTCAGCAGCGGCTGCGCCGCGTCGTAGCTCTGGCCGAGCAGGCGGGTGACCGAGCCGCGCTCGGGTGCCGCCGATCCCTGCGGCAGGCCCTGGAACGCCGCCTGCGCCTCGCCGGCGCGGGCGACGATGCCGCCGGCCGCATCGGCCAGCAGCACGTAGGCGAGGCCGGGCTGGGTCGCGAGCAGCGAGGTCAGGTAGTCGTCGACGCCGGCGAGGCCGTCGAAGGGCACGCCGAGATCCAGCGCCCGCTGCAGGGTGGCGGCGCCGATGCTGCCGACGATCGCGGCTTCCCGCTCCAGCTCCGGCTTCAGCTCGGTCTCGAAGCTGCGGAGTGCGGCGTGGGAGACGAAGCCGACGGCGAGCGTCAGCAGCAGGACGGCGAGCGCGACGACGCTGCCGATCAGGCGACGGTCCGGGGTCATGCCCTGGCTTCCTCGGGGATGTCGGAGGCGATCGCGTCCAGCCGGTGCTCGGCGGCGGCGAGCACCGCGCTCGCCTCCCCGATCGCGCCCTGCAGCGCGGCGGCCAGCGGCTCCGGCTTCGCGCCGGGCTGCATCGCGGCCTCCATGGCGGCGAACCAGCGCCGCGTGCGTCGGGTGACGAGATGGATGCCGATCGCCGCGGCGGGGACGGCGAGTGCCAAGGCCAACAGCGTCGCCTCCGCCATCGAGAGCAGCATCGAGGCCAGGCGCTCGTCGATGGTGCGGCGTTCGTAACGGAGCAGCAGCGCGCCTTCGGCCTGGCCGAAGCCGTTCACGATCGGCACGCCGATCCCGTAGGCAGGGCCGTCGCGCCAGCGCCAGTCGCCGGTGCCGGCCCGCGCCGTGAGCGCGGCGCGCGGCGCGGGGGCGTTCAGGTTCTGGCGGTCGGTGTCGAACAGCACGACGCCGCTGTCGTCGAGGATGGTCAGGCCGGCGATCAGCGGCTCGGCGGCGCGGCTGCGCTCGAGCAGCGCCTGGCCGCCCGGGATGCCGGCCAGCCGCACGCCGAGTGCGAGGCTGTTCTCGACCGTGTCGCCGAGGTCGCGGGCCAGGATCTCCAGCACGCGGGCCTGCTGCTCCAGCAGGATGCGCTCGAACTTCAGGTAGTTGAGTCCGGCCGCCAGGCCGCAGCCGAGCAGCAGCATGGCGGCGAGGATGCCGGAGAGCCGCGTCGCGAAGGACAGGCTGCCGGTCACGCCGCGCGGCTCCGGAGTGCGGGGGGCGGCGGCGCGAAGGCCTCGGCGAGCAGCTCCGCGTAGTCGAGCGGGTCTGCCACGGGCACGCTGAGGGCGTCGAAATCCTCGGAAGCAGGGAAGCGGTAATAGGCGCCGCCGGCCGGCTGCGGGACGGCATCGGGCGTGATGCCGCGCGCGAGCGCCGCGGCGGCGCCGGCCGCGATGCGGACGCCGCCGCGATAGAGCGAAGCGGTGTGCCACATCAGCGACCGCGCCGGGTCGAAGGGCACGCGCGCGACGCCCAGGATGGGGCCGGTGTCGATGCCGCGATCGACGATGTGCACGGTGCAGCCGAGCTCCGGCTCGCCGTTGCGGATCTGCCAGAAGGGCGCGAACAGGCCGCGATAGCCGGGCAGCATGCCGGGATGGACGTTGACGATGCCGCGCGGCACCGCATCGATCACCCGCTGGGGGAAGATCAGGCTGAAGCGGGCGGAGACGACGACGTCCGGCCGGAAGTCCAGCAGCGTCCGCGCGCCGCCATCGGCGCGCAGGTCGGTCAGCGGCACCCAGGCGTCGGGATGCGGCAGGCCAGGATGGGCCGGGCGGTCGGCGGCGAGCGTATCGATCGCGACGTCGCGCTCCAGGAGCTTCATGCGCGCGAGCGCCGGCACCGCGGTCTCGGCGCCGCGCGTCTTGACGCTGCAGAAGATGCGGAGCTCGGCGAAGCCGAGGGCGGCGGCCAGGATGCGGGCGGACAGGAGGCCGTGAATATCCTTCTTCACGCAAAGCGCGATCCGCATGCAACCCCCGGTCGATGTCCTGCCGGGATCATTTGGCGCCGATAACCTTTAGGCATCGCTAACCGCGGTACACATAAAACGCATTCCAAAGGCGAGTGCGCGGCGACAACGTTCCGCGGCGCGCGGAACTGGCCTAGGATCGACGCATCGCAAGAAGCGCGTGCGCTGCCGCGGCGGAGTGGGACAGGATGGCACCCGACGGACAGGACGGCGGACCGGCCGGAAGCAATGCGGATGCGGCGCCGATCCGGGTCATCGGCGACCGCTACGAGGTGCGCGACCGCATCGGCCGCGGCGCCTTCGGCGAGGTGTTCGAGGTCTATGACCGCCGCCTGAGCCGCCTGGTCGCGCTCAAGACCATGCCGATCGGCCCTGCGACCGATGCCGAAGCGGCGGAGGACCTCCGCCGCTTCTACCAGGAGGCGCAGTCGGTCGCGCGGCTGTCGCATCCCGGCATCGTCACCGTCCATGATTTCGGCGAGGCGCAGGATTTCGCCTGGATCGTCATGGAGCTGGTGATCGGGGAGACGCTGAAGGCGGTGATCGACCGCGGCGAGCGTCCGGGTGTGGCGGAGACGGTGCGGGTCGTCTGCGCGCTGCTCGATGCGCTGCATTACGCGCATGGCCGCGGCATCGTGCATCGCGACGTGAAGCCCGCGAACATCCTGCTGGCGCTCGGTGCCGAGGACAATCTGGGCGAGGTGCGGCTGGCCGATTTCGGCATCGCCCGCATCGGCGACGCCAACCAGACCGCGGTCGGCCAGATGGTCGGCACGCCGGCGACGATGTCGCCCGAGCAGCTGCGCGGCGATGCCGTCGACCTCCGCGCCGATCTCTGGGCGGCGGGTGTCATCCTCTATGAGATGCTGACCGGGACGAAGCCCTTCCCGGGCGGCGTGCCGGCGATCTTCCACCACATCCTGACGGCGACGCCGAAGCCGCCTTCGATGCTGGCGGCCGACGTCCCGCCGGCCTTCGATGCGGTGATCGGAATGGCACTCGCGAAGGCGCCGGCCGATCGCTATCCGGACGCCGCGGCGATGGCCGATGCGGTCCGCGCCGCGGCCGCGGTGCATGCGGCGCCGCCGCCGCCGGTGCCGGGGCTGGAACCGCTGCCGGGCCTCGAACCCTTGCCCGGCCTGGGGTCGGAGGAGGAGACGGTGCGGATGCCGCGCCCGGCGGCGATCGCGGCGGTGCCGGCGCGGCGCGGCGGCGGCGGCGCGCTCGCCTTCGGCTTCGTGCTCGGCCTGCTGTGCGGCGGCGGCGGCGTCTATGTCTGGCTGACGCGGAGCCTCAACGCGGTCGCGACGCCGGCCGCCATCCTGGCGCCGGATCTGTTCGCGGAGGCGAGGCCGGAGCCCGCCGCCGCACCGCTCGCGCTCCCCGCGCCCTTGCCGGACGCCGTGCCGGTCCCGCCGCTGCCCGAGCCGGTGCCCGAAGCCTCCTCCGCGGTGTCGAGCCTGCAGCCGGAGGCAGCGGTGGCCGCGCAACCGGTCGGCCCCATGACCCGCGGCCTGTCGCCGACGGCCGCGAGCCCCGAACGCGTCGAAAGCGAGCAGCCGGCGCTGCGCTTCGTCCCGGCCGCGCCGGCCCCGGCGATCGCGCCGCCCCCCGATGCCAGGCTGACCGCGCCGGTCCCGCCGGCCGCGGCGGCGCCCCTCCCGGAAGCGGTCGCGCCGCTGGCGCCGCCGCCGGCGGCCGCAGCCGCAGCTGCTCCGACACCGGTGCCGGCGGTCCCGCCGCTGCCGGCGCCCGCCCCCTTGCCCGAGCCGGTCGCGGCGGTCGCGCCGCCGGCCGCCGCACCCCCGCCCCCGGTCTCGGCACCGCTGCCGCCCGCCGCGCCGCAGGCAGCTGCGGCAACGCTGCCGGCGGCCGTGCCGCAGGCCGTCGCGGCACCGCCGCCTGCGCCAGCGCCGGCGGTGCCGGTCCGGCGCCCCGTCCCGGTCGCCGCGCGCCCGTCGCCGCCGCCGGCGCCCGGCCGTTGCTCCGCCGCCCAGGTCGCGACCCGCAGCGGCAGCCATCCCGGCTATGGCCGCATCGTCTTCGCCTGGCGCGTCCCGGCCGATTACGCGCTGGAGCAGGGGCCGGACGGCATCCGCCTGCGCTTCGCCGGCCCCGGCTGCACGCCCTCGGTCGATCGCCTGGCGCCGCCCCGCAACGTCCGCGCCATCCTGCCCGATGCGGATGCCGACGCGATCCGGATCGAGACCGCCCCGGGCGCCGAGGTCCGGCATTCCCGCCTGCCCGACGGCCGCCTCGTCATCGACGTGCTCGACCGCTGACGCGCGGTCAGGTCGAGACCGACTTCCCATAGCGGTCCAGCACCGCCGCGACCGCGCCCAGCATGGCCGGCAACGGCGTCGTGCCGGCGACCGAAAGCGCCGTCCCTGCACGTTCGAACAGCGCGACGCAGATCGCGTCTGGATCGTGCCGCGAGCGATAGGCGATGCCGTCCGGCGCGCCGGCGTGGTCGTGCAGCGCGTCCGACCAGGCGCCGCAGGGCGCATAAGGCCGGTTCCCCCCTTGAGTGGGCAAGCGGGATATGCTGAGACTGGCATGCTGTGCGGTCGAGGAACATGCGCAAGGCTCAAGCATCATTGCGTCATCCGCCTCGGCTGAAGCCACGGCTGCGGAAACGCCCTGCTGCACTCGCCGACGCCCGCAGGTTGCTCGCGGGTGAGGTGGCGGCTGTCATTCGTCGGCTCGGACTTACGCAGGCCGGCGCAGCGCTCATCCTAGGCGCCGACCAGCCCAAGGTGTCGCGCCTTCTCAACGGTCAGATCGAGGAGTTTTCACCGGAGCGTCTCCTGACATTTCTGACTTTGCTCGGCCGCGACGTGGAGATCGTCGTCCGACGCCCCAAGATGGACCTAGCAGCCGTAGGCCGATTACGCGTCGTCAGTGTTGAAGAGGGCACTGCTTGATGCACGCCGTGTCTGAAACCTTCAACTTGCAGCAAACGGGGCTGATGTTCGACTTGAATGATATGTGGGCGCGCGTACGCGCCGAGATCGCGGACGAGTACTCAAAGCCGCATTCCCATCCCTGGATCATCGGGTTCTCCGGCGGCAAAGACAGCACTCTCGTTGCCCACCTTGTGTTTGAGCACCTGCTCACGCTGCCCCGGAGTGCGCGCTGCCGTGAAGTCCACGTCGTGGCGAACGACACGTTGGTGGAGAGCCCGCTCGTCGTGTCGCACTTGCGGATTGTTTGTGAGGAGATTCGGGCAGCGGCGGCTGCATTTGGCCTGCCGGTGCGCGTTCAGGTCACGCGTCCGGACGCAGACCACACCTTCTGGGTAAGCCTCATTGGCCGCGGTTACCCCTCGCCGAACCGCAGCTTTCGCTGGTGCACGGACCGTATGAAAATCCAGCCCACCAGCCGCTACATCCGGGAGCAGGTAGCCACTTCCGGCGAGGTGATTCTTCTTCTCGGCGTACGGCGCGACGAGAGCGCTACGCGAGCCGGCAGCGTGAAGCGATACGACAATGGGTCGCGGTTGAACCGCCACAACGACCTCGTCGAATGCATGGTGTTCCGCCCGATCGTAGACGTCACCACCGAGGACGTCTGGGAGTTTCTGGCTGAGCACGCGTCCCCATGGGGCGGGTCGCACCAAGCCCTCGTCAGCTTGTACCGCAACGCATCGGGTGGCGAGTGTCCGGTCGTCACGCAGAAATCGGATGCGCCCTCGTGCGGCACTACGTCATCTCGCTTCGGCTGTTGGACGTGCACCGTCGTCGAGAAGGATCGCAGCCTCGAAGGATTTGTAACGGCCGGCTTTGCCGAGTTCACCCCGCTCCTTGATTTTCGGGACTGGTTGGCGACCCTGCGCAGCGACCCGGCACGCCGGATGGCACGCCGTCGGGATGGGCGGATCACTGTAACGTCGGATGGCGTGCATGTGCCGGGGCCCTACACGATGGAGACACGTGGCGAAATCTTCGAGCGCCTACTCGCGCTGCAAGAGCAGGTCGGCAATTCACTCATCTCGGAGGCCGAGGTCGCCCGCATCCGAGAGATATGGGCCGAGGATGCCCTGGCCGGGGCGCGACGGCACGAGGAGCGGAAGGCCGAGTTTCTGCTAATGGGGAGGAAATAGCTGGTGCCTCGCAATGTTGTCGTCCTCCTCAATAACGAGGAAGGCCGCCGCTTGGTGCGCGCCAAATGCAGGGCGGCCCTGATCAAGATCGCTACCTTCGAGGAGCTGGTAGACGCCGAGCTCGACAAGCAAGGCATGAAGCGGCGCGCCGGGCTGTGGGAGGAGTTTGACGAGATCCTTGACCGCGCCGCCGACGAGGACTTCGGTTGATGAACCTCCGTCGTGTCGAGCTCCGCGACTGGAAGGCGTACCGGCATGCGCGCTTCGACTTTCCGGCGGCTGAAGGAAGCCGCAACATTATCTTGATCGGCGCGCCCAACGGCTTCGGCAAGACGTCCTTCTTCGAGGCCCTGACGCTTGGGCTGTTCGGCCGGGAGGGCCTGCCGCTGCTTCCTCGCGCGACGTTCGAGCCGTCCGGCGGGAATGGGGGCGATGGCAAGCTTCAGACGAGCTACAACCAGTTTCTGAAGGAGGCGATCCACCGCCGAGCCATCGCTGACGGACGCCTGTCGTGCTCCGTCGAGCTGGAATTTGAGGACGACGAGGGCGAGGCTGTCACGCTGAAGCGGTCCTGGCACTACTCGTCGAGCGGCGGCCACAAGCCGGGGGACGAGGAACTGCTCGTGTATCGAGGCCGAGCAAACCGTGCCCTCGGCCCGCCACCCACAGTGACCGATCGCACGGGCTGGTACCGCGACTTCATCGCCAGAACTTTTCTCGGCTCGCCGCTCGCCGCCTTCTTCCTATTCGATGGCGAGCGCGTTCGGCAATTCGCCACGCGCGGAATGGAGGACCAGGTACGCAAGGGTATCGAGGGCCTCCTGGGGCTCCCGGTCCTTCGGTCGCTGCAGGACTCTCTGCGCCGCTACGCCGACAGCCGGCGGGGTCAAGTGGCCACGCCCTCCGATTCCAAGGTCGGCGAGGTGCAGGCGGAGATCAACCGTCTAGAGGCTGAACACGCTCGCCTTGTGCAGTCGATTGAGGAGGCGGAGGCGATCCTCCCGCGGCTCGAGACCGAGCGGGAAGAGCTGGGGCGGGATCTGTCGCGTCTCGGCGGCGGCAGTCAGGCGATGCTGCAGGATCTCATCCGCGACGAGCAACGCCTGCGCAGCACGGCCGAGAAGCAGGCTGACGAGCTGCAACGCCTGCTCGGCGCGGAGCTGGCACTGGCGCTGGCCAGCGAAGCCCTGCGTGGTGAGGCGCTCGGCACGCTGCGGGCCGAGGAGGTGCGAGAGCGCTGGGAAAGCGGTCGTACTGAAGGTTCGCGAGGCCTAGCGCGGTTCCTCGAACAGCTCTCCCGGTCGCTGTCTGTCGTCGCGCCTCCACTCGACGAGGCGCAAAGGGCGGCGGTCTTGGCGCAGGCGGAGGCGGCATGGGAGGCGCTGTGGTTCCCGCCGCCGGCGGGTTGCGCGCAGCATTATCTGCACGGCTACTTGCAAGGGACGGCACGGGAGCAGGCTGCGGCCAAGCTGCGCGCTGTCGCGAGCATCTCCGTGTCTTCGCTACGTGAGCTGCTCTCGGGTTTGCAGGAAAACCAGGACAAGGCTGAAGCAAAGAAGCGTGAGTACCTCGGGCTGGAGGCCAATCTCCCGGCCGCGAGGGAGAAGCAAGACCAGCTTGCCAAGCTGTCGGAAGACATAGGCGCTCTGAGGGCGAAGCTGAAGGCGGACCGCGACGCGCGTGATGCCGCCGAGGGTGACCTGCAGGCGCGCCGCGCGGAACTCGGGCGCTACACGGAGGCGCAGGGGCGAGGCGCAGTGCCACTCCGTCGCGCGAAACAGGCCGAGTCTATCGCGGCGGTTATTGGTGAGCTCCTTAAAGAGGCCCTGCCGACGCAGGTGGAAGAGGTCGCTGCCAAGATGACCGAGGCATGGAATGCGATGGCGCGGAAGAAGGGACTGGTTCAGCGCGTCATCATCACCCCGGACTGCGAGGTACGCCTGCTCAACTCGCGGAGCGAGGACATTCGCGAGATGCAGCTCTCCGCCGGCGAGGAGCAGATTTTCACGCAGGCCCTCATCTGGGCCATCGCCGACATCTCCGGGCGCGCCTTCCCGTTCGTGGTGGACACGCCGCTCGGTCGCCTCGACGAGGAGCACCGCAAAGGCGTGCTACAGCAGTTCACGAAGCGAGAAGGGCAGGTAATCATGCTGTCCACAGACACGGAGGTCGTCGGACCATACCTCGACGCCATCCGCCGCCGCGTGCTCTGCGCCTATCGGCTGGAAGCCCGTGCCGAGGACGGCATCACCATCACGTCGCCCAAGCCGGGCTACTTCGAGGCGGTCTGACGCATGGCAGCCTTCAGTCTCTCCGAGCTTGCTCGGGTATCCTTCGGCACTACGCGCGAGGCCGACCAGCAATGCGACCGCCTCAAGTCGGCCCTCGGCTATAAGGTCAACTACCTCGTTGCGCGGCTTGCCATCGCCCGGTCGCTGGCTCTCACAAAGCCCATACAGGCCGACACGCGAGACGCGAGCGACGACGACGAGGACGGCGGACGAACCATTCGCGGGCAGCAGCTTTTCGGCGATGGACCGGACGCTGCTGCGTGGATTGCCCTGATCGTGCAGCGAGCCGGAAACGGAAACCTGTCGCGGAGGGACGTGCAAGCCTTGGTGGCGGCCCATTGGCGCCGTGGCGCGCGTCTGCTCGTCGACGATTGGGCCGAGGCTGGAGGAGATCTGTCGCGCTTTGTGGAGCGCCTCGCCGCGGCGGCGGGGCTCCCGGAAACGGCGCCGGCCGGATCGCGCGGGGGAGCCGCGGCCGACGACGTCACAGCACACTCCGGTGTTGTCGAGGTGCCGATCGGCGAGGTCGCCAGGGACGCCGACAGCGGGGAGGCAGTAAGTTTCCCGCTTAATGCACCAGGCGGGAGCCCACATATGGCGCTCATGGGCGGCGCTGGTTCCGGCAAGACACGCACCGCGGCGCGGATACTACGGGCCATCCGTGGTGCGGTGCCGGTCCCCATCCTCGCCTTCGATTTTAAGGGCGACTTGGCGTCTGGTTACGGGCTTGACCAAGTTTTCGGCGCGCAGGTTATCGCCCCTCCACGCGCCGCGGTGCCACTCGATGTGCTGGCAGTGGCCGACCGCGACGACGTGACGCTCAAGGAGACGTCCACGCGGTTTCGCGATTCCTTCGCACGCATCAAACGAAGCGGCCTCGGCGGTCAACAGGCCGACCTCCTGCGCGAGGCAGCGCTCGCTGTTCTCCGGGCCAAGCAGCCGGCTACTGTTGCCGACGTGCGCGAGGCGGTGAAACGGGAGTACGACCGCCTCCGCCGCAAGCCGGACGAGATGCTCGCTACGTTGAACGAGCTCACTTCGTTCACGCTTTTCGAGCCTCGCATAAAGCCGGCTGACTTTTTCGCGGCAAGCTGGATCATCAGCCTGCCGCCGGCCACGCCAGAGATAGTCCGCCGCCTAGTGGTAAACCTCACTCTCGACGCCTTAGACAGGTGGCTGAACTCTCTCCCAGAGGCGCCCATCGTTGGCGGGCACCGGGCGCTGCGACACCTCTGCATGATCGACGAGGCGCATCAGATCCTTGAGACGAAGCTGCCCGCGCTCGGTAACTTGGTGCGGATGAGCCGCTCGAAAGGAGGTGTCGTGATGCTCGTGTCGCAGTCGCCAAACGACTTCTCAGGCGAAGATGACGACTTCCTCGACAACGTGGGCCTTACAGTCGCCTTCAACACGCAGGCACAGCCTGGTCCAACGAGGCGCATCTTCGACCAAGCGCAATCACTGTCATCGCTAGTACCGGGCGAGGCGCTCAGCCGTGTCCGACTAGAAGCGAAAACGAGACGGGTGCACGCGTGGCGCGCCGAAGCGCGGTCTTAAACGTCTCACGCATCAGCATTGCGAAAACCGTCAAATGGCGGCTATTTTCTCCTGAGTGCGTGCATGCCAGCCCTCCAGGAGATCGCGCGGCGTAACACCTTCGGCGCCCCGTTGGGCGGCACGCCCAAACTGCCTGTCGAATTCCCCGTGGGCCTCCTTCAACGTGAGAACCTGTTCTTCACCCGGAATCTCATTCGGCAACTCGATGCGGGCGCTTTCCCGCGCCTTACTCATGTAAAACTGGTAGAGTGTTTCCGCGTTAGACCATGCAGCGAACGACTCAATGCGAACTTCCTTCTGCATCCGGCTCTGAACAGCAGGAAGCATTTGGAAATATCGATTCTTCGCGGTTGGGGTAAGAGCAACCAAAAGAAATAAATGTCTCGGCAACGCATCAATCAGCGCGCGAATGGCTAATAGGAACCTTAGAATCGCTGTTTTTGACGTCGTGTAGCCCTGCTTCTCTAATTCATCAAGCAACAACAACACACCTCTTACAATGCCGAGGTGATCACCGACTTCCATCAAGTCACGAAGGACTTGAGTTTTTGACTCAAGCGTGTCAAGCCTGTAGTATACGCCCAACAGCTCCCTATGGAGCTTCAGCAGGCGGGACCCAGTTACCCATTCAAACGCAGCTTGTGCCGCAGCCTTAAGTTGGTTGCTCTCTCCTGTTGTTTCCGCTTTCGCAAGTGTTCTTAGCACGGCCTGAAGGTCGCGGTTTCGAGTTCGGTCATAGATGCTGGCCAGCTCAGCAGGCGTCTTGCCTTCCATACGCCGAGCAACATTCGCAAAATAACTTTCCCCTAACTCCTGAAGAAGACGTCGCAAGACTCCATCGAAACTGGGTTCTGGGTCACTATAGTAGTGGACGATATAATTACCATGGCGGCGAGAGCTCGCCAGCTTTCTTAGCTCTGTGTCATAGTGGCTAAGTAGATTCGTTTTTCCAACACCTTGTTCGCCCGACACCACAATGACCTGCGAGTGCTGGTCCGCCAAGAAGCTGCGAAGGCGAGCGATGATCTCGGCGTCTGCTCCAATGTCGAGGTGAGGATGGCCTGAGGGCTGCCCGGCCGGCGGGAAAGGGTTACCAGTCACGCCGAAGCGCCGAAACAGCTCTGCTTTGGGATCCCCGTTTGAGGCACTGACGAGGCCCAGCTTATCCATAAGGCTCATAGGCGTGCCTCCGCATCAAGGCGAAGCTCTACACTCGTGCGATCTGGAATTAAGAAGTCCCCGTGATAGAGGTGCACAGGAGCCAGAGAGGCGGCCGCACCATGCGGTTCGAATGTATGGAACTGATGATCTTCGAAGCGCGTGTCCGGGGTTGCGCCGCGGGTAAAGCGTTTTAGGTCGCCGGAAGCTTGGGCAAGCTGCAGCTGATCTCGAGCTACGAGCGGATGTATTCCGGCTTCGCGTACCAACACTTCAAGCCAAGCACCGGTAAGAACATACCCGTCTCCTTGCGCAGCAGTCTCTAGAAGTCCGCGGTAAGCTCTGAGCGCAGCTTCAACATACTCAGTTGCTGTTGGCTCGGAGGGAGTTGCGCACAGGCCGACTCTTGGAATGAACAACATGAAGCCACATGCCTCTCCGAGCCGTCTGTAATTCGGATACCTCCAAAACATAGTTGACCTAACGGCATGGTCTGAAATGTGGCCTTGCGAAGTAAGATCGTCCACAAATGCAGAGAACGACGACACGCGACGCAATAACACCCCAGCCGCACGGAAATCGCGTGAACGAATTGCTTCCACAAGTCTGTCAAGGAGATCTGTTTTCACCACTACTTCACCGTCAATAGACACGAAGCCACCTGCTTTCAAAAAGCCCGTGTAAGAGCGAAACTGATCCGGTTTGACGCCGACGGCGTATGCAAGACCGTTCTGATCGGCTTGGCCCGCATCACACAATGTCGATATGACGGATATGAGGCCTCCGGCGGAAAACTTGTACCCAGCACCTCCGCCCTCTGGGTCGCGGCGTACCGTTTGGTCGCCACCTACAACCGGACGCTCACGACCAGACTTCGGACTCGCAGTCCCCGACCGCGTTGCAGACGGAGCCTCACTAGACGACGGAACGTTAGGCGAATTTTTCGTCGGTTCGACCGGGCCGGCATCGAAGTCCGTCTTCCGGAGCCAAATCAGATCGTCGATTGAGTGGAACGGCTGCCAAGGAAGGTTCGCTCCAACGGCCGCCACTTCAACGGCTGGCCCCCCTGGGAGACCTAACCGAACCGTTCCAAAACAGTTTGCAAATTCCCACAGGAGCGAAGAAAGCGGCACAGAGTAGAGTGAGCCAACGAAGGGGTGAAACGCCACCCCCGAGAACGTGGAAGGAAGTAGCCGCTGTGATGAGTCGGTGCTGAAAAACATTGGGCGGATTCCCTCCGCCAAAGCCATGCGCGCGAGGCCTTGGTCAGAGGTCATCAAGTAGACTTGGTGGCCTGGAGTTACATGTGCTTGCTGCTGCCGAGCGGTCTCCAAGACAAGCCGATCCGCATAACTGCGCACTGCAGCAGTCACGTTTAAATCAGTTGCTTCGCTCTCTTTGTCGGGCTGAAAAGCGTTGCGCAAAGGGTCAGCAAAGATAGACGAACGCTCAACCTCCATCTCGCTTGACATTTCCAGTCGCAACAGAACCCGCTGCCCGCCGAGGCCTTTGATCCTGCTGAGCAAAGCCTCTCCACGCTTCAGTTTCAGCATCGCTGCCCTGCGATGCCTTATGTAGCCATCAACCTCATTCACGACCTCCATGTGGACAATGCCAGGCACTTTCAATCGTGCTGTCGGATAAAGGAATCGAGAAACGAAATCTAAAGCGCCGCCGTGTACAGCTGATGTATCTGCTACGATAGTAGTAGGTCTCTTGAATGGCAGTATTTCAAGTAAATCAGCGTCAAACCTCGGATGAATAAACCCGAGCCGAGACAGCAAGGACGGGATCATACCAAGAGCGGATGCAGCGCGCGCGCGCTGCTTGTCATTCGAAGTCTGATTGCCACTAATACCAAGACATTTTACTAACTCTTGCTCCAAGATTGATGCGGACTGGAGAGCAAGTTCGTAGAAGCCATACGCAACGGCTGCTTCAGTGCTGTTTTCGCCGCCCACCTCAGACGTAGAGGGACGAAGGCGCACTGTCCCCAAACTCAACCAGGAGTTATTTTGGAAACATCGGTCTTCCTGAACAATCAGTTCCAATGGTTCCAGTGAGGCAGCCTCAAACAGTTCGGCAAGCGGGCGCGTGGCATCCGGTGGGGAATGCAGCTGATGGCTCATCGCACAGTCACATTCGCAGACGGAACGGTACAGAAAACGTCATGTATCCAGCGTAAATGCCGGCATGCGGATACGATCGCATTGCAACGAAAAGTGAGCTCGTCGTCTATGCCCTCACCCAGCGGCAAAGGCTGCTCCGACTCATGCCAGCTTGTCTGACCATCAACGGAGAGGCTCTCCAAGAACTCTAACGCTCTGAGGAAACGCTCGAACCCGCGCTCCTCAATCGGTTTGGCGGGATCGAATTGGCCCACCAACGCTTCACGAGCGGCTTCGACTTTTTCCGCCGGGACACTGACCCACAAATCCTCATTCAGCTGCCAACGATACACCTCTGCAAATAAGACATCAGCCTCACCGACAGGGCGCCCCAGTCCTGGCAACACACGCATGAGCTGGCGTCCATCTCGCAAAGGTCTCCAGACCTGCAGTCTCAGCTTTCCAGCCAAAGCGTTCCCCGTGTGGTCCGGCGTTCAGTAGGCAAGTCCGCTTAACATTGCGGATGCGCCTCTACCCGCGTTTTGTAGACTCTCAGGCGATCGCGATCAACGCGCGGGGTTCAGGAGCCACGCGTGATTGGCCAGGGTAACATTTTGTAACCGACTTCCCGTAGCGGTCCAGCACCGCCGCGACCGCGCCCAGCATGGCCGGCAACGGCGTCGTGCCGGCGACCGAAAGCGCCGTCCCTGCACGTTCGAACAGCGCGACGCAGATCGCGTCTGGATCGTGCCGCGAGCGATAGGCGATGCCGTCCGGCGCGCCGGCGTGGTCGTGCAGCGCGTCCGACCAGGCGCCGCAGGGCGCATAGGGGCCGGTCGAGACTGCATTGTCGGTGCCGACGCGCTGCAGCCCCGACCCGTGCAGGCGCACCAGGCGCAGCGGGCGTGCTGCGGTCAGCACCGAGGCGGCGCGGTCCTCGATGTCGGCCATCGCCACCATCAGCCGTGCCGGGTTGCGCAGCAGCGTCTCGGCCAGCGCCGCGCCGAGGTCGAGCCCCAGATAGAGCACGCCGAAGCGCCCGCTGGCGCTGTCGAAGCGGAAGGTGGCGGGCCGGCCGACGACGGGTCCGAAGAAGACCGGGTGATGCGCCCGGCGATGGATGCGGTGCAGCGCCTGTCCGGCCGGGATGCTGTCGATCGGAAGCGCGGCGCCGGCGAGCCAGTCGGGCGGCGGCGGGGCGGCGCCGGACGGCCCGCGCGGCACGGTCAGGCGAACCCATCGCTGCCGTTCGCGCGCAGCAGGCGGGACACGCCTTCGGCGTCGCCGGCCTGCAAGGCCGTGAGCGGCGTCGCGCCGCCGAGCGCTGCGTCCGGTGCCAGCAGGAAATCGAGCGTGGCCCAGGGACCCGCCGCCGCCATGCCGCGCACCACCTCGGCAAGCCCCGCGGGCGGCCCGGTTTCGCCGAACTGGCAGGCGGGATAGCGCCAGTCGCCACCCTCCCGGATCGCAAGCAGGCCGCCGGCGCGGCGGCGCTTGTCGACCGCCTGGCGGGAGATGCCGAGCGCGGTCCCCGCCTCCGCCGCCGACAGCGCGCCGCCGGCACGCTCCAGCAGCACCTGCCGGTGCCCGAGGTTGCGCGCCAGGGCCGGCACCAGCGGGTCGAGTGCCGCAACCGCCGGCCCCACAAGGTCGCCCTGGCCCAGCAGTTGCGCCAGGGAGCCGGCATCGGTCGGGCGCGCCAGTGCCTCCGCCAGCAACCCGGGCGGCGCGGCCTCCGCGATCCGCTCCAGCGCCGAAACGGCGCGGCGGAGGAAGGCCGCCTGCATCGAATCCGGTGCCGCATGCAGGCTGAGCGTGAACCCGGTGGCGGCCGCATCCTGGGCCATGGTGGTGAACCTTGGTTGTCCTGGGGACGATGTGGTTCTGCATGGCCTCAAGTCAACCTGCGTCAAGCGGCGGCCGGCACGATCCTCCCATCCTCCATGGCGACGACCCGGTCGGCGATGTCGAGGATGCGGGGGTCGTGGGTCACCATCAGGATCGGCGCGCCACGCTTTTTCGCCAGGTCGCGCAGCAGATGCACCACCTCCGACCCCGATTGCTTGTCGAGGGCCGCGGTCGGCTCGTCGGCCAGCACCAGCCCGGGCTCCGGCGCCAGGGCACGGGCGACCGCGACGCGCTGGCGCTGCCCGCCCGAGAGGTGCGCCGGGAGCTTTTCCAGGTGGTCGGCGAGGCCCACCTGCTCCAGCAGCGCATCGGCGCGCTGCAGCCGCTCCCGCTCCGTCAGGCCGCCTTGCATCTCGAGCGCCATGGCGACGTTCTGCCGCGCGGTCAGGAAGCCCAGCAGGTTGTGGCTCTGGAAGATGAAGCCGATGCGTTGGCGAAGGGCCACGCGCGCCGCTTCGCCGGCGCCGGCGAGCTCGCGGCCGAGCACCCGGGCGGAGCCCTCCTGCATGGCGCGCAGGGCGCCGATGAGCGTCAGCAGCGTCGTCTTGCCGCTGCCGGACGGGCCGGTCAGCAGCACGATCTCCCCCGGTGCGACCTGCAACGCGACCTGGCGCAGCACCGGCCGGCGCAGCTCGCCCTCGCCGAAGGCGAAGGTGATGTCCTGGAGGGTGACCGGCGGATCGGGATCGGCGCGCATCAGAACATGTCCGCCGGGTCGGCGTCGCGCAGCTTGCGGACCGCGAGCAGCCCCGCGATCGCGCACATGCCGAAGATCAGGCCGAACACCGTCAGCCCGCGCTCCAGCTCCATGCGCAAGGGCAGGAAGGTCGCCTCCCCGATCACGCCGTAGAGCCAGGTGGAGGCGAGGATGCCGGGGATGAAGCCGAGCACGGCGAGGATCGCCGCGGCGCCCAGCACGACCCGCGTGAGATAGCCGTTGGAGAAGCCGATCGCCTTCAGGGTCGCGTATTCGCGGATGTGGTTGGCGATGTCGGAGAACAGGATCTGGTAGACGATCACCATGCCGACGATCAGGCCCATGAGGCTGCCGAAGGCGAAGATGAAGCCGATCGGCGTCGCGGTGTCCCAGTAGTTGCGCTCATGCGCGACCAGCTCCGCATAGGTCATGACCATGACGTCGGGCGGCAGCAGGGCGCGCAGCCGCGCCTGGGTCGCGGCGATGTCCGCATCCGGCTGCAGGCGGATGGTGATCAGGTCGGTCATCGCCGGATCGCGGTTGAGGATGCGGCGGAAGTTCAGCTCCGACATCACGGCATTGCCGTCGGCGCCGAAGCTCGCGCCGATGTCGACCAGGCCCACCATGCGCATCTCGCGGCTGCCGACCTGCACGGGGAATGGTCCGTCGCGCTGGAACATCGCCTCGATCGGGCCGAATTCGGGCCGGGAGCGGCGATCGAAGGCGAGGGTGTCCGGCTGCTTCAACTGGTCGATCAGCGGGCGCAGGCCGGGCAGGTCCATCGCGCCCGATTCGGTGTCGAAGCCGATCAGCTGCACGACGCGGCGGGTGCCGGTCGCCGGGTTCCGCCAGACCGATTGGAACAGGTAGACCGGCACCGCCTGGCGCACCTCGGGCAAGGCGAGCGTCTGGAAGGCGCGCACCCGCGGCAGCGGCTCCGGCCGGAAGGAGGCGGTGGTCAGCGGATGCAGCAGGAACAGCTCGCCGCGCATGGCGGAGATCACCGCCGAGGCGCTTTCGAACAGCGCGGCGCGGAAGCCCAGCTGCATGAAGACCAGCACGCAGGCGAAGACGACGCCGGCGACCGCCGAGATCAGCCGGGCGCGCTCCGCGCGGAGCTGCCGCCAGGCGAGGCGGAGCGGCAGCAGGATGCCGGCGCCGATACCGGGGCGTCGCGCGCGCGGCGGCTCCGGCGGCGGTGCCTCTCCGGTGCGCTCGGGCGCCCAGGGCAGCAGCGAGCGCGGCGCGATCTCGTTCATGGGCGGATCGCCACCTGCACCTGCATGTTCGATCGCCGCTCCAGCGCCTGCCGCGCCGTCTCGTCGAGGGCGAGCCGCACCGCGACGGTGCGGGCATCGACGGCGGCGATCGGGTCGGTCGCGGCCTGCGGCGCGCGGCGCACCTGCCAGCCGATCTCGCGCACCGTCGCCGCGAAGCGCCGGGTCTCGCCCGGCACCGCGATCTCGGCGGCGGCACCGAGGCGGATGCGCGGCAGGTCGGTCTCGTAGACATCGGCCACGACCTCGAGGCGGGAGAGGTCGCCGATCTCCATCACGCCCTCGTCGCCGATCCGCTCGCCCAGGCGCGCCACGATGCGGATCACGGTGCCGGCGATCGGCGCGCGCAGCCGCGACAGCTCGGCATCGACGCGGGCCTTGCCGACCGCGGCCTCGGCGGCGGCGAGCTCGGCCTCGGCGACGGCGACATCCTCGGGGCGCGGGGTCAGCAGCCGCTCCAGCGTCGCTTCCGCCTGGGCGCGCTCGGCGGCGGCGCGGGTCGCGGCGAAGCGCTGGCGCTCGGCCGCCGCGACGCCGCCGGCGCCGGACGGCACCAGCCGCTCGGAGCGGACGGCGTCGCGGCGCGCGATCTCCTCGGCGGCGGCCAGCGCCTCGATCTGGGCGCGCTGGGCGGCGATCTCCTCCGGCCGGCCGGCGGCGCGGATGCGCGCCAGGCTGGCGCGGCGCTGGGCGAGGTCGGCCTCGGCCTGGGCGAGCGTCGCGTCCTTCATCGGCGCATCGCTGAATTCCGCCAGCAGGGCGCCGGCCTCGACGCGCTGGCCTTCCTCGACCAGCAGGCGCGCGATGCGCACGCCGCCCATCGGGCCGGCGGAATGGGTCAGCTTCAGGATGCGGCTCGCGGGCTCGACGCGGCCGAGCGCGCCGACGCCCTGATCGGGGGCGACGCCCGGCAGCGCCACGATGCGCGCCGGCGGCGCTTCCGGCGCGGCGCTGCCGGCATGCATCCAGGCCGCGCCACCGCCGATCGCGGCCAGCGCGACGACGCCCAGGATGATCTTGCCGCGGCGGGTCATGGGACGGGCTCCAGCAGGCGTTCCAAGGCTGTGGCGATCATGCGCCGCTCTTCGGTGGGCTGGTCGCGCAGGCGGAAGATGCGCCACATCAGGGCGCCGTCGGCCGCCGCCATGATCGCGGCGCCATGCCCGGGCGGCAGGCCGTCCTCAGCGATGCCGCCCAGGATCGCGCCATAGACGGCGCGCACCGGGTCGAGCAGCGCCGGGTCGTGGTGGAAGGCGGCCAGGTAGACGGCGGCGGCGCGTTCGTCCCGCTCGTCGTAGGCGCAGGCATCGTCCTCGCCGAAGGCCCAGGCGATCATCGCCCGCGCGAGGCGTCCGGGACCTTCCGGCTGCGCCGCGACCCCGGCCTCGAACTCGGTGCGGAAATACTCGGCCAGCCGCTTCAGCGCGGCATCCAGCAGCGCCTCCTTGGAAGCGAAGTGATAGAGCAGCCCGCCCTTGGAGATGCCGGCGAGCCGTGCCGCGGCATCGAGCGTCAGGCCGGAAACGCCCTTGTCGTGCACCAGCGCCTCCGCCGCATCCAGGATGCGGGTGCGGGCGTCGAGAGGCCGGTCGGGGGGCGGGACATCCATGTCGCCATAACTGTACCGTCCGGACGGTTTATCAAGGGGAGGATCCCATGTCGCCCACGATCGCGGCCTCGGGCCGGTCGATCGAACCGGCCGGCTTCAGGCCGCCGATTTCGGCCAGCGGCGGTGGAACCAGAGCCAGTCGCCAGGCCTGGCGCGGATCCAGGCCTCGATCCGGGCATTGATGGCGCCGGTCAGCGTTGCGAGGTCGGTACCGCGGTCGCCGCTTGCGGGCAGCAGCAGGGCAGGCTCCGCGGTGATCCGGAACCGGGCGGGCCCCAGCCGCTCCACCCGACCGGGGATCACCGGGCAGCCGAAGCGGAGGGCCAGCGCGGCGGGCGCGGCCGGCGTCATCGCCCGGTGCCCGAAGAAGGGTGCCGCGATGCCGTCGTTCATCTTCTGGTCGGCGAGCACGCCGAGGATGCCGCCTTCCGTCAGGTGCCGCAGCGCCCCGCGGGCGCCCGCCGCGCCCTTCGGGAACAGCGGCCCGCTGCCGCCCCGGAGCCGCGCCAGCAGGGCCGCGACGCGGGGATTGTCCGGCGTCCGGTAGATCGCTCCTATCGCGATCCCTCGCGCCCGGAGCACGCGCGGCAGCACTTCCCAGTTCGCCAGATGCGCGGAGACCAGGATCGCCGGCCCCGTCTTCGGCAGATGTTCCTCGCCGGCGATCTCGATCGTCAGCCGGCCGAGATGCGGCAGCTCCGCGACCAGCGCCCCGAGATTGCTCCAGGCGTCACGAAGGATCGCTTGGTGCTCGGCCTTTCGCTCCGGCAAGGCGAGGCGCAGGTTGGCGAGCCCCCGCCGATGCGCCGGCAGCCAGGGTCCGAACCGCCGCGCCAGGCAGGCGCCGATGCGCGATGCGGCAATGGGCGGCAAGATTGCGAAACCGGCGAGTGCGAAGCGCGCAAGAAGGGCTTCCACGCGCCAGGTGAAGGTGGGGTCCGGGGCATGCCTCCATGCCCCGGCAGGGGGTCCGGGGGACGGCGTCCCCCGGGATGCGCGCCTCAAACCGGCTCCGCGACGCGCGCCACCAGGCTGTCCAGCAGCGCTTCCACCTGCGCCGGCGCTTCCCATTCCAGGCGCACGCTGACCGTCGTCACCCGGCTGCGGAAGGCCGACGGGATGCGCACGAAGTCCTTGGGTGTCGTCACCGGGATCGCCCGGAGCGAGTCCGCTTCCGCCAGGATGTCGCGCATGTCGCCGGAATCGTAGGGGTAGTGGTCGGCGTAGCTTTGCCGCCCGGCCAGTACGGCGCCCGATTCCTGCAGCGTCGAGAAGAATTTCCGCGGGTTGGCGATGCCGCAGAAGGCGAAGACCGGCCGGCCGGAGAGGGTTGCCGCTTCCGGCCCCTGGACCAGCCGGGCGCGGAGCACGGTGAGGCCGGGGGGAAGCTGTGCCAGTGCTCCGCATTCGTCCTCGCCGACCAGGACCGCGACGTGGCTGCGGGCGGCGACGGCGGCGACCGGCTCCCGGAGCGGGCCCGAGGGGATGACGCGGCCGTTGCCGAAGCCGGAGCTGCCGTCGATCACCAGCAGCGAGAGGTTCTTCTCGAGGGTCGGGTTCTGCAGCCCGTCATCCATGACGATCGCTTCGGCGCCCTTCTCGATCGCGAGGCGGGCGGCGGCGGCGCGGTCGGCGCCGACGATGGTGGGATGCGCGGCGGCGAGCAGCAGGGCTTCGTCGCCGACGTCGCGGCTGTCATGGCCGGGGCCGACGACGAGGGGTCCCTTCAGCTTTCCGCCATAGCCGCGGAGCAGGAAGTTGACCGCGATGCCGCGATCCGCGAGGCGTTTGCCGAGGTCGAGGGCGACCGTCGTCTTGCCGGCGCCGCCGGCGGTCGCGTTGCCGCAGCAGAGCACCGGCACGGGGGCTTGCCAGCCTGGCCGGGCCATGCGGCGCGCGGTCGAGCGCGCGTAGAGCGCGGCGATGGGGGAGAGGAGCAGGGGCAGCACACCGCCACCGCCGCTCCAGAAATCTGGGGCGCGCATCAGGCCTCGACCGTAACCCGTCCTTCTTCGGTATCCTGTGCCGGCAACAGCGGCAGGAGAGCCGCGGCGACCCGCTCGGGCAGCTCCGCCTGTTGGGCGGCGACCAGGGCGGCCGCACCGGCCATGGACCTTCCCTGATCGGGGTTCGATAGCACGGCCTCCGCGGCCTCCGCCAGCGCGGCGGGGCTGGCGGCCAGGCGCCGGAGCCCGCCTGCCGCTTCCAGCGCCGCCGCGATCTCCTGGAAGTTGTGCATGTGCGGCCCGGCGAGGATGGGGCAGCCGAGGCGTGCCGGCTCCAGCGGGTTCTGCCCGCCATGCGGCACCAGGCTGCCGCCGATCAGGGCGGCGTCGGCGAGGCGGTAGAACAGGCCGAGCTCGCCCAGCGTGTCGGCGACGTGGATGGCGGTTTCCGGCCCCGGTGCCGCGCCGGCCGCGCGGCGGCTTGCGGTGCCGAGTTCGGCGGCGATCTGCGGGCCGCGTTCCGGGTGGCGGGGGACGATGACGGTCAGCAGCGCCGGGCGCCGGGCGGCAAGGATGCCGTGCGCGGCTGCGATCATCGCTTCCTCCCCCGGATGGGTGCTGGCGGCGAGCAGCACCGGGCGTCCGGCGGTCAGCGCCCGGAGGGCGGCGAGGGCAGAAGGCTCCACCGGCAGCGGGTCGGCGGCGAATTTCAGGTTGCCGGGGGCGGAGACGGCGCGGCCGCCCAGGCCGCGCAGGCGCTCGGCGTCGCCCGGGGATTGCGCCAGGACCAGGTCGAAGCGGGCGAGGGTCTCCCGCACCAGCGCCGGCATCCAGGCCCAGCGCCGGGCCGAGCGTTCCGACATGCGTCCGTTGACGAGTGCCATCGGGATGCGCCGGGCGGCGGCGGCGGCGAGCAGGTTCGGCCACAGCTCGCTTTCGACGAAGGCGCCGGCATCGGGCCGCCAGGCATCGAGGAAGCGGCCGGCCCAGGCCGGCACGTCGAGGGGGACGAAGCGGTGCAGCACCCGGGGCGCGACATCGGCCGGCAGGCGCTGCGCGAGGAGGGTGGCCGAGGTGACGGTGCCGGTGGTGACGAGGATGTGCAGGCCCTGGCGGCTGCGCAGCATCACCGGCAGCAGCGGCAGGATCGAGAGCGTCTCGCCGACGCTCGCGGCGTGGAACCAGAAGAGCGGGCCGGGCGGGCGGGCGGCGCCGGCGCCGTGGCGCTCGCCGAGCCGCGCCGCGATCTCCTTGCCGCGGCCGGCGCGGGCGCGGAGGTAGATCGGCAGCAGCGGCGCGGCGGCCGCCGCCGCGCCCCGCCAGAGCAGGCCTGCGACGCTCATGCGGCGATCCACGCATCGGCTTCGGCGCGGGCCGCGGTGAGTGCCGCGCCGATCGCGGGAAGCGCCGCGGCGGCCGCATCCCGCCCTATCGGGATCGGCGGTTGCAGCGCGATGACGCCGCGGCCGAAGGGCAGCGGCACGATCATGCGGTCCCAGGACCGCGTGATCCGCATCCGGCTGGTGACGGCGGCGCAGGGCAGGACGAGGGCGCCGGAGGCGGCGGCGAGCAGTGCCACGCCCTGCGCCGCTTCCCGCCGCGGGCCGCGCGGCCCGTCCGGGGTGATGACGATGGTGCCGCCATCGGCAAGGCAGCGGAGGCTGGCGCGCAGCGCCTGGGCGGCGCCGCGGCGGGAGGAGCCTTCGATGACGCCGGCGCCGAGGCGGGCGATCGCCGCCGCGATCAGCCGCCCGTCGCGATGGCCGGAGATCAGCACCCGCACCGCCGGCGGGCGGCCGCCGGTGACCCGGACCAGCCCCAGCCGCCAGCAGGCGGCGAAGACCGCCAGGTGCTCGTGCCAGAAGGCCAGGATCATGCCCTGCCCGGCGGCGAGCGGGGCGGCGTGTTCGGGGCCGAGCACCGTCCAGCGGGTGGTGCGCGTCACCAGCCGCACATAGAGGACGATCAGGCGCATGAGCAGCCCCTGCACGGCCGGGTGCCTGCCGAGACGCTTCAGCATCTGGTTCTGGGCAAGGCGCGGGCGCCTCGGGACGATGTCACCTTGTGCTGCGATCCGTCGCGATGCGGCGCCGGGCGGCGCGGGCCGGGGTGGATGGGGTCGGCTGCGCCGGTTCCCGCCCATAGCATGCAGCCAAGGCGGAGGCGAGCGGGGCCGAGACCAGGCCGGTGGAGATTATCACAGGCTCGTGATTGCGATTCCGCATCCGCCCCGGGCGTCGGTCCGTAACGGGGCAGCGGGGCCGGCCGGCTCCGCCACCATACGGGGAGATCCAGACGCATGCACCGTCACCTACGCGCACCGCTCGCCGCCGCCGTCCTGCTCGGCGCCGCCGGCGCTGCCGGCAGCGCCGGCGCGCAGACCCTGGTCGGGCTGACCGCGGACAACCACCTGATCCGCATCGACGTCGCCACCCGCCGCGCCTCCGCCCCCGTGCGGGTGACCGGGGCCGAGGGCCGGCTGCTCGGCATCGACGTGCGCCCGTCGAACAACCAGCTCTACGCCGTCACCGATGCGAACCAGATCGTGACGATCGATCCGGCGACCGGCCGCGCGACCCAGGTCAGCCGCCTGAACATGCCCTTCACCGCCGGCGGCCGCGCCGTGGTGGACTTCAACCCGGCGGCCGACCGGCTGCGCCTGATGGGCGTCTCGGGCATGAACTTCCGGATCAACGTCGACACCGGCGAAGTGACCCGCGACGGCCAGCTCGCCTATGCCGCCGGCTCGCCGCAGGCGGGGTCGACGCCGCGCATCGTCGCCGGCGCCTACACCAACAGCATGGGCCGCCCGCAGGCGACCGCGCTCTATACCATCGACACGCTGCTGCGGTCCTACAACCTGCAGGCGCCGCCGAACGACGGCGTGCAGACCTCGCGCGGCATGCTGCCCGACCTTCCGGCCGGCGTCGCCTTCGACATCCTGACCCCGGCCGAGGGCACCAACACCGGCTACCTGCTGGCCGGCACCACGCTGCACCAGGTCGATGTCACCAACGGCGCGCCGACCGCGCTCGGCGCCGTCACCGGCCTCCCGAGCGGGTCCGAGGTGATCGACATCGCGGCGATGCGCTGAGCCGGGATGACCTGAGGCATGGCGCCGTCGTCGTTCCGGGCCGCGGGTGGCGGCGGCGCCCCTTCTTCGCTACCAAGGGCGGGTGAATCGAGAGACCCCGCTGCCGGTGCTCATCCAGGCGGTCGCCGGCGGCGACCGCCCGGCGCTGCGCGCGGTCTATCAGCGCGAGGCGACGCGCCTGTTCGGGATCGCCAATGCGATCCTGCGCGACCGCGACGCGGCCGCCGACGCCGTGCATGACGCTTTCCTCCGGCTGGCCGACCGCGCCGGGCAGTTCGACCCGGCCCGCGGTGCGGCCGAGGCCTGGCTCGGCGGCATCGTCCGCCACGCCGCCCTCGACCTCGCGCGCCGCCGCGGGCGGGAGATGCCGAGCGACGATCCGGCCTTGGGTGATGCCGTGGTCGAGCCGGCGGTGCTGGAGGCCCTCGATGCCGAAGCCCAGGGCAAGCGGCTGCGCGCCTGCCTCGAGACGCTGGAGGGCGGCAGCCGGCAGGGCATCCTGCTCGCCTTCGTCCACGGGCTGTCGCATGTCGAGGTGGCGGCGCGCCTGGCGGAGCCGCTCGGCACGGTGAAGTCCTGGATCCGCCGCGGGCTGCTGCGCCTTCGGGAGTGCCTGACATGAGCGGGCAGTCCGATCGCGACGAGGATCGCGTGGCACGCGCCGGCGAATACGTGCTCGGCATCCTCGATGCCCGGAGCGCGCGCGCGGTCGAGCGCGCCATGGCGACCGACCCGGCGCTGGCGACCGAGGTCGCGGCCTGGGAAGCGCGGCTTGCGCCGCTGCAGCGACTGATCGCCGCGGAAGCGCCGCCGCCCAATCTCTGGGACCGGATCAGCGCGTCCCTCGATGGCCGGCGCCCGGCGCTGCTGGCGCGGCGTCAGCACTTCGGCTGGATCTGGAAGGGCTGGAGCATCGGCGCGACCGCGGTCGCGGCGGGGCTTGCCACGCTGCTGCTGGTGCGTCCGCCGGCGCCGCCCGATCGCTTGATGACAGTGCTGCTCACCAGCCGCGAGCAGCCGGCCTGGCTCGTGGAAGCGGGGCCGGAGGGCATCCGGCTGGCCGCCCTCAACCGGCAGCCGGCGCCGGAGGATCGCGTGCATCAGCTCTGGGCGCTGGCACCGGGCGCGACGGCGCCGGTGTCGCTCGGCCTGATCCCGCGTGACGGCGGCCGGGTCGCCGTTTCCTCCGCCGCGATCCGGCCGCAGCCCGGCATGCTGATCGAGATCACGCTGGAGCCGCCGGGCGGCTCGCCGACCGGCCGCCCCACCGGCCCGGTACACTTCATCGGCCGCCTGGCGCCGGCGGCGGGGACCTGATCAGGCGGCGTTCGCCTTGCACCAGGCGGCGACCTCGGCGTGGGTCGCGAACCAGCAATCGCCCTTGGCCTTGGCCGCGGCGATCACCGTCTCCAGCACCGGCATGCGGCTGCGATGGCCGATGTGGTGCGGATGCATGGTGAGGATGTAGAGCCCGCCCTCCGCGTAAGTGCCTTCCAACTCGGCCAGGAAGATCTCGGCCACCGCCGAAGGCGGCGTATAGGGGCGGAGGCCGCCGAAGCGGTGCATGTTGAAGTAGACCGCGTCGTCGCGGATCCATTCCGGCGGCAGCTCGACGATGCCGGTCGGCTCGCCATCCGCGGTCAGCTCGTAGGGATCGTCGTCGGCCATCAGGCTGCTGTCGTAGAGCAGCCCCATCTCCCGGATGATGGCAAGCGTGTGCGGCGAGAAATCCCAGCTCGCGGTGCGCATGCCGACCGGGCGCTGGCCGGTGACGCGCTCCAGCGTGTCGGCGGCGCGGAAGGCGAGCTCGCGCTCGACCGCATGGGTCAGCACCGTGTTGCGCTCGTGGATCCAGGAATGGATGCCGATCTCGTGGCCGTCCTCGGCAACGCCGCGCGCTTCGTCGGGGTGCAGCAAGGCCGCGACCGCGGGATAGAAGAAGCTTGCCTTCACGCCTTCGCGTGCGAGCAGGGCGCGGATGCGCGGCATCGCGGCGCGGGCGCCGTACTGGCCCTGGCTGATCCGCATCGGGCTCTCGTCGCCGTCGCGGAGCGGGATGGTTTCGTGATCGGCATCGAAGGACAGGGCGACGGCGCAGCGCGCGCCGTTCGGCCAGTGCCGCGGCCGCAGGCTGCGCCCGGCCCGCGCACGCCCGACGATGCCGCGCCAGACCGGTTCGGGCCAGGTCCAGGGATCGCCGGCGGGATGGGTGGGCTCGGTCACGGCGCACTCCTTGGTTGCCCGCGAGCATCCGGCGCCGCGCCCTGCCGGTCAACGCATTGACGGGCCGCCCGGGGATCGGCGAGCGTGGCCGGATGACGCTCGATTTCGACGGCAAGCTCGTGGCGGTGACCGGTGCCGCGATGGGCTTCGGCCGCGCCATCGCCCGCAGCTTCGCGGCGCGCGGCGCCGCCGTGCACGCGACCGACATCGACGACGCGGGTCTCGCCGCGACCGCGGTGGGCAGCACGATCCAGGGCGCGGTCGTGGACCTCACCGACCGCGCCGCGGCCGCCGCCTGGGTCGCGGCGGTGGAGGGTCAGGCGGGCCGGCCGATCGACATCCTGGTCAACAATGCCGGCGGCATGATGGGCCAGCACCATCGCCCGATCGAGGAGGTGCCGGATGCGGAGTGGGACGCGATCATGGCGCTCAACGTCGATGCCGCCTTCGCGACCGTGCGCGCCGCGGCGCCGGGGATGAAGCGGGCGCGGCGCGGCCGCATCGTCAACATCAGCTCGGGCGCCGCCTTCCGGCCGTCGCGCACCCGCATCCAGGCCTATTGCACCGCCAAGCACGCGGTGCTGGGGCTGACCCGGCAGCTCGCGATGGAGCTCGGCCCCTGGGGCATCACGGTGAACAGCGTCGCCCCCGGCCTGGTGCTGACCGATGCCGACAAGCGCCAGGGCTGGGACGCGCTGGGGCCGGAGCGGCAGGCGGCGGCGCTCGCCGGCATCGCGCTCGGCCGGCTCGGGGAAGCGCAGGACATCGCGGATGCGACGCTGTTCCTCGCCTCTGGCCTCGCCGGCTTCATCAGCGGGCAATTGCTGCCGGTGAATGGCGGTTCTTTTTGAGGAGGCGCACGTGACGGCAAGCTTCAGCGGCCCGACGCGCCGCAGCATCCTTGCAGCGGGCGCAGCGCTGGCGCCGGCGGCGGCGCGCGCCCAGCCCATGCCATGGCCCAGCCGGCCGATCCGGCTGGTGGTGCCCTTCGGCACCGGCGGCGGCACCGATATCATCGCCCGCCTGCTGGGGCCGCGGCTGACGGCCATCCTCGGCCAGCCGGTGGTGGTCGAGAACCGGCCCGGCGCCGGCAGCACCCTCGGCACCGACCAGGTCGCGAAATCAGCCCCGAACGGCGAGACCTTCGTGCTTGCGACCCTCTCCTCGACCGGCGTCGCGGCCGGGCTTTATGCCAACCTGCCCTATGATCCGGTGCGCGACCTCGCCGCCATCGCGCCGGTCAGCTTCATCCCGATCTGCCACAGCGTGACGACGCAGGGTCTCCGCGTCGCCGACACCGCGGACTGGATCGCGCAGCTCCGTGCCAGTCCGGGCCGCTTCTCCTACGGCAGCAGCGGCGTCGGCTCCACCGGGCACCTCGCTTCGGCAAGCTTCCTCCAGCGGGTCGGCGGGCAGGCGGTGCACGTGCCCTATCGCGGCGGCGGCCAGGTCTTCGCCGCCCTCATCGCCGGCGAGATCCAGTTCAACAGCGACATCCCGAGCCTGATGCTGCCCTTCGTGCAGGCCGGCCAGGTGAAGACGCTGTTCGTCGCGACCGAGGAGCGGTCGCCCCTGATGCCGGCGGTGCCGACGGCGGCGGAGGTCGGGCTGCCCGGCTACCGCGCCTATTCCTGGTACGGCATCTTCGGCCCGGCCGGCCTGCCGCGCCCGATCGTCGAGCGCATGGCGGCGGCGATCGAGGAGGCGCTCGGCGACGTCACCATCGGCCGGCGCCTGGACGAGATGGGCACGCCCGCAATGCGCGGCTACACGCCGGACCGCTTCGCGCAATACGTCCGCGACGAGGTGGCGCTCTGGGTGCCGATCGTGCGCGCGTCCGGCGCGACCGCCGATTAGACTAGGGACCGACGGCCGCCGCGATCGCCGCGCGCAGCGCCGCCAGCGCTTCGGTCAGCCCCGCGAGCGGCAGCGGGCTGCCCTCGGCGGTGCCGCCGCTCTCCGGCATCCCGCCGCGGTCCTGCGCGAGCTCCACCAAACTCAGCCGGCCGTCGCCGTCGTAGTCGAGGCTGTCGACCACGCCGCGGGCGAGCAGCAGCGCCGCGGCCGCGCTCATTCCCTGCAGCGCGACGCGGTCCTCCGACGCTTCCTCGACCGATGCGACCCAGGCGGCACCGCGGAACAGCCGCGCCAGCTCGGCGGCACTCAGCAGCCCGTCGCCGGAGATGTCGGCGGCGCGGAACAGCGCCGGCAGGCAGGCCGCGCCGGTGCCGCCGCAGGCTGCCTCGATCCGCTCCAGCGTGCCCAGGAAGGCGATGCCCTCGCCATGCTGCGCCACCAACGCCGGCGGCCAGCCCGGGCAGCGCCGCCAGAGCTGCAGCGCTGCCGGGCCCGGCAGCGCGTCGTCGCGGGTCTTCGCCTCCGGCTCCACGGTCTCGAGCGCGTCGCCCCGCCGGCGCAGCAGCAGCCGCGGCGCCGCGGCGCCGTCTGCGGTGCCGAGCACCCAATCCGCGTGCGGCGCGACCGTGGAGAAGCGCAGCAGCCGGCCGGCGCCGTCGATCGGCAGCCGGGCGGCAGCGCGCGGCGTGACGTGCAGCACCGCTGCCGGCCGCGCGCAGTCGCCATCGGTCCAGTTGCCGCGCATCGCCTCGGGAATGGCGCCCTGTGCCAAAGCGGCGCCCGGCAGCAGCAGGACCAGGAAGAGGAAGCGGATCACGGCAGGGAAAGCTCCTCGCCGCCGCAGAGATCGGTGTCGGGCCGCCGCACCTCCCGCCCGTCGCGGAACACCGCGAGCAGGTCGGCGCGGCAGCCGATGCCGTCCGGCGGCATCAGGTCGAGCGTCTCCCCGGCACCGAGGATGGTGACGCCCAACCGGTCCGGCCCGCGCGGCGTGCCGGGTGCCGCGACATAGAGCTCGACCATCGGCAGCCGCGCCAGGTTGCGCAGCCGCGTGCTGCCCGGCGCCGGCGGCGCCGGCGTCGCGCCCGGCCCGGCATCCAGCCGCTCCGCCACCGTCCAGCCCGGGCGCAGCACGATCACCGGCACCTGACACAGGTTGATCCGGTTGCGCTCCTCGGCGGCCGAGCGGCCGGGGAAGACGATGCGGAGATCCGCTTCGCAGCCGCCGCGCATCAGGATCTCCCGCCGGTCGCCGCGCGCCAGCGCGTCCTCGCTCAGCCGGTCCGGCCCCCAATCCTCGGTGGCGCTCGGTGCGAGATACAGCTCCTCGACATCGGCGCGATGGGCGTTGACGACGACGACGCGGCGCTGCGGCGGCCGCGGCGCGCCGGTGCCGTCGAGCGAGAGGGCAGGCGTCGTGCAGAGGTCGACGCCGCGCCGCTCCTCCGCGGTGCCGTCGGCATAGGCGGCGCGCAGATCCCAGCGACAGGCCTGGCCGCGGAGCGTGACGCCCTGGGAGCGGCCGATGCCGAGCGCCTCGCCGCCCAGCCGTTCCGGTCCCCAGCGGCCTTCGGCCGCGAGCTGCTCCGGCACCGCATAGAGGCCCTGGATCGCTGCGTCGGCGAGGTTGGTGATGGCGAGCACCCGGCGCGGCACCGCATCCTCGGCGAGCGTCACCGTCGCATTGCGGCAGAGGTCGAGGCCACGGCGCAGATCCTCGCTCTCATCCTCGAAGACGGCGCGGATGTCGAAGGCGCATTGCGGGGTGCGGCCGAGGCGAAGCCGGATCTCCTCGCCCGCCGGCACCACCGTCTGCAGCCGGTCGGTGCCGGCGACCGGCCCCGGCGCGACCGGCGCGGCCGGTGCGACATAAAGCTCGCGCACGCCACGCCCGGTCGCGTTCCGCAGCAGCAGCGTGCGGAGCGGCGCTGCCGCATCGCCGAAGGCGATGCGCGGCTGCGCGCAGAGGTTGGCGCGCCGCCGCTCCTCCCCGCCATCGGCGAAGTAGGCGCGCAGCTCGATCGTGCAGGGCCCCGCGCCGAGCCGGAGCCGCTGCGTGCCGCGATCGGCGATGCCGTCGCCGCCGAGCAGCTCCGTCGCGTTGTCGCCGGCATAGAGCTCGCGGATCGTCTGGCCGGACTGGTTGACCACCACCACCTCGCGTTCCGGGGCCTGGCCGCGCGGCGCCTGCGCGGCGGCGAGCGTGGGGGCCGCCAGCAGCGCCAGGCCGAGGAACCGGGCCGCGACCGTCCTCAAGGCGTGCCCGGCAGCACGACAATGGAGACAGCGCGGGCCGCCGGCACCCCTTCCCGCGCGGCGCGGCTGAAATTGGCGCTCCGGGCCTCGGCGCGCACGCGTTCGGCCGCGATGCCGCGGCCCTCCAGCGCGCGCGCCACCGCGCCGGCGCGCTGGGCCGCGAGCCGGATGGTGGTGGTGGCACCCCCTTCCTGCCCGGTCAGGCCGAGGACGCAGAGGTTGCGGGGCGGCGTGGCATTGGCGGCCTCGACCGCCGCGGCCAGCAGGCTGCGGCCGGCATCGGTCAGCGTCGCGCTGCCGCGGGCGAAGGGGATGGTGAAGACATCGTCCTCCAGCTGCTCGGCGCCGATGCAGTCGAAGGCGCGGGGCTGCGCCAGCGCCGGGCCGGCCGCCAGCAGTGCCGCCAGGAACAGGATGAGGGGGGGCGTCGTCGGCATGCGGGGTCCCGGATCGGCAGGGGGGAGACTAGTTTCGCAGCCCGACGCTTGCAAAGCCCCACAGGCTTCCGACAGGCTCCGCCAAAACCAGGAACGAGGACGCCAGCATGCCCGACGAAGGCCCCACCATGCCGCGCGACACGGCACGGACCGAATTGCTGGCCGCCGGCGCCGCCGCGCTGCACCGCCTGGCGCCCGATCTGCCGCTGGCGGCGGCCGCGCTGATGCAGCGGCTGCACGCGGCCATCCCGACCGCGGCGCTGGCCGCGATCCCGGCCGAGCAACTGGCCGATGCGACGGCCAGCCTGTTCTCGCTGGCCGCGGACCGGCCGCCCGGCCGGACCCTGATCCGGGTGGTGCCGCCCGGACCCGGCCGCGGCGCCCGCGCGGTCCTCGAAATCGTGACCGACGACATGCCCTTCCTGGTCGACAGCGTGCTGGCGACGCTGACGCTGCGAGGCCGGATGGCGGAGCGGCTGCTGCACCCGATCCTGCCGGTCCGCCGCGAGGCCGGCCGCATCGCCGCGATCGAGGACGGCGCGCCGCGCGAGAGCATGATGCGGGTCACGATCGCCGGCGGGGCCGACCAGGACTGGCCGGCGATCGAGCAGGCGATCGCGCGGACGCTGGCCGATCTGCGCACCACGGTCGCCGACTTCCCGGCCATGATGCGCCACCTCGGCGTCGCCGGCGCCGAGGTCGCGGCCTTCGCGACCGAGGATGCCGGCCCGGCCGCAGCCTTCCTGCGCTGGATGGCGGAAGAGAACTTCGTGCTGCTCGGCCATCGCAAGCTGGCGCTGACCGCCGAAGGCGGCCTCGACATCGTGGAGGAGGAAAACCTCGGCCTGCTCCGCGACGAGGGCCTGCCGATCTTCGATGCGCTCCGCGACCCCGACCGGGTACCGGACGCGGTGAAGGCGGCGCTGGTGGAACCGATCCCGATCGCGGTCGCCAAGGCCAACATGCGCTCCTCCATCCATCGGCCGCAGCATGCCGATGCGGTGGCGACGCGCTATCTCGGCGCCGACGGCAAGGTCGCCGGCGTGCGCATCTTCGTGGGCCTGTTCGCGGCCAGCGCCTACAACCGCAACCCGCGCTCGATCCCATGGCTGGCGGAAAAGGTGCAACGTATCCTCGGCATGGCGGGCGTCGCACCCGACAGCCATGACGGGCGCGCGCTGCGCAACATCCTCGACACCTGGCCGCGGGACGAGCTGTTCCAGGCACCGGACGCCGCGGTGCTCGGGGCCGCGCAGGTGGCGATCGACCTCCAGCTGCGACCGCGCGCGGCACTCGCCTTGCGCCGCGATCCCTTCGAACGCTTCGTCTCCGCGATCGTCTGGCTGCCGCGCGACACCTTCGACACCAGGCTGCGCGAACGGGTGGGCGCCATGCTGGCGCGCGCCTTCGACGGCCGGCTCTCCGCCTATCACATTGCCCTCGGCGACACGCCGCTCGCCCGCGTGCATTACGTCATCGGCACCACGCCCGGACGGGTGCCGCAGGTCGCGGACCAGGTGCTGGAGGCCGCGATCGGCGATGCGGCACGCAGCTTCCGCGACCGGATCGCCGAGGCGCTGGCGACCGAGCAGGGCGAAGCCGCCGCGGCGCAGCTGCTGGCGCGCTGGGGCGATGCCTTTCCGCCCGGCTACCGGGAAACCAGCGCTTCCGCGCAGGGGCTCGGTGATATCGCGCTGGCCGAAGCCGCACTCGCCTCCGGCCGGCCGGCGGCGCGGCTCGAACGGCCGCCCGGCGCCGATGCGCGCAGCCTGACGCTGCGGCTGGCCAATCCCGGCGGGCCGCTGCCGCTGGCCGATGCGCTGCCGCTGTTCGAAAGCCTGGATCTCCGCGCGATCGAGGAGCTGCCGCACCGGCTGGAGCCGGCCGGCGCCGATCCGGTGGTACTGCACGTCTTCAGCCTCCACGCCGCGGCGGATTGCCCTGAAAGCCGCTTCCCGCGCCTGCTGGAAGCGCTCTCGGCGCTGCTGTCGGGCAGCCTGGAGGCGGACGGCTTCAACCGGCTGGTGCTGCGCGCCGGCCTCGCCTGGCGCGAGGGCTGGCTGCTGCGCGCCATGTATCGCTGGCTGAAGCAGGTGGGCTTCGCCTTCAGCCAGGAAAGCGTCGCGGCGGCGCTGGCCGCGCATCCGGATGCGGCGCGCATCCTGGTCGACCTCTTCATCGCCCGCTTCGACCCCGAGCGCACCGGCACCACGGAGGAGCCGCTGGAGGCGGCCTGGACCGCGATGCTGGATGCCGTCGACAACCCGGACGACGACCGCATCCTGGCGCGGCTGCGCACGCAGCTCGATGCCATGCTCCGCACCAACTACTTCCAGGGCAAGGACTACATCGCCTTCAAACTCGACAGCGCAACGGCCGGCGACATGCCGGCGCCGCGACCCTGGCGGGAGATTTTCGTCCATTCGGTGCGTATGGAAGGCTGCCACCTGCGCGCGGGCCCGGTCGCCCGCGGCGGCATCCGCTGGTCCGACCGGCGGGAGGATTTCCGCACCGAGATCCTGGGGCTGATGAAGGCGCAGCGGCTCAAGAACGTCGTCATCGTGCCGACCGGCGCCAAGGGCGGCTTCATCCTGAAGCAGGCGCCGCCGGCGACCGACCGGGAAGCCTTCATGGCCGAAGGCATCGCCTGCTACCGGACCCTGGTGCGCGGCATGCTCGACCTCGCCGACAATTACCAGGGCCTCACGGTGGTGACGCCCCAGGGTATCCGCCGCCGCGACGGCGACGACCCCTACATCGTCGCCGCCGCCGACAAGGGCACGGCGACCTTCTCCGACATCGCCAACGGGCTCTCGGCCGATTACGGCTTCTGGCTCGGCGACGCCTTCGCCTCGGGCGGCTCGCAGGGCTACGACCACAAGGGCATGGGCATCACCGCACGCGGCGCCTGGGTGATGATCGACCGGCACTTCCGGGAAGTGCTCGGCCGCTCGGTGCAGGATGCGCCCTTCACCATGGTGGGCGTCGGCGACATGTCGGGCGACGTGTTCGGCAATGGCCTGCTGGTCAGCCGGCAGACGAAGCTGCTGGCCGCCTTCGATCATCGCCACATCTTCCTCGACCCCGATCCGGACGCGGCGCGCGCCTATGATGAACGCGCGCGGTTGTTCGCGCTGCCGCGGTCCTCCTGGGCGGATTACGACGTGCGCCTGGTCAGCGAAGGTGGCGGCGTCTTCCCGCGCAACGCCAAGACCATCCCGCTCTCGCCGCAGGCGCAGGCGATCCTCGGCATCGCGGAGGCACGGGTCGCGCCGGCGGAGGTGATGCGGGCGATCCTGAAGGCCAAGGTCGACCTGCTCTATTTCGGCGGCATCGGCACCTATGTGAAGGCCGCGACCGAGAGCCAGGCCGAGGCCGGCGACCGCGCCAACGACGCGATCCGCATCGACGGGCGGGAGGTGGCTGCCCGGGTGGTGGGCGAAGGCGCCAATCTCGGCGTCACCCAGGCCGGCCGCATCGAGGCGGCGCGCCAGGGCATCCGCATCAACACCGATGCGCTCGACAATTCGGCCGGCGTCTCGACCTCCGACCACGAGGTCAACATCAAGATACTGCTGACTGCGGCGGAGGCCGACGGCGCCATCACCCGCCGCCAGCGCGACGAGCTGCTGGTGCGGATGACCGACGAGGTCGCGGCGCTGGTGCTGCGCGACAACCACCAGCAATCGCTCGCGATCTCGCTGGAGGCGGAGATGGGGGCGGAGGCGCTCGGCGCGCAGGCGGCGCTGATGACGCGGCTGGAAGCGGCGGGCCTGCTCGACCGCGCGGTCGCCGGACTGCCGGACGATGCGACGATGCGCCGGCGCATGGCGTCGGGCGACGCCCTGACCCGGCCGGAACTCGCGGCGCTGCTGCCCTTCGCCAAGCTGTGGCTGACGGACGCGATCGAGGATGGCGCGCTGCCGGACGACCCGGCGCTGACGCCGGCGCTGCTGCATTACTTCCCGGAGCCCTTGCGGGAAGGCTATGCGCGCTACGCCGAAGGCCATCGCCTGCGGCGGGAACTGGTGGCGACGCTGCTCGCGAACGAGGTCGCGAACGCGCTCGGCTGCGCGGCGCTGGCGCGGCTGACGGTGGAGGCGGGGCCGGAGCGCGCGGTGCGCGCCGCCTGGCTCGCCGGCGAGGTGTTCGGGCTGGAAGCGGCGGCGGAGGCGATCGATGCCTCCGGCGCGACCGCAGCGGTGAAGCTCCGTGCGCTGCGCGCGCTGCGCGCATTGCAGGAAGGGGCGGCGCGGGGCTTGCTCTCGACGACGGGCAGCCTCGACCAGGCGCTGGCCGAGCTGCGGCCGGGCATCGCCGCGCTGTTGCGCACGGATGCGCCGCCGCCCGCCGACACCGAAGGCCTGCCGGCGGCAGCCGCCGGCATCGCGGCGGCCGCCGGGCGGCTCGCGGCGGGGCCGGCAGTGGTGCGACTGGCGGCGCGCGCCGGCGTCGATGCCGAAGCGGCGGCCGCGGCCTGGCGCGTGGCGGGGCAGGACTACGCGCTCGATGCGCTGCGGGCGGCGGCGGATGCGGCGCCGGCGCCGGGCACCTTCGGGCCGCGGGCGCGGGCGCTGCTGCTCGACGACCTGCTCGCCATCCAGACCGGGCTCGCGAACCGCGCGCTCTCCGGCGCTGCCGCGCCGGCGGGGGCGGACGCCGCCGCCGCACTCGCCCGCGACGCGGCCGCGAGTGCGGATCTGGCCGGCGTGACGGTCGCCGCGCGGGCGCTGGCCGGGCTGGTACCGTAGCCGCCCGGTGAACAGGAAGGCTTTTTCCTGGGCGCTCTATGACTGGGCGAATTCGGCGTTCCCGACGGTGGTCTCCACCTTCGTGATCGCCGCCTACTTCACCCAGGGCGTGGCGCCCGACCCGGTGACCGGGCAGGCGCAATGGGGGTGGATGCAGACGCTGGCCGGCATCGCGATCGCGGTGCTGGCGCCGGTCGCCGGTGCCATCGCCGATGCGGGCGGCCGGCGGCGGCTGATGCTGCTGGCGAGCACGCTGGTCACCGCCGGCGCCACCGCGCTGATCTGGTTCGCACGGCCCGAGCCCGGATCGGCGCTGCTGCTGCTGACCGCGGTCGGCGTCGCGACCATCGCCTTCGAGCTCGGCACCGTGTTCTACAACGCCATGCTGCCGCAGGTGGCGGACCCCGCGCGCTACGGACGTGTCTCCGGCCTCGCCTGGGGGCTCGGCTATGCCGGCGGGCTGTGTTGCCTGGCACTCGCCCTCGGCCTCGCGCTGCATGAGCCCGCACCCTTCGGTCTCGACCGGGGCGCCGCCGAGCATCTGCGCGCGACGGCGCTCCTCGTCGCGGTCTGGATGCTGGCCTTCGGCTGGCCGGTACTGGCGGCGCTGCCCGATCCGCCGGCGGCAGAGCGTCTGCCCTGGGGCCAGGCGGCGCGCGCGGGCCTCGCCGAGATCGGCGCCGTGCTGCGGGCGCTGCCGCGGCGGCCGGCGCTGGCGCGGTTCCTGCTCGCCCGCCTGTTCTACACCGACGGGCTCAATACGCTGTTCGCGTTCGGCGCGATCTTCGCCGCCGGCGTCTATGGCCTGTCCTTCACCGAAATCATGGTCTTCGGCATCGCACTCAACGTCACGGCGGGGCTCGGCGCGGCACTGTTCGCCCTGGTCGAGGATCGGATCGGGTCGCGGCGGACGGTGCTGATCGCGCTTGTCGCGCTGGTCGCGATCGGCACCGCGCTGGTGCTCGCCTCGGGCCAGACAACCTTCTGGGTGCTGGCCCTGCTGCTCGGCATCTTCGTGGGTCCGGCCCAGGCGGCGTCGCGCGCGCTGATGGCGCGGATGGCGCCGCCCGCCGAGGTGACGGCGCATTTCGGCCTGTTCGCGCTGTCCGGCCGGGTGACGGGCTTCATCGGCCCGGCGGCGCTGGCGGCGGTGACGGAAGCGACCGGCAGCCAGCGCGCCGGCATGGCGACGGTGCTGGTCTTCCTGGCGGTGGGCGGCGCGATCCTCGCGACGGTCAGGACGCCGGACGTGACGTGAGTGGACACCGTGCGTGACGTCCGCTTCGCGCCTACTTGGCCGCGCGGCGACCCGACAGGAAACGATCAAGCGGCCGCGAAGCGAGCAGCGGCGGCAGCCGGAGAAGCCAGCGATCCCGTGGGGAGAGAGCATCCCATCGTGTTCGCAAGGTCGCATCCGCAGGGTTTGCAATCCCGCCTGTCGGCCGCTCATCGCGGATGCCGCCCAATGCCGCCATCACGCGATCGAGGTTTTCCCAGAGATAGGGGTGACGCGGGATACCGCCGAGAAGCGTCAGCGTGTCGGGACCGTACTCCCAACCGAGGACGAGCTCACCCAGAAGCGGGATCGCCAGCTCATGATCTTCGCTGCGTTTGATCTCGAGACCGGTTGCTTCGCGTAGCGAGCGTTCGGCTTCATCAATGGCCGGCGGCGCGCGATCCGCGAAGCGCCACGTCACAGCTATCAGTCCCATGACCTGCCTTCATTCACCGCCGGGCGCCGGCGGGGACCAGCGTTCCCGCCGAGGATGGAGATTTCGGCGCCCCAGTTCACGCCGAGATGGAGCAAGAATGGGGCGCGAGACCATTCTGGTACGATGATCCCGGCTTCGTGGAGGACCGAGCGCACGAGTCGTGCAGTTTGGGCCGAGATACCCCCAAGTTTGCTGCCCAGTGGCGAGAAGGACTCGACTTGCTTGTCGCGCGCGTTCCGCCTGTGCGGCGGTGACGGCGATGTCAGTAACAACATCGTTTCGACCAGGTCCGCCGAACCTGGTACTCGCTTCCGGGCAGGCCATGTTCTGGGTGCTGGCGCTGCTGCTCGGCATCTTCGTGGGCCCGGCCCAGGCCGCGTCGTGGGCGCTGATGGCTCCGCCCAGGGAGGTGACCGCGCATTTCGGCCTGTTCGCGCTGTCCGGCCGGGTGACGGGCTTCATCGGCCCGGCGGCGCTGGCGGCGGTGACGGAAGCGACCGGCAGCCAGCGCGCCGGCATGGCGACGGTGCTGGTCTTCCTGGCCGTGGGTGGCGCGATCCTCGCGACGGTCAGGGCGCCAGAGGCCGGAGCTTGACGACGCATGCCTGCGCTAGCGGCGTGGCCTCAAGCGTGTTCCGGGACGCGATGCACCTTGATCTTGTCCGCATGCCGCATCGCCTCGGCCAAGTCGTAATCGAGCTGGATGCCGGCCCAGACCTCGGGGGAGCTGCCGAACGCCTTGGACAGGCGGATCGCCATTTCCGGGGAAATGCCGGCGTGGCAATTCACCAAGTCGGACAACGTCTTGCGGCTGACGCCGAGAATCTTGGCACCTTCGGTGACGCTCAGGTTCAGCGGCCCGAGGCAGTCATGCTTGATGCTCAGGCCGGGATGCGGGGGGGTCTTCATGCGCATTTTTCGGTCCTCCTAGTGGTAATCAATCAGATCGACATCCGCGGCGTCCGTGCCCTCGAAACGGAAGATCACGCGCCAGTTTCCCGATACGGACACCGCCCAAAACCCCGCTAGATCGGCTTTCAGCGGGTGAAGCCGAAACCCCGGCAGGCCCATATCGTCGGGTTTCGAAGCGCGCTTCAGAAAAGCCAGAATGCGCTCGATCTTGTCGGCATGATCGGCGCGCACCTCACGACGCTCGAACGGTGGCTGCGGCCTTTCGGCCGCGGGCTTTGGTCGCGTTCGCGTCCGACACCGGCGCCCGCAAGCCGCCGACATAGATGTCGGCGAAGCAGGCGGCGATCGCGTCGCTCGTTTCCGGGCCGTCCGGGCTGTACCACTTCGAGATCCAGTTGACGCCGCCCAAGATCGCGAAGCCCGCGGTGACGACGTTGCGCGGCGGGAACTCGCCGGCCGCCATGCCGTCGCCGATCAGCTTGCGGACGCCCTGCTCGAACCGGTCGCGCAGCGCCACGTATTCGGCGCGCTGCTGCGGCTCCAGATGCTCGAGGTCGGTCAGCAGCACGGCGCCGTAGGAATCATCCAGCGTGTGCCGGATGTGCAGCACCAGCAGCCGGTGCAGGCGCTCCGCACAGCTGCCTCGCATCGCCTCCACCGTCTCCAGCACCTTCAGCGTGCCGGCCATGGTGCGCATGTGGCACTGGTACAGGATGTCCTGCTTGTTCCTGAAATAATAGTAGAGGCTGCCCTTGGTGAGGCCCAGGCGATCGGCGATGTCCTGCATGCGGAGCGAGGACATGCGCGTCTCGCGCAGCACCGCGCCGAGGCTGCGGAGGATCTCTGTGCGCCGCGCTTCCACCTCCTCGTTGTCGTCGCCAAGCCGCCTGCCGTTTCCCGACATGCCGTCATCCGAGCCTATTGCTGCTGCTCGATGTTATTGGTGGCGACGACGTGGCGCCAGAGCGCGACCTGCGCGACGACGCGCTCGCGGAGCGCCGCCGGCTCCCCGCCCAAGGTCGTGAAGCCCAGATCGAGGATGCGGGCCTGCACCGCCGGCATGCCAAGCACCTCGTTCATCGCACGGTTCAGCCGCTGGGTGATCGGGTCGGGCAGGCCGGGTGGCGCGAAGATGCCGTACCAGGCGGTGACGTCGAAATCCGGCACGCCGGCCTTGATCATGGTGGGCACCTCCGGCAGTGCCGGCCAGCGCGTCGCGCTGGTGACGGCGAGTGCGCGGATCTGGCCGTTCCGGATGAAGGGCAGGGAGGGCGGCAGGTTGTCGATCGCGACGCGGATATGGCCGCCGATCAGGTCGGTGATCAGCGCCGCCGAGCCCCGGGAGGGCGCATGCGTCATGCGGATGCCGGTGCGAAGCTGGAACAGCTCGCCGCTCAGATGCGCGCTGCTGCCGATGCTGTTGGAGCCGTAGAACAGGCTCTGCTCGCGCGCCGCGCGGACCAGATCGGCCAGGCTCTGCGCGGGGAAGCCCGGATGGACCTCCAGCACCAGCGGGCTTTCGGCGACGAGCGCGATCGGTGTGAAGCCGGCGATCGGGTCATAGGGCAGGTCGCGGAACATCGCGGCATTGGTGCCGTGGGTGGCGATCGATCCGATCATCAGGGTGGTGCCGTCCGGCGCCGATCCGGTGACCGCGCGCGAGGCGACGATGCCGCTGGCGCCGGGCCGGTTGTCGACGATCACGGGCTGACCCAGCACCTGCGCCAAGGGGGGCGCGATCACCCGCCCGACCAGGTCCGGCGGCCCGCCCGGTGGGAACGGCACGACGAGACGGATCGGGCGGTCGGAATGGGCCTGCGCGCCGGCGGGCTGCGGCGCCAGGCCGGCCAGGACCGCGAGGAGCGCGGCGGCAAGGAAACGCATCATGTCCTGTCTCCCTCGTGCGTTACGCGACCGGCCGCTCGTCGATCAGCCGCACCGCCTTCGATTCCCGTTCCGGGTCGTAGATCGAGGCCGCCGGGACGAAGCTGACGACCGGCCGCACCTGCACCGCCTGCTGCACGCGGGCCGCGATCGCGCCCGAAAGCGCGTCCCGGTCGATGGCCGCGGTCGAGACGCGGAGCAGGAGCTCGTCCATCGAGAAGGGATCGTCCGGATCCTGCCGGCGCAGGACCACCTGGTATTCGTCGACCCGGTCATCGGCGCGCAGGATGTCGAAGAGCGCGGTGGGGTCGACCAGCATGCCCCTGATCTTGAGCAGATCCTTGGTGCGCACCACCGGCCCGCGGATGCGATCCCCGATGCGGCCGCAATGCGGGCAGGCGTCGTGCGACAGCGAGACGACGTCGCCCACGACGTAGCGCAGGAACACCGTGCCGCGGCGGTCGAGATGGGTCAGCGCCAGCACGCCGCGCTCGCCATCGGGCAGCGGCCGGCCGGTGTCGGGATCGACCACCTCGGTCAGCAGCGTCTCGGGCGTCGGATTGTGCCAGTCGCTGTCCTCGCAGCATTGCGCGAAGGCGCCGGATTCGGTCGAGCCGTAGCGATCGAAGATGACGGCATCGGCGCCGAGCCGGCGCAGCCGGGCGCGGATGTCCTCCCGCATCGCGGGCGTGCTCGCCTCCCCGGTCACCGCGCACATCCGGACGCGGGAGACATCCGCGCCAAGCTCCGCGGCGCGGATCACCACGCGCCGGACGAAGCTGGTGACGCCCCACAGCACGGTGGCGCGATGCCGCTCCACCAGGCGCACCGCATCGTCGAGCGTGCTGCGCTTCTGCAGCGGGCTGAAGCGTGCGCCGGTCATCGCCGCCCCGATCGTCGCCCCGGCGGCATAGGCATAGGCGACCGAGCGCGAGAAGGATCCCATCGGGGCGGCGGTGACCGGGAACAGGTTCGCGAAGACGTCGGTGTCGCGGATGTCGGCGATGCGCGCGATGCGGCGCGCCTGGACCATGTTCGCCAGCCAGTCATGCGTCGTCATGTAGATCGGCGAGGGATTGCCGCTGGTGCCGGTGGTGTAGTTCACCTCCCACAGCGCGCGTTCGTGCAGCGGCAACTCCGGGCAGTGCAGGCGGAACGCTTCCGGGTCGCGCGCGAAATCCTTCTTGTCGGTGAGCGGCAGGCGATGCAGGTCAGAGACACCCCGGATCGCGACGGGATCGACGCCGTGCTCCGCCCAGAGCCGCCGGTAGAAGGCGCTGCCGGAAGCGCAGAGTGCGATCTGCCGGCGGAGCGCCGCGTCCTGCACGGCGCGCAACTCCGGCAGCGAGGCGAAGCGAAGATCCTCGGACGGCTCCGGTTCGGTGCTCATGATGGCCTCCCTCCGCGCCTCGATGACGGTAGTATGTATTGACCCAAGGGTCAGCGCAATTCATTTGTTGACTCTCGGGTCAAATCAATCCAGGTTGCAGACCGGAGGATGGCCGATGACCAAGGACTCTGGCGCCGTGGCCGAAAGCGACGAACAGATGCGCATCGATCTCGCCGCCTGTTACCGGCTGGCGGACATGCACGCCTTCAACGAAGGCATCTTCAACCACCTCACGGTGCTGATCCCGGAGCGCGACTGCTTCCTGGTGCAGCCGATCGGCATGCACTGGTCGGAGGTCCGGGCCGCCGATCTGCTGGAAGTGGATTTCGAGGGCAAGGTCATCCGTGGCGATGGCGAGATCGAGCTCTCGACCTTCTTCATCCATCTGCCGATCCACCGCGCCCATCCGGGCGCGCGCTGCGTGTTCCACACGCACATGCCCTTCGCGAGCACGCTCACCCGTCTCCAGCATCCGGAGATCCTGCCGACCGGGCAGACCGAGATCCGCTTCTGGAACCGCGTCGCCTACGACCCCGAATACACCGGCCTCGTCTACGACATGGAGGAAGGCAAGCGCCTGGCCGCCGTCCTCGGGCCGGACCGGCAGGTGCTGATGCTTGCCAATCACGGCGTCGTCGTCACCGGCGCCTCGATCGCCGAGACCTATGACCGGCTCTACTATCTGGAGCAGGCCTGTCGCGCGCAGGTCTATGCGATGTGGACCGGTCGCCCGCTGAAACTGATCCCGGAGCCGGTCATCGCGCACACGACGCGGCAGCTCAAGGGCTCGCCGCGCTATGGCGGCAAGCCCAGCTTCGACCATCATTTCGACGCGCTCAAGCGCATCCTCGACCGCCGCAGCCCGGGCTACGCAAGCTGATGGCCGTCCATGGAATAGCGGTGGGCGACGCCTTCGACCTGCCGTCCAAGACGATCACCGACGCCCATGCCCTGTTCTTCTCGGCGCTCAGCGGCGACACCCATCCCAGCCACTACGACGTCGAATACGCGAAGGAGAGGCCGTTCGGCCGGCCGCTGATGCATGGCCTGCTGCTGGCCTCGCTGACGGCGGCCGGCGCCTCGCCGATGTCGCCCATGATGGATGGCTTCATCTTCGTCGAGCAGGGCTGCCGCTTCCTCAAGCCCGTCTTCGTCGGCGACACCATCCGCCCGCGGATCGAGGTCGAGCGCATCTGGACGGAGCGGGAGCGCGACTATGTCCGGCTCGCGACGGCGCTCCGCAACCAGCGCGACGAGCTCGTGCTCACCGGCTTCCACGTCTACCTGGTGCGCGCGGCATGAGCGCCCCGCCGATCCCACCGGCGAAATTCGCGTCCTCCGGCCTGACCTTCGGGGAGCTGGATGTCGGCGCCAGGTTCCTGAGCTATGGCCGGACCGTCACGGAAGCCGACATCGTCGCCTTCTGCTGCCTGGTCGGCTATCACGCGCCGCTCTTCATCGACGAGGAGTTCGCGAAGACGACCGCCTTCGGCGGCCGCATCGCGCCGAGTTCGCTCGTGATGTCGATCTCGACCGCGATGACCGAAAGCCTGTTCCGGACGACCGTCGTCGCGCTGAAGGGCGTGGATCGCGGGCAGTTCCATGCGCCGGTGCGGCCGGGCGACACCATCCGCACCGAGACCGAGGTGCTCTCGAAGCGGGAGACCGCAAAACCCGACCGCGGCCTCGTCGTCTTCCGCGACCGCGTCTTCAACCAGCACGACGCGCTGGTCTTCGAAATCGACAAGACCGCGCTGATCCAGCGCCGCGCCTGACCCGGAAGGAGGCCGATGATGGCAACCCGGCTGCACACCGCGCTCTGCGACATGCTCGGCATCGCATACCCGATCCTCGCCGCCGGGATGGCGGGCGTCGCCATGCCGCCGCTCGCGGCGGCGGTGTCGGAGGCGGGCGGCCTCGGCACGCTCGGCGCCAGCTTCTCGAGCCCCGACCGGCTGGACGAGGAGATCGCCGAGGTCCGGCGGCGGACGACGAAGCCCTTCGGCGTCGGGCTGATCATCCCGGGCGACATCCCGCCCGACGAGGCGGCCAGGAACCTGCCGCCCTTTCCGCCCTTCCTCGAAGACCTGCTGCCGCGCGTCGCCGGCCTGCCGGTGGTCCCGCCGCCGACCCTGACGCTGGAGCTCGCCCGGGCGCAGGTCGAGGTCGCGGCGGCGCGGCGGGTGCCCTTGCTGGTGCTGGGGCTCGGCACGCCGGACTGGGCCGTGCAGCAATGCCGCGCGGCCGGGATCAAGGTCTTCTCCGTCGTCGGCTCGCTGTCCCAGGCGTTGAAGGTCGCGGCGGCCGGCGTCGACGGCATCGTCGCCCAGGGCAGCGAAGGCGGCGGCCATGTCGGGCGGGTCACCACGCTGGTGCTGCTGCGCCAGGTCGCCCGCGCGGTGTCGGTGCCGGTGCTGGCCGGTGGGGGCATCATGGACGGCGCCGGCATCGCCGCCGCGCTGGCCCTCGGCGCCGAGGGCGCCTGGATGGGCACGCGCTTCGCCGCGACCCTGGAAGCGACGACGCCGCAGGAACACAAGGACCGCATGGTCGCGGCCGATGCGCGATCGACCGTGGTGTCGCGCTGCTACACCGGCAAGCCGAGCCGGGTGCTGCGCAACCTCTTCACCGAACGCTGGGCCGGCCACGAGGCCGAGATCCTGGGCATGCCCTGGCAGCGCAACCGGGTGGAGGCGCTGGTCGCACCCGCGCGCGCCGCCGGCATGGTCGACATCGCCAACTACCCGACCGGCCAGGGTGCCGCCGTCATCGACGACATCCCGGCCGCCGGCGCGCTGGTCGCGCGGCTGGTGCGGGAGACCGCCGAGGCCCTCGGCGATCTCCGCCGGCGGGTCGACACCGGAGAGGAGAGCGCATGACGACCGACCGCCAGGTTGCCTATGCCGGCCGCGACCATTTGCGCCGCTACACCTTCGTCCCGGCGCTCCGGATCGGCGACCTCGTCTGGATCTCCGGCACCACGGCGACCGACGAGACCAACGCGATCGTCGGCGCCGACATCGTCGAGCAGACCCGCACTATCTTCGGGAAGTTCGAGGCCCTGCTGAACGAGCTCGGCGGCACCTGCCGGGACATCGTGCAGACCACGGACTATTTCGTCACGACGGAGAAGTATGGCGGCACCGCCCAGGTCCGGCGGGAGGTCTTCGGCGACAGCAAGCCGACCTCCACCGGCGTCCAGGTCGCCGGCCTCCTGCGGCCGGGCGCCCTGATCGAGATCTCCGCGATGGCGGTGCTGCCGGGCAAGAGGGAGCGCGACGCGGGTTAGGCCAGGGCGCCCCGCAGCGCGCCCAGGATCGCCAGCGTCAGCGCAATGAAGGTCAGCGCCATGCCCGCTTGGCGGAAGGCCAGCGGCTCCGGATCCTGGCGCAGGCCGTAGGCGTGGCTGGCGCGGCCGGCGAGCAGCATCAGGCCCGCAACATGCAGCAGCCATGCGGACGCGCCGGTCGTCTCCGCCAGAGCAAGCAGCAGCAGCGCCAGGGGCGCGTACTCGGCGCAGTTCGCATGTGCCCGCCCGGCGCGGAGCAGGCGGCGGTCGCCGCCGGTGCCGACCAGCACCTGCGCCCGGCGCCGCGCCCGGATGACGTCGACCGACAGCGCGAGAAACAGCAGGCCGATCAGCGCCGCATAGAGCGCGGTGATGCGGGGCGCCATCACGCGCCCTCCGCGACGTCGGCGAATGCAGCGCCGGTCAGGCGGCGGAGCTGCTCCGGATCGGTCTCGAACACATGCATCGGCGACCCGGCGGCCGCCCACAGCCTGGCATGGGCGCGCAGGTCGCGGTCGAGCAGGATGATCGGCGGCGTCAGATGGCCGACCGGTGCGACGCCGCCGATCGCGAAGCCGGTCGCGTCCCGCACCCAGGCGCCGTCGGCCCGCTTCACCGTCTGGCCGATCGCGGCCGCGACCTTCGCCATGTCCACCCGGTTGGTGCCGGAGGCGACGACCAGCACCGGCCGCTCCCCGGCGCGGAACACGATCGACTTCGCGATCTGCGCGACCGCGCAGCCGATCGCCGCCGCGGCATCGGCGGCGCTGCGGGTGCCCTCCGGGAAGGCCGCGATCCGGTCGGGATGCCCGGCCGCCGCCAGCGCCGCCCTGACCCGCTCCACCGATCCGCCCTGCTCCATCGTCGCATGCCTCCCATCGCCGCCGGGATGATGGCCGCAACTCCGCGTGATGTCAGCCGGGGGATGGCAGTGTATGTTGCCTTCCCGTATCGGGTTGTGATGCGCTGCGCCGGCGCGAGAGGAGCATCCGATGTCGGGCAGCAGCGGCGCCTTCAATCTCGGGATCCGGCACCAGAAGCAGGCGGAGCAGAACGACTGCTGGGCCACCTGCGTCTCCATGATCGCGGAGTTCCGCGGCGTGAGCCTGGCGCGCAGCGAGGTCTTCGCCCGCGCCGTCGATCTTCTCTCGGGCGTCGGCTACACGGCCGGCGACATGGCGACGCTGATGGAGGCGAACCGCGTCGCGAAGCGGCTGACCGGCGACAAGGTCGCCTTCACGCAGCTCGCGGTCGATGCGCTGAAGAAGCCGACCGGGGTCGCGGAGATCATCGGCTACCTCAACAAGCGGCAGCCGCTGATGATCACCATGAAGAACCATTGCTGGGTGGTCGCCGGCTACGACGCGCATGGCCGGCTGCTGATCCACGACGTCGGGAAGGAGGCGGGACCGGAGCCCGTCGGGCACAGGTTCTTTGCCGAGCATGTCGTCGACGCCGTGGTCTTGAAGGCGCCGTAGTCCTGGCAGCGCGATCGCCGATGTCTCCGGTGAGGAATGCGGGCTAGACCGGGGCCATGGAGCCCCTCGCCCTCTACGTCCACTGGCCCTTCTGCGCCGCCAAATGCCCCTATTGCGACTTCAACTCCCATGTCCGGGACCGGGTGGACGCGGCCCGCCACGGCCGCGCGCTGCGGCGGGAGCTGGCGCGGGAGGCGGCGCGGGTCGGGCGGCGGCCGCTTGCCTCCATCTTCTTCGGCGGCGGCACGCCGAGCCTGATGCCGCCCGATGTCGTCGCCGATCTCATCGCCGATGCCCGGGCGCTGTTCGACGCGGTACCCGACATCGAGATCACGCTGGAAGCCAACCCGACCAGCGTCGAGGCGGCAAAGCTCCGCGACTTCGCGGCCGCCGGGGTGAACCGCGCCTCGCTCGGCGTGCAATCGCTGGAAGAGGCGCCGCTCCGCTTCCTCGGCCGCCAGCACGATGCGGCGCAGGCGGTGGCGGCGCTGGAGCTGGCCCGCGGCATCTTCCCGCGCCTCTCCTTCGACCTGATCTATGCCCGCCCCGGCCAGGCCGAGGCCGCCTGGCGCGCCGAGCTCCGCCGCGCGCTGGCGCTCGCCGCCGATCACCTCTCGCTCTACCAGCTCACGATCGAGCCGGGCACGCGCTTCGCGACCGAATATGCCCGCGGCGCCTTCCGCCTGCCGGAGGAAGACGACGCCGCCCGCCTCTACACCGCGACGGCGGAGGAAGCGGCGGGCTTCGGCCTCCTGCCCTACGAGGTCTCGAACTACGCGCAGCCGGGCGCCGAGAGCCGCCACAACCTGCAATACTGGCGCTACGGCGACTATGTCGGCATCGGCGCCGGCGCGCATCAGCGCCTGCTGCTGGACGGGTCGATGCTCGCCGCGCGGCGGCACCGCGCGCCGGAGGAATGGCTCGCGCGCGTGGAGCGCGACGGCCATGCGGTGACCGAGGAGGAAGCGCTGTCGCCCCGCGACCGCGCGCGGGAGGCGCTGCTGATGGGCCTCCGCCTCGCCGAAGGCGTCGATCCCGCGCGGGTCGAGGCGCGGAGTGCGCAGCCCTTCGCGGACGCCCTCGACCCGGAGACCCTGGCCGCTTGCCTCGCCGAAGGCTACCTCGCCTGGCACGGGGGACGGCTGGTCGCGACCGCCGAAGGCCGGCTTCGACTGGACGCGATGCTGCCGGCGCTGCTGCGGTGATGCTGACGCTTCTTGAAAAGAGTTATCAGAGTGTGATAATCATAAGGCCCTGATGGTTGCTCGCGATCCGACCCTCGACCTGCTTCTCGAACTTGATGGGCAGGCGCTCGTAGTGGACCCGGACGGTCATTACTGGGTGCGGTTCGTCGTAACGAAGGTTCCGCCATCGCCGGCGAAGCCGCACGGCCTGGACTACTCCCTGACGTTGCACGGGCCTGATGGCGGACGGCTTGCAGGCTTCGACAATGCCCATCCGGTGCCGCCGCGGAAGCGCGGCGCGCCGCAGGATCACCGGCACCGGCTGCTGACGTTGAAATCCTACGACTATCGGGATGCGGCGACGCTGCTTGGCGATTTCTGGGCGATGGTGGATGCGGTGCTGCGCGAGAGAGGAGTGATGCGATGACCACGCTCAAGGTGGGTATCGCCAGCTACGAGGACATGAAGGCCCGCACGATGGCGATCGTGCGGGGCGAGAGGCGCGTCGCGCCCGGTGAGCCGAAAGTGTGGTTCACCTCGACGGAATCCTTTGCGAAGGTGCTGTCTGCCGGCAATCGCGACCTGTTGCGCGTGATCGCGGAGCAGGCGCCGGAGTCGCTCGACGCCCTGGCGCGCATCACCGGCAGGGCGAAGCCCAACCTCTCGCGCACCTTGAAGACAATGGCAGGCTACGGGCTGGTCCGCCTGGATCGCGGCGAAAGGGGGCGGGTCGCGCCCAGGGTGCTGCACGACCGCATCGAGCTGGACTTGCCCATCGCGCCGGTCCGGAAGACGGGCTGACAAGCCGCGCCGTCACCCCGTCGTCAGCGCCAGCGCCGCTGCATAGACCTGCTTGCGCGGCAGGCCGGTCGCCTCGGCGACCATGGCGGCGGCGTCGCGGACCGAAAGCCCGGCGTCGAGCGCGGCACGGAGCCGCTCGGTCAGCGTCGCTTCCGCCGCCGCCTCGGCGGCACCCGCCTCCGGCGGGGCGACCACCAGCACGATCTCGCCGCGCGGCGGATCGGCCGCGGCGCCGGCCGCGAGGTCGGCCAGCGTGCCGCGCCGCACTTCCTCGAAGCGCTTGGTCATCTCCCGCGCCAGCGCCGCCGGCCGATCGGGGCCAAGCCCTTCGGCCAGCGCCGCCAGCGCCTCCGCGGCGCGGTGCGGGGCCTCGTAGACGATCAACGTGGCAACGAGGCCGGCGCGCTCGATGGCGGCCAGCCGCGCGACCTCGGCGGCGCGCGCCGCGGCCTTGGCCGGCAGGAAGCCCAGGAACAGGAAGGGATGCGGCGGCAGGCCGGACAGCGTCAGCGCCATCACCGCCGCATTCGGCCCGGGGACGGCGCCGACCGCGACGCCGGCCGCGATCGCCGCCCGCACCAGGCGGTAACCCGGATCGCTCACCAGCGGCGTCCCGGCATCCGAGACCAGCGCCATCCGGGTGCCGCCCTGAAGCCGCTCGACCAGCCGGGGGGCTTGCGCGCCCTCGTTGTGGTCGTGCAAAGCAAGCAGGGTCACGGAAACGCCATGCCGTGCGAGCATCGCGCCCGTTACCCTGGTATCCTCGCACAGCACCAGATCGGCGGCGCGGAGGGTATCGAGGGCCCGCGGCGACAGGTCGCCGAGATTGCCGATCGGCGTGGCGACGAGAACGAGACCCGGCAGCGATGCCGAACCACCGGGAGGATCCCCCGCCTGTGAGGCCGCAGTCCCTGCTGACCCGCCTTCGGCCAATGCGCCGCTCCTTCGCACCGTTGCTCGTCCTTGTGGCGCTCGCCGCCTGCGGAGGGCAACCCCGCCCGCAGCCCGGCTTCGCCTATCCGGTGCAGGCCGAACCCCCGCGCACCCGGGTCGCGCTGCTGCTGCCGCTCTCCGGCCAGCAGGCGGTCCTCGGCCGCGCCATGCAGCAGGCGGCCGAGCTCGCGCTGTTCGAGAATGCCAGCACCGGCGTCGACTTCGTCGTCCAGGACACCCGCGGCACCACCGGCGGCGCCGCCGAAGCAGCGCGGAGCGCCATCGCCGAGGGCGCCCGCATCATCGTGGGCCCGCTCACGGCGTCGGAGGCCTCGGCCGTCTCGGTCCCGGCGCGCAGCGGCCGGGTGCCGGTGCTGGCCTTCACCAATGATTCCGCGCAAGGCGGCCCGGGCGTCTGGACCATGGGCGTCACCCCCGCCCAGCAGGTCCGCCGCGTGGTCGGCGCGGCGGCCAGCGCCGGTGCGCGCCGCATCGGCCTCGGCGCCCCGGATGACGGCTTCGGCCGGGCACTGGCGCGCGCGCTGCGCGAAGTCGCGACCGAGCTCTCGCTGCCGCCGCCCACCATCGCGCTGCACCCCGCCCGCAACGAACCCGGCGCCGCGGCGCGGGAGTTCATCGCCAGCGCCGGACCGGACGGGCTCGACGCCGTGATCATCGGCTTCGCCGGCCCCGCGGCCCGGGTCTATGCCGCGGCCCTCGTCGCCAACGGCCTGCCGCCCCAGCCCTCCCGCATCATGGGTCACGCGCTCTGGGCGCAGGATGGCGGGCTCGGCAACGAGCCGGCGTTGCACGGCGCGATCTTCGCCGCCCCCGACCCGCAATCCCGCAGCCGCTTCGAGCAGCGCTACGAACAGGCCTATGGGGAGCGGCCGCCGCGGCTGGCGGGTGTCGCCTACGACGCGGCCGGCATCGCCGCCCGCGCCGTCGTCTCGGGGCGGGAAGTCGGCAGCGGCGACGTCTTCGGCGGCGCCGACGGGCCGGTCCGGCTGATGCCGGGCGGCAGCGCGCTCCGCGGCCTGGCGCTGTTCCGGATCGAGCCGTCCGGCGAGGCGACGGTGATCGACCCGGCCCCGCTGCCCGGCGCCACCATCTTCTGAGCCGGCGCCGATGCACGGGCCCAGGCCGCCGGCGATACGCTGGCTGCGATCGACCGCGCTCATCGGCGGCATCCCAAGCCTCGCCTTCCTGGCCCTGATGGCGGCGGGCTACCTGGAGCCGGGACCGGGCTTCCTCGGGCTTGGCGCCAGCCTTGCCGGCGCCGCCTATGTGGCGCGGCTCTGGCTCGGCAATCTCGGCCGCCTCGCCGAACGGCTCGACGGCGCCGGCGAACGCACGGACCTGCCGCTGCTCGACGACACCAGGCTGCTGCCGGCGGTGCGCGAAGTGGCCGACCGGGTGACCCGCCTGGTGCGCAGCCTGGCCGAGCGCGGCGCGCTGGTGGAGCGGCTCCGGCGGTCGGACGCCACCATCATCGAGGCGCTGCCCGACCCGCTGCTGGTGCTCTCGGCCGACCGCGCGCTGCTCCGCGCCAATGCTTCTGCCCGCCGCCTGCTCGGCCTCGGCGCCGCGCCGCGGCCGGCCGATGCCGCGGCGCTGCTCCGCCACCCGGTGCTGGCGGACGCGATCGACCGCGCGTTGAAGGACGGCGCGGCGCGCAGCGCCGACATCATGCTGCCGGTGCCGGTGGCGCGCGAGCTCGCGGCCGAGGTGATCCCGATGGCGCCGCCGCTCGCCGATGGCGGGGAGCTGATGCTGGTGCTCTCCGACCGCACGCGGGAACGCGCGGTCGAGCGCATGCGCGCCGATTTCGTCGCCAATGCCAGCCACGAGCTCCGCACCCCGCTCGCGAGCCTGATCGGCTTCATCGAGACGCTGCGCGGCCCGGCCGAGGACGATGCCGCGGCGCGCATCCGCTTCCTCGGCATCATGGCCGAGCAGGCGGAGCGGATGCGGCGGCTGATCGACGACCTGCTCGGCCTCTCCCGCATCGAGCTGACCGAGCACCAGGCGCCGAAGGGCACCGCCGATCTTGCCGCGATCGCGCGCGCGGAAGCCGATGCGCTGGCGCCGATCCTCGCCGCGCGCCGCACCCGCCTGGCGCTCGACCTGCCGGAGAGTGCCGTGGCGCGGCCGGCGGATGCCGAGCAGATCGCCCAGGTGGTGCGCAACCTGGTCGAGAACGCGATCCGTCACGGGCGCGAAGGCGGCGAGGTGGTGCTGGGCGTCGCCGCCGGCCTGCGCGGCGGCGTCGTCGTCAGCATCCAGGATGACGGGCCCGGCATCCCGAAGGAGCACATCCCGCGCCTGACCGAGCGCTTCTACCGCGTCGACAAGGGCCGCAGCCGCAATGCCGGCGGCACCGGGCTCGGGCTCGCGATCGTCAAGCACATCGTGATCCGCCACCGCGGGCACCTCACGATCGAGAGCCAGGAAGGGATGGGTGCGAAGTTCTCGGTCTGGCTGCCGGCGGATTGACGCCGGCCGATGGCCGCCTATCTCCGCGCGGCCCGACGGAAAGGACACTGCGCTGAGCCAGCAGGATGAAATCGAGAAGGTGAAGGCCCGCATCAAGGCGCTGGCCGAGCGCACCGTGTCGAACGGCTGCACCGAGGCGGAGGCGATGGCGGCGGCCGAGATGGTGGGCCGCCTGCTCGAGCGCTACGCGCTTTCGATGGAGGAGATCGATGTCCGCGCGGCGCGCTGCGTGGAGGTCCAGGTGCCGCTCGGCGGCCGCCGGCGGCGCCCGGTCGACAGCGCGGTCCCGGCGATCGCGCGCTTCTGCGACTGCAAGGTCTGGCTGGCGCGCGACGGCGCCGAGCCCTGCTATGTCTTCTTCGGCTTCGAGGAGGATGCGGCGCTGGCGCGCTACCTGTTCGAGATCGTCGACCGTGCGATCCGCGACGCGCTGCACGGCTTCCGGGCCGCGAGCCCGGCGCTGGCGGGGCTGGCGCTCCGCCGGGCATCCACCGCCTTCCAGCAGGGCATGGCGACCCGCATCGGCGACCGGCTGGAACGCATGCATGCGGCGCGGGAGGCGCGGGTCGCGGCGCAGCGCTCGACCGGCACCGCGCTGATCCTGGTCAAGCACCGCGCGGTGGAGGATGCCTTCCGGGAGACCGGGACACGGCTCGCCTCCGGCGGCTGGACCCGCATGGACGACCGCGGCAGCGCCTTCCGCCAGGGCCAGGCGGCGGGCGACCGCGTCGATCTCGGCCGGCCGCTCCGGGGCAGCGGCGGCCGCGCGATCGAGGGATGACCAGGGACCACCAGCGCGGCCGCGTCTATGCCTGGGAGGATCGGGTGGTGGCGCCGCGCGATCCCGGCCGCGTCCCCTTCGCCGCCGCGCAAGGGATGGTCGACGCGATCTGGGCGGAACAGGGGTTGCGCCATCCGCCGAAGGTCGAGGCCTTGCCGCCGCAGGCGCGGCGCTGCCTTGCCGACGCCACCCGCCTCGCGATCCGGCTGCCGAAGGCTTTTCCTTCCTGGCTGCTGCTGCACGAGATCGCGCATGCGATGAGTGCGACGCATGACGGCGACAGCGACGGCCATGGCGCGATCTTCATGGGCCTCTATGCGCAGCTGCTGCAACGCTACCTGCGGCTGCCGGAAGCGGAGCTCTTCCCGTCCCTCGCCGCAGCCGGCATCGCGGTCGACCCCGCGGCGCGGCCGGTCTTCCTCGACGCGGATCAGGGATGATCGGCGAGCAGCGCGGCCGGGTCGTACAGCCGGCCGCCTTCGGCAATGCCGCGGTCGGTCAGATGCGGGCCGGGATTGCAGGCCAGGCTGGCGCCGGTGACGGCGCGGAAGATGCGGTAGGGCGGCTGCCAGTCGCAGACCGCGTCGGCCGCCTTGCGCAGCGCCGCGAAGGCGGCCGCGGTCTCGGCCGGCGGCGTGGTGGCGAGCAGGCCGGCGACCGGCAGCGGGAACAGCGCGGTGACCGCACCGCCTTGCGCGACCGCCATGCCGCCGCCGGTTGCGATCACCGCATTGGCGGCCGCCGCCATGTCGGCGGCCTCGCGGCCGAAGACCAGCAGGTTGTGCGAATCATGCGCGACGGTGGTCGCGATGGCGCCGCGGAACTCGCCCCAGTCATGGATCAACGCGATCCGCGGCGTCGGATCGGCGCGGCCATGGCGGTGGATGGAGGCCAGCAGGGAGACGTTTTCCGGCGGCCGGACGATGCCGGCCTCGGCGTCTGCCTCCACCTCCAGGAAGCGGGTGAAGCGGGCGCCGGAAATGGCGCGAAGGCGGACGCGCCCGCTTCGCGCGACGCGCATCCGGAAGGCGTGCGGCGACAGCGGCGCGAGATGCATGCTGCCGGTCGCCGCGACATCGGCCGGCCGCGCCGGCGCGACGCAAAGCGCCCCGTCCGCCGCGACCAGCCGGCCCGCGGCATAAGTGCGGGTCACCGCGACGGAAGCGAGATCGGCCAGCACCGCGATATCCGCCCGTCGCCCCGGCGCGAGCACGCCGAGGTCGTCCCGCTTCAGCCGCAGCGCCGCGTTAAGCGTGGCGCAGCGGATCGCCGCGACCGGCGCCATGCCGCGGGCGATCACCCGCGCGATCACGTCGCGCAGCCCGCCCTTCGCCACCAGCTCGTCCGGCAGCACGTCGTCGGTACAGAGCACGAGCGTCGGCGGAATGCCGCCCGGCAACGCATTCAGCGCCACCACCGCGTCGGGCAGCACGTAGTCGTGGCTGCCGCGCAGCTCCACCGTCAGCCCGGCCCGCAATTTTATCAGCAGATCCTCGGCCGAGGTGATCTCGTGGTCGGAGGTGACGCCGGACGCGACATAGCCTTGCAGCGCGCCATCGGTCAGGCCGCGGCCATGGCCGTTGACGTTCTTCGCCGCCGCGATTCCGGCGGCGACGATGCCCGCCATGCGCGGATCGCCGGCGAGCACCCCCGGCATGTCCATCACCTCGGCGACGCCCGCGACCTCGGGCCAGGACAGCATCTCCGCCATCTCGGCCGGGCCGATCTCCGCACCCGCGACCTCGAGCCCGGGTGCGGAGGGCACGCAGGACGGCGCGAGCACCAGCACGCGGAGCGGCAAGCCGCGCGAGGCCGCGACCGCCCAGCGCATGCCGGGCAGCCCCAGCACGTTGGCGATCTCGTGCGGGTCCCAGGCCGCGGTCGTCGTGCCGGCCGGCACCACCACCGCGGCGTAGTCCGCCGGGAGCATGTGGCTGCTCTCGAAATGCAGGTGGCTGTCGATGAAGCCGGGTGCGAGGAAGCGCCCCGTCACATCATGCGTCGCGGCGGCATCCCGCCGCTGTCCAGGCGCATGCACGCTCGCGATCAGCGGGCCGACGCAGCCGATATCGGCGGCCCGCAGCTCCCCGGTCACGACGTCGACCACCGTCCCGCCGGCGAGCAGCAAGTCGAACGGCGAAAAACCCTGCGCCGCCTGCACCGCGCGGGCACGGATCGCGGGGTCGACGGCTTCCGTCACGGCGCGCGGCCCGCCGACATCACCAGCGTCATCTCGTCGGTGCGCGGCTCGTAGCGCAGGCCGCGGCGCATCGCCCAGGTATTGACCTGGAAGTAGAGCGGCAGCAGCGCATGCTGCTCGCGCAGCGCGCGCCGTGTCGCATCCTGGGTCAGGCGCAGGCGCCCGGCATCGTCGATGGTGGTGCGCGCTTCCCGGATCAGGGCGTCGATCGCGGCATCGGCGAAGCGGCCGCGATTGGCGGTGCCGAGGCCGCGCGCCAGGTCCCAGCTGTGGATCTGCGTCTCCAGCATGCCGAGCACCTCGGGGTTGGGCGAGAAGCCGGCGAGGTTGACCGAATAGCGGAGCTGCGCCGCCTCGCTCAGCCACACGCCGCGGGTCTTGGTCTCGACGCTCGCGACCAGGCCGATGCGGGTCCACATCTGCGCGATCGCCTGCACCACCTGCTCGTCGTTGACGAAGCGGTCATTGGGGCCGTTCACCTGCACCGCGAAGCCGCCGGGGAAGCCGGCCTCGGCCAGCAGCCGCCGCGCCGCCTCCGGATCGTAGGGCTCGGGCGTGAGATCGGGCGAGGTGCCGAAATAGCCGGGCGGCCCGAGGTCGCCGGCCGCCAGCCCCTGGCCCTGCAGCACCCGTCCGACCAGCGCGTCGCGGTTGATGCCGAGCGACAGCGCGTGCCGGACCCGCGGGTCGCGCAGCGGGTTGGCGATCGGGGCCCCGTCGCGGGCGCGGATGAAGGGCGATGCCGCGCGGTCGGAATCGAGGGTGAGGAAGATCAGCCGGTTGGACGGGCTCTCGGCCACCGCGAAGCGCGCCGCATCGGCGCGGAGCCGCGTCATCTGCTCGGGCGGCACGATCTCGATCAGGTCGACATCGCCCGCCTGAAGGGCCGCGACCCGCGCCCCGGCATTGGCGATCGGGCGGAACTCCACCGTCTCGAATTCCGGCGCCGGCCCCGCAAACAGCGGGTTGCGCGCCAGGCGCATCGGCAGGCCGGGCTGCCAGGCGACGTGGCGATAGGGGCCGGTGCCGATCATGGCGCGGCCGGCATTGTAGTCCTCCGTCCGCGCGCCCTCGCCATGCCGGCGGGAGACGATCATGACCAGCGAGAGATAGTTCGCCAGCAGCGGCGTCGGCTCATGGGTGCGGATGCGGATGGTCGCGGCGTCGACCGCCTCGATCCCGGCGATCGGGCGGGTGTAGACGCGGAAGGAGGAGGGGCTGTTCGGTACCTCGCCGGCGCGGCCGATGGTGAAGGCGATGTCGTCGGCGGTGACCGGCGCGCCGTCCTGCCAGCGCGCCGCGGGGTCCAGGCGGAATTCCCAGGTCAGCGGGTCGAGGATGCGCCAGCTTGCGGCGATCGCCGGCTGCAGCTGCTGCCGGCGGTCCTGCTGCACCAGCGGCTGGAAGACGTGGCGCGCGAAGGCGATGTTGGTGATCAGGCTGGCATAGTGCGGATCGAGGCTGGTCGGCCCGGCCTCGACCCCGATGCGGAGCGCGGCGCGATCCTGCCCCGCTGCCGGGGCGGCGAGGAGCGCGGCGAGCACCGCTGCGAGAAGCCGCCTCATGCCGCGAGCAGCGCCGAGCCGGGTCGCGCCACCCAGCCGGCGGCCGTCCGGTCGAAGAGCGGCGTCGCGAAGCCGGCGCGCACCGGGATGTCGGCCGGCCAGGCCGGCCGCCAGCGATCGCCCTGCGCCATCGCGACCAGCAGCCCGACCGGGCGGATGCCGGCGCGCTCCAGCAGCGCGAGCCCCGCGAGCGCCGAGCTGCCGGTCGAGATCACGTCGTCCAGCAGCAGCACGCGACGATCCCTCAGCCGGGGCAGCAGGCGCGGATCGAGCCAGAGAGTGCGCGGCGTCGGCGCGGTCGAGGAGGCGACCGGCACCGACAGCGCCTCCTCGTACCAGCGCTTGCGCGAATAGCCGGGTGCCACCCAGTGGCGATGACCGAGGGCCTCGGCGACCGGCGGCGCCAGCACGTGGCCCAGGCTCGGCATGCCGACCACCACCTCCGCCTGCAGGGGCGCCGCGGCCGCGGCCATCCAGCCGGCGAGTTTCCGCAGCACCGCGAAGGACGCCTGGTTGGCGATCAGCCCGGCGACGCCGAGCGTGCCGTAGTCGCGGAGCGGCAGGACCAGGGTGCTGCCATCCGGCATGCGCGCCGGGTAGCGGTCCTGCCAGGGTCCGGCCTCGGTGGGTGCGGCGGAAAAATCCTGCCAGAAATCCATGGCGACGGGCCGGTTGGTGGAGGGGCTTGCAGCGTGGCATCCTGGCCGCCCCGCAGCAATGGAGCCTGCATGTCCGCGCCGAAGCCGATCGTCATCGACTGCGATCCCGGCACCGACGATGCGATCGCGCTGCTGCTGGCGCTCGCCGCGCCGGAGCTCGACGTGCGGCTGGTGACGGTCGCCGGCGGCAATGCCGGGCTGGAACGCACACTGCCGAATGCCCGCGCGCTGGTGGCCCTCGGCGGCGGGGCCGTGCCGGTGGTGGCCGGCGCGGCGCGGCCGCTGCTCGGCGCCTTCACCTCGGAACCGGCGATCCATGGCGAGGACGGGCTCGGCGGCATCGCCCTGCCGGCGGGTCCGCCGGCAGCACCCGGTATCGCGGCGGATGCGATCCGCGCGGCTCTCCGCGATGCGCCCCCTGGCGGCGTCACGCTGGTCGGCATCGGCCCCGCGACCAACCTGGCGCTGGCGCTGGCGACCGAGCCGGCGCTCGCGGGCCGCGTCGCGGAGATCGTGCTGATGACCGGCGCCTGGGCGGAGGGCAACGTCACCCCGGCCGCCGAGTTCAACGCCTGGTCCGATCCGGAGGCGCTGTCGGTCCTGCTCGAATCCGGCCGGCCGGTGACGCTGGCGACGCTCGAGCTGACCGCCCAGGCGCTCTGCACGCCGGCGCGGATCGCGGCGATCCGGGCCCTCGGCGGCAACCCGCGGCTCAGCGCCGCCTGCGCCATCATGGAAAGCGTGCCGCTGTCCCGCCGGCTCGGCGGCGTCGGCCATCCGCTGCACGACCCCTGCGCCATCGCCTGGCTGATCGCGCCCGGGCTGTTCACGACGCGGGACGTGCATGCGGTGGTCGACCTCGGGCCCGGGCCTTCGCGCGGGCGGACCGTCATCGACCGCTGGGGCCGCATGCGGCAGCCCGCGAATGCGCGCCTGCTCGACACTCTCGACGCCGACGGCTTCTTCGCCTTGCTCGGCAGGGCGCTCAGCCAGCCCAGGGATTGATCACCGGGATGCCGCAATCGGTGAAATCCGCGGTGTTGCGGGTGACGATGGCGGCGTCGACGGACCGGGCGATGGCGGCGATCATCAGGTCGACCGGCGGGGTCGAAAGGCGCGCCTGCCGTCGTGCCGCGATGATGTCGGCGTAGACCGTCGCCGCCGCGGCGTCGAAGGCCAGCACGCGCCCCGCGAACTCCTCGAGGAAGATCGCCCGCGCCGCCGTGCCGAGCTCGGTGCGCCGGCGACCCTCCGGCATGATCGCGATGCCGGCCAGGATCTCCGCCTCGCACAGCGTCGTGGTGAAGAGCAGCTCGGCCGGCCGCTCCGACATCCAGCGCACCACCTCCGGCACCGGCCTGGCGCTCATCAGGCCGGACAGGACGTCGGTGTCGAGCAGGAACATCAATCGAAGGTCGGAAGCTCGCGCCCTGGTCCGCGTGCCGGCAGTTCCAGATCGACCTCGCCGAACGGCGCGAAGCGCGCCTGGATGCGCGCGCAGAGATCGCGGCCGGACAGTCCCGGGGAGGCACTCAGCGTGGACTGAAGGATGCTCCGGACCTCGGCTTCCATCGAATGCCCGCGCTCGGCGGCGCGGATGCGCAGCCGTTCCTTGAGCGCCGGGTCGAGGTTGCGGATCGTGAGGCTGCTCATGCAGGCACTGTAAGCAATGATTGCATTGCTGTCAAAGCTGATCTTACGCCGCCTTCCGCACCGCCGGCACTGCCCGCAGCCGGCCGCCGGACACGGCACCGGGCACCGCCGCGGCGGCGTCCGCCGCCTTCAGCAGGCCAGCGACGTCGATCCCGGTCGCGACGCCCATGCGCTGGAACAGCCAGGCCACGTCCTCGGTCGCGACGTTGCCGGTGGCACCCGGGGCGAAGGGGCAGCCGCCGATGCCGCCGGCGGCGGCGTCGATCACCCGGCAGCCGGCGGCGAAGGCGGCGGCCACGTTCGCGACCCCCATCCCGTAGGTGTCGTGGCCGTGGAAGGCGAAGCGGTCGCCCCAGCGCGCCATCGCGTGGCGGAAGACGCGGCCGACCTGGTCCGGCGCGGCATTGCCGGTGGTGTCGCAGATCGCGATCTCGATCGCCGGGTCGAGTGCGGCGGCGCGGCCCACCCAATCGAGCGCCGTCGCTTCCGGCACCACGCCTTCGAAGGGGCAGTGGAAGCAGCAGGAGAGGTTGAAGCGGATCCGGAAACCCTCGGCGAGCGCCTCCCGCGTGATCGCGGCGAGGTCGGCAAAACTCTCCTCGCGGGAGCGGTTCACGTTGGCCTTGTTGTGGCCTTCGGTTGCCGACATGAAGAGGCCGATGCGATGCGGCCGATGCTCGAGTGCCGCGTCGAACCCGCGGCGGTTCGGCACCAGCACCGTGCATTCGAGGTCCGGCAGGCGCTTCGCCGCCGCCAGCACCGCCGGCGTGTCCGCCATCTGCGGGATCGCCTTGGGCGAGACGAAGGACCCGATCTCGGCACGCTTCAGCCCCGCGGCATGGAGGGCGGCGACGAGGGCGACCTTGGCCTCGGTCGCAAGAAAGGATCCGACCGATTGCAGCCCGTCGCGCGGCGCGACCTCGCTGATGGTGACGGCATCCTGCATCTCAGCTGTCCCTCTCTCCGAGCAATTCGCCGAAGACATGCGCGTTGTGGGCGCCGGCGGCGGGTCCGGTCCAGCGCAGCATCGCCTCCGGGCTGACGCCGTCGAAGCGGAAGGGCGCGGCCGGATGCAGCACCCGGCCAAGCAGCGGGTCGGCCATCTCCATCACCATCGAGCGGGCGCGGAAATGCGGATCGGCGGCGCAATCGGCCATGTCGTACAGGCGGGAGCACGGCACCTCCGCCGCTTCCAGCACCGCTTCCGCCTCCGCTGCCGGGCGCCCGCGCGTCCAGTCGGCGATCGCGGCGTCGAGCTCGGCGACGTTTTCGCAGCGCCCGGTATTGGTCGCGAAGCGAGGATTGTCCGCCAGATCGGGCCGATCGATCGCCGCCATCAGCCGGCGATAGATCAGGTCGGAATTGCCGGCGATGCAGAGCCATTTGCCGTCGGCACAGGGATAGGTGTTGGTCGGCGCCGCGGTCTTGATCGCCGCCCCCTGCGGCTGCCGCACCCAGCCGAACAGCCCGTATTCCGGCAGCATGCCCTCCATCAGCGAAAACACCGAGGAGACCAGGTCGACATCGACGATCCGGCCGCGCGCCGCCGGATCGCCCTTGATGCCCCAGCAGGCGGAGACGACGGCGAGTGCCGCGTACATCCCCGCCAGGTCGTCGCTGATCGAGACGCCGCAGCGCGGCGGCGGGAACTCGGACTGGCCGGGATTGGCGGTGAGGTGTCGGAGGCCGCCCATCGCTTCCCCGATCGCGCCGAAGGCCGGCTTGTCGCGATAGGGCCCGTCCTGCCCGTAGCCCGAGATGCGCCCGATGACGAGGCGCGGGTTGGCCGCGTGCAGCGCTTCCGGCCCCAGGCCCACGCGTTCCAGGTAGCCGGGGCGGAAATTCTCGATCAGTGCATCGGCGCGGCCGGCGAGGCTGAGAAGCCTGGCGCGGTCGGTGGGCGATTTCAGGTCGAGCGTGACCGAGAGCTTGTTGCGGCCATGCACGCTGAACCAGACCGCGTTGCCGTCGACGGCGCTGCCCCAGCCCCGCACCGGATCGCCCTCCGGCGGCTCGACCTTCACGACCTCGGCGCCGAGGTCGGCCAGCAGCCGCGTCGCGAAGGGCGCGGCGATGTAGTGCCCGAGCTCCACGATCCGGAGCCCGGCGAGCGGCAGGGTGCCCGTCTTGCCCTGCGGCGTCATAGGGTCGGCAGCCCCCAGGGTGCGGCCCGCTCATAACCGGCGGCGGCACCGAGCAAGGCCGCATCGCCGAAATACCGCCCGACGAGCTGGATCGAGAGCGGCAGCCCGCCCGAGGAAAGCCCTGCCGGCAGGGTCACCGCCGGATGGCCGGTGACGTTGAAGGGCGTGCGCGCCTGGCGCGGATAGGTGCGCTCGACCTCCGCCGCGTCCTCGATCCGGCAGGCGGGATCCATCGAGCTCGCGGTCAGCAGGATATCGACCTCGGCGAAGGCGGCCTCGACCGCGGCCACCAGCTCGCGGCGCCGGCGCTGCGCCTGGACGTAGTCGGGGCCGGTGACGAAGGGGCCGGGCAGCAGCCGCCGCCGCGTGACATGGGCGTAGTCGCCCGGCCGTTCGCGCAGCCAGGGCTCATGGATCGCCGCGGCTTCGCTCAGCAGGATGGTACGGTTGACGCCGGCGAAGTCGTTCAGGCTCGGCAGCCGCACGTCGCGGAGCGCGGCGCCTTCGGCGGCGAGCAGGCGGGCGGCACCCTCGACCGCCGCCGCCATCTCCGGATGCGCGGGCTGGTCGGCCTCGTGGAAATGCCGGACGAAGCCGATGCGGAGGCCCCGCAGGCCGCGGCCGAGGTCGCGGGAGAAATCCTCGGGCGGCCGCGCCGCGCTGCCGGGATCGGCGGGATCGTGGCCGGCGATCGCGGTCAGCAGCAGGGCGTTGTCGACGACCGTCCGGGTCATCGGACCGACATGGTCGAGCGTGAAGGCCAGCGGGAAGACGCCGCGACGCGAGACCAGCCCGTAGGTCGGCTTCAGCCCGACGATGCCGCAATGGCTGGCGGGGTGGCGGACGCTGCCGCCGGTATCGGTGCCGAGCGCTGCCGGCAGCAGCCCGGCGCCGACCGCGGCACCCGAGCCGGAGGAGGAGCCGCCCGGGTGGTGCGCTGTGTTCCAGGGGTTGCGCGCCGGCGGGAAGGGCAGGTCGAAGGCCGGGCCGCCGATCGCGAATTCATGCGTCGCGAGCTTGCCCGGGAAGACCGCGCCGGCGGCGCGGAGCCGCGCCGTCACCGCCGCATCCTCTGGCCGGTGATTGTCGAGCAGGATGCGCGAATGGCAGGTGGTCGGGTGCCCGGCCAGGTCGATGATGTCCTTGAGCCCGACCGGGATGCCGTGCAGCGGTGATCGCGGGCCGCTCCGCGCGATCTCCGCCTCCGCTTCGCGGGCATCCGCCTCGGCGCCGTCCCAGAGTTCCAGCACGAAGGCGTGCAGCGTCGGTTGCAGCCGGGCGCTCCGGGCGCGGCATTCGGCCAGCAGCTCGACCGGGGAGAGGCGGCGGGCGGCGATCGCGACGGCGGCTTCGGCCAGGGTCGGCGGCGCGCTCATGGCATTGGCCTCGGCTGGGCCGGCACCGACTGGGCCGGCATCGGCTCGGCCGCCGGGTCGGTGGGGCGCGCGAAGGCGGTGCGCAGCCTGGCCGCCTGGGCGACCGCCTCCCGCACATCCGCCGGATGGTCGCGCCAGGCGCGTTCCAGCCCGCGCGCCTTCGCCAGCGCCTCGATCTCCGCATCCGTCATCGGCCGCTTCTCCACCTTGCAACCTGGAAGCCTGCCGCAAGCGGCCGGGGCGGGGAAGCCGTCGTGACCCGGGCGTCGTAACCTGATGGTCATCGGCGACGAAACCCCGTCGCCGAGAAAGAGAGGCCGAGCTAGCATCGCCATGTCGGGCATGATCCTGGAACGCTGCACGGGATGGGCGATGCCGCCGGAAGCGATGACGGCCGGGGCGCGGGAAGCGCGGGATGCGCGTTGGTCGGCGCTGATGGCGGCTGCCCAGGCGGGCGATCGCCGTGCCTATGAACGCCTGCTGCGGGAGATCCTGCCGCTGCTCCGCGGTATCGCGCAGGCGCGGCTCCGCGATGCCACGGAGGCCGAGGATGCGGTGCAGGACACGCTGCTGACGCTGCACCGCGTCCGGGCCACCTACGACCCGGCGCGGCCCTTCACCCCCTGGATCGTGGCGATCGCCGCCCGCCGGGCGCTGGATCGCGGCCGTGCCCGCGGCCGCCGCGCGGCGCGGGAGGTCGGGATCGAGGCGGCCGAGACGCTGCCGGCCGCGACCCGGCCGGAGGCGGAGCGCAGCCTGGCGCGGGCCGAGCTGCGCGCCGCACTCGCCGCCCTGCCGCCCTCCCAGGCGACGGCGCTCAGGCTCGCCAAGATCGAGGAGCTGTCGCTCGCCGAGGCCAGCGCCCGGTCCGGGCTCAGCATCGGCGCGCTCAAGGTCGCGACGCACCGCGCGATCGGCAGCCTGCGCAAGCGCCTCGGCGGCGGGGAGGGGCGATGATGCGGACCGAGGACATGATCGCGGGCCTGGCACGCGACCTCCGCCCGGTGCGGCGGTTGCCGGGGCCGGGGGCGCTCGCGATCCGCTGGCTGGCGATCGCCGGCCTCGTGATCGCGGCGGGGACGCCGCTCGTCGGCTTCCGCCACGACCTGGCGGCGCATCTGGCCGATGGGCCCGCGATGCGGCAGATGCTGACCGCCGGTGCGACCGGGGTGCTGGCGGCCGTCGCCGCCTTCCAGCTCTCCTTCCCCGACCGCGACCCGCGCTGGGCGCTGCTGCCGCTGCCGGCCTTCGCCCTCTGGCTCGCCGATCTCGGCTGGGGCTGTTTCCAGGAATTCCTCAGCCTGGGTCCGGAGGCGCTGCGCCTGACGCCGAGCTATGGCTGCCTCCGCTTCATCCTGGGCTTCGGGGTGCCGCTGTCGCTGGCGATCGCCTGGCTGGCGCGGCATGCGGCGGTGCTGCGTCCGGGGCCGGTCGCAGCACTCGGCGGCCTGGCCGCCGCCTCGATCGCCAGCATCGGCCTGACGCTGACCCATCACCTCGACGCCGCGGCGATGGTGCTCGCCTGGCACGGCCTCGCGATCCTGGCGACCACGGGGCTCGCCGCGCTGCTCGGCCCCCGGCTGATGCGCAGCGCCGGATAGGGGGACAGCTTGCCGCGGCACCTCCGCCGCACCCATATGCCGCCCCATGGACCTCGACTTCACCGAAGCGGAGCTGCACCGCTATTCGCGGCATATCCTGCTGGCCGATGTCGGCGCCGAAGGCCAGGCGAAGCTGCGCGCCGCATCGGTGCTGGTGGTCGGCGCCGGCGGGCTCGGCTCGCCGCTCGCGCTCTATCTCGCGGCGGCGGGGATCGGGCGCATCGGCATCCTCGACGACGACCGGCTGGAGCTGTCGAACCTCCAGCGCCAGATCGCGCACACCACCGCACGCATCGGCCACGCCAAGGCGGCCAGTGCCGCGGAGGCGTTGCGCGCGCTGAACCCCGAAATCGCGGTCGAGGTGCATGAGCGCCGGATGAATGCGGCGGCGGCCGCGGCGCTGATCCCGCGCTACGACATCGTCTGCGACGGCACCGACAACTTCCCGACCCGCTTCCTGCTGGGCGATGCCTGTCACCTGCTCGGCCGGCCGCTGGTCTCGGCGGCGGTGCTGCGCTTCGAAGGCCAGCTCTCGGTGTTCCAGTCGCATCGCGGCGCACCTTTCCCCTGCCATCGGTGCCTGCATCCCGAGCTGCCGCCGGCGGGCCTGGTGCCGAGCTGCTCGGAAGCCGGCGTGCTCGGCGCCGTCACCGGCGTCATGGGGACGCTTCAGGCGACCGAGGTGATGAAACTGATCCTCGGCATCGGCGAGACGCTGGCCGGCCGGCTGCTGCTGTGGGATGCGCTGGATGCCCGGTTCCGCACCGTGCGCCTGTCGCGCGATCCGGATTGTGCGCTGTGCGGGGCGCGGCCCTCGATCCGGAGCATCGCGGCGCCGGACGCCGCGCCGGCCTGCGACGCATGAACCGGCTCGGCGTGCTGCTGATCTCGGGCGGGCATGAGCGGGCGCATTATGCGCTGGTGATGGCGACGGGTGCGGCGGCGCTCGGGCGCGAGGTCACGCTGTTCGCGACCAATGCCGGCTGCCGCCTGATGCTGGCGGAACAGGACCTGGCGGAGGACCCGCGAGAAGCGGTGCTGGCGGGGCAGGGGGTCGCCGGCATCGGGACGTTGTTCGCCGCGGCGCGGGAACTCGGCATCCGCATGATCGCCTGCGAAGCGGGGCTTGCCGCCGAAGGCCTGCTTCAGGCGCCGCTGGCGCCGGGGGTGGAGCGCGCCGGCGTCGCGACCCTGCTCGTCGCGGTGGGGCCCGGTCAGATCATCACGCTTTGAGCTTGCAAGCCTCCATCGCCCTATGCGACCGGGCGCGGCCAAGCCGTGATGCCGCTGGTCCTACTCGACGCTTAACCCGCATTTCCCACCGTTTCCACCCGCGCTCGCTTGGTCTCGGTGGCGCCTGGCATTCCGCCGTGCTCGCCAAGACAGCCTGTCTTGGCTCCGCGCGGCGAAACACCAGGTGCCACCGCTCCCTCGCTCGCAATGCGCGCAGCGCGCGTCGCCATCAGCGGGACGATGCGTCCCTCCGTGGCGTGCTGCACCACGTTGGCCGTGGCTTCAAAGAACACGTCGACTTGGCCTCCGATCAGGTCGTTCATCGCCAGCGCGCCGCCGCGACCATCTCGGTCACGCTCCGGAAGCCGGTGCGCGGGTTGGCGACCAGCAGCATCGCGCCCTCCGAGACGACGGCGATCGGCGCGAAGGCGGTCGCCGGGTCATAGCCCGCAGTGCGGTAGAGATTGGGCGCGATGCCGAAGGTGCTGGTGGTGCCGAACAGAAGGGTGTGCCCGTCCGGCACCGCGCGTGCCCCGTAGCGCGCGCCGACGGTGCTGCCCGCGCCGGTGCGGTTCTCCAGCACGAAGGGCTGCCCAAGGGCGCCCTGCAAGTGCAGCGCGACGGCGCGACCGATAGGGTCCGATTGCCCGCCAGGCGCGAAGGGATTGACGATCGTGACAGGCCGATCGGGATAGCGCTGCGCCCAAGCGGCAGGCGTTGCGAGCAGGGCCGCGAAGAGCACCCGGCGCCCGATCATTCGCGTGCGACCACGGCATCCAGCCAGGCGCAGCCTGCCGGCGACGGCGTGCGCAGACCTTTGGCGGCGGCGGCGAGCCGCATCTCCCGATGCCGCGCCCGCGCCTCCGGCGGCAGGTGCAGGCGTTCGTGGCCCCAGAGGCTTGGGCCGTCGAAGGTCTCGTGCGGCATCCAAGTCGCCGGGTCGATCACCCGCCCGCCCCAGCCATACTCCACGAAGAAGCCGGAGGGGGTGGTGGCGTAGAAGGAGGTCATCCAGTCGTTGGTGTGCCGGCCGAGGCTGAAGGCGACGCGCCCGTCCTCGAGCTGCGCCAGGTCATAGCCCTGGCCGACGTCGTCGAGATTGCCAAGCTCCACCATGAAGTGGTGCAGCCCGCGCCGCCCGGTGCCGATGACGGCGAAGCTGTGGTGCCGGCCGTTCAGGTGGAAGAAGTAGAGCGGGTAGGGCGAGAGCGCGTAGTCGCTGACGCGAAAGTCGAGCAGGTCGCGGTAGAAAGGCAGCAGCGGCGCCACGTCCTCGACCGTCAGCACCGCGTGCCCCATGCCGAGTGGCCCGGTCCGGAAACCGGAGATCGGCCGCCCCGGCATGAAGGGATCGGCCGCCAGCTCCGGTCCGAAGAACACCTCGAGCGCATGGCCTGCCGGATCCTCGAAGGCGATCAGCCCGGCGACGCGGCGCTGGTCCGCGAGGTCTCGCGCGCCGTGCCGCACCGCCACGCCCGCGCGGTCCAACCGCGCCGCCAGCGCTTCCAGCGCTGCGGCGTCGTCCACTTCCCATCCGAGGACATCGAGGCTTTCGCCCGCACCCGTGGTCACCATCAGCCGCTGCGCCCGGTCGTCCATGCGGAACGCCGCCGTGCCGCCGCCGCGATCCACGCGCTGCATGCCGAGCAGTCGCGTGGCGAAGCCGTCCCAATCCGCCGGCTGCGCCGTGTGGATGCCGATGTAGCCGAGGGATCGCAGTTCCATGTCGCCCTCCTCAGGCGAGCGGTGCCGTCACCGGGTCGTAGCAGTACATCCAGTCGTAGCGTTCGCGGAGCCGCTCCTCCGCCCATTCGCGCGCGACATAGGCGGCCGCGCCTGCCGGGTCGCCGAGCGCCGGGTTGTGGAAGCGGCGCGTGTTCTCGGCGGAGCCGTTGACGACGCGCGCCGTGCGGTCCTGCCGCGTCGCTTCGTAGCGCCTGAAGGCAACGGCGGGCTCGTCCGGGTGTGCCGCCAGAGCGCGCGCCAGGATGTACCCGTCCTCGATCGCCATCACCGCACCCTGCGCCAGGAAGGGCAGAGTCGGGTGGCATGCATCGCCGAGCAGCGTGATGCGGCCGGCCGACCACACGGGCAGCGGCCGCCGCAGCTTCAGCGCCCAGAGATACGGCTGCGGGATGCAGGTGATCATCGCCTGCACATCGTCGTGCCAGCCCGCGAAGTCCGCCAGCATGGCCGCGTGGGTGCCGGGGGTGGTCCAGCTTTCTTCCCGCCAGTCGTCGCGCTCCACGACGCCGACGAAATTCATCAGCTCGCCACGGCGGAGCGGGTACTGGACCACGTGCCGGCCGGGGCCGACCCAGTTCACGCCCACCATTTGCGCGATGTGAGGCGGCAGGTGCTCCATCGGGATGGTGCCGCGCCATGCCACCAGGCCTGTGAACTCGGCCCTGTCGGCGCCGTGCAGTGCGGCGCGTATGACGGAATGGATGCCGTCCGCGCCGATCAGCGCATCGGCGGCGATGGTGGTGCCGTCTGCCAGTCGCATCACCGCGCGCCCGTTCTCCTGCCCGCAGCCGGCGACACGGCGGCCGAGCCGGATGGAGCCGGGCGCTGCGTCGTGCACGGCCTCGGCCAGGGTCGCCAGCAGGTCGGGACGGTACATCGTGACGTAGGGCTGGCCGTAGGTCTCGACGCAGGCGGCGCCGAAGTCGAAGGCGGTCCAGGCCTGGCCGGTGTTCCAGAGGCGAACCTCCCGCCGCTCAAGGTTTGCCGCCAGCGCCATGATGCGGCCCGAAAGGCCGAGCGCCTCCAGCACCTTCATCCCGTTGGGGCTGACCTGCACGCCGGCGCCGACCTCGCGCAGCTCCGTCGCCTGCTCGTATACCTCGACCTCGACGCCCTGGCGAAGCAGCGCCAAGGCGGCGGTGAGGCCGCCGATCCCGGCGCCTGCGATGACGAGTTTCACGCCGTACCCTCCCAGCCCAGCACGCGGGAGATGATCCGGTCCGCCTGCCGCGCGTCCTCGCAGCCGCGGCCGCGCCAAGCAATGTGCTGGTCGGGGCGCACCAGCAGCAGGTCTTTCCCGTAGAGGCGCGCGAGCTCCGGCGTCTCCAGCTTCAGCACCGTGATCGGTACGCCGCGACGGGCCGCGGCAGACAATAGCGCGTCGCTCGGCTGCGCGCCGCCGCAGCAGACGAAGGTGAACCAGCGGCCGAGGCGATCGAGCAACGGCGCCCCATCCGGCAGCACGACCTGCGGCAGCCGGACGCCGGGCGCCGTTGTCGGCTCGTAGCGCAGCGGGTCGTCTGGGATTGCGGCGCCGGGCTCGGCGCAGATGGCGGGCGAGGCGGCGTAGGCGTAGCCGAGCTCGATGCCCCAGCTCTCGTTTTCGGCGTTGCCGATTGCGGCGATCCCGGCGCTCACCTCGGCGCGCGCTGCCTCTTGATCGAGATCAGGGCGGTAGAGCGCCGCGACTTGGCGACGCACACCGCTATGCTCCGCGGAGGCGTCGCGGTTGCGGCGGCCGACCGGCCGCCGCTCCGCGTCATAGGCCGCGAGCAGGCCCGGGCCGCCGAATCCGAGTGCCATCGCCGCCAGCATCCAGCCCAGGCCGCAGGAGTCGCCGATGCCGGTGTTCATGCCGTATCCGCCGGTCGGGATGTACTGGTGCGCCGCATCACCGGCGAGCACGACGCGGCCGGCGACGTATCTCTCGGCGACCAGCAAATGCGGGGTCCAGGCATTGGCGACCAGGATCTCGCAAGGCACGTCGCAGCCGGCGAAGTCGCGCAGCAGCGCGTGCGGGTCGACATTGGCGGGCGCCTCACCCTCCGGCAAGCGCGTCTGCAAAGTCCAGGTTTCGCGGTCGTCCTGCGCGATCAGCGTACCGGCGACCGACTGATAGTGCCATGCGATGCCCCAGCGCTGCAGCAGAGCCCGCGCGTCGGAACGGAAATGCGTCATGAAACGCGGCATGACGCGGGCTTGGCCCTCCAACCCAATGCCGATCGCCTTCCGGACGGCGCTGGTCCCGCCGTCGCAGCCGGCGAGCCAGAGGCAGCGGAGCGTCTCCGTGCCGCCGTCGTCGCGTCGAAGGGTTGCGGTGACCCCGGCGGCGTCCTGCGTCAGCGCGTGGAAGGCGACGCCCCAACGCGCCTCGATCAGCGGTTCTGCGAGCACGGCGCGCTGCAGCACCGGCTCGATCTCCACCTGGGAGACGCGCATGGGCGGCTCGGCCGGCAGGGTGCCGTCGGCCGTTTCCCGGATGCGCCGGCGCCATCCCTCGACGCTCGGGTAGCAGAAGCGGTGCAGCTCGTGGCCCGTCAGGCGGGTGATCCACGCGACGTCGAAATTGTTCTCCGCCGGCACTGCGACGGCGCGCAGCGCATCCGCGACGCCAAGGCGACGGAACAGCTCCATGCTGCGGCCGTTGGTGATGTCCATCTTCGGGTGGCGTGTGGTGCCGGCGTTGCGCTCCACGAGCGTGCAGGCAACGCCGCGGCGGGCGAGTTCCAGCGCGACCGTCATGCCGACCGGGCCACCGCCCACGACGAGGACGGGCGTTTGCCTCATCGCTCAGTTCCCGGGCGCGAGGGCGCTGGCGAAGCCGCGCGCGAGGTCCGCCCAGCGCGCGCGCTCCGCAACAAGGAACGCGGCGAACTCTTCCGGGCTGCTGCCCGCGGCCGCGGCGCCAAGCGCCGCGAGCCGTGCCCGAAACGCGTCCGTCACCGCGAGCGCGGCGAGCCGTCCGCTGAGCGAGCGTATGATGGCGTCCGGCGTGCCGGCCGGCGCGAGAAGCCCGGCCCAGGAACTGGCGCGGAGCCGCGGCAGGCCAAGCTCCGCCATGGTGGGCACGCCCGGGAAACCTGGGTCGCGTTCCGGCGTGGTGACCGCCAGCGCCCGCAGCGCGCCGTTGGCGACTTGACCACGGATGATGACGCCGACCTCGAAGGTCGCCGCCGTTTCTCCGGCGATGACGGCTTGCAGCGACGTGGCGCTGCCGCTGTAGGGCACCGCCTGAGCGACCAGCCCCGCCTCCCGCGCCAGCATCTCGTGCAGAAGGTGCGGAAGCGTGGCGATGCCGCCGTTCGAGAAGTTCAGCAGGCCGGGCCGCTCACGCGAGAGGGCGACCAGCTCCGCCACGCTCCGCACGGGCAGCGCCGGATGCACGACCAGCACCATGGGCGCGGCGGAGACCAGTCCGATCGGGGCAAAACCCGCCTCCGCGTCGTAGGGCACGCGGCGGATGGCGGGCAACAGCACCTGGGTGGACAGGATGCCCATGAAGAGCGTGTGGCCGTCCGCCGGCGCCCGCGCCGCGGCCTCGGCGGCCACCGCACCGCCGGCGCCGACCCGGTTCTCCACGACGAAGCGCCCGCCAAGCCCGGTCTGCAGCCCGTCCGCCACCAGCCGGGCGACGACGTCGGAGGCGCCGCCGGGTGGCGCGCTTGAAAGAATCCGGACCGGCCGGTCTGGGTAAGGGGCGGCCGCGCTGCCGATCAGGGCCGCCGCGCCGGCCACCAGGTGCCGCCGTCTCATGGTTCGCGCCAACCGATTGCGTTTGTCATCAGTTTGGCCAGTGTCGCCACCACTGCTTCTCCCTCCGTCTCTCCAGCCGGCGGTCCGCCGAGACCGCCTGACCACTCGAAGCAGGCGAACTCCACCATGGCGCAGAGCGCCGTCGCGGCGCGATCCGGATCCAGCCCCGGACAGAGACCCGTGGCCTGGGCCTGGCGGATACGGGCGGCGCTGACCCGGGTGCCATCCTGTCGGATGCGACGCCAGATGTCGGCGAAGCGCTCATTCTGCATCGCCATCTGGAACACCGCGACGGCGATCGCGCGATGCGCCTGGTACGTCTCCCAAAAGGCGCGGACGCTGTCCCGGAGATGCGCCAGCGGCTCGTCGGCGGTGGCCCGGGGCGGCCGGATGCAGGCGGCGAGGGCTTGGCGGAAATCCTCCGCCAGCGCCGCCAGCAGCGCCTCCTTGGAAGGGAAGTAAGTGTAGAAGGTGCCGATGCCGCGGCTGGCATCGGCGGCAATATCGGCGATTCGGCATGAATCGAAGCCGTCCCGCGCGATGATCCGTCGGGCGGCGTCCTTGAGAGCGGCGGCGGTGCGCTCTGCCCGGCCGATGCGTGGGGTGGCGAGATCAAGAGCCATGAAGAAACTGAACCCGAATTCGAATTCAGTTGCAAGCTTGCCGCGGATGGCCGACGCCACATTGCCGATCAGGCGGGCTCCGCCACGCAAGGCGGACGGGTCGGATGATGGGACCGATTGACCGCGGCAAACAACGCGCCGGCCAATTCACATAATCCCGTCTAGTCCTTGACCGCGGCCGGCGCGGCGGGGGAGACCATGCGCCATGCGGCACATCCTGCTCCTCCTGCTGATCATGGGCATCGGCGCGCCGGCATTCGGCCAATCCTCCCTCGGCACTCAGGGGACGCTGCCGCCCCCGCAGCGGCAAGGAGGGGCAGCGCAGCCTGCCCCCGCGCCAGCAGCGCCACGGCCGCCCGCGGCGCCGGCCCCGCAGGCGGCACCCGCGCAGCCGCCGCGTGCCGCGACCCCGCCGCGGCCCCCGCAGGCCGCACCGGCCCCGGCCAACCGGCCGGCCCGGATCGGGGAAGGCACCCGCGACCAGCGGCCGCGTCAGGGCCAGGCGCAGCAGCAGCGCCGCCGGGCCGCCGGCGCCGCGGCGGCGGGTGCGGCTGCCGCGGCCGGCGCGGCTGCCGCCCGCCCCGCCGCGCCCCCGGCCCAGCCGACGCCGCCGCCCGAGCCGGAGCCGGCGGCAGCGGCCGTCGGCAGCGTCTCCGGCCTGCCGCTGCCGCGCTTCGCGGCGCTGCGCTCGGATGAGGTGAACCTGCGCGCCGGGCCCGGCACCCGCTTCCCGATCGAATGGACCTACACGCGGCGCGACCTGCCGGTGCAGATCGTCCGCGAATTCGACCTCTGGCGCCGCATCCGCGACATGGACGGGATCGAGGGCTGGGTGCACCAGAGCACCCTCGTCTCCCGCCGCGGCCTGGTGGTCCGCGGCACGCCCGGCACCGAGGTCGCGCTCCGCCGCCGGCCGGAGGACGGGGCGGCGCCGGTCGCCCGCCTGCGCCCCGGCGTCGTCGGCCGCTTGCGTGCCTGCGAGCCCGGCAGCCGCTGGTGCGAGGCGCAGTTCGGCGAGCATCGCGGCTTCCTGCGCCGCGCCGAGATCTGGGGCGTCGGCCCGGACGAGGAGGTCAAGTAGCCCGGGCGCTCAGGCCACCAGGGTCACCGGGGTGCCGTAGCGCGCGACCGCCGCATCCATCGTCAGCAACCGGGCGCCCTCGAGCCGCGCCTGCGCCACCAGCATCCGGTCGAACGGGTCCTTGTGCAGCGGCGGCAGCGCGGCGGCCTCCGCCGCATGCGCGCCGGTGATGGCGACCTCGTGCAGGCCGTTCCGTCGCAGCGCGGCCCGCAGTGCTGCGGCATCGACGACGAAGTCGCCACGGCCGCGCGCCGTCTTGATCGCCACTTCCCAGACCGAGGCGGCGCTGAACGCCGCCTCGGCCCCTGCGGCCAGGATGCGCGCGCGGGCCTCCTCCGACAGACGTTCCGGCTGGTGCACGCCCCAGATGAGCAGATGGGTGTCGAGCAGCAGGCGGCTCACGGATCCTCGCCCTCGAACAGGCGGATGATCGCCTCCTGCTCGAAGGTGTCGAACTGGTCCGGGATACGCCAGTCGGCGTCGCGGAGCGCGCCCAGCCAGCCGGCCGCCTCGGGCTCCGGCGCGATGGGCACGACCTTCACCATCGGCTTGCCGGCCTTGGCGATGATGAACGGCTCGCCCTTCGCCGCCTGGTCGACCAGGCGCGACAGATGGGTCTTCGCTTCATGGATGTTGACGCTGCGCATCGGCGTAAACTCGGACTAAGTCCATTTAGTCTAGTCCTTCGCCCAGGCGCAGGCAAGCACCCATCACGCAGGCATTGCGTGCTTCGCCTCATGCGCCAGCAGCCAGGCCTTGCGCGGCAGGCCGCCGCCATAGCCGGTGAGCTGCCGGTCGGCGCCGACCACCCGGTGGCAGGGCACCACGATCGCCACCGGATTGGCGCCGTTGGCAAGCCCGACCGCGCGGCTGGCCGAGGCCTGGCCGAGCGTTGCGGCCAGCCGGCCATAGCTCGTCGTCGTGCCGGGCGGGATCGGCCGCAGCGCCGCCCAGACCGCGCGCTGGAACGGGGTGCCGCCGGTGCGGACCCCGATCGCGTCGATCGCCGCGAGCTCGCCTTCGAAATAGGCGCCGAGTGCCGAGCGCATCGCCGTCGGCGCCGCGCCCGCCTGCGGCGTGCAGGCGCCGTAATGCAGCCGCAGCAGGCGCTGCATGCGCGGCAAATAATCCTCGAAGTCGAGCGCGCGCAGCGTTTCGCCCTCGGTCGCCAGCAGGATGGTCCCGATCGGGGATGGGAAGCGGTCAAGCAGCAGGCGCAAGACGCGCCTCCTTCGCTGCCGAAGCCTCGGCGGTCCAGAGGTGCAGCGCCGCATAGGCGCGCCAGGGCCGCCAGGCCTCGGCGTGGCGCAGCAGGGCGGCCGGCGTCGGCCGCCCTGCCGGCGTCGCCATCGCCCGCAGGAGGCCGATATCGGCAGCCGGGAAGGCGTCCGGCTCACGCAGCGCCCGCATGGCGATGTAGTGCGCGGTCCATTCGCCGATGCCGGGCAGTGCGGTCAGCCGCGCCACCGCGTCATCGAGGTCGCGCCCGGGATCGAACAGGCGGGGGTCGGCCGCCGCCGCCGCGGCGACGGTGCGGAGGGCGGCGATCCGCGCCCCAGGCATGCCGAGCGTCCCGGCGAGGTCGGCCGCCGCCAGCCGTGCCGGGTCCGGGAAGACATGGCTGAGCGCCGGCAGGTCGGGTGCGACGCCCGCCGCGAGCGGCACGCCATGCGCCGCGACCAGCCGCCCCGCGAGGCGGGTCGCGGCGGCGACGGTGATCTGCTGGCCGAGGATGCCGCGGACCGCGAGCTCGAACCCGTCCCAGGCGCCGGGCACGCGCAGTCCCGGCCGCGCGGCGACCAGCGGCGCCAGCCGCGCATCCTCCGACAGCGCTGCGGCGATCGTCGCCGGATCGGCGCCGAGATCGAAGATCCGGCGGATGCGCTCGACGATCGCCGGCAGCGCGGTCAGCACCGGGAAGCGGATGCCGGCCGAGAGCGCGTGGCGCCCGGCCGCCGGGCGGATCGCGATCACTCCCTGGGCGTCGCCGATCGCGATCGTCCGCGCATAGAGCCCGTCCTGCACGAGCTCGACGCCCGGGATGGCGCGGGCGGCGAGGAAGCCCGTGAGGGCTTGCCAGTCATGCGGCGGCCGGAAGGGAAGCGTCAGGGTGACGCCGCCGCCCGGCGCCAGCGGCAACGCCGCCTGGCGCCGCAGCAGGCCGGGCGCCCGGCCATAGAGGTCGCGGATCGTCGCATTGAAGCGGCGAAGGCTGCCGAAGCCCGAGGCCAGCGCCACCTCGGTCATCGGCAGGCGGGTGTCGGTGATGAGCTGCTTGGCGAACAGCGAGCGGCGGGTCTGCGCCACCGCGATCGGCGTGGCGCCCATGTGCTTGCGGAACAGCCGGCGGAGCTGCCGCTCCCCGAGGCCGAGCCGCGCCGCCAGCGCATCGACGCCGGAGTGGTTCAGGGCACCGGCGGCGATCAGCGCGACCGCGCGGGTGACGGTATTGGCGGTGCCGTGCCAGGCGCTGGTTTCGGGCGAGGTCTCCGGCCGGCAGCGGAGGCAGGGCCGGAAGCCTGCCGCTTCCGCCGCGGCGGCGCTCGGCAGGAACAGGATGTTCCCGAGCTTGGGCGTCCGCGCCGGGCAGATCGGGCGGCAATAGATGCCGGTGGTGCGGACGGCGGTGAAGAACCGCCCGTCGAAGCGGGCGTCCCGGGTCAGCAGCGCGCGGTGGCAGGCGTCGCGGTCGAGGTGCATGGCGCCATCATGCCTGTCGCTGGCCCGCTCTTCTCGCCATTTTCGGACCCGATGGGCAGGGCTTCAGCGTTCGAGGCCGGAGAAGAAGGCCGCGACGTCTCCGGCCCAGGCCCCCGGCACTTCCAGGGCCGCGAAATGGCCGCCGACGTCGAGTTCGGTCCAGCGGACGATGGTGTTCCCTGCCTCCGCGAAACGGCGGATGGCGACTTCGTCCCGGGCGAAGACGGCGACGCCTGTCGGAACGCCTGAATTGGGCTTCGGCAACCAGGCTTCCGGATCGTGGGCATTCTCGTAGTACAGCCTGATCGACGATGCGGCGGTGCCCGTGAACCAGTAGACGAGCAGGTTCGTCAGGAACGTGTCCCTGGCAATGGCATCGGGGCTGTCGCCGAAGCCGGCGAACATGTCGCCCAGCCAGGCGATGAGGCCGGCCGGCGAGTCGGTGATGCCGTAGGCCACGGCCTGCGGGCGGCTCGATTGCAGGGCGTTGAAGCCGAAGCGCTCGGCCATGAACTGCTGCAGGCGCCGCAGGCGGGTCTTTTCGGCGTCGCTGAAAGTGGCGATATCGGCAGGCTCGATCGGACCCATGGGGATGAAGCCCATGGTGGCAGCATTGACGTGGACGCCGATGACGCGATCGGGGGCGGCGCGGGCGATAGCGGGCGCGATCACGGCACCGGCGTCGCCGCCCTGCACGCCGAAGCGCCGGTAGCCCAGGCGGGACATCAGCTCGAGCAGGGCGTTGCCGATGCGGCGGTCATTCCATCCGGCCTCGCGGGTGGGGCCGGAGAAGCCGAAGCCGGGCAGCGAGGGGATGACCAGGTCGAAGCCGGCGGCGGTGAGCGGCGCGATGGCGCCGAGGAACTCGACGAACGAGCCCGGCCAGCCATGCAGCAGCAGGAGCGGCGTGGCCTGGGGCGAGCTGGCCTTGACGTGAAGGAAGTGGATGGTCTGGCCGTCGATTTCGGTCAGGAACTGCGGATGCCGGTTGATCGCGGCTTCCTGGGCGCGCCAGTCGAAGCCGGTGCGCAGGCGGTCGATCATGCCGGCGACGAAGGCGGTGGTGGGGCCTTGGCTCCAGCCGGCGCCGGACACTTCGTCGGCCAGGATCGTCCTGGCCAGGCGCTGGTGCAGATCGGTCAGCCTGGCGTCCGGGATGGCGATCCTGAAGGGGGTGATGGCGGTCATTCGCTGGGTCCTTGGCTGGCGGAAAGTGCTTTCTTCCTAGCCAGCGGGTGGACGGCAGGATTGAAGATTTCCGACAATCAGCGGCGCACGACCTGCCCGGGCGTCTGCCCCATGATCATCTTCAGGGACCGGGTCATATGCGGCTGGTCCGCATAGCCCAGGGCGAAGGCGACGTCCGCTGCAGGTCGTCCCTGCTGCAACAGGGCCATGGCTTTCTGGGCCCGTTCGATCTGGGTGAAAGCCTTGTAGGTCAGTCCGGTGGTCTTCAGGAAATGCCGCTGCAGCGTCCGTTCCGACATCGCCATCCGGTGCCCCGACACGACGGAAGCAACGAGGGCGTTGTTCTCGACCACCCCTGTGCGCCGGAGCCTGTCGACGAACCCGTCGACATTGTCGAAACGCGGGATCTCGAAGATGTCCGCTCCCAGGCGGAACCGATCCCGGCCGATGCGGGGCAGGAACAAGCCGTCGTCGAGCATCCGCACGCCCGGCAACACCGCCATGTAGCTGGAGGGCTTGAAGGCTATGGCAAGGATCTCGTCACCGACGGAATATGTGTGGGTGACGGCAGTGGTCGTGAGTCCCGTCCGCAATACCGAGGTTCCCGCCGCGGTTTTCATGACCACGACATCCCAGCAGCCGTCCGGCTGGATCAGCACGCTGCCATCCCTGTCGAATATGGTCCTGGTGACCGATTCGACGATCGGAGACGCCCAGCCTTCCAGTCTCGCGACGTGCATGCGATCGATCCTTCGTCGGTTCCGGCCGCTCGTGCAGGTGGTCATCCCTTGAGCGGGCCGGTCGGGTCAAGCCGGCCGCGGATGCGGCTCTTGCCGGGTTCGGGGCCGCCGCCCTAGCTTCCACCGATGGACCAGGATCGCACCCCGGCGACGCACGACATCGGCGGCGCCAGCCGCTTCCGTTGCACCCCGGTCGAGCCGGACGAGGCGCCGCCCGACGCCTTCGGCAAGCGGGTCGACGCGTTGCGGCAACTGCTCGCGCAGAAGCGGTTGATGACCGTCGACGAACTCAGGCGCGGCATCGAGCAGATCCCCGAGGCCGAGTATTTCGCGCTCGGCTATTACGAGCGCTGGCTCCGCTCCATCACGCTCCTGATGGTGGAGAAGGGCGTCGTCGCGCCGGAGGCGGTGGCGTGAACCCCGCCTTCGCGCCCGGCGCCCGGGTCCGCGTCCGCGATGCCTGGCCGGAACGCGACGGCCCCTGCCATATCCGCACGCCGCATTACCTCCGCGGCCGCGACGGCGTGGTCGATCGCGCCCTCGGCGCTTTCCCCGACCCGGAGGCGCTCGCCTTCGCGCGCCCGGCGGAGCGCCGCGTGCTGTACCATGTGCTGTTCGCGCAGGCGCCGGTCTGGAACGAGGGTGCCGCGCAGGACACGCTGCTGGTCGAGCTCTTCGAGCATTGGCTGCTGCCGGCGGAGGCCGCCTGACATGGCCGCACCTCCCCGCCCGGAAAGCCTCGTGCTGCTGGAGAAGCTGGTCGCGGCGCTGGCCGCCCGCGGCATCGTGACGGAGGCCGAGATCGCCGCCCGCCAGGCGGTGACCGACCGCGCCAGCCCGGAGATCGGCGCCCGCATGGTCGCCCGCGCCTGGACCGACGCCGATTACCGCCGCCTGTTGCTCACCGACGGCGCCGCGGCCGCCGAGCGGATGGGGGCGACGATGGCCGGCGCGCCGCCGCTCGGCGTGCTGGAGGATACGGCGACGCGCCACCACCTCGTCGTCTGCACCCTCTGCTCCTGTTATCCGCGCGCGGTGCTCGGCTACCCGCCGCACTGGTACAAGAGCTTCGCCTACCGCGCCCGCGCGGTGCGGGAGCCGCGGGCGGTGCTGGCCGAATGGGGCACCGCGATCCCGGATGCGGTCGAGATCCGGGTCGTCGACAGCACCGCCGACTATCGCTGGATGGTGCTGCCGCTGCGCCCCGCCGGCACCGAGGGCTGGGACGAGGCGCGGCTCGCTTCCCTCGTCACCCGCGACGCGCTGGTGGGCGTCGCCCTGCCGCGCGCCGCCTGAGACCACATTCACCGATCGAAAGCCTGCTGCCATGACCCTCGCCCCCGCGACCCGCGACGCCCTGCTCGGCGTCACCACCGCGACGCTGACCACGGTGCTGCTCAAGAAGGGCGTGCGCTTCTGCGCCATCCGCGGCGCCAGGCCGCTGACGCCGGGCAGCAACCGCCGCATCGCGGGGCCTGCCTTCACGCTCCGCTTCACCCCGACGCGGGAGGATCTGGCGACCGTCGACAGCTGGTCCTCGCCGCGCTCGACCCGCGCCGCGATCGAGGAGATGCCGGAGGGTGCGGTCGCCGTCGCCGATGCCTTCGGCTCGGAAAATGCCGGCATCTTCGGCGACATCCTCTGTGCGCGGATGGCGAAGAAGGGCGTCGCCGGCCTGGTCACCGACGGCATGGTCCGCGACGGCGCCGGGGTGATCGGCACCGGGCTGCCGGTCTTCGCCCAAGGGGCGGTGGCGCCGGCTTCGGTCGCGGCGCTCCATTTCGTCGGCTGGCAGGAGGTGATCGGCTGCGGCAACGTCACCGTGGTCCCCGGCGATATCGTGGTCGCCGACGATGACGGCGCGGTGGTGATCCCGGCCGCCCTGCTCGACGCCGTCACCGAAGCCGCGGTCGAGCAGGAGCGGCTGGAAGGCTGGATCATGCAGGAGGTCGGGCGCGGCCTGCCGCTCCCCGGCCTCTACCCGCCGAATGCCGAGACCAAGGCCCGCTACGAGGCCTGGAAGGCGCGCTGATGCCCGCCGCGATCGGGATCGCCGGCATCGGCGGCCGGATGGGGACGCTGCTCGCGGAGGAGGTCGCGGCCGCCGGCGCCCGCCTCTCCGGCGGCAGCCGGCGCGGCGACGACCCGGCGGCGCTGTTCGCCGGCGCCGAGGTCGTGATCGACTTCACCCATGCCCATGCCGCGCCGGTCCATGCCGCGGCGGCCGCAGCCTCCGGCACGCCGCTGATCCTCGGCTCCTCGGGGCTTTCGGCCGCCGAGGAGGCCGCGGTCGCGGACGCGGCGCAGCGGGTCGCCATCGTCTACGCGGCCAATTTCGCGCCCGGCGTGAACCTGTTCCTGGCGGTTGCGGAGCGCATGGCGGCCGCCCTGCCGGCCGAGCAGTACGACGCCGAGATCGTCGAGATGCACCATCGCCAGAAGGTCGATGCGCCGTCGGGCACCGCGGTCGCCCTCGGCCGCGCCGTCGCAAGCGGCCGCGGCACCACGCTGGAGGCGGCGGGGCGGGAGAGCGGGCGCGACGGCCATGTCGGCGCCCGCGGCACCGGCACCATCGGCTTCGCCGCACTCCGCGGCGGCCAAGTGGTGGGCGAGCACACCCTGATCTTCGCCGCCGGCAGCGAGCAGATCAGCCTGACCCACCGCAGCTTCGACCGCCGGGTCTACGCGACCGGCGCGGTCCGCGCCGCCCTCTGGGCGATCGGCCGTCCGCCCGGCCTCTACGGCATGCGGCACGTGCTCGGGATGGGATGATTCCGCTTGAGGCGCGGCCCCGTCGCGGTCCAGCCTCCGCCTTCGGTCCGGGGAGGCAGGCATGGACAGCGAGGATCCCGTCGCGCAGCTGGGCGTCATCTACGCGGAATACGCCCGCGGCAACGGTGCGCCGCTGTTCGCGGCGCTGGCCGAGGACATCGTCTGGACCTCCCATGGCGGCGACATCCTGCCCTGGAGCGGGACCCGGACCGGCCGCGCCGGGGTGGATGACTACTTCCGGCACCTGGCCAGCGAGATCGAGGTCACCGGCTACGAGGTGGAGCGGATGCTCGGCCAGGGCGACTGGGTGACGGTGATGGCCGATGTCCGGATCCGGCTCCGCAACGGGGAGGAGCGGCAGGTGGCCAAGGTCGACCTGGTCCGCATGGATGCCGGCCGCATCGCCGAGTTCCGGGAATACTACGATTCCGCCGGGCTGGAACGCTGCGTCGCCGCCTGCCGCTGACGCCGGGGGCCGGCCCGGCCCGTGCTTGACCCCTTTTGCCGCGCCTGCGAAACACCGCGGCACCCCGTTCGGGGTCAGCCAGGCCGGGGTCTGCCGGACCGACATCCGCGACAAGAGGCCGAATCACGCCATGCGCGACAAGGGTGAATACCTTTTCACCTCGGAAAGCGTTTCCGAGGGCCATCCGGACAAGGTGGCGGACCGCATCTCCGACACCGTCCTCGACGCCTTCCTGGCAGCTGACCCCTATTCGCGCGTTGCGTGCGAGACCATGGTCACCACGAACCGCATCATCCTCGCCGGCGAGGTGCGCGGCCCCGAATCGGTCGCCTTCAACCTCGAGGAGCGGGTGCGCGCCGCGGTGCGTGACATCGGCTACGACCAGGCCGGCTTCTCCTGGCGGCACGCCGCCTTCGAGAACCACCTGCACGAGCAGTCCGCCGACATCGCGGTCGGCGTCGACGCCGCCGGCAACAAGGATGAAGGCGCCGGCGACCAGGGCATCATGTTCGGCTATGCGACGACCGAGACGCCGGAGCTGATGCCGGCGCCGCTCTACTACGCGCATGGCATCCTCCGTCGCGTCGCCGAGCTGCGCCATGCGGGCGATGCCCGCGTCGCCGGCCTGCTGCCCGACGCCAAGTCCCAGGTCACCCTCCGCTACGTCGACGGCAAGCCGGTCGGCGTCACCTGCGTCGTCGTCTCGACGCAGCACGAGGACGGGATGGAGCAGGCGCAGATCAAGGATCTGCTCCGCCCCATCGTGAAGGAGCTGCTGCCCGATGGCTGGACCGTGCCGGAGGACGAGTTCTACGTGAACCCGACCGGCAAGTTCGTGATCGGCGGACCGGATGGCGATGCCGGCCTCACCGGCCGCAAGATCATCGTCGACACCTATGGCGGCGCGGCGCCGCATGGCGGCGGCGCCTTCTCGGGCAAGGACCCGACCAAGGTCGACCGCTCGGCCGCCTATGCCGCGCGCTACGTCGCGAAGAACGTCGTCGCCGCGGGCCTGGCCGATCGCTGCACCATCCAGGTCAGCTACGCGATCGGCGTCTCGAAGCCGCTCTCGGTCTATTTCGACCTGCACGGCACCGGGCGCGATATCGACGAGACGAAGCTCGCGAAAGTTGTGAACGAGCTTGTGAACCTGTCGCCGCGCGGCATCCGCGAGCATCTGCGCATGAACCGTGCGATCTACGTGCCGTCCAGCGCCTACGGCCATTTCGGCCGCACGCCGGACGACGCGAAGGACAACTTCACCTGGGAGAGGACCGACCTTGCCCCGGCGCTGAAGCGCGCCTTCGGCCGCTGACCGCGACAGCGGCGGGGGAAGGGCGAACCCCCCGCCGCGACCTCGCCTTGCTGGCCGGCACCCTGATCCTGGCCAGCATGGTCGTCGCGGTCGAGGTCATGGTGCCGGTCAAGGACGACGTCGCCTGGCTGATCTACGTCGCCGCGCAATGGGTCGACGGCCGCCAGCCCTATGTCGACGTGATCGAGCTCAACCCGCCGCCGATCATCTGGTTCTCGGTCCTGCCGGTGCTGATCGGCCGGCTGCTGAACGTCTCGGCGCTGCAGGTCATGCCGGTGCTGTCCGGCCTGCTGATGCTCGGCACCGCCTGGTGGACGGCCGGCATCGTGGTCCGGCGCGGCGTCTTCGTCCGCCGGATCCCGGTCTTCGCCGCGGTCGCCTTGCTGCTCTTCCTGGTGCCGGCGGCCGAGTTCGGCCAGCGCGAGCATTTCATCGCCGCGGCGGCGCTGCCCTACCTGGCGCTCCGGCTCCGGCCGATCGGTCGCGGCGACAGGGTTCCGGCCCTGGAAGCTGCGGCGGTGGGCCTGCTGGTCGCGGTCTGCTGCGCCATAAAACCCTGGTACGCGCTGGCCTTCCTGCTGGTCGAAGGCGTGATGGCGGCGCGCGGCGGCGGCTATCGCCTGGCGGCCGTCATGGGCGCCGTCCTGTCCGGGGCGGCGATCGCGGCGGCGGCGGCGATCCTGCATCCGGACTACCTCGCCGTCGTCGTGCCGCTGGCGATGGCGCTCTATGTCCCGCCATCCGAGCCTTACCGCATGCTGCCGAACGGCACGCTGCTGCTGCTGGCCGCCTTGGCGTTCGCCGCCTGCCTCTGGCGGTGGCGGCGGCCGGCAAGGCCGGACGGCGATGGCGGGCCGATCCTGCTGCTCTTCGCGCTCGGCGCCACCTTTGCCTACTTCGCCCAGGGCCGGGGCTGGTTCTATCACCGCATCCCGGCGACGGCCGCGACCGTCGCGGCGCTGCTGCTCTGGGCGGGGCTCGCCCGCCCACGGCTCCAGCGCGGCGCCTATGCCCTGGCGGCGCTGCTGCTGCTGCTGTTCGCGGGCCAGTCCGGCAAGCGCTTGCTGCCGCGCGCCGCGATGGCGGCCGACCTCCGCGACGGGATCGAGGAGGAGCTGGCGAACCTGCTGAAGCGGGAAGGCGCGCAGAGCTACCTCGCCTTCTCCAACCGGCTGGCGCTCGGCTTCCCGGTGGTCGAGATGGCGGGCACCGCCTGGGCCTCCCGCTTCGCCTCGATGTGGGCCGTGCGTGGGGAGGTGCTGACCGCGGGCCGCGCCGTGGCGCCCCCGACCCGGGCCCGGCGCTGGGTCGTCCAGGATTTCCTGGCCGCCTGCCCCGACTTGGTGGTGGTCGACACGGCGCTCCGCTTCGACTACCCGGCGATCCTCTCCGATGCCGATCCCGCCTTCGCCCGCGCCTGGTCGCACTACGTGCCGATCGGGACCATCGATACGCTCCGCGCCTATCGGCGGCCGCCCGGCACCGTCTGCGGTCCGCCTTCGGACCGATCCTGAACCGCCTTCATCTCCGGTACCGCCGATGACCGCCGACCGCCCCCCGCTCGCCGAGGGTATCCCCGATCGCCTCTATGGCCGCCGCCGCGGCCATCCGCTGCGCCCGCGCCAGCAGCGCCTGCTCGACCTCACCCTGCCGCGGCTCCGGCTGTCGGCCGCCGCCGCGGCCGATCCGCGCGCGGCCTTCGCCCGGCCGGTCGCGGCGCTCTGGCTCGAGGTCGGCTTCGGCGGCGGCGAGCATGCCCATGCGCTGGCCGCCGCCCATCCGGAGGTCGGCTACATCGCCTCCGAGGTATTCGAGAACGGGCTCTGCTCGCTCCTGACCCGGCTGGTCGCGGAGGGGGAGGAGGCGACGGGCGCGCTGCCGGAAAACCTTCGCCTCTGGCCGCAGGATGCCCGCCACCTGATCGGCGCGCTGCCGGAGGGCGCGCTCGACCGGCTGATGCTGATGTTCCCCGATCCCTGGCCGAAGGCGCGCCACGCCAAGCGGCGCTTCGTCAATCCGGGCTTCCTGCCGGCGGTGGCGCGGGTGCTCCGCTCCGGCGGCGAATGGCGGATCGCGACCGACGACCCGACCTACCAGGCCTGGGTGACGGAGATCCTGGCCGCCCAGCCCTTCTTCGCCGCACCGGCGCCGGCCGCGCGCCGCCCCGAAGGTTGGCCGCCGACCCGCTACGAGGCGAAGGCGCTCCGCGAAGGGCGCCGGCCGCTCTACTGGTCCCTGGCCCGGTGCTGAGCGCCTGTCATCAGCGGACCGCTTCGGCGGCTTCCAGCCAGACCGGGGTCCGCTGCCCGGCGGTCAGGCCTTCGGCAAGGCGGCCGCGAAAGGCCACGGCATGGCCCTCCATCGCATCCACCGCGGTGCTGCCCGGCGGCTGCCGCCAGCCGATCATCAGCACCTGGACCATCGGCAGCGCAGGCTGGGTCTGCGGATCGGTCGGGTTGGCCGCGATGCAGACCGGCGTCGGCAGCAGGAGGAAGGCAAGCGGCAGGCGTTCGTCCCCCCGCCGCACATCCTCGAAATTCGGCCGCCCGGGCAGCATGCCGCGCAGCACGAAGCCTTCCATCTGCACCGGCTGCCCGTAGCGCAGGCAATCCTGCGCCAGTGCCGGGGGGGCGAAGGCGGCGAGGCAAAGCGCCGCGAAGCCGAGCATCCGCATGCTGATCTCCTGTCGCCTGGGAAGCCTGAGGACAGGATAGAGGCGGCCCGCCGGCCGGTCGAAACGCGAAACGGAGAGGTCGTTACGGCTGCTGCCGCTTGCGGCGCGGTCACGGAACCGCTACACAACCGTCCCATATGCTTTCCGCGCTGAACGGGGGGTGGCCTTGAAAGAGGCCGCCTTTTTTGTTGCTTTCATGACAGAGCGTCCAGTCCATGACGGGCTCGAAGCCCGCATCGCCGATACCGTGGCCCCGACCCTGGAGCACATGGGCTACGAGCTCGTGCGCATCCAGGTCAGCGGCAAGGAACGGCCGGTCCTGCAGATCATGGCCGACCGCGCCGACGGCGCCGCCTTCCTGGTCGAGGATTGCGAGGCGATCAGCCACGCGCTCGGCGCGGTGCTCGACGTCAACGATCCGTTCCGCGGCGAATGGACGCTCGAGGTCAGCAGCGCCGGCATCGACCGCCCGCTGACCCGCGCCAAGGACTGGGAACGCTATGCCGGCCACGCCGCGACGGTCGAGCTCGCGGTCCCGATGGAAGGCCGCAAGCGCTTCAAGGGCATCGCCCTCGGCGCCGATGCCGACATCGCCCGCCTTCGCCTCGACGACGGGAGCGAGGTGGCGCTGCCGCGCAGCAACATCCGCCGCGCCAAGCTGTTGCTGACCGACGAACTGATCGCCGCGACGGCCACGCCGCGGCCGGCCGACTCGAACAAGACGCACTGATCGATGCTCGATCAGTGTCCCTCAAACGCCGGGCGGCCGGCATCCGCCGGCCTTGGCTTCGCCGCACTCGCGGCGGGCCGCATTCGCGGCCTCGGATCGGTCGAGAGAACCGATCCGTTGTCTTTCTAAGGGGAACTGCCGACATGGCCATCGACATCGCCATCCCGCGCCCGGAGCTGCTCCAGGTGGCCGACGCGGTCGCGCGCGAGAAGATGATCGAGCGCGACGAGGTGCTGGAAGCGATGGAGCAGGCCATCCAGAAGGCCGGCCGCGCCAAGTACGGGCATGAGAAGGACATCCGCGCCGAGATCGACCGCCGCAACGGCGCCGTGACGCTCCGCCGCTACACCGAGATCGTGGAGCAGGAGCCGGTCGAGAACGAGGCGACGCAGATGCCGCTCCGCATCGCGCAGAAGATCCGCCCGGGGATCGGCGCCGGCGAGTTCATCGTCGACCCGCTGCCGCCGATCGATTTCGGCCGCATCGCCGCCCAGACCGCCAAGCAGGTGATCGTGCAGCGGGTGCGGGAGGTCGAGCGCCACAAGCAGTTCTCCGAATACAAGGACCGTGTCGGCGAGGTCATCAACGGCATCGTCAAGCGCACCGAGTACGGCAACCTCATGGTCGACCTCGGCCGCGCCGAGGCGCTGCTGCGCCGCGACGAGACGATCCCGCGCGAGGCCTACCGCAACGGCGACCGCGTCCGCGCCTATATCTACGACGTGCGGGAGGAGCCGCGCGGCCCGCAGATCTTCCTCTCCCGCACCCATCCGGGATTCCTGGCCAAGCTCTTCGCCCAGGAAGTGCCGGAGATCTACGACGGCATCATCGAGATCAAGGCGGTCAGCCGCGATCCCGGCAGCCGCGCCAAGATGGCGGTGATCAGCCGCGACAGCTCGATCGATCCCGTGGGCGCCTGCGTCGGCATGCGCGGCAGCCGCGTGCAGGCCGTCGTCGCCGAGCTGCAGGGCGAGAAGATCGACATCATTCCCTGGTCGCCCGACAACGCGACCTTCATCGTCAACGCGCTCGCACCCGCCGAAGTCAGCAAGGTCGTGCTCGATGACGAGGCCCGCCGCTGCGAGGTGGTGGTGCCGGACGACCAGCTGAGCCTCGCGATCGGCCGCCGCGGCCAGAATGTCCGCCTGGCGTCGCAGCTGACGCGCTGGGACGTCGACATCCTGACCGAGGCGGAGGAGAGCGAGCGCCGGCAGGAGGAGTTCCGCAAGCGCACCGGCCTGTTCGTCGAAGCGCTCGACGTCGACGACGTGATCGCCGGCCTGCTGGTCGCGGAGGGCTTCACCTCGATCGAGGACGTGATCGCGGTCGAGGACGAGGAGCTGGCCGAGATCGAGGGCTTCGACGAGAGCGTGGCGCAGGAGCTGAAGCGCCGTGCCCAGGCCTTCCTCGACAAGCGCGACAACGAGCTCGACGACAAGCGCCGGGAACTGGGCGTCGAGGATCAGGTGGGCGAGCTCGGCGGCTTCACCCCGGCGATGATGGTCCAGCTGGGCGAGAAGGGCGTGAAGACGACCGAGGATCTGGCCGACCTCGCCTCCGACGAGCTGACCGAGATCCTGGGCGCCGAGCAGATCGACGAGGAGACGGCGAACGCCGTGATCATGGCGGCGCGCCAGGCGGCCGGCTGGTTCGGCGACGAGGAGCCCGCGGCGGCGGATGCGGCGGCGGACGACGACGCGGTGGAGGAGGCCGAGACGGCCGATGGTGGAAAGCCGGGTGACGCAAGGCCCGCCTGAACCGCCCGAGCCCGAAGCGGAGGACGACGCGCCGGAACGCGGGCCGCTCCGGCGCTGCATCGTCACGCGGGAGAGCGGGCCCAAGGACGCGATGCTGCGCTTCGTGCTGGGCCCGGACCGGCTGCTGGTGCCCGACTTCGCGGCGAAGCTGCCGGGGCGGGGATTCTGGTTGAGCACGCGCGCCGATGTGCTAGAACGCGCCCTCAGCCGGGGTGGGTTCGCGAAGGCGGCCCGCGGCCCGGTGCAGATACCCCCTGACCTGCGCGCGCGGATCGTGGATGGCCTGAAGGGCCGTATCCGCGATCATCTGGGTTTCGCGCGGCGGGCCGGCCAGGCGGTCAGCGGCTGGCAGGCGGTCCGGGAATGGCTGCTTGCCGACCGCGTCGGCCTGCTGGTCGAGGCGTCGGACGGCAGCGCCGCCGAACGCGACAGGCTGGTCGGGCGCCGCGCGGTGCCGGTGGTGATGCCGCTGCCGGCGGCGGAGCTCGGCGGCGTCTTCGGGCGCGAGCACGCGGTGCATGCGGCGCTCTCGTCCGGACGTCTGGCGGAGACCGTTGCGCGGGAGGCGGCGCGGCTTTCGGGCTTCGCCTGACGCGCCCCGCGCGGGCCGGGTCGGCCGACGCGGGGCGGGATTGCAGCCTCGGCGCTTGCTGCCCCGTTGCGCTGGGCTTATGTGACGCGCTTCCGCGAGGATGTGCGAGACCAGGAGCGACCGCGCCGCACAGGGCGCCGCGGCGCGGGACTGTCGAGGGATCGGATTCGGACCTGCGAATGAGTGATCAGAACGACCAGGATACGGGTAAGAGCCGACTGAGCCTCCGGCCCTCCGGCCGTCTGGAGCTGGGCAAGACTGTTGACGCGGGCAGCGTCAAGCAGAGCTTCAGCCATGGCCGCAGCAAGACCGTGCAGGTCGAGGTCGTGAAGAAGCGCGTGGTCACGCCGGGCGCCGCCCCCGCACGTCCCTCCGGTCCGCCCTCCGGCCCGCAGGCCGCCGGTCCCCGCCAGGCGGGCGGCCCGCCGCGCGCCGGCGGCCCGCGCGGCGCGCCGGCCGCGGCCCCTGGCCGCCCGCTGACCCAGGCCGAGCAGGCCAACCGCCTCCGCGTGCTGGAGGAGCAGCGCCGGGTCGAGGCGCAGCGCGAGCGGGAGATGCGCGCCCAGCAGGCGCTCATGGTCCGCTCCGCCGCCGAGGAAGCGGCCCGCCGCGCCGAGGAGGATGCCCGCCGCGCCGAGGAAGAGGCGCTGGCCGCCGAGGAGGACGCGAAGCGCGCCGCCGAGGACGATGCCCGCCGCAAGCTGCTCGACGACGAGATGGCGCGCCGCCAGGCCTCGGCCCCCGCCACCGCGACACCGGCCTCTGCCCCCGCGCCGCGGCCCGCCGCGGCGCGCCCGGCCGCCCCCGCCGCCCGCCGCCCGGATGCGGCGCCGGCGACGCCCGCCGACCGGCTGACCCTGCGTCCGCGCGCGCCGAGCGCCGAGGAGGAGGATGACAGCCGCCGTCGCGCCGCCGTCCGCCGCCCGGGTGCGACCGCGCTGCCGGCCAAGAAGCCGGTGCTGACCACCGTCAAGAAGACGCTGACCAGCGCCGACCGCCGCGGCGGCCGCATCGACGTGCAGGCCGCGATCGAAGGCGACGATGCGCGCAGCCGGTCATTGGCCTCGATGCGCCGCGCCCGCGAGCGCGAGCGGCAGCGCGGCGAGCTGGAAAAAATTCGCCAGAACGCCACCAAGGCGGTCCGCGACGTGGTCATCCCCGAAGCCATCACCGTGCAGGAGCTGGCCAACCGCATGGCCGAGCGTGGCGGCGAGGTGGTGAAGAAGCTGTTCCGCATGGGCGTGATGGCGACGCTGACCCAGACCATCGACGCCGACACGGCGGAGCTGGTGGTGCAGGAATTCGGCCACCGTTCGAAGCGCGTGTCGGAAAGCGACGTCGAGATCGGCCTCGAAGGCGATGTGGACGCCGCCGCCGACCTGACCCAGCGGCCGCCGGTCGTCACCATCATGGGCCATGTCGACCACGGCAAGACCAGCCTGCTCGACGCGCTGCGCCAGACCGACGTCGCCTCCCGCGAGGCGGGCGGCATCACCCAGCATATCGGCGCCTACCAGGTGACGACGCCGGACGGTGCCCGCGTGACCTTCATCGATACCCCGGGCCACGCTGCCTTCACGGCGATGCGCGCCCGCGGCGCCAGCGTGACCGATATCGTCGTGCTGGTGGTCGCCGCCGATGACGGCGTGATGCCGCAGACGATCGAGGCGATCGGCCATGCCAAGGCGGCCGGCGTGCCGATCATCGTGGCCGTCAACAAGATCGACAAGCCGGGCGTCAGGCCCGAGCGCGTGAAGCAGGAGTTGCTGCAGCACGAGATCGTGGTGGAAAGCCTCGGCGGCGAGACCCAGGAGATCGAGGTCTCGGCCACCCAGAAGATCAACCTCGACAAGCTGCTCGAGGCGATCACGCTGCAGGCCGAGCTCCTCGACCTCAAGGCCAATCCGGACCGTGCCGCCGAAGGCACCGTGATCGAGAGCAAGCTCGACCGCGGCCGTGGCCCGGTCGCGACCGTGCTCGTCCAGAAGGGCACGCTCCGCCAGGGCGACATCGTGGTCGCCGGCGCCGAATGGGGCCGGGTGCGCGCGGTGGTCGACGACAAGGGCCGCCAGATCAAGGATGCTGGACCCTCGCTGCCGGTCGAGATCCTGGGCCTGTCGGGCGTGCCCGGTGCCGGCGAGAACTTCGTCGCCGTCGAGGATGAGGGCCGGGCCCGCGAGATCAGCGAGTTCCGCCAGCGCCGCGCGCGGGAGAAGGCAGCGACGGCGGCCAATGCCGGCCGCGGCAGCCTGACCGACATGCTGGCCCGCATCCAGGCGGGCGAGCAGAAGGAGGTCGCGGTCGTCAGCAAGGCCGACGTGCAGGGCAGCTCGGAAGCGATCGGCGTCGTGCTCGGCAAGCTCGGCAACGAGGAGGTCCGGGTCCGGATGCTGCACAGCGGCGTCGGCCAGATCACCGAAAGCGACATCCAGCTCGCGAAGGCGTCGGACGCCATCGTCGTCGCCTTCAACGTCCGCGCCACCAACCAGGCGCGGGATCTCGCCAAGGCCGAAGGCGTCGAGATCCGCTACTACTCGATCATCTACGAGGTGGCGGACGACGTCGAGAAGCTGGTGAAGGGCAAGCTCGCCCCGGTGCAGCGCGAGAAGTTCCTGGGCTATGCGCAGATCCTGCAGGTCTTCGAATCGAAGCGGATCGGCAAGATCGCCGGCTGCCGCGTGACCGAAGGCGTGGTGCGCCGCGGCTGCGGCGTCCGCCTGCTGCGCGACGGCGTCGTCCTCCACCAGGGCGAGCTCAGCACGCTCCGCCGCTTCAAGGACGACGTGAAGGAAGTGACCAACGGCTACGAATGCGGCATGTCCTTCGCAAACTACAACGACCTCCGCGTCGACGACCAGATCGAGTGCTACGAGGTGGAAACCGTCGCCGCCGCCTGACGGCTCGGCGAGCTTGAACGAAGGGCGCGGCGCACGGCGCCGCGCCCTTCGTGTTTGATGGAGGCTGACTTGGCCAAGCAACATGCGCGCGGCGGCGCAGAAGGCCCGTCCCAGCGCCAGCTCCGCGTGTCGGAGGAGGTGCGCCACGCGCTCTCCGCCATCTTCGCGCGCGGGGAGTTCCGCGATCCTGACCTGACGGATGCGCGGATCACGGTGACCGAGGTCCGGGCTTCCCCCGACCTCAAGCACATGACCGCCTTCGTCAGCGGCTTCGGCAAGGACCTGCCGCCGGCGCAGCTCGCGGCGCTCAAGCGGGCGGCCCCCTATCTCCGCACCCAGATCGCCAAGGCGGTGCGGCTGCGCTACGCGCCCGGCCTGCATTTCGAGGTCGATACCGCGCTCGACTACGCGGCGACGATCGCCCGCGCGCTCAGCCAGCCGGAGGTGGCGCGCGACCTGGCGCCCGCGCCGAAGGACGAGACCCCATGACCGAGGCCCCGCCGGACACGGCGCCGGAGATCCGGGTGATCGCGATGCCGGCGGACACCAACCCGGCCGGCGACATCTTCGGCGGCTGGCTGATGGCGCATATGGACCAGGCCGGCGCCAGCGTCGCGTTGCGCCGCGCCCGCGGCCGGGTCGCGACGGTCGCGGTCGAGGGCATGAAGTTCCATCGCCCGGTCAAGGTCGGCGACGAGGTCAGCCTCTACGGCACCCTGCTCGGGACCGGCCGCACCTCGCTCCGCGTCTGCGTCGAAGCCTGGCGCCGCGACCGCGTCGCGGAGGCGGCGAGCAAGGTGACCGAGGCCGTCTTCACCTTCGTCGCCCTGGATGGCGCCGGCCGGTCGCGCCCGGTCGATCCCGCAGCCTGATCACCCGGACCGCGCGCGCTCCAGCCTGAGCGGCCCGAGCCCGAAGCGCTGAAGCCAGGCAGGTACCCGGACGACGCGGACGCGCCAGGCGACGCCCGCGGGGAATTCGAAGCAGAGTGCGTCGGGCCCCGCCGGCACCGGCTCCGTGACGAAGCCGCCGCCGAGCCAGAGGCGGCGCGACAGGGCGGTGACGCGGGCGCCGCTTCGATCATGCAGCGCGAGGGTGATGCCTTCCTCCGAACCGATCTCGTCGGCGACGAGCATGAGGATGCGCCCGTCCTCCAGCGCGAAGCCCCAGCGCCGCCCGGCATCCGTCGCCGGGATCAGGCCGTCGAGCGCCGCGGAGGCGATCGCGCGCATGCGTTCAGTCGAGCGCCAGGCTGATGCCGAAGGCGAAGAGCGCTCCGCCGACCAGCACGCCGATGCCGGAGCAGACCGGCGCACCCGGTCCGCAGACGAGGCCGGCGGCAGCGCCGCCGGCCATCGAGCCCAGCACGCCGGCGCCGAGCACCGCGCCCTCCTTCGCCGCCTGGCGTCCGGGATCCTCGGCCGTCATCACGTTGTAGAAGGCGATGCCGAGCGAGAGCGCGACGAGGCCGCGGCCGAGCCGGCCGAGGTTGCGCGCCTGCGCCGTCACCGCCGGCCGGGCCCGTGCGGCGCCTTCCAGGATGCGCTTCATGACCAGCTCGCGCTCGGAGAGGCTGAGTGCTTCCGGCGCCTTGCCGAACATCTCCTGGGCATGCCGGGCGATGAGCGCCTCGAGCGTCAGGCCTTGCGCCTTCAGGCTCTCGGCGTAGGCGCGCATCACTTCGGAGGTGCGGGCGCGCGTCGTCTCCATGATCGCATTGCGGAGCGCATTGGCTTCGCGCGCCGCGGCTTCGTAGGTGATGGCGCCGGTCTCGGCCCGCTGCAGCAGGTCGGTCGCCGCCTCGCGCGCCGCGCGGACATAGTCCTGGCGCAGCCGGGCATCGCCGATGAAGCGGGTGCCGAAGGCAAAGGCATCGGCCATGAGGGCGTTGATCGCCGCGTCCAGGCGCTGGCGGTCGCGGGCCCGGTCCTCGGCGGTGGTGCCGCGGCCCCAGAGGAACCAGTCCAAGCGAGCGCTCCTTCGCGGCGGTCGCGACAGCCTAGCCCCGGGATTCGTCGCGGTTCGCAAACGTCCGCGCGAGGTATTCCCTTGGCGCGGCGTTCGTGCCATCCGCACCCTCCCCGATCCGCACGAGCCTTCATGCCCCGCCAACGTCAGAGAAAACCCCGCGGCCAGCCCCTCGATGGCTGGCTGATCGTGGACAAGCCGGGCGGCATCGGCAGCACCGATGTCGTCACCCGGGTCAAGCGCGCCTTCGATGCGCAGAAGGCGGGCCATGGCGGCACGCTCGATCCGCTCGCGACCGGCGTGCTGCCGGTCGCCTTCGGCGCCGCGACCAAGACCGTCCCCTACGTGATGGACGGCACCAAGGTCTATTCCTTCACCCTCCGCTTCGGGCAGGCGCGGGATTCCGACGACGCCGATGGCCGGGTGATCGCCGAGAGCGAGGCACGGCCCACGGATGCCGCGATCGAGGCGGCGCTGCCCGCCTTCCGGGGTGCGATCCTGCAGGTGCCGCCGATCTTCTCGGCCATCAAGGTCGCCGGCGAACGCGCCTATGACCTGGCCCGCGACGGCCAGATCCCCGAACTGGCGCCGCGCCCGGCCCGTGTCGACGAATTCGCGCTCTCGGCCCGGCCGGATGCGGATACCGCGGTGTTCCGCGTGGTCTCCGGCAAGGGCGTCTACATGCGCAGCCTGGCGCGGGACCTGGCGCGGGCGGTCGGCACGGTCGGCCATATCGCCGCGCTGCGGCGGCACCGGGTCGGGCCGTTCCACGAGGCCGATGCGATTCCGCTGGACAGGATCGCGGTTTCCGGCGATACGCCGCCCCCTTCCCCGGATCTTCTGAGGCCCGTGGCGACCGCGCTGGACGACATCCCGGCGCTGGCCGTCCATGAGCCGGAAGCCATCCGGCTGCATCAGGGCCAGGCGATCTCGCTGGTGGAGCTGATGGGCCGGGTTCCGTCGACGGCCGATCCCGATGGGGGTCTGGTGCGCGCGATGGCGGGGGGGCGCCTGATCGGCCTCTGCCGCCTCGATGCCGGGCTTTGCCGGCCGGAGCGGTGGATCGGGGACGGTCAGGGCTGAAACCCCAATCGATGGAGCACGCGATGTCGATCACCGAGGAGCGCCGCAAGGCGCTGATCTCCGAATACGCGACCAAGGCCGGCGACACCGGCAGCCCGGAAGTGCAGGTCGCCCTGCTCACCGAGCGCATCGCGAGCCTGACCGAGCACCTGAAGATCCACGCGAAGGATTTCCACAGCCGCCGCGGCCTGCTGATGCTGGTCGGCCAGCGCCGTGGCCTGCTCGACTACGTCAAGAAGAAGAACCAGGCCCGCTACCAGAGCCTGATCGAACGCCTGAAATTGCGCCGGTAGGTGCGACGGGCTGCGGGGCAAGCGTCACGCAGCCGCAGGCTGCAACCGGTTCCTGCGGCGGCGAGGCGAAGCGGGTGCCCCGAGGCCGCGGATGCGGCCCGCGCCAGACCATCAGCCGCGCCCGGTGCGCCCTGACAGCGCGAAAGCCAAGGCCGCGGATGCGGCCGCCGGCGCCTGAGGCTTATCGAAGACTCAGGTCGGAGACGCGGTCTCCGAACGCCGCCTGCGGCTCGCTCGGCTGGACGCGGAGGGCCTGTTCGCGGCGGCTGACGCAGGCGCCGGTGACGGAGGCGATCTTGCGCCAGAGCGGCACCTCGCCGGCGGCGCGCAGCAGGCATTCGTCGTAGACCGTCAGCACCTCCCCGGCGCCGCAGCCGAAGCTCGGCCGGTCCGGGCGGGCGGCGGTCAGGATGACGCGGTTCGGCCGCGCCACCGGCGCCGCCGCATAGAGCCCCGTATAGCAGCCTGACAGGATCGCGACCGTCGGCGCCTCGCCGCAGCCGGCGGCGAGCGCGCGGTCGAGCAGCGCCGGCGGCAGGTCGAGCCCGGCGGGCGCGAAGATCAGCCCGCGCCCGGGCGCGCCATGCATGGTCATGAAGACCAGGCAGCCCTCGCCCGGCCCCGGGCGCAGCCCGGCGATCGCCCGCAGCACGCCGCCGGGATCGGCCGGCTCCGCCCCACGGCCGCGGTCGGAGAAGCGCCGGATGACGGCGTCGGGGCCCAGCAGGGCCGCCATCCGCTCCGTCGCATTGTCCCAGACCGGCAGGCTGTCATCGCCCGCGACCAGCACCGCATGCCAGCGCGGCGATGCCGCCGACCGGTCCGGGGTGGCGGCGCAGGCGGCCAGGCTGAGGAGCAGGAGGGCCAGGAAACGGGGCATGGCACCAGCTTCGCGACCCGGATCGGGTGCCGTCAACCGGAACGGGCCAAGCCCCCCAACAATTTCCGATGGCGCTTTCGCCCCATCCGCGCCATATGGGGCGCGATCGCAGCGCAAGGCTCGATCGATCGCCGCAACCGCGGCCGGCCGACCTCCGGCATCGCGGGATCCCGGACAGGAGCATCGCGGCGTTTCCGGCCACATGGGCAGCGTTACCGGCATTCCCGCCGGGCCCTCCCCATGCCGCCCGAGACGCTGTGCTTTTCCGACGGGTTCCCGTCCCTGCCGCCGGCCCGCCCCCGCGCTTGGCATAAAGACGCAAGGACGACGCATGTTCGACAAGTATTTCCGCAAGGACATCAACTGGGGCGGCAAGACGCTCACCCTCGAGACCGGCAAGGTCGCCCGCCAGGCCGATGGCGCGGTGATGGCGCGCCTGGGTGACACCATCGTGCTCTGCACGGCGGTCGGCGCCCGCTCGGTCAAGCCGGGGCAGGATTTCTTCCCGCTGACCGTGAATTACCAGGAGAAGGCCTTCGCCGCCGGCAAGATCCCGGGCGGCTTCTTCAAGCGCGAAGGCCGCCCCTCCGAGAACGAGACCCTGGTCTCCCGCCTGATCGACCGGCCGATCCGCCCGCTGTTCCCGGACGGGTTCCGCAACGAAGTCCAGGTCGTGGCGACCGTGCTCAGCCACGACATGGAGAACGACCCGGACATGGTGGCCCTCGTCGGCTGCTCGGCCGCGCTGACCCTCTCCGGCATTCCGTTCTTCGGCCCGGTGGCCGGCGCCCGCATCGGCTACATCGGCGGCCAGTACGTGCTGAACCCGACGATGGAGCAGCGGAAGGAGAGCGTGCTGGACCTGGTGATGGCCGGCACCGCCGAAGGCGTGCTGATGGTCGAATCCGAGGCCCACGAGCTGAACGAGGAGGTCATGCTCGGCGCGCTCCGGTTCGGGCATGAGGGCTTCCAGGCCGTCATCCAGGGCATCATCGAGCTGGCCGAGGTCGCCGCCAAGGAACCCTGGCCGGTCGCCGAACCGTCGGAGGCCGAGGTCGCGCTGAAGGCCCGCATCGCCGAGCTCGGCACCGCCGACATGAAGCAGGCCTATACCGAGACCCAGAAGCTGCTCCGGCAGGAGAAGGTGGGCGCGGTCAAGAAGGCGATCGCGGCGAAGCTCGCCGAGGAAGGCCAGGACGCCGGTGCCGCCAAGGGCCTGCTCAAGGAGCTGGAGGCGGATGTCGTCCGCAACGCCATCCTCGACACGGGGCTCCGCATCGACGGCCGCGACACGAAGACCGTGCGTCCGATCGTGGCCGAGGTCGGCGTGCTGCCGCGCGCCCATGGCTCGGCGCTGTTCACCCGCGGCGAGACCCAGGCGATGTGCGTGGCGACCCTCGGCACCGGCCAGGACGAGCAGATCATCGACGCGCTGGCGGGCGAATACCGCGAAGACTTCATGCTGCACTACAACTTCCCGCCCTACAGCGTGAACGAAACCGGCCGCATGGGCAGCCCGGGCCGCCGCGAAGTCGGCCACGGCAAGCTGGCCTGGCGGGCCATCCACCCGCTGCTGCCGAAGAAGGACGCCTTCCCCTACACGATCCGCGTCGTCTCCGAGATCACCGAGAGCAACGGGTCGTCCTCGATGGCGACGGTCTGCGGCACCTCGCTGTCGCTGATGGATGCGGGCGTGCCGCTGAAGCGCCCCTGCGCCGGCATCGCGATGGGCCTGATCAAGGAGGATCGCGGCTTCGCGGTTCTGTCGGACATCCTCGGCGACGAGGACCATCTCGGCGACATGGACTTCAAGGTGGCCGGCACCGAGCAGGGCATCACCTCGCTGCAGATGGACATCAAGATCACCTCGATCACCTTCGAGATCATGCAGACCGCACTCGCCCAGGCGAAGGACGGCCGGCTGCACATCCTGGGCGAGATGGCGAAGGGCCTGTCCGGCGCGCGCACCGATGTCGCCGACACCGCGCCGCGGATCACCGTGATCAACGTGCCGAAGGACAAGATCCGCGACGTGATCGGCTCCGGCGGCAAGGTGATCCGCGAGATCACCGAGCAGACCGGCTGCAAGATCGACATCGAGGATGACGGCACCATCAAGGTGGCGGCGACCAGCACCGAGCAGGCGCAGAAGGCGATCGACTGGATCCGCGGCATCGTCGCCGAGCCCGAGCTCGGCGTGATCTACAACGGGAAGGTCGTGAAGACCGCCGAGTTCGGCGCCTTCGTGAACTTCCTCGGCGCCAAGGACGGCCTGGTCCACATCTCCGAGCTCGCGAACGAGCGGGTGAACAGGACCAGCGACGTCGTCAAGGACGGCGACCAGGTGAAGGTGAAGGTCATCGGCTTCGACGAGCGCGGCAAGGTGAAGCTGTCGATGCGCGTCGTCGACCAGGCGACCGGTGCCGACATCACCGAGCAGGTCGGCGCCCGCCGCCCGCGCGCCGAAGGCGAGGGCGACCGTCCGGAGCGCGGCGAGCGTCGCGACCGCGGCGAGCGGTCCGACCGCGGCGAGCGCCGCGACCGCGGCCCGCGCGACGCCGCCGATTGATCGCCGCGCCGTAAGAAAGGGTGACCGGGGGCTCGAACGGGTCCCCGGCCGCGCCATATGCGCTGGACCTCACGCGGCGTTTCGCCATAAATCCCGTGTGACAGTATCGTGAACTCCGGGAGCCCGCGCCCTTGAAGGCCATCAACCCCATCCGCATGGGCGGCGTCGACGTTCTGCCCCTGGTCGAGGGCGGCAAGGGCGTTTCCGTCTCCAACGGCTCGTCCTGCGGGGCGTGGTCGGCGGCGGGCGGCGTCGGCACCTTCTCTGCGGTCAATGCCGACAGCTACGACGCGGCCGGCAATCCCATCCCGCAGACCTATGCCGGCAAGACAAGGCGCGAGCGGCATGAGGAGCTGGTGCAGTACGGCATCCGCGGCGCCATCGCCCAGGCCCGCGAAGCCTTCGAACGCGCCGGCGGCAAGGGCCGCATCCATGCCAATATCCTGTGGGAGATGGGCGGTGCCGAGCGCGTCGCCCGCGGCATGCTGGAAGGGGCCAAGGGCCTGATCCACGGCATCACCTGCGGCGCCGGCATGCCCTATCGCCTGGCCGACATCGCCCGCGACTTCGGCGTGCACTACTACCCGATCGTCTCCTCCGCCCGCGCCTTCAGCGCGCTCTGGAAACGCGCCTACAGCAAGACGCGCGACTGGCTCGGCGGCGTCGTCTACGAGGATCCGTGGCTGGCCGGTGGGCATAACGGCCTGTCGAACAGCGAAGATCCGAAGAAGCCGGAAGCCCCCTATGCGCGGGTGCTGAAGCTGCGCCAGCAGATGCGCGAATTCGGCCTGGGCGAGGTGCCGATCATCATGGCCGGCGGTGTCTGGTGGCTGGAGGAATGGGAGGACTGGATCGACAACCCCGATCTCGGGCCGGTCGCCTTCCAGTTCGGCACCCGCCCGCTGCTGACCCGCGAAAGCCCGATCCCGGATTCCTGGAAGCAGCGCCTTCTCAACCTCAAGAAGGGCGATATCTCGCTGCAGCCGTTCAGCCCGACCGGCTTCTATTCCTCGGCCGTCCGCAACCAGTTCCTGGTCGAGCTCGAGGAACGGAACGAACGCCAGGTCGCCTATACCGGCGAGCCGATCGGCGACCACATGGCCGAATACGGCGTGGGTCCGCGCAAGCGCCTGGTCTGGCTGACCCCGCACGACCTGGCGCGGGTGAACCAGTGGGAGGCGGAAGGCTTCACGGAGGCCATGCGCACGCCGGACAACACGTTGATCTTCGTGCTGCCGGACACCGCGAAGGAGATCGTGAAGGACCAGGTGGACTGCATGGGCTGCCTGAGCCAGTGCCGCTTCTCCAACTGGTCGCAGCACGAGCCCGAGTTCAGCAACGGCAAGAAGGCCGATCCGCGCAGCTTCTGCATCCAGAAGACGCTGCAGGAGATCGCGCATGACGGCACCACCGAGCGCAACCTGATGTTCGCCGGCCACAACGCCTACCGCTTCGCGAGCGACCCGTTCTACTCGAACGGCTTCATCCCGACGGTGAAGCAGCTGCTCGAGCGCATCCTGACCGGCCGGTAGGCGCCGCAACGCTACATCAGGAACTGCTGGTAGCGCGCGAGCGCCTCCCGCGCGCTCCGGATCTGGCGTCGCTTCAGCCGCTCCGCTTCCGCCGCATCGCCCGCGCGCATCGCGGCGAGCACCGCCTGGTGCTCGGCCAGCGCCGTGCCGGCGCGGTCGGTCGTCAGCACCAGCCGGCGCATCACGATGCCGACCCGCTCGTGCAGCGGCCGCAGCGTCGCGATCAGCACCGGATTGGCGCAGGCAGCCAGCATGCGCCGGCGCAGCTTCTCGTGATGGCGCAGGTAGCCGACGATGTCGCCAGCGGCGAGCAGCGCGCGCGTCGGTTCGCCGAACAGCGCCACCAGGTCCTGCCAGGAGTGAGGCTCGGCATTCTCGGTCGCCTGCCGCGCGCAGAGGCCTTCCAGAACCTCCCGCACGTCGAAGACCTGCAAAAGCTCGGCGGCACTCTGCCGGCGCACGACGGCACCGCGATTGGGTTCCCGCTCGACCAGCCCACGCTCCTCGAGGGCAGCCAGCACTTCCCGGATGCGGGGGCGGGACATGCCGAACTCTTCGGCCAGCGCCTGCTCACGCAGCCTCGACCCCGGCGACAGGTCGTGCGCCAGGATGCGCCGACCCAGCGCCTCCAGCACCGCGTGGTGCGCGCCCTGCGTCCCGGTTTCCGTCTCGACGTCCATGGCTTGGATTGTCGGCAATATTGTCGCCTTGATCAACGGCAAACTTGACGACAGGTCGGGGCGGGCACCAAGCTGCTGCCGAACCCGCATCCGAATGCGGGACACCGGATGGAGGAATGCGTGCCGACGCGACGCCGTCTCATGCGCGCGGGCCTGGCCGGCGGCGTGCTCGCCGCCCCTGGGCTGGCGCGGGCGCAGGCCGCGCCCTGGCCGGGCGACCGGGTCACCATCGTGACCTCGCTGCCGGCCGGCAGCACCGTCGATCTCGTCACCCGGTTGCTCGGCGGCCGCCTGGCGCAGGTCTGGGGACAGCCGGTCGTCGTCGACAACCGCGGCGGCGGCAACGGCGTCGTCGCCTGCGAAGCGGTGGCCCGCGCCCGGCCGGACGGCCGCACCCTGCTCGCCACCTCCGCCATGACGCATGCGGCTAACCCGGCGCTCTATGGCGATCGCCTGCCCTACCACCCGCTCCGCGACTTCGCCGCCATCAGCCAGTACGGCCGCTCATCCCCCTTCGCCCTCGTCGCCAGCCGGACGCTCGGCACCGCGACACTCGCCGAATTCACCGAGCGGCTGCGCGCGCGGCCCGGCGGCTACGACTACGGCTGGGGCAGCGTGCCGTCCCATGTCGCGTCGCAGCTGTTCCGGCTGGAGGCGGGGGTCGACATCGTCCATGTCGGCTATCGCGGCAACCAGGCCGCCTTCCCCGACCTCGTCAGCGGCCGCATCGCGATGATGAGCATCGACGTGATCGGCGCCAAGCCGCTGATCGACCGCGGCGAGGTGCATGCGCTGGCGCTCAGCGACACGGTGCGCCACCCCGCCCTGCCGGCGCTGCCGACCGCGGCGGAGGCCGGGCTGCCCGGCTTCCGCTTCACCACCTGGTCCGGCCTCTACGCCCCTTCCGGCACGCCGCCGGCGATCCTCGACCGCATCGCCGGCGACATCGCCGACGCCGTGGCGCTGCCGGAGCTGCGCGCCCGGCTGGAGGCGATGGGCAGCCTGCCGCGCCCGACCTCGAGCCCGGCCGAGTTCCAGGCCTTCACCGCGACGGAGCTCGAGGCCTGGGGCCGGATCATCCGCCAGGCCGGCATCCGCGCCGAATGACCGAAGCAGGAGAGCGCCCATGAACATCGTCTCCCCCGCCGCGATCCGCGGCAACAACGGCCCCCGCTACCGCCATCGCCCGGAGGAAGGGGCGCCCTATGAAGCGATCACCCTCGACAAGCTGACCCCGATCATCGGTGCGGAGATCGGCGGCGTCGACCTCTCGCGCCCGATCGCGCCGCCGGCCTTCGAGGAGATCCGCCGCGCGCTCGCCGAGAACCTCGTCGTCTTCTTCCGCGACCAGTCGCTCTCGCCCGAACAGCACATGGAGTTCGGCCGCCGCTTCGGCGAGCTGCACATCCACCCCGCGGCGCCGCACGAGCCCGGGCATCCGGGGCTGATGATCATCCGTGCCGACAAGGATTCGCCCCGCGCGAACGGCGAGGGCTGGCACAGCGACGTCTCCTGCGACGAACTGCCGCCGATGGGCAGCATCCTCTACATCAGGCAATGCCCGCCGCATGGCGGCGACACCCTGTTCGCCAGCATGTACGCCGCCTACGAGGCGCTGTCCGACCGCATGAAGGCCTATCTCGAAGGCCTCACCGCGATCCATGACGGGGAGGAGAATTACCGCGGCACCTATGCCAACCTCGGCGTCGCCGACAAGCCCGTCTATCCGCGCGCCGAACACCCGGTGGTGCGCACCCATCCCTGGACCGGGCGCAAGTGCCTCTATGTCAATCGCGGCTTCACGCGGCGGATCATGGGCCTCTCCCGCGACGAGAGCGACGGCATCCTGCGGCTGCTTTTCGAGCACATGGAGAACCCGCTGTTCCAGTGCCGCTTCCGCTGGCGCGCCAACTCCATCGCCTTCTGGGACAACCGCTGCGCCCAGCACCGCGCGATGTGGGACTACTGGCCGCACACGCGGTCGGGCAACCGCGTGACGATACTGGGCGACAAGCCGGTCTGAGCGAAGCGCCCGCTACAGCGCCGGCATCGGCTCCGCGATCGCGAGGTCGACCGGCAGCTTGCCCCAGGCGTTCCAGCCGCGGTCGTATTGCGGCGGCACCACCGCCGCCGACTGGCCGAGCGCGATCGCGGCGCGGGCCGGCCAGTAGGGGTCGCGCAGCACCGCGCGCGCCAGCAGCACCAGGTCGGCGCGGCCTTCGGCGACGATACCCTCCGCTTCCTCGGGCGTCGTGATCAGGCCGACGGCGGCGACCGGCACCGCCGCTTCGCGCCGGACCGCCTCGGCGCCCGGCACCTGATAGAGCGGCTTCAGCGCGATCTGCTGGCGATGGTCGACGCCGCCCGAGGTCACGCTGATCAGGTCGACGCCCTTGGCCGAGAGCAGGCGGGAGAGCGCGACCGTCTCCGCGGTGTCCCAGCCGCCGGCAACCCAGTCGGTGTGGGACAGGCGAACCACCAGCGGCATGGCATCCGGGATCGCGGCGCGCACCGCATCGGTGATGTCGAGCAGCAGGCGCGTGCGGCCGGCGAAATCGCCGCCCCAGGCGTCGTTTCGCAGGTTCGACAGCGGCGACAGGAACTGGTGCAGCAGGTAGCCATGCGCGCCATGCACCTCGACGAAGCCGTAGCCGGCACGGACCGCGCGGCGCGCGCTGTCGGCGAAGACCTGCGGCAGCGCCTCGATCTCGGCGGGCGTCATCGCCTGCGGCACGGCGTAGTCGCCGAAGCCGGCGGCACTCGGCCCCTTGATCTCCCAGCCCGGATCGGCCGGGCCGTGCTGCCAGGTCGGGCGGCGGCTCGCCTTGCGCCCGGCATGGGCGAGCTGGATGCCGGGCACCGCGCCGCCGCGCGCGATCGCCTGCGCCAGCCGCGCATGCGAGCTCTCCTGCGCATCGTTCCAGAGGCCGAGGCAGGATGCGGTGATGCGCCCGTCCGCCTCGACGCCGGTCGCCTCCACGCAGACCAGGCCGGCGCCGCCGAGCGCCCGCTGCAGCAGGTGCGCCAGGTGCCATTCGGTCGGCCGCGCATCGTCCGCCGCCGCGTACTGGCACATCGGCGCCACGCCGATGCGGTTGCGGAAGGTGGTGCCGCGGAGCGTCAGCGGGTCGAAGAGATGGGTCACGAGAGCGGAATTCCTTGCAGGATCGGCGGCGCGACCGGGGCCGGCGGCCATGGCGGCAGCCGCCCGAGCCGGTTCTCGAATATGGCGAAGATGCGGGGTGACGTGCCGGTTGCAAGGATCAGCCGGCCGCCGGCATCGACCGGAAGCCGCACCCGGGTCACCGCGTCGCGCAGGTTGCCGCCGATCGCCTCCACCCCGTCGGGTCCCGCCGCGACCACGATGTCGCAATGCATCGGCCGGAAGCGCCCGGCATCGCCAGCCCGGTCGCGCCAATCGGCGATCGGGCGGCGGGACCGGTCGGCGCAGATCAGGTCGCCGGGCTCCGGCGCGCGCTCGGCCGGGTCGCGAGGGACGAAAGGGGCCAGCGCCGGGAAGTCCCGGGCATCGGCGATCATCGCATCGACATAGCTGGAATGGGCGGCCGACGGCGGGAACTCCCGCCCATCCACGCCGGCGCTCCGCAGCACGAAGCTCACGAAGGCGGCCGACCAGGGCGGCTCGTCCCACAGGTTCGCCGCCCCCTGGGCATAGAGCGCCCGGTTGCGCGCGATCGCGCCCTCGTCGGCGCCGGGGTCGAGCGCCCGCCAATAGGCGAGCACCCGGGGGAAGTTGGCCGCCTGGCCCTCGGCGCGGAGCGGCGCCGTCTCTGGCGTCAGCCGCCCCCAATCCTCCCATTCCGCGACCGCGATCCGGACCATCCGCTCCCGCGCCGAAGGCGGGTAGGAGAGCGGCGGCTGCCGCGGCGGCGGCGCTGCCACGCAGCCGGCGAGGACGGCGAATGCCGCCAGCCAGAGGAACCGCATCACGTCGCCTGCCGCAGGGTCATGGCGCCGAGCCTAGCCCGTCATCACGAAGCCGCCGAGACGCCGCAGCCCCCTTTCCCCCGGGATACAAAGGTCTAGTCTCCAAAAAATGACCAACCTCCCGCTCCGGCCGCACCCGCCGCTGCCCGACTGGTACGGACCCGAAGCCGGGCGCGCGACCTGGGTGAGGGGGCTCTTCGACCGGACGGCGCGGCATTACGACCGCATCAACGGCATCCTTTCTCTCGGCACCGGCCGTGCGTACCGCCGGCGGGCGCTGCGCTGGGGCGGCATCGAGCCGGGCATGCGCGTGCTCGATGTCGCGACCGGCACCGGCATCCTGGCGCGCGAGGCGCTGGCCCTCGTCGGGCCTGGCGGCAGCGTGGTCGGCCTCGACCCGAGCGGCGGCATGCTCGCCGCCTGCCGCGCGGCGCTCGGGCCTGGCCTGCCGCTGCTCCGCGGCGAAGGCGAGCGGCTGCCGGTGGCGGACGCCAGCGTCGATGCGGTGACGCTCGGCTATGCGCTGCGGCACATGGCCGACCTCCGGCCGCTATTCGCCGAGTTCCGCCGCGTCCTGCGGCCGGGCGGCGTGGTGCTGGTGCTGGAGAAGACGCGGCCCCGCAATCCGCTCTGGCGGGGCGTGGCGCATGGCTGGTTCGGTCTCGGCGTGCCGGCGCTGTCCGGCATCGCGGCGCTCGGCCGCGGCGGCGGCGAGGCGCGGGCCCTGATGCGCTACTACTGGGACACGGTCGAGCATTGCGTGCCGCCCGAGACCATCCTGGCGGCGCTGACCGAGGCCGGCTTCGCCGCGCCGCGCCTCCGGCGGGAACTCGACCTGTTCGGCGCCTATGCGGCGCGGTCGCCCGGCTCCGCGGCATCATGACACTTGCGCGTCGGCCGCCGCTGGTTTAGCCCGGATCGGCAAGTGGGGTCGCCAGATGGCGCATATCGAACAAGTTCGGCCCGAATTGGGGACGAAAGCACATCCGCGCGCCGCCCTCGATGCCGACAGCGTCCGCGACGCCTATCGCCGCTGGGCCAATGTCTACGACGCCGTGTTCGGCGGCGTCTCCGCCTTCGGTCGCCGCCGCGCGGTCGCCGCGATCAACCGCCTGCCGGGTGCGAAGCAGGTGCTGGAAGTGGGCGTCGGCACCGGCCTCGCGCTGCCGCGCTACCGCCCCGGGCTCACCGTCACCGGCATCGACCTCTCGCGGGAGATGCTGGACAAGGCGCGGGAGCGGGTCGCGGAGGACCGGCTCGCCCATGTCGATGCGCTGATCGAGATGGACGCCGAGGCGATGACCTTCGACGATGGCAGCTTCGACGTCGCGGTCGCGATGTTCACCGCGAGCGTGGTGCCGGACGCGAAGCGCCTGTTCGCCGAGATGAACCGCGTTGTGCGGCCGGGCGGGCACCTGCTGTTCGTCAACCACTTCGCGGCCGAGGCCGGGCCGCGCTGGTGGATCGAGCGCGCGATGGCGCCGCTGTCGCGGACACTCGGCTGGCATCCGGATTTCGCGCTGCGCGACCTGCTCGATCCGGACCAGACGGTGGTCGAGGCGCTGGAGCCCTGCCCGCCGGCCGGGCTCTTCACCCTGGTGCAGGTGCGCAAGACCTGCTGAATTGCGGCGCATGCATGCTGCCCCGCGCCTCCTCTTCCTGACCATCCTGCTCGCCGGCCCGGCGCTGGCGCAGCCACGACCGCCGACGCCGCCACCCGCCGCGGCCCCGGCGGCACCGCCCGCGACCCCGGCGGCGCCGGCAGCGGCCTCGACGCCGGAGCGCACCACCGCCGCCTTCGGGGATTGGGTCGTGCGCTGCGAGCGGCGCCCGACCGGCGGCCGCGGCTGCGAGATGGCGCAGACCACGGCCGACCAGCGCCAGCAGCCGGTCGCGGTCATCGCCCTGGGCCGTCCGGCGCGCGGCGGGCCCATGAAACTGGTGGCGCAGGTGCCGGTGAACGTCACGGTGACGGAGCCGGCGCGCATCGCCCTCGATCCCGCGCTGGCGCTGCCCTTCCGCAGCTGCACGCCGCGCGGCTGCTTCGCAGAGGCCGAGCTGCGCGAGCCGGCCCAGCTCCAGCGCCTGCGCGACCAGGCGCCGGACGCCGCCTCCCGCCTCGAATGGCGCGACGCCGCCGGTCAGGAGGCGGGGATCGCGATCTCCTTCCGCGGCTTCGCCGCTGCCTGGGACGCGCTGTCCCGCGAAGCGGAGTAAGGGCTGCGGCTCACGGTGCGGCGAACCGCCGCACCACGTTCTCCAGCAGGCGGGAGACAGGGCCCGCAAAAGCCTGGCCGTCCCAGAGGCTGCCGCAGAAGGTGATGGAGCCTGCCGAGAACACGGCGCCGCCGCCCGGCGTCTCGAAGTAGACGATCTCGCCCCGCTGCAGGTCGGCCGGGCGCTCACCGGTCACCGTCGCGATATGGGACAGCATCTCCTCCGGCACCGTGACGAAGGAGGAGGGCGGCGGCCCCGAGCGCGCGAGGATCGCCGCATCGGGCGGGGTGCCCAGCCGGATGTCGGCGCGGTCGAGCTCGAAGCCGGCGGCGCCGCCGCCGGAGAGGCCGGTCTCCCCGAAGGTCTCGGGCACGCCGGCCATGATCCAGGCATGCTTGGCTTCGTGCGAATCCGGCAGGCGCCGGAAATGCGTGCCCTCGAACATGCCCTGGGCGGAGAAGCCGACGCCGACCAGCAACTGCGGCGGCCGGCGGTTCCGCCGCCACAGGCCGCCGAGCTGCCCGTCGAGCTGGTGGTGATACTCGCCGGGCTCCGCATCCCAGGCGCGGATGCCGCCCTCTGCGCGGCGGATCTCGATCAGATGCGGCCGCGCCGGGTCGCGGGCGATGCGCCAGTAGAAGCCGTTGCCGCCGAGATAGGCGAGCCGGCCGCCACCGTCGCGATACGCGGTCAGCGCGTCGAGCATTCGATCCGTGTGGTATTCGGGATGCGATCCGGTGATCAGCGCGCGGTAGGGCGCGATCAGCGCCACGCCCTCGTCGTCCAGATCCTCGTCGGTGACGACGTCGAAGGCGATGCCCTGCGCCTCCAGCCAGGCGAGGAGGTGGGTGTCGGCCGGGTAGTGCCGGAGGCCGGAGCCGCGCGCATCGTTGAAGGTGAGATAGCCCGGCCGCATGGTCAGGATCGGCCGCAGCCGCGACGACAGCGCGATGCCGCTGCCGTCGGGATGGCGGTTGTAGGTCGAGAAGCCGAAGCCGCGCACCTGGTCGGGATTGTGCGGATAGGCGCCCCAGGCGGCGACGCGCGCGTGATAGGCGGCATCCGCGTTGCCGCGGGCATGGTTCGCATAGGCCTGGTAGGTGAAGGTCGAGGCCAGGAAGGCGATCGGCGCGGTCGCGCGCCCGCGCGGCGGCAGCACGTAGAAGGGCAGCCAGTCCTCGCCTTCCGCCGCGATCAGGTGGAAGGCGTAGCAGCCGCTCGCCATGCCCTCCGGCACCTCGAAATCGAAGGACGGCGCCCAGCCGCAATCCTCGATGTCGTCCGCATGGAAATGGACTGCGGCATAGTCCTCCGGCGCGTGCCGCCAGCAGGTTTCGCGGCCGCTCCAGCCCGCGCCCACCACCGCTTCCGTCGGCGCGTTGACCAGGATGCCGTCGAGACCGTCGGGGCCGGCATCGACGACCCGGCCGGTGCCGATGCCGCGGGCGAAATCCCATCGCGCGCGCAGCGCGGCGGCGACGGCAGGCGGCAGCGCGAGCGGCGCCGGCCAGGCCTCGACGAAGGCGGCCGCGGCGAGCGGCGCCTCGATCTTGCCGGTGAAATGCTCGGTCGGTGCGTCGAGGCCGCGCGCCGCGACCAGCACGCCGGCGACGGCCGGCAGCGGCCCGGCGGTGAGCTGCGTCGCCGCCGTCGCCGCCCCGCCGGCACTGACCTGACCGAGGCAGAGCCGCCCGGTCGCCGGATCATGCGCGAGCCACAGCCGATGCCAGGTACGCGGCGCGAGCGGTTGCTTGGTTGCCAGGCGATGCGTGGCACCGGCAAGCGTCACCTCCGCCTCGGCGCCTGCGCTTCCGGCGCGGAGCACCATCGCGGCACCGTTGCCCTCGGCCGCGAGCACGCTTGCCGCCGGCTGCTCGCCCCGCATCCAGACCAGCGCCGACCAGCAGCGCGGCTCTTCCGGCGCGAAGCGCGGGCCGCCCCGGATCAGCGCGTGGGAGCCGAGCCGCGTGGGCTGCGGCCGGCCTTCGAAGGCGAGCTCCGGTAGCCCAGGCAGCGGACGCAGATCCATCCCCGGCCCGGCAGGGTTGGGATCGGCCGAGACGACGCGCAGAACCCGGATCTTGCAGGGGCCCGGGCTGCGCAGGCTGACATGGCCGGTGAAGCGTTCGCCGGGGCGGCGCGACAGCCGGTCGAGATAGCCCGTGACGGGCGGCAGGGTCTCGGTCATGCGATGTCCCCACGCGACCTTGGGCCGCGTGCTGCCAAGCCTCGGCGCGGCGGTTCAGGGGGTCAAGCGCTGCGCGCGCTCAGCCCGTCCCGCTCGGCTGCGGGTGGCGGCCGAGCACCTCGGCGAGCTCCGGGAATTTGGTCGAGGCGGCGTCGAAGGCGATGTCGGCGACCTGGCGGTAGCCGAGATTGCTGAAATGGACGCCGTCCTCGGCGCGGAGCTGGCGTGCATCGCGCCCCGGGGCGGCGCCGAAGCGGCCCTGCCCGTCGCTGGTCGCTTCCCAGGTCGAGATCCAGGAGGCGCCGGCGGCTTCCGCGGCGCTGCGCTGGATCTCGTTCAGCCGCTGCGCGGCAGCGGCGAAGGCCGCATCGCGCATGTTCGGCAGGCCGATCCAGACCGGCCGCGCCTGAACGGCCTTCGCATTCTCGACCATCGCCGCGACCCGGCGGCCATAGGCCTGCACGAAGGCCGCGTTGCCGAATTCGTAGCGCGCCCGCGCCTCGCGATCGACCAGCGGGCGGAAGTCGTTCGCACCGATCCAGAAGATCGCGAGCTCCGGCCGGTGGCGGGTCAGCAGTTCGCGCGAGACCACCGGCCAGTTGTGGTCGTCGATGCGCGTCAGCCCGGTCGCATGCTGGGTGCCGTTGGTGAGCCTGAGGCCGTCGCGACGGCGCAGCAGCGGGTTCAATGCCAGGAACAGGCCCTGCGCCAGCGAATCGCCCAGGAAGAGAATCTGAACCTGGCTGAGCGGCGGCGGCGCGCGATCGGGTTCGGCGGCGGGCGCCGGCGCGGGCGGCATGGCCTCCGGCGCCTCGCCGGCCCGAAGGCCGCCGGCACCGGCGAGGAGGATGGATGCGCCGAGCAGGACGCGACGCGTGAAGAACGCTGAATTGCGCGTGGTCACCAACAGAACCCTGGTCCGCAAGCGTGATGGCCAAGGTATAACAGCGCATCCGTTACGAATGAATGGATGAACATGCTTCATCGCCGTCGTTTTCTCGCCGGTGCCGGATCCTCCCTGGCGCTGGTCACGGCACAATGCGCGCCGCCCGGCCCGGCCGGTGCGGCTGCGGCGACCGCGACACCCTGGGCGGGCGGGACGGTGCTGGTCAATCCGCCGCCCGAGCCGATGGCCGATGCGGTGGTGCCGGTCGCCACCGGCAGCGATCCGCTGGCCCCGCTCGGCGGCGTGCTGCGCGCCGTGCAGCGCCAGCGTGGCGAGGCGCGCGGCCATGTCATGCTGATCGGCGACAGCCACACCGCCGGCCCCTTCCTGATCGAGCGGCTGCGGGAGCTGTTCCAGTCGCGCTTCGGCTCGGGGGGCATCGGGCGGCTGCCGCCCGGCCGCGCCCAGCGCTTCTTCAACCCGAGTGCCTTCCGCGTCGACCAGCGCGGCGACTGGGCCAGCCAGAACGCACTCCGCGCCGGCAATCCCGGCCCCTTCGGGCTGACCGGCTATCGCCTGACCGGCGACCGCGGCGGCGACAGCATCACGCTCCGCATGGCGGGCGCCGAGGGCTTCGACCGGGTGCAGATCGCCCTGCTCTCCGGCCCCGACAGCGGCAGCTTCCGGCTGCGGGTCGACGGCGCGCGCGGCCCGTTGCCGCGGATCGGCGCCCGCCGCGACCTCCAGCGCCTGGTGGTCGACGTCCCCCGCGACAGCCGCGAGGTCAGCCTGGAGCTCGCCGGCGACGGTCCGGTGGAGCTCCTCGGCTGGGGCGTGGAGCGGCGCGGCCGCGGCGTGCTCGTCGAGGGTTTCGGCATCAACGGCGCGACGCTCGGCACGCTCGACAACCGCGACCGGCAGATCCTGCTCGCCGAGCTGGCAGCCATGCCGCCCTCGCTGCTGATCCTGGAATTCGGCACCAACGAGGCGACCGACCGCGACTTCGACGCGGAGGCCTATCGCGCGGCGCTGGTGCGCTGGCTTCGCACCTTCCGTGCCGCGCTGCCGCGCACCGGGCTGATGCTGATGGGGCCGGCCGATGCCGGAAGGCCGGCCGGGCGCGGGATCGGCTGCGCGGGGGTCACGCCGCTGCCGGCGCTGCGCCAGATCCAGGCGATCCAGCGCGAGGCGGCGCGGGCCGAAGGGGTTGCGCATTTCGACTGGGCGATGGATGTGACGCGCAGCCCGTGCCGCCTGCCGGCGCTGGCGCGGGATGTTCCGCCGCTGATGCAGCGCGACCTGGTGCACTTCACCGCCGAGGGCTACCGCCTGACCGCCGAGCGCCTGTTCAACCAGATCATGCGCGCCACGGGTTTCTCCCAACAGACCGTCTGACCGTCAGAATGCTGTTCCCGACGGGCGCCTTCGCGCTCTTCTTCGCCGTCGTCTTCACCCTGCATTGGGGCCTGGTGCGCTGGCGGCCGGGGCTGGTGCGCGGGTTCCTGCTCGCCGCCAACCTCGTCTTCTACGGCTTCTTCAGCTGGCGGCTCTGCGCCGGCCTGGTGGCGCTCGGCCTCCTCTGCTGGGCAGTCGGCCTCAGGGTCAGCGACACCGAGGGGCGCGCGCGTCGTGGCTGGCTCACCCTCGGCGTCGCCGCGGCACTGGGCTGGCTCGGCTACTTCAAGTACACGAACTTCCTGTTGCAGGAGGTGGCCGGGCGGATCGCGGAGGCGTTCGGTGCGGCACCGCCGCCCTTCCTCGACATCGTCCTGCCGGTCGGCATCTCCTTCTACTGCTTCCAGGCCATCTCCTTCATGGTCGACGTGCATCGCGGCGATGCGCGGCCGGAGCGCGGCGCAAGCGGCGCGCTGAACGTCCTGGTGTACCTGACCTTCTTCCCGCATCTGGCCGCCGGGCCGATCGTGCGCGCGGCGCATTTCCTGCCCCAGGTCGCGGCGACGCCCGATCGCCGCCGCATCCCGGTGGTGATGGCCGGCATCCTGATCCTCGGCGGCCTGTTCAAGAAGATGGTGGTCGCGAACGAGCTCGGCACCGGCATCGTCGATCCGGTGTTCCGCGATCCAGCCGCCTTCGGCGCGCTCGACATCCTGCTCGCCTGCTACGGCTACACGATCCAGATCTGGTGCGACTTCTCCGCCTATTCCGACATGGCGATCGGCATCGCGGCGCTGCTCGGCTATCACTTCCCCAAGAATTTCGACCAGCCCTTCCGGGCGCTGTCGCTCTCGGAATTCTGGCTGCGCTGGCACATCTCGCTGTCGCGCTGGCTGCGCGACTACCTCTACATCCCGCTCGGCGGCAATCGCGGCGGCGGGTTGCTGACGGCGCGCAACCTGTTCCTGACCATGCTGCTCGGCGGCATCTGGCACGGCGCCGCCTGGACCTTTGTCATCTGGGGCGCGCTGCATGGTCTGGCGCTCATCCTTGAGCGCGCCATGGGTGGCGGGCGGCGCGGCGCGGCGCCGGGTGCGGGCGGCAGGCTGCTGCGCTGGGCGATCACCTTCCATGGGGTGGTCGTGCTCTTCGTGCTGTTCCGCGCGCCGGACCTCGCGACCTTCGGCGCCATGGTCACGGGATTGTTCGGCGACACGGCAGCGACGGGCCAGGCGACGCTGCGGCTCGCACTGCTCTGTGTGGGCGGGCTCGCGCTCCACTTCCTGCCGCCCGACATCCGCGAAAGGCTGGAGGCGCGGATCGGCGCCTGGCCGGCGCTGCTGCTGGGGCTCGCGGCCGGCGCGGCGCTGCTGCTGATCCTGCTCGCCGGCCCCGAGGGCGTGGCACCTTTCATCTACTTCCAGTTCTGAGGACGCGATGCGCCAACCCTGGCTTCAGAGTCCTGACACGACGCCGACGGCGGGCGACGACTTCTCCCCTCGCTCCGCCACGCGACCAGTCGGCGCGGTCGCGCTGACCCTCGGCCTCGTGCTGCTGCTGCTCGCGATGGGACGCTCGGCGGAGATCGTGGAAGCCGCCTATGGCCTGCCGCTGGTCCCCGGTACGGAGGGCCTGATCGCGATCGCCGAGGGCTGGGATGGCTGGATGGCGGCCATCGGCGTGAAGGACCTGGTCGGCTGGCTCAGAGAGGTTCTCGCCGCTGGCCGGTCCTGACCGCCGGGGGCGACTTCGACGACGCCGCGGCGGGCGATGCGCGCCGCGATGCCGGCCCACCAGGCCTCATAGGTCGTGCCCGCCGGATGCACGCCGTCGCGGCTCTCGTAGCGGCAGCGATCGGCGCGGCCGCGATTGACCGCCGGCAGGAAGCGATAGGTCCAGAGCCCGGCCGCCTGGATGCGCGCCAGCGTGCGGTCGAGGTTGTCCGACCCCGCCTCCAGCCGCGCATCGCGGTCGAAGCAGCCGGGTGTGGCCCAGACGATGCGGTCGGCGTCCCAGCGGTTGGTGATCGCGATGATCTCCCGCACATAGGCCTCGGCCGCGGCCTCGCCGTCGATCGCCCGCAGGTCGTTGGTGCCGAAGACGACGATGAGGAGGCCGGCGCAGGGCGGCTGCTGCTGGCGCAGCCAGGACATGCCGGCGCCTTCGCGGGCGATGACGGAAAAGCCGCGCTGGCGGGCATGCGGACCCATCCCGACCGCCAGGCTGTCGCCGAGCAGGACGTCCTGGCAGCCGGCCGGCACCTGCGCCCGGGCGGGCGCCGCCGCTCCGGCGATCAGCCCGGCCAGGACGAGCAAGAGGAGCGATGCCCGGAACCCGATCATGATGCGCACGCATGCCCCGCTGCCGGTTAGGAAAACGCTAACCGCCTGTCCAGAGTAGGGCCCGTGCCGTCCAGCACAGTCCGTCACCCGCCCGGTGCGGCCAGGGGGACACCAATCGTCCGCACCATCCACGCGAGGCGATGCCGCTGCGCAGCTGCCGCATGCGCACGCGCCGCGGCCTCCGCCGCGTCGCCGTCGCGGCGCCGGAGCGCCTTCAGGATGGCGCGGTGCTCCGTATGCGCCTGCTCGGCGCGCCCATCCTGGGTCAACAGCGATGGCAGCAGCGCCATCGTCGCCGCCAGCTGCTCCAGGCTGCGCAGCAGGTAGCGGTTGTGGGCGGCGAGGTAGAGCAGGCCGTGCAGGCGCTGGTTGGTCGCCGCCAGCGCCCGCGCATCGGCGAAGACCGCGGGCTCGTTCGCGACCAGCTCGGTCATCGCCGCGATCTCGGTCTCGCTCGCATGCTGGGCGGCGAGCCGCGCGGCCGCACCCTCCAGCACCTCCCGCATGACGTAGAGCTCGACCACCTGCTGGTGGTCCGGGCGGGTCACCGTCAGGCCGCGCCGCGGCTCGTGGGTGACGAGGCCCTCCGCCTCCAGCCGCGCGATCGCCTGGCGGATCGGGGTGCGGGAGACGCCGAGGCGGGCCGCGAGGTCGGTCTCGGTCAGCCTGAGGCCGGGCGGCAGCGAGCCATCCCGGATCTGGTCGCGCATCCGGGCATAGGCGTCCTGGCCGAGGTCGCGGGCGGGTGTCGGGGCAGGCGAGGGCTGCATGGAGCAGGTCTAACGGATGGCCTCGCGCCGAGGGAAGGGCCAACTGGACATGCTTGCATACGGCGGGATACATTCGCGTCCAAGGAGCTTGGACTGATGGTCGATCTGACCCGGATCTGGGATGTCGTCGTGGTCGGCGGCGGCAACGCCGCCCTCTGTGCGGCGATCACCGCGCGCCAGGCCGGCGCGTCCGTGCTCGTCCTGGAACATGCGCCGAAGGCCATGCGCGGCGGCAACAGCCGCCACACCCGCAACCTCCGGGCGCTGCACCCGGCGCCGACCGGGGTGCTGACCGAGCGCTACCTGGAAGAAGAATACTGGGACGACCTGCTGCGGGTCACCGGCGGCCGCACCGACGAACACCTGGCCCGCACCACCATCCGCGCCTCCGAACACGCGCCGCGCTTCCTCGAGGCGTGCGGGGTGGTGTTCCAGCCCTCGCTCTCCGGCACGCTCTCGCTCTCCCGCACCAACGCCTTCTTCCTGGGCGGCGGCAAGGCGCTGGTGAATGCGCTCTACCGTCACGCGGCCGCCCTCGGCATTGCGGTCCTGTACGATACCGAGGTGCAGCACATCGCCTTGCAGGACGGCTTCGCGACCGAAGCCATCCTCCGCTGCCGCGGCTTTCCGGAGCGGGTGCGGGCCAGGACCTTCATCGCGTCCGCCGGCGGCTTCCAGGCCAACCGCGACTGGCTGCGCCAGTACTGGGGCGATGCCGCCGACAATTTCCAGATCCGCGGCACGCCCTATGCGCAGGGCACCATTCTCAAGGATCTGCTCGCCCAGGGCGTGCAGGAGGTGGGCGACCCCACCCAGTTCCACGCCGTCGCCAACGACGCCCGTGCGCCGATGGAGGATGGCGGCCTCGCCATGCGGCTCGACTGCATCCCCTTCGCGATCGCGGTCAACCGCGACGTCAAGCGCTTCTACGACGAGGGCGAGGATGTCTGGCCGAAGCGCTACGCGATCTGGGGCCGGCTGATCGCCCAGCAGCCGGACCAGCGCGCCTATGCCATCACCGACAGCAAGGCGCTGCACGACTACCTGCCGAGCGTCTTCCCGCCCGAGCAGTCGGACAGCATCGCGGGCCTGGCGGAAAAACTCGGCCTCGATGCCGGCAAGCTCGAGCGCGTGGTCGCCGAATACAATGCCGCCGTCCGCGACGGCACCTTCACGCCGATGACGCCGGATGATTGCCGCACCGAAGGCCTGGTACCGCCGAAAAGCCATTGGGCGCGGCGCATCGACACGCCGCCCTTCTACGGCCATCCGTTGCGGCCCGGCATCACCTTCACCTTCCTCGGCGTCAAGGTGAACGACCGTGCCCGGGTGCTGATGGCGGACGGCAAGCCCTCGGCCAATCTCTTCGCCTCGGGCGAGATCATGGCCGGCAACATCCTGGGCCAGGGTTACCTCGCCGGCTTCGGCATGGCGATCGGCACCGTCTTCGGGCGCCTTGCGGGTGAGGAGGCCGCGCGCATTGCAAGAAACTGAAGCCACCGCCGAAGCGCGCCGCAACCTCGAGGTCTGCAACGCCTGCCGATACTGCGAGAGCTATTGCGCGGTGTTCCCGGCGATGACGCTGCGGCGATCCTTCCAGGCCGGCGACATCGCCCACCTCGCCAATCTCTGCCATGGCTGCAAGGGCTGCTACCACGCCTGCCAATACGCGCCGCCGCATGAATTCGGCATCAACCTGCCGGCGACCTTCTCCCGCATCCGGCAGGAGAGCTACGCGGCCTATGCCTGGCCCGCCGGCATGGGCGGCGCCTTCGAACGCAACGGCACGCTGGTCTCGCTGCTCGCGGCACTCGGCGTCGCGCTGGCGCTGATCCTCGCGGCCGGGCTCCAGGACCCGGCCGTGCTCTACAGCCCGCAGCGCGGCGAGGGCGCCTTCTTCCGGATCGTCCCGCAATGGCTGATGACCGGCATCGCCGGCGTCACCTTCGGCTATGCGATCCTTGCCATGGCGATGGGCGGCCTGCGCTACTGGCGCGGCACCGGCGGCGGGTCACGTCCCGGCGCGGGACCGGTCGCGGATGCCGCGATCGACATCGTGACGCTGCGCAACCTCGGCGGCGGCGGGCATGGCTGCAACGATGTCGACGACGGCTTCTCGATGCGGAAGCGCTGGCTGCACCAGGCGATGTTCGGCGGCTTCATGCTGTGCTTCGCGGCGACGACGGTGGGCGCGATCTACCACCACGTCTTCGGCTGGCGCTCCCCGCATGCATTCTGGAGCCTGCCGGTGCAGCTCGGCACCTGGGGCGGCGTGCTACTCTGCCTCGGCACCGCGGGCCTGATCCGCCTCAAGGTGGTGACCGACCCGGCGCCGGTCGCCAGGCAGGTGCTCGGCGGCGAATACGCCATGCTGTCGCTGCTGTTCCTGGTCGGCGCCACCGGCCTGCTGCTGCTGGCGCTCCGGCACACCGGCGCGATGGGCGTGCTGCTCGCGATCCATCTCGGCCTGGTGCTCGCGCTGTTCGTGGCGCTGCCCTACAGCAAGATGGTGCACGGCGTGTATCGCGGGCTGGCGCTGCTGCGGAACGCGCAGGAGAAACGTCGCCCGCTTTGATCAGTGATCAGTCATCGTCGTCATCGCCGCGGCGGCGGTCGCGCCAGGGGCGCTCGCGCCGGCGGCCATCATCATCGTCCTCCCGCTCGCGGCTGCCCTCGCGCCAGCGCTCGGTCCTGACATAGCCGCGGCGGCCGCGCTCATCCTCGATCTCCCGCCGCTCCACCCGCCGGCAATTGCCGTTCGAGCAATCGGAGTTGCTGTCGCTCGACTGGCTCCCGGCCGCCGCCGGCGCCGAACGGCCGAGCACCGTCGCGCCAAGTGCGGCGAAGGCACCGCCGCGCAGGAAGATCTTTCTGGTCAGCCCGGACATGGTGTTCGCACCCCATTCTTCGTTCCACGGGAACAAGATGGAGGTTCGTCCATGTTCGGACCGGGGCCGGATTGCGCCGGATTGAGGGCGGCCCGTCACCGCTGCGTGATCGCGGACGGCTAATCCGCCTTGAACTCCGCCACCAGCTCGCGGATCCGCGCCGGGTCGCTCTGCTCCATCACCCGCCGTGCGAAGCGGGCGCAGTCGGTGATGTCGAGCGCCCGCACCGCCTGCTTCACCCGCGGCAATGCCGAGGCGTTCATCGACAGGCAGCGGATGCCGAGACCCAGCAGCAGCGGCACCAGCCGCGCATTCCCCGCCATCTCCCCGCAGACCGAGACCGGGATGCGGATGCGCAGCGCCGCCTCGGTCGCGAACTGCATCAGCCGCAGCACCGCCGGGTGCAGCGGGTCGTAGAGATGCGCGACATCCGCCTCCGCCCGGTCGACGGCGAGCGTGTACATCGCGAGGTCATTGGTGCCGATCGCGAAGAAATCCGCCTCCAGCGCGATCGCATCGGCGGCGAGTGCGGCACCCGGTGTCTCGATCATCGCCCCCAGCATCGGCAGCGTCTCGGGCAGCTTCTCGCCGCGGCGACGGAGCCTGCGCGCCACGCGATCGTAGATCTCCCGCGCCTGCTTCACCTCGTCCGGCACCGTCACCATCGGCAGCAGCACCCTGACGGCGCCCGGCGCGGCGCGGGCAGCGACGCGGAGGATGGCGGCGAACTGCACCTCCAGCAGCTCCGGCCGCTTCAGCAGCATCCGGAGCCCCCTGAGGCCCAGCGCCGGATTGGGGCCGGCATGCATCGGCTCGAAGCCCTCGGCCAGCGCCTCCATGTCCTTCTCGCCGCCCCAGTCGAGCACCCGGATGGTCACCGGGTCGCCGGCCAGCGCCTCGACGATCTGCGAATAGGCCGCGACCTGCGCCTCCTCGTCCGGCAGGTCCTCCCGGTTCATGAACAGGAACTCGGTGCGGAGCAGGCCGATGCCCTGGGCGCCGGCCTGGGCGATCAGCGGCAGCTCCTGCGGGATCTCCAGGTTGGCCTGCAGCTCCACCATCTCGCCATCGGTGGTCTTGGCCGGCAGGCGCCGAAGCTTCGCCAGCTTGGCGCGCTCCTTCGCGAAGGCCGCGAGCCTCTCCCGTGCCAGCTCGAGCGTCGCCGGCGTCGGATGCACGGCGACGCTGCCGGCGGCGCCGTCGAGCGCCACCAGGTCGCCCCGCGTCGCCGCCTCGGTCAGGCCGGCGCAGGCGACGACCGACGGGATGCCGAGGGCGCGCAGCATGATCGCGGTATGCCCGTCGGTGCCGCCTTCCTCGGTCGCGACGCCGGCGATGCGGGAGGGATCGAGCAGCGCCGCATCCGCCGGGCGCAGCTCCTCGGCAACCAGGATGCAGCCCTCCGGCAGGTCCTTCAGGCTGCGGAAGGGCTGCGCGGTCAGGTTGCGCACCAGCCGCCGCCCGATCTCCCGGACCTCCGCCGCGCGCCGGGCGAGCCCTGCCTTGTCGTCGTCCCTGTTCGCCAGGATCACGGCGGCGATCGCCTCCGCCTCGTCGGCGACCGCGGTCTCGGCTGCCAGCAGCTCGGTCTCGATCCGCTTGCGCGCCCCTCGGATCAGTCGGGAATTGCCGAGCATGAGGACATAGGCATCGAGCAGCGGCCCGATCTCCTCCTGCGCTTCTTCCGGCAGGACGGCGATGCGGTTGCGGAGCTTGCCGATCTGCTTGCGCGACAGCGCGACAGCTTCGACCAGCCGCCCACGCTCATCCTCGATCCTGGCGTCCGTGATGCTGCGCCGCGGCGCCTCGGTCGGCGCCTCGGAGGTGTCGTAGACCGGGCCGATCGCCACCCCCGGCGCCACGCCGATGCCGGAAAGCCGGACCTCGCGCAGCTTGCCCTTCGCGGGCTTCGCCTTCAGCGCCGCGTCCCGGGCTGGCCCGTCCTTGCCGTCAGTCCTCATCGAAGCCGGCCTCGACGAGGCCGGCCACCGCATCCAGCGCTTCGCGCGCGTCCCATCCTTCTGCCTCGACCGTGATCGCGGCACCCTTGCCGGCGCCCAGCATCATCAAGCCCATGATGGAACAGGCCGGCACCGTCTGGCCATTGGCAACGACGTTCATGCAGGCGGAATAGCGCTCGGCCAGCGCCACCAGCTTGGCGGCCGCCCGGGCATGCAGCCCGCGGGCATTGCAGATCACGACGGTGCGGCGCAGCACCAGGTCGCCGCCGGCGCATTCCGAAGCAGAAGACCCGCCCTCGGCCACCGTTGCCGGCAAGGCCGCCGCTTCCGGCCGGGTATCCGCCTCGTCCGGCCACTCGTTCATGCGCCGCGTCCCCCGTTCTTCACCAGGCCGTTCACGACGCCGTTCATCATGTCGGCGCCGCAGGCGATGTATTTGCGCCCCGCCATCTTCGCATGCTCGACCGCATCCGACAGCTTCTCGCTGCCGCGCAGCTTCGCCAGCTTGACCAGCAGCGGCAGGTTGACGCCGGCGATGACCTGCACCCCCGCCCGCTCCTTCATCATCTGCATGGCCAGGTTGGATGGCGTGCCGCCATGCATGTCGGTCAGCACGACGACGCCGTCGCCCTGCTCGACCGCATCGATCGAACCGCCGATGTCGCGGCGGCTGCGGTCCAGATCGTCCTCCGGACCGATGCAGACGGTGGCGACCGCAGGTTGCCGTCCCACCACATGTTCCATGGCGAGCCGCAATTCCTCGGCCAGACGGCCGTGGGTGACCAGCACGAGACCGATCATGATGTCTTCGACAGGGCCTCCCGACCCGGATGCCCGCCCAGGGCGGGGCGGTGCTCGGCGGCGGGTGCCGGGAGCGCCGGCGAAACGCCGGCGCCGATTTCCCGGTGGGTGAGCGCCACCCGCCAGCCATCCGCATGCAAATGGTGTGTCAGCCGCTCCGCTGCCAGGACCGAGCGGTGCCTGCCGCCGGTGCAGCCGAGCGCGATCGTCAGGTATTTCTTGCCCTCCGCCGCGTAGCGGGGCAGCAGCGGATCCAGCATGCCGGTCATGCGCCCGAAGAAGGGCGCATAATCCGGATCCGCCTCGATGAAGGTGGCGATCGCCGCATCCCTCCCGGTCAGTGGCCGCAACGCCGGGTCGTAATGCGGGTTGCGCAGGAAGCGCAGGTCGAAGACCAGGTCCGCCTCCCGCGGCAGCCCCTTCGGATAGGCGAAGGACATGACGCTGATCGTGAGGCCGCCGCCCTCCGGCCGGAAGCGCCGCTCGACCAGGCGGCGCATCTCCGGCAGCGGCAGGTCGGTGGTGTCGATCACCATGTCGGCGGCTTCCAGCAGCGGCGCCATCAGGGTCGTCTCGCCGGCGATCCCGTCCGCGACCCGGCTGCCGAGCGGCCCGCCCGGGGTCATCGGATGCCGCCGCCGGGTTTCCGTATAGCGCCGGAGGATCACCTCCGGCTCCGCCGTCACGAACACCAGCGTGACCGCGATGTCCGGCCGCAGCCTGAGCCGTTCCAGCAGCCGGAGCGCGGTCCGCGGATCGAAGTCCCGGGTCCGCGCATCGATGCCGACCGAGAGCGGCTGCCCGCCGTCGCCGACGAGGGCTTCCATGACCGAGAGCGGCGGATTGTCCACCGTCTCGAAGCCGAGATCCTCCAGCACCTTGAGGACGGAGGCCTTGCCGGCGCCGGACAGGCCGGTGACGAGAACGACTTCACGCCGGGATGGGGGGGCAGGATCGGGCGGGGGGGCCATGTCCATGGGGATCGCGGCGCGCGCTCAGCCGAAGCCGGACGCCAGGCGCGCCTTGCCCAGCACCACGTCGAATGCCAGCGCCAGCTTCTCCGGCGCCGAGGCCGCGAAGGCATCGAGCGCCAGCGCCGGCAGCGCCTGCCCGGCATGGGACCAGGTTCCGGTCTCCGGCAGGCGCGGCACCTCGGCGCGCGGCACCAGCCGCACGACCAGGCGCAAAGGCGCTTCCGGCGTCACCGGCAAGCCCGTCCGAATGCCCACGCCGCGCACCTCCAGCATCCCGGAGAGCGCGGTCGGAGCGCGAGCGACGAGCCCGGACCCGCCATGCGCAACAACCTCCACCTGATCATCCGCCACCAGCGTCCAGCCATGGCCGAGCAGCCTCAGCAGCAGGTCCGACTTGCCGGATCCCGGCGGACCGAGCAGCAGGACGCCCCCGCCATCCCGGGCCGCGCAACCGCCGTGGAAGGTCATCCTGCCTCCGATGGGGCCGCGGGGGCGGACCATGGCAGAAAGGGGACAGGGAAGGAAGCGTCGCCCGGTTGTGCTTGCGCCCGGGCGCTGCCAGCCTGGAGGAGCCTGTCTCGGCAAGGGGCGGGTCGCTCCGGCGGTCCTTTTCCGCCCCTGACGCGCCGTCTTCCTTGCCGATGCAACCAGCATCGGCGGCGTCAGCCGTCACGCCAGGAACGAAAAATGCCTCGCCAGCCCAACCCGCCCCTTGCCGAGACAGGCTTCCAGCCATGACCGCTGCCCTTCCCGACCGCGACGCGATCGCCGCCGCGCGCCGCCGCATCGCCGGCCACATCCGCCTGACGCCCATCCTGGACCTCCCGCCCGAAGCCCTCGGCCTCGCCGCCGGGCCGCCGATCACGCTCAAGCTCGAACACCTCCAGCTCTCCGGCAGTTTCAAGGCGCGCGGCGCCTTCAACAGCCTGCTCGCCGCCCCCGTCCCCGAAGCCGGCGTGATCGCCGCCTCCGGCGGCAACCACGGCGCCGCCGTCGCCGCTGCGGCCGCCGCCCTCGGCATCCCCGCCGAGATCTTCGTCCCCGGGATCGCGGGTGCGGCCAAGCGCTCCCGGATCGCCGCGACCGGCGCCCGCCTCGTCATCGGCGGCGCCGACTACGACGCCGCCCGGAAGGCCTCCGAAGCCCGCGCCGCCGAAACCGGCGCCCGCCTCATCCACGCCTACGACCAGCCCGAAACCCTCGCCGGCCAGGGCACCCTCGCCCCCGAGATCGAAAGCCAGGCGCCCGGCCTCACCCACCTCCTGGTCGCGGTCGGCGGCGGCGGCCTCCTCGGCGGCATCGCCGCCTGGGGCGGCGCCACCTGCCTCGTCGCCGTCGAACCCGAAGCCTGCCCCGCCCTCCACGACGCCCTCGCCGCCGGCCAGCCGGTCACCGCCCCGGTCGGCGGCATCGCCGCCGACAGCCTCGGCGCCGCCCGCATCGGCACCCTCGGCTTCGCCGCCGCCCGCGCCCAGAACGTGCACAGCATCCTCGTCACCGACGACGCGATCGCCGAAGCCCGCCGCCGCCTCTGGGACACCTGCCGCCTCATCGTCGAACCCGGCGGCGCCACCGCACTCGCCGCGCTGACCGGCGGCGCATTCCGGGCGCCGCCAGGGGCGCGAATAGGCGTGCTGCTGTGCGGGGCGAACGCCGAGATTGGTTGGTAGGCTTGGTCCTTGGGGAGTGGCTTTGCCCCTCCCCGGGACAGAGCCCACCCAACCAACCTCAGGCGATCACCAACTCCTGCAGTGCCTGTTCGAGTTCCTGGAAGCTCGGCATCTGTCCGCTCGGCACCATCTTGCGGCCGGTTTCGACGGCGACCTGGGGGGCGTTGCCGTGCAGGTGGGCGACGAGGACGGCGCGGATCACCTCGAAGTATTTGCTCTCCTCGTCGATCACGCCCTTGAGGCGGAGTGCGATCGGCCCGACCAGGCCGTAGGCGAGCAAGACGCCCAAGAAGGTGCCGACGAGCGCGCCGCCGATCATGGCGCCGAGCACGGCGGGCGGCTGGTCGATCGAGGCCATGGTCTTGATGACGCCGAGCACGGCGGCGACGATGCCGAGCGCCGGCAGGGCGTCGGCGACGCTTTGCAACGCGTGCGAGGCGTGGAGTTCCTCCTGGTGGATCTTCTTGAGTTCCCGCGCCATCACGTCCTCGATCTGGTGCGGATCGTCGGCGTTCATCCCGACCATGCGGAGGTAGTCGCAGATCAGGTGGGTCGCGTGGTGGTCGGCGGCGAGCTTCGGGAATTTCTGGAAGGCGACGCTTTCATCGGGTTTTTCGATGTGCGGCTCGAGCGCCATCGGGCCCTTGGTCTGCACCAGGCGGACCAGGAAGTAGAGCAGGCTGAGGAGCTCCAGGTAGTCCTGCTTGCGGAAGCGGGCGCCTTTCAGGGTCTTCCCGATGCCGCCCAACGTGTGTTTCACGTCATGCAGGCTGTTCGACATGACGAAGGCGCCGGCGGCGGCGCCGCCGATGATCATCATCTCGAAGGGAAGGGCGTGCAGGATGATGCCGAACTTGCCGCCGGCCAGCATGTAGCCGCCGAAGACGGCGCCGAGGAGCAGGCCGAGGCCGCCGATCGAGGTCATGGGCGGGCCTCCGCGACCTGGCGGATCAGGGTGATGGAGACGCGCCGGTTGGCGGCGGCGTTGGGCTCGGCGGCGATCAGCGGATCGCGGTCGGCGAGGCCGGCGACGCTCCGCATCCGGCCTTCGGCGACGCCGGCTTCGGTCAGCAGCCGCCGCGTGGCGTTGGCGCGTTCGGCCGAAAGGTCCCAGTTGCTGCGGGCGCCGCGGAACTGGGTCGCGTCGGTGTGGCCGGCGATGGCGATCGCGTTGGGCAGGCGCTGCACCACCTGGGCGACGCGGGCGATCAGCGCGCGGGAGCGGTCGTTGGGCGCCGCGCCGCCGAGCGCGAACATCGGCTGCCGTTCGGCGTCGACGAGCTGGATGCGCAGGCCTTCGGGCACCTGCTCGATCATCAGCTGGCGGCCGAGATCGGCCAGTGCCGGGTCGCCGGCGACGGCCTGGCGGATCTGCTCGGCGGCCTGGTCGAAGGCCGCCTGTTCGCGGCGGGCGCGCTCGGCCTGGAGCTCGGCGTCGGTGAGGCGCTCGGGATCCGCCTGGCGTTCGATCTCGGCCGGGCGCTGGACGTCGACCAGCCGTTCGGGGTCGGGCAGCTCGACGGGCTGGGCGGCCGGGCCGGCATGGGGCGGCGCCGGGCCGGCGCGGGCGCCATCGGGCGTCGCCTGGGTGCGGCGGGCTTCGATGGTCTCGTCCGGGCCGACCGGGCCTTCGCGGCGGATTGTGGGCGTCGCGACCGTGTCGCTGTCATCCTCCTCGACGTCGAGCACGACGTTGGCGCCGGTCTGCAGCCGCGGCGCGCCGGTGGCTGCGACCATGGGCGAGGGATCGTTCGGGGTGCGGCCGCCGAAGGGCTGGCCGGTGCCGGATTGGCCGCGGCCCATCAGGCTGGCTTGCGAGAAGTAGTCGGCGAGCCCACGGCGCTTTTCCTCGTCGGTCGCGTTCAGCAGCCACATCAGCAGGAAGAAGGCCATCATGGCGGTGACGAAATCGGCGTAGGCGACTTTCCACGCACCCCCGTGATGGGCGTGTTCGGCAACCTCCTCGCGCTTGATGACGATCGTGCCGCCGCCGCGGCCCCTGCGTTTTGCACTCATCGGCGCGATAGTGCGCACGCCCTGCTTAAGCGGGCGCTAACCCGGGGTTGTGACGGCGGCTCAACCCTTCTCCACGTTCCAGAACACCGGCACCGCGCCCTTCAGCAGGCCGGTCAAGGTGCGGCGGTAGGCGGCGGGCGGCAAATACTGGCCGAGCGGGATGAAGGGCACCGTCTCGAAGGCGCGGGCCTGGATGGCGCGGTCCAGGCGCTGCTGCTCCGCCTCGTTCGTGGTGTCCATCCAGGCGTTGCGCATCCGCTCCATCTCCGGGTCGTCCGGCCAGCCGAACCAGGCGGCGCGGCCATTGCCGCGGAGGTTGGAGGCGAAGACCGGGTCGCGGTACTCGGCGGCCGGGAAGCCGGCCGGGAACAGCGACCAACCGCCGCGCTCCAGCGGCTCCATGCTGGTCCGGCGCTGCACCACCGTGCCCCAGTCCATCGACTGCTCGTCGATGTTGAAGCCGACCTCGCGCAGGCCGGCGGCCAGCACGCTGGTCATCGCGTGATAGAAGGCCTGGTCGGTCGGGTGCATCAGCACCACCCGCTCCCCGCGGTAGCCGGTCGCGGCCAGCATGCGGCGGAGTTCGGGAAGGCCTGGGCGGTTGCGCACCGCCTCCATCCCGGCATCGCTCGCCGATGGCGTGCCGGGCAGGAAGTAGCCGACCGGGGCGCGGAACAGCGACCGGTCCTCGCCCATCGCGGCGGTCATGCAGGCGACCTGGTCGGCGGCGGCCAGCATCACCCGGCGGATCGCCGGGTCGGCGGTCGGGCCCTGGATCGCGTTCGGGCGCATGGCGCCGAAGGTGCCGTAGGTGTCGAGCGCCTCCACCGCGACGCCGCGCGCGCGCCGGAGCAGCGGCAGCAGGTCGGGCAGCGGCTGGTCCAGCCAGTCGACCTCGCCGTTGATCAGCGCGTTGCCGGCGGTCGCGGGGTCGGGGATGAAGCGCCATTCGACGCGGTCGACCATGACGCGGTAGCCGCCGGCGCAGAAGCTCGCGGGTTCCGGGCGCGGCTGGTAGCGATCGTTCTTCGCGAAGACGGCGCGGCTGCCGGGGACGTATTCGTCCGGCACCCAGCGGAACGGGCCGCTGCCGACGAAGTCCGGCACCTGCCGGTGCGGGTCGGTCGACGCCAGCCGTTCCGGCATGATGACCGGCGTCGGCTGCGTCTTGGCCAGCGCATAGGGCAGGGAGGAGAAGGGCTTGTTCAGCCGGAAGACCAGGGTGCGGTCGTCGGGCGCCTCCAGCGCGTCGAGCCGCGCCTCGATGGTCTGGCCGATCGGATCGCGCTTCATCCAGCGCCGGACGGAGGCGACGCAGTCCCGCGCCAGCACCGGCTCCCCGTCATGGAAGCGGAGCCCGTCGCGGAGCCGCATGGTCCAGCGCAGGCCATCATTCCCGACAGTATGGCCCTCGACCATCTGCGGCCGTGGGCGGAGCTGCTCGTCGCGGCCGTAGAGCGTCTCCCACAGCATGGCGCCGGCGTTGCGGGTGACGACCGCGGTGGTCCAGACCGGATCGAGGCTCGCCATGCTCGCCTGCGGAACATGGATCAGGACCTTCGGCGTGGACCCGAGCGCCGGGGCCGCAAGCCGGCCGGCGGCGATGGCCGCGGCGGCGCCCCCGAGCAGGTGACGACGGTGCATGGCACGTCTCCTCGCCGGGTCCTCGTGAACGGGACCCTTGGCTCGGCAAAGCCTAACACGCTCCTCCACGATTGCCGAACAGCGCGGCGAGTGCCGGGGAAAGGCCGTCCTGCGGCGCCTGCGCGGCGGGGGATGCGGTCGCGGCGCCTGCCGCGGCTTCGATCAGCGCGCAGTCGAGGCTGTCGAGCACGGGCACCGGCACCGCGGCCGCGACCCGCTCGGCGAGGCCGGCGAGGCCGGCGCCGCCGAGCACCACCGCGCCGGCGCCGTCGGCCGCCGCGTCGCGGGCGGCGGCGGCGAGGAGATCGATTGCGCGCTCGGGCTCGCGCGCGATCATGTCGCCGGTGGGTTCGACCGCACGCACCAGCACCCGGTCGGGGCCGAAGCCGCGGATGGCGCAGAACTCCTCCAGCATCGGCACCCAGGCGGCGCCGCCGGTGAGGAAGGCGATGCGGGGGGCGGCGCGGAAGCCGACCGCCAGGCTCGCTTCCGCCATCCCGCGCACCGGCCGGCGGCAGAGCTCCCGCGCGGCCTCGAGCCCGGGTTCGCCGAAGCAGGCGATGATCGCGGCGTCATGCTCGGGCCTGAGCGCCCGCGCGAGCGCCTCCAGCACCGCATGGCCGGCGACGGCGACGGCGGCGCGGGTCGCGATGTAGCGGGCGCCGAAGGGGGCGGTCACGGCGTCCAGCACCAGGTGGGTCAGGCCGAGCCGCGGCAGGGCGGCCTCGGCGCGGGCCAGGATCAGGCCGGTGATCGCCGGATCGGTGTTGCCGTTCACGAGCAGCAGCTTCATCGCGAGGAGGCTGTCTCGGTAAGGGGCGGGTTGGGCTGGCGAGGCATTCTTCGTCCCTGGCGTGACGGCTGACGCCGCCCATGCTCATTGTATCGGCAAGGAAGACGGCGCGTCAGGGGCGGAAAAGGACCGCCAGGGCGACCCGCCCCTTACCGAGACAGTCTCCTGCACAGATGCCTTCTTGCTGGGCATGACCCCATGCCGCTGCGCTATCATAGGAGGGCCGGCTTCCTGGCACGACCCTTGCGAGCCCCATGCCCTCGCCGGGGCCGCGCCGTCGCGCGGCCAAACGATAAGGGGGGTTCCACCGCTCATGCTTCGCCGTTTCGTCCTCGCCGCCTGCGTGGCCGCCTTGCCGGCGCTGTTCGCCGCGCCGGAAGCCCGTGCCCAGGGCGGCACCATCCGCATCGGCATGACCGCCGCCGACATCCCGCTGACCCATGGCCAGCCCGACCAGGGTTTTGAAGGCAACCGGTTCACCGGCATCCCCCTGTATGACAGCCTGACCATGTGGGACCTGTCCGCGGCCGATCGGGCGTCCACGGTGATCCCGGGGCTCGCCACCGAATGGCGGAGCGACCCGGCCGACCGCACCCGCTGGATCTTCACCCTCCGCCGCGGCGTCACCTTCCATGACGGCAGCCCGTTCAACGCGGACGCGGTGATCTGGAACGTGCGCAAGGTGCTGGACCGCGAGGCGCCGCATTACGATGCGCGCCAGGTGGGTCTCACCGCATCGCGCATGCCGACGCTGCGCCGGGCCGAGAAGATCGACGAGTTCACCGTCGCCCTCTTCACGAGCGAGCCGGACAGCCTGCTGCCGATCAACCTCACCAACCTCTTCATGGCCTCCCCCACGGCGTGGGAGCGGCACCGCGCCGCGACGCCGAATGCCGAAGCGGCCTGGAACGCCTTTGCCGCCGCACCCTCCGGCACCGGCCCGTTCCGCCTGACCCGCTTCGTCCCGCGCGAGCGGGCGGAGATGGTGCGGAACGACAATTACTGGGGCGAGAAGGCGCGGGCCGAGCGCATCGTCCTGCTGCCGATCCCGGAGGCCAATGCCCGCACCGCGGCGCTGCTCTCCGGCCAGGTCGACTGGATCGAGGCGCCGGCGCCGGATGCCGTGCCGCAGCTCCGCGCCCGCAACATGGTCATCACCCAGAACCCGCAGCCGCATGTCTGGCCCTGGCAGCCCTGCTTCACCCAAGGGAGCCCGCTGGCCGATGTCCGCATCCGCCGGGCGCTCAACCTCGCGATCGACCGCGACGGCCTGCGGGAGCTGCTCGGCGGCCTGATGGCGCCGGCGGTCGGCAGCGTCGGGCCCGGCCATCCCTGGTGGGGCAACCCGAGCTTCAATATCCGCACCGACCGCGCCGAGGCGCGGCGCCTGCTGGCCGAAGCGGGCTACGGCCCCAACCGGCCGGTGACCATCAAGGTGCAGATCAGCGCCTCCGGCTCCGGCCAGATGCAGCCGCTGCCGATGAACGAGTTCCTGCAGCAGGATCTGCGCGAGGTCGGCATCAACATCGAGTTCGACGTGATCGAGTGGAACGCGCTGTTCACCAACTGGCGGCGCGGCTGCCAGGACGCCTCGGCGCGCGGTTCGCACGCGATCAACGTCTCCTTCGCAGCCATGGATCCGTTCTTCGCCATGGTCCGCTTCTGGGACAGCAAGATGGCGCCGCCCACCTCCAACAACTGGGGGCATTTCAACGATCCGCGTTTCGACCAGATGATCGCCGCCGCGCGCAATGCCTTCGACCCGGCCGAGCGCGACGCGGCGCTGGCCCGGCTGCACGCCGCCGGCGTCGACGAGGCGCTGTTCATCTGGATCGCCCATGACGTGGGCCCGCGCGCGATGAGCCCGCGCATCCGCGGCTTCGTGCAGCCGCGCAGCTGGTTCGTCGACCTGCGGCTGCCGAGCATCCAGTGAAAGTGTCGCGATGATCCTCTATCTGATCCGGCGCATCCTCTACGCCGTCCCGATCGCGCTCGCGGTCGGGTTCTTCTGCTTCATGCTGGTGCAGATCGCGCCGGGCGACCCGATCAACGCGATCGTGCCGCCGGATGCGCCGGGGGAGGTGGTGGAGCAGGTGCGCCGCGACTACGGGCTCGACAAGCCGCTGCCGGTGCAGTTCGGGCTCTGGTTGCTGAAGGTGGTGCAGGGGGATCTCGGGCGCTCGCTCGCGACCGGGCGGCCGGTCTGGTCGGACCTGTCGAGTGCGATCGGCAATACCCTGATGCTCGCGACCTGCGCCGCCCTGCTCGGCTTCGTCATCGGCTGCCTGCTCGGCGGCATCGCCGGCACCTTCCTCGGCTCGCCGCTCGATCGCGCCGCGACGACGATCGCGGTCGCCGGCGTGTCGGTGCCGCATTACTGGCTCGGCATGGTGCTGGTGGTGATCTTCTCGGTGCAGTTCAACTGGCTGCCGGCGATGGGGGCGGGGCCGGGCGGCAGCAGCGACTGGGTCTGGAACTGGGAGCACATGCAGCATTTGGTGCTGCCGGCGGTGACGCTGGCGGTGATCCCGATGGGCATCGTGACGCGCACGGTGCGCGGGATCGTCGCCGAGATCATGAACCAGGAATTCGTCGTGGCACTCCGCGGCAAGGGCCTCCGCCGCTTCGACGTCTTCCTCCATGTCGTCAAGAACGCGGCGCCGAATGCGCTGGCGGTGATGGGCCTCCAGCTCGGTTACCTGATGGGCGGGTCGATCCTGGTGGAGACGGTGTTCTCCTGGCCGGGCACCGGCCTGCTGCTGAACAGCGCCATCTTCCAGCGCGACCTGCCGGTGCTGCAGGGGACCATCCTGGTGCTGGCGATGTTCTTCGTGGCGCTGAACCTGCTGGTCGACCTGATGCAGACCGCCTTGGACCCGAGGATCAAACGCGCATGAGCGCGTTCGATCCTCGGTTTTTCTCTTTTGGCGCGCCTTCGGCGCGACGGATCAAGCGCGCATGAGCAGCACCACGCCGACGGCTGCGGAAGCCGAGCTCGCGGTCCAGGCGCGCCAGGCGGCGGCCCGCTCCCGGGGCTATTGGGCGGGCGTCTGGAAGCGCGTCCGCCGCGATCCGGTGACCATCGCCTGCGCCGTGGTGCTGCTGGCGATGTTCCTGGTGATCGTCCTGGCGCCGCTGGTCGCACCGCACGATCCCTACCAGGGCAGCATGATCCGGCGGCTGCGCGGCCTCGGCACGACCAACTACCCGCTCGGCACCGACGAGCTCGGCCGCGACATGCTGACCCGGCTGATCCACGGCGGCCGGCTTTCCTGGTTCATGGGCATCGTGCCGGTGGCCCTCGCCTTCGTCATCGGCACCACGCTCGGCGTGCTGGCGGGCTATGCCGGCGGGCGCGTCAACATGGCAATCATGCGGACGACCGACGTGTTCTATGCCTTCCCCTCGGTGCTGCTGGCGGTCGCGATCTCGGGGGCACTCGGCGCCGGCATCTTCAACGCCATCCTGGCGCTGACCCTGGTGTTCGTGCCGCAGATCATCCGCGTCGCCGAAAGCGTCACCACCAGCGTCCGCAACCTCGATTTCGTGGATGCAGCGCGCGCCTCCGGGGCTTCGGCCTTCACCATCGTCCGCGTGCACGTGCTCGGCAACGTGCTGGGGCCGATCTTCGTCTATGCGACCGGGCTGATCAGCGTCTGCATGATCCTCTCCTCCGGCCTGTCGTTCCTGGGTCTCGGCACCAAGCCGCCCGAGCCGGAATGGGGGCTGATGCTGAACACGCTCCGGACCGCGATCTATGTCCAGCCCTGGGTCGCGGTGCTGCCGGGTGCGTGCATCTTCGTCACCTCGATCTGCTTCAACATGCTGAGCGACGGGCTCAGGCAGGCGATGGACGTGAAGGGCTGAGCGTCCGATGATCGAAGGGCCGGATGGCCCGCAGGTCTGAATCGGACGCTCCGCTGAAGGAGTGAGCGTCCGATGATCGGAGGGCCGAATGGCCCGCAGGTCTGAATCGGACGCTCCCCTTAAGGACCATCCCACAGCGGCAGGCCGAGCAGGCCGGCGAGCGCGATCAGCACGAAGCAGGCGCGGCGGAAGCCGGCCTCGCTCGCGCGGCCGAACAGTCGGCTGCCGGCCCAGATGCCGGCGCCGTAGGCGGGCGCGATCAGCGCCGCGACGGCGAGCAGCGTGAGGCTGAACAGCCCGCCTGCCGCGTAGACGACGGCGCTGATCAGGCCGGTCACGGCGAAGAACAGCACGATGTTCGCCCGGACCCGTGCCGCCGGGACGGCGCCGCCGAGCCAATAGGCGACGACCGGCGGCCCGCCCATCTGCGCCGCCCCCGAGCAGAAGCCGGAAACCGCGCCGATCGCGACCGAGAGGCCGAAGCGTGGCCGGCCGCGATAGCGCCAACCGGACGCGAGCAGCGCCAGCATGGCGACGACCAGCAGGCACATCCCCCAGCGCAGCGCCAGCGGATCGAGCCGCAGCAGCACCGCGGCGCCGAGCGGCGCGCCGACCAGCGCGCCCGCCGCCATCACCGCGATCTCCCGCCGCGCCGCGAGCCTCCAGGCGGGCGGGATCAGCGGCAGCGCCGTGACGTTGTCGACCAGCAGCAACAGTACCGCGGCGGCCCGCGGCCCGAGGGCGGCGCTGGCCAGCGGGATGAAGATCAGCGCCGCGCCGAAGCCCGAGAAGCCGCGTGCGAGGCCGGCGACCAGCGCCGCCGCGATGGTCGCGGCCAGCGCGCCGATGGGTGGAAGTTCCACCGGTCAGTGCAGCGGCGGGGCAACCCAGCGCTGGAACCCTGGGCGCTCGCCGAGGCGGACGTACCACGCCGCCAGCGCCGGCAGGCGTGGCATCTCCGGCATCGCGACCTCGGGCCCGAACCAGCGCCGCGCATAGGCGCCGAGGACGATGTCGGCGAGGCTGAACGCGGCGCCGTCGAGATAGGGTCCGCCGGACGCGAGCCGCGCATCCAGGATGCGCCAGCAGGCGGCACTCGCCGCGACGGCGGCGCGGATCGCGTCCATGTCGCGCTTCTCGGGCGGCGTCCGCACCAGGCCCCAGAACAGGTTGCGTTCCGCCGGGCTCAGCGTCGAGAGTTGCCAGTCCATCCAGCGATCGATGCTGGCGCGCGCCGCCGGATCGGCGGGGTAGACAGCGAGGCCCTTCTCGCCGCCGGTCATCGCCAGGTAGCGCAGCACGCTGTTCGATTCCCAGAGCACGACGTCGCCGTCGCGGATGGTCGGGATGCGGCCGTTCGGGTTCATGGCGCGGTAATCCGGGTCGTCGACGCGCCCGAAAGCCATGCCGGCATCGTGGCGCCTGTAGGGCATGCCGATCTCATCGAGCAGCCACAGCACCTTGATGACGTTGATCGAGTTGACCCGGCCGAAGACGTCCAGCATGCGCGCGTTCCCCCACGGATGACCCAGGCTATCGCCGAAACGGGCCGCATGGCCATCGGCGGCCAGGCTGACCGGGGTAGAGTCGGAGGTTACAGAGCGGTGGCAATTCTTGCTCACGTACAAGCGGATCAGGTAAAGTGCAAGGTACGATGAACGTTACCCTTCGCATTCCCGATGATCTCGCCCAGCGGCTTGCCGCTGATGGCGCAGACTTGGAACGTCGCGCCTTGGAAGCTTTGGCGGCCGAGGAGTTCCGTGCCCGGCGGATGACGAAGGCAGAGTTGCGCCGCATGCTTGGCATCGAAACGCGCTTCGAGCTCGACGCCTTCCTCAAGGCTCGCGGCATCTTCGAGGACTATACGATGGACGATCTCGAAGAAGAGCGTCGTACGCTGGAGCGTCTCGGCTTCTGACCGGTGCCTGCCGTCGTCTCTGATACTGGACCGCTGCACTACCTTCTGATCATCGGCCATATCGATATCCTCCCGCGGCTCTACGGCGAGGTGATCGTACCGGCGACGGTCGCAGGCGAACTGCGACATTCCCGGGCGCCGGCCGTCGCGCGGGCATGGGCAGAACGACCGCCGACCTGGCTGCTGGTACATCCGGACCCGGCCGATAATTCAGCACTGCCAGCGGAACTCGATGCCGGGGAGCGCGCGGCGATCGCTCTTGCCCTCGCAACCGGTGCCGAGCTGCTGCTCGCCGATGATCGTGCCGCGAGGAATGCTGCTCGGGCATTCGGCCTCGGGACGGTGGGCACGATTGGCATCCTCGATCTCGCCGCGCGTCGACGATTGCTCGATCTGCCCGCTGCCGTCGCGGCGCTTCGGGGATCGAACTTCCGCTGCTCGCCTGTACTGTTCGATGCCCTGCTTGAGGCGGACCGTGCGCGCAGGGGTGAAGGCTGACGGATCGCTTCTTCGCTCGCTATCCTCGCTTGAACGACACCATCGAAGGACCTCAGCTCTCGTCGTCCAGCGCCAGCACCGCAAAACTCGCGAGCCAGTGCTCGCCCATGTAGTCGCCGGCGATGTGCGGAAGCCCTGCCTCCAGGTGGCGCCGCGCGGCCGCTTCCGCGACGGCGCGGCGGTCGTCGCCCGGCGGCAGGGCCCGGGCGAGCGAGCGCCAGCATCAGGCGCGGCTCAGGTTCAGGCCGTCGAGATGGGCGATCTTGCCGTCGGTGCGGTCGCTGACGGCGGCGGGCTGGAACAGCGTCGCCGGCTTGCCTTCCGCCAGGCGCGGCAGGAAGCGTTCGAACCAGGGCAGGAAGGCGTCGGGCGGCAGCAGGCGCCGCAGGCATTCCGCCTCGATCAGGGCCGAGGACAGGAAGTCGTCGCCGCCGGGCTCGCCCCAGGCGGGGCAATCGGCGTCCGCGCCATACCAGCGCAGCCCCGTCTCCCGCAGCAGGGTCGCCAGCGCGTCGTCCTCTGTGGCCGCCGCGTAGTCGGCGGCCATCCGCAGGCCGAAGGCGGTGTTGAAATGCGTGCCGACCCGCACCGGATAGGCCGCCATCGGCAGGAAGTCGCGGAAGCGCCGTGCCATGATCCCGGCCAGCGGCGCCAGGTTGCGCGCCCAGCGATCATCGTCGTGCAGGGTCAGCTCCTCCGCCAGCTTCAGCAACCACGCCCAGCCATAGGGCCGCTTGAATCCGCGCGCGGTCGGGCGCTCGAAATAAGCGCATTCGGCCGCGACCTTGTCCGGGACGAACTGCGCATCGAGCAGGGTGCGGATCTCCGCCGCCGCAGCACCGTCCGGGAAGCGGCGCAGCAGCCGCGCCAGCATCCAATGACCGTGCACGCAGGAATGCCAGTCGTAGCTGCCGTGGAAGATCGGATGCAGTGCGCTCGGCGTCCGCGCGTCCTCCGGTCCGGCGAGGGTGTGATCGGGCTTGTTCGGATACTCGCGCCGGACATGGCCGAGGGCCACGCGCGCGAAGCGCGTCGCGAGGTCGGGGTCGAGATGTGGTGGGGTCATGCCGCTACCCCCGCTCGAACCGCCAGGGGCTGGCCGATTCCACCGCCGGGTCCAGCGCCAGGCGGTGCTCCAGCGGCGGGAAGGCGCGGCTGCGGCAATCCTCCCGCTCGCAGAGCCGGCAGGACAGGCCGATGCCGACCGCCGCCGCTTCGAGGTCGATGCCGTCGGCATAGGCCATCTCCGGCCCGCGCCCGATGTCGCAGCCCATGGCGACGACGTGCAGCGGCGCCGGCTCCCCCCAGCGCGGCGCCGGACCCTCGACGCGGCGCGCGAAGCAGAGGAAGGCGGCGCCGTCCTGCAGCCGCGCCACCTGCACCCGGACCGCGCCCGGGGCATCGAAGGCGCGGTGCACGATCCATTTCGGGCAGCTGCCGCCGAAGCGCGCGAAAGGAAATCCGGCGGCGGAGAAGCGCTTGTCGACATTGCCCGCCGGATCGACGCGCAGGAAGAAGAAGGGCACGCCGCGCTCCCCCTCCCGCTGCAGGGTCGACAGGCGGTGGCAGGCCTGCTCGAAGCTGACGCCGAAGCGCGCCGCCAGCGCCTCCACGTCGTGGCGCAGCAAGCGCGCGGCGGTGAGGAATGCGGCATAGGGCATCAGCAGCGCACCGGCAGCGTAGTTCAGCAGCCCGATGCGGATCAGCTGCGTCGCCTCGGCCGAGGACGGCTCCTCGGCGCCGATCGCCGCCTGCACCGCCTCCGCCCCTTCCAGCAGCATCAGCGTGAAGGCCATCTGGAAGCCACGGCTTTCGCGGGGGAGCGATTCGGACAGCATCAGCGTCCGCGTCGCGGCGTCGTGGCGGCGCAGCGCGCCTTCCAGCGGCCCCACCAGGATCGTCAGGCCATGCCGCCGCCGCAGCCGCTCCGCGATCGCGTGGTTGAGCTCGGCCGGCGCGGCGCCGAGCTCGGCGCCGATCCGCTCCGCCAGCGCCTCCAGCGGCGGGAAGTGGTTGGCGCGGTCGTGGAAGAAGTCCCGCGCCTCCTCGGTCGGCAGCAGGATGCGCCGCCCGCTCGGCAGCGCGATGCCCGACGCATCCTCCCGCGCCACCCGCCAGGCGCGGTAGAGCGCCAGCATCGCCCGCGCCGCATTGGGCGCCGAGGCCGCGAGCGCCGTCACCTCCGCCTCCGGCACCGTCTCGATGCCCAGCATGGGGTCGCTCAGCACCTCCCTGAGCCCTGCCTCCATCTGCCGCTCGGCCTGGCCGGAGAGTTTCGCCAGATCGACCTGCAGCACGTCGGTCAGCTTGATGAGCAGGCCCGCGGTCACCGCCCGCTGGTCGTGCTCGATCAGGTTCAGGTAGCTGGCGGAGATGCCGAGCCGGACCGCCAGCGCCTGCTGGGTCAGGTCACGCTCCTGCCGCAGCCGCCGCACCGTCCGCCCGATCAGGGGGCGGGCCATTCTTTACAGCCTTTACGAATCCACGGTCCGTGCTGTCATCGACTGCACCAGATTGCCATGGGATCACGCGGTTCGGGGGTGAAATTCGGCGGTGCAATGTGAATTATTCACCAACGCCGATCAGTCTCCGGCGATGGAAAGGATTGTCTCATGCGCCCCACCCCGAACCCCGCCTTCGCGCCCGATGGCGGTTTCGGCGGCTATACGCCCGAACCCGGCCGCTTCGAGGGCATCCGCCGCGACTATGGCGCAGCCGAGGTCGCCCGCCTGGCCGGCAGCTTCCGCGTCGCCCATACCCTTGCCGACCGCGGCGCCCGCCGCCTCTGGCAGCTGCTGAAGGAGGAGCCCTTCGTGCCGACCCTCGGCGCGCTGACCGGCATGCAGGCCCTGCAGCAGGTCAAGGCCGGGCTGAAGGCGATCTACCTCTCCGGCTGGCAGGTGGCGGCGGACGCCAATTCGGCGGCGACCATGTACCCTGACCAGTCGCTCTACCCGGTCGATTCCGTGCCGACGGTGGTGCGCCGGATCAACAACGCGCTCCGCCGCGCCGACCAGATCGCGACGCTGGAGCGCGCGGATGGCAAGGCCGACGACCGCACCCACTACATGGCGCCGGTCATCGCCGATGCGGAGGCCGGGTTCGGCGGCGCGCTGAATGCCTATGAGCTGATGCGCGGCATGATCGAGGCCGGCGCCGCCGGCGTGCATTTCGAGGATCAACTGGCGTCGGAAAAGAAGTGCGGCCATCTCGGCGGTAAGGTGCTGGTGCCGATCAGCCAGCATATCCGCACGCTGAACGCGGCGCGCCTCGCCGCCGACGTCGAAGGCGTGCCGACCGTGCTGCTCTGCCGGACCGATGCCGAAAGCGCGCAGCTGCTGACCGCCGATGTCGACGAGCGCGACCGGCCGTTCATCGGCAATGACCGCACGCCGGAAGGCTTCTTCCGCATCCGCCCGCGCATGGGCAAGCAATACGCGATCGCCCGTGGCCTGGCCTACGCGCCCTATGCCGACCTGCTGTGGTGGGAGACCTCGGACCCCGACCTCGAGGATGCGCGCGCCTTCGCCGAGGCCATCCATCGCCACTTCCCTGGCAAGATGCTCGCCTACAACTGCTCGCCGAGCTTCAACTGGCAGCGCAAGATGGGCGTCGAGGCAGCGACGCACTTCCAGCGCGAGCTCGGCGCCATGGGCTACAAGTTCCAGTTCGTGACGCTGGCCGGCTTCCACAGCCTGAACCTCTCGATGTTCAACCTGGCGCGCGGCTACGCCGAGCGCGGCATGGGCGCCTACAGCGAGTTGCAGCAGGCCGAGTTCGCCGCGGAGACGGAGGGCTTCACCGCCGTCCGCCACCAGCGGGAGGTCGGCGTCTCCTACTTCGACGCGGTGGCGATGGCGGCCTCAGGCGGCCAATCGAGCACCACGGCGATGGCCCACAGCACTGAAACCGCGCAATTCGCGCCGGCCCATTGACGGCCGCAGGACGAGGAGAAGACCGATGTCCATTCGCCACCACGACGACCATGATGACGGCCTGGTCCACGGCCACAACTGGGCAAGCAGCGAGCGCAACCGCCCGGCGCTGGTGAACCGCCCGGCCGAGCCGGAATTCGACGACGGCCTGGTGCATGGCCACAACTGGGCCTGCGGCGAGCGCGGACGCGAAGCGCACCGCGCCTGACCTACACAGGTGACGCTTGCGGCCGGGGGAGAAACTCTCCCCCGGCCGCCTTGCGTTCAGTGCACCAGCCCGGCCGCGATGTTCACTGCCGCCGACAGGATCACCACGTTGAACACGAAGGAGATCAGCGCGTGGCCGAGTGCCAGCCGCCGCATCGCCCGTGACGTGAAGCCGGTGTCCGAGGTCTGGAAGGTCATGCCGATGGTGAAGGAGACGTAGAGGAAGTCGGAGAAATCCGGCTTGTCGTCGCCCGGCAGGTCCAGGCCGCCGTCGCTCCGCCAGTACTCATGCGCGTAGCGGAGCGCGAAGAGCAGGTGGACGTAGCTCCAGGACAGCGTGATCGCGACGATCCCGAGCGCCACATGGCCGGCGACCGCGCCGCCCTGGGCGGACCCCAGATCCCAGAACACCGCGACCACCGAGGCACAGGTGGCGGCGAGGCTGCTCAGCAGCACCGCTGTCTCGCCCTCGTCGAGCTCTTCGGCGCGGCGATGCATCGCCGCCGGCGTCGCGTGCAGCGCCGCGGCGATGGTCGGCACCGCATGCACGAGGATCGCCAGGCACCAGCCGAGCAGCGCCGCGGTCGGCAAGGGCGCGCCCAGGCTGCGGCTCGCGATGCCGGCAACGAGGCCGAGCCCCGCCGCCAGCACCAGCAGCCCGCGATGCCGCAGGCCGCCGAGCATCAGGCGGCAAGCGCGCGGGCGAAGACCGCCGGATCGACATTGCCGCCGCTCAGCACCAGGCCGACGACGCGGTCCTTGGCCGCGACCTTGCCGGCCAGCACCGCCGCGAGCGCCACCGCGCCGCCGGGCTCCGTCACCACCTTCAGGTGCTCGAAGGCGAAGCGCATGGCGCGGAAGACCTCGGCTTCGGTCACCGCGACCCCGCCCGCAAGCCGCGGCTGGTTGATCGCGAAGGTGATGGCACCCGGCTGCTTCGACAGCAGCGCGTCGCAGAGCCCGGGCCCGCTGCCGTCGACCGCGATGCGTCGCCCGGCCGCCAGCGACTGCCGCGTGTCGTCCCAGCCTTCCGGCTCCACCGCCCAGATCTCGGCCCCGGGGATCAGCGCCTCGGCGGCGAGTGCGGTGCCGCCGATCAGCCCGCCGCCGCCGGTGCAGACCGCGAGCGCGTCGGGGATGAGGCCCATCGCCTTGGCATCCTCGATCAGCTCCAGCGCCATGGTGCCTTGCCCGGCGATGACGTGCGGATGGTCGAAGGGCGGGATCACCGTCCCGCCGCGTTCCTGCGCCAAGCCTGCCGCCAGCGCGTCGCGGTCGGTGTTGTGGCGGTCGTAGGGGATGATCTCCGCGCCCCAGCGCCGCGTGCTCTCGACCTTGATGGCCGGCGCATCGGCCGGCATCGCGATGGTGGCGCGAAGCCCGAGCGTCGCCGCGGCCGCCGCACAGGCCTGGCCGTGATTGCCGGAGGAATGGGTGACGATGCCGCCCGCCGCGCCGCTTTCGACCAGCAGCAGCGCCGCGTTGGTCGCCCCCCGCAGCTTGAAGCTGCCGGTGCGCTGCAGCGGCTCCGGCTTCACCAGCACGGTGCCGCCGGCGATCTCGTCCAGCAGCCGGTGGCGCAGCAGCGGCGTGCGGATGACGCGCCCCTGCAGCCGCTTGGCGGCGGCGAGGATGTCGGCGAAGCCAGGCAGATCTGCCTCGGTCATGCGGTGCGTTCCAATCGGCGGGGATCGATCGCGGGAATGATGGCCGCGAGCGGCCCGGGGTCGCGACCCTCGATCAGGCATGCCAGCAGCGCGCCGGCGGCGGGCGCGGTCTGGATGCCGTAGCCGCCCTGGCCGCAGCACCAGAAGAAGCCCGGCGCGCTGCCTGCCCCGATCGCCAGGCTGCGGTCCGGGGTGAAGGTGCGGAGCCCCGCCCAGGCGTGCTCCACCCGGGTCACCGTGATATCCAGCGCCTGCTGCATGCGGTCGACCGCGATCGCGACGTCGATCTCCTCCGGCTGCGCGTCGCAGGGTTCGCTGTCGGTCTCGTCGGCCGGGCTCACCATCAGCTTCCGCCGCGCCTCCGGCCGCACGTACCAGCTGTGGTCGCAATCGCCGAGCAGCGGCCAGGCCGCGCAGTCATGCGGCCCGGGATCGACGATCAGCGCGGTGCGGCGCTTCGGCTGCAGCCCGATCGCCGGCACCTCCGCAAGCCGCGCGACCGCATCGCCCCAGGCGCCGGCGGCATCGACCAGGATCGGTGCCGCGAAGGCAGCGCCGGCTTCCGTCTCCACCCGCCAGAGCCCACTCAGCCGCCGGATGCGGGTGGCGCGGCTGTTCAGCGCCAGCGCGCCGTTCCGCTGCGCGGTGCGGAGGAGCCCCTGGTGCAACGCGGCGACATCGATGTCGAAGGCGTCGCGCTCGATCGCGGCCGCGACCGCATAGCCCGGCCGCAGCACCGGCACCTCCGCGGCGATCGCGGAAACCGGGATCGGCTCGATCCCTGCGCCGCCCGCGATCATGGCCGCGAGATGGAGGGATTGTTGCGCCGGGGCCAAAGTGACGACCGCGCGGCGCTGCGCGAGCGGCCCATAACCCTCCGGCGGCGCCTCGAAGAAGGCACGGGATGCGGCGGAGAGCGCCCGGACATCGGGTGGACCGTAATTCAGGATCCAGATCGCGGCGGAGCGTCCGGTGGTGTGATAGCCGGCCCGCTCCTCCGCCTCCAGCAGCGCGACGCGGCGGGTCGCAGCCAGATGCGCGGCGGCGGTGGCGCCCGCCATGCCGGCGCCGATGACGATCGCATCGAAATTGTGCAGCTCCATGCCGGCAGGCTGCCCTTACCTGCGTAAAGGCGCAATCGGGCGGGCGTGCAGGATTGCGGATACGAGAAGCCCTGCCTAACGTGGCCGCGCAATCCGGGCCGCGAATGGCCCGTTGGGAGGGAAACTGGGAATGTCCAACCGGATGATGAACGGCGTCTCCCGCCGCAACGTCCTGCGCTCCGGCGCGGGCGTGATGGCGGCCGGCGTGCTCGCGGCGCCGATGGTGCATGCGCAGGGCACCGGCGGCACCCTGCGCTGCGGCTTCTGGGACCATTGGGTGCCGGTCGGCAACGACGTCATGCGCCGCCTCTGCGCCGAATGGGGCCAGCGCAACCGCGTCGAGGTGCAGCTCGACTTCATCACCTCGGTCGGCAACCAGAACCTGCTGACCATCGCCGCCCAGGCGCAGAGCCGCTCCGGCCACGACATCCTGAGCTTCCCGACCTGGGAGCCTTCGGCGCATGCGCGCCTGCTGGAGCCGATGGACGACGTGGTCGGCCGCCTGGTCGCCAAATATGGCGCGATCAACCCGATCGGCGAATACCTCGCCAAGCGCGAAGGCGCCTGGCGCGCGATCCCGGCGGTCTCCGGCAGCCAGCACAAGCCCTCCCTCGGGCGCTTCGACCTGCTGAAGCAGCATGCCGGCATCGACGTGCAGGCGATGTACCCGGCCGAGGACCGCACCGGCCCCGGCGTCGACCAATGGACCTGGGACGCCTTCCTGGTCGCCGCGGAGAAATGCGCCCAGGCGCAGGTGCCCTTCGGGCTGCCGATGGGCAGCTTCACCGATGCGGTCGACTGGGTCGGCGCGCTGTTCCGCAGCTACAACGCGACGATGATCGACGAGCGCGGCAACGTCACCGTGCGCAGCAACCCGGCGGTGCGCCAGGCGCTGGAATACGCGGTCCGCCTCTGCCGCTTCCTGCCGAACGACGTCTATGCCTGGGACGATGCGTCCAACAACCGGGCGCTGATCTCCGGCCGCTCGGCGCTGATCTTCAACCCGCCCTCGACCTGGGCGGTCGCCAAGCGCGACGCGCCGCAGGTCGCCGAGAAATGCTGGACCTTCCCGATGCCGGCGGGCCCCAACGGGCGCTTCACGCCCTATCTGCCCTACTTCTGGGGCATCTGGAGCTTCAGCCGGCAGAAGCCGGCGGCCAAGGGCCTGCTGGAATTCCTCTCCGAGCGCGAGCAGGCGGAGGCGCAGACCACGACCAGCAGCGGCTACGACATCCCGCCCTTCGGCACCATGTCGGATTTCCGCATCTGGGCGACCGAAGGCCCGCCGACCGGCGTCGTCTTCAACTACCCGCTGAAGCCGCACCACAACGCGCAGCAGAACATCGCCTTCGCGCCGGCCCCGGCGGAGATCGCGGTGCAGGCCTACAACCAGGCGATCAACACCAAGATGATCGCGCGCGTGGCGCAGGGGGGCGAGACCGTCGACCAGGCGCTGACCTGGGCCGAGCGCGAGCTCCGCAACTTCGCCCGCGGCTGACCGCGTCCGGGCGGGGCAGACGCCCCGCCCGCCCGCCTGACGGCAGGAGGATCCGATGCCCGCCGAGACCCTTGCAGCCGGTGCCGCGCCCGTTTCCCGCGCCCCCGGATCCGGCAGCCTGCAACGCTTCGCGCGACGGCGATCGACGATCGCCTTCCTGATGACGCTGCCGCTGCTGGTGGTGATCGTCGGCCTCGTCGCCTATCCGGCGGGCTACGGCGTCTACCTCTCGACGCTGAACCGGACGATGGTCCGCAACATCGGCTTCGGCAATTACGAGATCCTGTTCGACACCGACACCTTCTGGAACGTCGCCTGGCAGTCCTGCATCTTCGCGATCACGGCCGTGCTCGCGAAGGCGCTGATCGGCTTCTGGCTGGCGCATATGCTGCACCACATCCCGACCAAGGGGCAGCGCAAGTGGCGCGGCATGCTGCTGGTGCCCTGGGTCATTCCGCCGGCGCTGTCGACGCTCGGCTGGTGGTGGATGTACGACCCGACCTACAGCTCCATCAACTACCTGATCTCGATCGTCGGTGCGCCGCCGGTGCCCTGGCTCGGCGAGCCGCTCTGGGCGCGGGCCGCGATCATCATCGTCAATGTCTGGGTCGGCGCGCCCTTCTTCATGATCATGTACCTGGCCGCGATCAAGAGCGTGCCGGAACAGCTCTATGAAGCCGCCGCGATCGACGGCGCCGGCGGCTGGCAGCGGCTGCGCTACGTGACGCTGCCGATGATGGCCAACATCATCAGCATCACGGTGCTGTTCAGCCTGATCGTGACCTTCGCCAATTACGACATCGTCCGGGTGCTGACCAATGGCGGCCCGCGCGACCTGACGCATGTCTTCGCCAGCTACGCCTTCCAGGTCGGCATCCTGTCCGGGAACATCCCGCGCGGCGCGGCCGTCTCCCTCTTCATGCTGCCGATCCTCGCGGTCTGCGCCTTCTTCGTGCTGCGCGGCGTGACGCGTCGGAACAAGGAGCAGATGTGATGTCGGTGACCACGGCTTCGGCGTCCGCCGGCATCTACAGCAAGGCGGGCAGCCTCTCCCGCGAACGGCGCTGGGCGATGTGGACGGCCTATGCGTCGCTGACGCTGGCCGCCATCATCTTCCTCGCCCCTCCCATCTACATGTTCATCACCAGCCTCAAGGGCAGCGCCGAGATCGCCAACATGCAGGGCAATCCCTGGCTGGTTCGGTCGCCGACGCTCGAGAACTACACGGCGCTGCTCGGCAACGGCATGTTCCTGCGCTTCTTCGTCAACAGCGCCATCGTCACCGCACTCGTGGTCGCGATCACCATGGTGATCTCGGTGCTTGCCGCCTTCGCGCTGGCCCGCATGCGCTTCTTCGGCAGCCAGTTCCTGGCGACCGGGGTGTTCCTGACCTACCTGGTGCCGGACACGCTGCTGTTCATCCCGCTGTATCAGATCGTGGGCGGGCTCGGGCTGCTCAACTCGATCTGGGGCCTGGTGCTCGTCTACCCGACGCTGACGGTGCCCTTCTGCACCTGGATCATGATCGGCTACTTCGCCTCGATCCCGAAGGAGCTGGACGAGGCGGCATTGATCGACGGCGCCACCTGGCCGCAGATGCTGATAAAAATCTTCGTGCCCGTCGCGATGCCCGGCATCATCGCGGCGACGATCTTCGCTTTCACCGTCTCCTGGGCGGCCTTCGTCTACCCGACCGCCTTCGTCACCACGCCCGACCAGATGCCGCTCACGATCGGCATCGTCTCCCAGCTCGTGCGCGCGGACACCTTCGCCTGGGGTCAGATCATGGCGGGCGCGCTGCTGGCCGCGCTGCCGCCGGTCGTGATCTACGCCTTCCTGATGGACTACTACATCGCCGGCCTCACCGCCGGCGCAACCAAGGGCTGACCCGATGGCACAGGTATCTTTGCGCAAGCTGGTCAAGGCCTATGAGGACAACGTCCAGGCGGTGAAGGGCATCGACCTCGAGATCGCGGACCATGAATTCGTGGTCCTCGTCGGGCCGTCCGGCTGCGGCAAGTCGACCACGCTCCGGATGATCGCAGGGCTCGAGGAGATCACCGATGGCGATGTCGCGATCGGGGGGACCGTCGTCAACGACATCCCGCCGCGCGACCGCGACATCGCCATGGTGTTCCAGAACTACGCGCTTTATCCGCATATGAGCGTGTTCGAGAACATGGCCTTCGGCCTGACGCTCCGGAAATTCCCGAAGGAGGAGATCAAGCGCCGCGTCGACAACGCCGCGCGCATCCTCGACATCGTCCCCCTGTTGGAGCGCAAGCCCAAGGCGCTGTCGGGCGGGCAGCGGCAGCGCGTCGCCATGGGCCGCGCCATCGTGCGCGACCCCAAGGTCTTCCTGTTCGACGAGCCGTTGTCGAACCTCGACGCCAAGCTGCGCGTGCAGATGCGGACCGAGATCAAGAAGGTGCACCAGACGGTGCGCACGACGACGGTCTACGTGACCCACGACCAGGTGGAGGCGATGACGCTCGCCGATCGCGTCGTCGTCATGAACCACGGCGTGATCGAGCAGGTCGGCCCGCCGCAGGAGCTCTATCACCACCCCGCCACCCGCTTCGTCGCGGGCTTCATCGGCTCGCCGGCGATGAACTTCATCCCGGCCCGGCTCGAGGGCGATGCCCAGTCGCTGCGCGTCGTGCTGGCGGACGGCACCGCGCTGCCGGTGCCGCCAGGGCGCGCGGCGCGCTATGCCGGCCATACCGGAAAGCCGATCCTGTTCGGCCTGCGGCCGGAGCACCTGACCGATCGCAAGCCCACCGAGAAGCGCAACATCGCCGATTTTCCGGCAGTGCCGGAAGTGATCGAGCCGATGGGCATGGAGACGCTGGTGCATCTGCGCGTCGACGGCGCGGAGGTGAGCGCGCGGCTCGACCCCGCCTGCCCGGTCGCGGTGGGCGAGCCGATCACGCTCGCCGCCGACATGGACCAGATGCACGTCATCGATCCGGCCACAGACAAGGTACTGTAGAGATATGGGCAAGCTTGCAGGAAAGACCGCCTGGGTGACCGGCGCGGGCAGCGGCATCGGCCGCGCCATCGCCATCAGCTTCGCGGCCGAGGGCGCCAAGGTGGTGCTGACCGGGCGCCGCACCGCGCCGCTCGAGGAGACGGCGGGGCTCGCCGGCGGCGATACGCACATCCTGCCGCTCGATCTCACCGATGCCGCGGCGGTCACCGAGGCCGCGAAGACCGTCGCCGAGCGCTTCGGCGGCCCGGACATCCTGGTCAACAATGCCGGCACCAACCTGCCGCGGCGCTATCTGCACCAGCTGACGCCGGAGGCGATCCGCACGCTCGTCGACGGCAACCTGACCGCACCCTTCCAGACCTCGGTCGCGGTGCTGCCGGCGATGCGGGCCAAGGGCGGCGGGCTGATCATCCAGATCGCGTCGATGGCGGGGAAGAGCGTCTCCTTCCTGTCCGGCCCCGGCTATACCGCGGCCAAGACCGGCTTCGTGGCGCTGTCCCAGGCGATCAACCAGGAGAACGGCATCCACAACATCCGCTCCTGCTGCATCTGCCCGGGCGAGGTCGCGACGCCGATCCTGCTCAACCGGCCGGAGCCGGTGCCGCAGGAGGATATCGAGCGGCTGCTGCAGCCGGAGGATCTCGCCGCCATGGCGCTCTTCGTCGCGACCATGCCGGAGCGGGTGAACATCACCGAAATGCTGGTGGTGCCCACCTACATGCGCCTGACCGCACCCAATGCCCGCAAGGTCGCGGCACTCCCCTGAGCACACAGAGAGTCAGTAGAATGGCCAGCAACGACATTCGCATCCCGGCGCCCGAGCTCGAGGCGCTGGTGCGCGGCATCTTCATCGCAGCGGATTGCGACGAAGCCGAAGCCTCCCGCATCGCGGTGCATCTCCTCGGCGCCAACCTCGCCGGGCATGACAGCCACGGCGTCGTGCGCGTGCCGCGCTACGTCGAATGGTGCGAGGCGGGCTACGTCCTGCGCGACCAGACCGCGGCGGTGGTGACCGATGGCGGCAGCTTCGCGGTGCTCGACGGCAAGTTCGGCTTCGGCCAGACGGTCGCACCCCAGGCGGTGGCGCTCGGCATCGAACGCGCGTCGAAGAACGGCATCTGCATCACCGCACTCCGCAACGCCGGCCATATCGGCCGGGTCGGCGACTACAGCGAGGCGGCGATCCGCGCCGGGCTGATCTCCATCCATTTCGTCAACGTCGCCGGCAGCGTGCTGGTGGCACCCTTCGGCGGCGTGGAGCGGCGCTTCTCGACCGCGCCCTTCAGCGTCGGCGTGCCGCTACCCGGCCGGCCGCTGGTGCTCGACTTCGCGACCTCGCTGGTCGCCGAAGGCAAGGTGCTGGTGGCGTCGAACGGCGGCAAGACGCTGCCGGACAATGCGCTGATCGAGCCGGACGGGCGGATGTCGGCCGATCCGCACACGCTGTATGGTCCTTACGACGCGGTGGGACCGCGCGATGCATCGAAGGGCGCCGGCGCCATCCGCGCCTTCGGCGACCACAAGGGCTCCGGCCTCGCCTTCATGTGCGAGATGCTGGGCGGCGCCTTGACCGGCGGCGGCACCTCCGGCCCGGTCGACAAGCGGGCGCGGATCGCCAACGGCATGCTCTCGATCTTCATCTCGCCCAGGCATTTCGGCACCCAGGCGGAGTTCGAGCGCATGGGCCTCGCCTATGCCGAATGGGTGGCCGGCTGCCAGCCGGCAGAGGCCGGCGGGACGGTGAAGCTGCCCGGCGAGCCGGAGGCCGCGACCCGCGCCGATCGCCTGGCGCATGGCGTGCCGTTGCCGGAAGCCGCCTGGGCCAATATCCAGGCGACGGCGCGACGGCTGGGCGTCACGCAGTAAAAAACAGCCGCCCTGAAGGTGCGGCGGACGGGGGACAACGACGACCATGCAACGCCGCAGCCTTCTGGGCCTCGCCGCCGGCGCGCTCGCCGCGCCGGCGCTCGCGCAATCGGGCTATCCCGACCGCGCCATCACCATGGTCACCGGCTTCGCGCCGGGCGGGTCGACGGATGTCGCGTCGCGCCTGCTCGCGGACCGGCTGGGGCCGGCCTTCGGCCCCAATGGCCGCGTCGTGGTCGAGAACCGCGCCGGCGCTTCCGGCACCATCGCCTCCGACTGGCTGCGCTACCGCCCCGCCGACGGCTACACTGTCATGCTGGTCGAGAGCAGCTCGCACGCGCTGATCCCGCACGCCTTGCAGGGCGGCACGCGCTACGACCCGATCAACGACTTCCAGCACGTCGCCGTCGTGGCGAACGGGCCGCTGGTACTGGTCGCCAGCCCGCAATCGCCGGCCGCCGATGCGGCTGCCATGGTCCGGCGCCTGCGCGAAGCCAACCCGGAGGAGATGCCCTTCGCCTCCTCCGGCGTCGGCTCGCTGCCGCATTTCGCCGGCGAGATGGTGGCCGTCACCCTCGACCGCGGCGGCCGTTTCGCGCATGTCCCCTATCGCTCCGGCGGGCTGATGGTCGAGAGCATCGCGCGCGGGGAGACGCAGTGGGGCGTCGCCGTGCTGGCCTCGGCCGCCGGCCAGGTGCGCGACAACCGGGTGCGCGGCATCGCGGTGACCGGGCTGCAGCGCTTCCCGGCCTTCCCGGACATCCCGACGCTGGCCGAATCCGGCATGCCCGGCTTCGACATCGGCAACTGGTACGCGGTGATCGCGCCGAAGGAGACGCCGGCGCCGGTCGTGGCCGCGCTGAACCGCGGCATCGTCGACAGCCTCGCCCAGCCGCAGCTGCGGGAGCGGCTGGTGACCGCCGGCCTCGATCCCTGGACGCAGCCCAATACACCCGCCGATGCCCGCGCCTTCTTCGTGCGCGAAAGCGAAAAATTCCGCCAAGTCGTGCAGCGGACCGGGGTGCGGCTGGAGCTCTGACATTGTCCATTCTTGAGGCCGACTTCGTCATCGCCGGCGGCGGCTCCGCCGGCTGCATCCTCGCCGCGCGGTTGTCGGAGGATCCGGCGACCAAGGTGATCCTGCTGGAAGCCGGGCCGCCCGACCGCGACGTCTGGATCCACGTGCCGATGGGCTACGCGAAGCTGTTCGGCAGCGGCCGCTACGACTGGCGCTACGAGACGGAGCCGGAGCCCAATCTCGAGGACCGGCGCATCCACTGGCCGCGCGGCAAGGTGCTCGGCGGCTCGGGCAGCGTGAACGGCCTCGTCTTCCTGCGCGGCTCGCCCCGCGACTACGACCGCTGGGCACAATCGGGCGCCCGCGGCTGGGACTGGGACGCGGTGGAGCCGGTGTTTCGCGCACTCGAAACCTGGGAGGGCGCGGCGTCGGAGGATCGCGGCCGCGACGGCCCGGTGCATGTCGCCGCACCGCCGATGTCGCGGGCCGCCGATGCCTTCATCGATGCCTGCGTCGCCGCCGGCCTGCCGCGCAACCCGGACTGGAACGACGGCCGGCCGATCGACGGCGCCGGCCCCGTCCAGCTCAACACCCGCCGCGGCCGCCGTTCCTCCACCGCGCGGGAATACCTGAAGCCGGCGATGGGGCGACCGAACCTCGAGGTCGTGACCGGCGCGATCGCGACCCGGATCGCGATCGAGGGCGGCCGCGCCACCGGCATCGTCGCGATGACGCCGGGCGGCGAGCGGACCTATGCCGCGCGCCGGCAGGTCGTGCTGTCGGCGGGTGCCATCGAGACGCCGAAGCTGCTGATGCTGTCGGGCATCGGCGACGGCGCGCATTTGGCGGAGATGGGGATCGAGACGCGGCTGCATGCGCCGGGCGTCGGGCGCAACCTGCAGGACCACCTGATCGCGAAGTTCATCCTGCGCACCAGGCCCTGCGGCACGCTCAACGAGATCATGCGCAACCCGCTGCGCAAGGCGGGGATGGGGCTCGACTACCTGATCGGCCGCCGCGGCCCGCTCGCGATCGGCGCGGGGGAGGCCAATGCCTTCGCCCGCGTGACGCCGGGTGCGGAGGAAGCGGAGGTGCAGCTCCTCTTCATCAACTTCGCCGTGCTCTCCTACCAGGAAGGGCTGCTGCCGCATCCCGGCATCATGTTCAATTTCGGCCAGTGCCGGCCGGACAGCCGCGGCCGCATCACGCTGCGCAGCCCCGACCTCGCCGACAAGCCGGTGATCCGCGCCAACTACCTCGACCACCCGAACGACGTCCGGGTGATGGTCGAGGCGGCGAAGCTCTCCCGCCGGGTGATCGAACAGCCGCCGCTCGCGGCGCTGGTCGAGGGCGAGATCCGCCCCGGCGCCGCGGCGCGCGACGACGAGGCTTACCTGCGCCACATCCGCGCCACCGCCAGCACCGTCTTCCACCCGTGCGGTACGGTGCGCATGGGCACCGACGACCTGGCGCCACTCGACCCCGAGCTGCGGTTCAAGGGCATCGACGGGCTCTCGGTCGCGGACGCCTCGGCCTTCCCGCTGATCCCGTCCCCCAACATCCAGCCGGCGGTGATGATGCTGGCCGAGCGCGCGGCGGGGTTCCTCAGGGAACGGCGCTGAAGCGGAGCGCCAGCGGCTCGGGCAGGCCTTCCGCTTCCAGCACCACCGCGCCGGGCTCGGCGCGGAGCGAGAGGCGGATGCGGGAACCGGCGGGGAGCGATGCCGCGGCCGCCTCTGCCGCGGCGACCAGCGCCGCGGTCAGCGCGGCGCCGTCGAAGGCGGCATGCAGCCCCTTCTCCGGCGCGTCGAGGTCGAGGGCGACGCGGCCAAGCGCCAGGCGCAGCATCGGTGAGGCCCGGTGCAGCAGCAGCGCGATGTCGCCTTCCGCGGTGCCGCCGACCTCCTGCCGCGCGACGGTCAGGTAGCCGCGCAGCAGCGCTTCCAGGCGCACCGTCGCATCGGCGATCCGGTTGATGCGTTTCAGCGCCGGGTCGCCTTCGGCAAGGCCGCGGCGCATCAGGTCGAGCGTCGCGATCGTCACCGTCACCATGTTGTTGGCATCGTGCTGCGCCTTGGGCGCCAGGCGCTGCAGCATCTGCTGGCGCGCCGCCCGGACATCGTCGCTCATCGCCCCGTCTCCATGATCTCGCGCCAGAGGCGGGCCGGCAGGCCGCCGCCGCTCACCTGTTCCATCGGCGTCGCGTCGTCATTGCCGAGCCAGACGCCCAGCACCAGCCCGCGATCGAAGCCGATGAACCAGGCGTCGCGGAAATCCTGCGTCGTCCCGGTCTTGCCGGCCCCGCGGCCTGCGGCGCGGCCGGTGCCGCGCGCGACGACGGCTTCCAGCATGCGCCGCATCGCCTCCGCCTCGCCGGCCAGCAGCACCTGCGCGGGGCCCGCCTGCTGGAGCGCCACCGGCCGGCCGCCGGCCCGCGCCTCCGCGATGCCGAAGGGCGTCACGCGGGCGCCGCCATTGGCGAAGGCGGCATAGGCGGCGGTCAATTCGAGCAGGCTCGCCTCCCCGGTGCCGAGGGCGATCGAGGCGTCGCGCGGGAACGGGCCCGCGAGGCCGAGCCGCCGCGCGGTCGCCGCCGCCTGGCGCGGGCCGCCGCCGCGCATCAGCACCCGCACCGCGGCGGTGTTGACGCTCTGCGCCAGCGCCTCCTCCAGGGTGATCGTCCCGCGCGGGCGCCAGCCGCCATTGCCGGGCGACCAGCCGGCGAGCGTCAGCGGCGTGTCGGCGACGGCCTCGTCCGGTGTCGCGCCGGCTTCGAGCGCGGCCAGGTAGACGAAGGGCTTGAAGGCGGAGCCGGGCTGCCGCCGCGCCTGCACCGCGCGGTTGAAGGGGCTGCTGCGGTAGTCGCGGCCGCCCACCATGGCGCGCACCGCGCCGCTCGTGGCATCGATGGCGACGACGGCGCCCTGGCTGACCTCCGCCCGCGCGCCGGCGCCGGCGAGCAATGCATCGAGCCGGGCTTCGGCTGCCGCCTGCAAGCGGCTGTCGAGGGTGGTGCGCAGCAGCAGGTCGGCGCTGCCCGGGAAGCGGGTGCCGAGGTCGTCCTGCACCCAATCGGCGAACCAGCCGGCATCGCGCGACGGCGCCGGCGCGAACTGCATCCGCTCCGCCAGCCGCCCGACCTCGCCGCGCCCGATCGCGCCGGTCTCCGCCATCGCCTCCAGCACCTCGGTGCCGCGGGCGACGGCGGCACCCGGGCTCACCCGCGGGTTGAAGCGCGACGGCGCCCGCGGCAGCCCGGCCAGGATCGCCGATTGCCAGGGCTCGAGCCGCCGCGCCGAGACCCCGAAGAACAGCCGCGACGCGGCATCGACGCCATAGGCGCCGGCGCCGAGATAGACGCGGTTGAGGTAGATCTCCAGCAGCTGGTCCTTCGTGAAGCGCTGCTCCAGCCACAGCGCCAGCAGCGCTTCCTGGATCTTGCGGCGCAGGCTGCGCTCCGGCGTCAGGAACAGGTTCTTGGCCAGTTGCTGGGTGATGGTCGACCCGCCCTGCGCGACCTGGCCGCGCGTCAGGTTTACCCAGGCGGCGCGGGCGAGGCCCAGCAGGTCGAGCCCGAAATGCTCCCGGAAGCGGCGATCCTCGATCGCCAGCACCGCCGCCGGCAGATGCCGCGGCATCTCGGATAGCCGCAGCGTCTCGCCATAGAGGTCGCCGCTGGTCGCGATCAGCCGCCCGTCGGCCGCGGTCAGCGTCACAGAGGGCCGCCGCGTGGCCGCCAGCGCGGAATCCGGCCGCGGCATGTCCCAGGTGAAGAACAGCAGCAGCGCGCCGCCGAGGATCGCGCCCCAGATCGAAAGGATGATGCTCCAGGCGAGGATGCGCCCGAGCCGCGACCGCCGCGGCGGCGGCGCGGCCGCACGGCTGCGGGGCGAGGGGCGGGACGGGGCACGCGGCGCGGCGGCGCGGGGCATGCGGGCTGTCTAGCACGCGGGCGGCCATGCGAAAGGCGAAGCTGGCGCCGGTGCGCCCGATGCGGCAATCAGGCGCCGCACCATGGTCCAGCAACGAATCGCCGTTGACAGCTTCGAGCTGCTGCGCCCCGAAGGCACCGGGCTCGCGACCTATTCGCGCATGCTGCTCGACAGCTTGGGACGCCTCGGCATCGCGCCCGACCTCGTCGTCGCACGGCGGCTCCGCGGCCCCGCCGATCCGCTGGCCCGCGCGGTCGGCTTCTTCGGCGCGGAGCCGGGGGTGCCGCGGCGGCGCGCCCGGCTGCTGACCGCGCTGCGGCTGCCGGTGGACCTCCTGCGCCCGGTGCCGCTCGCCGCCGTCCCGCCCGGTCCGGTCCGGCGCGACCTGGTGCCCGGCCTGCCGGCCGAGAGCGGCTGGCTCGCCGCGCCCTGGCTGCGCGGCCGCGCCTATGCCCATCTGCGCGCCACCGGCCGGCCGCTGCGGCTGCGCCTGCCGCCCGGCACCGGCGCCCTGATCCTGACCGCGGTAATGCCGCTGCTGGCGGAGAACGCGCCGACCCTGGTCATGGCGCCGGACCTGATCCCGCTGACCCACCCCGACCTCGTCGTCGACCCGCCGCAGCGCTTCCTGCGCAGCGCCGTCGCCACCCTGCCGCGGGCCAGCCACATCATCACCTGCAGCGCCTCCTCCCGCGCCGCGCTGATCGAGCATCTCGGCATTCCCGCCGAGCGGATCACCATCGCCTGGCTGCCGGCGGAACGCCCGGTCGCCGCGCCGCTGGCGCCGGCGCTCGCGCGCTTCGGCCTCGTCGATGACGGCTTCCTGCTGTTCGCCGGCGCGGTCGAGCCGAAGAAGAACCTGCCGCGCCTGTTCGACGCCTATGCCGCCTCCGGCTGCCAGGCGCCGCTGGTGCTGGTCGGGCCGGATGGCTGGCATGTGGAGCGGGAGCTGACGCGCATGGGCCAGCGCCTGGCCGGCGAGGCGCGCATCCTCCGCCTCGGCTGGCTGCCGCCGCACGACCTGGCGGCGCTGATGTCCGCCTGCCGCGCTTTCGTCTTCCCCTCCCGCACCGAGGGCTTCGGCCTGCCGGCGCTGGAAGCGATGGCGGCCGGCGCCGCCGTCATCGCCGGCAGCCGCGACGGGCTGGCGGAGGTGGTGGGCAATGCCGGGCTGCTGGTCGACCCCGACCGGCCGATGGAGATCGCGGCGGCGATCGCGCGCGTCGATGAGGACGAGGCGTTGCGGCGGTCGCTGCGGCAGCGCGCGCGGCTGCGCGCCGGGACCTTCACCGCCGAACGCTTCGATGCGGCGATCGTCGCGGCGCTGGATGCCGCCGGCGTGCCGCGCCGCGCCGCGTTGCCGGAGGCGCCGGCGCTGCCGGTCAGCGCCGGCGCGCCAGCATGACGAAAGCGAAGGCGTAGTCGGGACCGGCGCGGCGGCCGAGCACGCGCTGCGCCTCCACGATCTCCGGATCGTCGTCCTCGACCTGGCGCACGATCCCGTCGAGGCCGGGCACGCCCCACCAGGGATAGAGGAACAGCCCCTCGCTGCGCAGCACCTCGAACCCGGCGCGGTCGAGCATGGTGGTGAGCTCGGCCGGCGAATGCTCCCGCACGTGCTGGTAGTTGATGACGAAGCCGCCGGTGCCGAGGGCGCGGGCCAGGCGCTGGTTCAGCCCGTCGCTGTTGGCGGTGCTGACCAGCAGCCGGCCACCGGGGCGGCAGACGCGGCCGGCTTCGATCAGCGCCGCCTCCGGCTCCTGCACGTGCTCCAGGCTGTCGACCAGCAGGACGGTGTCGAAGCAGGCGTCGCGGAAGCCGAGCAGCGCGGCATCCATGACCGCGCCCGGCACGCCGTGGCCGCGCCGCGCCTCCGCCACCGCATTGCGCGCGATGTCGACGCCGACCATCCGGGCGGAGGCCGCGAGCAGCGGCCGCACCCGGCCGATGCCGCAGCAGAGGTCGAGCACGTCCTGATCCGCGCAATCGCCGATCATGTCGCGGAACCGGTCGTCGAGCTCGACGACATAGGCGCGGTCCCTGAGCGTCTCGTAGCGATAGCCGCCGTGTTCCCAGAAGCGGTCCATCGCCTGCGCCAAGGCGCCGCGCGAGAGCGTCGCGAAGCGCACGATCTCCCCTGGGTCGGGCAGGACGGGATCGGGCGGCGGCGGCGGATCGGGCCGCGCCATGCGGAGCGCCAGCGCCTCGCGCAGGCTCGCCACATCCGGCAGCGCCTCATCGAGTGGCGCTGCGGCCGGATCCTCGGTCATCACGGCGAAGACCGGGTTCGCGTGCAGGACGGTCATGTCGCGCTGGGCGCGACGGGCGAAGCCGGCGGTGACGAGGTCGAGCGTGCCCTTGTGCAACAGCACCAGATCGTAGCGCGCACCGGGCCTGAACCGGGTGTCGGCGTAGCGGCGCAGCCGCGGCAGCACCCATTGGAACATGTCGGGGGCGAGGATGCTCCGCTCCGGCCGGCCCTCCGCCGTGATCCAGCGGGCGGTCTCCGCCCAATGCGGATCCTGCCAGGGGAAGACCATGTCAGCCGCCGGGGCCGGGCCCGCCCATCGCCGCCGCGACCGCGCGGTCCTCCGCGACCTCGCTGGCGGCGAGGCCGGCGCGCACGCCGCCGCGGTCGGCCTCGCTGCGGTTCTGCGAGAGCTTGCGCTTGCCCTCGAGCGCGGTGATGCGCAGCACCAGGCCGAAGATGCCCTTGAGCTGGCCGGCGACGAAGGTCTCCGGCGCGTCGGTCACCGCCCAGCGCTCGGCGCGCGGCGCCTCGTGGTGGTCGGTCAGGCGGGAGACGACGGCGTGCAGCCGTGCCGCATCGTCATAGACCTCGACCTCGCAGGCGGCGTGCACCGCGACGTAGTTCCAGGTCGGCACCACCTTCCCGTGCTCCCGCTTCGAGACATAGAGCGAGGGTGAGACATAGGCCTCCGGCCCCGAGAAGATCACCAGCGCCCGGCCGCTGCGGCGGAGCGCCGCGGCGTGCGGGTTGGCGCGGGCGAGGTGGCCGTGGAGCGTGCCGAGCGACCCCTCCGCCGCGTCCAGCATCAGCGGCAGGTGGGTCGCCTCCGGCAGCGCGCCGTCCGCGCCCGGGCTCACCAGGATGGCGAGGCGCGCGGCTCGGATCAGGCCGTGCAGGGACGGGGTGTCGGTCTCGCGGAAGGCGGGCGGGTTGTACATGGCGGGCCGATCCTGCCGCGCCGGGGCCGGCGCCTGCAACGCAGCTTTGCGAAGGTCGGGGCGCCGCTTGACGCATGGCGCCGCCGGGCTTCTGCTGACCGGAAGCAACGGGGAGGACCGCGATGACCGGACGACGCATGCTGCTCGGTGCCGCCGCCGCGCTGTCGGCGCCGCGCCTGGCCTCGGCGCAGGCGCGCCCGGTGCGGGTGATCGTGCCCTTCGCCCCGGGCGGCCAGTCCGACACGGTCGCGCGGCTGCTGCAGCCGAAGATGAGCGAATTCCTCGGCCAGACCATCGTCATCGAGAACCGCTCGGGCGCCGGCGGCGCGATCGGCGCCGCCGTCGTCGCCGCGGCACCCGCCGACGGCCACACCCTCCTGCTCGACAGCTTCGGGTTCATCGTGCAGCCGCTGGTGCAGCGGAACCTGCCCTTCGACTACGAGGCGGGCTTCGCCCCGGTCGGCCAGGCGGTCGAGCTGCCCTATGTGCTGGTGGTGCGCAGCGGCTTCGCCGCCCGCGACCTCGCCGGCTACATCGCGGCGGCCAAGGCACGACCCGGCCTCGCCTACGGCACGCCCGGCATCGGCTCGATCGGGCATCTGGCCGGCGCGCTGCTCGCGCATCGCGCGGGGATCGAGCTCGAGCACGCGGCCTATCGCGGCGGCGCCGAATCGGCGCGCGACATCGCCGCCGGCAACCTCGATTCGGCGATCGGCACCGCCAACACCTTCCGCCCGCTGATCCAGGAAGGCCGGGCGCGCGGCATCGCGCTGACCTCGGGCGAGCGGCGCGGCAGCCTGGCCGAGCTGCCGACCATCGCCGAAAGCGGCTTCCCGGGCTTCGACCTGACCTCCTGGAACGGCGTCTTCGCGCCGGCGGCGACGCCGGCCGCCGCGATCGCGCGGCTGGAAGCGGCGATCAACCACGCGACCAGCGACCCTGGTACCCGGGCCCGGCTGGAAGCCAGCGGCAACGACCCGATGACGAGTGGTGCGAGCGCCTTCGCCGAACGCCTGCGCCGCGACCGGGAGACGCTGCGGCAATTGATCCGCGACACCGGGCTGCGACTGGAATGAGCATGAACCCGCTGATCCGGATGACCGCGACGCAGGCGGCCGCGGCGCTCGCGAAGGGCGAGGTGACGCCGGTCGAGCTGATCGACGCGGCGGCGGCGCGCATCGCGGAGACCGACGGCGCGGTGAACGCGCTGCCGACGCTCTGCCTCGATCGCGGGCGCGACCACGCCAAGGCGCTGATGGCAGGTCGGCGGCGGGAAGCGGCGCGGGAGCCGGGATGGCTCGGCGGCCTGCCGCTCGCGATCAAGGACGTGACCGAGGTCGCCGGCGTGCGCACCACCTTCGGCAGCCCGATCTTCGCCGACCATGTGCCGACGGCATCCCACGCACTGGTGGAGCGGATCGAGCAGCGCGGCGGCATCGTCATCGCGAAATCCAACACGCCGGAATTCGCCGCCGGCGGTTCGACCTTCAACGAGGTGTTCGGCCGCACCCGTAACCCCTGGAACACCGCGCTGACCTGCGGGGGCTCGACCGGCGGCGGCGCGGTGGCGCTCGCGACCGGCCAGGTCTGGCTGGCGCATGGCTCCGACCATGGCGGGTCGCTGCGGCGGCCGGCGACCTATTGCGGCGTCACCGGAATGCGGCCCTCGCCCGGGCGGGTGACGCGCGGCATCGTCAAGGATCTGTTCTCGGAGCTGTCGGTCCAGGGCCCGATGGCGCGCGACATCCCCGACCTGGCGCTGTTCCTCGACACCATGGCGGGCTGGGACGCCGACGACCCGCTGACCTGGGAAGCGCCGGCCCGCAGTCATGTCGCGGCGGTGGCGGCAGCCGAGGCGGAGCGGCCGGCGCGCATCGCCTTCACCGCCGATTTCGGCGGCGCCATGCCGATGGACCGGGAGAATGCCGCGCTCTGCACCGCCGCGGCGGGGCGCTTCGCGGAAGCCGGGATCGCGGTGGAGGACGCCTTCCCCGATCTCGGCCGGCTCACCGAGGCGTTCCTCATCCTCCGCAGCCAGCATTTCGTCGTGGGGCGGGAAGCGCTGCTGCGCGAGCATCGCGACCGGCTGAAGCCCGACATCATCTGGCAGACCGAACGCGGCCTGGCCGCCACGCCGAGCCAGCTCGCCTGGGCGGAGCATGAGCGGACGCGCTTCTTCCGCGCGCTGCGCGAGGTGTTCCGCGATCACGCGGTGCTGGTGACGCCGGGCGCCTCGACGCCGGCCTTCGACGTGATGCTGCGCCATCCGGAGACGATCGGCGGCAAGCCGCTCGAGAACTACATGGCGGGATCGCTGATCAATGCCTTCGCGACGCTCGCCGGCTGCCCGGCGGTCGCGGTGCCCTGCGGCTTCGACCGGCATGGCCGCCCGGTCGGGCTGCAGATCGTCGCACCGCCGCGCCAGGATGCGATGGCCTTGCAGGTGGCAGCACTGTTCGAGCGTATCACGCACCTCGACCGCCTGCTGCCGATCGACCCGCGCGAGGGCGTGGTGCCGCCGCCCGAGTAAGCGTCAACATCGTCCCTTGTAAGTCGGGCATCCGATTCAGACCTTCGGGCCATTCGGCCCTGCGGTCATCGGATGCCGCTCAGGCGCCGGGCGGCCGCATCCGCGGCCTCGGATCGGTCAGGACCGATCCGCTGTTACGAGCGTGCGCTTCACCGCATCCTGCCAGCCGCGATAGGCACCCTCCCGCTCGGCCTCGCCGAGGCTCGGCTCGAAGCGCCGGTCCCGCCGCCAGCTCCGCGCAAAATCCTGCGGTGCGGGGCAGAGGCCGGCCTGCAGGGCGGCCAGGTAGCCGGCGCCGAGCGCCGTCGTCTCCTGCACCACCGGGCGATCCACCGGCGCGCCCAGGATGTCGGCCAGGAACTGCATGGTCCAGTCGGAGGCGACCATGCCGCCATCGGCGCGCAGCACGGAATCCGCCGCGCCGCCCCAGTCGCGCCGCATCGCCTCCAGCAGGTCGCGGGTCTGGTAGCCGACGCTCTCCAGTGCCGCGCGGGCGAAGTCGCCGGGGCCGGAATTGCGGGTCAGCCCGAACACCGCGCCGCGCGCTTCCGGATCCCAATAGGGCGCGCCGAGGCCGACGAAGGCCGGCACCAGATAGAGGCGCTGCGCGGGGTCGGACGCCGCGGCCAGGCGGCCGCTCTCGCCGGCGGCACCGATCAGGCCAAGCCCGTCGCGCAGCCACTGCACCGCCGCGCCGGCGACGAAGATCGCACCCTCCAGCGCGTAATGCCGCTCGCCCTTCAATTGGTAGGCGATGGTCGAGAGCAGGCGGTTCTGCGAGCGCACCGGCACCGTGCCGGTGTTGAGCAGCGCGAAGCAGCCGGTGCCGTAGGTGGATTTCACCATGCCCGGCGCGAAGCAGGCCTGGCCGATGACGGCCGCCTGCTGGTCGCCGGCGATGCCCGCGATCGGGATGGCAGCGCCGAGATGCTCGGGCTCGGCGACGCCGAAGGCCGCGGCGCAATCCATCACCTGCGGCAGCACGGTCGACGGCACCCGGAACAGCGCGCAGAGCTCCTCGTCCCAGCGCCCGGCGCGGATGTCGAACAGCATGCTCCGCGACGCATTGGTCGCATCCGTCGCATGCACGCGGCCGCCGGTCAGCCGCCAGAGCAGGAAGCTGTCGACCGTGCCGAAGGCGAGGCGCCCAGCTTCCGCCGCCTCCCGCGCACCGGGGATGCTGTCGAGCAGCCAGCAGATCTTGGTCGCCGAGAAATAGGGATCGATGACGAGGCCGGCGCGGTCGGCCACCAGCGCATCATGCCCCGCCTCGCTCAGCGCCGCGCAGGCGGCGGCGGTGCGGCGGTCCTGCCAGACGATGGCGCGATGGATCGGCCGGCCGCTGTCGCGGTCCCAGAGCAGCGTCGTCTCGCGCTGGTTGGCGATGCCGATGGCGGCGATCTCGGAAGGCCCGATGCCGGCCTTGGCGATCGCCTCCCGCATCACCGCGAGCGAGCTCTGCCAGAGATCCTCCGGCTCGTGCTCGACCCAGCCGGAGGCCGGGTAGTGCTGCGGGAATTCCCGCTGCGCGGCGGCGACCGGCTCCAGCGCCGGCGCCGCGAAGACGATCGCGCGGGAGGAGGTGGTTCCCTGATCGAGGGCGAGCACGTATCCCTCAGCCATCATCGCCTCCTCCCGCGCAAGTTCCCGATCAGCGGCGCTGCGGCGGCGTTGCCGGCCAGCTCCGGATCAGCGTGTCGTAATCGACCGTCTCGCCCGGTGGCTTCTCATTGGCAAGGCGGCGCTGCGGCGCGATGTTGCCGTCGCGTTCGGCGCGGGCGTACCAGTCCTCCGCGCTGGTGCGCGGATTGAGGCGCGGGCCGCATTCGCCCTGCACGTTGGCGCGCTGCAGCCGCTCCATGACCGAATCCTGCGCCGCCGCCAGCGCATCCATCGCCTGCTGTGGCGTCCGGGCGCCGGAGGAAGCGTCGCCGATATTCTGCCACCAGAGCTGCGCCAGGCGCGGATAGTCGGGCACGTTCACGCCGGTCGGCGTCCACTGCGTGCGCGCCGGCGAGCGGTAGAACTCGACGAGACCCCCGAGCAGCGGCGCACGTTCGGTGAAGGAGCTGTGCCAGATGTCGGATTCGCGGATGAAGGTCAGGCCGACATGGCTCTTCTTCAGGCTGACGCTCTTGGAGACGGTGAACTGCGCGTAGAGCCAGGCGGCGCGGCGCCGCTCGAGCGGCGTCGAGTTGAGCAGGGTCCAGGATCCGGCGTCCTGGTAGCCGAGCTTCATTCCCTCCCGCCAATAGGCACCCTTGGGCGACGGCGCCATGCGCCAGCGCGGCGTGCCGTCGGCGTTCACCACCGGCAGGCCGGGCTTGACCATGTCGGCGGTGAAGGCGGTGTACCAGAAGATCTGCTGGGCGATCGCGCCCTGCGCCGGGACCGGGCCCGATTCGCTGAAGGTCATGCCGGCGGCTTCGGGCGGCGCGTAGTTGCGCAGCCATTCGACGTATTTCGTGACCGCATAGACCGCGGCGGGCCCGTTGGTGTCGCCGCCGCGCTCGATCGCGGAGCCGACCGGGCTGCAGCCCTCCATGCGGATGCCCCATTCGTCGACCGGGCGGCCGTTCGGGATGCCGCGATCGCCGTTGCCGGCCATCGACAGCCAGGCATCGGTGAAGCGCCAGCCGAGCGAGGGGTCCTTCTTGCCGTAATCCATGTGGCCCCAGACGCGCACGCCATCGATCTCGCGCACGGTGTTGGTGAAGAAGTCGGCGATGTCCTCATAGGCGGACCAGTTGGCCGGCACGCCGAGGTCGTAGTTGAAGCGGCGGCGGAAGGCGTCGCGGATCGCCGGGCGGGTGAACCAGTCGTAGCGGAACCAGTAGAGGTTCGCGAATTGCTGGTCCGGCAGCTGGTACAGCTTGCCGTCCGGCCCGGTGCCGAAGGAGCGGCCGATGAAATCCTCGACGTCGAGGCCGGGCATGGTGACGGCGCGGCCTTCGCCGGTCATCCAATCCGTCAGCGACACCGTCTGGCGATAGCGGAAATGCGTGCCGATCAGATCGGAATCATTCACCCAGGCATCGTAGAGGTTGCGCCCCGACTGCATCTGCGTCTGCAGCTTCTCGACCACGTCGCCTTCCTGCAGCAGGTCGTGGCGCAGGTTCATGCCGGTGATCTCGGAAAAGGCGCGGGCCAGGGTGCGCGCCTCGTATTCATGCGTGGTGATGGTCTCGGAGACGACGTTGATGTCCTGGCCGCGATAGGGCTGCGCCGCGCGGATGAAGAACTCCATCTCCTGCATCTGCTGGTCGCGGGTGAGGGTGGAGGGCTGGAATTCCTGCTCCACCCAGCGCTGCGCGGCGTTCATCGCCTGCGCATGGGTGTGGCGCGGCGCCAGCAGCGCCGGCGCCGCGAGGGCTGCGGCGGTGCCGAGCATGGCCCCGCGGCGAGTGATCGATGGCGTGTTCTTCATGTCCGTTCTCCCACGTTGTTTGCCCCTCAAACGCCGGGCGCGCTCTCCGCGCGCTTGGCTTCGCCGGACGACCGGCGGGCCGCATTCGCGGCCTCGGATCGGTCAAGTGAACCGATCCGCTAGTATTCGGCCTTACGCCCATCGGAACACCGCCGTGGCGTAGATCAGCGAAAGCACGGAACCGCCCCAGGCCGGCATGGCGCCGGCGAGCGCCAGCCAGCCGAGATGGATGAAGGCCGAGCCCAGCAGCGACAGGAACAGCCGGTCGCCCCGCGTCGTCGCGAGGCCGAGCACGCCGACGCGCGCGGTCTCCGGCTTCACCAACGCGAGCGCGGTCATGGCACCGAGGGCGGCGGCGATGGCGGCGTAGAAGGCCGCCGTCTCCCAGGTCCAGGCCATCCAGGCGAAGTCCATGGCGGCTTCCTCCTCAGACGCGGCCGAGCGCGAAGCCGCGCGCGATGTGGTTGCGCACGAACCAGATCACCACGGCGCCCGGGATGATGGTCAGCGTGCCGGCGGCGGCGAGCAGGCCCCAATCCATGCCGGCGGCGGAGACCGTCCGCGTCATCGTGGCCGCGATCGGCTTGGCGTCGACGGTCGTCAGCGTGCGCGCCAGCAGCAGCTCCACCCAGGAGAACATGAAGCAGAAGAAGGCCGCGACGCCGATGCCGCCGGCGATCAGCGGCATGAAGATTTTTATGAAGAACCGTGGAAAGCTGTAGCCGTCGATCGCGGCGGTCTCGTCGATCTCGCGCGGCACGCCGGACATGAAGCCTTCCAGGATCCAGACCGCGAGCGGGATGTTGAACACGCAATGCGCGAGTGCGACCGCCAGCGGCGTGTCGAACAGCCCGACCGCGGAATAGAGCTGGAAGAAGGGCAGCGCGAAGACCGCCGGCGGCGCCATGCGGTTGGACAGCAGCCAGAAGAACAGATGCTTGTCGCCGAGGAAGCGATAGCGGCTGAAGGCATAGGCCGCGGGCAGGGCGGCGGCGAGCGAGATCACCGTGTTCAGCGCCACGTAGCTCAGGCTGTTGATGTAGCCGGAATACCAGGAGCTGTCGGTGAAGATGCGCCGGTAGTTGTCGAGCGTCGGCTCCCGTGGCCAGAGGCTCATGCCCGAGGCGATCTCGAAATTCGTCTTCAGGCTCATGTTCACGAGCCAGTAGATCGGGACCGCGAGGAACAGCAGATAGAGCGTGAGGCCGATGCGGGACGCCCAGGCGCCACGCGTCACCGCCGGCGCGGCGGCGCGTGGCAGCGCGGTGACGACGGCCGTCACGCTCATCGGCCGGGCTCCGCGTCGCCGCGCGTCGTCGTCGCGAAGAACACCCAGCAGACGGCGAGGATGATCAGGTTGTAGACGATCGACATTGCCGCCGCCTTGCCGAGGTCGAACTGGCCGAGTGCCAGCTTGACCAGGTCGATCGACAGGAAGGTGGTGGCGTTGCCGGGCCCGCCACCCGTCACCACGAAGGGCTCCGTGTAGATCATGAAACTGTCCATGAAGCGGAGCAGCACGGCGATGGTCAGCACGCGCTGCAGCTTCGGCAGCTGGATGGAGCGGAAGATCGCCCAGCGGCTGGCGCCGTCGATCCGCGCCGCCTGGTAATAGGCGTCCGGGATGGCGCGGAGCCCCGCATAGCAGAGGAGTGCGACGAGCGAGGTCCAGTGCCAGGCATCCATGACGATGACGAGGATCCAGGCATGCAGCGGCACCTGGGCGTAGTTGAAGCCGATGCCGAGGCGGTTCAGCGCATACCCGAGCAGTCCGATGTCGCCGCGCGCGAAGACCTGCCAGATGGTGCCGACCACGTTCCAGGGGATCAGCAGCGGCAGCGCCATCGCGACCAGGCAGAAAGCGAGCGCGAGGCCCCGCCGCGGCATCGTCAGCGCGACCGCGATGCCAAGCGGGATCTGGATCAGGAGGCAGATCGCGCTGAACAGCAGGCTGCGCCACAGCGCATCGAGGAATCGGCCGCCGAACTCGGTCGAGGGATCGAGCAGCTCGCGGAACCAGCCGAGGCCGTTCCAGAAGAAGGCGTTGTTCCCGAAGGTGTCCTGCACCGAGTAGTTCACCACGACCATCATCGGGATCACGCCTGAGAAGGCGACGAGGGCTGCGACCGGCAGCACCAGCAGCCAGGCGCGGTTGAACTGCGGCTTCATGATGCCGGCTCCACCAGCCGGCCATCGGCGTAGAGATGGAGATGCGCGGGATCGAAGCTGATCCGCGCGGCATCCGCCGGCGGCGCCGCGCCCTCGGCCAGGGTCGCGGCCAGCGGCAGTCCCGCGAGCTCGACGCGGGCGATGCGGCGGCGGCCGAGATCCTCGATCCGCCGCAGCGCCACCGGCAGCGCGCCGTCGCGCGCGACGCGGCAGAATTCGGGCCGGATGCCGAGCTCGGTGCGCTTGCCAACGAGCTGGGCGGCGGCCGGCGGCCGCGGCAGCGCGATGCGGTGGCCGCCGGGCAGCTCGGCCTCGCCGCCCGCGACCTGGCAGGGCAGCAGGTTCATCCCCGGGGAGCCGATGAAGTGGCCGACGAAGGTATGCGCCGGGCGCTCGAACAGCGCTTCCGGCGTGCCGACCTGCACCACCTCGCCACCCGACATCACCACCACGCGGTCGGCGAAGGTCAGCGCCTCGGTCTGGTCGTGGGTGACGTAGATCATGGTCACCGGCACCTGGCGGTGCAGCTCCTTCAGCCGCGACCGCAGCTCCCACTTCAGATGCGGGTCGATGACGGTCAGCGGCTCGTCGAACAGGATGGCGGCGACGTCGCTCCGCACCAGGCCGCGGCCGAGCGAGATCTTCTGCTTGTCGTCGGCGCCGAGGTTGCGCGCCCGCCGGTCGAGCGACGCCGTGAGGCCCAGCAGGCCGGCGACATGGTCCACCCGCGCCGCCGCCTGGCGCGCCGGCACGCGGCGGTTCCGCAAGGGAAAGGCCAGGTTCTCACGCACCGTCATGGTGTCGTAGACGACCGGGAACTGGAACACCTGCGCGACGTTGCGGGCTTCCGGCGTCAGGTCCGTGACCTCGACGCCGTCGAACAGCACCGCGCCCTCGCTCGGCCGTAACAGGCCGGAGATGATGCTGAGCAGCGTCGTCTTGCCGCAGCCGGAGGGGCCGAGCAGCGCATAGGCACCGGCATCCTCGAACGTCATGTCCATCGGGCGCAGCGCGTAGTCGGCCGGGCCTTGCGGCGCGGCGTGGTAGGCATGGGCCAAACGGTCGAAGGCGATCCTTGCCATCACGCCGCCTCCGCCAGTTCGGGGGTCGCGACCAGCGCGCCGTCGGCGCCGAACAGGAACAGCCGCCGCGGATCGAGCCAGACGGTCGCCGGCGCGCCGGGCTCCGGGCGGCGGATGCCGGCCGCGAGCACCACCCAGTCGAGGCCCCCGACATCGAGGTGGATGTAGCTCTCCGACCCCGTCACCTCGGCGACCCGCACCGTGGCGTCGAGCGCGACCGCTTCGGGGCCGGGGCGATCGAGGAACAGGTCGTGGGCACGGATGCCGATGGTGCAGTCGCCGCCCGCGCCGCCATGCGGCGCGGGAATGCGCTGGCCGCCGGCGAGCACCAGCTCCGCCCCCATGCGCCGGGCCGCGGCTTCGTTGAGCGGCGGGTCGGAGAAGACGCGCGCGGTCGCGATGTCGCGCGGGCGGCGGAAGACCGCGCCGGCGGGACCGGACTGGGTGACGCGGCCTTCGGAGAGCGTGGCGACGGTGCCGCCGAGCATCAGCGCCTCCGCCGGGTCGGTCGTCGCATAGACCAGGATGCTGCCGCTGGCCGCGAACAGGCGCGGCAATTCCTCGCGCAATTCCTCGCGCAGCTTGTAGTCGAGATTGGCCAGCGGCTCGTCCATCAGTACCAGGCTCGCGCGCTTGACCAGCGCCCGCGCGATCGCCGTCCGCTGCTGCTGGCCGCCGGAGAGCTCCGACGGCCGGCGCTCCAGATAGGGCACCAGATGCAGCAGCTCCGCCGCCTGCCGCACCCGCACCTCGATCTCGGCGCGCGCGAGCCCCGCGACGCGGAGCGGGGAGGCGATGTTCTCGAAGACCGACAGGCTCGGGTAGTTGATGAATTGCTGGTAGACCATGGCGACGTTGCGCCGGCGCACGCCGGCGCCGGTCACGTCGCGCCCGCCTTCGATCAGGCGCCCCGCACTCGGGCGGTCGAGCCCGGCCATCAATCTCAGCAGCGTCGTCTTGCCGGCGAGCGTCGGGCCGAGCAGGACATTGAGCGAACCCGGCGCGAGCTCGAGGCTCACCGGGTGCAGCAGCACCTGGCCCCCGGCCGCGAGCGCGATGTCCTGCAGTGCCAGGCTCATTCCGCGGCCCTCTCCGCCATGCGCCGTCCGGCCATGAAGCCCGCGAGCCGTTGCTGCTCCGCCGGCGTCAGCCGGAGGCCCAGGCGGGTGCGGCGCCACAGCACGTCCTCGGCGGTCCGCGCCCATTCCTCCCGCATCTGCCATTCGACCTCGCGCGCCGTCAGCCCGGCGCCGAAGCTCTCGCCGAGATCGTTGCTGCCGCGCGCACCGCCGAGCACCGCGCCCGCTTCGGTGCCATAGAGCCGCACCAGCCGTCGCGCCTCGGCCGCGTCCAGGAAGCGGTATTCGTGCCGCAGCGCCTGCTCCAGCGCGGCCGCGCCGTTCCAGGGGAAGCCGCCGCCAGGCAGCGGCGCCCCCGCCGTCCAGGCAGGCCCGAGCCCCGGCAGATGCGGCGACAGCTTCTCGAGCGCGGCTTCGGCCAGGCGGCGGTAGGTGGTGATCTTGCCGCCGAAGACCGACAGGATGGGCGCCGTCGCGGCGGGCGCATCGAGCGCCAGCACGTAGTCCCGCGTCGCTTCCTGCGCGAGCGTGGCGCCGTCGTCATAGAGCGGGCGGACGCCGGAATAGCGCCACACCACGTCCTCCGGCGCCACCTGCCGCTTGAAATAGGCGTTCACCGCCTCACGCAGATAGGCCTCTTCGGCCTCCGTCGCGGCGATGTCGCCGGGGTCGCCGGAGAAATCGGAATCGGTGGTGCCGACCAGGGTGAAGTCGTCCTCGTAGGGGATCGCGAAGACGATGCGGCTGTCGGTGTTCTGGAAGATGTAGCAGCGGTCATGGTCGAACAGCCGCCTGGTGACGATGTGGGTGCCCTTCACCAGCCGCACCCGCTGCGGCTTCGCGACGCCCGCGGCTTCCGCCAGCTGCGCGACCCAGGGCCCGGCCGCGTTCACCAGCACGCGGGCGGTCGCTTCCGTCACCGCGCCGGTTTCGGCGTCGCGGAGCGTCAACCGCCAGCCATCCGCCGAGCGCCGGGCCGCGGTGCAGCGCGTCCGCGTCAGCACCCGCGCGCCGCGCGAAGCGGCATCGCGGGCGTTCAGCACGACCAGGCGCGAATCCTCGACCCAGCAATCGGAATATTCGAAGCCGCGGCCGAAGCCCGGCTTCAGCGCCGCGCCGGCGGCATCGTGCCGCAGATCGAGGCTGCGAGTCGGCGGCAGGATGCGCCGGCCGCCGAGATGGTCATACAGGAACAGGCCCAACCGCAGGATCGGCCAGGGGCGCAGGCCCTTGTGGTGCGGCAGCACGAAGCGCAGCGGCCGCACGATGTGCGGTGCGGCCGTCAGCAGCACCTCGCGCTCGATCAGCGCTTCGCGCACCAGGCGGAAGGCGCGGTGCTCCAGGTAGCGCAGCCCGCCATGGATCAGCTTGGTAGAGGCCGAGGAGGTGGCGCCGGCGAGGTCGCCCTGTTCGACGAGCAGCACGGAAAGCCCGCGCCCGGCCGCGTCGCGCGCGATGCCGCAGCCATTCACCCCGCCGCCGATCACGGCGAGGTCGACCTGTCCGGCACCTTCTGCCGACATGCTGCTTCCTTGGACCACTTTTGGAAGGCAAGCCCAGCCAAATCGCAAACGCAAGCGCAAATGAAAGAATCGCGCGTTGTATACCGCTACACGATTTCGTTTTGGTCGTTCTGGCTTTCGTTTGCCCCTTCGGCCACCTCCAGGCGCGTTCCCGCCGCAGCGCAGGCGGCGGCGAAGCGCTCCGGCGGCGGGCGGTCGGTCACGAAGGCATGCAGCTGGCGGACATGGCCGATCCGGACCGGTGCCGAGCGTTCGAACTTGCCGGAATCGGCGACCAGGATGCCGCGCCGCGCATTGCCGAGGATGGCGCGCGCCACCCGCACCTCCCGATAGTCGAAATCGAGCAGCGATCCGTCCTCGTCGAGCGCCGAGGCGCCGATCACCGCGAAGTCGAGCTTGAATTCGGAGACCAGGTCGACGGTCGATTCGCCGACGATGCCGCCATCGGCGCGTCGCACCGGCCCGCCGGCCACCACCACCTCCACCCCCGGCGCCGGCAGCAGGATGGAGACGACGTGGATGTTGTTGGTCACCACCAGCAGGTCGTGGCGGTCGACCAGCGCGCGCGCCACTTCCTCGGTCGTCGTGCCGATGTTGATGAACAGCGACGTGCCGTCCGGGATCAGCGCGGCGCAGCGCGCCGCGATGCGCCGCTTCTCCTCCCGCGCCAGCGCGCGGCGCGCCGCATAGGCGACGTTCTCGACGCCGGAGGCGAGCATGGCACCGCCATGCATGCGCGCCAGCAGCCGCTGCTCGCAGAGCTCGTTCAGATCCTTGCGGATGGTCTGCGGGCTGACCTCGAACCGCGCCGCGAGGTCCTCGACCGCGACGCGGCCGTTCTGCCGCGCCAGCTCCAGAATCGCGTCCTGCCGCGTCGAGAGATCGTTCATGGTGGGCGAGCATGCGCCGCGGCGGCGGCGCGCTCAATCACCGCGCCGGCCTCACCACCGCGAAGCCGCGGGCGCGGAGGCCGCGCCGGTCCTCGTCGAGGGAGCGGAGCAGGCGGTCGCGCGTCGCCCGGATATGGCCGGCCGCTTCCCGCGCCGCCGCCTCCGGCTGCTGCGCGCGGATGAAGCCCAGGATGCGGCGATGCTCGGCCCAGGCCTGTTCGCGCGACGGCTCCGTCCAGACCTCGAGCCAGCGGGCCCGCGACAGCCGCGTCATCACCCCCTCGATCGCGCGGACCAGGAAGGGATTGCCCGAAAGCCGCGCGATCTCGACGTGGAAATCGGTGCCGACCCGGTGCCACTCCTCGCGCGGGACGCCCGGGCGGCAGGCGGCCAGCATCTCCTCGATCGCGGCCAGGTCCGCCTCGCCGGCGCGGCCGCAGGCGAGCCGCACCGCCGTCGTCTCCAGCGGCTCGCGGAACTCGGCAAGGGCCGCGATCTCGCCGAGGTCGATCGGCGCCGCCATCCAGGCGCGGCCGTCGCGGCTCACCAGCCCCTCGCCTTCCAGCCGCGCCAGCGCCGCGCGGACCGGCGTGCGGGAGCCCTGGAAGCGGGCCTCCAGCCAGCGCTCGGTCAGCCGCTCGCCGGGGCCGATCTCGAGCGAGAGGATCAGCTCCCGCAACTGGTCGTGGATCTGGAGCATCTGCGACATCGAAGGCGGACCCGTCTTGCGCGTTGGTGCGCGGGACGGTACACCGTCGTGGTATCCCAAACAACCTGATCTCGGGATACCGAAGGAGGCTTCATGGGCCAGACCCTGTACGAGAAGGTCTTCGACCGGCACGTGGTGCGGGAGGTGGCGGCGGGGCAGTACCAGCTCCTCGCCGGCCTCCATCTCCTCAACGAGGTGTCGAGCCCGCAGGCCTTCGAGGCGCTGCGCGAGCGCGGGCTGCAGGTGCGGCATCCGGGCCTGACCTATGGCAGCGCCGATCATTCGATCTCCACCGGCGGCCGGCCCGGCGACTTCGTCGATGCGATGGCGGCCGCCCAGGTCGCGGCCATGGGCCGCAACATGGCGGAGTTCGGCCTCCACTACTTCGACCCCTCGGCCGGCGAGCACGGCATCATCCATGTCGTCGCCCCCGAGCGCGGGCTGACCCAGCCCGGCATGGTCATCGTCTGCGGCGACAGCCACACCTCGACCCATGGCGCCTTCGGGGCCATCGCCTTCGGGATCGGCACCTCCCAGGTGCGGGACGTGCTGGCCAGCCAGACGCTTCTGATGGAGAAGCTGAAGGTCCGCCGCATCGAGATCACCGGCCGCCTCGCACCCGGCGTCTTCGCCAAGGACGTGGCGCTGCACGTGATCCATGTGCTCGGCGCCATGGGCGGTGTCGGCTTCGCCTATGAATTCGGCGGCGCGGTGGTCGACGGCTTCTCGATGGAGGAGCGGATGACGCTCTGCAACCTGGCGATCGAAGGCGGCGCGCGCTGCGGCTACGTCAATCCGGACCGCACCACCTACGACTACCTGCAAGGTCGCGACCGGTCGCCGCGCGGCGCCGCCTGGGACCGCGCGGTCGCTGGCTGGGATGCCGTCCGCTCCGACCCCGATGCCGCCTATGACGACGTCGTCGTGCTCGACGGTGCGGCGATCCAGCCGATGGTGACCTGGGGCGTGTCGCCCGACCAATCGGTGCCGGTCGGCGGCGCCACCCCCGATCCTGCCGGGCTGCCGGAGGCGGAGCGCGAGCGGGTGCGGGAGATCCTGTCCTTCATGGGTATGGAGGGCGGGCGGCAGGTCGCGGGCACGCGGATCGACGTGGCCTTCCTCGGCTCCTGCACCAATGGCCGCCTCTCCGATTTCGAAGCGGTGGCGGAGCGGCTGCGCGGCAGCGGGCTGCGCGTCGCGCCGCATGTCCGGGCGCTCGCGGTGCCGGGCTCGCAGCGGGTGCGGGCGATGCTGGTCGAACGCGGCATCGACAAGGTGCTGACCGAGGCCGGCTTCCAGTTCCGGGATTCCGGTTGCTCGCTCTGCTGCGGGATGAATGCCGACGGGTTGCAGGGGCAGGAGACCTGCGCCTCCTCCTCCAACCGCAACTTCCGTGGCCGCCAGGGCTCGCCCACCGGGCGCACCATCCTGATGTCGCCGGTGATGGTCGCGGCCGCAGCGATCGCCGGGGAGGTCGCGGATGCGCGCCACGTCTTCGGCGACGCCGCCGCGCCGGGGGTGCCGTCATGAGCGCGCGGCTGAACGACGTCCGCATCTCGCGCGTCGGCGGACGCGGCCTTATCCTCCGCGGCGACGACATCGACACCGACCAGATCCTGCCGGCGCGCTACCTGAAGGCGGTCACCTTCCGCGGCATGGAAGCGCATGTCTTCGCCGACAACCGAGCCGCAGCGCGGGCCGCCGGCCGCCCGCATGCCTTCGACGATCCGCGCTTCTCGGGTGCGAGCATCCTCGTCGTGAACCGCAACTTCGGCTGCGGCTCCTCGCGCGAGCATGCGCCGCAGGGGCTTCGCCGCGCCGGGATTACGGCGATCGTCGGGGAATCCTTCGGCGAGATCTTTGCGGGCAATTGCGTCGCGGTCGGCATGCCCTGCGTGCAGGCGACGGCGGCGGTGATCGCCGCCCTCCAGGCGCTGGCCGAAGCGTCACCCGGGACGCCGCTTCGCCTCGACCTAGACGCGCTGATCATCACGACGCCGGACGGGGCGTTCCCGGTGCAGCTTGCGGAAGGTCGCCGCCGGCAATTCCTCGACGGCAGCTGGGACCCGACCGCGGTGCTGCTCGGCGCCGGCCCCGCGATCGAGGCGACGCTCGCGCGCCTTCACGCCAAGTATGCCTGACGCCTGCAGCGCTTCCAAAGCGCTTGGGTTTCTGTTAAGGGTCCTCCGTGCCCACGGCCCTGCGCATCGAGGGCCTGCGGGTCGTCATCTATCCCAACGACCACCCGCCGGCCCATGTCCACGTCATCGGTCCGGGCTGGGTCGTGGTGGTCAACCTGCTCGGGCCGGAGTTGCGCGAGGTGATTGGTTGCAACGAAATGGAGGCCCGGCGTGTCCTGCGCCTGGTCGCCGAATATCGGGAAGCGCTGCTGGAGGCCTGGAGGCGATGGCATGGCGGAGCTTGAGCTGACGACAGAGGCTTTCGAAGCGGCACGCGCGCGCGGCGAGGTGCGTCTCAGTGGGCTGCGTGCGGAGAGCGCACATTACGATGCTGGCCGCGATCGGGTGATCATTCGGCTGACTACGGGCGTCGAGATCGGCTTCGCGCCGCGCGACGCCGAGGGCCTGGCCAGCGCAACGCGCGAGGATCTGTCGGAGATTGAAGTCGGCGCCTTCGGGCTCGGCATCCACTTTCCGCGGCTCGACGCCGACCTCCACGTGCCGGCGCTGCTGGAAGGGTTGCTCGGTTCAAAAGCCTGGATGGCCGCCCGGCTCGGTGCGGCCGGAGGCAGGGCGCGCGGCGGCACCAAGGCCGACGCCGCGCGCGCCAACGGTCGGCGCGGCGGTCGCCCGCGCAAGGCCGCTGCGAGCGGCGACTGACGTGAGATTCGGCCGTACTGCAAATCGGTTCAACGGTTTTCGCTGAGGTAAATTAAAGCGATTCGCAAGAGGGCTTCCGAAACGGGTGAAGCCAGCCCGACATTCCCCAGCCCAGGGGGATTCACGATGGACGCTACTTACAACCTCAGAGGTGCCTTCAAACCGACTACGAAGCGTTTGGCCGACCTTGATGGGCCAGACTTTTACCCAACTCCGGCATGGGCCACGTATGCCCTGATCGAAAGCGAGCACTTCTCGGGCGAGATCTGGGAGCCGGCCTGCGGCGATGGCGCGATGTCGACGGTGCTCGCAGAGACTGGCAATAGCATAGTCAGCTCTGATCTCTACGATCGAGGCTTTGGTGATATCGGCCACGATTTCTTGACGACGAGTCGGCGATGCCATAACGTGATTACCAATCCACCCTACAACAGTGCTGAGGGCTTCGTGGCCTCGGGGCTTGCGTCTGCGGAGCGCAAGTTCGCGCTGTTGCTGAGGCTGGCACTCCTCGAAGGCGCCAACCGGACTAATAAGATCTTTCACAAGTGCCCGCTGAGCCGCGTTTGGGTCTTTAGTGAACGCATAACTTTTTACATGAAGGGCGTCGAGGCGAAGAGTAGCGGTACCACAGCATACGCTTGGTTTGTGTGGGATAAAGACCATAGAAATTCAACCGAACTGGCTTGGTTTAAGCCTGGATTCAAGGCAAAGTATTCTGGAAACCGCTCTCGGAAATCCGCCGGCGCCCGGCTTCTGTGATCCGCATGCCACGAAGCTTACCGTCGTAATCGGCCAGCCCCTCGTAAATAATATTGCCCAGAACATCGCGGTGAGAAACGATGTTACGGACGATCTGCGTAAATCGAGTGCCGGAGCGGTTTTCAAGTATTTCGGCATCCGCGCCATCTGGTTTAAACTCGCTCTCTAGTGCGCGGATCAGGTTGGCCGTCCTCATAAAGCCGCTCTTTGTTTCGTTAAGCAGCCGCAAAGCGGGAAGATATACGTCCTTCTCCTTAATCCTGTACTGGGCGCGCATTCCTGCGATCTCACCTCCATCTCCAAAGAAACTGACGCCGGCATCCTCCCCCCTTCCACCGGTTCCAAACTCCAACACCCGGTCGTTCGCGCGAGCGACGATCGGGCCTACTTGAGGTTCGTCGTCATGCGGTGGGGCGAAACGGCGACGAAATCCCTGACGCGATTCTGTCCGAAATCATATTACAAACTCCCGCCTTTCCTCCCGGCCATGGCGCCGAGGCGGAGCCGCAGCGCGTTGAGCTTGATGAAGCCCTGGGCGTCGAACTGGTCGTAGGCGCCCTGGTCGTCCTCGAAGGTGACGTGCTTCATCGAATAGAGGCTGTTCGGGCTCTGCCGGCCGGTGACGATCGTGTTGCCCTTGTAGAGCTTCAGCCGCACGGTCCCGGTGACGCTCTTCTGGCTCTCGTCGACCAGCGACTGGATCATCCGCCGCTCCGGGCTGAACCAGAAGCCGTTGTAGAGGATCTCCGCATAGCGCGGCATCAGGCTGTCCTTGAGGTGCGCGGCCTCGCGGTCCAGCGTGATGCTCTCGATCGCGCGGTGCGCGGTGTGCAGGATGGTGCCGCCCGGCGTCTCGTAGCAGCCGCGGCTCTTCATGCCGACGAAGCGGTTCTCGACGAGGTCCAGCCGGCCGATGCCGTTGTCGCGGCCGAGCGCGTTCAGCTTCGTCAGCAGCGTCGCCGGCGACAGCCGCTCGCCATCGATGCCGATCGCGTCGCCGCGCTCGAACTCCACGGTGATCTCGGTCGCGCGGTCGGGTGCGGCTTCCGGGCTGATCGTGCGCTGCCAGACCATCTCGTCCGGCGCATCCCAGGGCTCCTCCAGGATCTTCCCCTCGGAGCTGCTGTGCAGCAGGTTGGCATCGACGCTGAACGGCGCCTCGCCGCGCTTGTCCTTGGCGATCGGGATCTGGTTCTGCTCGGCGAATTCCAGCAGCCGGGTCCGGCTGGTCAGATCCCATTCGCGCCAGGGCGCGATCACCTTCACGTCCGGCTTCAGCGCGTAGTAGCCGATCTCGAACCGCACCTGGTCGTTGCCCTTGCCGGTCGCGCCATGCGCGACGGCATCGGCGCCGACCTCTTCCGCGATCCGGATCTGCTCCTGCGCAATCAGCGGCCGGGCGATCGAGGTGCCGAGCAGATAGCACCCTTCATAGAGCGCATTGGCCCGGAACATCGGGAAGACGAAGTCGCGGACGAACTCTTCCCGCAGGTCACGGATAAAAATGTTTTCCGGCTTGATGCCGAGCAGCAGCGCCTTGTCGCGCGCCGGCCCCAGCTCCTCGCCCTGGCCGAGATCGGCGGTGAAGGTCACCACCTCGCATTGGTAGGTGGTCTGCAGCCACTTCAGGATGACGGAGGTGTCGAGGCCGCCCGAATAGGCCAGCACGACCTTCTTCACATCCTTCACGCGCATCGTAACAATCCTTCGGGAAATCGGGGCGGCGGACAATGCCGCCGGCCGCCGGGCGGGGCAAGCCTGGACGCCGGCCGGGTCCCGGCGCATGCCGGCGGCCAGTAAGGAGACACGCCATGACCGCCCGATCCCGCGCCGCGGCCTTCTGCGACCGCTTCGGCCTGCGCGTCCCGATCCTGCAGGCACCGATGGCGGGATCGACACCGGCGGCCCTCGCCGCCGCGGTCGGCACCGCCGGCGGCATGGGGGCGCTCGGTGCCCTCAACACCCCGCCCGCCGGCATCCGGGACTGGGCGACGGCGGTCCGGGCGGCGACCAACGGCGCCTTCCAGATCAATCTCTGGGTCCCCGAACCCGATCCGGTCCGCAATCCTGTCCACGAAGCCCTGGTGCGCGACCGGCTCGCGGCGGTCGCCGGCGCTCCCGTCCCCGATCCCGGCCCGGGTCCCTTCCTGCCGGATTTCGAGGCGCAATGCGCCGCCATCCTGGCCGCCGGCCCGGCCGTCGTCTCCTCGATCATGGGCGTCTTCCCGCCGGAATTCGTGGCCACCCTCAAGGCGCGCGGCATCGCCTGGTTCGCCAATGCGACGACCATCGCCGAAGCGCGCGAGGCGGAGGCCGCCGGCGCCGATGCGGTGGTCGCGCAAGGCGCCGAAGCCGGGGGCCATCGCGGCAGCTTCGCCAATGCCGCCGCCGAATCGCAGCTCATCGGCCTGTTCGCGCTGCTGCCGCAGATGGCGGACGCGGTCGCGGTCCCGGTGATCGCCGCCGGGGGCATCATGGACGGGCGCGGCATCGCGGCAGCACTCACCCTCGGCGCCGCCGCCGTGCAACTCGGCACCGCCTATCTCCGCTGCCCGGAAACCGCGATCCACCCCGCCTGGGCGGAAGCGATCGCCGCCACGCCGCCGGAGCGGACGGTGCTGACCCGCGCCTTCTCCGGCCGGCTCGGCCGCGGCATCGCCAATGCCGTCACCGACGCCTTCGCGGATGCCGCGTCGGCGCCCTACCCGGTGCAGCGCGCCATCATGGCCCCGGTCCGCGCCGCGGCCGAGGCCGTGCACGATATCGCCCGCATGCAGGCCTGGGCCGGCCAGGGTGCGGCGCTCTCCCGCGCCGAACCGGCCGCCGAACTGACCCAGCGCCTGTGGACGGAGGCGGAAGTCCTGCTGCCCTGACGCCGCCCGGTCAGTCTCGCCTTCCCGCGCCCATCGTTTTATAGCGGCGCCATGGCCCGCGGCGCCCCGCACCGAATCCTGCTCAACCTCAGCCTCGACGGGCTGATCGCCGCGTTGGCGCTGCCCGCCGCCCTCTGGCTCGCGGCCCCCGGCAGCGCGTCCCCCGGCCCGCTCTGGTGGCTGGCGGCGATCCCCGGCGCCGCCGCGGCGCTGCTGCTCGCCGGCCTGCCCTTCCGCCTGCCGCAGCAATACTGGCGCTATGTCGGCCTGGCCGACCTGCTCGCCGTCATCGGCGCCGCCGGCATCGCCGCCGCCCTCTTCTGGGGCGGTGCCCATGCGCTCGGCGCCTGGCGCTCCCCCAACATCGCCTTTCCGGCAATCCACGCCATGACGCTCGCCGGCCTCCTTGGCCTGCCGCGCCTGGCGGGGCGCCTCCGCGGCCGGCGCCACGCCGAGGAACCTGGCCTCGCCCAACCTGTCCTGATCGCCGGCGGCGGCGACGGCGCCGACCTGTTCATTCGCGCGCTCGAGCGGGAAAAGGCGCCGCGCTGGCGGCCGATCGGCATCCTCTCGCTCCGCGAACGCCAGCTCGGCCGCCGCATCCAGGGCCTGCCCATCCTCGGCATCGTCGAGGAGACCGAAGCCGCCCTCGAGACGCTCCGCGCCGAAGGCCGGCTGCCGGCCGCGATCGTGCTCGCCGACGCCCGCGTCCAGGGCACCGCGCTGCAGCGCCTCATGGACGCCGCCGACCGTCACGGCGTGCCGGTCCGCCGCGCCCCACCGCCGACCACCCTCGAAGCCGCGGTCGCCAGCCGCGCCGACGCCTCCCGCCAGGACCTCCGGCCCGTCTCCATCGAGGAGCTGCTCGACCGCCCACAGGTCCCGCTCGACCGCGAAGGCATGGCGCGCCTGGTGCAAGGCCGCCGCGTGCTGGTCACCGGCGCCGGCGGCACCATCGGCGGCGAGCTCGCCCGCCAGGTCGCCGCCCTCGGGCCCGCCGCACTGACCCTCCTCGATCACGGCGAATACGTGCTCTACGAGATCGACCTCGAGCTCCGCGAACGCCACCCGGAAGTCCCGCGCCGCGCCGTCCTCGCCGACGTGCGCGACGAAACCCGCATCCGCCGCCTGTTCGAGGAGATCAGGCCCGAGCTCGTCTTCCACGCAGCGGCCCTGAAGCACGTGCCGATGGTCGAGAACGATCCGCTCGAAGGCCTGCTGACCAATGCCCTCGGCACCCGCATCGTCGCCGACGCCGCACGCAGCGTCGGCACGCGCGCGATGGTCTTCATCTCGACCGACAAGGCGGTGAACCCGACCAGCGTCATGGGCGCCTCCAAGCGCCTGGCCGAGATGTACTGCCAGTCGCTCGACCGCCAGGCGCGCAGCGAACGCGCGGGCATGCGCTGCATCACCGTCCGCTTCGGCAACGTGCTCGGCTCCACCGGCTCCGTCGTGCCGCTGTTCCGCCGCCAGCTCGAACGCGGCGGCCCACTCACCGTCACCCACCCCGACATGCGTCGCTACTTCATGACGGTGCGCGAAGCCGTGGGCCTCGTGCTGCAAGCCAGCGTCGTCGGCGTCGAAGACCACGCCGACCAGCCGGCCGAACTCCGCGACGGCGGCATCTTCGTGCTCGACATGGGCGAGCCCGTGAAGATCGTCGACCTTGCCCGCCGGATGATCCGCCTGGCCGGCCTCCGCCCCGAGGAAGACGTCGAAATCCGCTTCACCGGCCTCAGGCCGGGCGAAAAACTGTTCGAGGAACTCTTCCACGGCCAGGAACCGCCGCGCGCGACGCAATTCCCCGGCCTGCTGATGGCGACGCCCCGCACCGCCGACCCGGCCCTCGTCGGCCGCGCGATCGACGACATCGCCGGCCACGCCCGCAGCGGCACCCCCCGCGCCGCACTCGCCCAACTCGGCCGCCTGGTGCCGGAGTTCGAGCACGCGCCGCTTGGGACGGTCGGGACCGGTTAGGGCGGCGCTCTCCCGGAAGGGGCTTTGCCCCTCCCGGACCCACCCCACCAGGAGCCTGCAGGGTCGGCGTATACGCCGACGGACCCGGATCATTTTTAGAGCCCTGATTGCGAAGGGGGCCGCCCACTTCGGGGCGGCCCCCTTCGCAATCAGGGCACCAAGTGAAGCAGGTCAAGGAGCCTCCAGGCTCCTTGCGGGGTGAGGGTCCGGGAGAGGGGCGGAGCCACTCTCCCGGGATGCGGCGCCCTTACCCGCGCCGGCCATCCAGGCTGAACCGGCCCGGGCCGGCGGCGGCGATGTAGAGGAAGACGAAGCTGTAGAGGGCCGCGAGTTCGCCGCCGTTCATGATCGGGTAGAAGGCGCGCGGCGCGTGCGCATAGAAGTAGGCGACCGCGGCGAGGCCCGACAGGATGAAGGCGGCCGGCCGGGTGAACAGGCCGATGGCGACGAGGGCGCCGCCCACGATCTCGATGACGCCCGCGAACCACAGCAGGCTGAAGGTGCCGGGCACGCCCATCGGGAAGGCGTTCGGGAAGCCGAGCAGCTTCTGGGTGCCGTGGGCCAGGAACAGCAGTGCGGCCATGATCCGGAGGGCGGCGAGTGCGTAGGGCGCGAAGCTGGCCGGGATGGGGCTGATCAAGGGCGAATTCCTTCGGGTGGGTCGGGCCGGCATCAGGACGATCCGGCGTCAGGTTTCTCACATGCCCGGGAGCGGGCGGTCCTGCAAAGCGAAATTCGTATGGATACCGTGCGTTGCACGGCGTCACTTTCCTTGATTTCGCGCGGCGCCGTCCGGGGAGCTAGAAGGCGGTCGAATTTCTGAGCGTCCGATGATCGGAGGGCCGGATGGCCCGGAGGTCTGAATCGGACGCGTCACTTGAATCTGAGCGTCCGATGATCGGAGGGCCGGATGGCCCGGAGGTCTGAATCGGACGCGTCACTTGAAGAGGCCGTTTGCCGATGACCGACCTGCAATCCCGTCCGATCGCTTTCTTCGACATGAAGGCGCAGCAGGCGCTGATCCGGACGGAGCTCGACCGCCGGATCGCCGCGGTGCTGGAGGGCGGGCGGTTCATCCAGGGGCCGGAGGTGGACGAGCTGGAGGCGGCGCTGTGCGCCTTCTCCGGGGCGAAGCATGCGGTCGGCGTGTCGTCCGGCACCGATGCCTTGCAGATCGCGATGATGGCGGAGGGGATCGGGCGCGGCGATGCGGTGTTCCTGCCGGCCTTCACCTATACGGCGACGGCGGAGGTGCCGCTGGTGCTGGGGGCGACGCCGGTTTTCGTCGATGTCGATCCGGTCGGGTTCAACATGGACCTGGCCGACCTGGAGCGGCGGCTGGCGCTGGTGAAGGCGGAGGGGCGGCTCCGGCCGCGGGCGGTGATCGGCGTCGACCTCTATGGCAATCCGGCGGACTGGCCGGCGATCGAGGCGCTGTGCGCGCGGGAGGGCATGTTTGCTCTCGACGACGCGGCGCAGGCCTTCGGCGCCACGCTGAACAACCGCCGGCTGGGCACCTATGCGCATGCGACGGCGCTGAGCTTCTACCCGACCAAGACGCTCGGCTGCTACGGCGATGGCGGTGCGCTGCTGACCGAAGATGCGGACCGGGCGGAGCTCTATCGATCGCTCCGGACGCATGGCGAGGGCAAGTCGCGCTACGAGGTGCTCCGCACCGGCATGAACGGAAGGCTGGACACGCTGCAGGCGGCGGTCCTGCTGTGCAAGATGCCGCTGCTGGAGCAGGAGCTGGCGGCGCGGAACCGCATCGCGGCCGCGTATGCGGAGGCGCTGCACGGTCTGGTCGGCGTGCCCATGGCGGCGGCCGGCGCGATCTCGGCCTGGGGCATCTACACGGTGACGCTGCCGGATGCGGAGGCGCGGGTCCGGGTGCAGAAGGCGCTGTCGGAGCGCGGCGTGCCGAGTGCGATCTACTATCCGAAGCCGTTGCACCATCAGCCGGCCTATGCCGGGCATCATGCGGCGGGCATCGCCGGCGGTCCGCCGCCGCTGCCGGTCAGTGAGGCGCTCTGCCACCAGGTCCTGGCCTTGCCGATGCATCCCTACCTGACGGAGGCGGATGTTGCGCGGGTCGCGACGGGCATCCGCGCGGCCCTGTGAGGGGCGGGGCTCAGATTCGTGTTGAACCGGCGGCCCGCTACGCGCTTCCATGACGTCTTGATGGAAGGCGGAGGCGTGGTGGATGCGTCGTCGCAGCCTGCTCGCCGCGGCGGGTGCCGCCGGCCTGCCCTTCCGGCGCGCTGGCGCCGTGGAGCCCGTGGACGTCGCGCTGGTGCTGGCGGTCGATGTCAGCCGCTCGATCGACGAGGATGAGGCGCGGCTGCAGCGCGAGGGCTATCGCGCCGCGGTCACCGATCCCAGGGTGATCGAGACCATCCGCGGCGGCATGATGGGCGGCATCGCCATCGCCTATGTCGAATGGGCGGGGATCGAGTATCAGCGCCAGGTGCTGCCCTGGACGCATGTGACGGATGCCTTGTCCGCCCAGCGCTGGGCGGAGGCGCTGGCCGAGGCGCCGCGGGTCTCGCTCTCCTGGACCTCGATCTCGGGCGGGATCGAGATGGCGCGGCGGGTGCTGGAGCAATGCCCCTACGAGCCGACGCGGCGGGTGATCGACGTCTCCGGCGACGGGGTGAACAACAGCGGGCCGCCGGCGGAGACGGCGCGCGACCGGGCGGTCGCGGAAGGGATCGTGATCAACGGCCTGCCGATCATGAACGACCGCCCGACCTTCGGCCGCATGCCGCCGGTGCCGCTTGATCAATACTACCGGGAGAGCGTGATCGGCGGCGACGGCGCCTTCCTGGAAGTGGCGCTGGATTTCGAGAGCTTCGGGGTCGCCGTGAAGCGGAAGCTGATCCGGGAGATTGCGTAGCTCAGTCCTGCTGGATCATCCCCTGTTCCAGCATGCGCATGCAGCCCTGCACGACCGGCGCGCAGGCGCTGTCGCGGGCCAGGCCCAATTCGCTCGCGGCGCTGTAGCCGATGCGGGTCACCCGGTTCTGCACCAGCTGGAAGGTGACGTAACAATTTGCGGCGGAGGACAGGCTGAAGGCGCCGCCCGCCAGCGGCAACGGCACCGGCAGCGACAGGCCGGAGGCCGGCGGCGTCCGCACATAGGTCCAGAACTCGCCGCCCGGCGAGGTCTCCCGCCGGTCCGGCACGCCCGAGCAGAGACGGAGGTCGTCGGCGCGCAGCCCGACCAGCCGCTGCTGGGCATCGAGCGCGAGCGAGGCGTCGCGCGCGGCACAGGCGGCAACCAGCAGCAGGAGGAGCGGCAGGCGGGGCATGCCCCGGCCGTGCCGCATCCGGCGCCGTTGCGCAACCCTCCAGGGGTTATCGTTCGACATCCTCGATGGACAGGCCGAAGGCGGCGACGCCTTCGGCCAGCAGGTCGCCCAGCATGTCCATTGCCAGCAGGTATTCGGCCGTGTCGCGGCCGTCGTTGCGTTCGGCGGCCAGCGCCCGCGCCTCCTCCCATTCCTCCGCGCCGTAATCGCCGCGGCCGACCCAGGCCAGGGCGATGAGGGAGGCTTGCTCGTCCTGGTTCAGCTCGCCGATGAAGGCGCGGAGCGAGGCTTCGGTGCCCTCGTCATCGGCTTCCTCGAGCAGGGCTGCCTGGGAATCCTGGTCCTCGTCCGGCTCCTCGAGGTCGGCTTCCTCCTTGCCCTGCAGGGCGCGGGCATTGTCGACCACGGCGGCCACAGCCTCCAGGCTGATGCCGAGGTCCACTTCGTCGTCGTCATCGGCTGCCATGAGCTTCTCCCGTCCGGCGATCCAATCAGGCGTTTCCAAGCCGGGGAGGCCGCCAAAGTTGCGGGGTGCTGTCAACCGTTCTCCCAATCCGGGGCGAAGGCCGGGTTCACCAGGCGGCGATTCTTTGGCAGCGCCGCGATCGCGGCGAGATCCTCGGCATCGAGGCGGAGCGCGAGCGCGCCGAGATTGGCGCCCTGGTTCAGGGCGCCGGCCGCCTTCGGGATCGCGGCGACATGCGGATGCCGCAGCACCCAGGCGAGCGCCACCTGCACCGGCGTCGCGCCATGCTTCTGCGCGATGCGGCGCACCGCCGGATCGTCGGCGACCGCATTCTTGGTGGTCGGCGAATAGCAGGTGAAGGCGATGCCGTGCGCGCGCGTCAGCTCCAGCAGCGCCGCCTGGTCGAGGTAGAGGTGATGCTCGACCTGCAGGCAGGCGATCGGCGCGATGCCGGCCTGGATGGCGCGCCGGAACAGCTTGGGCGGAAAGTTGCAGACGCCGACCGCGCGGGCGAGGCCGGCACTCCGTGCGGCTTCCAGCGCATGCAGGCAGGCATCGAGGTCCATCGCCGGGTTGGGCCAATGGATGTGGAACAGGTCGACATGGTCGAGGCCGAGCCGCGCGAGCGAGGCCACGAGGCCGCCGCGGATGCCGTCCGGCGTCAGCTTGTCGTGCCAGACCTTGGTGGTGACGAAGAGTTCGTCGCGCGGCAGGCCGGCGGCGGCGATCGCGGCGCCGACCGCTTCCTCGTTGCCGTACATCTCGGCGGTGTCGATATGGCGGTAGCCGAGGCCGATCGCACCTTCGACCGCCGCCTGGCATTCCGCGCCCTTCATCGGCCAGGTGCCGAGGCCAAGCTTCGGCATCCGCAGCAGCGGCGTTTCGATCATCGGCACCATGGAAGACCCCCTGCGCTATCGCTTGGAAAGATCGAGAAGCCCCGCAAAACCCTTCTCGGTACCGAAGGCGAGATGCGAGCCGGTGCGGTTCCAGGCCAGGGCGGAGACGCCGCCATGACCGGGGGCGGCGACCGGCACCACCTTGCCCGAGCCGATATCGGCGATCAGCACCAGCCCGTCCTCGAACCCTGCCGCCACGATCTCCTGCTGCGGATGGGCGGCGACCGCGGTGCAGAACACGCCGTCGCCGCCGGCGAGCTCGGTCGGCGCCTTGCCCATCGGCCCGCCGCCGAAGAACGGCCAGAGCACCACCGATTCCGCGCCGGAGGTCGCGAGCCAGCGGCCTTTTGCGGTGAAGGAGATGCTGCGCGTCTTGGTCGGGTAGCCCGACATGCGCATGTGCTGGCCATCGGCCAGCCGCCAGCCATGCAGGGAATTCTCCTGCATTGCGGTCACCACATGGGTGCCGTCCGGGCTGATCGCGAGCACCCCGTGGCTGCCCTTCCATTCGAGCAAACGGGGCTTGTCCTCCTTCGCCGCCACGAACCAGAGCGAGGCGCCGTTGTAGTGGCTGGCGGCGACCCGCTTGCCCTTGGGGTCGAAGGCGAGGCCGGCGACGGTCGAGGGATGCGCGAGCGACTTCAGCGGGCTGGCCGCGGCATCGAGGACGTGCACCGCCTTTCCGACGCCGGCGGCGCGCAGCCCGCTCTCATGCGCCGCGACATGCTCGATCCATTTCGAGCCGAAGCGCGCCAGCTCGGTCACCGCCCCGTCCGGCGCGACGCGGAGCAGCCGGCCGTCATCGCCGCCTGAGAGCGCGCCGTCCTTCGCATCCGGGCAGAGCGAGACGACGGCGCCCTTGTGGCCCTCGACGCGGGTCCAGTCGCCGGTCATGGCGGCCAGATGGAAGGCGCCGTCGCCGGTGCCGATCACGCAGCCCTGGCCATCCCGCCCGAAGGCGATGCCGACGACATAGGCATCGACGTCGCGCGAGACGCCTCGCGCGTCCAGAAGGAAGTCGGCTGAGTCATTGGTTTCATGCGGCCGATTCACGCTACGCTCCTCGCCGCTTCGCGTCTGCGGTGCTCCGCGATCGGACGCAACACTCATGCCGCATCGGGGCTCCAGCGCGCGATCTCGGCTTCGATCTTCTTCACGTCCTCGCCCGCCTGGCAGGCTTCGAAACCGCGGCGGAGCTGCGGGCGGTTCAGGTCGCGGCCGATGAAGACGATCTTCGACCGGCGCGGATCGCCGTCCTTCCAGGGCCCGATGAAGTCGCCATCGGCGATCATGTGCACCGCCTGGAAGGCGAAGCGGCGATCGTCGCCGGCATAGTGCAGCACGCCCTTGGTGCGCAGCAGGTCCTGGCCCTTATGCGCCAGCACCTGCTGGATCCAGGCATTGAAGCGCTCCGGGTCGATCGGCCGCTCGACCTCGAAGGAGACGCTGGTGATCTCGCTGTCGTGCTCGTGCTCGTCGTCCCCCGAGAGGAAGTCGGGCTCGCGCTCCAGGATGCGGGCGAGGTTGAAGGCATCGCGGCCGATCACCGCATCGATCGGCACGTTCGACTTCTCGGCGCGGCGGATCTCGGCATAGGGGTTGATGGTGCGGATGCGGCGCTCGACGGTGTCCGCCTCCTCCGGCGTCACCAGGTCCATCTTGTTGAGGACCAGGATGTCGGCGAAGGCGATCTGCTCCTCGGCTTCCTTCGAATCCTCGAGCCGCGCCAGCAGGTGCTTGGCGTCGACCACGGTGACGATGGCATCGAGCCTGGTCGCCCGCTTCACCTCCTCGTCGGCGAAGAAGGTCTGCGCGACCGGGGCGGGGTCGGCCAAGCCCGTCGTCTCGACGATGATGCCGTCGAGCTCGCCCTTGCGGCGCATCAGCCCGCCGATGATGCGGATCAGGTCGCCGCGGACCGTGCAGCAGATGCAGCCATTGTTCATCTCGAACACTTCCTCGTCGGCATCGACGACCAGGTCGTTGTCGACCCCGAGCTCCCCGAACTCGTTGATCACGACGGCATACTTGCGGCCGTGGTTTTCCGAGAGGATGCGGTTGAGGAGGGTGGTCTTGCCGGCGCCGAGATAGCCGGTGAGCACCGTGACGGGCACGGGGGTGCGGGCGGTGTCGCTCATCGCAGGGTCCTTGGTCGGGCGGCGGCGGATTGGCTGCCGGTCGGAGTGTTATATGGTATCGGGCGCGGCCGGCTCCACCGCCGCTTCCCGCCGCAGCGCTGCCCCGTGCTCGTAGCGGAGCAGGCTGCGGGCGGCGATGGCGGCCGAGGCCAGGCCCATGAAGCGGACCCCGCCGGCGACCGGCCGTTCCGCCAGCAGCCGCGCGGCATGGGCCGCGACCGGCAGGCCGAGGCTCTCGAACCCGTCGGCGAGCTCGCTCGCGATGCGGGAGATCAGGCCCTCCTCCGCGTCGCGCAGCGCCATGATCCGGCCGGCGAGGTCGTCCAGCCGGTCGCGGTCGCGGCCGATATCGGCGGCCGCCCGACCCTGGTAGCGCGCCGGGTCGAGGGCCGGGGTGCCGAGCCGCGCCTTGACCGCGGCGCGGAGAGCCGCCTCCAGCGCCGCATCGTCGCCGTCATGCAGCAGCATGCCGTCGAGCGCCATGGCGCGGGCCATCGCAAGGGCCTTGCCGGTGAAGTCGGTGGTCAGGCCGAAGGTGGCGACGGCGCCGGCCCAGGGCGGCAGGCCGCGCAGCTTGCCCACCAGGTCCGGCACCGCCTCGTCGCCGGGGCGGAGCTCGACGACCAGCGCGTCGACGCCGCCCCGCCCGATCACCGCGAGCACGAAGCTGGCATCCGCCGGCGCCTCCGCCCGGTGACCGAGCCGCCGGAGCCGCAGCAGCGTCAGCATCCGGCGGGACCGGTCCGGATCGAAGACGATGAGGCTGAGCGGCCTCGTCTCGTCGGGCGGCGCCTGGACCACGGTGGAACTCAGGCCGCTTCGGCGGTGATCGCGTCGGCCAGCGTGCCGATCAGCCGGTCGACATGCGATCGCTCGACGATCAGCGGCGGCGAGAGGGCCACGATGTCGCCGGTCACCCGCACCAGCACGCCGGCATCGAAGCAGCGGCGGAAGATGTCCATCGCCCGGCTGCCGGGCTTGCCCGGGCGCGGCGACAGCTCGACGCCGCCGATCAGGCCGAAATCGCGGGTGTCGATCACGTTCGGCCGATCCTTGAGGCTGTGGATCGCGTCCTGCCAATAGGGCTCGATCGCCCGCGCCCGGCCGGGCAGGTCTTCGCTCCGGTGCAGGTCGAGCGTCGCGACCGCGGCGGCGGAGGCCAGCGGATGGCCGGAATAGGTGTAGCCGTGGAACAGCTCGATGCCGCCGGCCACGCCTTCGACGATCGCCGCATAGACCGCTTCCGAGGTCGCGACCGCGCCCATCGGCACCGCGGCGTTGGTCAGCCCCTTGGCCATGGTCATGATGTCAGGGACGACGCCCAATCGCTCGGCGCCGAAATTGGTGCCGAGGCGGCCGAAGCCGGTGATCACCTCGTCGAAGATCAGCAGGATGCCATGCTTCGTGCAGATCTCGCGCAGCCGCTGGAGGTAGCCATGCGGCGGCACCAGCACCCCGGTCGAGCCCGCGACCGGCTCCACCATCACCGCCGCTATGGTCTCCGCGCCGTGCAGGGCGACGATCGCTTCCAGCGCGTCCGCCAGCTCCGCGCCATGCTCCGGCTGCCCGCGGGAGAAGGCGTTCTTCGCCGGCAAATGGGTGTGGGGCAGGTGGTCGGCATAGGGCAGCAGGGCGCCGAACTGCTTGCGGTTGGGCCCGATGCCGCCGACCGTGATGCCGCCGAAGCCGACGCCGTGATAGCCGCGTTCGCGCCCGACCAGCCGCACCCGGCTGCCCTCGCCGCGGGCCTTGTGGTAGGCGAGCGCGATCTTGAGCGCGGTGTCGGCGCTCTCGCTGCCGGAATTGGTGAAGAAGACGCGGTCGATGCCGTCCGGCGTCATCTCCGCCACGCGTGCGGCGGCTTCGAAGGCGATCGGATGGCCGAGCTGGAAGGTGGGCGCGAAATCCATCAGCGCCGCCTGCTTCTGGATAGCCTCGGTGATCTCGCGCCGGCCGTGCCCGGCATTGCAGCACCAGAGGCCGGCGGTGCCGTCCAGCACTTCCCGCCCTTCCGGCGTGAAGTAGGACATGCCCTCCGCCCGGTAGAGCAGGCGCGGATTGGCCTTGAAGTACTTGTTGTCGGTGAAGGGCATCCAGAAGGCGTCGAGGTTGTTCGGACGCGGCGGGGAAATCTCGTTCATCGGGCCCTCCAAGGCAGCGTCGCACAGAACACCGGGGCCGGGCGGCGGGCAAGACCCGGGCGCTTCGGATCAGCCGGCCCCTGGAGGATCGCCGGCGCCTCCTTCCGTGACCCGCTGGCGAAGCCGGAGACCATCCTCGTCCAGGCCAGCCGAAATCAGGCCGCGGGCGATCCAGAGCCGATCATCCGCACAGAGGCCGGAATCCTCGATCGCGTTCCAGGTCGCTTCCAGGCCATGCAGTCGTGCCGCGCGCAGCAGGCGCCTGACCGGTGCGTCATGGCGACCATAGTCGAGCCAGGTCAATGAAGGCCGGGCGCCAGGCATCAGGGCGGAGATGATGTCAGGCATCAGCGCGAGCCCCGATGCCCCGTTCATGAAGAACACCAACGCGTCCCGGCTTCGTATCGATCCCACCGTGAATGCCTTGAAGGCGCCGTTGTTCCCCCAGTGAAAGAAGGTCCCCTCGTTCGGCTCCAGGCCCCAGCCCAGCCCCCAGGCCACGCCGGTGGCCACATCCTCCGTCTCAGCCTCCAGCGACTGCGGCTTCGCGTGCCGCACCTCGACCTGCGGACGCAGCCAGGCGCCGGCCGTCCCGGGCCGCAGCCGCGAACCATCCAGCACGTTGAGCAGGAACCGGGCGTAATCGGCGGCCGTCGTCTGCAGCGTCGCAGCAGCGTTCCCTTCCCCGGGCTTCCAGGCGATCGCCGGCCTGCCGAACTCGTCGTGCGGGGCTGCACGGTTTCCGTCGAAGCGCCAATCCCAGACGAAACTTGACCGGGTCATCCCGAAGGGTCCCAGGACCAGCCGTTCGGCGAGGCTGTGGAGCTTCTCGCCCGTCAATCTCTCGACCGCCTTCTGGAGATAGAGGAAACCTTCGCCGGAGTAGCTGAAGCGCTCGCCGGGCGGGAAATAGGCCCTGAGCAGGAGCTCGTCGCTGCGCCAGTTCGGCAGACCCGCGCTATGGCTGAGGACGTGCCGGGCGGTGATCGATGATGCCCGCGCATCGGCGGGCATATACCCCGGCAGGTCGTCGGCGATCGGGGCGTCGAGGGACAGAACGCCCTGGTCCGCAAGCTGCAGCGTGGCATGGGCGAACACCGGCTTGCTCAACGAGGCCGCGTCGAAGACGGTATCCTCGTCGACCGGTACGGGTGAACCGACGTCCCGCAAACCGCAGCAGATGGTCCGCTCGAGCCGACCGCCGCGGATGATGGCCGAGGCGATGCCCGGAACATCCGTCTCCGCCAGCAGCCGCCTGATCACCGGTTCAATCGTGGATGTCATGTGTCGCCCGAGGCGTCGCGCGCCGTCGGATGACGATGCTTGCGCGGCGACGGACTGACGATAGCCCGCGTCCTGGCCCCGGTGCGATCCCCGAAACAGCCGCCGCTCAAGTGAAGGATTCTCGCAAAACAGCGGGAACAGTGATAGATATTCGCATCGCGTGAACCGAATGCGCAGGACGCATGTCTTCGATGGGGAACGACCTGAGGGAGGATACCGGCGAGCGGGAATGGGCGCAGACTTATGTCCGTGACTTCGCCGGACGGCCTCTGCCGGAGCCTGGTGCGCCGGCGGGGTATGCCGAGCTCATCCAGCGCCATGGCCTGCGGACGCCCTTGCCGCCACGTCTCACGGCCCTGGCGCGCCGGCACCATCCGAGTTCGACGGCAGACTGGCTGATGCTGACGCCTCGCCATCGGCCGGCGCCGGATCTCGCCGGGCATCTCGCCTTCGCCTTCAAATGGGAAGGTGTCGATCTCGGCGTCCTTGCCACGCTGTTTCGCCTTGTCCCCGAGCGGGAGATCACCGAGATCGTCCTGCGCACGCCGACCGGCGCCTTCGCACGGCGATTGTGGTTCCTCTACGAGTGGCTGACCGGTCGCACGCTCGACGTCCCTGACCCGGGCAAGGTACGCGCCGTGTCCGTGCTCGATCCAGGCTTGCAGTACGGGCTGCAGACGGCATTGCCGTCCTCGAGGCACAAAGTGATCGATAACCTGCCCGGCACACCGCGCTTCTGTCCCCTGGTTCGCCGCTCCGGCGCCCTCCAGGTCGCCGGCGCCGGTCGCTACGGTGAGCGGGCCCGGGAGGTGATCGGGCGCACGCGGCCCGACCTCATCGCCCGCGCCGCAGCCTTTCTCCTCGTGAAGGACAGCAAGTCGTCCTTCGCCATCGAGGGTGAGCGCGCCACGGGCGCGCGCGCCACACGCTGGGCACAGGCAATCGCTCAAGCCGGCATACGGCCGCTCAGCCTGACGGAACTGGAACGGCTCCAGACGGTCGTGATCGACGCCCGCTTCGTCCGTCTCGGTCTTCGCCAGGAAGGCGGCTTCGTCGGCGTGCATGACGGCAATACCGGCGAGCCCGTCCCGGACCACGTCAGCGCGCGCCACGAGGACCTTCCGGATCTGGTCAACGGCATCTGTGAATTCGACGAGCGCGCCACGCCGGGGGGCCTGGATCCGGTGATCGCGGCAGCATCGGTTGGCTTCGGCTTCGTCTACGTCCATCCGTTCGAGGATGGAAACGGCCGTATTCACCGCTGGCTGTTCCACCATGTGCTGGCGCAGGCTCGCTACAACCCGCCCGGCGTCGCCTTTCCGATCAGCAGCGCGATCGAGCGGCGGATGGAAGCCTACAGGACCGTGCTGGAAAGCCACTCGTCGGAGATGCTGCCGCTCATCGACTGGCGCCCGACGCCAAAGGGCAATGTCGAAGTCCTGAACGATACCGCGGACTACTACCGGTACTTCGACGCCACGGCGCATGCAGAATTCCTCTACGCCTGCGTGGCGCAGACGGTGGAGCAGGACCTGCCCGATGAAGTCGCCTTCCTCGAACGCTACGACCGCTTCGCCCTGGCCGTGCAGCGCGTCGCCGACATGCCGGATCGCAAGATCGAACTCCTGCGAAGCTTCCTGGCGCAGAATTCCGGCCACCTGTCGAAGCGTGCGCTCGGCGACGAATTCGCAGGCCTGACCCCGGATGAAGCGGCATCGATCGAGGCCATATTCGAGGAGACCTTTGGTGCGACGGCGCGGCGCCTGATATCCGATTGAGACACGGGGCTCGCTTCGCGCCGCGCCGAGGTCGTGCCAAGGTCAGCGCGCCTCAATTCGCCGGAGCCGCACCCATGCCGGAAGGCCGCCTCGTCATCGGAACCAAGCGCTACTCCTCCTGGAGCATGCGCGGCTGGCTGCTCGTGCACCTGGCGGGGCTCGAGGTGGAGGAGGTGGTGATCCCGCTCGCCGGCGGCGCGACGCCGGCGATCAAGGCGGCGACGCCGGCGGGCCTCGTGCCCTTCCTCGAGCATCGCGGCATCGGCGTCTGGGAAAGCCTCGCGATCGCCGAATACTGCGCGGAGCTTCGGCCCGGCCTCTGGCCCGCCGATCCGGCGGCGCGGGCCGAAGCGCGGAGCATCGCGGCCGAGATGCATGCCGGCTTCCGGGCGCTGCGGATCGCGATGCCGATGAACCTCGGCGGGGAGTTCGCGGGCCGCGGCCGCACGCCGGACGCGCTCGCCGACATCGCGCGGATCGAGGCGATCTGGACCGACCTGCTCGGCCGCCACGGCGGCCCCTTCCTGTTCGGCGCCGAATTCGGGGCGGCGGACGCGATGTTCGCCCCCGTCGTCGCCCGCTTCCTGACCTGGGAACCGGAGCTTGCGGCGCCGAGCCGCGCCTATGTCGCGGCGGTCCGGGCGGAGCCGCTGGTCGCCCGATGGTACGACGAGGCGGCGCTCGAGCCCGCCGAATGGCAGCTCGACAAATACGAGAACCCGGCATGAGCGCGGCGACCGGCCTCGACCATGTCGGCCTCTGCCTCGCCGATCCGCGCCCGGTCTGGGCGGCCTATGAGGCGCTCGGCTTCACCCTCAGCCCGGCAGCGCGGCAGAGCGGGCGGCGCACGCCCGATGCGCCGGTCGAGCCCTACGGCACCGGCAACCGCTGCGCGCTGTTCCGCGAAGGCTATGTCGAGATCCTCGGCATCCTCGATCCGGCGCTGTTCGACAACGGCGTCAAGCGCTTCGTCGCCCGCTACGAGGGTGGGCACATCATCGCCCTTGCCGTCGCGGACGAGGAAGCGGCGCTGGCGCGGCTTCGGCGTGCCGGGCTCGACCTGCCGGGCATCTCGCATCTGGAACGCCCGGTCGACGATCCGGGCGGCCCGCGCGCCCGCTTCGCCCGGCTGCCGGTGCCGGAGGCGCCGGAAGGGCGGCTGCAGCTCATCCGCCACCTGACGCCGGAGCTCGTCTGGCAGGAGCGCTGGCTGACGCATGCGAACCGGGCGGTGGCGCTCGAGAGCGTGACGCTCGTCGCCGCCGAGCCGGCGGAGAGTGCCGCGCGGCTTTCGCGGCTCGCCGGCGTCGCGCTGGAACCCGACCCGGCCGGCGGCTTCGTGCTGCCGCTGCCGGGCGACCCGGCGGCGCCGATCGGCGGGCCGCAGCGCCCGACCCGCATCCGCATCCTGGCCCCCGCTGCCCTCGGCTCTGTCTTCCCGGGCGTCGCGGCGCCGGCGCTGCCCTTCATCGCCGGCTTCGTCATCCGCACCGATGACGGCAATGCGGCGGTCCGCCGCCTGCTCGGTCACCTGCCGCTGCGGCAGACCCCGGACGGGCTCATGGTGCCGCCGGAGCTCGCGGGCGGCGCGGCGCTGGTCTTTGCGGCGTGATCCCGACCGGCGCCATCCGCAACAGCCTCCGCACCTATTACGCGCCGGGCCGGGCGGCGGCACTCGATGCCTTCCACGCCCGGTTCCTCGGCCCCGGGGAGCTCGCCTTCGACATCGGCGCCCATGTCGGCGACCGCGCGGCGAGCTTCCGGCGGTTGGGCGCCCGGGTGGTGGCGGTGGAGCCGCAGCCGCGGCTGCACCGGGTGCTGCGGCTGCTGGCGCGCGGCGATGCCGGGGTGACGCTGGTCTCGGCGCTGGTCGGCGCGGAGGCGGGGGAGGCGGAGCTCCGGCTCAACACCTTGAACCCGACCGTCGCGACCGCGAGTGCCGCCTTCATCGAAGCAGCACGGGGCGCCGGCGGCTGGGAAGGCCAGGCCTGGGATGCGGTGCTGCGGCTGCCGGTCACCACGCTGGACGCTCTGGCCGCCCGGCATGGCTGGCCGGATTTCGCGAAGATCGACGTCGAAGGATACGAGGCGGCGGTGCTGGCCGGGCTGTCGCGCCCGATCCGTGCGCTGTCCTTCGAGTTCACGACCATCCAGCGCGGGGTGGCGCGGGATTGCCTGACGCGGCTTTCGGCCCTCGGCTACCGCGCCTTCAACGCCTGCCTCGGCGAGAGCATGACATTCGCCTCGCCGGGCGCCACTGGCGCCGAGGCAATGTCGGACTGGATCGAGGCGCTGCCACATGACGCCAACAGCGGCGACATCTATGCGAGCCTCGATCCTTCCCGATTGGAATAGACTTTACGCCGCATCCTCGCGCCGGTCGCGCGCCTTGACGTAAGCCAGCGCCGCATGCTCGGCGCAGTAGGGCTTGCCGGCCAGCGACTCCGCCGTGCAGAAGCGGAAATCCGCGGTCCCCGGCTCGCCGATCGGCCAGCAGCAGCTGCGGGCGCCGGCGCGCGGAAAGCTCCGCACCACGGCAGTCGGCGCCGGCGGGGCCACCGGCACCGGTGCGGCGGCGACCAGCGGCGGCGCGCGGCGCACCGCGGAGGCCGCAGAACGCGGCAACTCGCGCGGCAGCGCCTCCCGGCCGAGCGGGATGCGCGGCGCCGCCGGGCGTGGCGTCGCGGCGCGCGGCACGGCGTCGCGCCGGATCGGGCTCGGCCGCGCCGGCAGGCTCAGCCGATGCGCCTTTCCAACCACTGCGTTCTTCGAGATTCCCATGCGGCGGCCGATCTCGGCCGTCGACAAACCCTCCGCCCAGAAGCCGCGCAAGCGGTCGATCTGCTCCGAATTCCAATCCATGGCTGCCAGTCTCCCCAACGCCCCTGACACAACATACGGTAGTCCAACAGGGTTTGCGCACACAAGTTCTGGCGTGGGGGTGGCCACGCAGATTTCTGTGGAAAAGCTGGCCGCCGCCGCCGCGATCATTCCCCGTCCGGCCTCTCCCTTGTGCAGCGCGGCACGTCGCGACTATGGTCCGCGCGCGTCGGTGGACCGCGCGTTCGGCCGTCCCCGCGCAGGGGGTCAGGCCGGGCGCGGCGGCCCCCGTTTCGGCTCAGGACGCGGGCGTTTGGGACAGGAGCGCGGCGCTTCGGCGACTGCGCGAGTGGGACACGGGATGCGGCTTTCGAAGGGTATGCGCCACGGCTCGGCCGTGATCGGAACGGCACTCGGCCGCTTCGCCGCCGGCAGCACCGCCGCCGGATTGGCCTTCCTTGCGGCGCTGCCGGCAGCAGCCCAGGACCAGCGCCCGATGGAGGGCCTGCCGCATGCCTGGGGCATGGGCCTGCAGGAAGCCGGCGGGATCGTGAAGCAGCGGATCCACGACTTCAACGACCTCGTGCTCTGGATCATCATCGCGATCACGGTCTTCGTCGCCGGCCTGCTCGCCTGGAGCATCTGGCGCTACCGCGAGAGCCGCAACCCGACGCCGTCGCGCACCAGCCACCACACGCTGCTGGAAGTCGCCTGGACGGTGCTGCCGGTGCTGATCCTGCTGGTGATCGCGATCCCGTCCTTCCAACTGATCTACTACCAGGACCGGGTGCCGAACGCCGACATGACCATCAACGTGCAGGGGCGGCAGTGGTACTGGCATTACGGCTACCCCGATCACGGCAATTTCGAGTTCGACAGCTACCCGATCCCGGAAGACCAGCTGCCGGCCGACCAGCGGCATCTGTTCCGGCTGGCCGTCGACAATCCGCTGGTGGTGCCGGTCGGCGCCAATGTCCGGGTGATCACCACCGGCCAGGACGTGATCCACAGCTTCTTCGTGCCCTCGCTCGGGGTGCAGAAATACACCATCCCCGGCCGCACGCTGGAGACCTGGTTCAGGGCCGACCGCCCCGGCACCTTCTACGGCCAGTGCAACCAGATCTGCGGGCAGAACCACTGGTTCATGCCGATCGTGGTGCGCGCCGTGCCGCGGGCCGAATTCGACGCCTGGGTCGCCGATGCGCGCACCCGCTTCGCGCGCGCCGACGGCACGCCGGCCACGCCGGTCGCCACCCTGCCGGCGCCTGGCGACGACACCACCCGGATGGCGGAGGCGCGCCGGTAATCCCGGCGCCGATGCAAGGACAGACCTATGGCGACCGCTCCTGACGCGCATCACGGCCACGGATACGGCCACGACGATCACCACGACCACAAGCCCGGCTTCGTGGCGCGCTGGCTGTTCTCGACCAACCACAAGGATATCGGGACGCTCTACATCATCTTCGCGGTGGTGGCGGCGTTCCTGGGCGTCGGCCTGTCCTTCCTGATGCGGCTGGAGCTGCAGCAGCCGGGGATGCAGTACTTCTCCTCCGGCCAGATGTGGAACGCGGTCGTCTCCGCCCATGGCCTGGTGATGGTGTTCTTCGTCATCATGCCGGCCCTGATCGGCGGCTTCGGCAACTGGTTCGTGCCGCTGATGATCGGCGCGCCGGACATGGCCTTCCCGCGCCTCAACAACATCAGCTTCTGGCTGCTGGTGCCGGCCTTCCTGCTGCTCGGCGGCAGCATGTTCGTGGGCGACGGCGCCGGCGCCGGCTGGACCATCTACCCGCCGCTCTCGACCGACACCTACCAGACGGGTCCGGCGATGGACATGGCGCTGTTCGCGCTGCACCTCGCCGGCGCCAGCTCGATCCTCGGCGCCGCCAACTTCATCACCACCATCCTGAACATGCGCGCGCCCGGCATGACGCTGCACAAGATGCCGCTGTTCGTCTGGTCGATGCTGGTGACGGCCTTCCTGCTGCTGCTCGCGGTGCCGGTGCTCGGCGGCGCGATCACCATGCTGATCACCGACCGCAACTTCGGCACCGCCTTCTTCAAGCCCGACGGCGGCGGCGACCCGGTGCTGTTCCAGCATTTGTTCTGGTTCTTCGGCCACCCCGAGGTCTACATCATGATCCTGCCCGGCTTCGGGATCGTGAGCCACGTGATCTCGACCTTCAGCCGCAAGCCGATCTTCGGCTATCTCGGCATGGCCTATGCCATGGTCGCGATCGGCGTCGTCGGCTTCGTGGTGTGGGCGCACCACATGTTCACCTCCGGCATCGACGTCGATACCCGCGCCTACTTCATGGCGGCGACGATGGTCATCGCGGTGCCGACGGGGATCAAGATCTTCTCCTGGATCGCGACCATGTGGGGCGGCTCGATCCGGCTGGACACGCCGATGCTGTTCGCGATCGGCTTCGTCTTCCTGTTCACGGTGGGCGGCGTCACCGGCGTCGTGCTGGCCAATGCCGGCATCACCCAGATCCTGCACAACACCTATTACGTGGTGGCCCACTTCCACTACGTGCTGAGCCTCGGCGCCGTGTTCACGATCTACTGCGGCTTCTACTACTGGATCGGGAAGATGAGCGGCCGGCAGTACCCGGAATTCTGGGGCAAGCTGCACTTCTGGATGACCTTCATCGGCGTCAACCTGACCTTCTTCCCGATGCACTTCCTCGGCAACCAGGGCATGCCGCGCCGCTACCCGGACTACCCGGCGGCGCTGGAGGGCTGGAACCTGGTCGCCTCGATCGGCAGCTACATCTCGGTCGCGTCCTTCCTGGTGTTCATCTACGTGGTCTTCCTGACGCTCTTCAAAGGCCGCGCCGCGGAAGCCAATCCCTGGGGCGAGGGCGCGACCACGCTGGAATGGCAAGTGAGCAGCCCGCCGCCCTTCCATACCTTCGAGGAACTGCCGCGCGTCCGTTGAGACGCGTTGGAACTGGTGACATGAGGATCGCAGCATGAGCGACGCCGTGCTGGAGACGGGCAGGGGGGCCGCCCCTCTCGCCGCGCCATCGGGGTCGGACCTGTCCGAGGTCCGCGACTGGATCACGCTGCTGAAGCCGCGGGTGGTTTCGCTCGTGGTGCTGACCGGGATCATCGGCCTGGTGGTGGCGCCAGGGCCGATCCACCCGGTGCTGGCAATCGCCGCCGTGCTCTGCATCGGGCTCGCCGCCGGCGCCGCGGGTGCCATCAACATGTGGTACGACCGCGACATCGACGCGCTGATGCGGCGCACCGCGACGCGGCCGATCCCCGCCGGGCGGATCGCGCCCGATGCTGCACTCGGCTACGGCATCATCCTCTCGCTGACCTCGGTCGGCATCATGGGGCTGGCGACCAACTGGGTGGCGGCCGCGGTGCTGGCGCTCTCGATCGCCTTCTATGTCGGCGTCTACACGATCTGGCTGAAGCGCCGCACGCCGCAGAACATCGTCATCGGCGGCGCCGCCGGCGCCTTTCCGCCGGTGATCGGCTGGGCGGCGGTCACCGGCGACGTGACGCTGGTGCCGCTGATCCTGTTCGCCATCATCTTTCTCTGGACGCCGCCGCATTTCTGGGCGCTCAGCCTCTGGGCGCATGGCGACTACGCCCGCGCCCGGGTGCCGATGCTGCCGGTGACCCATGGCGCGCGGGAGACGCGGCGCCAGGTGCTGCTCTACACGGCGGCACTGGTGCCGGTGACGCTGCTGCCCTGCGCGGTCGGCTTCGCCTCCTGGATCTACGGCGTCGCGGCGCTGCTGCTCGGCGCCGAATACCTCCGGCTCAACTGGCTGGTCTGGACCGATGCGCAGGATGGGGAAGGGCGCAGCCTCTCCGGCGACCGTCCGGCACGGCGGGCCTTCCGCTTCTCTCTGCTGTATCTCGCGCTGATCTTCCTCGCACTTGCCCTCGACCGGCTGGTGCTCGCGTGACGCCCGAGGAACGCACGGAATTCGACCGCCGCCGGCGCGGGCGCAACTGGGCGATCTTCGCCGGGCTGCTGCTGCTGGTGGCGCTGTTCTACCTCATCGCCGTCGCCAGGCTGACGCGCTGATGAGCGATGATGCGGTCAGGCGGCGCAACCGCCGCACGGTGCTGGGCCTCGGCGCCACCGTCGTCGGCATGGGCGGGCTGTCCTTCGCCGCGGTGCCGCTCTACCGCCTGTTCTGCCAGGTGACCGGCTACAACGGCACCACCCAGCGCGGCGGCACGGCCCCCGGCGCGGGCGATGCCAGCATCACGGTGCGCTTCAACGCGACCACCCAGCCGAACCTGCCCTGGCGCTTCCGCCCGGAGCAGGAGGCGGTGACGCTCCGCGTCGGCGAACAGGGTGTGGCCTTCTACACGGCGGCCAACCTGGCGGCGACGCCGGTCACCGGGGTCGCGACCTACAACGTGACGCCGGAGAAGGTCGGGCGCTACTTCCACAAGACCGCCTGCTTCTGCTTCGACGAGCAGACGCTGGCGCCGAACCAGCAGGTCGACATGCCGGTCGCCTTCTGGGTCGACCCCGAGATCGCGCGCGACCCCAATACCCGCGACGTGAGCGTGATCACCCTCTCCTACAGCTTCTTCCGCACGCTCGCCGATGCCGAGCGGGCCGGCGCGGTCGCCTCCGCCGGCCCGCATGTCGGCCGGCCGCCAAGCATCCCTTGATCGGCATGGGCATTTCAGCATTGATGCGGCGCGGAACATGGCGCGCGCCCCACCCGGAGCAGAGTTGATGGACACCACGATCAGGACCGCGGAGGCGGAAGCGCCGCCGCTCCACAAGCACCCCTATCACCTGGTCGATCCCTCGCCCTGGCCGCTGCTCGGCGCCTTCTCGGGCGGCGCGATGCTGTTCGGCATCGTGTTGTTCGCGCATTTCGGCATTCGCTGGGTGTTCCTGCTGGGCCTTCTCGGCGTGCTCGCGACCATGGCGCTCTGGTGGCGGGATGTGGTGCGGGAATCGCGCACCCCGGGCCTGCACACCCCGGTCGTGCGCATCGGCCTGCGCTACGGGATGATGCTGTTCATCGCCTCCGAGGTGATGTTCTTCGTGGCCTTCTTCTGGGCCTATTTCCACTTTGCGCTCTATCCCGAGCACGTCGCGGGTGCCGCGACCGCGATCTGGCCGCCGGCCGGCATCCTGACCTTCGACCCGTTCAGCCTGCCGTTCCTCAACACCATGATCCTGCTGCTGTCGGGCTGCACGGTCACCTGGGCGCACCACGCGCTGATCGAGGGCGATCGCCAGGGCACGATCCGGGGGCTTGCGATCACCGTGGTGCTTGGCCTGCTGTTCTCCTCGCTCCAGGCCTACGAGTATGCGGAAGCGCCGTTCAAGTTCTCGGGCGGCGGGATCTATCCCTCGACCTTCTTCCTGGCGACGGGCTTCCACGGCTTCCACGTGATCGTCGGCACCATCTTCCTGGCGGTCTGCCTGTTCCGGGCGACCAGGGGCCACTTCACCCCGAAGCGGCATTTCGGCTTCGAGGCGGCGGCCTGGTACTGGCACTTCGTCGACGTGGTGTGGCTGTTCCTGTTCGCCGCCATCTACTGGTGGGGCGCCGGAGAGATCGCGGCGCATTGAAGGGATCCGATCGCCGCAGGGCGCAGGCGAAGCCGAGCACCGGAGGCGTGAATCGGTCCCTTCTTCCAAAGACTCTCTAGGGCGGCGCCGGGGTATGCGCCGCGTCCTGCTGCCGGTCCTGGTCGTGCTGCCGGCCTTCGCGATCCTGGTCGCCTTCGGCACCTGGCAGCTGCATCGCCTGCATTGGAAGACAGAGGTGCTGGCGGCGATCGCGGCGGCCGAGGCGGCGCCGCCGGTCCCGCTCGGCGCAGCCCCCGCGGCCTTCGCCAAGGTCCTGGCGCGCGGCCGCTTCGACCATGACCGGGAAGCGCGGCTCGGCCTCGAGGTGCGCGGCACCGTTCTCGGCACCCATCTGCTGACGCCGCTTCTCCGCGACGGCGCGGCGCCGCTGCTGGTCGATCGCGGCTGGGTGCCGATGACCCGCGACCGCCCGCTCGACCGGCCGGAGGGGGAGGTCGCAGTGACCGGCTGGGTGCGCCCGGCCGAGCCCGGCGGCTGGCTCTCGGCGACCGACGACGTGCCCGGCCGGCAATTCTACAGCTTCGACCCGGCTGCGATCGGCGCGGCCATCGGCCTGCCCGCCATCGCGCCCTTCGGCTTGGTGGCGCTCGCCGAGGCGCCGCCCGCCGGCACCCTGCCGGAGCCCGGCCGGACGCTGCCGCGGCCGCCCAACAACCACCTCGGCTACGTCATCACCTGGTACGGGCTGGCCGCCGCGCTGCTCGCGGTCTTCGCCGTCTGGATGCGCCGTCGCCTCAAGGAGACCCATCCGTGAGCAACGCAGCCTACGATCGCCTGAAGGCACGCTTCGCCCGCATCGCGACGCTGAACGAGGCGGCTTCCATGCTGCATTGGGATGCCTCCGCCGTGATGCCGCCGGGCGGCGGCGCGGCGCGGGGCGAACAGCTCGCGACGCTCGCCGGCCTCGCGCATGAACTGCTGATCGCACCCGAGGTCGCCGACGACCTCGCGGCCGCCGCGGCCGAAGGCGGCTGGGACGCCGCCAACCTCGAACTCATGCGCCGCGGCCATCGCCGCGCCACCGCGCTGCCGACCGCGCTGGTCGAAGCCAGCACGCGGGCCAACTCCGCCTGCGAGAAGATCTGGCGCGACGCCAAGGCCGCCGCCGATTTTGCCCGCGTGCGTCCGGCGCTGGAGACCGTCGTGACGCTCCAGCGGGAGATCGCGGCCGCCCTCGCCGCGGCGACCGGGCTCTCGCCCTACGATGCGTTGATGGATGGCTACCAGCGCGGCGTCACGGCGGCCGACGTGGAGCCGGTCTTCGCCGCCTACGAGGCCTTCCTCGCGGACGCCTTGCCGCGCGCCGAGGCGATCCAGGCGGCGCGCCCGGCGCCCGTCGCACCGCAAGGTCCCTTCCCGGTCGCGACGCAGCGGGTGCTCTGCCGGACGCTGTCGGCGGCCCTCGGCCTCGACTACGCGCATGCGCGCCTCGACGAGAGTCTGCATCCCTTCTGCGGCGGCACGCCGAGCGATGTCCGCATCACCACCTTCTACAGCGAGGCGGAATTCGGGAAGTCGCTGCTCGGCGTGCTGCACGAGACCGGCCATGCGCTCTACGAACGCGGCCTGCCGGAGGCGCAGGCCCGCCAGCCGGTCGGCGAGGCAGCAGGCATGGCGGCGCATGAATCGCAGAGCCTGATCATGGAGATGCAGGCCTGCCGCTCGGAGGCCTTCCTGCGCTTCCTCGGCCCGAAGCTGCACGCGGCCTTCGGCGGCGACGCCGCACCCTACGCGCCCGACAACCTGGCGCGGCTCTGGCGCCGCGTCGGGCGCGGCTTCATCCGCGTCGATGCCGACGAGCTGACCTATCCCGCCCATGTCATCCTGCGCTTCCGGCTGGAGCGGGCGATGATCGCCGGCGAGCTCGCGGTCGCCGACCTGCCCGGCGCCTGGAACGAGGGCATTCATCGGCTGCTCGGCATCACGCCGCCCGATGATGCGCTGGGATGCCTGCAGGACATCCACTGGCATGACGGCGCCTTCGGCTACTTCCCGAGCTACACGCTGGGTGCGATGGCCGCCGCCCAGCTCATGCGCGCGGCCCGCGCGGCGGAGCCGGGTCTCGATGCCGCGCTGGCCGCCGGCGACACCGCGCCGCTGCTCGGCTGGCTGCGTCGCCACGTCCACGGCGAAGGCGCCCGGCTCGGCTTCCAGGACCTGCTGCGCCAGGCGACGGGCAAGCCGCTCGACCCCGCCGACTTCACCGCCCACCTGACCGAGCGCTACCTGACCGCCTGATCCGACGCGGTGCGGAGATGCTCGACCAGCCGCCGCGCATGCGGGGCGAGGGCGGCCAGGTCGCGGACCACGATGCGCAGCTCGCGGACCGCCCAGGCATCGGCGAGCGGGATCGCTTCGATCGCCAGTGCCCGGCGCGCGGCGCGGGCCGTCGTCTCCGGCACGATGCCGACGCCGACGCCGGCCTCGACCATCCGGCACACCGCATCGAAGGAGCGCAGCCGCACGCGCAGCCGGATGCGGCCGCCGATGCGCGCGGCGCGCCCGGCCAGGAAGCGCTGCAGAGCGCTCGCGGCATCGAGCCCGACCAGGTCGTGCGCCAGCACCGCGGCGAAATCGATTGAGGCGAGCCCGGCGAGGGCATGGCCGGCCGGCACCACCAGCACGAAGCGGTCGCGGCCGAAGGGATGCGTCTCGAGCCCGCCGGCATCGGCGGTCGCGGCGACGATGCCGATCTCGGCGACGCCTTCCGCGACCAGGCCGATGATCTCGTCCGACAGCCGCTCCTGCAGGTCGACCGTCACCTGCGGATGGGCGGCGAGGAAGCGCCCCAGCGCCTCCGGCAGATGCTCGGTCAGCGCATTGGTGTTGGACAGCATGCGGACATGGCCGGCGCCGCCCGGCCCGGCATGGGAGGCGAGCTCCGCCTGCATCCGCTCGGCCGCGGCGAGCAGCGTCCGGGCATGGCTCAGCAGGGCATGGCCGGCCGGGGTGAGGGTGGTCCCGGTGCGGCCGCGCTCCAGCAGGCGGGCGCCGATCGCGGTCTCCATGCCGCGGATCCGGGTGCTGGCGGCGGCGAGGGCGAGGTTGGCGCGGCCGGCGCCGCCGGTGATGCTGCCGGCTTCGGCGACGTGGCGGAACAGGCGCAGGTCGTCGAGGTCGAGATGCATGGCGCCTTCGTGCTCCGCGAAGGCTCCCTCGTGCAACTGCGGATTCCGTGGGGTTTTCCTGGCTGCCACATTCGCCTGGACGGAAGCCAGGGGGAGACATGGGCGGCCTCGCGCTGCCCGCCGCGCTGACGGCGGGCACCATCCTGCTCTGGGCGAGTGCGCGGCTGCCGGACTACCTGGTGGCGCTGCTGTTCTTCGCCGCCGCGGCGGCGTCGCGGGCGGCGCCGCCGGAGGTGATCTTCGCCGGCTTCGCCTCGGGCGCCTTCTGGCTCGTCCTCGGCGGCTTCGTCCTGGGTGCGGCGATCCGCAAGGTCGGGCTGGCGGATCGGGTGGCGCGGCTGCTGGCCGGCCGGCTCTCCGGCTCCTGGCCGGGCATGGTCGGCGGGGTGGTCGTCCTGACCTACGCGCTCGCCTTCGTCATGCCGTCCAACATGGGCCGGATCGCGCTGCTGATGCCGATCGTCATGGCGCTCGCCGACCGGGCCGGGCTTGCGGAAGGCTCGCGCGGGCGGATCGGGCTGGCGCTCGCGGTCGGCTTCGGCACCTTCCAGCTCTCCTGCTCCATCCTGCCGGCCAACGTGCCGAACCTCGTCCTGGCGGGGGCGGCGGAGGCGGCGCATGGGATCCGCTTCGCCTACCTGCCCTGGCTGCTGCTGCACGCGCCGGTGCTCGGGCTGCTGAAGGGTCTCGTCCTCGTCGCGCTGGTCAGCCGGATGTTCCCGGCCGCACCCCGCGCGCTCGCGCCCGCCGGGCCGGCGGCGCCGCTCTCGGCGGCGGAGCGCCGGCTCGGCCTGCTGCTGGCGGCAACCCTCGGCCTCTGGGCGACGGATGCCTGGCACGGCGTCGCGCCGGCCTGGATCGGGCTTGCCGCCGCCTGCCTCTGCCTGCTGCCGCGCATCGGCGTGCTGACCGGGGAGGAGTTCGCGGCCGGCGTCAACATCCGCACCTGCCTCTATGTCGCCGGCATCCTCGGCCTCGCGAGCCTGGTCGCTGCGAGCGGCCTCGGCGGGGCGCTCGGCCGCGGCCTCGCGGCGGTGGCGCCGCTGCGGCCGGAGGCGCCCTTCGCGAGCTTTGCGGGCCTCGCCGCGATCGCCGCCCTGCTCGACTTCGCGGTCACCGCGAATGGCGTGCCGGCGCTGTACACGCCGCTCGCCGGGTCGCTCGCGGCGGCATCGGGCCTGCCGCTCGCGACCGTGCTCATGGTCCAGGTGTTCGGCTATGCGACGCCGGTGCTGCCCTACCAGGCCTCGCCGGTCGTGGTCGCGATGGGGATGGCGGCGGTGCCGGCGCGCGACGGGCTCATGCTCTCGCTGGCCCTCGCCACGGTCAGCGCCGCGCTGCTGCTGCCGCTCGACTACGCCTGGTTCGCGCTGCTCGGTGCCATGGGATGAGCGCAAACTGGCTGACGATGCTGGTGGAGCCGGAGCCGCCGACGCTGGTCGCGCTGACCAATTGCGGCGATCCGTCCATGCTCGTCTCCGCCAAGGTCACCGAAGGGCTGCTCGCCTACGGTCTCGACATGGCGCCGCGCGCGCAGCTCGCGATCGGCTGGTCGGTGTCCGACGATGCGCGGTGCTTCACCTTCCGGCTGCGCCGCGGCGTGCGCTGGCACGACGGCGCGCCCTTCACCTCCCGCGACGTCGCCTCCTCCATCGCGCTGCTGCGGGAGGCGCATGGGCGCGGGCGCGCCACCTTCGCCGATCTCGTCGCGGTCGAGACGCCGGATGCGCATACCGCGGCGATCCGGCTGTCGCGGCCGGCACCCTTCCTGCTGCATGCGCTGGCAGCCTCGGAAGCCCCGATCACGCCGGCGCATCGCTATGCCGGCATCGCGGCCGAAGCCAGCCCGAACGGCAGCGCGCCGATCGGCACCGGCCCCTACGTGTTCCGCGAATGGGTGCGCGGCAGCCATCTCCGCCTCGAACGCAATGCCGATTACTGGGACCGCGGCCGGCCGCGGGTCGATGGCCTGCTCATCCGCTTCATCGCCGATGCGGATACGGCACTGGCCGCGATCGAAGCCGGCGCGATCGACCTCGCTCCCGGCACGCCGGTGCCGCCGCAGGCGCTGCGGCGGCTGGCGGCGAACCCGCGCCTCCGCCTGGTCACCGAGGGCTATGGCTATCTCAACCAGGTGGTGCGGCTCGAGTTCAACCTCGGCCATCCGGTGATGGCGCGCGACGTGGTGCGCCGGGCGATCGCGCAGGCGATCGACCGCGACGCGCTGGTCGCGGAAGCCTGGTGCGGCCATGCGGTGCCGGCGACCGGCCCGATCAGCCCGGACCTGCCCGAATTCCAGGCGCCGGGCCTCGCAGTGCCGGGTTTCGACCCAGCGGCGGCCGAGGCGCTGCTGGATCAGGCCGGGCTGCCGCGCGGGCCGGACGGCGTGCGGCTCCGCCTGCCGCTCGACGTCATCCCCGCCGGCGAGGGCTATCGCCGCACGGCGGCGGGCGTGGCGGCGGCGCTGGCCGCGATCGGCATCGCCGCCACGCTGCGGGAGCAGGGTTTCGGGGACTACATCCGCCGCGTCTATGCCGATCGCGACTTCGCCTTCGCGGTCGGCCGCATGAACCACATGTTCGACCCGACCGTCGGCGTGCAGCGCATCTACTGGTCGCGGAACATCCGCCCTGGTGTCGCCTTCTCCAACGGCTCCGGCTACCGCAGCGCCGAGGCCGACGACCTGCTGGAGCGCGCCGCGGTCGCTGCCGATCCTGAGGCGCGGCGGGCGCTGTTCCGCGCCTTCCAGGCGCGGGTGGTCGCGGACCTGCCCGACATCGCCTTGCTCGCGCCCCGCCAGGTCACGATCGCGACCGCCCGAATCCGCGACCACACGGTCACCGCGGACGGCGCCGCCGGCAACCTGGCCGATATCCGGATCCTTCCCGACTGAGCCAGCCGCGATGACAAAAAATACGTTGCGATTTCGCTTCGATCTGGCTCATCCTGCCGGTCGCCAGCCGGGAGGCCAGCATGTCGGGAAGCTTCAACGAGACGAAATTCAAGGCCTTCATCGCCAACATCAACCTGCAGCACTTCGGCCACGAGGAGCTGCTGGTCGGCCGCTACAAGGCCGATAACGGGCCGCCGCCCGAGCATCTCTGGGACAACATCGTGCCGACCATCGTGGTGCTGGACGCGCTGCGCGAGGAATACCAGGCCTCGATCAAGCTGATCAGCGTCTACCGCACCGAAGCCTACAACGACCCGAGCAAGCATCCCGGGCGGGCGCCGACCAGCACCCACCAGGCCTTCTCCGCGATCGACTTCCAGGTGGACGGCGTGAAGCCCGATACGGTGCGCGCCAAGCTCCGCGAATGGGAATGCAGCAAGGTGTTCTGGTCGGGCTACGAGTTCAAGCGCGTGGACGCCAAGCTCTCGGGCGGCAAGACCATCAAGATGGGGCCGATGTGGAAGATGCGGCCGGCCGGCGCCTATTGGGGCGTCGAGTTCCAGTTCCGCGGCTACGTGAAATCCTACGGCACCAGCTTCACCCATCTCGACACCCGCGGCCTGACGAACTCCAGCCCCGGCGACACCCACCACGGCGAAGGCGCCGACGAGTGGGGCGCGTAGCGCCGCCTCAGCCCGCCGCCGGCCGAAGCAGCGCCGCGCGGATCCAGACCGCGAGCGCCAGCACGATCGCGGCGGCCAGGCCGAGCCCGGCGCCGTAGCCCGCGGCCGCGATGACCTGGCCGAAGATCAGCGAGCCGATGCTCTGCCCGAAGAACAGCGCCATCGCGAAGGCGGAGACCGCGGTCGCCCGTGCCTCCGGCAGGGCTTCGGTCGCCCGCGTCTGCAGCACGCCGTGGAAGGTGAAGAAGGCGAGGCCGATCAGCATCTGCAGGCCCGCCACCACCCACCAGCCCGCCGTCTCCCCGAAGACGGGGGCCAGCGCCATGCCGCCCAGCAGCAAACAGAGCGCCACGCCGCCGATCAGGATCGAGCCGCGTTCGCCGAAGCGGGCGATCAGGCGGCGCGCCAGGCGGGTATAGGCAAAGGCGCCGATGCCGAAGCCCGCCACCACGAAGCCAGCCTCTCCGGCCGAGAGGTGGAAACGCTCGATCAGGTAGGCGCCGATGAAGGGGAAGGCGCCGCCGAACAGGCAGAACCCGTCGACGAAGGTCGCCAGCAGCAGCAGCCGCCCGGTCCGCCGCCGGAGGATGGTGTAGTAGCCGGCGATGCCGCGGCCGCCCTCGGCCTGCGGCGGCCGCTGCCACAGCGCGGCCCCGAGCCGGATGGCCAGCAGCACCCCGATCGCGAGCGCCAGCGTGCCGAGCACCAGGAAGGAGGCCCGCCAGCCGGCATGCTCGCCGACCACGCCGGAGACCGGCCCGGCCAGCAGCTGCGCCAGCACCATGCCGGTCAGGAACCGCCCGAGCATCGCCTGGCGGTCCTGGTAGGGCACGTTGTCGCTGATCCAGGCGATCGAGAGCGGGATGATCGCGCCCGCGACCGCGCCGGTCAGCGCGCGCAACGCGACCATGGTGCCGAGGCCGGTGGCCAGCGCGCAGGCCGCGGTGCAGAGGCCGTAGAGCATCAGCGCCAGCCAGGCGACGCGCAGCTTGCCCTGCCGGTCGCCGACCGGCCCCACCACCACCTGGCCCGCGCCATAGGCCAGCGCGAAGGCCGCGATCATCGCCGAGGCCGCGCCGACCGTGGTGCCGAACTCGCCGGCGACCATCGGCAGCAGCGGATCGAGCAGCCGCATGCCGCAGCCGGTGGCGAAAGCGGCGGCGGAGAGCCAGGGCAGGATGGAAAGGTCGGCGCCTGGCCCCTTGCCGCTCACGGCAAGGCGTCGAGCTGGCGCTGCACCAGATTGCGCCAGGGCGCATCGGCCGGCGTCGCGGCGAGCAGCGCGCGCCAAGTGGTGCGCGCCTCCTCCGGCCGGCCGGCGCGCAGCGCCGCGAGGCCGGCCAGGAAGCGCAGCCGCGGGTCGCCCGGCCGCGCCGCGACGGCGCGCGCCAGCACCGGCACCGCGGCTTCCGCCCGGCCCTGCTCGATCTCCATCTCCGCCAGGTCGCCGGCGAGCCCGGCATCGAAGCGGATGGCAAGCGCCCGGCCCCAGGCCTCGGCCGCCGCCTCGGTGCGGTCGCGGGAGCGTTCGGCATTGCCGAGCAGCACATAGCCCTGCCGCGCCGCCTCGCTCGCGGGATCGAGCTGTGCGAGGCGGGCGCGCAGCGCATCGATCAGCGCCTGTTCCTGCGCCGCCGCCTCCTGCCGGAGGGTGTAGGGCGCCGAGGGCATGTCCGGCGTGCCGCGCACGAGATAGAGCCCGACCGCCAGCAGCGGCACCAGCGCCAGCACCAGGAGCAGCGGACGCGACGCGCGGCGCGCCTCGGCCGCGGGGAAGGCTTCCGGCGCGGCAAGCCGCCGGCGCTGCAGCTCGAGCAGCGCCGCACGATGCGCGCCATCGTCCATCCGGCCTTCCTCGCGCTCGCGGTCGAGCTCGGCCTGTTGCGCGGCATGCAGCGCGCGGTCGGCCTCGGCGCGGCCGCGCGCGCGCGCCGGGCGCAGCAGCGCGGCGGCAAGCGGCAGCAGCGCCAGGACGGCGAGCAGCGCAACCGCAAGCCAGGTCATGCGCGCGGCGTCTCGTCGAGCTCGGCGAGGCGCCGGCGTTCGGCCTCGGTCAGCGGCATCGGCTCCGGCGTCGCGGCGATCCGCCGGCGCATCAGCAGCACCGCGACCAGGCCGCCGCCGAGGGCCAATGCCGGCGTCGCCCAGAGCAGCGCGGTCACCGCATTCACCGGCGGCCGCAGCAGCACGAAATCGCCGTAGCGGGCATGAACGAACTCGATGATCCGCCCGCGCTCCTCGCCGGCCGCGACCCGTTCGCGCACGATGCGACGGAGGTCGCGCGCGATGTCGGCGTCGCTGTCCTCGATCGACTGGTTCTGGCAGACGAGGCAGCGGAGGTCGCGCCCGATCTCGGCCGCCCGCGCTTCCTGCGCCGGGTCGCGCAGCCGCTCCTCCGGCGTGCCGACGGCGGCGAGGGCGGGCAGCGCGAAAAGCAGCGCAAGCGTCGCAAGCCACTTCATGCGTAGCGGCTCAGCAGCGGCGTGATGTCCTGCTCGAGAATCTCCGGCGTCACCGGCCCGGCCCAGCGCCAGCGCACGAGGCCCGCCTTGTCGAACAAATAGGTCTCCGGCACGCCATAGACGCCCCAGTCGATCGCGACGCGGCCGGGCTCGTCGCGGCCCAGGCGGCGGAAGGGATTGCCGTGGCGCGCGAGGAAGGTCGCCGCGTCCGGCGCGCGGTCCTTGTAGTTCACGCCGAACACCGGCACGCCCTGGCGCGAGAGGCGGATCAGCTGCGGATGCTCGACGATGCAGGGCACGCACCAGCTCGCCCAGAAATTCACCAGGAACGGCCGGCCGACGCCCTGCAGGTCGGCGGCCGCGAGCGCCGGCAGGCCGGGCCCCTCCAGCGGCGGCAGCGCGAAATCGGGCGCCGGGCGGCCGATGAGCTGGGACGGCACGCCGCGCGGGTCGTAGCTGCCGGTGCGCAGGCCGCGGAGCATGGCATAGAAGCCGGCGCCGCCGGCGGCGGCCAGGCCAAGAGGCGCGAACAGCAGCCAGCGGCGGCGCGGCCTGGTCACGTCACTCATACCGATTGCGTCGCCCCTTTGGGCGCCGGTGCCGAGACCCGCATCCGCCGGTCGGAGAGCGAGAGCGCGCCGCCCGCCGCCATCACCAGCGCGCCGAGCCAGATCCAGGGCGCCAGCGGGTTGTGGTGCAGGCGGAGCACCGCCGCGCCCTCCCGCTCGTCGCCCAGCACCGCGTAGAGGTCGCGGAACAGGTTGGTGTGGATCGCCGCCTCCGTCGTCGTCATGCGCGCGACCGGGAAGGCGCGGCGATCGGCTTCCATCACCGCGACGACGGCGCCGCCCTGGGTGACCGTGATGGTGGCGCGGCGCGCCGACCAGTTGGGCCCGGCGACGTCGCCCACACCTTCCAGCCGCCATTCGTAGCCGCCGAGCGCGGTGCGCTCGCCTGGCCGCAACTGCACCAGCGTATCGGTCGCGAGGCCCATGCCGGCGATGCCGGCGATGGTGACGCCGAGCCCGGCATGGGCGATCGCCGCCCCCCAGGCGCTGCGCGGCAGGTTGCGCGCGCGGTTGAGTGCATTGCCGAAGCGGGTGCGGAAGGCGCCGCTGCGGTCGAGGATGTCGGCGGCGGCACCGCAGAGGATCCAGGCCGCGGCGCCGAAGCCGATCGCCGGCCAGACCGGCGCCCCGGCCACGAGGAGTGCCAGCAGCACGATGCCGAGTGCCGCCGCCATCGCCCACCACAGGCGCTGCAGGGCGCCGGCGATGTCGGCGCGCTTCCAGGGCAGCATCGGCCCGACCGCCATGGCGGCGACCAGCGGTGCCACGAGCGGCAGCGTCGCGCTGTTGAAGAAGGGCGGCCCCACCGAGATCCGCGCCCCCAGCACGATGTCGGCGAACATCGGATACAGCGTGCCGACCAGCACCACCGCCAGGATCGAGCAGAGCAGCAGGTTGTTCAGCACCAGCGCGCCTTCGCGGGAGATCGGTGCGAACAGGCCGACCGGCGCCAGCCGCCCGGCCCGCCAGCCGAACAGCGCGAAGGCGCCGCCGACATAGAGCATCAGGAGTGCGAGGATGAAGATGCCGCGCGACGGGTCGCTGGCGAAGGCATGCACCGAGTTCAGCACGCCGGAGCGCACCAGGAAGGTGCCGAGCAGCGACATCGCGAAGGCGAGGATGGCCAGCAGCACGGTCCAGGTCTTCAGCGCCTCCCGCTTCTCGACCACGATCGCCGAATGCAGCAGCGCCGCCCCCGCGAGCCAGGGCAGCAGGGAGGCGTTCTCGACCGGGTCCCAGAACCAGAAGCCGCCCCAGCCGAGCTCGTAATAGGCCCACCAGGAGCCGAGTGCGATGCCGAGGGTCAGGAAACTCCAGGCGGCGAGCGACCAGGGCCGCACCCAGCGGCCCCAGGCGGCATCGACGCGGCCTTCCAGCAGGGCGGCCACGGCGAAGGCGAAGGTCACCGCATAGCCGACATAGCCGAGGTAGAGCAGCGGCGGATGGAAGGCGAGGCCGGGGTCCTGCAGCACCGGGTTGAGGCCCTGGCCGTCGGCGGCCGGCGGCCAGACGCGGTCGAAGGGGTTGCTGGTCAGCAGGATGAAGGCGTGGAAACCGACCGCGATCGCGCCGAGCACGCCGATCACCCGCGCCTGGAGTGCGCTCGGCAGGTTGCGCCCGAAGCCTGCGACGGCGCCGCCGCAGAGCGCCAGGATCAGCACCCAGAGCACCATCGATCCCTCGTGGTTCCCCCAGGCGCCGGACAGCTTGTACAGCAGCGGCTTCGCGGAATGGCTGTTGGCGACGACGTTGCTCACGCTGGTGTCGTTGACCGCGAAGCACCAGAGGAGGGCCGCGAAGGCGGTCGCGACCGCGATCAGTTGCGCGCCGGCCAGCGCCGGCGCCAGCGCCATGGCGCGCGCCGCGCCCCGCGCCGCGCCCCAGATCGGCACGACGGTCTGGAACAGCGCCAGGATGCAAGCCAGCGCCAGCGCGAAATGGCCGAGCTCGGGGATCATCCGCCGGCCCGCCCGGTCCGCGGCGCGGCGTTCCAGGTGGCGGCCGGCGGGGCCGCGCCCTGTTCGGGGTTCCAGTGCCCGCTGCGGCGGAGCGCGTCGGCGACTTCGGGCGGCATGTAGGTCTCGTCGTGGCGGGCGAGCACCTCGCTCGCGTGGAAGCTGCCGTCCGGCAGCAGCCGGCCGAGGGCGACCACGCCCTGGCCTTCGCGGAACAGGTCGGGCAGCACGCCGGCATAGGTGACGGTGACCGCATGCGGTCCGTCGGTGACGCGGAAGCGCGCGGCGGGGCGGCCGTTGCTCGCGGTCTCCCGCGTCAGGCTGCCGTTCTCGACGAGGCCGCCCAGGCGGAAGGCGCGGCTGTCGCGCGGCGCGTCGCGGACGATGTCGGAGGGCGAGCGGAAGAAGACCAGGTTGTCCTGGAAGGCGGTGAGCGTCAGCGCGGTCGCGGAGCCGATGCCGAGCGCGCAGAGGCCGAGCACCATCAGCCGGCGGCGCTTGCGGGTCATGCGCGCGGATCCAGCGCGGCCAGCCGCCGCTTCGCCGCGCGGTGACGGAGGCCGGCGCCGGCGGCGAGGCCGCCGAACACCGCGACGGTCAGCGCATAGCTGATCGCGACGTGCCACCAGTGGAGCGTCATAAGGCACTCTCCTGTTCCAGCGCCCGATCGGCCTGCCGCGGTTGCTCGTGCCGCCTGGCACTCGCGAGCTCGAGGCCGCGGATGCGCCGCTCCATCACCGCGCTGCGGACCCGCGCCAGCACCAGGGCCGCGAACAGCAGCGTGAAGCCGAGCGCCGAGACCAGCAGCGGGTACAGCATGTCGACATGCATCCCCGGCGCGGCGAGCCGCGCGACCGAGGCCGGCTGGTGCAGCGTGTTCCACCAGTCGACCGAGAATTTGATGATCGGCAGGTTGACCACGCCGACGAGCGCCAGGATGGCGCCGGCGCGGGCGCCGCGCTCCGGCTCCTCGAAGGCGCGGACCAGTGCCGCGTGGCCGAGCCAGAGGAACAGCAGCACCAGCACGCTGGTCAGCCGCGCGTCCCAGACCCACCAGGTGCCCCACATCGGCTTGCCCCAGAGGCTGCCGGTCGCCAGGCAGAGGGCGGTCGCCGCCGCACCCACCGGCGAGAGCTCCCGCGCCGCCAGGTCGGCCAGCGGGTGCCGCCAGACCAGCGACAGGATGGAGGCGATGGCGAGTCCGGCATAGCCGCCCATCGCCAGCCAGGCCATCGGGACATGGACGTACATGATCCGGACCGTCTCGCCCTGCTGCCAGTCGGGCGGCGAGAAAACGAGCGCCCAGAGCAGGCCGGCCGCGGTGGTGGCCAGCGCCGCGGCCCAGAGCCAGGGCATGAGGGCGGCGGTCGTCCGCAGGAAGCGGCCGGGATTGGCGAAGCGATGCAGGCCGCGGCCGGGCGGATCGGGCGCCTTCCGGGCTTGGGTGCTGGCGTTCACGCGGACAAGCTAGCCGCAAGCCGCGGCGGTTTGAAGCCGCTGGCGCAAATCCAACGGTAACGGCAGGCTGCCCTCATGACCAAGCCCGCGCATTGGCTCGTGAAGAGCGAGCCCGACGCCTTCTCCTGGGACCAGCAGGTCGCGAACGGGACGGAAGCCTGGACCGGCGTCCGCAACCACCAGGCATCCGCCTTTCTCAAGGCCATGAAAATCGGCGACCTCGCCTTCTTCTACCATTCCAACGAGGGGAAGGAGGTGGTGGGCGTGGTCCGCGTGGCGCGCGAGGCCTATCCGGACCCGACCGACGACACCGGGCGCTGGGTCTGCGTCGACATGCAGGCGGTCTCCCCGGTGCCGAAGCCGGTGACGCTGGCCGTGATCAAGGCGGAGCCGAAGCTCGAGGGCATCGCGCTTACGCGGCAGAGCCGGCTGTCGGTGATGCCCGTCTCGTCCGCGCATTGGGCGGTGATCGCCAGGCTCGGGGGCTGGAAGGCACCGAAGGCTTGAGCGAGGACGCGCCGGAGAGGCTGCTTTGCCGGATGGATGAGATCCCGGATGGCGGATCGCGGGGGTTTCCGCCGGCGCCCGGCGGCTTCACCGGCCTGTTCGCGATCCGCCGCGGCGACCTGGTTCTCGTCTACGTCAACAGCTGCCCGCATCTCGGCCTGCCGCTCGACCCGGTGCCGCACCGCTTCCTCGATGCAAGGGGGGAGCACATCGTCTGCGCCGCGCATGACGCGCGCTTCCGGGTCACGGATGGCGGCTGCTTCCACGGCCCCTGCTTCGGGGAAGCGCTGGAGCCGGTCGCCGTGCGGATCGATGCCGAGGGCGCGGTCTTCGTGGCCGCCGACGCCGGATTGTAGCAGCCCGCCACGAGCGCCCCGTGGCCGCCGCAATCGCCCCGAAACCACCTTGGCGGCGCCCCTCGGCCGCCCTGCGGGCGGGGTCCACTCCGGGTTGCGCCACACCCACCAAGGAGGGTCTCCGATGCGCCAGAGCCTGAAGTCTTCCCTCGCCGCCGCCGCCCTGCTGACCGGCATGTCCTTCACTGCCATGGCGAGCGGCACCGCGCCCGCGCCCGCCGCGACCGGCACGCCGCCCGCCGCCGGCGCCACCCAGACCCAGCGGCCGGCCGCCGCGGCGCCCGTCGCCGGCACCAGCCAGACGCAGCGCCCGGCCGCCGGCCAGGCGGTGCGCCCGGCCACCCCGGCACAGCCGGGCGGCAGCGCCAGCAGCAGCACGACCACCCGCCCGCAGACCACCGCGCCCGCCGCGGCCCCGCGCGCGGAGGCCCGCCCCGCGACGCCGGCGACCCCGGCCGCACCGGTCCCGGCGCGGGTGAACTGAGCGGCGGGCTGGCGGGTCCGGTATCCTGAACCGACGGGCCCGTCGGCGCTGACCGCCTGGGAGAGCCGTCCGGCCATGCGGCCGGGCGGCTTTTCCGTGCCGGGGTCGCGCCCATATCCCGGGCATGACCCCGCTCTCCGTCCTCGATCTTTCCCCCGTGCCGGAAGGCAGCGATGCCGGCCAGGCGCTCCGCAACTCGCTCGACCTCGCGCGCCATGCCGAGGGGCTGGGCTATGCCCGCTACTGGATGGCGGAGCACCACAACATGCCCGGCATCGCCAGCGCCGCGACGGCGGTCGCCCTCGCGCATGTGGCGGCCGGCACCAGCCGCATCCGGATCGGCGCCGGCGGCATCATGCTGCCGAACCATGCGCCGCTGATGGTGGCGGAGCAGTTCGGCACCCTGGCCGCGCTGCATCCCGGCCGCGTCGATCTCGGCCTCGGCCGCGCCCCGGGCTCGGACCAGCTCACCGCCCGCGCCATGCGCCGCAACCTCGCGGGCGATGCCGGCGACTTCCCGCGCGACGTGCTGGAGCTGCTGGCCTATTTCCGCCCCGCCGAGCCCGGCCAGGCGGTGCAGGCGGTCCCCGGCGCCGGGCTCGACGTGCCGGTCTGGATCCTCGGCTCCTCGACCTTCGGTGCGGAGCTCGCGGCGGCCCTCGGCCTGCCCTATGCCTTCGCCTCGCATTTCGCGCCGGCGCAGATGGCCGATGCCGTCGCCCTCTACCGCGCGAATTTCCGCCCGTCGGAGCGGCTGGCAGCGCCTTACGTGATGCTCGGCGTCAACGTCTTCGCCGCCGATACCGACGCCGAGGCACGCCTGCTGTTCTCATCCCTGCAGCAGGCCTTCATCAACCTCCGCACCGGGCGCCCGGGCAAGCTGCCGCGCCCGCGCGCCGATTTTGAGGCTGGGCTCGAGCCTTATGCGAAGGCCATGCTCGATGCGTCGCTGTCCTGCTCGATCGTCGGCGGCCCGGAGGCGGTGCGCGCCGGCCTCGCCCAGTTCATCGCCCGTACCGGTGCCGACGAATTGATGGTGACCGCCCAGATCCACGACCCCGCCGCCCGCCGCCGTTCCTTCGCGATCCTCAAGGACGCGCATGCGGAGATGAAGCAAGCAGCGTAGAGAACCAAAAAAAGCTCAGCCGCAGGCCGCCACTGGTTTCAGCGGAGCGAGCGCAGCGTTGCTCCGGGGCCGCACGGCGGCCCCGCGCGCGACCATCAGCTGCGCCGGGTGCGCACCCGGCAGCGCGCAAGCCAAGCCGGCGGATGCCGGCGCCGGCGCTTGAGGACAATGAAAACTTTGCCGGCGTTCGAGGTCAAAGCATATGCCCGAAGCGGCGGGCCTTGGTTTCCAGGTAGTGGTCGTTGACGCCGTTGGCTTCGAACTGGTGCGCTTCCCGCCCCTCGATCGCGATGCCGCAGGCGGCGAGGCCCGCGAGCTTGTCGGGGTTGTTCGTCAGCAGCCGCACCTTCGGCACGCCGAGCTCGCGGAGCATGGTGGCCGCGACCAGGAAGTTGCGCTCGTCGGCGCCGTAGCCGAGGGCGCGGTTCGCATCGAGCGTGTCGAGCCCCTGGTCCTGGAGCGTATAGGCGCGGAGCTTGTTCACGAGGCCGATGCCGCGCCCTTCCTGCGCCAGATAGAGCAGGACGCCCGCACCTTCGGCGGCCATGCGCTTGATCGCGCCGCGGAGCTGCGGGCCGCAATCGCAGCGGAGCGAGCCGAGCAGGTCGCCGGTGAAGCATTCGGAATGGGCGCGGACCAGCGGCGCGCCGCCAGCAGCGACCATCGCCTCGACCTGGCCGATCAGGATCGCCAGATGCTCGATGCCGCCATCGGCGGCGCGGAAGGCGACGATGCGCGCATCCGGCGCATCCTCGAGCGGCACCTCGGCGGACGCGACCCGGCGGAGCGAGCCGGCGGCGGAGGCGGGGTAGTCCAGCACGTCGGCCGCCGGCACGCTCAGGAGCGTCAGGCGCTGGGCAACGGCTTCCGTGGCAGGGGCCGCGACGAGGGCCGGCAGCAGGCGGCCGAGCTTGGCGAGCGCCAGCGCCGCGCGGGCGAGCGGCGGCGCCGGCGCCCGTTCCGGGGTTTCGGGCAGCAGGTCGGTCGCGACCGGATCGGCCAGGCGCCGGAGGGCTGCCGGATCGAACAGCGCCGGCGGCAGCCGGACCGCGACGGCGCCGGCATCCTCGGCGCGGTCGGCCTGGACCTGCGGCACCGGCCGATGCAGGACGGCGGCGGCGCGCACCGGCGCCAGCAGCAGCACCGGCGGCGTCAGCGCGGCTTCGCAGAGCGCGGCCAGGCCCTTGGCGCCGACCGTCTCGGCGGCGGCCACCAGCAGCGCGCCTTCCGGCCCGTGGATCAGCACCGGGGTGCCGCGACGGAGATCGGAGACGGCGCGGTGCACCCCGCGCAGCGCCAGGGTTTCCGGATCGGGGCCGGCTTCCTGCCGGCCGGCGAGGCTGTTGGACGCAAGGCTGCCGTTGCTGGTCATGACGTGTATTGGCGTTCCATTTTCCATATGCCGCGCCGCGAATGTGGCATCGCGACGGCAGAGGCCCAGAGGGGGACGGCGGAATAATCGGCGACGCAACGGCGGGGATCGGCGAAGGTTCCCCTCCGGTGCGGGCCTTGCCCTGTCGCATGCCGGGATGGCACCATTTTCGCCGGGGATCGTCCGCGCCCGCCGTCGCAACTCTGTGAGCGGCCGTCGCGTTCCCCCCTGCACTTTGCTAAGCCGCCTGACGACACGCGACCTCCGCGTCGCTGAGGTAAGGAGTTCCAATGCCGGGTCCGAGGCCAGTCCTGATCGTGGATGACGATGAAGCGCTGCGCGGCACGCTCGCGGAGCAGCTCGCCATCGACCAGGAGTTCGAGACGGCGGAGGCCGGCTCCTCGGCGGAGGCCGAGGCCATGCTGACCACGGCCGATCGCCGCTTCGACGCCGTGCTGCTCGATATCGGCCTGCCCGACGGCGACGGGCGGGAGCTCTGCACCAAGCTGCGCCGGCACGGGCTGCGCATGCCGGTCATCATGCTGACCGGCGCGGATGCCGAAGCCGACGTGGTGCGTGGCCTCGATGCCGGGGCCAATGACTACATCGCCAAGCCCTTCCGGCTTGCCGAGCTGCTGGCGCGGCTCCGCGCCCAGCTGCGCGTCTTCGACAATTCCGAGGATGCGGTCTTCACCATCGGGCCCTACGTCTTCCGCCCTTCGGCCAAGATGCTGCTGGAGCAGGCGCGCAACCGGAAGATCCGGCTGACCGAGAAGGAAGCCGCGATCCTGAAATACCTCTACCGGGCCGGCGGCCGGCCGGTGCCGCGCCAGATCCTGCTGAACGAGGTCTGGGGCTACAATTCCGCGGTCACCACCCACACGCTCGAGACGCATATCTATCGCCTGCGCCAGAAAGTGGAGCCGGACCCGACGGCGGCCCGCCTGCTGCTGACCGAAGGCGGCGGCTACCGCCTGGACCCGGCGCCGGGGGACTAGCATCTGGCGGATCGGTTTCTTCGACCGATCCGAGGCCGCGAATGCGGCCCGCCGGCAGTCCGGCGAAAGGCAAGCGGCCGGAGGCCGCGCCCGCCGTCCGAGGGTCAGCGAAGCTGGGGATTGTCGAAGTCGGGGCGCCGCCAGCGGGCGAGCGCCTGGCCGAGCGCCTCGGCGAGCGCTTCGCGCTCGGCTTCCGCAAGCGGCAGGCCGATCGCGGTGCTCTGGTCGCGCTGCAGCACCGCCGGCCGGCCGCCGGAATCGCGGCCGAGCCGGGCCCAATAGGGATCGATGCGAATGATGCGGCGCCGGCCGCGATGGTCGGTGCGGCTGATCGTGAGCGCCTCCGGCGTCAGCACCAGCGTCTCGCTGATCCGTCGCGACCAGCGGACGTGCAGCGCGACGAGGGTCAGCATCAGCACCACCTCGGCGCCGAGGAAGCCCAGTACCGGCCAGGCGCCGAGCAGCAGGAACAGCAGCGCCGGCAGCGACGACAGCGCGGTCAGCAGCACCGCCAGCGCACGGAAGCCGCGCCGCGTCAGGCTGCGGGGCGGCGTGCAGACGGCTTCGAACAGGATCTGTCCCGCGCTGGCTGGCATCGGGGGCCAGCTTAGGATAACCCTCGGAACACGCCAGCATGCCGATCCCGAGAGTCCGGAACCCGACCAGACCACTGCATGGCAGCGCCGCCGCGCCGCGCCGCGCCCGGATGATGGCGGCGCCGCAGGCGGCGTCCTTCATCCGGGCGCTGGCCGAGGCCAATCCGGCGCCGGAGACCGAGCTCCTCTACGCCGATCCCTTCACGCTGCTGGTCGCCGTGGTCCTCTCGGCACAGGCGACCGACGCCTCGGTCAACCGGGCGACGCCCGCCCTCTTCGCCGCGGCGCCCACGCCCGAAGCCATGGCGACGCTCGGCGCCGAGGGCATCGGGCCGTTCATCCGCCGCATCGGCCTGTGGCAAGGCAAGGCGCGGAACGTCGCGGCGCTGTCCCGATTGCTGGTGGAGCGCCACGCCGGCCAGGTGCCGGCCGACCGCGCGGCGCTGGAAGCGCTGCCGGGGGTCGGCCGCAAGACCGCCAACGTCGTGTTGAACGTCGCCTTCGGGGAGGAGGCGATGGCGGTCGACACCCACATCTTCCGGATCGGCAACCGCACCGGCCTGGCGCCCGGCCGCACGGTGCGGGAGGTGGAGGACCGGCTGGTCGCGCGCTGCCCGCCGGAGCTGCTGCGCCAGGCGCATCACTGGCTGATCCTGCACGGCCGCTACGTCTGCAAGGCGCGCGCGCCGGAGTGCTGGCGCTGCCCGGCGATCGGATACTGCAATTACCGCGACAAGGTGCTCACGCCGGGCGGATGAGCGCCGGATGCAGCAATTCGTAAAAATATTTTCCTGTCCCGAGACGCCGCATCGGGTTGCGCCGGGCGCCGCACGGGTTCAAACCGCCGCCTCCGTTCCGAAGTCGAGCCGCAGGCCCGCGATGCAGGTCTACCTGCCGATCGCCGAGATGTCCGTCGATGCCCTGCTGCTGCTCGGCATCGGCTTCGGCGTGGGCTGGCTCTCGGGCCTGTTCGGCGTCGGCGGCGGCTTCCTGCTGACGCCGATCCTGATCCTGATCGGCATCCCGTCGCCCGTCGCCGTCGCCTCCGGCGCCAACCAGACGCTCGGCGCCTCGGTCTCCGGCCTCATCGCGCAATGGCGGCGCGGCAACGTCGATCCGCGGATGGGCGTCGTGCTGCTCGCCGGCGGCCTGCTCGGCTCGCTCTCCGGCGTGCAGCTGTTCGCGGCACTCCGGCGCATGGGGCAGGTCGACCTCGCGGTCTCGCTGTTCTACGTGGTCGTCCTCGGCACCGTCGGCATGCTGATGGTGCGGGAAAGCGTCCGCGCCATCAGGCGCCGCAAGCGCGGCGCGGCGCCGAAGCTGCGCGAGCACACTTGGCTGCACGGGCTGCCGTTCAAGACGCGGTTCCGCAAGTCGCGGCTCTACATCTCGGTCATCCCGGTGCTGCTGGTCGGCTTCTCGATCGGCGTGCTGTCGGCGGTGATGGGCGTCGGCGGCGGGTTCATGCTGGTGCCGGCGATGATCTACCTGCTCGGCGTGCCGACCTCGGTGGTGATCGGCACCTCGCTGTTCCAGGTGGTCTTCGTCTCGGCCAACGTCACGCTGCTGCAGGCCTGGCAGGTCGGCAGCGTCGACATCGTGCTGACCATGCTGCTGCTGGCGGGCGGCGTCGCCGGCGCCCAGTTCGGCGCCGCCATGGGCCAGAAGCTGCGCGGGGAGGAAACCCGCGCCCTGCTCGGCCTGCTCGTGCTGTCGGTGGCGCTCGCGCTGCTGATCGACCTGGTGCGGACGCCGGCCCACCTCTTCACCATCGGGCCGCTGCCATGAAAGCGGCGCTGCTCCTGCTCGCCTTGTTGCTGCCGGGGTTCGCCGCGGCGCAGGCGCCGGATCAGGCCCCGGTGCCCGACACCGCGCGGCCGACGCTCGCCGCCGGCATCTCGACCCGCCTGGTCGAGGTCACCACCGGCTTCACCGGCGCCTCCATCCTCGTCTTCGGCGCCGCCGAACGGCCGCTCGGCGGCGATGACGGCGATGCGGTGCTGGTCACGGTGCGCGGCCCGCGCACGCCGCTCATCGTCCGCCGCAAGGTCGAGATGCTGGGCGTCTGGTTCAACGGCCCCGCGGCGCGTTTCCGCGACATCCCGGGCTTCTATGCGATCGCCGGCACCCGCCCGGTCTGGGAGCTGCTGCCGGAGGAGGATCGCCAGCGCGACTTCCTCGGTCTCGACACCCTGCAACTGGTGCCGAGCGGCGACCGCAACCCCGCCTTCCGGGCGGCCCTCCTGGAGCTGAAGCAGGCCGATGGCCGCTGGCAGGAACACACCGTTCCCGTCGAGGTGAATGGCGGCAGGCTGTTCCACACCCGCATCCCGCTGCCGGCGACGGTGCCGACCGGCGACTACCTGGTGGAGGTGCTGCTGGTGCGGGACCGGCGCATCGTGGCGCAGCAGACGCTCAACCTGCGCGTGGAACGGGTCGGCACCGCCGCATCCATCGCCACCATCGCGCGGGACGCGCCACTCCTCTACGGTATCGGCTGCATCGTCCTGGCGGCGGTCGCCGGCTGGCTCGGCAGCGTCGTGTTCCGGCGCGGCTGAACGAAGAGGGTTGCATGCCGAATTCGGAGGAAGCCGCCGCGGCGGCGACGCAGGCCAAGCGCGACCGCGTCTTCCTGGTGGTCGTCGACGACAGCCCGGAACGGGCGGTGGCGCTCCGCTACGCCTGCCTGCGCGCCCGGAAGGGCGGCGGCCGCGTGGCCCTCCTTCGCGTCACCGAACCCGCCGGCCTCGTCGAATGGGCGGGCGTCGGCGCCATGATGGCCGAAGAAGCACGCGAGAATGCCGAGAAGCTGCTGTCGTCGCTGGCGATCGAGGTCAACGCCATCACCGGCGGCCTGCCGATGCTGCTGATCCGCGAGGGCGATCCCCGCGACGCGCTGCTGGCCTTGCTGGAGGAGGAAGCCCGGATCTCGATCCTGGTGCTCGCTTCCTCGATCGGCGGCTCCGGCCCCGGGCCGCTGATTTCGGCGCTCACCGGCCGCTATGCCTCGCGGCTCCGGGTGCCGATGACCATCGTCCCCGGCAACCTCGACGACCAGGAACTCGAGCGAGTGACCTAGGCTACTCGGCCTTTCCGGCGACGACGACCATCGCGGGCTTCAGCAGCCGGCCGTTCAGGGTCCAGGCCGGGGTCCAGGCCTGGATCACGGTGCCGGGTGCGGTGCCGTCCGGGGCCGGCTGCTCGGCCATCGCCTGGTGCAGCTCCGGGTCGAAAGCCTGGCCCGTCGCGTCCTGCTTCTGGATGCCGTGCCGCTCCAGGATGCCGATGAAGGCGCGCTCCACGCCCTCGAAGCCGCCGCGCAGCTTGCCGAACAGCTCCGGCTCCTGCTCGGCCGCCGGCGGGATCGCGGCCAGGCCGCGCGCCAGGTTGTCGGCCGCCTCCACCACGTCCTTGGCAAAACGCTGGATCGCGAAGTTGCGCGCATCCGCAACCTCGCGCTGGGTGCGGGCGCGCAAATTCTGCATCTCCGCCTCGGCGCGCAGCCACTTGTCGCGCATGGCGGCCACCTCGGCCTCCAGCGCCGTGATGCTTTCCTCCGCGGTCGGACCCGCCGGGGTCGCGGCCGCCTCGGTGCTCTCCGGCGCGGGGTTTTCCGCGACCGGCCTCGTTTCGTTCTGCTCGGTCATGCTCGATCGATGCTGATGATGCGGCCAGGGCCGCGCCTGACAGTCAGGTAAGGCCCCGACGCCGCCGGGGCAATCCCCCGAACGGCCCCGATTCCCACACCACCGAATACCCTTTATGGGGCGGCATGCTTCGATCCGTCCTGACCGTCGGCGGCTGGACCATGGCCAGCCGCATCCTCGGCTTCGCGCGCGACATGCTGATCGCCGCCCGGCTCGGGACCGGGCCGGTCGCCGACGCCTTCTTCGTGGCGCTGCGCCTGCCGAACCTGTTCCGGCGCCTGTTCGGCGAAGGCGCCTTCAACGCCGCCTTCATCCCGGCCTTCTCCGGCACCCTCGTCACCGAAGGCCGCGCCAGCGCCCGCGACCTGGCGGAACGGCTGTTCTGCCTGATGACCCTCTGGCTCTCGGGCCTCGCGGTCCTCGGCATCCTCTTCATGCCGCAGGTGATCGGCCTGCTCGCCCCCGGCTTCGGGCGGGAGCCGGAGAAATTCGTCCTCGCGGTCGAGATGACGCGGATCATCTTCCCCTACCTCGTCTTCATCTGCCTGGCCGCCCTCGTCTCCGGCGTGCTGAACGGGCTCGACCGCTTCGCCGCCGCCGCCGCGACCCCGGTCCTCTTCAACCTGCTCTCGATGATCGCGCTCCTGGCGCTGACGCCCTACGTCGCGACACCCGGCCACGCGCTCGCCTGGGGCGTCGTCGTCTCCGGCATCGCCCAGTTGGCGCTCGTCTGGCTCGCCGCCGCCCAGGCCGGCATGCTCCTGAACCCGATCCGCTCGCCGCGGCCGACGCCCGCCATGCGCCTCGTGCTCCGGCGCATGCTGCCCGGCATGCTCGGCGCCGGCGTCACCCAGATCAACCTCGCGATGGACACCATCATCGCGAGCTTCCTCGCCTCCGGCTCGGTCTCCTACCTCTACTACGCCGACCGCGTCGGCCAGCTGCCGCTCGGCGTCATCGGCGCCGCCGTCGGCACCGCCCTGCTGCCGCTGCTCTCCCGCCAGCTCCGCGGCGGGCAGCGCCTGGCGGCGCATCGCTCCACCAACCGCGCGATCGAAATGGCGCTGCTCCTGACGCTTCCCTGCGCGGTCGGCCTCGCCGTCACCGCCGAGCCGATCGTCGCCGCCCTGTTCCAGCGCGGCGCCTTCGGGCCTGACGCCACCGCCGCGACCGCCGCCGCGCTGATGGCCTACGCCGCAGGCCTGCCCGCCTTCGTCCTGATCAAGGTCGCCGCCCCCGGCTTCTTCGCCCGCGGCGATACCACCACACCCGTCCGCATCGGCATCGCCGCCGTCGCCCTCAACCTCGGCCTCAACCTGGCGCTGATGGGCCCGCTCCAACACGTCGGCGTCGCCCTCTCGACCACCCTCTCGGCCTGGTTCAACCTCGCTTTGCTCGCGATCCTGCTGGCCCGCCGCGGCCACCTCCGCCTCGACCGCCGCTGCCGCCGCCGTCTGCCCCGGCTGTTGGCGGCCAGCCTCGCCATGGGCGCCGCCGTCACCGCGCTCCAGGCCGCGATCCCCCACCCGAGCGACCACCGCGCCCTCATCGTCGTCAGCCTGATCGCCGCCGGCGCCGCCGTGTTCACGGCGGTCGCCGTGGCACTGCGGGCGGTGGAGGTCAGGGAGGTGGTGGCGCTGCTGCAGCGGAAGGGGCGCGGTCCCGGGATGGGCTCCGCCCCTCCCGGACCCACCCCGCCAGGAGGCTAGAGCCTCCTGGACCTGCTTCACTTGGCGCCCTTCCCGCGGATGGGGGACGCCCCGGAGTGGGCGTCCCCCATCCGCGGGAAGGGCGCTTAAGTAAACGGGGTGCAGGGGCCTGTAGGCTCCTGCCGGGTGAGGTCCGGAGAGGGCGGAGCCCTTTCCGGGATGCGCCCACTCACCCCACAGCCAGCGCCGCCACCCCCATGGTCAGCACCCGCCGCAGGTCCACCAGCGACAGCGCGACGCAGCCGGCGGTGGGTGCGTAGTCCGGGCGGGCGAGGTGGAGGAAGATCGCGCTGCCGCGGTGGCGCGTGACGGGGTCGTCGTTCCAGCCGAGGGGGATGACGACGTCGTAGAGTACGTCGTCGCGCCACAGCCGTTCGTGGCGGGCGGGGTGGGGCAGGGTGATGGGTTGGTTGTAGTCGGGGTGGGATGGATCGTCGCACCAGCCGTCGTCGGGGCCGATCGGTTCGCGGCGGAGGGCGCAGTCGGGCGGGCTGACGCGGTCGGCGCGGTAGAGCATGCGGCGGAGCGGCAGGAGGCCTGTGGGGGTAGCGCCGTCGCCTTCGGTCTTGTCGGCGCGGATCCCCGCCCGGCCGAGGGCGCAGCGGAACACTTCGCCCTGGAACAGCAGGCGCCCTTCGGGCAGGACGCGTGCGGTTGCGGTCACCGGCGGTCCCGGACGTAGTCCCAGAAGTTGAAGGCGAAGTCCTGCTGGGCGCGGGTGCCGAGGTGGCACGTGAAGCAGGCTTCGACGCTGGCGTTGTTGCGGGTGCCGTCGCCGTTGAAGCGGGCGTATTCCCATTCGCCGTTGCGGAGCGTCGCGGGGTAGCCTTCGCCCCAGCCCTGGCGCTTCTCCTGCACGGCGATCGCGGTCCAGCCGGGTTCGGGGATGAAGCGGCCGCTCTGGTCGAGGAGCGGGTTGCCGTCGGCGCCGACGCGGGCGCGTTGATCGGCCATGACGATGTAGGTGCCGTAGGGCAGCGGCTGGCCGGCGCGGGCGGCGGCGAGGGCTTCCGGGTTCACGTAGAGGTTGCGGATGATCTTGCGCGCGGCGTTGTCGACGGTCGCGTAGCGGATGAAGCGCTGCTGCCAGTCCGCCGGCAGGTCGATGTTGAGCGGCCCCGGCGTGTAGCGGGGCTGCGCGACGGCGGTCGCGCCCACTGCGGCCGCGATCGCGATCGCGGCCAGGTACCTGGTCCAGGACATGCTTTCCTCTCCCCTTCCCGTGCCGCGATGAAGGCACGGGGGATGAGGTGGATACAAGCCTCGTGTTCAGGCGGCTTCGCTGGCCGGCACCGCGCGCGCCATGCCGCCGAAGAGGTCGAGCATGCGGCCGCGCCAGGCGTGCACGGCATCGCCCGGTTCCAGCAGCGCAAAATCACTGACGCAGCGCGCCCATTGGAAGGCGCCGAACACCGTGTAGTCGGCGTAGTTGGGCGCAGCACCGCCGAGGAAGGGCTGGTCCTTCAGCGTGGTGCGGAGCGGGTAGAGGCTGCGGCGGAATTCCGCGACGCGGTCGTCCCGGCCGGCTGCGACCTCGGCGAGCGGCTTGCCGAAGCGCTTTTCGCGGGAGGCGACGAAGTAGGCGCGGTCTTCCGGCCCCAGATGCGTCGGGATGTCGGCCACGACGAAGCCGACGACGCCTGCCTGCACGACGCTGTCGGTCCAGTGGCCGAGGAAGCGGCAGAGGCTGCGGCCGCCGGCGCCCCTGAACAGGGATGGGGCGTCGGGGTAGGCATCCTCCAGGTATTCGGCGATCGCCCAGCTGTCGGCGATGGTCCGCTCGCCATCGATCAGCACCGGCACCTTGTCGGAACCGAGGGCAGCGATGCGCCCCTTCTCGGTGAAGCGCCAGGGCAGCGTCTCGTGGGCGAGGCCCTTGTGGGCGAGTGCGAGGCGGCTCCGCCAGCAGAAGGGGCTGAACACCCGCGCCGGGTCCGCGCCGCAGAGTTCCAAAAGCTGCCGTGCCATGTCCGCATCCTCCTGCCGTCGACTGCACCTTGGTATAGCCGCCGCAGACGAGCGTCCAATGGCGAGGCTGCGGCCTGGTCTGCGACAAGCGGGGCATGGTGTTCCATGCCGACGACCGGCGGGGGCAAGGCGCGGCCGCGGCGCTGGCCGGCGCCCGCCTGCTGCCCAATCGCCACGACCTGATCGCCTTCGGCATCGTCGCGGCGCTGCTGGCGCTCGTCCTGCATGGCGCGGCGGGGATGCGGGCGCCGCTGGCGGGGCTCGAGGGCGGCGTCATGCTCGATCCGGCGCTGCTGCCCGACTATGCGCTCCGCACCACGCTCCGGATGGTCGCGGCCATCCTCGCCTCGTTGCTGTTCACCTTCACCGTCGCGACGCTGGCGGCGAAGAGCCGGCGTGCGGAGCGGGTGATCCTGCCGTTGCTCGACATCCTGCAATCGGTGCCGGTGCTCGGCTTCCTGACGGTCACCGTGACCTTCTTCCTCGGCCTCTTTCCCGGCAGCCAGCTCGGTGCCGAATGCGCCGCGGTCTTCGCGATCTTCACGAGCCAGGCCTGGAACATGGCCTTCTCCTTCTACCAGTCGCTCAGGACCGTGCCGCGCGACCTGGATGAGGCGGCGCGGGGCTTTCGCCTCACGGCCTGGCAGCGCTTCTGCCGGCTGGAAGCGCCCTTCGCGGCGCCCGGGCTGATCTGGAACACCATGATGTCGATGTCGGGCGGCTGGTTCTTCGTCGTCGCCTCGGAAGCGATCACGGTCGGCGACACCACGGTGCAGCTGCCGGGCATCGGGTCCTGGATCGCGCTGGCGATCGAGCGCCGGGACGTGGCCGCGATCGCCTGGGCGGTGCTGGCGATGGGCGTCGTCATCCTGCTGTATGACCAGTTGCTGTTCCGCCCGATCGTCGCCTGGGCCGACAAGTTCCGCTTCGAGCAGACCGCTGCGCAGCAGGCGCCGCGCTCCTGGGTCCACACGTTGCTCCGCCGCACCCGGCTGCTGCGGCTGTTGCTGCGGCCGCTGCACGCGTTCTGGCTGTGGCTGATGATCCTGGGGGCAGGGCGGCGGCCGGCGGCGCCGGGGCGGGCGCCGCGGCTGGCGCCGCTGCTGGACCACGCCTGGCTCGTCCTGCTCGTCGCGACCGCCGGATGGGGACTCTGGAACGCCGCGCTGTACATCGCGCAGAACGTCGCCTGGGCAGATGCCGGGGAGGCACTCGCCAGCGGGATGCTGACCCTGCTCCGCGTCGTGGTCCTGGTCGCGGCGGCGAGCCTGGTCTGGGTGCCGGTCGGGGTCTGGATCGGGCTGCGCCCGGCGGCCGCGGCACGGGTGCAGCCGCTCGCGCAATTCCTCGCGGCCTTCCCGGCGAACCTGCTGTTCCCCTTCGCGGTGGTGGCGATCGTGGCGACCGGCGCCGATCCGGATATCTGGCTTTCGCCGCTGATGGTGTTCGGCACCCAGTGGTACATCCTGTTCAACGTCATCGCCGGCGCCAGCGCCTTCCCGACCGACCTGCGCGAGGCGTCGCGGGTCTACGGGCTGCATGGCTGGACCTGGTGGCGGCGGTCGATCCTGCCCGGGATCTTCCCCTACTACGTCACCGGCGCGCTGACCGCCTCCGGCGGATCCTGGAACGCCAGCATCGTCGCCGAGGTGGTGCGCTGGGGCGACACGACGCTCGAAGCGCATGGCCTCGGCGCCTTCATCGCGCGCGCCACGGCGGCGGGCGACGTGCCGCGCGTCGTGCTCGGCGTCGCGGTGATGGCGGTGTTCGTGACGCTGCTGAACCGGCTGCTGTGGCGGCCGCTGCAGGTCTTCGCCGAGCGCCGCCTCAGCCTCGATTGATGGGAGAATCGGCCATGGATGCCACCATCGCCCCGACCGCGCCCCTGCTCACCGTGCGCGGCGTCTCGCAGCACTACGACCGTGGTGCCGCCGGCAGCCTCGCGGTGCTCGACCACGTCGACCTCGAGCTGTTTCCCGGGGAGGTCGTGGGCCTGCTCGGCCGCTCGGGTTCCGGCAAGTCGACCCTGTTGCGCTCGATCGCCGGGCTGATCCGGCCGAGCGGCGGCAGCATCGCCTTCGGGGCCGAAGCGATCGCCGGTCCGAGCCCCGGGATCGCGATGGTGTTCCAGAGCTTCGCGCTGTTCCCCTGGCTGACCGTGATGCAGAACGTCGAGCTCGGGCTGGAGGCGGCGGGCGTGGCGCCGCCGGAACGCCGCAGGCGCGCGCTGGCGGCGATCGACCTGATCGGCCTGGATGGCTTCGAGGGCGCCTATCCGAAGGAGCTGTCGGGCGGGATGCGCCAGCGCGTCGGCCTGGCGCGCGCGCTGGTCGTGCATCCGAAGCTGCTGCTGATGGACGAACCGTTCTCGGCGCTCGACGTGCTGACGGCGGAGACGCTCCGCACCGACCTCCTGGACCTCTGGTGCGAAGGCCGGATGCCGATCGAGGCGATCCTGATGGTCACGCACAACATCGAGGAAGCGGTGCTGATGTGCGACCGCATCCTGATCTTGGGCGCCAATCCGGGCCATGTCGCGGCCGCGATCCCGGTCGCGCTGCCGCGGCCGCGCGACCGGCTGGATCCGGCCTTCCGCGCCCTCGTCGAGGAGATCTACGCGCGGATGACGACCAGGCCTGCGCATCCGGCGCGCGACGGCCTGTTCCCGGGAACCGGGATCGGCATGGTGCTGCCGGTCGTCTCGACCAACCGGATGGCGGGGCTGATCGAGACGGTCGCCGGCGAGCCCTGGCGCGGCCGCGCCGACCTGCCGCCGCTGGCCGCCGCGCTCCATCTCGAGATCGACGACCTGTTTCCGGTCGCGGAAACGCTCCAGCTTCTGCGCCTGGCGGAGCTCGAAGGCGGCGACATCCGGCTGACCGCGCCCGGGCTCCGCTTCGCCGAGGCCGGGGTCGACGACCGCAAGCGCCTGTTCGCCCAGCACCTGGCGACCTATGTGCCGTTGGCCGCGCATATCCGCCGGGTGCTGGACGAGCGGCCGAGCCACCGTGCCCCGGCCGGCCGCTTCCGCGAGGAGCTCGAGGATTCGATGACCGCCGCCGATGCCGCGACGACGCTGAAGGCGGTGACGTCCTGGGCGCGCTACGCCGAGTACTTCGCCTATGACGAGCAGGCGGTGCTGTTCAGCCTCGAGAACCCGAGCTGAGCGGAGGGCGGCATGGCGATCGGCTTCGACCAGGCGGCGCTCAACCTCGGCACCGCCTTCGCTCTCGGCGCGGCGATCGGCTTCGAGCGGCAATGGCGGCAGCGCCTCGCGGGGCTCCGGACCAACACGCTCGTCGCCTTGGGCGCCGCGATCTTCGTGATGTTCGCCGAGCTGATCCCGGGCGAGGCCAGCCCGACCCGGGTCGCGGCGCAGGTGGTCTCCGGCATCGGCTTCCTGGGCGCCGGGGTGATCTTCAAGGAAGGGCTCAATGTCCGCGGCCTCAACACCGCCGCGACGCTCTGGTGCTCGGCGGCGATCGGGCTGGTCGCCGGCGCCGGCTTCCCGCTGCATGCGGCGATGGCGACGGGCTTCGTCACCCTGGTCAACCTGGCGCTGCGGCCGCTGATCCGGCTGATCGCGCGGCAGCCGATCTCCATGACCGAACTCGTCGTCCGCTACACGATCACCGCGGTCTGCCGCGGCGAGGGGGAGGCGCATGTGCGCGCCCTGATGCTGCAGGGCTTCGGCTCCGCCCGGCTGCACCTGCACCAGCTCGACAGCAGCAACATCGAAGGCACGGACCGGGTGGAGGTGGCGGCGATCGTCACCGCCGACCACCGGGAGGATCCGGCGCTGGAGCAGATCGTCGGCCGCCTCAGCCTGGAGCCGGTGGTGACCGCGGCGCGCTGGCGGGCCGAGGCGCTGGCCGAATAGCCAGCGGGCGGCGGAGCAGCCAGTATCGGGCCATGAGGCGCGCGCCCTTCCGGATGCCGGTCGAGATGCCCCTGCTGTGGCTCGGCAACGGCGCCATGGCACTCGCGATCTTCGTCGCCGACACGCTGACCGATCGCGAGATCGCCTTCGCGATCCTGCATGTCGTCGTCGTCCTCGTGGCATCCCGGTCGGGCCGGCCGCGGGCGATCGCGGCGACCGGCGCCGCCTGCATCCTGCTGACGATCGCCAGCTATGGGCTGACGCCACGTGGCGACCGGGAGGTGGGGCTGGCGAATTGCGCGCTCTGCCTGCTCGCGATCGGCGCGACGACGGTGCTTGCCGTCCGGATCGAGACGGCGGAGGCAGCGGCGCGGCAGCTCCGCGCCGACCTCGCGCGCATGGCGCGGGTCACGACGGTGGGCGAGCTCACGCTCTCCGTCGCGCATGAGGTCAGCCAGCCGCTGACCGCGATCACCGCGCATGGCAATGCCGCGATCCGCTGGCTGTCGGCCGTGCCGCCGCGGCCGGACGAAGCGCTCCGGGCACTCGACCACCTGGTGCGGGATGCCGACCGCGCCGGGGCGGTGATCGGCCGGCTCAGGCGCCTGGCCGCGCCGGCGCCGGCGCCGCGCGAGCGGGTCGACATCCCGGAGATGATCCAGGAAACGGCGTCGCTGCTGCGGGGCGAGCTGCGACTGCGCCACATCGTGTTGCGCACCGAGCTCGACGAGGCGCTGCCTCCCGTCTCCGGCGACCGCGTCCTGCTCCAGCAGGTGGTGCTGAACTTCCTGGTCAATGCGATGGAGGCGATGGCGGAGACGCCGCCGGAGCGGCGGGAGGTGCTGGTCGGCGCCGCGGCGGGCGAGGGAATGATCACGGTCAGCGTGCGCGACCGCGGCGCGGGCCTGGCACCCGGCGCCCAGGAGCAGGCCTTCGACGCCTTCTTTACGACGAAGCCGTCGGGGATGGGCATGGGGCTCGCGATCAGCCGCTCGATCATCGAGGCGCATGGCGGGTCGGTCTATGCGGCGCCCAATTTCCCGCATGGCGCGGTGTTCGGCTTCCGGCTGCCGCTGCCGTCGTCGATGGGGGGCTGACGCATGCCGGATCCGGTGCCGGTCGTCTTCGTCGTCGACGACGACGCCTCGGTGCGGGACGGGCTCGACAGCCTGCTGCGCTCGGTGGGTTACGCGGTGCGCTGCTTCGCGTCCGCCGAGGAGTTTTTGCGTGAGACGCGCGCCGAGGTGCCGGCCTGCCTGGTGCTCGACGTGCGGATGCCGGGGCCGAGTGGGCTCGATCTCCAGAAGATGCTGGCCGCGGCGGGCGACGCGATCCCGATCGTGTTCCTGACCGGGCATGGCGACGTGCCGATGTCGGTCCGCGCCATCAAGGCGGGCGCCGCTGAGTTCCTGCTCAAGCCCTTCCGCGAACAGGACCTGCTGGATGCGATCCGCGCCGCGATCGCGCGCGACGAGGCGCGCCGCGGGAAGGATGTGGCGCTGGCCTCGCTGCGGGCCGACTTCGCGAAGCTCACGGCGCGAGAGCGGCAGGTGATGGCGCTGGTCGTGCAGGGCCGGTTGAACAAGCAGATCGCGGGCGACCTCGGGCTCAGCGAGGTGACGATCAAGCTTTATCGCGGCCAGGTCATGCGCAAGATGCGGGCGAAGACGCTCGCGGCCTTGGTCCGGATGGCCGATCGTCTGGCCGCAAGCTGAGCCTCGGGCTAGGGATGCGAAGCATGACCGAGCAAGCGATGACCTCGACCCGCGGCAGGCGGCGATGGCCGGCGCGGTGACCCGCCAGCCGGCGCGGGCGGTGCCGGCGGTGTCGCGTCGCGGCGATCCGCCGCGCCCACCAGATCGCGGCGATCCGCCGCGCCCACCAGATCGCGGCGATCCGCCGCGACCGCGGCGCCGGCTGCGCTGGGGCGGCCTGGTCGTCCTGCTGCTCGGCCTCGCGGGCGTCGCCGCGATCCTCGTCGCGCGGGAGGATGGGCAGGACATCGCCTGGAGCAAGTGGCTGGTGGCGGCGCTGGCGCCCGGTTTCGCCGAATTGCCGCCCTGGGCGCCGGCGGCGATCCGCGACCTTGCCGCGCTCGGCGGGCCAGCGCCGCTCGCGGCGCTGGCGGCCGCGATCTTCCTGGCGGCGATGTTCAGGGACGGGCTCGGGCCGGCGATCGGCGTGCCGCTGCTGCTCGGCGCCGCGGCGGCCGGGGTGCTGCTGTTGAAGTCGCTGTTCCTGCTGCCGGGATCGCCGCCGCCGCGGCTCGACCTGGCGCTGCTGGAGCAGCCCTTCCCATCCGCGCTCGCGCTGTTCGCCGGCCTGCTCTGGGCCTGGCTGTTCCGCATGCTGCGGGCCGGGCCGGCGATGACGGCACTCGGCTGGCTGCTGGGCGCCGCGGTCGCGGCGGCGCGGGTCGGCCTCGGGCTGCACGCGCCGGCCGAGGTCGCGGCGGGGCTTGCCGCCGCGCTGGTGGTGCTCGGCTTCCTCGGGATGGTCGCGCCGGTCGAGAAGGACCGGCGCTGAGGCATCACACCAGGCGGGCGGCCTCGTCGAAGGGCAGGCGCGGCAGCCGCTCCATGACGCCGGCCGGGTCGCCGTACCCGATATTGACCAGGAAGTTCGACTTCCAGCCGGTATCGGCCAGGAACAGCTCGTCGACCTTGGCGTTGTTGAAGCCGCTCATGCCGCCGACATCGAGGCCGATCGCCCGCGCCGCGATCATCAGGTAGGCGCCCTGCAGGGTGCCATTGCGGAAGGCGGTGGTCTCGGCCAGCGCCGCGCTGCCGGAGAACCAGGATTTCGCGTCGGCATGCGGGAACAGGAAGGGCAGGCGGTCGTAGAATTTCGGGTCATGGGCGACGATGGCGGTGACCGGGGCGGTCATCGTCTTCTCCATGTTGCCGGCCGAGAGCGCTTCCTTGAGCTTCGCCTTGCCTTCATCCGTGCGCACGAAGACGAAGCGCGCCGGGGAGCCATTGGCCGAGGTCGGGCCCCATTTCAGCAGCTCGTAGAGCTCATGGAGCTTGCCGTCCGGCACCGGCCGGTCCTGCCACTTGTTCTGGGTGCGGGCGGTGCGGAAGATCTGGTCCAGCGCGGCGTCGGGAAGGGTGGCGTGATCGGTCATCGCATCGTCTCCGCGAAGGGGATTGCTGCACTGCGTCGGTTATGGACTAGGACGGCGCCGGGGCAAACGCGGAAGCGGTGATGGCCGCGATCACCGGGGGCGATGGCGGCGGGTCTTCAGGACGGCGGGGCGGGAGTAGCGGGAAAACTCGCATCGATGGACGGCCATTGCACTCGGATGGTGTCCTTCACGGAGCGGAAGAGGGCGACGAGATCGGGAACCATGCGCTCCATGGTCCGCATGTCGCCATCGTGGAATGGCCGTGGATAGGGGGAAGGGATGGACACCGGCGGGTCGAGCATCTTGCCGGCTTCCAGGGCGAGCGAGAGAAAGGTCGTACCAACACTGACCGCGCCATTGGCTCCAGGTACTGGCGATTGCGGCGATTGGCCGCGGTTTCAGGTCAGGCGAGTGCGCGGGGCTGGCGTGTCGGGGAAGGCGGCGTCGATTGCCGGCCAATGCGCGCGGATCGTGTCCTTGACGGTGCGGAAGAGGGCGACGAGGTCGGGGATCATGCGTTCCATGGTGCGCATGTCGCCGTCGAAATCCGGTCTCGGCGCGGGCGCCGTGATGATGATCGGTGGATTTCGCAGCTTGCCGGCGTCGATCGCAAACCCCAACATCGTCGTCCCGATCGAGATCTGCCCGTTGTTGCCGTCCAGCATGGGCTCCAACATGTCGTAGCGTTGGATGACGAGAGGCGCCCTCCAAGTCCAGCCATGAATGACTTCGGTATCTAAATCCAGAACCCTGTATTTTTGGTTAAGTTTGGCTTCTACTCCCATCCCCTTGGCTATTTCTACAAGAGCATTAATGTCCATTCTGGGCAATTCATTTTCGTCTCTACTAAACGGATATTTTTTGCAGAAATCTAAATACAGAGATACATACCCAGATTCTGAGAGAATATCGATAAATCTATAATGTCGAGCTTCATCAAACATTGGCCTCACTGGTAAATTCTCCCTGCTACATCCCGGATTAGAATGTTCAGTGATCTCTTTCGTTCCATAAGAACCCCATTTACTATGATTTTCTCTTCTGCCCTCACATCGTAATTTCGCCCCAATGTAATATGCTCGTCGAGCAAATAATCCAAACCGATAATCTGCGAAGACTTCGTGTAAATATCGAAACCTGGAATTCAACTCGATACTATCAAGCGGCATAAATTTTCGCGACACGGGTCGGGTAGATCAAGGCACAGAAGATAGAATGATGTGTCCGTTCCCGCCCGGCCTTGCGCTTGTGCCTAGGTTACCCGTGTCCGTGGTGCGGCGGTGTCGGGGAAGGCGGCGTCGATTGCCGGCCAATGCGCGCGGATCGTGTCCTTGACGGTGCGGAAGAGGGCGACGAGGTCGGGGATCATGCGTTCCATGGTGCGCATGTCGCCGTCGAAATCGGGTCTCGGTGCGGGCGCCGTGATGATGATCGGCGGATTTCGCAGCTTGCCGGCGTCCTTCGCGAAAACCATCATGGTCGTCCCGACCGAGATTTTGCCGTTGTTACCGTCCAGCATGGGCTCAAGCATGTCGTAGCGTTGGATGACGAGGGGCGCCCTCCAAGTCCAGCCATGAATTATTTCGGTGTCAAGGTCCAGAACCTTGTATTTTTTATTGAGTTTGGCTTTTATTCCCATGCTCCTGCAGATATCCTCAAGCGCATCCACCTTCATTTTAGGTAACTCACTGCCATCCCTAATAAATGAATATTTCTCGCAGAATCTCAGATAAAGCGGTACGTAGTCAGTCTCTGAGAGTATTTCGATAAATTTATAATGACGATTTTCATCAAAGACCGGCCTCATTGGTATATTCTCCCTTCCACATCCCGGATCACTATGTTGAGTGATCTTGCTCTTTCCAGAAGAACTCTGGGCACCGGCGTCGACTGCACGGGAACCTCCAATATGAGTTGCCCCGAGATCCGCGTGTTAAGGAGCTGTGGGGGCGTGCTCCTGACATCAGCGACCTGACATCAGCGAAACGCAGACCGGGTCGGTACTTCGTAGCGGCTTCCTGCAAATACCTGACCGCGGAGTTCAACTCGATCTCGGCAAGCTGCGTGAATTTTCGCGAGACCGGCCCGGCCGCAAGGGTTGGGTTGACTGGGCTGTATGAATCCAGAATGACGTACCCATTCCCGCTTGGTCTCACGACATAGACCTGATTGAAGTCGTACTGCGCCGCCTGAAGCTGATCAAACTGTCGGCCCCGCGCCAGCCGCGGGACGTGGCCGCTGACGCGGAGTTCCTCCATCACGAGATGCGGCATCTGCTGCGTGATGCGGATCGCGGCGCCCGGTCGTGCCGTTGCCGCCACCCTCGCTGCCGTTGCCGCGCGAAGGCGCGCACCCTGGGTCGCGCCGGTTAGTGCGGCCGGACTCCGGCCGGTCTCGATCGCGACGACCTGGGAGAGCAGCATCAGGTCGCGCCGGAGACGCTGCGAACTGGTGCGGTCCATCCAGCCGGCGCGGTACAGGCCCTCGGTGCCGGCCACGATGCCGGCCGAGATGCCGTAATTCGCCAGGTCGAACAGCGCCACCAGGCCTTCGACCGGCGCCATGATCGTGCGGTTCGCCGCGCCCAGCAGATCGGGCCGGTTCATCCCGAGCGCCTGCCGGGCGCCCGGCGAGAAGCCCAGTGCCGGCGCGCCGAGCTCCCGCTCGATCACCGCCGCAATCGAGTCGCTTCGCGCATCGGAAGGCGCGTAGTCCGGGATCGGGTAGAGATTGACGGGGCGGCCGAAAGGATCGGTCGCCGACAGCGGCACCGTCGGCTGTCCGGTCGGGCTCAGCGTATAGCCGGGCGGCAGCCACCAATCGGGCGGCAGCCCCACCATCAGCAGGCCGACGAAATCCTCATTCGCATCATCGCCCGCCAAACCCTCGCCTCCTTCCGTCACCCGATCCCGCCTGGGTCCGGGCGTCGGAGGTAGCCGTTCGCGATCAGCAACGAGCGCGCGTCATTGCGATGAAACGATGAAAGCCGTGCCTCTCCGTACTTCGTGAACTTCCTGAAGATTTCGGCCGACGCGCTCAAGGAACCGCTGGGCGGCGACGCCCGTTCAGCGGGCATCAGCAGTGACAGGATGCCCGCCATGCCGGCCATGCGACGCTTCGAGGGACGCTCGGTCATCGTGACCGGCGCCGCATCCGGGATCGGTGCCGCGACGGCGGCGCGCTTCGCCGGGGAAGGCGCCTGGGTGCTGCTCGCGGACCGCGACGAAGCCGGCCTTGCCGCCGTGGCGGCCAGATTGCCGGATGCGATCGCCTGCCGCACCGACGTCTCCCGCGCGGCGGAGGTCGAGGCGATGGTGCGCCAGGCGGTCGACGCCTTCGGCGGGCTCGACGTGCTGGTCAACAATGCCGGCATCGCGGCCGAAGGCGCGCCGGACACGGTCACCGACGAGACCTGGCGGGCGGTCATGGCGACCGATCTCGACGGGGTGTTCTACGGCTGCCGGGCGGCGATCCCGCACCTCGAGAAGACGCAGGGCGCGATCGTCAACACCGCCTCCGTCTCGGGGATCGGCGGCGATTGGGCCAGCTCGCCCTACAACGCCGCCAAGGGCGGCGTCGTGAACCTGACCCGGGCGCTGGCGCTCGACCTCGGCCGCCGCGGCATCCGCGTCAACGCGGTCTGCCCGAGCCTGACCCGCACCGGCATGACCGAGGCGATGCTGCAGGACGAGGCGCTGGTCGACGCCTTCCGGAGCCGCATCCCGCTCGGCCGCGTCTGCGAACCGGAGGAGGTCGCGGCCGTGATCGCCTTCCTGGCGAGTGGCGATGCGAGCTTCGTCACCGGTACCATCATGACGGTGGATGGCGGCGTTTCCGCCTCCAACGGGCAGCCCGCTTGAGTCAGGCTTCCACTTGTTCGACGGCGACCACTTCCGGGATGTAGTGCCGCAGCATGTTCTCGACGCCGTGCTTCAAGGTGGCGCGGGAGGACGGGCAGCCGGAGCAGGCGCCCTGCATGCGCAGCCGCACCACGCCGTCGCGGAAGCCGCGGAAGACGATGTCGCCGCCATCGCCGGCGACCGCAGGCCGGACCCTTGTATCCAGCAGCTCCTTGATCTGCAGCGCGATCTCGGCATCGGCGGGGTCGACATCCTCCGCCTCGTCCTCGGCCTCAAGGCCTTCCAGCACCGGCAGCCCGGCGGTGAAATGCTCCATGATGGCACCCAGCACCCTGGGGCGAAGGCGCTGCCAGTCCGTCTCCTCGGTCTTGGTGACGGTGACGAAATCAGCGCCCAGGAAGACCCGGGCCACGTCGCCGGCGCCGAAGACCCGGGCAGCGAGGGGGCTGCGGCCGCCGGCTTCCTCGGCGGTCGTGAAGTCAGCGGTGCCGCGGTCGCCCATGACCTCGCGCCCGGGCAGGAACTTCAGGGTGGCGGGGTTGGGGGTCGCTTCGGTCTCGATGAACATGCGAGGATCCTGGCCATACCCGACCGCTGCGGTCCGGTTAACGGCTATTTGGGCCCGTCCGGCGATCCGCGCAACCGGGGAAGGCCCCCGGACCCCCCGGCTTTGGTAACGCTCGATGTCACGCAGGGACTTGTCGGGGGCGCCGCCGCTGAATACATGCAGCGCATCGAAAATCACCCCATCCGCAGTGAAGGGGGCGGGAACGGTGCCGCGATCTGGGCCGTCCCCGTCAGCCAAAGGAGCGTAAACGGATGAGCAAGGTCATCGGCATCGACCTCGGCACGACCAATTCCTGCGTCGCCGTGCTGGAAGACAAGGACGTCCGCGTCATCGAGAACGCGGAGGGCGCCCGCACCACGCCATCCATGGTCGCCTTCGCGAAGAACGGCGAGCGCCTCGTCGGTCAGTCGGCGAAGCGCCAGGCGGTCACCAACCCGACCAACACCCTCTATGCCGTCAAGCGACTGATCGGCCGCCGCTTCGAAGACCCGATGGTCAAGAAGGACATCGGCCTGGTGCCCTACAGCATCGCCCGCGCCGAAAACGGCGATGCCTGGGTCGAGGTCGAGGGCCAGAAATATGCGCCGCAGCAGATCAGCGCGAATATCCTCACCAAGATGAAGGAAACCGCCGAGGCCTATCTCGGCGAGAAGGTGACCCAGGCGGTCATCACCGTCCCCGCCTACTTCAACGACGCCCAGCGCCAGGCGACCAAGGAAGCGGGTGCGATCGCCGGCCTCGAGGTGCTGCGCATCATCAACGAGCCGACGGCGGCCGCACTCGCCTACGGCATGGACAAGAAGAACACCGGCACCATCGCGGTCTACGACCTCGGCGGCGGCACCTTCGACATCTCGGTCCTCGAGATCGGCGACGGCGTGTTCGAGGTGAAGTCGACCAATGGCGACACCTTCCTGGGCGGCGAGGATTTCGACCAGCGCGTGATCGACTACCTGGCCGACGAGTTCAAGCGCGAGAACGGCATCGATCTCCGCGGCGACAAGCTGGCGCTGCAGCGGCTCAAGGAAGCCGCCGAGAAGGCGAAGATCGAGCTCTCCTCGTCCAAGCAGACCGAGATCAACCTGCCCTTCATCACCGCCGACGCGAGCGGGCCCAAGCACCTCGTGCTGCAGCTGACGCGCGCCAAGCTCGAAGCGCTGGTCGACGACCTGATCGCCCGCACGCTGGAGCCCTGCCGCTCCGCGCTCAAGGATGCCGGGCTTTCCGCCGGTGAGATCGACGAGGTGATCCTGGTCGGCGGCATGACCCGCATGCCCAAGGTCATTGATGCGGTGAAGCAGTTCTTCGGCCGTGAGCCGGCGCGCAACGTCAACCCGGACGAGGTCGTCGCGATCGGCGCCGCGATCCAGGGCGGCGTGCTGAAGGGCGACGTCAAGGACGTGCTGCTGCTGGACGTGACGCCGCTGTCGCTCGGCATCGAGACGCTGGGCGGCGTCTTCACCCGGCTGATCGACCGCAACACCACGATCCCCACCAAGAAGTCCCAGGTCTTCTCGACCGCCGACGACAACCAGACGGCGGTGACGATCAAGGTCTTCCAGGGCGAGCGGGAGATGGCGGCCGACAACAAGCTGCTCGGCAATTTCGACCTGCAGGGGATCCCGCCCGCACCGCGCGGCGTGCCGCAGGTGGAGGTGACCTTCGACATCGACGCCAACGGCATCGTCAGCGTCTCGGCGAAGGACAAGGCGACCGGCAAGGAGACCCAGATCAAGATCCAGGCGAAGTCGGGCCTGTCGGACAGCGACATCGAACGCATGGTGCGCGAGGCGGAGGCGAATTCCGACGCCGACAAGAAACGGCGTGAGGCGGTCGAGGCGCGCAACCAGCTCGATGCGCTGGTGCACTCGACCGACAAGACGCTGAAGGAGAATGCCGAGAAGGTCCCGGCCGCCGAGCGCGCCGAGGTCGAGGCGACGCTCGCCACGGCCCGCAGTGCGGTCGAGGGCCAGGATCTCGATGCCATCAAGGCCGCGACCGAGACGCTGTCCCAGGCCGCGATGAAGATGGGCGAGGCGCTCTACAAGGCCGGCCAGTCGGCGGAAGCCGCGGCGCAGCAGCCGGGTGCGGCCGGTGCCCAGCCCGGCAGCGGCCGGCCCGACGGCAAGGTGGTCGATGCCGAGTTCGAGGAAGTCGACCCCACCAAGAAGAAGCCCTCCTGACCCGGACTGCCATGTACCCCGCCCGGCGCTTCGGCCCGGGCGGGTCCTTGATGTGAGAGGATCATCCCGGCGATGGCGAAGCGGGATTACTACGAGGTCCTCGGCGTCGCGCGGGACGCGAGCGACGAGGATCTGAAGAAGGCCTACCGCAAGCTTGCGATGCAGCACCACCCCGACCGCAACCAGGGGAACGCGGCCGCGGAGGCGAAGTTCAAGGAAGCGGGCGAGGCCTACGAAGCCTTGAAGGACGCCGAGAGGCGCGCCGCCTATGACCGCTTCGGCCACGCCGCCTTCGAGGGTCAGAATGGCGGCGGCGCCGGCGGCAGCCCCTTCGGCGGCGGCTTCGAGGATATCTTCGAAGAGATGTTCGGCCGCTTCGGCGGCGGTGGCCGTCAGCGCGCCGCGGCCGGCCGCGGCGCCGACCTCCGCACCCAGGTCGAGGTGTCGCTGGAGGAGGCCTTCGCCGGCACCAAGAAGACCATCCGCGTGCCCTCCTCGATCGCCTGCGACGCCTGCAAGGGCTCGGGCGCCGAGGGCGGCACCGCGTCCGCCAGCACCTGCCCGACCTGCAACGGGCAGGGCAAGGTGCGGGCGCAGCAGGGCTTCTTCCTGATCGAGCGGACCTGCCCGACCTGCAACGGCACCGGGCGGACCATCAAGAACCCCTGCAAGGTCTGCCAGGGCGCCGGCCGCGTGCACCGCGACCGCAACCTGGCGGTGACGGTGCCGGCGGGCGTCGAGGACGGTACCCGCATCCGGCTGGCCGGCGAGGGGGAAGCCGGGCTGCGCGGCGCGCCGTCGGGCGACCTCTATGTCGACGTCGCGGTGAAGCCGCACGCGATCTTCCAGCGCGATGGTGCGGCGATCCTGGTGCAGGTGCCGCTCCGCATGACGCAGGCGGCCCTCGGCGGCCATGTCGAGGTGCCGACGGTCGATGGCGGCCGTGCGCGGGTGACGATCCCGGCCGGCACCCGCACCGGCGAGCAGTTCCGCCTGCGCGGCAAGGGCTTCTCCGTGCTGCGCTCGGCGGCGCGCGGGGACATGTATGTCCAGGTCGCGGTCGAGACGCCGCAGAACCTGACCGCGAAGCAGCGCGAGCTGCTGGAGCAGTTCGAGACGGAGGCGGAGAAATCCGGCCGTTCGAGCCCCGAGAGCGAGGGCTTTTTCGCCCGCGTCAAGGAATTCTGGGATGGGCTCGGGCGCTGATCCCGGCTTGCCGAAAGATCACGCCCGGGTGAAGACTGCGCCCCTCTGACGGGAGGGGGGCATGATGATCGGAAGAATGATGCTGGCGGCGTTCGCCGCGATCGGGATGGCGTCGGGGGCGGCAATCGCCGGGCCGACGCTCGACGGCGTCAAGCAGCGCAACATCCTCGCCTGCGGCGTGAATGTCGGCGTCGCCGGCTTCTCGCTCCCCGACAGCCAGGGCGTCTGGCGCGGCATGGATGCCGATCTCTGCCGCGCCGTGGCCGCCGCGGTGCTCGGCGATCCGGCCCGGGTGCGCTTCGTGCCGCTGACCGCGGTGCAGCGCTTCACCGCGCTGCAATCGGGCGAGATCGACGTGCTGATCCGCCAGACCACGCTGTCGATGACGCGGGACACCAATATCGGCCTGCGGCTGACCGCCGTGAACCTCTATGACGGGCACGGCTTCATGGTGCGGCGCGATTCCGGCGCGACGAACCTTCGCGGCATGGACGGGATGACGATCTGCCTGTCGCCCGGCACCACGAACGAGGTGGTGACCGCCGATTACTTCCGCACCAACAACCTGCGCTTCACGCCGCTGCTGCAGGAGCGGATGCAGGACAATGCCGCCTCGCTGCAGGCCGGGCGGTGCGACGCGATCGGCACCGATGCGACGCAGCTCGCGGCACTCCGCAGCCAGTTCACGACGCCCGCCGACTACGTCATCCTGCCCGAGCGGATCAGCAAGGAACCCTATGGCCCGGTGGTGCGGCGCGACGACCAGGAATGGTTCGACGTGATCCGCTGGACGATCAACGCCCTGATCCAGGCCGAGGAGCTCGGCGTGACGGCCGCCAATGCCGAGGAGCAGCGCCGCAGCGCGCAGAACCCCGACATCCGCCGCCTGCTCGGCGCCGATCCGGTGCTCGGCCAGGCGATCAAGCTCGACGCCGCCTGGGCCTTCAACGCGATCCGCGCGGTCGGCAATTACGGGGAGCTCTATGCCCGCACGCTCGGCCCCGACACCCCGATCGGCCTGCCGCGCGGCGCCAACGACCTCTGGACCCGCGGCGGGCTGATGTACGCCTGGCCGATGCGCTGAGCCCTGATCGGAGACGCAGCATGGAACTCGATGCCGCAATTGCCCCGCGTGACCATGCTGCGCATCCGCCGGCGCTGTCGCCGATCTACCGCAGCACGCTGCTGCGGGCGCCGCAGCACAAGCTGCTCTCGCTCCGCAGCACGCTGTCGGAGGTGACCGGCCCCATGTTCGGCGAGGACGTGCTCGGCCCGCTCGATGCCGACCTGACGCGCAACCACACCGAGGGTGGCGCGCCGGTCGGCGAGCGGATCGTCCTGCACGGCCGCGTGCTGGACGGCGATGCGCGGCCGGTCGCCGGTGCCATGGTCGAGATCTGGCAGGCCAATGCCGGCGGCCGCTACCGCCACGCCAACGACACCTTCACCGCCGCGATCGATCCCAATTTCGGCGGCTGCGGCCGCACCGTCACCGATGCGGAAGGCCGCTACCGCTTCCTGACCATCCGCCCCGGCGCCTACCCCTTCCCGAACCGCGAGAACGACTGGCGGCCGGCACACATCCACTATTCGGTCTTCGGCCAGGGTTTTGCGCAGCGGCTGATCACCCAATCCTACTTCGAGGGCGATCCGCTGATCGCGCGCGACGCCATCCTCGGCACCATGCCGGACGCGGCATCCCGGCAGCGCCTGGTCGCCAGCCTCGACATGGATGCGTCCATTCCGTTCGAGGCGCTGGCCTGGCGCTTCGACATCGTGCTGCGCGGCCGCGACGCTTCCCGCTTCGAAGGTGCGGTATGACGCGGCTGCCGGAGACGCCGTCGCAGACCGCCGGCCCCTATGTGCATATCGGCCTGATCCCGCGCCAGGCCGGCTTCGACGTCTTCGAGACCTATCTCGGCGAGGCCATGCTGACGCCGGAGACGGCGGGCGAGCGCATCCGGATCGAAGGCCGCATCTTCGACGGCGCCGGCGCGCCGGTGCGCGATGCGCTGGTCGAGATCTGGCAGGCCGATGCCGGCGGCCGCTTCGCGCATCCGGCGGACCGCCAGAACGGGCCGCCGGCCGATCCGCATTTCCACGGCTGGGGCCGGTCGGGCACCGATTTCGCGACCGGGCTCTGGGGCTTCGACACCGTCAAGCCCGGGCGCGTCGGCGCCATGGCGCCGCATGCCAGCCTCTGGATCGTCGCCCGCGGCATCAATCTCGGCCTGGCGACCCGCCTCTATTTCGACGACGAGGCCGAGGCGAATGCCGCGGATCCGGTGCTCCGCCTGGTCGATCCAGCCCGCCGCGGGACGCTGATCGCGCGGCGGACGCTGCGCGACGGGCGGCCGGTCTACCTGTTCGACATTCGCCTGCAGGGTGAGGGCGAGACGGTCTTCCTCGACGTCTGAAGCAGATCGCCGGAGGGCGGACTCGCCCGGAGGCGTGAAGATGCTGCCTCCCTTTAAGATTCGCTTCAGCCATCGGTCGCTAGCCTCCGGGCGGATATCCATGCCCAAGAGGGGCTACCGATGGACCAATTGCCGCCGTTGCCGGCCAAGCTCCCCCTGGACCCTGCGTCCCTGGCACCTGCCGAAGCAGCGCTGCGCGGTCGCACGCTGCTCGATGCCGGCGATCCGGCCGGCGCCTTCCCGCTGCTGCTGCGCGCGCTGCAGGCCGAGCCCAGCCTCGCCGAGCGCTGGCTCTGGATCCAGGAATCGCTGGTCAATACCGGCATGTTCGACGCCGCGCGGAAGCTGATCGGCCAGGTCGAGCAGATGGGCTTCGAGCCCTGCGTGACCCTGGAAATGCGCCGCCTGGTGCAGGAAGGCGCCGCGGCGAGCCTTGCCCCCGCGGTGCCGCTTGCCCCCATCGCTCCGGCACCGGCGGTCGAGATGGTGGCCGCCACCTCGCCGCGTGCCGCGCAGCGGCTGCTCCGCGCCCGCAAGGCCCTGGCCTCCGGCCGGTCGCTGGATGCGGAGGCGGAGTACCGCGCCGTCCTGAAGCTCGCACCCGACCAGGCCGAGGCGATCAATGGCCTTGCCGGCCTGCTGCACGTCCGCGGCCGGACGGAGGAGGCGATGGCGCTGCTGCGCCAGGGCATCGCCGCGCATCCGGACCTCGTCGGGCTGCCGTTCAATCTCGCGGCCATGCTGATGGATACGGGCCGCACGGCGGAGGCTGAGGCGCCCGGCCGGGCCGCGCTCGCTTTGGCGCCTGCCGCCTGCAACACCAACGTCCTGATGGGGCGGCTGCTGGCGGTGCGGAAGGACGATGTGGGCGCCGAACGGCACCTCCGCGCCGCGGTGCAGGCCGATCCGCAATCGGCGGATGCGCTGGTGGCCTTCGGCCGCATCCTGGAAGCGCAGAACCGGGAGGCGGAGGCGGAGGCCGCCTACCGCCGCGCCATCGCGCTGCCCGGGACGGGGGGCGACGCGCATCTGCTGCTGTCGCGCCTCTACGCGCGCTGGGGCGCAGCGTCGGAGGCGGAGGCCTGGCTGCGCAAGGCGCTGGCCGCCGATCCGCGCAATGCCCGGCTCTGGATCACGCTCGGCAACGTGCAGTTCAACGACGGCCGGATCGAGGATGCGCTCGCGAGCGCGCAGGCCGGCCTCGCGGTGGCGCCGAACGACGTGTCGCTGCACAACATGCACCTGTTCGCGCTGCTGCACGCGCCAGGGCCTGCGGCGTCGGACGTCTTCGCGGCGCACCGCGCCTTCGGCCAGCGGATCGAGGCACCGGTGAAGCCTTTCCGCCATCGGCCGGACGCGAAGGCGGCCGGGCGGCGGCCGCGGCTCGGCTTCGTCTCCGGCGATTTCTCCGAGCACGTGGTCTCGGCCTGGTTCCTGCCGCTCTGGGAGCGGCTTGCGGGCATGGGCTACGAGATCCACGCCTATAGCAGCAGCGACCGCCAGGACCACGTCACCGACCGGCTGCGCGGCTACGCCGCCGGCTGGCGGGTGATCCGCGACCTGTCGGACGATGCTGTCGCGGCGCTGATCCGCGACGACGGCATCGACATCCTGCTCGACCTCTCCGGCCACACCGACCACAACCGGCTGGCGGTCTTCGCGCGCAAGCCGGCGCCGGTGCAGGCGAGCTATCTCGGCTATCCGGCGACCACCGGCATGGCCCGGATGGACTACTACCTCGCCTGCGGCGGCGCGCTGCCGGAAGGCCTCGGCGACGACCAGTTCACCGAAAAGCTGGTGCGCCTGCCGCGCGCCTACATGTTCGAGCTGGAGCGCCTGGCGACCAGCGACAACCGGATGCCGGACACCGGGCCGTTGCCGGCGCTCGCGAACGGGTACGTCACCTTCGGCAGCTTCAACCGGATCAGCAAGTCGGGCCAGGGCGTCGTCGATCTGTGGGCGCGCGTGCTGCATGCGGTGCCGGGCTCCCGCTTCCTGGTCGCCGGCATGAAGGACAATGGCATGATCGCGACCATGGTCGCGCGCTTCGCCGCCGCCGGCATCGCGGAGGAGCGGCTGATCTTCCGCCGCCACTCGCGCCACTACCTGCGTTTCCACAACGAGGTCGACCTGATCCTCGACAGCTTCCCCTATGCCGGCGGCACCACGACCAATGTCGCGCTGCGCATGGGCGTGCCGGTGCTGACGCTGGCGGGCGGCACCTATGTCACCCGCGTCGGCGTGGCGCTGGCGCATCATCTCGGTCTCGAAGGCTTCGTGGCCTCGACCGCGGAGGAGTTCGTCGCGATCGCCTGCGATTGGAGCGCCCGCCTGCCGGAACTCGCCGCCCTCCGTGCGCGGCTCCCGAGCCGGTCGGTTGCCGCCATGCAGCACTCGGACATGGCGGCGCGCGGCTTCGATGCCGCCTTCCGCGCCATGTGGCGGCGCCATTGCGCGGACGAGCGGCCCGCTGCCATCACCATCACCGCCGATGCGCTCGGCGGGCCCGCGGAGGAGCAGGCGGCATGACCCAACCGAGCATTCCCGTCGCCCGCCCGAAGCTGCCGGACGCCGATGCGCTGCTGCCCTATCTGCGCGCCATCGATCAGCGCCGGGTCTATTCCAACTGGGGTCCGTTGAACGCGGAGCTGGAGGCGCTGCTCGGCGAACGGCTCGCCGCCTCGGTGGTCACCTGTTCCTCGGCGACCGATGGCATCACCTGCGCGCTGCGTGCGGTGCTGGAGGATCGTCCGGCGGAGAAGCGCTTCGGCCTCTGCCTGATGCCGAGCTGGACCTTCGTCGCGACGCCGCATGCCGCCCTCGCGGCCGGCCTCACGCCCTGCTTCCTCGATGTCGAGGAGGAGAGCTGGACCCTGACGCCGGAGCTGGTGCGCCGCGAATTGCTGGCCGGGCTCAGGTCCAGCCTGCCGGTCGCGGCGGTGGTCGTCGTGGCGCCCTTCGGCCTGCAGGTGGCGCCCGAGCCCTGGGACGCCTTCACCGCCGAGACCGGCATTCCGGTGGTCATCGATTCCGCCGCCGCCTTCGATGGGCTGCGCGTCGCGCGCACGCCGTCGGTCGTCAGCCTGCACGCGACCAAGACCGTCTGCGCCGGCGAGGGCGGCTTCGTCGCGACCCGCGACGCCGACCTCGCGAAGCGCATCAAGCGCGTCGCCAATCTGGGCTTTCTCGGCACGCGGCTGGCGGAGGTGCCGGCGACCAACGCCAAGCTCAGCGAATACCATGCCGCGGTCGCGCTCTGTTCGCTGAAGGGCTGGCCGGAGCGGCGGGCGGAGTTCCGGTCGGTCGCGCGCCGGCTGCGCGACGCGGTGGAGCCCGCGGGCGCCGTGTTCCAGCCCGGCTTCGGGGAGGAATGGGTGTCCGCCACCTGCCTGCTGCGCCTGCCGGCCGGTCTCGGCACCGCGGAAGCGGCCGTGGGGCTGGGGCTGCGCGGCATCTCGACGCGGTCCTGGTGGGGCTATGGCTGCCACACCAGCCCGGCCTTCGCGCACCTGCCGCGCCGCAACCACGCCGCCGGCAACCGTCTTCCGGCGACCGAGGCGCTCGCCCACGCCACCATCGGCATTCCCTTCTACTGCGACCTGTCGGATGCGGAGATCGCGCAGATCGGCGACGCCTTCGCCGCCATCACCGCGGCCGCGCCGGAGCCCGTGGCGGACCTTCACGCGGCGCCGGCCGGCGCCTTCCCGGCGCTGGTGCCGGCGTGACGCCAGCGCATCTCTACAGCGAGGAGGAGCTCGGTGGGATGGGCTTCGCCCGGGTCGGGCGCAACGTGCGGCTCGACCGCAGCGTCCGGCTGTTCGGGATCGAGCGCATCGCGATCGGCGACCACACCCGCATCGACGCCTTCTGCATCCTGAGCGCCGGCGCCGGCGGCATCGCGATCGGCCGCAACGTCCATGTCGCGGCCTATGGCGCGATGGTCGGGCGCGGCCCGATCGTGCTCGGCGATTTCGCCAACCTGTCGCAGCGCTGCTCGATCTTCGGCTCCAGCGACGACTACACCGGCAGTGCCATGACCAATCCGACGGTGCCCGAAGCCTTCACCCGGGTGGAGCATGGGCCGGTCACGCTCGGGCGGCACGTCATCATGGGGTGCGGGACCGTCGTGCTGCCCGGCGTCGCGATCGGTCTGGGTGCTGCGATCGGCGCGCTCAGCCTGGTGCGCGGCGACGTGCCGGATTTCGCGATCATGGCCGGCATCCCGGCCCGCCGCGTCGGCGAGCGCAAGCGCGACCTGCTGGCGCTGGAGCGCGCCTACCTGGACAGCGAGGGCGCCTGACCTTGCCCGATCGCGGGCGGCGTCTATCCTGGGGTCAACGACCCCAGGGAAGAGACGCATGCCCCGCATCCTGATGATGGACAGCCCGTTGAGCGCGATGGAGATCGCGCATGAGCTCCTGCCCTCGGGCATGGAGATGACGGTCGCTGGCCTCGGCAGCCCGGCCTTCAAGGATGCGGCGGCGACGGCGGATTTCCTGGTGGGCTTCGGCAATCGCGCGATCGATGCCGATTTCTACCGCAGTGCGCCGAAGCTGAAGCTGCTCCAGCTCCTTTCGGCCGGCTACGACACCGTCGACATCGAAGCGGCGCGCGCTGCCGGCGTCGCGGTCTGCAACAATGGCGGCGCCAATTCCACCGCCGTCTCCGAACACGCGATGCTGCTGATGATGGCGGCCTGCCGGCGCCTGGTCTGGCAGCATGAGAGCGTGGTGAGCGGGCGCTGGCGCGGCAACAACCCGGGCTCCGTCAAGCTGTTCGAGCTGCGCGACAAGGTGCTCGGCATCGTGGGCTTCGGCGCCATCGGGCGGAAGGTCGCGCGGCTGGCCAATGCCTTCGGCATGCGGGTGCAGTACTACGATATCCGCCGCGTGTCGGAAGCGGAGGAGGATGCGCTTTCGGTCCGCTTCCGGCTGCTGAACGAGATCCTGCGCACCTCCGACATCGTCTCGCTGCACATGCCGCTGACGCCGGCATCCAAGCACATGATCGGCGCCGCCGAGCTCGCCGCGATGAAGCCCTCCGCCTTCCTGGTCAACACCTGCCGCGGCCCGGTGGTGGACGAAGCGGCGCTGATCCGCGCGCTGGAAAGCGGGCAGATCGCCGGCGCCGGCCTCGACGTCTTCGACCAGGAGCCGCCGCCGGCGGACAACCCGCTGTTCCGCCTGCCCAACGTGGTGCTGACCCCGCACTACGCCGGCCCGACCTGGGACAACCAGCAGGCCCGCTTCCGCAACGCCTTCGACAATTGCGAGCGCGTGGCGCGGGGCGACAAGCCGCTCTGGGTGATCCCCGAGCTACAGTAGCGGTCAGCGCCACACGCCGGGGCGCACCGCGGCCGCGGTGATTGCGCCATAGGCTGTGATGCCGAGGGCGACGCCGAGGAAATGGCCCTCGAGCCCCCAGCCGAGCGGCACGCCGAGCACCCAGCCAAGGCCGACGGCGAGCCCGATGCGGGCGAGTGCCGCCGCGACCGGCCAGCGCATGCGCCCGGCGCCCATCGAGGCGAAGTAGAGCGCCATGCCGAGGCCGAAGCCGCCGAGCGCGGGGCCGATGATCGCGACCGCGCGGGTCGCGATCGCCGCGACCTCCGGATCGGCGGTGAAGGCGCCGGCGATCAGGTCCGGCCGCAATCCGGCGAAGGCGCCGACGCTGCCGGCGACCGCGAGCGCCATCAGCCCGCCCGCCCAGGCGATGCGGCGCGCGCCTGCCCAGTCGCCGGCGCCGACCGCCCGGCCGACGAGTGCCGTGAGCGCGGAGCCGATGCCGAAGGCGAGCGGGATCATCAGGAATTCGAGCCTGGCGGAGATGCCGTAGGCCGCGACCGCGGCGGCGCCGTGGCCGGCGATCTGGATGGTGACCAGGATGGTCGTCAGGTTCGCGATGGACGCCAGCATGCAGGCGACCAGCCCGACCGCCAGGATGCGCTTGAACAGAGCGCCCGAGACGCGGCTGCGGAAATCAGGCGCGAAGCCGGCGCCGCCCCGGACCACCACGACCGCCATGGCGAGCGAGGCCGCCCAGAACACCGCCGCGACCGCGATCCCGATGCCGGTGAGGCCCATGCCCGCAGGCTCCGCCAGCGCCCAGGAAGCGACCGGCATCGCGATCCAGGCGATGATCATGACCCGTGCCGCCAGCCCGTGCCGCCCGCCGCCGCGGAGCACGGAGGCGAGCGTGTTGGCCAGCCAGGCGGGCAGCGCGCCGGCGCCGAACAGCCACATCGCATAGGGTGCGGCGGCCGCAGCGGCCGCATCGCCCGCGATCGCGCCGAGGATGGTGCGGGGGAACCCCGCCAGGGCGATCGCGAAGGCCAGCGCCGCGACCGTCGCGATCAGCAGCGCATGCACGACGAGGGCGGAGGCCTCCGCTTCCCGCCGCCCGCCGAGCGCGCGCGCGATCGCGGAGACGACGCCGCCACCCATGGCCCCCGCCGACATCTGCTGGAGCAGCAGCGCGAAGGGCAGCACCACCGCCCAGCCGGCCAGCGCCGCCGTCCCCTGGCGCGCCACCAGCCAGGTCTCGAACAGCTGGCCCGCCGCCTGCAAGAGCGACAGCACCATCGTCGGCGCCGCCAGCGCGCCGATCCGGCGGAGGATGCCGGGTGCGGCCGGGGCCGCCGTCACGCTCACGCGGCGCCGGCGGCGCTCGCCGCGCCCGCCCCCGCCGCCTCCAGGATCAGGCAGGTCTCGCTGCCATGCGCGACCAGCCGGCCGTCGCCATCGAACATCTTCGCCTCGGCACGGGCCACGCGCCGCCCCATGGCGACAAGCTTCCCTTCGCAGCGGAGCGTGCCTGTGGATTCCAGCACCGCGCGGACGAAGCCGGTCGTCATGTCGATGGTGGTGTAGCCCTGGCCGGGCTTCAGCGCCGAATGCACCGCGCAGCCCATGGCGCTGTCGAGCAGCCCTGCGATCCAGCCGCCATGCACGGTGCCGAGCGGGTTGTAGAACCGCAGCGACGGCTCGCCCTCGAACACCACCCGCCCATGCTCGACCTCGGTCAGCCGGATGCCGGTCGCCAGCGCGTAGGGCGGTGCCGGAAGCTCGCCCGCCATGAAGGCGTGCAATTGCTGGAGCCCGTCTGGCGGCATCGGCGGCTTTCCCCGTTGAGGTTCGCAATCATGATGTCCATAATATAACCGGTCAAGAGAGGCGAACCGATGAAGGTCTCCCGCGAGGTGGCGGCGGCGAACCGGGATCGCGTGCTGGAAGCGGCGGCGCGGCTGTTCCGCGAACGTGGCATCGACGGCGTGGCGCTCGCCGACGTGATGCGGGAAGCCGGGCTGACCCATGGCGCCTTCTACGGCCAGTTCGCCTCGAAGGAGGCGCTGGCGGCCGAGGCGGCGCGGCATGCGATGACGGCGGCCGCTGCGCGCTGGGCGCGGCGCGGCGCGGTCGATCTGGCGGGCTTCGCCGCCGCCTATTGCTCGCCCGAGCATCGCGACCGCCCGGATCGCGGCTGCGCATTGCCGACGCTGGCGGTGGAGGCGGCGCGGCGCGGCGGTGCGGTGAAGGCCGCGATCGGGGAAGGGGTGGAGGCCGCAGCTTCCCGCCTCGCGGCCCGGATGGCGCCGCCCCCTGCCGCGCAGCCCGATGCCGCGCTGGCGGCGCTGGCGACCATGGTCGGCGCCCTCGTGCTGGCCCGCGCGGTGGATGACCGGTCACTCTCGGACCGCATCCTGGCCGCGGCCGAGGCCGCGGTCGTGGAGGCCGAGCGGCATCGCGCCGCGAGCCGGGACTGAGGCGGGCAGGGCGCGCTTTCCTCCTTGCGCCCGGCATCCGGGGGCGCATCTATGGGGCATTGAGTCCGCCGGGCGGGCCGCTGCCGGTCCCAGGCACGCGCGCGCCTTACGGCCTCGCACCACCGAGGAATGCTGGGCCCATGGATGTGATCTTCGACCCGAACCGCCAGGCCGCCCCGACGGGCGGTCCCGATCCGGTGAAGGACAGCGATCAGAAGAACTTCATGCAGGACGTGATCGCGGCCAGTCGCGAGGTCCCGGTCCTGGTGGATTTCTGGGCGACCTGGTGCGGCCCCTGCAAGACGCTGACGCCGACGCTCGAGAAGGTGGTGCGCGCCGCCCAGGGCCGTGTCCGGCTGGTCAAGATCGACATCGACCAGAACCGCGCCCTGGTGCAGCAGCTGAGCCAGATGGGGCTGCCGCTGCAATCGGTGCCGACCGTCGTCGCCTTCTGGCAGGGCCAGATCGCCGACCTGTTCCAGGGCGCGCTGCCGGAAGGCGAGGTGAAGAAATTCATCGAGCAGCTTTTGAAGGCGGCCGGTGGCCAGATGCCCTCGGCCGACCTGCTGGCCGAAGCGAAGGCCGCCGCCGAGGAAGGCGACCACCAGGGCGCGCTCGAGCTGTTCGGCGCGCTGATGGAAGCGGAGCCCGAGAATGCCGACGCGCTGGCCGGCGCCGCCCGCAGCCTGATGGCGGCGGGCGAGGAGGAGCAGGCGCTGGCGCTGCTCGGCCAGGTGCCGGAGAAGCTCCGCGACCATGCCGAGATCGCTTCGGTCCGCGCCGCGCTGGAACTCGCCTCGGAAGGCCGCCGCGCGCGCGAAAAATTCGGCGAGTACGAAGCGCGCCTCGCCGCCGATCCGGACGACCACCAGGCCCGCATCGACCTGGCGGTCGCGCTGAACGCCGCCGAGGAGCGGGAGAAGGCTGTCGATGCCTTGCTCGAAGCCGTCAAACGGGATCGTGCCTGGGGCGAGGAAGCGGCCCGCAAGCAACTGCTGAAATTCTTCGAGGCCTGGGGCTTCTCCGACCCTGCCTCGGTCGCCGGCCGCCGCAAGCTCTCCTCGCTGCTGTTCCGCTGAGGCCGGGCATGGCCCCCTTCCACCCGAGGCTGGAGTCGCTGCCGCCGGAGATCGCGGTCTTCCCGCTCTCCGGCGCGCTGCTGCTGCCGGAGGGGAAGCTGCCGCTCAACATCTTCGAGCCGCGCTACCTCGCGATGGTCGAGGATGCGCTGGGCAATGGCCGCATGTTCGGCATGGTGCAGCCCGATCCCGGTGCCGGGCGCTGCGACCACGGCCCCTGCCTCTATGGCGTCGGCTGCCTCGGGCGGCTCTCCTCCTTCAGCGAGACCGAGGATGGGCGCTTCCTGGTCACGCTGACCGGCCTGATCCGCTTCCGCGTCGCGGAGGAAGTGGCGACGCGGCGCGGCTACCGGGCGGTGCGGCCGGATTATGCGGGCTATGCCGAGGATCTCGCCGCGGCGCCGCCGGAAGTCGACCGGACGGCGCTGATCGCCGCACTCCGCCCCTATTTCAAGGCGCGCGGGATCGAGGCGAACTGGGATGCGGTGGAGCAGACCGCGGATGCGATGCTGGTGACCACGCTCGCCATGGTCTGCCCCTTCGAGGTGCCGGAGAAGCAGGCGCTGCTGGAGGCGCCGGATGCCGGCAGCCGCGCCGCCATGCTGGTCGCGCTGATGCAGATGGGCGCCGCCGGCAACGCCTCCAGCGAAGGGCGGCCGAGCTGATGAAAGGATTTGCGCGATGAGCCATGAGGGAGGCGCCGCGGTCGATCCGCGGCTGCTCGAGATCCTGGTCTGCCCGGTGACCAAGGCGCCGCTCCGCTACGACCGCGCGGCGGGCGAGCTGGTCAGCGATGCGGCCGGCCTCGCCTACCCGATCCGCGACGGCATCCCGATCATGCTGCCGGACGAAGCCCGCAAGCTGGACTGACATGCGGAAAGCGACCGAGCTCCGCCTCCGCCGGGCCGAAAAGGTTTTGGAGGTCGCCTTCGACGACGGCAGCCGCTTCGCACTGCCGGCGGAATACCTCCGTGTCGAGAGCCCCTCGGCGGAGGTGCAGGGGCATGGGCCGGGGCAGAAGACCATCGTCGCCGGCCGCCGGCATGTCGGCATCCTGCGGCTGGAGCCGGTCGGGCATTACGCGGTGCGCATCGCCTTCGACGACCTGCACGACAGCGGCATCTACACCTGGGAGGAGCTGCACCGGCTCGGCCGCGACCAGGTGCTGATCTGGGCGGAGTACGAAGCGGCGCTGGCCGCGCGCGGCCTTTCGCGCGATCCGCCGCCGCGGACTGGCGCAAGGAGGCAGGGATGAGCGACGCGGATTGGACGGTGCCGCAGGCCTGGGCCGACTACACGCCCGACGAGCATGCGATGTGGGACCGACTGTTCGATCGGCAGCGGGCGCTGCTGCCGGGCCGCGTGGTGCCGGCCTTCCTCGACGGGCTCGAGGTGCTGCGGATGGAGAAGCCCGGCATCCCGGATTTCGAGGCGCTGTCGGATCGGCTGGCCGCGCGCACCGGCTGGCGCGTCGTCGCCGTCCCCGGTCTGGTGCCGGACGAGGTCTTCTTCCGCCACCTGTCGGAGCGGCGCTTCGTCGCCGGCCGCTTCATCCGCCGGCCGGAGCAGATCGACTACCTGGAGGAGCCGGACGTCTTCCACGACGTCTTCGGCCACGTCCCGCTGCTCGCCGACCCGGTCTTCGCCGACTACATGCAGGCCTATGGCGAAGGCGGCCTCCGCTCGCTGCGGTTCGGCGCCATGCACCGGCTGGCGCGGCTCTACTGGTACACGGTGGAATTCGGGCTGATCCGCGACGCGGCGGGCCTGCGCGTCTACGGCGCCGGCATCGCGTCGAGCCATGGCGAGACGCTGTTCGCGCTGGAGGATCCCTCCCCGCACCGCATCGGCTTCGACCTCAAGCGGGTCATGCGCACCCGCTACGCGATCGACGACTACCAGCGGAGCTACTTCGTCATCGACAGTTTTTCCGATTTGCTGCGGCAGACGCTCGAGACCGATTTCGCGCCGCTCTACGCCGCGCTGGAGGCCGAGCCCGACCTTGCGACCGACGCGATCTTACCCGGCGACCGCGTGCTCCACCACGGCACCCAGGCGCGGCGCCCGGCGTAGGTCAGCGGCGTCTCAACGCTCTTCCGGAATCAGCGGACCGCCTTCGAAATCGGCAATGTCGCATGCCGTAGTTTCAAAGACAGCGAGGTCGCCGAGCCGTTGTGCGAGCAGGCCGAAGCGAATGGTGGGCGCAGCCTCAACAGACGGCGCCGGACCGGCGTCGGCGGCGATGCGGTTCACGTTCGACATAGTGGGAGATTGGGCCATTCCGGCGGCTGCTGCAAACCACGGCGTGAGATGGTCTACGCCACCCCCATCGCCTGCCGCATGAAGAAGCGTTTCAGCGGCGGGATGCGGCCGACGGCGGCGATGCCGAGGCGGCGGGCGAGGCGGATCGGCGCCAGGTCGTTGCCGAACAGCCGCTCCAGCGCGTGCGTCGCGCCCAGCATCATCAGCGCATCCGGGCGCCGTTGCGCCTGGTAGCGGGCGAGCAGCGCGGCGCCGCCCGGATCCTCGCCGCGCGCCATGGCCTCCGCGATCAGCGCCGCCAGCGCGCCCACGTCACGGAAGCCGAGGTTGAGGCCCTGGCCCGCGATCGGGTGGATGCCGTGCGCCGCATCGCCGACCAGCGCCAGCCGTGTCGCGACGTAGCGCTGCGCGTGCAGCGCCGAGAGCGGATAGGACCAGCGGCGCCCGATCGGCGTCACCGCGCCCAGATGGTCGCCCAGGCGCCGCGCGATCTGCTGGCCATAGGCCGCGTCGTCCATCGCGAGCGCCCGCCGCGCGATCGCGGTGCGCTCCGACCAGACGATCGCGCTGGCATGCGGGTGCTCGGGCGTGCCCGCGATCGGCAGCTGCGCGAAGGGGCCGTGCGGCAGGAACTGCTCGAGTGCCGTATTGCGGTGCGGCTTCTCATGCGCGATGGCGCCGACGATGCCGAGGCAGCCGTAATCGAGCGTGGTCGCCCGGATGCCCGCCTGGCGGCGGAGCGGGCTGTTGCGGCCCTCGGCGGCGACCACCAGCCGTGCCCGGAGCCGGGTGCCGTCCGACAGCGCGACGCGGGCGTGATCCGCATGCCGCACCACCTCGGCGCTCGCCGGCGCATGCACGCTGAGCGAGGGCAGCGAAGGCAGCCGCGCATTCAGCGCGACGCGCAGCGCGCGGGCCTCCACCATCCAGCCGAACGGCGCCTCGCCCACCTCGTCATGGGCGAAGTGCAGCGCGAGGGGGGAAGCGGGCTCGCCCGGGCGGCCATCGGCGACCCGGATGTCGAGGATCGGGCAGGGCGGCTCCGGCAGCCGGTCCCAGACGCCGGCGCGGTCCAGCAACCGCTGCGAGGCCGCGGCGATCGCGTAGCAGCGGCCGTCGAAGGCGGGCAGCTCCATCGGCGGCAGCGGCGCGGCATCGACGACCGCGGCCGGCACGCCCTCGGCCGCGAGCAGCGCCGCCAGCGTGGCGCCCACCGGCCCCGCGCCCACGATGCAGACCGCGACCTCCTTCTCCTGCTCCGGCATCGACCATCCCTGTTCCATCGGCTGCCCTGGATATAGCGCGCCGGAAGCGGCGCGGCAGGCCACCCGATCGCCCAATTTATGGGCAGCGATTCTGCCCAATTTTCGGGCGGGCAGTCCTGCCGGCGGCGATTCCACTGCGCCGGACGCATGGCACGGCTCTTGGATAGACCCAGTCCCGACGGCCGCAGCAAAGGAAAGACGGCGCCATGAAGATGGTTGTTGCCATCATCAAGCCCTTCAAGCTTGACGAGGTGCGCGAGGCGCTCACCCCGCTCGGCGTGCAGGGGCTGACCGTGACCGAGGTGAAGGGCTTCGGTCGCCAGAAGGGCCAGACCGAGATCTACCGCGGGGCGGAGTACCAGGTGAGCTTCCTGCCCAAGGTGAAGATCGAGGTCGCGGTCGCGGACGAGCTCGTGGATGCGGTGGTGGAAGCCATCGCCAACACGGCGCGGACCGGGAAGATCGGCGACGGCAAGATCTTCGTGATGGATGTGGAGCGGGCGCTCCGCATCCGCACCGGCGAAACCGACGGCGCGGCGCTCTGACGCGCGGCCGCATGATCAGCGAAAGATGGGGGAACTGAGAGCATGAGGATGCTTGCGCGCGGCGCGCTGGCCATGGTGCTGCTGGCCTCGGGGCCGGCCTTCGCCCAGGGAGAGCCGCCCAAGATCGACACCGGCGACACGGCCTGGATGCTGGCCTCGACCGCCCTGGTGCTGATGATGACGATCCCGGGCCTGGCGCTCTTCTATGCCGGCATGGTCCGCAAGAAGAACGTGCTGGCGACCATGATGCAGTCCTTCGCGATCGCCGCGCTGATCTCGGTGGTCTGGGCGGTGATCGGCTACTCGATCGCCTTCGGCGAGGGCGGCGCCTATTTCGGCGACCTGTCGAAGTTCCTGCTGCGCGGCCTCGCGGAGAACTGGGACAAGCCCTTCACCCTCGGCAGCGGCGACGCCGCGGTCGCGACGACCATCCCCGAGAGCGTCTTCGTGATGTTCCAGATGACGTTCGCGATCATCACCCCGGCGCTGATCACCGGTGCCGTCGCCGACCGGATGAAGTTCTCGGCCCTCCTCGTCTTCTGCGTGCTGTGGTCGGTCCTGATCTATGCGCCGATCGCGCATTGGGTCTGGCATCCGAACGGCTGGATCTTCGCGCTCGGCGCGCTCGACTTCGCCGGCGGCACGGTGGTGCACATCAATGCCGGCGTCGCCGGCCTGGTGGCCGCCATGGTGCTCGGCAAGCGCGTCGGCTACGGCAGCGAGAACCTGTCGCCCTTCAACCTCGGCCTCGCGGTCATGGGTGCCGCGCTGCTGTGGGTCGGCTGGTTCGGCTTCAACGCCGGCTCCGCGGTCGGCGCCAATGGGCGCGCCGGCATGGCGATGCTGGTGACCCAGCTCGCCGCCGCCGCCGCGGCGCTGGCCTGGACCTTCGGGGAATGGGTGACCAAGGGCAAGCCGTCGGTGCTGGGTGCGATATCGGGCGCGGTGGCGGGCCTCGTCGCCATCACCCCGGCGGCGGGCTTCGTGCTGCCGGGCCCGGCGCTGATCATCGGCATCGTGGCCGGCCTGGCCGGGTTCTGGGGCGCGACCGCGCTCAAGCACATGCTTGGCTATGACGACAGCCTGGACGCTTTCGGCGTGCACGGCATCTGCGGCATCGTCGGCGCGCTGCTGACCGGTGTCTTCGCCTATGGCCCGCTCTCGGCCACCACCGCGGCGCCGGCCGGCACCTCGGGCGGCGTCGATACGCTGATCACCCAGGCCTATGCGGTCGGGGCCACGATCGTCTTCTGCGCGGTCGGCACCTTCATCCTGCTCAAGATCGTGGACGCCATCGTCGGCCTCCGCGTGGCGGAGGAGGAGGAGCGCGAGGGCCTCGACGTCTCCCTGCACGGGGAACGCATCGCCTGAGGTGCGACGGGCGGACCGGTCGCTTGACCGGTCCGAGGCCGCGCCCGGCGCTTGAGGGCAAAGAAGACGGGCGCGGAGGGAGACCTCCGCGCCCGTTGCTTTTTGTGGCGTGCCAGCGGAGGAATGCGCGGCGTTCGGGGGCTCAACCATGGCGATGCGTTTCTTGGCGGTCTGCGGCATCGCGCTTGCCGGCGCGGCGCTGGCGCAGGGGTCGCCGACCCCGGTCTGGGAACGGCGGAACGGGGACTGGGCCGTCACGCTGACCGGCGGCGACCGCCGCTGCCTGATCGCCGGCAGCACCGAAGCGCCGGTGCACCAGCTGCGCATCCTCGCCCGCCCGGCGGCCGCGGCACCCGCGCCGGCCCGGCCCGGCCCGCGCGGCCAGGCCGAAGCCCCGCGGACGCCGGAGCCGCCGGTGCTGGAGCTGATCGAGAACATCGGCGGTGCCCATGTCAGCCTTCCCATCGGCCACCCGATCGGGCTGCTGGCGGCCGGGCAATCCTACGGGCTCGCGGTGACCAGCGCCTTCCCGGGCGGCGTCCGGGCGGCCTTCACCACGCCCTTCAACCTCGACTGGACCCGCGCGCGGGAGGTCTATGTCGACACCGGCCGCGCCGCCGCGGTGCGGCTCTCGGCCAATGGCCTGCCCGCGGCCGGAGCGGTCATGGCGGAATGCCTGGCCGGGCGGGCCCCGAGCCGCTGAGGCCGGCATGGACGAAATCCTGACCCTTTCCCTGACCGGTCCCGGCAGCCATCGCCTCCGGCGCGAGGCCGGCGTCGGCAGCCTGGTCGTCGGTCCTGCCGATGGCCAGCAGCGCCCCGACCTCGCGGTCGCGCCGGATGCGGCGATCGACTGGCGCGTCTTGGACGGCATGCGGACGGGTGCCGGCAACAACTGGCCGCGCTGGATCACCTACGAAGGCCGGGACACCGCCATCTTCGACTGGATGCGGGTACGGGAGACGGAGAGGCTGTCCCTCGTCGCACGCGGCGCCCTGACGCTCGATGCCAGCGAGGCCTGGCTCTACAGCCTGACGATCCAGCCAGGGGCGCATGATGTCGTCCTGACCCTGCCACGTCGCCTTCGCGGGCTGGAGATCATCGGCGATCCTGCCAAGGTTCAATTTCGGGTTCCGGAAGGTGGCGCCCACCCGGGCCTCATCCTTGCAGCGCCGGAGGGCGGGCGCCTGACCGCGATCGGCGACCTGCCGCATCTCGCCCGGACCCTGTCGCTCGGCATCCGCAACGCGGTGCTCGGCGACGGCTTCGACTGCCGCAGCCTGCTGCCGATCGCCGGGCTGCGGCACCTGTCGCTCCATGGCGCCATGGCCCATCTGGACGCTCTGGCGGGCTTGCCGCTGGAACGCCTGGATCTGCGTTTCGTCGCCGATCTCGAAGGGCTGCCGGACCTCGCCGCCTGGCCCGGCCTGCGGCACCTGATCGCCTGGAACGTCGAAGAGGGCGGCGGCAAGGCCTTGCGCAAGGCGCTCAAGGCCCGCCCTCTCGCCGAGCCGTCTTACGTCACCCACCTCCGCAGCCGGCAATGGTTCGTCGAGGAGCATGGCCTGCCTTTCGGCGCCTGGACCAGCCGGAACGAGAGGGCCGCCAGCAAGGCGTTCAAGGTCGCCAGGAAGGCGCTGTTGGCCGCTGCCGACAAGCCGGCGGCGGAGGTCGCCATCCGGGACTTCGTCGGCGCCATCAACCGCCTTGCCGATATCGAGACCGGCGAGCGCGAGGATGCCGGGCAGGCGGTGGTGCTGCTGGCCGGGGTCAGGCCTGGCCTGATCAGCCGGGAGGAAGCGCTGGCCTGGTTCGACGACGCCCGGGACTTCTGACCGGGCGGTCGCTGTCACCCTGGTGCATCACGGCGGTTTCCGCTGCCTTTCCAGCGCGCTCCGCTGTAGATTTCGCGCGCCATATCAGCGACCTTGCCGCCGCCATGCCCCGCGCCACGCCGACTGCCGATCCCCGCTCGTCCGCCGGCTCGCGGCTCGACCCGCGTCGCTTCGCCTCGCCGGCGGTGCGCGCGGTGCTGCGCCGGCGCGTGGCGGAACTCGCCGGGCTGCTCTTCGCGCTGCTGGCGCTGGCGCTCTCGGTCGCCCTCCTCACCCATGATCAGGGCGATCCCTCGCTCAATACCGCGACCTGGCAGCCGACGCGGAACCTGGTCGGCCCGGCGGGCGCCGTCGCCTCCGACCTGCTGCTGCAAGGTTTCGGGCTGGCCGCCGGCCTGCCGGTGCTGTGCCTGCTCGCCTGGGCCTGGCGGCTCGCGACCCAGCGGGGCCTGGGCACCTTTCCGCTCCGGCTGATCGGCGGGCTGGCCGGGCTGCCGCTGGTGGCCGCCACCGCCGCACTGCTGCCCCTGCCGCCGGCGTTCCCGGTGCAGGCCGGTCCGGGCGGCGCGGTCGGCGCGCCGGTCGCGGCGACAATCGTCGAAGGGCTCGCCGCCGCCCTCGGCCCCTTCGGCACGCTCGTGGGCCACGGGCTGATCGGCCTCGCGGCGCTGCTTGCGATCTTCCTCGCCTGCGGCCTCAGCGGCGGCGAATGGCGGGGGGCGGGGCGGGCCGCGATGGGCGGCGCCCGGGTCGCGGCCGGCGCCGGCGTGATGGCGGCCGGTGCCGCCGGGCGGCTTGCCCGCACCCTCGGCGACCGCCGCGGATCGCCCGGGGAGGAGGAAGCGCCGCCCGCCCCGTCCCCGCCCGCCGTACCGCAGCGGCCAGGCCTGTTCCGCCGCAGCCTCGGCGCCCTCTTCGGCCGCCATGCCCGGCCGGTGCAGGTGCCGCTGCACGAGATGCTGCGCAACGCCGATGCCGCCGCCCGCGTGATCCCGCCCGATGCGTCGGAGCCGCCGCCATCGCTCCGCCGCGCCGCCCCGGAACCCGCGGAGGAGGATGCGCCGGCGCCGCGGCTGCCGCCCGCCTCCCGCCCCCGGGTCGCGCCGGCGGCGGAGGCGCGGCGCAGCAAGCCGGTGCAGCCGGCGCTCGACCTCGGCGAGGCCGGCTTCAAGCTGCCGCCGATCGACCTGCTGGTCGCCGCCCCCGCCCGCCGCGCCGGCGGCCCCTCCGAGGAAGCGCTGCAGGCCAATGCGCGGCTGCTCGAAAGCGTGCTCGACGATTACGGCGTGCGCGGCCGCATCGCCGAGATCCGCCCGGGTCCGGTCGTCACGCTCTATGAGCTGGAACCCGCACCCGGCACCAAGTCGGCACGCGTCATCGGGCTCGCCGACGACATCGCGCGGTCGATGTCGGTGGTCGCGGTGCGCATCGCGACCGTCCCGGGGCGCAACGTCATCGGCATCGAGCTGCCGAATGCGCGGCGGGAGACGGTGTTCTTCTCCGAGATGATGCTGGACGAGGATTGGGCGCGCGCCCAGGGCAAGCTCAACCTCGCACTCGGCAAGGATATCGGCGGCACGCCGGTCGTCGCCGACCTCGCGCGCATGCCGCATCTGCTGATCGCCGGCACCACCGGCTCCGGCAAGTCGGTCGCGGTCAACACCATGATCCTGTCGCTGCTCTTCCGCATGACGCCGGACGAGTGCCGCTTCATCATGATCGACCCCAAGATGCTGGAGCTCAGCGTCTACGACCGCATCCCGCATCTGCTGGCGCCGGTCGTCACCGAACCCGCCAAGGCGATCGGCGCGCTGAAGTGGACGGTGCGCGAGATGGAGCGCCGCTACCGGCTCATGAGCCAGCTCGGCGTGCGCAACATCGGCGGCTACAACGACAAGGTGGCGATCGCCCGCCAGAAGGGCGAGACGCTGACGCGGCGCGTGCAGGTGGGCTTCGACCCGGAGACCGGCAAGCCGGTCTTCGAAGACCAGCCGCTCGCGCTGGAGCCGCTGCCGATGATCGTCGTCATCATCGACGAGGTCGCCGACCTGATGCTGGTCGCCGGCAAGGACATCGAAGCCGCGGTGCAGCGCCTGGCGCAGATGGCGCGCGCCGCCGGCATCCACGTGGTGATGGCGACCCAGCGGCCTTCGGTCGACGTCATCACCGGCACCATCAAGGCCAACTTCCCGACCCGCATCAGCTTCCAGGTCACCTCCAAGATCGACAGCCGCACCATCCTCGGCGAGCAGGGCGCGGAGCAGCTGCTCGGCCAGGGCGACATGCTGCACATGGCGGGCGGCGGCCGCGTCACCCGCGTCCACGGCCCCTTCGTCTCGGATGCCGAGGTGGAGCGGGTGGTCGAGTTCCTGCGCGAACAGGGCGAGCCCGCCTATGTCGAGGAGGTGACCGAGGCGGCGGAGGACGAGGACGGCATGGTCGCCGGCCTGCTCGGCGGCAACACCGATGCCGAGGCTTCGCTGTTCGACCAGGCGGTGGCGCTGGTCTCGCGCGAGGGCAAGGCGAGCACCAGCTTCATCCAGCGCCATCTGTCGATCGGCTACAACCGCGCCGCCAAGCTGATCGAGCAGATGGAGAAGGAGGGCATCGTCGGCCCCGCCAACCATGTCGGCAAGCGCGAGGTGCTGACGCGCAGGAGCGAGGAGTAGCGCTGCCCTCCTACGGCATCACGCGGAGCTGCGCCGCGGGCGGCGTCAGACGCAGCGCGTGGCCGCGATAGAAGTTGTAGCCGTGCACCGCGGCGTAGCTGCGCAGCAGCCGGTCGAAGCCCCAGCGGAGCTCGTCCGGGTTCCGGTAGGTCAGCTGGCCGACATTCGGGTCGAAGAACTCGCAGGCGCTGTCGAGCGAGCGGCTCGCGACATGCAGGCCGATGGCATGGGATCCGTCGCCCTGGCCGGTGAGCTTCGTCGCCATCGAGATGTAATAGAGGCCCATGCCGCGGACCGCGACCTCGTGGATGAAGCTGCGCCCGTCCTGCCCGCTCCAGGCCATCGGCTCCAGGTTCGGGTCGATGCTCATCTTGAAATTGCCGAGCACCGCGTTCAGCGCGCCCTTCAACTGGAACAGGTCGGTGTCGTCGATGCCGGTGAGCGCGCCGGCGCCGGCGGTGGTGCTGATGCCGCGGATGATCACGCTCGGCAGCGGCGCCTGCATCTGCGTGCTGCTCTGCCCGCTGCGATAGGTGGTGTAGGTCGCGGCGGCCTTCTTCGCGATCTCGGCGCCATAGGTGCTGGCCTGGTCGGTCGGCCAGTTCTGGCGGGCGGCGCGCAGCGACAGCCAATGGATCGTGAGCCCGGCGCAATAGCCGCCCGGATACTGCGTCTTGCCCGGGTCGGTGCTGCCCATGTCGAATTCGGCGATCACCTGGCCGGTGCGCCGGGCATCGGGAAGGAATGCGTCCTGCAATGCGCTCATGGGATCACCCGGCTCCAGGCCCGGCAGCGGTCGGCGAGATCATGTCTTGACGGGAATGTTCGCAGGGTCGCCATGATGTATCCAGTGCGAAAAGGCACCTGCCCATGAGCCTGCCCGCCATCTCCCGCCGGTCGCTCGGCGCCCTCGGCCTCGGCGTCGCGATGCCTGCCCGGGCCCAGCCGGCGGCGCGGACGATCCGCTTCGTCGTGCCCTGGCCGCCCGGCGGCCTCAACGACGTGATCGCGCGGACCTTCAACGACCGGGTGTCGCGCCTGCTCGGCCAGCCGATCGTCAACGATTTCCGGGCCGGCGCCGGCGGCCGCATCGGGGTCGCCGAGGTGGCGCGGGCGGCGCCGGACGGGCTCACCATCGGCATGGGCAATCTCGGGCCGCTGACCATTTTCCCGAACCTCTACCGCGACATGCCCTTCGAGGTGGCGCGCGACCTGGCGCCGGTCACCATGTTCGCGGCCTCCCCCCTCGTGCTGGTGGTCGCCAAGGACTTCCCGGCGCGGAGCCTCGCCGAGCTCGTCGCGGCGGCCAAGGCGCGGCCGGGGCGGCTGAACTACGCCTCGGTCGGCGTCGGCACCGCCCAGCATTTGATCTTCGAGATGCTGCGCGCCGCCGACGGCGTCGCGATGGAGCACGTGCCCTATCGCGGCAATGCCGACAGCCTGATCGCACTGCTGCAGGACGACGTGCAGGCGATGTTCGACACGCTGCCGACCATGCTGCCGCCGCTCCGCGACGGCCGCGTCAGGGCGCTGGCGGTCACCACGCCCGGGCGCGTGCCGCAACTGCCCGAGGTGCCGACGCTCAAGGAGAGCGGCCTCGATATCGACATCGCCACCTGGTACGCGGTGATCGCGCCCGCCCGCACGCCGGAGCCCGTTCTCGCCGCCCTCTACGACGCCTATACCGAGGTGTCGCGGATGCCGGAGGTGCAGGGCTTCCTCGCCGAGCAGGGTCTGATCACCCTGCCCAACACGCGGGCCGAATTCGCTGCGCGCATCGCGGCCGAGACCGCGCGCTGGGGCCGCATCATCCGCGACCGCGGCATCAGGGTGGAGTGACCATCCCAGGCAAGAAGGGAACGCGATGCAACCGGACCTGACCCCGATCGGCGGCCGTGTCGCCTGGCGTGGCGCGGAGCTGGCGGAAAGCCCCTATTGGGGGCGCCGCTTCACCGCGGAGGAGATCGCGGCGCTCGATGCCGCGCTGGCGGCGATCAGCGCCCGCGGCCTGGCGCCGCCGCGGATCGCGGCCGCGGATTTCGCGATCCCCGCATTGCAGCCGCTGCTGCGCGGCGTCGCCGAGGAACTCGAATCCGGCACCGGCGTGGTGCGCCTTTCCGGCCTGCCGGTCGAGCGTTGGGATGCGGCGGCGCTCCGCACCGTCTTCTGGGGGATCGCCGCCAATCTCGGCACGCCGCTGTTCCAGACCATGACCGGCGAGGTTCTGGCCGAGGTGAAGGACGAGACCGGCACCGGCGCCGCGGTCACCGGCACCGCCGCCGACGGCAGCGTGCCCTCGGCGCGGGCGCGCTCGCGCTCCACCGGGCCGCTCCGCTTCCACACCGACAAATGCGATGCGCTGGCGCTGCTCTGCGCCTCCAACGGCATCGCCGGCGGCGTCTCGCGCGTCGTCTCCACCGTCGCGATCCACGACGCGATCGCCGAACGCGACCCGGCGCTGCTCCGCGTGCTCTACCAGGATTTCCGGCGCATGCGCCCGGCCGACGAGGAAGGCGACCAGCATGCCGACCGCGTCTTCCGCATGCCGGTCTTCGCCCGCGGCCCCGCCGGCGATTTCACCAGCCAGTACAGCCGCACCTATGTCGAGATGGCGCATGCCGAGCCCGGCGTGCCGCCGCTGACGCCGGACCAGGTGGCGGCCATGGACCTGCTGGCCGCGGTCGCCGACGAGCTCTGCCTGGAAGCACCCTTTACGCCGGGCGACCTGCAGCTGCTCAACCAGCACGTCACCTATCACGGCCGCACCGGCTATCAGGACGGCGCCGAGGGCCACCGCGTGCTGCTCCGCATCTGGTTGGCCACGCCGGAGAGCCGGGCGCTGCCGGACGGCCATCGGGTGCAATGGGGCGACACGGCCGCCGGTGCGCTCCGCGGCGGTGCGATCCTGGGCCGTAGCGCCGTCGCCGCGTGACCGCCGGCGTCAGCCGGGTCGCAGCGCCTCCGGCATCGTCGCAATGTTGGCCGGCGTCACCTTCCAGCGCGCCGGGTCGGCATAGTCGTAGTCGATGGTCACCCGGCCGCTGCTGCGGCGGACCTGCACCAGCGCCGTCACCCAGCGCCCGCCATCGGGCTTCTGCATCGCGACCGAAAGCGCTTCGAACCGATCGGCGAGCGCGCTCGAGCCGAGGCGCGCCGCCTTGGGTTTGGCGCCGTCGTCGTAGTAGAAGCCGCTGATCTGCACGACGCCGCCCTCGACGATCGCGGTCGCCGCAATCGCGTCCCAGTCGCCGTCGTCGCGCTCCTGCGCCGCCACGATCATGGCCCCGATCTCGTGCACGAGCTCCGTCGCGCGGTCGTAATTCGCCTGCTCTGCCATGCTCACTGCTCCAGCAGCCTTCTCATCTCGGCGGGCACGTCGACCTTGCCCTTGCGGGTGCGGGGCGCGTCCGGATCGCGCTCGGCGGCTAGCGCGAAACCGTCGAAGCGCTGGCCCTGCTCGTTCCGGAACTGCGCGAAGTTACTATAGACGCGCTCGCCGGTCGCGGGATTGATGACCTCGTAGTCGACGGTGACGCGGTCCGGTCGGCTGCCGCCCCAGGCGAGCCCGCCGTCCGGGCCCGCCTCGCCGATCTCGACCTTCACTCGTACTTCGCCGCCGGCTTCCACCCAGTCCCGCATCTCGGTCTCGAACTGGGTATAGATGCGCTGGTTGAACTGCGAATTCTGCGGGAACATGTTGATCAGCCCCTGATCGTGCAGGAACTGGAAGCCGATGATGTGGCCGCCATTGTCGCTTTCGGGGAAGTCGCCGTCGCGTCCGCCTTCCTTCCCGACATTGGCGGTCAGCTCGTTCTCCTCGTCGGGGCGCTCCTTCTTCGGCGGGATTTCCCGGATCACCGCCTCGGCGCGCACCGTCTCGTGGCCGTCGTTGACCGTCCAGGTCACCTCGTTCTCGCCGTAGCGGACCGTCGTGTCGCCGACCGCGAGTTGCTGGCGCTCGGCGGCGGTGTCGCGATCCGCGAAGCGGGTGTTGCGGGCGGCGACACTCGCCTGGGCAGGATCGCGGACGATCGACTGCACCTCGGCCGCCAGATCGTTCAGGTGCTCGCGGTCGACGGCCTCCGCTGCGCGCAACTCGGCCCGGCGCGCCGGCGTCAGGTTCGGGTCGGCGAGCTCGGTCGCACGGTCGGCCATGCGCGTCCGCAGCTTGTCGATATCGAAGCGCGCGGCCCAGCCGAGCGTGCCCGGCGCCGGCTCGCCGCGATCGGCGAAGACGGCGCGGAGCTGACCTTCGAGCGTCAGGCTGCGCTGCATCGCCTGCGCGGTCGCGACATGCAGGTCGATATCGGCGGCCGTCGCGTCCGGCCCGTGGCGGATCCCCTGGACCGCGCTGGTCGCCGCGTCGTAATCGATGCGCACCGCATTGCCGGGCAGCGCCGCATCGGCCGCGACCGGCGGCGCCAGGTCGCGCAGCAGATTGTCGCGGATCGCGACCGGGTTGAACATGTCCCCCGGCCGCGTGCCGGCGGCCCGCATGCCGGCACCGGTTCCCGCCGCCCAGAACCCCATGGAGAGCAGCGCGGTCGCCCGTTCGCCCCCCGACATGGCATCCCAGTTGCGCGCGAGATCCACGCCCTGGTTGGCGATGGCGGCGACATCGGCGGTCGCGGCGCCGGCCTGCATCAGCCCATGCGCGGAGGCCTCCAGCGGCGCGATGGCGCGGCCGGCCTGGCCGAGCTGCGCGAGCCGCGCGGCACTGCCGAAGGCGCCGACCGAGAGCGCATTGGCACCGAGCGAGAGCCAGAGGCTGCGGGCTTCGCCGTCGGTGACCGGGTTCAGGCTCTGGCCGTGCTGCGCGCGATCGACCAGCGCGTCGCCGCTGCGATAGGCGCCCCAGGCGCCGGCGCCCACGGCGACCGCGCCGGCGCCGACCACGATCGGCGTCGCGAGGCCGCCGGAGCCCACGATCAGCACGCCGCCGGCGATCACGCCGCCGACGAGGGCGGCGGTGTCGAGCGCGCCGGCCAGATGCTCGCCGAAGGTGTCGACGGTCTTCGGCGTGTTGCCCTGCGCGAGCCGCACGCCGCCGGCGCCGTCGGCCGCCAGGTGCCCGCCTTCGGGATAGGTCATGCTGCCCGGCGGCAGCGCGTTGTTCTGCTGCCAGTCGGCGAAGCTGTCATAGCGGCGGCCGGTATTGTCGACGAAGCGCTCGGCGCCGGCGGCATCGGTGACGCGGAACAGCGGCAGCCGCACCGGCCCGGTCTCGCCCGAGGAATAGAGCACCGGCAGCACCGCGACATTCGCCGTGCCGCCGGCGATGCCGCGGATTTGCTCGGCGACGCGGCCGACCGCCTCGGCATGCTCGCCGCTGCCGTAATAGGAGAAGGCGCCTCGCGCGGCGCCGGCTTCCGCATCCGCCGGCGCCATGCCCGGCGGCAGCGTGGGCGGCAGGCCCATCGCGAAGCCCACCGTGTTGTCGAGGTCGGTGCCGGCGAGCGGGCGCGCCGCATCGCCCCGGGTCGCCAGGAACTGCCGCGCATTGTCCTGCGCTTCGGGGCCGGTGATCGCCGTATTGGTCCAGGGATCGTCGGTCGCGGCCAGCGTCCCGGCGGTGATCGCGGGATCCATGCGGATGCGCGCCAGCGCATTGACCCGCGCCTCCAGCGGCACGGAGCCGCCGGCGGCGAACAGCTCGCGCCCGGCCTCGCTGCCGAGGATGGCGGACAGCCGCCCGGCATCGGCGGCCTGCGCCCCCGCATCGGCGGGATGCCATTCGCGGGCCAAGGCCTGGCCCAACTGCTGCGGCAGGTCGCCGCCGAAGACGCGGTTGTAGTCGGCGGGGCCGGCGGCGGCGAAGGCGTTCTGCACGAAGGCGCCGGTGGCCTCGCTCCGCGGCGCCTGGTTCAGCGCCTCCAACGCGCGGGAGAGCATGCGCTGGCCGCCGGCCGCGGGTGCGGCGGGATCGGTCGCGAGCAGCCGCGCGACGCCACCTGCCGCTTCCGGCGGCAGTGCGGTCAGCATGTCGCGGAGGGGGGCCAAATCACCGGAACGGGCATAGGCCGGGCCGGAGAGCGCGGTGACCGCCTCGATGGCGAGGGAGCGCGCCTGCGGCGCGGTCGCGGGACCGCTGCCGAGCGCCGCCGCGCGCAGCGCGAAGCGCTCGCCGACCACGCCGCGCGCTGCGGGCGCATCCTCCAGCGCCCGGGTCAGGTTGCGGGGGCCGCCGGCGCCGTCGCCCTGGCCGGCGCCCCAGCGGTCGAGCATGCGGTCGACGAGATGGGCCTGCTCCGGCCGGGTCAGCGGGCCGAGCGCGCTGCCGCCGCCGAGCGCGCCCGCGACCTTCTCGGCACTCGAGGTGCCGCCGATGCCGAGGACGCCGCCGCTGCGGTCGGACGACGTCGCGACCCAGCCATCGATCTGCTGCTGCCGGCCCGGGTCGGGAGCGGAGGCGGGGGGTGGCGTGGCCGGCGCACCGCGCGCGGCCTCGGCGGCGGCACGATCGAAGGCTGCGGTATCCATCGGGCTGGCGCCCGTGCGCGTGCCGCCGCTCGGGGCGGCACCGGCGACAGAGGCGGACATGCCCGGTCTCCCTGCAGATCGAGGTCAGTAACGAAAACGCTGCGAGAGATAAGACCTATGGCGGAAGGCGAATAAACCCACATGATCCGGAGCGATATCATATGCCTGTGAGGGCGTTATTGGCAGACGGCGCGATATTACTGATCAGTTTCGCGCAAGGGATTTATTGATGACTATTTGATGACGATCCCGGCCGTGACCATCCTCCCGGCCCTTGACCCTGAGGGAGCGGGCTCGCAAAGCTCCGCGTCCCGTAGGAGTACCGTCATGCGCCCGATCCTCGCTGCCCTGTTGCTTGCCCTGCCGGTCGCCGCCGCGGCCCAGTCCCAGCCGACGCTGTTCCCGACCCGCGACGTGGCGGTGACCTACCGCACCTCCGGCGGCCCGCAGGGAGGGCCGCAGGAAGTGCAGATGTCCTGGCTGGTGGCGCAGCGCCTGATGCGGGTCGATCTGCCGGCCGGCGGTGCGCCCGGGCCGATGTCGGGCGGCTGGATGCTGCTCGACCAGCGCAACAACCGCGCCCAGGTGGTGATCGAGCAGCAGCGCATGGTGATGAACGTCGACGGCCATGCGGTGCCCGGCGGGCAGGGCTTCAACCCGTCCCCCAACGCCCGCTTCACCCGCGAAGGCAATGAGCGGATCGCCGGCACCGCCTGCACGGTCTGGCGGGTGGAGGACGGCGCGAATCGCGCCCGCGCCTGCCTGACCGATGACGGCGTACTGCTGCGGGCGCAGAACGACAGCCAGCCCGGCCAGACCCTGGAAGCCACCCGGATCGCCTATGGCGCCCAGGATGCGTCACGCTTCCAGGTCCCGGCCGGCTACCAGGCGCTGGATGCCGCGCGGATGATGCAGGGCCTGCAGCGCGGTGCGCCCGGTGCCCCGGGCGCACCGGCACGCTGATCCCTTTTCGCGGGCGCGGCGCGCTGCCACATCCCAGCTCATGCAACGCCGCGCCCTGATCGCCCTCGCCGCCGCCCTGCCGGCCTCGTCCGCCTTCGCGCAGAGCCAGCGCGGCCGCCCGCAACGGGCGGAGCCGCCGCCGGCACCACTCGGCGGCGCCGAGCTGCCGGAGGCCGAGCGCGCCCAGGTGCTGGCCCGGGTCGAGGCCTACCTGAACGGGCTGCGTACCCTGAAGGCGCGCTTCGTCCAGACCGCGCAGAACGGCCAGACCGCCCAGGGCACCGCCTGGATCGCGCGGCCCGGCCGAATGCGCTTCGACTACGACCCGCCGGTGCCGCTGCTGCTCGTCGCCTCCTACGGTCAGTTCATCCTCTATGACCGGGAGCTCCGGAGCCCGAGCACGGTGCCGACCAGCGCGACGCCGCTCGGTGTGCTGCTGGTCGAGAATTTCCGCTTCTCCAACGCGATCACCGTCACCTCGGTCATGCGCGACGGCGCGACGATCAGGGTCACGCTGTTCCGGACCGCGCAGCCGGGCGAGGGTCGGCTGACGCTCGTGTTTCAGGAGAGCCCGATGGAGCTCCGGCAATGGGTGGTGCTGGACGGCCAGGGGCGGCAGACCCGGGTGACGCTGTCCGACATCGAAGTGGGCGGCCGGTTCGACGACCGCATCTTCGCCTTCAACAACCCCACCTTCTTCGAACCCGGCGGCTTCGGCGCACCGCAGCGGTGAGAAAAACGCAACGCTGCGGCCTTGATCCCGCCGCACGGGCGCGCGAGCATGCTGCGCCATGCGGCCCCTCATCGGCATCTCCTGCTGCGTCAAGGCATTCGGCGTCTTCGCCACCCCGAACCACGCTGCCTCCGGCACCTATGTCCGGGCGGTGATGGGGCCGGCGGGCGGCCTGCCGATGCTGCTGCCGGCGGCCGGCGCCGATATCGTCGGCGACATCGTGCCGCGCCTCGACGGGCTGATCCTGACCGGCAGCCGGAGCAATGTCTGGCCCGGTCACTACGAAGGCCCCGACCATATCCCCGGCACGCCCGAGGACCAGGAGCGGGACGCGACCACCCTGCCGCTGATCCGCGCCGCGATCGCGGCCGGCCTGCCGCTGCTGGCGATCTGCCGCGGCATGCAGGAGCTGAACGTCGCACTCGGCGGCAGCCTCGACCAGCGCATCCAGGACCTGCCCGGGCGCATGGACCACTCGACGCCCTCCGACCAGCCGATCTCCGCCGTCCGCACCGGCAAGGCACACGACGTGCGGCTTGCCGAAGGCGGCGACCTGGCCCGTCTGCTCGGGCTCGAAGGCGTCCTGCCGGTGAATTCGCTGCACAACCAGGGCGTGCAGCGCCTGGCGCCGCGGCTCAAGCCGGAAGCGGTGGCGCCGGACGGCACGATCGAAGCGGTTTCGGCGCCGGATGCGCCGGGCTTCCTGCTCGGCGTGCAATGGCACCCCGAATACGACTGGGAACAGGATGCGCGCAGCCGCCGCATCTTCGAGGCGTTCGGCGCAGCCTGTGGCCGCTGGGCGGCACGCCGCATCGCCACGGGGCTGCGCGTCGCCGCTGAATAGATGTGCGTATCGCGAATGGCGACCCAGCGATTGCGCATGGTGGTCACGCAATCGCTTTTTGATTTAGGGACCGATCCCGGCTATCGTTCGCACACCGGCAACCTGAATGCCGGAGGTCGAGACCCGGTGTCCCCTGCCGGCTCGCCCGACCATTCCGATCGGAAAATACGGTACGGCGCCCGGTCACCCCCCTGACCGGGCGTCTTTTTTGGCGTAAGCGTCGCGCCTGTATCCCGAACCGGAGCGTCCCCGGCCCATGCCGAACTACGTCCTCTCGCCGTCCCCCGTCGCCGCCCTGCCGATCCAGGGCAGCGACCAGCTCTTCCCCGTGCGGCGCATCTTCTGCGTCGGCCGCAACTACGCCGAACATGCGATCGAGATGGGCAGCGACCCGACGCGGGAGCTGCCCTTCTATTTCGCCAAGCCTGCCGATGCGCTCGTCGTCAACGGCGCCGACATGCCCTACCCGCCAGCCTCGAAGCAGCTCCACCACGAGATGGAGCTGGTGGTCGCGATCGGCACCGGCGGCCGCGACATCGCGGCGGGCGATGCGCTGTCGCATGTCTGGGGCTATTGCGCCGGCCTCGACATGACGCGGCGCGACCTGCAGAACGAGGCGAAGAAGACCGGCCGTCCCTGGGACATGGGCAAGGGCTTCGACCATTCGGCGCCGATGGGGGCCCTTGTGCCGGCCGCCGGCATCGACGTCTCCAAGGGCCTGATCGAGCTCAAGGTGAATGGCAAGGTCCGGCAGAGCTCCGACCTCGCGAAGCTGATCTGGTCGGTGCCGGAGGTGATCGCGAATCTCTCGGGCCTCGTTGAATTGGCGCCCGGCGACCTGATCATGACCGGCACGCCCGAGAACGTGGCGTCGGTCGAGCGCGGCGACCTGCTGGAAGGCATGGTCGAAGGCGTCGGCACGGTCGTGGTCAAGATCGTCTGACGGGATTGCGGGTCGCAGACGCGGCCCGCGACCGCCATGGCATCGCTCCGCATCGCGACCTGGAACATCAACTCCGTCCGGCTGCGCCTGCCGCTGCTGGCGGAGGTGGTGCGGGCGCTCGAGCCTGACGTCATCGCGCTTCAGGAAACCAAGTGCCCGGACGAGCTGCTGCCGATCGACGGGCTGAAGGCGCTCGGCTTCGATCACGTCGCGGCGCGCGGGATGAAGGGCTACAACGGCGTCGCCGTGCTGTCCCGCATCCCCTTCGTCGTCAGGGATGGCGATCCCGACTGGTGCAGCAGGGGCGATTGCCGGCATCTCGGCGTGACGCTCGACGCGCCGGGCGGGCCGATCGATCTGCATGATTTCTACGTCCCCGCCGGCGGCGACATCCCGGACCGGCAGGCCAACCCGAAATTCGGCCACAAGCTGGATTTCGTGGCCGAGGCCGCGGCCTGGAGTGCCGCCCGCGGCGAGAACCGGCGGAGCGTGCTGGTGGGCGACCTCAACATCGCGCCGCTCGAACAGGATGTCTGGTCGCACCGGCAATTGCTGACCGTCGTCTCCCACACCCCGGTCGAGGTGGAGGCGCTCGGCGGCTGGCAGCGCGCCGGCGCCTGGCACGACGCCGTGCGGCATTTCGTCCCCGACGACCAGAAGCTCTACACGTGGTGGTCCTATCGCGCGCGGGACTGGCTGGCCGCCGATCGCGGCCGCCGGCTCGACCATATCTGGGTCAGCCCGGATCTCGCCGGCACGCTCCGTGCGCAGACCATCCTCAAGGCCGCGCGCGGCTGGGAAAGGGCGTCCGACCACGTGCCGGTGATGGTGGAGCTCGCGCTATAAGCGGAAGCGGCTGGGCGCAGGGGACGGGTCGCGCATGATCATCCTGGCACTCGATGGGGCCTTGGCCCGTTGCTCGGCGGCGGTGTTGGCGGATGGCGTCCTGGTCGCCGCGCGGCGGCAGGACGCGGCCCGGGGCCAGGCGGCGCTGCTGCCGCCGATGGTCGATGCGGTGCTGGCCGAGGCCGGGATCGCCGCGACCGCGCCCACGGCCGTCGCGGTGGGTGTCGGACCGGGCGGCTTCACCGGGCTCCGCGCCGCGCTGGCGCTGGCGGAAGGGCTTGCGCTCGCGGCCGGGCTGCCGCTGATCGGCGTCACCACCGGGGAAGCGCTGGCGGCCGCGGTGCCGGCAGCGCGGCGCGGCGGCCGCGCCTTCTGGTCCGTCATCGACAATCGCCGCGGCCGCGTGGTGCTGGAACGCTTCGCGGCCGGCGCCGTGGTGCCGGATGGTGCGCCGGAGGCCTTCGATCTGGCGGCGCTGCCGCGGCCGCCAGGTCCGGTCGCGATCGCCGGCGACGCGGCGGCCGCGGTCGCGGCGCGGCTCGCGGCGCAGGACCGCGACGTGCTGCTGACCGATGCCCGCCTGCCCGATGCCGCGGCGATCGCCGCCGTGGCGGCGGCACGGCTTGCCGGCGCCATCCCGCCGCGCGGCGCGGCGCCGCTCTATGTCGAGCCGCCGGCGGTCAGGCCGCCGCCGTGATCCTGCGCGGCGGACTGCCGGGGGAGGCGCCGGTGCTCGCGCTGATCCATGCCGAAGCCTTTGCCGCCGCCGATCGCTGGGGTGCCGACGCGATCGCGCTGATGCTGCAAGCCGCCGGCGGCTTCGGCGTCATCGCGCTCGACGGCGCGCCGCCCTTCGGGGAGGAGCCGCTCGGCTTCGCACTTGCCCGCTTGGCGGCGGGCTGCGTGGCGGCGGGCCGCGCGGCGGCAGCGGGAGAGGCGGAGGTGCTGACGCTCGCGGTGCGCCCGCTCGCGCGGCGGCGGGGCATCGGCCGCGCCTTGTTCGACGCCGTGTGTGCGCGGGCGCGGGACGCGGGCGCGGAGGCGCTGTTCCTCGAAGTCGCGGAAGGCAATGGCGCGGCCCGCGCCCTCTACGCCGCCGCGGGTGCGGCCGAAGTCGGGCGCCGCCGGCGCTACTACCCGGATGGCGGCGACGCCCTGGTCCTGAAGCAGTCGCTGCTTGGTTGAGCCCTACGGTCAAGCTTGTTCCTGACCAAGAACGGGACTCACGCCTTCTTGCGGATGACGACATGCAGCACGCCGTCGCCGCATTCTTTCTGATCAAGCACGACATGGCCTTGTTCGATCGCGGTGCGCGGAACATTGGTCCGCGGTTCTTCGCCTTTCAGCAGCACGCCGAGTTCGGCGCCCGGTTTCAGGCGATCGAGCGCCAGACGCACGCGGACGAAGGTCATCGGGCAGGTTTCTTGTGTCACGTCGATTTCCTGCCGGGCGGTCTCGGTGTAAGCTTTCGATGATTTCACGAAATCATTCCCATTTTACTTAAACCGCTATTGCGGAACGGAGGCGGCCATGCGTATACACGTCACCGTTATCAGAGGGATGGACATCGATCATGGCTGAGAATGCCGCCAGCGCGGATATCCTTGGGCTTACCGCAGAAATCGTCGCCGCGCATGTCTCCAACAACGCGGTGGCACTGCCCGATCTGGCCGGCCTGATCCAGGATGTCTACCGAACGCTGTCGAATGTCGGTGCGCCGCCCGCCCCCGCGGCGGAGAAGCCGCAGCCGGCGGTGCCGATCAAGAAGTCTATCACGCCCGAATACCTGATTTGCCTGGAAGACGGCAAGAAGCTCAAGATGCTGAAGCGGCATCTCAAGACTGCCTACAATCTCTCGCCGGAACAGTACCGGGAGCGTTGGGGCCTCGGCTCCGACTATCCCATGGTGGCGCCGAACTATGCCAAGCACCGTTCGACCCTGGCCAAGAAGATCGGCCTCGGCACCAAGCCGCGCGGCCGCCCGGCGCGTGCCGGCCGCCAGGCCGCCGCCAAGTCGGCCTGAGCCGGCGCGGCTAGCGGAGAAGGTTTGCCGGGGCGCGGCGCGGGGCTATTGTCCCGGACCGCGCTTCGCGCCGACACGAGGAAACCGTTCGCTCCGCATGGACACACGTCCGCCACCCCGTCGCCTGGACCCCCGCGCCGTGGCCTCCCGCCCCGAACCGGCGCGGGCCGAGCCTTCGCGCATAGAGCGCCTCTGCATCGAGCGCGGCCTCAAGATGACCGGCCAGCGCCGGCTGATCGCCCGCGTCCTCTCCGACTCGGAGGATCATCCGGACGTGGAGGAGCTGTATCGCCGCGCGCTGGCACTCGACAGCAAGGTCTCGGTCGCGACCGTCTACCGCACCGTCCGCCTGCTGGAGGAGAAGGGCATCCTCGAGCGTCGGGATTTCGGCGGCGGCCGCGCCCGCTACGAGCCGACCGAGCATGGGCACCACCATCACCTGATCGACGTCGACACCGGCCGCGTCATCGAATTCGCCGATGACGAGTATGAGCGGCTCGCCCGCTCCATCGCCGAGCGGCTCGGCTTCGACCTGGTGGATTTCCGCCTGGAGATCTTCGGCCGGCGCCCGGCCGTCGAAGAGAAGCCGGCGCCGCGCAAGGCCAGGCGTTGATGCCGGACGGCGGCGGGCCGGGCTTCGGCGAGCTCCGTTCTCTCAATCTCGGCGTCAGGCTCGCGGAGACCGCGGCCGAGATCGATGCCGCGCAGGCGCTGCGTTACGGCATCTTCTACGAGGAGATGGGCGCCCATGCCGATGCCGCGACCGCGGCGTCGCGCCGCGACACCGACGAGTTCGATGCGGTCGCCGACCATCTGCTGGTGCTCGATCATGACCGCGGCGAAGGACCGGCCGGCGTCGTCGGCACCTACCGGCTGATCCGGCGCGAGGCCGCCGCCCGCATCGGGCGCTTCTACAGCGAAGCGGAATACGACATCGCGCCGCTGGTCGACCTGCCCGGCCAGATCATGGAGCTCGGCCGGTCCTGCGTCCATGACGCCTACCGCACCCGCGCCGTGTTGCAGCTGCTCTGGCGCGGCATCGCCGCCTATGTCTTCCGCAACGACGTCGAGATCATGTTCGGCTGCGCGTCCCTGCCCGGGACCGACCTCGACGCGCTGGCGCCGCAGCTTACCTACCTGCACGCCAACCACCTGGCGCCGGACGGTCTCAGGCCGCGCGCGATCCCGGACCGCTTCGTCGAGATGCGTCGTCTCGACCCCGCGGCGATCGATGCAAGGGGCGCCGCGCTGTCGCTGCCGCCGCTCGTGAAGGGCTATCTCCGGCTCGGCGGCTATGTCGGCGAAGGCGCGGTGATCGACCCGCAATTCAACACGACCGATGTCTGCATCGTCGTGAAGACCGACAAGATCACCGACAAGTACTATCGCCACTACGAGCGCACGACCGGCGAGCGGGAGTAGCCGCTATCGGCTCGGCGGCGCTTCGACGCCGCGGCCGCCGGCATCGGCCGGCACCGGCGCGTGGCGCCAGCTGCCGTGCAGGTTCGCCCAGGCGCGGGTGAACTCGGCGCCCAGCAGGAAGATCACCGCCGAGTAATTCACCCAGACCAGCAGCACGACCAGCGCACCGGCGGCACCGAAGCTGGTGCCGACGCTGCTGCTGCCGAGGTAGAGGCCGATCGCCGTCTTGCCGATGCTGAACAGCAGCGCGGTCACGAAGGCGCCGACGATCACGTCGCGCCAGGCGATGGTGCGGTCGGGCAGCACCTTGTAGATGGCACCGAACAGCACGGTCAGGATCGCGAGCGGCACGAAGAAGGCGATCCATTGCATGAGCATCGCGGTTGCCGGCACCACGGCGCCGATCCAGGTGCCGACCGCCTTGATCACCGCGCTGACGATGAGCGAGGCGAGCAGCAGGAAGCCGGTCGCGGCGACCAGGCCGATCGCCGCCGCCTTGGCCCGGACGAAACGGGAGAGCTGGGTGCGGCGCGGCGGGCCTTCGGTCTTCCAGATCGCATTCAGCGCCGATTGCAGCTCGCCGAAGGCACCGCTCGCGGCGAGCAGCAGCACGACCAGGCCGATCGCGGCGGCGATCCCGCCCTGGGTCGCGTCGCGCGCGCCACGCACCATCTCCTGCACCGCGACCGCGGCGTCGCGGCCGACGGTGCCCTGGAGCTGCTCCGCGACCGCGCCGCGCGCCGCATCCTCGCCGAAGGCGAAGCCGGCGATCGCGGTCGCGATCACGAGCAGCGGCGCGATCGAGAACAGGGTGTAGTAGGCGACGGCGGCCGCGCGGCTCAGGCATTCATCGGCGATGAAGCCGGTCACGGTATCGACCGCCAAGGTCTTGATCCTGCCGAACATGCGTCATCCTTCCACGGGAAGAACGGCGGGCAGCGCTCAGGGTTCCGGCGGCCGGCGCAGATGATGCGTCAGTGTCAGGAAGTGCCGAAGCCCGAGGCTTTCGGCCAGCCCGATGGAGGCGGCGTTGTCCGCGCTCACCTGGTAGCGCGGCGTCAGGCCGCGCTCGTGCAGCACGGCGAGTGCCGTGCGCACGACCCGCCCCGCCAGCCCGCGGCCCCGGAACGGCTCCGGCGTGAAGACGCCGCCGACCTCCCAGACCTGCCCGTGGTTCCGGAACGCGAAGCAGACCGCGCCCGGCCCGCCATCGGCATCGGCGATGCAGGCAAACGCCGATCCGGAGCCAAGGCAGGACAACAGCCAGGAGCGGTCGTGGCCCTGTTGCTCGAACAGGCGAAGCGCCGCCTCGCCGGGCGCGTCGGTCATGCGCACCTCAGCGTCGCGCTCGAAGCGCCGGTCGACGCTGTAGGACAGGAAAGATGCTCCCGGCGCGACCGCGAAGCGCGCGACGACCGCGGCGCGGTCGGCATCCGATGCGAGCTTGAACACCACGCCGGCATCGCGCGGCACGCGGTCGAGCAGGCGATCGGTCAGCGCCGCATGATCGCTCGCGATCAGCGCCGCCCAGGCCGCCTCGGGATAGGCCTGCCGGTCATAGGCGCTGGCCGCGGTGTCGAGCAGCACGAGGGTCGCGCTGCCGCCGTCATCCGCGATCCGGTGGCCGCGCGTGCTGTCCGGGAAGGCGGTCAGGTGCTTCAGCAGGACGATGTTGCGCAGGGCATCCTGCTCGAGCAGGGCGACGAGGTCGGAGGTCACACGATCGCCTTCAGCCCATTCTTCCGAACCACCGTCAGCAGGCGCAATGCCGGCCCGCCCGGTCGCTTCACGCCCCGCTCCCAATCCGAGACGAGGTTCTTGGACACGTTCAGGTAGCGAGCGAAGACCGGTTGCGACACCTGCTCGCGTTCGCGGAGCGCCTTGATCTCATGGGCCGGCAAATCCAGGGCCGGCGCGATGCACGAGGCGTCGAACTCGCGCATCGTCTGCTTGTCGACGAGCCCGGCATCGTGGAAGCCTTCGACCATCTCGTGGACGGCCGCGGCGACTTCACTGCGATAGGTCTTGTCGGTCTTCTTCGTCATGGCACTTCACCTCGATCAGCGTTCCCGCCTCGACCAACCTGTCGATCTCTCCCTGGGCGAACCCGAGGGTGAGCTTCGACGCCTTCTTCAGATCGGCCTCGTCTTTCTCATCGATGTTGCCCTGGTCGCTCTTCGCGAAGCCGAACGCGAACACCGACCGCTCGCCGGACCGGAAGAACATCAGCGTCCGATAGCCGCCCGACCTTCCGGCGCCGGGCCTCGCGACCCGCTGCTTGATCAGCCCGGCCCCGAGATCGGCATCGATCAGGCCGCGTTCCGCACGCGCGACCGCCTCGCACAACTGCGCGTCGTCGATCCTTTCGCGTCGGGCGAACCGTTGGAACCACCTGTTCTTGTAGATCCTCACACGGTTGTCCGATGCGATATGTATAACACTTTGTGTGATACTTCAAGATCACGTCGTTGTCGGCGAGAAGGCCTACTCGACCACGATCCGAACCTGCCGTGACGCCGCCTCGTCGGATGGCAGCCGGACCTGGAAGCGGTGGGCGCCGGGCGTCATCGGCCAGTAGACGGTCTCGTCGGCGCGGGCGACCGCGAAGGGTTCGCCGTCGACGTACCAGACGACCTGGCCGGCGGCCGGGCGCACCGCGGCGCGCAGCGCCAGGCGGTTGAGGCGCGGCGGCGCTTCCGGATTGCGCCAGACCCGGCTGTTGTGCTCGGGCGAGAGCACCGACAGCCGCGGCGCGGCCTCGACCGGTGCCGCGGCCGGCGCCGGTTCGGGCTCCGATGCCGCGGCGGTGGCGGCGTGGCCGGCCGGCAGCCATTCCAGCAGGGTCGGGCCGCAGGCGCCGTCATCCGGCAGGCCGCTGCGCGCGCAGAGCGCCACCGGCTCGGTCCCCGCCGGCGCCGGGAAGCCGCCCGCGGTCAGCGCATCGGCCGAGCTGCCGTGCAGGTCGAGCAGGATCGCCTGGGCCAAGGCGCCGGCGCCGTGCCCGCCGGTGATGCCCGCCATGGTCGCGGCATCGGCGCGCCCGACCCAGACGCCGACCAGGTAGTCGCGCGACCAGGCGACGATCCAGGCGTCGCGATAGCCCTGGGAGGTGCCGGTCTTCAGCGCGACCGCGAAGGGATATTCGGTGGTGCCGTGGCGCGGGAAGCTCGGCAGCCGCGCCTGCGGGTCGGACAGGAACATCGTCACCTGCCGCGCCGCCCATTCCGGCAGCACGCGCCGCGGCGCCGCGACCGGCTGCCCGTCATACCAGAGCAGCTCGCCGAGCATGCCGTCCTCGGCCAGCGCGCCATAGGCGCGCATCAGCCGGTCGAGGCTGGTCGGCAGCGAGCCCACCGCCATCGACAGGCCGAAATAGGAGGCAGGCTCCAGGCTGTCATGCAGGCCGAGCTCGCGGAGGCCGCGGAAGGCGGTCTCCAGCCCGATGCGCCGCAGCAGAAGTGCGGCCGGGATGTTGCGCGAATTGGCCAGCGCCTGGCGCGGCAGCACCGGCCCCAGGAAGCCGCCATCGGCATTGCCGATGCCGAGCGAGCGGTCCGGGAGGTCGGCGATCACCTCCTCCGGCCGCAGCACCTCCCGCTGCAGCGCCATCGCGTAGAGGAAAGGTTTCAGCGTGCTGCCGGGGGAGCGCGTGGCGGCGGTGTAGTCGAAGGCGCCGCCCGGTGTCGCGGCGTAGCCGGCGGAGCCGATCGCGGCCAGCACCGCGCGCGAGCCGCGGGCGACGACCATCGCCGCCATCTGCTCCGCACCTTCGCCACGGAGTGCCGCGAGCCGCGCCTCGGCGATGCGCGCGACGCGGCGCTGGACATCGAGGTCGATGCGCGTGCGGAGGCGGGGATCGGCGGGATCGAGCCCGGCGATCCCCTGCTCGGCGACCATGCCGCGCAGCCGCAGCACGAGATGCAGCGCGTCCGGCCGCTGCGGCAGCGGCGGCACCGAGAGCACCGCGAGCTGCGCGGTCGCGGTCGCGAACTCCTCGGCGTTGATGGCACCTTCGGCGGCAAGGGTCGCGAGCGCCCGCTGGCCGCGCGCCCGGGCGCGGGCGAGGCCCGACGGGTTCCGCGGATTGTGCAGCGCCGGCGCCTGCGGGATCGCCGACAGCAGCGCGATCTCCGCCCAGCTCAGATCCGCCGCCGGCTTGTCGAAGTAGAAGCGCGCGGCATGGCCGATGCCGTGGCTGCCATTGCCGTAGGGCACCAGTCGCAGGTACTGGGCCAGCACCGCCTGCCGCCCGTAGCGGAGCGTGAGGGCGACGGCGGTGCCGGCCTCGACCGCCTTGGCCCAGAGAGTGCGGGGTGCGGGGTCCTGCATCCGCGCGACCTGCATCGCGATGGTGGACGCCCCGGAGCGGCGGCGGAGACTGGTCAGGTTCTGCCACGCGGCGCGCAGCAGCGCCGCCGGATCGACGCCGGGATGGCTCGCGAAGCGCCGGTCCTCCAGCGCCTGCATGGCGCGCGCGACGCGCGCCGGCGGCGTCACCGGCCAGAAGCCATACTCGATCTGGCGGCCCTCCGGCCCGGCTTCCTCATGCCCGAGCTGGGTCAGGAAGGCGCCGTGCCGGTCGGTCAGGATCGCCGTCGGCGGCGGTGCGCGCAGCTCTGCGCGCTGCGCGACCTCGATTCCATAGATCGCCAGGACGGCGAGCGCCGGTACCGCAAGCGCGATGCCGAGCAGTTTTCGTGCCTCAAACGCCGGCCGGCCGCATCCGCGGCCTTGGCTTTCGCGCGACTGCGCGCGGGCCGCATTCGCGGCCTCGGATCGATCAAGCGACCGATCCGTTGTCTTCATGGCGTGATCGTCACGCGCGCGCCGGCGCTCGCGCCGTAGACGCCGGGGCGATAGAGCATCTCCGCCTCGCCCGGCGGCTGGGTGAAGCTGCCGGCGACATTCGCCCGCATGCGGAAAGTGATGCTGCTGGCCCCCCGCGGCAGCGCAGTGAAGACCGCGAGCAGCCGGTCGTCGCCATAGGCGGTCCAGTCCGGCTGCGGGCCGCTGCCCGGGCTCGGCGTGGCCTCGGCCGGCGCGGTCGCGAGCGCCGGGTTCAGCGGTTCCATCCCCGCCGCGATCGGCAGGGTGAGCGCGACCTGCACACGATCCTCGGGGTTCACCAGCTCCGCCACTTCCTCGATCACCTCGCCGGCAGCGATGCGGATGCTGCCGTCGGGGCCGGGCGAAAGCCGCTCCGGCGCGCCGCCGCCGGCCGGGATGCGGAACAGCGTCCGGGTCAGAACAAAACCCTCCTGCACCGGCCGCGCCTCCGCCCCCGGCGGCACCGGCAGGTAGCGCCGCTCGGCCAGGGCCACTACCGGCACCGCACCGCGATTGGCGATGCGCACGGCGCCGGCGCCGTCGGTCGTCCAGCCGAGCACCGGCACATCGGGGCCGAGCCGCCCAGCCTGCGGCCCGCGCGGCAGCGTCACCTCGACCGCGGCCGCGCCGGCGGGCGGCGCCCAGCTCGCGGCGAGGGCGCGCAGCGCCGCCGCATCGGCATTGGTGCTGCCCCAGCCATCGGCGCCGCCGAGCCGGAGCAAGCCATCGCGCAGCAGCGCCAGCCGCGGCTCGTCCGGCGTCGCGCGGGCGACGGCCAGCATGACCTCGGCCAGGCTCCGCGTCTCCGAAGGCAGGATCCGCGGATCGCCGCCGGTCTCGGAAAGGCCGGCATAGGCCGGGCGGCCGTCCCGGTTCAGCACCCGCACCCGGCCCCAAAGCGTCTCCATCAGCCCGGGCAGCATCGCCCGGCTGTCGGGCGGCAGCAGCGCCATCGCGGCCGCCGCCTGGGCCAGCGTCTCGGTCGGCATCTGCGCCCCCCGCCGCGCGAGCTCCGCCGCATAGGCGGGCTCGAGCTTGCCGGCCTCGGCGAGTGCCGACAGCGCCGCCACCCGCTCGCGCAGCTCCTCCCCTCGCATCAGTCGCGGATCGTCGGAGCGCAGCGCCCTGGTCAGCACCTCGGCCAGGCGGTCGAGCAACGGCTGGTCCACCGGCTGGCCGGCGCGCGACGCCGCGGCCAGGAAGCGATAGGCGCTGGCGGTCAGCCAGACCGAGCCGCGCTGCCGCGGCCAGAAGGCGACCAGGCCGTCGCTGTCCGTCGCCTGCTGGATGATTCGGAGCGTCCCGCGCACATCGGCGGCCAGCCGGTCCTGCACCCCGGCTGCGGTCAGGAGCGGCGCGAAGGGCGCCAGCGCCACCTCCGCCGCCGCGAGCGCGATGCGCTGCTCAGTGCCGCCATAGGGGTTGGCCAGCAGCAGGTTCATCGCGCCCAGCATGCGCACCACCGCGGGATCGGCGCTGACGGTCACCCGCCCGCTGCCGCTGCCGGGGCGCATCGGTTGCGCCGGCGCGGGCCAACCGCCAGCGGCGCCGGGGGCGAGGGCCAGGATCGTCCGTTCGCGCAGCGGCGGCCGGTCCGGCTGGATCGGCAGGGTCAGCTCCACCGCATCGCCGGCGCCGTCGGCGGCGCGTCGGACCAGGAAGCGGAGCCGCGCCGCATCGGCGGCCGTCGCCGGCACCGTGACCGGGAAGCCAATCCGCGCCGGGCGGTTCGCCGCCCAGGCGATCGCCTGCTCGGCCGGGCCGCCGAGCGTGAGCCCGGTCGCGGCCAGGCTGACGCGGCCATTCCCGCCCGGGCCTTCGACGATGCGGGCGATCACCGTCGCATCGAAGCGGTCGCCCGGCCGCAGGAAGCGCGGCAGCGCCGGTTGGGCCACCACCGGCTGGCGCACCCGGATCTCGCCGACGCCGAAGCCGAAGCGCATCGGCCCGCTGATCGCCTTGGCGCGCAGCCGGTAGACCGTCAGCGTATCGGGCATGCGCACCCGCACGCGTGCAATGCCGTCAGGCCCCACCCGGACCCGCGGCAGGTAGACCGGCACGGGGGTGAAGTTGCGGCGGACCGAGATGTTCTCCTGCGCCCAGGGCTCCTCGCCCTCGTCGCCGCCCGGATTCTCGTCGAGCGGGATGATGCCGAAGGCCATGCTGCGGGTATCGCGCGCCGCCATCCGCGTCGGGCGGTCGACGATGAAGCTGCGCAGCGGATCGAGCGGCTGTTCGCGCGCCAGCGACAGCACCGCCTGGTCGACCATCCAGAAGGCGGCCTCACCGGCGAGCGGCCGTCCCGCCTCGTCGGTCAGCCGCAGCGTGACCTCGACCTCCTCGCCCGGGCGCACGCTCTGGGGTGCGGCGAGTGCGACCTGCACGCGGTGCTGCACCGGCGTCACCGTCACCCAGGCGGTGGCGGCCAGCGTCACCGGGCGGCCCTGGTCGAAGGGCGCGGTCGCTGCCTGCGGCGGACCCGGCAAGCGGCCGCGCATCAGCAGGAAGTGCACCGCGACCCGCGGCATCTGCTCGCGCCGGACCGGCAGCGCGTAGCGGCCGAAGCCGTTCGCGATCTCGACCCAGTCGTAGCGGAAGCGGCCCTCCGGCTCCTCCACGATCGCGAGTGCGCGGGCGTTCTGGAACGGGCTCTGGATCAGCAGCGCCGCGGTCTCGCCCGGCGCATAGGCGTCGCGCTCCGGCGTCACCGTCACGGTCTGGGCCGGCGGCCGCGCCCAGGTGACCGGCGTGTCGCCGGCCATGAACAGGTCGACGCGCACCGTCTGGCGGCGGCCGAAGCGGTCCTCCGCCTCCAACTGGACGATGTACACCCCGGCCTCCCGCGCTTCGAAGCGCAGCGCCTGGACGTCGTCGGTGCTGGTGATCCGCCGCTCTTCGACGGTCTCGTCCACCACCTCGGTCTGGTAGCGCGCAGCACCTTGCGCGAAGTCGCTCGCCTGCAGGGTCGAGACCCAGTTGCGGCGGATCAGCCGCGCGGTGACCGCGATGCCGGGCAGCGCCTTGCCCTCGGCATCGGCGACCAGCATCTCGCCTTCGATGGCGCCGAGCGTCGGGACGTAGCGCGGCAGCTTCAGCCCCAGCACGAAGGGCGGCAGCGCGACGACGGTCTGAGAGCTGCGCACCTGGATGTCGTCGTCGCCGGTGACCGTCGCCTCGATCACGTAGCGCCGCGGCTGCGCGGTCGGCTCCACCGTCGGGTCGAGCGTGAGGCGGGCCGCGCCGCTGTCATCGGTCCGCGCTTCGCGGTTGAGCACGGGGGAGGAGCGGAATTCGCGCTGACCAGCGAAGCGGCTGTCGCTGCCGAAAAGGAATCCCTCGCGCGACGGCGGCGTCCAGGCCTGCGGGAACTGCGTGACGCGCCAGGTGACCGGACGGTCGGAAGCGAGGCCGCCGGCGAAGTAGCGGGCCAGCAGCCCGGTGGTGAAGGGCGCGTCGAGGGCGACGCGTGTCTCGCCGCTCAGCAGCACCTCGAATGTCGGAAGCCGGTAGGCCTCCTTCTTGAACGTCGTCTCGCCGCAGCTGGTGCCGTCCTCGGCCTCGAAGCGCACGGTGTAGTCGCCGGCCGCATCGGTGCGTTCGGCGAACAGGTGATGGAAGCCGCCGGCCTCGTCCGGGCGGACAGGCACGCGCCATTCCTGGTCGGACGGGCCGGTGACGACGAGGGTGCCGGGCGTGCGCCGGAAGCTCAGCGAGCCGCCGGCGTATTGGCGAAGGAAGGCCTGGATGTGGACCGGATCCTCCGGCCGGTAGATCGGGCGTTCGGTGAAGATGTGGCACAGCAGCTGCGGCGCTTGGCGCCGCTCCGCCACATCCTCCTGCGTCCAGCCGAGCCAGCGGCCATCCCCCGCGGTCCAGTTGCCGGCAAGGTATTGCTGCGGCGGTCGCGCGGGGTCGAGCACCAGCGTGTCGTTGCCCTTGACCACGACGATGCGGCGAAGCTCGCGGCGGAGCGTGTCGGGCCGGGTGCCGGCCGCGGGGGCGGACCAGAGGAACGCGCCGTTCGCATCGGTGACGCCGCGCGCCAGCGTCGCGTAGTCGTCGCCGCGCTGGCCGTCGAGCAGGATCTCCGCACCCTCCACGGGGCGCGCGGTGCTGAGCGAGGTGACCTGGAAGCGCACCCGGTCGGCTTCCTCGACGGTGGTGAGCACCAGGTCGGTGACCTGCACGCGCATCCAGCGCCGGGTGCCGCCATCGACCGGGCGCAGCCCGACCAGGTAGGTGCCGGGCTGCTCGGCACCCGCGATCCGCGCCAGCATCGGCGCGACATTGAGGCCGAAGCGCGCCGCCGCGCCGCCGCGCTGGGTCGGCAGGCTCACCATCTCGGACACCGCCGGCGAGCCGAGCCCGCGGATGCGCGCGATCAGCCCCGCGCGGTTGAGCGCCGCCGCACCCGTCCAGGGCGTGGGCTCGTTGCCGGAGAGCGGCGGCGCGGCGCCGTCATCGGTCTCGAGCCCGTTCGCCGGGAAGGGCCAGAAATCCCGCCCGAGCGGCGGGATCGCATGAATGCGGAGATCGGCGCGGTCGTAGCCCTGGCCGCGGAGCGGCAGCATCTGCGGCCCCAGCCGCTCGACCAGGCCCTGCCCGGCATCCCAGGCGAGGCGCGGCCGGTCCGGCTGGAAGGCGAAGCGGAGCGTGGTCGCGCTCCCGGTCAGCGCCCGGTTGCGGGTGTCGCGCAGCGCACCGGCCTCGACGCGGAGCTCATAGGCGGTGTCGGCCTGGAACCGGCCGGTCACCGTCCAGCTCCGCCCGGCGACCGCGACCGCCAGGTCGTCGACCGGCGGCGTGATGCGCAGCACCTGGCGCGCACGGACCACGTCCGGCGCCTCCGGCTCCTCGGTGAAGCGGAGCGTCAGGCCGCGCCGGCGGGCGGTGCCGCCGTCGAGCGGGCTGCATTGCAGCAGCCCGTCGCGGAGGTCGCGGCCGAAGCCGCGGCCGCAGGTCGCGTCCGTCAGCGCGAAGGGCGTGGCGCTGCGCAGCCTGAGCTCGAAGGCCTGGTCGTCGAGGCCGGGCTCGTCCGAAAGTGCCAACCGCAGCAGCGCGACGTAGCCGTCCGGGATCGGGCGCGCGAGCGTCACGACGTAGCTCGCCGGCGCGTCGCGGGAATCGCGGTCGATGGCGCGGATGGTGAAGTCCGACGCGGTCAGGATCTGGGCGCCGGGTGCGGCGGTGCCGGGGGCGCGGCGCAGCTCGATGGTCAGCAGCCGGGCCAGCGCCGCCGGATCGACCGGGTCGGGGAAGGTCAGCGTGATGGTGTCGAGCTCGGCGACGCCTTCGGCATCGGCGGCGGGGATGGTGCGGATCGGCGCCGGCAGCAGCGGCACCAGGCGTGTGGTGCGGCCGCCGGCCGCGACCTCGACCCGCGCCAGCGGCCGCCAGGGCTCGGACGGTCGGAATTGCAGGGCGCGCGGGCCAAGCCATTGCCAGGCGCCCGGGACCGCCGGCGTCATGCGGACCCACCGCTCCGGCTGATCCTCCGGGCTGGCCTGGGCGGGACCCTGGTCGGCCTCGAACAGCACCGTCACCGGGTCCCAGCGGCGCAGGAACCGGTCCGGCACCACGCTGGCGCCATCGGCGCGAAGGGTGCGGTCGAGCGGCTGCGCCTGGCTCGGGGCGGCCGCAGCCAGCAGCGCCAGGAACAGGCCGAGGATCAGGCGGGTCATATGCGGGGTCCTCAGCGTGCGGTCGCCGGCATGACGCCGGTCATGGCCTGGTATTGGCGGGCGATCTCGGCGGGCGGGCCGGCAGGGCGCGGCTCCAGCCCGACCAGCGCGGGGCGGATGGCGGCGGGGCCGGCATCCGCCGGCAGCCGCGCCTCGATGACGTAGCGGCCGGGCGGCAAGCGGCGGAGCTGCGCGACGCCTTCTCCGATTGGCGCGCCGTCGGCGCCGAGCAGGCGCACCGCGACGCGGTCGGGCTCGGCGCGGATGCCGAGGCCGATCATCGCCTGGCGATCCAGGTCGAAGCCGAACAGCGCGCTGCCACCGGCGCCGACCATCACCGCATCGCCGATGCCTTCGCGGGCCGGCAGCACCGGCACGGCGTCGAGCTCGATGGCGCCCGAGAGCGGGCCGTCCTGCGGCGCCATCACCCGAAGCCGCGTCGCGCCGGCCGGGAGGTAGCGCTGGAACTCGGCGCCGGCGGCGAACACCTCGGGCGCCGCATCGCCGAGTGCCAGCACCACCGGCGCGGTGGTCCGCGCCCGCAGCAGCACCGGCGTCGCGGGTGCCAGGGTCAGCGCCATCGCGGGTCCGGTCAGCGCGCGATGGCCGGGAAGCGGGACGAGCTCCGGTGCCGCATCCGGGAAGGGTGCGGCATCGCCGATCCAGGCGAGCAGCGGCCCCGGCCCATGCTCCAGCACCAGAAGCCCGGGACCGGCGAGGCGGAGGTCGGCACCGCGCAGCACGCCGCCGTCGCGACCGATCACATGCGCGCTGCGGGCGCCGGCGATGCGGAGCCGCGCGCCCGGCGCCGCATCGAGGGCGAGTGCGAGCGACCCCGCGGCGCCCTGGAAGCGGCGGAAGGGCCGGCCTTCGCCGACCGTCGGCGTCGCGGCGTCGAGCCGCGTCGTCTCCGCCTGCACCGGCGCCGGCGCGGTGCCGGCATTGACGAGCAGCAGTTCGGTCCAGTCGCCGTCGACAAGGCGGCTCACTGCCGCATCGCCGGCCCAGATCGTGACCGCGCCGGCGCCGCGCCAGCCGAGCACCGCGACGGTGTTTCGGGCGAGGTCGAGCCGGAGCCGCTTCGGCCCCTCCGGCAGCCGCAGGGACAGGCCGGACGCGGCCGGCAGCACCTCCCGCAGTGCATCCTCGAGGCGCCGCTCCGGCGCCAGCGCCGGATCGACGGCGCGGAGCGTGGCGCGGATCGGCGTGCCACCTTCGGCATTGCGCAGCCGGAGCCAGGGCGTGCCGGCCAGCGCGATGGTCGATCCTCGCGCCAGCCCCATGCCGCGCCCGGCATCGAGGGCCGCGATGTCGGCGCCGCTCTCCGCCAGCCAGAACCGCGCCGTGCCGCTGCCGGCCGGGAGGGTCGCGGTCTCGCCGGCCGCAAGGCTCAGGGTCAGGGGCCGTTCGGCCGCCGCGGCGGCGACCGCGATCGGGGCGGGGCCGCGCGCCACCAGCCAGAGCCCGGCGGATTGCGGCGCGACGAGGCCGCCCGCGACGGGCGCCAGCGCCTGGCCGGGGGCGCTCGCCTGGGTGAGATCGTCGCCGCCCGTGACGCTCACCAGCCGCGCATCCGGCACCGCGACCAGCGCGACGTGCAGGTCGCCGCCGATCCCGGCGGTGAGCGGCGCGACCTGGCCGAGCGGCTGTGGTGCCGGTGCCGGCTGGCGCAGCGCGAAGCGGATCGGCGCCGCGCCGCCATCGACCCGCCAGACCGACGCGCGCCAGGCGCCGGGTGCGGCCGGCACCGCCGCGACCGCATTCGTGCCGCGGGCGATCGCGGCGGCCTGCCAGCGCCCGTCCGGGGCCTGGCGTTCGAGACTCAGCACCAGCTCCTCCGCCGCTTCGGCGGCGGCCAGCATCAGGCTGCCGTCGGGCGCCGCCGGCAGGGCCAGGCGATGCACGCCGGCGCCTTCCAGCACTGTCTCGCCGCTCGCCGCCGCTTGGCGTGGCGGCAGCGCCTCCGGCAGCGACAGGCGAATGGTGCTGGCGCCGGCTTCGGGGGCTTCGGATTCCGGATCGTCGAAGGCGGGGGTGCCGCCCTCCTCCTCGTCCGCGCCCGAGGACGGGCGCGGCGCCGAGACCGGCGCCGGCTGCGCGAGGTCCAGCACGTAGCGCCCTGCCGGCAGCTGCCGCGAGATCGCAAGATTCCAGTCGCCGGCCCGGCCGGAGTCGCGCAGCAGCACGCGGCCTTCTCCGTCGCGGAGCGTCGCGCGCAGCAGCGTCGGGCCGAAGCTCGTCAGGCTGACCACCCGGTCCTCCGCGATCGCGAAGCCGAGGCTCGTCGGCAGGGTCACGGCGCGCGGCGCCTCGGGCTGCAGATCGGGGCTCGAGAGCGTCAGGCGATAGGGCAGCCGGTCGTCGCGGCCGAGCGCGCGGGCGGCGATGCGATAGCGCCCGGCCGGCAAGGTGCCGGCGAAGGGCGCGCCATCGGCGAAGCCGCCGGCCCGCTCGCCATCCTCCACGCGCCGGATCTCGCCGCCCATCCCTTCCGAAACCGCGACCCGGACCTCGGAGGCGCCGGTCAGGGAAAACGCCCAGAGGTCGGGGTCGCGGGGCGCGTCGCGCGATGCCGGTTCCCGCCATTCATGCTGCGCGGTGACGCCGAAGCGGAGCGGGTGCGGGCCGTGGCCCGCGGTCGGCGGCGGGTCGCCGGCCGCGGTCAGGCGCGCGACGACGCGGCTTTCGACATCGGCCGGCAGCACGACCAGGCGATAGCGCCCGGCCGGCAGGTCCTGCACCAGCTGGTCCATGGTGCCTGGCGGCAGCAGCGGCCAGCCTTCCGCATCCTCGAGCCGCCCCTGGACCTCCCGCCCGAGCGAGAGCAGGTCGAGCCGATACGGGCCGCCCGCGGCGATCTCGATCGGGATCGTCAGGCCGCTGCCCGCCGGCAGGGCGCTCCGCACCGCAGCACCCGGGCGCAGCGGCGGCGCCGGCTGCACCGGCGCCGGGCGGGCGATCAGGCCGACCCGGCCGCTGGAGGCTTCCGCGGTCACCGTCACGCGATAGGCGCCGGCGCGGAGGTGGCGCGCGATCAGCATGTTGCGGCCGATGCCGTTGGCCGAGGCCTGATCGAGCGGGGCCACGAAGGCGGTCGCGACGCTGCCGGCGGTCTGCAGCCGGCCGAGCGTCTCGATCCGCCACAGCCCGCCATCCGGCAGGGTCAGCGCGAAGCTTCGCGACTGGTCGCGTGCGAGGTCGAAGAACTGTGGCTGCCCGGCCGCGACGGCCGGCAGTGCCGCCGCCGGGCGCGGGGTTGGCAGCGTCGCCACGGGCACCGGCATCGGCCGGGCGATGACCAGGCTGCGCGGCGCCGTCGGGGCGGGGATGACGAGCGTCGCCGGCCCCCGCGGCGTGGCGATGGCGGAAGGCCGCAGCGGCAGCACGGCACCGCCGATCTCGGCGACCGTCACCTCCTGCGACGGCGGGCCGGCGAGCGGCAGGCGCAGCGCCTCCCCGGCGCGCTGCGTCAGCATCAGGCCGCCGGCGGCGAGGTCGAGCGGCAACCGGCGGGAAACGAGCGCCAGGCGGCCGCGCGGATTGGCGCCGCCGAACAGGCGGATGGGCTCATCGGGACCCGCCTGATGCTCGCCGATCACCAGCACCGGATCGGCCGGCAGCGGCGGCGAAGGCGATGGCGGCCGGAGCCCGGGCGGCCCGAGCGTGACGTCGAGGATGCCGGAGGCATTCTCCCGCGGCGCGAGCTCGACCCAGTACCACCCGGCTTCGAGGTCCCAGGCGGTGGCGGCCGTGCCGTCGGCGCGGGTCGGGGTGCGCAAGGTCTGGTCGAAGCCCCGGATCGCGGCGGTGAGGGCCACGCCCTCCGCCCGGAGCGCGATCCGGCCGGGGGCCGTCACCTCGACCAGCAGGCTGCTCGGTCCGCGCAGGTTGAAGCGCGCCCGCCAGGCGGCACCCGGCCCGACGCGCGGCGCGACGGCGCCGAGCTCGACCAGCGGCCCGCTCTGCGGCTTCCGCAGCAGGCGGAAGGTCGGCGGCAGCTCGTCGCCGCCGAAGCCTTGCGCCTCGACCAGCCGCCAATCGCCCTCCGGCTGCGGCACGGCGCCGAAAGCACGGAGCTGGAAGGCCTGGCCTTCCCGCCCGCCGATCTCGACCACCCGCGGCGCCTCGCCGCGCGGCTGCGCGCGCAGCGTGACGCCGGGCTCGCGGCTGTCGCGGGCGATGGCGACGGTCAGCCCCGCGGTGCCGGTCGTCGTGCTCAGCGTCGCCTCGGCGGGTTCGGGCAAGGTCAGGCGGAAGCGGTCGGCCTGCGAGGTCACGACGAAGACCTCGCTGCCGAAGGGCCCGATGCGGCCGGCGGCGGCGCCGGCATCGAGGGCGGTGCTGCCGTCGAGGCGAAGGTGCAGCGGCTCGGCGGCGTCGCCATCGGACCAGGCAAGGCGTGGGCCGCCATAGGCGGTGATGCGGTAGTTGCCGGGCTCCAGCACCCCGCTCAGCACGATGCCGGTGAGCGGGCGGCCGGGCGTCGGCTCCGCGCGGCGTTCCGCGGCGCCGATGGCGACGAGGTCGCGGCCTTCCCGCCAGAGCCGGAGGTCGCGGAGGTTGCGGCCCACCGCCTCGACGCGGACCGGGCGCGCCGTGGTGACGGTGAACCAGGCGCTGCGCTGCTCCAGGTCGCCGAGCACAGCACTGGCGACGCCGCCGGAGGCCAGCGCCACCGGCGCCGCGACCTCCCGGTACGGGGTGGCCGAGAGCCGCACCGGCGCCGCACCCGTCTCGGCCCCGAACAGCCGCAGCTTGTAGGTCCCGGCATCGAGCAGCAGGTCGAGCCGCCCATCCGCGGCCCCTGCCGTGCCCGCGAGATCGCCGGGGCCGGTCGCCATGTCGACGAGCTGGAGCGCGGTGCCGGTGGCACTCTCGGCCCGGATCGCGAAGCGCCCGGGGCGCTCGACATGCAGCAGCGTCTCGCCTCGCGCCGCCCCCGGCAGGGTCGCGGCGTCGAAGCGCGCTGCCGGCGGTCCCTGCTCGGCACCCGGCGCCGCGGCGGGCGCCTGGGCCGGTGCCGGATCGGCGATGAGGAGGAAAAGGAGACAGGAGCCGAGCAGCCGCAAGGTCACGCGCATGAAGGGGCCGGCGCTCCGACAAGTGGGACAATTGTTGGACGATACTTAGCCGAACCGATCGCCGGCAGCATCATCCCACTTGCGCGAGGTCGCTGAAACGCACGGTATGATGACGGCGTGTAACGGCGAAACCCTGTGTCGGATCAGCCGATCGGCCGTTCTGGAATCTCGCGCTCGATCGACAGGTCGAGCGTCCGGTCCTCGGGCAACGCCGGTTCGAGCCCGGCCCATTCGGCTTCGAAGGCGGTGCGCAACTCTGCCTTCCGCTCCGGCGGCAGCCAGCTTGCGTCGACGCCGGCGAAGCTCAGGCGCCGCGCTTCGGCCAGGCCCCAGCCGGTGTGGTGGAAGACCCGGCGCCAGCCATGGCCGATCGTCGTCGCGAACATCGTCGGATCGTCGGTGCCGAGCACGATCGCGAGGCCGGCTTCCGCCATGCGGCGGATGCGGTCGAGGCGGGGGATGCGGTTGCCCGGGATCGAGGACCAGCAGGCCATGGTGAAGGGCGTGCCTTCGGCGGCCATGCGGGCGACGATCGCGGGATCGGCCAGCATGTTGTAGCCATGGTCCAGCCGGTCGCAGCCGAGCGCGTCGCGGCAATGCGTGACATGGGCGGGCGGGCCTTCGAACAGCGCCTGGTTGTCCTCGCAGACATGGGCGGTGCGACGGAGGCCCATGCGCCCGGCGCGGCGCCAGGCCTCCACCCAGAGCAGAGGCGGGCCGGCGCGCTCGGCGCCGTCGAGGCCGATGCCGACGACGCGCGGATGCGGATGCGCCGCCATCCATTGCAGCATCTCGAGCGCCTCGCTCGGCAGGCAGACGCTGCGGTCGATGCAGGCGATCAGCAGGGCGGAGACGCCGAAATCCTGCTCCGCCCGCGCCAGGCCGGCGGCCAGGCCATCCACGATCAGCGGATAAATGGCGCCGTTCGGCGCGTAGTAATGCGGGTTGAAGAAGATCTCGACATGCCGGGCATTGCCGTGCCGGTGCATGTCCTCGATGCATTCATAGGCGATGCGCTCGAAATCCTCGGCGTGGCGCACCGCCAGCGCGCCGAGGCGCAGCACCTCCAGGAATCCATAAAAGTCCTGCCACTGGTAGAGCGTCTCCGGCGGCCGCGGCAGCGCGACGCCGTTCTTCGCCGCGATCGCGTGCAAGGTCGTCGCGCGCACCGCGCCGGCGATGTGGCAATGCAGCTCCACCTTCGGCACCAGGTCGAGCCAGTCGGAGAAGTCGAGCACCGGATTCATGCGCCGCGCCGGATGCGCCAGAGGAACATCGCCGGCCCGAGCGGCACGTCCGCCAGGTCGGCGCGCCAGGCGGAGGCGGCGACGAACTGGCCGAGCGGCATGTAGAAGCCGGCCTCCGCCGCCCTGGCATGGATCGCGGCGGCGAGGCGCCGCCGCGTCGGTTCGTCGGCGGCCGCGGCGAAGCCGGCGCGCGCCGCCTCGACCTCCGCATCCGAAGGCCAGCCGACGAAGCCGCCCGGCTGGCCGGCGCCGTCCAGATAAGGGTTCTGCAACGGCGTCTGCATGTCGGGCACCGTGTTGGTGGTGTGGAAGACGTTCCAGCCTTCCGGCCGGGCGCGGCGCGCGAAGAAGGTGTTGAGGTCCATCGCCTGCAGGTCGACGCGGAAGCCGAGCCGCGTCAGCAAATCCTGGGTGACGAGGCCGAGGGCCGCGATGCCCGGCGCATCGGCCGGGTGCAGCAGGACGACCGGCCGGTCGAGCGCCGCGCCGGCCTCGCGCAGCAGCCGCCGTGCCGTCTCGAAATCCGCCGCGGCGGGCATCCCGGCCGTCGTCTCGTAGGGCGTGCCGCAGCCATACATCGACCGGCAGGGGCGGCCGAAATCGGGGCGGCCGGCGACCGCCGGCAGGTAGTCGGCCTGATCGACCGCGCGCATGACGGCGCGGCGGACCCGCACGTCGTCGAAGGGCGGCAGCAGGTGGTTGAACCGCATCAGGCCCTGGTAGCCGAAGGGGGAGACCACGCCGACGCGGACCGCGCGGTTGCGCTCCAGCACCGGCAGCACGTCGGCGGGCAGGCGCTCCAGGTAGTCGACCTCCCCGGTCGACAGCGCGCTGACCTGGCTGGAGACGTCGGGCATGGCGATCAGCTCGATGCGTGCGAAGCCCGCGACCTTGCCGCCGGAGGCCCAGACGGAGGCTTCGGCGCGCGGCCGGTAGCCGTCGTGGCGGGTCAGCACGATGCGTTCGCCGGGGCGGTACTCGCCGGCGGCGAAACGCCAGGGGCCGGAGCCGATCGGCTCGGTGATCGGGCGGGTCGGCGGCGTCTCGGCCAGGCGCTTCGGCAGGATCATCGGCACCATCGCGCCGGGCTTGGCCAGCGCCTGGAGCACCAGGCCGAAGGGCTGCTTCAGCCGGATGCGGAGCGTGCGCGCATCCGGCGCGTCGATCGCCTCCGCCGCCCGCAGCATGGCACCGCCGAGCGGATCGCGCCGGCCCCAGCGCGAAACACTGGCGGCGCAATCCTCCCCGGTCACCGGGCTGCCGTCGTGAAAGGTCAGGCCGTCGCGGAGCGTGAAGCGCCACTCCATCCCGTCGGCGGCGGTTTCCCAGCGCTCGGCCATCTGCGGCGTCGGTTCCCACCGGTCGTTCACCGCCAGCAGCGTGTCGTAGACGAGATAGGAGAAATCGCGCGTCGTGAAGCTGGTGGTGACGTGCGGGTCGAGGATGGTGGTCAGCGTCTCCGGCACCACGCGGAGCGTGGCGGCACGCGCGGCCTGGCTGCGGGCCGGGCCTGGCAGCAGGAAGGGTGTGGCGAGCGCCGGGGCGGCGAGCAGGGCACGGCGTCGCATCTCGGTCATCCTTGTCTCCGTCCCACGGCGTCCAGCATCCGCTCCGGCGTCGCCGGCAGGTCGAGTGTCGCGGTACCGGCGGCGTCCGCCAGCGCGTTCCAGATTGCGGTCGCGAGCATCAGCGGCGGCTCGCCGACCGCCTTGGAGCGGAAGATCGTGTCGGCGCGCGCCGGCGCGTCCGCGAGCAATCGTACCTCGAAGGTCTCGGGCACGTCGCGGGAGCCCGGGATCTTGTAGGTGGAGGGGCCGAGGGTGCGCAGGCGCCCGGCCGCGTCCCAGACCAGCTCCTCGCAGGTCAGCCAGCCCTGGCCCTGCACGAAGGCGCCCTCGATCTGGCCGCGGTCCACGGCCGGGTTCAGGCTGCGGCCGCAATCCTGCACCAGCCAGGCGCCGGTGCAGCGATGCTCGCCGGTCAGCGTGTCGAGCTCCACCTCGGCCACCGAGGCGCCGTAGGAGAAGTAGAAGAAGGGCTCGCCTTGCATCGCGACCGGATCCCAGGAGAGGCCGGGCGTGCGGTAATGCCCGGCCGCGGAGAGCGAGACGCGCGCGCGGTGGCATAGCCGCGCCAGCTCCCCGAAGCCGAGGCGGTGGTTGCCGGCCCGCGCTTCGTCGTCTTCCAGCACCACCTCGGCGGGATCGACGCCCCAGTGATCGGCGGCGACCTTCAGCATGCGCTCGCGGATCGCATCGGCGGCGATCTTCGCCGCCCAGCCGTTCAGGTCGGTCCCGGTGCTGGCGGCGGTGGGCGCGGTGTTCGGCACCTCCGCCGTGCTGGTCGCGGTGATCCGCACCCGCGCCAGCGGAACGCCGAAGACCCGCGCCACGATCTGCGCGACCTTGATGAACAGCCCTTGCCCCATCTCCGTGCCGCCATGGTTCAGGCGGATGGAGCCATCGGCATAGACATGCACCAGCGCGCCGGCCTGGTTCATGCTCCGGATGCCGAAGGCGATGCCGAAGGCGAGCACGAAGGAGCCGAGGCCGCGCCGCAGATAGGGATGGCCGGCGTTGAAGCGATCGACCGCCGCGCGGCGGGCGTCCCAGCCCGACAGCGCCTCGGCCTCCGCCCAGACGCGGCGGATCAGGTCGCCCTCCAGCGCCTGGCCGTAGGGCGTCAGGCTGCCATTCTCCCCGCCCGCGAAGTTGCGCGCCCGCACGGCCTCGGGCGTCATGCCGAGGGCGCGCGCGACGTGGCGCACCACATCCTCCGACAGCAGCACGCCCTGCGGGCCGCCGAAGCCGCGGAAGGCGGTGTGGCTGACCGCGTTGGTCCGCGCCGCACGGCCGTCTATCCTGACCGAAGCGATGTCGAGCGCGTTCAGCGCGTGGGTCACGGCGCGGAAGATCACGCCGCCCGAGAGGTCCTTGGAGTGCCCGCCATCGGCCGCCATCAGCGCGTCCAGCGCCAGGATGCGCCCCGTGGCGTCGAAGCCCGCCTCCCAGCGGAACAGGAAGGGGTGGCGCTTGCCGGTGGCCGCCATGTCGGCGCGGCGCGACAGGCGCAGCTTCACCGGCCGGCCGGTGCGCTGCGCCGCCAGCGCCGCGCAGGCCGCGACCCAGGACGCGTTGCTCTCCTTGCCGCCGAAGGCGCCGCCCATGCGCCGCACCTGCACGGCGATGCGGTTGTGGTCGCAGCCGAGCACGCGGGCGGCAATGTGCTGCACCTCCGTCGGATGCTGGGTGGAGGAGTGGAGCGTCAGGTCGCCGTCCTCCCCTGGCACCGCGAGGGCGATCTGGCCTTCCAGATAAAAATGCTCCTGCCCGCCGCAGCGGAAGCTGCCCGACAGGCGGCGCGGCGCGGCGGCGAGCGCCCCTTCCACCTCGCCCCGGCGCATCACCATCGGCGGCATCAGCAGGTCGCCTCGCGCCAGCGCGGCCTCGACGGACAGGACCGGCTCCAGCAGCTCCACCGCCGCGCGCACCGTGCGGGCGGCGCGGATCGCGGCGTCGCGCGTCGTGGCGACGACCAGGCCGAGCGGCTGGCCCCAATGCCGGATCAGCGCCTCCGGGAACAGCGGCTCGTCCGGGCCGTCGGAGGGGGAGATGTCGTTCGCGCCGGGAATGTCGGCCGGCGTCAGCACCGCCACGACGCCGGGCATGGCGCGCGCCGCGGCGGTGTCGAGGCCGAGCAGGCGGGCATGCGCGACGTCGGAGAGGATCAGCGCCGCATGCAGCGTGCCCGGCGGCTCCGGCAGGTCGTCGGCGAAGCGCGCCTCGCCGGTGCAATGGGCCAGCGCGCTGTCGTGGCGGAGCGCCGCGCCGTCCATCACGCCGCCGCCTGCCCGGACCAGAGCCACCAGAGCCGGCGCAGCAGGTTGCCGGCCGCGAGCCGCCGATAGCCGGCGCTGCCGCGCAGGTCGTCCATCGGTGCGATCTCCTGCGCGAGCGCCGCCGCGGCGCGTTCGAAGCTGCCCGCCGCGAAGGGAGCATCGCGCAGCGCGGCCTCCGCCGCCGGGGCACGGGCGACCTTCGCACCGAGGCCGCCATGCGCGATGCGAACCTCGGCGATCCGGTCGTCCTCGATCACCGCCAGCACGCTGAGGCCGACCGCAGCGATGTCCTGGTCCTGCCGGCGGGAAAGCTTTTCGCAGGCGAAGCGCGCGCCTGCGGGCGGGCGCGGCAGCCAGACGTCGCGGATCACCTCCCCCAGTGCCAGGGCGTTGCGCCGATAGCCGGTCAAGAAGTCTTCGACCGGCATCTCCCGTTCTCCCTCAAGCCCCGCGAGGCGCAGCGAGGCGCCGAGGGCGACGAGCGGCGGCAGCGCGTCCCCGATCGGCGAGGCGGTGCCGAGATTGCCGCCGAGCGTGCCCATGCCGCGAATCTGGCGGGAGCCGAGCCGGCGCAGCAGGGAAGCGAAGGCGTCGTAGCCGGGTTCTGCGTCGCAGAGCGCGAGCAGGCGGCGGAAGGGCAGCGCGGCGCCGATCCGCATCCCGTCCGGCTGCACCTCGGCGATGGCGAGTTCCGGAACGTCGAGCGTGGAGATGACCAAGGGCGGCCGCTCCCGGTGCTCGGAAAGGCGGAGGCCGAGATCGGTGCCGCCGGCGAGCAGCCAGGCCTCCGGATGGGCGGCGCGGAGCGCCACGAGGGCGGCCAGGGAGGATGGCCGGTGGAATACGTCGCCCGCGCCGCCGAGCAGCGGGGCGGCCATGGCGGGAAGCGGCGGCGGGACCGGGCGCTCCGGCGCGATGCCCACGAAGGCGTCGAGGATCGGGCGGTAGCCGGTGCAGCGGCAGAGATTGCCGGCCAGCGCCTCATGCGGATCGCCGCCCTCGGCGGCGTGCGCCCAGGCGGTCATGACGATGCCGGGCGTGCAGAAGCCGCATTGCGTCGCGTGGCAGGACGCCATGCCATCCTGGATCGGGTGCGGCGCGCCGTCGGCGTCGCGCAGCCCCTCCACCGTGCGGATGCTCCGGCCGTGCGCCTGGCCGAGCGCCAGCAGGCAGGCATTCACCGGTACCCGGGCGCCGTCGGCTTCCTCCATCACCACGGTGCAGGCGCCGCAATCGCCTTCTGCGCAGCCTTCCTTGGTGCCGTGGAGCGCGGCCGGGCCGCGCAGCCAGTCGAGCAGCGTCGTCATGGGCGAGGTGTCCGGCGGAAGGGCGCAGGGCGCCCCGTTCAGCCGGAAGGCGATGGGCAGGGTCATGCGCGGATCGTCGCCATCCGCGACAGCGTAGTGGTGAGGGCCGATCGAAAAGAGCATTATATTTCGGCCGGAGTGTCCTGATTTTTCGAGAGGGCCGCGTGCCAGCCCATTCCCGTTTCCTGCGCTACTTCCTCGCGGTGGCGCGGCACGGCTCCATCCGGCGCGCCGCCGAGGACCTCCGCATCGCGGCCTCGGCCGTCGATCGCCAGATCCTGCTGGCGGAGGAGAGTTTCGGCGCGCCGCTGTTCGAGCGGCTGCCCGGCGGCCTGCGCCTGACCGCGGCCGGCGAGATCCTGCTGCACCGCGCCCGCGCCTGGACCAAGGAACTCGCCACGGTCCGGGCCGAGATCGACGAGCTGCGCGGCCTGCGCCGCGGCGAGGTCGCGATCGCGGTGATCGAAGCCCTCAGCCTCGGCGTGCTGCCGCGCCTGCTGGGCCGGATCAGGGCGGAGCACCCGGGCATCGAGCTGCGGCTGCGGGTGCTGAACAACCGCGACATCCCCGCCGCCATCGCCGCGCATGCGGTGGATTTCGGCCTGGCCCTCAACCCACCGCCCGCGCGGGAGGTTGCGGCCCGATTCGTGCTGGAATTCGGGCTCGGCTTCGTCCTGCCGCCCGATCATCCCATGGCCGGACTGCGGGAAGCGCGACCGGGCCTCGGGGCGGAGCTGCCGCTCATCCTCCCGGCCGAGCCGCTCGAGCTCTGCGGGCACCTGACGCGCATCGAGGCCTTGAGCGGCGTCGCCTTCCGCCGCGTCGCCACGGCGGACAACATCCAGATGATCAAGTCCCTCGTGCAAGTCGGCATCGGCATCGGCGTGCTCAGCGCCATCGACGTGCACCAGGAGGTGCAGCAGGGAAAGCTGGCCTTCGTCCCGATCGAGGAGCCACGGGCGAAGCAATTGGCGCTCGCCCTCTGCACGGCGCCGGCCCGGCAGATCTCCCGCGCGGCGGGCCTCGTCATGCGGAGCATCGAACTCGGGCTGCTCGACCTGGCCGGCGACGCCCGGATGTTTCCGGGGCACGGCGTCTGAAGCTTATCTTGGCGTCCGTGCGATCGAAGAACCGGTCCCTGCTGCGGCGAACGGGTTCAGGACGGCGGCATGCAGCCCCTCGACATCCGCGAGGTTGCGGGTCACGAGCACCAGGCCGTGCACGCTCGCGGTCGCGGCCATCAGTGCGTCGATCACGGGGACGGACCGCATGGCCGACAGCCGGCCCCAGGCCTCGGCCACCGCGGCATCGATGCCGAGCACGCGGGATCCGAAAGCGTCGATGACCTCCCCGAGCCAATCCTCCAGCGCGGTGGCTTTCGCGGGATCACGGGGCCGCACACCCTCGATCCCCTTGCGGATCTCGCCCAGCGTCAGCACGCTGAGGAACAGGTCGCGGTCGTCGACCCCGGCCCACCAGGCTGCGACGGCCGGGTGGCAGCGTGCTCCCTTGCGGACCTCCGAGATGACGTTGGTGTCGACGAGCCAGCTCACAGCTCCACGGCGCGCCCATCGTCGCGGGAGCGCTCGAGGTCGATGCCGTCGAGGGGCGCCGTCGCCAGAAGCTGTTTCAGGCTGCGCTTGGGCGTCGGAGCAAAGCGGCCGCGCAGCAGGGCACGCGCCTCCCGCGCCCGCCCCGGGTCGACCAGGGCAGCGGCGACCGCGCGGAGGAGGGCGGCGTCCTCGCCAGGCACCTGCACCTCGACCCGTTGCAGGCCGCGGCTGCGCAAGCGGCGGCGGTGCTCCGCAACCGCGGCGCCGGATCCGGGCTTCACGGGCATGGCGGCCTCCGACGAAGATTTCCGGAAACATATCCGGAAATCCCCGGAACCGCAACGCGCGTCTCACCGCCCCCGCGTCTGCGCCCACGCCAGCAGCAGGCCGGAGCCGACGATCACTGCCGCACCTGCCCAGGTATTCGCGTCCGGCAGGTGGTCGAAGAGCAGCCAGCCGACGCCGGTCGCGGCGAGGAGCTGCACGTACTGGAAGGGCGAGATGATGTTGGCGGGCGCCAACGTCAGGGCGCGGGCCACGAAGTAATGCCCGACCGCGCCGAGCGTGCCGCAGGCGAGGAACAGGCCGAGGTCGCCCCAGCCCGCCGGCGTCCGCCACACGAAGGGCAGCGCCAGCAGCAGCAGCGAGGCGCCGGTCAGCGGTGCCCAGAGGGCGGAGGTCATCGGCGGATCGAACGGCGCCACTCGCCGCGTCAGGATCTGGTAGACGCCGTAGCTGGTCGCGGAGGCGAGGATCAGGAGCGAAGCCCAGTGGAACAGCTCGCCGCCCGGTTCCACGATCACGACCACGCCCAGGAAGCCGGTCAGCACCGCGGCGATGCGGAGCGGCGTCGTGCGTTCCTGCAGCATCGGCCAGGCGAGCAGCGCCACGATCAGCGGCGCGGTCAGCGAGATCGCACTCGCCTTGGCGAGCGGGATGAAGGTGACGGCGTAGAAGAAGCAGAGATTGGACGTGGTCAGCATCGCCGCCCGCGCGAGCTGCAGCCTGGGCCGGCGGCTGACCAGCACCGACAGCCCGGCGCCCGGCAGGAACAGGGCGCCCAGGAACACGAGATGGATGAAGGCCCGCGCCCAGGAGACCTGGAGCGAGGAGTAGTCGACGCCGAGCAGCTTCGCGGTGCCGCCCATCAGCGAGAACAGCATGCCCGCCAGGCACATGCACAGGATGCCGAGCAGCACGCGATCCGGCGCTGCGGCGGGGACGCTCACGGGCGGCGCAGGATCAGGCGGCCGGAGCGACCGACAGCCCGCGGACCTTGTGCTGCTCGATCAGGCGGGCGACCAGGCCGCTCGCCTTCGCCTCCTCGACGAAATCCCTGAGGAAGCCCGCGGCGGCGGCATTGCGGCGGCGCGTGCCGATCGCCTGCTGCACGGCGGTGAACTGGCCGTCGAGGATGCGGGCGCCGGGCATGGCTTCGACATCGGTGAGCAAGCCGGGGCGGAGACCGGCCAGCGCTTCCAGCCCGCCGTCGCGGAAGGCGGCGACCGCGGCCGGGCCGCTCTCGGCGCGCACCAGCGTCGCGTGGCGGATGTTGCGCTCGAGCCAGAGGTCGTAGGCGGAGCGCGCGGTGACCGCGATGCGGATGCCCGGCCGGTCGACCTCCTCCAAACGCGCGATCGGCGATCCGGCGGGCACCAGGTAGGTCGCCTCGATCTCGGTATAGGCGGCGGTGAAGGCGATCTTCTCCGCCCGCTGCGGCTCGGCGCCGATCAGGCCGATGTCCCAGATATCGTCCTCGACCGCATCCGCGAGCAGGCCCGGCTTCGGGAAGGTCACGTAGCGCACCGGCACGCCGAGCCGATCGGCGATCGCCTTGGCCATGCCGGGCGACACGCCTTCCGGATCGCCCGCCGGGCTGCGACCGGTGACCAGCAGGAAGTTGCTGAGGTTGATGCCCGCCCGCAGCACGCCACTGGGCGCAAGTTCGGCGACGATTTCCGGCGACATGGCGCTTCCCTTTATCACCCCCCGAAGTAAGCGCGTTCCAGCCGATGGTGCAAATCGGGCTCCTTCGCGGCCGCTTCCAGCACGACCTGGCCCTGCGCCAGCGCATAGACGCGGTCGGAGACGGCGAGCGCCTTGTCGATCAGCTGCTCGACCAGCAGCACCGCGGTGCCGCCGGCGCGCAGCCGCGCGACGACGTCGAGCACCCGGTCGACCAGCACCGGCGACAGGCCCGCCGAAGGCTCGTCCAGCATCAGCAGGCGCGGGCGGCGCACCAGGCCCTGCGCGACCGCCAGCATCTGCTGCTGGCCGCCGCTCAGCGCGCCGCCGCGTTCCTGCCGCTTGGCCGCGATCTCGGGGAAGAAGGCGAGCGCTTCCTCGACGCGCGCCGTGCGCTCGCCGCGCGGCAGGTCGTAGCCGGCGAGCAGCAGGTTGTCGGCGACCGAGATCTGGGTGAAGACGCGGTGCCCTTCGATCACGTGCACCAGGCCGTCGCGCGCCGCCTCCCGGGGCCCGACGTCGCGCATGTCGCGGCCGCCGAAGCGGACCGTGCCACCGGTCTTCGGCAACAGCCCCGAAAGCGCGCGGAGCAGCGTGGTCTTGCCGGCGCCGTTGGGACCCAGAAGCGCCACCACCTCTGCCGCCCCCACCGCGAGGGTGACGCCGTGCAGGACGCCGATCTTGCCGTAGCCGGCTTCGAGGCGCTCGACCTCCAACAGAGTTTCAGGCGCCGAGATAGGCACTGACCACCTCCTTGTGGACGCGGATCTCGGCGGGCGTTCCGGCCGCGAGCACGCGGCCGAGATTGAGCACCGTCACCTGGTCGCAGATGTCGAAGATCAGGTCGGCATGGTGCTCGACCAGCAGCACGCCGGTGCCGCCGGCGGCGACCGCGCGGATCAGCGCGGCGAGGCGCCGGATCTCCTCGGCCGAGAGCCCGGCCGCCGGCTCGTCGAGCATCAGGAAGGCCGGGCGCAGCATCAGCGCGCGCGCGATCTCCATGAAGCGGAGCTCGCTGTGCTGCAGCCGGTCGGCACGCACCTCCGCCAGCCCGTCGAGGCCGACCGCATGCAGCGCGAGGCGGGCGCGCTCCGTCAGCGTCCGCTCCTCCCGCCGATGGCGGGGCAGCGCGAGCAGGGCTTCGAGGAAGCCGGCCTGGCCGTCGATATGACCGCCGATCATGACGTTCTCGAGCACCGAGGCCTCGCCGATCAGCCGCGGCGTCTGGAAGGTGCGGGCGATGCCGTGCTGCGCCCGCGCGCTCGATCGTCCGGCGGGCAAGTCGCGGCCGCCGATCGCCATGCTGCCGCCCTGCGGCTTGTAGTAGCCGGAGATGACGTTGAGCGTCGTCGTCTTGCCGCTGCCGTTCGGGCCGATCAGCCCGTGGATCGATCCCGGCCGGACCTCGAGGTCGACACCGTCGACCGCCTTCACAGCGCCGAAGGCCAGCGTGATGCCGGAAAGCGACAGCAGGTCCGGCGCCGCGCGATGCGCGACCAGGCGTTGCACGGCATCGGGCCGCGGCACGATGGCGCGTCCGGCCGGCAGCGGCTTGCGGTTGCGGCGGTCGAGCAGCGCCGCGATGCCGCCCGGCACCGCGAGCACGATGACGAGCAGCAGCGCGGCGTAGAGGAAGGTCGACCAGGCGGCGAGCGGTGCCGCGATTTCCGGCAGCAGGGTCAGGATGATGGTGCCGAGCAATGGGCCGAGGATGGAGCCGCGGCCGCCGATCAGCACCGCGATGAAGAACAGCAGCGACAGCTCGAAGGTGAAGGCGTCGGGCGTGATGTAGGTCTGCAGGCTGGCAAACAGGCCGCCGGCGATCGCGGCCAGCGCGCCGGCCAGGATGAAGACCAGCACCAGCAGCCGCGGCTTGGCGATGCCGGTCGCTTCGGCTGCGACATCGGCATCGCGCACCGCGACCAGCGCGCGGCCGAAGCGGCTGCGGGCGATGTTGGCGGTGATCCAGGTGCAGAAGGACGCGATGCCGAGGCAGAGGTAGAGCAGGCCCCAGGCGGTGTCGAAGGGCGCCGGCAGCGCCGGGCCCGGCAAGCCGATGCCGCCGCCCGTCACATCCTGCCAGGCGAGTGCGATCTGGGTCACGATGGTCGCGAAGCCCAAGGTCGAGATCGCGAAGTAGAAGGTGCGGAGCCGGAGCGCCGGCAGCCCTACCACCACGCCGAAGATCGCCCCGGCGACGCCGGCGATGCCGAGGGCGGCGAAGGCCGGCACCTCCGGCGTCGCGTTGCCGGCGGCAAGCACGCTGGCGGTATAGGCGCCGAGCGTGAACAGCGCGACGTAGCCGATCGCGAGCTGCCCGGCATAGCCGACGACGAGGTTCAGGCCGGAGATCAGCACCCAGTAGATGGCGATGCGGGTCGCGATCAGGCCCCAGTATTCGTTGCCGACGAAGGGCACGGCGAGGCCGGCCGCCAGAAGGGCCAGGAAGGGCAGCAGCGCGGTCAGGCGACGCCCCGACCCGCTTTCGATCGCGGGTGCCGCCACGGTGGTGTCGGCCATCACACCCTCCGCGACGCGGCGGCGCCGAACAGGCCTTGCGGGGCGGCGAGCAGGACGATGATGAAGAGCGTGAAGACCGCGACGGAGGAGAAGATGCCGCCCACCCAGAAGTTTGCCGCTTGCTGAAACAGGCCGAGCGCCAGCCCGCCGATCACCGCGCCGCGGTTGTTGCCGAGGCCGCCGAGGGCTACGGGTATGAAGCCGTAGAAGTTGAGCAGCGGTCCGTTGGCGAAGAAGGCGAGCAGCAGTTGCCCGCCGGCGAAGCCGGCGAGCGCGCCGACCGCGCCGGCCAGCGCATAGCTCGCGATGCGGAGGTTGCGCTCCGGCAGGCCGAGCGCGCGGGCGGCGAAGTTGTCCTCCGCGATCGCGACGAAGGCGCGGCCGACCAGGGTGCGGCGATAGAGGTACTCGAGTGCGAGGATGGTCGCGGCGCAGACCGCGACCGGCAGCCAGTACTTCTCGTCCCAGATGCCGCTGCCGATCGCGAGCAGCTGCGGAAACGGCTGCGGCTCCGTGCCCCACTGGATCGCGGTGAACTGCTGGATCAGCAGCGCGACCGCGAGCGTGGTCAGGACATAGAGGTGCTGGTCGAGGCTCTTCAGCACCGGCCTGACCGCCACGATCTCGGTCACCACGCCGATCAGCGCACAGACCGCGAGCGTCGCGGCGAGGCCCGCCAGCGAAGGGAAGCCGAGCTTCAGGATGAACAGCGAACCGAGCACGCCGCCCAGCATGCCGAGCTGGCCGGCGGTGAAGCTCATGACGCGGGAGGTGGCGAACATCGTGTTGTAGGTGATGCCGATCAGCGCATAGACGGCGCCGACCGCCAGGCCGGAGGCCAGGATCGAAGCGAGCATGAACTATCCTCCCGCGACGCCGGCCTCAGCCGTAGCCCGGGGCGAGGGCGAAGGCACCGTCGCGGGCGGAATTCGCCGCCGACATCACGACGTCCTCGACCGGGTAGCCGTTGTGCTCGTTCGCATTGAAGGTGTACTCGCCGAAATAGCCGGGGTAGCGCGTCAGCGTGTTCCAGTGCCCGATGATCGCGGCCTTCTCGGACGAGCCCGTCGCTTCCACCGCCTTGGCGATCAGCTCGACCGCGTCGATCCCGTTGGCGACCCACCACAGCAGCGTGTCGCGCAGGTCGACCTTGCCGCGCAGCCGTCCGACCAGGTCGGCGGTGCGCGGCGGCAGGTTGCCGGCGGCATCGAAGCTGCAGCTGCGGTAGCCGATGGCATAGACCTTCTCCCAGTTCGCGGGGCGGGCGATCAGCGTGCCGATCTCGCCGGAGGAGAGTGCCGGGTGGCCGACGAAGGGCACGTCCCAGCCCATCTGGGCGCGGGTGTTCAGCATGCGCGCGATCATGCCGGTGGAGACGCTCCAGACCACGATCGCCTCGGCGCCGGCGGCGCGGGCGCGCAACATGTCGGGCGTCATGTCGGGCTGGGTCGCGTCGACATTGGCCTTGTAGACCACCTCCGCCCGGTCGCGCTGGAAGGCGGCGGCGGAGGCGTTGGCGGCGCTGACGCCATAGCCGGTGGTGTCGCCGATGACTGCGACCTTCTTCGCGTTCACCCGCGTCAGACAGTAGCTGCGCACCGCGTCGTCCCATTGCGTGTTGGACGGCGCGACCCGGAAGGCGTTCGGGTAGCGGCGGGCGTCGATCAGGGTGTCGACCACGCAGGGGTGGATGTTCGGCATGTTGGCCCGCGCCATGATCGCGGTGACCGCCAGCGATTCGCCGGAATTGGTCGGGCCCCAGATGGCGTGGACGCGCAGCTGGCTGATCATCTCCTGCGTCGCGTTGACCGCCTTGGTGGGGTCGCCCTGGGTGTCGCGGGTGATGATCTCGACCCGGCGGCCGCGCACGCCGCCGGCCGCGTTGATCGCCTCGGCCGCGAACAGCACGCCGCGGTTGAAGCCGACCGCCGGCGCCGAGCTCGGCCCGGTCATGGCGGCGAGCCAGCCGATGCGGATCGGCTCGGCCTGCGCGAGCGCCGGTTTCGCGAGCGCCAGGGCGGCGGCGCCGGCGCCGCCCAATGCCAGGCCGCGGCGGGTGATGGTCATGCTGTTCTTCCTCCCCTGTGGTTCTTGCGGAACGCCGCCTCAGCGGCGGCGTTCGGTCCGGTGCGGCGGTCCCTTCGCGTAGCGATCCAGGATCGCCGGATCCGGATCGCAGCCTAGACCCGGCGCGGCCGGGACGGCGAGCCTGCCGCCCTGGGGCCGCACCCAGGGATCGAAGGGGTTGGCCTCCATGTCGACCCACAGCACCTCGACCATCGGTGCCTCGACCAGCGCCGCCGCGACATGCAGCGTCGCCAGGAAGCCCGGGCCGAAATAGGGGCTGTGCGGTGCCACCTTGATCCCCCGCTCCTCGCAGAGGCCGATCACCCGCATCATCTCGCCGATGCCGCCGATCTTGGTGACGCTCGGCTGCGCGATGTCGATGGCGCCGGCATCGATCAGCGCCTTGAAGCCGAAGAAGCCGGCGACGTTCTCCCCGGCCGAGAGCGGGATGCCCTGCGGGCGGAGGCTGGCGAGGCCGCCGCAATCCTCGGGCGGCCAGACCGGCTCCTCCAGCCAGAGCAGATTCTCGGGCGCAAGCTCGGCCGCCATCGCGCGCGCCTCGGGCGCGCTCCAGGCGCAGTTGACGTCGAGCATGATCGCCGCATCCGGCCCCGCCGCCTCGCGCGCCGCGGCGACCGCCGCGCGGGTCAGCTCGTGCAGCTTGATGTGGCGATAGCCGGCGGCGTGGGCGTCGGCGGTGTTGCGGGCCACGAGGTCGAGGTCGCCGCCATAGGACAGCAGGCTCGCATAGGCCGGCAGCGGCGCTGGTTCGGTGCCGCCCAGCAACTGCCAGAGCGGCTTGCCGGTGCGCTTGCCGAGGATGTCCCAGAGCGCGATCTCGATGCCGGAGAAGCCATAGACGAAGGACCCGTTGCGGCCGAGCAGGTGCACGCCGTGCAGCACCTCCCGCGCCAGGGTCGAGAGGTTCGCCGTGTCGCGGCCGATCATCAGCGGGGCCAGGATGCTGTCGATGGCGGCGCGGGTCGCGGGAATCGCGGCATGGCCGAAGGCCTCGCCCCAGCCGGTCAGGCCGTCCTCGGTCTCGACCTTGACCAGCAGGATCTCCATCCGGTCCCAGAGCTGTCCGGCAAAGGAAGGGTAAGGGCCGCCCAGGCGATAGGGCAGGGAGACCACGGAGGTCTCGATGGCGGCAATCTTCATTTTAGGAATGTCTCGGGCCGATGCCGGCCAGGCTCCATGTTTCAAATAATCAAAGATTGCTGCGCCAATGAGATAAGCTCAATTGCCCTGGTCTTAATTCTGTATAAAATCAACTTATGTCCCTAAGCTTCCGTCAGCTTCAGGTGGTGCGCGCGGTCTGCCGGGAAGGCTCGGTGACCGCGGCGGCCGCGGCGCTCGACGTCTCGCAGCCGGCGGTCAGCATCATGCTCCGCGACTGCGCCGCGGCCAGCGGCTTTCCGCTGTTCCAGCGCCGCCAGGGGCGGCTGCAGCCGACCGCCGAATTGCGGACCATCCTGCGCGACCTGGATCAGGTCTTCGACGGGATGGAGCGGATCGGGCGGCTGATGGAGGACATGCGCGACGCCAGCATCGGCACCCTGCTGCTGGCGGCGACGCCGAGCCTGGTCGACACCATGCTGACGCCGGCGCTCGCGTTGTTCCGCCGCGCCCGTCCGCGGGTGCAGGTCTCGGCGCTGGCGATGGACAACATGGCGGTGATCGCGGAGGTGGAGCGGGAACGCGTCGACCTGGCTCTCGCCCTCTCGCCGCTCGGCGATCCGGATGTGCGGCAGTTCGAGCTCTGCCGCCGGTCGCTGGTCTGCGTCCTGCCGGCCGGCCATCCGCTGGCGCGCCGGGACCAGGTCTCGCCGCAGGATCTGGTGCCCTACCCGCTGATCTCCTTCAGCCGCAGCCTGCCGATCGGGCAACTGGTCGAACGCGGCTTCCGCGAGGCAGGGCTGGCCCGGCGCATCGCGATCGAGGTCAACCAGACCTCGGCTGCCTATGCCATGGTGCGCGCCGGGCTCGGCGTCGCGGTGGTCGACCCGTTTCTGACGGCGGATGCCCGCGACCCCGGCATCGTCCGGGTGCGGCTGGTGCCGGCGACGCCGATCAGCGCCATCGTCCTGCTGCCCGGGCGCGGCACGCCGTCGCGGCTGACCATGATGTTCCTGGCGAGCCTCCGCCGCGCGGTCGCGACCCTGCCCTGAGGCGGTGCGGTCCGAGCCGGGGTCACGCCGGCGGCATCGCGTCCAGCGCCGCCAGCACCTCGGCCACCGGCAGCACGTCCGCGTATTTCACCGCCATGTCGTAGAGGTTGGCGAAATGCGGGCCTTCGTGGCGGTCGGCGACGCATTCCTCCGGCACGATCATCCGGAACCCGCAGGAGAGGCCGTCGACCACCGTCGCCCGCACGCAGCCGGAGGTGGAGCCGCCGGTGACGATCACCGTGTCGATGTCGTGATAGGTCAGCAGCGAGCGCAGGTTGGTCTCGAAGAAGGCCGAGGCCATGCGCTTCTTCATCACCGTGTCGGAGCCGAGGATCTCGAGCCGCGGGTCGAGGGCGGCGCGCGGGGAGCCGTCGCGGATGTTCTGCAGGCTGTCCGGCGTGTTGCTGCGGGTGCCCCAGACGCCGCAATCGGCGCTGTCTTCGGCATAGGCGACATAGGTCCAGACAACCGGCAGCCGCCGCGCGCGGCAGGCGGCGGCGAGCGCGTTCATATGCGCCGTCTGGCGCGGATCGGTCTCATAGGCGGTCGCCGGAAACGCCGCGACATCGGTATAGGCGCATTGCGGGTCGACATTGACCAGCGCCGGCCGGCGCCCGAAGCCGAAGCGCGCCCGCTTCGGCCCCGCCCTGAGCGCCGCATAGAGCTGCCGCGCCGTCTTTCCGTCTTCGATCATGGAGTCTCCTTGGTTCCTCAAACGCCGGACGCCGGCATTCGCCGGCTTGGCTTCGCCGCACGAGCGGCGGGCCGCATTCGCGGCCTCGGGCCGGTCCTTGAACCGGCCCGCTTCGCGTTACGCCGCCAGGAACTCGTTCCACTTCTCCGTATAGTAGTCGAGATTGGCCGGCCGCGTATTCCACACCTGCACGCGCGCTGCGCGGTCCTGCAGCGAGCCGCCGTCGCGCCCCTCCCCGCCATAGACGGAGCGCTGCAGCTCGGGGCTCAGGAACTCGCTGTAATTGTCGGTCGTTGCGAAATAGCCGATCTCCGATTGGCGGGCGCCGGGGAAGCCGCTCAGCCAGAAGTTCAGCCATTCATAGGCGAGGTCCAGGTCGCGGCAATTGGCCGAGATCGCATAGCCGTTGCACCAGGCACGGTAGCCCTCCTTGGCGACCGCGTAGCGCAGCGGGATGCCGCGGGAGGCGACCTCGACCACCACCGGCCACCAGGCATCGGCGATCCAGACCTCCTCCGACGCCATCAGGTTCACGAGCTCCCCATAGGCGCGCCAGAGGGCGCGGAAATGCCCCTCCCGCTTCTTCTCCTTGAGGAAGGCGACGACGGTGTCGACCTCCGCATTCGTCAGCCCGGTCGGGTCGGTGGTCGCCGGCAGCAGGCCCAAGGCCTGCATGCCGAGCGCGGCGTCCAGCATGCCAAGCCAGTCGATGCCATAGAGTGCGACGCGCCCGCGCCAGCGCGGGTTGAACAGCTCCCCCCAGGAGAGGGTGTTGTTCTCGGTCTGGATGCGGCGCTCGTTGTAGGCGATCGAATCCATCTGGAAGAAGGCCGGCACGAAGGTGATCCGGCTGCGGCTGTCGTCGAGATACATGACGCGGAACGGATTGGCGCCGAGGCCGAGCGGCGCATCGGGGCTCGCGCGGCCGTCGCGGAACAGCGGGTGCAGCCGGTTCCAGTTCGTCAGCCGCGACACGTCGATCGGCTGCGACAGGTTCTCGCTCCGGGCATAGGCGGCGAAAGGCGCATCGGTGGTCATGCAATCGACGGAGGCGGTGCGCACGCGGTCGACCCGCGCCTGGGTCGAAGGATTGATCCAGGGCCGCGGCGTCGCGCTGCTGCGGCGCGAGAACTCCCGCAGGATCGGGTCCCGCATGTCGTAGCTGGCGCCGGAGAGGTTCAGCGTGCGGCTTTGCGCCATCACCGCCGGCGGGATCAGGAGGGCGGGGGCCGCGAGGGCTGCGCGGCGGGTGATCGGCATGCGGGTCGCTCCTATGGCATGGGTTGCATATCAGCCCCGGCGCATCGATCGGCGGATGAGCGCGAGGCCGGTGGTGCAGGCGAGGATGGCGATGAAGGAGGTGACGGTGGTCGCAGTGCCGATCGCATAGATCTCCGGCGTCAATTGCCGGTCGAGCTGCGCCATGACCGCGAGCGGCAGGGTCGTGTCGGCGCCGGTGGTGAACAGGCTGCGCGCGAATTCGTCGTAGGAGAGGGAGAAGCCGAACAGCGCCGCACCGATCACGCCCGGCAGCACGATCGGCAGCGTGATGCGGCGGAAGGCGATCCAGCGCGTGGCGCCCAAGGTCAGCGCCGCTTCCTCGATGCGGCTGTCGAAGCGGTTGAAGATCGCGAGCATGGTCATGAAGCCGAAGGGCAGCGTCCAGCTGACATGCACCAGGAAGCCGGTGCCGTCCCAGGCGGGCTCGATGCCGAGCAGCCGCGCCGTCAGCGCCACGCCGAAACCGACCAGGAGGCCCGGCGCCATGATGCCGAGCAGCAGCAGGTAGAAGAAAGCGCCATGGCCGCGGAAGCGGCCGCGCATCGCCTGGGCGCTGGCGACCGCGAGCAGCGTCGTCACCACCGAGCAGCCGAGCGCCAGCCAGAAGCTGCGCAGCAACGGCGGCTTGAAGTCGTTCATGATGGAGGCGTCCCACAGCTCCCGGTACCAATGCAGCGACACGCCGTTCATCGGGAAGGTGGTGCCGCCGGTCGGGCCGCTGAAGGACAGCAGCGACAGGGTCGCGATCGGCATCCACTGGTACAGCAGGAAGCCGATGGTCAGCGTGCCGAGCAACCAGGTGGTCAGCCGGGACCGGGTGCGCCAATGCATCGCCTAGCCCCCCAGCCTGCGGATATCGACGACCCGCATGGCGGCGACGACGCCGGCCAGCATGCAGGCCATCAGGATGACCGCGACGACGGCGGCGGCGCGGAGCTGCGCACCTTCGTAGAAGTTGAGGATCAGGTTCGACAGCAGCGCGATCTTGTTGCCGCCGATCGTCTGCACCGTCGCGAAATCGGCCATGACGTTGAGGAAGACCAGCACCTGGCCGATGACGATGCCGGGCAAGGTCAGCGGCAGGATGATGCGGCGGAAGACGGTGCCGGGCGGCGCCTTCAGCGTCATCGCCGCCTCCCGCAGCGCCGGCGGGATCTGCGCCAGCATGTAGACGACCGGACCGCTGGCCATCAGGGTGTAGAGCGAGACCTGCGCCATGGAGATGCCGGTGCGGGAATAGAGGAAGATCTCGACCGGGACATCGATGATGCCGAGGCCGACCAGCGCCTGGTTGATCACGCCGTTGACGCCGAGGAAGGGCACCCAGGCGATCGCCCGGATCAGCGCGCTGGTCCAGAACGGGATGATGAAGGCGAGGAACAGCGCGGTGCGCAGCCCCGCATGCCGCACTTTCACCATCAGGAAATAGGCGATCGCGTAGCCGAGCACGCCGCAGATCGCCATCAGGGTCACGGTGTGCAGCAGGGTCTGCCCGATCAGCGCGAGGTAGGTCGGGTTGCCGAAGAAGCGCGCGTAGTTGTCGAAGGTCAGCGGCGACGCGGTCGAGAAGGCACGCCCGCCCCAGAAGGAGACCCAGAGGATCAGCAGCACCGGCAACACGACGGCAGACAGCATCCAGAGCGCCGCCGGCAGCGCGAGCCAATAGGCGGCGGCGGAGCGGGGGCGGATGGTGCTCAAGGGGCCGCGCCGTCGTGCAGCCAGCCATCCTCCGGACGCCAGCCGATCGCAGCCGCCTCGCCAGGCTTGAGGCAGGCGGGCTCGGCGCCGAACTGATCGAGCTTCAGCACCTCGCCCACCCTCCGCTCCAGGATGTAGCGCCGGACGGAGCCGAAATACTCGACCGCGCGGCAGGTGACATCCAGCCGGTTCCAGCCCTCGGGCGGCGCGACCCGCAGCCGTTCGGCGCGGACGGAGAAGGAGGCGGCCGCGCCCGGCAGCGGCACCGCGGCCGCGATCGGCACCGCGAACTCGCCCTCCGGCGTCGCGACGAAGGCGGTGTCGCCGGCGATGCGCGCGATGCTGCCGCGGAAGACGTTGTTGCCTTGGACGAAGCCCGCGACGAAGGGCGTGCGCGGGCGCTGCAGGATCTCCTCCGGCGCGCCCTGCTGCTCGATCCGCGCATGGTTCATGACGACGACGTGGTCGCCGAGCGAGAAGGCCTCGTTCTGGTCGTGCGTCACCCAGACGAAGGAGATGCCGGACCGGCGCTGCAGCGCCTTCAGCTCGATCATCACCGCTTCGCGGAGCGCGTAGTCGAGCGCCCCGATCGGCTCGTCGAGCAGCAGCAGCCGCGGCTCGGTGATCATGGCGCGGGCCAGCGCCACGCGCTGGCGCTGGCCGCCGGAGAGGCTCGCCGGCTTGCGGTCGGCGAAGCGCTCGATCTCGAAGGCGCGCAGCACCTCGGCGACCCGCTTGCCGATCTCGGCCTTCGGGCGCTTCAGCATCTCGAGCCCGAAGCCAACCTGCTTGCCGACCGTCATGTGCGGGAACAGTGCGAAATCCTGGAACATCATGGCGATGTCGCGCTGCCAGGGCGGATCGCGCGTCACCTCCTGCCCGCCGATCAGGATCTCGCCGCCATCGGGTTCCTCGAGCCCCGCGATGCAGCGGAGCGTGGTGGTCTTGCCGCAGCCCGAAGGCCCCAGCAGGCAGACGAACTGCCCCTTCTCGATCCGGAGCGAGACGCCGTCGACGGCGACGAAGCTGCCATAGCGCTTCCTGAGCCCCCGGATCTCGAGGTCGAGCTGCGCAAGGTGGGGCGCTTCGGGCATCGGCGTCAGGCCGCGATCGGCCGGCGCTGGCGGCTTTCCATCAATGGCTGGATGCGGGTGCCGAACTGCTCCATGCCGATCAGGAAGTCGTCGAAGGTCAGCATCACCCCGTGCAGCCCGGGCGTCGCGGCCAGCGCGTCGAGCTGCCGGGCGACGGTTGCGTAGCTGCCGACCAGGCGCAGCATGTTGGTCGGCACCCGGTCGGAGCGGACCATGCGGCCGACCGTCGAATGCGCTTCCGCGCGGACGTCGGCCGCCGCCTGGGCGTCGCGCCAGGCCAGCGCCTCATGGTCGGTGCCTTCGACGTAATGCTCCCATTTCCGCATCGCCGCCTCGTCGGTTTCGTCGGCGATGATCATCATCAGCAGCATGGCGCGGCAGTGCCGGCCGGCAGCGGCATTGGCCGCCGCCAGGCGATCGGTGTGTTGCCGCACCTGGCCGATGTCGTTGATGCCGCCGGCGCTGATGAAGTTGTAGTCGGCAAGTTCGGCGGCGAAGCGCATGCCGCGGCTCGACTGCCCGGCGGCGATGATGTCGATCCCGCGCGCGGGCGTCGGGCTGACGCGGCAATCCGTCATGCGGAAGAAGTCGCCCTGGAAGTCGGACCGGCCACTGGCCCAGAGGTCCTTCATCACGTGGACGTATTCCGAGCAGTATTCGTAGCGGCGGGCGAAATACTCTTCCCCCGGCCAGATGCCCATCTGCTCGTACTCCGCCTTCTGCCAGCCGGAGACGATATTCACCCCGAAGCGGCCATGGCTGATGCTGTCGATGGTGACTGCCATGCGCGCCAGCACCGCCGGCGGCACGGTCAGCACCGCGACCGAGGCGAACAGCTTGATCCGTTTCGTCACGGCGGCAAGCCCCGCCATGAGGGTGAAGCTTTCCAGGTTGTGGTCCCAGTATTCGGACGGGCCGCCGAAGCCGCGCAGCTTGATCATCGAGAGGGCAAATTCGAAGCCATAGGCCTCCGCCTTCTCGATCACCGCCCGGTTCAGGTCGAAGCTCGGCATGAATTGCGGGGAGGTGGAGGAGATCAGCCAGCCATTGTTGCCGATGGGAAGGAAAATACCGACATCCATCAGGTCACGCTCTCCGCTGCTGAGGCGGAGGGAGGCTAAGTAGCGGCCGGGCCGGGCGGCAACCGGAAACCGGCCTATCACGCAAGTTTTTCGGGCGGTCGGGACCGGCGCGACCCAAGGCGGCGGCAGAGCCTGCCGCCGCTGCATACGGGGCAGGCAGCTATCCCGCGGCGAGGCGCAGCACGACGGCGTAATGGCAGCCGGCGGCGGCCAGCACGAGGCTGTGCCAGATGGCGTTGTGGTAAGGCATCCGGATCGCGAGATGGACCGCGACGCCGATGCTGTAGAGCAGGCCGCCCACCAGGATCAGTGCCATGTCGGCCGCCGGCAGCGCATCGTGCAGCGGCCCGAGTGCGGCGAGCCCCGCCCAGCCGAGCACCAGATAGGCGCCGATCGAGGCGCGTTCGAAGCGATCGGGCGCCAGCAGCTTGAGCACGATCCCGGCCGCCGCACCCAGCCAGACGGAGGCGAGCAGCGCCCGCGCCGCGACGCCATCGAGGGCGAAGGCCAGGACCGATGTGTAGGTGCCGGCGATCATGACGAAGATCGCGGCGTGGTCGAAGCGGCGGAACAGCGCCTTGCGCGGGCCTTCCGGGGTGAGGTTGTAAAGGGCGGAGCAGCCGAGCATGCCGATGAGCCCGGCCGCATAGATGATCAGCGGCACCGCGTGGCGCGCCTCGATCGGCCGTTCGGCGGACATCGCCAGCACCGCGCAGGCGATGAGGGCGGCGGGCACGCCGAGCGCGTGGACCACCGCATCCGCCGTCCGCTCCCCCCGCGTGTAGCGGGGCAGGGCCCTTGTTTCGCCGTCCGACATCCGGGCCAGATTGCCCGATCGGCGAGCGTCCCGCCAACCGGCGTCAGCCGAATTCCATCGCCGCCGCCAGGTTCTCCGCGGTGAAGGGCATGCGCCGCGGTTGGATACCAAGCGCGTCGCGGACCGCATTGGCGATCGCGGCGATGGTCGGCGCCAGCGCTGCTTCTCCGGCGCCGACCGGCGGTTCCTCCGGCCGCGCCAGCAGCCTGAATTCGACGCGCGGCACCTCGGAGAAGCGCAGGATCGGGTAGCTCTCCCAGGAATCGCTGGTGATGCGGCGGCGGTCGAAGCGCACCTCCTCCTTCAAGGCCATGCTGACGCCGTGGATGGCACCGCCTTCGAACTGGTTGGCGATCCCGTCGGGGTTGATCGCTTCCCCGACATCGCCCGCGATCCAGAGGCGGCGGCAGAGGATCTCGGCCGCCGCCTCGACCTCGGCGACCACCGCGCACCAGGCGCCGCTGTTCTTGTAGCGCGCATAGCCCAGCCCCAGGCCGAAGCCTTCGCGCCGCGTGCGCCCTTGCCAGCCGGCCATCGCCGCCGCCGCCTCCAGCACTGCGCGGCCGCGCCCATCGTCGAGCTGGCGCAGCCGGTAGGCGAGGGGATCGGCGCCGGCGCGGGCGGCCAATGCGTCCATCACGGATTCGATCGCAAAGACATTGGCCGGCGCGCCGAGGCCACGCAGCGCGCTGCTGCGGATCGGCATGGCGGTGAGGCGCCGGACCGCGACCTGCAGCCGGGGGATCCGATAGGCCGGGACCGCGTTGCGCTCGGCGCCGCCGCCGGCGGCGAGCGGCGGGTTGATCGCGGCCGGGATCGCGGTGGGCTCCGCGCGATGCTCGACCGCGAGCAAGGTCGGCTTCGGGTTGCGGCCGGGGCGTGAGGAATGGCCCTGGCTGACGACGCGCTGCCGCCAGGCGGCGATGTCGCCGGCAGCATCCGTCTCGACCTCGATCGCGACCGACATGGCCGAGGAGACCGGCGCCCAGCCGAGCTCCTCCGCGCGCGTCCAGAGCAGCCGCACCGGCCGGCCATTCGCACCGCGTGCGGCCAGCGCCGCGTCGAGTGCGACGTCGTCGGCGCCGTTGTGGCCGTAGCAGCCCGCGCCTTCGACGTGGCGGACCAGGATGCGCTCCTCCGGCATCGCCAGCGCCTTCGCGAGATCGGCGCGGAGGTTGTAGATGCCCTGGCTGTGGCTCCAGACCTCCAGCCGGTCGTCGCGCCACTGCGCCACCGCGCAGCAGGTGCCGATCGAGGCATGGGCCACGAAGGGGCGGAAGAAGCGGGCCTCGAGCCGATCGGCGGTTTCGGCCGCGGGCTCGCCGCGGTCCAGGATCACCTGCTCCTCGCCGGGTGCCTCCTCGAGCCAGGCTTCGGCGCTCTCGGGCAGGCTGTCCTCCGCCTGCCATTCGGCGCGGGCGGCCACGCGCACGGCGGCGGCTTCCGCCATCGCTTCCGCCTCCGCCAGCACCGCGAGGACGCTGCCGTCGCGGACCACGGTCGCGTCCCCCGGCAGCGGACCCTCACGGAGCGAGAGGAGCTTGGCCTTGCGCGCCGGCGGCCGCACCACGCGGGCGTGCAGCATGCCGGGCAGGCGGAGGTCCTGCAGGAATCGCGCCGCGCCGAACACCTTGTCCGGCAGGTCGAGCCGCGGCGCTGCCTGGCCGGCGATGCGCCGCTCTCCCGCCGGCTTGGCGCGGGTGCCGGGCGTGGCTTCGGTCGCCAGCAGCGCGTCATCCGCCTGCGCCCAGTAGGAGCCGATCGGGCCGTCAGGCCCCAGGAAGCTGCCATCCTCGACGCGGATCGCCTCCAGCGCCACGCCGGAGCGTTGCGCCGCGACCGAGAGGTGGATGGCGCGCGCCTCGGCGCAGGCATGGCGCAACGCCATGCCGCTTTCCTGCACCGAGAGGCTGCCCGAGGTCACTGCCTCGTTCGGGCTGTCCGGCGTCGCTGCCGCCTGCACCGCGATGCGGGCGAGCGCGACGTCGAGCTCCTCGGCCGCGATCTGCGCCAGCGCGGTCAGGATGCCCTGGCCGAGCTCCACCTTGCCCGGCGTGATGGTGACGCGGCCCTCGGCCGCGATGCGGATCCAGCGGTCCAGCCGGCGGTTGAGGTGCAGGCTGCCGGGCAGCCGCGGCTTGTCGGCATCGCCGGCGGTCGCCTGGACATAGGCGAGGTTCATGGCGCGCGCCCTTCGGCGGCTGCCCGGCGCACGGCGCGGAGGATGCGGTTGTGGCTGCCGCAGCGGCAGAGATGCGGGTCGAGTGCGGCGCGGATCGCGGCGTCTTCCGGATCGGGGTCGCGGTCCAGCAGGGCTGCCGCCGAGACCAGGATGCCCGACAGGCAGAAGCCGCATTGCCCGGCCTGCTCCGCGAGGAAGGCCGCCTGCAGCCGGTGCGGCGCTAGGGCGCTGCCGAGGCCCTCGACGGTCGTCACGGTCCGGCCGATGGCCGCTTCCGCCGGCAGGGTGCAGGCAGGGGTCGGGCGGCCGTCGAGCAGCACCATGCAGGCGCCGCATTGTTCCGCGCCGCAGCCGAAGCGCGGCCCGCTGAGTGCGAGCGTGCCGCGCAGCAGGTGCAGCAGCGACGCACCCTCCGGCGTCGCCGCTTCGGTCGGGCGGCCGTTCAGCGTGAATGCCGGCATGGCGTGGCCTCGCTTTCCTGCTCGCCTGCCATCCTGCCCGAACATGGCGGCGCGCGCACCCCGACGCGGCCGTCGCAAAGCCTGTCCTGCTTCGGCATGATGGCCGGACACAAGGCGGGAGAGCGGGCAATGGGCGACAGGCAGAATGCGCGGGTGATCCGTTCGCCGCGCGGGCTTGGTCTCTCCTGCCTCTCCTGGGCGAGCGAGGCGCCGTTGCGCATGCTGATGAACAACCTCGACCCCGAGGTCGCGGAGCGCCCGGGGGAGCTCGTCGTCTATGGCGGCATCGGCCGCGCGGCCCGCGACTGGCAAAGCTACGACACCATCGTCGCGACGCTCAGGCGGCTGCGCGACGACCAGACGCTGCTGGTGCAATCCGGCAAGCCGGTCGGCGTCTTCGAGACGCACGGGAACGCGCCGCGGGTGCTGATCGCCAATTCCAACCTGGTGCCGGCCTGGGCCACCTGGGAACATTTCAACGCGCTCGATCGCGCCGGCCTGATGATGTACGGGCAGATGACCGCCGGGTCCTGGATCTATATCGGCAGCCAGGGGATCGTGCAGGGCACCTACGAGACCTTCGTCGAAGCCGGCCGCCAGCATTTTTCCGGCGACCTGGCGGGGCGCTGGATCCTGACTGCAGGCCTCGGCGGCATGGGCGGCGCGCAGCCGCTGGCGGGCGTCTTCGCCGGCGCCTCGGTGCTCGCGGTCGAATGCCAGCCGTCGCGGATCGAGAAGCGGCTGGAGACCGGCTATCTCGACCACCGCGCCGGCGACCTCGACGCCGCACTCGCGATGATCCGCCGCGCCTGCGACGAGAAGCGCGCGATCAGCGTCGGCCTGCTCGGCAATGCGGCGGAGGTGTTCCCGGAACTCGTGCGCCGCGGCGTGGTGCCGGACATCGTCACCGACCAGACCAGCGCGCATGACCCCGCCAATGGCTACCTGCCGGCGGGCTGGACGCTCGATGACTGGGAAACCCGGCGGGAGAGCGACCCGAAGGGCGTCGCCGCCGCGGCGCGGCGCTCCATGGTCGACCAGGTGCAGGCGATGCTCGACTTCAAGCGGATGGGCAGCGCGGTGCTCGACTATGGGAACAACATCCGCCAGATGGCGAAGGATGAAGGCCTGGCCGATGCCTTCGGCTTCCCGGGCTTCGTGCCGGCCTATATCCGGCCGCTGTTCTGCCGCGGCATCGGGCCGTTCCGCTGGGCGGCACTCTCCGGCGACCCCGAGGATATCCGCAAGACCGACGATGCGGTTCGCGCGCTGCTGCCGGAGGACCGGCATTTGCACCGCTGGCTCGACATGGCGCAGGCGCGCATTCAGTTCCAGGGATTGCCGGCGCGGATCTGCTGGGTCGGGCTCGGTGACCGGCACCGCATCGGCCTCGCCTTCAACGCGATGGTGGCCCGCGGCGAGATCGGGCCGGTGGTGATCGGCCGCGACCATCTCGACAGCGGCTCCGTCGCCAGCCCGAACCGGGAGACGGAGGCGATGAAGGACGGATCCGATGCCGTCTCCGACTGGCCCTTGTTGAACGCGCTGCTGAACACCGCGTCAGGTGCGACCTGGGTCAGCCTGCATCACGGCGGCGGCGTCGGCATGGGCTATTCGCAGCATTCCGGCATGGTGCTGCTGTGCGACGGGACGGAGGCGGCGACGAAGCGGATCGGCCGCGTGCTGTGGAACGACCCCGCGACAGGCGTCATGCGCCATGCCGATGCGGGCTACGACATTGCCATCCAATGTGCACGGGAATTCGGGCTCGATCTGCCTATGCTGGGCTGAGATCCAATGCGGGAGATCGCAATGTCCGATCCCATCGCGCCCGGCGCGGCGAGCCTCGTCGCACTGCGCGCCGTCATGGCCGGCGATGGCGTCACCTTGGCCGAAGGCTGGGAAGCGCCGGTCGCGGCTTCCGCCGACGCCCTCGCCGCGCGGCTCGCGACCGGGGAGGCGCTCTATGGCGTCAACACCGGCTTCGGCAAGCTGGCCTCCACGCGCATCGCGCCGGAGGGGCTGGCCGCGTTGCAACTGAATCTGCTGCGCAGCCATGCCGCCGGCGTCGGCGCGCCGCTGCCGGTGCCGGTCGCGCGGCTGGTCCTCGCCTTGAAGGCGCTGTCGCTGGCGCGCGGGGCGTCCGGCGTGCGCGTCGCGGTGGTGCAGGCGTTGCTCGGCCTGCTCGATGCCGGCGTCACGCCGCTGATCCCGGCGCAGGGGTCGGTCGGCGCCTCAGGGGATCTCGCACCGCTCGCGCATCTGTCTCTGGTGCTGGTCGGCGAAGGCGAAGCGGTGGGGCCGGACGGCGCGCGGCTGACCGGGGCGCAGGCGCTGGAACGCGCCGGGCTGGCGCCCCTGGTGCTGGGCCCGAAGGAAGGGCTGGCGCTGCTGAACGGCACCCAGGTCAGCACGGCGCTCGCACTCGCCGGCCTGTTCGCGGCGGAGGACCTGCTGCGCACGGCGTTGGTCGCCGGCGCGCTGTCGACAGAGGGGGCCAAGGGCAGCGACACGCCCTTCGATCCCCGCATCCACGACCTGCGCGGCCAGCCCGGCCAGATCCGCTGCGCCGCCGCACTGCGGACCCTGATGGCCGGCAGCGCGCTCCGCGAAAGTCATCGCCTCGATGACCCGCGCGTGCAGGATCCCTATTCGCTCCGCTGCCAGCCGCAGGTGGCGGGCGCCTGCCTCGACCTGCTGGGCGCCGCCGCCGCGACGCTGGTGCGGGAAGCCAATGCGGTGACCGACAATCCGCTGGTGGTCGATGGCGGCGACATCCTCTCGGGCGGCAACTTCCACGCCGAGCCGGTGGCCTTCGCTTCCGACACCATCGCACTGGCACTGGCCGAGCTCGGCGCCATCGGCGAACGCCGCATCGCCCTGCTGATCGACCCGGTGCTGTCCGGCCTGCCGGCCTTCCTGGTGCGCGATGGCGGGCTCCATTCCGGCTTCATGATCGCCCAGGTGACGGCCGCGGCGCTGGTCGCCGAGAACCGGGCGCTGGCCACGCCGCGCTCCGTCGACAGCCTGCCGACGAGTGCGAACCAGGAGGACCATGTCAGCATGGCGACCGGCGCCGGGCTGCGCCTGGCCGCGATGACGGAAAACCTGGCGAACATCCTGGCAATCGAGCTGCTGTGCGCTTGCCAGGCGATCGACTTCCACCGCCCGCTGACCAGCGCCCCGGCGCTGGAGGCGGCGCACCGCCTGGTGCGCGGCGCGGCCGCGCATTGGGACCGCGACCGGGCGATGGCGCCCGATATCGCGACGGTGGCGGCGCTGGTGCGGGTCGGGCGGATCGCGGCGCTGGCGCCGCTGTAGGGCAAGGGCGGACAGTCCGCATGCGGACCCTCCTCGTCGGCACCGCGACGCTGCTCGCGGCCCTGCTGCTGCTCACCGACCTCGCCGAGGCGCAGACGCGCCGTCGCCTGGGCGGCAGCCGCGCGCTGCGCCAGCCCGATCCCTATGAGGACCAGCCGCTGCCAGGCACGGCATCGCCGCCTGTGACGGCACCCGCGTCGGAGCCTGGGCCGGCGCCGGTTCCGGCCACGCCCCCCGCCATCCGCCTCAGCGGCTCCTTCGATGCGGTCGTGGTGGTCGAAGCCGCCCGCCGCGGCGAGCAGCGCCGCGAGGCCGCGACCACCGCCGCCGATCTCGGCCTGCGGCTGGACCTTCCCGCCGGCCTCGCCATCGCCGCGGTGCTGCGGACGGAGCCGGTGCAAACCGGTGCCGGCCAGGGCCTGCCCCCGCATGCGAGCTGGGTGGAGACGCTGCAGGCCAGCCTCGACCTCGGCCCGCTGGTGCTGTTCGCGGGCAAGATCCACCCGCGCTTCGGCGTCGCCTGGCAGCGGGCGCCCGGCCTCTACGGCGCCGACCTCGCCGGCGAATACGAGCTGCGCGAGAAGCTGGGCTTCGGGGCGCGGCTCGACCTGCACGCGCTGCTCGGCCTCGATGCCGCGCGCGGCACCCATGCCCTGCAGATCGAGGCGTTCCGCGCCGATACCAGCCTGCTCTCCGGCAGCCTCTTCCACCCGCGCTGGCCGGCGCCGGAGGGCGGCTACCGCTGGCGCCAGGGCCGCGACCTCGGCGGCGCCGACAACACGCCTGGCCTCGGCGGCGCGGTGCTGTCGCTGACCGGCGCCGGCATCGCGCTGCCCGGCGGCGAGGCCGGCTACTCCGTGTCGCACAGCTGGCGCGAACCGGGACAGGATGCCCTCGCCGCCGGCCGCGCGCAGCGGGAGGAGGGCAGCCTGGTCTTCGCCCAGGCGCGCTTCGCGCTGCCGCTCGGCCTGGTCCTGGAACCGCAGATGGAGCTCGCCCGCCGCGGCGCGGCGGATGGCTTCGCCGGCCGCACCACGCGCTGGGCGACCGGCGCGGTGACGCTGCGCCGCGGCCCCTTCGCGCTCAGCTACGTCCAGGCGAGCCGCGTGCTGCGCGAGGACGAGGCCCGCCTGGCCGTGCGCCAGCGCAGCATCAACGCCACGCTCGAGCTGGACGAGGCGACCGGGCTGCCGTGGCTGGCCGGGATCGCGCTCAGCCTCGATGCACGCCGCACGGTCGAAGCCGGCCGCCGCAGCGAGGCCGCGGCGGCGGTGCTGGTCTACAGCGCGGCCTTCTGAAGCACTTTGTTTTGGCGAGCAGATTCACGCCTCCGGGCGAATCCGCCCTATGGCGATCTGCTCTGATCGGCACCGACGAGGTACTCGCGGTCGAGCATGCCGGCGAGGGCGGCCTGGTCCTGCGCGGTCACCTGGACCAGGCTGGCGCCGAGGAATTCCCGGATGAGGGCGTCGAAGCGGCCGGCCTCCATGGGCCGCAGGCCGAGCTCCGCCAGGTCGGCGGCGATGCTGCCGTCGGCCGGTTCGAGGTAGCGGTTGCCGGCGTCGAGCCGCGGCGTCTCCGGAACCCGGATGAAGGCGACCCGGCTCGCGGATGGCAGCGCTTCATGCGCGACGAAGGCGCTTCCGGCCATGACGCCGCAGAGCATGCTGGCCGGCGGCCCGGGCACCTGCAGGCTGACGAACATCGCGACGTCGCCCTCCGCGTCGCGGAGCGCGCAATGCATCGACCGGCCGCTGATCTCTGCCTCCGCCGTCAGCCGGACGTCCTGCCCGAGGACGGATTCCGCATAGGTCGCGATCAGCTCGCCACTCCTGCGGGGTTCGAGGCGGAGCGCGCCGCGGATCAGGCGACCGCGGTAGTGCGGCGACCAGGCCGGGGAATAGGCCGCGAAAGCACCGGCAAGGGTCGCGATGCCGCCGAACAGCCCGGCGGCGCGTGGGGTGCCGCGGACCGGGGCGCCGCCCGAGGCGGCAAGGGTGGGCAGGTCCGCCCCGGTGCGGAGCGCGAGCTCGGCGGCGAAGTCCTCCAGGCTGCAATCGGCGATCCAGTGGCCGGGCTTCGCGCTGCCGATGACCATGCCGAAATCCGTGTAGACGGAAGCGGCGCGCGGCAGGGAACGCCCCTGCATCCACTTGTTCAGCCGCTCGAGATCGCATTCGGTGCCCGGGTTCGCCTTCCGGAACCGCGCCCACAGCTCCTTCCGCGAGCCGCAGCCGAGCGCTGCGGCCGCCATGCGCAGCTTTGCGACGAAGGCAACCGCCACGTCCGTGTCCCCGAAGCCTGGTCGCAGGACAAGCCGGCCGGTCCGGATTGTCCAGCCGGCGATTGTCCGGAAATGTCCAGCGATCGCTTCGCGCCACCAGTGAAAGGGCTGCCGCCGAGGGTCTACGCCGCGCACAGGCACAGGATGCTGGAAAGGGCGTGGGGCATGCTGAATCCGGTCAAGACCTTGAAGGCCTACACGAAGCGGGTCGGGAGGCTCGGGAAGCAGGAGACGCCGGTCCCCTGGTCGGAGAACACGGTGTTCCTGCGGCGCCTCTGGCCGGACGGAACCTGGCAGCTTCCGATCAACACGACCGCCTTCACGGACAGCGTGACGCGGGTGTGGGACGGCAAGCGCTGGGTCGACAGGCAGGTGACGCGGAAGGAACGGATCGCGAAGCACTATGCGGAGCTGGACACGGTCGCCCGCAGCATCATCCTCGACACCCACGCCCTGGAGGAGGAGACGCGGACGACGGCATCCTTTCCACACCTCAAGGGCCGGCTGCAGGGCCTGCAGATGACGACCATCGAGCATGGCTGGCTGCCGTCCCATGCCGCGATGAAGCAGGTCCGCGAAAGGCTGAACCTGGACGAGAAGCCGATCGCCTACATTGCCGACCAGCTCCGGGCGAAGGGCAAGCTTCGCCCCTGAGGGCGGCGCTACTCGGCCTGCACGCCCGCCGCGCGCAGGATCGCCGTGTAGCGCTCCACGCCTTCGCGCACCAAGGTCGTCACCTGCGCGGAGCTCTCGTAGCCTGCCCGTGGCGAGACGCCGGCCAGATCGTTGAGCTTCGCGACGTTCTGCTGGATGGCGCCCCGGAAGGCGGCGCCGAGCGCCGCCACCACCGGCGCCGGCGTGCCGGCGGGTGCCAGGATCGGGAAGAACTCCTCGTGGATCAGCCCCGGCAGGCCGGCTTCCGGCGCGCTCGGCACCTCGGGCAGCGCAGGGCTGCGGCTCTCCGCCAGCACCGCCAGCGCCCGGAGCGACCCGCCGCGGACCTGGCCGAGGGCGGAGGCCATGGTCGGCGTGCCGATCTGCGCTTCGCCGGCGACGAGCGCCGCGACGCTCGGGCCGCCGCCGCGGTAGTGCACGAGCTCGACCTCCACCTGCGCGACGGAGCGGCAGAGCTCGGCGGCCACATGCACGCCGCTGCCGGTGCCGGCGGTCGCGATGTTGTAGCGGCCGGGCGCGGCCTTCAGCAGCGCCAGCAGCTCCTGCACGGTCCGCGCCGGCAGCTGCGGATTGACGACCAGCACATGCGGCGAGAAGCCGGCCACCGCGACGCCGGAAAAGTCCTCGACCGCGTTGTAGGGCATGCGCGCGACGATCGCCGGCACCGTCGAATGGGAGCTGTTGAGCAGCACCGTGTAGCCATCCGGTGCCGAGCGCGCGACATGCTCCGAGCCGATTACGCTGCCGGCGCCGGCACGGTTCTCGATGACGATGGTCTGGCCGAGCGTCTGGCTGGCTGATTCCGCGATGATCCGCCCGACGATGTCGTTGGAGCCGCCGGGGGCGAAGGGAACGATCATCCGGATCGGCCGCGCCGGCCGCCAGCCTGACGCCGACTGCGCGTGGGCGAGCGAAGGCGCCAAGCCGGCGGCCAGGGCGAGCGTCAGGGCGTCGCGGCGGGTCTGCATGGAACGTCTCCCGGGTTTTGGCGAACCATACCGCGACCGAAGCTGAACGACATCATTCCTGTGAAGGGCGCCGACGCCCCGTATTCACGCCGTTGTAACTGCCATTGGGGAGGGTGCGCGGCACTTTGATCGCCGAACGACTTGGCCGTGCACGTTGCTGGGGGGATGGTGCGGGATCAGCGGAGGCCTGACCAATGACACGCCGCGGACTCGCTGCCTTCCTCGCCCTCCCATTGGCCACCGCCTCCGGCGCCGCCTCCGCCATGGACTGGCTGACGCCGCGCCTGGATGCGAACCGCTTCGGGAACCAGCTCCGGCACAACCAGCGGCTACGCGAACAGGCGCGTCGCCGGCGGCTGGAGGGGGCCATGCCCAACGCGCCCTCGCCCCAGGGCGACGCGTTCCAGCACGGGGGGCTTCCCACCGGCAAGCCCAGCGCCAGTCGCTGAGAGCCGGTCCGGGAATGGCGGCGGCGCGCCCCATCGTTCTCATTGCAATCGTGTTCCGCCCTCAGGCATCGTGCCGCCGCTCGGTGATCCTTGAGCAAAAGCACCGGCAGCGGTCGGCATGAACCTGGACGCAGCTCCGGCTGGCGACCGCCACGATTAGGGAGGCACGGTAACCAGGGAGGACGGCTATGAGGCACTCGGTCGACCGGCGCCAGTTCCTGGCCGCCGCGAGCGGAGCATCGGCCATGGCGCGGATCGGGGGCGGCGGCCTCGCCGGCATCCTCGCCTCGGGCCAGGCCCCTGCCTTTGCGCAGGGCACTACCATCCACTGGCTCCGCTGGAATGATTTCGTCCCCGCTTCCGACCAGCTGCTGCGGCGGGAGATCGCGCAGGAATGCCAGCGTGCGCTCGGCATCCGGCTGAACGTCGAAACCGTGAACGCCAACGACATCCAGGCGCGGGTCACCTCCGCGGTGCAATCGGGCAGCGGCCCCGACGTCTTCAACGTGCTGAACAACTGGCCGCAGCTCTACGCGCAGAGTGCCGCCGACGTCAGCGACATCGCCGAGGAGATCGCCGCCGCGCAGGGCGGCTTCTACGATACCTCGAAGGCGATGGCCCATGACGGCAGGCGTTGGCTCGCGGTGCCCTTCAGCATCGTCGGCAACACCTTCGCCTATCGGAAATCCTGGTTCGAGGAGGTCGGCTACGCCGAATTCCCCACCACCTGGGAAGCGTTTCGCGACGCCGGCCAGAAGCTGAAGGCGAAGGGCCGCCCGCTGGGCCAGACGCTCGGCCAGACCTTTGGGGACGCCCCGACCTTCACCTATCCCATGATGTGGTCCTTCGGCGGCAAGGAGGTGGAGGCGGATGGCCGCACCGTCGTGCTCGACAGCCCGGAGACGGTCGCCTCGGTGCGCTTCATGGTCGGCTTCTGGCGGGACGCCTTCGATGAGGGCGGGCTGGCCTGGGACGATTCCAACAACAACCGCGCCTTCCTGTCCGGCACGGTCAGCGCGACGCTGAACGGGGCTTCGATCTACATCGAATCGCTTCGCCGGCCGCAATCCTACCTGACCGAACGCGGCACCCCGATGAAGGACGACATCCGCCACGGCGTGATGCCGGCCGGCCCCGCCGGCGCCTTCCACTTCCATTTGCCCTTCTCGAACCTGCTGCCGGTCTATTCGCGCAACCAGGATGCGGCGCGGCGCTTCCTGCGCTGGATCCACTCGAAGGACGTGTACGAGCGCTGGTTCGTCACCCAGCGCGGCTTCTCGGTGGGTGCCACCACCGTCTGGGAGCAGCACCCGATCTGGAACGAGGATCCCGTCATGCTGCCCTATCGCAATGCCGCGCGGGCCGGCCGCGTGCCCGGCTATGCCGGCACATCGAATGCCAAGGCGGCGGAGATCGTGTCGAAATACGTGATCACCAACATGTACGCGCGCGCCGTGCAGGGCCTGGCACCCGAGCAGGCGGTCCGCGAGGCGCATGCGGAGGTGGCGCGCATCTACGCCGGCTGACGCATCCTGAAAGGGGGAGGCGCCGAAGCATGGATTCCGTCGCCACGGATACCGACGCAAGGCGTACCCGCCGCAGCCGGAGAAGCATGCTGTTCGAGGATGAGCGCTGGCTGGCGATGGCATTGCTCTGCCCGACCATCCTGCTGCTCGGCGTGTTCATCGCCTACCCCTTCGTCACCGGCGTCCTGCTCTCGCTGCACAATGCGCGGGTCGGCGTGCCGGGCGAGTTCGTGGGGTTGGCGAATTTCGTCAGGCTCTGGAACGACCCGATCTTCGCCAAGGCGGTCGGCAACACCTTCCTCTACACGGCGGTGACGACCGTCTTCAAGCTGGCGCTCGGCCTCTGGCTCGCGGTCCTGCTGAACCGGCATTTTCGCGGCAAGGCGCTGGTCCGCGCCTTCATCCTGCTGCCCTTCATCATCCCGACGGTGCTGTCGACCTTCGCCTGGAAGTGGATGTTCGACCCGACCTTCAGCGTGCTGAACTGGACCTTCCGCAGCCTCGGCCTGATCGACACGCGCATCAACTGGCTGGGCGATCCGGACCTCGCCATGCTCTCCGTCATGGTCGTCAACATCTGGCGCGGCGTGCCGTTCTTCGCGATCAGCCTGCTGGCCGGGCTGCAGACCATCAGCCCGGACCTGCACGAGGCCGCGGCGATCGACGGCGCGCGGCCCTGGTCGCGGTTCCTCCACATCACCTGGCCGCTGCTGCTGCCGGTGACGATGGTGGTGGTGCTGTTCTCGGTCATCCAGACCTTCGCCGATTTCCAGCTGGTCTACGTGCTGACCGCAGGGGGGCCGGCCAATGCGACGCACCTGTTCGCGACCTATGCCTATCAGGTCGCGATCGGCACCGGCCTGCTGAGCCAGGGTGCGGCGATCTCGCTCGCGATGTTCCCGGTGCTGTTCCTCATCGTGATCGTCCAGTTGCTCTACATCCGGCGCGTGGAGACGCGGTGATGATCGAAGGACCCCTCTGGCGGAAGTGGCTGTTCGTCAACATCCCGCTGATCCTCTTCGTCTTCGTCCTGCTGTTTCCCTTCTACTGGATGATCATCACCTCGGTGCGTCCGGACAGCGAGCTCTACCGGCCCTGGAACGCGCCCAACTACAACCCGTTCTGGACCTGGCGCCCGACGCTCGAGCACATCCAGTTCCTGCTGGAGGAGACGCTGTTCGGCACCTGGATGCTGAACACCATGCTGATCGCCGGCGTCTCGACCATCATCTCGGTCGTCTGCGGCGTCTTCGCGGGCTATGCGCTGGCGCGGCTGAACTTTCCCTACGCTGCCGGCATCGGCACCGGCATCTTCGTCACCTACCTGGTGCCGCAGACGCTGCTGTTCATCCCGCTCTCGGACATCATCCGCAACTTCAACCTGGGCGACACGCCCTGGGCGCTGATCCTCACCTACCCGACCTTCCTCATCCCCTTCTGCACCTGGCTGATGATGGGCTACTTCAAGGCGATCCCGAAGGAGCTGGAGGAATGCGCGCGCATCGACGGCGCGTCCCGCTTCAAGGCCATGCTCTACATCATCCTGCCGATCGCGGTGCCAGGCATCCTCTCCGCCGGCATCTTCGCTTTCACGCTCTCCTGGAACGAGTTCATCTACGCGCTGGTCTTCCTCTCCTCCCCCGAGCAGAAGACGGTGCCGGTCGGCGTCACCTCCGAGCTCATCCGCGGCGACGTGTTCTTCTGGGGGCCGCTGATGGCGGGCGCGCTGCTCGGCTCCATCCCCGTGGCGCTGGTCTATTCCTTCTTCGTCGAGCACTACGTCGCCGGCATGACCGGCTCCGTGAAGGGGTAGCCGCGATGGCGCAGGTGCTGATCCGCGACCTCAACAAGAAGTTCGACGCGGTTCACGTCGTGAAGGACGTGAACCTCGAGATTCGCGACAAGGAATTCATGGTCTTCGTGGGCCCCTCCGGCTGCGGCAAGACGACGACGCTGCGGATGATCGCGGGGCTGGAATCCATCACCTCAGGGGAGGTGACGATCGGCGATACCGTGGTGAACGCGCTGCCGCCGATGGACCGCGACATCGCCATGGTGTTCCAGAACTACGCGCTCTATCCGCATATGAGCGTCTACGACAACATGGCCTTCGGCCTGAAGATGCGGAAATTCGACCGGGAGGACATAAGGCGCCGCGTGCAGGAGGCGGCCGACATCCTCGATATCCGCGACTACCTGCACCGCAAGCCGCGCCAGCTCTCGGGCGGCCAGCGGCAGCGCGTCGCTCTCGGCCGCGCCATCGTGCGCCATCCGCAGGTCTTCCTGTTCGACGAGCCGCTGTCGAACCTCGACGCCATGCTGCGCGTGCAGATGCGGGTCGAGCTGCGGAAGCTGCACGAGCGGCTCGGCACCACCGCGGTCTATGTCACCCACGACCAGGTGGAGGCGATGACGCTCGGCGACCGGGTCGTCGTCATGCGCGACGGGCGCGTGCAGCAGGTGGGCGAGCCGCTCGAGCTCTACGACCGGCCCGCCAACCGCTTCGTCGCTGGCTTCCTCGGCTCGCCGGCGATGAATTTTGCCACCGTCCGCATCGAGGCGGAGCCGGGCGGTGGCCTGGTCGCCGCGAATGCCGGCCTGCGCCTCGCGGTCCCGACGCGGCTCCGGGACCGCGTCGGCCGTCATGCGGGGCAGGAGGTGACGCTCGGCATCCGGCCCGAGGATCTGCGCATCGCCGATGGCAGCGACCCGCCCGGCATCGTCTTCGACGCCGTGGTGGAGGTGATCGAGCGGTTGGGGTCGGAAGCGCTGCTCGTCATGCGCGCGGGCTCGGACCCGATGGTCGCCTCCGTCGAGCCCGGCGTGCCGGCGCGGATGCGCGACCGGCTGCGGGTCGCCATCAATCCGGAGCGGCTGCACGTCTTCGAGAAGGAGACGGGGGCGGCGGTGTGATACCGGCTATTCGGCCTGCACGCCCGCCGCCCGCAGGATCGCCGTGTAGCGCTGCACGCTCTCGCGCACCAGGGCCATCACCTGCGCCGGATTCTCGAAGCCCGCGCGGGGCGAGACGCCGGCCAGCTCGTTGAGCTTCGCGACGTTCTGCTCGATGGCGCCCCGGAAGGCGGCCCCGAGTGCTGCCAGCGCCGGCGCCGGCGTGCCGGCGGGTGCCAGGATCGGGAAGAACTCCTCGTGGATCACCCCTGGGATGCCGGCCTCGGGCGCGCTCGGCACCTCGGGCAGCGCGGGGCTGCGGCTCTCCGCCAGCACCGCCAGCGCCCGGATCGACCCGCCGCGGATCTGCCCGATGGCGGAGGCCATGGTCGGCGTGCTGATCTGCGCCTCGCCGGCGATCACGGCGGCGACCGCCGGGCCGCCGCCGCGATAGTGCACGACCTCGAACTCCACCTGCGCGACGGAGCGCCAGAGTTCGCCCGCCACATGCGGGCCGCTGCCGTTGCCGGCGGTCGCCATGTTGAAGCTGCCGGGGGCGACCTTCAGCAGCGCCACCAGCTCCTGCACGGTCCGCGCCGGCAGCTGCGGATTGACGACCAGCACATGCGGCGAGAAGCCGGCCACCGCCACGCCGGAAAAATCCTCGACCGCGTTGTAGGGCATGCGCGCGACGATCGCCGGCGTCGTCGCGTGGGAGCTGTTGATCAGCACCGTGTAGCCATCCGGCGCCGAGCGCGCGACATGCTCCGCGCCGATCAGGCTGCCGGCGCCGGCACGGTTCTCGATGACGACGGGCTGACCGAGCGACTGGCTGGCCGATTCCGCGATGATGCGCCCGACGATGTCGTTGGAGCCGCCGGGGGCGGCAGGAACGATCAGCCGGATCGGCCGCGCCGGCCGCCAGGCCTGCGCCGTCTGCGCCAGGGCGATCGACGGCGCCAAGCCGGCGGCCAGGGTGAGCGACAGGGCTTGGCGACGGGTCTGCATTGGACATCTCCCGGATTTCGATGGCGCGACGCTCAGGGAGAGCGACGCGCATCGCAATGCCTTTTGCGTCATTCTATCGCGAGCGAGGGGGCGAACTTCATCATTCCTTCGGGGATTGGGTGGAACGAGACCATGCGACGGGCGTCGTCAATCTTCAGCAGCCTACCGATCGTTGGTATCCTGCGCGTCTTACTGCCGAGGACGGCATGGCCACCACGAGCCTCAACACCATCGTCTCCACCAACGGCCAGATCATCCTCCCGAAGGCTGTCCGGGACCGCCTGCACTGGGAGGCCGGAACTCGGCTGGTGGTGGAGTACACGCCGGACGGCATTCTGCTGAAGCCGCTTGCGGTCGTATTCCCGCCGACCAGGCCGGAGGACGTGTTTGGCTGCCTGCCGTATGCCGGCGCGAGGAAATCGGTCGAGGAGATGGATGCCGGCATCCTAGCCAAGGCCCGGCGCTTGTCGGGCTGATCGCCCAGCCTGGGCAGACCCCCCATCCAGCAATCCGAAAGATGCGCATGATCACCGGCCACGTCTTCATCGCAACCAGCCTCGATGGCTTCATCGCCCGCGAAGACGGGGATATCGAATGGCTGCTCAGCCGCGACGACCCGAACGAGGAGCATGGCTACCAGGATTTTATTCGTGACATCGACGGCCTGGTGATGGGCCGCGGCAGTTTCGACGCCGTGTCGCGATTCGAGGCCTGGCCCTATGACAAGCCGGTGCTCGTGCTGTCGAAGGCGCTGGCCGGATCGCCGGTGCCGGATCGGCTGCAAGGCCGCGTCCGCTTCGCGGAGCTGACGCCCCGCGCCGCGATGGCGATGCTCGCGGGCGAAGGCTGGCGGCGCGTCTATGTCGATGGCGGCCAGGTCGTGCAATCCTTCCTGCGGGAAAGGCTGATCGCGGACATGGTGGTGACGCGCATCCCGGTGCTGCTCGGCGCGGGTCGCCCGCTGTTCGGGCCGACCGGCGGCGACATCCCGCTCACCCATCTGGCGACAAAGGCGTTTCCCTCCGGCCTGGTGCAGTCGCACTACCGGATCGGCGCGGACTGATCGGCGACCAGGTGGCACGCCACCGCATGGCCCGGCGCCACGGCGGCGAGGTGCGGCGGCTCCGCCGCGCAGCGCGCCTCTGCATGCGGGCAGCGCGGGTGGAAGGCGCAGCCTCCCGGCGGCTGCGCCGGGTTGGGTGGCTCGCCAGGGGCCGCGGCGGCGATCGGCGCGGCGCCGAGGCGCGGGACGGAGGCCAGCAGCGCCCGCGCATAGGGGTGGCGCGGCGCGCCCAGCACCTCGGCCGCCGGGCCTTCCTCCAGGATGCGGCCGAGATACATCACCGCGACGCGGTCGCAGACCTGCCGCACGACGGCAAGGTTGTGGCTGATGAACAGGTAGGCGAGGCCGCGCTTGGCGCGGAGCGCCGTCAGCACGTCCAGGATCTGCGCCTGCACCGAGACATCGAGGGCGGAGGTCGGCTCGTCCAGCACCAGCAGCTCGGGCTCCGTCGCGAGCGCACGCGCGATGCAGACGCGCTGCTTCTGGCCGCCCGAGATCTCGTGCGGATAGCGGTGCAGGAACTCGCCCGGCAGGCCGACCTCGGCCAGCAGCGCCGCCACCCGGTCCCGCAGCGCCGCGCCCTTCGCCATGCGCTGGATGATCAGCGGCTCGGCGACGGAGGCCGCGACCGTCAGCCGCGGGTCGAGTGCGGCCGAGGGGTTCTGGTGGATCAGCTGCATGCGCCGGCGCAGCGGCCGCAGCCTGGCTTCCGGCAGCGCCGTGATGTCGGCACCCGCGAAGCGGATGCGCCCGGCGCTCGCCGGCGTCAGCCGCAGCAGCAGCCGCGCCAGCGTCGACTTGCCGCAGCCGCTTTCGCCGACCAGCCCCAGCGCCGCGCCCGCCGGCAACGCCAGGTCGACGCCCGCCACCGCGGTCACGCTCGCGGCCTGGCGCCAGCCGCCGCGCTTCACCCGCCAGGTTTTTTCGAGGCCCTCCGCCTCCAGCAGGTTCGGGCTCATGGTCCGGCGTGGTGGCAGGCGACGCGGTGCCCGGACGCCACCGCCCGCAGCCGCGGTTTCGTCGCGGCGCAGGTCGCATCGGCGCGCGGGCAGCGCGGGTGGAAGCGGCAACCCTCCGGCGGCCGCAGCAGGTTCGGGATGCTGCCCGGGATGCCGCGTGGGCGGTGCTCGGGCCGATCGAGGTCCGGCACCGCCGCGAGCAGGCCCAGGGCATAGGGGTGCAGCGGCCCGGCGAGCAGGGCCGCGGTCGGCGCCTCCTCGACGACGGTCCCGGCATACATCACCGCCACCCGCGCGCAGCTCTGCGCGATGACGCCGAGGTCGTGGCTGATCAGGATCAGGGTCAGCCCGCGCTCCGCCACCAGCCGCGCGATCAGCGCCAGCACCTGCGCCTGGACCGTGACGTCGAGCGCCGTGGTCGGCTCGTCCGCCACCAGCAGCGAAGGCTCGCCGGCCAGCGCCATCGCGATCAGCACGCGCTGGCGCATGCCGCCGGAAAGCTGGTGCGGATGGCTCTCCAGCAGCCGCTCCGGCTCGGCCAGGCCGACGGACGCCAGCAGCCCGGCTGCCAATGCCCGCGCCTCGCGGCGGGGCCGGATGGCGTCGCCGGCGGCACGGTCCTGGCCGCGGATCACGTCGATGAGCTGGGTGCCGATGGCGAGCAGCGGGTTCAGGTAGCTGGCCGGGTCCTGGAAGATCATCGCGATCCGCCGCCCGCGCAGCCGCCGCATCGCGGCTTCCGGCAGGCGCAGCAGATCCTGCCCCTCGAAGCGGATCGCGCCCGAGACCACGCGGGCCGGCGGCGTCGGGTTCAGCCGCAGCAGGCTCCGCGCCAGCACCGACTTGCCGCAGCCGGTCTCGCCGACGATGCCGAGCGTGTCGCCCGCCGCGACCGTCAGGTCGATGCCGTCCAGCACCGCGGCACTGCCGTCGAAGCCGTCGAAGGCGAGCCGGTAATCCTCGATCTCCAGCAGGCTCATCCGCGGTTGCTCCGCGGGTCCAGGATGTCGCGGAGGCCGTCGCCGAGCAGGTTGAAGCCGAGCACGCTCGCATAGATGAAGGCGCCCGGGCAGATCGCGTACCACCACCAGTCGGGCAGATACCCGCGCGCGATCGAGATCATGGCACCCCATTCCGGCGTCGGCGGCTTGGCGCCGAGGCCGAGGAAGCCGAGCGAGGCGACGGCCAGGATCGCCTGGCCGATATCCATGCTCATCTTGACGATCAGCGGCGACAGGCTGTTCGGCAGCACGTGCCGCCACAGGATGCGCAAGCGCCCGGCGCCGGCGACGCGCGCCGCCTCGATGAACGGCTCCTCCCGGATCGACAGCGCCTTGGCCTCCGCCAGCCGCACGTAGCCCGGCCACCAGACCAGCACGAGCGCCAGCATGGCATTGCCGATGCCCGGCCCGAGGGCGGCCACCAGCGCGATCGCGAGCACCAGGCCGGGCACCGAGAGGAACAGGTCGGTCAGCCGCATGATCGCTTCGCGCAGCCTGCCGCCGGCGGTGCCGGCCAGGATGCCGAGCGGCACGCCGATCGCGGCCGCCGCCAGCGTGATGCCGATTCCCACCAGCAGCGACAGCCGGGCGCCGATGATCACGCGGGTCAGGATGTCGTTCCCCACCTCGTCGGTGCCGAACCAATGCGCCGCACTCGGCGGCTGCAGCTTGCCCGCCAGGTTGGTCGCCCCCGCCACGTCGTCCGGATAGGGCACGATCCAGGGCCCGATCAGCGCCAGCACCACGATCAGCGTGACCAGCGTGAGCCCGAGCATGGAGGCGAAGCTGCGCCGGAACAGGAAGGCGGCGAGGCGAAGGCTGCGGGCCGTCATCGATCAGGCGTCCCGGAGGCGCGGGTCGAGCGTGCCGTACAGCAGGTCGACCACCAGGTTGGCGATCATGAAGTTCAGCCCGACGATCAGCGTCACCCCCATCACCGGCTTGAAGTCGCCGGCGATCGCCGAGGAGACGGCATAGAGCCCGATGCCCGGCCAGTCGAACACGGTCTCGACCAGCACCGTGCTGCTCATCATCCAGCCCCAGCGCAGGCCGATGATCGCGAGCGTCGGCAGCATGGCGTTCTTCAGCGCATGCACCGCGATCAGCCGCCGGCGCGCGACGCCGTTCGCCCGCGCCGCGGTGACGTAATCCGCGCGCAGCGCCTCCACCATCTCGCTGCGGTTCACCCTGAGGATGGAGGCGAGGCAGGGCAGCGACAGCACGATCGCGGGCAGGATCAGGTAGGACAGCGCTTCGGCGAACAGCGCGCCGTTGCCGCGCAGCAGGCTGTCGACCAGCAGCAGGCCGGTGACCGGCTCGGCGGGTTCGGTGAAGACCGACAGCCGCCCGCTGGTCGGCAGCCAGCCGAGCGCGGTCGCGAAGCCCAATTGCAGCAGCAGCCCGAACCAGAAGGGTGGCAGCGCGATGCCGGAGACGGCCAGGATCCGCGTCGCATGGTCGATCCAGCGATCCTTGAACGCCGCCGACAGCACGCCGAGCGGCACGCCCGCCAGCACGCCGAGCAGCATCGCCAGGAGACACAGCTCGAGCGTGGCCGGGAAGTAGCGCGCGAGGTCCTGCCCGACCGGCCGCCCGGTCGCGACCGAGCGCCCGAAATCGCCGCGCGTCAGGTCCGCGACGTAGCGCAGGAACTGCTCGGGCAGCGGCCTATCGAGCCCATAGTCGCGCCGGGCCTGCTCGATCTGCGACCGCCCGGCATCCGGCCCCGCCGCCAGCGCCGCCGGATCCGACGGTGCGACGTTCGCGATCACGAAGGTCAGGCAGACCAGCCCGAACAGCATGAGCGCGGCGAGGCCGAGCCGTCGCAGCAGATAGAGCGCCAAATCAGGCCTCGATCCACATCGGGTAGAGATCGACCTCTCCCGTGAAGCGGATCGGGCTGAACGCAAAACCTTTGACGTAGTCGCGCATCGCCCAGGTGCGGTTGGCGATCATCCCAAAAATTTCCGGCTGGTCGGCGACGATGCGGCGCTGCACCTCGGCATAGGTCGCCATGCGCCGTGCCTCGTCCACCATGCCGCGGGCTTCGGCGATCATCGCCCAGACCTCCGGGTTCTCGTAATGCGACATGCCGTAGTAGAGGCCCCAGGAATCGCGGTGGTACTGGTAGGCGACGGTGTCGGGATCGGTGCCGACCGGCGTGACGTAGATCGAGGTCATGGCGGGTGCCGTCTCCGGCTTCGATCCGCGCGCGACCATGGTGGTCCAGGGCTGGCCCACGATGTTCACCCGGATGTTGAGCGCGCGCAGGCTGTCGAGCAGCGCCAGCCCGATGCGGCGCGGATCCTCCAGGCCCTGGACATGGACGTATTCCAGCTCGATGTCGCCATTCGGCACCCGGCTGCGGGCGAGGAAGGCGCGCGCCTTCTCGAGGTCCCGGCGCGGGATGTCCGGCACCGGGATGTGACCGGCCATGCCGGGCGGGAAGGGGCTGTCCATCAGCCGCGCGCCGCCATTGTGGATCTGGATCAGCGCCTCGTAGTCGAAGGCATGCGCGATCGCCCTGCGCAGGTTGACGTCGGCGGTCGGGCCCTGCTGGCAGTTGAACTTGATGCCGAAGGTGGTGAAGCCCGGATGGTCCTCGTTGCGGATGCCGGGCAGGCGCGCGAGCTGGCCCATGTCGTCGGGGCTGAAATTGGTGCCGACATCGATCTCCCGCCGCTGCAGCGCGGCGCGCCGGGGTGCCGCCTCGCGCAGCACGCGGTAGATGACACCCGACAGGCGATTGGCCTCGCCCATCGGCCAGCCCTTCCAGTGGTCGGCGACGGTGTCGAGGTGGATCAGCGCATTGCCGTCGAAGCGGCGCAGCCGGAAGGGGCCGGACCCGGCCTCGTTCTCGGTCAGCCAGCGCCGGCCGCTGTCGCCCTCCGCCGTGTTCGCCGCGACCTGCTTCGGGTTCACGACGTACCACCAGGGCACGTAGCTGATGAAGGGCGCGAAGGGCCGGTCCAGCGTGAAGCGCACGGTCCGCGGATCGACCGCGACGATGTTCTCGGGCTTCAGGAAATCCTTGAGCATCCAGGCGATGCCGGCATTCAGCCGCAGGCCGCGCTCGAAGGAGAAGCGGACCGCTTCCGCGTCCACCGCATCGCCGTTGTGGAACTTCGCGTTGCCGACCAGATGGAAGGTGTAGGTCAGGCCGTCGGTGGATTCCTCGTGGCGCTCCGCCAGCCAGGGGATGATGCGCGGCGGCGAGCCCACGTATTTCAGCAGCCCGTCATAGACCGATTGCTGGATCATCCGCGTCGACCAGTCGTAGCGGACATGCGGGTCGAGCACCGGCACCGCCTGGTTGCCGGCGAAGACCAGCACCTTGCGGCTGCCGTCGCGCTCGAAGCTCCAGCCCGCGGCGGGCAACGAGGCGATGGCGGCGCCGGCGCCGGCGCCGCGCAGCACGGCGCGGCGGGTGGTGTGCGGCATGGTCAGCTCCCAGTCGTGGTGGCGGGTTCGGCGGTGCGGCGGCGGGCGGTCGCGGCCAGGTCGATGCGGCCATCCGCGCCGATCACGCAGCCATAGTCGCGCGCCGCGGCCTCGATCGTGACGTAGCCATCCTCGAGGTCGGCGGCGATCGCCTCCAGCGGCCGCGCCGCGGGCGGGCCGAAGCCGGAGCCGCCGGCGATCTGCGCCTCGATCTCGATCGTGGGGTCGCTCATGGCGACAACCTCGCCGGTGGTCACGTCGTGCACCGCCGCACCCGGCCGGCGCACCAGGCCATGGGCGTTGCCGCCCGGCCGCCCGCCGAAGAGGCCCTCGACCTTCAGGCCATGGCCTTCGGGGAACAGGTCGATGGTGATGGCCTCGCCGCCGGCCTCCAGCAGCCGTGCCCGCATCCGCTGGCCGAGGCCGCCGCGACGCATGCCGGGGCCGCCGCTATCGGCGACCAGCGCCTTCTCAAGGATCACCACCGGCATGCGGGATTCCAGCAGCTCGACCGGGGTGTTCGCGGCGGAGGTCGGGAACAGCAGGCCGGACTTGCCGTCCTGCCGCTGCGAGGCGCCCTGGCCGCCGCCCATGAAGAAGTGGTCGGCCGCGACGCGGCCCTGGATGTTGCGGCCGTAGAAGGTGAAGGCCTTCGGCATGCCGGTGAAGGCCTGCACCTTGTCCGGGATCGCGGCGGAGAGCGCGCGATAGAGGTTGGGCCCGATCCACCAGGAGATGCGGGTGCGGTGCGCGACGGCGGCCGGCGGGTCGCAGTTCAGCGCCGTGTGCGGCGGTGCGGTGATCGCCAGCGGCGCGTAGCAGCCGGCATTGCCGCGGACGTTCGGCGTCAGCATGCATTTCAGCGGATAGCTGGAATGCCCCATGGTGACGTTCATGGTGCAGTTGACGCCGCCGCGCGGCTCCTCCGCCGGCACCTCGACATGCTCGACATGGATCACCTCGCCCTGCTTGTGGACGCGGAGGCTGAAGCGGCGGAGCTCGCGGTGCGGGCGGCTCACCAGGCTGCTCTCGTAGATGCCGTCCGGCACCGCCGCGATCGCGGCCCGCGTCGCCGCCTCGCTCCGGCCCTGCACCACGGCGGCGAGGGCCACCAGGTCCTCCAGCCCATATTCGGCCATGAAGGCATCGAGCCGCTGGGCGCCGAGCGCATTGGCGGTGACCATGGATTCGACGTCGCCCAGCACCTGGTCCGGGTTGCGGATATTGGCGTGCAGCATGCGCAGCAGCGACTTGTCGGGCACACCCGCCGCATAGAGCTTCATCGGCGGGATCAGCACGCCTTCGTCGAAGATCTCGGTCGCCGCGTTCGGGTCCTTGACGCCGCCGATGTCGCTGACATGACCGACGGTGCCCATCAGCGCCACCAGCCGGCCGCCGCGGAACACCGGCGTCACCAGCGCGATGTCGAACAGATGCCCGGCGCAGAGCCAGGGATCGTTGGTCACCAGCACGTCGCCAGGCGCCAGCGTCGCGGGCGGGAAATGCTCCAACAACGCCTTCACGCAGCGGGTGAGCGTCAGGTTGAACAACGGCATGGCGCGCGGGCTATGCGCCAGCGGGTTGCCGCTCGGGTCCAGGATCTCGTTCGCGAAATCCTGGCTTTCGGAGATGATCAGCGAATAGGCGGTGCGGCAGACCGTCTGCCACATCTCCTCGACGATCGAGATCAGCCGCGACCACATGATCTCGAGCCCGATCGGGTCGGCCTCGATCCGCGCCTTGGCCTCCTCCAGTGCCATGCCGGGGGCGACCAGCGTCGCCGCGGCGCCGACGGTGATGCGAAGGTTGCGCGCGGCATCGACGGCGAGGGTGTCGCCGGGGCCGATGATCGTCGTCGCCTCCCGCTCCTCGACGATCGCGGGACCGGCGAGGGTCTCGCCGGGTGCGAGCGCATAGCGGTCGAAGACCGGCGTGTCGTGGAACTTGCCGTCGAACCAGGCGCGGCGGCTGCCCTTCCGCGCGGGGCCGCCGGCGTCGCCGGCGACCGCGCCCGAGATCGCGATCTCGGGCTCCGGCCCGATGACGCGCACGCGAAGCGCCAGCAGCTCGATCTCCGCGCTGTCGACGACGCGCGTGTAGAGGCTGCGATAGGTCTCGGCGAAGGCATCGATGAGCGCCGGCAGGCCGGCGGCGGCGAGCGCACCCTCCGGCAGCCGCACCGGGATCTGGTGCAGCTGGCCGATCAGCCGCATCTCCGCGCTGCGCTCGACGCGCATCGCCTCCGGCGTGATGCCGGCGGCGGCCAGCCGGCTTCGCGCCTCCGTCTCCAGCGTGGCGAGCGTCGCGTTCGCCGACGCCCAGTCGGTCGCGGCGCCGAGCGGCATCAGCGCACTGCGCGATTGCTCGAAGGCCAAGGGTGCGGCGAGGAAGCCGAGCGCGGAGGCGGCGCCCGACGCCGGCGGGATCAGCACGTCGCGGATGCCGAGCACGCGGGCCACGTCGACGGCATGCGCAGGGCCGGCGCCGCCGAAGGCGACCATCGCATAGCCGCGCGGGTCGCGGCCCTTCTCGACCAAATGGACGCGGGCGGCGGCGGCCATCGCTTCCGAGACCACGGCATGGATGCCGGAAGCGGTCGCGATCGCCGACAGGCCGAGCCCGGCGCCTAGTTTTGTGAGTGCCGCTTCCGCCGCGTCGCGGTCCAGCGCCATGGTGCCGCCCAGGAAGAAACCCGGGTCGTAGTAGCCGAGCAGCAGGTTGGCGTCGGTCACCGTCGCCTCGGTGCCGCCGCGGCCGTAGCAGGCGGGGCCGGGATCGGCGCCGGCCGAGCGCGGCCCGACCTTGAGCAGCCCGGTCTCGTCGATGCCGGCGATGCTGCCGCCGCCGGCGCCGATCTCGATCATGTCGACGACCGGCGCCTTGATCGGCAGGCCGGAGCCACGCTTGAAGCGGTGCACCCGCGCCGCTTCCATCATCGGCGCGACCGCGGCGCGGCCGTTCTCGATCAGGCAGCTCTTGGCCGTGGTGCCGCCCATGTCGAAGGCGAGCGCATCCGGCAGCCCGGCTTCGCGCGCGAACAGCACGGTCGCCAGCGCGCCGCCGGCCGGCCCCGATTCCAACAGCCGGATCGGGAAGTCGCGCGCCACCTCCGGCGCGCAGAGCCCGCCATCGGATTGCATGAGCCGGAGGCTGCCGGCGAAGCCGAGCCCCGCCAGCTCCCGCAGCAGGCGGCCGATATAGCGGTCCATCAGCGGTTGCACGAAGGCGTTGGCGCAGGTGGTGGCGCAGCGTTCGTATTCGCGGATCTCGGGTGCCACCTCCGACGACAGGCTGACGGAAAGGCCCGGGAAGGCCTCCCGCAGGATGCGGCCGGCGGCCTGCTCGTGCGCCGGGTTGGCGTAGCTGTGCAGGAAGCAGACGGCGATCGCGGTGCAGCCTTCGGCGACCAGCCGCGCGGCCTCGGCGCGCACCGCGCCGGCATCGAGCGGCACCAGCACCCGCCCGTCATGCGCCAGGCGCTCGGTGATCTCCAGCCGGCGGCGCCGCGGCACCAGCGGATCGGGGAAGCGGAGGAACAGGTCGTAGATGTCGTAGCGTTGCTCGATCCCGAATTCGAGCGTGTCGCGGAAGCCCCTGGTCGTCAGCAGGCCGAGCCGCGCGCCGTGCCGCTCGATCAGTGCGTTGGTGACCAGCGTCGTGCCGTGCAGCAGGTCGCCGATCTCGGCCACCGCGATCTCCGCTTCGGCGCAGATGGCGCGGATGCCTTGCAGCGCGCCTTCGGCCGGGTCCTGCGGCGTGGTCAGGCATTTGTGCAGGCGGATGGCGCCGGTCGCGGCATCCAGCAGCACGAAATCGGTGAAGGTGCCGCCGATGTCGAAGCCGAGGCGATAGCGGGCGGAGGACAAGGCCAATGCGGCTCTCCCGAGGAATTTTGGGAGCTTAGCAACTCGCGTGCCGCCGTATACCGGCTGGCCGGGCACGCTTCGATCTAAATAGACGATTGATCCGATCGTATCCATCGGTTGGACGCCGCAATGCGGCAGGCCGATGATGGTTCCATGAATGCCCCCTTCCGCGACGCCCCGGCGGCGGCGGCCGTCACCGTCGCGGCACCGCCGGCGCCGGGCGCCCGCGACATCCTGCTCGGCCTGGTCCCCGGCCTGCTGCTCTGCGCGGGCGTGACGCTGGCCGCCATCCTGCTGGCGCGGCTGGAAGCGGCGGTCTTCGGCCATGCCTGGCTGGAGCCGCTGGTGCTCGCGATCCTGCTCGGCGCCGCGCTGCGCTCCGGCTGGACGCCGCCGGCGCGCTTCCGGGCCGGCATCGGCTTCGGCGCCAAGACGCTGCTCGAGATCGCGGTGGTGCTGCTCGGCGCGTCGCTGAGTGCGGCGACGCTGCTGGCGGCGGGGCCGGCGCTGCTCGGGGCCATCGCGCTGCTGGTCGCGGCCGCCCTCCTGCTCGGCTACGGCATCGCGCGGCTGCTCGGGCTGCCGGCGCGGATGGCGATCCTGATCGCCAGCGGCAACGCCATCTGCGGCAATTCGGCGATCGCTGCGGTGGCGCCGGTGATCGGCGCCGATGGCCGCGACGTCGCGACCTCCATCGCCTTCACCGCGGTGCTCGGCGTCGTGGTGGTGCTGCTGCTGCCGCTGCTGGTGCCGGCGCTCGCGCTGACCGAGACCCAGTACGGCGTGCTGGCGGGCATGACCGTCTATGCGGTGCCGCAGGTGCTGGCGGCGGCCGCGCCGGTCGGCGCCGCGGCGATCCAGCTCGGCACCCTGGTGAAGCTGGTGCGCGTGCTCATGCTCGGGCCGGTGGTGCTGGTGCTGTCGCTGCTGGCGCCGCGGATCGGGGGTGCGGCCGCGCCGAAGCGGCCGCCGCTGTCGCGCCTCGTGCCCTGGTTCATCCTGGGCTTCCTCGGCATGGCGGCGCTGCGCTCGCTCGATCTGCTGCCGGCGGGGCTGCTCGGGCCGATCGCGATCACCGCCTGGCTGTTCACCATCCTCTCGATGGCAGCCCTCGGCCTCGGCGTCGACATCCGCGCGGTGACCCGCGCCGGCGGCCGCGCCATTGCCGCGGTCAGCCTGTCGCTGCTGGCGCTCGGCATGATCGGCTTTGGGCTGATCAAGCTGCTCGGCATCGCCTAAGGACGGATCAGCGCCAGCAGCGCCTCCGCCGCGCGGCTCGGCGCGCGGTCGCGGTGGTGCAGTACCTGGTAGGGACGGTCCGGCACCGGCAGCCGGACCTGGCGCAACAGCCCGGCTTCCAGGCTCGGCGCCGCGACCGAGGCGGAGATCACCGTGGCGCCGATCCCCGCCTCCACCGCTGCCCGCACCGCCTCGTTCGACGGCAGCTCGAGCACCACCTGCAGCGACGCCGCGGCAATGCCGGCGGCGGCCAGCGCCGCCTCGAAGGCGGAGCGGGTGCCGGACCCCGGCTCCCGCAGCACCCATTGCCCGGAGGCTGCCTCTGCCAGGCTCAGCCCGGGACGTGCCGACCAGGGATGGTCGGGGGCGACCACCAGCACCAGCCGGTCGGTCGCGACGATGCTGCCGGTCAGGCGGTCATCCTCGACCGCGCCCTCGACGAAGCCGAGCTCCGCCAGCCCGTCATGCACCGCTGCCGCGACCTGCGCGGTATTGCCGATGCCGAGCCGGATTTCGATGCCGGGATAGGCGCGCCGGAAGGCGACCAGGTGCCGCGGCAGCCAGTAGCCGGCGATGGTCTGGCTCGCCTGCACCGAGAGCACGCCGCGGCGGAGCCCGCTGAGCTCCGCGAGCGCCAGCTCCGCCGCCTCGGCCCGCGCCAGCACCGCGCGCGCGTCGGTCAGGAAGCCGCGCCCCGCCTCCGTCAGCGCGATCCCGCGCCCCAGCCGGTCGAACAGTTTCAGGCCATGCGCCGATTCCAGCGCCGCGATCGCGGCACTCGCCGCCGATTGCGCGATGTGCAGCGCCTCCGCCGCGCGGGTCATGTGCTCCCGCTCGGCGACGGCGACGAAGACGCGAAGCTGCTCCAGGGTCATCCTCATGCGCGGGCAGGGTAGCCGAGGCGTCGAACAAGCCCATGCCCAAACGCCGCCGGCGGGCGTAACCCTCCCGCATGCAGCACGCCCGCCCCCGCCTGCGCCGCCTCATCAAGGCCCTGGCGGCGCTCCGATCCTGGGCGCGCGCGGGGGAGCCCGGGCTCGTGGCCCTCGCACTCGCCGTCGGCGTCGCCAGCGGGCTGCTGGCGGCGGCGATGAGCGGCGCGGCGCGGTCGCTGCACGCGCTGTTCGGGCCGGGCGTCGCGCATGGGCTGCTGAGCGCGATGCGCGATGCCGATCCGCTGCGCTTGTTGTTGCTGCCGGCCGCCGGCGGGCTGCTGCTCGGCCTGCTGAACCTCATTCTCGCGCGGCGCTGGCCGCGCAGTCCGATCGACCCGATCGAGGCCAATGCCCTGCATGGCGGCCGCATGTCGCTCCGCGACGGCGCCGTGGTCGCGGCGCAGAACATCCTCTCGAACGGCTTCGGCGCCTCGGTCGGGCTGGAGGCGGGCTATACCCAGGCCGGCGGCAGCGTCGCCTCCCGCCTCGGGCTGCTGTTCGGGCTGCGCCGCGGCGACCTCCGCATCCTGGTCGGCTGCGGTGCCGCGGGCGCCATCGCGGCCGCCTTCGACGCCCCGCTGACCGGCGCCTTCTATGCCTTCGAGCTGGTGATCGGCACCTATGCGATCGCCAGCCTGGCGCCGGTCGTCGCCAGCGCCGTCGCGGCAAGCCTCGTCGCCCGCCTGCTGCATGGCGAGACCGCGGCGGTGCAGACCGCGATCGGCGCCGGCGTGCCGGAACCGGGCTGGGACGGCTACGGCATGGCGCTGCTGCTCGGCCTGCTCGCGGCCGTGGCGGCGATCGCCCTGATGCGGGGTGTCGGCGGGATCGAGGCGGCGATGAAGCGCGCGGTGCCCTGGCCTGTGCTGCGCCCGGCGGCGGGCGGCCTCGGCGTCGGGCTGCTCGCGCTGCTGTCGCCGGGCGTGCTCTCGGCCGGGCATGGCGCGCTGCACCTCGCCTTCAGCACCGAAGGCCCGCTGCGGGCGGTGCTGCTGCTGTTCGTGCTGAAGGCGCTCGCCTCCGCCCTCTCGCTCGGCGCCGGCTTCCGCGGCGGGTTGTTCTTCGCCTCGCTGCTGCTCGGCGCGCTGCTCGGCAAGCTGTTCGCGGCCATCGCACCGCTGGTCGGCCTGCCGCTGCTCGACCCGCTGCTGCTGGCGGTCGTCGGCATGAGCGCCTTCGGCACCGCGGTGATCGGCGCGCCGATGGCGATGACCTTCCTGGCCCTCGAAAGCACCGGCAGCTTCGCGGTCACCGGCGCGGTGCTGACCGGGGTCACCGTCGCCGGCCTGCTGGTGCGGCGCGCCTTCGGCTATTCCTTCGCGACCTGGCGCTTCCACCTGCGCGGGGAGACGATCCGCTCCGCGCATGATGTCGGCTGGCTGCGCGACCTGACCGTCGGGCGGCTGATGCGCCGCGACCTGCGCACCATCCGCGTCGACCTGCGCCTCAGCGCCTTCCGCCGCGCCTTCCCGCTCGGCGCGACCGAACGCGTCGTCGCCCTGGACGAGGCCGGCCGCTATGCCGGCATCGTGCTGGTCGCGGAAGCCCATGCCGCGACGGAGGCGACGGTGAACGTCGCCGAGCTGCTGCGCCTGGCCGACCGCGCGCTGCTGCCGGGGATGAACGCCAAGGAAGCGATGGCGGTGTTCGACGCGGCGGAGGTCGAGGAACTCGCCGTCCTCGACGGCTTCGACAGCCGCACGGTCATCGGCCTGCTGACCGCCAGCCACCTGCTGCGCCGCTATGGGGAGGAACTCGACAAGCGCCGGCAGGAGGAGGTCGGGCTGGCGTAGCGGCGCCGGGTCAGACCCTGAGCCGCAACGGTCGCCCGGTCAGAAGACCCCAGACGGACGGGATGCCGACCAGCAACGCCAGCAGACCCAGGATCCAGGGCAGCACGCCCGGCCCGCTTGCGACGGCCTCCGCCAGATGGACCTTGGAGGGCTCCGTGGGATCGTAGCGGAGCGCGATGCTGCGGCCGGCGCGGATCTCGCCGCGGTCCAGGGCATCGGCGGCGGCGGCGACGACGACCCGCCCTTCCGCGGTCCGGAAGCTGACGTTCGGATAGGTGCTGGTGACGCGCCGCGACGTCACTTCCCGGTAGCCCCCGGTCATGCGGCCCTCGACAGCGACCATGGTCGTCGCCCGCCGATGCTCCTGGACCTTGGACACCGCGCCATAGCCGGGGAGGGCTGCGATCAGCAGCCCGATCGCGAAGACCCAGCGCTTCAGGATCGGCACGGGCGGCGCGGTGGCGGACATGACGAGGGTCCCGGAAATCGTTCCGGGACCCATATCAATTCCGCGCCGGCGCCGGCAATACACACCGGCGTCAGAGCAGATCGCCGTAGGGCGGCATCGCCCGGAGGTGTGAATCTGCTCGCCAAAACAACGAGCAGATCGCCGTAGGGCGGCATCGCCCGGAGGTGTGAATCTGCTCGCCAAAACAACGGGCTAGCCGCCGCGCGGCGGCTCCGGCGGCGTCTGCACCGCGACGAAGGCCTGGTGCCCGTCGCGCAGCAGCCGGAGTGCCACCGCGCCGTTGTTGCTGCGCAGCGCCTCGCGGATGGCGGCCGCCGCCTGTTCGGGGCTGCGCACCGTCTGGCTGCCGACCGCGGTGATGATGTCGGACGGGCGGAGCCCCGCTTCCGCCGCCGGGCCGTCCGGCCGGACCTCGGCGACGACCGCGCCCTCGGTGCCGCGCGGCACCGCGACGCCCGCCTGCTGCGCTTCCTCGACCGAGGCCAGCGCGAAGCCGAGGCGCCCACGCTCCGCCTGCTGGCCGCCCTTGCCGTCGCGGGCCGCGGCTTCGGTCGTCCGGCGGTCCTGCAGCGCCGCCAGCTCGACCGAGAGCCGCTGCTCCCGCCCGTCGCGGCGGACGCTGAGCGTGGTGTCGGTGCCGCCCCGCATGTCGGCGACGGCGCGCGCCAGCTCGCGCGGACCGCGCACCGCGGTATCGCCGATCGCGGTCACCACGTCGCCGGCGCGCAGCCCGGCACGCGCCGCGGGACCATCCCGCTCCACCTCCGCCACCAGGGCGCCGGTCGCCTGCGGCAGGCCCATGGCGCGCGCCATCGCGGCATCGACCGGCTGGAGGCTGGCGCCGAGGAAGCCGCGCTCCACCCGGCCGGTTTCCTGGAGCTGGGCGACCACGCTCCGCACCAGGTTGGACGGGATCGCGAAGCCGATGCCGATCGATCCGCCGGAGGGGCTGAAGATCGCGGTGTTCACGCCGATCACCCTGCCGTCCAGCCCGAACAGTGGGCCGCCGGAATTGCCGCGGTTGATCGGTGCGTCGATCTGGAGGAAGTCGTCATAGGGGCCGCTGTGGATGTCCCGCCCGCGGGCGGAGACGATGCCGGCGGTGACGGTGCCGCCGAGCCCGAAGGGATTGCCGACCGCGACCACCCAGTCGCCCGGCCGCGCCTGATCGGAATCGCCGAGGTTGAGGAAGGCGAGCGGCGCGCCGGCATCGACCTTCAGAAGTGCGAGGTCGGTGCGCGGATCGCGGCCGACGATCCGCGCCTGCAGCTCCCGCCCGTCATCGAGCGTCACCGTCACCCGGCTGGCGCCGTTCACCACGTGGTTGTTGGTCACGATATGGCCGCCGGCATCGATGACGAAGCCCGAGCCGAGCGCCTGGGCGCGCCGCGCCGGCGCCTGTTCGCCGAAGTAGCGGCGGAACATGCGGTCCTGCGCCGAGCCTTGCGGGAAGGGGGAGGCGACGCGGTCGGCCTCGGGCTCGCCGGTCGTGGTGGTGATGGTGACGACCGCCGGGCGCACCCGCGCGACCAGGTCGGCGAAGCCCGGCAGCGCCAGCGCCGGCGGGTTGACCGCGGGGGCCGCGGCCTGCGGCTGTTGGGCTTCCGCGAAGGCCGGCAGCACGAGCCAGCCGGCGGCGCCGCCGAGGGCCGTGCCGGCAAGCAGCATGGCGGCGAGCGCAGCGCCGCGGCGGCGGTTGGATGGCTTGGTCATGGGCTCATTCCTCTTCCCGGGCGGGGGATGGCCCGCCGATGGATGGGAATGTCGGATGCCGGCGATGGAGCTTCGCGGACCGGAGCATGACAGGATTGTCAGGATCGAGGGTGGAGCACCCGCGGCAGCTCGAGCGCCGCCTGAAGGCCTCGCCCGTCCGGCCCTTCGCCGAGCGTGAGCTGCCCGCCATGCAGCCGCGCGACCGCGGCGACGAGCGCCAGGCCGAGGCCGGTCCCCGGCGTGCCGCGGCTGCGATCCAGGCGATAGAAGCGGCGCAGCACCGCTTCCCGCTCCGCTGGCGGGATGCCCGGGCCCTCATCGGCGACCGTCAGCGCGCCGCCCGGCGGCAGCGTGATGCGGATCGCGCCCGCGCCGTGGCTGAGCGCGTTGTCGAGCAGGTTGGCCAGCGCCTGGCGCAGCAGGTCGGCCTGTCCCGCGATTCGCTCGCCCGGCGCGATCTCGGTCAGGATGGCGCGCCCTGCTTCCTCGGCGACCGGCGCATAGATTTCGGCGACGCTCGCGGCCAGCGCCGAGAGGTCGAGCGGCCTGAGGCCGTCCTGCCCGGCGCCGGCCTCGGTCCGCGCGATGCGGAGCAGCGCCGCGAAGGTCGCGAGGATCGCGTCGAGCTCCGCAAGTGCTGCCTCCAGCGTTTCGGCATCGGCCGCGCGCGGGCCGGCGAGTGCCGCTTCCAGGCGCTGGCGCAGCCGCGACAGCGGCGAGCGCAGGTCGTGCGCCACGTCGTCGGTGACCTGGCGGACCTCGGCGACCAGCGTCTCGATGCGCGCCAGCATGGCGTTGATGGTGGCCGCCAGGCGATCGAACTCGTCGCCGCGGCCACCTTCCGGCAGGCGGCGGGTCAGGTCGCCCGCCATCACCGCGCGCGCCGCGGTGCTGACGCCGGCGAGCCGCCGCTCGAGCCGGGTCGCCAGCAGGAAGCCGAGGCCGAGGGCGGCGAGTGCGGCGAGCCCGCCCGCGATCGGCGGCGCCCAGGCGAGCGCATAGGCAGCGCGGTCGATGGCGGTGAGGTCGGCGGCGACGATCAGGTTGACGCCGCCCGGCAGCAGCGCGCCGAGGGCGCGGAGCGGCATGTCGTCCGCCGTGTCGCGGAGCGTCGCGAAGCCGCGGAGTGCTGCCGGCGCCGAGGGCAGCCGCCCGGCCAGCACCCGCCCGTCCGGCGCCAGCAGCACGACCAGCAGCGGCCCGCGCCGCCTGGCATAGATCTCGGCCGAATCCGCCAGGCCCCGCAGCCCGTAGGTCTCGTAGTCGCGCAGCAAGCCTTCGGCTTCGGCGGCCAGCACGAGGTCGAGCTGCTCGCGCAGCGCCTCCCGCGCCCGGAACCAGCCCCAGCCGGCCCCGAGGACGGAAGCGACCAGCACCACGCCCGCGATGATCAGCGCCATCCGCGGCGCGAAGCTGCGCAGCCGGATCATCGATCCGGCAGCCTTGCGAATCGCATAAGTGCGTGCTTATGTATTGTCATGATCGAGGACATCCTATTCCGGGCGCTCGCCGATCCAACCCGCCGCGCGATCTTCGAGAAGCTTGCGGCCGGCCGCATGAACGCCAGCGCGCTGCGCGATGGCATGGCGATCAGCCAGCCGGCGATGTCCCAGCACCTCTCGGTCCTGCGCAATGCCGGGCTGGTCAAGGAAGCGCGCCAGGGCCGTTTTGCAAATTACGAGGTCGATCCGGACGGGCTGGCGCGCATCGCGCAATGGCTCGCGAAGTACCGCGCCTACTGGCCGGCGCGCATCGAAGCCCTCAAGGTCTTGCTGAAGGACATGGATCAATGAGCGACGCGGGCATCGAGCTCGAATACGACATCGGCGAGCCGCCGGAAAAAGTCTGGCGCGCGCTCAGCGTTCCGGAGTTGCGCCAGGCCTGGCTTCCGGGAGAGGCGCTGGCCGATCCCGAGGCGGTCGCGGTCACGCCGGGCCAGGAAATCCGCTACCGGATGCGCGACGGCGCGCCACCCTTCCTCGAAAGCATCGTCACCTTCCGGATCGCGCCGAACGCGGACGGCGGCACCAGCCTCAGGATCATTCACGACCTCGATGATGCGCGGTTCCGGCGGATGCCGCAGGCGGCCGCGAACGACGATGGATCGCCGGTCATGCGCGCCGCCTGACGCCGCCGGACGTCCACACATCTCGAACAAGGGAATTCGCCATGCGCGAAGCGATGCAACTCGTCCCCATGGTCGTGGAGCAGTCGAGCCGCGGGGAGCGGTCCTTCGACATCTACTCGCGCCTGCTGCGGGAGCGGGTCATCTTCCTCCATGGCGAGGTGAACGACGCCATGGCGGCGCTCGTCTGCGCGCAGATGCTGTTCCTGGAAGCGGAGAACCCGAAGCGGCCGATCCACCTGTACATCAACTCGCCCGGCGGGATCGTGACGAGCGGCCTCGCGATGTACGACACGATGCAGTACATCAAGGCACCGGTGCACACGCTCTGCATGGGGACCGCGCGCTCGATGGGGTCGTTCCTGCTGATGGCGGGTGAGCCCGGCGCGCGGGCGGCGCTGCCCAATGCCAGCATCCTCATCCACCAGCCCTCCGGCGGCTACCAGGGGCAGGCGTCGGACATCCTCATCCATGCCGAGGAGACGCTCAGGACGAAGCAGCGCATGACGCGGCTCTACGCCGAGCATTGCGGCCGCAGCTACGCGGATTTCGAACGCGCGATGGACCGCGACCGCTTCATGACGGCGGAGGAAGCCCTGGAATGGGGGCTGATCGACCGCATTCTCGAAGTCCGGGATGATGGCCCTCAACCAGCCGGCGCCAGCATGTGACCGGCACCGCGCACGGTACGGGTCAAGCGGCTTCCCGATAGCATGCCGGCTTTGGCCTTCTGAGCGGCCTCAGTTGACTCGATCAGCGCCAATCGCAGCGCGCTTCCCGGTAAGAAGCATGTTCATGCCTCGCACAACGCAACCGTTATGCTTGGCCAGCAAGCACAAAAAATCAGTTGGAGCGGGGATTCCTTCCCGCTCCGAAGGCGAGCGAAGGTTATTGGCTCGCGTTCTTTCGTCTTTGATGCTGCCGCCCCGTCTCGACTGCGGCGACGTCCTTCTTTAGGGCGGGCGGCTCAGCCGCTTTGCCCGTAGCAAGGTCAACGATCCTCTCCATCAACTGGCTCCGGTCGCGCGGACGTCTGGTCTTTGCCACCTCGACAAAAATGAACTGCCTTGCATCGCGATGCATGGCCGCTTGAGCACGGCAGATTACGGCAGTGGGTCAAAATGAAACACCGTCGGATTCCTCCTGCCTTAAATGATCCACCCTTGTCCCTAATAATCCAATGGATTAGTTTCCGCGATGATGAAGGTGGTTCCCGTCAGCGTCGTCGAGACACCGGAGTTCCTGGCTGCGGTACGCAAGCTGATGAACGACGAAAAGCGAGCGTTGCTGGTGGACTATCTCGCCCACAACCCGAAAGCGGGCGATGTCGTGCAAGGCACTGGCGGAATCCGCAAGCTGCGTTGGGGGCTCGCAGGGCGCGGCAAGCGCGGCGGCGCCCGGATAGTCTATTTCTACCACGACGCTGGCATGCCGCTCTTCGCGCTGACAGCTTTCGCGAAGAACGAGCGGGCGGATCTGAGCCAGCAGGACCGCAACGGCTTCCTGCGGCTCACGAAGCTGCTGGTCGACGCATTCAGAAGGAGAACGCCATGAGCACGGTGGCCGGCAGCATCCGTCGAGGGCTGGAGCAGGCGATCAGCTATGCGGAAGGTACGGTGGATGAGAGCGCCTATCGCGTCCATGTCCCCGAGCGCATCGACGTGAAGGCGATCCGCGCCAGGCTGGGCATGACGCAGGAGGAGTTCGCCGGGCGTTTCGGCTTCTCGGTGAACACTCTGCGCCACTGGGAACAAGGCTCGCGCCAGCCCGAAGGGCCGACGCGCGCTTATCTCCTGGTCATCGACCGCGCCCCGCAGGCAGTGCAGAAAGCTTTGCAGGCAGGATAGAAGCCCTCAACCGGCCGGCGCCAGCATGTAGCCGGCGCCGCGCACGGTGCGGATCATCGGCGCCTCGCCGGCGGCCTCGACCTTGCGGCGCAGCCGGCTGACATGGACGTCGACGACGTTGGTGGTGGGGTCGAAGGAGAAGTCCCAGACCTTCTCCAGCAGCATGGTGCGGGTCAGCACCTGGCCCGGATGGCGCATCATGTAGTCGAGCAGCCGGAACTCCGTCGGCAGCAGGTCGACCACCCGCGCGCCGCGGGTCACCACCCGGCGCAGCAGGTCGATGCGGAGATCGCCGACCGCGAGCTCGGTCGCCTCCGGCTGGGCTGCCGGGCGGCGCGCCAGCGCCCGGACGCGGGCGCGCAGCTCGGCGAAGGCGAAGGGCTTTGCCAGGTAGTCGTCGGCGCCGGCCTCCAGCCCCTCCACCTTGCGGTCGACCTCGCCCAAGGCGGTCAGCATCAGCACCGGCGTCGCGATGCCGGAAGCACGCAGCGCGCGCAGGATCGCGAGCCCGTCGGGACCCGGCAGCATGCGGTCGGTGACGATGACGTCGAAGGGCTCGTTCATCGCCAGGAACAGCCCGTCCTTGCCGTTGCGCGCGATGTCGACCACCAGTCCTTCCTCGCCGAAGCCGCGGGCGATGTAATCGGCGGTCGCGGCATCGTCCTCGATGATCAGCAGGCGCATGCAGGCCAGCTCCTCACGCGCGTTCGGCCGGGATGTCGCGGGTCAGCTCCGGCTCGTCATAGGCGAGCAGCGCGGCGACATGCGCGTCCGCGTCGTCGCACCAGAGCGCACGGCAGATGCCGTCGACCAGCCGCTTCACGCCGTAGCGCATGCCGCTGATCGACGCGCCTGACAGCCCCATCGACGGCGTGGCGCCATAGCCCATGAAGTGGATGTGACGGAGGAAGGGTGCCGCACCCGGCCGCTTCTCCCGGAAGGCGAAGCCGGGATCGAGATAGGGGCAGGCGCCGAGGATCGCATGCGCCTCGCCGTCCGGCGGCGCATAGGCGTCGCGCCACAGCAGGATATCCTGCGCGAACGCCGCCAGCTCCGGCCGCAGCGCCAGGTCGAAGGCAGTGCCGGTGCCGATGATGACGTGGTCGGTGCGGTGCGTCGCCGCCGGCGTTTCGACCAGCACCTCGCCATCGGCCATCCGCGCGCCGGTGACCGGGCTGCCCATGTGCAGCAGGAAGCGCGGATCGGATGCAACGCGATCCCAGCTCTCCTGCGGCGGCGGCTGGTTGAGGTCGAAGATGTGCCGCATCATCCGCCACTTCAGCGCATCCGGCATGGCGTGGAACTGGCCGAGGAAGCCTGCCTGCTCCATCCACCGGAACGGGTTGACGCGCGGCATCAGGCGGCGCCGCACCAGCATGCGCGCTTCCGCCGCACCGGCTTCGAGCGCGGTCGCCAGGTTGTCGAAGGCGCTGGCCCCGGCGCCGACCACGATGATGCGGCGCCCTTCGAGCGCCGCGAAGTCGACCGGGCCCGAGGTGTGGGAGACGCGGTCGGCCGGCAGCGCATCGAAGGGCGGCGGGATGCGCCAGGCGCCAGTGCCGTCCATCCCGGTCGCGAGCACGAGCTTCCGCGCGAGCAGGGTTTTGCCGCCGTCGGGCGTCGTGAAGCCGAGGCGGAGCAGTCCCGCTGCGGGATCGGGCGCGATCGCTTCCAGCGCATGCCCATGGTGGATCGGCAGCGCGAGCGTCGCGGCATACCAGTCGAGGTAGCGCTGCCAATCCTCGCGCCCGATCTTGTGCAGCGCCGCCCAGGCTTCGGCGCCGTCGCGGGCTTCGAAATAGGCTTCGGGCGTCAGCGCCGGCACGCCGAGGTCGGGGCCGCTCACATGCTTCGGCGTGCGGAGCGTGCGCATGCGTGCGAAGCTGGTCCAGACGCCGGTCGCACCGGGCGCCGCGCGGTCGAAGATCGCGACGCGCTCCACCGTCTCGCGCCGCAGGCCGAAGGCGGTCGCCAGCCCGGTTTGCCCGGCGCCGATGATCGCGACGTCGAGCACGCCCTCGCCACGCGACGGCACCCAAGGTCCGCGCGGATAGTCGAGCAGCGCGAGCTGCCGCCGCACCTCCTGCTCCAGCTGCGCCAGCCGATCCAAGCCTGCCTCCTGCTCCATTGCGCGAGCCTATCACCGGCGGCCGGTTCCGGAAGCGGGCGGAATGACGCCGAATTCAGGCGCCGGCCACGCGCGGGCCCGGTCGCCCCGCCGCAGGATGCGTGATCCCGATCCGCCCCCGGAAGGCTCCGATGAAGAAAGCCGCGCGTTCCTGGCTGACCTGGCTGATCCTGCTGCCCTATCTCGGCCTGCTGGTGGTGCCGCTCTACAACCGGCACGATCCGGTGCTGTTCGGCTTCCCGTTCTTCTACTGGTACCAGCTCGCCTGGGTGCCGGTGACCGCGCTGCTCATCTGGATCGCCTACCGGAGCGTCCGCGATGCGGACTGAGATCGACGCGACGGCGCTCGCGGTCTTCGCCTTCTTCTTCGCCCTCGTCACCGTCATGGGTTTCGTCGCGGCGCGCTGGCGGAAGCCCAAGACGCTCGCCCATATCGACGAATGGGGCCTCGGCGGCCGGCAATTCGGCACCTGGATCACCTGGTTCCTGGTCGGCGGCGACTTCTACACGGCGTACACGGTGATCGCGGTGCCGGCGCTGGTCTATGCGGTCGGCGCCTATGGCTTCTTCGCGCTGCCCTACACGATCATCGTCTATCCCTTCGTCTTCGCGGTCATGCCGGTGCTGTGGCGCCGCGCCAAGGACCACGGCTACGTCACCGCGGCCGATGTCGTGCACGGGCAATACGGGTCGCGGACGCTGGAGCTTGCGGTCGCGATCACCGGCGTCGTCGCCACCATGCCCTATATCGCGCTGCAGCTCGTCGGCATGGCGGCGGTGATCAAGGCGCTCGGCCTGACCGGGGAACTCCCGCTCGCGGTCGCCTTCGTCATCCTCGCCCTCTACACCTATTCCTCGGGCCTGCGCGCGCCGGCGCTGATCGCCTTCGTCAAGGACATCATGATCTACATCGTGGTGATCGCGGCGGTGGCGCTCATCCCCTCCCGCCTCGGCGGCTATGCCGCGGTCTTCGCGGCGGCGGATGCCGCCTTCCAGGGGAAGGGCAGCGGCGGCATCCTGCTCGGCGGCAGCCAGCACGTGGCCTATGCGACGCTCGCCCTCGGCTCCGCACTCGCGGCCTTCATGTATCCGCACACGCTGACCGGCATCTTCGCGTCGAAGGGTGCCGACACCATCCGCAAGAACGCGGCGCTGCTGCCGGCCTATACGCTGCTGCTCGGGCTGCTGGCGCTGCTCGGCTACATGGGCCATGCGGCGGGGCTCAGGCTCGCCAGCCCGAACGACGTGGTGCCGGCCCTGTTCCAGACCCTGTTCCCGAGCTGGTTCGCGGGCTTCGCCTTCGCCGCCATCGCGATCGGCGCCCTGGTGCCGGCGGCGGTGATGAGCATCGGCGCCGCCAACCTCTTCACCCGCAACTTCTGGAAGGCCTATGTCGATCCCGGCATCAGCGATGCGGGGGAGGCGCAGGTCGCCAAGCTCGCCTCGCTGGTCGTGAAGATCGGTGCGCTGGTCGTCATCCTGGTGCTGCCGACGCAGTTCGCGCTCGACCTGCAATTGCTCGGCGGCGTCTGGATCCTCCAGACCCTGCCGGCGCTGGTCTTCGGGCTGTTCTCGGGCTGGTTCCGGGCGCCGGCGCTGCTCGCCGGCTGGGTGGTCGGCTTCGCCGGCGGGTCCTGGCTCGTCTGGATGAACGGCCTGCGGCCGCTGCACGCGCTGAGCCTCGGGGGCACGACGGTCACCGTCTATATCGGCCTGCTGGCGCTGGCGGCGAACATCCTGGCGGCGGCGCTGGTCAACCTGATCCCCGGCGCGCGGCGCACCGCTTCGGCCTGACGGCATCGCCGCCTGATCGACCCGATGCTTGACCAGCCTGTTGGAACGTTCCAATGTGCCGGCGTCGGGACAAGGCCAGATGGAACGGATCCGCATCAAGGACGTGGCGCGCGAAGCCGGGGTGGCGCTCTCCACGGCGGCGCTGGCGCTGCGGGACGATACCCGCCTCCGGGAGGAGACGCGGCGCGCGGTGCGCGAAGCGGCGTCGCGGCTCGGCTACGTCTATGACCGGTCGGCGGCGGTCATGCGTTCCGGCAAGTCGCACACCGTCGGCCTGCTGGTCTGCGAGATCACCAATCCCTTCTACGCCGAGCTGACCGCCGGCGTGGAGGAGGCGCTGGATGCCGCGGGCTACGTCACCATCCTGGCCAATACCGGCGAATCCGTCGCGCGCCAGAAGCGCATGCTGGACCGCTTCCGCGAACAGCCGGTCGACGGCGTGCTGCTGATGCCGGCGACCGGCACGCCGGCCACGCTGCTCGATGAGCTCGATGCCATCCGCCTGCCCTATGCGACGGTGGTGCGCGGCTTCCGCCGCGGCGCCCATGCGGGGCCGGACGACCGTGCCGGCATGCGGCTGGCGACCGAGCACCTGCTCCGCCTCGGCCACCGGCGGATCGCCTTCGTCGGCGCCGGCCGCCGCAATTCGGTCAGCACCGGCCGCTTCGAGGGCTATGCGCGGACCATGGCCAAGGCCGGGCTTGCGACCGAGCATTTGCCCTGCATCACCGATATTGGCGAGGCCTCGCAGGTTGCGCAGGCGCTGCCGGCATCGGGGCCGACCGCGCTCGTCTGCTTCAACGACTCTGTCGCCTTCGGCGTCATGCTCGGGTTGATGCGGGCCGGCCGCCGGCCGGGTGCGGATGTCGCGGTGACCGGCTTCGACGACATCCGCGAAGCCGCCGCCTGGTACCCGTCACTGACCACCGTGCGGGTGGGCCCAGGCGAGATCGGCCAGGCCGCGGCGCGCGTGCTGCTGCGTCAGATGACGGAGCCGGGACCCGCGCCGGCGCGCGAGATCCTGACGCCGAGGTTGATGGTTCGCGAATCCTGCGGCACCAGCCTGATACGGGGAGGGTAACCATGCTCGACACGACCGATCTGCTGGAATCGGCGGAGCTAAGCGAGTGGCACGCGGCGCTTCGCGACGCGGCGCGCCGCTTCGCCGAGGCCGAGATCGTGCCGCTCGCCGCCGAGCTCGACGAGACCGAGCGCTTCCCGGCCGAGCTCTACGACAAGCTCGCCGCAGCCGGCCTGTTCGGGATCGGCGTGCCGGAGGCACAGGGCGGCGTCGGCGCCGACACGCTGGCCTATGCGCTGGTGATGGAGGAGTTGTCGCGCGGCTACGCCTCGGTCGCCGACCAGGTCGGGCTGGTGGAGCTGCTCGGCACGCTGCTGTCGACGCATGGCACGCAAGCGCAGCAGGAGCGCTACTTGCGGCCGCTGCTGCGCGCCGAACGGCGCTGCGCCTATGCGCTGACCGAGGCGGAGGCGGGGTCCGACCTTGCCGGCCTGCGCACCACTGCGCGGCGCACCGCGGAGGGCTGGGTGCTGGATGGCGCCAAGCTCTGGATCCACAACGCCCCGGTCGCGGATTTCGCCGCGGTGCTGGCGCGCACCGACCCCGCGGCCGGGCATCGCGGGATGTCGATCCTGCTGGTCGACCTCGACCGGCCCGGCGTCTCGCGCGACCGCAAGGAACGCAAGATGGGCCAGCGCGCTTCGCCGGTCGGTGGGCTTCGCTTCGAAGGCGTCGCGCTGCCGGCGGATGCGCTGCTGGGCGAGGAAGGGCGCGGCTTCCACATGATGATGTCGGTGCTGGACAAGGGCCGCGTCGGCATCGCGGCGCTGGCGCTCGGCATCCTGCGCGCCGCACTCGAGGACAGCATCGACTACGCCCGCCAGCGACGGCAATTCGGCAAGCCGATCGCCGATTTCCAGGCGGTGCAGTGGATGATCGCCGACATGGCGAAGGATGCGCATGCGGCGCGGCTGATGGTGCAGAGCGCCGCCGGCCTGATCGACCGCGGCCGGCGGGCGACGCTGCAGGCCAGCATGGCGAAGTGCTTCGCCTCCGACGCCGCCGTCGCGCGCACCGCCGACGCGGTGCAGATCCATGGCGGATCCGGCTATATCAGGGGTGTTCGCGTCGAACGGCTCTACCGTGACGCCAAGATCACCCAGATCTACGAAGGCACCAACCAGATCCAGCGCATGATCATGGCGCGGGCGCTTCTGGCATGAGCGCCCTCCGCACGCGCCCGCTGGCGCTCGTCACCGGCGGCCGCCGCGGCATCGGCCGCGCTGCCTCCGTGGCACTCGCCGCCCGCGGCTTCGACATCATCGCCGCCGACATCGAGCAGGAGGGTGCGGCGGAGACCGCGGCGCTGGTCGAGGCGGCCGGCGGCGCCTTCGCCTTCCGGCTGCTCGACGTCGCCCGGATCGAGACGCATGCGCCCTTCCTGGCAGCGCTGCGGCAGGAATTCGGCCGCCTCGACTGCCTGGTCAACAATGCCGGCGTCGGCGCACTCCGCCGCGGCGACCTGCTGGAGGTGAGCCCTGAATCCTGGGACCGCGCCTTCGGCGTCAATGCCCGCGGCAGCTTCTTCCTGACCCAGGCGGTCGCCGCCGGCATGCTCGCCGACGGGCCGTCGGCCGGGCCACGCAGCATCGTCTTCGTCTCCTCGGCCAATGCCGTGCTCGCCTCGCCCGACCGCGGCGAGTACTGCGCCTCGAAGACCGCGGTCTCGATGCTGGCAAAGCTGTTCGCGCTGCGGCTCGCCGAGCACGGCATCGCGGTGCACGAAATCCGGCCCGGCGTGATCCGCACCGACATGACGGCGCCGGTCGCCGCGCGCTACGAGGCGCGGATCGCCGAAGGCCTGTCGCCGATCCGTCGCTGGGGGGAGGCCGAGGATATCGGCCGCGCCATCGCGCTGCTCGCCGCCGGCGACCTGCCCTTCACGACCGGCGACGCGCTGCACATCGATGGGGGACTGCATGTCGGCCGTCTCTGACCCGCGCGCCGGCGACCGCCGCCTGCACTACGAGGAGATCGCGCTCGGCCTGGAATGGCGGACCGGCGGGATCACGGTGACCGAGGCGCATATCCTCGGCTTCGCCGGCCTGTCGGGCGATTTCTACGACATCCATGTCGACGATGCCTATGCGCAGGCGCTGGGCTATCCCGGCCGCATCGCGCATGGGCTGCTCGGCCTCGCGATGGCGGACGGGCTCAAGAACCGTGCCGAGACGCGGCTCGCCGCCATCGTCTCGCTCGGCTGGCGCTGGCGCTTCACCGGGCCGATCCTGGTCGGCGACCGGATCGAGGCCGGCATCCGCGTCGCCGGGCTGCGGCCGACGCGCCATGCCGACCGCGGCATCGTGACGCTGGCCTTCGATCTCCGCACCCAGCGCGGCGACACAGTGCAGGAAGGCGAGAACGACATGATGGTGCATCGACGCATGGCCGAGCCGGGTCAGCCCTCCCAGCCGTCGATCCCGAGATAGGCGGCGGCGAGCCGCGCCTGGCCTTCATGCATGGCGCGGCCGGTGACGATCGGGCAGCCGCGCGCCTGCGCGGCTTGCAGCAGCGGCGTCATCTCCGGGTTCGGGATGACGTCCGCCACCACCTGGCCCGGGCGTATCGCCTCCGCCGGCAGCGGCATCGGGTCGCCGGGGCGCAGGCCGAGCGGCGTCGCATGGACCAGGATGTCGTAGCCCTCCGGCGCTGCCGGCCCCGCCGCGACATCGAGCGCCGGCCAGCCGGCGGCGAGGGCTGCCGCCAGCGCCTCGGCCCGGGCGGGATCGGTGTCGAAGAGCGTCAGCCGCGCCGCGCCGGCGCGCGCGAGGGCGTAGGCGATGGCGCGCCCGGCAGCGCCGCAGCCGAGCTGGAGGATCGCCGCCCCCTGCGGCGCATGTCCGGCGCGTTCCAGCCCATCGCGAAAACCCTCGCCGTCGAACATCTCGCCTTCCCAGCCGCCGCCCTCCCGCCGGCGCACCGTGTTGACGGTGCCGGTCAGCCGCGCCGTCGGGCCGAGCGCATCGAGCAGCGGCAGGATCGCCTCCTTGTGCGGCATGGTGACGACCAGGCCGTCGAGGTTGCGCAGACGCGACAGCCCCGCCCAGGCGGCCGCGATCTCCCCCGCCGGCACCGCGAAGGGCAGGAAGGCGGCGTCGCGCCCGAGCCGGACGAAGGCGGCGTTGAACAGCGCCGGCGATCGCAGCGGCGCCACCGGATCGCCGATGATGCCGAAAAGGCGCGTGGTGCCGGTGATGGTCATGCGTGCTTCGCATCCTGCAACAGGTCTTCGATCAGGCGCTGCACCGGCAGCGCCGAGCGGATGTCGTTGCTTGCTGCCCGGCCGGCCTCCAGCGCATCCAGCACCTCGGCGATCAGCGCACGGTGAGGGCCGTGGTCGAAGGCCATCGGATCGGCGCTGCCGCTGCCGCCGGCTGCAGTGCCCACCGTCTCGGCCGGCCCGTCGCCGCGATGCAGCGTCAGATGGTTCGCCTCCAGCACGGCGGAGCCTTCGGTGCCGGCGATCTCGATGCGTTCGGGATAGCCCGGCCGGGCGACGGTCGTCGCATCCAGCACGCCGATCGCGCCGCTGCGGAAGCGGATCGCGGCGGCGACCACATCCTCGGTGTCGATGGCGCGGAGCGGGGAGGTGGCGGCGAAGCCGCGCACCGCCGCATGCGGGCCGGCCAGATGCAGCAGCAGATCGAGGGTGTGGATCGCCTGGGTCAGCAGCACGCCGCCGCCATCCCGCGCCAGCGTGCCGCGCCCGGGCTCCGCGAAATAGGCCGCGTCGCGCCACCAGCGGATGGAGGCGCTGGCCGACAGCAAGCGGCCGAGCTCCCCCGCCGCGATCGCCGCCTTCAACCGCAGCGCGCCGGGGCGGAAGCGATGCTGGAGGCAGACCGCGCAGCGGATGCCGGCGCGCTCCGCCAGCGCGGCCAGCGCTTCGGCGCGCGCCGCGGTGATCTCGGCCGGCTTCTCGACGATCAGGTGGCGGCCCGCCGCGGCGACCGCCTCGGCGACCGGCAGGTGGGTGCCGGGCGGCGTCAGGACCAGCACGAGGTCGAGCCCGGGGGCGGCAAGCAGCGCGTCCTGCGTCGCGAAGACCGGTGCCCCCCAGCGTTCCGCGAAACCGGCGCGGCGCGGCGCGGAGGGCGAGAAGCCGCCGACAATGGCCACGCGGCCGGTCGCCGCCAGATCGCGGAGCGCCAGCATATGCGGCGTCACCGCCATGCCGAGACCGATCACGCCGACGCCGATCATGACATTCTCCCCATGCGGCGAGCCCTATTGGAACGTTCCGATACGCATGCTAGCCTTCCTGGAAAGGGAGGAAAAGACCATGCGCATACCGTCTCTCACGCGGCGTCACCTCGCGCAGCTTCTCAGCGGCGCGGCCCTGCTGCCCTATGTGCAGGGCAGCCCGGCCTTCGCGCAGGGGCGGCGCGACACGCTGGTGATCGGCATCGACATCAGCGACACCGTCACCTTCGATCCGGTGCGCCAGGCGCAGTACACGCCGCCGATGACGCTGGCCGCCTGCTACGAAAGCCTCGCGACCTTCGAGCCGGGCGACTACGTCAACCCGAAGCCGTCGCTGGCGACGCGCTGGGTGCGCCGGCCGGGCAATGACGGCTGGCGCTTCACGCTGCGGCCCGGCGTGCGCTTCGTCACCGGCGCGCCGGTGACGGCGGAAGACGTGAAGTTCAGCTTCGACCGGCTGATCAACATGCGCGAGCAGACCCAGGTCTACATCAAGTCGGTCGACCGCGTGGAGATCGTGGACGCGGAGACCGTCGACTTCATCATGAACGCGCCGAACGCGCCGGTGCTGCCGATCCTCTGCAATCCCGGCTGCTCGGTGATGGAGAAGGCGGTGCTGCTGCGGAACGGTGCCGTGCAGGGGCCGGAGGCGAAGGACACCGACCGTGCGACCGACTGGCTGAACGGCAACAGCGCCGGCAGCGGCCCCTATCGCCTGGTCCGCTGGGACCGCGGGTCGCAGATCATGCTCCAGCGCAACCCGCATTACTGGGGGGAGGCGCCGGCCTTCGAGCGCGTGGTCATCCGTCATCTGTCGGACAGCGCCGCGCAGCTGCTCGCACTCCGCCGCGGCGACATCCATGCCGCCTTCAACCTGATCCCGGAACACATCGCGTCCCTGCAAGGGGAAGCCGGCGTCCGGATGGCGACGCTGCCGAGCCTCGATTTCGTCTACATGGCGGTGACCCAGAACCCGGCCGCCAATCCGGCGCTGGCGCGGAAGGAAGCGCGGCAGGCGATCGCGCATGCGATCGACTATGACGGCATCCTCGGCAACCTGCTCGGCGGCGCCGCGGTCCGGCCGGCGCATTTCCTGCCGATCGGCGTCGTCGGCAGCACCGCGGAGATCGCGCGGCAGGTCGGCTACCGGCAGGATCTGGAGAAGGCGCGGCAGCTGCTGCAGGCCGCCGGCCAGCCGAACGGCTTCGAGATGGAGATCGCTTACGGCAATGCCGCGGTCGCCGGCGTCACCTACCAGGTGCTGGCGCAGAAGGTGCAGGCGGACCTCGCGCGCGTCGGCATCCGCGCCCGCCTCAATCCGATGGACCAGGTCAACCTGCGCACCACCTACACGACCGGGCGCATGCAGGGCGGCCTGCTGACCTTCTGGAACCCGCCCGCCGTCTCCAACGACCTCTGGGCCTCGGCGGTGGTGGAGCGCGTCGCGCGCCGCGTCGGGTGGGAGGTGCCGCCGGAGATGACCCAGCTCGTGAAGCAGGCCTCCGAAGCGCAGGATCTGGAGCAGGCGGCGACGCTCTGGGTGGAATGGCAGCGCCAGGTGGTCGACCAGGCGAACCACGTGATCCTGTTCCAGCCGAGCTACCAGATCGGCGTCCGGCGCACGGTGCAGGATTTTCCGCTGACCGCCGCCGGCTGGCAGATCAATCTTGGCAAGGTGAAGCTCGCCTGATGAAAACGGACCGGTTCACTTGACCGGTCCGAGGCCGCGAATGCGGCCCGCCGCCGCGCTGTAAAGCGCGCCTTACGGCACGACCCGGCGAGCCAAGCCGGCGTATGCCGGCGCCCGGCGACTGAGGACATGTGTCACCGCGCGAAGTCCGCCGCGCGCTTCTCGTTGAAGGCGCGGATGCCTTCCAGGTGATCGCCGGCGCTGAAGCAGAGGACGTTCATCTCGTTCTCATAGGCGAGGCCGGCGGTGAGCGGCGCTTCCATGGCCGTGCGGAGCGCCGCCTTTACCGACTGCACCGCGACCGGGCTGAAGCCCGCGAGCCGCGACGCGAGCGCCCGTGCGCGCGCGATCAGCGCGGCCTGCGGCACCACCTCCTGCACCAGGCCCAGGCGAAGCGCCTCCGTGGCGTCGATCGGGTCGCCGAGCATCAGCAACCGTGCGGCCGCCGCCTGGCCGATCAGCCGCGGCAGCAGTTGGGATGCGCCGCCGCCGCCGACCCAACCGCGCTGCACCTCCGGGAAGCCCATCCGCATGGTGTCGCCGGCGATACGGAGATCGGCGCCGAGCGCGAGCTCGGCGCCGCCGCCGAGCGTCCAGCCCTGCAAGGCGGCGACCACCGGCTTGCGGATGCCGCGCAGCACCGCCGCATATTCCAGCCGGTTGCGGAAATGCCAGGCGGAGGCATAGCCGGCGAGCGCATTGAGGTCGCTGCCCGAGCAGAAGGCGCGCTCGCCGCCGCCATGCACCAGCACCGCACGGACCGCGTCGTCGGCCTCGATCGCCTGCGCGTGCGCCGCGAGCTCGCGCGCCATCGCTGGCGTCATGGCGTTGTGCTTCGCCGGCCGGTCCAGCACCAGCTCCGCGACGCCATCCTCGATGGTCAGCCGCACTTCGCCGTCCATGGCGGAATCCTCCCGTCGTCGTTCTGCAGGCCGAGTATAACGTTCCAACAAATGGATGCGAAAGTCCGAAAACGGCTTGATCGGAACGTTCCAATGCTCCATGACTTGCTTCAAGAAGGAGGGAGGCGATGGCGCGTTACATCGGCAAACGCCTGGTCCTGGCTGCCATCATGGCGGTGCTGGCCAGCTGCGTCATCTTCCTGATCGCCAACCTCGTCCCCGGCGACCCGGTGCTGGCGCAGCTCGGCGACGTCGCGGCGAGCGATCCGGCGATCGTCGCGCGCTGGCGCGCCAAATGGGGCCTCGATCTCCCGCTCTGGGAACGCTACGGCATCTTCCTCAAGGGCCTGGCGCAGGGCGACCTCGGCGTCTCGATCGCGACGCGCCGCCCGGTGCTCGACGACATCCGGCAATACGCGCCGGCGACGATCGAGCTCGCGACCATCGCCTTCCTGCTCTCGCTCCTCATCGGCATCCCGCTCGGCATCGCGGCCGCGGTCTGGCGCGACCGCTGGATCGACAGCGCGGCGCGCGCGGTGTCGCTGATCGGCGTCTCGGCGCCGACCTTCTGGCTCGCCTTCATGATGCTCGCGATCTTCTACGGCGCGCTCGGCTGGGCGCCCGGCCCCGGCCGGATCGACCCGATCGCCTTCCCGCCGGAGGGACCGACCGGCTTCTTCCTGTTCGACAGCCTCTGGACCGGGGATTGGGAGAGCTTCCACGACGCCGTCGCGCATCTCGTGCTGCCGGCGATCGTGCTGGCGGCGGCGACCATCGGCCTGATCACCCGCACGACCCGCGCCGCCATGCTCGACAGCCTGCAGCAGGACTACGTCCGGGTATCGCGCGCCAAGGGCCTGCGCGAGCGCGTCATCATCCTGCGGCACGCGCTGCCCAATGCGCTGGTGCCGGTGGTGACGCTCGGCGGGCTTGCCTATGCGAATCTGCTGGCGGGTGCGGTGATGACCGAGACGGTCTTCGCCTGGCCCGGCCTCGGCCGATACACCTTCACCTCGGCGGCCGCCCTCGACTTCCCGGCGATCGTCGGCATCACCCTCGTCGTCTCGCTCACCTTCCTGATGGTCAACCTGGCGGTCGACCTGTCCTACGCCCTGCTCGACCCGCGGGTGCGGCGGTGAGCGCGGCGGCGGAGGTCCCGGCCGCGCTCCCGCGGGCGCCGTCGCGGCTGCGGCGGCGGTTGCGGCGCTACGGGCCGGCCTGGGTGGGCGGCGGCATCGTGCTCACCTGGATATTGGTGGCGCTGCTGGCACCCTGGATCTCGCCCTACCCGTCGGAATTCGTCGACGTCACCATCCGGCTGCGGCCGCCCTCCGCCGCGCATTGGATGGGCACCGACACGCTCGGCCGCGACGTCTTCTCCCGCCTGCTGCACGGCGCGCGGCTGTCGCTGTTCGCGGGCTTCACCGTCGTGCTGGTGGGGGCGGCGATCGGCACCACCATCGGTATCGTCGCCGCCTGGGCGCGCGGGATCTGGGACGAGGCGCTGATGCGCTTCACCGATCTGGTGCTCTGCTTCCCGCCGATCATCCTGGCGCTGGCGATCGCGGCGGCCCTCGGCATCGGGCCGCTCAACACCATCCTCGCGATGCTGGTCGTCTGGTGGCCGAAATTCGCCCGCCTCGCACGTGCGCTGGCGCTCGTGCAGCGCAGCCAGGAATACGTGGAAGCGGCGACGGTGCTCGGCCTCAAGCCGCGCCGCATCCTGCTGCGGCACATCCTGCCGAACACGCTGGGCCCGCTCGCGGTGCTGGTCACGCTCGACCTCGGCAATGCCATCCTGACCTTCGCCGGCCTGTCCTTCTTGGGCCTCGGCGTCATCCCGCCGATGCCCGAATGGGGTTCCATGGTCGCTGAGGGGCGGGAGCTGGTGGAGCAATGGTGGGTCGCCGCCTTCCCGGGCCTCGCGATCCTGACCGTCGTCGTCGGCTTCAACTTCTGCGGCGATGGCCTCCGCGACTGGCTCGACCCGCGGTCGCGCGCCCGATGACCGCCATGCCGCCCGTAGCCGTTCCGGCGGAACCGCCGGTGCTCGAAGTCGAGGACCTCCGCACCGTCTTCCTGACCGATGCCGGCGTGGTCCGCGCCGTCGACGGCGTCTCCTTTTCGGTCGGCACCGGCGAGACGCTCGGCATCGTCGGCGAAAGCGGTTCGGGCAAGAGCGTGACCGCGCTGTCGCTGCTGCGCCTGCTCGACGGGGAGGCGCGGATCGCCGGCGGCAGCATCCGCTTCAAGGGCCAGGACGTGCTGGCGATGCCGCGCGACGTGCTCCGCGCCTGGCGCGGCGACGAGGCTGCGATGGTCTTCCAGGACCCGATGACCGGCCTCAACCCGGTGCTCCGCATCCTGCGCCAGGTGACCGAGCACATCGTCTCGCATGGCCGAATGGCGCCGGCGGCCGCGAAGGACCGCGGCATCGCGCTGCTGCGGCGCATGGGCGTCGCCGCGCCGGAACGCGCCGCGGCGTCCTATCCCCACCAGTTCTCGGGCGGCATGCGCCAGCGGGTCATGCTCGCGATCGGCGTCGCCAACGACCCGTCCCTGCTGATCGCCGATGAGCCGACGACGGCGCTCGACGTCACCATCCAGGCGCAGATCCTCGACCTGCTGCGCGGCCTGAACGCGGAATTCGGCACCGCCATCGTGCTGGTCAGCCACGACCTCGGCGTGATCGCCAGCGTCTGCAAACGCGTGGTCGTCATGTATGCCGGCGAAGCGGTGGAGGAAGCCGCGACCGCGGAGGTCCTGGCCGATCCGCGCCACCCCTATGCCTGGGCGCTGGTCAATGCGGTGCCGCGGCTCGATGCGCCGGTCGGCGCCCGGATGACGAGCATCGAGGGCATGCCGCCCGATCCGCTCGACATGCCGCGCGGCTGCCGGTTCGAGCCGCGCTGCCCGTTCAAGGTGGCGCGCTGCGCGACCGAGCATCCGCCGATGCTGGAGGTCGCACCCGGCCGCCGCGCCCGCTGCTGGGTCACCGCCGATGGCCGCAGCCTGCCGCGCCCCACGGTGCCGGCCGAAGCTGCATCGGCGAAGCCGCGGACGACGGCGCCGCCGATCCTGGTGGCCGAGGGCGTGATCAAACATTTCCCGCTGCCGCGCCGCTCGCTGTTTGCCGCCGCCGAAATCGTGCATGCGGTGAACGGCGTCGACATTGCCCTCGGCCGCGGCGAAAGCCTCGGTGTCGTGGGCGAAAGCGGCTGCGGCAAGTCGACGCTGGCGCGGCTGCTGACCCGCCTGCACGAGCCGACCGCCGGCCGCATCGCCTTCGACGGCCAGGACATCACCCATGCCAGCGCCGCGGCGCTGCGGCCGCTGCGGCCGAAGCTGCAGATGGTGTTCCAGGATCCCTACGCCTCGCTCAACCCGCGCATGACCGTGGGCGACATCCTGGCCGAGCCGATGATCGCGCATGGCCGCGTCGCCGGCCGCCGCGCCGCCGCCGAGCGGGTCGGCGCGCTGCTTGCGACGGTCGGGCTGAAGCCAGGCTTCGCATCCCGCTACCCGCATGAGTTCTCGGGCGGCCAGCGTCAGCGCGTCTCGATCGCGCGCGCGCTGGCGCTCGACCCCGCAGTGGTGGTGGCGGACGAGCCGGTTTCGGCGCTCGACGTCAACGTGCAGGCGCAGGTGCTGAACCTGATGCAGGACCTGCAGCAGCGGCTGGGTCTCTCCTACCTGTTCATCGCGCATGACCTCGCGGTGGTGCGCGCCTTCTGCGACCGCGTCGCGGTGATGTATCTCGGCCGCATCGTGGAGGAAGCGCCGGCGGCGGCGCTGTTTGCCGCACCTCTGCATCCCTACACGGTGGCGCTGACCAGCGCGATTCCGGAACCCGGCCGCCGGCGTGTGGTGCTGGGCGGCGAGCCGCCCTCCACGCTCCGGCTGCCCGAAGGCTGCGCCTTCCGCGCCCGCTGCCCGGCGGCGCAGGCGGCCTGCGCCGAGGCGCCGCCGCTGCGCGAGGTCGGGCCAGGCCGCCGCGTCGCCTGTCATTTCCCGGGGGCCTTCGCGCCCCGGACCGAGGCCAGCCTGGAGGTCGTGCCGTGAGGATCATCAATGCCGCCGAAGCCGCCCTGCTGCTGCGCGACGGCGATACGCTTCTGATCGGCGGCTCCGGCGGCGGCCATGCGGTGCCGGACGCATTGCTCGCGGCGGTCGGTGCGCGCTTCCGCGACAGCGGCGCACCGCGCGGGCTGACCGCGCTGCATCCGGTCGGCCTCGGCGACGGCCAGACCCGCGGCGCCGGGCATCTCGCGCAGGACGGGCTGCTGAAGCGCGTCGTCTCCGGCACCTTCGTCAACAGCCCGGGCATCGCGCGCCTGGCGCTCGATGAGAAGATCGAGGCCTATACCCTGCCGCAGGGATCGATGTCTCAGCTGATGCGGGAGATGGCGGCGGGTCGTCCCGGCCTGCTCACCCGCATCGGCCTGCACAGCTTCGTCGATCCGCGTTTGGGCGGCGGTCGGCAGAGCCGGCGCGCGACCGAAGATCTGGTCGAGCTCGTGACCTTCCGCGGCGAGGAGCATCTGTTCTACCGGCCCTTCCATGTCGATGTCGCTTTCGTGCGCGGCTCGGCGGCGGATGAGGACGGCAACGTCTCGATGGAGCACGAGGCGGTGACGCTCGAGATGCTGAGCATCGCCCAGGCGGCGCGGCGTTCGGGCGGCATCGTCGTCGCGCAGGTCAAGCGTATCCTGCCGCGCGGCAGCATCCATCCCAAGATGGTCAAGGTGCCGGGCATCCTGGTCGATGCCGTCGTCGTCGATCCGGACCAGTGGCAGACCTACGAGACCGAGGACAGCCCGGCCTATTCCGGCCATGCCCGGGTGGCGCTGGAGGAGGTGCCGCGCCTGCCGGCCGGGCCGCGCCGCGTCGTCGCCCGCCGCGGCGCGCTTGAGCTGTTCGAAGGTGCGATCTGCAATCTCGGCTCCGGCATCTCGACCGGCATCGCCAATGTCGCGGCGGAGGAAGGCGTGCTGCGCCGCGTCTGCCTGACCAACGAGCAGGGGAATATCGGCGGCGCGCCGGCCAGCGGCAATGAAGCCGGCGCCGCCCGCTCCCCCGATGCGCAGATCGACCAGCCCTATCAGTTCGACTTCTATGATGGCGGGGGCCTGGATCTCGCCTTCCTCTCCTTCGCGGAATTCGACGCCGAAGGGAACGTCAACGTCTCCCGCTTCGGCGGCCGCATCGTGGGGCCGGGCGGCTTCATCAACATCAGCCAGGGCGCGCGGGCGGTGGTGTTCGGCGGCACGCTGACCGCGGGCGGTGCGGCCAAGGCGGTGCCGCGGGTGGAGCAGGTGACCTTCTCCGGCGCCTTCGCGCGGGAACGCGCGCAGCCGGTGCTCTACGTCACCGAACGCGCGGTGTTCCGGCTGGGTGCGGCCGGGCCGGAGCTGATCGAGATCGCGCCCGGTCTCGACCTCGAATCCGACGTGATCGGTGTCATGGGCTTCCGCCCGCGGGTCTCGCCGGAGCTGCGCCGGATGGAGGCAGGGATCTTCGCAGAAGGGCCGATGGGCCTGGCAGCGCGGCTGCCGACGCGGCCAACCCGCCTCGAAGCCCGGCTGGTGCGGGAAGCGGCGTGATGGCCGATGTCACGGGCCTTCGCGTCGGCGACAGCGTCGAGTTCGCGCGCGCGATCACCGCGCCCGATATCGCAGCCTTCGCGGCACTCAGCGGCGACGACGATCCGGTGCATGTGGACGAGGATGCGGCCCGCCGCACCGCCTTCGGCCGCTGCATCGCACACGGCGCGCATGTGATGGGCTTCGTCTCCGCCGCCACCTCCCGCATGTCACGCCGTGCCGTCGCGGCGGGCTGTGCCGGGACGCCGGTCTCGGCGGGTTATGACCGCATCCGGTTCCTGCGTCCGGTCTTCGCCGGCGACAGCCTCGTCGCGCGCTACGTGATCGAGGCGGTGGAGGCCGCGCCGCCCCGCACCCGGGCGCGGTTCGAGGTGATGAACCAGGACGGGCAGGCCTGCATCGTCGGCACCCATATCCTGCGCTTCGTGCCGCCGCCTGGCTGACCGGCTTCTCCTGCGCGGCGCGCTTCACGCGGCGCGTGACGCAGGGATCGTGGCCAGGATAGGGTTTGCAGACCGCCCGAGGAGGCTCTCCATGCGCCCGATCCATCTCACATCCGCGATGGCGCTCGCCGCCCTGCTCGCCGCCGGCCCGGCTCGCGCCGCCGACGACCCGATGGAGGGGCTGAACCGTCGGGTGCACGGCTTCAACCGCCTGGTGCAGACGCATGTGCTGGGGCCGGCGGCCGAACTCTATCAGGCCAGCACATCGCCCGGGTTCCGGCTCGGTCTTGCCAATGTGGTCGCCAACCTGGCCGAGCCGGTCAGCGCGGCGAGCGGGCTGATCGCCGGCGATCTCGACCTGGCCTGGAATGCGGCGGCGCGGTTCGGGATCAATGCGACCCTTGGCCTCGGTGGCGTGCGCGATCCGGCGACGGCGATGGGATATGTGCGGCGCCCGGCCGGGCTTGCCGACGCGCTCTGCGCCTGGGGCGTGCCGAGCGGGCCCTATCTGGTGCTGCCGCTGATAGGACCTTCGACCATCCGCGATGCCGGCGCCCTGATCGCGACCAGCGCGGCGCTGACGCAGGCGATCGGCGCCGATGCGGTGGTTGCCTGGAGTGCCACTGACCGCCTGGTCGACTATGCGGAGGCGCATGCGGCACTCGGGCGGATCGAAGCCGAGGCGCTCGATCCCTATGCAGTGCATCGCAGCGCCTATCTCCAGCGCCGCGCCGCTCGCTGCCCGGGCGACCGCGAAGCCGCCGAACTGCCCTGAAGGTTACAGAACGCCGAACAGCCAGAGCAGCAGGATGATCGGCAACGGGATGCCGATGAGCCACAGAAGACCACCGCGCAGCATGCGCACCTCCCTCGTCGCGCCCCGGAATCGGAACGCTTCGAGGAAGTGAACGTAGGCAGCTACGCTGTGGTTGCGCTTCAGAGCATGAAGGGGTCGCTCAGCAGGTTGCTGGCCTGGGCCAGGAAGGTCTCGCCCTGCACGCCGAAGTCGCCGCCGTCCTGGATCACGTCGAGCAGCAGGCCGACCAGCTTCTCGTCACCGATATCGGCCCCCTTGGCCAGTGCCCGTTCCGCCGCCGAGAGCTGGTTGGCGTTGTTCCAGAAGAAGTATTGCAGCGTGACCGAGGAGGCTTCCGGCTGCCCGCCGGCGAAGGTCAGCGTCAGGTCGCCGCCATCGGCCGAGCGCAGGCCGGTGATGGCGTTCGTCTGTGCCAGCCGCAGCAGCTCCGCCGGGTTGTCCCAGAAGCCGGCGGTCGGGTTGAAGGCGATGAGCTGGTCGCCCTGGTCGAGCTTGAAGTCGGTGATCACGTCGCGGCCCCAGCCGGCCGCAGCACCATCCCGCCCATTGAGGAACAGCGCGTAGCTGTCGGCGCCGCGGCCGCCGGTGAAGCGGTCGTCGCCGTCGCTGACGGCACCCGCGATGCCGCCGAGCTTGAACAGGTTGGCGCCGTTCCCGGCGAAGACCGTGTCGTTGCCGGCGCCCAGGATGATCACGTCGTCGCCGTTGCCGGCGGTGACGTAATCGTCGCCGGCGCCGGCATCGACGCGGTTGTCGCCGCCATTGACGTGGATGGTGTCGCGGCCCTCGCCGGCGAAGACCCGGTCATTGCCGCCATCGGCGGTGATGACGTCGTCGCCGGCGCCGCCGAGCAGGATGTTGTTGCCGGCGCCGCCGTTCAGCACGTCGTTCCCGGCGCCGCCATCCAGCAGATCGTCGCCCCGATCGGCATTGAGCTGATCGTTGCCGTCGCCGCCGAACAGGCGGTCATTGCCGCTGCTGCCATTCAGCTGGTCGTTGCCGCCGCGGCCGATCAGCGCATCCGCGCCGCCCGCGCCCGACATGGCGTCGTTGCCGGCCGTGCCGACGAAGTAGTCGTCGGTGCCGCGGCCCCAGTAGCCGCCGTATTGCGGCGCGCTCTGCACCGTCTGGAAGCCCTCGTAGCCGGCGGTGAAGCTGCCCTCGGTCGCCTTCTTCCCGTCCGAGACCGAGAAGCCGAAGCTGTCGGACAGCGTCCCGTCCGCCCCTGGCGCGACCGCGCCGGCGAGCAGCGCGACGTGGCCGGCATCGATATCCGCCTGGGTGAAGCGGGTGCCGACCGCCGCGATCTCGCCATGCACCAGCAGCACGCCGGCCGGCAGCCGGGTGACGGTGTAGGTGAGGGCCGCGTCGCGATCGTCGCTGGCCGCGAGATCGGCGGTGCCGAGCGTGGCGCCGAGCGCGTCGGTCGCCAGCGCCTCGTCGAGGCTGCTGGCAACGATCTCCGGTGCCTGATCCATGTTCGCGAGCACGGTGTCGGCCCGGACGTTCAGGTTCTGGATCCGCTCGTCCAGGGCTTCCGGCGTGTCGGCGCGGTCGAAGGCGGTCGCCTCGGTGCCGTGGAATGCCTGGAGGTATTCGCCGAGCGCCTGTTGCTCGCCGAGCAGCGTGCTGCCGGCGGGCGTGTTCGCGGCGATGACCGCCGGCGCGGTGAAGTCCAGCGCCTCGTCGACCGGCGCCGAGAGCGAGCCGTCCGACAGCAGGTAGCGGAAGTTCTGGCCGTTCGCCTTGGTCGGATACCCGTCGCCGCCATTGGCCAGGAAGTTCAGCGTGATGACGGTGATGGTGGCCGGCACGCCGGCTTGCAGCACGCCGTCATCGTAGAGCGCGAAGGCGACCTCGCCATTGCCGTCGAGCAGCGCGATGTCGGAGACGCGGCTGCCGGCCGGCAGGTCCGGATCCCAGGAGAAGGCGACGCCGCCGATCTGCGGGAAACGGCCCTGCAGCGCGCCGGCGGCGACGCCGTGTTCCAGGATCGCCTTCAGCCCGGCGGCCGTGGTGTCGAAGGCCATCAGCTTGTTGTCGAAGCGCAGCGAGTTCTCGATGTCGAGCTGCGACACGCCGCCTTCCGGCTTGCCGGCCGACGGGTTGGCGGGCGGCGGCAGCTTGTCGACCGAGCCGTCCGGCTCCGGCGCGCCGAGCGTGCCGATCTGGGCCCGGATGCCGCCGCCATTCTTGAAGGAGACGATGACCGCCTCCGGCGGCGCATCGATCGCCTGACGCAGCGCATAGGCATTCGCATCGGCGGAAAGGCTGCCGAGGTTGGTCTCCTGGCTGCGCACCTGGGCGCGCTCGCCTTCCAGATAGACCTCGGTGAAGCCGAAGACCTTGCCGTCCTTCACGTTGATCACCTGGCTGACCGCATCCGTCAGGTCGCGCACCTTGTCGCCCTTGGTGCCGTCGGCGAAGGCCGTCGCCTCCAGGTTGTCGACCGTCGTGTTCCAGGCCTCGGCGGCATTCTCGGCGGTCGAGGCATAGGCGCCGTTGATGGCGCTGTCGGCCGCGAGATTGTCGACCAGGATGCGGCCTTCGGCGTCGAAATCGACCTTGAGCCGGCCGAGATAGGTGTACTCGTTGTCGGTGTTGACGATCAGCGTCCTGCCGCCTTCGGCATCGGTGATCACCAGCGGATAGGTGTCGGCGAAATCCGCGGCATGGCCGGGGAAGGCGACCGCCTGGTCGTCCGCATCGCCGAGCCGGGTGTTGGAGCCGGCCGAGAGGATGATGTCGACGCCCTTCAGCAGCGTCGCCAGCAGCTTCTCGTTGGCGATGTCCTGCAGGTGCGCCTGGAGGATGATCTTGTTGATCCCGTCGGCCCGCATCGCATCGATGATCGGCTGCAGCTGGGACGCCAGCAGCGCCATGTTGTCGGCCTCGCCATTGGCGCCCGGCCCGGTCGGGAAGCCTTTGACCTCGGTGCCGGAGGGCGAGGAGATGGCTTCAAGGATCTGGGTGGTGGCGCCGAGGATGCCGATCTTCTCGCCACCCTTCTCGACCACGACCGCCGGCGCGATCCGGCCCTTGAGGCTGGAGGCGAGCTCGGTGATCCGGCCGTCGGCGAAGGTGTCGGTGAAGCGTGGGTTGATCGCGCTGTCGCCCGAGAAATCGAGGTTGGCGCTGACCATCGCGTAGCTGGCGCCGACCCAGCCGCCGCCCGGGGTGAAGCTGCCGGCGAAGGCGTTGGAGCCGAGATCCCATTCATGGTTGCCGATCGCCGAGACCTCGACGCCGAGCGCGTTGTGGATCGCGGTATCGACGGCGCCGATCGGCACCGTCGCATTGGCTGCGATGGTCGAGCCGGTGACCCGGTTCAGCGTCGCGATGACGGAAGGATCGGTGCCGGCGGCCAGGAACGGCCCCGGCAGGTAGGTGTCGCCGCCGGCGAGGATCAGCGTGTTCGCATAATCGTCGTCGAAGCCGTCGATCATGGCGGCGAGGTACTTGGCGGTGGTGCCGGCGAGCAGCCCGGCCTCCCCATCCGACAGATGCAGCAGCTGGAGGGTGAAGACCTCCTCCTCGATCAGGCCTTCGGTCAGGTCGAGGCCCACGATCACCGGATCATGGTCGGAGACGCGGGCGCGCACCGCGGCATCGAAGATGGCCGGATCGCGCTCGTTGGTCGTGAGGTCGGCGTTGAAGTTGAGCTGGTAGTCGAGCGCATCCGCCTCGTCGGCATTGATATGCCAATCGGTCACGCCGGTAACCTGGCCGCTGAGCGTGCCATTGGTCAGGACGTGGTCGAGCGAGCCCTTCTGGCCGTCGAAGACATAGCCGTAGCTGCCGGCCGCCTGGTCCTTGTACCCGGCATTCACCAGCACATCGATCGGGTCTTCCCTGTCGTAGGAATTCAGGTCGCCGAGGATGACGACGTCCGGGTCCTCGGAACCGGTCGGGTTGGTCTCGATCCAGTCGCGCAGCGCCTCGGCGGCGAGCGTCCGTTGCAGGTTCCAACTGCCGGCGCCGTCCTTGGCATCGGCATCCGCGCCGGTGCCGGTGCCGCCCTTCGACTTGAAGTGGTTGACGACGGCGGTGAAGTCGCCGCCGGTCGCGATCTCCTCGAAGGTCACCGCCAGGGCGGCGCGGCTGGTGTTGGGGCCGTTGAACACCGCATCGATCGTGCTGCGGTCCTTGAAGGCCTGCGACAGGTCGCTGTCGTCGAGGATCGACGCGCTGCTGCCCGGCGCGATCCGCACCGCATCCGCGTCGTAGATGAAGCCGACCCCGATCGCGTCGCCGCCGACGAATTGCTGGCCCGGCCGCACCCAATCCCAGTTCGTGTCCGACTTCGCGTTGAGCTGGTCGACCAGGTACTGGATGGCATTGCCCGCGGCGCCTTCGAGGAAGTTGTTCTCGAGCTCCATGAGCCCGATCACGTCCGCATCCATGGTCAGCAGGACGTTGACCAGCTTGTCGGTCTGGCGCTGGAATTCGGCAGCGGTCTCGGCGCCGCGCGGCTCCATGCCGTTCGCCGTCATGGCACCGTTGTCGAGCGTGGTGAAGTAGTTCAACACGTTGAAGCTCGCGATCTTCAGCGTGCCGCCGACATCGGCGGGCGTCGCCGGGCGCGGGTTCGCGCTGGCGAAGTCATTGACGCCGGCGCCGTTCTGGACCGCGTGGACCCGGAACTGGTTGAAGTCGTAGTCGAGCACGCCGGTGAGCCCCGTCACCGTGTCGCCCATCCGCGGCGCATTGGCCGAGGTATAGGCGCCATCGACGACGGTGTTCGCCAGCGGCGGGTTCGAGATGCTGCGGCCGTCGTCGAAGATGACGGAACGGGCGGCGACGTCGCGCAGATGCGCGTCATAGCCCGCGACGCTCGGCTCGTTGTCGACGGTGTAGGAATTCGGGCGCTCGCCCGCGGTCACCCGGATCTCGCCGAACTGGTCGAGGTTGAACTGCTCGGTGACGGTCAGCGTCTCCGGGAAGCGGACCAGCATGCCCTCATAGGCTTCCAGATTGGCGGTGTAGCTGCCGCTGCTGCCCTGGACGCCGGCGGCCGGCAGGTCGATCGCGACCGCCAGCGTATTCACGTCGGCGACGGCACCGGCCTCGACCACGGTGACCGCGGAGGCATTGATCTCGGTATTGCCGAAGTTTTCGCGGACCGTGCCGGAGACGCGGACCTTGTCGCCGATCTTCACGTCGACGCCGAGGGTTCCGTCGGCGACGAAGATACCCTCCGAGGTCAGCAGGTTGCCGTCCTGGTCACGAACCTCCTCCTGCAGGTAGAAGCCGCCGAGGTTGCGCGCCGCATCGGCATCGCCGTTCTGGAAGTCACCGACCACGATCGCCTCGATATTGACGGCCTGGCCGACGAGCGCGCTGGCGGTGCCGGTGCCCTGCACCTGGCTGATCGGTGTCAGGTCGGACACCTCGTAGACCGTCACGCTGCCGCTGATCTCGTTGGCGCTCAGCACCATGGCGCGGCCGGTCGGGCTTTCCGCGGCGGCGACGAACTTGATCACTTCCGGCCCGTAATCCTGGGCGGTCGGCGGCATGTAGCGCACGAACTTGGCGTCCGCCGGGTCGGAAAGGTCCCACACCATCACGCCGCCGATCCGCTCGAGGGCCACGAAGGCATAGGGGATGCCGTTCACCTCGCCGACCGCGACCCCTTCCGGCTCGGCGCCCTTGTTGTCGGAGCGGCTGTCGAAGCCGCCGCCATTCTCGCCGTTGAAGACGGTCCCGGCATTCGGAAGGGAGGCGATGATCTGCTCGAAATCGCCGCCGGTCTCATCGACCTTCACGATGCTGCCATCGGCATTCTGCCTGAAGACCGAGAAGCCGCGGCCGCCGAAGCTGTAGAGGTCGGTCGCGGTCGACCAGACGGTGTCGACATTGACCCGCGCGTAGTCGGCCGACGCCCCGCTCTGCACGGCGCTCGCCCGCGCCTCGTTCAGCGCCGGGTCGCCGAGGGTCGCGCTGGAGACGATGCGGCTGTCGCCCTCGTTGGCGGTGATGAAGTAGGTGCTGCCGCCGACCTCGAAGCTCGCGATGGCATCGGGCTGCAGCAGGCCCTTGATCGGGGCATTGCCGACCGAGATGGACGCGGCGTTGCCGGCGCCGTCGCGGTCGGAGAAATCGGCCTCGTTGCCGGGCAGGCTGAAATCGACGAAGCCGAGCGGCAGGATCGAGACCGGCTTGTCGGCGCCGGCGTTGGTCAGGTCGATGACCGCGACGGCATTGACCTCCTGGAGCGTCACATAGGCCTTGGTGCCGTCCGGCGAGACCGCGATGTATTCCGGCTCGATATCCTGGGAGACGGTCGCATCCGGCACCGCCAGGGTGCCGGTGATCGCACCCGAGGTGAAGGGAAGGCTGGTCGCATCCAGCGTCTTGATGCCGAGCGCATCGAGCTGCGCTTCGAAGGCATCGAGCGCACTGAAGCCGATGGTGTTGCGCACCGCGGCCTCGGCGGCGTTCGCCGGCACCGAGATCACGGTGATGGTGCCGGGCGCATCGTCGAGGGTCGCGGTGCCGGAGAGGTCGAGGAAGCGTTCGCCCTCGTTCGCGACCAGCAGCAGCTTGCCGTCCGGGCTGAAGGTGAGCTGGTCGGGCAGCACGCCGACCTCGATCGACTTGATCAGGGTGCCGGCGCCGTCATAGAGCGCGACGACGCCGTTCTTGCCGCCATCCGCGTTCTGGACGGCGACCGCGACCAGGCCGCTCCGCACCGCGACCGAGTTGACGTTGCCGTAGTCGAAGCCGGCGAGCGTCGCCGGAAGGTCGATGAAGCCGAGCTTCGCGGGCGTGCGCGGGTCGGACAGGTCGAGGATGTCGATGCGGTCGAGCTTGGCATTGGTGACATAGGCGCGGTCGGTCGTGGCATCGAAGGCGATCGATTCCGCGCCGCCTTCGCCGTCGCCGCTGACGTAGCCGCCGATCCGGGTGACGTTGAGCGCATTGGTGGCGACCGGGGTCGCGACCGAGCCCTGCAGCGATTCCGCCTGCGCCAGGATGGCGATGCCGCCGATCACCGTCGTGGCGGGCGCGTCATCATCGGTGACGGTGCCGGCCGCCTGGCGCGTATTGGCGCCGAGCGTCGCGGTCAGGGTGAAGGCCTGGTCGTTACCGAGGATGGTGTCCTGCGCGGCCACCGCCTGGAAGCTGGCGCTGGTGGCGCCGGCCGGGACGGTGATGGTGGCGGGAACGCCGGTCAGCGCATCGGCACCGACGGTCTCCGCGATGGTGACGACCGTGTCGGCGGTCGCGGCGGCCGACAGCGTCGCGGTGAAGGTGAAGGTCGCACCTTCCGGCTTCTCGGCGGCGTCGACGGTGAGGCTCGCGAGCGTCGGCGCAGCCGGGGCCGCGATGGTGAAGGCCACGCCCGACAGCGGGGTATTGGTCAGGAAGGGCGCATCCGGGGCTATCCCATCGGCGCTCTGATCGCCAGAGGCGTCCTGGGCGATCCAGTTGCCCGCCGCGTTGAACGCGGCAAGCGCCGCGTCGCGGCTGGCGAAGCTGGCGCCGCCGGTCGCCGGCACGTAGACCGCGACATCGGCGCCGCCGGTGCCGGGAAGGACGAGGGCGCTGGTGCCCGCGACGAGGCCGGTGCCGGCCAGGAGGCCGCTGGTGGTGGCACCACTGAAGCCGCCATTGTTGTTGGTGACGGCGGCAAGGAAGGTTTCGGGGGCGGTCTCGGATGTGCCCACGAAGGCGAAGACCGCTTCGCCGGAATTGCCGAGTGCGACGTTGCCGCCGCTGATCGCGCCGATGTTGGCGGTGCGCGCGCCGCCGTCGCTGATCCGCACCAGCTCGATCACCGTGCCGGCCGGCAGGTCGGTCACGCCGTTGGTCCAGGTCAGCGCGCCTTCGCCGGTGTTGAAGGCGCCGCCCGCGCCGACGCCCAAGCCGTTCCACTCATTGTCGCTGAAGCGGATGACGGTGCCGGCCGGGATGGCATCGACGGCAATGAAGGCGAAGCCATCATCGCCATCCGCATTGAAGCCGACGAAGGCGATGCTGCCGTTGGTGAGAGCCATGTGACCGTTGCCCCTGAGCACGAAACCGGGGCGTCTTATCGGGACGGTTCAGGCTTAACGTCCTGTTCATCTTCATGGCAATCGGATGAAATAGGCGACATCAAGCAGTATTGTGTGACGGCGCCTGAGAGGGTCTCCGCCTGCTGGCAACCGGCCGGCAGCACGATCGCGGCGCCGGGAAGGGCGGGCGGCAGGCGGTTGGTGCGGGCATCGCCAGGGTCTGTTCAGGTGGTGCTTGCCGGTCCGAACGATCATCCCCGGACAGCTTCGGGCCGGCCGCCCTGCCGCACGCAGGCGTGCCGAGCTTGAGCGCGTGGCCGCGGCAACGGCGCCGGATACGCTGCATTCACCCTGCGATGCTCCCGTTCCCTGGTTCTCCCCCCGAGGAGCATCGGCGTTCCCCCAACTGGCCCGCCACGTTTCGACGTGGCGGGCCGATTTTTACGTGCCGGCAAGCTTCACCTGCGTAGTTTCGCCGCGTGCGAAGAGAGCTGCCGATGCGTCTGATCCGTTCCATCCACGGCCGGTTGAGCCTGGGTTTCCTGCTGGTCGCCCTGTTCTCCTGCCTGGGCCTTTCCGCCTGGTCCTGGCAACAGATGGAGCAGCGGCAGGCCGCCGCTGCCGCCGCCGCGCTGCAGGCTGGGCAGTCCGCCCTCGACCGCGCCCTTGCGCTCGAGCAGCAGCGGCAGCTTTCCATTGCGCGCAGCCTCGCCGGGTTCGAGCCGGTGGTGCGCGCCGCGGCCGCCGGCGATCGTGCACGGGCGCTCGAGTTGCTGATGCCGAGCTTCCAGGCGTTGTTGCGCGGCGGCGATGCCACCAATGTCTCGATCGTGCTGCCGAACGGCATCATCCTCCTGCGCGCCCACCAGCCGACGAGCTTCGGAGACGACGTGAGCGCCCGCCGCCAGGACATGATGGCGGCGATCCGCGACAACCGGGAGAGCTCCGGCGTCGAGCAACTGCCCGCGGGACCCGGCGTCGCCGCGCTCGTGCCGCTGCGTCAGGACGGCCGGGTGATCGGCGTGCTGAATGTCAGCACGGTCTTCAACGCCGGCCAGCTCAACCGCATCCGCAGCGAGACCGGGCTCGAGCTCGCGATGCACGTCGTTCGCCCCGACGGCATCCGTTTGGCAGGTGCGACCGAAGGCCATCGCCGCATGGCCAGCGAGGAGGAATTGCGGACCGCCTTCGGCGGCACGCCGGTCTCCCGGGACGGTACCGTCGAAGGCCGCCCGACGATGCTCCGGCTCGAACCGCTCCGTAACTCCACCGGTCAGGCGCTGGCGATCGCCGAGATACTGCTCGACCGCAGCGCAGCGGAAGCCGAGGCGGCGCGGGAGCGGCTTTGGCTGGCCGGGCTCGCCGCCGCGGCACTGCTCGCGTCCTTGCTGATCGCCTGGCTGCTCGGCCGGTCGATCGCGCGGCCGATCTCCCGCATGACGGCCGCCATGACCGGGCTGGCGGAGGGCAAGCTCAACACCGCGATCCCGCATCGCGACGCGCGCGACGAGATCGGGGCGATGGCGCAGGCCGTGCAGGTCTTCAAGGAGAATGCGATCGCGATGCGCGGCGCGACGGCGGAGCGGGAGGCACTCGCGAAGCAGGCGGAAGCCGACAAGTCGGCCGCGATGCGGGCGCTGGCGGATGCCTTCGAAGGCTCGGTCGGCGGCATCGTCGGCGGCGTGTCCTCGGCAGCGGAGACGATGCAGGGCGCCGCCCGGTCACTGAGCGCGACGGCGGAGGATGCGAACCGGCGCGCGGCGCTGGTCAGCGCGGCGACCGGGGAATCCTCCGGCAACATGCGCATGGTCGCCGCGGCGACCGAGGAACTGGCTTCGAGCGTCGATGAGATCGCGCGCCAGGTTGGCCTGTCCTCCGAGATCGCCGGCCGCTCGGTCGAGCAGGCACGGGCGACCGACGGCAAGGTCCAGGGGCTGAGCGCGGCGGCGGCCGAGATCGGCAGCGTCGTGCGCCTGATCAGCGACATCGCGAGCCGCACGAACCTTCTGGCGCTGAACGCGACGATCGAGGCGGCGCGTGCCGGCGAAGCGGGCAAGGGCTTCGCGGTCGTCGCTTCGGAGGTGAAGACGCTGGCGACGCAAACCGCCCGCGCGACCGAGGAGATCGGCGTCAAGGTTGCGGAGATGCAGGGCGCCACGGCGGAATCCGTCGCAGCGCTGCGGGCGATCGGCGAGACCATCCTGGAGATGAGCCGGATCGCCGGCGGCATTGCCGCCGCCGTCGAGGAGCAGGGCGCCGCCACGCGGGAGATCGCACGCAACGTCCAGAAGGCGGCAGACGGCACGGAGCGGGTGTCCGAGAACATCGCCGGCGTCACCGCCGCCTCCGGCGAGACCGGCACCGCGGCCGCCGGCATGCTCGGCGCGTCCTCGGCGCTCGCGGATCAGGCGACCGCGCTGCGGCACGAGGTCGGCGCCTTCCTGGCGCGGGTGCGCAGCGCCTGAACCCCAGCGCCGCCCGGCGGATCTGCATACGCCGAAGGCATCGCGACGCCGGTTGCGCCGAGCAATTGAGCGCACACATCTTGTGTGCGCTACGAGAGAAGTATTGACCTGGAAGGCTGCGGAGCCGGCCACCATAGTCCGCGCATGACGACCGAGCGCGCGATCACCCACGGGCTGTTCCACGTCGCCATCAAGACCGCCGACCTCGATCGCTCGGTCGGATTCTGGACCCGGATCATCGGTCTGCGCCCGGTGGCGCGGCCGGATTTCGGCTATCCCGGTGCCTGGCTCGGCTGCCCGCAGCCGGGCGGCAGCGCGATCGTGCATCTCTATGCCGGCGGCCCGGTCTTCGGCACCGCGGCGGCGCCGCGCCCCGCCGCGATCGGCGCCGGCGCCATCGACCACGTGTCGCTGTCCTGCACCGGCTGGGTCGCCATGCTGGCGCGGCTGCGCGCCGCCCGGCTCGACTGGCGCGAATTCCTCGTCCCCGGCACCACGCTCTGGCAGATCTTCGTCCACGATCCGTCCGGCGTGCAGCTTGAGCTGACCTTCGCGGGCGAGGCCGAGGCCGGGCCGCCGCCGGACATGTCGCCCGCCCGGGTGTACCGCGCGGGCGAGGATTTCTTCGATGCCGCAGCCTACCCCGATGCCGCGGCCTTCGCGGATCTGCCGGCATGACCGCCGCGGCGCGGCGCGGCCGCATCCCGGCCGGACGGCTGGCGTCGTCCGATCGGCCCCGCCGCCCCGGGGATCCCTGCCCACCGTCCGTCCAGGAGCTTCCGCATGACCTCCGCGCGCATGTCGGCGCCGGGCGACGCGCCGCCGGTCGCGGTCCCGGTGCGGAGCCCCGGCCCGCGTCGCGCGCCTGACGGGCGTCGCGACGCGCGCATCGCCGCGCTGGCCGCGGCCGAAGCCCGGCGCCGGCGGCTGCAGCGCCTGCTGCCATGGCTGGTCGGTGCCGCCGCGCTGCTGATCTGGGAAGCGGCCTGCGCGGCCTTCGCGATCCCGCTGTTCATCCTGCCGCCGCCGAGCGCGGTCGCGGCCAGCATCGTGAAATGGTGGAGCCCGCTGCTCGCCAACGCGGCGCAGACCCTGACCACGACGCTCGCGGGTTTCGCCGTCGCCATCGTCGTCGGGCTGGGGATGGGCGTGCTGATCGGCTCCAGCCGCCTGCTCTACCACGGGCTCTATCCGCTGATCATCGGCTTCGAATCCGTGCCCAAGGTCGCGGTGGTGCCGCTGCTGGTGATCTGGTTCGGCATCGGCACCATCCCCGCGATCATCACCTCCTTCCTGATGGCCTTCTTCCCGATCATGGTGAACGTCTCGGCCGGCATCGCGACGATGGAGCCGGAGCTGCGCGACGTGCTGCGCTCGCTCGGCGCGCGCCCGCGCGACATCATCCTGAAGGTCGGGCTGCCGCGCTCGATGCCGTATTTCTTCGCCTCCCTGAAGGTCGCGATCACCGTCTCCTTCGTCGGCTCGATCATCTCCGAGACGATCGGCGCCAATACCGGCATCGGCCACCTGATCATGCTGGCCAGCTCGCGCTTCGACGTGGCGCTGGTCTTCGCCGGCCTGCTGGCGACCGCGACCATGGGGATCGCGATGTACGGCGTCGCCGGTGCGGTCGAGCGCCGCATGACCCGATGGGCCACCCCCTGACCGCCACCGCCTTCCGTCGAGGAGAACGACCATGCCGATGACCCGTCGCCATTGGCTGCAAGCTTCGGCCGCCGCGCCGTTCCTGGGGCTGCCGCTCCGCGCCGCCGCGCAGGCGCCGTCCCGGATGCGCTTCACCCTGGACTGGGCGCGCCAGGGTCCCAACGCCTATGTCGACATGGGCCGCCTCAAGGGCTTCTTCCGCGACGCCGGCGTCGACGTGACGGTCGATCGCGGCTTCGGCTCCGGCCGGGTGCCGACCGATGTCGCCGCCGGCGCCTACGACATGGGGCAGGCCGATATCGGCCCGGTCATCAAGTTCATGGCGGAGAACCCGAGCGCCGACCTGGTGATCGTCGGCATCTGGGGCGACCGGTCGCTGATGTCGGTGACGGTGCGTGCCGACGGCCCGATCCGGGTGCCGAAGGATCTGGAGGGCAAGACGCTGGCGGCGCCGGATTCGGATGCCGGGCGGCAGATCTTCCCGGCCTTCGCGCGCGCCGCCGGCATCGATCCGGCACGCATCGGCTGGCTCACCGTCAGCTCGGAGCTGCGCGAGCCGATGCTGGTGCAGCGGCGGGCCGACGGCATCACCGGCGCCTTCACCTCGACCGGCATGTCGCTGAAGGCGCTCGGGATGGATCTCCCGCAGCAGCGGGTCATGTTCTACCGCGACCATGGCGTCGAGCTGCTGGGCTATTGCTACCTGACGACGCAGCGCTACCTGGCGGCCAACCCGGCGGCGGTGCGCGGGGCGCTCGCGGCGCTCTATCGCTCGCTCATCCACGCGAACCGCAACCGGGCGGAGAGCATCGCCGCACTGCGCACGGTGGAGCCGCTGACCGACGTCGCGATCGAGACCGAGCGGCAGGCGATCGCCTTCGACCAGCACATGATCTCCGACCACGTGATGCAGAACGGGCTTTCGGTGGTCGATCCGGCGCGGCTCGAACGCGTGCTGCGGACGATCGAAGGCGCCTATGGCCTGCCGCCGTCGCTGACCCCGGCGCGGGTCTACACCGATGCCTTCCTGCCGCCGATCGGCGAGCGCCGCCTGTGAGCGGCGGGCCGTCGCTGGGGATGCTCGCGGTGCAGCCGGCGACGGCGACGGCCCTCGCCCCCTATGGCAGGCTGCTGGAGCCGGAGGCGGATGGCGTGCCCTTCGCGGCCGCCGGCGGGCTCGATCTCGGGCGCGGCACCCCGCGCTTCTACCTCATGCGGCTGCCCCGCCGGCCGCTGCTGGTCGACCGCATCACCCGGCATCGCCAGGTGACGCAATGCCTGGCAGCCCTGGAGGGGGAGGCCTGGATGCTGGTGCTGGCGCCGCCCGGCGCGGCCGATGACCCGGCCGCCGTCCCGGATTGCCGGCAGCTCGCCGCCTTCCGCTTCAGCGGGCGGCAGGCGGTGATCCTGCATCGCGGCACCTGGCACGCGGGCCCGCTCTTCGCCGCGGCCGAGGCGGATTTCGTCAACCTGGAACTGGCCGACACCAACCAGGTCGACCACCACACCCTGCCCCTCGATCGGCCCTATGCGCTGGCGATGCCGGACGCCGAGGTCAGGGGGTCAGCGCTGCCGACAGCGTCTCGCTGAAGGAGAGTGCCGCGATCGGCAGCATGCGGCTGGTGCGGCATGCCAGCACCAGGCGGTTCTGCGCCAGGGTACGGTCGCTGAGCGGGATCGCCACCAACTCCCCGTGGCGAACCTCGCGCAAGGTGCCGATCTGGAACTGGAAGCTGATCGCCCCGGTCGCCAGGGTGAATTCCTTCATGGTCTGCATGGCATTGGCCTCGAGGGCGACGTCGAGGCGGAGCCGCCCGCGGGCCAGCACCGCATCGATCATGCGGCGGCTGTTGAAGGCCGGATCGCCGAGCGTCACCACATGACCCTGGCAATCCGACAGCCGCAGGCTGGCGGCCCCGGCCAGGGGATGGTCGGGCCGCATCATCGCGCAGAGCGGCTGGCGCATGGAGGCGATGACCTTCAGCGCCTCCGAGGGCGGCGGATCATGGGCGAGAACCAGATCGACCTCATCCTCCAGCAGGGCCGCCACCAGGGCGCTGGTCACCGCGGTGCGAAGCTGGAACTGCACGCGCGGATGCTGTTCGCGGTAGCGTGCGATCGCTCCGGGCATGAGGTCGGAGGCGACGGATTCGGCGCAGCCGATGCGCACCACGCCACGCACCAGGCCCCGCAGCTGCTCGATCTGCGACGCTGCGGAGCGGAGGTCGGCCATGCCGCGACGGATGGCGTCGAGCAGCACCTCGCCGGCGGCGGTCAGCCGCACGCCGCGCGGCAGCCGTTCGAACAATGGGGTGCCGAGGTCCCGCTCGATCTCGATGATCTTGCGGTTCAGCGCGGTCGAGGCGACGCTGAGCGCATCCGCCGCCTTCCGGATGGAACCGGTGCGGGCGACCATGTCGATATAGATGTAGTGACGGGGCGGATGCAGCATCGCGGAGTTCCGAAGCGGCGCCGGAGCAATGGCGCCATCGGTCCTGGCTCGCTGTCAATCGTCCCGGCATCGCCGCTCAGCCGATCGCCGAGGGATGCCGGGCCAACGCCGTGACCCGGACCTCCATGTAGGGAAACAGCGGCAGGCCGGAGAGCAGCGCGTGCAGCTCATCCGCATCGGCAACGTCGAAGATCGAGATGTTGGCGTAGCGGCCGGCCACCCGCCAGAGATGCGGCCACTTGCCCTGGCGCTGGATATCCTGCGCGCGGGCCTTCTCCCGCGCCTTCAGGTCGTCCGCCTCGGCGGACGGCATGTCGGGCGGCAGGCGCACCTCCATGGCGACGTGGAACAGCATGCGGGTCCTCCACTCTCGGGTGATCAGGTGCCGGGCGGCACCGCGGTTTCGCGCATCACCGCCTCCGGCGTGCGATAGGCTTCGGCCATCGCGCGCTCCTCCGGCGTCGCGCGGCGCGCCTGCATATAGGCGCCGAGCCGTCGCGCGTGATGGACGATGTGGCGCCCCGCCGGCGCCCGCAGCGCGTCCCAGGCGCGGAGTGCTGCCGGGATGTCGGCCTCCGTCGCCAGCGCATCGGCCAGCGCTTCCGCATCCTCGGCCGCCTTGGTGACGCCCATGCCGCAATGCGGGCGCGCGACGAAGGCGGCATCGCCCAGGATCGCGATCCGCCCTTGCGCCATCGACGGCACGTCAAGGTCCATGATCGGCTGGAAGAAGGGTTGTGGCGCCGCGCGCACCACCTCGGCGAAGGCGGGCGCCAGCAGCCTGTCGGCATCGGCGCGCATCCCGGCGACCAGCTCGGGTCGGATGCGCTGCGGCGGGATGCCGTCGGCATGCACGCGGCTTTCGGTATCGGTCTGCATTCGCGACAGCTCGGTCGCGGCATCCGCCGGGCGGTACCAGACGAAATTGTAGCGCCGCCGCCCGGGCGTCACGTCGTCATCGGCGCCGGCCACCGGATAGCCGAGCATCTGCTCACCTTCCGGCAGGCTGAAGGCGAAATGCCCGAACAGTGCCGCATGTGCCGCTGGTGACAGCGCCGCTTCCTCGGCGAGGCCGCGCCAGGCGACGTAGCCCGCGTATTGCGGCTGCACCCCCGGCAGCAGCAGACCGCGGAGCGTGGAGCGGATGCCGTCCGCCGCGACGACGAGGTCCGCCTGCGCACGCGATCCATCGGCGAAGCCGATCTCGACACCTGCCTCATCCTGCGCGAGCGCCACCGCGGCGGATGCGCGGCGGATGCGCGCTTCGCCGAAGGCCGCTTCCAGCAGCGCGTGCAGCCGCGACCAGCTGGTCAGCACCTGCGGCAACGGCCGTTCCGCCGCGATGCCGCCACCCCGGCTGAGCACCCGCCGTCCCGGCACGGCAACGCCGAGCGGTGCATCGGAGGGCACGCCGGCGCGCGCCAGCGCCCGGACCAGCGCCGGATGGGTGACGATGCCGGCACCGCGACCCGACAGCGGCCCGGCGGCGCGTTCGGCCACCGTCACCGCCCAGCCGGCGCGCGCCAGGATGTTGGCGGCGAACAGCCCGCCGATCGACCCGCCGACGACGAGCGCGGTCGGCATCAGCCCTGTGGGCTCTCCGCATAGGGATAGTTCAGCTCGATGGTGACGCCGTTCGGATCCTCGACGAAGACCTGGTGCAGCCCGAGGCTCGGCACCGTGCGGTCGCGCCAGGCGACGCCATGCGCGCGCAGCCGCGCATGCATGTCGGCGAGGTCGGTCGCGGTGAAGGCGATGTGGTCGATGGTGCCGGTGCCGGTCATGCTCTCGGCCCCGCGGTCGCCGAGATACGCGCGCAGACCCTCCGGATCATCGGGATCGATGCCGACGATATGCACCACCGCGGCGCCGTCGCGGTACATCCAGGCACCGGGGAAGGGGAAGGGTGGCCGGTCCCCTTCGACCAGGCCCATGATGTCGGCATAGAAGCGCCGCGTTTCCTCGAGCTTCACGGTCCGGATCGAGCAGTGGTCGAGGCGCGTGAGCGGCATGGCGTTTCCCCCGTCGATGATCATGCGATCACCGGAAAAGGCTAGGCGTGCGCCGGGACCCGGGTCAAGCGGGACGCCGCGAGGCTGCGGAAGCCGCCCAGGAACATCCGCACCTGCTGCTCCGCCAGCGCTTCGAGTGGCATCGGCATGCGCATGTCGAACACGGATTGTCGGACGCCGAGATAGACCAGGCTGCCGTGCAGGCCCCAGACCATCTCCAGCTCCGCCTCGGTCGCCGGTTCCTCGGGCAGGCCCATATCCGCGCGCAGCATGGCGACCACCGGGCGGAAGACGCGGCCGCGCAGCATGCGGATGAAGCGGGCCGGGATGTCGTAGCCGCGCAGCCCGGACAGCAGGAACAGCCGGATCCATTGACGCTGCAGGATCACCCGCACGTAGTCGGCGTAGAAGGCGCTGATGCGTGCATCCGCCGGCCCCTCGCCATTCAGCAGCGCGTCCCATTCCGGCCGCCAGCTGCGCTCGAAGGCATGCTCGTAGACGCGGTCGACCAGCGCTTCCTTGGTCGGAAAGTAGCGATACAGCAGCGGCTGGCTGATGCCGATCCGCTGCGCGAGCTCGCGGGTGGTGCCGCCGAAACCGGCTTCGGCGAAATAGGCGGTGGCGGCGACGACGATCGCCGCTTCCCGCTCGGTCGGTTTCATCCTGGGCATCGGTGGCGAATCCGGTTGATCTTATTGATCGCTTGCTTACTGTGACACGCAAGCGGCGCGCCACGCAGCGCGTTGTCATATTGGGGAAACGGTCCGGGTGAAAGCCGCGGCTTTTTCGTACCTTCGCGCGCGCAGCACGGCGGAGGTGTTCGATGCCCTCGCCCGCCATGGCGCGGATGCGCGCATCCTGGCCGGCGGGCAGAGCCTGCTCGCCGCCCTCAACCTCCGCCTCGCCGAACCGAAGCTGCTCGTCGACATCACCGGGCTGGCGGAGCTGCGCGGCATCGAAGCGATCCCCGGCGGCGTCCGCATCGGGGCGCTCGCCCGGCATGCGGAGATCCTGCGCTCCGAGCTGGTGGCGCGGCAGGTGCCGCTGCTCGCCGAAGCGGTGCCGCATGTCGCGCACGCCGCGATCCGCAACCGCGGCACCATCGGCGGCAGCCTGGCGCTCTCCGACCCCGCCGCGGAATACCCGGCGGTGGCGCTCGTCGCCGATGCCGTCCTGCACCTGCACGGGCCCGGCGGCCGCCGCGACGTGCCCGCTGCCCAGTTCTTCCGTGGCCTGTATGAAACCGCACTGGCGCCGGACGAGCTGCTGGAAGCGGTGACCTTCCCGGCACCGCCCGCAGGTGCCCGTCACGCCTTCCTGGAGCTCGCGCGGCGGCACGGCGACTATGCGCTGATCGGCGTGGCAGCCAGGGCGGAGCTCCGCGACGGGCGCGTCGCCGGCCTCCGCGCCGCCTTCGTCAATGGCGGCGCCGCGCCGGTGCTGGCCGCCGCCGCTTCATCCGCAGCCGAAGGCCTGCCGCCCACCGAGGCGGCGGAGGCCGCGGCGGCGGTGCTCGATCGGGACCTCGACCCGCCCTCCGACCATCAGGCGAGCGGCGCGACCCGGCTGCATCTCGGCCGCGTGCTGCTGCGCCGCGCGCTGGCGCGGATCGGGGGCGCTGCATGACCGAGGTGGCGCTGCGGCTCATGGTGAACGGCGAAGCGGTGGAAGCGCGGGTGCCGGCGCGCCTGCACCTGATCGACTTCCTGCGCGACCGCCTCGACCTCACCGGCAGCCATGCCGGCTGCGAGCACGGCGTCTGCGGCGCCTGCACCATCCGCCTCGACGGCGATGCGGTGCGCGGCTGCCTGGTGCTCGCCGTCGCCTGCGAAGGGGCCGAGGTCTGGACCATCGAGGGCCTGACCGAGAGCGGCGAGATCGCGGCCCTGCAGGACGCCTTCCGCCTGCGGAACGCGCTGCAATGCGGCTTCTGTACCCCCGGGATGCTCGTCGCCGCGGCGGAGCTGCTGCGCGACGTGCCGCGCCCGTCGCGCGCCCAGATCCGCGAGCACATGAGCGGCAACTACTGCCGCTGTACCGGCTACCAGGCGATCGTCGACGCGATCGAGGCCGCGGCCGCGACGTTTTCCGCGCGCGCGGAGAATGCAGGATGAACGCCTCTCCCCTCTCCGAGCAGGACCGTCCGAACAGCTATATCGGCCGCAGCGTGCCGCGGCCGAACGCCGCGCGCCTGGTCACGGGCCAGGGCCGCTACGTCGACGACCTGCGCGCGCCGCGCATGCTGCACGCGGCCTTCCTCCGCTCCCCGCACGCGCATGCCCGCATCCTCGCGATCCGGACGGACGCGGCGCGCGCCATGCCGGGCGTCGCCGCGGTCATGACGCGGTCGGACATGGATGCTGTCTGCACGCCCTGGGTCGGCGTGCTCGCGCATTTCGCCGGTTTGAAATCGGCCCCGCAAGGCCCGCTCGCCGGCGACCGCGCGGTCTGGCAGGGGGAGCCGGTGGTGCTGGTCTGCGCCCGCAGCCGCGCCGAGGCGGAAGACGCCGCAGCCGTCATCGAGGTCGACTGGGACCCGCTGGAGCCGCTGCCGCCGCTCGCCGCCGCCTTCGATGCGCCGCCGCTGCATCCGGCATTGCAGGACAACCTGGCCTTCACCCGCAGCGTCGATGTCGGCGGCGGCGAGGCCGGCTTCGCGGCGGCGGACAGCATCGTCGTCGCCGCCGATTTCCGCACCGGCCGCCACACCGGCGTCACGCTGGAGCCGCGCGCGATCATGGCCGAATGGCACCGGGGGGAGGAGCGGCTGACCGTCCACCACTCCTTCCAGGCGCCGCACATGATGCGGGAGGTACTGGCCAGGCACCTGTCGCTGGCGGAGGCGCAGGTCCGCGTGCTGTGCCACGACGTCGGCGGCTCCTTCGGCATCAAGGTGCATATCTACCCGGACGAGATGGCGGTCTGCGCGGCGGCGCGCATCCTCGGCCGCCCGGTGAAGTTCATCGCCGACCGCCTCGAGAGTTTCACCAGCGACATCCACTGCCGGGACCACGCCGTGTCGGCTCGGCTGGCGGTCGGACCCGACGGGCGGCTGCGCGCGCTCGAGATGGATGACGTCACCGGCATCGGGCCCTACTCGGTCTATCCGCGCACCTCAGCGGTCGAAGGCAACCAGGTCGTGAACCTGACCGGGTCCTGGTACGCGCTGCCGGCCTATAGGGCAAAACTGCGCGTCGCCTTCCAGACCCGCACGCCGACCTGCCAGTACCGCGCGGTCGGCCATCCGGTCGCGGTCGCGGTCACCGAAGGGCTGATGGATCTGGCGGCGGAGGCGCTGGGCATGGATCCGGCCGAGCTCCGCCGCATCAACCTGCTGTCGGACGATGCCTATCCGCACACCTCGCCGGCCGGGCTGAGATTCGAGGCGCTGTCGCTCCGCGGCTCCTTCGACAAGCTGCTGGAGCTGATGGATTACGAAGCGCTGCGCCGGGACCAGGCGGCGGCCCGCGCACGCGGCGTTCATCGCGGCATCGGGCTCGCCTGCTTCGTGGAGCTGACCAATCCCGGCCCCGCCTTCTACGGCGTCGGCGGCGCGCCGATCAGCGCCCAGGACGGCACCATGGTCCGCCTCGATCCCGGCGGCACGGTGACGGTCGCGAGCAGCGTGACCGAGCAGGGGCAGGGAACGGAGGCGGTGCTGGCGCAGGTCGTCGCGCACCAGCTCTCGATCCCGATCGGACATGTCCGCGTGGTGACCGGCGACACCGAGCGCACGCCCTATGGCGGCGGCACCTGGGCCAGCCGCGGCGCCGGAATCGGCGGCGAAAGCGCGCTGCAGGCGGCCCGCGCCCTGAAGGCCAACATCCTGGCCCTCGCCGCGACCGTGCTGCAGGCCGATGCCACGACGCTCGACCTTCGCGACGGCCAGGTGATCGATGCCGCGGGCACGCCCCGCATGCCGCTCACGGAAGTGGGCCGGCTCGGCTATTTCCGCATCGACCTGCTGCCGCCGGGCTTCCAGCCGGAGCTTTCGGTGATCCGCCACTGGCTGCCGCGGCAATACCCCTTCGCCTTCACCAACGGCGCCCAGGCCAGCTACCTGGAAGTCGATCCGGAGACCGGCTTCGTCACCCTGCTCGGGCATTGGGTGGTCGAGGATTGCGGCACGGTGATCAACCCGCTGCTGGTCGACGAGCAGATCCGCGGCGGCGTCGTGCAGGGGATCGGCGCGGCGCTGCTGGAGGAATGCCTCTACGACGAGCGCGACAACCTGCTGACCGGCAGCATGGCGGATTACCTGGTGCCGATGATGGCTGAGATGCCGGACATCGTCGTCGCCCATGTCGAGACGCCGACCAGGGAAAGCGTGCTCGGCGCCAAGGGCGCGGGCGAGGCGGGCACCGCCGGCGCGCCGGCCGCCGTGATGAACGCGATCAACGATGCGCTGCGCCCGCTGGGCGCGGCCCCGATCCAGCAGCAGCCGACGACGCCCGAGCGCATCCTGCGGGCGCTCGGGCGCGTGTGATGCAACGACAATGGGGGTAGTGAGAGCCATGAAGCGTCGCGACATCCTGCTTGGCAGCCTCGGCGGCGCGCTGGCGGCGCCGCCGCTGCTCCGCGCCCAGGGCACGGCCCCGATCCGCATCGGCTTCCCGGTGCCGCTCACCGGCGCCTTCGGCGCGGAAGCCCAGGACCAGGTGCGCGCGGCGGAAGTCGCGGTCCGCGAGTTCAACGAAGCCGGCGGCCTCGGCGGCCGCATGGCGGAGCTGCTGGTCCGCGACGACCGGCTGAACCCCGGCGAGGCGGCGACCCGCACGCTCGAACTGATCGAGAGCGACCGGGTGAACTTCATCGTGGGCGGGCTCTCGGCCGCGGTGCAGCTCGCGGTCAACAACGTGACCAAGCAACGCGGCGTGATCTTCAACTCGATCAGCCAGTCGGACGCGATCGGCGAACGCAGCGACTGGTCGCGCTTCACCTTCCACGAGGCGCTCAATCCGCACATGACGGCTGGCGCGGTCGGGCGCTATGCCTTCGCCCGCTTCGGCAAGCGCGTCGCCTTCCTCAGCGCCGACTACGCCTACGGGCATGAGATGGTGCGCGGCTTCCAGACCGCCGGCCGCGCCTTCGGCATCGAGACGGTCGCCGATATCCGCCACCCGCTCGGCGCGACCGATTTCTCGGCCTTCCTGCCGCGCTTGCAGGCGCTGCGACCCGATATCCTCTTCCTGTGCAATTTCGGCCGCGACCAGCAGATCTGCATCCGCCAGGCGACCGATTTCGGCCTGAAGCGCTCGACCAAGCTCGTCTCGCCCATACTGCTCCTGACCGCGCGGCTCGCCGGCGGCTCGGGGCCGTTCCAGGGCGTGATCGGCGGCACCTCCTTCTACTGGAAGCTCGAGGACCGGCTGCCCTCGGCCAGGCGTTTCAACGACCGCTTCCGCGCCCAGCATGGCGGCAGGGTGCCGAGCGACTACGGGGCACTCGGCTATGGCGGCGTGCGCACCGTGCTGGAAGCGGCGAAGGCGGCCGGGACGGTCGAGACCGGCCGCGTGATCGAGGCGATGCGCTCGCTCCGCTACGACTACTACAAGGGCCCGCAATACTATCGCGGCTGCGACCACCAATCGGTGCAGTCGGTGCTGGTGATCGAGAGCAAGGCCACGGCGCGCGACGACACCGACGTCTTCGACATCCTGCACACCGAGGATCCGTCCGAGGAGAATCTCCGCTCCTGCGCGGAACTCGGCCACACCTGATGCTCGGCTTCCCGCCCGACCTCCTGCTGCTGCAAGCCTTCACCGGGCTCGCCCTCGGCGCAGTCTACGTGCTGCTCGCGGTCGGGCTGTCGCTGATCTTCGGCATGCTGACGGTGGTGAACTTCGCCCATGGCGCCTTCTTCATGCTGGGCGCCTATATGGGCGTCTTCCTGCTGGCTGCCGGCGGCAATTTCTGGCTCTGCCTGATCGGCGTGCCGCTGCTGGTGGGCGCGATCGGCCTGGTGGTCGAACGCTTCCTGGTCCGCCGCCTCTATGGCGGGCATATCGACGATCCGCTGCTGCTGACCTTCGGCCTGACCTACATCTTCGTGGAGCTGGTGCGCATCATCTGGGGCAAGCAGGCGCTGCCCTTCGACACGCCGGAGGCCTTGCAGGGCGCGGTCGATATCGGCATCGGCTACTTCCCGCTGTATCGGCTGTTCGTGATCGGCGTCACCGCCCTGGTCCTGGCGGGGCTCTGGCTCTTCCTCGAACGCACGCGCTATGGGCTGATCATCCGCGCCGGGGCGCGGGATCCGGTGATCGTCCGGGTGCTCGGCATCGATGTCGGGCGCGTCTGGCTGCTGGTCTTCGGCCTCGGCACCGGGATCGCGGGGCTGGCCGGCGTGCTCGCGGCCCCCTTGCAAGGCGTGGCGCCGGAGATGGGGACGACGGTGCTGGCGGAAGCCTTCGTCGTCACCGTGGTCGGCGGCATGGGCAGCCTGGTCGGCGGCATCGCGGCCGGGCTCCTGGTCGGCGTGACGGTGACGATGACCGCGCTGCTGCTGCCGGAGATGGCCAAGGTCTCGATGTTCCTGCTGATGGCGGTCGTGCTGCTGCTGCGGCCGCAGGGCCTGTTCGGCCGGCCGGGGCTGATGTCGTGAAGGCCATCGCAGCGCGTCTCGCGCGCCATCCGGTGGCGGCGGCGGGGCTGTTCCTGGCGCTGCTGCCGCTGGTGACCCCTTACACTGCGCTCGCGATCATGATCCTGGTCTACGGGCTGTATGCGCTCGGCTTCAACATCATGTACGGGCAGGTCGGCCTGCTCTCCTTCGGGCATTCGGCGCTGCTCGGCGGCGGCGCCTATGTCTGCGGCATCGCGCTGATCCGCTTCGGCGTGCCCTGGTGGAGTGCCATCCTGCTCGGCACCTTGGGCGGCACGCTGATCGCCTTCGTCATGGGGGCGCTCGCGGTCCGCACCCGCGGCATCTACTTCGCCATGGTGACGCTGGCGCTCAGCCAGATCGTCTATTTCGGCTTCTACCAGGCGGAGGCCTGGACCGGCGGCGAGAACGGGCTGCGCGGCGTCAATCTCTCGGCCATCCGGCTACCCGGCCTCACGCTCGACTTCACCGACCCGACGACGCGCTACGTCGTGGTCGCCCTCTGGGTCTGGCTCGCGATCTGGCTGCTCGCACGCATCCAGGACAGCGCCTTCGGCGCGGCGATGCTGGCGGTCCGGGAGAACGAGGCCCGCGCCCGCGCCTGCGGCTTCGACGTGCGGCTGGTGCGGCTGCAGGCGATGACGCTCTCCGGCGCGTTCTGCGGCCTGGCCGGCGCGCTGCTCGCGCTGCATCTCTCGATCGTGCCGATCGAGACGCTGCACTACACCACCAGCGGCCAGGCGGTGATGATGGCGATCCTCGGCGGCTCCGGCACCTTCTTCGGGCCCTTCGTCGGCGCCGCGGCATTCCTGATGGTCGAAAGCGTGGTCAGCACCCGGACCGAGCACTGGCCGCTCGTCGTCGGCATCGTCTTCGTGGCCTTCATCCTGCTGGCCCGTCAGGGCCTCTGGGGCACGCTGGTGGCGCGTCTCCGATGAACACGGAGATCCTGGCCGTCGAGGGCCTCGGCATGCGCTTCGGCGGGTTCCGGGCGCTCAGCGGCGTCACCGCCCGCTTCCGCACCGGCATGCTGACCAGCATCATCGGGCCGAACGGCGCCGGCAAGTCGACCTTCTTCAACCTGATCAGCGGCGCCTTCGCGCCGACCGAAGGCCGCATCGCCTTCGAAGGCCGCGACATCGCCGGCACGCCGCAGCACCGCTTCGCCGGGCTCGGCATCGCCAAATCCTTCCAGATCACCAATGTCTTCCCTGGCCTCACCGCGCGGGAGAACGTGCGCATCGCGGCGCAGGCGCTGGTCGCCCGCCACGGCATCTGGCGGCCGCGCCGCGCCCTGCCGGGCCTGGCCGAGGAGGCATCCGCGCTGCTCGCGACCGTTGGCCTCGGCCATCGTGCGGAGGCCGCGGCCGGCAGCCTGGCGCATGGCGAGCAGCGCGCGCTCGAGATCGCGATGGCGCTCGCGAGCCGGCCGCGCCTGTTGCTGCTGGACGAGCCGACCGCTGGCATGTCCCCGCAGGAGACGGTGACGGCGATGGCGCTGATCCGGCGTCTGGCGACGGAGCGCACGGTGATCCTGGTCGAGCACAAGATGAAGCTGGTGATGGGCGTCTCCGACCGGCTGCTGGTGCTGCACCATGGCGAGCTGCTGGCCGAGGGCACGCCGGACGAGATCCGCGCCCATCCCGAGGTGCGGCGCGTCTATCTCGGCGAACGGGCGCAGTGATGCTGGAGGTCGCCGGCCTCGACGCCTGGTATGGCGCCGCGCATATCCTCCAGGACGTCTCGCTGACGGTCGCCGCCGGTGAGATCGTCTGCCTGATCGGCCACAACGGCGCCGGCAAGACGACGACCTTGAAGTCGATCATGGGCCTGGTGCCGCGGAGTGCCGGCATGGTGGGCTTCGCGGGCGAGCCGCTGCTCGGCCGCCCCGCCCATGCCCGCTACGGCCTCGGCCTCGCCTACGTGCCGGAGGAGCGGCGGATCGTCCCCGGCCTGACGGTGCGGGAGAATATCCGGCTCGGCCTCGTCGCCTCGCCGCTCCGCGTGCGGGAGGCCGCGGTGATCGAACGCCTCGCGGAGACGTTCCCGCGGCTGCGCGAACGGCTCGACCAGCAGGCGTCGACCATGTCGGGCGGCGAGCAGCAGATGCTGGCGATCGCCCGCGCCGTCGCGGCGGAGCCGCGGATGGTGCTGCTCGACGAGCCGAGCGAGGGCATCATGCCGGTGCTGGTCGACGAGATGTTCGCGCTGTTCCAGGCGATGCGCGCCCAGGGCACCACGCTGCTGCTGGTCGAGCAGAACGTGGAGCTGGCGCTGGCGATCGCCGACCGCGCCTATGTCATGGACCAGGGCCGCGTCGTGCATCACTCGACCGCCGCCGCGCTGCTGGCTGACGACGCGATCCGCGAGGAGTATTGTTCGGTCTGAGGCGTCAAGCCTCGGCAAATCGGGGAAACGCATCATGGCCGACACGCTGGTCTTTCCGGGCACCGTCGAATGGACCGGCGAGAATCCCGGGATCTCGCTGAAGGAAGATCCGGCCGGGCCCTTCACCACCCTCGCCTCCTTCTTCCGCGTGATGCTCTCCCCGCATGGGCGCGGGCATGCGCTGGTGCTGATGCAGTCGCCGCAGGACGCGGCGCCGCCCGCCGACCGCGCCAATCTCTGCCTGACCGACAACGAGCCGCTGGCGCGCTGGCTGGTCGCCGAATACGTGTCGCATTTCGGCGCCTGGCGCGGCCTGCCGGGGCTGCAGGGATTGCAGGTCCGGGCGATCGACAGCGTCGCGCCGGGCGGCGATGCCCGCACCGATTACCGGGAGACGGTCCGCGCCGGCGACCTGACCGTGGCGCTCGCCTGGTCGGGCCTCGGCACGCCCTTCTGCTTCGCCCTGGCGCCCGCGCAATCGGCGACCGGACGGCACCACATGCCAAGCCTCTTCGTCGGCTGCGAGACGGCGACCGTCACCGTGAACGGCCGCGCCCGGCCGGGCGCGCCGGTGCCCCGCGACGTCGCGGGGCAGCGCATCTCGACCGCGATGCTGGCCTTCTCCGAGACCTGGATCCGCGCCTGATCAAAGCCCCGCGTAGCGCTTCAGGCCCTTGAGGTAGGTCGCCGAGGTGCCCATCGACGGCGTGCGCTTGCCGACCGCGATGATGGTCAGCTTGACGACCGGGTTGGCCGGCGTCCCGCCGGCGAGCTGCCAGATCTCCTTCATCGTCTTGCGCGATTCGGTCAGCCTGTCGCTGTAGATCCACCCCGCGCCCACGCAGCCATCGAGGTCCGACGGCACGCCGGCCGAATGGAACATCAGCTCGGCGACCTGGAGCGTCCCCGGGTTCTTCTTCGACGGCACCATCTGCTTGTGCTTGGGGATCAGCGCATAGCCCTTCTTCTCGTGCAGCATGGCGGTCGAGCCCGGATAGGTGCCCTCGTCCAGCGCCACCCGGCCGAGGCGCTCGAAGCCCTCCCAGTAATGCCCGCCGATGTGGACGATGCCGCATCGCGCGTGGAAGGTGCCTTCCGCGGACTTCTCCTCGACATAGGAATCCGTGCGTTCCCAGGTCAGCACCGCTTCGGCCATGGCCCGCTCCTTCACCTCAGAGGCGATGAAGGTGCGGCACCGGCAACCGGAACGTCAATACAATTCCGCAACGACTATCAGTGGAAGACCCGGCCTGAATCGATCACCACGGTCTGCCCGGTCATCGTCCCGGTCCGGCACATGGCGACGACCATGTCCGCGCAATCCTCCTTGTCGGCGGGCATCTTCAGCAATGCGCCGGCGGCCGAACGCTCCACCTGCTCGGGCCGCAGGTTGGCGGTGGCGCGGGTGCCTTCCAGCAGGCCGGGGGCGACGCAATTGACGAGCGTCTCCGGGGCGAGGGCGACGGCCATGCAGCGGGTCAGGTGGATCAGCCCGGCCTTGGAGACCGCATAGGCGATCGAGGATCCGGTCGGCGTCAGTCCGGCGACGGAGGCGATGTTGACGATGCGGCCGCACCCGCCCGCCTTCATCACCGGCGCCACCGCCTTGGTCAGCAGCATCGGCCCGGTCAGGTTGACCGCCATGATCGTCTCCCACACCTCGGGCGTCAGCGCATCGAGGTCGGGGAAGGGGATCGCCTTGTTGTAGGCGGCGTCGTTGACCAGGACGTCGATGCGGCCGAAGCGCTGCCGCACCGCGTCCACCAGACGCGCGACCGCCGCGCCGTCGGTGACGTCGCAGCCGAAGGCCTCCGCCTCGATCCCATGCTGCGCGGCGAGGTCGCGCGCGACGCCCTCGGCCTGGTCGCGGCTGGCGGCGTAGACCACCGCCAGATGCGCGCCTTCGCGGGCGAGTGCTGCGCAGATGCGCTGGCCGAGCCCGCCATTGCCGCCGGTCACCAGCGCGACCGCGCCCTTGAGGTCCATCATCGTTCTCTCCCGCCTTGCCCGCGAGCGTACGGCCGAAGCCCCACCGCCGCCAGCAGCGCGGCATCGGCCAGGAAGGCGAGTGCGGCGGTCGCCGCGGCGCCTTGGAAGATATAGAGGTCGTTCTGGTTCTGCAGGCCGAGGATGATCGGCGTGCCGAGCGTCGCGGCGCCGGCGATGGCACCGACCGCGGTCGTCGCGACCGCCAGCATCACCGCGACCCGGAGCGCCGGCAGCAGCAGCGGCCAGGCGAGCGGCAGGTCGACCTGCCGCAGCGCCTGCCAGGGCGTCAGGCCGATCGCTTCCGCCGCCGCCCGTGTCTCGGGCGGCACCGATTCCATGGCGGCGATGGTGCCGCGCAGCACCGGCATGACGGTGTAGAGGATCAGCGCGATCAGCACCGGCACCGCGCCGAAGCCGAAGGCGGGCAATGCGAGCGCCACCGCCACGATCGGCGGCGTCGCCTGCGCGCCGGCAGCCAGCGCATCGACCGGCCGCCGCAAGCTGGCACCGCCTTCCCGCGTCACCAGCAGCCCGAGCAGGACGCCGAGCGCGATGCCGGACGCCGCGCCGGCGGCGCCGAGCCAGAGATGCGATGCCGCCAGCTCCAGCAGGCCCGTCGTGGCATAGGCGCGGCTGTCGCCGCCGAACAGCACGCTTGCGACCGGCGCCGAGGCCAGCGCGGCGAAGCCGCCGCCGAGGGCCAGAGGCGCCAACACGCGACGCATCACTCGGCCGCGCGGGCGGGGCGGCCCGCCTGCAGCAACTGCTCCACCCCGATCGAACCCAGCACCTCCCGGTCCTCCTGCACGGTCAGCCGATCGGTCCGCTGCTCCAGCATCAGCGACAGCGCCTGGGTCAGGCTGGCATCCGGCGGGATCGTCGGCGCGCCGTCGGGCGGCGGCGCGGCGGCCATCGCGGCCGCCACCGTCACCAGCTCCAGCCGCCGCAGCGGCAGCGCGCCGCCGCCGAGCAGCTCCCGCACCAAGGGATCGGCATCGGCACCGGTGAGTGCCAGCGGCGGGCCGGCTGCGGCGACCTGGCCGTCGCGCATCACCACGAGCAGGGTCGCGAGCTCCAGCGCTTCCTCCGCGTCATGCGTCACCAGCAGGATGGTCTTGCCGGTGCGGGCGTGGATCTGCCGCAGCTCCTGCCGCAGCGCCCTGCGCACGATCGGGTCGACGGCGCCGAAAGGCTCGTCCATCAGCAGCAGCGCCGGATCGGCAGCGAGCGCCCGCGCGAGGCCCACGCGCTGCGCCTGCCCGCCGGAGAGCGTCGCCGGATAGCGCCCGAGCAGCGCCTCATCCAGCCGGAGCAGCCCGAGCAGCTCCCGCGTCCTTGCCGCGATTTTCGACGACGGCCAGCCGAGCAGGCGCGGCACCGTCGCGACGTTCTCCGCGACCGTGCGGTGCGGGAACAGCCCGACGGATTGGATGGCGTAGCCGATGGAGCGCCGGAGCTGCACCGGATCCTGAAGCGCGATGTCCTGGCCGTCGACCAGCACGCGGCCGGCGGTCGGCGCCACCAGTCGGTTCACCAGCCGGAGCAGCGTCGACTTGCCGGCGCCGGATGGGCCGACCAGCACGCAGAGCTCGCCTTCGGCGATCCCGAGCGTGACGTCGCGCAGCCCGTGCTGGCCGCCATAGGCGACGCTCACGCCCTCGAAGCCGATCATCGCTGCCATGGCGCAAGCCTCGTCCCCAGCAGCCGCAGCAATCCGTCGGCGATGAGCGCGAGGGCGATGATCGGCAGCGCGCCGAGCAGGATCAGGTCGGTCGCAAACTGCGCCATGCCGTCCAGCACCACGGCGCCAAGCCCGCCGGCGCCCACCAGGCCGCCGAGCGTGACCAGCCCGATGCATTGCACCGCCGCGACCCGCAGCGCGCCCAGGAACACCGGCAGACCGAGCGGCAGCCGCACGCCGCGCGTCACCCGGGCCGGCCCCATGCCCATCGCATCCGCGACGCCGATCACGTCCCGCGGCGCGGCGCCGAGCCCGGTGACGACGCCTCGCCAGAGCGGCAGCCCGGCATAGGCGACGGTGCCGATCAGCGCCGGCGCGACGCCGATCGCCTGCACGCCCGCCTCGCGCAGCGCGGGGACGGCGCGGAGCAGCAGCGACAGCAGCGGGATCAGCGCGCCGAACAGCGCAAGCGCGGGCACCACCTGCACCAGGTTGAGCACCGTGCCGAGCGCCGCTTCGGCGCGCGGCGAGCGGAATGCCCACCAGCCGAGCGGGATGCCGATCAGCAGCACGAGGCCGAGCGCCGCGGCGGCCAGCGCGAGGTGCTGGAACATCGCGGCGTGGAGGACCTCCGCCCGCATCCGGTACTCGACGACGAGCGACAGTGCCTCGAGCAGCCCAGACCGCCACAGCGTCACGACGCCGGCGAGCACGAGCAGCGGCGCCGCCACGCGAAGCCAGGGCCGCGCCCCGCGCAGCACCTCCGCCAGGAAGGCGAGCAGCGCCACCGCGGCGAGCCAGAAGCCGAAGCCGAGCGAGGCGCGGGCCGAGGGCGCCAGGCCGTCGAGGCGCTGCATCGCCGCCTGCCCGGTCAGGCCGATCGCCACCAGCAAGGCGAGGACGAGCAGCAGCGCCGCCACCGCGGGCGGAAACGCCGGGCGCCACCGGCGGAATGCGGCGGTGCCGAGTGCCAGGAGCGCAACGGCATGCGCGCCGGCGCCGAGCGCCTCCACGGCACTCATCGCGGTGCCGGAGATCAGGCGGTTCGGCGCCACCGACAGCCACCAGGGCGCATAGAGGCCGACCGGCACCAGCAGCGCCAGCGCCGCTTCCAGCCGCGGCGCGGCCATGGTCAGCGCGGCTCGTCCAGGAAGCGCCGCGCCACGAGCTGCGGCGCCCTTCCTTCGACCGTCACCTGCGCATTGAGCGCGCGCAGGCGCTCGACCGTGAGCTGCGCGAAGACGGGGTCGAGCGCGGTCGCGATCGCCGGGAAGCGTTCCAGCACCGGCTGGCGCACGACCGGCGCCGGCTGAAACACCAGCTGCGCGTGGCGGTCGTCGGTCATCACCACCAGCTCCAGCGCGTCGATCGCGCCGTCGGTCGTGTAGACCATGGCGGCATTGACGCCGTTCATGCGCTGCGCCGCGGCGCGCATGGTGGCCGAGGTGTCGCCGCCCGGCAGCACCAGGATGCGGTCGCGCGGGAACTGGAAGCCGTAGGTGCGCTCGAAGGCGGGCAGCGCCGCGGCGCTCTCGACGAATTCGGCGGAGGCCGCAAGCCGCAGCTCGCGCCCCGCGCCGGCCAGGCGCGCGAAATCCGCCATGGTCGCGAGCCGCTCGCGGGTCGCGACGTCGCGCCGGACCGCGATGCCCCAGCCATTGTCGGCCGGCGCGCGTGCCAGCCAGACCAGGCGGTTGGCCTCGGCGTCCAGGCGCTTGACCAGCGCATGGCCTTCTTCCGGCGAGCGCCAGGCGGGGTCGGTTTCGCGGTTGAAGAAGAAGGCGCCGTTGCCGGTGTATTCGGGGTAGAGGTCGATCTCGCCGGCGATCAGCGCCGCCCGCACGATCCGCGTCGGCCCGAGCTGCAGCCGCGCCTCCGCCGGCACGCGGGCACGTTCCAGCGCGAGCAGGATGATGTTGCCGAGCAGGCCGCCCTCGGCGTCGATCTTGGACGCGACCACCACGCGATCGCGGACCTGCTGCGCGCGTGCGATCGCGGGGAAGCCGGCGATCAGGCCGGCCAGCGCCGACCGGCGGGAAAGGCGCATGACGGGGCTCCTGGCTCGGGCCTGCCACTAGGCGGCAACGCGCGGCCGGGATCAAGCGCGGCCGCGCGTCCGTCACGTAACCGCGATCAGCGGCCGAGCACCTTCCAGACCCCGTCCGACGACATCACCAGCCGCTCGCCCACGAACAGGTCGCCGCGGATGAAGACGACGGAGCGCGTGACCCGCTGCACAACGGGCGCGCATTCGACGAAGTCGCCCGGCCGCGCCGGCGCGATGAAGCGGTTGTCGAGCTGGATGGTGGAAACCGGCTGCCGGTCGACCGCCTCCCAGACGGTGCGGCCGAGCATGTCGTCCATGAAGGTCATCAGCATGCCGCCATGCACGACGCCGCCGATATTGGCGTGGCGCGGTTCGGCCACGAAACCGTAGCGCCAGCCGGCATCGGTCCGTTTCGAGAAGAAGGTGCCGACATGGACGGGAAAGCCGCGCTCGGGCAGCTCCTCCCATCCGGCGGCGATCGGGTCGAAGCCAATACGGCTCTGATCATCGGGCATGCCCCGAGGATAGCAGCCGGATCACGATCCCTGAACATGCGAAACTGCCCCGGCTGCTGCCGAGTTTTCCCTGCGACGCGCCGGATGGTGCGCCGAGCAAGGAGTACCAGCATGAACAAGGATCAGGTGGCAGGTGCCGCGAAACAGGCCAAGGGTGCGGTGAAGGAAGCCGCAGGAAGCGTCACCGGCAGCGAGAAGACCGAAGCCGAGGGCAAGCTGGAAAAGGCCGAAGGCAAGGTGCAGCAGGGCGTCGGCGACGTGAAGGAAAAGGCCGCCGACGCGCTTCAGAAGTAGGGTTTCGCGGGCGCGCCGGACTGGCGCGCCCGTTCGGGTTCATGCGGCCCGGGTCTCCGCATCATGGGAATGATCCAGGAAGAAGCGCAGCATCGCGCGCGACGCGTCCGGTCCCTGCGGATCGGTGTAGGATCCGGCGTCGCTCCCCCCGGACCAGGCATGGCTGCCGCCATGCACCAGCCATTGTTCGAGCACGGATCGGCCGGCTGCATCCCGATGGATCGTCCGGCTATAGGCATGTCCGCCCGGCACCTGCCCGTGCTGCACCTCGGCCCGCAGCGCCCTGCCGGCGACGGATTGGGCGATGACCTGGTCGGCATTCCGCGGATGCACGGTGGCGTCGCCGTCGGCATGGAACACGATGGTCGGCACCGGGCGCCGGTCGCGCCCCGCGGATCCAGGCGCAGGCGTCGATCGGGCGGCGCCGTTGCGCATGGCGGCGAAGGCGGACGACACGTCGCGTGCCGCTCCGCTGGCCAGGCCCGAGTGAACGCCGGCCGCTGCGTAGAGGTCGGGATAGGCGTGGGCCATGATCGCCGCCGCCGCACCCCCCGCGGAGAGCCCTGCGACATAGACGCGCCGCGGATCGACCGCGTGGTCGCGCATCACCTGGCGCGTGATGCCGGCGATCAGCGCCGGCTCGCCGAGGTCGCGCTTCTGGTCGTCCGGGTTGAACCAGTTCCAGCATTTCTGGCCGTTGGCCGATCGGGTCTGGCCGGGATAGGCGACCAGGCAGCCTTCCGCCTCGGCCAGGACGTTCATTCGCGTGCCGGCGGCGAAATCCTCCGGCGACTGCTTGCAGCCATGCAGCATGACGACGAGCGGCATCGCGGTGCCGCGCGTGCTTGGGACATAGAGCCTGTAGCCGCGGGTGCCGGCATCGCTGCTGAAGGAGGCGGCCTGGAATTCCGCGCCGGCGGGGATCGGCTCGGCAGGCGCCCGGCCGCGCGGCGTCGGCCTTGCCCATCCGGGCATGGGCTTGGCCTGCGGCGCTGCGGCGTCCAGGACAGCGCCCGTCGCAGGGTCGACATCGATGATGCGGGCGGAAGCGCGGCCGCCGGCTGGCGGCGCCGGCGGCATGGCGTCCGCGCCCTGGCCGCCGAACAGGCGGCGAAGCAGCGTGGTGGCCTCGCCGAGGCGGCCTTCGCGGGTAAGACGCGTCGCCTCCCGCATGAGTTTCGGCAGAATGGCATTCATGATGTCAGCTTTCGAAGGCGCGGGCGTGCGCGTTGAATTCGGTCAGCGCGTGCGGTCGGCGAGCGCCGCCTTCACCGCGGCGCTGGCCTGAAGCACACCGAGGACGGACACCGAGCCGATCGCGGCACGCGCCAGCTCGGGCGAAACGTCGGATGCGATGCTGGCGAGGCCCAGCACGCGGATATCGAGACGCAGGCCCGCCGCGCGCGCCGCCTCCAGCTCGTCCCGGCCGTAGTGCCGGAGGCCGAGATCGAGGCTCCTGCGTGCGACCGACCGCCGTGCCTCCTCGGCATGCCGCTCGATCTGGTTGCGGATGGCGGTCCGGATGAGATCGCTCCGGTTCGAGTAGAAGCCTTCCTGGACGAGGAGATCGATGTGGCCGAGATCGACGAAGCCGAGATTGATGGTGATCTTCTCGGTATCCCCGGCCCTCGATTGAACCGCGCCGATGTCCTTGGCCACCGTTACCATCCCCTGACCATCCCGTTGGATGGTAAATGGGATGGCTCAGCGGCCGATCAAGGGCGTGAGACGCGCGTCGCCTCGGGAAAGGTGACCAGCCGGCCCGAGGCTTCGTCCCCCGATGCTGCCTGTGAACCACTGCAGCAGCCGCGGCAGCCGGAGCAGGGAGCTGCCCGCGATCGCCGCGGTCACCGCATCCCATTGCTCGTGGCGCGCCCAGGATGCGCCTTCGAAGCGATGCTGGAGCGAGAACAGCCAGAAGCCGGCGATGCTCGCCGGAACCATCACGGCGAGCAATGCCACGGGCCGAGTGCGTCGTATTCGACGACCGTCATGCAGGTGGAATAGATGTCGCTGCCGCGCCCGTCCCGCCGATCGAGGTCGTTCCAGCAGCCGTGATGCTGCGCGTGCTGGCGGCGCCAATGCGTGTAGGGGTGAAGGTGAACAGCGAGCACAGCAGGCCGAGCGCGTCATTGCCGCGCTTCGACCGCAGGTAGGAGCCGTGGCCGCAGCTTCTCACGATCGCGATGGCAGCGCGCCGCAGGCCCGCGATCGACAGGCTCTCAGCCGGCGAAGCGGTGCGCCTCGTAGGTCGCAAGCGAGGTGCAGAGCGTGGACGGCGGCGTGCCGGACGGCTCGGCGGGCAGCCGGGCCAGGGCCGTCGCGATCTCCCAGGCACGGGTCGCCAGCACCGACAGCAGGGTGTCGCTCAACCCGTGCGAGCTTTCCGAAGCACCTTGCAGGAAGATCCGGGGGCGGAAGCCGGGGCGCATGCGCAGCCGGTAGTCGCGCTCGACCGCGAATTCCTCCACATGCGACTCGATGCCTTCCAGCACCGGGTGCCGCAGGCGACGCTCATAGCCGGTGGCCAGGATCACGGCGTCGCAGACGGCCTGTTCCGTCAGGCCCGTCGTCAGGTTCCGGATATCGAGCCGCATCCCGTCCGCACCTGGCGCCGCGGCCTCCACCTCCCGCCGCGGGCAGAGCGCCAGATGCGTCTCGCCGGTGACCGTCTGCTGATAGAGGATGGCGTAGAGCCGCTCGATCAGCGCCGGATCGACGACGGCGTAATTGGTGCTCCGGAACTCGCGGATCAGGTCGCGGCGGCGCTCCTTCGCCTGCGCATAGACGAAATCGGTGAAGTCGGCGTTGAAGATCTCGTTGACGAAGGGCGTGTCGTCGGCCGGCTTCAGCGCCTGGCCGCGGAACAGCACGTCGATCCGGGCGTCCGGGAAGCGCCCGTGCAGGTCGAGTGCGATCTCGGCGGCACTCTGGCCGCCGCCGATCACCGCCAGGCGCCGGATCGCCGGGCGCCTGGCCTCGAAGGACGCCATGCTCTCCAGGTAGCGGGACGAATGCGTGACGCGCGGATCGCGCCGGAGTGCGGCGAAGACCGGCGGGATGAAGGGCACGCCGCCGGGCGCCACGACGACGTCGCGGGCGTGGCGGGTGCGCATGCGCCCGGTGGCGTCGCGCGAGGCGATGCGCAGCAGGTCGCCCTCCGGCTCGATCGCGATCGCTTCCTCCCCATAGGAGCAATCGGCGTCGAACGCGGCCGCGGCCCAGGCCAGGTAGTCGTTGAACTCGATCCGGCTCGGGAAGAAGGTCTTCTGGTTGATGAAGGCCTCCATCCGCCCCTTGCGGTGCAGGTAGTTGACGAAGGTGAAGCGGCTGGTCGGGTCGCGCAGCGTGATCAGGTCCTTGAGGAAGGAGACCTGCATGTCGCTGCCCGGCAGCAGCATGCCGGGGTGCCAGCCGAAGCGCGCCTGCCGCTCGATGAAATGGGCGCGCGGTGCCGGCACGCCCTGCCGCGCCATGGCGTCGAGGGCGATCGCGAGTGCCAGGTTCGAGGGTCCGAACCCGATGCCGAGGACATCGAGGATCGGGCGACGCGCGGTGCCGTCGAGCATGGCGGTTCCTGATCCTTCGTTCAGGCCGCGGCGCCGACCGGCGCCGCCGCGGCCGGCAGCCACAGCCGGTCCTCGAAGAAGCGTTCGCGCAACAGGGTGACGAGCGTCGCCCGCTTGTGCGGGAAGGAGAAATTCTTGATCCGCGCGAAGCCGGAGCGCTCCAGGTTGCGGAGCTGCTGGTGATGCGCCGCCGCCGGCTCGCCGACGATGCGCTGGGTGCGTGCGTCGTCGAGGAACATGTAGTGCATCAACGAGGGCAGCCAGGCGCTGATGAAGTCCCGCCCGCGGAAGGCGTCCTCGCCCACCACGACATGCCAGCCGCGATCGTGGTCGCCGGCGTCGTAGAACGGCGCCAGCCGGTTCTCCTTCGCCCAGTAGAGCTCGAAATAGCCGAACGGCGCATCGTCGAAGCTGCCGATCAGCGGCAGCATGTGCGGATCGGCGACCAGCCGCGCCAGGTAGTCGCGGTGATGCTCGAGCGAGCCGGCCTCGTTCCAGAAGGCATCGATGCGCGGATCGTTCATCCAGCGGTGCAGCAGCGGCAGGTCGTCCTCGACCGTCGCGGCACGGAAGCGGACCGACCGGCCGAGCCAGGGGATGAAGCGCGCATAGACCGGACCAGTGGGCTTCCCGGGGCGCAGCGGATGCCGCCGGTCCCCGGTCATGACGTGGCGCTGCGGATAGGGCGCACCGGCGCGTCCCGTCCAGGGCCGGGAGATCTGCATGAGCATCGCGGGCAGGATCCGCGCGCCGCCCGCTTCGAGGATCGCGACGCCATCCTCGCCGAGGCACCGGAGGAGTGCAGGCGGCACCGCGCCGTCGAGCGCGATCTCCGCCAGTTGCGGGTGCCAGGCGAGCACCGCCTCGGCGGCCGCGATCACCGCCGCCGCTGCGTGCGCCGCTGTTTCCGGAAGCGCGATCGCCGTCAGCCGGCCGGCATCGGCATCCAGATCGAAGCGCGCAGCGGCCACGCCGTCCCGTCGCACCTCCAGGTGGTCGCCGGCGGCCGCAACCGCCAGCGACGGGCCGGGTCCCGCCAGGAAGGAGCGGAACGGATCCCGCGAAGCCAGGCGCGCCTCGGTGGCCGTGTCGATGTGCATTCTCGGGATCCTGGCGCCGCCGAAAGGCTGGGCTTGCGGCGCGGAGTTTCTGCGAATAAGTCTCAATGTCAAGTAGAGCGGTCGGGTTCCGACGCGGCACAGCGCTGGAAGACGTCAGGTTTTCATGATGTTTCCGCGGCGCCCGCGAGACCGGATTGATCGTCTCACGATAGCGTGGTTAGACATGCAAGTGCGAGTCATTATCAGTTGACGGGAAGCCAGGCGTCACCGCGGCGCCCCAGGGGAACAGCCATGTCCGTGTTCGAGGATGACGACGTGACCTTCCAGGTCGTGATGAATCACGAGGAGCAGTTCTCGATCTGGCCGGACTTCAAACCCGTGCCGGCGGGCTGGACCAAGGTCGGCGTCAGCGGCAGCCGGCAGGAGTGCCTGGCGCATATCGAACGTGCATGGACCGACATGCGCCCGCTGAGCCTGCGCCGCCACATGGAGGAGCAGGCACGGCGTTCCTCCGCCGATGCATAGCGCCGCGGCGCCGGCCGTCACGCTGCTCTGCCTGCCCTATTCCGGCGCGAGTGCCACGGTCTATGCGCGCTGGCGGCGCGGCCTGCCGGATTGGATCGCGGTCCGGCCGATCGAGCTGCCCGGGCGCGGCGAACGCTCGGACGAGCCGCTCTGGACCGATCCGCACGGCCTCGCGGCCTTCCTCGCGGCCGAGATCGCGCCCGGGCTGGCAGCCCCCTATGCGCTGTTCGGCCACAGCCTCGGCGCGCTGCTCGCCTTCGAGCTGGCGCATGCGCTGATGGCGCGCGGCGCGCCGGCGCCGCTGCTGCTCTTCGCCTCCGGCACCGAAGCGCCCTCGGTGCGCGACGACAGCGCCTCGTGCGCGCCGCGCAGCGACGCGGCCTTGAAGCAGGAGCTGCGCGCGCTGAACGGCACGCCGGAGGAGGTGCTGGCCGATGCGGAGATCATGCGACTGACCCTGCCGGTGCTGCGCGCCGATTTCCTGATGTGCGGCGCCTATGCCTATCGCCCGCGGCCGCCCTTGCCCTGCCGCGTGCATGCGCTCGGCGGCCGCGACGATCGCGCCGGCGGCGCCGCGCTCGAAGCCTGGGGGCGGGAAGGGACGGACGCCGCGCTCGACCTCTTCGATGGCGGGCACTTCTTCATCCACGACCAGCGCGCGGCGCTGCTGCGCGTGATCCGCGACAGCCTGGAGCGGGCGCTCGGCGCGCCCGCCCTGCACGGAATGGCTGCCTCCTGAGGAATCCTGCCATGCACTCCCCTGATCCGGGTGACGTCGCCATGCGTCCGCTCTGCGGCGCGGGGCCGCTGCCGATGCTGGTCGAGATGCCGCCCGGCATCGCGCCCGACCAGGCGCTGGCGCTTGCGCGCCAGGTCGCGGCGGCGGAGCTCTCCCGCCATGGCGGCCTGCTGTTCCGCGGCCTCCCGCTCGGCGGTGCCGATGATTTCCGCGGCTTCTCGGCCGGCTTCGGCCATCCGCTGCTGAGCTACGAATTCGGCTCGACGCCGCGCAGTCAGGTCACGGAGGGGATCTACACCTCCACCGAATACCCGCCGCACCAGAACATCCCGCTGCACAACGAGCAGGCCTATACGCGCGACTGGCCGATGAAGATCTGGTTCTGGTGCCAGCTTCCCGCGCTCGAAGGCGGTGAGACGCCGATTGCCGACAGCCGTGCCGTCTACCGTCGCATGCCGCCCGCCATCCGCGACCGCTTCGCCGAGCATGGCCTGATCTACGTACGCAATTTCGGCAACGGACTCGACCTGCCCTGGCAACAGGTTTTTGGTACCGACAGCCGCGCCGAGGTCGAGGCCTATTGCCGGGCGCATGCGATCGAATGCGAATGGAAGGATGATGGCGAGCTGCGCACCCGGCAGCTCTGCCAGGGCGTGGCGCGGCATCCCGCGACCGGCGAGATGATCTGGTTCAACCAGGCGCATCTCTTCCACGCCTCCAACCTCGAGCCCGAAGCGCGCGAGGCCCTGCTCGAGATCGTCGAGGAAGCGGACCTGCCGCGCAACGTGCTGCATGGCGACGGCACGCCGATCGAGGATGCGGCGCTGGCCGAGATCCGCGGCGTGCTGGCGGCGGAGACGATCAGCTTCCCCTGGCAGTCGGGCGACGTGCTCATGCTCGACAACATGCTGACGGCGCATGCGCGGGCGCCCTTCAAAGGACCGCGCAAGGTCGTCGTCGCCATGGCGGAAGCGCACCGGCAGCCCTGACGCCGGACCGGAAACCCAAGGTCAGCCATCCCATGTCCGATCACACCCTGGCGGGCCGGCTCGCCGGCCATGCCGCCGCGCAGCCTGACGCGCTCGCGCTCCGCTTCCTCGACGGCGACGTGGCGCCGGTCGAGATCGGCTACGCCGCGCTCGACCGGCGCGCCCGGGCGCTGGCGGCGCGGATCGGCGAGCGCGTGCCGCCGGGCGGCCGGGCGATGCTGCTGCTGCCGAGCGGCATCGACTACGCCATCGCCTTCTTCGCCTGCCTCCATGCCGGCGTGATCGCGGTGCCCGCCTATCCGCCGGGCGGCCGCGCCGGCCAGGACCAGCGCCTGCACGGCATGCTGCAGGACGCCGCACCCGGCGTGATCCTGGCCCGCCGCGACGCCGCCGCCGCGATCGCGCGCCTCGGCGGCGCCGAAGCCGTGCCGCTGCTGGCAATGGAGGATGCGCCGGCGGAGGCGCCCTCTGCCTGGCGCCCGGCAGCCGCCGACCCGGAAGCGATCGCCTTCCTGCAATACACCTCGGGCTCCACCGCCCGGCCCAAGGGCGTCGCCGTCTCCCACGCCAACCTCCTCGCCAACGAGGCGGCGATGGCGGCGTCCTTCGCGACGACGGCGGAGGACGTCTATGTCAGCTGGCTGCCGCTCTACCACGACATGGGCCTGATCGGCGGGCTGCTGCTGCCGCTCTATCTCGGCGGCGCCGTCACGTTGATGCCGCCCGGACGCTTCCTGGAACGGCCACGCCGCTGGCTCGAAGCGGTCAGCCGGCTGGGGTGCACCGTCAGCGGCGGCCCCGATTTCGCCTATCGCCTGGCGGCCGAACGCATCCCGGACGCGGTCCTCGGCGGCCTCGACCTCCGCCGCTGGCGCGTCGCCTTCTCGGGGTCGGAGCCGGTGCGTGCCGCGACGCTCGAAGGCTTCGCGGCGCGCTTCGCACCGGCGGGCTTCGATGCCCGCGCGCTCAGCCCCTGCTATGGCCTGGCGGAAGCGACGCTCTTCGTCGCCGGCGTCGCGCCGATGAGCGGTGCCGCGGTCACCGGCTTCGATCCGGCGGCCCTCGCCCGCGGCATCGCGGCACCCGCCGCGGGCGGCACGCGGCTGGTCGGCTGCGGCACCGTCCGCCCGGGCCACGCGATCCGCATCGTGCAGGAAGGGCGCGCGGTGGCGGAAGGGCTGGTCGGCGAGATCGAAGTCGCGGGCCCGAGCCTCGCCCAGGGCTATTGGGGGAACCTGGCCGCGACGCGGGACGCCTATGTCGAGCGCGACGGCGGCCGCTGGCTCCGCACCGGCGATCTCGGTTTCCTGAAGGACGGCGTCCTGCACGTCACCGGACGGCGGAAGGACATGCTGATCCTTCGCGGCCAGAACATCTATCCGCAGGATGTCGAGCAGGCGATCGAGGCCGAGACGGCACTGGTGCGGCGCGGCCGCATCGCCGTCTTCCCGGTGGAGGCCGCGGGCCGTGAAGCGATCGGCGTCGCCGCCGAGATCGGCCCGCAGGCGCGACGTGACGGCGGCTTCGCCGCACTCGCGGAGGCGATCGGGCGCATCGTGCTGCGCCGATGCGACGAGTTCCCGGCCCTCGTCGCGCTGCTGCCGCCGCACGCCATGCCGATGACGACCAGCGGCAAGCTGCAGCGCGCCGCCTGCGCCGCGGGCGTCGCGGATGGCAGCATCGGTGCGCTCGCGGTCCTCGAAGGCGGCAAGCGCCGCGAGCCTGCCGCCACGGCGCCGCCGGACGCCGTGGTTTCGAACGCGGTCGCGGCGATCTGGTGCCGTGCGCTGGAGCGCGACACGCTCGCGCCGGAGGACGATTTCTTCCTGCTCGGCGGCACCTCGATCGGCGTCGCGGAGGTGGCGGCGGCGATCGAGGATCGCTTCGGCGTCGCGATCGACATGCGCCTGCTGTTCGAGGTGCCGCGCCTCGGCGACTTCGCGGCCCAGGTCGGGGCGCTGACCGCCGCCGCCGGGACGCCGGCGAGCCGCCCCGCGGCGCTGCCGCCCGGCACCGACCTGCCGCTCTCGCATGCGCAGGAACGGCTCTGGTTCCTGTGGCAGATGGACCCGGCGGGCACCGCCTACAACGTCGTGGCCGCCATCCGCTTGCAGGGCGATCTCGATCCTGCGCGGCTGGAAGCGGCGCTGGCCCGGGTCATGGAGCGCCATGCCGTGCTGCGCACCACCTTCCACGCCGGCGAGGAGCGCCCGGTGCAGCGGGTGCAGGATGCACCTGCCTTGCCGCTCCAGCGCCGTGACATGACGGGTGCGGCCGAAGGCATCGAGGCGGCGATCGCGGCGGAGCTCGCGACGCCCTTCGATCTCGCGGCCGGGCCGCTGCTGCGGGCCGCGCTGCTCCGCTTCGGCGCCGCCGATCATGCGCTGGTGCTCGGCGCCCATCACATCGTGGCCGACGGCCTGTCGATGGATGTGCTGCTGGACGACCTCGCGGGCTTTTACGCCGCGCCGGATGCCACGCCGGCGCCGCTGCCGATCCAGTTCGGCGACCACGCGCTTTGGCAGCGTGACTGGCTGCGCGCCGGCGCGGCGGAGCATCAGCTCGCGCATTGGCGCGCGGTGCTGGGCGATGCGCATCCGGTGCTGGAACTGCCGCTCGACCGGCCGCGCCCCGCGGCGCCGAGCCATCGCGGCGCGGCGTTGCACCGCCGGCTCGATCCCGACACCGCCGCGGCGCTCGGCCGCGCGGCGTCGCACCATCGGGTGACGCTGCCGGTTCTGCTGCTCAGCGCCTATCAGCTGCTGCTCCATCGTCACACGGGACAGGAGGAGGTGCGCATCGGCCTGCCGGTCGCCAACCGCCGACACGGCGCGGCGGCCCGGATGATCGGCTGCTTCGTGAACACGCTCGTCTTCCCGGGCCGGCTCGACGGTGCCCGCGACCTGCCAGCCTTGCTTGCGAAGAATCGCGGGTTGATGCTCGATGCGCTGGCGCATCAGGACCTGCCCTTCGACGCGCTGGTCGATGCCCTGCAGGTGCCGCGCAGCCTGGCGCACAACCCGCTGTTCCAGGCGAAGTTCAACCACATGGCAGCACCCGCGCCGCGGTCTCTGGCGCCCGGGCTCCGTGCCGTGATGCAAACCCCGGCGCAGGGCGGCGCGCATTTCGACCTCGCGCTCGATGCGATCGAGGATGAAGCGGAGATCGACCTCGGCTTCCACTATGCCGCCGACATCCTCGATGACGGGACCGTCGCGCGCATGGCGGCCGACCTCGTGGCGCTGCTGGAAGCGATCGCCGTCGATGCCGAGCGGCCGCTGCACGCACTGCCCTGGCCCGATCCGCCGGCGCCGCCGGCGGAGACGCGACGCTTTCCCGCGCAGAGCCTGCTGCCGCTGATCCTGACAGCGGAGGCGGCGCGGCCCGCCGATGCGATTGCGGTCGTCGACGCCGCCGGCGTGGTACGGGGCGGCGTGCTGGCATCGCGATCGAACGGCATCGCGCAGCGGCTGCGGGCGCTCGGCGCCGGTGCCGAGACGCGGGTCGGGATCGCGGCCGATCGCAGCGCCGGTTTCGTCGCCGCGCTGCTCGGCGTGCTGAAGGCCGGCGCCGCCTACGTCCCGCTCGATCCGACATGGCCGCCGGCGCGGCTCAGGCAGGTCGCGGCCGATGCGGGGCTCGCGCTGGTGCTCGCCGAAGGCGAGGGGCTCTCCCCCATGCGGGATTCGGGCGTGCCGGTGCTCGCGATCGACGACGTGGCCGACGCGGCGACGGCGCCCGGGATTGCGCCGCATCCGGATCAAGTCGCTTACGTGATCTACACCTCGGGCTCGACCGGTCGCCCGAAGGGCGTCGCCGTGTCGCACGGCGCACTCGCGAATTACGGGCAGGCGGTGCTGGCTCGGCTGGATGTCCCGCCGGCGCCGATGGCGATGGTCTCCACCCCGGCGGCCGATCTCGGTCATACCGTGCTGTTCGCAGCACTCGCGACCGGCGCGCCGCTGCATTTGCTGGACGCCGCCGTTGCCGGCGATGCCGAGCTCTTCGCGCGGCGGATGCGCGAGGGTGAGGTGGGCAGCCTCAAGATCGTGCCGGGCCATCTGCGCGGTCTCCTGCAGGCGCATGCGGGCGCCGACGTGCTGCCGCGCGACCTGCTGATCCTGGGCGGCGAGGCCTGCGATCCGGCGCTGGTGGCGGAGGTGCGGCGGCGGCGGCCGGCGTGCCGGATCGTCAACCACTATGGGCCGACCGAGACGACGGTCGGCGTGCTGACGCAGGAGGTTGCGGAGACGCCGGAAGCGCCGATCCCGGTGGGCCGGCCGCTGGCCAACCTGCGGGCGCATGTGCTGGATGCGGCGCTGAACCCGGTGCCGCCGGGCGTCGCCGGGGCGCTCTACCTCGGCGGGCCGCAACTGGCGCGCGGCTATCTTGGCCAGCCGGGATTAACGGCCGAGCGCTTCGTGCCGGACGCCCGTGGCGGGTCGGGCGAGCGCCTGTACCGCACCGGCGATCGGGTGGCGCGTGGTGCCGACGGCCTGATCCGCTTCCTCGGCCGGATGGACGACCAGATAAAGATTCGCGGCTACCGCGTGGAGCCGGGCGAGGTCGCGCGGGTGATGCGCCAGCAGCCGGACGTGGGCGATGCCGTGGTGCTGGCGCGGGAAGGCACCTCCGGCCCGCGGCTCGTCGGCTACGTGACGGGCCAGGTGGATGGCGCCGCGCTGCGGGCTGCGCTGGCGGAGGTGCTGCCGGACTACATGGTTCCGGCGCAGGTGGTGGTGCTGGATCGGCTGCCGCTGACGCCGAACGGCAAGCTCGATCGCAAGGCACTGCCGGCGCCGGAGCCGGCGGCCGCGGCGTCGGCGACGCCGGAGGGCCCGATCGAGCATGCGCTCGCGGAGGTCTGGTGCCAGGTGCTGCGCCGCGACCAGGTCGGCCGCGCCGACAATTTTTTTGAGCTCGGCGGCGATTCGATCCTGAGCCTGCAGGTGATCGCGCGGCTGCGGAAGCGCGGCATCGGCCTGACGCCGAAGCAGGTTTTCGAGAAGCAGACCATCCGGCAACTGGCCGCGGTCGCCCGGATCGCCGCAGCGAAGGCCGCGCCGGTCACGGCCTTCGGTTGGCTGTCGCTGCTGCCGATCCAGCACCGATTCTTCGCGGAGGTGTTGGAGGATCGGCACCACTGGAACCAGGCGGTGCTGCTGCGGCCGCGGATGCAGCTGGACTGGGACCGGGCGGAGGCGGCGCTGCTGGCCCTGGTCGCCCAGCACGAGGCGCTGCGCCTGCGGTTCTCGGAGGGCGCATCGGGCTGGACGGCGACGCCCGGTCCGTCGCCGGCGGGGGCCGCGCTGCTGTGGCGGCGCGAAGCGGCGGATGGTGCCGCGGTGACGGCGCTGTGCGAGGTGGCGCAACGCAGCCTCGACCTGTCCTCCGGCCCGCTGCTGCGGGCGGTGGCGATCGATGTCGCGGATGGCAGCCAGCGGCTGCTGGTGGCGATCCATCACCTGGTGGTGGACGGGGTGTCGTGGCGGGTGCTGCTGGAAGACC